>Ga0209417_1000002_pt1 | contig 1050219 bp, 815 predicted proteins | sample RifGroF2_FD_184002 | JGI IMG/M metagenome (GOLD analysis project Ga0209417, IMG submission 184002) | Groundwater microbial communities from Rifle, Colorado, USA - Groundwater F2 (SPAdes) (version 2) | ecosystem: Environmental > Aquatic > Deep subsurface > Groundwater | place: Rifle, Colorado...
TCAACACAACCTACAGTCCCAAGCACGACCTGTTGGCTTATCTGAAACTTGAGGAGACAGTACAGCAGACAAAGGACGATCTCTCTTTTATCGACGAGGAGTTCGAAACCGAAAATATGCGGATAATTAAAAAGGTTTATGACTACTCACAGGGAGAAAACTTGTTTGTTCTTGAGATCGTGATAATGGACAAAACCGGAAGAGTATTGAATGAACGAAAGGAGATTTTAAGAAAGAACGAAAACTCGCTTCGCTGATATTTGCCTTTGGCGTTAATTAATAATTAACCGGGGGTTTTAACCCCCGGAAACTATGGAATGAAAAACAACAACAAAATACCATCCTTCACCCTGGTTGAAATAACCGTAACCATGCTGATCACCGCAACGGTCGTTTCAATGGCCATGTGGATATATATCAACATCAACAGATACTACAGCAAAAAAACAGAAGAAAACATATACCTGAACGACGTACTGGAGTTCCAACAATTGTTGAAAAATGACATGGAAAAATCACAGGAGGTAAGTTATACAGAAAATGAACTGGTATGTGTTTCTGCAGTAAAACAGAACAAATATCTTTTTTCGCAGAAATATATACTCAGAGAAACAGATCTGCGCACTGACACTTTTTATTTAGAGGTAAAGAATATTGAAGTCCAAAAAATAAATGAAGGTCCGGTGTGCAGGGTGTCAATGATGCTGTCATCCGAAAACAAGAATATCAATCTTACTGTTGTAAAAGAATATCCCAGGGATGTTCGGTTTGAAAATGCGGTTAAACAATTAAATCTGCAATCACATTGGCAATAGATCTTAAAAATATCAAACAGTCCGGCACAACTGCCAAAAAAGAAAAGCCCGGAGGGTTGTCTGAGTTTCTCAGCCGGGACATTAAGCTGTTTCCATCAAAGCTCAACGACAAGAAAAAGGAAAGGTTTTACACCGATCTTGGGATACTTCTTACCTCAGGCATTGACATCAAAACAGCCCTTGAACTCATTGTGGATGACCAGAAGAAAAAAGAAGACAGGGCTATGTTTGAAAAGGTAATGGGAGATGTAATAAATGGGTTGAGTCTGGCCGAATCAATATTAAAAACAGGAAAATTCTCGGCCTATGAGTTCCATTCACTTCAGATCGGTGAGGAAACCGGACGGGTAACCGAAGTGCTGTCGGAGCTGGCAAAATATTTCAACAAGAAAATTAAGCAAAAAAGGCAGTTGGTATCGGCATTCAGTTATCCTGTGATGACACTTTTTGTGGCCATAGCAGCGGTAGTTTTCATGATGAATTTTGTAGTCCCCATGTTCATGGATATTTTCAAACGTTTTGGAGGAGAACTGCCTGCCCTGACCAAACTGGTTGTGGACACATCAAGAGCCTTCGGGCAGAATATCGGATGGATCACATTTGTGATTATCGCTGCCGTTATTTTAATGTACACCCAGCGAAAGCAGATTTGGTACAGAAAGGCAGTCTCTACTATAATCCTGAAAACACCCTTGTTTGGCGATATTATAAACAAAGTATATTTAGCACGTTTTTGCCAGTCAATGTCACTGCTGATATCAGCCCGCACACCCATTATCAACGCCATTGAACTGGTGCGGAAAATGATCTCATTTTACCCCTATGAGATTGCCCTGGAAAAGATGCAGAAAGACATTATGAACGGGATGTCGCTTCACGAAAGCATGAAACAGTTCCCTATTTTTGACAAGCGAACCATTTCACTGATCAAAGTAGCGGAAGAAGTCAATAAGCTTGACTCGGTATTTGAAAGGCTCAACAAGCAATATTCCGAAGAAGTAGAACACCGGGTTGGAGTCATGAGTTCATTTCTTGAACCGGTGATGATTATTTTTGTGGGGCTTTTTGTGGCCATCATCCTCGTTTCCATGTATCTGCCGATGTTTAAGCTGAGCACGACGGTAGGGGATTGAAACCACGTTATGTTAATGCCGATCCTGAATAATTTTATTAGCTGTAATTGTCTATAAATAAGAAAATGTATTTGGAAAAAAGTATGATTTCTTAATTGAATTTAAAAATCTATCATAGTACTTTTCAAGTTTATTTTTCCATTAATAAGGTATTGAAAAAAAACAGTTTTTTAATTGATGTCGAAAAAAACGATGCCTTTTTTATTTTTATGTTAAAAAGATAGCGAAAACCCAACTTGCAAAAAACACGATAAACGTAAAAAAAAGACGTTAAAACATCAAAAAGAGCGTTTTAACGTAAAATGCATTTTGCTATTGTTTTTTAATTTTTCTCATTCTAATTTTCATAGGCGAATAATAAAACGAAAAATAAACCGGTCAGAAAACAGGGTTTATTTTGAATTTTTTAAACAGAAAACACTATGAAAAAACAATGTTTTACCCTGCTGATATTAATCCTGTTAACAACGGGTATAAAATCTCAGTCTTTTCTACCCGATGGTTTTGATTATTCACTTGAATTCATTAACACAGGTCAGACAGAAAATGCGACGGATACAATTTATACAATAAAGGTGATAATAGACAATAATGGCATTACCGATATTGCAGCACTAAAAGTAAAAGTGTGGAAAACCCAGACAATTGATGCAGAGGTTTTATTCGAGCATAGCTTTATTAATAATGTGTCAGCGTCAACACCTGAAGGGACTGATCTTGAAATTAGCGAAGGGAAAACAACCATTTTAATAGGCAACTATTTATTAGGTGAGTATGCATATGAAGTAACCCTTGAAAGCTCAACAGGGGAGTTGTCAAAACCAGGTAGGTTATTTTTTGAAGAATAAATTATTTAAAATATAAGATATGAATATTAAAAATTTAATAATTATACTCTTTTTTTTCAGTGCATATATAGGAAAAGCCCAGACAGTTGACACATTATATCCCAATAAAGATGCAAACATAAAAAGCGGGTTATATTCAGGGAACAACTATGGTTCTGAAACAGCGATAAATGCCGGGTATAACGGGTCTTATTATACAAGGGCACTAATGGAGTTTGATCTATCTGATATTCCCGATTATGCAATAGTAACGGAAGCAAAATTAGATCTATATGGGTACAACCATAGTGGGAACAATAATACTGTTTACATCAGACGGGTCACTGACAGCTGGACTGAAGGCTCAGTGACATGGACCAATCAACCGGCCGCATTGGCAACAAATTATGATACACTTGAGCACACAGGGACTTCAACGACAAACTTCGAAGTTGATTTTACTGATATGGTAAATGGTTGGAAAAACTATGAATATTTGAATTATGGCATAATATTAAGATGGTACAATGATGGCAGCGGGGGCAGCGCAAGTGCAAAAAGTTTCTATTCCAGTGACTATTCTGCTGATACAACCAAAAGGCCAAGGCTCATCATAACATATGTTGTCCCTGAAGTAGACACCATTTACCCTGATAAAGATGCCATGATCAATTCTGCTGCCCCAACAACGAATTATGGTTCCTATAGTTATTTTACTGCTGCAAGGGTGACAAACATCAAGGTTCCTTATACATATAGGAGTTTAATACAAACAACATTAGGGAACGTTCCATCTGGGTCAAAAATAATTGCTGCAAATTTATATTTGGATGGAGTGACACATGCAGGAAGCAACGCAAGTTATTTAAAGAGGATAACAGGTTCTTGGGATGAAACTACAATAACTTGGAATACGATATTGTCAACCACCACAACAGGCCAAATTTCTATCCCGGCCTCTACTTCATCAAGTCAAAATTATATTGTTTGGGTAAAAGATTTCTTTCAAGGCTGGCTTGATGGCGATTACAGTAATAATGGCTTGTACCTGTACTTGCAGGATGAATCTGTTACAGGGGCAAACGCTTTACAATTTGCGTCAAGTGATTACGCAACACAGTCAATGAGACCCTTTATAATAGTTTCTTATGTACCCCCAATTTCAATTACATCATCTTCTACAAGTGTCAATTTGGCCGACACAACAACAGGTGGGGCCGAAATTGACATTTCTGGTGGAATTTCGCCATATGAAATATTATGGAGCAACGGGGACACCGCAGATTCTATATCTAATCTGTGGTCAGGGCAATACCATTTTACAATAACTGATGTGTTGGATACGGTATATTATGACAGTTTGTACGTTTTAAATGATGCTGTTTGGACAAACCTGACATCTGCTGAAATAAATTCTGATACCATTGTAAGCACTGACCATGCAACAGGATGGAATTCTGGGGCAAGTTCCAGGAACAGGTTAAAAACAAATGAAGAAGGGTTGGTGAAGTATAAAGTAATTGAAAGCAATTATAGCAGTGTTGACAGGTATTTGGGACTTGCAGAAATTGATGATGGCCCAGGGACAGCAAATATTGACTATGCGATATTTTTTGACAATGATAAGGCGAAAATATATGAAAACGGATCGTTGATCAGCAATACAGGGACATACACAGTCAATGACATATTTTATTTAAAGAGGGAAAGCGGGAAAATAAGGTATTATAAGAATACAACAATGTTAAGGGAAGTTTCGACCGATGTCTCAAAGGAACTGATCATTGATGTTTCATTTTATAATACAGGGTCATATTTTGCAAATATTGAATCTTCATTCACAGATTTCCCCCTTCTTTCAATAAATACAAGTTCAATTGAAAACATTTATGATTACCATGTTATCGGGAACGGGATTGATGAAACCTTAACATGCGGGACTAAAGAGATATTTTGGATGGACAGGATATTGCCTGATAGCACTGAAATATTTGATATTGAAATGTTCGAAGAAGGTGAAGACACCGTGTTTTTTAAATTTGACATGAATTCAGACTATGTTATTTCTGATTTAAGGATTTTGATAGATAGTGCAGGAATTATTGATACAATTTATGTTGACAGTTCTTTTTTTCAGATTATCAATAATAGTGAGTTGGCCCTTTATCAAGATGACACATCTGATTTAAAAGAGAACATTATTCCTATTTATCCTTTATTGGAATCTGGGTTATTATTATCACCAAATGGTGATTCAAATTATGATACAATGGTAGTTTTCGGAACAGAAGATGTAACAGATTACAGTTTTACTGTTTTTGATATGGAAGACAATACCATATTTACAACAACAAACAAATCACAATCATGGAATGGTAGGGACGGTTCTCAGCAATTGGTTGACCCCGGAACATATAAATTTGAAATAGAGGCGGATAACCAAGTAATGACTGGATTGTTTTTAGTTGAATATTAAATTGAATTTAAAAATATATAAAAATGAAAAATAAAAATAATCTATTGATTGTATTTCTGACAGCTTTGGTAATTGTCAGTTTCTTTTTGCATTTTTTTGATAAAGGTGAAAGTAAAAAAATCGCTTATGTAAGGTCTCAAGAATTGGTTTATGGTTATTTGGGGATGAAAGAAGCCCAAGAACAATTTAGGCTTAAGACCCAGTTAATGCAGGCAAACCTGGACACTTTAAAAAACGATTACAATGTGACCTTAAATAATTACAAGATAAATACTGAAACATATACCCCGGAAGAAAAAAAGGAAATGATTGGCATTCTTGAAAAACAGAGAAACAATATTGTGCAGTATTCAAAAGCAATTGAAGAAAAAACAAAAGAAGAAGAGGGGAAAATGCTTGAAGGGATATTAAATCAAATCAACAGTTATGTTGAGGAATACGGTATAAGAAACGGGTACGAAATAATTTTCGGGACTACATTGTCCGGCAGTATTTTATATGGAAATGAGGCGACTGACATTACTGATGAACTTTTAACCGACTTGAACAATGTTTATAAGGGGGAATAATATGGTCAAGATATATTTATTATTAGTTGTTGTTGTCATTTTATCTTCTTGTTCAAAAACAAATGATGAAATGTCAATAAAAAATCAGGATGACTTGTTAAAATGGATGAGCAATGAAGAAAGCGGACTGGTCAAGAAGAAATATGTCAATGACCTTGAAATCAAGGTTAAGTATCTACCAAAAAGCTATTTGATAAACAATGAAATATCAAATCAAAATTTATCAGATGCTCAGAAAAAGGAGATAGAAAAGGATTATGAGAACAGTCTGACCTTTATGCTCTCAATTAATCCTGATCAAAGATTTGATAAAAAAGGTGGTGATATTATTTATAAGGACATTTCTGATTATAAGGGTTACAAAGAAAGAATTTACGATTTAAATTTTCAAATTGAAGAATTTATCAGTATTAGTGCAGATGGTTATTTGTTTTCCCCGGTATTGTCATCATTTGAAAATTGTTATGGGTTAAAAGAAGGAAGGGATTTTATTTTCGTATTTGTCCCCGAAAATGAAGACAGAAAAGAACTTTTCACGGCAGATAAACTTGATTTTGTATTTGAGGACGAATTTTTCAATACAGGTACCAATCATTTTATTTTTAAAAGAGAAGACATCAACAAAGTAGACAACATATCAATTTCGAACAATATTTAGCATTATGAACAACTTTAGAAAAAGTAGCATATTTAAAAAAATAGCCGTTTTTATGGCATTAAATATAATTATAGATGCTGCATTCCCAACAGTGTCATTTGCATTGACAGGGGGGCCTTCACAACCCGAATTTACGAGTTTTGAGCCAATTGCAACAACTGATATGGTAAATGAGTACACCGGTGATTTCACTTATAATTTACCGGTTATTAATATACCCGGTGGCGCAGGAGGTGGTTATGCCCTTTCGTTATCATACCATAGTGGCACAACAATGGAAGAGGAAGCCTCCTGGGTTGGATATGGATGGACATTAAATCCAGGATCGATAAACAGGTCTAAAATTGGTTATCCTGATGACTGGAATGGACAATCGGTAAATTTTTGGAATAAAAATATTCCAAGTAACACAATTACTGTTGGAGGAAATATAGAAGGAGAATTATACAGTATTGATGTTGCTCCCGGGTTAGATTTGAATGCAAGCTTAAGATATAATAATTATAAGGGATTTGGTTATGGATTGGGCGCAGGTATTTCTTTAGGACAGGGAATAGTAAGCGTTGGGTTTAATGTAAATGACGGAACAGGAAGTTATTCCTATTCACTTAAACCTGTTTCGGCCTTAAACTATAAAGCAAATCTTAAAGATAAAAAGGAAAGAAGCAATAATGATATAAAATTTCTTCCAATGAATTATCTGACTAAGGAGGGTCAAGCAGAATATCATAAAGGTAAAAGAAAATCCGCTTTAAAGAATGCCTATACTTCAACAATTTCAACAGTTTTTGGAAGCAGCTATGGTATTTTTTCATTTGGTCAGGCAGAAAGGCCGGTAAATATTACAACATATTCCGGAACATCATATAAACTTCAAATTGGTGCAAATGCAACACCCTCTGCTTTTGAAGTAGGCGTATCTACGAATTTATGGGGAAAATACAGTGTTCAGACAAATGTTCCAAATGAAACGGCGAATGCGTATGGATATCTTTATAGTGAGAATACCGATTACACAGGCAGAATGGACTATCATACAGAAAAGGCAAATACTTATAACAAACAAGATCTTTTCCTTGGGATACCAGTAAGCAATTCTGACCAATTTATAGTTACAGGAGAAGGGTTGGGAGGGGCATTTAAGGCTTATAAAAAATCAATTGGACATTTTAGACCAAATAACAGCAGAAGCAATACAATCATTATTGAAGCTGGTGGCGAAGTTGAAGCAGGTATGAATTGGGGGGGTGGTGCAAACATTCAGACTGGACAACATTATTTAGATGTGAAACCTTGGCCAGGAGTATATTCAAGTTTCTCAGCAACATCAAATGAAAATATTGATGAGCCAATATTTTTCAGGTTTAACAATGACCTGGGTGGGTATGTGGAATATGGCTCAGATGAAAAACAACAAGCTGGTTTAAACCAGACCCATTCCCTTGTAGGTTTTAAGGAATATGAAGCTGACATTACAGAAATTAACACTCAATTAAACGGTTCAACAACCTCAAACCCTGTTAGGAGTGGAAGATCTTCGAATATTTCATATTCATTTAACAAAGAGATAAAGGAATTAATGGGCGGGGTTAATTATAAAGCTTATGAAAAAGATGAAATTGTTCTTGGGCAGGTAGAAAGAAACAACGATCTGCTTGACGATCAATTAGGTGAATTTTCAATAACAAATGAAGATGGGATGATTTATAATTATGGGCTTCCTGTCTACGCTAGGGGTGAAATGAACCTCAGCGTTAATCTTCCTGATGGCTATGTCCTTGAAAGCAACAATATTGTTTATTCCAATGCTACAGCATTTACTGATACTAAAATAGGTACAGTGAGTGAAAAGCCATATGCAACGACATTCTTGTTAACTTCAATTGTAAGTCCTGATTATATTGACAGGACAAATGACGGGCCGACTGAAGATGATTTTGGAAGCTATGTAAAATTTGAATATGATAGAAAATATGGCAGTTATGAAAAAGAAAAAACCAGTTCTTCTGATACAACATGGTACAAATGGAGGATGCCTTATAACGGTCAATATTTTCAAAGGGGTGAATTAAGCGATCCAAAAGATAATATGGGCTATGTCTCAGAGGGCGAAAAGGAAATCTATTTTTTAGATGAAATTGAAACAAAGACCCATGTTGCAAGGTTTATTAAAAGTGATGAATTTAGGACAGATGGACTTGGAGCAGTTCACAACAGGCACAAAGCTTCGTCTGATGAAAATGCAAAAGGTACGCAAAAATTAGATCAACTTGACAAAATCGAACTGTATTCTAAAAATGGGGCATCAGAAAAACTAATTAAAACCGTGAATTTTGACTATAGTCAATCTTTGTGTAATGGAATTTTAAATGGAAATACGGGAAAACTTACATTAGAAAGAGTTTGGTTTGATTATGAAGGAATTTATAATGCCAAAGTAAGTCCTTATATCTTTGGTTATGAATATCCAAATGTTGATTACCCCACAATATATGATGATCTTGAGATGAAAGATTCCTATGTATTAACGGATGAAAATCCTGGTTATAATATAATGGATATTGATCCTTGGGGATTTTATCAATTGAATGGCACAGCTAGAAAGGAAGATATGAAAACCTGGGTAAACCAAAACCCGGCTCCCGGTTTTGACCCTGCCGCATGGCAATTGAAACAGATTATATTACCATCTGGAGGTGAAATTCATATTCAATATGAACAAAAGGACTATTGTTATGTACAGGACAAAATGGCACATGTAATGGTTCCTTTGACAGGTTATAACAGTTCAACTGGATATTGTACAATTGATTGTGCAGAATTAGGGTTGGATGATTCAGAAGAAAAATCCGAACTGGTAAATACCATTAACTCAATGTATGTTCTTGGAAAAAAAAGAATGTATTTTAAATTCTTATATAGGTTGGTTGTTGATGAAGATAATGAAGATGTTGAACCTGAAATCGTAAATTGTAATGCAGAATACATTACCGGTTACGTGTATGTAAAGGGTGTGGATATTGAAACTATATCAGGAAATGTAAGGGTACAATTAGGTAAACCATCAGGTCTTGGGGATGAAGCAAATGATGTTGATTATTTTCTGCCTGAAGATGTATGTAAGGACTATGTGAAAACGCAAAAAGTGGGTAATGTATTAGAATCAGGCGATTGTGCATGTTCAACAAACAATGTTTTTGAGGATTCTGATCCTGTTAATGTTGCCGACAGGTTTTTATCTTTTATCAGCACCAATTTTTCTCTTGGTAGTACCTGTATGAAAATAAACAATTCATTGTCATATTTAAGAGTGCCTTCAGTTAAGAATAAATTAGGTGGAGGAGTAAGGGTCAAACGCCTTTTAATGTATGATAAGGGTATAGAGCATAATACAGAAGTACTTTTAGGAAATGAATACTTTTACAGGTTTTATGATCAAAACCTTGGCAAATACAGGAGCAGTGGAGTAGCTACTACTGAACCACAAGATATGAGAGAAGAAAATATTCTAGTGGATATTCTTGAAAGGGGTACACAAACATGGGTTGGTAAAGTTTTATCTGGGAGGGATAAAGAACAATCTGAGGGACCTCTTGGAGAAAGTTTATTGCCGGCACCTACTGTGGGATATTCAAGGGTAATTGTAAACAACATCCATAGTGGAATTACGGCCCCTGGATTTTCAATACGAGAGTATTATACTCCAAAATCAAATCCAATTAAATGCGACAGAACGGAAATCAAAACCGAAAGAGACAGGTTGACCCTTTTTACATATTTCTTAAATAGGTACGTAAACAGTGTTTGGTTAACCCAGGGATACAAATTTGAAGTTAGTGGTATGCCAGGGAATATCAACACTTCAACCACCTACTCAGGTTCATATACTTATGATACTGAAAGCGACACAGAAACTCTTGGTAAAATTGTTGCCTCTGAAAGATATAATTACTTTGAACAAGGAGAAGAATTACCAGTGTTAACCAATATTAAGCAACTTGATGAAATGAATTCTTGGTCAGAATTACCAACAATGCCTCTTGGAAAAGAAATGGATCTTGCTATGGAATCAAGAAGGGTTAAAGATTATTATCAAGATATAAGTGCAGAATTCGATGCTTCATTAGGTTTTCTAGTAATTGCACCTTTTCCATTACCTTCAGGTTTTATAATTGTCCCAATTCCTCAATATACAATTGTCCCAATTATGAATTTCCAGAAATCAGAAATAAATACACATGTAACATCAAAAGTAATTCATTACCCTGCAACAATTAAAAGTATAGAAGTTGTTAAAGATGGCGTTAGGTTTATGTCAGAAAACAAGGCTTTCGATCCTAATACAGGAAAACCGATTATTACTGTCAATTATGACGGGTTTCATAATGAAAGAATTTTAGGGTCAAACCATAACGGTGCAATTGTTTCTTATTCTATTCCTGCATCTCATGAATATCCTCTGATGGGTCAAAAAGCATTTAATGACAGGAAGAAATATGTAAGTGAAACAGCAGATACAATTATTTTTAAGCAAATAGGGTCAAACTACTATATTGAGTTTACAAATGATGAAGATAACTGTGATGCATCCAAGGGACTTTCATCTGGTGATTTGGTAAAACTTAATAATCTAACTGAAACAGAAACAGCAGTTTGCCATATAGGTGAAATATTTGGGAACAGTTATCAGGTTTTGCCAACTTATTATTCAAATTCAATAAGTTCATGGGATGAAGACCTTGTTAATGTCAAGATCATTAAAAGTGGCCGTACAAACCAGCTTTCAGCAATGGCCGGATCAGTAAGTGTTTATGGGGATCCTTCAAAAATGGAAATTGAGATTACGGATGAATTTGATTTTACAGACCGTGAAAGTCTTGCAACAGAGCTTGATGGAAGTTCTTCATTTACTGCAAACCCATATAAAGATATTTTAGTAAATCCTGTAAATGGATCTTGTGGAATACCATCAGGTTATACAATTGTTGTTGATAACACTGACCCGGATACGGTTAGTGTAAAATTAAAAGATGCGGCTTTATCTGTTGTTTCATCTAGTTGTTTGTTTGATTCGGGTTCAACTTATGATTTTACTGTAGACCCGTTATCAGGGCAGTTGTTGTTTTATAGTTCAGAAAATGACTGTAACCCACAATATATTGAATGTCTGCAATTCTGTACGGATTCTTTTGCAGGGGTTGTTGTTAAAAATGCATTAACAACAAGTGCTCAAACATTCAATGACTACTGGCCTTATGATGAAAATAAGTATTTTCCTGAAGATACCACTTACAATGTTTATGAGTCAGGTACAAAAGGAAAATGGAGACCTCAAACAGCTTATTCATACAGGGACTCAATAATTGGAATTATTTCTGATTCAACTTTGTTTGGGAAAAATTATAACTCAGGATTATCAGACATTGAGTTTTTTAACTGGAAAATTCCGACTGCAAATAATTCTGACAAGTGGTTGCCATTGGCAAAAACAACAAAATATACCCCAGATGGAAATGCGGTTGAAGAAGAAAATATCATGGGCATTAAGAGTATGGCAAAATATGGATATAACGGGACACTTGCATATTTGGTCTCGGCAAACAGCGATTATGAATTCTCCATATTTGAAAGTTTTGAGAAAGTCTATACTTATGGGTCGGATGAGTATTTTGAAGATGGATTAGAGCACATTAATTCGAACAGGGACCAGACAATTGCACATTCCGGGTTTAGCTCATTAAAATTTGATTCCGCAACTGATACCATTTTTTCTTTAAATGAATTGAACAGGATTGATGCCAATGAATTATATAAAAGAGGGGCAATGTTTAAGGTTTGGGTCAAGACAAACAGTGAAAATCCTTCTGTTGTAGAAAACAATTTATTTGCCAAGATAAAAGACGATTCAGGAGATGTTCTGAAATCAGTTAAATTCAAAAAAGTTGCACAAGTTGGTGAATGGACACTTTATCAAGCAGTAATCACCGGCTTCACATATTCTGGATCGGAAGATGTCATCCCTTCAATTGTTTACAATTTTGAAGGAACTGAAGATATTTGGTTAGATGATGTGGCTTTCCACCCTCTTGACGGATCCATCTCGGCATTTGTTTATGATGTAAATACCCACAGACTTTTAACAAGCTTTGATGACCAACATTTCGGACTTTTCTACCAATACAATGCAGAAGGCAAATTGATCAGAAAACAGATTGAAACCGAAAAAGGGTTAAAAACAATCCAGGAAACACAGTATAATAATTCAAGTAAAGTAGATAGGTAAAATGAGAAAGATATTTGTTGTGTTGTTGTTTATAGCCCTGATTTCAGGGACAAGTTTTTCTCAGGAAAAGCTGCAATCTTATATCGGTGTCATAAAAGAATCGTATAAAAACTTTGAACAACTTTATGAGGCAAAGACTTGTGTTTTTATTGATTATTCAACAATAATTGAAGAAAGCGGTGAAAAGGCCGGGCAAAAATATGAAGCCAACGTTAAATGTACGTTTGGCAACGAAAAATCTTCAATTATAAGCACTGAAGGTGAAATCTACTCTGACAGATCCACAATTGTTACTGTTGTCCCTGCTGAAAAGACAATAACAATTTTGAAAAATCCAAAAAAAGAGACTGGCAGTTCAAATGTCCTGGGTACTTTGGTCAATGATTCACTTTATGACTTTATGCAAGTTGCAAGATGCGAGGTTATGAATATTGATGGGGAGAAAATCTACAGAATTATTGTTTTACTGAACAAAGAGGGATCAAAATTACTAAAAGTAAGTTCAATGGAGTTTGAAATTAGCTGTGATGATAAAACGTTGAAGAAAGTCAATGTCAAGTTTCTCCCATCCTATAAGGTAAAAAGCTTTAAAATTATTTATAACCAAATAATACAGGATTATAAAGATGGTTTAAATTTTAATTCTGTACTGGATTACATTTTAGTAAACGGGAAATTAAAAGAAAAATACAAATCATACAATTTAGTTGATTACAGAAAATAAATATTAGGCATGAAAAAGTTAACGGTTCATATACTATTTTGTTTACCTTTTCTACTATTTATAAATAGTGCAAGATCTCAGGTTTACAACGCTGATACCATATCAATTGACCATTCATCTTCAGAAATTATGACAATTGAATTACCGGAGTGTGAATCGGATTGCGAGTATTATTTGAAAAGTTTGAAAATAAAAGCGACTGCCAGTTTGGGAAATGATTATGAATGGGGTGTTGATGCTTTTGCTTGGAGTGCAGATTTTGATTTCAAGATCGAAATACTTGATATAGATGGCAACATTCTTTATTCATATAGTGTTCCTTTTAATATTGAAAACAACAATCCTGAAGAAGTTTTTATTGAAGATATCACAACCTTTTATAATGATGCGGTAAGTTTTAGGTATAGTTGTTTGACAAATTCTGCAACTGCTTTTATTGCTGACCATGGAAGGGTTGTTTTTGAGTACGAAGCTGATTATTTATGGAAGGTGAACAATAGCATTTCTTATATTTCCCTACAAAATCCAACCGGTTCAAACCCTGTCAATTTTTCATGGATAAGTGATTGCCCTTTCCCAAATTATGAAGTACAGGTATTAAAATTATTTGATACAGATTCATTATCCGGATATGATGCGGAAATAGACTGGAATAAAGCACTTAAAATTGAAACTTATACAAGAATATCTTCAATTGATTTGACATTAACTGAAGGTTCTGGATATTATGTATGGCGGGTCAGGCCAATTGGTAATTATTATCCTGGTGGAATATCCGACTCAAGAAATTTTGGTGAATGGACTTCTCATACTGGTTATACACAAGGGTCTACACATAATGACATAACTGCCTCATTGCCCTTGGTTTTTGAATATGAACAATTTAATGATACAATTAACTGGATATACAATAGGGTTTTTATTGAGGGGGCTTACGAAGACTCTGTCCCTGTAAGGATTGGCGAGGGAATAACTTATGCCAATGGATTAGCGCAAATAACACAAAAGCAGGGAAATCAAGAAAGTTTCAATTCAATAATGGTCAGTAAAACATTATATGATTATTCAGGAAGATCTGCGTTGCAAACAATGGCTGTCCCTGTTAATCAGAATTATTTGGAATATGATACTGCTTTTTTTAGGGTAGATACAAATATTTTGTATAAAACAGAACATTTTGATTCTAATGGCAATTATAATGATCCACTTAAAGCGGATTCTATTTCAGGCAATCCATTTGGTTATTATTCAGAAAACAACCCTGATATCCAGATTCCTACATCTGGTGGCTATCCATTTACACGGACATTGTTTGAAAGCGGAACAGGAAGGGTAAAAGAACAAGGTTCTGTTGGGGCAGTCCACAGGATATCTACTGATCCGGATGAAGATAAAAGAACAGTTAGGACTTATTATGCAGTAGCAACTGATCCGGAGTTGATCCATGTTTTTGGTGATGAGGCGCCAGGTAAGGCAACAAAAATTATTACTGTTGACCCAAATAATGTTACATCTGTCCAATATTTTGATGAAAGTGACAGACTTGTCGCAACTTGTTTAGTGAAAAATGAAAATAAAAACTCGGCGTTAATTTCATTGGATTCTGAGGCTGATTCTTTTGAAGTTAAGTATAAAATTGATGATATTTTTCCAACAGGGCTGCATACAATGAGTTCTGTTGCAGATATCATTATGTATGATACAACGGATGTTGGGATTTATTATAGTATCCTTCCAGAAACCTTTGAAAATAATTGTATGGGTTTTTGTAGTACTTGTGACTATAAAATTCAACTGAAAATTTTGCAGAGTGATACAATAACTATTTTTGATTCATTATATATCATAAATCCTGGTCAATGCCCTGAAAACTCAAACATGATATTATTGACGGATACTATTACCCTGTTGCCCGGCACATATCAAATGATTAGAGATGTCCAGACCATGAATATTGATACACTATCAATTACAACCTCCACAACTCCGGATACTTATCTCGAAACATTTGTAGACTCAATTACAAATTATTATAATGATACGATTGATCAGCAATGGGCTGAAATTTATAATTATATAAACTCTGGTAATATAGAAGGCCTTTATTATGATTATTTTAATTTATCCCCATCTTTAAACCCTGATGAACAATATAATGGAGTTTTGCTTGGAATTCCCATGGGATGCGACAGTGCATATATTCCGGTTTATCTGTGTCCTGAGACCCCTTGTTTTGATTCTGCAAATTTTGGTACTGCCAATTATTTTTCTGATTACTTCGATGATTATTGGTCAACTCATGACAGTCTTGTCATAAACGGAAGTGGAAAAGTAAATGCTTTTGGATATCATTACACTTATACTCAGGTTGATGAATTGATTTATAACATGCTCAATGATGTCAATTCTGATTATAGCTGTGCAGGTGTCTGGGACTGTTGGCAGGCAACAGTACTGAATTATGAAGCTTTTCTAACAATCGAAGACCCTTTATATGATTTTAACCTGGTAAATGAATTTCTTGACTGCACAGGAAGGCAGTTCAGGGGGACATGCGTGGACTCATTTGGTAACCCCGGGTATTATTCACATGCATATGCCTATTTTTACCTTGATACCTTGTCAAGTGATTCGGTATGTTATTATTCAATGTTGAACGATACAATTACTGGCCTTGATGACTTTACTGACAGCCTTTATAATATTTTGTATGGTTGCCTTGGTGCGTATCACCCTGAGCTGTATTTTGATCAGGACTCACTGATAAATGCAAATATCCAGTTTTGCGAAGAAAGGTGCAATGACAGAAGGGCGGGCTTTATTGAATCTATTATACAGGAACACCATAATGACAGCCTTTATATTGAAGGAGATGCCTACGAGTTGGTATCGGCAACACTATGGGGACAAAGTTATGTTTTTGACTATGACCAAAGTTGGAGCGGTACTCCGTATTTGACGCAACAGGAACTGATGTGTTTTGCAGATGCACTTGTTGACCATTGCCTTGAGGGATGTGTCCTTTCCCCTATCCTGAACGTTGAAGAAACTGATACACTTGGCTGGGGCACAGAATCTGAATTGGTAGCGTTCCAACATTCAATATCATCATTGTATGAAATTGATTTGACACAGAACGGTGTGTGCAGCGAAGGGTTTGAGCCGGTTTATACATTAGGGGTTTTCACTGAACCGCTTGAGATGAATGCGGTTGAATTTATGTGGGATACCATTTTTGGAGGAAGTTTAAATGATAAACTATGGTCTATTGTTCAAACTAAAGACAGGGGTTGGTTGTTAGGTGGATATTCTTCTTCAAGGGATACAACTGTTTTTGGAGGAAACAAAAAAGAAGATAAAATAAATACCAGTATTTCTGATAATGATTATTGGATAATAAAACTAGATTCTGCAAAGAATTATTTATGGGAACAAGTCATTGGTGGTTATGATGAAGACAGGTTATATACTATGCTTGAAACAAAGAACGGAGATATTTTACTTGGAGGAAGTTCAAAATCAGACAGTCTGGGAGCAGGAACAAAAAAGACACATGATAATTTGGGTGAAGAGGATTTTTGGTTTGTTTGTATGGATGAAAATGGAATTATAAAGTGGGACACTACTTATGGAGGGACTGATTTGGATATTTTGGTTTCAATAATTGAAGCTGATACAGGGTACTATTTGGTTGGGCAATCTGAATCAGATATTAGTTCACATAAATCACAAAATTGTATCGGAGCAACAAGGGATTATTGGGTAATGAAAATCGATACAAGTGGAAATATACTGTGGGATAAAACACTGGGGACGACTACAAGAGATTTTTTACAATCCGCAACAACAACATACGATAATGGTGTGATTATGGCTGGTTTTACAAATGGAGACACATGTTCAGTAGGCCTTAAAACAGAGTTTTCAAAAGGGGATAATGATTTTTGGATAATAAAACTTAATTCATCGGGTGATTATGTCTGGGATAAAACAATAGGAAGTTCTGCCTATGATGCGGCAAGTGCAATTATTGAGAACGATAACCGTGAAATAGTTGTGCTTGGAATGACAGGAGCGACATTACCAAGTGGTGATTTAACAGATAATGTATATGGGGATGGGGATCTTTGGCTTGTCAAGCTTGACCAGTTTGGTGAAATAATACTCAACCAGACCTATGGTTCAGAATTCACTGAGGGCTTTTTTGATAATACAATGGTCATGCCGGATATGACTCTGATACAGACGAATGCCGGAAATTATCTGCTTGGCTGTACTGCTGACGATATTACATCTTATACCGATACAACTGATACAAGAAGCGATTTAAGGGACAATGACGGAGACAAAGTGTTTTGGATGGTCTATACTGATGAAGACGGCAACTTCATTTGGGATCATTGTTTAAGTGGAAATGGCACAAACTATCATACAGATGGTATCCAGTCTTTCAACAGGCTGTTTATGCTTGGCGGGTATTCTAATGGTGATAAAGCTTTCCTCCATGAAAAACAAGATGATGCATTTTTTGACTCATATGATTACTGGGTTCTTGAAACCGGACATGAATGTAAAGCAGATACAATTTGTTTTAAGTGGATTGATTTTCCCAGCATGGATACAATTGTTGGAAACCTTGATACAGCTTGCCAAGATATGGTTATGAATTTTGAACCATTCAGTTGTGATAGTGTTTCAGCAGGGATTCTTCTCTTGCTGCTTGAAGACATAAGGGACGAATATGTGCAACATCAGGTAGATTCATTAACTGATGAATATATTACCAATTGTACCTTGCCTGAAAGTTTGAAAGATACTTTTGAGTTATCATATTGGTTGAATTACCATCACTATACACTTTACTATTACGACAGAAATGGAAATTTAATTAAAACTGTTCCTCCAGAAGGTGTTAATCCTTTGATTGACTGTACTGAAAGAAATCAAGAGACTAATCATGACATGGAAACACTTTATGAATATAATTCTTTGGGTCAAATGATAAAACAAACATCGCCTGATGGAGGAGAAACTTATTTCTTTTATAATGCACTTGGACAACTTAGATATTCTGAAAATTTGCAGCAAAGAATGGATCGTTTGTTTACCTACTCAAAATATGATGCTTTGGGAAGGATAGTTGAATCAGGACAATTTGTAGGAGATGTTAGGAATTTTCAGGATAGCATTAACAGTTTAACATTCCCCACATATGAATGTAATCAAAGGACATACACAGTTTATACAAATGAAGCTGAAGAAGCCGTATTCCTTGATGGAAGGGAACAGAGATATCTTAATAATAATGTCAGCTATGTTTATAATGATGACGGGGTTTACACCTATTATAGTTATGATCCGCATGGCAATGTAGAATGGCTGATTCAAGACGTTCCAAGGCTAGGAAAGAACTATATTTCATATGATTATGATCTATTAAGCGGAAATGTTTTAAAAGTTAAATATAATGAAGGAAAACTTGATCAGTTTTTTCACAAATATGTTTACAATTCGGACAATAAGATAAAAACTGTAAAAACCTCTTATGACGGTGTTATTTGGGATAATGATGTAGATTATGATTATTATGTGCATGGCCCATTAAAACGCTCCGAAATAGGTGATGATAAAATTCAGGGAATTGATTATACATACACGATACATGGATGGCTTAAGGCAATTAACCATCCGGCATTGGATACAATTTGTGACCCGGGACTTGATGGAAAAGTATTAAGTGATTATGCTACGGATGCTTTCGGAATGCAGTTGTCCTATTATAATGGTGATTTCAATAGGACTGGTTCACCAATGAATTGGTCAAACAGCAAAACACTTGATTCATATGATAACTTATATAATGGGAACATTGTTTCATGGGGATCACAGACCACAAAAACAGAATTAGCAGGTTATAGATATAAATATGATGATTTACAAAGAATAAAAAACGGGAATTTTTATAAATACAGGTCAAATGATTTTATTTCTACGAATGGTTGGGGAACAAGGTATGATTATGATGCCAATGGAAATATCCAGCAATTGATCAGGAGGGGTGACCCGGATGCATTTATGGAAATGGACAGTTTGACCTATGAATATGAAAATAATACCAATAAATTATTTCGTGTCAATGATGCAACTGAACCCTCAAATTATTCTACCGATATTGATGGCAGGATTCAATATGAATATGATCTTATCGGTAATTTGGTCAAAAACAGTGAAGAAGGGATTGATACAATTTTATGGACAATATCCGGAAAAGTAGCTGAGGTAATCAGGACAGTAGAATCCACACTTCCTGATTTAAGATTCACTTATGATGCCAATGGTAACAGGGTAATGAAAGAAGTTATTTTTGCAGAAAGCGGCCCAGATACGGTCAACAATGAAACTACTTTCTATATTTTGGATCCTCAAGGAAATATTATGGCCGTTTACGAAGAAAAGTACACACTTAGCGGAGGTAATTACACCAAAGATTACAGTTTAGTCGAACATCCGATATATGGTAGTGACAGAATTGGACTTAGAAACAATGAGATCCTTGTTAAGCAGATTGATTTTATTACTGAAGATACCACTAATTATGAAACAAATGTTTCTTTGTTAACTGAAAATGAAACTTTATCATTGCCTATGCAATATGTTGTTTCAGCAGCCACACCAAGTTTAGAAGTAAGCGCATTAGGATTTGTATACTTGTTTTACACTCCTTTAGTTTTTTTAAATGATAAACTCGGCAAAGTTGATATAGAACTTGATGAAGACCCAATTGTAATTAATTCTGTTGATGCAATTTACAATAACGCAATTCAGGGAAAAAACACTTTTGTTGCTGAAGACAAGTTTGGAAATGTAATGTTTACGGCAATAACGGCTAAAAAATATAATAGTCAGGACAATGTGTGTATTTTGCTTGATAAAAATGGAGAAATAATTGGTAACTCAACAGGGATACTGTCAAGCTATAGTTCGCAATCTATTGGGATGCAAGACCCTGAATCACCCGGATTGTGGTATCTGTTTACCATTGGACCTGACAGGGTTCCTTATTATCATAAAATAAATATGGCAGGGGAACCTCAGGTAACAGAAAAAAATGTAACTTTGGGCAACGGTCCTTTTGGAAGAACAATGACATTGGTTGCTGATTATACTACAGAAAACAGGAGCAGGTTGTTTTTAAGAATGTTTAAAAATGACTCCACTTATGTTGTTTCCTACCCGGTTAATGAATCAGGAATAGGTGACAGTTTGGTTGTTTGTAAATTTGCAAGTGAAGATCAAAAGGGAAATGGAGAAATGCAGATATCTTCTGATGGAACCAAATTTGCCATTGCCGATAATAGTACATCATCTGCTTTTTCAACTGCTGACAATAAATTTTTAGTCTATAATATTAACGATAGTTATAATACTTTTGAACTAGATAAAACAAAGATTTTTGATGATTATAAAGTAATAAACAGCCTTGATTTTAGCCCACAAGGTACATATGTGTATTATTCTGAAAAATCATTGACTTCTACTGGAAGCAATAAAATTTCCAGATACAATGTTTCGACTGAATCATCTTCAACAGTTGTTTCGGATAAATATGGGGATGTAAGAAGGGGATTTGACGCGAACATGCAATTATGCTATCCCGGAGAACAATCTTTAATAAGTGTAACAACACCAGATGCCGGATCGGTTTCAACTGAAAGTAATACAGTTTCAACAGGAAACTGGCAATTGCAAGGTGACCTCCCATTGCAAGCCCATAGAATATTTGTGGAAGATAATTTATTTGCAAGGTATGTTGGGTTTAAGAATTATGAGCTAAATGACCATCTCGGAAATGTAAGGGTTACTTTCTTTGACTATAAAGTTCCTCAAGATACCACTGGAAATGATCCAAGAGAATTTACAACTGATCTTATAAGTCAAAATAACTATTACCCGTTTGGAATGTTGCAGCCAGGGAGAAATGATCAGGGAGAAGGGTACAGATTCGGCTTTCAAGGTCAGGAAGCTGAAAATGAAATTGCTGGCCAAACTGGGAGCCACTCTTTCTTTAAATACAGAATCTCTGATAACCGCATAGGGAGGTTCTTTGCGCTTGACCCATTGGCAAGCAAATATCCGTGGAATAGTCCTTATGCTTTTAGTTCAAATATTGTTATTCATGCAAAAGAACTTGAAGGACTTGAGGCTGTTGTTGGTGTAAGCATGGGAGGTAATGTTGACTACAGAAAAGTTATTCTACCTTTGTTAAATAGCGAAGCAATTACAACATCCCTTTATAGACCAAATAAACCTGATGATCCAACAGAAATTGAACATTTAGTTGATGTTCTTTCAACTGCAACTTCAAATGACCCAACTGGAACAATAGGTTTTTTAGCTATTTGGGGACATGGTTTTTCCGATTTAGTTTATGGCAGCAATGAAGGAATAACAAATAATAGATTAGGATCTATTGATATAAAATCACTTGACGGAGTTAAAGATGCTATTGAGAATGGTGTAATTAAGTTTCATAGCAACTCAGTAATTTTTATTTCTGCATGCAACGCAGGTACTGACTATGAACAAGATGGAAAATTAACATCTTTCGCTCAAGAATTAGCTAATATTACTGGAGTTGAAGTTATTGCAGCAAGAAATGGACAATGTGGTCCTTTAGAAGAAAGTAATAATGAAATGTCATTCGGTACAAATGGTACAGGATTCTTCAGATTTGAAAAAGATAAAACTCCTGTAAATATAGGTAATGAAGTTAAAACTACAGATTTAATATTAAAAGGATCGTTAATGAAAATGGAACCAAAAGAAATGAAACTTTTACCTTCATCAACTGATTCAGAATAAGTAAGTTATTACAATAATAAATTATTCATATGCGTATTGCTTTATTCTGCATAATAGTTATCACAGTTTTTTTTACAAAATGCTCAAGTGATGATATTGTTTTTAGTAAAAAGCCCTATAACAAAGGTAATAAAATAATAAAAAAGAATGATGTAATAAAGCAACAGGATATTGAAGAATCCTTTACTTTTCCTTCTTTTGCAATTCTTAATGAGAATTATTCAGCTAAAAATGTAAATTCAGGAACTATGAATAAACCTGTGTTCTTAATGGATTGCGACACTGATTTATTTAATAATTTTGGGTATTATGACATATTAGATAATAGTGTGTCTTCTGACTTTCCTGTAATAGCTAAAGTATATGTTTCCTATAAAAATACACCTTGGGATTATTCAGATTCTTTACAAAAAATAGTTGCTATTCTTGTAAGGAATAAAAAATTTTCAATGCCGTCATTGCCTTTGGAGATAGGAGATAGTATAAATACTAGTTGTAAGCAATTTAAATGTTGTGAAATTGATGGAATAGTATATTTAGAAAGGGCTAATTGCAAAATAGCTATAAATCAAATTGATGGTAGGGTATTAAAATATTTCATATGGAAAAGCAATATTAAGAAATTTGATTTTAGAAAATATCATCATCAAATTAAGTCAATTTTAGATTGTTTCTCTTTTAATAATAGATAATCCCCCCGCACCTCCAAGTGTTCAAATAGAACCCTAAAGCAGCTTTAAGTTTACTCCCTCTGGTCATGAGAGAAGTTGCAACTTGGAGCGGGAAAATTGGGAACACCAAATAATAAAAACAACCAAAAAAGCCCTGCTCAATTTTGAGGGGGCTTTTTCATATAATAATAAACAAACTATATAAGACAGTTTGGCCTAAGAATTACAGTTGTCATCAACAATGATTTCTTTTCCCTTAAAAGTTATCCTGATATTTTCTTTGTCAGTTTTTTCGATATAATCAAGTCCGACCATACAAGCAAAAATATCATTTATGTCAAAGGGATTTTCGAGTTCACCAATTATTGCACCAAAAACATCCTTGATCTTATGGGTATTAAAATCGGCGACCGAGTTTAATATTTTATGGATATCATCATCATGCTTTGAAGCAACTTGCTCAAACGCATGCTTTTCTGCTTTTCTGAGCTTTGCTGGTCGTTTTTCCTTTTTCTTTGGAGTAATCTCCATCGCAAAGTAAAGGAAATCATTTATATCGCCTGTTTCTTTCAATTCTTTGGCTTTTTTGGTGGCGGCGGAGGTATCTCAACGCCTTTTGTCCCTGGCTTGGGTGGCGGAGGGGGATCTGGTTTTCTGTACATGGCAATACTATTTTTTATCTGTATTCTTTTTTTTCCTTGGCGGAATCTCAGTAGACTCATTTAGTTTTTCCTTAACTACCGGCTTTGGAACCTGGTTTGGTTTTTTAGTGTTTTCTTTTGGCATAGCTTAAATATTAATTTGAATAAAACTGATAAGCAATAAGGTGGCAATCAATAAACCAATAATCATAAAGATATTAAAAGTTCTGATAGTCCAGTTCCACTGACAGGATATTTTATCAAAATTTTTTGAATCAGCATTAACAATAGCCCACCTGTTTGCTAGAATTGAAATAAAATGGGCAGTAAGGCTTAAAAATATAACAGTCGCATATAAGTACCAGGAACTAATAAGGTTGCATTTACCTGTGGCTTCTGTAATGTCCGGCACCATTTTTTCAATAAAGGCAAAAGAAATGCCCAAAGCCCCTGAAGCAATAAAAAGCACATTCTTGTCAAATTGTTGATTACTATAATTTAGTGCCTCATACTTTTTGTTTGAATAGTTTTCATCATCATCCATAGCTATTTAAGTTTAAGTTGAACATCTTTTTTGAATAGGAACGCTTTAAAAAGTTCCTTGACGCAGTCAATATCAGTCTGGTCGATCTCTTAGTATGTTAACTAATTCATATCCCACTTTAATGTAAACCCTAAACAATAACCTTGATTCACACTATTTAAAGAGAATCTGTAATCATCAGGAACAAATGATTTCAATAAATTACTGCTACTATTTGAAATAGAGTTATTATATTTTTCAACCGAACTTTTAATAAACTTTCTTGCACGTGATTCATAAATAATCCACATAATAACTGTTGTTACACTTGCACTTAATAAAGAAACCTGATAACCTTTAAAAAAGTCAATTTTTGTTCTCAAAGTATTGTCAACCCATACCTCCTTTTCTGAACTAGCAACACTATAACAATAAATAAAAAACGTTGGAAATAACACACACTGAGCACTAAATGAAGTTATCCTTGAGTTTCTGAACTTTAAAAAATCCTTATTTGAATCATCGTATTTTGAAAGATATGGTTTTATATTTTGACCAAAATATTTCAAACTCTGACTATACCCTTTGCCAACTTGAAAATCATTACTGACAACAGCAACATCTGTTCGCCTGTCTACATAAATACTTTTAGAAAATGTAATTTTTTCATCTTGAGAAAATAAATTATTTAATATTAAGATGAAGGACATGATCAGAATTAGTTTTTTCATATTTTTAGGTAAAAAATAATTAATAAATCTCTATTAGTATTTCTTGTACTATGAAAATAATTATAAACAAATCTACATAATTGACAAATATTAACAAAATATTTAATTAAAATATGTAAAAAATAGTAATTCTGTAATAAAATATTTTCTAATAAATATTTTATTTTGTTAATTTGTTTCAACAATCATAAATATTAATTAATAATTTCATGCTATGAGAAAAATTTTATTTATTTCAATTTTAACATTGGTTGCAATGTCACTTTTTACATCCTGCAAAAAGGAGGAAGATGAAGATAAAGATGACGACACACTGGAACCCGGAACAATGGTAGCCAAAGTTAACGGTGCTGATTGGACGGCTGTAACCCCTTCAGCAATGTTAAGAAACGGAAAAATTTCTATTTATGGAATTGCCAGTGATAATACAGGAATTGGATTTACCGTAAGCGATACGGTTCCCGGCACTTATAACGTAGCTACAAACTCTGCCGACCATGTCGGTATTTTTAACCCCGACCAAACCGGCACAACAGTGTTGTATACTGTTACAGTCGGATCAGAAGTAAACGGAAGTATTGTAATCACCGAAGTCAATACAACAGAAAAATGGATTTCTGGTACTTTCCATTTCAAACTCTACCGTACAACCGATGAAACATATAAAACTATAACCGAAGGTGAGTTTTTCAAAGTCCCATATACTGATGAAGTATTGGAAGGAGAATACATGGTTGCCAAATGCAATGGGATAAACTGGAGTGCAACAACAATAAATGCATCAGTGATCGTTTCTTCAGGAACATTACATATCAGCGGAATGGGCGGAGGAAAAACTGTCGGTTTGGTCGTGCCTTCAACAGTTACGCCCGGCACATACGAATTTGAGTTTGGCGGGACACCATCGGCCAGTTACGCACCAACAAGCAGTTCAGGTGGAATGATGGCCACATCAGGATATATTACAATACAATCACATGACACATCTGCAAAAAGGATCAAGGGGACATTTTATTATGAAGCAGAAATATTCTATCCTGCTTCCTCAGCAATGATTACCGAGGGTGAGTTTGATGTTGATTATTAAATCAATTACGGATAAGCAATAAAGAAGAGGCTTTCTCAAAACTGAGGAAGCCTCTTTTTTAATTAAATTGAATTATTCAATCTGAATTTTCTCAGAATTAATACCAGTAGTTGTTTTTATCGAGATGATATAAATACAATTATCGGGTGCTGTAAGCAGAAGAGTCCGTTATTTCTTCATAAGTGAATGTTCTTCCATTTACTACAGCAGATTTAAAAACATAGCCATTTTTTTTTGCTTTAACTAACAATTGAATTAATTCAATTGTTAAGTTTTGGTTTTTGGTACAATGGATATTCATTATTTGATACATATAATAATATGCTCTTCCATAATTACTTTTAATAGCCATTAAATATGCAATTGAAAGACCTCTTAATGGATAAGAAGATAATAAATAATGGCCCATTACTTTATTAAAAAGGATTGTGTCATTATTTTTTACTGCTGCAATACCTAAATGAAACATTTCAATAATTTTTTCTTTATAGATATTGTCAGTTGATACCATTTCCTCAAAAGTAGGTGTAGTTTCTTTTTTTTGCTTATGATTGTCATTTAAAGTGGAACATCTTTCTTTTTCACAAGAAGCATGAAAAAGTATCGAGCAAATAATAGTAATTAAAATGTATTTATTCATATTTAATAGTCCTTCCTTTTATTCCAAATTTATATTTTTCTGATTTTTTTATTCCTTCAGGAAAATACTTTGTTCCAACAATTATTTTTGAAATTTTCTTCCCTCCTTTGTATGTAACCCATCCAGCATGGTTTTTATCTTGTATCACCCCGTTTTTTCTTGGAGGAGTCCTTACATACGATATCTCGGTGCTGTCCCCATATCCAAGACTATGAAGACTTCAGTTCTTAATTCGGTTTTCGAAGCTGTTTATTCCGGCTTTTGTTCCCGCTGTCTACGCTTCACGCCAACATCTCTATTGACTGTGCAAGACTCGCTTCTGACTGGTGGCTGACCTTTATCAGACAGGAGTGGTTACCTGCTGGATTTCGGTAAAAGATTTCAAAGAACTACTTCTCATCCCTCTTTTCGGGCCTTTCATGGCGCAACTTGGAATCCGAACCTGTAGCAAATAGCAAATTTCCCAGTATTTTCAATGGTTTCGGAGTATGTAGGTTCGAAAAATGCCATGCTTTTTTTGTTTGTTATCAAAGATATGGAAAAATGTGTTTATTTGTTCAATTGTTTATTTGTTTTTTGAGTGCTTTTCTATATGTTTTTGGAAATTGGTTGTCACAAGAGGATTTTCTTAGTGGTGGCGGGGAATCTAGTGGCCGCCAAGGGGTGGTTTTGTGGCTTTCGTCATAACACATAATATTAAAGCCTGCTCTTTTTTGAGCAGGCTTTTTTTTGTTTTTATTATTTGGTGTTCCTTGTATTGAAAATAGAGGTTTTAAAATTGTTTCGGGATGTGCAGGGAATTTTAAAAAACTATTCCTTTCTTGGGAATAAACAGAAATCAAAATAGATTGCTTCAAACTGTTTTTTAAGATTATCTCTTTTTTCTTTTTTGGAATAGAATCCACCTTCATTCTTACCAATAGGAATTGTAATTCCTCTTTTTGTTTCTGAACTAATGTTAAATAGAATTAATTCTGAATAACCATTATCTTCAATAAAATCATATAAATTACTATTAACATATTCTATTTTTTTACATAGACTATTTGATTTAATAAAATTTATTACAGAAATTGAATCTAAATAATCTACTTTATATAAACATTCTTGGCAAAAAGATTTGTTGCAAAAAGAACTAACAAAAAATAAAATTGCAACACATTTTATTTTTATTCTATTTATTTTCATTTTCAATCCGTTTTTTGTTGAAGGTCAATATGTCCTGATTTTTCGGAAAAACTACTTACATTTCCATCTTCAAAATAGATTTCCAAATGTTTTTTATTTCCTTCTTTATCTAAAAAATTTGTATATGCGTAACCAGTTCCATCCTTTGTGAAAGACATTCCATCAATAATTGTAATTTCATAAATTTCTCCTTCAATCTTTTCTGCTTCATTATGAACTTTTTCAAATGTTTCCTCCCATGTTCCCTCATCAACACCAAGAGCTTGAGTTTGATATGATTCCCAAATTTCATGTATAATATCTCCCCCAGGACTTGTATTTTCAGATTTTGTTTTACTTATATCATTAATATCTAAAGTGTTTGAATAATACCCCCCCTTGCTATCGTCATATGCTTTACTAAAGCTTCCTGTTTCAACATTACTGTCATCTTGAACAACATTTATTTCCACAGTTTTTTCTTCATCAATTACAATTTTAAGTTTATCATATAACTTTTGCTCTTGAGTTGTTAATTCAAGTCCCTTCTTTAATTGCAATTCTAACATTCCATCGATTACCATTACTTCCACCTTATCTGCAAATTCTTTTTTTAACACTGACATAAATTGGTCTTTACTTTCTTGAGTTGTCAACCAACCAAATGTTATTTTCTTACCATCATTATCAATTGCAATAATTGGCATATTACCAACAAAACAGTATGGACTTAAACTTGTATAAAAATTAGCCAATGGGTCACATGCTAACCATCTTCCCAACCTGCTGTCATAAACCCTGGCCCCAAAATCCAGCTTGCTGCCAGTTTGCCCATCCCACTCGTTTTCGTTTTCTTTACCGTTGAATCCGAATCGGTATCTCTCTAACAAATTTTTTGATGCGGTTCCCCGATTTATATGACATTTCCGGAAAGAAAAACGGTTGTTTCTTTCGGTGCTTCCCTTCCCTGAGTGGATTATTTTCATTGATCCACCGGGGTTATATGACAGTTTTAAGCAGCCCATATTTTATTTTCACCTTAAAGATAGGTATTTTTTATTTGCACCGGACAAGTTTTTTTACCTGTTTTTCATAAGATTTTATTTTTTTAATGTTTTTTGATCAAAATTAACTGATCATACTCAATAACACTGTGCTTTAGAGCGTTTTTAACAATAAAGTCTATAATCAAATAAAAAATTATTGTTCAACTCTAAAACAGAAGTATATGAGCACACAAAAAAGTTTAATAAAGCTGGAAGGTAATATGGGAGGTATTAGCTTCTACTACTCGGACGGCAAGTTCCTTGCACGGATGGCCAACGGTCCGACAAAAGACAGGATCGAGAAAGACCCTGCTTTTAAAAGAACCAGAGAAAACAACATGGAGTTTGGAGGGGCTGCAAAAGCCGCAAAATCCTTTCGCAGGGCTTTAAGCGGTATTTTGCAGTCTATGGCCGACAGCAGATTGACCGCACGTCTTACCAAGTTGTTTAAAATGATCAACCTCAAAGGTGCAGGCAAAAGGGGACAAAGGATCATTGAACTGACTGCCAACCGTGATATCCTTGCAAATTTCAACCTTAACAAGGATCTTAGTTTTACTTCGGTGTTCCCTGTTCCCTACACCGTTACCAACAATGTTGACCGTAACGAGGCAACTGTTGAGATCCCTAACTTTGTTCCGGGCGACCTGATCAAAGCCCCTGCAGGTGCAACACATTTTAAAATGGTTGCTGCTTTGGGTGTAGTTTCTGATTACAGTTTCAATGCCAGTACAAAGGAATACGAGGCGTTAAAACCTGCTCTTGACGGGATCAGTGCAGTGGAACACGGAGCTGCTACCGCTCTGGACTCTGCCGGTTGTACTTTTACTTTGACTGTCGCATTGCCCGGAACTCCGGCAATGAACAACAAAGTAAGTGTTGTTTTATGCCTTGGTATTGAGTTTTATCAGATCGTTGACAGCCAGTATTATCTTTTTGCCCAGGACAATGCCATGATGGTTGTAAGTGTTTTCTGATGTTCTTACTCATGTGTATGTAAAAGCCCTGTCGTATGACGGGGCTTTTTTATTGCTATGGTTCAGGTATGATACTGCTATGGTACTGGTATATATTTATACGGCTCTTATACGGCTGGTATACGGCTCATGTACGACTGAAGTACGGGGAAGACTTTGTTTATTTTGATAAATATTTGTATGTTTGGAGTATGAGGACAATACTAAACAACGGGCACAAAATTGAGATAAAAAACAATAGTCTGACAGGGAAAGAGACTATTTTTTATAATGGAAAGATTGTTTCCAAAAAAAGTACCCTGACCGGGACCGTCCATGTTTTTAATGTCACGGAAGACGGACAGGAAGTACAGTATGAAGTAGAGATAGGCGGCAAGACATTCCGCACGTGGGCGATCGTCCGCCGGAACGGGATGGTCATTTTTTCTGATAAATAGGACTGATCAGGCAAGCCGCCGGAACCACAAAATAAATCAATCATTTTTTGTTTTTAATTTTATTGTATGCTTTGATCATCTCCGTTATCGGGATGTTAGGCCTTACTTTTTTTAAAAAGTTTGCCAAATCATTTCTTTTTTCTTTTGGGATACAACATCCTATTAACAACATCAAGACGTTGTAGCCCAAAATACCAAATACTACTTCTGCTATCATTTTATCTTTTTTTTCACTAAATTAAACATACAGGTAAAAACATGAAAGGACAACTATATTTAATTGATTTACTTATTTATACAAATGTCATGTATAAAAAAAGCAATACTAAAACAATAATTGTAATCCCCTTTTTTGATGGATTTGTAATTTCAAATTCAAAACCGAAAAATTTTATTTTTATCTTTTCATTCTTTCTCATTTCAAAAATCTCCTTTATAATAATTATTGCTCTTTCGTAGAAACAGTGTTTTTTTTTGATTAATTTTTAAAATATTTTATTGTAAAAATAAGCCGCAAAACAAGGCAAATAAAAGAAAAGATCGCTTTCCTAAGGGTTGTTCTGGACTATCCACTTTTTCAATATGTTTTTTTTTCACTTGTTTCGGATTTTTTCTAATTCGTCTTTTATTAAACTTAAGCTTTGGCCTAAAAAAAGTAAATAGTTAATCAGTTTTATTATCATATTTATTTTGATCTTTATTAAAAAGTGTATTTTCGTTTATACTATCATCTATTCTATAAACTTCATTATCAATATTTTAAAAGAACAGGTGCAATATAATGCCTGATTCGTGAAAAGCAAAAAACAATTCGTCTTTTTTTAAATAAAATTTTTACCATCCACTTTTTTAATGGTTTTAAAAACGTATCACTGTATCGTTTCTGTTAAAAATAACCTTCTTACCCCCCTAACGTCAAGTTTTACCTAGGAAAAGTTTAAAAAGTTCAGTGGATTCTCATAAATTATTGTTTGTTAAAAATTCATACCATGCTTAACTTCTGATTGTTATGTATTAAAAATTTATCAATGAAAACGCAACTTATTTTTCCCGTTATTGGAACAGGGCTGGAGCATTATAACCGTGATGGGCAACATTTAAGGCCACGGGTGGGGAGGCAAGGTTTTTGGCAAATAATTTTACGCCATAAAAAATAAAACAATAAGAAGTAAAAATATTTGCCAAAACCCGAAGGGCTTGACCTTGCGTGCGTCGGGCGGTGGGCTTAACTTGCCCTTCACGGTTATAATGCCAACGGGATGCCTGTTGTGGGGTCTGCCCGTTAAGGAGATGGGGCTTTTGGGGCAAGGGTGGCAGTGGGTGAAGCTTTGGTGGTTGAACAATGACTGTTGCCACTCTTGCCGGGGTTGCGTGGGCGGCTCTTGACGGTTTTGTTTTGCCTATAAAAATAAAACAATGGAAAACAAAAACGGCATGTGCCGACCACTGGGGTCAGCCGTGCGGTGGGGTCGTGGGGCTGTTTTACATAGTGGCCATTATAATGACAGCCGTATTAAATCCATTTATGCCATAAAAAATAGGCTGTTTTATAATGTGCATTATGTAACAACAGCTTGGGGCAGCCTGTTTTTTGGCGGGGTTTTTGACTGCGCGGACGGTTGGCAAAAACCGCAAAAACCCTGACAAAAAACAGGGTGCATGTGCGGGGGCATTGGGTGGGCGTGGGTTCTTTGCCTATTGTTGTCTTTTATGCGCCTTTTTGAACTCGTCCTTTATTTTCTTGTAGTTTTCCAGTATTTCGTCCGTTACGTCCTCTATGTTCAGCTTTTTTTCTTCAAGGTACATGAACAGATAGCCCATTTCTTCGAGCTCGTTGTTGATCTCCTGTTTTGTTTTTCCGGTGTCCTTTATCAAATGGTACATCTGCCCGAGCATTGCAACGTAGTTTGTCTTTTTTTTCTTCATGGCTTTTGTTTTTATAGTGGGTGGTATCTCTGTATTTCTTCTGCAAGATCTTCGATGTCGTTGACCATGTACGCTTCGGTGCTGCTGACATAGCGGTGACCTGCCATGTACTGCACCTGTCGGAGGTTGTGTTGTTTCAACCATCCGGTTATTACACTGGTGCGTACTTGTTTGAGGTTTATAAATTTGGGATTTTGGGCTTTTAATGCATGGCAGAGGCGTTTCCAGTTGTTGTTGCTCTGCTCGTTTTCGCCTGTGCTTACAAATAGTTGATCGGTCTGTTTTTTGCTTGTTTCCAGCAGTTCTTTTCTTACGGTGTAGATGTACTCCATCAGTTCCATGATCTGCTGTGGCTTTAGTTCCAGTTCTCTTTCGTTGCTTTTTCTTGATCCTGCTACATATATTTTTCCTTCCCGTAGTTTGATGTCTTTTTCTGTAAGTTTGTCAACCTCTGCGGTGGTAAGCCCTTGCCAGATGACCAGCGACAACATGGCTTTGTTCCTTGTGCGGCTTAGTTTGTGTACTTGCCACCAGTTGCGTTTGTTGTTGGGATCATCTTTTTCGGGGAGTTTGTAATCGAGGTAAAGCGTGTCAAGTTCCTGGCGTGTCAATACCGGATAGAGTTTCTTTTGCTTTGTTCCTCTTATTTTTATGTGTGTTGCAGGGTTGTCTGATCGGCTGCCGTTTTCATATTGCCAGTCAAAATACTGTTTTATCACGTTCAGCCTGATGTTGCGTGTGCTGTTGCCTTGTCCTTTTTTTTGCAGGTGGTTTAAATATCCGGTGATCTCTTTTTCTGTGGCGTTTTCGGGTTCGGTGTTGTCTTTGTCGAGCCACGTGATAAATTCATAAAGATAGGTGGTGTAGTGTTTTATGGTGCTTTTGCTTAAGGCTTTGGATTCGAGGTAGGTTTTGAAGGAGGTCATTTTTTTTGGCTTTAGGGGAGACGCACTTAGTGCGTCTGTACAAGATGGGTGTAGATTTGGGTGGATTCAAGTGAGCTGTGGCCCAGAAAGCGGCTGATCTTTTCCAATGGCATGCCGTTTTGCAGCAGGTGGGTGGCTATGCTGTGGCGCAGGGCGTGGAGTGTGAGGGTTTTTTGTTGCAGTTCGGTGTCATCGGTTTTTTGTTGTAGTTGTTTTAATCTGCAATAAAGTGAACCGCCTGTCATGGGTCTGCCTTTGACACTGATAAACAGCCGTCCTTCGGTCTTGCCTTTCAGAAGTATGGGGCGGTAATCGTAAACATATTGCTGCAGGTGGTTTGAGTTTGTTTTGTTAAAGGGTACAAACCTCTGTTTGTAGTTCTTGCCCCTTTTTACGTGCAGGGTTCCGGTGTCAAAGTTGATGTCGCCAACGTCAAGGTGCTCGCCCTCGTTGCGCCTTAGTCCGCAGCCGTAAAAGATGGTGAGCATTGCCCTGTCTCGTGAGTTTGTGGCTTCTTGTTTGATGTTGTCGGGTTCTGTTTCTGTTGCCTTGTACAACATTTTTGCCTGTTCGGGGGTGATAATGGTTATTTCGCTGCGTTCAAGTTTTAAAAGCCGTATCCCTGTTGTTGGCAGTGTGTGCAGTCCTTTATGGTGAAGGTATTCGAGCAGTTTTTCTACGCCTTGCACTTGTTTGTTGATGTAGTTTTTGCTTAGTCCGCCGCCCCGGCGCTGGTTTGCTCGGGTTGATATATGATCGTAGTATCTTTTTATGTGTATTTGCTCTAAGTTCCTGATGTTGGTCACGCCGCTGTTTTCAAGGAAATAAAAAAACTCCCTTGCTATGCTCGGCATATTGTAGATGCTGCCACTGCAAAAGCCCAGCACATCGAGCCACTGGCGGAAGCTTTCTTCTATGTATTGGTAGCTTTCGGTTTTTAGTATCAGTTTTTTCATGGTACACCTTTTTTTATGGTTGTTGAACTTCTTGCAGTTTCTTGTTGGTAATCTTTCGTTTAAGTGGTTCATTTGGGTGGTGGACTTCTTTTGAACTTTGAACCTCTTGCTGTATATTCAAAAAAATATCATCAAGTACATTGTCAATGCCCTGTTTGAGTTTCTGGTATTCTTCCATGTCGGTGATCTTATAATAATACCCTTTTTTCTTGTCGCCTGTTGTTCTTTGTACATAGCCCTGTTGCTGAAGCTGTATCATGTACCTTTTTTGGTTGCTGTGGTTTTCCCTTAATGCCTGGCGTGCCTGAAAGTTGGTAAATTCTGTCTTGCGCTCCTCGTGCAGCCAGTCTTTAAGACATTCAAAGTAATTGCGGCAAACGCCTGTCAGCTCGTCCGATTTGTGGAGCAGTATTTCTTTCATCAGCTTGTTTGCCCCTGCAATATCTTCTATGGTTGTTTTTATGATGATCTCGCCTGTTTCGTGGTTTGCTTCCTGTTCCCGTTGGTACTGGTGGTAAAAGGTGACGGCCTCGATGAACTGAAGGTAATGTGTGTTTGTGCGTCTTGGCTTAAAAACTTCTTTGGGGAGCCGCAGCAGTTCGGCAAAGGGGTTGACCACCTTAACGGGTTTTAATATCCTTTGGCAGTTGCGCAGCAGTTCTGCTGTCTTTTCCTGTTCATCGGTGTTGATCTTTCCGGCTGAAAGCTTTCTTTGGTATTCCATGACCTGTTGGTCCTGTTCGGGGCTTTCATCTACGTATATCAAAAAGCTGCGGTTGGCGTTGTCTTCGTATATTTGTTCCCTTGTGGTACATCCTGCCACGCTCACGGGACCTTCTACGGTAAGGTGCATGGTGCGTGTCTCTCCCCGGCTGTTTTTTCTTGCTATGGTCTTGCTGATGCGCTTTTTGCTTTGCAGTTCACGAAGTGGGTAAAGAACATTTTCGGCACCGTCCAGATCCTCAATTAAAATAAGTTTGTGTTTTAGTTCCCTTTGTCCGAAGTAGTAAAAGGCGTTTTCTGACAATGTGGTAATTTCTATGCGGTCTTCCTCGGGCATCAGGCCGCCCACCTTTTCCTGAAGGTGGGTCTTGCCTGTGCCACTGCTGCCCAAACTGACAACATGGAGTGGCTGCTCTCTTTTTCTACTTGTAAATATGATATACATCAATAACCTGTTCAGTTCTTCGCCGATTACCCCGCTTTGTCCGATCAGTTCGTTTGTATGTGAAAGAAGGTTTGGCTGTTTAAGAAAGGTTTCTGCTTCAATCTGTTCCTTTTCCCCGAGTTCCCGGGGCTTGTACTGGTCTTCCCTTGTTTTTTCAAGCATCATCAGGCGGTAGGATTCAAGTTCGTTGGTCAGTTCGTTCAGTCCGGCTGCTATTAAGCTTGTGCCTGTTTCGAGCCGTTCGGCTGTCTTGCGGACGAACTTTTCTACCTGCACGTCGTTGTACAGATCGAGGTTGTGCCTGACGGGCGGACAGGCGGAGCCTTTAAGCCCCACTTTGAGCGTTACCCTCATGCGGTCGAGCCCGTCCAAGCGTATGCCGCCCAGAACGGTGAAGTCCATCAGGTTGTTGGAGTATTCCAATTGGTCGGGGTTGTCGGTGGTGAGTTTCATTGTCTTTTTTTGGTTGTTGAAAAATATTTTTTGCTGATATATTTGTCACAAATCTATAATATTTATCAGAACCATGCAAGAAAAATCTTTCTTGTTTATGATATTTATATCACCTAAATTTGTAAAACCCTTATTATTTCTATCATTTTAATGATATATAAGTATGACTTTAGGACAAAATATTACAACACTCAGGAAAGCAAAAAAAATATCACAGGGCGAACTTGGGAGGCTTGCCGATACCTCCGGCGACCTGATCGGCAGATATGAACGTGACGAGGTAAAGCCGTCTATTGAAGTAATTATTAAAATTGCCGATGCGCTTAACGTGTCTATTGATTATCTGGTAGGAAAATCTTCTTTCGAGCTTGACAAGGACATGCTGAAAAGGCTTGAGGACGTCTCAAAAATGGATGTCAAGGAAAAAGAGTACATCTTTTATACCCTGGATGCGATGATTAAGTCTATTAAACTGAAAAACCTTTAAAAAGCTGATGGACACCCATAACGACACTGAAAGCAAAGGAACGGAGAGGTTCAAGGATTCGCTAGTTGACCTTATTGTCCAGCTTTTTAGTTCATTTTCCGAGCTTTTAAAAAAACTACAGAGGATTTCTATCGGCATCACGAACCTCAGTCTGGCTCTTATAGGTTTTTATTTAGCAACCCTGATGCAGATGAATCCGGGTTATGTTTCGGCAAACAAGACGTGGGCTATTGTCGGAATAATCCTCGTTGTTGTTTCTTTTGTCATTGGTGCTATAATTAGGATGGAGTATGAGTTCTTCAGGTTGATAAAGCCGCTTGAAAAACTCAAAAAGCCGATTAGTGAACTGACAAAGCCAATAACTGACAATGATAAGGAAGAAGACAACGTGCCTGAAAAGTATAAGGAAGCATTTGATAAACTGGAGGGATTTGATCCTAAAAAGACTGATACGCTTATCAGGTTCTTTTTTGCTCAGGTTGTTATGTTCCTTGTTTCTCTTGTTTATGTCTTTTCATTTGTTATTATTTATATTTTTAGTCAACCATAGAACCTTGTTTATTGTTATATGAAAAAGCCTGCTCAAAATTGAGCAGGCTTTTTTGGTTGTTTTTATTATTGTCTTTCCCTGTTTACCGCTCCAAGTTATAAACTTGAAGCTGCTTTTGGGTTCAAACAGAACACTTGCAACTACGGGGTTCTATTTGAACACTTGTGGGTGTGGGGGTTCGTGGGTTTAAGAATTGTTTCGGAATGTGTACGTCAAAAAATAATTAGTTTATATATCTTTTTATGTGTATTTTTGTGCGTATTACTTAATAATTACGCGGTTTATGACACTCGGAGAAAAAATTTCGATACTGAGAAAAAAAAATAATCTTTCTCAATTGGAACTGGCTAAAGAAATTGGCGTTTCCCGTGAATACGAATGTAACGACATTACGCCTACTGTTGATAGGGCTAAAAAAATGGCTCTAAGAGTTAAAGAAATTCCATTGCTTTCTGAAAAAGATATGGATAAAATACTTTCAATAGTAGATGCATTTATTAGAGACACCAAAGCCAAACAGTCATTCGGATTAGCAAAATAAAACGATTATGAAAAAAGCATTAATACTCTCAATATTATTATTTACATTTTTCGCTTGTGAATTTATAAAAGATAAAAAGGAAAGTCCTAGTAAGCAATCCAAAGGTTTTATTAGTAGAATACATAAATCAAGTTATGAGACTGATTGGTACAAGCTTCTGGGAGAAACTGACTTTGACAAACATACATTAGATATTAAAGATATTGACTGGGAAAAAGAATACAAGGAACAAACTAATAAAGAACAATATAATTACCCTATTATTGAAGTTCTAGACACAATAAACTATATATATTTATCTATTACAATATCCCCAGACAAACAAAACAACGATTATCAATTTTGTATTGGTTTAGGAGTACATCTTAAGCCTGTTGACCAGAAATCGGGAAATGATATTGGGCGTAAAGTAAAACTTTTTCTAACAAACTCAAGTAATATCAACGAAATAATCGAAGTTAATAGCCTTATGTTTAATAGAAAATACGAGATGTTAAAAGACAGATTAAAAACCTATACTTTCTTAGCAGAAATAGATGACCTTTATCAAAACATTCCTTAAACAGCAATTCTAATTTAAGTTATTTACAACCTTCATTCTTAAATTTTAGCACAAAAGCAACCTAATTTCCTTACACATAAAAATGCGTAAGGAAATTAGTATCAATATTGATTTTTACAATATATATCCATTATTATTATGGAGTTCCGCTCCCTGTTCCCGAAGACATATTTCCTAGTATCCCTATTAAAGCTCCCACATTAGAATTCACTATTTCTCCAGCAAATACAGCAGCTTTAGCATTGTCAATTCTAGCGTCTTTAGCTACCTGCTTCATATATGCTCCTTGCCCCTTATTTTTAAATGTACCAGGAGCGTATTTATATGTTTTCATTGCTAATGGCATATTTACTTTTGCTGGACTTACTGTAAAAACGTCTGGTCCCGGTGCCCAATTCATTGGCTGAGTAGTTTGATTTACTATTCGCTTACCCGCACAAATCAAAAAATTTTCAATTGTAGGATCTTGGATTGCTGTTTCCAATGCTCCACTTTCATCTGTGAGATCATTCCAAAATGTAAATAAAGGACTACTCCAATTACCATTCGCACTTTTCAGGGTGTTCATTGTTTCAAACAATAATCCATCATTAGGATTAGAAACATCTGTTGATGCACCGAATTTACCTCTCATGGCATTATTCCAAGAAGACGTATTATATCTAGCATTATAATAAGAATTATACTTGTGTTGGAATGCAAATTCATCCATGTCGCTTTCATACTCTTCAGGTACTGTTACAACATCATCTGACCCATCATCTGTCTCCATAATTAAATTTCCGTCTTCATCTTCATATTTAGTATCCAATGCTCCATTTGGGTCAATATTCCAAATAGGTTTATTACTAAACGCATGATAAGAAGACATCCAAGGTTTATCCACAGGATCAATATTCCATCGTCTCCCAATCCTAGTATCATACTCCCAAAACATAGCAGTAGTATGGCTCCCGGTCTGTCCGGTAATCTCATTGTCCATTTCTTGTCCGTTAAAGCCAAATCGGTATCTCTCTAACAAATTTTTTGATGCGGTTCCCCGATTTATATGACATTTCCGGAAAGAAAAACGGTTGTTTCTTTCGGTGCTTCCCTTCCCTGAGTGGATTATTTTCATTGATCCACCGGGGTTATATGACAGTTTTAAGCAGCCCATATTTTATTTTCACCTTAAAGATAGGTATTTTTTATTTGCACCGGACAAGTTTTTTTACCTGTTTTTCATAAGATTTTATTTTTTTAATGTTTTTTGATCAAAATTAACTGATCATACTCAATAACACTGTGCTTTAGAGCGTTTTTAACAATAAAGTCTATAATCAAATAAAAAATTATTGTTCAACTCTAAAACAGAAGTATATGAGCACACAAAAAAGTTTAATAAAGCTGGAAGGTAATATGGGAGGTATTAGCTTCTACTACTCGGACGGCAAGTTCCTTGCACGGATGGCCAACGGTCCGACAAAAGACAGGATCGAGAAAGACCCTGCTTTTAAAAGAACCAGAGAAAACAACATGGAGTTTGGAGGGGCTGCAAAAGCCGCAAAATCCTTTCGCAGGGCTTTAAGCGGTATTTTGCAGTCTATGGCCGACAGCAGATTGACCGCACGTCTTACCAAGTTGTTTAAAATGATCAACCTCAAAGGTGCAGGCAAAAGGGGACAAAGGATCATTGAACTGACTGCCAACCGTGATATCCTTGCAAATTTCAACCTTAACAAGGATCTTAGTTTTACTTCGGTGTTCCCTGTTCCCTACACCGTTACCAACAATGTTGACCGTAACGAGGCAACTGTTGAGATCCCTAACTTTGTTCCGGGCGACCTGATCAAAGCCCCTGCAGGTGCAACACATTTTAAAATGGTTGCTGCTTTGGGTGTAGTTTCTGATTACAGTTTCAATGCCAGTACAAAGGAATACGAGGCGTTAAAACCTGCTCTTGACGGGATCAGTGCAGTGGAACACGGAGCTGCTACCGCTCTGGACTCTGCCGGTTGTACTTTTACTTTGACTGTCGCATTGCCCGGAACTCCGGCAATGAACAACAAAGTAAGTGTTGTTTTATGCCTTGGTATTGAGTTTTATCAGATCGTTGACAGCCAGTATTATCTTTTTGCCCAGGACAATGCCATGATGGTTGTAAGTGTTTTCTGATGTTCTTACTCATGTGTATGTAAAAGCCCTGTCGTATGACGGGGCTTTTTTATTGCTATGGTTCAGGTATGATACTGCTATGGTACTGGTATATATTTATACGGCTCTTATACGGCTGGTATACGGCTCATGTACGACTGAAGTACGGGGAAGACTTTGTTTATTTTGATAAATATTTGTATGTTTGGAGTATGAGGACAATACTAAACAACGGGCACAAAATTGAGATAAAAAACAATAGTCTGACAGGGAAAGAGACTATTTTTTATAATGGAAAGATTGTTTCCAAAAAAAGTACCCTGACCGGGACCGTCCATGTTTTTAATGTCACGGAAGACGGACAGGAAGTACAGTATGAAGTAGAGATAGGCGGCAAGACATTCCGCACGTGGGCGATCGTCCGCCGGAACGGGATGGTCATTTTTTCTGATAAATAGGACTGATCAGGCAAGCCGCCGGAACCACAAAATAAATCAATCATTTTTTGTTTTTAATTTTATTGTATGCTTTGATCATCTCCGTTATCGGGATGTTAGGCCTTACTTTTTTTAAAAAGTTTGCCAAATCATTTCTTTTTTCTTTTGGGATACAACATCCTATTAACAACATCAAGACGTTGTAGCCCAAAATACCAAATACTACTTCTGCTATCATTTTATCTTTTTTTTCACTAAATTAAACATACAGGTAAAAACATGAAAGGACAACTATATTTAATTGATTTACTTATTTATACAAATGTCATGTATAAAAAAAGCAATACTAAAACAATAATTGTAATCCCCTTTTTTGATGGATTTGTAATTTCAAATTCAAAACCGAAAAATTTTATTTTTATCTTTTCATTCTTTCTCATTTCAAAAATCTCCTTTATAATAATTATTGCTCTTTCGTAGAAACAGTGTTTTTTTTTGATTAATTTTTAAAATATTTTATTGTAAAAATAAGCCGCAAAACAAGGCAAATAAAAGAAAAGATCGCTTTCCTAAGGGTTGTTCTGGACTATCCACTTTTTCAATATGTTTTTTTTTCACTTGTTTCGGATTTTTTCTAATTCGTCTTTTATTAAACTTAAGCTTTGGCCTAAAAAAAGTAAATAGTTAATCAGTTTTATTATCATATTTATTTTGATCTTTATTAAAAAGTGTATTTTCGTTTATACTATCATCTATTCTATAAACTTCATTATCAATATTTTAAAAGAACAGGTGCAATATAATGCCTGATTCGTGAAAAGCAAAAAACAATTCGTCTTTTTTTAAATAAAATTTTTACCATCCACTTTTTTAATGGTTTTAAAAACGTATCACTGTATCGTTTCTGTTAAAAATAACCTTCTTACCCCCCTAACGTCAAGTTTTACCTAGGAAAAGTTTAAAAAGTTCAGTGGATTCTCATAAATTATTGTTTGTTAAAAATTCATACCATGCTTAACTTCTGATTGTTATGTATTAAAAATTTATCAATGAAAACGCAACTTATTTTTCCCGTTATTGGAACAGGGCTGGAGCATTATAACCGTGATGGGCAACATTTAAGGCCACGGGTGGGGAGGCAAGGTTTTTGGCAAATAATTTTACGCCATAAAAAATAAAACAATAAGAAGTAAAAATATTTGCCAAAACCCGAAGGGCTTGACCTTGCGTGCGTCGGGCGGTGGGCTTAACTTGCCCTTCACGGTTATAATGCCAACGGGATGCCTGTTGTGGGGTCTGCCCGTTAAGGAGATGGGGCTTTTGGGGCAAGGGTGGCAGTGGGTGAAGCTTTGGTGGTTGAACAATGACTGTTGCCACTCTTGCCGGGGTTGCGTGGGCGGCTCTTGACGGTTTTGTTTTGCCTATAAAAATAAAACAATGGAAAACAAAAACGGCATGTGCCGACCACTGGGGTCAGCCGTGCGGTGGGGTCGTGGGGCTGTTTTACATAGTGGCCATTATAATGACAGCCGTATTAAATCCATTTATGCCATAAAAAATAGGCTGTTTTATAATGTGCATTATGTAACAACAGCTTGGGGCAGCCTGTTTTTTGGCGGGGTTTTTGACTGCGCGGACGGTTGGCAAAAACCGCAAAAACCCTGACAAAAAACAGGGTGCATGTGCGGGGGCATTGGGTGGGCGTGGGTTCTTTGCCTATTGTTGTCTTTTATGCGCCTTTTTGAACTCGTCCTTTATTTTCTTGTAGTTTTCCAGTATTTCGTCCGTTACGTCCTCTATGTTCAGCTTTTTTTCTTCAAGGTACATGAACAGATAGCCCATTTCTTCGAGCTCGTTGTTGATCTCCTGTTTTGTTTTTCCGGTGTCCTTTATCAAATGGTACATCTGCCCGAGCATTGCAACGTAGTTTGTCTTTTTTTTCTTCATGGCTTTTGTTTTTATAGTGGGTGGTATCTCTGTATTTCTTCTGCAAGATCTTCGATGTCGTTGACCATGTACGCTTCGGTGCTGCTGACATAGCGGTGACCTGCCATGTACTGCACCTGTCGGAGGTTGTGTTGTTTCAACCATCCGGTTATTACACTGGTGCGTACTTGTTTGAGGTTTATAAATTTGGGATTTTGGGCTTTTAATGCATGGCAGAGGCGTTTCCAGTTGTTGTTGCTCTGCTCGTTTTCGCCTGTGCTTACAAATAGTTGATCGGTCTGTTTTTTGCTTGTTTCCAGCAGTTCTTTTCTTACGGTGTAGATGTACTCCATCAGTTCCATGATCTGCTGTGGCTTTAGTTCCAGTTCTCTTTCGTTGCTTTTTCTTGATCCTGCTACATATATTTTTCCTTCCCGTAGTTTGATGTCTTTTTCTGTAAGTTTGTCAACCTCTGCGGTGGTAAGCCCTTGCCAGATGACCAGCGACAACATGGCTTTGTTCCTTGTGCGGCTTAGTTTGTGTACTTGCCACCAGTTGCGTTTGTTGTTGGGATCATCTTTTTCGGGGAGTTTGTAATCGAGGTAAAGCGTGTCAAGTTCCTGGCGTGTCAATACCGGATAGAGTTTCTTTTGCTTTGTTCCTCTTATTTTTATGTGTGTTGCAGGGTTGTCTGATCGGCTGCCGTTTTCATATTGCCAGTCAAAATACTGTTTTATCACGTTCAGCCTGATGTTGCGTGTGCTGTTGCCTTGTCCTTTTTTTTGCAGGTGGTTTAAATATCCGGTGATCTCTTTTTCTGTGGCGTTTTCGGGTTCGGTGTTGTCTTTGTCGAGCCACGTGATAAATTCATAAAGATAGGTGGTGTAGTGTTTTATGGTGCTTTTGCTTAAGGCTTTGGATTCGAGGTAGGTTTTGAAGGAGGTCATTTTTTTTGGCTTTAGGGGAGACGCACTTAGTGCGTCTGTACAAGATGGGTGTAGATTTGGGTGGATTCAAGTGAGCTGTGGCCCAGAAAGCGGCTGATCTTTTCCAATGGCATGCCGTTTTGCAGCAGGTGGGTGGCTATGCTGTGGCGCAGGGCGTGGAGTGTGAGGGTTTTTTGTTGCAGTTCGGTGTCATCGGTTTTTTGTTGTAGTTGTTTTAATCTGCAATAAAGTGAACCGCCTGTCATGGGTCTGCCTTTGACACTGATAAACAGCCGTCCTTCGGTCTTGCCTTTCAGAAGTATGGGGCGGTAATCGTAAACATATTGCTGCAGGTGGTTTGAGTTTGTTTTGTTAAAGGGTACAAACCTCTGTTTGTAGTTCTTGCCCCTTTTTACGTGCAGGGTTCCGGTGTCAAAGTTGATGTCGCCAACGTCAAGGTGCTCGCCCTCGTTGCGCCTTAGTCCGCAGCCGTAAAAGATGGTGAGCATTGCCCTGTCTCGTGAGTTTGTGGCTTCTTGTTTGATGTTGTCGGGTTCTGTTTCTGTTGCCTTGTACAACATTTTTGCCTGTTCGGGGGTGATAATGGTTATTTCGCTGCGTTCAAGTTTTAAAAGCCGTATCCCTGTTGTTGGCAGTGTGTGCAGTCCTTTATGGTGAAGGTATTCGAGCAGTTTTTCTACGCCTTGCACTTGTTTGTTGATGTAGTTTTTGCTTAGTCCGCCGCCCCGGCGCTGGTTTGCTCGGGTTGATATATGATCGTAGTATCTTTTTATGTGTATTTGCTCTAAGTTCCTGATGTTGGTCACGCCGCTGTTTTCAAGGAAATAAAAAAACTCCCTTGCTATGCTCGGCATATTGTAGATGCTGCCACTGCAAAAGCCCAGCACATCGAGCCACTGGCGGAAGCTTTCTTCTATGTATTGGTAGCTTTCGGTTTTTAGTATCAGTTTTTTCATGGTACACCTTTTTTTATGGTTGTTGAACTTCTTGCAGTTTCTTGTTGGTAATCTTTCGTTTAAGTGGTTCATTTGGGTGGTGGACTTCTTTTGAACTTTGAACCTCTTGCTGTATATTCAAAAAAATATCATCAAGTACATTGTCAATGCCCTGTTTGAGTTTCTGGTATTCTTCCATGTCGGTGATCTTATAATAATACCCTTTTTTCTTGTCGCCTGTTGTTCTTTGTACATAGCCCTGTTGCTGAAGCTGTATCATGTACCTTTTTTGGTTGCTGTGGTTTTCCCTTAATGCCTGGCGTGCCTGAAAGTTGGTAAATTCTGTCTTGCGCTCCTCGTGCAGCCAGTCTTTAAGACATTCAAAGTAATTGCGGCAAACGCCTGTCAGCTCGTCCGATTTGTGGAGCAGTATTTCTTTCATCAGCTTGTTTGCCCCTGCAATATCTTCTATGGTTGTTTTTATGATGATCTCGCCTGTTTCGTGGTTTGCTTCCTGTTCCCGTTGGTACTGGTGGTAAAAGGTGACGGCCTCGATGAACTGAAGGTAATGTGTGTTTGTGCGTCTTGGCTTAAAAACTTCTTTGGGGAGCCGCAGCAGTTCGGCAAAGGGGTTGACCACCTTAACGGGTTTTAATATCCTTTGGCAGTTGCGCAGCAGTTCTGCTGTCTTTTCCTGTTCATCGGTGTTGATCTTTCCGGCTGAAAGCTTTCTTTGGTATTCCATGACCTGTTGGTCCTGTTCGGGGCTTTCATCTACGTATATCAAAAAGCTGCGGTTGGCGTTGTCTTCGTATATTTGTTCCCTTGTGGTACATCCTGCCACGCTCACGGGACCTTCTACGGTAAGGTGCATGGTGCGTGTCTCTCCCCGGCTGTTTTTTCTTGCTATGGTCTTGCTGATGCGCTTTTTGCTTTGCAGTTCACGAAGTGGGTAAAGAACATTTTCGGCACCGTCCAGATCCTCAATTAAAATAAGTTTGTGTTTTAGTTCCCTTTGTCCGAAGTAGTAAAAGGCGTTTTCTGACAATGTGGTAATTTCTATGCGGTCTTCCTCGGGCATCAGGCCGCCCACCTTTTCCTGAAGGTGGGTCTTGCCTGTGCCACTGCTGCCCAAACTGACAACATGGAGTGGCTGCTCTCTTTTTCTACTTGTAAATATGATATACATCAATAACCTGTTCAGTTCTTCGCCGATTACCCCGCTTTGTCCGATCAGTTCGTTTGTATGTGAAAGAAGGTTTGGCTGTTTAAGAAAGGTTTCTGCTTCAATCTGTTCCTTTTCCCCGAGTTCCCGGGGCTTGTACTGGTCTTCCCTTGTTTTTTCAAGCATCATCAGGCGGTAGGATTCAAGTTCGTTGGTCAGTTCGTTCAGTCCGGCTGCTATTAAGCTTGTGCCTGTTTCGAGCCGTTCGGCTGTCTTGCGGACGAACTTTTCTACCTGCACGTCGTTGTACAGATCGAGGTTGTGCCTGACGGGCGGACAGGCGGAGCCTTTAAGCCCCACTTTGAGCGTTACCCTCATGCGGTCGAGCCCGTCCAAGCGTATGCCGCCCAGAACGGTGAAGTCCATCAGGTTGTTGGAGTATTCCAATTGGTCGGGGTTGTCGGTGGTGAGTTTCATTGTCTTTTTTTGGTTGTTGAAAAATATTTTTTGCTGATATATTTGTCACAAATCTATAATATTTATCAGAACCATGCAAGAAAAATCTTTCTTGTTTATGATATTTATATCACCTAAATTTGTAAAACCCTTATTATTTCTATCATTTTAATGATATATAAGTATGACTTTAGGACAAAATATTACAACACTCAGGAAAGCAAAAAAAATATCACAGGGCGAACTTGGGAGGCTTGCCGATACCTCCGGCGACCTGATCGGCAGATATGAACGTGACGAGGTAAAGCCGTCTATTGAAGTAATTATTAAAATTGCCGATGCGCTTAACGTGTCTATTGATTATCTGGTAGGAAAATCTTCTTTCGAGCTTGACAAGGACATGCTGAAAAGGCTTGAGGACGTCTCAAAAATGGATGTCAAGGAAAAAGAGTACATCTTTTATACCCTGGATGCGATGATTAAGTCTATTAAACTGAAAAACCTTTAAAAAGCTGATGGACACCCATAACGACACTGAAAGCAAAGGAACGGAGAGGTTCAAGGATTCGCTAGTTGACCTTATTGTCCAGCTTTTTAGTTCATTTTCCGAGCTTTTAAAAAAACTACAGAGGATTTCTATCGGCATCACGAACCTCAGTCTGGCTCTTATAGGTTTTTATTTAGCAACCCTGATGCAGATGAATCCGGGTTATGTTTCGGCAAACAAGACGTGGGCTATTGTCGGAATAATCCTCGTTGTTGTTTCTTTTGTCATTGGTGCTATAATTAGGATGGAGTATGAGTTCTTCAGGTTGATAAAGCCGCTTGAAAAACTCAAAAAGCCGATTAGTGAACTGACAAAGCCAATAACTGACAATGATAAGGAAGAAGACAACGTGCCTGAAAAGTATAAGGAAGCATTTGATAAACTGGAGGGATTTGATCCTAAAAAGACTGATACGCTTATCAGGTTCTTTTTTGCTCAGGTTGTTATGTTCCTTGTTTCTCTTGTTTATGTCTTTTCATTTGTTATTATTTATATTTTTAGTCAACCATAGAACCTTGTTTATTGTTATATGAAAAAGCCTGCTCAAAATTGAGCAGGCTTTTTTGGTTGTTTTTATTATTGTCTTTCCCTGTTTACCGCTCCAAGTTATAAACTTGAAGCTGCTTTTGGGTTCAAACAGAACACTTGCAACTACGGGGTTCTATTTGAACACTTGTGGGTGTGGGGGTTCGTGGGTTTAAGAATTGTTTCGGAATGTGTACGTCAAAAAATAATTAGTTTATATATCTTTTTATGTGTATTTTTGTGCGTATTACTTAATAATTACGCGGTTTATGACACTCGGAGAAAAAATTTCGATACTGAGAAAAAAAAATAATCTTTCTCAATTGGAACTGGCTAAAGAAATTGGCGTTTCCCGTGAATACGAATGTAACGACATTACGCCTACTGTTGATAGGGCTAAAAAAATGGCTCTAAGAGTTAAAGAAATTCCATTGCTTTCTGAAAAAGATATGGATAAAATACTTTCAATAGTAGATGCATTTATTAGAGACACCAAAGCCAAACAGTCATTCGGATTAGCAAAATAAAACGATTATGAAAAAAGCATTAATACTCTCAATATTATTATTTACATTTTTCGCTTGTGAATTTATAAAAGATAAAAAGGAAAGTCCTAGTAAGCAATCCAAAGGTTTTATTAGTAGAATACATAAATCAAGTTATGAGACTGATTGGTACAAGCTTCTGGGAGAAACTGACTTTGACAAACATACATTAGATATTAAAGATATTGACTGGGAAAAAGAATACAAGGAACAAACTAATAAAGAACAATATAATTACCCTATTATTGAAGTTCTAGACACAATAAACTATATATATTTATCTATTACAATATCCCCAGACAAACAAAACAACGATTATCAATTTTGTATTGGTTTAGGAGTACATCTTAAGCCTGTTGACCAGAAATCGGGAAATGATATTGGGCGTAAAGTAAAACTTTTTCTAACAAACTCAAGTAATATCAACGAAATAATCGAAGTTAATAGCCTTATGTTTAATAGAAAATACGAGATGTTAAAAGACAGATTAAAAACCTATACTTTCTTAGCAGAAATAGATGACCTTTATCAAAACATTCCTTAAACAGCAATTCTAATTTAAGTTATTTACAACCTTCATTCTTAAATTTTAGCACAAAAGCAACCTAATTTCCTTACACATAAAAATGCGTAAGGAAATTAGTATCAATATTGATTTTTACAATATATATCCATTATTATTATGGAGTTCCGCTCCCTGTTCCCGAAGACATATTTCCTAGTATCCCTATTAAAGCTCCCACATTAGAATTCACTATTTCTCCAGCAAATACAGCAGCTTTAGCATTGTCAATTCTAGCGTCTTTAGCTACCTGCTTCATATATGCTCCTTGCCCCTTATTTTTAAATGTACCAGGAGCGTATTTATATGTTTTCATTGCTAATGGCATATTTACTTTTGCTGGACTTACTGTAAAAACGTCTGGTCCCGGTGCCCAATTCATTGGCTGAGTAGTTTGATTTACTATTCGCTTACCCGCACAAATCAAAAAATTTTCAATTGTAGGATCTTGGATTGCTGTTTCCAATGCTCCACTTTCATCTGTGAGATCATTCCAAAATGTAAATAAAGGACTACTCCAATTACCATTCGCACTTTTCAGGGTGTTCATTGTTTCAAACAATAATCCATCATTAGGATTAGAAACATCTGTTGATGCACCGAATTTACCTCTCATGGCATTATTCCAAGAAGACGTATTATATCTAGCATTATAATAAGAATTATACTTGTGTTGGAATGCAAATTCATCCATGTCGCTTTCATACTCTTCAGGTACTGTTACAACATCATCTGACCCATCATCTGTCTCCATAATTAAATTTCCGTCTTCATCTTCATATTTAGTATCCAATGCTCCATTTGGGTCAATATTCCAAATAGGTTTATTACTAAACGCATGATAAGAAGACATCCAAGGTTTATCCACAGGATCAATATTCCATCGTCTCCCAATCCTAGTATCATACTCCCAAAACATAGCAGTAGTATGGCTCCCGGTCTGTCCGGTAATCTCATTGTCCATTTCTTGTCCGTTAAAGCCAAATCCGTACCCTCTCGTGTAAAACTGAGTATTGACAATGGTTTCAGAAAACGAGATGGTTAATTTTTGCATGGTTAAACTGTTATGAATCAAAGATAAGTATTTATTGCTGAATTTAAAAACCAAACAGGTTCATTTCTCTGGACCTGTTTGGTCTTATCATTACCCTAACGGATGAAAACGGTTGATAATTGCCCTTTGGTTTTTTACGTCTATTCTTTTGTACATTAAAACCGAACTGGGCCATTTTATTCCCGACAGGTCCATCACATCTTCAAGGGGCAGGTTTCTCTCATTCAACCAAAACGATATCACACTTTGCCGAATGCGTTTCGGATTAAGTACTTTGTCGGGAAATAGCTCTTTCATGGGTTCGATCATAGCATGAATGCCATCCACAGTCATCTGATCACCTGATTTTGTCACCAGCAGGTTTTTGACATTTTCCTTTGCCAGTTTTGATCTTTTTTCGGTTATATAATTTCTTATCTGCTCTGCCTGGTCGGGATGTAAATCAATGGTTCTGCGGTGAAGTTTCTTTGATGCTTTTATGTATATTGTATTATTGTCAAAATCAATGTTGCTTACATCAAGACTTATCAGTTCCTCACTTGTCAAGGCCTGAAATAAAAGAAATGAAATAATTACTTGGTTTCGTGCATCAAGATATTTATACCTGTTGAATCGTTTTTTAAGCATATTAAGCTCTTCCATTGTAAACAGCAGATGGGTCTGGACCTGGGCTTTTGATCTTTTAATATACAGCCCTCTGCAGGGATGGTCTTTTCTTTTGCCCATAAAAACAAGATAATCATAGTACTTTTTTATTGAAGCTAAAATCCTTATACGGTAGTCCTTTGTCAGGTTTTTATAAGCAAGTTTTTCGAGCAACCGCACAATGTCATCATATTTGTATTTTTCAGAGCCGGGATGTTGTTCAATAAATTTTTCAATTGAATAAAGGTACGATTCGGTGGTTTTAACCGTATGATACTGTCTGATGTATTGTCTTAATGATAATTTTTTCATGATCATGTTTTTAAAAAAGTAAGTGTTTGTTTCTTTTCCTTCTAATGGTATACAACTGGGTTGTATCAATTTCGCTGTGCCCGAGAAAATGCTGGACAAATTCAAATCCTGCCCCAGCTTCCAAAAGATGGGTTGCGATGGAGTGTCTTAAACAATGCAGGGTTATGTTTTTTTCAATCAGTTCAGTATTTTCTGTGCGGAAGATGATTGTTTTGAGAATATCGTTCAGCTTTGCCCCAGCAAGCCGGTGTCCGTTTCTGTTGAGAAAAAAGGCAGATTGATAACGTCTTTTTGCTTTTATCAGGTAGTTCCTTTCTTCGATCAAGTAATTTTTAAGGTCGCAAATTACAGTTTCACTTAGGGGCACCTCTCTTCTTTTCCCACCCTTTCCTTTTGAAACGATCATTATTCCCAGGTCAGTTTTTATGTCTGAAATATTTAAGCTTTCCATTTCATGCCTTCTCAAACCACACCCATAGCCAACTGAGACAACTGCCCTTTCAAGAAAAGAATGGGTACAACTGTACAACATGGTGATTTCATCAACCGATAAGGTGTTTCTTCTTTTCTTTTCTGCATTGTTGAATTTCTGAAAGAAAAACCCGGAATTGACATCGCCCGATTTAAGCATGTTTTCATAAAACAACGACAAAGCAAAATGATGGTTTTTTAAGCTGCTTTCACTTAAAATTCCATTTAATCTGGTTGGCCTGTTTGAAAGATATTGAAAATACCTTTGAACATCTGTGTTTTTAACTTTTTTAATAGACTTGATGTTGTTTTGTTCAAGCCATTTGAGAAATTCATTAACGTTATTGACGTAATTTACCTGTGCCCGGTAACCCCTGGTTACAATAAAAGACACATACTTTTTCAGCAGTTTTCTGAAACTGCTTTCAGCTAATTTTTGTTTCATTTCTATATGATTTAAAGTTGGTTGTCGCTACAGTGGTTTTTCCAGTGCTGGCGCGGAATCTAGTGGCCACCAGAATTATAATTTTTTGATTTGGCGATACAAGTCCTTTTTTAGTTTGTTTTTGAATTTTTCGGTGTCATCCCAAACAGCAATTTTGTACTTGAAACCTTTATTGGATGGGCCTGAGACAATATAAATGTATTCGTGGTTTATCAAAACAGACAAGTAGCGATTGACCATGGTTTTTGACAGGTTCAAATAGCAACGCACCTCACGCTGGGTGAATAAATACCCGGTCAATTTGTTTTTAATGATGTATGCTTTAAGTTTTTCAAAAAACTGCCGTGTTGACGAATCCAAATCGTCAACTTTTAGGAAAATACAATTGAAAAAGCTGTTAACTGCGGTAAGTAAATCTTCCTTTGTTGTTATCAGTCTGCTTTTCGAATCCTTTTTTCTCATGAATTGGTTCAGGATAGTGATATTGGCCACAAAGCAATTAAACTGATGGTTTAACCTTCTGGCCATTTTGATCCCTGATGGCAGGATTAATCTATTTGCGAATGGGTTAATAACATCATAGCTTTTAAGGTTTCTGACACAATTTCTCAGTAAGCATTTAATACTATCAGATTCCCCAGGGTCAAACTCTCCTGAAAATGAATCATTCTGATATTTTATGATCCTGTCGGTTTGATCATAACTTTCATCAACCCCGATAATTACCGATCTGCTCAGATTATCATAGAAAATCTCGGTCCTGGAGGTGGTAATGATGGATGAAAATTGAGCTGAGACTTGTTTGATTTTTGCGTTCAGAGTTCCGGTTTTGTCTTTAATGGCAAAGGATGAAGTAAGATTTCCTGAGGATTGCAATTCACGAAACGCCAGTTTGGCATTGAAATCAAGACTCTCAAAATCTTGAATCAGAATCAGTTTATTATTCAAGTCATCACTTTCAAAATAATAAAGAGCTTTACCGGTAATCCTTGTGAAGTTGAGGACATCCTCCTGCGGAATGCATTCCGCGACGGTATTGATAAGATGCGATTTTCCCGAACCAGATTCACCCTGAACAATAGAATGAATGTGATAATTTGTTTTGTAGCTCAATGCGATGACAAAAAGAGCAAAGCGGGCATTCTCTTCGCCAATAATACCACAATTTCCAAGTAGGCGGGTTATTTTTTCCGGTAAATCCTGTTCTTTAAGTAAATTAAATGCCAGGTTTTTTATTTTTCCGGTCATTTCATTTTTCCGGCAGGTCTTTAAAAACAAGGCCTCTTTCTCATAAATAGCTTCCCTGTGTACCTCAAGCCGGGTGGTCAATTCTTTAAAATCATCCCAAAGAAAATCAACATTAATATTTTCTTTCTCGGCAAGGTTATTCAAAAATATTTCAATATTGGAGGAATCAAACAGATCTAGTTTTGCCCTTGTTTTGTTCAACGAAGCCAGATTGAACACACAAATAGTGACCTTCATATTACTCAGGTCCATTGGCAACGTACCAAGTACCTCAATGGTCACATGTTTTCCGGTATATATTAATTTTTGCGGGTTTTTTGTAATAAGCTTCCCTGTTGAGTTTTCCTCACCTGTAAGCTGGTGATTTTTCCTTTTTTTCATAGTCATTTCTTTGGTGAGCCATGAAAGAAAAGGAATTGATTGTTATTTCATAATTTTTGGAGGGAAAGATGGGAAAGGGGTTAATTCAGTTTGCTGGAATATTATGAAAAGAAGATTGGTTACCAAACTTTGGTAAATCACATTATACTTATTGTTCAGAGAGAAGTTACAATCCCCAAACGTCCCCTTCCACCTTCACTTTGCGTCCATTGTTCTTGACAGAGATTTTCACGTTTTTCATAAACTCACCACCTTCAATTTTTTTAACGGCATTGTCCAGTGCCACTTCCAGTGCATCACCGGTTTTGCTTTTGCCTTTGGCAATCACGTATTTCGCCTTCAGGACATAATTGACTGAGCTTTCAACATTCCTGTTTGAGGCCATATTCAGGTCACCGATTCTGGTGTAACAAGATTGGCAGATAACGGCTGACAATGTAAAGACAATAATTTTTTTCATATAATTGAATTAATGCCCCCAATTCCAAAAAGCGGGTTATAAATGAAAAAGCGTGGAACTGTAGCTGATTGTATCTGAGGTTCTGGTAAACCCTGCACACAACAGCACAGCCCACGCCATAACGTGAGCATTGGTATTTCTTGTGTGCATGAGAATTTACCAGATTTCAGATACAAGAAATAAGCTAACGCTTCAATACTTTACTGTATCAAAAATACAGTATTTTTATCAAACATTTTACTATTCACCCGGAAAATCAGGCAGAATATCATCAAATTATAAATCAAAAACGGGGATGTCTGACTCCAAATTATTATCTTCCAGATCATCCTTCTGAGCTCTAAATTTTTTCCTCTGTAGGAATTTATCCAGGGTTGTCTTGTTAAAATAAAGTTTTTTACCTTCTGGTTTAAAAAATTCAATTCTGCGCTTGTGAGTTAATTTGTAGAGCTTGCTTTTACTGATTTTCAGATAATCAAGAGCTTCATTAAAATCAAACATTTCCTTCCCCGATATCCCATGATAAACGAGCAGTTTTTCGATTTTTTTCTGCTGATTTAGAATCTCGTCCAGTTTTTCATTAAGTTGTTTAAGAAAATTCTCCATAAATTTTTAGTTTAAAAGTTATAAATAATCACTAAATAAATGATCCTTAAAAATATATGGCAAAGGTACGGGGTCGTTTTTTCAAAGGAAAGAAAAAAATGTTTTTTAATCAATAAAGTATCTTAACACATTAAATATCAGCGGCTAGATAAAATAAATTTTCTTTTAGAAATTAACCAGTTTACCGGCAAATTCTCTTTTTACATCATCTTCAAAACTATCAAGGTAATTTTCTGTAACCTTGGTACTGCTTTGTCCGAGTTGTTCCCTGATCAACTCTGTTGATGCGCCCATACGTTTCATCATGGTGCTGAAAGTATGTCTGGCATAATAGGTGGTCATATCGGCTTTAATTTCAAGTTTGCCGGCTAATTTCCTGTTCCAGTAGTTGGTTGTTTTAATAAACTGGTGTATTTTCTTCTCAATAGTTTCGGGAGACATTTCTTTATCTATGATATTGAAAATATAATTCCCCGGTTCTTTTTCTTTATTGCCCCATTTAACAATTATGCCTTTTGCTTCCTCTAACAGGGGAATGACAATAGGCTGAACATCCAGTTTTTTGGTTCTTTTTGTCTTATTCCGAATAAAGAAAATCCTATCGTCGTTGATATCTCTCCATTTTAAATAAGCAATATCTTTAAAATTAATTCCGTTGCACAAATAGCTGAACACCCAAAAATCCTTTGCCTTGTCTGTGGAAGAAAAAGGAGTTGGACTGTAATTTAATAATTTCCTGAGGTCTTCTTTATTTAAAGCTTTTTTTATATTTCTGCTCGAAGGAATCTGGTACCTTTTTTTAATAAACGGATAATCATCTCTGGAAAATGCCTTTTTCTCAATAGCTTCGTTGATAATGGTCCTGAGAGGCCTGAGATAAAACCCGACTGTTGAAACAGATTTGCCCTTTTCAATCATCCATGCTTCATATTTTGAAAGAAACTCGGGGGTAATACAATCAAAGCTAACCTTAGGATTAAAAACCTGAAGAGACTTTAAACTGTCGTTATAATTTTGAGCAGTTTTTATCCGGCCTTCTGATTTAAGCTGATTTATATAATCATTATAAAAATCGGGAAGTGTGGATTTTTCCGATAACGGTTTATCAAAAAACCCTATTTCAAATTTCTCAAAAGAAAACCGACTCAGTGATTCAATGATCCGGACCGCTTTTTCTTCAAACCCATTGATTTTGATAAGCAGATCTTTATATTCCCCCCGTGGTTTTTCTCCCCTGATTTTGTCATACTCTTCTATAGTCAGGTCCAATCCTAGAGGAAAATATTTCTGTTTTCTTGCATACGTTAGCCTTAATTTCAACGGAAAACGCTTGTCAGATTTCGATCTTCTCGTATCTAAAATGATCTGTGTCAGTGGTTTCATATTAATGAGATATAAAATAAAATTTGCATACAATTTGCATACAAATCTAATCAAATTAAGCAAAATTGTAGCAAAAAAAAGAAATAAAATGAAAAACAAAACACATATGTATTTAATTATCAATTATATGATAATACATGAAAAATTGTGGAAAACAACGGCACCTGACTCATAATCAGGGGGTCCTTGGTTCAAGCCCGAGTGGGACCACTAGTAAAATTAAGCCTTTCAGAAATGAGGGGCTTTTTTTATTGGGTTCAGGGTTCAGGTATACCCACATTCTCCCAATGTATTATAAAAGCTCAGCTGGTTAGAGCATCCCGACACTCTGTGTCGGGAGGGTCCTTGGTTCACCCCGATAGCTATCGGGGCCGAGTGGGACCACTTTTTAGGAAACTAAAATGTATCAAAATCCTTTAAGTCATATGATTTAGAGGATTTTGTGTTTTTAGGGTATACCAAAATATATCATTAAAAACCATAATCCAGGTGGCCAATTCGGTGGCCATAAATTTTTTCAGGTGTCCATTTTTTTGACAGGTTAAGTTATTATCTACTCGAATGGCACTTTGACTTTCCTTTTTTTGCAATTTACCACTTCGGTATTACAATTTTATTATGAATTTATTCCTGTAAATTAAAAATATATTTGTAAATTTACAGGAAAAAAGATATGTATTTCACCAGAAATCTCAACGAAGAAATTTTAAAGCATTTAAATCACTTCCCTGTAGTTGTTATTCTTGGAGCAAGGCAGGTCGGAAAAACAAGTCTTGCAAAGAAGCTAATGGAATCGATTGAAAAAGAATGCCTTTATCTTGATCTTGAACTTGACAGCGATATAAATCGTTTGTCGGAACCTGAACTGTTTTTTAAACTTAATAAAGACAAGTGCATTATCCTGGACGAAGTTCAAAGAATGCCAGAACTTTTTCCGCTTCTTAGGGGAATAATTGACCAGGACAGAAAGCCGGGAAGATTTGTTTTATTGGGATCGGCAAATACGCACTTGTTAAAACTGAGTTCTGAGTCACTGGCCGGGAGGGTTTCTTATGCTGAATTGACTGGGTTTTTGCAAAATGAAATATCCGGGAAATACAACATAAACGATTTATGGCTCAAAGGAGGTTTCCCCGAAGCTTTTTTTATAAAAGAAAATGATATCCGACATGTTTGGTATAATTCATTTATTAAAACGGTGACCGAAAGAGACCTGCCTCAACTGGGTTTAAAGATTTCTTCAAAAACTGTAATAAGATTTATCAGGATGATTTCATCCAATCAGGGAGGATTAACAAATAAAAGCAATTTGTCAAAATCACTAGGCATTTCAAACGCTCAGGTAAATGAAATACTTGATTATCTGGAAGCAGTTTTTTTAATAAGAATTCTTGAACCATATCATGTAAATATTGGAAAAAGACTAACAAAATCGCCAAAAATATACATCAGGGACAGTGGACTAATGCACTTTTTAAATGGCATTCATGATTTAAATACATTATTGGGAAATCATCTGGTCGGAAATTCATGGGAAGGTTTTTGTATAGAGCAAATAATCGGAGCAATTGGTGATCAATATTCCTGTTATTTTTTTCGGACACAGGATCAAGCTGAAAGCGACTTAATCATTTGCAAAGGTGACAAGCCCCTTTATTGCATTGAAATAAAATTAACATTAAACCCACAAAGAAGCAGAAGTTTTTCTTCTGTTATTAATGATTTGAAAACAAAAAATAATTTTGTAATAATTCCTGAATGTGACTCGGAGTATCCATTAACTGACAAAATCTTGGTCACTGATTTAAAATCGTTCATTAGTAAGTTTCAATAATGTTTTCGGCTTTCCACCTTTGCAGATGCTTTAGCATACCGAAACTGATTAAGTCGCTTGGAGTGGAATTTTAAAAAAGGATGATGGTGCAGGAAAGGTTGGGGATGGCGGAGGGGGAGTTGGAACAACACATTGAATCATTGCACATATACAATCAAAACAAGCACATATACAATTATTTTGACTTTGTATGATAAATGTTAGATAAAATAAGAAAATCTTAATTAAATTGCATTGATAATAAAGAAAATCAATGAAGACAAAGTGCATTTTAATTTTAGTATTGTCATTAACTTTTCATTTTGGATTTACTCAATCATTGCAAGAGTTGGACAGTTTACTAAAGGTTCTTCCAAATGACAAAGAAGACACGATTAAGGTAAGACATTTGATTTTTATTTCTGAAGACTATTGTCTCATTGATTTTGAAAAATCCCTGGAATATGCAAAAAAAGCATTGGAATTGTCCAAAAAAATAAAATGGCAAAAAGGAATGGCATCCTCATATTTTAGAATTGCCCATGCCAATTTCAGCTTAGGGAATTACAAAATGGGACTGGAATACAAGTTGAAAGAATTAAAAAAATGGAAAATGCTGGACTATAAACTGGGAATTTGTAGTTCAATGGGTGAAATAGGAATATACTACAGTGAATTAGGCGATAATAAAAAAGCTATGGAATATTATATATATTCATTAAAATTGGCTGAAAAATTAAAATACAGGCAGTTAATAATGAGAAACTTGTGCAATATAGCTGCAATTTATGAAGATGAGGATGATTACGAAAATGCAATGTTATATTATAAAAAATCTTTAAAAATATCTGAAATTGATAAAGATTCCTTGATGATTGCTAACAACCAAACAAATATTGGGAATTTGTATTCTGATAAAGGAAACTTTCAAAAAGCGCTCAGTTCATTATCCATAGCAAGAGAAATTTATAAGAATTTCAATGACATGAACCATTATGCAATTGCTTCTGCAAATATTGGTTATGTGTATATGAAACAAGGTGATATTGAAGAAAAACAAGGTGATTTTAAAAAAAGTAAAGAAAAGAAAAAGGAGGCGTTAAAATATTTCGAGGAAGCACTATCAATAACCGAGAATCTGGGCAGTGATCACTATATGACATCAATTAACGGGAATATTGGGGCAATTTATATTAATGAAAAAAAATATGACATTGCTGAAAAATACTTGATAAAAGCTCTTGTAAAAGCCAGGGAAAGGGGGTTGACAAATGAAATATATAGTAACTATCAGAGATTAAGTAAACTGTACAAGGAAAAGAAAGATTTTTCAAAAGCACTGGAATATTATGAAATGTATACTGTAAAGAAGGACAGTGTCTATAATGAAGAAAAATATAAAGCTGTTTCAGAATTAAAAATAAAATATGAAGTTGAAAAAAAAGAAGACAGAAACATTGAGCTGGAAAAACAGAATGACTTACAAAATCAAATTCTGGAAAAGAATTATTACATTAAAATTGGTTTGGGAATTATAATAGTTTTTCTATTTTTCTTTTTATTGATCTTGTTTTATCTCAATAGACTTAAGGCACATAAAATAACATCTGTTTTTAAACAAAAGTTGTTGAGATTGCAAATGAACCCTCATTTTTTGTTTAATTCATTAGCAAATATTGAGAGTTTCATATACGAACATCAACCAAAGGAAGCAGGAGAATATTTAACGAAGTTTTCAAGGTTAATCCGAAATATTCTTGAAAATTCGGAATCTGAATTTATTACTCTGGATAAAGAGATTGAAACTTTGGAATGTTATTTGGCTTTGGAAAAGCTCAGGTTAAACGATAATTTGGAATATACAATAACCATTGAGGATAATTTGAAAACCGATCAAACAAATTTCCCGCCGATGCTGGCACAGCCTTTTATTGAAAATGCAATTGAGCACGGGTTTAAGGGAGGTGAAAAATTCGGAAAAATAGAGATTAGTTTTTCAAGAAAAAAAGATAACATTATTTTCGAAATTAAAGACAATGGCGTTGGAATTAACAGTTCAATTAAAAAAGAAGAAAAGAAGAAAAATTCTAAACCATTGGCTATGCAAATAACAAAAGAGAGAATTTTTCTTTTAAATAAATCGAGAAAGAAAAAAACAACTTTTGTTGTAAATGATTTATTGGACAATTCAGAAAACAAACATGGAACGCATGTAATATTTTCTATACCTATTGTTTAAAAGAAATTGTTGTGATGAAAAAATTAAAAATACTAATTGTTGATGATGAAAAGAGAATCAGGGATACAATTAAAAAAGTAATTGAGTATCATTATCCAGAAGCTGAAATTATTGGGGAAGCAAATAATGTACAAACAGCTATTGTTTCAGTTAATGAATTAAAACCTGAGGTTGTCTTGCTTGATATTAAAATGCCCGGAGAATCAGGGTTTGATCTCTTAAGACACTATAAGCCATTACCTTTCAAGGTAATCTTTGTCACTGCTTTTAATAATTTTGCTATTCAGGCATTTAAATACAGTGCGATTGATTACCTGTTAAAGCCGATTATTCCAAATGAATTGGTTGATGCATTAAACAGGGCCAGACAACAAATTAACAATGAAGATTACAATTCAAAGCTATCCACATTATTAAGTAATTTTGAAAATAAGCATGAAGTAAAAAGTACCATTGTAATTAACAGCAGGGATAAAATTCACGTGATAAAAAACGAGGATATTATCAGATGTGAAGCAGATGGTAATTATACACGTTTTTATTTGGTAGACAACAATCCAATTTTAGCATCAAAACAGCTTAAAGAATATGACGATATTTTGTCTGAATCAGGGTTTTTCAGGGTTCATAATTCGCATTTGGTAAATCTGAAGTATCTGGTAAGAGTTGACAAAAAAGAGGGTGGATATATTATTATGAAGGATGGGTCTGAAATACCGGTATCTACAAGAAAATATAAAGATCTTCTTAATGTAATCAGTAAGCTGTAGTTAAATATAAAAAGACAGAGAAATGACTAGAGAACTAACAGAAAAAGACCGAAAAGTTTTAAAAGATGAAAAACGCATTGGTTTTGTGTTTGCAGGACTTATATTGAGTTTTGGAGGACTTTTAAACCTGTGTTACTTTGTTTGGAACAAGTCAGAACAAGAATATTTAATGATTGGAATTATTGACCTTGGAGTATTTTTTTTAGCATATTTAATTTGCAATAGGATAAATTTAAAAGTAAATCGAGACTTAAAAGTCAATATTAAAGAAATTCTTAAAAGAAAAGTTGAGGAAAAAAATGAGGAAAAATCATATGAAGCAGGCAGCGGAGCCTTGTATATTCCAATATTAGGATGGTTATTTCCGAAATTGTGGGGACAAAAAATGAGAGAAACAAAAAAATATTTAATTTTTACAGCTGACAAAAAATACGAAGTGGACAAAGATATATATGATGACTTAAAAAAAGACACTGACTTTTATATACATTTTGCAAAACATAGTGAGACAGTTTTAAGCTTTTCGAAAGATGAATAAATGCCAGACTATGACAGTCGGTATATTTTATACCAACGGAATTCCTGTCGGAAAATAATTACATTATCTAATACAGATATACATAAAAACATGGCACTTATACATTCAGAAAAAATGTATGAGATTTATTTAATACTTTTACTTTGATTATCAGTACAAATAAATACAATCGATCATGAAAGCTATACTTGTTTTATTACTTGTCGTTTTTGCACAAGGGGCATTTTCACAAACTAATATTTGGGAACAGATGAGTGATTTCGGCGGTGGGCCAAGGGCTTCTGCTGTTGGTTTTTCTATAGGACCAAAAGGTTATATTTTAACTGGAGGAAGTAATACTGAGGTTACAAATGATTTGTGGGAGTATGATACTTTAACCAATAATTGGACTCAGAAAACATCATTTCCGGGTAATCCGAGGGAATCTGCTGTTGCTTTTTCTATTGGAGATAAAGGATATATTGGAACAGGAATGGACTGGAGTGGTAATTTTTATACAGATTTCTGGGAATATGACCCATTAACTGACACTTGGACTCAAAAGGCAGATTTTAGTGGCGGGGCGCGTTATGGAGCAGTTGGTTTTTCTGCTAATGGAAATGGATACATTGGTGCAGGAACTAACGGAACATCTAAAAATGATTTTTGGGAATATGATCCTGCATTAAACACATGGAGTACAATAACAAGTTTGCCGGCACTTGCAAGATATGGAGCTTTTGCGTTTTCTATTAATGAAAAGGGTTATATTGGTGGTGGTATAGGAAGCACAGGTGTTCTAAATGATTTTTGGGAATATAATCCGGTTTTAAATACATGGACTCAAAAGGCAGATGTTGTGGCCCCCTCTGCTTCTTATGCATCGAGTTTCTCAATTGGATCGACAGGGTTTGTCCATACTTTTTCGGGAAGCAATTTTGGAAAATACGAGCAGGCCTCAAATATTTGGTTAATGATAGCAGATCTTGAGATATCAAGAAACAGAGCGGTTGGGTTTTCAATTGGTGATTATGGTTATATTGGCACCGGACAAAATGGTTCAGGCAGAAGGGCTGATTTTTGGAGATACACTCCTTGTTCTGATTATTCTGTGGCAACCATAACTATTGATGGGCCAACTGAATTTTGTGAAGGAGGTTCTGTTGTTTTAACTGCAAGCGAAGGGGTTAGTTATATGTGGTGGAACAGCGAAACTACACAAAGCATCACTGTTACAAATTCGGGCATGTACGCTGTAATAATTACAGATTCATGCGGAGTAGCCACTTCTGAGCCGGTTGAAATAACCGTTTTTCCTGCTCCTGCTGTTCCGGAAATAACACAATTTGATTCACTCCTGACTTCAAGTGCCGCGGAAGGTAATCAATGGTTTTTTGAAGGGGAGATTATCGTCGGTGCAAATGGTCAGGATTTGGTTGCAACATTGATTGGTGCTTATTCGGTAGAAGTAACCAATTTGGATGGTTGTACCAGTTCTGCATCTTTTGATTATAACGGAAACCCAAATTATCAGGCAGTACCGGTTTGTTTGGTTACTGTAGATTCATTATCAGAAAACAATATAGTAGTTTGGGATAAATCACTTACTCCAGCAGTTGATACATTTGTCATTTTAAGGGAAACATCCACTGATGTTTATCAGCCAATTGGGAAAGTTCCTTACGATTCACTCAGCCAGTATATTGATACAGTCAGGACATTATATTTTCCAAATACAGGAGACCCCAATTCTGGAACTTATCGCTATAAAATGCAGTGTATAGACTCATATGGCGTATATAGTCCGCTTAGTGCATATCATAATACTTTGTTCTTATATGACGATGCTGGCGTATTTACTTTGTTGCAAAAATATGAAATTGAAGGTGGTGAAAATCCGGTTTCAAGTTATGTTTTAATGCGTGATGATTTGAGCAATGGAAACTGGCATGAAGTAGGCAGTGTAGCTGGCACACAAAATTTTATTATAGACCCAGATTATTCAGTTTATTTAAGCACTTCATCCTGGAGGGTTAAAACTATCTGGTCAATTAACTGTACCCCGGAGTATAAGACTCCAGGTGATTACAATACTTCATTATCCAATATCTACAATTATGCTACAAGTAGTTTTACGGAGTTAGAAAAACCGGGAAATCTTGAGATTTTCCCGAACCCTTTCTCAAATGAGACAGTAATTAAATTGAAGGATAACACAGAAGGAGCAACACTCGTTATTTATAATTCAGTTGGAACTCAAGTTAGAAAATTAGAAGCTGTTTCAGGAAAAGACATCAAATTAAACAGGGATAATTTAGTTGACGGAATATATTTGATCAGATTGTCTGAAGGAAATAGGTTAATTGCTTCAGGTAAAATAATTATAGAATAAAATCAATTATTGTTTTCGTTTAAAAAGAAATAGATTTTATCAACCTGCCAAGGCAACAAAAGTTTCCGGTTATTCAGTTTTAGATCGTTTTTTATGGGTTTAATCCACCGGCGAAGGGTGTTGATGTGGATTCCGTATTCCGAAGCAATCTGCGAAAGTGTTTTTACTGTTTTTTCCATGGAAACAAGTACTGATTATCAAATGCAATTTACGGAATATAAATGAAGTTTTAAAATTTTATTTATTGATTATCAGGGCAATAAAACAGGGTGGTTGAGAAATTTTCATGTCAAAATATAGCAAATCACATTAAAATGTATTAAATTTGTAGTGTAAAATAGCAAAAAATAAAACTGGTGGCCAATTCGGTGGCCAGTAAAAAATTTGCTCACCCAATTCTTTGAAATACAGGATTTTGCAAAAATATTGGTGCTCCGAGTGGGACCACTAGTAAAATTAAGCCTTTCAGAAATGAGGGGCTTTTTTGTTTTTAGGATTTGCATACAAATTTACATACATCTATCGTTGTTTAAAACTTTAATTAAATTCATCCTGACAAGTATATGAAAAATAATAGTCCTTTTTGTTGCTAAAAGAACCTAAAAAAGGTACGTTTGTCTCATAAAACATCTTGAAATGAAAAATGAAATGAAAATTGCCACATGGATTGAATTGCTCCAATCAAAAGGAAAATTATCTTTTTCAGTAGATAAACTTCGAGTAGATTTGATAGATTACACTCCCGTGGCAATTAAAAGATCATTGCAAAGATTGTCAGAAAAGGGTAAAATCAAATCAATATATAAAGGGTATTATATAATCATCCCTCCACAATATTCAGTAATGAGAATTCTTCCTCCTGCTTTGTTTATTGACAATCTAATGAAATATTTAAAAAGAGATTATTATGTTGGCCTATTAACAGCGGCGGCCTATCACGGGGCAGCGCATCAGCAGCCACAGGAATTTTTTGTGGTTACAGATTATCCTAGAATAAAAAGTACAATTAAAAACGGAGTAAAGCTTAATTATTTAAGTATAAATAAATTACCCACTGAATTAATTGAAAAGAAAAAGACTGAAACGGGATATATAAATATTTCCAATCCCGCATTGACAGCGGCAGATTTAATTCAGTATGAAGATAAAACAGGTGGAATAAACAGGGCTGCAACCATTATATCTGAATTAGTGGATGAACTAAGACCAGAGCATTTTTGCAAAAATCTGATTTCCCATGTTCAGGGAAGAACATTGCAAAGGCTTGGTTATATCCTTGAGTATGCGTGTGAGAACAGGGAGTTATCGGATGCGCTTTTTTTGCAGGTGGGCGAAAATAAAATGTACAGAATACCCCTGAAACCAAGTAAAGAGGTAAAGGGGTTTTCTTCAAAAAACAGATGGAACATAATTGAAAACTTAAAGATTGAAATTGACGAATGATACCACAGGCGTATATTACAGAATGGAGTCATGAAGTTCCATGGAAGAGCAATGAACAAGTTGAACAGGATTTGGTAATTTGTCGTGCCCTGATTCATCTGTTTTCTGATGAATGGCTGGCATCAAGCCTCGCATTTCGTGGCGGAACGGCTTTGCATAAACTCTACCTGAGCCCTCAGGCCAGATATTCTGAGGACATAGATCTGGTGCAAATTAGAAAGGAACCAATTAAAGAAACGATTCAAAGAATTCAGGAAGCTCTATCGTTCCTTGGTGAATCTTCTGTTAAGCCAAAGAAAAACGGGAACCAGATTTTCTATAAGTTTGATTCAGAGTTTCCTCCGGTTCAAAAGTTAAGGTTAAAAATTGAAACAAACACTAGAGAACATTTTACAGTAATGGGATTCCATAAAACATCATTTAAACTTGAATCTTCATGGCATTCAGGATGTTGTGAGATAAACACCTACAATTTGGAGGAATTGCTTGGAACTAAATTAAGGGCATTGTATCAAAGGAGAAAAGGGCGTGATTTGTTTGATCTTTATATTGCATTGATGAGGAAGCCCGAATTGAATACAAATGCAATAATTGAATCATACAAAGAATACATGAACCGGTCGGTTGACAAACCACCAACACAGAAACAGTTTTTATTGAACATGGAGGAGAAGATCATTGATAGTGAGTTTCTGGGCGACACTAAAGCGCTTTTAAGACACGGAATTGATTATGATCCGGAAAATGCTTATGAACTTATAAAAAGCGAGCTTATTGAAAAAATCATTTGATGTTGTTGCTGGTAAAGTGCAATCTTTGTTTTTTAGCATTCCGAAACTGATTAAGTCGCTTGGAATGGAATTTTAAAAAAAGGGATTGGTGCGGGAAACTTTGGGGATGGCGGACGGGGAGGTGAGAAATATTCCTAATGCTTTGATTGTTATTTGGTTATTTTATTGTAATATTGGTTAATGTTACAGGTAGTTATTAAAACAATTCAAGAAAACCTGAAGTTTAAAGAAAGGTTAAAGTTCATTTTTTTGGTTTGATATTTGTGATTAAATTAGTTGTGAAAACGATAGAAAAATTTTTACTTTTATTGTTGTTGGCCAATTGTATTCATTTAAGGACGCTGGCACAATGTGATTCTGTTGTTACAAGTTTTAAGAAAACTGGTCCGATAATAGATTTTGAAAGTATTGCGCTCGATTTGGGATCAGTTTCTTGCGACAGTGTATATAGGGGTAAATTTATTTTTAAAAATGTTGGGGATGATACTCTAATTGTTTATTCAGTAAAAAACACAGGTGGCAATCTGATAGAGGATTTTGATTACAAGCCTGTGCTCCCCGGATGGCAATCTGAAATAAGGTTTTACATTTATACCAGAGGAAAAAAAGGAGAATTCACAAAAGCATTGACCGTAAAAAGCAATTGTGTGAATACTCCATGTATCGTTTTAAATGTTTCTGGCATCTATAAAGAAAGCTCAATATTAAATGGTTCGAAACAACAAAATGAAAAATGAAAAAGCCATTAATGATATTTTTTCTAACCTTTCTAATGTACAACAGCTTTTCTCAAAAGGTTACTTTTTATGTCATAGATGTTAAAAACTACGATCAATGGATTTATTCCAATAAAACAGATAAGTCTTTATTAATAAATGATGCCGTTTTGAAGTATAATAATGGGAATGTTTATTATGATTCTGTTTCTAAAACCTACAGTATTGACAATGAAATTACAGATTCTTGTATACTTTTTATAGATCACCCTAATTATAAAAACAAAAAGGTTCATCTTTTCCTATATAAAAGTCTTATTGATATTTCAATCGTTTTAGGAAATAGAGATTATGAGTATTTGTATAGTGATTTATTACCCTTCAAACCTATAAACGACTTAATTATCATTGATTGCATACAACCACTAAATGATAAACAAAAATTTCTAATTGACAGCCTCAATTTAATAATTGTAGATTCATTATATCAGGGATATTCAGGTTGCTACTATTATTTAAAAAAAATGAATAATAAAATATTTGACAGGGTTGGTTGTCAATCTATAAAGAATTTACGAGAAAGTGGCTTGTTTAATGTTGTCGGAGTAACTTATAAGGAAACAATAATATTAACTAATCAGGCTGTAATAACATTAAGAAATTCGATGGAAATTGATAGTTTAAAAGTTCATTTAAAAGAAATAAATTATATAGATTATATTTTTAAATCCAATAGTCCATATAGTTATGAAATTGTTTTTGATACATCCATTGGGTATGGAATAATTGATGAAATAAATAAGTTATTTGAGATTGAAAATATAGTTTATGTAGTTGTAAATTTTAATAGGTTATTAAAGTTAGACTAAGTTATATTAAAAAGTTTCAGTGTTTGATAAATATATACCACTTGTAACTGTTAATGCTAATGATTTGTTAATAAGATAATTAAATTTTTATTCCCTTTTTTATTTGCATATTTTTAGTTTGAATAAAATCAACATAAATGCCGAAAATGAAAAAGACTGGCCTACAAATAATTCTTGTTTTCATAGTGGTTTCATCATTTTCACAGCTTGTATTTCAACCTGTAAATAAAGAATTTGATTTTGGCGTTATTAGTGATTTTAAAAACAAAAAAGCCGTAATCAATTTTGTAAATAAATCATCAAATCCTGTTTGTCTGGATAGTTTAAGTATCTATCCAATGACATTAGTGTGTGATAATAGTTTCAGTTCAATAAAAGAAATTGAGGCCAATAAAATTATTATGCCCGATGACACATTGAAAGTTAAAATAACCATTGAGAATGTAACAACCCGGCATTTTCAGGAAAATATACATATAAGGAAAAATAAGGAATTTTTGGGATTTGCATCAGTAAAAGGGGCCTATTATAAAGAAGGAAAATATCCAATTATACATTTTGATACCACAGAATATTATTTTGATACAGTATATAATAATCCCGGAGTTCTTGAAGGATGCTTTAAGTTTAAAAATATTGGGACAGACACCTTAGTAATTGATTGGGCTCTAGGCAGTGGAGATATTGTTGGATATTTTAAAGAAAAAACACCTCCCGGAGAAGATGGTGAAATAAATTTTAAATGGATTATTTCAGGCAAGTATGGAAGAATAAGAAGATCGTTTAGGGTAAAAAGCAATTGTTTTGAGAATCCATGCAAATATGTTTTTGTTAATTGTTATATAGTTCCAAAAAATTAAGTTTCAATTCTGAATCATAAATAATCACTCTCTGAATATCTTGGTTTACCTACTGTCTAGAAAATTATTGATTATTTCCACCTGCCAAGGCAATAAAAGTTTCCGATTATTCAGTTTCAGGTCGTTTTTAATGGGTTTAATCCACCGGCGGAGGATGTTGATGTGGATTCCGTATTCAGAAGCAATCTGCGAAAGCGTTTTACTGTTTCTCTTCCTCAACACCCCAATCCTGCTCAATTCAATATTATTACTCCGCAGGTTTGAACACAGCTTATAAAATTTAGCCAAACCTACTGTTCCACCCCAAACATTTTCAGATTATCAATTGAAAGCTGTTCCTTAACGTACAGGTTCCATTTTTTTAGTCCCTTCGGATTTTTTCCCATCTGCACTTCTTTTAAATACAATGAGGTGACTTTATCCATGTTTTCGAGGGCCGATTTGTATTTTGATTCTATTTCTTTCAGAGAAAGGTTTTTGCCGGTAAGCTCCTTTTCAAGTTTTCTTCGTTCTATCTCACAAATATCGAAAAAGAGATTTAAAAAAACTTTTGTGAATTCATCTTCTGGAAAATGATAATAGGTTTTAAATCCGTCGAAAACCGTGTAAGTTTTGCATAAAAGGGAATCACCGACTTTAGTAACATCAAGCAGGATCTGGACTTTGATATTATATAAATCAGACGGAATGTGTCTGTTGATTTCCTCTTTTGTATAGGGTTTGTTGTTTTCGTTCTCTTTATGAAGGACTATTCTTTTGTCGGCTGACCAAAAACTCATGCTGTATTCGAAATGGGCCTGATTTGAATTTACCCTGAAATCATAACCGTAATTTTTGTCGTAATAATTATAGAGCTTTCCGTTTTTGACAAAATATTCTACCATTTTTTTCTGATCTGTATTCAACAGGACAGCTGAATTATTGTTCCAGAAATCTTCATTGAAGGGTATCAGGGATATTTTCTTGTAATCTGAAAAATTATTGTCGTATTCAAAATAGGGGAGAATAAAAGTGCTGTCGTACTCATAAAAATACATCAGGACCTTTGTGGATATTTCTCGAACGGATATTTTTGGTTTTAAAACCGTTAGTGAATCCCTGATGCTTTTATAAACAAAGGAGTAGTTGAAATTTATGTAATCGGGAACCATGGTTTTTTTGTGCATCGTATAATTATTGCTGATGCTCATTGATATTTCTTTAAGTGTATCGCTGTTGAGGAATGGAAGAAAGGGATGGATGGATGCATTTTCAATATTCAAATTTATTTTAAGCAGGTTGAAGCTTTTTGTTTCAAGCCATATATCGCCCGAAAAACAATCGCCGCTTTTATTTTTAGGGGTAAATGTGATCACATAAACCGAATCATAAAAGCTTTTCACTTCCATTTCAAATAATTCCTTCATTTTGTTTTTTCCCAGGTGGAGCGGATTGGCAGGAAAATAACCATTGTCTGATGTCAGTTTCATTTCCACTATTGCCTTTGAGGTATTGAGCGAGATAAAATAATTTTCATCAACAGAGGAATGGCCAACCCTCCCGTTCCTGAAATTCAGCGATGAAAGGTCAACTCCGTTAAAGGCAGCATTATAATAACATTCAAGCATCTCAATAGGAAATGCTCCGGAATGAACTTCAAGTCCGTAGTAAGCTTTTGATGTATTTACAGTCTGGTTTGACATTAGCTTTTTTCGGCATTTTACCACAAAATCATAGAGGTAATCATTATCGGGCCGCACTGTTACTTCTTTTAAAATCATGTCCTTCGGTACCAGATATACAGTACCCGATTTAACCAGTTCCGATGCCCTGACCTTTTGGGGCTGATATCCCAGATAAGAAAAAACCACAACATCCTTTTCGGGATCGGCCGATATTCTGGCTTCACCGTTTATGTTGGTCATGGTTCCCTTTGTGCTCCCCTCAACCACTATGTTGCAGTAAGGCAGCGGCTCTTTTGAGTTTTTGTCTTTAACTGTAATATCAAGCGACTTTTGAGAACAAACCGTTCCGAAAAAGAAAATAAACACCAATTGAAAAATTGTTTTCATTGCTCAAAATTAAATAATTTATGCGGGGAATAAAGAGAGGTAAAGATAATGAAAAACATTCGTCAAAAATTATGCCGAAGTGGAATTTGATCAAATTATCGATAAGTATTTCCCGATCTTTTTATCCTGCGGTTGGCATCATTGCTCAGCCATCATTTTAAATATGTTTTTTGGTTTAGATATTTATTTTAGGTAGTATTGTAATACAAAAATCATAAATTTGAACATAGGTCATTATATATTTTGTCAGGTTTATGATGATATATATGAGTTAGCGGTAAGCGTCAGAACCCCATTGTAAAAAAGATGCTGAAATACTTGCAAAATGATAACTTATAAGTTAACTTTGCGTAATGGATGCAAATAGAATAATCATTTTTCACGGACACTATTTCGTTGACTTCTATGTGAAGCAAAATGAAAAAGTGCAGGAAAAAATCGAATACGTTTTCAGAATTATTCGAAATGTTCAGAATGTACCGAAAAAATTTCTTGAGCATTTGAAAGGGACTGACGGACTTTATGAAATCAGAATAGAGTTTGAAAGCAATATTTATAGAATATTTTGTTGTTTTGACAAGGGCAATTTAGTTGTATTGTTTAATGCATTTCATAAAAAGTCCCAGAAGACACCTAAGAAAGAAATCGAATTAGTGCTGAAATTGAAGAACGAATATTTTAACTCAAAAGAAAAAAAGTCATGAAAAAAGAAAAAATAAAAAATGCTACAACCTTTGATGAGTTGTTAGACATTAAATACGGAAAAATCGGAACTGAAAAACGAGATGTTTTTGAAGAAAAAGCACAGTATTTTGTTATCAGTGAAATGCTGAAAGAAGCAAGAAAAGAAGCAAAAATGACACAGGAGCAGCTTGCTGAAAAAGTCGGAACAAAGAAAAGCTATATTTCAAGACTTGAAAATGGTAAATGTGATATTCAACTTTCGACTCTATACAGAATATTCGAATTCGGACTTGGAAAACGAATAAGCCTAATGATTGGATAAAACGCCTAACAGCTAACAGCGTGTTAATTTTTTTGGGCGCCCGTCGGTTTGGAAAGCTCGCTACAATTAATTAGCTTTACTGCAGGCGAATGGTTAAGCGGTTTTTAAGCCCAAACAGAACCAACACGCGGAACGTCCAAGCCAAATTAATAATCAACCCTAATTAAATTTAAAAATAACTTTCGTATTATTTATAGTTATTATAATTTTAGAATATTTTCTATTAATATTTTAATAGTTAAATATTTTTTCTTTCCTAATGACTCAGGATGGACGATGGAAAATATCTCCAGCCTATGACATTTGTTTTTCGTATAGTCCCGGTGGAAATTGGACCAACGTTCATCAATCATCAATTAATGGCAAGTACGATAACTTCACAAAAGACGACCTGCTTGAGTTTGCCAAATCATTTGGAATCAAAAAAGCAAATGATATTTTACAAGAGGTTATCCTTGCAGTAAGCCAATGGAATAAAATAGCAACGGAATTGGAGATTCCTAAAGAGAAAATAAAAAACATTAATAAACATTTGAGAATTAATAATTTCATTTAAACTAAAAAATCAGCTGCTTTTAGTGGTTTGTGAGGCTTTGGTCCTCAGAGTTTATTTACAAACCACCCTGTAACCCTTGCCTTTAAGAGTGAGAATTTCTATTCCGGGTTCAGCCGACAGATATCCTCTTATCTTGCGTATATAAACATCAAGGTTGCGCGAATTGAAAAAGGAATCGTCGCCCCAGATGGTCTTTAAAATGGTTTTTCGCTCAACACATTCGTTGATTCCTGAAATCAACATGGTGAGGATTTCTGATTCTCTTGAAGACAGCTTGATCACCTCGCCGGGCACATGAAGTTCCATTATATCCGGTTTAAAAACAACTTTTCCAAGGGCAATATCACCTGATATTTTTGTTTCTCCATGACTGGTGTGTTTGGCCAGCTTTAACTGGTTGTTGATGCGCACAATCAGTTCCTTAACACTGAATGGTTTTCTGATGTAATCGGTGCCTCCCGAATTAAAACCGGTGATGATATCTTCGGTCTCAACTTTTGCCGTAAGAAAAATGACGGGTAAATGTGGATAGGCACCTTTAATTTGTTTTCCCAGCGTAAAACCATTAACATTGGGCAGCATCACATCCAGCACACAAATATCGGGTTTTGTGGTGCCAACCATGGAGATAACTTTTGCACCATCAGCCACCAGATACACTTCAAAGCCCTGACTTTCCAGTGTCTCCCTTACTATTTTCCCGAGAAAGGGTTCGTCTTCAACATATAATATTCTGGTTTTCATGGCTTATCAGGAAAATATAGTAATAACTCGCATCCGCCCTCTTTCAGGTTGCGCGCGGTGAGCGTGGCATTGTGTTGTTTTGCAACTACCTGCGCGTAATAAAGTCCCAGACCATGACCTTTAACATTGTGGGTGTTGCCCTGTGGAACCCTGAAAAACTTCTCGAAGATTTTTTTCAGGTATTCATCGGGAATTCCGGGTCCGTTATCTGCTACCGACAAAACGATACCTGATTTTTCTCTTTTAACCGAAATCCTTATCAGGGGTTTTTCACCCGAATATTTTACGGCATTATCTGTCAGATTCACCAGAACACCCCTGAGATGCAGCGGATCAGCCATAATTTCTGGAAGGTTTTCTTCAAGAAAGGTTTCAACCACGGCACCCGATTTTTCAAGTTGCCAGTGTATTGAATCCAGCGTTTCGGTTACCAACCGGTTCAAATCAGTCTTTTCAAGTCTTACAATATTCCTGCCCTCCTCCAGTGCCGTGGCGTTGAGTATCTTTGCCACAAGGTCGTCGAGGCGGTTCATTTCCTGTAATGACATGCTCAGGTATTCGTTGACCACCTCAGGATTGTTTTTCATGTCGAAATCTTTCAGCGCTTCCAGGGCAACTTTTACCGTTGATACCGGTGTTTTCAACTCATGTGAGATGTTGCTGATAAAATCATTTTTCATGGCAAGGAGCCGGCGCTGACTCCTCATGCTCCGGTAGGCCATTCTGAATGCCAGAGCGGTAACAATCAACAACACCAAAGCAAAAATTATTTGTGTACTGATCTTACGTAACAGAAATATTCTGAATCCGCTTATTTCTGTTGCGGAAATATTATTGAAATAATGGCACTTCAAAACGATCTTGTTTTCTTCGTCAATCCCGCTGGTATCATTTGTTTTAAGCCAAAGCACCGAAAAATTGTAATCACGTGATTCCATAAAATCACCAAAAATATTTTGCAGAAGCAGGGTGTCGGCGTCCAGACCAACTGCAATTAATGAATCGGAGCAGAGTGAATCGGCTCCGATATGCCCAAATTCAGTTACAAACATCCGCATTCCCTGAAACAACACCTTTTCATCTCTTTGGATATTAATTTTCATTCGGGCCGAAGAATCCCTGATCACCATTTTGATGGTATCAACATACATATTGGTTATGGCGCTGTCTGAACATACCCTATAAGATGAAATTTGGTGATTGATTTTTTCAGGACTTTCTGTGGAGTTAACTGCAATTGAAACCCATCCCGCTTCAGCTTTTAAGGGATCAATAAACTGTTTGGCCAAAAGTGAATCCATCACCTGTTGCTCTGAATTCTGAAGCCCAAGTTTTAAATCATCAACCAAAAGTTTTCTTTGTCCGCTGTATTGGTTTATCAACCAGCTGGTCAGAAAAACTGTCAGCAGGAGCAGACTGAAAATCATTAATATTCCGGTTATTCGTATTTTGTTCATCGTCAGCATTTGAGAACAAAAATAAATAAAACAAAGATACCTTTTCAGTTCATTAACCTTAATTAACCTTAATTGGCCTGTCATTAACCTTACCCCTTGCTTACCAGGGCTAATTTTGTCCTGAACAAAAACATCAATAAACATGGAAAAAATTTCAAAAAAGCAATCAGTACTTATTTTTGCACTTCTGGGCTTTATATGCAGCATGCAGCTTAACGCTCAAAAAGCCAATCAGGGCACCATCACTTATGAAGATGTCTTTAAGATGGAAATCAATCTCGACAGTTTGCCTGAGGAAATCAGGGGAATGATGCCTACTGAAACAAAATCTGAAATGACACTTTATTTCAATGAAAGCACAAGTATTTATCAGCCATCTGCATCAAAAGAGGAAGAAATTAGCGAATCAGGTGAAGGTGGAATGGTGGTTATTAGTATGGGCGGCGGATCGCAAAACATCTGCTACAGAAATCTTACTGGAAACAAAGTGGTTCAGCAGGTTGACTTTATGGATCGAACTTTTCTCATTGAGGATGAATTTACCAAAAGGGAATGGAAAATGACCGGCGGACAAAAAATGATCGGCGGGTATCCTTGTCTTGAAGCTACCAGCAAAGAAAAGGAAGATTTGGTAACAGCATGGTTTTGCCCCGGAATTCCTGTTTCAGCCGGACCGGAAGATTATGGCGGACTGCCCGGAATGATTCTGGCAATCAGCACCAATAACGGTGACCGCACCATCACTGCTAAATCTGTTGACCTCAAAGAAATTGAAAAAGATAAAATCGTGAAACCGACTAAAGGAAAAAAAATGACCACTAAGGAGTTTGAAGAAATGGTCATGAAAAAAACCGAAGAAATGGGCGGTTCATCTGAAGGTGGAAACGTAAGGGTAGTGATAAAAACCGTAACGCAGTAAAAATTCTGTTTTCATGAAAAACCTTATCATTATTTTCAGCGTCCTTACAACGACACTTTTTGCACAACAAAGCGCCGTCAAAGGTTTAATCTACGACGACAAAGGCAGTCCGCTCACCTATGCCACAGCGGTGCTGCTCAACCCTGCCGATTCAACTCTTTTGTACTATGGGATTTCGGATTCACAGGGAGCGTTTGAAATAAAAAATGTGAGCAGCGGAAAATATCTGCTGCAGGCATCATTTCTGGGATATGAGTCGTATTTTAAAAGCATTTCGGTGCCCGTATCCAACGGGAATATTGGAATTATTGTACTTAAACAGGCGGTGCAGACTGTCGGAACCGTTAATGTAGTTGCCGAGCGCATTCCCATCCTCATCAAACAGGACACCGTTGAGTACAACGCCGAATCATTCAAAACCAATCCCGATGCCGTTGCCGAAGATCTGCTGAAAAAGCTTCCCGGCGTTGAGGTTGACCGTTCGGGAAATATCAAGGCACAGGGCGAGGATGTGCAGAAAGTACTTGTTGACGGAAAGGAATTTTTCAGCTCCGACCCCACGGTGGCAACAAAAAACCTTCCGGCCGATGCCATTTCCAAAGTGCAGGTTTTCGATAAAAAATCGGATGAAACAGAACTTACCGGTATTGATGACGGTTCGTATCAGAAAACCCTCAACATCATTCTGAAGGATGGACGAAAAAATGCCTATTTCGGTGATGTTACCGGCGGATATGCCAAGGATAATAAGTTTCAGGCCGGAGCCAAGCTTTACCGTTTCAACAAAAAGTACCAGTTTGCTGCTCTGGGGATGCTCAACAATATCAACAAATACGGGTTTTCTTTCAAGGATTATATTGATTTTAACGGCGGATTGCAAAGCATGATGTCAGGGGGAGGAATTACCCTTTCGTCGGAAATGGATGCCGGAATGCCGGTGGATTTCGGAAGGCCGGTTACCGGACTGGTGACTTCGGGGGCAACCGGACTGAATTATATGTACGAGGCACGTGAAAACAACAGATTCAATATTTCATATCTGGGCAGCGGGGCAAATAAATTTCTGTCGGAGACCTCCTCATCAACAAATTTTACCCAAACAGGGTCTTTTATTCAGAATTCCGATTCGGAAACCGATTCAAAAGACCGGGCAAACCGCCTCAACTTCGGATGGAAAAACCGCATCGACTCACTCACCCAATTCAATCTTGACGGGAATGCCCGTTTAACTACCGGAGACAATACACAGTCAAGTTTGTCACATTCATTCGTCAATGATTATCTCGTTAACGGGTTGTCCGGATACTCGCGCGACAACAGCCGGGTTGTGCAGGCAAAAGCAAATGCGAACTACCTGAGGAGCGGAGTGGGCAACTGGAAACTGTTTAAAGCAGGGGTGGGCGGTAACATGCAAAGGACACTTTCTTCGTCGGACTGGAACAATATCACCAGTTTTTACAGTCCTGAAAATGTTTATTCAGATAACCGCTTTCTTGATGACCAGAACAGCGTAAACCAGCTAACCGCTTCGGTTTCTGCAACGAGAAAAATATCCAAACTGTTGTATTTAGTTCCTTCACTTTCCATGTCTCGCAATGAGGAAGATCTTGACAGGAAAAACGGTCTGGCCGGAAGCGAAGAAACGGTCATTGACTCATTAAGTCCGCATTTCAAAACAGGATATTCTGATGTAAACGCAGGATTATCATTAAAGCGCAACACAAAAAAGTCAAAACTTTCATTTACGGCCGGAATGGAAAACGGACTACTTTCCAACGGTTTTTCGGATGAAGACAGGAAGGAAAAAAGCATCATGAAGTTCCTTCCCTCGGCATCATGGAGATATGATTACCGTCAGAGCCGAAGTTTGTCGCTTTACTATGAATCATTGGTAAACACCCCGCAGGCATCACAGCTGTTGCCAACGGGCAGCTACGCCAATCCGCTGAACATTTTCAACGGGAACAGGGATCTTTTACCCGAAACCATGCATGTGCTGCAGGCAAACTGGATGATGTTTGACCAGTTTTCGCAGACCTCTGTTTTTGCCAATCTCAACGGCACTTACACGCAGGATAAGATCAATCTGTCACAGAATATCCTTCCCGATCTTTCGCAAAAAACAACTCTTGTAAATGTAAAAGATGATTACCGGGCAGGGGCCGGAATTGATTTTTCCACCCCGTTGAGAAAGATCGGTCTAAACCTGCAGTTATCGCTGAATGAGAACTGGTCACAGGGAATCAGTCTGGTCAACGATGCCCAAAACCAATTGACAAATTACAGCCATTCGGTTGCCATAAGTTTTTACAAGCGGAAAAACGAAAAGCTGGATGTTTCTTTTGGAAGCACAGCAATATTGTCTGATGCCCGTTATTCAATCATGGAATCGCTCAATAAAAAATATCTGAACATCAATGGCTGGACCGAGGTCAGCTACACGCCCTTTACAAACTGGCATTTTGCGGTTACTTTTGACGTGACCCGTTACGATGCACGCAGTTTTGGTGAGCAAATTGACATTCCCTTGCTGAAAGCCGAAGCCACATACTTTTTCCTGAAAAACCGCCGGGGATCGGTATCCATAGAATGTTACGACATCCTTGATAAAAATAAAGGGTTGGAGCGGATAAGTCAGTTAAACTACCTGATGGAACGAAGATCCAACGTGATAAGCCGGTATCTTATGTTGACATTAAAATACCGCCTTACCAAGGCACAGTTTAATTCGGGAATTTCGGTGGATGTGAAGAACAGGTAATTTTTAAGCAATAAAAAAGGATGTTCAATTTGAAACATCCTTTTTGCTTTTATTATAATTGTTTCAGAAGATGGGATTACGATAGAGAAATTGATAAAAAGTTAAGCCGGGGGTAAAAGCATATAGGAAAATCATTGCTGGAAATTGTTGTTTAAAAAACCATAAACCATCTCCACCTAAAAGTTTCCGGTTATTTTGTTTCAGATCGTTTTTAATTGGTTTAATCCACCGGCGGAGGGTGTTGATGTGGATTCCGTATTCCGAAGCAATCTGCGAAAGCGTTTTTACTGTTTTTTCAATGGAAACAAGTACTGATTATCAAATGCAATATATGGAATATAAATGAAGTATAATAGTTTTAATTATTGATTATCAGTGAGATGTCTAAATATTATTATCCAAAACTTTGTCCAAAACACAAGCATAATAAAATGGTAAATTAATTAATCTGAATTCCTTTCCATTCAGGGATTTTACTTTATCAACTGAAAAGTTTTCCCCCCAGATTCGTACTGCTATGTCATGAGGAGCATTTTCCATAAACATGTGCAATGATTTTAATTTTGAATTATGGCCTGTTTTTACTTCAACCGGAATAGCTTTGCCTTTAAATGGATAAACAAAATCAACTTCAGCCTCTGAGCCGGCTTTATCCCTTCTCCAAAAATATCTTTCAGACAGTGTGGAGTTTTCCAGGCAAATCAGCTCCTGCCCAACTATATGTTCAGCGATTTTCCCTCTCCATACATCCTGAATGTTTTTTGCAGAAAAAACGTCGGTTTGTATTTTTGAATAATAATTAACCAAACCGGTATCTATCATAAATAGTTTGGGTTTTTTACGAAAATTCTGATTCAATGGCAATTTTGTTTGCGAAACAGGGTAAACAAGCTCCAGAAGAAACGCTTTTTGTAAAGTCCGGAAAGCATTGCCAACTTCCCGCGATCTGAATTTTGATTCTCCGAAGTTTTCAAAAACAATACATTCTGCCGCCATTTTCCAGCCGACTTTAAGAATATGCCTGATAATTTGAATTTGGGAATCTGTATCAGAATACTTTTCAGCATCATCAATATAGGAAGCCAATAATGAATCGTAAACATTTTGCAAAGCCAAAACGTCTCTAATTTTCGCATATTCAGTTATGACCTCGGGCATTCCGCCTATTAAAGTATATTTTCTGAAATAATCCATTAATCTTTGATGAACCGAATCTCCATTTATATTAATAATCAAATTTTTATCATAGCTTTCGCCTATCCCGTCAAGAAATTCGAGAAAATTACACGGACGAACCGGCAAATAGCTGACCCTACCAACAGGAAAGGAAATTTTTTCTTTATTAAGCAAAGCCTCTAATAATGACCCTGCCGCAATAACGTGGATATGTGGGGCTTCTTCGTAAAAATAGCGCAACATGGAAATTGCTTTTACAGAATACTGTATTTCATCGATAAACAGCAATGTTGGCCTGTTTTGAATTGTTTTTTTGTTATATAAATAAATGGCCGGCAAAAGAGATTCAATTTCCGTATAACGGTCAAACAACTCTCTGTCGCTGTTTTTTTCAAGGTTCAAAGTAAGAAAAACCTCAAATCCGGAGGAAAACTCATTAACCAAGGTTGTTTTACCAACTTGTCTGGCTCCTCGTAGCACTAAGGGTTTACGATTTTCGGAATCTTTCCAGATTATTAACTGTTGTAATACGTTACGCTGAATCATGGCTAATTTTTTTAATGCAAATATAATGCTTTGTTATGAATAGACGGTAATAATGACAAACAATTGTAATAAAAAGACGGTATGATGAACATTTATTTGTAACAGATTGACGGTATAAATTTTCATATGCTGTAACTGATAAAGCGTAATCTTTTTTTTATACCGAAACTGATTTAGTCGCTTGGAGTGGAATTTTAAAAAGTGGATGGGTGCGGGAAAGTTTGGATTGCAGAGGGGGGAGGAACCGTGATGTTACTACTTGATTATTAAAGGTAATTATTGTATTTTTGATAGAAAAGAAAAAATAGCCTAATTGATGAATTCAATAATTTATAAAATAAAAATACTGATTTTAATATCGATATTTATAATTGGCTCAATAAACGGTCAACAAACAGGTCAGCATTTTCCATCAAAAATTAAATACGAAACATCCATAAAATATTTACCGGATTCTCTGGCAAGTCCGTTTAATCACAAATCAGTTAATAATAATCCGAATGATCCATGGGCTGACGCCGAGTTTCAAAAGAACAAAAATAAATTATGGAGAGACAGCACCTTGTTGTTTCCCCTTTCTGATTTTGACAAAATAATCGGCTTTAAATACAAAAAGGAAATAGATCACAGAAAAAGATGTTTAATTGATAAAGACGGATATATATTAGAAGACTTGGTATTAAAAGGAAAAGTATTCACTGAAAAACAAGCAGAAAATTTGTTGGCTATTATTAATGATACTTTGACTTATTATTATATAAGGTTTTATAACCCCGTATGTAGTCCGGTTAAAGAATATGAAGTACTAGTGATAAAAGATTTGAACAAAATTGTTGGTAAGTTGACAGTATATCAAGATCGTATTGAATTGTATCCTGTAATTCCAAGGGCATGGATGTTAAACAAAAAAAAATTGAATGAAATTAAGGACTTAGTTAATGAATGCTACAATATGAGAGCAGTTGATTATTATCGGAACATTCCTGATGAATTAATTCCGGTTATTACAAGTGTCATTCCGTCCCAAAAAGATATTTACACATCAGACACCGTCATGTTTAAATTGAAATTGTACAAAAAATCCAAACTGGAAACTTATCAAAAAGAAACATATTCAACAGATTCTATGTATTTTAGATATTTTGAAGAAATGGCCGGAATAAGTTATCAGGAAGGCAGGTTATTCAAAGGAGTTGATTCAAAAGTATTTTTGGGATTTACCTATCACAACAGCAATGTAAACTACGGAATTTACAAGACTTTTTTTTATGAAATTGAAGATGGTAATTATAAAAAGGCAGAATTATTACCAAGTATTGATTATAAGGATTTTATTCAAAACAAGGAAGTCCTGGTTCAATTGGAAAAAAACAAAATGACAAAATATTTGAAAATCAATTATCAGTTTCTGAAAGAAGATAATATTATAAAAGCAGAATTATCACTGAGCCACGGAAGTGTTTCAGAAGAAATTTCATATTACGAAGAAAATAAAGAGATTACTCAAAGTGAAAATGATTTTTTGGAATTAGCTGAATTAATAAAAAAAGCGGACTTAAAAACTGAAATTATTTATACATGGGATAGGGAAAAGGAGAGATTTGTTGCAAAATGAATTTGGATATTGATCGCTCTGCTCCAGGGTAATTCATTCAATAATCACCGGAATATTATAAACTTCTTTGGAGTTCGTTAATAGCATTAAATAGTAACCACTTTTAATGTTTGAAACATCAATAGTTTCATTTGATTTATTCATTTCCCTGAGCAGGATTAATTTTCCGGTACAATCAAATAATTCAATTTTAGTTTTTGTAGTATTATTTGAAAGCTTGATATTAATAAAATCACTTGAAGGATTCGGGTAAGCTACTGCAATAACAGGTTTGTTTTCAGTAGTAATACCTGAGTAAAAAAAAGTGTATTTTAAAACATAACCATCGCTGTATCCATAATTAAATAAAAATTTCACAGTAAGTGGATTTAAATCTAAATCATCATCCGAATAATATGAGCCACAAATATATAAAGCGTTAAATGCTGCATAAATATGCTTTGTATATGCTATATCACCTCCCTGACCAATATACCAGTCCAGGTCTCCATTTGTGTCATATCTTGCAATGTAATTTCCTGGTCCGCCGGACATTGTTTCATTTATGGAATTGTTATTTGAATTTAAATCAACTTGTGAATCTGTATACGATCCATAAATGTATAGATGCATATCGTCAAAACTGTTAAAATAAACAGAACTATGTCCACTAATAATGTCAAACCACTCTAATTCATTTGAATTGTTATATTTGGCTATTACATTATTTTTTGGATTTGAAAAACTATAAACAGAGCCATCATATTGAATAATATTTTCAACGGGGCCTGGATCAATGTCAATGGGTGTGTATAGAAAAAAAATGGAATATATATTATTTTCGTTGTCAATAATTACATCATTTATTCCTGAATCATAATAGTCTTTTCTATTTAAAACAAAGGTGTTTTGATAGATGCCATTTGAATTAAACCGTGTAACATAAGACAATCCAAATGGATTTGAGAAGAAACAATCAATGGTGTCATTTGGATCTAAATCAATTTCATAACTAGAGTCATAATTTCCGGCGATAGCTATTTCACCATTATCGTTCATTTCAATATCAGCTGAAGTATAGTAAGGGAACGACCATTTGATTTCAGCTTCCGATGAATATTTTACAAAACACGAATGTTTATAATTATCACCATAAACCATACTAGTCACGCCTTTCAAGTTAACATTAATAGAATCGTTAAAAGAATAAAAAACAATAAAATCTTCAGAGGAATCTGTAATGATTTTTTGTACAGATGTTGAGTGATTATTAATTGTTCCATGCCAAATATAATTTCCATCAGGATCATATTTGGAGATAAAAATTTCATCCTCATAAACCAATTCATTATTTTCTGAAGGGTCTAAATCAATAACTACTCCTGAATAGCCATTTGGATATCCTGAAATAATTGGATTTCCTGCACCATCCAACTCTAAATTTGAAATATTAAATTTATTTGAAGCAAATAAATCTACCCATTGAATATTTCTTAAGGAATCATATTTGGCCAAAAAAAGATAACGCTTTAGGGATAAATGGTCTGGAGGTAGAAAAAATGGCGGACTAAACGGATCGAAATCTACAATGCCATTGAAATATCCGCAGATATACATATTATTGCCCTGATCAATTTTAACATGGGTTATTTCATCATAATCCTCTTCGCCGTTTGAAGAAATCGGAAAAGCCCATTCCAATTCCTGGCCAAAAAGACCAGAGCAAAGAAAAATAATCCATATTGTAATAATAAACCTCATTAGTAAAATATTTTTATTTTGTAGGTGCTGGAATTACCAAAAATGTAATGATCACTTGGAGTAATTACAGTACTTCCAAATATTGAATCAATTCTACTATAATCGGATGAATACTTATATGCTGAATTAATAAGAAGTATTGAACCATTACTAATTCCAATATAATCATAGTCATCAGCATACTTCTCAAAGGATCTTATGCAGAGATAAGCATTTGGGTCATGTATTGGTTCGCTAAACCCAAAAGTCGTATATTTAATATCTGCAATGTACGACCAGTTATCAAGTATTTGATTTAATTTTACTGACATTTTTATTGTTTGATACCCTGTTTCATCATAAAGGAAAATATGCAACGAATCAGATGAGAATAAGGTGTCACTTAGACTTACTTCAATATAATTATCAAAAAAGTAATAATCATTAGGCGGCTCTGTTATTTTTTCTTTTGAACAAGAAAACAAAACAATAGCAAATATAAAATATAGAAAAAAAAACTTTTTCATTAAAACAGGTAAATAATTCCTAAATTTATTTTTAAACTATTTCTTTTAATTATATATACATAAGAGCTTCCTATTATAAGATTTTCAAGATCTTCCTTTTCTCCAACAATTACTGAATAATCATTGCCCATTTTGTTTATTCGTTCAACAGATTTTGGTTTAAAAATTCCAAATGTTGAATTTAAACCTATTTCATATAGTATTTTATTAGAATTTGGAAATTTATTTCTGTAGCAGTATCCAAAAGTTAATACAGGAATGGGTTTAAATTTTGGCTGCTTCATTTCATGCAATTTGAGGCTGGTTATGGAATCTGGAATCGCATCATTTTCACTAAAATAACAATCCTTTGTTTGATACTTGTAAATGTTGTCGGGGCTGTATAAAACATTGACAAATCCGAATCCCAATTCAAGATAATTTCCAGCCGGAGCTAAAAAGCCGTTTGAATATCTCCTGTATATAAATCCGGTAAATAAAGTTCGAATTTTATAATTCCGGTCAAAGTTAAATAGTTTTGAGTCCGAAAGGTCAATTTGACCTTCATTATATTTATATTCATAGCCCGATCTGTCAGACCATGGTGTCCTATATCCGACAAAATTTGGAGCGTACCAAAAAGTAAGACCTATTCCACTTGTTCTTGAAACAGCATAATTAAAACCAAAATTTATATTTACAGGTAATTGTGCATTTTTTGGACTGTTCCTGTTTATTCCAAATTTTGATGCATTAATATAGCCCCTGCTTGGCATAATTGATAATTGTGTTGATACCTCAAACTTTTTACCACAATAACCAAAAAACTGACATTGGCAAATTGCAGTAATTAATAAGAATGATATGGTAATTACAATATTTTTCAATTCTTCTTTTTGCTTTTTGTCAGTAATTCAAAATACTCAAAATAGTATGAATTTACAGACATAAGGTTTGAATTTTGTTTTATTAGATTTAAATCAGCAAATTCTATTGATTCATTTTTTGTGTCAAAAACAATAAAATATGTAAATGTTATATAGCTGTTAATTAAAAGATTAGAAACAGAATAGGGCAAAACCAGGGAGTACATTGGAGTTAACATGCTTAAAGCTGAAGCAATACCTAAAAAAGCATAACTGAATTTGCTTTTGCTGATTAATAATGAGTTTATACTTGTTAATGCTATGATGGAGGTTTCTTCTTTTGTAGTTATTTCCTGAAGTTTATCAATTTGGGGAAAGATCATATTATATGCATTGCCCTTGGCTAAGCAAAAATTTACATATTCCAGTAAAATAATCCTGTTATTAAATTTTTTGATATCAGATGAGTCAAGAGAACTTATTGCGTATAATTTGATATCTAATTTAGTTTTTCTGGCATTATCAAAAAGAACATCATTAAACTTAATGGTCCTTTTTTCACTTGTCACCTGATTTAAACCATTACGGGTATCAAAGAAATTCCAACTTGGATCAACAAGCAGGATTTTATTATAGCGATCCGAACTTCTATAATAATTCTCTAGGTGTTCAATTCTTTCCTTTCTGGTTAGTAAACTATCAAGGGCAAAATCCTTTTTTGGAGTTGATTTATTATAAACACTGCTTTTGTTTTTCAGATAAAAATCGTACAATTCAGAAAATTCAGTTTCAGAATCGATTTTCATGCCGGATAATTCAGAATTTATATCATTTAATACTAATGAGGAATATATGGATTCACCAAATTGCAATGTGTTTTGATAACAAATTTCATATGCTAACAGAAGGGAACCAAGAACTGAAATGGACTGAAAATCAAAACCAAGATTACATTCTATTTCAAAATCTTGCTCATATTTTTTTATCTTTGAAACCTCATAAAACAGTCTTATTTTTAAAGTGTTAATATATTCGTTATTTGGAATTTCATTATCCAGAAGATATATGTAATAAAGAGCATGGTCATATAATTTCGAATTAATTAATTGCTCAACATTGTCTATTCTGGCTAATTGTTTGCAATATGAAAACCACTCGGCGGATATCAGAAAATCTTTTTCGCCTTTACCTAAATCAGTCATTTGTAATGCGGTAGCTATCCTCTCTTCAATTCCGGGATGACTTGAAAAAACATTTCTTATGGAATCTTTTTTATTGTTTGCCTGTTCAATAGAACTGAAATCAATTTTGTTGAGATAATTATTGATTCTGGCTTTTTTGGTAATAAAATTAGAATCAATCATTACCACTGTTGTATCGAATGGTAAAACTGATTTTTTTAATATTTCAAAGCTGGAATATGGTGCATTTTTGTTATATAGTGTTTTATGGAAAAAAGTATATGCGGTTACATCTGCTTCTTTTTCGTTTTCCTTAGACATATCGCAAATAGTTTTTACTTTTTCAATATCTGAAAGTTTTTTAAATTGATGATCATTTTTAAATAATCTGCTTTTTTCGATATAAGCATTCAATGAATGCTTTTTTATTATATGACTTATTTCATGTGATAAAATATAAGCAAGCTCTGCTTCTGTATTAAGTCTGGATAATAATCCAGTTGTTACAAACACATTACCCCCATGCGCAGCAAATGCATTAACAACAGGCGATTTGATTAAAAATACCTGAATATTATCTGAAAGCTCTTTCTCACCGGTAAGAAGCAAGTTTTTTATCTGATTTAAATATTGGCTTATTGTATCATTAAACACTACTTTTCCGGAACTCATTAATTCATTAATAAAGTAACTGCTGCTTAATACAAATTTTGTTTTTGACTTTATATTAGATTGTTTATCCCCTTCCTTGATCTCTTTTTCAATATTCTTATCTGACTCAATATAAACCGGAGACACCACCTGTCTTGGAATTGGTCCTTTACAATACAGACCATTAAATTTTGAAATTTGAGAAAAGCTCTCGGAATTAAAAATAACTAATATGATATAAATTATAATTACTCTCATATTTTATTATCCGGAATTTATTTTAAATATAATTGAAAATTAAATAATAAAATAGAATCATCAAAATTTTCGAGCAAAAATTAATTAATTGAAGCGCGATTCTAATATAATTCATTGAAAACATTGGGGATGGCGGAGGGGGAGTAGGAATATGTCTAATGGAAGTTGCTGAATATTAAAAACTAACTGAAAAAAACACCGGTAAACAAAAAATGCAATTGGGGTATAATTTTCAACTCCGCCTCCCAAGGCAACAATAGTTTCCAATTATTCAGTTTCCCATCGTTTATAATAGATTTAATCCACCGGCGGAGGGTGTTGATGTGGATTCCGTTTTCCTAAGCAATTTGTGAGAATGCTTTTACTGATTTTCCTCGGTAAGCCAACTAATAATTCACCCTCCCCAAAAACCCCTCAAAACACATTCGCTCAATCTGCGTGAGGTTGGAAAATGCTTCGTTAAAATCTTTCCTGCTTTTGGTGAATACTCCGTGACCGAATACAATCACTCCTCTGCTGTTTTTTATTGCCGGCGGAAGGGTGTTTGATATTCCTGTCGGTCCGGTTCCCACTTCGCCGGTGATGATGGGAATGTCTTCTATAAAACGCTGTTCAGGGCATTTTTTGTAACACAAGCCCCTGTCGGCACAATCTTCATTGTCACACAGCAATGACATGATTACCGAAAATTTCGGATGCCCGTGCAAAATGCATAAATGGTCTTCTTCCATCAGAATGGATTTGTGTGCGCTGTACTCGCTCGAGGCGGTTATGCCTACACAGCTTGAACCGTCAACCGGACAAATATCAATACAGCCGGGCAGTTCATCAAGCGAACTTCCTGTTTGTGAAATGATAATGGAATTGCCCAAACGATAGGAAATGTTTCCGAAAAAGGAATCGACCATCCTGAAATCAACAATGCTCTTTCCGGCTTCAAATATGGCGGTTAAAACCTCTTCGTTGTTGCTGAACGGACCTGTTTTCAGATTTTTCCCCGCTTTATACTGCTCCATTTGCTTTTTATAGTGGCTGATGGTTTTTTCCAGAATCTCTTTCTGCCTTGGGTTTACATTGTTTTGCTTGTAAGAATAGTAGTAATCGGCAAAGAACTTCACAAAAACGGCAAAACAAACCGAACTAAACACCACAAAGGCCTGCTCGGGCGTTACTGATCCATAGGTTACAATTCCGTGATTGGCTATAATAATACTTTTTCGCTCTTTTAATTTCTGAATGATTATTTCGTGTGAGCACTCACCGGTAAGAGGTATGGTGTGCAGGAAAGTCCGGGTTTCTGCATCATTTGGTGAAATCTCGCCCAATGCAAGATTTTCCTCAACAATATAATTAAGTATGGAAAGTACAGGTTCTTTGGGCTTTGCAAATAACAGACTGTTGATGTTGAGGTTTTTAAAAACCTTTTCCAACATGGGGATGGCTTCGGAATCTTTATTCCAGACTATTTCGGCATCCCGGCCTCCCAGCAATATCTGCTCCTGTTCACATAAACCGTGCTCAATTAGCTTGTTCTCGTATTTTTTTATCAGGTTTATCATTGCTCAGATACTGTTTTTACTAATTCATACTTGATTAAAATTCACAATCCTATTTTTACAACTTTTGATTTTTTAAAATTTTATAAAAAAAGAAAATGAATATGAGTTTTTAGTTGAAGTAAACTTCTAAAATCGAATATCGATGTTCCTTGTTCATAAATCAAAAATTTGCATTTTTATATTTAAACAACCTAATGTATTAAATTCATAATAAATTAGTTATAAAAGCCCCAGCGATTTTTGTTTCTCATAAGTGGGCATGCCATTGCTGTCAAGTCCCCTTATTTTATAATAATTTTCCTTTGCCTGCTGAAATTCTTCTTTGCTGATGGGGTTTATAATGACTCCTTCGCCACTGCTCCCCGGTTCATTGAAAAAGCGTTCGGGCAGAACAACATCCCTGTCCGAAAAACCATTCATGGCGTTCATGACCCATTCATTGTAATAAATTCGTTCCCCGATATTCAAAAGATCCTGTGCACTCGATTTTATTCCGGTTACCGCCGAATAAGCATGCGCATATTCTTCGAGCGTGGCAGCAAAGAATATGAATTTGCAGGCGGTGAGCGAATCCACCATGGCGTTCATGTCTTCCGAAATTTTAATAATCCTTGCCTTGCCGCTAAAGGAAAATCTATCTGAAAGAACAGGTTTTCGCAGTATTTCATGGGCAATGGTGTAAGCTCTGAGATGACATGCTCCGCGTGTTGAGGTGGCGTAAGCCAATGCCATTCCGTACGCTCCCCGGGGATCATAACCGGGAAGTTCAAGCTTTTTAACTGTCATGGAAGTATGCGGCTGGCCTTTTGATTCGGCGTACCTGAATGAACCCAGTTTTAATGCAGCTCCTTCGTTTTTGCTGTAACCAATGTCATTCAGAAGATTCAGCAAATCATCCGGACTGATTTTTTTTCCTGAGATTTCCTTGTAACATGAGATGGTTGCTCCGGCCGAAATGGTATCCATGCCAAGATCATTGCAAAGTTTATTTGCTTTGACGACAGCTTCAGCGTCGGTATTTTCAATTAATGCACTGAAATGAGAAAGCGTTTCAAACTCAGGCATGACATCTTTTTTCTCACCAATTTTTTTGCACAGAATATGGCAACCCCGGCATCCGTCTTTTTTCGTCTTGTATTGCTGTTTAAAATGCCAGGCGTTCATGTTGGCAGCATTTTCAAACCTTGTTTTCCTGAAATTGTCGGTGGGCATCATCTTGCGCAGGTGCATCAGGTCATAGATGGCTGCGGTGCCGAAATTCGCAAGTCCGAATTCGCCCTGTAATGCCGGACTGGCGGCTGTCAGACGAAAAATATCTTCCCTGGCTTTGAGCAATTCGTTTTTGTCATAAACGGCAGTGGTGCCAGAGCCTTTTACAGAAATATATTTGAGGTTTTTAGCGGCCATAACCAATCCCAGACCGTTTCTTCCTGCCATGTAATGATTATCTATGGAAATAGTAGAAAACAACACGCCGTTTTCTGCAGCCGGACCAATACTCGCCACCGAACCACCGTTAAATACTTTTTTGTGAACATCAGAGATTAGCAATCCCTTTAATGGTTCAGCATTGATAAATTCAATGGAGCTGTCGTTTATCTCGATGCCAATAAATTTTTCGCTTTTTCCGGTGATAATAATTCCATCAAGTCCGGCTTTTTTAATCTGAGAACCCAGCGTTCCGCCCACCGAAGTGTCCCCGATTGTTCCGGTTAATGGTGAGCGCGACATAACCGTTGTTCTGCCTGAGGTTGGTGCCTGTGTATTGACTAAAGGTCCGGTAAAAAACAACAAAGGCATTGATTCAGAATCCCACGGTTTTGTGATATGATCTTTCAGATAATAACCTGCAATTCCTTTTCCCCCGACATATTTCAGATAGATATTCTCATCAGGATAAATAAATGAATATTTTTTTGATGTTAAATCTATTGCCAATATTTTTCCGGTCCAGCCAAACATATAATTACCGATGGGTTTAAAAAGTTCATTTTACTTTTAAAAGACAAAAATCAGAACATGTAGATATTTGTGCTAAAAAAAGTAAGCCAATATTACGACTTAATTTTGAATTTGCTTTCAGGGGTTTGAGGTTTTTATGTTATAATCGAAATAGGATGACCAATTAATTTCAAATAAAAAATGAATTTTTGTAATATTATTTCGTCATATCTTTGTATAAATGCAAAACCAAAAATGCAATTAAAAAAATCACATCTCCTTTTAACAATCGCCCTTCTGCTTTTCCAGCCCTGTGCAGCACAGTATGATTCTGATTCATCTTTCATTCCCCCGCAGGCAACAGAGCTGGGTTGGAAAACTTTTCATCCCGGAGATGTTTCTGTTCCGATTGATGCCTGTGGTGATTCCCTTTTGCATGTGCTGTTCCCCGGAAAATTTCATAAGGAGATTTCTTTTTCAGATGACACAATTTCAATGATTTACTGGCTGTGCCACGAATGCAAACCTGTACTTTCAGTATATGATTATATGCCCGATTTTTCGGAATACGTTCCTGACTCTGCATGGAATACCACCGTCGAACTATTTGATACTCTCATAATAAGCGAAACAGGGCATTTCCGGTTTTTCTTTTTCTACCAAACAACCGAAATGTTTCCTGAATTCTGCGGGAGGTTCAGGGGTGCTAACATTGGGGCGGCACTTTTTAAAGAGGAAAATGGAAGATGGAAATTGAAAAACTTTAATCCTGTCCTAGGTAGCTTTGGAAGTTTCGGTCGTCCGCCTGCTCCTCAAATTATTAAAACAGGAAATAACTTTATATTTTTTCTCACATATGCCAATGGTGGGGCCGGAGGAGTTTATACAGGTATTACAAATGTTTTTTTAGTGAAAAACGACACTTTTTTCAATATTCATAAAGAAGATTTTGTGTCATTATTCAATACAGAATATGGAGAATGGTTTACGAATATCACCAGCGAAAAAGAGAATGAAATAAGCTTTGTTACTACTGGTATATTTAATGGCGGATTTACCGATTCAGAAAACGAAACTGAATTCATCCTTCAGTTTGCCCCCGAAGAACTAAAAGAAAAATTACAAAGTGCAAGAAAGGAAGGCACGAAACTCAACTTTACACTAAAAAGAACTTTTTATATTTTTAATGAATATTTGAAATTAATAGATACTGTGATTCTTGAAAATATTAATGAGTGATTTGATTGACATCCAATATATATTTTTGTAATTTTAATATTTTCAATCTAATATAAGAACATGAGGGGTTTACTGGTAATATTGATATTTGTTGCTCAAATTTCATTGTCCCAAAAACAGGGAAATATCTGGTATTTTGGAGATGGGGCCGGACTTGATTTTAACACCGGGTCTCCTGTTGCACTTTCTGATGGTCAAACCTATTTACTGCCGGGTTTTTATCACAATGAGGGTTGCTCAACCGTTTGCGACAGTTCAGGGGCATTATTGCTATATTGTAACGGTGAAGTTATTTGGAACAGAAACCATGAGATTTTACCCGGCGGGCACATTCTGGGAAGTTGTTCATCAACACAGGCCTCACTAATAGTGCCTGCCCCGGAAAGCGACAGTCTGTTTTATGTTTTTTCGGTGGATGGATTTTTTCAGCATAATTTAATGTTCGGACTCAGATATTCAATTGTTGATATGTGCCTTGATGATGGTTTAGGTGATGTAATAGCTGGCAAAAGAAATATTTTACTTGTTGATACTGTAGCTGAGAAAATTTCAGCAGTCAGGCATTCAAATGGAATTGATTATTGGATTATTACCCATGAATATTTCTCAGATGCTTTTTATGCTTTTCTGCTTACAAGCGATGGGTTTACAAGTACCGTTGTTTCAAATATCGGATCGGTACATATTGATGTTTGGGATACTACTCATACCGGTTGTGCGATCGGACAGATGAAAGTCTCACCCGATGGTTCAAAACTTGCGCTTTGTTTCTCAAATACAAATCCTTCTGTTACTGAACTTTTTGATTTTAATACTACATCCGGAGTTGTTTCAAATTTTATTAGTTTGCCTACAAATTCAGAAGATTTGGGGGCATATGGAGTAGAATTTTCCCCTGATAATACAAAATTGTATTTTGCAAATAATGACTATAGTTATATTTGCCAGTACGATCTGTCTGCAGGAGAGGGAAATGCTGACTCAATTAGAAGTTCAAAAACTACAGTGTCGTATAATTACAGCGGAGGCAATAAAGTATTTGGTATGCAACTTGGACCAGATAATAAAATTTACGTTGCAATATTTGACAAGCCATTTTTAGATGTAATTCAAAACCCCAACGAAGAAGGTGTTGCCTGTAATTATATTGATTATGGCGTTGATTTGGACGGTAACTATTGCTCAATGAGCATTCCTGGATTTATTTCAGGTTATGATTATTCAAACGGAATTGCTAAATGCGCTACAGGATTTATGGAAATGAAATCTCAAGAAGACATTAATGTTTACCCAAACCCGACTAATGGAATTATAAAAATCAAAACGGATAAGGAAATTTTATACTTCAAAATTTTTAACCTTTTCGGACAGTTAATGTTTGAAGCTGGATTTCAGAATGAAATTGATATTTCAGAATTAAACAGCGGATTATATATTTTAAAGCTATATGATAATACCAATTTGATGATTAAGACTATAAAAATCGTTAAAGAATAATTATTTTTTGAGAAAACCTCATTATTCTACCCCATCATCCTGATATACTCCAACTGTGACTGTTTTACCCTTTCAGCCATAAAATTGATATAATCCTCATCGTTTTCGTGTGCTTTTTCAAGCAGAGCAATATATTCCATTCTCAGGACAGGCGGAATGATTGTTACCGGATAGCCTGAATGTATTAAAATAAGATTTGTGATTAAACGGGCTATACGGCCATTGCCGTCTAAAAACGGATGGATAAATACAAAATCATTATGCGCAAGAGCAGCAAGTCTGACAGGGTGGATGTTTTTATCGTAAATTTTATATTTATCTTCAAATTTTTTCATCAATGTTTTTAATTCTTTTGGATCGGGCAATGAATAAGAAGATCCTGAAATAAATACTTTTATTTTTCGGTAAACTCCTGCTTTTTCAGGCTCAATCTGGCGATAAAGCAAATGATGAAGATTCTTAATATCCTCTTCAATGATTCCATTTTTCTTGATAAGCGAATACATAAAATTGAAAGCATCATGATGGCCTGTGGCTTCAAGATGGTGCTTTAATGGTTTTCCTCCAATGGTCAATCCGTCTTCAATAACTGCTTTGGTTTCGCTTTCGGTCAGGGTGTTTCCTTCAATTGCGTTACTGCTGTAAGCCAGGCCAATATTGAAATACCTTCTCAGCTCAAGATTTTGGTCTTCGGACAGAGGTCTGATTTTTTCAATTTTAATTTGAAGCTGATCTATCTCAGAAAAAATATTCATATACATTCCAATTTCTCAGGATTATTTTTCAACCCATTATTTATTTCACTCAAATTTAGTGATTTCTTTCCACTACACAAACTGTTTCAGAAAATCATCTTTCCTGTTTCTTGCTACACCCAAAATCTGCCCGTCAACCATTTCAATCTCACCACCATTGCCCTTGTAGTATTTTTTTATGTGTTTGAGGTTTACGATGTACGACTGGTGGATTCTGAAAAATCCATATGTTACCAGCATATCTTCGAATTCCTTCAGGGTTTTGCTTACCAGGATTTTTTTCCCGTTGGTAAATACAAAATTAGTGTAATTGCGGTCGCCTTCAAGACGCATGATCTCCGAAATGGAAACTATCTCAAAACCCGCCGTGGTTGGCAATACAATGCGATTTATTTCCTGTCGGAGATGATCTGAAAGCACCCGGATCTTTTGTTCCTGGCTGTTTCCCCGGCGCTTTTTGAATTTTTCAAGAGCAGATTTTAAATCACTGATCTTTACCGGTTTGAGTAAATAATCAACGGCCGAAAATTTAAATGCTTCCAGCGCATACTGGTTGTAAGCAGTGATGAAGATAATGTCAAAATCAATTTTTTTCAGATTATCCAGAATGTCAAAACTGTTTCCGGGAGGCATTTCAATATCCAGAAATACCAGGTCGGCACTAGTATTTTGCAATAACTCTGTTCCGGATTTCACCGAATCGGCTTCGCCCATGATTTCAACTTCGGGAAAGAATTTTTCCAATAGCATTTGCAGGGTTTGCCTTGCTCCTGATTCATCATCAATAATTACTGCTTTTATCCTGTTCATTGCTGTGGAATTTTAAATTCAACCAGTGTTCCTGTTTGTCCGGGGAATAAAACGCTCATGTCTTCGATTCTCAGGTCCATTTTTGTTTTTTCTGAACCGTTAAGCAGTTCAATTCGCTTTTTGTTTATCTCAAGTCCGAATGATTTTCTCCGCGAATTGGTTTGCTGTTTAAGACGGGCCGATTCAATCAGTCCAATGCCATTGTCTATCACAGTGCAAACCAGATTGTTGTTTTCCAGTTTAAAAGATATGCTGATATGCCCTTTTCCTTCCATTGGCGCAATTCCATGCCAAATGGCATTTTCAACAAGGGGCTGAATAATTAGCGAAGGGACCAGGGTTTTTGAAACATCCAGGTTTTCATCGGTTTGAATTTGGTAGGTAAACTTATTATCCAGTCTTAATGCTTCCAGTGAAAGGTATAGTTCGATGGATTTTATTTCCTCGCCTACTGAAATCTTCATCTCCCGTGAATTTGCCAAAACCGTTCTGATGAGTGCACCAAAATCGGCCAGATATCCGTTGGCCTTTTCAATATCATTGTTCAAAAAATATTTTTGAATAGAATTAAGGGCATTTGAAATAAAATGAGGGTTCATCTGGGCACTTAGGGCAAGTTGCATCTGTTTGTCTATCTCGCTTTCGAGCGACACCCTTTTTTTATGCTCCCGATTTCTGAAAAACATAAAAGCAATGATCGAAATGGCCAGCAAAATCAAAATTCCCAGAGTAAAAATTATTTTCTGGTTATATAGAGATTTCTCGTTTTCTGCGATTTGTTGATCTTTTTCGGCAATTTCAAGCTCCTTTTTTTCAGATTCATATTCGGCCCTTAGCTCAGAAATCTGATAATGACTTTTACGGTTAAAAACCGAATCGGTCATTTCTTTGTATTTTTTTTGGTAATACAGAGCTTCTTTAAAACTACCTTCTGATTCATAAATTGTTGAAAGCTGGGAATAAACATCTGCAGCCTGTTCGTTAAGATTTCCTTCGTAACAAATTATCATACTGCTTTTCAGATAAAATATTGCCTCCTGAATATTGCCCAGATTTTTATTTGATTCACCCAGATTTTTAAAAGCAATTGCCAGGATCAGCTTACTTTGGGTTTTCTCAATAATTTTAATGGCTTTGTTGTAATAATCAATGGCTTTGTTGTATTCCTTTTGTTCATTAAACAGATAACCAATATTGATGAAACAGTTTGCAATACTTTGCTGATTGTTTTGCCTGTTAGCAATTTCAAGTGATTTATTGTAATAGGAAAGTGCTTCTTTATAATTTTTCATTCCCAGATATGAACTGCCGATATTGATCAGATAGCTTTCAATTTCAACACTGTCGTTGTTTTCAAGTTTGGTATCCAGTGCTGCCTTGTAATGCTCCAGACTAAGTTCATACTCGCCAAAACTGTAATAAATATTCCCAATATTATTGAAAATACTTGGCTGAATGTTTTTCAAATTGTTTTCATCAGCAGTTTTCAGGGCGTTCTTATAATGAATCATTGCTTTTTCAAAGCTTCCCCAGCGATAGTAAATATTTCCAAGGTGATTGTATGAATTTGCAATGCCTTCGTAATAAGATCCTTCAGTGGCGTTGTTCAGTGCTTCGCGGTAAAAGGTGAAAGCTTTATTATAGTCGCCCAACTCTTCATACGAATTGCCTGTTTTTCCAAGAAGATCAATAATTTCAGTATTTTTCAGATCAGCATTTTTGTTTTCAATGGCTTTCTGGTAACAAACCACAGCACTGTCAAATCTGCCGAGGTTATAATAACGGTCACCATCCTTAACATCCTTTGAATTCTGGCAAAAAGATATTTCAGGCAATAAAAAAAGCAACCAAAAAACAGAATTTATTATCCAAAGAAATTTCATACTGCTAAGTTATAAATAAAATGATATTATTGGATATTAACATTGCGATATTGGATACGTGCCAGCGGGAATATTAGATATTGGCCTGCGGCGATATTGGCTGATATTGGAAAAATATCGCGAAGCAAATATCGGCGAAGTCTATATCAACGAAGCCAAATATCACCAATCAAATATCCTTTCCCTCAATTTCTGTTTTCTAATAAAAAATACTAACTTGCCTCACTAAAGCATTCTAACCCTATGCGTTTTTTGTTATTGTTTTTTCTGGTTTTATGGACCTGTGGCGGATTCAGTCAGTCGAAGACAGATAGTCTGCTTGGTTTGGTCAATAGATCAAACGAAAAACAAAAAATATCGTTGTATAGCAAGTTGGCAAAGGAATTTCTTGCAGAAGAACGTTACGACTCTGCTTATTACTTTTTCAACAAATCAATAAGATCATCCGATTTTTTCGGTGTAACTCTTGAAGAACGTGAAAACTTTTATTATGCCGGCAAATGTTGCTTTCATCTTAAAAAATTCAAAAATGCCGAAAAATACTACCTTCGATATATTAGCTCAGGTGTTTCAGATACCACTGAATTTTATATTTATTCCCTCGTGAATCTTGGAAATATTAAAATGACGCAGGATAAATATCCCTTGGCGCTTGATTATTTTTTAAAATCATATGAGCTGATCAGGAAAGTTGAGAACAGATTGGTTGAGTCAAAAATACTTGGTAATATCGGCAATGTTTACCTGGAGGCTCTTAAAAATTATGATCTTGCTCTGGAGTACTATTTTATGTCATATAATGTGGCTCCTTTTGGAAATGATGGCGAAAAAGTCAAGCTTATTGCTTTAGTTAATATTTCTCTGGTGTATTCGAACCTGGATGAATATGACAAAGCCATTATGTACCTGAACAAGGCACTTAAAAGAAACCTGCGCCTGAATGACCTTGAAATAAACGCCAAGGTTCATTTAAGTTTGGGTGAAATCTTTGAATCTCAAAATTTAAGGGATTCAGCCACCTTTTATTTCCGAAAGGCATACAATGATTATTACAACATCAATGATAAGGCCGGACTGTCAAGGTCGCTGATCAATCTGGCTAATGTTTACAGGTCGGTAAACAAAACCGACAGTGCGTTTTTTTATTACTCTTATGCCCTTATAAATGCCAAAAACCAGGGGGTTGATCAGGATATCCTCAATGGCTTGCTTGGTATTTCTAAAATCTATTTTGAAAAGCATAAACTTGACAGCGCTTACAGCTACCTGAATCAGTATATCAGTTTTAAGGATTCATTATTCAGCGAAATGGAGCGAAAGAAAATCAGCGATCTTGAAATGGAAACCCGCTATACTGAAATGGAGCGTGAAAATAAATTGCTCAGGAAAGACAAACAAATTACCGAGCTTGCCGAACAAAGACACCGAAGCGATAAAAATTTTCTCATCGCAGTTAGTCTGCTTATCCTTTTAGTGGCGGTGGTTTTTTACAGCCGTAACAGGATAAAACATAAGTCTGAAAAGAGATACAGGGAACAGTCAAAAAAACTTGAAGAGCTTTTCGTAATTCTTAATAAAACCCAGAATGCCATTCTGATTATGGATCCCGAAGGAAATTTTGAATGGATGAATGAGGAATTTGTCAAGCTTTCGGGTTACAGTTTTGATGATTACAGGAGAAGGGGTATTACCAACATCCGAAAAGCCAGTTTTAATGATAAAATTGATCAGATTATTGATGAATGTATAAGTATAAAAACAACGGTTTCCTATACTTCGCCTCATTTTGCAAAAAACGGACGAAATATGTGGCTGCAAACCACACTTACACCTGTTTTGGACCAAAAGGGGGAAATTGTTAAATTGGTGGCCGTTGACTCCGACATTACTCAATTGAAAGATGCCGAAAAGGAAATTCAGGAGAAAAATGTACAGCTTGAGGAAAAAAACAGGCAATTGATCTTATCCGAGGATTCAATGAAAAAACAATCGGAACAACTCCGCAAACTGGCGGCTATTGCCTCCAAAACAGATAACGCTGTTTCGATAATGGACGCCGAAGGAAATTTTGTTTGGGTAAATGATGGTTTTGTAAACTTATTCGGATATACCCTTGAAGAGTTTATTGAACTTAAAAAAGGCAGAAACCTCACCGATATCAGCTCAAATTCCAATATCATATCAATCCTCAAGGAATGTAAAGAACAAAAAAAATCAATCATTTACTCGTCTGATAAAATTTCAAAATGGGGTAAACATCTTTGGTTGCAGACAACTCTTACACCGGTTATGGACGATTCGGGCCAGATTAGCGATCTCATTGCCATTGACTCCGACATCACCAATATAAAAATTGCCGAAAAGGAAATCAGCAAGATCAACCTGATGCTTGAGAAAACAAATCTTGAACTCGCCCGGCTTTCAATTGTGGCAAGTAAAACCGATAATTCGGTTATGATTATGGATGCACATGGAAATTTTCAGTGGGCCAACGATGGCTTTACCAGGATGTATGATTATTCTTTTGAGGATTACACCAGGAAATTCGGAGTCAATATCGTTAATACCAGCTCCAATCCTAATATCCGACAGATTTTGCACAGTTGCATAAACAACAAGGAATCTTTTGTGTATTCATCCTTTTCTCATAAAAAAAACGGAGACAAGGTGTGGCTGCACACAACTCTTAGTCCGGTTATTGACCACAACGGTATTTTATCGAACATCGTTGTGATTGAATCAAATATTAATAACATCAAGGAAGCTGAAGAAGAAATCAGGCAGAAAAACATAAAGCTGCAGGAAACAAATAAAAAACTGCTCGAATCACAATCAAACCTCGAAGAGCTGAATGCCATGAAAGACAAGTTCTTTAGTATTGTGGCACACGATCTGCGCAGCCCCATCAGTTCATTTCTGACGGTGTCGGATTATCTTTCAAACCCATCGCATAATGTTACCCGTGAGCAGATGATCCATTTTGCAAAAGGGCTTAACGACTCGGCAAGTCACTTGTATAAACTTCTTGAAAACTTGCTGCAGTGGTCTATTTTCCAGACAGGCGGAATGATTTTTAATCCCGAAAATATCCTGCTTAATGAAGTTCTTGCTCAAAACATTGATCTGATAAAAAGAGATGCCGAGAAAAAGGAAATAGATCTGACTTTTTCCATTGAGGAAAATACCAAAGTACTTGCAGATGTTGATATGTTAAATACCGTTTTAAGAAATTTGATAAATAATGCCATAAAATTTACCAATATTGGTGGTAAAATTGATATCTTAGTGAAAAATAATAACCGGTATGTTGAAGTGAATGTTATTGATAATGGGATTGGTATATCTGAAGAAAATCTTGAAAAGCTTTTCAGAATCGATATCAGGCATACCACCCAGGGCACACTCGAGGAAAAGGGAACTGGATTGGGATTGATCCTCTGCAAAGAATTTGTTGAAAAAAATGGAGGAAAAATTAAAGTTAAAAGTAAGCGGGGACAAGGAACTTCTATTATCTTTACATTGTTCAGACCGGGTTTTAAAAATTAATAGACTATGAGAAAAATCAGGGTAATTCTTGTTGATGACCATCAGGTGGTCAGGGATGGCTTAAAAATTTCACTGCTTAATGCTGATAACATTGAAGTTGTGGGAGAGGCTTCAAGTGGCGAAAAACTTATTTCACTTCTTGAAACAATCACAGCCGATGTTGTAATCCTTGACATTTCTCTGCCTGAAAAATCAGGAATTGAAGTTGCCGAAATTTTAAAGCAGAAATATCCCGAACTCAAGGTTATTATCTTTACTGCCCATACCAATGAGCAGTTTATTTTTGAATCCATCAGGGCCGGTGCCAAAGGGTTTATGACCAAGGAAGCCAGCAATCAGGAAATTATCAATTCCATTAACGATGTTTTTGATGGAAAAAATTTTCTCAGTGGTACTATTTCCAATACCCTGCTCATTGATTACATTGAAAAGGAAAAAGACCCCGGAGGAAGGGCTGCCCAAAAAATTGAAGCACTTACCCAACGCGAACTCGAAATCCTTACCATGATTGTCGAAGGCAACTCAAACAAAGATATTGCCGATAAATTATTTATCAGCGTCCGTACCGTTGAAACCCATCGTACCAACATCATGCACAAACTTGAAATGAACTCAATTATTGACCTGGTAAAGTTTGCTATTAAAAAGAAACTGATTAATATTTAATATTTTACCACGCATTAATATCTTACGGGCAATCTGTTAAAAGGTGACAATTTTTTATAACATCAAGATTGTTTATTACTCTTTGACATAATTGGTAACACTGATTTGTTTATTGCCGTAAAACTTCATAAAGGAAAGACCAAAACTATGAAAGCAAAAACAAAATGGGTGTTATGGCGGCTTCTCCCCACACTCATTTTTTTTATTATAGCCACTCAACATGCCAATGCTCAGTGTGATACATGTGATCATACTACGACATTTTATGTTGACCTGTCATCCAGTCCAAACGCTACTTGGATCAGCCCTGATACCCAACGTGAAGGTGAGTGTTGCATTAACCCCGGAATGCGATGCCTTCGGTTTATTGTCATAACACATCCTGATGCCGACCTTATTTCTTTTAATATTGCAACACCTCCCATTCCTCCCGGACAGGAATATCAATACGAATGTGGCCCCCATGTTTCTGTTGGAGAGCCTCTTTGCATTACTGGTGTCGGTCCTCATTGTATTGTTTATTGTAAACCGGGTGCCGACCTGAGTCAGTATAGTATCACCGTTTCAGAGATTGTTCAGGCTTCTCCCGATATCGGCGTGGCCGATGGCTGTACCGGAATGATATGGGCTACCGGGCTTGATGAGCCGTCAATCGTCTGGAACTCTATTTACCCCGGTATTTATGGTCAATATAATTCTTATCTGGATTGTACTGTCGGCTGCGACACAGCAAATGTTCAGGTTTTAGCCGGTTATCCTCCTTATATTGATTTTGAAGTCAGCGGTGCAATGGAAGGACCGTGTAGCGGTTTTATGACTACAGATACCGTTAGGGTTTATTTTTATGATGACCGATTTGTAAATATCCTCCCCGATAATCCGGTTGTTTGTTTTGGCGCTACAAATGCAACCATAACGGCATACCCTACAGGAGGTCACCCGCCTTACGAATATCTATGGAGTACCGGAGAAACAACACAGTCAATTATGGTTGGCGTAGGAACTTATACCGTTTCGGTAACCGACCAAACGGTTTGTCCGCCGGTTACCGATGTGGTTATTGTTACACAGCATCTGGCTCCAATTACTGCCAATGCCGGACCTGATCAAATAGTTTGTATTAATGACCCCGATGTTTCTTTAACCGGAGCAGTGGGTACAGCTACTGGCGGAATATGGTCGGGTGGCACAGGTATTTTTGTTCCTTCTATTACTTCACTCAATGCAGTTTATACTCCAACCGCTGCTGAAATTGCTGCTGGCACTCTTACTCTGTATCTCACCACCACAGGCAATGGCGGTTGTCCTGCGGTTACAGACATGATGACCGTGACCTTTTTGCCTGAGCCCATTGTTACTGCCGGACCCGATTTAACTGTATGTGCAAATAACAGTGTTGTTAGCATTTCGGGTAACATTCTAAATGCAACAGCAGGAATTTGGACTTCTTCAGGAACCGGATCATTTTCTCCAACAGCAACTTCATGGAATGCATTGTATACTCCAAGTAGTCTGGATACTGCAAACGGAACAGTAATACTCACCTTTACTGCAACGAACGGATGTGCTCCCATTTTTGATAACCTTGTTTTAAACATATTGCCGGCACCCTATGTGAATGCCGGACCTGATCTTTTAGTTTGTGAAACAGATATTGGAACTTCCATTAGTGGTGTAATTTCAGGAGCAACTTCTACAGGTCTTTGGACAACTTCAGGTTCTGGATTTTTCTCTCCGGCTGCCACAAACCTCAATACAAATTATAACTTTGGTGCGGGGGATGTCACTGCCGGGAGTGTTACCTTAACCTTAACCTCAACTAATAACGGAAGCTGTAATCCGGTTTCCGATCAATTGGTTATTTCCCTGCTTGATGTGCCGGTTGCCAATGCCGGACCAAATATAACCATTTGTAATTTTGATCCCGTTTATCTTAATGGAACTATTACCGGCGGTTCGGGAACAGGAATCTGGACCTCACCCGATGGAACCGGAGTATTCAATCCAAATCATACTTTTCTCAATGCAACATATTACCCGAGTGCTTATGACTATTCACTGGGATCATTTACCTTAATCCTGACCTCAACAAATAACGGAACCTGTGTTCCTGCTTACGATAACTTAGTTGTTACGATTTTACCCGAACCCGTTGTATTTGCGGGTCCCAACCAGATTGTCTGTTCAAATAATGGAACTGTCACCCTCTCGGGTGTTGTTACAAATGGTGCAACCCAGGGAATATGGACCAGCTCGGGAACTGGCACTTTTGTTCCAAATGCAACCACACTGAATGCAAACTATGTCCCCTCATCAGCGGATACTGCTGCCGGATTCATTATTCTGACTCTTTCATCTACTGACGGATGTACCGTGGTTACCGATCAAATGAATATCACCTATACCCCTGCGCCATACGTAAACGCAAACGGCCCTTATTATATTTGCTATGGTGAAACTTCTGCTGCTCTCGACGGGGTTGTATCTGCCGGTGCTTCAACCGGACTTTGGACTTCGATGGGCACAGGGTCTTTTAGTCCGGGCCCCGGAACCCTCAATGCCACATATTACCTCAGTAATGCTGATACTGCCGCCGGCTCGGTAACAATTACCCTTACCTCAACCAATAACGGCAGTTGTCTGCCCGTCTTGGATGTTACCCAAATCATTATGACATCAGAGCCAATTGTTGATGCAGGTCCTGATCAGACAATTTGCGGAAACCAGACTGCCTCGCTCAATGGTGTGGTTATTCAGGGTGCCGAAACTGGAATCTGGACATCAAGCGGAACCGGTTATTTCGTCCCCGATGCTACCGATCTTAATGCAGTATATGTGCCAAGTATGGCTGATACTGCTGCAGGAAGTGTTATCCTTACCCTTACAGCAACTGATGCCTGTATTCCGGAAGCTGATCAGCTTACCCTGACCATTACCGGGGCTCCCTTTGTTGATGCAGGGCCCGATCAGGTTGTTTGCCAAAGTGACCCCGATGTTTACCTTGACGGAGTAGTGTCATCATGGGCATTGCCCGGGGTTTGGACAAGCTCGGGAACAGGAGTGTTCTTTCCCAATGCCAATGATCTGAATGCTGTATATATGCCTTCACCGGGGGATTTGTTTCTTGGGACAGTTGTACTTACGCTGACTTCAGTTAATAACGGTGCCTGCGATCCTTCACAGGCAACAATGACCGTAAATATTGTGCCTCCACCCGTTGCTAATGCCGGACCAAATCAAATTGTCTGTGCCAATAATTCTGCAGTACTTGCCGGTATCATCTCCGGCGGATCAGGTCAGGGAATGTGGACTACCCCGGGAAACGGCACTTTTTCACCCGATGCTTATGCCCTGAATGCAACCTATACGCCAGGATCTGTTGATATTGCAGCCGGATCGGTAAATCTTACCCTTGTTTCAATTAACAATGGCAGTTGTGACCCCTCGGCAGATCAGGTGCTTTTAACCATCCAACCAGCTCCCGTTGTTAATGCAGGTCCTGACCAGATTGCATGTGAAAACAATCCGTCAGTAGATCTTTCCGGCTCTGTAACCATTGCAACCGGAGGAATATGGACCACTTCAGGCACAGGTTCGTTTTCACCATCAAATATTGTCTTAAATGCAACCTATAATCCTTCAGCTGCTGATGTATTGGCCGGTTCGGTCCAACTTACACTGACTTCAACAGGAAATGGTTTATGTCTCCCTGTAACCGATATTATGACAGTTTCATTTTATGACGGACCAAATGTTAATGCGGGTGCCGATTTATTTATCTGCGAAGGAGTGACTTCTGTTACACTAACCGGAAGTGTAAGCGGGCCAACCATCAACGGAACCTGGTCAACACTTGGTTCGGGAATGTTTTTCCCTTCTCCGTCTAGTTTGACTTGCACTTATTTTCTTGGCTCTGCTGATCTGGTAAACGAATATGTTTATCTCCTATTAACTTCAACAAATAACGGCGATTGTTATCCGGTTACCGATACCATCCTTGTTACAATAACTGATATTCCGGCGGTCAATGCAGGTCCTGACCAGACTGTCTGTGCAAATGACCCGAATACTTTATTGAACGGTGTTGTTTTTGGCGATCCCGGAACAGGCGAATGGTCAACACCCAATGGAACCGGTGTATTTACACCCTCAAATACCAGTCTGACAACAACCTATATGCCTACCGCAAACGATGCTTTAAATGGATTTGTAACAATAATTTTCACCTCGACCAATACCTGTATTCCGGTGAGGGATACCATGCGGATTACCATTACTCCGGCCCCCCTGGTTGACGCCGGCGATGATCAGATCATCTGTTCGGTAGTGACCGGCGTACAGCTTCATGGAAGTGTCTCGCTTGGTGCAACAACCGGAATTTGGTCAACAGTGAACGGAACAGGAACATTCTCTCCGTCTGCCTCTAACCTGAATGCCATTTATAATGTAACTGCCGCAGATCTTCTGAACGGCAATGTCATTCTGGTACTTACATCAACAAATAACGGTGATTGTTTTCCGGTTTCTGACACAACCCTGATTAACTTTGGAGTGAATCCGGTTGCTGATTTTGATTTTTCAGATACTGTTTGTCTATATCAGAATATTTTATTTACAAATACATCAACGGTCAGTGAAGGGTACATTTTATTTAATGAATGGGATTTCGGACTTACTCATGCGTATACACAAAATGCCGTGAATGCTTTTACTTCGCCCGGAATTTACGATGTTCAGCTTGTTGTGTTTTCAAATATCGGATGTACTGATACAATTGTTCAGCAGGTAACACTGCACCCGCTTCCAATCGCCGACTTTTCATATTCACCTGATTGCTCAGGTGATTTGGTGATTTTTGCGGATGAATCTATCGGAGCAGTTGACTGGTTTTGGTTGTTCGGTAACGGTTTTTCAGACGTTAACCAGGCCCCCGCTCCACAGTTATATGAATTGCCCGGCTCATACGATGTTTCACTTTATGTGACTGATGTTTATAACTGTACCGATTGGCAGGTAAACAGCATCAGCATTTTGCCAACACCCGATGCAGAGGCAATGATTGATGGTCTTTGCGCGATGACACCAACTTATTTTCAAGATATATCCACAGTTGCTGATGACACAATAATTTCCTGGTACTGGGAATTTGGTGACGGGGGAACAAGCATACTGCAAAACCCGACCCATATCTATGCCGGTCCGGGTAACTATGATGTTATTCTGACCGTTACAACAGATGATTGTTCCAATTCAGATACCTTTAAAATAGTTGTTGATCCTATACCGCTTTTTGATGTCATCCCCAGCGCTACTGCCGGATGCAACCTGATGACAGTCACTTTTACAAATAATACAACTGGAGCATCAAGCTATTGGTGGAATTTTGGCGACGGAGTAACTTCAATTATTCCATCTCCCTCGCATACATTCATCAATACCAGTCCAAATGACATGGTTTACAATGTTACTTTGATCGGATATTCACCGGCAGGTTGCTCCGACACATTAATTATTCCGATTACCGTGCATCCCGACCCCATGGCTGCTATAACCTCAAACGCAATGCCCGACTGCAGTCCGCTTGTCGTTGATTTCTTTAACATGTCAACCGGAGCAGCATCCTATTCATGGAATTTCCATGACGGAACTCCCAATTCAACGCTCGCTGCACCAAGCCATTCCTTTGTAAATGACACTTCATTTATCATGTATTTCAACGTGGTGCTTACTGCATTTTCTCCCTTTGGATGTGTCGATTCGACCAATGTTTATGTAACAGTCTTTCCAAACCCCGAGTATGATTTTACCATCACGCCCGATTCGGCTTGCAACCCTTCTATGATTGCACTTGCAACTGTTCCGGGTGAATATTCCTACGAATGGTTTTATGGCGATGGCACTTCTCAAATGGCTGGTGCTTATGCATGGCATCCATATACCAGCACTTCGTTGTTTGATACTACCTATACAGTTGAATTGGTAACAACTACATTCTTTGGATGTACTGATACAACAGAACATGATTTGGTAATACATCCTTCTCCGGTAGCAGATTTCACCGTGGATACCATGAATGGCTGTACTCCACTGATTGTGGCATTCGAAAATACATCCTTCGGGGCAACAACATACACCTGGAATTTCGGTGACGGAACGACCAGCACTACTGCCTCGCCAAACTTTACCCATACATTTTTTAACCCGGGATTATCACCGGTAAGTTATAATGTGCAGCTTGTGGCCGAAAGTCCGAACGGCTGTACCAGCGTTACTTCAAAAACCATCAATGTTTATCCGGCATCACACTCGGGTTTCTATATCTCCGATACCATTGGTTGCTCACCCCTCGAGGTTGATTTTACCAATGCATCCATGGGCACAGATGCATATTATTGGGATTTTGGGGATGGAAGCACCTCAACAAATACCAATCCATCCCATACTTTTGTGAACAATGGTTTTATGAACATCATCTATACAACGCAACTGATTTCCTCATCAATCTATGGCTGTCTTGATACTGCAACCTATAACATAACTGTCCATCCCAAGCCGGATGCGAACTACGGTATACTCAACTCTGCCGGATGCTCACCCTATGATGCTACGATTACCAATGCCTCATCAGGTGCAACAACTTATTTGTGGGATTTTGGTGACGGATCAACATCCTCAGTTCCCGGCACCACATTTACCCATCATTATGAAAATCTTACAGGTCTGCTTCAAACATATGAAATTCAGTTGACTGTTTCCAATAGTTTTGGTTGTATGGATATGGTTATGCAAACAGTTGATATTTTTCCGGAAATTATGGCCGATTTTGCAGTCAATACTGATGGCTGTACTCCATTTACAGCAACCTTTGTTAACCAATCAATGGGGTCAGTATCCTATTTCTGGTATTTTGGCGATGGTAATACTTCAACCAACAACGGTCCGACTCATACTTATATCAATCCAAGTTTGAATGATACTACCTATCATGCTTACCTGGTTACACTCTCAACCTACGGTTGTCCCGATACAGCTTATCAGGATGTTACTGTATTTGCCCGTCCGCAGGCAGTGTTCACCATAAACAGCAGTTCAGGATGCTCACCGTTTAATGTACATATTGAAAATTCATCGCTGGCTGTTGGAACCTACAACTGGCAGTTTGATGACGGAACATCTTCTGCAACTTCTGATGCCGAATTTGATCATGTTTTTGTCAATGCAACGCTAAACCCTGTTACATACGATATCATCCTTACAACCTCAAACAGTGGTGGCTGTATTGATACTGCATGGCATCAGATCACTGTTTACCCCGAAGTCACCCCGATCATCATTGCTGAAACTACCGGTTGTCATCCACTTGAAGTGGAATTCAATAATTATTCTACAGGAGCGGTTACTTATGACTGGGATTTTGGCGACGGAGGAACATCAAATGATGAAGACCCGGTCCATACCTTCTTTAACCTTGATCCCGTAAACGTTGAAACCAATACAACCATGCTTGTTGCAACTTCTGAATATGGTTGTTATGACTCAGTAGCAATTGGCATTACCATCTACCCGACACCTCAGGGTGTTTTTTCAATAAATGAAATTACAGGATGCAGTCCGTTTAGCGCCATCATTTCAAATAGTAGTCAGGGCGCTGATCATTATTACTGGGATTTTGGCGACGGTACATCCGATACAACAAGCAATGCAATTATAAACCATACTTACGGAAATTACAGCGGGTTAACAGCTACCTATTTTCTGGATCTTTATGTTACAAATGATTTTGGTTGTGAAGATTTTGAAGATCAGGCAGTAACTATTTACCCCGACGTTGAAGCAGGTTTTATCTGCTATACCGAGGGATGCAGTCCCCTGACTGTTAATTTTACAAATATGTCTCAGGGTGCAGAAAGCTATTACTGGCATTTTGGCGATGGTGCTTCATCGGGTGAATCGGATCCCTTCCATACATTCACCAATTTTACACTGAATGATGCAATTTACAATGTTGGTTTGGTTGCAACTTCTGAATATGGTTGTCAGGATACTTTTATCAATCAGATAACCGTTTGGGCTACTCCGGTTGCCGATTTCACCGCAACACCCACCTATCAGGTTTATCCTTCTACAACAGTCTCAATTGCAAATCACACATCGGGTGAATGGGATTACCAGTGGACATTTGGTGACGAAACAGGAAGCACTGTATCAGAACCGGTAACACATACCTATGCAACCTGGAATGAGTATGAAATAACATTAATTGCCACCGGTGATCATTGTGCAGATACTCTTTCATACACAATAATTATTGACGCTCCTCCTCCTTATCCCGCTTTTGAACCGGATGCTTCAGGTTGTGCACCCTTTACAGTAGATTTTGAAAACAATACTTTGTATGCCACAAATTATGAGTGGAATTTTGGCGATGGAGGAACTTCTTACCTTGAAACTCCCTCACATACCTTCCATAACCCGGGTATTTACATTGTTACACTCAAAGTTATCGGATACCATGGAGAGGAGGCACTTGCCGAATCAAGGACAATCACGGTATATGAACAACCATTGGCATATTTTAAACCAATACCCACAGTCGTAGCTATCCCTGATGAGTATGTTACTTTCTTTAATCTTTCAGAAAACGGAGAGCATTATTACTGGGACTTTGGTGACGGTGCCAACGATACTGCCTTCCAGCCAACACATGCTTATGCTGCCGAAGGACTGTATGATGTTTATCTGTATGTGATTTCACCTGATGGATGTGTGGATTCCATGCTCCTTAATGAAGCAATACTTGCACAAACCGATTGTCAGGTTATTTACCCCAATGCCTTTGCGCCAGGTGGAGCAATGAGGAGTGAAAACACAGTGTTTAAGCCAATTTATAAGGGTGTGATTGAGTACCGCCTTGAAATCTTCAACAGATGGGGTGAGTTGATTTTTGTAAGCTATGAACCCGATGAGGGATGGGATGGAATGTATCGCGATGAACTCAGTAAACAGGACGTTTATGTCTGGAAAGCTACTTACGTTTGCGGCAATGGCGAACGGTTTGTTAAAACAGGAGATGTAACCTTATTAAGATAAGATGATGAAAAAGCTATTATATATAATAACTGCAATTGTAATACTGAGCATTTCGGAGGGCAAGGCCCAGGATCCGCAATTGAGTCAGTACTACGCATGCCCGCTTTATCTTGCACCATCATTTGCCGGCTCCACAAGTGGAAGCAGGGTTGTGATGAACTACCGCAACCAGTGGCCTGCCATCAATGTGGCTTACCAGACTTATGCAGTTTCCTTTGATCATTATTTTCCTGCACAGACAAGCGGAATGGGGCTTTTCTTCAATAAAGATGTAGCCGGTTCGGCAAATCTGAGCACCACCAATATCGGATTACAGTACACCTATAATATCAAACTGACACCTCAGTGGTATATGAGACCTGCTTTGCAAATGCAAATATCTCAAAGAAAAATAGATTTTGAAAAATTAATTTTCTATGAACAGCTTACTTTCAGTCAGATTCTTCCTATTAATTCAGAAGCCGAAACCCTTGAGAAAATTTCATATATGGACTTTACTTTCTCTTTAATGGCATTTGGAGTAAATGAATGGGCCGGAATAGTTTTTACCCATATGAATAAGCCCAATGAATCTCTCCAGGGCCATATTGCTGAAATTCCGGGACAATTTAAATTCTTTGGGGGCAAAAAGTTTTCCCATAATAAACTTGTAAATGCTGAGAATGAGCGCAGCGTCACTGCATCTTTTTTATATAAATCCCAAAAGAAATTTGATCAATTGGATATAGGTATGTATTGGGCAAGGAAACCAATCGTTTTGGGATTTTGGTACAGAGGAATTCCCGGATTTAAACATTATGCTCCGGGTTTTGGAAACCATGATGCTGTTTCTTTTATGGCAGGATATCATCTGCCGGAAGTAAAAATCGGTTATAGTTATGACTTTACAGTTTCAAGGCTGGTGGGCCGCTCAGGTGGATCGCATGAGATATCTATCATTTATGAGTTTTTCCAGAATCAGAAAGCAAAAGGAAGAAAAAAAGTGATTGTGCCTTGCCCGAAGTTTTAATGGTGATTAGGGAAAATTAGGGTTGCCAAATGGTCAATTACCTAATAGTTTTATAAAAGTGTTACACGTTTATTTGTTTACTTTTATTTTTTTATAAATAATACGTCAGACCCAGATTGATATTTATAAGTGAATTAATGTCATGTTTAATATTAGAAAAATTAGCAATTTTCCTGAGGCCAAGAGTGAAGCTGCCTGCAAAATTCGATTTAAATAAAATATCAGTTCCTATATTTATTTCATAGAAGGGTTTACCAAAAAAAGGATCTTTGCTATCATTTGATTTATAAAATATATAGCCACCTTCCAGTCCCAAAACCGGTGCAACTTTATTATCTGAAAAATAATTGGCAAAGCGAAGGGATACAGGAATAATATTTTCCGAGTTTTCTCTTAAAAGCTCCGATCTGATTCCAATAAAAAACCCCTGATCAGTCAGAAAACCATTGATTAATCCCAGCCCATAACTAGTTTGTTTGGTCTCAGTTTCATTATTTTTTCCACTCAATCCTGCAGCGTAAATCTGGTGAAGACTACTGGTTATTTTTTGCGCTGGAAGCTGACTTAATAAAAAGTAAAAAAGAAGTAAGCAGAATAATTTTTTTGACATGACACTATTTTAAAATCCAATTCAAATTTAACAAAAATAATGCCAGATAACAAAAAAAAACGCTCCGGTTCAGGAGCGTTTTTCAATATTTATTTTAAATCAATATTACTTATTGATTACAATTTTCTTAGTAGTAACCTTACCGTTATCGGTAATCTTAACAATGTAAGTTCCCTGTGCCTGATTGTTCAGGTTGAGGGCAACATTTGAGTTAATATTGCTGAATGAAGCAACTACATCACCAAGAATATTGGTAACAATGATGTCAGCATTTTCTGCATTGCGAACATATACGATACCGTTTGAAGGGTTCGGATACACCATTAATTCGGTAACGAAGTTTTCGCCTACTGAAACAGGCAGACTTCCTGTGTTGGCATTCATGATGGCACCGGTTGTTTGGTCAATAATCATACCGATAAGTACAATCTCGTTTTCATCATAATCTGCAGGCAGTGTGTAGGAATAACTTTCTGTAAAATAGTCATCTTCGGCAACCACTGAAGGAACAGAACCTGCTGTGCCTTCCCATCCGGCTAAGATTGCTCTGGCAACATTCTGATATACCATTTGTGAAGCAGGAACAGTAGCGGCAAGTGATTCGTATCCGCCCATTGGTCCGTATGTACCACCTGAATAGTAATTTTCCTGATCGTAATCTGGTGATGGACCAGTAACATTGTTTTCAATGATCACAGAATTCAGTCTGTAGTTGGCAGTTGGGATATCACATGCGAAATGACTGGTTACATCGTAAGTAATTTCACGTGTTCCGGAGTTCCAGGTAACATTTTCAACAGAAATTGCTGCAAGAGGAATTTCGGTAATGTGTCCGAGATATGCACCCTCAAAATCCATTGGATCATAAAGTTTATATTCCCTGTCAACAAATCCGGAAGGATAACCAAAAGTCGCACCAGTTGCAGTGGCGATTGCAGTTCCATAAGTACCATAATCTGTATCGTATTCGGAAATAGTCATTATGTCACCATCATGAACAGCAATTCCAATCCATGTGTCAGGATAATCATCAGCCATTTGTTCCATAAAAACATGACCTCTAACACACCAGCCGCACCATGTGCCAGTTCCTTCTTCACCAACAACACGTTTTTCGGGAAGCCAGTTCAACAGAAGTACTTCAGTAGTGAAATTGTCGTTCGAAGCGTCTTCATCACCTGTAAGTGAAGTATTGGCAGCAATGTCATAGACGCCTGCAACTGAAAAATCTTCGGTAGCTGTAAAAGCATAATTATAAGTTGCGCCCGGATCAATAGTTGCTGATACGGTTTCTGTAACAACGGCACCGCCGTTTACTGAATAAGATACATCAAAACCGGTTTGGGGATTTAATCCAAGGTTCATTATCTGTAACTCAATGTTTTCAGTGGCTGATAAAACAGCACCGCTAACAGGATTGTTTATTCCGATAACTCCAACATCATTGTTGTAAGGATCGGTGATGGTTCCGGTAAATTTATACATTCCGCCGGTTGTTGCATCAGTATTAAAGTTTCCTACATATCCGCAAGTGTTGCTAACCCATGCTGTGGTTAACATCTGGCCGGGGAAAGATGCAAAATCTTCAAACATATGACAACCATATAAGCTGAATGATGCACCTGATTCGTTTCCTGTAGTAACCCATGTGTTAGGTGTTCCGGGAACGTAAGCAATGTCACTTGAGTAACAATTTCCTGCCGGAGTAAATACTGTCCAGGTTTCGCCACCATCTGATGTTTCGGCTATTGTTTCGTTATCAATTTGGTAACCAATACCATTAAGAGCATCCCTGAAGATAATTTTAAACTGGTTGGTAAAAGGTGTTGTATAAACTGCCCAGGTTAAACCACGGTCGGTTGACTTAAAACATCTTCCTTTGTTAGTAGAAAACCATACATTGTCGCCGACAACTGAATAAAATCCTGTAACACCATATTCGTCAGTAGCTGATGGAACAGGAATATCACCAGTTGGAACCCTTGTCCAGGTTGTTCCACCATCAGTGGTAGTGTAAATTTCAAAATATCCGCCATTGGGGTCGCCCATGCACCATCCGTTATTGGCATCCCAGAAATGAAGAACATTTGGAAATCCTGCAGGAGCAGCAAAAGTTGCTGTGGTCTGAGGAGTCCAGGTGGTTCCGCCATCAGTGGTTTTTAAAATTTTACCGCCGCCTGCTGATGAGTTAAACACCGGCATCCATGCAGTATTGGCATCAATGGCATAAATCATTGATGAACCATAGTTGGTGGTGTATCCGGCAACAGTACCCGGAGTCCATGTTGTTCCACCGTTTGAAGTGCGGGTAAATTCGGTGATATAAGTAGAAGTAGATGTACCGTTATATGCAGTTGCCCAAACGATGTTTTCGTCGACCGGACAAATGTATTTGATACCTCTTGATACTGTTGCAAATCCGGTTGACTGCTCAACCCACTGGGCGTAGGTAGAGAAAACCGCTGAAACTAAAAAAAGAGCGAGAAATAGAGATTTTTTCATAAGCAATGATTATTTAAGTTTAGTATTAATGTGCAAATTACAAAAAAAATAAAAAAGGACACCATGGTGTCCTTTTTTATTCACATTTTATTTTTTATTCAATGATAAGTTTGCTGTTGACAGTTTTTTCAGGGGTAATGATGTTTACCATGTATATACCCGATTCAAGTTTGTTCAGATTGATTTTTTGTGTTGATACAGAAATTTCTTCTGTGAGAACAACCTGACCTGAAATGTTTACGATTTCAACTTTTCCTTTTCCGTTGCTGAATATGTTAATGTAATCTTTTGCAGGATTGGGGTAAAATGCAATTTTAGTCTCGCTGAGTTCGTTTATGCCAACAATTGTTTCAAGATCTATTTTTGCAGTCTGTACCACTTCTTTTGTGGGATCATGCTGAATGAAAACAATAAATTCACAATTGTCTTTTACATAGGTTCCGATGTCAAAGGTAAAGGTATGGGTTGAGGTTGCAGATCCTGAATAATCCAGAGTTGTTCCGTTTGCATCGGGAAACATCTGACGGCAAACAAAATTTATTTCTGTTAAACCGCTAAGCCATACTTCAGGTATGTGAGTTTCTGTAAGAGCGGCTCTTAATACAAGTCCGTCTGTAAAATAACTGTTGGTTTGTTCGATGTCAAGAGTTGCTTCATAAGTTGTTGCACCTGTTTGTACGATAACAAGATCTGTAATATGCAATGAGGGAACACCAACGCGTGCATCATATAAAGGCACGTAGCTGTCATATAAACTTGTTGTTGCATTTCCTCCTGAAAATCCTGAAATACCATCCACAGTTGTTGTGGGGAATCCTTCAACGGTATAATAGATTTCTCTTGTGGCGCAGTCTGCTGTTGCATAAGGATCTCCGTTATGATATTCAATGATTGCAACATCATGTCCGTTTTCAATCAAATCATCAGCGCCCATGGCTGCTCCCGGACAATATCCGCACCATGTTCCGGTATTGATTTCGAAAAGAACCAGATTGCGGTCTACGCCTCCTTCAACAGTCCCGGATGATTCGTTTGATGAGGGTGAGTAACCCAGACCGTCAAAATGTGCACGAACTGTGTAAGCATAGGTCCCTGGATATAAGTTAGTCTGGTCATAGAAAAGATCATTGATTCCCGAAGCAACAACGTTTCCGTTGCTCATGAGAAGATAGCTGTCTGGAGTTCCTGATGCGGGAGCTTCCCAGGTGGTTCCAATGTCACTGCCGGTAACTGTGGCAACAAGGTTTAGAGGAGCATCATAGGAAACCTGCTCAATGAATGAAAAATCATCAACATAAAAAGTAGATGCGTTTCCTAAATCGTCGGACCATCCATAGATGTTGATTGCATCCAGTTTCTTTTCACATCCGCTTCCAAAAGAACCTTTAGTGTATTGCCATGAAGTTACTTCATTGCCATTGATATACAGTGTGGCAAAATCATCATCAAGGTCAATAATGTAGTTTACATGAATCCATTCGGCATGATTGAATGTAAATGTGCCTGCACTTTCACCGTTGGCGTCAACTGTTCCTGTGCCATCAATATTAAAGAATGCCTGTGTAGCCCATTCGCTGGAAGAACCGGCAAAATCTGAAAGCAAATTAAAGTAAGCAACTTTGCCTGTGACTACATAAATGTAAAATTGTATTTGATAGCGACCAGTGGTTAGGTCACCAAAATTTACAACGCAATCATTGTTGGCAATAACATAGATTGATTGAGAACCGCCATGAGCCATTGCTGTTGTTACATCAGGGTCTTCACTGCCCCCTGTCGTGCCACTCCATGTTGTCCATGGGGCTCCTGCTGCCTGGGCAATGCCCTGTCCTGCTGTGTAGGACTCAAAATCTTCAGAAATGATCGTTGTTTGGGCAAAGCTCATTGCTGTTGATACAAGAAATAAAAAAAGAAAGTAAATTTTTTTCATCTGTGCTAAATTTAGTTAGACAATTTATCTCTGTGAAAATACAAAAGCCGCTAATCAATAACAAGTCTTTAACCTTAAAATCGTTGCAAAGACCTTAAAAATGGTTTATTCACTCTATATTTTGGTAAGGGAAATCACGTAAATGAATAGCTGAGAGAAACAAAAAAGGTGTCCTGAAACTCAGAACACCTTTAGAAGAAACCGACCAACCGGTTTTATTCAATAATAATTTTCTCGTAATATTTGTTTTCTCCACTAAGCTCAAGGAAATAGCAACCAGGTTCAAGATTTCTCAGGTCGAGGACTGTTTTTTCTGAATTGATACTGTTTTCAGCTATGATAACCTTTCCTGAAACATCAAATAACCTTAATTGGTAGTTTTTTCTTTCAGGATTGTAGGTTTCAATATTCACGAAATCTTTTGAAGGATTTGGATATACCAACATCCCATGCTCCTTTAAATATTGCTGGGCAACATTAACAGCAATGCCATTATCCTCAAGATTTGAAACCGACTGACTGTATGGACCTGAAATATCCTTTGAACCACCGGTAAGATAACAGGTGTCTTCTTTTAAAACAGCAATCTGGTAATAATAAGGCAATACCGAAGCATAATCGGTGTAGGTTGTTATACTGCTCGCAATGGCTGCCAGAGGTGTTAATGTGGATGGACTTGTGCCTCTATAAATTAAATACGAGCCGAAGGGAAACCCTTCATAATTTTCCCAAATGAGGTTGTAAACACCTATTCCTGTACTAACTGTTAAGTGCATGGTTTTATGAGCATCACTTAATTCGGATTCGTTTCCACAGGTATCAACAACTGAGATTTTGTATCGATACGACTGAACATTTGGATCAGAATCTTCATCAAGATATGCACTTAGATCATCATAAGGAATGGTTGCAACCAGGTCATAATCGTATGCTACCGTTGTTTCCTTGTAAATATTGAAACTTACAATATCATCCCTGTAGGGTTTCTCCCAGGCTACCACATTATGTCCCGATGCAGTATCAACTGTAACAAGACAGATTTCCTGATATGCGTAAGGTTCGACCGCATTTACTGCAATGGAACTGATGCCGTAGCTGTCAGATTCATATACAGTAACAGTATAAGTTCCTGTTTCACCTACGGTTATCATTCGGGTGCTTTCGCCGGTTGACCATTGGTATTCAAGATATCCTGAACCTGCATCGAGGGTTATTGTGTTTCCATAGCAGAAAGTGGTTTCTCCCGATGCCAGTATTGAAGATTCAACTGCATCCGGTTCATTTATGGTTTCTGATTCGGTTGCTGTGCAGCCATTTCCATCGGTTACCGTAAGGGTGTAGGTTCCTGCGGTTAATCCATAAGCGGTGCTCTCAGTATCTCCGTTCGACCAGTTATAAGTGTATGATGGAATGCCATCGGATACCAGTGAGGAAATCATGCCATCAGCCATACCATAAAATGAAACATCTGATTTATACAACAATACTCCCATTGGAGTAGGATTCATAAGATGGGCTTCATCGGTGACCGGGCAATAGCCATCGGTTACGGTAACGGTATATACTCCAGCTGGTCTGTAGATTATCGAATTGGAGGTTGAGCCGTTAGACCAGTAATAATTAAATGATCCTGTTCCGCCCGAGGCATAAACCATTGCACTTCCTGTGTATCCTCCATAACAAAGAGGATCTGAAGTTACAACTGTGGTGATAATTGGATCAAAAGCCGTAACTTCAAAGCTGGCAATTGACATACATCCATTGTTGTCTGTTGCAGTGACAATATAGGTGCCGGCAGCAATATTATCATAGAATACCGATCCGACCAAACCATTTGACCATTCGTATGTAATGGGTTCAACACCGTTTGCCAACAATGTAACTGATGCGTTGGCTTCACCAGGACAAAGTGGTGTATTGTAAATATTTTGGGTATGGAAATTTGGTCCGCCATTTTCATTTATTATAACGGTTGCCGAGTCAATACACGATCCGTAGGTAACATAAACAGTATATACTCCGGCAGCCAATCCGGTAGCTGTTTGAGTCGTTTGAACCGGGAAGGTATTCCATTCATACGAATAGGGACCAGGGGCTCCCCAGACATCCACTGTTGCAACACCATCAGTGCCACCACAGGTTGTTGCAGGCCATGCGGATGGACTGCATACAATTCCGCCCGGCTGGGTAATTTCAGTGCTTGTTTCAGCAGAACATCCATTTGCATCTGATAAAGATACGCTGTAGGTGCCGGCAGGAAGATCTGAGATAGTAGAGCTTACAGATCCATTTGACCACAGATAGGAATAGGGTGCGGTTCCGCCAGAAAGAACAACAGAAACTGTTCCGTCATTATTTCCATAACATGAAATATCGGTGCCGGATAAACTGGAAATAAGGGTATCAGGCTGGGTAATTTCAAATGTATGAGTGATTGAAATTCCTGAATAATCAGAGACGGTTACGGTGTAAAACCCTGCGGCAAGTTCTGAAATATCTTCGGTAGTGGATTGTGCGCTATCCGACCATTCAAAGAAAAGGGGTGTGTAGCCACCGGTTACAGCAATATCAATAAATCCATCTCTTCCTGTGTAGCACGATACGTTTCCGTAAGTATAGGTGTTGATATAGAGGGAGCTGACAGTAATATAATCATTAAAAGTTTGCGTGCCGGAGCAGCCATAATTACTGGTTGCAGTGAGTGAAATATCATATATTCCCTGTTCGGCCCAGGAATGTGTCGGACTGATGTCATCTGATGTTGATCCATCTCCAAAATCCCAATGATAAGTAGCTCCGCCAGATGTAAGGTTAGAAAAAGTAACCGATTCTGACATTGAAATTGTTGTATTAGAAGCGGTAAAATTAATTACAGGCTGGTTCACAAAAACAACTCTGTAGGTTGAATCGCTTCCACATCCGTTGGTTACTTTGAGCTTAACCAGATACTCACCGCCGGAAGCAAAGGCATGTTGAGTTTCCCATTGGTCAGAAGTATTGCCGTCGCCAAAATCCCAAAAAACATCAACATTGCTTTGAATGTTTGCGTTTCCGTGATATTCAAATGTGAGGGTGTCATTGGCGCAGACCTGATTTGAAGGTGAAATATCGAACCATGTTTCGGGATAATTATTACTTACTACAGTTGCCTGAGTATAAAGGGTGTCAATATCATCACAGGCATTGGTGACTATTACATAAGCATTATAAATTCCGGTATCGGCGTAGGAGTGAAGTACATGCGGACCGGTTGCGGTTTGCCCATCACCAAAATACCAGACATAATCCAGTCCGCCAAAAATGAAAAATTCCACATCATCATTAGGACATCCGTACCTTGAAGTATCATCAAGAGTGGAGTTGTTCGCATAATAAAATGTTTCGTGGTCGGATGTTGTTACAACAATTGTTCCATCAAAGGACAAGGTGTTTCCACAAAGGTTGGTTACGGTAAAAAGATAATCATAAACACCGGGTTCATCATAAATATGATAAAAAACCGGCATAGTGGGATCGGGATATTCTGTCATATCCAGTAAGGATTCTCCATCCCCAAACCAAATTGAATAAGAATAAGTGTTGTCTTTCACATCAGAAATAAAGTCAACAAAGTACATGGCTTCGCCGGGACAAATAGTGTCTTGCATGGTTCCAAGTTGCGAATTGGGCATTGCCGACAGGTCAATATCCACCCATTTTTTTGCAGAATCAACACCCATACAGCTGTTTGTGGCATATAGAGTGATTTCATAAATACCCGGTTCATCAAATGAATAAATCAGATTTTTTTCAGTTATTTCGCTGCCATCGCCGGTTTTCCATAAGTATGTCAGGGGATTTTTATCTTCAGTAAAGTTTTCAATTATAAATTCTTCACCCGGACATAAAACCAAGGTATCAGTTTCGTCGGAATTTTGGATATTCATAAAATATGCACGGGCAAAGGGCTTGGAAAAAGGGTCAGGTTGTACAGTTACAGAAGTGTTGAAAGAAGCTGAATTGCCACATCCGTTGGTCAGGTTAAGCTGTACCATATACATGCCCTCTGCGGTATAGATATATTGAGGGTTTTTTTGAGTAGAAACAGAGCCGGTTCCAAAACTCCATAAATAAGTCCCGAGGGAATGGGGATGAAAAGTTACTGCTGTACTCGGGCAAACCGGATTGGGGTCAATGTCGAAAGTGGCATCGGCAGGGATATCCGTTCTGATATTAATATACTCTGATTTTGAGTTTGAATTACCGCAAACATTTGTTACAGTAAGGGTTACAACTTTATTTCCGGGGTAAATGTAGGTGTGAAAAGGATTTCTTTCGGTCGAAGAAGTTCCGTCATCAAAATCCCAAAAATAATTTGTTGCAGCCCTGTGAGAAAAGAATTGAACCTCATCATGATAGCAAAACTCAGAGCCGCCTGATTGACTAAAATCAACAGAAGGAATAGCAGAATTTGTTACCTCAATTTCCTGAGAGGTAGTTTCAATTCCACAGGTTGTATTTAAGGTAAGTGTAACGGTATAGGTTCCGGGTAAGTTGTAGGTGTGGGCCATGTCATGGTGATCACCGGTTGTTCCATCACCAAAATCCCAGTTTAGTTCTGAATAATTCCAGTTTGAAGCATTAAAATGTATTTCTTCATCCGGGCAAGCCTGTCCGTTTGATGACATCCAGAAAGGCCGTATGCCCTTAGCTGTAATATTCATGCTGTAACTTCCAAGATGTGCATAAAACTCATCATAACCATTCAGGGTTACAACATAGTCTCCGGGATCAGTAAAACTAAAATTTAAATCAGTCGTGGAGAAAGAAAAAGTTTCTCCGGTTGCGTAGTTAAAAACCGTCCAGTCATAATTATCTGCGCCGGAGCTGGTGTTGGTGAAATTGACCGACAATGGAGCGCATCCTTCAGTCTGATCCGCGTTAAAAGAAATTGTAACCTGTGCGTTAATATTCAACAGGGCAGTGATTAGCAAAACTGAGAGTAAAATCTTCATTTTCATAGTTATTGTATAATAGACATGCAAATATATTCATTAAAAATGATTTGACTCAAAAAAGGATATTTTATGTTTGTTTTTTTTTATCAATTTGCGTTTCATAATGACAAACAATAATAGAGAAGTGGTGTTCTGATAAAGGTTGGTTTTTCAATACTGAACTTTTTTACTAAAAATCCGTAAAACTAATTAGTATTTAAGAGATTAACTTGAATGTGCCGGGATGTTGATTAAGCTGTTGAAAACTCATTGTTAATTTTATCTTAAATTACACGAGCACAATATTTTTTGTTTGTTTTTTATTTATATTTGTAACGGATTACACCACGAGCTACACAGATGATTAATTAAGCGAAAGAATTAATTAAACTACATAGATGCTTGTCTTAATTTTCGTTTTGGAATTTGGATAAGTATGGCTATTTATAGCAAATGGGAATAGTTAACGACTTTTTTTACTTTCCATTTTTCAGATTAATTTTTGAAGTTGAATTCCTTGATGGATGTTGCAAACATGCAACATGGCTGAAACCAGCTTCGTAAAAGTACTAAGATATTTTGCGATGAAAAGGTATTTAAATAACTCTGGGAAAAAACTACTGCTGACTTTGGCGGGAGTGGGTTTTTTTATTGGGGTTAGTTGGGGACAGGTAACAATTGCCTCTGAAGATTTTGAAAATACCCTTACAACTTTTTCTGTTACAACAGGGACAGCATCATATTATAGTGGAAATACTGCGGTAGGAGATTTACCTGCCTCATCTCCTTTTGCTGTTTTAAACACCTATTCTTTAGGAAAATCAAATGCTACATTAGGTATTACTTCAAATGCAATTAATACAACGGGATACTCTTCAGTTAATTTAACTCTACGATTGACTTCATTTTCTATAGGTGGAGCTACAAACGGTGCAGATGCCGGAGATATCGTAACTGTTGAAATTAGTCCCGATGGAGGTGCCACATATTACAGTACAGCAAGGGTTTTAGGTTTCTCCAATGCATGCTGGGCTTATTCTACTGGTACGGGAAATGCTTCAACTGCTTATGATGGCAATTCAACACCTGTAGATTTTGCACCTGTTGGAGGTGGAAATCGAACCACAGATGGATATAGCACAATTACAATTTCAGGGTTGCCTGCTGTTGCTAGTTTAACAGTTAGAATTACCTTATTGAATAATTCAACAAGTGAAAGATGGTGTATTGATGATTTTAAAATAACTGGTATTTTAGCTTCCTGCACAGCCCCCACAATAACTGCCCAACCAACAAGCTCCACAAAATGTGTTGGCGAATCTGTAACATTTTCAGTCACAGCAACCTGTGCGAGTGGTGCATTGAATTATCAGTGGCGTAAGGGCGGTACGAATATTTCCGGGGCTACTTCGTCAACTTATACCATTCCTTCGGTAGCAGTTGGCGATGCTGCAAATTATGATGTAGTTGTTACCTGTGTTTGTGGATCAAATCCTACCACAACTTCCAGTGCTGCAACATTAACAGTAAATTCTTTGCCTGCCAACCCTTCAGGAACAATAACTCCCGGAGCAAATCCTGCCTGTACATCCACAACACTGACATACTCATCACCCAATGCAGCCATTTACTGGCAAACATCGGCTACGGGCACAAGCACCGCAAGTCCCACAACATCTGCCTATACTGTGACTACCTCAGGAACATATTACGCAAGAGCCTACAACGGAACTTGCTGGAGCTCCGGCGCCGTTGCCTCAGCTGCGATTACTATAAATCCTACTCCAACTATTAGTGGAACAACCACTGTTAATGTTGGCGCAAATACAACTTTAACCGGTAGTCCCGGAGGAGGAACATGGTCTAGTGGAAGTACAGGCGTTGCAACAATTTCCGCAGGAGGAGTGGTTACGGGAGTGTCTGTCGGAACTTCTGTTATTACTTATACGCTCTCTGGTTGTATTGCAACCACTACTGTTACTGTTTCTACCGGACCATGTTACAGCGAGGATTTTGTGTCATTTACGGATTGGACAAATAGCGGAACAGCTGCTGACAATCTACACTGCGCTCCTAATGATGAATGCAGAGCACTTGGAACAGGAACATACATTATCTCTCCATTTGTTGATTATCCAACCCAATTGAAATTCCAACAGGATGCCAGCAGCGGTGGATCTGGAAGCACTGCAACTGTTGATTATAAAATCGGGGCAGGTGGTGCATGGACTTCATGTACTTCCTTTACTGTTAGTACAACTGAATCATATATTACTGTTAACCTAACCAATGTTGGAGGTGTTGACTTATCTGCATATTCTGAAGTGTATTTTCGTTTTAATTCTACTTTTAACACATGGTACCTTGATGATGTTGAATTCCTTTGTGGTTCTTGTGCAATTCCTTTATTGCAGGCAAGTGCGATTTCTTTTTCATCAGTTACTGATGTGTCAATGATTTTATCCTGGACTATTGGAGATGGCGATAAAAGAATCGTTAAAATGAACACTTCCAATTCGTTTACCAGTCCGGTAAATGGCACCGATCCAACTGCCAATTCAGTATATGGTGGCAGCGGCGAACAAGTTGTTTATAATAATTCAGGAAGTTCGGTTTCAATCTCTGGATTGAGCCCTGCTACAACATATTGGTACAGAGTATATGAATACAATTGCTCAGGAACAAATACCGTGTACATAACCTCAGTTGCAGCAAGCAATCCCAATTCACAAGCAACCATATCCTGTGTGGCTCCAACAACACAGGCCTCGTCGATTACTTTTTCTTCAGTTTCTGACAATTCTATGGCTATTAACTGGACAAACGGCAACGGCAGCAAAAGAGTTGTAAAAATTAACACCTCAAATTCCTTCACAAATCCCGCTAACGGAACCGACCCCACTGCCAATTCAGTTTACGGTGGCAGCGGCGAACAAGTGGTTTATAACAATTCGGGTAATAGCGTTTCCGTCACAGGTCTTTCTCCTTCAACTACATACTGGTTCAGGGTTTATGAATATAATTGTACCGGAACCAACACTGTTTATAATGTAAATACCGCCACTAATAATCCCAATAGTCAGGTTACAACAGCTGTTTCTGTAGCTGCGGTTTTAGTTCCCGGCGACCTGATAGTTATGGGCGTAAATTCAAACATTGCTGCATGTGTTGGCGGATCTGCAGGTGATGACGAAATATCATTTGTTTGTTTTAAAGACATCACACCCAATACTTTTCTTGACTTGACCGATGAGGGATGGGAAAGATGCCATACCGGTCAATGGGGAAATTCAGAAGGGTTTCTGAGAATCCAAAGAACCACTTCCACAATTCCTGCAGGTACTGTTATTACCATCAGACTTAATCAAACTGGTGCCGCCTTAACAGGTATTTATCCTGATAACAACTGGACAATTATCACAGACATCAGGTCGGTGATTATGAACTCAAATGGAGACCAACTGTATTTTATGCAGGGAGGAACTTGGAATGACGGACTGCATACTTGTAATCCCACAGGATTTAACTCAGGAACAGGAACTGATGATTGTGAAGATGCAACTTACACAGGAGGCACATATTTATTCGGGTTTAATACCAACGATGATTGGCTGGCCGGAGTTTGTGATGTGGTAAATGATGTAAGTGGTAACGGACGTTCACAAAACTCAGGAATGCTTGTTGGTATGGATTGTTTTACCATGACCCCAAATGTTGCTAAGGATTTTCTCAAATACACAGGCCCTACTGATCCATGCTCTCAAATTGAATGGGTTGGACGAGTGAACGATCCTTCAAACTGGACAAACTATACTGATTGTTCAGGATATTATGCCGGCGCTCCAAATTATACTACCGGCCAGACAATTAGTATTACGGAAGCCGGAATAGACGCAGCTTACAACTGGTACGGCCATAAAAGTACCGAATGGTTTGATTGTGCAAACTGGGGAACTTTAAGAGTACCAATCTGGTCGACTAATGTGGTCATTCCTAATGATACTGAAGTTGAAAACAATATTGTCTTAATAGCAGGTGAAACAGCCGAGTGTAAAGATTTTACTATCAGTAATGCATCGTATTCCATCAAAGGTGAAAACGGTGCAACTAAAGTTCTGAATATCTACAGACATTTAGTAATCAATGCAGGTACCATTGATTTTGATGATGGAAACAATGCTACTGCTGATGGAACTATTAATGTTGCTAGTACCTGGACAAATAATTCTACAACAAACAGTTTCCTTCGCGGAAACAGTACTGTAAATTTTACAGGTACTGCTACCCATACAATAACCAGTTCCTCAGGAATTGAAAATTTTCACAATATTTCCGTTGCCAGTCCGGGTATCGTATCCCCCGGTGTAAATGATCTTCTTGTTTCAGGAACATGGACAAACTACTCGTCGGCCGGATTTACCGAAGGTACCGGTTTGGTTACCTTCGATGGATCGGCATTACAAACAATCAGCACTCCCGGTGGTGAAACATTTTATGATCTCGAAATAAAAAATTCTGCCAATGTTTCTTTGGGTGCCAATGTTACTGTCACTAATGATTTATATCTTAATACTGGTAATCTTGTAATAAATGGTGTTTCGCTCACCCTGCAAAAAAGTCTTTCTCGTAATACCGGCTATTTCACTGGGTCATCAACGTCCGATCTCATCATTAACGGTACAGGCAATCTGGCAACGCCGCTGTGGTTTTCGGCAGGCGGCGAATTTCTTGATATCCTGAATATCAACCGCGCATCCTCCGGCATTGTTACCATGGGAACCAACCTTACAGTGAGCGGACAACTGGCTGTTGTGAGCGGCATCCTTTCTATTAATGATAAACACCTAACCATAAGCGGAACTACCTCGGGAACCGGAACAGTATCGGGTTCAGCTCTTTCTGAATTAACAATCGGGGGCTCGGGCGCCATGGGGACGATATATTTCACATCTGGTTCTGATCAGGTTAGAAATCTTACGGTAAACAGGGCATCCGGAACTGCTACTCTCGGAACAGATCTTACCGTAAACAATCTTCTGACGTTGACAAATGGGATAATCACCACAGGAATTTACAAGCTTATCGTATCAAACAGTTCTGCAACTTCTGTTTCAGGATATAACACAAATTCCTATATTAACGGAAATCTAAGAAGATACATTGCAACAAATACTGCTACTTATGGCTTGCCTGTTGGATCCTTGACACGCTATACTTTGGCTGAACTTGTTAACGGAAACCTTGCCGGTGTGACATACCTTGATGCAAAATTTCTCGAAACTTTTGGTAATACAGGAAGTCTGAATACTGCAATCGCAATTGACTACGGAACACCTTATTCAACAATCTGCACCGAGGGTATCTGGCAAATTGACCCGGATGCCGGACCATCGGCTGGAGATTATGACATAAAATTGTGGTTTAACGACGGAGGAGGCGCAAGCCCGTTCTCAGGAATTGTCGATGGACAATTTGGTCCGCTGAAAAGAAACTCATCTTCTACCCTTGCTTCTGATTGGGCTGGAGAATCAACAGGATCACTCAATGCGCCGGGTACTCCCGGAACCACTCTTGCAGGGGGTTATGCACAACGGAACAATATTACTTCTTTTAGCCACCATGCAATTGGAATATCCGCATTTTTACTGCCCATTGAACTCATCAGTTTTAATGCAGTTTTTGAAGGAGGTAATGTTGAACTAACATGGTCAACATCATCGGAACAAAATAACGATTACTTTACAATTGAACGCTCGTCCGATGGATTTCTGTTTGATGAACTAAAACGGATTGCCGGTGCCGGAACTTCTTTTACCAGAATTGATTACAGCGACACAGATTATAATCCGCATACCGGTACATCTTATTACAGACTGAAACAAACTGATTTTGATGGCAAATTTTCATATTCTGAAATTGTTGCAGTAAACGCTGCCAATGAAAACATTCTGAATGTTTATGCCGATAACAATACCAATACTATCCACGTTGTGAGCAATGATAATTTGCAGTTAATCAGAATGTCAATTTGTGATGTTACCGGAAGAACAATTTACAGTAATCTGTTGCATGGTACAACGGAAATAAACCTTGATGAAATAAGTATTACCACAGGCATTTATTTTATTAATATTTCAGATTCCGGAAGCTATCTCACAAAAAAGATTTTTATCCCATAGAATTTTTACGATATTTGTGAATGATTAATAAAGGAATGTAATTTTTCCGGATGAAAATTATCCTTAAATTTATATGTTTTCTTTATACTGTCGGGGTTTTTTCGCAGTCACCTCATTTTATAAATTTTTCCTCTGAAAACGGCCTTCCCAGCAATGAGGTTTATCATGTTTTTCAGGATTCAAAGGGGTATATCTGGTTCGCCACAAACAATGGGGTTTGCAAATACGACGGTGAAAACTTCACTAACTTCGATATGGAAAACGGTTTGCCCGATAATACTGTATTTGAAATTTATGAAGATTATAAGGGAAGAATATGGTTTGTCACATTTTCATCTAAATTGTCCTATTATTATAATGGTAAAATTATCCCTTATAAGTACAATAACCTCATTCAGAGCATACCCAACAACACACCCAACCCCCTGAAAAACTGTTTTTTTGTTGATGAAAATGACAATATTATTTTGGAATCTTTCAATTTGGGAACAGTTCGTATTTCCAATGAAGGGAAAATTAAAGTGGAGGAAACACCATTCAATAAAAATGTTGTTTGGGAATATAAAGGAAAAATAATACCAAAAACCAGATTATTTGTTCCTGAAATTACATTTAAACTTAGCAGTGACACATTTTCATTTAAATACGATGCATCTTTATATAATACTGAAGGATATTCCTATGCTGAAAAGCTAAAAAATAAATATCTGCTTGCCAAGGGAAAACTCTTATTTGTATTTGAAAAGGGTAAAGATGTTGATTATGTGGCTTTTGAAAACAAAATTGTTTGGATGGGAATTGATCAGGCCGGATTGATTTGGTTTGGGTTATTAAAAAACGGGGTAGTTTGTTTTAATAACACGGACTTTTTAACTGAAAAACATCACTTTTTAAATGATTACTCGGTTACTTCTGTTTTAAAGGATAACTCAGGTGGCTACTGGTTTACAACAGTAGAACAGGGCGTTTTTTACACTCCTTCAAAGGAAATAATTACTTATTCTGTAGAAAGCAAATCAAAAATAAACCAGGTTAATACGGTCCTTCCACTTGAAGACGAAGTATATATTGGGCTTCAGAATAACGGGTTAGTACTTTTGAAAAATCAAAGCATTAAAAAAATTAATATTAATGGCCAATATGATTTTAATGTTTATAATCTGGGAATGTGGAATGATATTTTAACAGTTTCCAGCGACAAATCTTTTTTGGTCTATAACGGTAAAGGGAAAAGAGAGAATGTTTTAATTAATAACAAAAAATCGCTTCTCTATACAGGAATCAGCTCAGCAATAATAAACGAAGACTCAATGCTTTATACAACCACTACGGGTTTATTTATTGTTACCCCCGACAGTATTAATAAAATAATGTATAAGTATTATAATTCAAGAGCTGATGCAATAATTAATGATGGCAATGGCAGGTTTCTGATTGGTGCAATTAATGGATTATATTCATATGATTACAGAAATAACCAGTTAAACTATTTATCAGAAGCAAATGACAGTTTAAAAGTCAGGGTTCTGGATATAGTTAAAAATAAAGATATTTATTATCTGGCCACAAAAGGCAATGGGTTGATTCTTTTAAAGAAGAATAAAATACTTTCAAAAATTACCAAAAAAGAAGGGTTGTCAAGTAATATCATTAATTCATTGTTTTATTCCAATGGTGCTTTGTGGGCAGCTACAAATTCAGGTCTGAATAAAATTGTTTTTAAAAAAGGAAATTTTAATAGTCCGGATATCACTATAATTAGCAAAAGTCATGGTCTTCCTTCCGACAATATCCATGAAGTTAAAATCCGTGATTCTCTCATATATCTTGCTACTTCTGAAGGACTGGCAATTTTAAATGTGAAAACGGTTAGAAATTCACATAATCATCCACCCGTTTATGTAAAAAGGATTGAAATAAATGGTAAACAGGTTGAAGCTAAAGATAAGTACATGCTTGATTACAATGAGAACTCAATTTTCATTTCATTTATTAGCCTGAACTATAAATTAATAGAAAAGAAAATATATAAATACAAATTAATTGGAGTTGATACCAAATGGAATATCGGAACAGAAAATTCAGCAAGATATTCATCATTAAAACCCGGAACCTACAAGTTTATTGCATACTCATTGAACGAAGATCGTGAATGGTCAAAGAAACCGCTGGTTATTGAATTTGAAATACTTACGCCATATTGGGATACTCTTTGGTTTAAATTGCTGATATGGATTTTGGCATTATGTGTCGTCGGATTTATTTTCCTTGTTGTTTATAAATTAAGAATGAAGAACATAAAGAAAACCATAATGTTGAATCAGGAATTGAATTTGTACAGACAAAAATCATTGACACAGCAAATGAACCCGCATTTTCTTTTTAATTCCTTAAATTCAATTCAATATTTCATCTACAAAAACGACAAGGAAAAATCAGCCGAATATCTGTCTAAATTTTCATTATTGCTCAGGCTGATACTTGAAAACTCTCAGCAGCAGCAGATACCTATCCGAAGAGAAATTCAGGCAATTGAACTGTACCTTGAACTTGAAAGCCTAAGGTTTAGAGGCGACTTTAAGTATGAAATTATTATTGATTCATTGGTCGAAGCTGATTTTCTGATGATTCCCACACTCATTATCCAGCCTTTTGTTGAAAATGCAATTTGGCATGGACTGTTGCATAAGCTTGAAGGCAATAAGAAGCTGGTTATTCATATTTCCCGAGAGGATGATTTAATAATCTGTTCGGTTGAGGATAATGGAATAGGAAGAGTAAAATCGAGGGAGATAAACGAAAGACAAAAAAGTCATGAATCTTTGGGAACAAAAATAACAAAGAATAGATTGCAGCTTATTAATTCATTGTATGGTAATCAATTAAATCTAAAATATATTGATTTGATGGATGGCTCAGGCAACCCTATTGGCACAAAAGTTGTCTTAAATCTACCGGTAATAAAATAACACTATGGAACCAATTAAAGCAATTGTTGTTGATGATGAACGCCATGCAGCCGACCTGATCGAAACCATGGTAAATAACTGCTGTCCCGAAGTTGAGGTTTGTGCAAAGGCAAACTCGGTAATTGAAGCACTGAAAAAAATTAATGAGCTAAAACCTGATTTGCTGTTTCTTGATATTGAAATGCCTTATGCAAATGGTTTTGATTTGCTGAAAGCAGTTGAAAACCGAACATTTGATGTTGTTTTTATTACTGCCTATGACCGTTATGCCGTTCAGGCATTCAGGGTTTCGGCGGTTGATTACCTGCTAAAACCATTAAATGAAAAAGATGTTTCCGCAGCAATAAAAAAAGTACTTGAAAAACGGAAAACAAAATCCGGCTTCGGAAGGGTTGAAAACCTCATGGAAAATATTTCAGGAAAAAAACCAAAACGAATTGCTTTATTCATAAACGATTGTGACACGTTTGTTGAAATTGACGATATTGTTCGTTTTGAAGCGGATAACCGCTATACTACCGTTTATATGACAAACAATGTAAAACACTTTGTTTCAAGAAATATTGGCGAATTTGAAGAGCTTTTAAATGAGTATAATTTTTTCAGAATACATCGTTCACATCTCATCAACACAGCTCAGGTTAAGTCTGTCCATAAACGTGATGGTGGTTATCTCACAATGGTTGATGGTACACAAATCGAGATTTCCAGGAGAAAAAAGGATGAGTTTTTGCAGAAATTGAAAGAATTTCATCTGTAGATTCAACCTCTTAAGCAAAAATAACCACCACTGACAACATGAAACCCACCGTTTGTTACATGGCTATTTGATAATTCAGAAAAATGTATTCCCTTTGTAGCGTTAATGCACGACGTAATAAGTAATAGAGAGAATAGTGTTTTAACCCTCATTTTAAAAAAGTAACAATGACCTCGCAAGGGGTTTTTTTGTTTGTGGATGTTCATTTTTTCCAAAATAAAAACCCCGGTTCCGGCACCGGGGTTCTTAAAACAAAACTCACTTATGAGAGAGAGGGATTGTTGCATTACAACAAGCGGGATCCGGAATCTTTTCCTTCGCCCAGGTTGATACCGATCATTATTTCGTGTGAACCTGAACTGTAATTAATAATATTGCTTAATGTATAGTCAAAAGCATAACCAATGATGTATTTGTCTACTTTCAATCCTAACATGGCTATCACTGCGTCTTGTGTCCGGTATGAAATACCAAGCCAGTAATTTCTCTGGTAAAATGCCTTCAGGTTAATATCAACCTGAAATGGAGAACGCTCAGTCCCTTTTAGCAGCAATGAGGGCTGAAGATTGAATTTTTCACCTAGATTAAAAGTATATCCTCCCGAAAAATAATAATGCCTGACAAGCTGGTTGAGGTTATTGTCATTATCGCCAATGTTGATTTTAAACTGTATTAATTGCTGTGCCGCTAACCCAACGAAATATTTTTCATGATACAGATAGGCCCCGAAATTTGCATCCGGAACAAATACTGTCTCTATTCCACCATTGATTGCATAATCTGATTCGTCAATGATGTGAAGATTGTTTTCATCCAGCTTATACTGAAATGCCGACATAGATAACCCCAAACCCAACTTAAGATCACTATTGAGGTTCATGTGGTAAGCATATGAACCCTGAATTCCTGTCCTGGAAACCGGTCCGAACATATCTGTGTAAATATATCCTCCTGCTCCCATATTATTGCCAATTTTTGTGTGTCCACTGGCAGCCAAAGTTTGGGGAGCATTATCAATTCCAACCCATTGCGTACGGGCTGTTAGTCTGATTGGTGCATAATCTGTGCTGCCTGCCATTGCCGGATTCAAAAGAAAACCGTTCATCATATACTGACTGTATAATGGAAGTTGCTGTGCATTTGACATGGAAATCATGGCTATCAATGCGGTCAGTGTTATTATTATCTTTTTCATATATTTTTCTTTTTCAAATCAGCTATTCTGATTATTAGTTATTATTATTTTTCAATTACCTGATAATTGTTACAATTCCGTTGATTGGCTCTGAACCTTCTCCAAGATCAAGTATAAAAACATACGATCCGTGAGGCATTTCCTGCCCGTTATAGGTTCCGTCCCACATTTCATTGTATCCGTTTGATTCAAATATCATCTGGCCCCATCTGTTGTAAATTTCAACACGACATCCCGGATATTGATCAATTCCAACTATTTCCCATCCGTCATTGGCCCCATCTCCATTCGGCGAAAATGCATCAGGTATATCAAGGTTTATAATGAATTCATACGATCCCGAAACTACACAGCCATTTAAATCTGTTACAGTTACTGTATAGATGCCGCCTGTTAAACCGCTCAGGTCTTCGGTGGTTTGACTGCCCGACCAAAGATATTCGTATGGTGTGGTTCCTCCTGTTACTGTGATATCTATATTACTGATGCCTGTTTCTGAGGTCAGCAAAAGCGAATCGGGTTCTGTTATTACTACCAGCGAATCAATGATGCAGCCATTTATATCGGTAACTGTAAGCGTATAACTGCCTGCACTTAAGCTGCTTTGGCCTGAGGTCGTTGCATCATTTGACCATGTATAGGTGTAGGGAGGCACTCCGCCGATTATCTGGGTGGTTATGCTTCCGGTTTCTTCTCCATTACATTGGGGATTTATCGAGGTAAACCCGATTACAAGTTCATTGGGCTGCAGAACATCAATTTTTGGAATTACCAGTTGGCACCCGTTGGCATCAGTAATTGTTACTGCATATCCTCCATGAATCAACTGATAGTAAAGATTGCTGTCCTGGGCAAAACCAAACGGACTCCATTCAATGTTGTAAATTGGCGTGCCACCTGTAATATTGAGCAATATCGAACCATCATGCCCTTCGTAACAACTTACATTGGTCACATCGTAGGTTGTTGCCAAAATTTCCGGTTCCTGGATGTTAAAGGTGTCAATAGCTGAACATCCGTTGGCATCGGTAACGGTCAGGAAATATTCCCCGCCTTCTAACCCGGAAATGTTATCCGTGGTTTCACCGTTTGACCAATTATAGGTATAGGGTGCTGTGCCCGAAAGCGCAGTGACACTAATCTGACCATTTGTGTCACCATTGCAAAGCGGATTCTGTAGTGTATTCGACAGATCAAGTATCTCGCCGTCTTCTCCTACAACGGCAGTCAGGATAATTGAACAAAGATTTTCATCGGTGACTGTAACTGTATAACTACCCGGGACAAGTCCTGTGGCAGACGAAGTGGTTTCTCCTGTATTCCAAATATAAGAAAGTGTTCCGGTTCCTCCGGTTGCAATTACTGTTGCTGATCCGTTTGGACCACAATTTGAGTTAATTACAGATGTGGTTGCATTTACCTGATCGGGTTCGGTTATTACAACCTGCCCCGAAAACTCACAACCCGATTCATCCTGAACAACAACGTCAAGGGTGTCTGCTGATAGATTGTCAAAGATATTGAGCGTCTGATAGGTTGCTCCACCATCTATGCTGTACAGAAATCCTGCATCAGAATATATTGTAACCATGCCATCATTTCCTCCGAAACATAGCGGAGCCGAAATATTTACCGAATCAATCATCAGTCCGCTTGAAGAAGACACGGTAGCTGTTGTTTCGATAATACAGCCATCCGGACTTTCAATGGAAATAATATAAGTACCTGCGTTTAAGCCTGTAAAAATGCTATCAGTTTGCTGAACTCCGCCATTGATAGCATATAGATGATCATTAGCGCTTCCATTTACATAAACGGTTATTGTGCCATCGTATGGTGGTTCGCATACTGTTAATGCTGTAACATTTAAGGAATCAACTACAGGCAAAGGATTGATATAAACCGCAATGTCGGTAGATGCATTGGGACAGGGGGAAATTCCAAAAACGGTGTAGGTGTAAACGCCCGGACTGTCAGTTGAGGGATCAAATATATCGTTTACCGGATCGCCTGATTCGTTGAACCATGAGCCGCCTGCATCCGGACTGCCATTGAGGTAGTCAAACAGATTGATGGGATCATCATTTGGACAAAGAGTGGCTGCTCCTTCAAATCCTGAGTTTGGCGGATCATTGACTACAAGTTCCAAACTTACACAAGCGGTGGTGTTACAATCGCCCTCGGCTCTTACATAAAATGTCTGGGTTGTTGAAGGGGTTCCGGTTAATGAATTTCCTGTGCCAATAACACTACCGGTTCCACATGAACCTACATACCAATACCAGTCGGCACCTGTTCCAAGTGATCCGCCTGTAACGTTAAGCGTGGCAGTGGTGCCATCACAAATGGGATTTTGCAAAGCAGTGATTGAAACCGGTTCAGCCGACAAGGTATTTACAGTAATTGTAACCGAAGCACATGTTGTATTGTTGCAATCGCCCTCAGCCCTGATATAATAAGTTGTGGTAACAGCCGGACTAACATTTATTGAGGATCCGGTACCAGCAGATGTGCCTCCGCAGCTTCCGGTATACCAATGCCAGCTTGCTCCGGTTCCAAGAGTTCCTCCTGAAACACTTAGATCAACATTTTCACCCTCACAAATAGTTGTTAATGATGCAATTATTCCGGCAGGTGCCGATGATGGTGTGCTTACATTAACAGTTACTGAAGCACAAGTTGTTGTGTTGCAATCGCCCTGAGCTCTTACATAATATGTTGTAGTGGCTGTGGGAGCAACGTTTATTGACGCCCCGGTTCCAACTGAAGTACCGCCACAACTTCCGGTATACCAGTACCATGAAGCGCCTGTTCCCAGACTTCCTCCGCTAACCGATAAGTCAACACTGGCGCCTGAACAGATAGAGGTAGAAGTTGCTGAAACTGATGCCGGTGCAACTGACAGAGTTTTTACTGTTACTGTTACCGATGCGCAGGTGGTTGTATTACAACTCCCTTCGGCTCTGATATAATATGTTGTGGTTGAGGTCGGATTTACATTAATGGATGTTCCGGTTCCGGCCAATGTTCCGCCACAACTTCCGGTATACCAGTTCCAACTTGCTCCTGTACCCAAAGAGCCTCCTGAAACGGTCAGAGTTACCAGATCACCTGAGCAAACTGAAGTTGAAGACGCTGTAATTGATGACGGAGCAGTAGAATTCGTTTGATATGTAATGGTCACCGATGCGCAGGTTGTAGTATTACAATCGCCTTCGGCCCTTACATAATAAGTTGTAGTAGCTGATGGAGTAACAATGATTGAACTTCCAGTACCTGCTGCAGTACCGCCGCAGCTTCCGGTGTACCAGTGCCAGCTTGCTCCGGTGCCTAAAGAACCTCCTGTTATGGAAAGAGTCACATTATCACCCGGACAAACAGTTGTAGATGTTGCTGATATACTGGCAGGGGCAGTAGAGGTTGTTTTTACGGTAATGGTTACTGATGAGCAGGTTGTAGTGTTGCAGTTTCCTTCAGCCCTTACATAATAGGTTGTGGTAGCTGACGGATTAACAGAAATCGAGCTTCCGGTTCCTGCTGATGTTCCACCGCAACTTGCTGTATACCAATGCCAGCTTGCCCCTGTTCCCAAAGATCCTCCTGATACAGTAAGGGTAACGTTGTCTCCCGGACAAATGTTGGTTGAGGAAGCGGTTATGGAAGTGGGTGCTGTTGAACTGGAGTTAACGGTCATTGTTATGGTTGAAGAAGTTGCAGGATTTCCTGTAGTGCAACCTTCTGAACTTGTCAATACACAATATACCTGATCTCCGTTGCCCAGTGATGAACTGGCGTAAGTTGAACCGGTTCCGACTGGATTTCCGTTCAGATACCACTGGTATGCAGGACTTGAACCCCCGTTTGTCGGGGTTGCAGTAAATGTTACTGAGGTACCCGAACAAATTGTTGTTTGACTTGCAGATGCTGAAACACTAACAGCTAAAGGACTGCCTGAATTTGAAAATTCAACAAAGAAATCGTTATAGGTACTTCCTCCGGTTGACTGGTACCAGGCTCCTCCGCCCGGATTTACCGCAGAAAGACTGGTGCTTTGTGTTCCCATCCAGGTGATCATCTGTAAACCGCAGGCAGCATCATGATATCCGAACCTGCCGTTGTAGGCTGTTTCCTGACTGGTACTTCCATAATAGGTTGCCCACTGCCTTACGCAATTCTGGTCAAACTGATAATAAAACATGTCATAATTGCCCCCGATTGACGCCTGGTTATATGAACCGCTCTGGGTAAGTGTCGACATGGTTGTACTGTTTGTATATCCCGAAACATACACATTTCCTAAATTGTCAAGAGCCAATCCTGAAAAATGATTTGTTGATGCGCCCGTACCTCCCAGATAGGATGCCCATAAACGTGCACACGTTGATGAAAATTTCAGGACAAAACCATCCTGCATGTTGGCTGCTGTTGGCTTGGTGGTTTGACACCATGCACCTCCGCCCGGATCGTAAGTTGGAAAATTTGTGCTTTCTGTACATCTGCCCACAATAAAGATATTTCCATTTGAATTAACTTCTATGGTCGATGGAATATCCATATCATTGCCTCCATAATAGGTTGACCAAACCGATTGCAGGGAGGAATTGAATTTGCTTATCTGAATATTCTGGGATCCATTGGGTGTGGATTGCATAAAAGCACCACCGCCTGGATTTGTAATCAGGTGGTGTACCACAGGGCCTGTATTACTTGTTTCACGGCCGGTCATATAGAAATTCCCACTCGCATCACAGGTTACATCCAATCCGGCTGCATAGGCCTTATTTGATGTGTTTCCGGAATTCACATAGGTTGACCAGTTCAATGCGCATGATGAATTGAATCTGCCAACAAAAGCATCCATATCCCCAGCAAATGCTCCCTGATAATAAGCTCCACCCCCCGGATTCCGCAAGGGAATATCATTGGTGTTTGATCGATAGGTCTGGCCCGAAAAATACAGGTATGTTCCGTCAGAGGTTATCGAATTAACAACTATTCCGGCCCAATTTGTATTGGCATTTTCATGCTGGTACATTGATGCCCATAATCTGACACCCGAATTATTGAATTTTACAAAGAAGGAGGTTTGTCCATAACATTTGGACTGATCCTGATAAAAAGCTCCGCCACCTGGATTGTATGTTGGAAATACAGTGGTTCCACCAGTGGTATAACCTGAAACATATACATTTCCGTTGTTGTCAAGTGCAAGCGCTTTTCCGTAATCCGTGCAGCCGGCAAGGCAATCATACTGATCGCCGCCATAGTATGTTGACCAAACAAGGGCGCGGGCAGCAGTGAATTTTAGCACCACAACTTTAATCATGGTTGTACTTGAGGCATCATACCAGGTTGAACCCCCGGCATTAACAGTTGGAAATGCATTATCATAGGTTTGCGCGGCCATGAAAAGATTTCCATTGGCATCATATTCAGAATTGGTGTAATTGTTCGTAGTTGTCTCAGTCGAAGAGGAATTATAAAAATAGGTTGCCCAGGTAATTGCCGGGTCAATAACAAGTTCCTGTGTTATTTCCTGATCACATATAAAACCTGCTTCACCCGAAATGGGATCATATTTAAATTGAACATCTGCACTGTTGTTAGTTTCGGAGAAATAGGCAATCGGACTGGCTTCGGTCATTAGCCGGTTGTCGGCAAAAGTGATGTTCATTTCGCCTAAAGTGCCTAAAGACACTTCGGATGCTCCGTTATACCTGAACCTGATATCATTAATATCTCCACCGGGATGAACAATAAAATCATATTTAAATCCCGATTCATTATAATAATATCTCAGGTCAATTCCAGGATAAAGATTTTTATAAGTAATAGAGGAGTAATGCTTTACATTAAGAATTCCATCAGGACAATGGGCAAGATAGTAATTGGAATGATATTCCATTAAACCTTCGCCATGTATTTCCACGTCGTGATTTGAATTAACAAATTCAAGATCCATTCTGAAAATCATTGGTTTGGTTTCAAGCACTTCGGCCTTTTTAAAATTACCAAGAGCCCTTTCTTTTCTTGATTCTTCTGAAGGAATCGTTTCATATTTATTAAAAAGAAAAACAACACGGTCTTTCATAAAAAACAGACTTGTGTTGTTATGGGAAGATTTAAACAAAACATCGTTTTTGATTAAACCTTCTCCTGTGGCAACCTGGCCTTTGTTCTCAATAAAATCTCGACCGGTTGAAACACCTGTAAAAGGCAGCAACCAGATAAATAATAAAATACAAATAACAGTTCTCATAAGTGAAGTATTAGGAAATTACCTATAAAGTGTAAAACACCCTATTTGATACCAAAATTAAGGAATACAAGCATTTAATATATTGACTGTTACCGGTTGGTGAAAAGTTAAGGACAGTTGGCGGTAATGAATTATCGCTTTGTTGAGTTTTTGATATTAACAGCAAGAAGCTATCCCCTGAAGAGGGTAGCTTCTTATATAAATTGACTGCGGAATGGCTAAAAATCGTTGTTAGGACTAAAGGCCGATTTCAAGGACTTTTCATAGTCATGTTAAGGCCATGGTTATGAAATTCTTTTGGAAAATCAATAATTCCAAAGGTCATGTTCAAATTTAAAGATATCATCTTTTATTTCTTCGGCTTCATGCAAAGCATCCGCACCCTGTTGGTATTCATTTATTTTCCTGTTGTTGTAAACATTAGTCTCGGCATAGATATATCCGTTGAACATGCGTTTAAAGAAGATGTCATCAAAGGACCTTCTTTCGGCATCATTGCCTCTGTTGAATACTTCGTGGTTTGCAAAAGCTTTTCTGACTGCTGGAAAATAAAACCAGCCGATTTCCACACGCATATCTTTTTTGAAATATTCATCATAGTATAATCTTACCGGGCAAATGGCCAGAATTCTGACTTCCATTTTGCTTCTGTTTTTATCAAAATACCATACCTCTTTCAGTTGTAATTCAACTACCTGATCAATTCGCATTGATTTTTCGACTTTTTCGTATATCAGTTTCCCGTTTTCATCAACTATCTCTTCACCATAAATACTGTATTTGGGTACAGAATCATAGCCTCCACCAAGGGATTCCCACACCGAAGTAAAACTTTTTGGTATTTTGAATTCATCATCATCATAAACGTAATAATTGAGGTAGGAGGGATCGGATTTTTTTCCCAGTGGTCCAAAGCCTTTTTTTTCGTTTGACTGTTCTGCTTCAAGCAACTTGTTTAACACAGTGACCTTATCATTATTAGGGTCGGTGTTTTTAATAGCCTGTGTGTTGCCATAATAGGCCATAACCTCATAAAGCAACAGAGAAACAACGTTATACCTTTTGTCGAGAGGAAAAAAAGGAGAATTAATGTCATAATAATTTTCCACAGGGTAATAGAGCGGAAGGTTTATTTTCTCTCTAAGGTCAATCCTTCTCCAAACGGTTTTAGACCACATAATGTCAGCCTGCCTGACATTTGGATAGGGAACAGGTTCTTTTTCGGCCCTCTCGTTTAAGAGGAACGGTTCGGGTTCAAGAGTAAACTGTGCGGCGGCAGAAACAACAAAAACAACGGCGGTTAAAAGTAATGTGAGCCGTTTCATAATATACGTTTTTTCTGAAAAACGCATTTTCCCGGTTAAATAGTGCGGAAATTGTGTTTGTTTGACAAAAATTGGTCAAAAAAAAAGCGGCTGAAAGCCGCTTTTTTCATATTAATAATTCCATAAATCGTGTTCAATTTCAAACATCCAGTCTTTTATCTTGTCGGCTTCAAGTAAAGCGTCAAGACCATACTGGTATTCATTAATCAACCTGTTGTTATAAACATTTGTTTCAGCATAAACAAAACTGCTGAACCTTCTTTTCCAGAATAAATCGTCGAACGACATACGTTCAGCATCATTACTGGTGTTAAATACTTCATGTGTGGCAAGAATTGGTCTGAAAGCAGGGAAATAAAACCAACCGATTTCAGCATTTTTTTGTTTCTTTTCGATGGGGTCAAGGAAGTAACGGGTTGGGCAAATGGCAACAATACGTACTTCCATTTTGGCTCTGTTTTTATCAAAATACCAAACTTCTTTTACTTTAAGCTCAGTAACTTCACCCGGACGGATTTCTTTGAATTCGGCTCTTTTAGCAATCATGCCGTTGGCATCATAAACTTCCATACCGTTTTCATCGTAAATAATAACCGAGTCAAGTCCACCACCCATATAACCCCAAATTTTTGTAAAGTTTTGAGGTACTTTAAATTCATGATCATCGTAAACAAAATAGTTTAGCCACCTGTCATGCATTGCCATGGAGCCCGGACGGTTTCGTCCCAACTCACCCCAATTTTCTTTGGCGTTAAGTTCCTCCAGTTGCTTGAGGTGTTCAAGGATAACAATTTTTTGGTCAGGATAAACATTTGGCAACAATGTTTCCAAATAAGTGGCATATCCATAAGTACCAATACCCATAAATAATAATAAACTAACTAAATTGAATCTGTCATCCTGTGGTTGAAGAACAGTATTAAGATCGTATTTAGATTCAATAGGATAATATAAGGGAAGATTGATTTTTTCTCTTAAATCAAGTTTCCTCCATACTATTTTAGTCCACATCGCATCAGATTGTCTGAATGTATGATAAGGAATCGGTCCGCGATCGGGCACGTGTTCCTTTTTATACAAACCGCCGAGGATGTCCACTTCCTGAGTGTAGGCAGAAACAACAAAAACAAGGCTCAGTGACAGTAAGATCAATCGTTTCATATTATTAATATTTAATTTATTTAAAGACACTCAGGGCTAATAAGTCCTGAGTGTCTGTTTTTTTATTGCAATGAGAATACCAGGGGTGTCAGGTTCCTGACTTCGCCATCAGGGCCAACAGCCTTAATATTTTTAAATACTACGTTTCCACCAATTTTAACCTTGGAAATCAGTTGAGCCTGACCGCCGGTAATTGCAGCACCATTGGCTTTCTCTTCTTTGGTTGTTCCTCCAACATCAACACTCAGTGAAAAACTAAGTACTTTAAAAGTACATTCAAAATCGAATCCATCAGGTCTTCTGGCGTAGATAAATGAACCTGCAGCAAGTGAACTACGGGCAATACCTTCACCATTTTTTCTTCCACCTATACCAGGAATTGGGTCAGGAATCCTTTTGATAATGAATTTTTCTCTTCCAAAAGACATGTTTTTACCACCCACTTCACCGGAAACACTAACGAAACATTCTTTTCCGGCTTTTACACGGGCAATATATTCGCCATTTCCTTTTGGTGACAATGTACAGCCTTGTCCAACAGCCTGAACTTTATCTGGCGGGATACCGGCAGCACTAACTTTAACAGGGTTGTCAACACCAATATAAAATACCATCATCTTTGTAGGAGAAACAGCGGCACTTGGAGGAGTGATTTTGTATCCTGCACTGAAATCATAGTATTTATCGCCTTTAGGTGTTGGAAGTTTAATAAAACCTGTGTATTCTTTAATACCCACACTGGGGCTTGGTACTTTGTAGAAACCTTTTCCATTGGCAACAGAATCAAGTTTCCACCAATCAGTTCCTTCTGTACCTTCAAGTTTATGACTCTTATCAAATTTACCAATATAAAATTCAGGTTTTGCAAGGGTATCATAAGCAGCGATAAAAATCTGTGCCTGATAATCACCACCTGAAATAATATCGGTAGATGGAGAATACACAATTGCATCAACTTTATTGAAAGGAATGTCGTCACCTGAAATCTGTTGCATCAGGAAGTTGATTACTTTTGCTTCAGAATTCCTGATATCACCCTGTATTTTTGACATGATGGTGATTACAGCAATCATTGGAAGATGTTCAAAGTTGTAAGATTCCCATGGATGTACTTCACCTGTAGCTTCGTCAGTATGTTCATTGGTATTAAGGAACACTTCAAGTGATGACATCAAATTGTCATCACCTTTGCTTTCCTTAACCAATGAAATAAGAAATGTACGAAATTCATCCATTAATTTTTTCAGTTCAGCACCGCCGCCTTCAGTAATCATGATTTGAGCAGGAACATCAGTATTGTCTTTTGCCGCAATTTTTAAACCGTCAATTCTTGTTTTTCCGTTTTCGGTAACAATTGCCTCATCTTCACCTGCTGTGGTAAGGATTTTCAGTTTAAACTCGTCGAATTTAGCAAAAAGCTCATCGGCTTTCTTTTTTACTTCGTCAGCTTTATTTTTCCATTTTTCAACTTTTGTTTTGGATAGCTGATATTGTTTATCAAACTCCTGGTAAATTCCCTGGTTTGCAGCATTAAAGTTTTCAGTTGTCTTAGTAAGACCGTCGTTTACAATGACAAAGGCATCGAGAATGTCTTTAGATACGTTCAGTGCCAACAGAGCAGTTAGCACCAGATACATCATAGAAATCATTCTCTGCCGCGGGGTTTCCGGACAATTCGTTGCGCCCATACGTTAATTCAAATTAATCGTTAGACCTGATTGTCATGGCTGAAAGCATGTTACCATAAATGGTATTGAGTGCCATGAGGTTTTTACCAAGTTTAGAAACTTCTTCCCTGTAAACTTTAGCATCGTTGGCTGATTCTTTAAACTGATGCATCATATCATGCAGTCCGCTGTAAAGTTCTTTTGAAGCTTCGATGTGTTCGTTTGAATTTGTAAGCTGAATTTCATAAACAGCATTCAAAGCGGTAAGGTTTTTGGTCATTGACTCCAGTTGTTCGCCGTATGATTTATTGCCATCAGTTGATTTGGCAAACTCGTCATTCATAGCAGAAGTTAATTTGGCATAAGATTCGGCCAATGCCTGACCCTGAGCTTTAACTGTCTGGTGAATTTCAGTACCAGTGCTGGTAACTTTACCGGCAAATTCTTCAGCAGATTTGGTAATCATTTCTGAGGATTTTTGGTATGATTCGGCCAATACACCTGAAAATTCATTGGCAGATTTAGAAATAACATCAGAAGTTTTGATGTAAGACTCAGAAAGTTTACCGGCAGACTGGTTAAGTGATTCAACAGAAGAACCGTAAGTGTCGGTGAAGCTTGACATGGAGGTCGAAGCTTTTTTAACATTCTGTACATAGTCGTTGGTAACCAGAGTAGCATCTGATAAATCAGAGAGTTTTGAAGTTGTATCATTCAAACTGTGAAGACCTGTACCCAGTTTAGCAAAAAGATCTGGAGTAATCTGAGCTTCGTTAATCATCTCGTCAAATTTTTCAAGAGCTGATTTTTTCTTAGAAATTTTGGGATCATCAAGGAATGCTTCTTCATCTTCAGCAGATAAACCGGCAAGTTCCGGATAAACAATAGTCCAGTCAATGTGTTCGTGAGGTGGCTCAAACGCTGACGCAGCGAAAATAAGTGCTTCAGTACCCAGTCCGCAAATAAGCATAATACCGGCAAAGGGCCAGTGCATAATTTTAAACAAAGCACCTACAATTACTACGGAAGCTCCAAGTCCGTACAGCTTTGACATAAAAGCTTTGTAACCTTTGGATTCAACAATTTCGGAAAAGTTCATAACGTACGAATTTTTAGTTAATGTTTATAATGGTTAATTACTAATATACTTGTGAACGGCTAATGTCATCAGCTTTGTCGCGGCCTAGGTAAGTACGGACATTTCTGAATCCGATAAATGATTTGGCGGTGTCCTGGTATTCATAGGTACGGGTACCGCACTGCATATAGTATCCGATATCTTTCCATGAACCGCCTCTTAAAACCTTGCGTTTTTTAACAGGGGGGTCACTTTCTCTGGCTTCGTAGAAATATTCGGGGTTTAAGTCATCTGAAAAACTGTAATCTGATTCGTCGAATGCACAAGCAGTCCATTCGGCAACGTTTCCTGCCATGTCATACAATCCGTAGTCATTGGGGTCGTAGCTTGCAACGATAACAGTGTGAAAACCTCCATCGGCACGGTAGTCACCGCGTAAGGGTTTAAAGTTGGCAATAAAGCAACCGGTATAATTTCTGGTATAGTAACCGCCCCATGGGTACATAGAGAGGTCGAGGCCTCCACGGGCAGCATATTCCCATTCTGATTCGTTAGGAAGTCTGAAATCCTGGATGTATGTCATTCCGTTTTCAGAGTAATAGCCATTCAGAAGTTGGGTTCTCCAGATACTGAAAGCCCTGGCTTGTCTCCAGCTAACTCCAACAACGGGGTAGTTGTCATAGGCAGGATGCCAGAAGTACATATTGGTCATAGGTTCATTGAATGAGTAAGAAAAATCTCTAACCCAGCAAAGTGTATCAGGATAAACATTGATAATATCTTTCATGATAAAGGAAGCGCGGCTTCTAACATCAACGCGTTCGCCTTTTTCATTATAATATTTTACAGGTTCGTTTCCTACGTTACCGCCGTAACGGTTGTTTACGATTTTGATTTCTTTTTCGCCGTTGTTTTTTTCTTTGATATCAACGTCAAAAGCAGCGTAAGTTCTGGTTTTTTGTTCATCATAGTAAAATTTCTTTGATGCCTGACGAAGGTCAATCCAGTAATATTCGAAATTCCATTTTCTTACATCGTATTCTTTTCTGCGGTAATATCTTTCATGACGGGGATAATACATGCCGGCTTTTTCAAGTTCATCGGCATGTGCTTTTTCTTTGTGATCAATTTTAACAGTCCAGTCAATAAAAGCATTATCAGTCAGATAAGTTTCATCGTCAGTAGAAAGATAATTAACATCCCAAAAATCTGTGATGGGGAGTTTCAGGTAAGAGTCGCCTCTGACGTTTGTTGGAACGGGGCCGTTACCATCTTTGCCTGCAAGGATTTTATAAGATAAAGAGTCACGAACCCAGAAGCAAAACTGCCGGTATTCGTTGTTGGTAATTTCTGTTTCATCCATCCAGAATGCCTGAACAGAAACAGTTTTCGACTGAGAGTTCATTGCCCATGGAATATCCTGATCATTGGGACCCATATTATAGCTGCCCATCGGGATGAAAAGCATTCCGAAAGGATCTGGTTCGTACCAGATCTCTCTGTCCTGTACGCCCATGAGTTCACCGTTTCCGGCAGGTGGACAACCAGAGATAATCAGCCATAATGCAATTACTAATCCTGGAAAAAATACTTTTTTCATAATACCTCCGTCATTATTATATATTGCAGATGCAAGAATAAACAATAATTAATTTAAAAATCTAACGCTTTTATATTTGCCTTGTCTTGTGTCCTTGGTGATTGTAAAACAGTATCCAAGGAAAAATTCAAACGATCCATTATTATATTTTGCAATATCAGATAATCCGATATCGTAGGAAAGTCCAGCCTGTATTTCGCCTATTCTGGCAATGATCATCGGGCTGATGGCATCCCCTACACTATAAGCAACGCCACCGGATATCTTATTATTGTATGTTATTAATGCATTTACATTAAACTGGGTTGTAGCACCATCGGTTTTAACAAGTAAAGACGGGCTGAAAAGAAGAAGTGGATTGGGAAGCTGATAGTGGTAACCACCAGAAACATAATAATGTCTTGCATTAAAAATGGATTGTTTGTCGTCGACTTTTAAAGTAGATTTATTCAAATGAGTTGTAGACAAACCAACATAGTAGTCTTTTGTTAAGTAATATCCTCCGAAATCAAGGTCGAAGGTCATTCTGCTGTCCATATGGGGTATGCTTTGATCTAGAAATACATTACCGCCGGTTTCCAATGAAGAAGGAGAGTTCCAGTCACCATCGATTGACTTATTGATCAAGCCGAGACCCAGACCAATTCCCAGCATTCCGTCGCCGAGTTCCATGCGGTAAGCATAAGCTGCTTTAATCAATACATTGCTTTCGAAACCAAGTTTATCCTGCATGATTGTTAGTCCAACTCCGCTTTTAATACCTCCCGGTTCAAGAGCTGCATTAACGTTGATAACATTGGTGTTTGGAGCATTGTCAAACCCCATCCACTGACTGCGGTGCAGTAGTTTTGCGCAAATCATTTCATTACTGCCGGCATAGCCTGGATTAATTGTTGCATTATTGAACGAATTAAGGCTGTACTGTGGATCCTGCTGTGAGAATGAAAACATTGCTACAGAAAGAAACAGAAAGAGTGTAATTGATCTTTTCATGTTCATTTTTTTCTTTGAATACAACATATGTTATACAATATAAAAAACGTAAAATAAGTAAAAATATTCTTTACATGCAAATTTTATTAACAGTTATTGGTTAATAAGTAATTTAATTGCCTGAGCAATATACGCATATAAAAAATAAATGTTCTGTTTTTCGTCTTTTTTCTTTTTATTAATTGTTAAAAAATTGGGAGCAAGATATATAAAAAATTGATTAAAATCAAATCTTTCGCCAAAATCTGACATTAAAAAATTTTCTGACAGGTCTTCCAATATTTGTCAGGAACCTGATTTTCACAGGCTTTGCGGTAATCTGAATGATTGCAGGCTACAATGATTCTTTTGTTTTTAAAGGGTATTTCGAACCACCAACGGCCGCTGATCTGACTTTTGTAGAAGATAATTTCGTCTTTACCCTGGTTGAGGTTCACATGAAATTTATCGCAGGAGGCAAGATTTCGCAACGGATAATCTGATTTGCGTTGTGAAACACCTTCAATGAAATACCAAACAAGCTGTGCGGCAAGAGAAACAGTTTGATTATTTTCTTCTTCATCCGGACTGATTTCATACAATCCGAAGGAGTTGATTTTTTCACTCAATCCGGCATATTTGGCTAGCTGACAGGCTTCTTCGCCAAAAAATCCGTTGGGTGAAGGTTTGTGGTGTGCCGGTGCTTCTGACATCCGAACTGATGAAATATCAAAAGAAACGATATCGGCATCTCTTAGTTCGGGTTCGGCTTCTTCGGGAAGGTTTCTTATTTCACCAAGCCTGTATGAATCAAAATACAATTTTTTAATCAGATCGAGATTTTCCTGAGAAACATAATGGGATTGATATCCCAGATTTGTGTAATTAAATAAAGTATTTTTAGTGTTAAGCAAAATGCGGCTTAGATAGTTAGTTGATGAAAGTTCATCCCTGCTCGTGTTAATATCAAAGCGGGGGTCGATACTCAGGATATTTACCGCTTTTCCAAGCTTCTCATAGGCAAGATAAACCGAATAGGTAATGTCCTGTCCTCCGCCCAATATTATGGTAATAATTTGTTTTTCAATGAGGTGAGAGATAATGTCTCTGACGGCAAAATCGGTATCTTCGGGTTCGGCACCGGTTTTCAGGTTTCCCAGATCGGCAATTTTCAGGGAAAAATGATTTTGTAATTGGTAAAGCTGTTTTCTAATCAGGTCGGGTGTTGAGGCTGAGTTGCTTTCAGATCTTCTGTCATCGCAAACACCAATCAGGGCAACTTTAATTCCCTTCAGGAACTTATCAGACAAACCGCTTGTATTTTTTATAATTGAATTTCCGATGGTGCCAGAGGGAAAATCCGTTCCAAAATTCGTGTTTAATGGATCAAAATACAAATCAAAGTCGTTCATGCGGTATTATTTTGATTCTTTTTTTGCCTGATTAATTATCTCCATGCATTCTTCAAATGTGATTTCAGCAGGTTTAATTTTCTTGGGGATTTTGTAATTTTTCTTTTCAAAAGATATGTATGGACCCCATCTTCCGTTAAGAACAGAAAGATCAATATTTTGTTCAAAGGTTTTTATTACCCTTTGTTTTTCCTGTTCTCTTTTTTCTTCAATAATTGCAATGGCTCTGTCGATGATGATGGTCAAAGGATCATCAACACCTTTTTTAAGTGAATAAAATTTATTGTCATGGCGCACATATGGTCCAAATTTACCAACACCAATGGTGATGTCTTTACCTTCAAACTGACCCAGGTTTCTTGGTAGTTTGAACAAGTCCAGAGCTTCCTCAAGAGTAATGGTTTCGAGCGATTGATTTTTTCTTAGGCTTGCAAATCTTGGTTTTTCGTCGTTTTCGTTGTCATCTTTGTCACCAATTTGTGCAATGGCTCCATATCTTCCAATTTTAACATAGACAGGTTTCCCAGTTGCAGGGTCTTTGCCGAGCATTCTTTCTCCCTTGCTTTTTTCCGAGTTTTTGAGAGTGACTTCAACGGTTTTGTGAAACGGGTTATAAAATTTGTCAATCATCTTTACCCATTCCATTTTTCCATTGGCAATTTCATCGAATTCTTTTTCAACGGTGGCGGTAAAATTGAAATCCATGATTGTTGTAAAGTGCTCCATTAAAAAGTCGTTTACGATCATTCCAATATCGGTGGGGAACAATTTTGCTTTTTCTGAACCGGTTGTTTCGGTTTTAACTAATTCCTCTATTTTACTTTTCTCCAGTTTCAGGAGGCGAAACTTTCTTTCAATTCCCTGTTTATCTTCCTTGGTTACATATTCTCTTTGTTGTATTGTTGAGATAGTTGGGGCGTAAGTTGATGGCCGGCCAATACCCAACTCTTCAAGTTTTCGGACCAGACTTGCTTCTCCGAATCTGGCGGGATGGGCAGTGAATTTTTCGGTTGCTGTTGCGTTTTTCAGGGAAAGAGCAGTTTTATTATTAAGAGGAGGGAGAATTCCTGAGCCTGTTTCGTCATCCTCTTCATCGGTCGATTCAAGATAAACTTTTAAAAACCCGTCAAATTTCATCACTTCGCCAGTTGCATAAAGCTTTTTATCTGTACCTGATATGGAAATTGTTGCAGTGGTTTTTTCAAATTGTGCGTCGCTCATTTGTGAGGCAATGGTTCTTTTCCAAATCAGTTCATACAGTCTTTTTTCCTGAGATGTTCCATCAATTTCATGAACATTGATATAAGTCGGACGAATTGCCTCGTGTGCTTCCTGTGCCCCTTTTGTTTTGGTGACATATTTTCGTGTTTGAAGGTATTTTTCTCCAAACTCGCTGATAATTTCACTTTTGGATGTGTTTACAGCAAGGTCTGACAGGTTAACAGAATCGGTTCTCATGTAAGTGATTTTTCCTGATTCATAAAGTTTCTGTGCGACAGTCATTGTTTGTGAAACGGAAAAACTCAGTTTTCTGGCTGCTTCTTGTTGTAATGTTGATGTAGTAAATGGAGGTGCGGGTGATTTTTTACCGGGTTTGGTCACCACATTTTCAATTTTAAAGTCAGCGCCCATGCACGATTCAAGAAATTTGTTTGCATCGCTGATTGTTTTTAGGTTTTCGGGAAGCTCCGCTTTCAGTTCATATGTTTTTCCGCTATCTGAAAATGTAAAGAGGGCAATAACTTTAAATGAAGCTGTGCTTTCAAAATGTTTTATTTCCCTTTCGCGGTCAACTATCAATCTGACAGCTACTGACTGGACTCTTCCGGCAGAAAGGGCTGGTTTTACTTTTTTCCATAAAACGGGAGAAAGTTCAAAACCTACAAGTCTGTCAAGAATTCTTCTTGCCTGCTGTGCATTGACCAGATCAATATTTATTTTGCGGGGTTCCTTGATAGCTTTTTCAATTGCTTCTTTGGTAATCTCATGAAATACGATCCGCTGGGTGTTTTCATCCTTTAGGTTAAGCACTTCAAACAGATGCCACGAGATTGCTTCTCCTTCACGGTCTTCATCAGACGCCAGCCATACATTTTTTGCATCCTTTGCCAGTTTTTTAAGTTCTGCAACAATTTTTTTCTTGTCTTCAGAAATTTCATATTGCGGCTGGTAGTTGTTTGCTATATCAATACCATAGTTTTTTTTCACGAGGTCGCGGATATGTCCGTAACTTGATTTTACAACAAAATTCTTTCCAAGGAATTTTTCAATAGTCTTGGCTTTTGCCGGGGACTCAACAATAACAAGGTTTTCTTCCATCCGTTGCAGGTTTATTAATTCTACTTTTGTGTTATGTTTTAATATATAGAAACACTAAATTTCAGCACAAACAATTGATAAAAACCAAAAATTCAGGCCCGAAAAGTTTCACAAAATAAGTTAAATCATTTGTTAAAAACCAAATTTAATTTTAATAAAGAGGTAAAAACAGGAAAAAAAGCAACATTATAATTCAGATATTCAGCCAATTAAAAAATATTATTATTCTATTTGATTTGAATAAATTATATTTGCAGATTATTTTACGGTAGAAACAACCGGAAAAGAAGATATGAACAATAGAAAAATATTTTTATGGAATTGACCGGAGAAAAGCCAAAAAAGGCTGGATCAAAGAAAGAACAGGATAGCAGGAAAAGGAAAATCAGGAAGTATGTAATAATACTTTGGGTGCTTTTTGCGACCCCGATTATTTTTATGGGACTTTTCTTTATTCTTGTTTCGTCGGGAGTTTTTGGAGACATGCCAAGCTTTGAGGAATTGGAAAACCCACAAAGTAATTTAGCTTCGGTGGTTTATAGTTCTGATGGTGAAGAACTTGGAAAATACTACAAAGAAAATCGCAGTAATGTTGATTTTGATGAGATTTCACCAAATGTAATCAATGCTTTAATCTCCACTGAAGACATCCGGTTTTATGATCATTCAGGGATTGATTTCAGGGCAATGGGAAGGGTTTTTCAGGGATTGGTTTTCGGCGACCAGAAAGGTGGGGGAAGTACAATTTCACAGCAATTGGCAAAACTGTTGTTCCCCAGGGAAAAATTCAGTACGGCATTTCAGAAAATGGTTCAGAAAAGCAAGGAGTGGGTTATTGCCGTAAAACTTGAACGGAGATACACAAAGGAAGAGATCATTACCATGTATCTCAATAAATTTGATTTTCTTAATCTGGCGGTTGGAATAAAATCTGCAGCACAGGTATATTTTAATACTACTCCTGATTCACTCACAGTTTTGCAGTCTGCCATGCTGGTTGGTATGGCAAAAAACCCATCTCTATACAATCCGCTTGCCAGACCAGAGAAAACGATGGAGAGAAGAAATGTGGTTTTGGCACAAATGGTTAAATATGATTACATAACTGAGGAAGAATATGAAAAGTTGAAGGATGAGCCGCTTGGCCTTGATTTTCAGAAAGTGGACCATAAGCTTGGTGCAGCTCCATATTTAAGAGAATACATCAGGATGACAATGACAGCAAAAGAACCATTGAGGTCAAGATACATTGATCCGCAAAAGTATTATGAAGATTCACTTGAGTGGGCAACAAATCCATTATATGGATGGTGCAACAAAAACAAAAAACCCGATGGTTCTAATTATGATATTTACAAAGATGGGTTAAAAATTTATACCACCATTAATTCAAAAATGCAGCAATATGCCGAGGAATCAGTAATTGAGCACATGGCTTTTTTACAGGAAAAGTTTTTTGAAAACAAAAAAAATAATCCCAGAGCGCCATATGACTGGAACAAAAACAGGGTAAGTGATGAGGAGATTGAGGAAATGATGCGCAAATCAATGAAAAACTCGGCCCGGTATCGTGCGTTTAAAAAAGCAGGGTGGTCGGTTAAAGAAATTGAAGAGTCATTTTATAAACCCATTCCCATGAAAATATTCAAATGGGGAAAGAAAAAACTGTCTGGTGATAAATATTCTTATTTCCCAAGTGATAGGGATACAGTTATGACTCCGTGGGATTCAATAAGGTATTATAAATTTTATCTTAGAACAGGTTTTATGTCATTTGAACCACAAACAGGATTTGTAAGGGCATATGTTGGTGGTTTCGATTACCAGCATTTTCAATATGATCATGTAAAGCAGGGAAAAAGGCAGGTTGGATCAACTTTTAAACCCTTTGTTTACACTTTGGCAATGCGCAATGATTATTCGCCATGCTATACGGTTGCAAATGTAGCAGTAACCATTGAATTGCCTGACAACAGGACATGGACTCCACAAAGTTCGTTGCCGGCAAAGTACAACGGAAAGATTGTAACATTAAAATGGGCGTTGGCTTTATCAGATAACTGGGTAACAGCCTGGATCATGAAACGATTTAAAAGTCCGCAGGCAGTAGTAAAAATTGCCCATGATATGGGAGTTGTCAGCTATATACCGCCGGTTTATTCAATTTGTCTTGGTTCGGTCGACCTTTCAATATTTGAAATGGTGGGGGCTTACGGAACATTTGCCAACAAGGGAGTTTTCACCAAGCCAATTTTTGTTACCAGGATTGAAGACAGCAACGGAACAGTTTTATCCTATATAACCCCACAACGTAAAGTGGCCATTGATGAAAAAACGGCATATTTGATGCTTAACCTGATGCAGGGAGTTGTTGAGCATGGAACCAGTACATCAATCAGGGCAAAATACGGATTGACAAATGAAATAGCTGGAAAAACAGGAACAACAAACCTAAGCAGTGACGGATGGTTTATTGGAATTACTCCAAATCTGGTTTCAGGAGGTTGGGTTGGTGGAGAAGACAGGCCAATCAGGTTTTCGGACATGAATTATGGGCAGGGGGCCAGACTGGCATTGCCGATTTGGGCGCTTTACATGCAAAAGGTATATGCCGATTCATCCCTGACACAGTTTTATTCGAGAAAAGATAAATTTGAGAAGCCCGACCAAAAAATAACCATTGAACTTGATTGTGCAAAGTATGAAAAGGAGATAGAGCAGGTTACCGAAGAAAACTGGGATTTGGTTTGGTAATTGTCAATCAGGCGAATATTTTTTTAAAGACATCTTCAATTTTCTGTACAAATTCAATTTGGATAGGCTGATTTTTTCCGGTTAGGCTTTTCCGGTTATAATCAGAGATAAAAATCTTTTTGAAACCAAGTTTACGCGCTTCGGTGATTCGCTGTTCGATTCGGGAAACGGGTCTTATTTCACCAGACAAACCAACTTCTCCGGCAAAGCAGTATTCGGGATCAATAGAGATGTCAATATCAGAAGATAATACCGAGCAAATAACAGCCAGATCAATTCCGGGGTCCACAACCCTAATTCCACCCGCAATATTTAGAAATACATCTTTGGATGCCAGTCTGAACCCCGCTCTTTTTTCAAGAACTGCCAGCAACATATTCAGCCGACGCAGATCAAATCCGGTGGCAGAACGTTGAGGTGTACCAAAAGCTGCGGTACTAACGAGCGATTGTACCTCGATAAGAAAGGGCCTTATTCCTTCAATTGTTGCTGAAATTCCGATCCCGCTGTACTTTTCTCTTTTTTGTGAAATAAGCAGTTCCGAAGGATTTTCAACCTCGCGCAGGCCGTTTCCGAGCATTTCGAATATTCCGATTTCGGAAGTGGATCCAAACCTGTTTTTCATGGCTCTGAGAACCCGGTACATGTGGTTTTTGTCTCCTTCAAACTGAAGAACAGTATCCACGATGTGTTCTAGAACTTTTGGTCCGGCAATATTGCCATCTTTATTAATGTGTCCGATCAAAAAGACCGGGATGCCGGTTTTTTTTGATTTGGCAAGCAATGCAGAAGTGCACTCCCTAATTTGAGTAACAGTGCCGGGGTAAGATTCGACCATGCCCGAAAACATTGTTTGGATAGAGTCAATGATAACAATATCAGGTTTTTCAGAATCAATATGGGAAAGAATATTTTCGAGATTTGTTTCGGCAAAAAGATAACAATTTGCTGTTTCTGAGGCCACACGATCGGCGCGTTGTTTTATTTGTTTGATGCTTTCTTCACCAGAAACGTAAAGAACTTTTTTATTTTTAACCGATAGAGCCAGTTGCAGCATCAGGGTTGATTTTCCAATGCCCGGTTCGCCACCGATAAGCACCAATGACCCGGGTAAAATTCCCCCGCCAAGAACCCTGTCAATCTCGTTAATGCCCGAGATAATTCTTAATTCGTTTTCAGTACTTATTTCTGAAATGAGAACCGGTTTGCTGTCGCCGGAAGATAAATGTGTTGATTTTGTATTTTTTACAGAAATGACAACTTCTTCTACCAAAGTATTCCATTCATTGCAAGAGGGGCATTTCCCAACCCATTTGGGAGTTTGGTATCCGCAGCTGTTACAGGTAAAAATATTTCGTGATTTAGCCACGGTTATTGTTTTTCGAATTCTCTTCTTTTATAACCGTTATTTCCGTAGTTGTCAACCTCTCTTAAAAGTCGCATGATTTTTTTGTTGAGTTTTTCGATTCGATAGCGACCATTTACGTTATCGGCATCAATGAAATCCAAATTGTCAATATTTACAAAAGCCTGAAAAGCATTTTGTTCAATATAATAAGTAGCGGAGTCGATTAAACCGTCGGGATAAATTCTCACAACATTACCTTCTTCATCAAAAACCCAGAGGATGCTGTCGGGATCTGTTTCGCATAAAGGTAATTGCATCCAGGTTCCCACAATTCGTTCTTCTTTCATCTTTTTACAGGATGAAGAAGCAATAGCAATGACGATAAGTGTCATCAATATGGGAATGTATTTTAGAAAAACTTTGGTCATATATTTCTTAAATATAGGTTTAACTGACAAATATAGAAAATATCCTGTTATAAGTCAAAAAATTAATGAAAATGGGAAAAAAATATTAAAAAATCCGGTTTTACAGATTATGTTTTATTTTGTTTATGAGCGCTGAGGTTGAAAATCCGTCAACAAAGTCAATGGTAGCGATTTCGCCTCCTTTGGCAGAAACGATATCATAGCCTACAATTTCCTCGGGTTTATAATCTGATCCTTTAACCAGAACGTCTGGATTTATAGTTTTTATGAGTTCATAGGGCGTGTCCTCATTGAAAAGAACCACGTTTGTTACAAATGAAAGGGATGCAAGTTGCAATGCTCTGGATTTTTCATCCTGAACCGGTCTGTTTTCGCCTTTTAACCTTTTAACGGATTCATCAGTATTTAGACCGATAATTAGTATATCTCCTAAAGAAGCAGCCTTTGCGAGGTATTCAATGTGTCCCCGGTGAAGGATGTCAAAACAGCCATTGGTAAATACTATTTTCTGGTTTTTAAAATTCCAGAAGGCGATAAATATTTTCAGTTGATCAACACTGAGAACCTTAGACTGTATGAAATCCCATTTATTCATGGTGTTTGGTTTTTTTCCGGTTGATAATTGGGAGCAGGGCAAGAGAAAGGGATCCGACAACAAGGATGACAAGGGTTTGTAAACCATGTACAATTAGTGCAAAAAGTTCAGCATTTTCATTTTGAATATGTTCAGTTGCTCCAACAATACCAATAATCACAAGGGTTTTTGACACCATTACATGCCATGCACCCAGTCCGCCTTGCACCGGAGCAACCATTCCGTAACTGCCCATGACAAAGACTGTTAATCCGGCTGCTATGCCAAGGTGTGAGGTAAAGTCAAATGCAAAAAACGCGAAGTAGGTCATGCAGAAATACATGAACCAGATAAACAGGGAATGAGCAATAAACAGAGGCAAATTTTCTAAACTTCTGATTGTTTTTATTCCTTCAAGGAACTGTTTAACCAAATGTGCAATTTTATTATAAAGAGCGAATTTTTTAAGACGTTTTCTAAAATACAAAAGAAAAACAGTAAGTGCAATAATTCCGGCAATGGTTAAAAACAGGAGGATTTTAAGGATAAATAACACCTTTTCTTCTGTTTCAGGATTTTGTCTGATAAACTCAGCAACAGTTTTGTATTCAACCATTGCCACAACCAAAGTGAGAAGAAATAAAATTATGAGGTCAATAATTCTTTCAAGGACAATGGTGCCAAAAGATTGAGTGAAAGGAATTCCCTCATATTTTTTAAGAATAGTGGGGCGGGTAATTTCGCCAAGACGGGGAAACACATAATTAGCCAGATGGGTAGCCATTACCGAAAAAAAGGAGTTCCAGAATGAGGTTTTATAGCCGAGTGGTTTTACTAACATCTGCCACCTAACGGCGCGACTCATGTGACTAAGTATTGCGCAAACGACGGTAAGTATCAGCCACCAGTAATTTAATGAATTTAATTCTTCAGAAAGCTTATCAACATCCTGATCGCGGTATAAAAACCAGAACAGCCATAAGCCCAGACTAATAAAGATTAAGAAAAGGGTTATATTAACTATCTTTTTTTTCAAGATCAGTCAATAATTTGGTTTGTTGCAGTATCGGGAAATACAAGCCAGGGTTGAAATTTTTTAGCTTCCTCAAAATCCATTGAAGCATAGGAAATGATAATTACCACGTCACCCACAGCAACCTTTCGGGCAGCCGGACCATTTAAGCAAATCATTCCTGATCCTCTTTGTCCTTTAATTACATAGGTTTCAAGCCGCTCGCCATTATTGATATTGACGACCTGGACTTTTTCATTTTCAATCATATTTGCAGCCTCAAGTAAAGCCTCGTCAATGGTGATGCTTCCCACATACTGCAAATTAGCCTGTGTTACAGTTACTTTATGAATTTTTGATTTTACAACTTCAATATTCATATTTCAACATTAAAAAATGGACTGCAAAGTTATAGAAAAAAACTAATCAGAAATCAAAATGAATTGTTAACAAATTAAAAATTCATCAAAACTTCATTTAATTCTGATGTTGTCAATCAATCTTACTTCGCCGCAGAATACGGCAATGCATGCAACAATACCTTTCGATTCGCGCAGGTTTTTGACTGAAAGGAGGGAGGTGTCATCAACAATTTCAAGGTACTCGACTTTCAGGTGTTCAATATTATTTAACTCATTAGTTATCAATAAAATTGAAGTATTAACCGGATTATTGTTAAGGAGCGATGATAATTTTCTAAGTTTTTCTGAGATTTGAGCAGCAGATTTTCTCTGTTCATTTGTCAACCTCATGTTTCGTGAACTCATTGCCAGTCCGTCCAATTCCCTAATAGTTTCACAGGGGACAATGTTAACAGGGATCTGACAATCGTGCACAAGTCTTTTAATGACAGCCAATTGCTGAAAATCCTTTTCGCCAAAATAGGCATTATTTGGGGAGATGATGTCGAAAAATCTTTTAACAACTACCGCCACACCATTGAAATGACCGGGTCGGAATTTGCCTTCCATTACTTCTTCAAGACTTCCAAATGAGTATTTTTCAGTTGTCTGGTCGGGATACATTTCCTTTACTTCGGGAGTGAAAATAAAATTGCAGCCGGTTTGGGCTAGCAGATTAATATCTTTTTCAATTGTACGCGGATATTTTTTTAGGTCATCGGGGTTATTGAACTGAATTGGGTTTACAAAAATGCTGACCACAGTAAGGTCATTTTCTCCAACAGAACGTTCGACAAGTTTAATGTGTCCTTGATGCAAGGCCCCCATAGTAGGGACAAATCCGATTGTTTTTTTTTCAGATCTTGCCTGATTCAGTGCAGTTTTCAGTTCGTCTTTTTTAACAAATACTTTCATCTTTTTATTTTGAAATGCTAACAAATGTAAAAACGGTCAATTTTAAGAAAAAAGAGGTGCAAAGATAGATATCATTGAGTGTAATGCAAAAACCAAATCAAACTGAAAATAAATAAATGGCCCTCAAGATCCTTAAATCATTGGGTTTTATAATGTTTATCCCTGAAATAAATAAAAAGTCTTTATATAATATTGTATAGCAAGTTGAGGATTAACAATTATTTTTATTAATTTTGCATAAATTTTCTAAGCAGTTTATGGAAAAAACAAAAGTTCTCTTTGTCTCACAGGAAATAACACCGTATTTGCCAGAAACCCCGATGTCAGTGATTGGCAGGTATTTGCCTCAGGGCATACAAGACAAAGGAAAAGAAATCAGGACTTTCATGCCAAAATTCGGATGTATTAATGAAAGAAGAAATCAGTTGCATGAGGTAATTCGACTTTCGGGTATGAACCTGATAATTGACGATACGGATCATCCGCTTCTTATAAAAGTTGCTTCAATACAAGCGGCCAGGATGCAAGTATATTTCATTGATAATGAAGATTTTTTTAACAGGAAGAACATTCTTGTTGAAGAAAATGGGGATTATTTTTCTGACAATGATGAAAGAGCCATTTTTTTTGCAAGGGGTGTGTTGGAAACAGTTAAAAAGCTAAGGTGGGCACCTGATGTGGTTCATTGTCATGGTTGGTTTACAAATTTGGTTCCGCTTTATATCAGAAGAGCATTTAAAGAAGATCCAATTTTCAACCATTCAAAAATTGTTTATTCGGTTTATGATGATGATTTTTCCGGCTCACTACACAAGGAATACATCAGGAAAGTGATGCTTGAGGGTGTTCATAAAGAAGATATTGAAATATTGAAAAAGCCTGATTTTGTAAACGTTACAAAAATGGCAATTAACATATCAGATGCAGTAATCATTGCAAGTGAAAAAATTAACCCTGAGGTGGAAAGTTATTTAAAAACAATAAAGAAGCCTGTTTTAAAATATCATGGACCTGAACAATATATCGACGCTTATTCAGTTTTCTATGATGAAATTTTAAAAAAGAAATAATAAATAACTGTAGTGAAAAAAACATTATTCTACAATATACCAATACTGGCTTTTCTAACATTTGCCAGTATTTTTTCTTCATGTAAAAAAGAAAACAGCATAATTGGTCTGGATGTTCAGCCTGCAAGCGACAAGATGATTGTTTGTATTGATTCCACTGTGGTTTTCCATGCTTATAATATCCTTGATGATACAATAAAATGTAGTGGTTCGCCCAATGTTTTGCTTGGAAGTTATACAGATCCTGTTTTGGGTCAATTTGATGCAAGTTTTGCTGCACAATTCAGGATACCTGATAATAATGTTGTTTTTAAAAATATACTTGAGGAAGAAGCTCCCCTGGTTGCAGATAGACTTGTATTATATCTGGATGTTGATCTTGTTTATGGAAATAAGAAAAATACAGGTGAAATTTCAAATGGCACAAATAAAATACATGTTTATAGATTAAAAGAAATAATAAATGATACCCTTGATTATTATACTAATCATGAAATAAAATATGACTATATAGAAGTTGGTTCAACATTTTTTTCACCATATACCGCCGTAGCTGATAAAAATGCTGAAATTTCTATTGAACTTTCGAATGAACTTGCCAATGAACTTCTTTTGGCCGATACTTCAAACTATTTGAATAATGAAGCTTTTACTTCATTTTTCAAGGGGTTATATGTTACTACAGACATAATGGGAACTGAGGGGTCAATGTCACGATTGGATCTTTTGTCAACGACATCACATTCCAAATTGACTTTATTTTTTAATGAAAAATACCATTATAATTTTTACATTAATTCAAATTCTGCCATAATCAGTAAATTTGATCATGATTATAACGGTTTGCTTTGCAATATTTCAGAAATAAATGATAATATTGAAGATACAATGCTTTTTAATCAGGGAGCCGGAGGGGTAAACAATTATATTAAAATAGATAATTTTGAACATTGGCAGGATAGCAATATTGCCATTAACAAAGCAGTTCTGGTAATTCCTGTTGATTTTGATGAAAATGACGATCAATACACACCAACAATTGCAAGAATGATGCTCTATACTGTAATTGAAGAAGATTTGTTCGGAGTACCCTATGATTATCTTTTTGGAGATGAATATGTTGGTGGATATTATGACGCAGATACAAAAACCTACCGGTTCAACCTGACAAGATATTTTCAAAAACTGCTGAATGGTGAGGAAGTGTATAATAAATTGAAAATGATACCTGAGAACACTAAAATAATTCCCCATCGTTCTGTTATGCTCAACGGAACAGGAGAAAACAAAATAAAACTATTACTAACCTACACGAAACTATAAATTATGTGCGGAATTGTCGGTTACATTGGCCCCAAAAACGCATACCCGATAATTATTAACGGATTAAAGCGCCTCGAGTACCGGGGCTATGATTCTGCGGGTATTGCTTTAATTGACAAGGAAATAAGTGTTTTTAAAAAAAAGGGAAAGGTTTCAGACCTTGAGGAATTTGTTTCGGATAAAAATACTGCCGGAACAATTGGCATAGGCCACACACGTTGGGCCACACATGGTGAGCCGAATGATGTAAATGCCCACCCCCATGTTTCCATGAAAGGTGAATTTGTAGTGATTCACAACGGAATCATTGAAAACTATTCAAGGCTTAAAAAACGACTTGAAGACAGAGGTTATGTTTTTCAGAGTGAAACCGATACCGAAGTATTAGCAAACCTGATTGAATATATATATTCTTTCAGCAACGTTTCTGCTGAAATAGCAGTTAGATTAGCTCTTTCAAAAGTTATTGGAGCTTACGGAATTCTTGTCATTTGCCGTCATGAGCAGGATAAGATTATTGCAGCACGAAAAGGTAGTCCATTGGTAATAGGCATAGGAGAAGGCGAGTATTTTTTTGCTTCGGATGCAACCCCGATTGTGGAGCATACAAAATCAGTCATTTACCTGAATGACAATGATGTTGCCATCGTAACAAAAGATGAGCTGAGTTTGAAAACCATTCATAATGTGCAGGTAAATCCAAAGGTACAGAAATTGAGTCTTGATATCGGAGAAATTGAAAAAGGCGGGTATGATCATTTTATGCTCAAGGAAATTTTTGAGCAGCCAAAATCAATATTGGACACCTTTAGAGGCCGAGTAGCTCTTGACAGAAAATCAATTCATTTAGGTGGGCTGCATGATGTTTTTGACCGCATTACACATGCAAAAAGAATTATAATAATCGGCTGTGGGACTTCATGGCATGCCGGACTGGTTGGAGAATATCTGTTTGAAGATCTGGCCCGAATTCCAGTTGAAGTGGAGTATGCTTCAGAATTCAGATACCGCAACCCGGTTATTTTTCCTGATGATGTGATTATTTCTATTAGTCAGAGCGGCGAAACAGCAGATACCCTGGCAGCCATAAAACTTGCAAAGGAAGCTGGTGCTTTAGTGCTTGGAGTTTGCAACGTTGTTGGATCAAGTATTCCACGAGAAACTCATGCAGGGGTTTACACTCATGCCGGACCAGAAATCGGAGTTGCTTCTACAAAAGCATTTACTGCTCAGGTTACAGTTTTGGCTATGATGGCTACATCGATGGGTTTTAAAAGGGGCGTGCTCAGTCAGGAAGATTATGAGAAGCTCATTGAAGAACTTTACAACATACCACCAAAGATAGAAGAAATTCTTTCTTTCAATGAAGAATTCAAGCGAATAGCGGAATTGTATAAGGACGCTACAAACTTTTTATATCTGGGCAGGGGATATTTGTTTCCGGTTGCACTTGAGGGAGCACTAAAATTAAAGGAAATATCATATATTCATGCCGAGGGTTATCCTGCTGCTGAAATGAAACACGGTCCGATTGCTCTGATCGACCAGCATATGCCTGTTGTGGTAATTGCCACAAAAGATAAGTCCTATGAAAAAATTGTCAGCAATATCCAGGAAGTAAAAGCAAGAAAGGGCATTGTTATTGCCATTGTAAATAAAGGCGACACAATTATAAGGGATCTGGCTGATCACGTGCTTGAAATTCCAGAGTCACATGAAGCCCTGGCTCCACTTTTGACTGTAGTTCCTCTTCAGCTTCTTTCATATTATATTGCTGTTTTCAGGGGATGCAATGTTGATCAGCCTAGAAACCTGGCGAAGTCAGTTACAGTTGAATAGTGATTTTTCACAGTTGTATTGAAACTTATTTTTTAATTCAATAGTATAATATTAATTACTAAAAACTATTGAATATGAAAAAAGGAAAATTAATGATTCTTGGAGCCGCATTAACCGGCGTATTTTTTTTAACTTCTTGTGATAAAGGTTGGACTGACAAAGATCGTGAAACTTTTATGAACAGTTGTACCAAAGATCTTCCGGCAGAAATGAATCCTGAAAAATACTGTGGATGTGTTCTTGAAAAACTGGAGGCAGAATATCCCAATCCAAAAGATGTAAAAGTGGAAGACGAAAAAATGTCCAAATGGGCTGAGGAATGTCTTAAACTAGAATAAAACTATTCAATCCACATAATAATTTTCCTGTTGTTTTTAAACTTTGAGGCGTTACCTGAAAAAAGTATCGCAAAGAAATCTATTGCCGGTAATATGCCCAATCCCCCGCCCAGTGTAATAGCATAAACAGCAGGAACTACAGGGCCTGTGCCTAAAATGATCCTGTGACCACCAATGGGTCCGGTCAATAATACAAATGCAGCAGGTATTACTCTATCCCGAAGAAATGATTTGTGTTCGGAAATGGAATCTTTTTCTGTTGATTCAGAGAGGGTTATATTATTGTTAGATGTATTGGTGCTGAGTTCCTGAGCCGGACATGAAAGCCCGATAAAAACAATAAAAGGGATCAAGATGATTTTTAAACTCATAAGTCGGGGTTTATCAATATTCCTGATTCTACAAGTTTTCTAAGGTTTGGGTTTTTCATTGATTCTCTGATCAGTAGGATGTGGTTGCTGTTGTGGGTGTCGCTGCCCACAAATTCGAACATTTTATTTTTGATCATTTTTTCTGCGATTTTCATCACAGGCAATGAATAATGGCCACACAGACTGTTAATATTAAGCTGAAAATACACATTGCGGTCTTTTAGCTTTTCATAGATTTCAAACTTATTGTGCCAGTAAATATATCTTTCGGGATGGGCTAAAACAGGTTTATATCCGTTGGTCTGTATGTTGAAGATGATTTCTTCCACCGAGTCGGGAGGACTAAAATAAGAAATTTCGAATAGCAGGTATTTGTTTCCGAAGGTAAGGAGTTTATCTTTCTGGATTTTCTGGGTAAAGTCGAAATCCGCATAATATTCTGCAGCGGCTGAGATATCAATTTGGATGTTTGCCTCATCAAGTGCTTTCCTTAGGGTATCAAGTCCGGCTAAAATACCAGCTTCGGTATTCCGGTAATAATCACTCATGATGTGCGGGGTGGTTATTATTTTTTTATATCCAAGTTCGATAAGTTTGTTAACGAGGTCAATTGATTCTTCAATGGTTTTGGAGCCGTCATCTATTCCGGGAATCAGGTGGGAGTGCATATCGGTAACAATACCCGAAAGATTTTCAAGGGGCTCAAAATTTTTCCTTATCAAAGAATCAAAAAATCCCATTATTAGCGGTTTGAGTATTGTTTTTCGTAGTATTTTTCGTAATCTCCTGATAATACATGGTTAAGCCATTCCTGGTTGTTAAGATACCAGTCGATGGTTTTTTCAATTCCTTCCTCAAACATCAGAGATGGAGCCCATCCCAGTTCATTTTTTATTTTTGAGGAATCAATGGCGTATCTCAGGTCATGTCCTGCACGGTCCTTGATAAAAGTGATAAGTTTTTCGGAGGTTCCCGGGTTTCTATTTAGCCGGTTATCCATTATTCCGCATATTTTTCGGATCAGGTCAATATTTTTCCACTCGTTATTTCCTCCGATATTATAGGTTTCACCTGGTTTCCCCTTATGGAAAACAAGATCGATGGCAGCGGCGTGATCTTCAACAAAAAGCCAGTCGCGCACATTGATGCCTTCTCCGTAAACCGGCAGTGGTTTGTTGTTTTTAATATTGTTTATGAATAAAGGAATCAGTTTTTCAGGAAATTGGTTTGGTCCGTAATTGTTTGAGCAATTTGTAATTACTGCAGGAAGTCCAAAAGTATCATGGTATGCTCTTACCAGATGATCTGATCCTGCTTTGGATGCAGAATAAGGTGAATGCGGGTCGTAGGCGGTTTCTTCGGTAAAATGTCCGGTGCTGCCAAGAGAGCCATAAACCTCATCGGTTGAAATATGGAAGAAGAGCTTGTCTGAAAAATTGTCTTTCCAACAATCTCTGGCAGCATTAAGCAAATTGACTGTACCAACGATGTTGGTCATAATAAAATCCATAGGGTTTGAAATGGACCTGTCAACATGCGATTCGGCGGCAAGGTGAATAATGCCATCGGGTTGAATTTTTCTGAAGGTGTCCAGAATAAATTCACCATCGACAATATCTCCTTTAAGGAATTCGTAGTTGGGAAGTTTTTCAATGTCCCTGAGGTTTTCCAGATTTCCGGCATAGGTAAGTTTGTCAAGGTTAACCACCCTGTATTGGGGGTATTTTTTAACAAATAGTCTGACCACATGTGATCCGATGAATCCTGCTCCACCGGTAATTATTAATGTTTTTTTCATTTCATTTGTTTGTTAAGTTGGAGTTCCCAGTTCCAGGCAGATTTCATTGTGTCTTCAAGTGATGTTGAGGCTTTCCATCCAAGTTCTTTCAGAGCCAGTGAGGCATCGGCAAAAACCTGCTCCACATCTCCGGGACGGCGTGAAACGATTTCATAATTCAGATTAATTCCGGTCGCTTTTTCAAAAGCCCTGATTACTTCAAGAACAGTAACTCCGGTGCCAGAGCCAAGATTATAGATTTCAAAATTGCTTTTACATTTACCGTTAATCATCCTTTCAATGGCAAGAACATGTGCAGCAGCAATATCATTTACATTGATATAATCTCTGATGCACGAACCGTCGCGCGTATTGTAGTCGTTTCCGAATACCCTGAGTTTTTCCCTTTTTCCAACAGCAGTTTGGGTGATATAGGGAACCAGGTTTTCGGGAACCCCAAGAGGCAATTCTCCGATAAATGCCGAGGGGTGGGAGCCAATCGGATTGAAATACCTGAGTGATATGGTTTTAAAATTCCCAGTAGATTTAGCAAAATCTTTTATGATATCCTCAGAAATCTGTTTGGTGTTTCCATAAGGAGATTCTGCTTCTTTAATGGGAGCATTTTCGTCAACGGGAAGAAAATCGGGCTGACCATAAACTGTGCAGGAGGATGAAAAAACCAGGTTTCCCTGATTGTTCAGTTTCATTCCTTCAAGAAGATTAATAAGGGATACAAGGTTGTTTCTGTAGTATTTGAGTGGTTTTTCCACAGACTCGCTTACTGCTTTGAATGCAGCAAAATGTATGGTTGCCGAAATATCCCTGTGTGAATTAAAAAAATCTACAGTTTGATTGTTGTCGCACAGGTCAAATTGAAAAAAAGCAGGTCTGATCCCGGTAATTTGTTCAATGCCATTTAGTACATCTGCAGAGCTGTTTGAAAGGTTGTCAATGATGATAACCTCATAACCCCTGTTTATTAGCTCAACGGCAGTGTGGGAGCCTATATATCCGGTGCCTCCGGTAACCAGAATTTTTTTCTTCATCGTATTATTATAAACTCCAGTAGGTGAGTTTTTTGATTTTGTTTTTGTAAATACCTTTAACATCAGCGAAAACGGTATCGGCATTGCCAAGGGACATGAAATATTCCTCGTCTAATTTCAGATATTTGTCATGAGAAACCGCCAAAATGATGGCATCGTAATTTTTACCGGGTTCACTGATTATATCCAGGCCGTATTCTTCTTTTACTTCGTGGGCCGAAGCATAGGCGTCAACCACATCAACACTAACCATATATGATTTGAGTTCATTGATCACATCCACAACCTTGGAATTTCTGATATCGGTAACATTTTCCTTAAAAGTGACACCCATTACCAGGACTTTGGAGTTTTTGATGTTTTTATCCTTAGCAAGAATCTTTTTCACCACTTCATTTGCAATGTGGCTTCCCATGGAGTCGTTGATTGATCTTCCGGAATCAATGATCTGAGGATGGTATCCAAGTTTCTTTGATTTATAGGTAAGATAATATGGGTCAACTCCGATGCAATGCCCGCCAACCAATCCGGGCGAAAATTTAAGGAAATTCCATTTGGTGCCTGCGGCTTCAAGAACATCGTAAGTATTGATTTTCATTTTGCTGAAGATCATTGATAGTTCGTTCATCAGGGCAATATTCACATCTCTTTGGGTGTTTTCGATAATTTTTGCTGCTTCGGCAATTTTTATGGAAGATGCTCGATGAACACCGGCAATAATTACCAATTCATAAGTTTTTGCAATATTTTCGCATGATTCGGCATCGCAGCCCGAAACAACTTTTGTGATTTTAGTAAGTGTGTGTTCCCTGTCGCCCGGGTTAATTCTTTCCGGGGAAAACCCAACTTTGAAATCCTGAACATATTTTAAACCGGTTACTTTTTCAAGAATTGGTACACAGTCTTCTTCAGTACATCCAGGATAAACAGTTGATTCATAAACAACATAATCACCTTTTTTAAGCACCTTAGAAACAGTTTCGGTAGCTTTCAATAACGGGGTAAGGTCGGGCAGTTTTGCGTCATTGATTGGTGTTGGCACTGCCACGATATAGAAATTTACTGATTTCAGGTCTTCAATATCTGCAGTAAATAGAATGTCGCAGCCGTCAAATTCTTCAGGAGTAAGTTCATTGCTGGGATCAATTCTTTTTTTCATCATTTCGATGCGGTCGGGTTTGATATCAAATCCAACAACCGGCATTTTCTTTGCAAATTCAAGGGCAATAGGCAGACCGACATAGCCGAGTCCGATAACAGCGAGTTTTGCTTCTTTGTTTAAAAGTTTCTGGTACATATAGAAATTTTTTATTTTAGTTCTTTACACAATGGGTGGTAATCACCCTTAAGTCCGGCAGGGATGTCGTTTCTGATGTTGTAAGCTGTTTCGATTGATTTCCTGGAATCAGCCAGTCCGAACCCTTTACCTGCAAGAATTTCTTTATAGCTAAGTGTATGAAGATCAGTAAATCCTTCTGAAAATTCTATTTCGTCGGTATCGATTTTTATTGAACGGAAAGTGCGTTGGCCTTTTTCTCTGATTCCTGCAGGAATATCATTAAAATCAACAGACAGGAACCATCTAACCCTGGCCTTTTTCAGTTCGAGGTAGCCCGAAGCCCTGTGATTGTCGGATAGATGGACAATATTTTTTTCCACATCTCCGAAAATCCAGATCAGCATATCAAAAAAGTGTATACCGATATTTGTAGCTATTCCCCCTGCTTTTTGCACATCACCTTTCCAGGAAAAATGGTACCAATTTCCGCGACTGGTGATATAAGTAAGGTCTATATCATGTTTTGTATCATTTGGCAGTGCGTCAATTTTTTCTTTTAGAGCGATTATTGAAGGGTGTAAACGGAGCTGGAGGATGTTGAATACTTTTTTGCCATAGCGGTTTTCCAATTCAGCCAGTGCATCAACGTTCCAGGGGTTTAAGACCAAAGGTTTTTCGCAAATGGCGTCGGCATTGCTTCTGAGGGTAAAACGAATGTGTGAATCGTGCAGGTAGTTTGGGGAGCAAATGCTGATGTAATCGGGGTTTTTGTCTTCCCTTCTGAGTTTGTCAATATGGCGATCGAATCGTTCATATTCTGTGAAAAAGTCGGCTTCGGGAAAATAACCGTCAATTATTCCGACGCTGTCAAATTTATCAAGCGCAGCAACCATGGTATTGCCGGTTTCCTTAATTGCTTTAAGGTGCCTTACAGCTATGTAGCCTGCAACGCCAATGACCGCAAATTTTTTCGGATTGTTTTTCATGAGATTTTTCTGACAAAATTATTTTCAAGAATGTATTTTTCTTTTGATTCGGGGCATACAGCCAGATTGTCGGGACCGAAACTCAGTTTGTGTCCGTATTCACTGACCCATCCGGTTTGACGGGCAGGGTTTCCCACCACAAGGGCAAAGGGTTTAACCTCCTTGGTAATAACGGCCCCGGCTCCAACCAGGGCATATTTTCCAATGCGGTTTCCACAAACAACAGTGGCATTGGCACCGATGGATGCGCCTTTTTCTACAAAAGTCTGGGTGTATTGGTCACGGCGGATTACCGCACTTCTAGGATTGGTAATATTTGTAAAAACCATTGAGGGACCAAGGAACACATCATCTTCGCAGATAACACCGGTATAAATGGAAACATTATTCTGAATTTTAACATTTCGGCCAAGCACTACCCCCGGTGATACAACAACATTTTGACCTATATTGCAACTTTCACCGATTTTACATCCCGGCATTATATGGCTGAAGTGCCATATTTTAGTTCCTTTTCCAATTTCACAGCCCTCATCAATAACGGCTGTTTCATGTGCGAAGTAATCTTTTTTAACTTCCATAAGGATCAATTCAGAATTTGGTTTGCAAAGATACTAATTAGAATGCAAGTTGACAATTATTTGTCTGACTTACTTTGTGGCTGTCCATAAAGTCCGCTAACTTCGTTATGCTCGCCCCAAAAATGCTCATTTGCACAAGTAAACTCCGCTTTTTGGGGCTTCGCAAGCCTAGTTAGCGAACTTTCTGGATCAGCCACTTAACTTTATTGACAAACATTACTTAGATGTAATAAAACGGTGTGGTTTTAGAAAAATGGTGTGTCAAGCAAATAAAAAAAGCCGACTTTTGTCGGCTTTTGTGGTACAGAAAATGAAGTCCGGTTAAATTATAAGCGTATGAATGAAGGCCTTATTATTCTGTGTGATATATATGGTATAAGCGTTACATGGAAAGTCGGAAAGGTCCAGGATTTTAGTAAAGTCTTTGCCTTTGCAGTCGATTGTTTCATGGCGGACTTCCTTTTTGTTTTCATCAAGGATGGCAATTGTAAAGGTACCTGATTCGGGTTTTTCACAGGAAATTATTAAAATTCCATTTGAAGTATTGATGGAGATATTCCTTAAGATTTCGCCGGAATATTCAAATTTTTGGTCAACCGGAAAAAAACTACTAAAGAATTTCTTTTCTTTTATTGAGGCAGATTTTTTATAAGGAGGAATATTGCTGAAAAGTCCGGTAGCGAAGATCAGCATAATTGTGAGGGTCAATATTTTTGTTTTCATGTCTTTAATTTTTAAGTTTATTCTATGACGATTGAGTTATTAATTTGTTACAATCTGTTTTAAAGACGATAAAAAAAATACAGTGCTGCATGGAAAAAATCGATTTTTTTTTACTGATATTTAAAATACGTGACAGATGAAAACTATTTTGCAATTGAGGTGAAGAAGAGGGTTGGAAATAATGATCTATGATTGCGAATAATAATCAATCCTTCTTCGCTGAAGCTGCGGGGGGTAAAAGAAACTGCCGGGTTTTGGTGTCCCGGCAGTTAGCTAACCCTAAAACATTACTATGAAAAACGGAAAGAATATGTAACTGATTAATAAAACTCAATAAGTCTGCCAATATTTGGCATAAGTGCAGAGGTTTATGGATCGTTAACAGAATTAACAAAAAATTAACGGGAGTAGTAAATGAAGTGTAAATAATAGGTGATAATTCGATCCGAAGTTCTAAACTTCGGATAGCAATTAATTGAATTTACAAACTTCTGATAGCGGTTATAACTGTATCAGTGATAAAAGTGAGTTGTTCTTCGTCGAGTTCGGTGTGCATTGGGAGTGAAAAGACGGATTTGCAAAGTTTTTCGGTAACAGGAAAATCGCCTTCTTTGTATCTGGCTGATTGATAGGCTTTTTGCAAGTGAAGTGGAACGGGGTAATAGACCATTGCGGGTACGCCGTGTTTTTTAAGATGTTCGATCATGGCATCTCGTTTTTCAGGGGCGATTCTGAGTGTGTATTGGTGAAACGTATGTGTTGAATTGGAAGTTCTTTCAGGAATTATCAGTCCCCCGATATTTTTAAATTTCTCATCATAAAAGGCGGCGGCTCGCTGTCTATCGCTGATGTAGTTGTTCAGATATTTTAATTTGACACTGAGAAGAGCTGCCTGAATTCCGTCGAGTCTGGAGTTTACCCCCACATGATCGTGGTAATACCTGACTGTCATGCCGTGGTTGACCACCGAACGCAGTTTGGCTGCCAGAGTGTCATCGTTTGTGAAAATGGCGCCGCCATCGCCAAAACAGCCCAGGTTTTTTGAGGGGAAAAAGGAAGTACATCCGATGTGGCCGATCGTTCCTGTTTTTTTAACCGACGAATCTTTAAAAGTATACTCGGTGCCAATGGCCTGAGCGAGGTCTTCGATAATAAAAAGATTGTTTTTGGCGGCTATTTCAAGGATACTGTCCATGTCTGCTGATTGTCCGAACAGATGAACAGGAATTATGGCTTTTGTTTTTGGAGTTATGGCTTTTTTAACGGATTCGGGGTCAATGTTGAAAGTACCCGGAATGACATCTGCAAGGACAGGGGTAAGACCGAGCAATGCGATGGCTTCAACGGTAGCGATAAAAGTAAAATCAGCGGTAATAACTTCGTCACCAGGTTTAAGGTCCAATGCCATCAATGCAATCTGGAGTGCGTCGGTGCCGTTGGCGCAGGAAATGCAATGTTTTGAATTGTTCCAGGCAGCAAGTTCTTTTTCAAATAAAGCAACTTCAGGTCCTTTTACAAATGATGTGGCATTAATAACGCCTTGAATTGCGGAATCAATTTCCTGTTTGATTTTTTCATACTGACCGGCAAGGTCAACCATTCTGATTTCTTTCATTGCATTTTATTTTTCAATGCGAAGATAAACGATAAACAAATATTATAGTGTTTAATTGTGTAAAAAACAGGATCAGGGAATTATAATTTACTGTTTAGGCATCTCTTATTATTTGGTTTCCAGCTTCTAATTAAAAAGCAAATTTCACAAGGATAAATTATCAACAAAATTGGCATGGCTGTTACTAAGATGTTAAAAACTTAAATTGAAGCGGGGGTAAGAAATGCCTATTTTTGAACGCATAGACAAAAGATATTAGAATGCCAAAGATTTCGAAGTATTTAAGTGATTTACTGTATTATAATGACTGTGTAATATTGCCGGGCTTTGGTGGTTTTATATCCAGTTATAAGCCGGCCGAAGTTCTTCACGGCAACGGTTCGTTGATTCCCCCATGCAAAGTGGTTGCTTTTAATATGCATCTTAGGGAAGATGACGGATTAATTACCGATTACATCCGTAGGGTTTCGGGAATCACTTATGAAGAAGCAATTTTAGTCATATCTGATTTTGTGGAAAATGCTTATGTGGAGCTGGGGACAAAGAGTAGGTTTGATTTGCCCGGAGTAGGTTTTTTCCATATTTCAAATGAAAACAGATTGGTTTTCAATCCTGATAATTCCATGAATTTTCTGCCTGAATCATTCGGGTTATCCTCTTTCCATTTTCCGGTTATTGATGTTTCTCCCACAATTAAAAGAAGGCAAAAGGAACGGGCAAAGAAGGAGGCAATTTACGGCAATGCCAGGGGAAAAACAATTAGGCGGATTATAGTTGCCACTCCCATTATTGCTGCTCTTGCAATAATTCCGTTTTACAGTCATTTGGTTGAATCAATAAATCTTTCAGGAATAAACCCGTTTAACACAGGTAACAAGCGAATGGAGATTACCGAAAAGCGGGCAGTAAATACGGTAATAAATAATCCGGAGGATTTGGAATTTGCAATTGATTATATTACTGCGAAGAAGAATGCATTATATTATAGTGAACCGGATACTTTAAGCAATGAAGGGCTGGAGGCAATCAGGATGAAGGTCGGATTCCCCGAATTGAACCTTGATACTGTTGCTGTTGTTGATGTTCCTGAACAGGAAACTGTACAACCGGTTTCATCTTTAAAAAACCCTGAAACCAAATCAGGACAGGAGTCACCTTTTAAATTCCATGTAATTGCCGGAAGTTTTGTTGATTACGAAAGTGCAGAAAAAAGTTTGGCACAACTAAAACAACAGGGGTTCACTCCGGTAATTCTCCAGGCCGATAAAGGCAGAATAAGAATTTCCATCATGGGTTCAGACAATAGGGATGAAGCAATAAAGAAAATAGACAGTTTAAAAAATTCAGGAAGCATTTCGGTTTGGCTACTTACCAGATAATTATTTACCTTCAGTTTTAGGAATTGTGAATTTAAAAAGAGACCCCTGACCAGGTACGCTTTCAATTAATAATTCACCGTGGTGCATTTTTATAAACTGCCTGGTTATTTCAAGTCCAAGCCCAAGTCCTTTTTCACCGGCAGTGCCGAAATTTATTACGGGTGTTTCCATTAAAATTTTTTCAATGTCAGATTCGGTCATTCCGATGCCGGTGTCTTTTATTGAAAACTCGTCGTGTTTGGGATGACTTATTGCAGAAATATAGACATAACCTCCTTTTCCGGTGAATTTGACGGCATTTGAGACCAGATTTCTAAAAATGGTTGCAACCATATTTTTGTCAGCAACTATTTGATAATTAAAGTCAACCAGGTTGGTTACACGGATATTTTTTCCTTGTGCATTGAGAGAAACCAATGCCAGAGCATTGTCTAGAATTTCGGTGATGTTTATAAGTTCAGGTTTTAAGGAAGGTTTTCCGGTTTGTAACCTTGACCAATGCAGCAGGTTTTCAAGAAGCTGAAAAGAGATGTTAGCTGATTTATTTAATTCAGCGATATATTTCTTTTTTGTTTCATCATCGAGTTCATCATATTCTTCGTAAAGGAGTTCGGAATATCCAAGCAGAATATTGTAAGGACTTCTGAGGTCATGCCCGATAATTGAAAATAACCGGTCTTTAGTGTTGCTTGAATCCAGCAATTCTTTTTCAGATTTTAATAGCTTATGGTTAAGTTCTTCAAGTTGAATGTTTCTTTCTGCCAGAATATTATTGAGGTCGTTTTTCCTTTTATTGCTCCTGATGAGGAAAATAAGATGAACAATAACATACAACAAAAGAACCCCGAGCAATATTGCGATTGTTTCGCGTGAACGGGTCTGGGCTTCATTTATTTCCTGCATTTGCTTTTGATCCCTTTGGATGCTGTTAATTTCGAGTTCTTTATTGAAGTTTTCAAGTTGTTTCAGCAGGGTTGTGTTTTCATCAAAGTCGAGGGAATCCTCATATTTTACAAATAATGTAAAATAATTGTGCGCTGATTTGTAATCGCCCAGCGTATCATAGATTTCAGAAAGAACCAGATAACTTTGCATAATCAGGCGTTTTATGCCAATTTTCTTTCCATATTCAAGACCTTTATTGGTATATTCGATGGCTTTGGTAAAATCACCTTTTTTGTAATATGTTTCTCCAATATTATTGGCGGTTGTTGATAATCCGTTTAAGCTCCCGTTTTTTTCCATTATTTCCATTGCTTCGTTGTAATACTCAAGAGCCTGATTGTATTTTTTTTCCGAAGTATAAACCATTCCGAGGTTAGATAATGTTGCAGCAATGAGATTGTCGTTTTTTAATTTGGTATTTTTCGCCAGAGATTCTAAAAAATATTCTTTGGCGCTTTCAAGGTTGCCATCTTCAAAATAAACCAATCCGATGTTATTAAGTGTTTTAGCGATGGCATTATCATCCTTTAGTTCATATTGTATTTTTAGTGACTTAAAGTAATATTCCATGGCTTTTTCCATGATCTGTAAACGCCAATAAACACGCCCGATATTGGAATACGCTGATGCAATGCAGCTTTTATCATTAATTTCAAAGGCAACAACTGCAGCTTTTTGGTGAAAATTAAGTGCAGTTTCATATTGAGATAGCGTAGTATATGCCATACCAATATTGTTGAAGGCGTCAACAATCCCTTTTTTATATTCATTTTCAGTAGCTTCTTTGAGAGCCAGATTTGAATATTCAATTGCTTTTTCGGGCGAAGTTGAAGAGTAGGAAACCGCAATACGATTTAAAATATCAACTTTTTTATTGCCTGTACTGACGAGAAGAATCTGTTGCAGACTGTCCGGATTTTCATCCTGGGCAAAGGGCAACAGCCAAAAAACAAGAAAAAACAATATTAATAGTTTCCTTTTCAAAGCGGTTCATTTTCAGCAAAGTTACACAAAATTTTCTTGTAAAAAACTCATGAGATTTTTGCTCATAATTTTTTCTGCTATTTCAGCCGGATCAAGTTGGTTTTGTTGAGAAAGACATTTAGATTTTATCAGGGAGTTTGCGTGTAAGATGATTTGCTCTTTGAATAGGGGCATGAATTCTTCGGTCCAGAAATAATTCGCAGGATTGATTTGACCATCAAAGTCTGTTCCCATGCAAATATTATCCCATGCAGGTAACCCTTCGCGGTCAAGAATTTTTGCCACATGGGCAGCATTGTTCCATATTAGTCCGGACCAATGCCAGAGTTTTTGTGATTTACAGATCCTGAATAAATTTTGCCTTTTGGCATATTTGCTGCTCATTACACGCTGGTCAAGATTCAAACCGATAATTCCTTTTGATTTGGCAATAAGGGCTATTTCATTATCAAAAAGAGAAATATTTCCTTCATTAAAAAGACTTTTTGGAATTTCTTTTCCGGCTTCTTCAAAGTTTTTTAATCCGTTTACTCCTCCATGGCTAAAAATAATGGGTAGTTGCGGATATTTTTCAAGAATTTCATAATACTGTTGCCTGGCTTTTATACTCATGTGTTTGACATCAATAAGTATCGGGCTTGGTCCGGAAATGAGCTTTTCAGCAACTTTTTTCCCGGTTTCATTCATCTCAAGGTTCAACCCATAGCTTTGATCGAGTAAAATACTCAGATAATCAGGAATGCTTTTCGAATGTCCGCAAAGTTCATTATAAAAGTGGTGTGCAAATGTGATATAAAAAGGCTTGTGTTCCCAGTTTAATAATTCTGAAACATTATCCAGTATTGTTTTTTCAGGAGTCGGGTGGTGTTGAGGATCTTTTCCCCCTCCAAAAGCATGGCCCCCTTCTATTGTTAAAAATATTGCAAGGATGTTTGCGGAGCTGTTAAGACAGGCTTGTGTTTCAGACCAATTTTTAACAATTTTGTAGGTGAAGAATTTCTCTCCAATTTTAACCTGTTTGCCTTCAAGACTTTTCAGAAAATTATATTGTCTAAGTATATCAATGTAGTAATCATATTGATTTCCGGTTATTTCTTCAATTCTATCGATTCCAAAATCTGTAATAAAATTTCCGATTTTTTCAGCAATCCATGGAATTTGTATATTGTTTTCAAAAAAGGAAATTTCAGGCGCATATAATGAAGCACCAATAATTTTTACATTTCCTTTTGCGCAAGATGTAAAATCAGATTGGGTGTACTTTGCAATGGTGATGGTTTTCTCTATAAATTTTTCAAATGATCCGAGATTGTCGTAATACCAGATATTTGTTTTATTGCTTGCAGATTGCGATGGCGGTTGTGAAAAGGTTTGTCCAAAGGGCTTCAGTGTTGGATGACAGTGTAGGTCACAGATAATGCTCATAGAAAAATTATTTTTCTAAAAGTAAAAAAATGTTCAGAAAAATAAAATTTTTGTAAAATTAAATTGAAATTAATTTTGGTCGATTAATTTGTCAAGGGCATGAATATAATAAGAAATGAAGTTTTTAAGTTCCTTCTGTTTCTTTGAAATTAACTTATTATCTTCAATTAACATCGTTTTAGGGCTTTCATCCGTAAATTGCTCCCATTTAACAATGGTTCCTTTTAAAAGATAAAACTGATCTTTTGTTGTTTTCTTTTCTGAAGATTCACTGTAAACGATGTTTTCTGATACAATATAAAGCGGAACAGACTTCATTAAATACACTGAAACGGATTGTTCATCCTCTTCGCTATAAACATATTTAATACACACAAGTTCCTCGCCCTCATAAAAACCCGAAATGTTTTCAATGCCATCGGGGGCAATACTTTGTTTCTCGGTTAATGTTTTTTGTTTGATATTTTTGTCTATCTCCACTATATACTCAGAATGATCTACAATCCTGAATTCATTTTCTTCGGAAACGCATAATTCTTCGATTTTCTTTCCAAACAGAATATCATTTTTGCCGTTGCCATTATTAAAAAACACATTTTTTTGGATTGTGGTACTTGCTGCTAAAACCTCAATGCCTGTGTTATTGCAATCATGGATGTTGTTTTCAGAGATATTTAAACTGTCACAATTTTTTGAAATTCTGATCGCGTATTCGGTGTTTGTACCCAGATTGTTTTTGAATATTTTTATTTTTCGGGATGAATTAATTTTTATTAATGCAGTTATCAGGGTATCCATGTTTTCCCCGGAAATGCCCATATTTTCAATGGTAATGTTCTCTGAACTGTCAATAAGAATGATTTGATCTTTGCATTCTCTGCATGTCAGCAAACCAAAATCACCCTTAATAACAAGGTTTTTTTTATTTTTAATTATCAATGGTTTATTTGTTTCAATCTTATCTACTATAATAATTGTGTCATTTTCACGTGAATTTTCAATAAATGAAAACAGCGAATCCTGATTGTCGGCAATTATTACCCTTATTTCGGCAGGAACGCTGTCGGTTTCCTCGGTGGAATTATTTTTTCCGGATGAATCATCACTGCTGTTGCAACCAGTAATTATTGCCAAAATCAAGATTGCGATATAAAAAAAAGTTCTCATTTTACCCATGCATGGTTTAACAATCAAAATTAGTAAAAATGAAGAATTATATAAATATTTTAATGTGTTTTAATATTTTAAGTGTAAAAAGAAGTTAAAGGATTGAATTTCAAAAAAATTATTTATACATTTGCGTAATCAAATACTTAATACATCGGATTAATGTCAAAAGTAGTAACCTTATCTGAAGCCGCTTCCATTGCATTGCACGGAATTGTATTGATAGCCAGGTCCGAAGGCATGATAAACGTCACCAATATTGCAGAAGCGACCGCCACCTCACGTCACCATGTTGCCAAAGTACTGCAGCGTTTGGTAAAAGTTGGATATTTGTATTCGCATCGTGGTCCGACCGGTGGATTCAGCCTTAAAAAGAAACCAGCTGAAATAACTTTGCTTGAATTATATGAGACTATTGAGGGCAAAATTGAAATTACTGAATGTCCGCTTGATAAGCCTATCTGTGCTTTTGGAAAATGCTTGCTCGAAAACAAGGCAAATCAGATGACCATCGAATTCAGAGATTTTCTCAATAGCAAGACAGTAGCCGACTATATTAAATAATTGAGTTTTTGCGATTAAACTACCATAATATTTAACTAATAAGGCGGCTGAGTTTTTCGCGATCCAGAATTGTAATATATTTTCTTTCTGTTTTTAAAATCCCTTCGTTTTCCATTTCTTTTAAAGTGCGCGAAAGTGATGGTCTTGCCACACCGAAAAACTCAGCTAGTTCTTCCTGTGATTTTCCTGTAAAAATTGTTTTAAGGTTTTCCCCGGATAATTCATATATATATTGCGCAATTTTTTCCCGCAGGGTTTTAAAACTTAAAAATTTAATTTTTCCCGATAGAAATTGCGAACGGCTGGAAATAATATTAAGGTAATTTGTTAAAATAGTGGTGTTTTGTTGCAATAGCTTTAAAAATTCATTTCGTGGGATAAATAAAACCCGGGTGGGTATATTGGCAATTACATTTACCGGACATTTGTTGTTTTGGCCAAATAAAAATGCTGGAGCAATGGGCCGGGGAGCTGCAATATCCTCAATTTTTACCGTTTTACCTGCCTGGTCGGGCATCTCCCCCCGCACTTCTCCTTCAATCAGAATCATCAGTGAATTGCAGTCGGCACCACTCTCGATAACCATTTGGTTGGTATCATACTGATGTATATTAAAATGCATTGATTTAAAAAGAATTTCAAGCTCGTTTAAGGGCACACCCCTCATCACCGGACATAACTGGACTTTCTCAAACATTTTTTTTCATCAAAGATACGAAATTGTAACATATGTTACAAAAAAACAGGTAATATAGTACCTAAATTTGTATTGTAATTTAAAATTAAAAAATCATGGAACGCGAAATAGTAAAAATAAACGATGAGCTTTGTGACGGATGCGGAAAGTGTGTGCCGAACTGCCACGAAGGGGCTCTGCAGATCATTGACGGAAAAGCTGTTTTAATCAGTGATTTGATGTGCGACGGATTAGGCGCCTGCATAGGACATTGTCCTCAGGGAGCCATAACCATTGAGAAACGTGAAGCTGAAGCTTATAATGAGGTAAAAGTGATGGCGGAAATGGTTTTAAAAGGAAAAAATACTGTAATTGCGCACCTTAAACATTTAAGAGACCATAATGAACATGGTTTTATGAAAGAGGGAATGGGATACCTTCAGGCAAACAAAGAAAAACTTGGGTTTGATGTGAATGAAGTGGTTGCCGAAATGCATAAAAAAGAAGAAGGTGGTGGTTGCCATTCGGGCGGCTGTCCGGGTTCCAAACCCATGAGCTTTGAGCACAAGCATGAACATGCAGGTCATCATCATGAGGTTGGCTCACAGCTAACCCACTGGCCGGTACAGCTTCATCTGATTAATCCGGCAGCCAATTTCTTCCAGAACAAGGATGTTGTAATTGCTGCTGATTGCACTGCATTTGCCTATGGCGATTTTCATAATCGTTTTATGAAAGGAAAATCTTTGGTTATCGCTTGCCCGAAACTTGATCAGGGACAGGATATCTATGTGGAAAAAATCAGAAAAATGGTCGATGAGGCTAAAGTCAATACCATCACTGTTGTAATTATGGAAGTTCCTTGTTGCGGCGGTCTGTTGCAAATTGTCAGGTCAGCCCTGAGCCAGTGCACTAGAAAAGTCCCGGTTAAAGGAATTGTGATTGGAATTCAGGGGGAAATACTGGAAGAGGATTGGATGTGATTAATTATAAGTTATGAATTATAGATTATAAGTGAAAAAATTAATAATTAAAAATAGAAAAAAATGAGTATGTTTTGTTATCAATGTCAGGAAACTGCAAAAGGCACAGGTTGTACAATAGCCGGTGTATGCGGTAAAAAGGAAGATGTGGCCAATATGCAGGATCTGCTGGTGTTTGTTGCCAAAGGTGTATCTGTTTATGCCGATCTGGGAAGAAAAAATGATGTAATCAGTGAAAAGGCCGATAAATATGTTTTTGAAGCCATGTTTACAACCATTACCAATGCGAATTTTGATAAAAATGCCATTATTAAAAAAATAAAAGAGGGTTTTGGAGTCAGGGCAGAACTGAAAAAAACGCTTGAAGAAAGAAAAGTTTCTATTCCGGCAAACCTCCATTCATGTACTTCATGGCAGGCCGATGAAACTGAATTTGAAAGAAAAAGTCAGCTGGTTGGTGTTTTATCAATTGAAAATGAAGATATCCGATCGTTAAAAGAACTTTTAACTTACGGTATAAAAGGTATGGCAGCTTATGCTGAACATGCTTCAAACCTTGGTTATAAAAACAATGATGTGTTTGAATTCATGCACCGCGGTTTGGCCGCTACCACAAAAGACCTGAGTGTTGACGAGCTGGTGGGAATGGTTCTGGAATGCGGAAAGCACGGTGTAAATGTAATGGCATTGCTTGATAAAGCTAATACAGAGACTTACGGAAACCCCGAAATTACTGAAGTAAATATCGGAGTAAAAAACAATCCGGCTATTTTAATATCCGGTCATGATCTTAAAGACATGGAAAGACTGCTTCAGCAAACCGATGGAACAGGTGTTGATGTTTATACCCACAGCGAAATGCTGCCTGCCCATTACTATCCCGCTTTCAAAAAATACAAGCATTTTGTTGGCAACTATGGAAATGCATGGTGGAAACAGCGCGAGGAATTTGAAACTTTTAACGGTCCGATCCTCTTTACAACCAACTGTATTGTTCCTCCGCACAGCAATGCAACATATAAAGACAGGATTTACACCACAGGTTCATCCGGACTTCCCGGTGCCATTCATATTTCAGAAGATGCCAACGGCAAAAAAGATTTTTCTGCAATCATCGAACATGCAAAAAAATGTGCATCTCCTACTGAAATTGAAACCGGAAAAATTGTTGGCGGATTTGCGCACAATCAGGTAATTGCTTTGGCAGATAAAGTTGTTGATGCTGTGAAATCAGGCGCGATCAAAAAATTCTTTGTGATGGCAGGCTGCGATGGCCGTATGAAAGACAGAGATTATTACACTCAGTTTGCAGGCCAGCTCCCGAAAGACACTGTAATTCTGACCGCAGGATGTGCAAAATACCGTTATAATAAACTGGAGCTTGGCGATATCGGAGGAATTCCACGCGTTCTGGATGCCGGACAGTGCAACGATTCTTATTCACTTGCTGTAATTGCATTGACTTTAAAAGATGTTTTCAAACTGAATGATATCAACGAATTGCCAATTGCATACAATATTGCATGGTATGAGCAGAAAGCTGTAATAGTTCTTTTGGCTCTGCTTCATCTTGGAGTGAAAAACATCCATTTAGGCCCCACATTGCCCGGATTTTTATCACCCAATGTAGCCAACGTTCTTGTAAATAACTTCGGAATAGCCGGAATTACCGAACCGGCAAAAGATATTGAAATGTTTATGGCATAAACATGTAGGGTCACGCTTCGGCGTGACCTTTTATTTTATTAAAAAATTATTTTATGAAAATTGTAAACCCAAATGATCTGGAAATAAAACAAACTCCGCATGGAGTAGATGTAAGAATGCTTTATGACAAAGAAACTGCTCAGGCAGTACAAATTACCCTCAAGCCCGGCGAAGCCCTGAAGCCACACATTACCCCGGTTGATGTATTCTTCTTTATTCTGGAAGGAACTCCGCACGTTATGGTTGGAAATGAAAAAACCAGGGTCCAGTCAAACTGTTTGGTTGAAAGTCCGAAAGATATCGTTCATTGCCTTTATAATGAGTCTGATAAACCGGCAAGGATTCTTGTTGTGAAAGCACCAAAACCTCAATCAGCTGCCCGTCTGTTATAACTTATTTTGAATCAATATAAATTGATCGGCAGAAGTATTTTTAATAATAAAAGAGTTTTTGGTATGAAATTATTCTTTAATTTAGCAAAAAAAGACAAGAATTTCTTTTATTCATGATTAAGCGGATAATCAAATTTATTACACCTCCCGGAAACTGGAGAATTCCAGTCGTAATACTATTCGGGGTTTTCTGTGGTATGGGTGCCTATTCGGTGTATATTTCCAAGGCATGGACCTATATGTCTGATGATCCGGAGGTCTGCGTGAACTGCCACATTATGGCACCGCAATATGCCACATGGAGTCACAGTGCACACCGCGAAGTGGCTGTTTGCAACGATTGCCATGTGCCGCATGATAATGTTTTCAGAAAGTATTTTTTTAAGGCAAAGGATGGGATGCGTCATGCGACTCTTTTTACTTTAAGAGCCGAACGCGAAGTAATTTTTATCGGAGAGGATGGGAAAAAAGTTGTCCAGGAAAACTGCATCCGTTGCCATTCTGATCTTTTTGACAGATCAAAACTCATATCACAAACTAAAGGTATGTATCAGGTAAATACCGGTGACAGATATTGCTGGGAGTGTCACCGCGAAACGCCACATGGCCGTGTCAGTAGTTTGTCTAGTGTGCCATGGGCAAGGGTTCCGGTTCCTGAAAGTCCGGTTCCGGATTGGTTAAAAAGTCTTGTTGAATAATTAAAACTGTAATATATGAAGTCCATTAATGAACAAGTGAAAAGGAGACCCTGGTTAGGATGGGTACTGTTTTTTGTTACCATGATCGTGGTTTTTTTCCTCGGTCTTCTTGCTTCAACAATCATGGAAAGAAGGGCAGAAGCTGTTTTTGCCTATACACCTCAGGTTGAGCTTTCCGAGTTTGAACCGAGAAATGAAATCTGGGGCGAAAACTTTCCGCGTGAATTCCAGTCATACTATGAAACTGCCGATACAACATATGGCAGCAAGTATAATGGCAATAAAATGATTGATATGCTGGAGATTGATCCCAAACTTGTTGTTTTATGGGCAGGATATGGTTTTTCAAAAGACTACAACCAAAGCCGCGGGCATTATTATGCCGTAACTGATGTTTATAACTCTCTAAGGACAGGCGCTCCCGGAGTAGATGCCGAAGAACCGATGGTGGCTACCTGCTGGACTTGTAAATCACCGGATGTACCACGTTTGATGCATGAACTTCAGCAGAAAATGGGTTCTGAAGAAGGAATTGCCGAATTTTATAGTGGAAAATGGTCAAAATGGGGAGAGGAAATCATTAACCCTATTGGCTGTGCCGATTGCCATGATCCTGTTAGCATGAACCTCAGAATTACCCGTCCGGCCCTGATTGAAGCATTCAAGAAAAGAGGAAAAGATGTGACCAAAGCCAGCCATCAGGAAATGCGCTCACTGGTTTGTGCCCAATGCCATGTTGAATATTATTTTGACAAAAAGAAATATGAAGGCGCTGCTTACCTGACATTCCCATGGAAAGACGGAATGACCTGCGATGACATGGAAAAATATTACGATACCATACAGTTTTCTGACTGGACGCATGCACTCAGCCGCGCCCCCATGCTTAAAGCCCAACATCCCGATTATGAGATGTTTTTTACCGGAGTTCATGCTGATCGCGGAGTTGCCTGCGCTGATTGCCACATGCCTTACAGAACCGAGGGAGGCGTAAAATACACCAATCATAAAATCATGTCGCCCCTGAATAACGTTGCCAATTCATGCCAGGTTTGTCATCGCGAGGAAACCGATAAACTGATTAAAAATGTTTATGAACGTCAGGATAAGATAATTCAGAACCGCGACAAGCTTGAAGAACTGCTTGTGCGTGCCCATGTTGAGGCAAAAACCGCCTGGGACAAAGGCGCCACCGAAGAACAAATGAAAGATATCCTTAACGATATTCGCAGAGCACAGTGGAGATGGGACTTTGCGGCTGCCGGACATGGCAACTCATTCCATTCACCTGTTGAAACCAGCAGGATTATTGCGAACGGAATCAATTTTGCACAGGAAGCCAGAATAAAACTTGCCCGTGTTTTAGCTAAACTTGGTGTAGAAGGAGAAGTACCATACCCCGATATCACCACCAAAGCCAAAGCTCAGGAGTTTATCGGACTGGATATGAAAAAGCTTAATGAAGGAAAACAAACCTTTATTAAAAATACCGTTCCTAAATGGCTTGAAAAAGCTAAAGCCCGCGAAGCAAAGTGGGGTGTTAAAAGGCTTTAATGATGTGACAAGGTTATTTTCCGGGATAATACGAAATAAGCATAGAATAATTTTGGTTATTTTAAACTTATACTTTAAATTTGCATGGTATATTTAAAATACAACTTTAAATTTGCATGTTTGTAAGAAAACAAATCTTTGAAGGATCAGGAAAGGAAACCTTGTTTTTTTGGGGAGCCAGACAAACAGGAAAAACCACTTTGCTTAAGACTTTATACCCAAATTCACTTTACATCAACTTGCTGCTCAATTCCGAATTTTTGAAGTTTAGTCAGAACCCCGATTTATTAAGGCAGATTATCACGGCCAAATTGCCCGACAAACCTGTTATTATTGATGAAGTGCAAAGGATACCTGAAATTCTGAATGAAGTACAATGGCTTATAACGAATACTCAGGTAAGGTTTATCCTTAGTGGTTCAAGTCCCAGAAAAATCGTACGTTCCGGACATAATCTGTTAGGAGGAAGGGCATTGCGCTATGAATTGTATCCCCTGGTTTTTCCAGAAATTGACAATTTTGACCTGATGAAAGCGCTGAATTCAGGTTTGTTGCCGAGGCATTATTTGGCTGAAAAACCAAAAAAATTAATTGCTGCATATATTGGTTCTTACCTCAGGGATGAAATTATTGCTGAAGCTTCGCTAAGAAATATTGCTGCTTTTACCAGGTTTCTTGAAAGTGCTGCCTTTTCAAACGGTGAAATAGTCAACTATTCCAATATTGCAGCCGATTGCGGAGTGAGTTCAGTAACAGTTAAGGATTATTTTCAGATTCTTGAGGACACAATGACCGGACGCTTTTTACCTGCATTTACAAAAAAAGCCAAACGACGGGTAATAGCTGCCCCAAAGTTTTATTATTTTGATATTGGTGTTGCTAATTATCTTTTGAAAAGAAATCATATTGAGAAAAAAAGTGAGCAATTTGGCAGTGCCTTTGAGCATTTTATTTATCTGGAATTATACGCGCATAGCAACTATTCTGATTTGAATTATAGCCTGAGTTACTGGAGAACAGCCACTCAAATTGAGGTTGATTTTGTTTTGGGCGATCATGAAATTGCCATTGAAGTAAAAGCAAATGAAATGGTCAATTCCAGACATATCAAGGGATTGAAACAATTTGGATCGGAATACAATGTAAAACGGCTCATCGTGGTCAGCAATGACGAATATTACAGGAAAATTGAGAATGTTGAAATTATGCCCTGGGCTTATTTTCTGAATGAGCTTTGGGGTGGAAATATAATAAAATAGAAAATTGACAACAATTAATAAAAAACGACAATTCTGGCAGTATCCCTGGAGTTACCGGGAAGGTTTCCTCATTGCCATTGCACTGGTGATTGCCGGATTTGCCATTGGTTATGTCATTGACAAAGAGGTAAAAGCGATTACTTTTCCGGAGAACCTGGTTACGGGCGGAGTCATCATTCTACTCCTTTTGATTACCCATCTTTTTTTCAGAAAACATGAGTTTGTGAAGTGGATTGCATCAGTCCCGGCGGCCATTTCAGCAATTTCAGCCTATGCATTTCTTGTTTTGCTCATGGGCTTTATCAGGCAAAATCCCGAAGAGTCATCTGAGTTTTTAAACCGCACAGGGCTGTCGCATCTCACAAGTTCTCAGGCATTTTTGTTTGCACAGATGTATTTTCTGGTCACCCTGGGTATGGTTACTTTGAAAAGAATTATTCCTTTTAAGACAAAAAACATAGGGTTCATGCTCAATCACCTCGGTCTGTGGATAACCATTGCAGCCGCATCGCTGGGTGCCGGTGATATTCAGAGAGTCAGCATGGAAATCAATGACCGCGAACCGGTTTTTGTCGGAACCGACCAGCAGGGAAACATGTTGGATGACATGGGATTAGCCATTCAGCTTATTGATTTTAAAATGGAAAGTTACCCTCCCAAAGCTTTTATTGTTGACAGGGAAAGCGGCGATATCCTGAATCTCAAAAATGTTTTTTCACTTGAAATGGGAGCCAGGGGAAATATTCTGGGATGGGAAGTTGAAGTTGTTGATTTTATTGAATTTGGTGTGGGTGTTGGTGATAAATTCCATAAGGTTTATGATGTGGGCGCTGCTCCGGCTGCCTATGTAACAGCAAAAAAAGATGATAAAAAACTTGAAGGATGGATCAGTTGCGGCAGTTTCAGGTTCCCGGGAAATTTCCTTGATCTTGGAGGAAATGAACTGCTGGTTATGGACCGGCCTGCTCCGAAGAGCTTTGTTTCGGAAGTTAAGATCTACACCGAAGATGAAGAAGTCTTTGAAACCGAAATTGCAGTAAACAGTCCGGTTACCGTTAACGGCTGGAAAATCTATCAATACGATTACAACCACGACATGGGTGACTGGTCCGATATTTCAGTGATCGAACTGATCAAAGATCCGTGGCTGCCGGTTGTTTACACCGGAATATTTATGCTTATGGCAGGAGCTTTCTATATGTTTTGGACAGGAAACAGAAAAAAGACAGAATAATGGAAATGATCAGTTTTAATATTGTTGCATACGTCACAATGATTTTGTGGCTGGCAGGTTGTCTTTTTATAGTTTTCGGAAAAAAGGGCAATATATTGACTATTTCGGGCAACATCATGGTATTTGCAGGCGCACTTTTGTTGATCGCCTATCTTGTTATCCTTTGGATTAACCTTGAACGTCCGCCACTGAGAATCTTAGGCGAAACCCGTTTGTGGTATGCTGTTTTGCTGCCGGTTGTCGGAATAGCCATTTATCTCAGGCATGGTTATAAATGGTTTTTGTACTATTCACTGTTTATGGCATCGGTTTTTCTGGTGATAAACATTACAAAACCCGAAAATTTTGATAAAACCCTGATGCCGGCCTTGCAAAGTCCCTGGTTTGTTCCGCACGTAATTGTTTACATGATTTCTTATGCCTTGCTTGGAGCGTCATCGTATGTGGCGGCGCGGGGATTATATTTTCAGTATTACCGTCAGCCAAAACCTGAGTCCTTAAAAATATCAGATAACATTATCTTCACCGGTTTTGCCTTTCTTACTTTGGGATTGGTATTCGGAGCCCTGTGGGCCAAAGAGGCATGGGGACATTACTGGACCTGGGATCCAAAGGAAACATGGGCCATGCTTACCTGGCTGAGCTATCTGATTTACATCCATTTCAGATACAGGCATCCGCAAAAAACCACCTCAGCGCTCTGGATTATTGCACTTGCCTTTGTGGTGCTGCTGATATGCTGGCTCGGAATTAATTATCTGTCAGTGGCCGAAAACTCGGTTCATACTTATTCGGGACAGTAACAAACTCACATAAATAATTACTACCGTAATAAGCTCCCCTCCTCCGGAGGGGCAGGGGGTGGACTTCCCCTCCAAGGAGGGGTTAGGGGTGGGTAATTCCCTTCGGGAGTTGCCCGGGGAGACCCACCCCCAACCCCTCCGAGGAGGGGAGCTTGTCAGGACACCAAAAGAATTTTGGTGTAAAATTTTGCGCTTTAAGCAACTTTATCTTTCACATTTGCATTTCTTCAATAAAAATATCCCATGAAAGCATTACTTTTTATCTTAATCGCAATTTCGCTGGCATCATTTGCAGCAGACAAACCCGAAAAAATCAGGAAAAAGAAAAACAAAGATGCTCCTCCGGGCACCGTGTGGCTAAAGGACAGTTTATTTATTGACAGAACAGAGTCAAGGAACATGGACTACAGGGAGTATTTGTTTTGGCTAAAAAAAGTTCACGGTGAAGAAAGCGCCGAATATAAAATTGCGCTGCCCGATACGCTTGTCTGGAGGGATAAACTGGCTTACTGTGAACCTTATGTGGATTATTACTTTCGGCATCCTGCTTATGCCAATTACCCGATGGTTGGAGTTTCATACGAACAGGTGGAAGCATACTGCAAATGGCGTTCAGACAGGGTTAATGAGTGGTACATGATCAGGGATAAGAAGATCAGTTATGAATATTACAGTGATGTAAAAAACCGTCAGGCACTTGACTCAATGCTTGCAAAAAATCAAAAGGTCAGGTATCGTCTTCCTTCAAAGGAGGAGTGGGAGTATGCGGCTAAAGGAGGACTGGAGAATTCATTTTATCCGTGGGGAGGTCCGTACCTCAGGGATTACCGTGGCTGTTTTGAAGCCAACTTTAAGGTAATTGGTGATGAGAACATTCAGTATAACGACACCATAAAAGATTATGAGGTTGTTGATGAGCGACAGGTTTATATCTCTGATAATGCTGACATCACAGCTCCGGTTGATAGTTATAAGCCAAACGAATACGGAATATATAATATGTCTGGCAATGTTGCCGAAATGATATCAAACAAAGGCATCACCAAAGGCGGTTCATGGAAAACCCCGGGTTACCATCTTCGCATTGATGTGGATGGAAAATATGAAAAGCCCAGTTGTGATATTGGGTTCAGGTGTATTTGTGAGGTGTTGTATTGATTTTTTTAGCGCAGAGAAGAGCAAAGGAGGCGCAGAGGGCCGCAGAGATAATTTATTAATACTCTCTGCGCTTCTCTGCGGTAAAATTCTTTTAATTAAATCACCCCTCAGGCTCCGGGTGAATGGTCAAATGAAAATCCGAAATAATTTTCTCAAGTTCTTTTTCAACTTCATCGCAAACATCATGTACTTCAGCCAGAGATTTGTTTGCGGGCATTACCATATGCAATTCGGCAAATGAATATTTTCCGGCTTTTCTTGTACGCAAATCGTGGATTTTTATTTTCTTTATTTTGAAATAATCATGAATCATTTTTAAATCATTTTCATCCATGGCCGCATCTAACAATGGACTGAATGCCTTTTTAAGCAATTGATATGCTTCATATAAAATAAAGATGGCCACCAGAATTGCCACAATGGGGTCAAGAATCTGATAACCGGTAAGCCATATCAAACCCAAACCCAATGCCACACCCAAAGAAGTAAAAACATCTGCTTTAAGGTGAAGGGCATCGGCTTCCAAAGCAACAGATTTTGTTTTTTTGGCAACTTTGTACAATTGACGTGAAACAAGAATATTTACAACTGCCGAAACAAGCATGACCAATGAACCAAGTCCAAGAGACTCAATTTTTTCATCAGATTGTATTTTATTTATTGCTTCATAAATAATCCAGATGGAGGCAATAAAAATTAAAATGGCTTCAATTACTCCGGATATGTTTTCAATTTTTCCATGACCGTAAGGATGCTTTTTATCTGGAGGAGTATCTGAAACTTTTACTGAGAAAAAAGCTATAATTGCTGCTGCCAGGTCCATTGATGAGTGAATGGCTTCTGAAATAATACTCACCGATCCTGTTAAAATCCCAACTAATAATTTTATGATTATCAGAAAAGTATTTGAGATAACAGATAAACTTGCAACTTTTACTTTCTCGTTCATAAATTTTTTTTGTAAAAATAAATAAGGATTTTAAAAAAATATTTATGAATTAGATAGAAGTTTTTACCAACTTATTACCGGGTTATTACCGGCTAAACAGTTGAATGATAATATGATAAGATTTTTATTTTGCCGCTAATGCGCGAATAAAATAAAATTAGCGCATTAGCGGCAAAATAAATATTATTCTACCAATAGAATCTTCTTTACAAAATAACCTTCATCCCTTGTGTATATCTTGAAAAAGTAAATTCCTTTTTCGGCTTTGCTTAGATCAACTTTTAATTGTTGCTGTGGATTTGGGATTAATATTGTTTTAATGGTTTTTCCGGTGAGGTCGGTAATTTCCAACCTGCTTGCTTCAATACCCTTCATCTCAACCACAAACTCCCCGTTTCCGGGATTGGGATATACGGTAAGAGCTGAATTTGCTGCTGTTTCGGTTATGCTGATGGAGTTCAACACGACAATGTAATCTTCCATTACCAGCGTGTCAGGATCACAATAGCTGTTCCAGGATACCAGCGTTATGGTATAAACCCCCTCGGCATCATAGATACAGTATGGATTAATATCATTTGAGGAATCACCATTTCCGAAATGCCAGTGAAAAAGGTTGGCGTTTTCTGAGGTGTTTGTAAAGGTGGCTGTTGCCCCGGGTATATATAAAGTGTCAGAATTCACAGTAAACCCCGCAACCGGAGCGGCATGCATAATCACATAATTTTCAATGGTCAGGGTGTCACTGTCTATGCCGTGGTATGCAATCAATGTAACATCATAATCTCCCGGTTCTGCCCATGTAACCGTTGGTTCGGGGTCGGTTGTGGTCGCCGGTGTTCCTCCTTCAAAGATCCATAAATAGGAATCGGCATTGGATGAATTGTTGAGAAAGTCAATTTCTGAATCTTCGCATATGTCTGTAAAGGGGGTTGAAAATGAAGCGGAAACCACCGAGTATTCTGCTGTAATGCCATCTGAGGTGGTAACTCCCGAATACAAACCGGCCCCGTTTTCTGCTTTTACCGAGATGTAATAGGTTTGTCCGTTTACCAACGATAATCCGGTTGCTGTAAAATTGGTGGTTGTTCCATTGGATGTCCAATCAACCAGATCATTTCCTCCTGATGTGGTGCCAATGGCGTACCAGTAATCTGCAATGTCCGAATTCACATCTGTTGATCCCGTCCAGTTGGCCGAAAGCTCATTGGTTGAGGACGTGAGGTCTTCATCGGCGGTCAATCCGTCGTTGATGGTGGTGATACTGGCAGGTGGTGTCCAATCGATGTTGAAGGGATGATTCATTTCGACAGAGAATCTGTCGAAATTGTCCACCACTAGGGTGGACAGTACGGCTGAGGGTGTTGCAGGATTTGGGTTTTGATAGCGGATGTCGTCTGTTGAACTGCCGATTTCAATCCATTTTGTTCCCGGTCTTGATTTGTATACTTTGATGTCGTCGAAATAGGCAGAGCACAAGCGGGTGCGCAGGGAGATGCTGTTGGCGGTGGTGTGCGGATTGTGATCAACCCACGAAACAATTTTCTGGTCGTTTACAAAAACAGTAAATTCTCCGTAAAGTGAATCGGGATTGAAAAGCATTTTCACATCGTACCAGGTGCCGTTAGCAAGAGGAACTGTTCCGGTTGTTTCCAGATAATCTACATTGTCCACGTTTTTCCAGAGCTGCATTTCCCCCTCGGCAATCCTGAACCATGCCAGATATGAATTGCCCCGCTCGGTCAAGGTTGGATCGTCGCAGAAAATATGCAGTCCGGCGCGTCGTGTGGCATCTCCGCCGATGATCTGCATTTTAAACTGATATAAATAGGCATATTCATTGCTTTGCTCAATGGGAATGTACAGATTGGTGTTGCTCACTGACTGATTTGATTGATATAAATTTCCTCCGGTCACAGACCATGTCCCCGAACTGCTTACCCACTCCGGATTAAGTGTTGAGGAAAAATCATCAGCAAGAAATCCCTTGTCGGTATTGCTCCACCAGCTGGTTCCGTTGAAATCGAGTACCTGATAGAAACGTTGGTTTAATCCGTAGGAATTGACATCGGTATCGGTGAAGGTGGCTGAAAAATCTTCGGTTTGCCATTCGGTCGCGGGCTCATCAACCAGAGTAGCAGGATTTCCGCAACCGGTTCCGTCACTCATCCATCGGGCAACCCAGCCCGGACGAACAGTTGAGCCATCGGAGTGAAACTGGAAAGTCAGACTGCCACCCGAAGACAATATTGTGCCGGGCGAACCGGTGGTATTGCAATAGGTTCCCAACAAAGTGGATGAGGTGCTTGGCCCATCATAAATTTTAAGATAATCGTAATCGCAGGTGGCTCCGCTACCCGGTTCCAGATCGAAAGCATCAAAAATCATGGTGATTTCTGTAGCTCCGGTTGGTGTCAGAGTGAAAACAAAATCCTGTGAATTGCCATAATGGTGGGTGCTTCCGCCTGCATCGGTGAAAATTCCCGAACAATCGGTGCTGCCGTAGTTCGAAAGTGTTGCAGAAGTGGTGAATGTCGAGCTGACCCAGACAGATGAATCGTTGTCGCAAATGGTGGCCACTTCCCATGTATAATCGGTTCCCAAGCATAATCCTGAGATGTTCAGACTGTTATCCGCAGAAAAATATTCCCAGGATATTGGCCATCCTTCTTCGGTAACTTTAACTGCATAACCCAAAGCGCCTGAAATTGCGTTCCAGTTTAGTGTGGCTTCAGATTGTGTGATGGCGGTGGTTGTTAATCCGGTAGGTATCAAACAAGTTGGATCAGAAACAGTGAAATTTATTTCTTTTTCGCATCCGTTTACATCCTGAATCAAAACGCTGTATGTTCCGGTTGGTAGTCCGGTTTGGGTATCGGTTCCCAATCCTCCGGGTGTCCATAAATAAGTATAAGCCGGAACTCCGCCTGTTACAGAAACCTGAGCCGATCCGTCAGATAGGCCGGGGGCTGTGGGCGGAGTGACTGATACGTTTGCATTGATTTCCGCTGGTTCTGAAATGGTTGTTGAAGCAATATACGAATCAACGGCATCGGTAACCGTTACAGTGTAAACTCCGGGTTCCAGTCCGGTTATTGATGAACTCGTGGCCGCATTATTCCATAAATAGGAGATGGGAGGTGTTCCTCCGGCTAATCCTGCTGAAATGCTTCCGTCATTCTGTCCGAAACATGAAATATTTGTGGCTGTTAAAGATACGGGCGAGGTGATTTTTGTCCATCTCATGGCATCAAAAGCCAAAGATTGACCGGTGATTCCTGTCATATCTCCCAGATGCACATAACCTGTGGTTCCGGCATCAAAAAAGTACGTTCCCAAATCTACCCACTGATCTGAATAAATATTTTGATTCACTGAAACGGTGGTGTTTCCTCCCGAATAATAAATTTTATAAGGTGCTGTGGTGGCGGTGGCGTTGGTGGCCGGAATATACACTTCAATCTTGTAATTTCCGGGTTCGGTGATGGTGGGAGTCCAGTTTACAAAACAAATATCAACTCCGGTTGATTCGGTAATTGTCCACCACGAATGTCCGTTGTAACCTGTGTTTTGATCACGGTAATACTGCTGGATGTTGTATCCGCCGCCTAGGGTGCTGATCGTGTTTTCCACGTAAAACCCATGTCCGAAATGGTCATCATCAATCACTAAATTGCTGTAATTGGGCTGCGTGCTGCGTGCCCGTGTTGACCATGCAATGACGCCGTGACTGCCGTCCACATCGAGGTTCACGTATCCGTTGTTGTAACCCGGCCAGTCGTAAATGGCTCCGGCTCCATAAGGGTTCGGATATCCCGGAAGGTTTTTGTTCCCGTAAGGATCGTTGAACATGATGGAATGCAATCCCTCGATATAGCCAATGGCCAGTTTCACATGGCCCACGCTGGTGATGTACGAGCAGATGGGATGCGGATAACCCAGATCAATTTCGTCTTTGGTGTAGTGGTAGGAATTGGAGCTTGTCCAGATGGTATTCGAAACCATTCCGTGATGCTCGAGATATTCCTGCATGCTGCCCGTGGGCGTGCCTGTGCCCCACATGTAGCCGTATGCGCCCCAGGCATCGGTGCTGTAAGCGGCTTCATAAACATTGAAAAATAGTTCGTCGTAGCGGTACTTATCAGCCACGTATGAGCCGTAGCTGTTGTAATGGGTTGCACTCTCGTTGTTGGTGATGGTTGGCCATTCGGGCAGACGGTTGTAAAAAGCAGCAGCCATCACCGCTGTGGTGGGCTTGCATGAACCGTGACCATTGTGCCAGTCGGGCGTATCATACACCTGATTCACGTATGGGGCCGGACCTAATTGAACAACGCCTTTTGATGCATTGTGGTAATAATTTTTTGAGTCGTAAAATTCAATTTCAATTTTGCCGGAATGTGCATATTCAACAACCGGATTGAGTTCCCAGCTGTTTTTGTCATAAAAGGATGAAACAATTTGTTTGCCTGAATAGGTATGCCAGGCAATTTTATTCCAGCCGATAAAATTTGCACCCATTTCATAAACATCCGGAGTAAAAGTCAATTGTTTTTCGAAGCTGTTGTCGAATTTTTTAACGAAAAGGTCGGAACCGATGAAAGTCTGTTCGTTGGAAATGATTTTGTGGAAGATAACAAAATCCTCATCGGCAGAGAATTTGGGAGCCAGTCCGGGACCCAAATCGTAGGTCTGCTGATACAACAAATCATAAACATAGATGTGATCGCCCTGATAAAGCAGGTGGCTTCCGTTGGCAGAAAACTGGGGATAGGCATAATTTTGGTCACCTGATGTGATGATTCTGTCTTCCATGATATCAAAGAACAGGATATGGATTTGGTTGTTGTTATCGGCATAGGAAACGTAATTTCCGTCGGATGAAATTTTGACAATGTTCACGTAGCAGCCCAGATCGTAGGTTTTGGTTTCGCTTTGGCTTTTCACAAAAAGAGTATTTTCGACGGTAAAAGCCATATGGCCATCAGCAGAAAAACTCACCTGGCCACATTTTTCGGCGGGAGCGTGGAGTTCGACCAGTTTGTTGGTTAGGAAATCAAAAACAGTAGGGATTTGCATACCCGTTTCGGTAATTTTCTTGAAGCCGAGCATTTTGCCATCCGGACTCATTTCGTAATACCTTCCGCAGCCGGCAGAGGCGGTGATTTTTTTCAGAGCACCGTTTTGCAGCATATAAAGTTTAGAAGCATAGTTATCGGTAAAAACCAATCCGTTCATTGATTGGGACAGTCCGGTAAAATAGCCATCCTCCTCAGCGGCATAAGGAAATCGTGCATTTTGGCCAAATGCAAATGACAAAACTGTCAAAAAAACAAGTGTAAGTTTAAAGCGGTTCATAGTAAACAGGTTGAATCGTATAATGATGTAAAAGTACGAAATTTTGAAAAGACATCAAAGGAGGGGATTTAATATATCTTTAAGAAGACTGTCGGTTTACATTTTTAATAGGGCAGTAATCCGATAGAAATCAGATGCGAACAGATGAATTGTGTTCACAAGATTTTTTATGTTTAACAAAATAATTCAACAGAAATGTTTTTTACTATTTTTGAAATATGAAATTAGTTGAATCTTTTAATGATGTTTTGCAGATGATTAACGCTGCAAAAGAGAGATCAGTACTTGCCGTGAATAGTGAATTAATTGGGCTATATTGGAATATAGGAAAATATATCAGTGATAAGGTAAATAATTCTGATTGGGGCAATCGTATTGTTGCAAATCTGTCTGATTACATTAATAAAAACGCACCTGAAACAAGAGGGTTTTCCTCTCAGAATTTATGGAGAATGAAACAGTTTTATGAGACTTATGTTGATACCCCAAAACTCTCATCACTGCTGAGAGAAATTAGCTGGACAAATAATTTGATGATTTTTTCAAAAGCAAAAACAAATGAAGAAAGGGAGTTTTATTTAAAACTGACTGCTAAAGAAAAATATACTTCAAGAGAGTTGGAACGTCAAATCGACAGTGGTTTATTTGAACGATTAATCATCTCTGACAGAAAAATCTCATCAGTGCTGAGAGAAATACATCCCAAATCAATCGATGCGTTCAGAGACAATTACATACTTGATTTTCTGTCCCTTCCAAAGCCATTTTCCGAAAAGGATTTACGGAAATCAATTATTCAAAACCTAAAGACTTTCTTATTAGAATTTGGAAAAGACTTTTCATTTGTCGGAGAAGAGTATAGGGTTCAGGTTGGGACAAAGGACTTTTTCGTTGATTTGTTATTTTACCACAGAGATTTGCAGTGTTTGGTAGCATTTGATCTAAAAATCACTGATTTTAAACCGGAATACCTCGGCAAAATGGAGTTCTACCTTGAATCCTTAGATAGAGACATAAAAAAAGAACATGAAAAGCCAAGTGTTGGAGTTATTTTGTGTAAAAACAAAGATTCAAAAGTTGTTGAATATGCTCTTAGCAGAAGTATGTCCCCGGCGATGATTGCAAAATATGAAACAGAACTTATAGATAAAAATCTGCTTGAGAAAAAATTGGAAGAATTCTTTCAATTAGCCGAAAAATCAAAAACAGAAGAATAATGATTTTGGGTCGAACCGGCAAAAAATTCAGTTTTCAAAAACATAGAATCGTTTATTAAAAAATTGCAATTCCTATAAGTTAAATAGGAATATTTAACCCAATAAATTGCCCCCTCTTGATTCCCACCCAATTATCCCCTATCTTTGTTTATCTATGAAGAAAATTCTTGCCATATTTTTCATTGGTTTTGCTTTGGGTGGGAGCGCCCAAACATTGGATTATTTTATTTGTGAGGATTCTCTTTATAACCCTGGTGGGGGAACAGCAGTTATGGGTATCTACAATGAAAATGACATTTTATTTGTATTGGGCGATGGTGTTAAGCGCGGGGGGACAACAATATTAAATCGTGCAATAGGAAAATGGGACAATAACAACTGGCAAGATATGGCTGGTACAATAAATGCTTCAGGTTCTGGTGGTGGAAAGTGCTTAACTTACTTTAACGGATTTTATTATATGGGAGGGAGTTTTGCATATATAGGTACAGATATAAATGCTGCATATTTTGTATATTGGGATGGAGATTCTTGGGAAGGAGTCCCAAATTCATATGGTGTTATGACACAGACAGTTTTTGACATGACAATTTACAATAATATGCTAGTAATTGGTGGCAGGTTTCATTCCATTGGCACAGCAGATCCATTAAATTTTTACTGTATTGCTGCTTATGACGGGACGGATTATATAAACATGGGAACAATGCCGGAAACTGTTTTTGCTTTAGAAACATACAATGGCGAGTTGTATGCAGGGGGAGCATGGTTTACATTGAGAAAATACACTGGGGCAGGGACGGGTTATGATGTTTGGGAAGATGTTGGAGGATATTTGAATTATTATGTGAAGGATATGGAGGTTGATACTTTTAATAACTTTTTATTGGTAGCAGGAGGTTTTACAATGGTCGATGACTCGATTCCATGTGACTACGGCATTTGGGATGGGTTTAGATGGTCTGGAGTTGGAACGGGTGAAGGGTATGCTCTTGATGCTAACGCAATTTGCTTATACAATGGAGATGTTTATCTTGGTGGAAACTGGGATACTATCGGAGGACAGGGTGTTGGTTATTGTGCCTTTTTTGACGGTGAGCAGTGGCAAAGGGTTAATTCAGGCATTTATACGAGAGTAAACGCCCTTGAGGTTTTTAGGGATACATTGTTCATTGGCCAAGATTGGCTTCCCACCCAAGGTGATACCCTTCGGGGAACTTTGGCTCGATATTATGCCCTATACGATGGCAATTGTCGTTATATGCGGCCAAGAGTCCAATCAATTACCGATACTTTCTACATGTACTCCGGCGAAGCCGAAGTACAACTCTACAACAACAATGCATACGTTGATTCCTGGGAATGGGACTTTGGCGATTCAGGTACTTCCAACGTAAAAGACCCAACCCACATTTACACCGCCACCGGCGATTACAACGTGCATGTCACAGTAACCGATGGCGCATGTATCAAAACTGCTTCAAAAATAATCCATGTTTTGCTTGGCGATGAAATACCCGAGATTGAAAATATCCATTTCAAAATTTATCCCAATCCCAGTGATGGGGTGGTTTATGTTGAGGTGGGAGATAGTCAGGGTGCAACTTCCGCTAGTCAGGGTGCGACTCAAAGTCGCACCCTGACTAAGAATTCCGGCCTCACCCTCCGCATCACCGGCCTAAACGGCCACACCAAAACCACCGTTCCCGTCACCGCCGAAAAAACCGCCATCAACACCAACGGCTGGGAAAAGGGAACCTATCTTGTTAATTTGTTTGTGGATGGGAAATTGGTGCGGACTGAGAAGTTGGTGGTAGAGTAAGAAAATCCTGAATATAAAATCTTAGTTATTTTTATTTATCAGATTAACAATCACTTTGACCATGACATCTTTTTCCTCAGGTTTACTTACCGCTATCATCAAAGTCAAGGCAACCAAAGTATTATCAGCAATTCTTTTGTTTCCCTTTTTATCAAACAGGATGTTGTTTCGTTCCATGAAGTAAAGGAAAAGAAATGCAGCTATCCGCTTATTGCCATCTGAAAATGAATGATTCTTTGTGATGAAGTACAATAAATTCGCTGCCTTTTCCTCAATACTTGGATACAGGTCCATTCCTCCGAATGTCTGATAAATAGTTGTGATGGAACTTCTGAAAGACTCATCTTTTTCCCGTCCGAACAATTCGCTGTTCGCAAAAGCTTTTTTCACAAGAGCGATTTGAGTGATAGCTTCTTTGTATGACAATTGATAAATTTCCTTGCCGGATGTGTCTTTAATTTCCAGCTTTTGATAATCATATTGATCTAAAATATCCAATGCATGGGCATAATCTGATATTATTTTCAGGAGCCCGGTACTTTCATCGTTTGTCAGAGGTTTATAACTTAAAACATTTCCAAGTATTTTTACTGAATTTTGTAGTTCTTTTAGCTGTTCATTTTGTTTTCTGATAAGTTTTTCGTTAATCGAATATCCCTTTATCAAGTATTCCTTCAAAATTTTATTAGCCCACATTCTGAATTCAGTACCACGAATTGAATTAACCCTATACCCAACCGCAATAATTACATCAAGATTGTAGAATTTAATGTTACGTTTTATTTCCCTGTCGCCTTCTTTCTGAACTTGTGCAAAAATTGCACAAGTTGAATCACTGTCCAATTCATTTGATTTATAAATATTTAAGATGTGTTTGTTTAATGAGGTCCTGTTCGTTTCAAAAAGTGATTCCAGTTGATATTGATTTAACCAAACAGTATCATTTTCAAGTGTTACCTGAATTTCAGTTTTTCCATCTTTAGTTCTAAATATTTGAATATCTGAATTATTCATTTTGTTTTTTTTTGTAAAAATACATAAATTTTTCAGCAACCAATGTTTGTGTTAATAAGATGAATAATATAAAAATGGCATAAATCAACAATCTAAAACCAACTTCAATTTAACCTGTCATGGCGAGGCACGAAGCCATCTCCAAATATTTACCCCAATTCTTGATTTCCACCCAATTATCCCCTATCTTTGTTTATCTATGAAGAAAATTCTGGTCATATTTTTGATTGGCTTGGCTTTGGGTGGGAGAGCCCAGGAATTTGTTCCTTTTGGTGAAGATTCTTTGTACAATAGTTATAATTCACCAAGTGTTATGAGATGTATTTATCCAAATGGCCAAAATTTATATATTGGAGGTGGAGCAATACATTACGGAGGGACCGAATCATTATACCAGATTGGTTATTATTATAATGATGGCTGGCATTCCATGGACAATGGTTTTGATGGGCCAAGCGGTCAGGTTTTTAGCATTATGAAATATAATAACGAGATATACATTGGTGGGATGTTTTCAGATATGCTTGATTTGCCAAATACAGAAAGCATTGCAAGGTTCAACGGCACAAACTGGGAGGCGGTAGCCAACACTTTTGGCGCACTTAACGGATACGTCTTCGACATGGCAGTATATGATAACAAACTGGTTATCGGAGGGGGGTTTCATAGTATCGGGGGCGTTTTTTATAATTTCCCATTTATTGCTGCCTATGATGGAACTGACTTTATTAGTATGGATACTTTGCCTGATAATGTTATGGCACTTGGGGTGCTTAATGGCGAGTTATATTCAGGTGGAGGATGGTTCACATTGAAAAAATATAATACTGAAAATAATTGGGAGGATGTTGGTGGGCATATGAATTATTATATCCGGGGCATGATGGTTGATACAATCAACAGTTTTTTATATGTTTCCGGCGGGTTCAATATTGTTGATGACAGTTTGCCCACTGATGCAGTGGCTATATGGGACGGGTTTACATGGAGCCCGATTGGGGGATCTGGTATAGTCAATGATATTTATACTATGACAATATACAGGGGAGATTTATATTGCAATTCCGGGATTGATACCATAGGAGGAGTATTCACCGGTCGTCTTATCAGATGGGATGGTTCAGAGTGGTCACCGGGTGTTCCGGGGGGAATAAACTTTGCAGTAACTTCCCTGGCAGTATATGATGATATGCTGTGGATCGGTGGCTGGGGACCATTGGACGGCACCATGGAATGTCCTATGGATACGGCAGTCAAGACCCTTGCCCGCTGGTACCTGCCACCTGATACAAGCTGCAAATACCTTAACCCACGGGTACAAACTTATACAGATACATTTTATGTAGGCCAGCCGGCACAGTTTTATAACAACAACCCGTATGTGCAAACATGGCAGTGGGATTTCGGCGATTCAGGCACAGCCAACGTTAAAGACCCAATGCACATTTACACAGCAACAGGCGATTACAATGTTCAAGTAACAGTAACCGATGGGGCATGTGTAAAAACTGCTACAAAAACAATCCATGTTTTGCTAGGTGATGAAATACCCGAGATTGAAAATATAGACTTCAAAATCTACCCCAACCCCAGCGATGGGATGGTTTATGTTGAGGTGGGGGATAGTTGGGAAAGTCAGCGCGCTTGCACCCTGACTAAGCGCGAGGGCCTCACCCTCCGCATCACCGGCCTAAACGGCCACACCAAAACCACCGTTCCCGTTACCGGCGAAAAAACCGCCATCAACACCACCGGCTGGGCCAAGGGAACCTATCTGGTTAATTTGTTTATGGATGGGAAATTGGTGCGGACTGAGAAGTTGGTGGTGGAGTAAATACAATATTTTCATTAAACTTGTGCAAACCGCCCCAACGGGGCCCAAGCACCAACACAGGGCACCGCCCTGTGAAAAATCATAGCAAAGACAAAGCCCTGAAAGGGCGCAAGCAATAACGAATATTAATGCTTGCGCCCCTTCAGGGCTTTTCCCCTTCGCAACAAATTAAACAGGGCGATGCCCTGTTCTGTTGCTTATGCCCTTTCAGGGCGGAACATAAAAGTATTAAGTTTCCTAAGTTTTAATCATGATAATTAAAATTTAAAAACAACACCCATCATGCCAAATTCAAGTTTTTTCATAAATTTGATCAGTATTTACAATCAAAATCAAAGGTTAGTTTCCCTACCGCCCCAACGGGGCCCAAGCACCAACACAGGGCATCGCCCTGTGAAAAAACACAGGAAACTCATAGCCCTGAAAGGGCGCAAGCAATAATAACATAAATGCTTTCGCCCCTTCAGTGCGTTGAGATTATAGTAACATATCAAGAGTCAGTTCCCTAAGTTATAAACACGCTTATAGAAATATATAAAAATTAATCAATCATGCCAAATTAAAGTTTTTTCGTAAATTTGATAAGTATTTACAATCAAAATCAAAACAAATGAAAATCAAAATACTATCAATTCTTCTGGTGATAATCGCAGTAATAAGCTACTCTCAAACCATCACAAAACCCTTCGCTTTTGGAGAAAAATCAATGGAGATAACCATCACGCCCGGTGAAAAATGGATCAATCCTACAGAGAAAACCGATGGAACATCCTATGTTGTCTGGGCTGAAGGCACCAGTGGCAGTTATTCGAATTTGCTGGTAATGTCAGAAAAAATCACCTTGAAACCCGAACTACAGCCCGAAGCATTTCCCTTTTGGTCATACAAAAAAACCAAAATTGCTGTAGATGTGAACTCCGGTGCCACCTACCAAACAGCGCAGCCCTTACCGCAGGAAGTGGCTTATTATATTTATATTGAAGTCAGTCAGCCGCTTAAAGAAGGCGAAAAGGAAAAATCCCCGTCAATAATCTATATGGCAACGTACAGTCTGAACGAAGGCATCAATGAACTTGAAATGGTGTTGCTGGGTTATGGCAGCAACGGCTATGTGAACACCAATATATCCGGAGTTGAGGAAATCGGGAAGATTGTGAAGGGGGCTAAGATTTTGGTGAAGTAATCTTGCAAATTATCAGGTATTTGGTTACTGTTCAGGAACTCTGAATAATTAACATTCTTATCGAAAGCGATTTTCTGAAAAAATTACAGTGATAATAAAGTTGGTGCAGCGCTCATAGACTTCAGGCTAATGCTTTTCATTATCAAACACACAACACGAACTGTCATCCCGAGCGGAGCGAGGGATCTCTTTGTTATAATTTGATAATTATTTTGTTGTAAAATAAACCTGAATGCCATGTGCGCTGCACCATATCTATTTCTAACATCTATCGATTAGTCAATAAATGAATGTGCAAAAATAAAGGCAGGGCGCAATTAAAAAACATCAACTAATAACAGTTATATTTTCTAAAAATCTCTCCTTATCCACAAAAAGTATAATATTTGAGGATTTACAATCTTATCTTTGCAGAAAAAAAATGAAACTTATAGATATAATCTCCGCCCGCCAAAGCGTCAGAAAATACTCCGACAAACCGGTTGACAGGGAAAAAATTATTCGCTGCCTCGAAGCTGCCCGTCTGGCCCCGTCGGCATGCAATTCCCAACCATGGAAATTTATTGTGGTTGATGAGCCCGGGCTAAAATCAAAGGTGGCTAAAGAAACATACGGACCGCTTATCAGGTTTAATAAATTTGCTGCCGAAGCTCCGGTTATGATTGTGGTGGTCATTGAAAAACCAAAGCTCATCACCCAAATCGGGGAAACATTGAAAAACAAGGAATATCCGCTGATTGACCTGGGTATTGCCTGCGAGCATTTTTGCCTACAGGCACAGGAAGATGGTCTGGGCACCTGCATGCTCGGCTGGTTCAATGAAAAACCACTGAAAAAACTGCTGAACATTCCCGAAAAACGCACGATCGGACTGGTCATTTCGCTGGGCTATGCCCCCGATGGCTACAAACAACGAATGAAAATCAGGAAAACGATGGAGGAGATGTCGGGGTTTAATGGGTATTAAATATTTTTTGTAGAGACGCAATATTTTGTAGAGACGCAAAATATTGCGTCTCTACAAAATATTGAATTATATTTGCAAAATAAAACATGAAATTCTATGGACGACATTCTAAAAATCTACGAAAAAAGGATTGACCCGGCTTTTGTTGCTGAGGAGCTGAAAAAAATCAAGGAAGAATCCAAAAAACACCACAACACCAAAACACTGAAACAGATATTTAATCTGCTCGATATTACAACGTTAAATACTACTGATTCTTCATCAACCGGAGAAGAACTGGCCACCAAAGTCACCAATTTCCACAATAAATTCCCCAACATGCCTGATGTGGCGGCCATTTGCGTGTACCCCACGCTGGTTGAGGTTGTCAGGGAGTTTTTGGATCGCGATAATGTGAAAATTGCATCAGTGACTGCAGGTTTTCCTTCGAGCCAGACGTACCTTGCCATTAAAGCCGTTGAGTCAAAAATGGCCATAGAAAAAGGAGCCGATGAAATTGATATTGTCATGTCTGTTGGAACATTTCTTGAAGAAAATTACAAAGAAGTTTTTATCGAAATTGGCGTTATCAAAGAAGCCGTTGGCGAACATCATGTAAAAGTGATTCTTGAAACAGGCGCTTTGCCAACCTTAGACCACGTGCGCATTGCCAGCATCATCAGCATGGAAGCCCGTGCCGATTTTATTAAAACATCTACCGGAAAAATTACTCCGGCTGCCACTCCCGAAGCTGCCTACGTCATGACCGAGGCCATTGCCGATTATTACAAAAAAACCGGTAAAAAAGTTGGTTTCAAACCTGCCGGAGGCGTTGCTACTGTTGAAGATGCATTATTATATTATGCCATCGTGAAGCATAATCTCGGCGATGACTGGCTCAATAATGAACTTTTCAGGATTGGGGCTTCGCGACTGGCAAACAACATCCTTACCGAAATCGTAAAACTCGAATCGGGCAAGGAAATCAAAGTGGAATATTTTTAGACAAAAAAACAGTTTTTATTTCACCCAAATTGTTTATCTTACAGGATTAAAAAAAACCTGTATGATGCGCCAGTATTTGTACCTGATTGTTTTTATATCTGCACTTAGCGGCGCAGTGGCGCAGACTTATAATTTCCGCACCTATTCCATCGAACACGGGTTGTCACAGTCACAGGTGTACGATTTCTGTCAGGATCCGGCAGGCAATATATGGATTAGTACATACAGCAGCGGGATTACCATTTACAACGGAATTACATCAAAATATTTATCCATGGCAGATGGACTTCCATCCGACTATGTTGTTTCTCTTTTGGCTTCATCAGATGGAAAAATCTGGATAGGAACCACAGAGGGATTGTGTGTGTATGATGGTGAAAAAATTAAAATCATCAATGATAAAAAGGGAATGCTGCTCGGAACTACCATTTGGGATATCTGTGAAGATAAGGAGAAAAACATCTGGATTGGCACAAACCATGGCCTTTGGGTTTATCGTAAGGGAGAACTTGTTGGTTTTGAAGAGCTTAGTAAAGAGGTGATCTATTTGATTTACTGCAACAGCAAAAATGAAATCTGGATGCACGCCAGTAAAAAGGGCATTATCTGCTACCACAATAAAAAGTTTGACTATTCACGCTTCGATGAGCTGGATAACGAAATAACAAATGATTTTTTTGAAGACAGCAAAGGCAATTTCTGGTTGGGCACTTCGAAAGGACTTTTCCTTGAAAAAAACGGAAAAACAACCAGATATTCAACTGAAGACGGTTTGTTGATAAACAACGCCTATTCGGTTGTTGAAGACAAAAAGGGCAGAATATGGGTGGGCACATTTGGAGGCGGACTTAGTCTGTTTACCGGTAACGGCTTCAAAAATTTTACCGAGGAAAACGGATTGGCTTTTAACAAAGTGAACAGACTTTTTATAGATGACCAGAATAATCTGTGGATTGGAACCGACGGGGGCGGAGCAAGTATTTTGAAAGACCACAGCTTTGCCCATGTGCCATTTTCAAAAGCACACAGCAAGGTGCTTGTTATGTCGGTTTTGTGCCGCGAAAATGGCGAGGTATGGCTTGGCAGCGAAGGTAACGGGGTACTGAAAATCGGTGAAAAGGAAGGGGTAATAATTACCCAGAAAGACGGTTTGACCGACAATACCGCAAACTGCATATTCGAAGACAGGGATCATAACATTTGGATTGCATCAGACGAAGGGTTGAATAAAATTGTAAACGGAAAAATTACCGCATTCAGGTTTAATGAGAAACTAAAAGGTATTACGGTGATGAGCATTGTTCAGGATACCTCGGGAACACTTTGGTTGGGAACAAACGGAGAAGGGTTGTATTACCTCAATGACACAGCTTGTAGGCAATACAGCCACAGATTTCTTAATGACAATGCGGTTTGGGATTTATATTATAGCAGAAATGGATCTTTGATTATTGCTACAGAAGACGGTTTGGGAATTCTGAAAAATGACCGGCTCAGACTGTTTAAAAAGGATGACGGACTTATCAATAACAGTATCTGGACTATCTGCGAAGATGAAGACAATAACCTTTGGCTGGGTACCAACATGGGCATCAGCAGGTTTGACGGAAAAAAATTCAGGAATTATACAATTAATGAAGGACTTGCATCAAACACCATTTATATTCTGACTTTCGACCAGCAAGGGTATCTCTGGGTAGGAACTGAAAAGGGTGCCGATAAAATCAAATTCAGCAGAAAGGGTGATATTCTCTGGAAAAAACACTATGGAAAAAATCAGGGATTTGTAAGTATTGAATGTAACAGTAATGCAGTAGCCATAGATAACTCAGGAAAAATATGGTTTGGAACCATTGATGGGGTTATTATGCATGATCCGGTGGAATCTGCCGACAATAAAATTCCGCCCAAAACAATGATTACCAACGTGAAACTATTTTATGAAAATATTAGGTGGAGCAATTACTCTGATGAAAAGACATCCTGGAACAAAATCCCCGGACATATTTCCCTGCCTTACAACCAAAACACAATAACCATCGAATTTGCCGCAGTAAATTTTTCCTCGCCCGAAAATGTAAGATACAAATATATGCTTGAAGGATTTGATACCGATTGGGCTCCGGTAACCTCCAAAAACTATGAGCGGTATTCAAACCTTCCCCCGGGTGATTATACTTTTAAACTTTTAGCATGCAATGAGGATGGTATCTGGACCAAAGAGCCGGTTACCTTCAGTTTTACTGTTAACCCACCATTCTGGAAAACCCTGTGGTTTTATATTACCTGCATTCTTATTGGCGTATTGATAGTTTACGTTTATACCAGATTAAGAATCCGGAGCCTGGAAAAATCAAAACAAAACCTCTCAAGGATTGTCAGGGAAAGAACTTATGAGATTGTTACACAAAAGGAAGAAATCGAAGAAAAACGCCGGCAGCTTGAGATTGCATACAAGGACATTACCGACAGTGTGAAATATGCGCAGCGCATACAAAAAGCCATTTTACCCGATCCGAAATTGCTCGAGGATTATTTCCCTGAGTCATTTTTAATCCTCAAACCAAAAGATTATGTGAGCGGTGATTTTTATTGGTTTACCCGAAAAAATGACACCTATGTTATTGCAGCTATTGACTGCACCGGACATGGTGTTCCCGGAGCATTTATGTCCCTCATCGGTCACGAAATCCTTGACAGTATTGTAAAAGAAAATCATATTACCAAGCCATCGGCCATTCTTAATATTCTTGACAGAAAAATCATGTCGATTTTGCACCATTCCGACTCCAATCAATACACAAAAGACGGTATGGATCTTGCAATTTGCAGTATTGATAAAAACAACGAAACCATTGATTTCAGCGGATCTTACCGACCGTTATTACTGATAAGGCAGGGAAAACTGACTGAAATAAAAGGAGATAAGTACACCGCAGGTGGATATTCAAAAGAAGAGAAACAATATACTAACCATCAGATGAAATATGAAAAAGGCGATTGTATTTATTTGTTTTCGGATGGTTATGTTGATCAGTTTGGAGGAGCTGAAGGACTGAAGTTTATGACGCGAAGGTTCAAAAAAACACTGCTTGAAATAAACCATTTAAAAATGAGCGAACAAAAAGAAAATCTCCGACGTATATTTGCTGAGTGGAAAGGTTCGTATGAGCAGGTTGATGATATTTTAATAATTGGAATAAGAATTACATGAAAGTCAGGATATTAGCATTTTTATTGATTATTTCTTTTCCGGTTTCTCTTTTGTCAAAGGAAAAGGAGGAAATCGGGCAGTTAATCAGACAGGCAAGCGATGAAAACGATTCTGTAAGAATTTCGGCTAACATCAAACTGGCTGAAATATTTACGGAGGATAATTACTCCCTTGCCGAAAAATATGCACTCACTGCTCTTGAAGTTTCTTTGACAAAGGAAAGAAAAAAGGATGAAGCTGATGCCTGCAATGCGCTGGGATTGATTTATATACAGGCAAAAAAATATGATAAGGCACTGGAAAAATTTTATAATTGTCTGAAAATCAGAAAAGAAATTAAGGAAATGGCGGGAGTGGCTGATTGCTATAACAATCTTGGTTTGGTTTTCAGATCAACGGGTGAAGTTGAAAAAAGTCTTGAGCACTTTCTGAAAGCAGCCGAAGTAGCTAAAACCAATAATTACCAGAAAAACATCGGGGCGTATTTTGACAATGCCGGAAAGAGTTATTACATGAATTCGGAGTATGAACTGGCGTATGATTTTTTTATGAAAAGTCTGGTTATCAGCGAATCAAACAATGATATCAAATCTACTGCAACCGTTTTAACCGATTTGGGCATGCTGTTTATAAAGCAGGATGAAAAGGAAAAAGCCATGGAATACCTTGAGAAAGCTTACATGCTTGCCAAAACAAACCGGCTTTTGCCTGAAACCCGAAGGGCTGCAGAAGTTTTAAATAGTCTGTTTATCCTTTCAGATGATTACAAAAGTGCCTATTTTTATTATAAAGAATTTACCCGGCTCACCGACAGTATAAAAAGTATTAAACTTGCCAACAGAATGTCGTTTATCGAAACTGAAATTAAATTTGAAAAGGAGCAACAGCTTGAGCTGGTAAGTGTTGAAAAAGAGGAGCTTGAAAGCACGCTTATTCTTGAAAGACAGTTGTTTATCCTGGCGCTTTTTGTATTGGCGGCGGTCTCGGTTATAATAATTTTAATGTTGCTTTTCAAGGGTTTCAGACGAAAACGAACCAATCGTAAAATCATCAATGAGCAAAAGGTCAGTATTGAGGAAAAGTCAGGAGTTTTGTATTTGCAGAGCGATGAGATTGGCATGTTGAAAAACGAAATTGACAGAAATCAAAATCTGATTACTCAGCAACAAAATGAAAATCTGAAAATAAAAAATCAGATTATAGAAAGTGCTGAATATGCCTCAAGAATTTCTTCTGCACTGATTACCGGAAAAGAAGAATTCAGGCGTATTTTACCCGATTCTTTTATTATGAATATGCCCTGCGAGCATGGATCCGGTGATTTTTATTTTATCAGCAAGAAAGCAGACAGAATAATTATTGCGGTGGGCGATTGCACCGGCCGTGGTGTTGCCGGAACGTTGATGAGTGTTTTAGGAATGAATCTTTTCAGTATTGTGGTAAACGAGAAGGGTATTGCCCGTCCGAATGTTATTCTGAATACTGTAAGAGATCTTTTTAACCAGTCAGTTGGAGATAAATCCAACGATCACATGGAAGCCGCAGTAATTTCCATAAGCCATAAAACCAAAACCATTGAATATGCCGGAGCAAAAAGTCCGGCTTACATTGTAAGAAAAGATCATCATGGGGCTGAGGAATTGCAGCCCGACCGAATGCGTATTGGAGACACTGATATGATGCAGCCTTTTACAAATAAGTCAGTGAGCATTTCTGAGGGAGATTCCTTATATCTGTTTACCGACGGTTTTACTGCACAATTCGGAGGAAAAAGCGGAAAGAAATTCAACAACAACATGTTCAGGCAATTGTTAATTTGGTCGTCACCCCGTTCTGTTTACGATCAGGAAGCAGCAATAGCCGGGGCTTTCCACGAGTGGAAGGGCGAAAATGAGCAAGTGGATGATGTGCTGGTGGTGGGTGTAAAATTCTGATTATAGTTACTTTATTCTAAGAGAGCGTTTTTAAAAACTCCTCCAGCTTTCTGAAAGCCCGAGCCCGGTGTGAGATTTTGTTTTTCTCGGATAGTGGCATTTCGGCAAAGGTAAGGTCATAACCGTCAGGTACAAATATTGGATCGTAGCCGAAACCCTCATCTCCTCTTTTGAGGTCAATTATTTTGCCGTCCACAATTCCTTCGAAAAGATATTCTTTTCCTTTTATAATCAGCGCAATAACTGTTCTGAACCGGGCTTTGCGGTTGGAAAAGTTTTTCAATTCGGCCAGCAGTTTAGCCATATTGTCCTGAGCGTTTCTTTGTTCACCGGCATACCGTGCCGAATATACTCCGGGTTTCATACCAAGAGCCTCAACCTCCAGTCCGGTATCATCAGCAAAACAATCAATTTGATAGTTACTATATATATATTGCGCTTTTTGGAGTGCGTTACCTTCCAGTGTATCCTGATCCTCGGGAATCTCATCAAAACAACAGATATCCCTTAAGCCGGTAAGGTTGATATTTCCCCCCAGCATTTCCTGTATTTCTTTCAGCTTGTGGCTGTTGTTTGTGGCGAACAATAATTGCATGTAAGATAATTTGTTAATTTGTTAATTTGAAAATGTGCAAATTTTTCTGATGTTCGAAAATTATCGGGAAGCAAATGTGATGATTTTTTGACAAAAATAAAAATTCATTCAAGAAGAAAGCAATTGATTTAAAAACAATATTATATGTATTTTTTAATAATTATTGAACCAGCTGGTTTGCTGGCTTGCCGTAGGTTAAAACCTACGATCAATTTAAAATCAACTAATCTACAAATTTGCTAATCAACTAATTTTTCACAAACCGCACCGACTTCAAACTCCCCTCATAATTCATTTTAACATGATAAGTGCCTTTGGCAAGTTTTGAGGTGTTGTAGGTAAAGCGATTCAATCCGGCCAGCGGGGACTCAATGATGCCGCGGTCAACCTGTTTGCCATTGGAATCGTAGATATCCAGTATGATTACATCAGAATAAGGGATAATAAACTCAATGGTTATCTGGTCTCCGGCAGGATTTGGATAAGGTTCCAGAAGTGCGAAAGAGGCACCTTCGTTGTTGCATTTAATATTGTTTTGCGGATTGATGTCGGTAATTCCCGCATCAAGTTCAGCTTCAACGCAAATATAATCGGGCAATGTATAGTCAGAAAATTCATAAATGGCATGGAACGTATAATAGATAACGCTGCCCATCATGAATTCGCCTGTCCGGGTCTCTGTAAATGAAGAACCTTTATTGAAATCGATTTTCAGGTCAAGGTTATAAACCGGGATGGTTCCGAGGTTGGCAATAAAAGCCGAGACATACAGTTTATTATCGACAATTTCGTGATCAACAGAAAGCACTGCGATATCATAAATAGGCATGATTACAGAGATTTTTCTTATCAGTGTATCAAAACACCCTTCGTCGTTGGAGGTAATAAGCGTAATATCAAACACTCCGCTGTCGGCATAGGAAATAACAGGATCTATTTCAGTACTTGTTTGTCCGTCGCCGAAATCCCACAGATTATCATCAAATCGAAGACTGTTGTTTGTGAATTCGATTTCAGAGCCCGGCGTTCCAAACCAGGGGTTAAAGCCAAAATCAGAATAAGGCTTTTCAAATACGTTTAAAACACCAAAGGCAGTATCCAGGCAGTGATTTTCGTCGGAGATGACGAGAATTATTTCAAATGTACCGGTATCGGGAGTTTCGAACAGTGGGTCAGAGTCGCTGTAGGCACCAATACCCTCAACATTCCAGTTCCACTTTGTAATTTCCCCGTCGGTTGAGGTTGAAGATTCAACAATCTGAGTGAGATCGCCCTCGCATGCAATGAAAGTTTCAAAAGAAGCTGTCGGTACGTCGTGGACAACAATAATTCCGGTTGCAGTATCGCGGCAACCGTTAATAGTTTGCACCATATAAGATACCGTAATGGCGCCCGGCTCCGATGCGAACCAACTGGTACTGGAAGCCTCAACTCCGGTTTCGCCATCGATGACCCACAAACTGGATAGAACAGGGTTAAGACCTGAATGGACAGTTTCATCGAAAAAGTCGATGAAAGATCCTGCGCAGGCAATAGAATGAGAAAATCCGGCAATTGGGGCAGGTTTAATGGTAATAATTTGAGAAAGAGAGTCGGCACAACCGTAATCAGAAGTAACGATCAGGTTAACAGCAATATCACCTGCAATGGTATATGCATGCATTGGATTTTCGCCGGTAGAATTGGTGCCGTCACCGAATTCCCACAGATAGCTGGTTATATCATCAACGGGTACAAAGGAATTGTTTTCAAAGTGCACAGCATCACCCTTACATGCCTGTGATGGTCCGAACCCAACCTGAGGCAGCGGGTGCACATAGATATCCTTTTCCTGAAAATTAGAGCAACCCGAGTCGGTGGTAATTTCCAGCACAACGGTATACAAGCCCGTATCAGCAAAAGTATGTTCCGGGTTTTGCAGAACCGATGACCCCGAATCCCCAAAGTCCCAGTTATAGCTGATAATATTGCTTCCGTCGGTAGTATAAGAAGTATCGGAGAAGTTTGTTTCCTGGCCAAAGCAGGTGGTGTTTTGGGTGAAGCCGGTGGTGGGGGCTATGCCCGTAATGTTCACAAGAACAGAGTCAGATTTGACACATCCGTTTTCGTTTATTGCAGTTACCCAGTAAACACCCGAGGTATCAACCATATAATATTCATCGGTGGAGCCATCGGGCCAGAGGAAATCGGTGGCTTCATCGCCTTCGATGGTAATGAGGTTGCCTACGCATAGGTCGCGGTCGGGGCCAAGGGTGGCGTGGATTGGGAAGGAGTCGATAATTATAGAAAAACTATCAGTTGTAATAAAATTACCAATACTATCAAAAATCGTTACAAAAACTGATCCTTCATCTGAGATTAATAAAACCGAATCAGTTGATTCGTCAGACCAAATAAAATTGTAATTTCCAATAAGGTTTGTATTCCAAATAAAGGTGTCTCCTAAACAAAGATTTACAAATTCAGGCACATAGGGATCAGGATAAAAAACCCTTATTTCATCTGTAGAGGTATAACCAAAAATATCCGTTACAGTTACAGAATATTCACCAGATTTATTTATAGCTATTGTTTGGCTGGCAGAGTCATTGCTCCATAAGTAATTAACATATCTGCTGTTGGCATCAATAACGTGTTCCTCAAAACCATAGGGGATATAAATATCATTGCCGAGATTTACAGGAGGAGCATATTTAAAATGGAGATAATCTTCTATTTCTTTTCTTTTTTCAATACTTACATCAATGTTGAATAATAATATTTCAGCAATGTCTCCATTCAAAAATTCTCCACCATTTCTTTGCCCAATTGCATTCAATATTACATTATAAGTAAAAGCAAGACTAGCGTCAACTGGAACTTTGTTTATATTAAAATTAGCAAACAAACCATCGGTAACAATTGACAGAATTGTGAAATTTAGTATCTCACCGTTAAGAATAGATGTATAACCACCATCACCTACTATATAAGTACCACCATCACTATAATTAGCTATGCAATTATTGGAGCTTTGATCTCCGGCTAACATTCCTGAATTGCCTGTAACATTCTTTTTAAATACAATAAAAAAAGAAAGACTGTCAAAAATTAGGTCTTCAGAAAAAATATAATGGTCATTTACACCATCAAACCTTAAAACAGAAAAAGTGTCTATTCCGTTTTCAATTAGTTGTGGGACTTTATTTTCATCTGTTTGAAAAGGGTTAAAATTATTTATACTAATATCTTCCCAAATTGACGCTGAGCCGGCTGTTTCTCTATCAGAAATCAGCCACATAACAAGACCGTTTTCTGTATCGGGTAAAAGATGTATAATTGATTGCTGCTCTGAAACAATAGAATCATTACAATAATTATAAGCAGTAACTCTCCAGAAAAGACTGTCATATAAAAATAGTGGTGCGTTGTATGTTAAATTTTCAGTAATTGCCGAAAAGATTATTTCAGTAAATAATTGGTCTTCTGATAGCTCAAGTTTGTATGAAGATGCATTTAAAGAATTGTTCCAGGAAAATAAAACATTATTTTCCAATGTAATATAAAAAGGAGGAGGAGACAATAGTTCAAATGTCTGCGGGTCGGGATATGTTCCAATAATGTTCAATGAATACGAAACAGAATCATAACAAAGGTTTTCGGATTGGATAATAAGAGATACATTATACTCACCAGTATCGGAAAAAGAATGCATCGGATTTTGTTCATTTGACGTTTCACTGTCGCCAAAATTCCATTCCCAATTTATTATTGATGATGTGCCATTTAAAGATGAGTGATCCTCAAATGATTGTTCAATATTAACACATCCCATTGGAAAAAAACTGAAAGCTGCATTTGGTTTTGGAAGTACTGAAATAGAAATAACTGTATCTTGTGAACAACCAACATCAGTGGATATTTCTAGCGAAACGTAGTATTCTCCTGTATCAGTGTATATATTTGTTGGATCTGATAATGTAGAAGAATTTGCTTCACCAAAGTTCCATTGATAACTAGTAATTGAACTTCCATCGGTTGTAAACGAGGTGTTTGTAAATTGGGTTAATTGACCAAAACATGTTATTGAAAAATCAAAATCGGCAACAGGTGCTTCACCAATGATGTTAACATGAGTAGAATCTGTTCCAGTGCAACCATTTGAATTCGTAACAACTACCCAATAGTCACCGGTTGTTTCAACAATAAAAAATGAGTTATGTGAACCATCCTGCCAAAAGTAACTATAGTCTACATAGTTTATCACTGAAATAGTATTGCCTGAACATAAATCCATGTTAGGATCAAGTGTTACAATTTCAGCAATTGAGTCAATAGTTACAACAATTGTATCTGAATAAAATACACAAGCAGGATTATCAGTTAAACAAATTTTAACAAAATACTCACCGTTGTCATATATGCTTATAATAGAATCTGTTGAGTTGTCTTGCCAAAGAAAATTATAATCGGTATTTGCTAAATTTGTATTCCAGATGATTGTATCATTTAGACAAATTGTAGTATCGGAAATAATGTTTGGATGAAACAATGAAACACGAATCGTGTCAGATGATATATTTCCAAAAACATCTGTAACTGTAACTGAATAATCATTACTTGATGAAACAACAATTTGATTTGTTGTTTCTCCTGTTGACCAAAGATAGTCTATAAACCTTTCTCCTGCTGAAATTACCACACTTTCATCATTATTACAGATATCTGCACCCAATTCAATGGGGGGGGAGTATTTTGCCCTGAAATAATTTTCCACATCCAATTTTTCAGGATCAGTAAGTGCTTTTTCATAAATTAATATCTCAGCTATTTCTCCTGTCCAGGTTTCATATCCTGGAGTTTTACCAATATAGAAATCGGAATTAATGAAAGAACCGATAATGCCTGTGCTTGATGAAGAGTTTAATTGCGAATAATTTATATAAATTGTTGCTTCAATATTAAAGCTTTTTATAACATTGAATAATATGTAGTTAAATCCAGAATTTGGAAGAGTGTTGCCAGTGCTTTCAATTAATTCACCATTATTTAAAAACATAAATTCTTCTGTAAAATTACGACGCGCAACCCAAAAACAATTGGGATAGCTGTTTATTCCAAAAATACATGCGGCGATTCCTCCCTGATTACCTCCCGAAGCTATAGCAAAAATTGAAAGTGACTTGTTCTCAAAATCGGATATTAAATTTCCTGAAAGAAAATCATCTATTCCGTCAAATAAAAAAGTATTTTGATTGTTTAGTAAGCTACTACTTGTAACTGTTGGCTGAGATGCACTATTTGTTTGAAAAACATGGTGATTATTTCCAGAAATGTCATAAATGGTATCAACATTCGCGCCAGAGGAATAATGAATTGAATCTGCAGAAAGTTGTAATAGGATATCTCCCTGAAATGGTACAGTCTGACTCCACGTTAAATTGAAAATTAATGAGAAAAAAAATAATAAAATCGATATTTTTAATTTCTCTGCTGACATTTTATTTCAACCAATTAATTTTATTTACAAATATTCTTATCAAATAAAAAAATATTAGTAAAATTAGATTATTTTTGATTAAAAAAGTATATTTTTTTAAATAATGTTATAAAAAGGAAATAGAAGGTTTTAAAATGATGTTTTCGATTGTCATACCGGTGTATAAATGCAGTTCATTTATTTTAGAACTTAATAAAAGGGTTGTTCAGGCAGTAACCGCTCTATCAGAAGATTTTGAAATAATATATATAAATGATGCCAGCCCTGAAAATGATTGGGAATTGATAAAAATTTTATCAGAAAAAGATAATAGGATAAAAGGAATAAATTTTAGCAAAAATTTCGGACAACACAAGGCAATTATTGCTGGATTGCAACATACATCAGGTAATTGGGTAGTTGTAATGGATGGAGACCTTCAGGACCAGCCCGAAGAAATAGCTAATCTGTACTTTAAAGCACTTGAGGGGTATGATATTGTTTTAGCAAAAAGAGCTAAAAGAAAGGACAAATTTTTTAAGAAATGGTTTTCAGGTTTGTTTTATAAAGTATTAGGATTTTTTACAAATAGTAAATTTGATAGTTCAATTGGAAATTTTGGAATTTTTAACGAAAAGATAATTAGTGCATTGCTTGAATTCAAAGGTCAGGTAAGAACTTTCAGGTTTATTGTTGGTAAGGTAGGTTTCAGGAAAACAGCTATAGAGGTAAAACATAATGAAAGGCCATCAGGAAAATCGGCCTATAATTACCGGAAATTATTTATTATGGCTTTTGAAATTATTATTTCGCATTCAAATAAACCATTGATTTTAACAGTAATTTTAGGCTTTTTAATTTCATTTATTTCATTTGTAATGGGAGCAATTTACTTATATAAATATTTTGCAGGGTTAATACTGGTTTCAGGCTACACAAGTTTAATTTTATCAATCTGGTTTTTATCTGGAGTAACAATTTTCTCCATTGGCATCGTTGGTATTTATATTGGGAAAATCTTTAATGAATTAAAAAACCCACCGTTGTTTATTATTGACTCAACAATAGGAAATCTAAAAAAAGAAAAGTTTTAATTCGAAAATTAATATAACTAATATTTCTATTTAGATTAGGAATTTATATGAATCCAAGAAATTCTATAGAAATTTTCCCTTTTGAGAAACCCTTGCTGCAAAAGTATAAGGTTTTTAAAACTACTAAAATATCGTACTATCAAGTAGAAAAAACAAAAAGTAATAAAGATAAGCAAACTCACAAGCAAAAAGGGAAAAGTTATTTGTTTTCTTCTTTTGTACAGAGCGCAGATTATATATAAATTTTGTCGGGTTTTCAGATAGCAATAAATGGCAATATATGAAACAAACATTATTTAAATTAGATTGGGATTCGGAATTTTTTCAATACAACGTGTGTAGGATAAATGGTTTGATAAATAGTATTGAAGATTTGAAAGCTATTGATTTAAAAATGAAAGAAAGTAAATTTAAACTTGCTTATTACTCTTCATCTGATGAAATCAGTTTTGACACAATTGATTTCATTGATATTTTTTTAGTTGATAAAAAAACAACATTTTTAAAACCAATTGATAGCAATATAAAATCTCACCCCGCAATATGTTCATATGATTCAGAAATTCCGAGTATCAAATTAATAAAATTAGCATTTCAAAGTGGAGTTTATTCAAGGTTCAACATTGACAAAAAGATCGGTAGAAAAAAATTTGAAGAATTATATTCCATTTGGATTACAAAATCTGTAAAAAGAGAAATAGCAAAAGAGGTAATTGTGTATAAAAAAAATGACGATATTGCCGGATATCTGACAATTGGAGAAAAAAATAATCGGGCTGATTTAGGGATGGGGGCAGTGGACCCAAAATACAGAGGATTAAATATTGGGAAAGTTCTATTTGAAAATGCTGAGAAATGGGCATTTGATAATGGATATAAGTACATTCAGATTGTTACTCAAGGAGATAATATTCCTGCTTGTAAATTGTATGAAAAGCTTGGATATACTGCTATCACGAAAGAGTATTTTTATCATATTTGGAAGAAATAGAAAAACACTGAATACTTCGAATTTTAATGCATGACTGACAAAATGAAAAATACAAATAAGTAGCCAAATTAGTAATAAATGTTCTTGCAGTTTGCTAAATAATTCTTAAATGTATTATTTTCTTATTTAACTGTTAAACACAAATTTGAACTTTTTTTTATATTTTTGCATTAATACATTTATTATTAAATACAAATAATGATATTACCTCTCAATAAACCCTATCTGTCTGGAAACGAACTTTATTATATCGAAGATGCTTTAAAGGAGGCTCACATCTCCGGGAATGGAAAATACACAAAAAAATGTCATGGATATTTTAAAGACAAATATGGTTTTAAGAAAACTCTGCTTACCACATCCTGCACCGACGCACTCGAAATGTGTGCCATCCTGCTTGACATTAAAAATGATGATGAAGTAATTTTACCTTCATTCACTTTTGTTTCAACTGCCCTTGCTTTTTACAGACAGGGCGCAAAACTTGTCTTTGCCGATTGCCGGAGAGATTTTCCGAGTATTGATGAAAGCAAAATTGAAGATCTCATTACTCCCAAAACAAAAGCTATTGTTGTTGTACATTATGCCGGTATTTCATGTAATATGGACATGATAATGAAAGTTGCAGAAAAATATAATCTTTTTGTTATTGAAGATGCCGCACAATCATTTAATTCCTTTTATAAAACCAGACCCCTTGGTGGAATCGGTCATCTTGGTTGCATGTCATTCCATGAAACAAAAAATATTCAATGCGGCGAAGGTGGTATGTTGATTATAAATGATAACAGATTTGTTGAAAGAAGTGAAATAATATGGGAAAAAGGCACTAACAGAGCAAAATTCTTTCGTGGCGAAATCAATAAATATGGATGGGTTGACACCGGGTCATCTTTTTTACCTTCTGAACTTAATGCTGCTTTTCTTTTTGCACAGCTTGAAATGTCAGAAATTATTCAGGATAAAAGATTAAAAATCTGGAACAAATATTTTAATGAGTTTAAAAAGCTTAAACTTCCCGACTTTGATTTACCTTTAATTCCTGAATATGCCAGTCAAAACGGACACCTTTTTTATATTGTTCTCAAAAACAAAGTAAGGCAGCAAAAACTGATTAACTTTTTAAGGGAAAAAGACATTTATGCAGCGTTTCATTATTTGCCACTGCACCAGAGTGAGTTTTACAAAAAAAGACATGACGGCAGAAAACTGAACTATTGTGACAAATTTTCAGATTGCCTGGTAAGATTGCCCTTGTTTTTTGAGCTTACAGATAAACAGCAATCATATATTATAAGTACCGTTGTGGATTTTTTTAAAACTGAAAAGCGATAATGATCTTAATAGCTGTTTTAGCCATATTGATTTTGTTTTTTTGTTCCTTTTTTATAGGATCATTAATAGTTCATTTTCTTAGGTTAAATGAAATTCCTGCTCCTTTTTTCAGAGTTATGCTTAAACTGATTTCCGGAGTGATTTTTATTTCATTTGGTTATTCTGTATGTAAAACGCAAATGCTTACTGTTCAATGGGGATTTTTGATCCCTGTAATATTTTACCTTGTTTTTGCAGGAAAATTAAAAGGAAAAATAAATTTTAACCTTAAAGCAGCTTTTTGTTTTAATGATGAAAAAAAACCTTTGATTCTGGCATTTATTTTTGCAATATTGTTCTTTTCATTTTATTCCTGGATGTATTTTTCCTCAAACCCGCCCGCTGTATTGCATTTTGACGAGGTTTACTATTCGGTTTTGAGTTATAAAATGAATCTTTTTCAGGTTGAAACTATCCGCCAATTAAATTTTGATTCCAATACATATTCATCACCATACCATTACAGCGAGTTGTGGTTGAATGCGTTGATGTTTTCGGTTTTTAAACTTAACCCGATTTTTGTTTTTTCGGTAATTATTAAATCTTTTTTCAGTTCTGTAATAATTATCGGAATGTTGTCATTGACGTTGATTTTTACAAGCAACAGATTATTATTAATAGCTGCCTGCTTTTCAATCTTTATTTCCTCTTTTTTGCTGGATTATTCATTTATTAGCCAGGCAGGAACAAATGCTCATCAAACAAAATTCATGATTGCTGTTCCCTTTTATATCATGTTTTTATTTATGGAGTTTAAAAAATCACCTTATTCATTTTTCCCCCTTTCCATTTTGCCTGTTCTAAACATTGCATTTGCACCTGTAATTTTTCCTGTAATTTCTATTCTTATTTTCTGGAAACTTATAAAGGGTAATTTTGTTAGAAGCAGTTTTATTACACTGATTGCTGTTTCACTGACAATCCTTTTTATCGGTTTATTTTATTATATGCAACAAAATTCTGAAAGTAAAGGAATAACGCACTCTGCAAGCTATTTGGCAAATTTTTATCAATTGGGTTTTTTCTTTGCCGACCTGGTTACTCAATCAAAGGACTATTTCATGTACCTCCCATTTTTTTTACCACTCTTTCTGTTACTTGCTTTTTCCTTTTTCAGAGATAAATTGTTCTACAAAGAATTTATAAGTAAGTACCAGCAAATTTATATCATTCTAATTTTGTGCATGATCATTGGGAATATTGTGCAGTTTTTTCTTTTTCCTTTTGCCGGATATGATGCCGGTCAGATTAATTATCTTAATTATTTATTATTGATAAATATTATGTCTTTTTTGTCATTGCTGATAGTATATAAAAAAGTTGAAAGTAAGAACAGGTTTCAAAAAAGGGCTTATCTTCTATATGTCTCACTGTTAATGATTTATTGTGCTATTATTTTCATCGTAACAAAATTTAATTTCATACAAAAACCCGAAGAAGCAAGATCTGTTCATTATATAACAAGCGTAACGGAATATCATAAGAAAAACAATTATAATAATATCGGTGGAATTATTTTTGAAGAAAGTGAGTTCAAATTACGCAACAAACATGATTTAAATAATGCCTATTGGTTCTCTGCTTTTTCAACCAGCATTGATTTCTTTTTGATAAAAAATCTAAATATCTACCAAAATGATAGTAATTTAAACAACAGTGAAGCAATTATTACAAGGGCTATTGAACGTGACAATCTTTTTAATAAATATTTTACTGTTGCAGAAATGGCTGAATACCCTTTGAAAGTTTCCAATATGCACGATTCGGCCCAATTAAATGCCTTTCTTTCGGATTATATTAATAAAAACAAAATTAGTTTTGTGGTTCTTCAAAAAAATGTGCATCTCCCTGAATTATTAATTCCTGAGATTGATACTATCTTTACAGATGGCATCTCGGGAGAACAGTTTGTTTTCTTAAAAAAGTAAGCTAGCGTTTTCCCACAAGTAGATATTTGAATTTCATTTTTGAAGGGATGATGAAACTTTTTCCTATATTTGAATTAGTAAGTGTAAATTTTATCAGGTACAACAGCCTGAATTATTAATATTCCTGATATTTTATTACTTTTGGATCATTTGATATGAGGATTTAACTGACTTATACTTGGAACAATTTCAAAAACAAATTAAACCGCAAGGTAAATTAATCGAGTTTGGATTTTCGGAAATCTGGGAGTACAGGGATTTGGTAATAATGTACATCAAAAGGGATATCCTGACATTCTATAAACAAACTATTCTGGGCCCCCTTTGGTTTGTTATCCAACCAATTCTTACCACTGTTATGTTTATGTTCGTTTTTGGAAACCTGGCCGGATTGTCCACTGACGGCTTACCTCAACCGGTTTTTTATTTGGGCGGAATAATAATATGGTCATATTTCTCAGATTGTTTAACTCGTAATTCCAAGGTTTTTATTGAAAATCAACAAGTTTTTGGAAAAGTTTATTTTCCTCGTATGGTTGTCCCGCTTTCTATTACAATATCAAACCTGATTAGGTTTTTTATTCAGTTTGTAATTTTTTTAATGGTTTATTTTTACTATTTCTTTGATAAATCATCTGTTATTTTACCAAACCAATATATTGTTCTGGTTCCTGTGTTGCTGATCATGACCGCAGGGTTAAGTCTGGGCTTTGGAATAATTTTCTCGTCACTGACAACCAAATACCGGGATCTTAATTTTCTGTTGCAGTTTGCAGTTCAACTCTGGATGTATATTACTCCTGTTATTTACCCGCTAAATTCGATCCCGTCCGATAGTAGATGGATTATCGCCCTAAATCCAATGACTTCAATTGTTGAAAGCTTCAGGTTTGCTTTCCTTGGCCAGGGTTATTTTTCCTGGATATATCTGTTGTACAGCTTTTGCTTCATGATTGTTTTGCTGCTGGTCGGATTGATTATTTTTAATAAAGTCGAGAAGGGATTTATGGATACGGTTTAAATTCTCTATGAAAACGAACAAACAAACTATAATAAAGATATTGACTGTAGTTGGCGCCAGACCAAACTTCATGAAAATTGCACCCTTTGTCAGGGCAGTCAAAAAATTCAACGAAAGCGCCAAGGTTAAGATTAAAAATATCATTGTTCATACAGGACAACATTATGACATTAGAATGTCAGATAATTTTTTCAAAGACCTCAAAATTCCTAAAGCTGATATTCACCTCGGTGTTGGCTCCGGAACTCATGCCGAACAGGTTGGCAGAACCATGATAGAACTTGAAAAAGTCGTGAAAAAAGTTAAGCCTGACTGGATCGTTGTTGTTGGGGATGTAAATGCTATTTGTGCCGGTGCAATTGTGGCAAAAAAGGAACATATTAAATTAGCTCATATTGAAGCCGGACTCAGAAGTGGTGATATGAGCATGCCCGAAGAAGTAAACAGGGTTATTGCCGACAGACTTTCTGACCTGATGTTTGCACCTGACAGAATTTCCTGCCTGAATCTGGAAAATGAAGGCGTTAACAAAAATAAAATATTCTTTGTCGGAAATATTATGGTCGATTGTCTTGAAAATGAAAGAAAAAAGGCACTTAAATTGTCGGCTGACCAAATTGCCAAAAGAAATTTCTTTGGCGGAATTGGTGAATACGAGTATCTTAAACAAAACAGCTTTGCCCTGCTTACATTGCATCGCCCGTCAAATGTCGATGATAAAAAAATCATTAAATCACTTGTTGATTATTTTAATGATGAAGTTACGAAATTGATTGACCTGATCTGGATAATGCATCCAAGAACCCTGAAGAACCTGGAAAAATATGATCTGATCGGTAAGCTTAAAAAAAATAAACGGATGGTTCTCTTGCATCCTGTCGGATATCATGAAATGTTGAAACTGAATATGGATGCAAGGGTAATTCTAACCGATAGTGGTGGTTTACAGGAAGAGTCAACAGTTCTTGGAACACCTTGCCTGACTTTGCGTGATAACACCGAACGTCCGGTTACTCTGAAAAGCAATGGAGCAGTATCTGTGCTGACCGGAAATAAAATATCCCGGATAAGAAAAGAATTCAAACAGGCACTTGTTCTGGAAAAGCATCCGTTTTTACCTGAGTTATGGGATGGCAGGACAGCTGAAAGGATTGTCAGGGTAATTGCGGATTACGAAATGCATTTAAAATAATTTTTAGTTTTACAGGATGAAACAAATCGCCATCAGTATAAAAAATCTTTCAAAACAATACCGCCTTGGGGTTGTGGGTACAGGAACGGTGTCGCATGACCTGAACAGGTGGTGGAAAACTGTTGTGCTTGGAAAGGAAGACCCCTACCTGAAAATCGGCGAAAAAAATGAACAGTCAAAAAAAGGACAGTCTGATTACGTTTGGGCATTAAGAAATATTGATCTTGAAATTGCTGAAGGCGATGTTGTGGGTATTATTGGTAAAAATGGCGCAGGAAAATCCACCCTTCTTAAAATACTTTCCCGGGTGACCAAACCCACAGAAGGTACTGTTTCTTATAATGGAAGAATTGCCTCCCTCTTGGAAGTAGGCACAGGTTTTCATCCTGAAATGACCGGCCGTGAGAATATTTATATGAACGGTGCGATCATGGGAATGAGAAAATCTGAAATAACCAGAAAATTTGATGAGATTGTTTCATTTTCGGGAATTGAACGCTACGTTGATACCCCCGTTAAACGATATTCAAGCGGAATGACAGTCCGTTTAGGTTTTTCCGTTGCCGCACACCTTGAACCGGATATCCTTGTTGTTGATGAAGTACTTGCTGTGGGCGATGCCGAATTCCAGAAAAAGGCAATCGGGAAAATGAAAAATGTAAGTTGGGAGAAAGGAAGAACGGTTTTATTTGTAAGCCACAACATGACAGCTGTAAAATCCTTTTGCACCTCTGCTATACTTCTGGAAAGCGGTCAAATTGCAAAATCAGGGAATACAGATGAAGTAATTGCCTCTTACCTTTCACATTATTCTAATCACATTCTTTTTTTGGAATGGAATGATAATTTTAAATATAAAACTGATTTTGCTGCCCTGAAATCAATCAGGGTCATTCCCGAAAATAGTCCTGATACTATTAATGCAGGTGAATCATTTACTGTTGAAATGGAGTTTCTTTTATTTGAAGGTGGTGATTTTACAGTTGATCCGGCGTTTCAACTGTTTGATGAGGCAGGCAATATGGTTTTTGATGTTTCAAGTTCAGAAACAGATGTACATTTAGTAAATCCTGAAAAAGGATTATATAAATGGAAATGTATTGTCCCTGCTAATTTGATGATGGAAGGGTCTTATACAATTGGGAGAATAATGCTGGTTAAAAATTTTGGATTCCTTTTACTTGATGGCTACGATGTTTTAACATTCGAAATAGTTAGTAATGAGAAAAAATTTGGTTGGATGGGACAAAAACTCGGTATTGTAAAACCTCTTACCATATGGTCAATAATTAATAATAAACGGTGTCTATAGGTATGAAAGCTATAAAAATTGCAGGTTATCCGTTTGTCCGAATATTGATTTTTTTATTGAAATATAAAAAAACATCCGGGATATTTAACTTTGTCTACGAAAGATTACCCTACAGGGCTGTCAGGTATATTGTTGATAAAATTGAACAGCCAAAATTCAGTTTTATCTGGAAAATCCTTTTGGACAATGGTAAGATCATAAAAACAAAAGTTGATAAAGATGATATAAAAACCTGGCAATTTGCATTGTCTTATAAATGGCAAGATCCGCTTCTTAATGTAATAGAGAATAAAACCGAACAGTTTTACCGTAATAAAAACCTGCTTTGGATTGATGTAGGTTCAAATTTGGGTCTTCGCTCCCTGATTCCCCTGAGCAAAGGAAAAAGTGTATTGTTTGTTGAGCCAAATAAGGAGCTGAATACTATAAATAACGAAAGATGCAGGATGAATTTGTTTAGTGATTATACAATCTTTAACTGTGGTGTTGGTGAAAAAGATGATGAATTAGAAATTTATATTGATAAAAGTTCATATCTAAGCAGTTTCGATAAAACAATCAGTCAGGGTTTTGAATTACAAAGAGTAGAAAAAGTAGCAGTAAAAACTTTAGATTCAATTTTTTATGGATTAAATAGAGGTTTTGACTCTTTGTATATAAAAATAGATACAGAAGGTTTTGAAGAAAAAGTACTATTAGGATCAAAAAAAATAATTACTGAATATAAACCTGATTTTGTAATTGAAATTAACGAAAAGGGTAATCATTTTAATTCTATCATTAATCAAATGAAGGATTCAGGATACAGAGTGTTTGAATTGCCTGAAAGCAATTTGAATATGAAAAGGATTATTGATATTACAAGTTTGCAAAGTTTTAATGACTATACTTTTAAAGGAAATAACTTTTTGTTTACGACGAATGATAAACTGATTAATTTTTTAAAATTAACCTAAACAGGTATTGAACTTGAGCGAAAATGATAAAAAAACGAAACACAATTTATTTAATTGATTTTTTATCTGAAGGTCACCATTCAACTTATATTTCAATGATTTCAGAGACTTTCCTTAAAATGGGAAACAATATTGTAATTATCTACCCGGATACAAATTTTCTGGAATCAGAAATCAAGAAATGGAAAAAAGAAATTGATCAGGAGATTTATATTAATACACCTGTCAGTGAATATAAGAATCAAAGCCTGCGATACAAAGTACTCAATAATTGGAGGCGCTCTATACAATCAATTAAGAAAGCCAGAAAAAAAAGTGGGTTAAGGCCCGATTTAGTGTTTTTTTGCTGGCTTGACAATATGCGCTTTCATAGAGACCATAGACTAATTATCAAAGGATTTATAAAATTTCTGGAAATAAAATTCACATATAATTGGTCAGGAATTTATTTCCACCCTGTTCAATACAGCGAAAATGCAAAGGAAGAAATAGGAAGTTGGAATTTTGACAGAATTTTTCAGCTTAAAAAGTGCATTGGGGTGTGTATGCTGGATGAATTTGTTATTGAAAAAACAGAGCGAAATATTAAGAAAACTGTTATTCATTTTCCTGATTTCTCAAGCTGTGATATTGCTCCTGAATCAAGTATTTATTATCAGCTTAAAATGTTTTCGAAAGATGGATTTCTTATTGGATCAATTGGTGCGCTTGGAGAAAGAAAGGGCTTGATTCCCCTCATGAATTTGGCTATAGAAAATTCTGATGGCTCCTTAAAGTTTGCGTTTATAGGTAAAATTCAAAAAGATCAGTTTAGCCCTGACAACCTAAAACGTTTTTTGGATTTTGTTGAAAAAAAACCTGAAAATTGTTTTTTTTATCTGGATAAAGTTGATACAGAAGGTGAGTTTAATAAAATTATTAGTGCTTTTGATGCCATTTATGCAGCCTATTTAAGCTTTCCCAGTACAAGTAATATGGTTTTTAAAGCATGTTTGCTTAATAAGCCATTGATTGTCAATAAAGGGTATTGGATGGAAAAAGTTGTCAGAAAAAATAATTTGGGCGTCGTAATTGATTTGGATAATTCCAATTTCATTGCCAATATCATCCTGGATCTGAAAGCAAATATTGATTCAGGAGTTTTTAATCCAAATTATGACCTCTACTTATCTGAGAATCACCCTGAAAAAATAGAGGAAAAATTAAAATTATTGCTTAATCTTATCTAAATTTAGTGATTTATTTGAATATACCAATAATGAAAAAAAACAAAACAGCACTAATTACAGGAATAACAGGCCAGGATGGAGCATATCTTGCAGAATTTCTTTTGAAAAAAGGTTATACCGTCCATGGCATTAAACGCAGATCGTCACTTTTTAATACTGAAAGAATTGACCATATCTATGAGGACCCACACATAGAAAATCAAAAATTTATTCTGCATTATGGCGATTTGACTGATTCCACAAATTTAATAAGATTAATACAGGAAATTAAACCTGACGAAATTTACAATTTGGCTGCACAGTCGCATGTCCATGTAAGCTTTCAAACACCTGAATACACAGCAAATGTAGATGCAATGGGGGCACTAAGAATTTTAGAAGCAGTCAGAATTTTAGGTCTTGAAAAGAAATGTAAAATATATCAGGCGTCAACATCAGAGTTATTTGGAAAAGCACAATCAATACCTCAAAATGAGAATACACCATTTTACCCCAGGAGTCCTTATGGGGTGGCTAAACTATATGGATATTGGATTACAGTGAATTACAGGGAAGCATATAATATGTTTTGTTGTAACGGAATCTTATTTAATCACGAATCTCCGGTTAGAGGGGAAACTTTTGTTACAAGAAAGATTACACGAGCTGCAGCCAGAATCGTTCTGGGTTTGCAGGATAAATTTTATTTAGGAAATCTTGATGCCCAAAGGGATTGGGGACATGCCAAGGATTATGTTGAGGCAATGTATTTAATCCTTCAACAGGATCATCCGGAAGATTACGTGATTGCTACAGGAAAAACTACCAAAATAAGAGATTTTGTACGAAAAACTTTTGAAGAACTTGGTATTATTCTGGAATTTAGAGGAAAAGGCAAAAATGAAAAAGCATTTGTGTCCAAATGCTTATCCGAAGAATTTTCTCTACCCTTAGACAAATGTATTCTGGAAATTGATCCCAGATATTACAGACCAACAGAAGTTGATTGTTTGGTTGGAGACCCTTCAAAAGCTAAACGAAATCTAAATTGGGAGCCCAAACATTCACTTGATGAATTGATCAGGGAAATGGTTTGGTCTGATATAAAATTGATGAAAAAAGAAAACTACATCAAAAAGGGCGGTTTTGAAATTAGAAATTATTTTGAGTAACTGTGTTTGTTTATGGATAAAGTATTGATTTGTGGTGCCTCTGGAATGGTGGGCAGAAATCTATCTGAAGCAGTCCCTTCAGGTTATAAAGTCCTTTTACCTGATAAAAGTGAGTTGAATTTACTTGACTATGAGCAAACATATAATTATATTAGAATTAAAAAACCCGACATAATTATTCATGCAGCAGGAATTGTGGGTGGTATTCAGGCAAATATTAGTAATCCTGTAAAATTTTTAATTGAAAATTCAGATATTGGCAGAAACATTGTCTGGGCTGCACATAAAAATCAAATTCCTAATTTTCTGAATATAGGTTCGTCTTGCATGTATCCGGCAGATGCTGTCAACCCATTAAAAGAAGAAATGTTGCTTTCAGGAAAACTCGAGCCAACAAATGAAGGTTATGCAATTGCAAAAATACTAACTCAAAGACTTTGCTCTTATTTAAACAGTGAGAATTCGGGGTATTCATATAAAACAGTTATTCCATGTAATTTATATGGAAAACATGACAAATTTGATTTGGAATTCTCTCATATGATTCCCGCGGTAATAAGAAAAATACATGAAGCAAAGATTGGAAACATTTCAAATGTTGAAATATGGGGTGACGGCAATGCCCGAAGGGAATTTATGTACGCAGGTGATTTTGCAGAAATAGTGTGGAATTTGCTTTCAGATTTTAAAAAAATACCAGAACTGTTAAATGTGGGTTTAGGAAAAGACTATACCATAAATGAATATTATCATATAATATCTAAGGTGATTGGTTATAATTCAGAATTCTACCATAATCTTGAAAAACCAGTTGGGATGAAACAAAAATTGGTTGATGTGTCAAAACTTAAAAACCTTGGAATTTTTGCCAAAACATCTTTGGAAAAGGGAATAGCTGAAACATATAAATATTATTTGACAACTTTATAGAAAAACATGAATTATCCATTAGCAAGCACTACCTGGGACAATAAAGAACTGAATGCAATTAAGGAGGTTGTTGATAGCGGACAGTTTACTATGGGCAAAAATGTTAAAATATTTGAAAAAGAATTTGCATCTTTTTTCGGTAATAAATATGCTGTGATGGTTAACTCAGGGTCTTCGGCAAACCTACTTGCTACAGCTGCACTTTTCTTTACACAAAATAATGCTCTGAAAAGGGGTGATGAGGTTATTGTACCTGCTGTTTCATGGTCTACCAGCTATTTCCCTCTGCAACAATATGGATTAAAGTGTAAATTTGTAGATATTGATGCAAAAACACTCAACTACAATCTGGAATCATTACAAGAAGCCATTACTGACAAAACACGGGTAATATTAGTGGTTAATCTTTTGGGTAATCCTAATGATTTTTCAACAATTGAAAAAATTATTGACAACAGAAATATTATAATTATTGAAGATAATTGCGAGTCAATGGGGGCAGAGTTCAAAGGCAAAATGGCTGGAACTTTCGGATTAGTAGGAACATTCAGTACTTTTTTCAGTCACCACATTTCAACTATGGAAGGCGGTGTTGTAATTACCGATTCTGAAGAAATTTATCATATACTTTTATCACTCAGATCACACGGATGGACAAGACATTTGCCTGAAAAAAATCTTGTTACCGGAATTAAATCGGACAACCCATTTGAAGAATCATTCAAATTTGTTTTACCCGGTTATAATCTTCGTCCGGGCGAATTGAATGGAGCTATTGGAATACAGCAATTGAAAAAGTTGCCCGAATTACTAAAAGTCAGAAGGAAAAATGCTGAAATATTTGTAAAATCATTTAAAAATCATCCTTATATTCAAATACAGGAAGAAACAGGGAAAAGTTCATGGTTTGGATTCTCTTTAATTGTCAAACCAGATTCTCCATTTTCACGGGAAGAACTTCTTAATTTGTTAACTGAAAACAATATTGAAACCAGACCTGTAGTTTCCGGAAATTTCCTGAAAAATCCTGTCCTTAAATACTTTGACTATACTGTGTATGGAAAAATTGTTAATGCAGAAATAGTTGAAGACAATGGCTTATTTGTTGGTAATCATCATTATGACTTGAGTAAAGAAATAGATTATTTATATAAAATAATAGCAAAGCTTTATTAATCATGTGCTTGTATAAAAGTGGTTTTGCCTGCCATTTTTGATTATCTTTAACCTGTAATTAATTTGTAATCGCTACTTTTGTATAAGGAATGCTAATATCTGTTTTATGAAAATTGTGATACTTGCCGGGGGTTTTGGAACAAGATTAAGTGAAGAGACCATATTAAAACCCAAACCAATGATAAATATTGGGGACCATCCAATTATTTGGCATATTATGAAAATATACTCAAATTATGGCTTTAATGAATTTGTAATTTGTTTGGGCTATAAAGGTTATGTTATTAAGGAATATTTTGCCAATTATATGTTGCACCAGTCGGACATTGTATTTGATATGCAGGATAATTCTGTTACATATTTAAATAACAAAACTGAAAAGTGGAAAATTTCATTGATTGATACAGGATTAAATACAATGACTGGCGGGCGCATTAAGCGTATTAAGAATATTATTGGCAAAGAAAGGTTTATGCTCACATATGGAGATGGTGTAGGAAACATAAATATAAACTCCTTACTTGAATTTCACAAAAAGAGTAAGGTTATTGCAACATTAACTGCAACCAAACCTTTTGGAAGATTCGGTACCATTCAACTTGATGATACAGATGTTGTAACTTCTTTTCAGGAAAAACCTGAAGACGAAGGTTCATGGATTAACGGTGGTTTTTTTGTTTTTGAACCGGAAATATTTGATTTCATTGAAAATGACAATACAATACTTGAAAGGGAGCCATTGGAAATGCTTTCCGGAAAGGGACAATTAGCTGCATATAAGCATAATGGTTTTTGGCGGGCTATGGATTCCCTAAGAGATAAAAAAACACTTGAAGATTATTGGGAAACTGGAAATGCTCCCTGGAAAATTTGGTAATGAAAATTGTAAAAAATGAATATTATCTTAACCGGTGCCACCGGATTTGTGGGTACTCATCTTATTCCTTCTTTAAATAGCAATAAATTACTATTGATAGTAAGGAATACAGAAAATGCCCAAATACAGTTTAATTCATTTAAGAATATTTCCATTCTTAACACAGAGGATGCTGATTTCGTGAAGGTTGTAGAGAATTTTTGCCCTCAAATGGTTATCCATTTGGCTTCTTCATCTTTATCTGTTGAGAATGAAAATTCACTAATAGAGCTGATTAATTCAAATATACTTTTTGGAACTAAACTATTACACGCACTTAGTAAAACAAAAACTGAATATTTTATAAATATTGGCTCCGGCCTGGAATTTTTTATTAATTCAAATTCCAGAGAAAGTTCAAATTTATATGCATCCACTAAAACAGCATTTTTGCCAATACTTAACTATTATTCTGATATTATTGGGTTTAAAACATTAAATCTTATTTTTTACACTGTTTATGGCGAAAAAACAAAAAATAAAAAGGCACTGGATTATATTTTCGAATCAATAAGTTCAAATGAATATATTTCAATGACCTATGGTTTGCAGAAATTGGACTTAATTCACATTGATGATATAGTATATTTATTCGAATTAATTTTGAAAAACACAAATAAAATAGAAAATGGTTTTCATGAGTATCATGTTGGGTCGGGAGTATCAAAAAACCTAAGAGAAATTGCTGCTGTAGTCGAGAAAGTATCAGGAAAAACCACTAAAATTAACTGGGGAGGAAGAGAATATCGAAAAAAGGAAAAAATGGAAACAAGAGTTGATATTAGTAAACTTTACAAGGCATTCGGCTGGATGCCAAAAGTACAATTGGAACAGGGTATTGAAAAACAATTAATAAAGATCCAAAATGATGGAACAAAGTTTTAAGGGAAAAAATATTTTTATTACAGGCAGCACAGGATTTAAGGGTTCCTGGTTAAGCCAATGGCTATATGACCTCGGAGCAAATGTTACAGGATTTTCTTTAAAGCCTGATACGACACCCTCATTATTTGAATCCTTAGGGCTTGAAAAAAAAATAAACCAGATTTATGGTGACATCAATGATTTAAAAACCCTTAAATATGAATTGGCAAAAGCGAATCCTGAAATTGTATTTCACCTGGCAGCTCAGCCAATAGTGTCAATATCTTATGAAGAACCTGTTTCTACATTCCAGACAAATGTAATGGGAACCGTAAATGTTCTGGAATCCATTAGAACCGCAACAACTGTCAAGGCAGTAATCGTTGTTAGTAGTGATAAATGCTACCAAAATAATAACTGGCCATATGGTTATAGGGAAACTGATGCTATGGGTGGTTATGATCCATATAGTGCAAGCAAAGGATGTGTTGAGTTAGTGGTTGCTTCTTACAGAAATTCTTTTTTTAATCCCATAAACTATGGCTTAACACATAAGGTTGCAATTGCCTCAGCACGAGCGGGAAATGTAATTGGTGGTGGAGACTGGGCAAACGAAAGGTTGATTCCTGATTGCATTAAAGCTATAAATGAAAATGAAATGATTTCGCTTAGAAATCCATATGCTACAAGACCATGGCAACATGTATTAGATGCACTTTATGGGTATTTAACACTGGCGTCAGCACTTTTGAAGGATGGTGTGAAATTTTCTGAAGCATGGAATTTTGGTCCGTCAACACAGAGTATTCACACTGTTGAAGAGATGGTAAATAAAATAATCCTGTCTTTTGGAAAAGGAGAATATAAAGTGATAGATATGAAGGTTTATCATGAAGCCTCCTCTCTTAAATTAGATATTAGCAAAGCAGTTAGCATGCTTAAATGGGAACCGGTTTTAAATACTGATGATGCTATAAGAATGACTGCAGATTGGTATAAGAAATTTTACGAACAAAAGGATGGTATTGTTGATTTTACATCTGAACAAATAACTGCTTTTACAAAAAAAACAAAAAGGAAATAAAATGCCGTTCTTCACTGTTATAATCCCAGCCTACAATAGAGAGGATTTGATCTCTGTAGCCATTGAAAGTGTTTTAAATCAGACTTTTTCAGACTTTGAATTAATTATTGTTGATAATGCTTCAGTGGATAAAACCGTGGAAAAGATCAGGTCTTTTTCAGACCCCAGAATCATACTTTTTCAACATGAGAAAAATCTGGAGAGATGTGCTTCAAGAAATACAGGAATAATTAATTCCAAAGGTAAATATATTTGCTTTCTTGATAGTGATGATTACTTCCTGAACAACCACCTTGAAGTTCTTTATAACGAAATCCTGAATAAAAAAGAACAAAAAGCTTTGTTTTTTACTAGCACCCTCACTTCTACAGACGATAAAATTTTTAAGGAAGAAATGCCGGTTTTGAGCGAAAACCCCATTTCTTTTTTTTTACTTTTATCAATTATTCCTTCAAGGGTATGTGTTCACCATGAAGCACTGCAAAAATATAAATTTCGCGATGATGTTTTAATTGTTGAGGATTCTGTTTTATGGATGGAAATCGCAAATGAATACCCTGTATATCAAATAAATGAATATACGGTGGTTTATTTATTACACCCTGAAAACTCGGTAAATATCAAATATAACGTTTTTAAAAAGAGGTTGGCTGGATTAAGACTTTTTTTAAAAAATAGGGCGATAAAAAATAAAGTGCCGTCAATAATCCTCAGGGAATCATACAGCAATTGCTATTTAGGTATGTATAAACATTACCATTACCGGAATAACAGGTGGATGATGTTCTGGATTATCCTTAAAAGCTTAATATTATATCCCGACGTTAATTTTAAGCGCAAGCTTTTTTTAGTGTATAAAGTTTTTGATTTTAAAACAAAATTACCTGATAGCTACAGTGTTGATTTCTAACAGTATTTTTATTGGTTTAAGTTTTAAAATCTTTTTTCTTAGTCCGGGGTTAAATAATTTCAAAATGGACTCTATAAAAATCAATAAATTATATGGTATTCTTTTCCATTTTCCTTTAAAAAAAAAGTAGAATTTAATTTGTTTAAACCCGGATTTAACTAATACTTTGGCTAATTCTGTATTGGTATATTCCATTAAATGAAACCCTATATTTTTATTAGTGAAAAACCTTGAAATATCATGAGGCCCGCTAAGTCTGTTTGGAGTAATACAAATATATTTTCCGCCTTCCTTTAATACCCTTCTTACACTTTTTAAATGAGTAATAAAATCTTCGGGGTGAAGATGCTCGGCAAGTTGATTACTGTAAGCAAGATCAATGGAATTTTCTTTAAAAGGTAATTCTGTACAGTCTGTAACCACCAATTCAATGTTATCCTGAGAAATTAGCCCTTTTGATATTTGTTCAGAAGCATCCAGTGCAAATACTTTTGATACAACATTCGAAACTTCCCTGCTAAGAGAACAGTCACCGGCCCCTATTTCAAGAAAAACTGTATTTGATGTAATAAACCTGTTTATGATTTTCATTTGAAAATCAATTTTACGCTTAATGGCATCAGGGTTATTTTTCACTAACAACTGCGGATGAAAAGGAAGCCTTTTGAAATACCGGTCGTAACAATCAACATAAAGTTTTTTTCTTTCTTCTCGGGTTGAATTTCTAATTTCATTTGAAAGACTGACTTCCAGATCGAAAATCTCTCTAAGCTCCTCATCTGACAAATTCCATGGATTTTCTAAGCTGTATTTCATTTGAATTCCATTTTTTATTACTGCAAAATAACACTTTTTTTTGCAATATATTTTATCTTTGATTCCTATGAATGTTAAAAAGAAATTGCTTGACATATATTATTTTCCCTTTCTTTCAAAGGAAAGAGAAAACCAACTTCAAAAAACAATCAGGGACACAGAATGGGACAGTGTGAAAAAGTATATTCGTCCCGGCTGCAGTTTTCTTGATGTGGGATGTGGTGCCGGATACAATATTACTAAAGCTGTTAATGAATTTGGTTGTAAGGCAAAGGGAGTTGACCCAGATCCAGGTGCTCACGGTGTGGGAAGAAAATCCGATGAATTATTTTATGAAGTGATAAAAGCTCAGGCTGAAAAACTTCCATTTGAAAACAAATCGTTTGATGTGGTTTTTTGCTCACATGTACTTGAACATGTTGAAAGCGAAATTGAAAGTCTTCGCGAAATGAGCCGTGTTATGAAAGATGACGGACTGCTGATTATAGGAATGCCAACCTCAACAATGGTCTGGATTAATTTTGTCAGTCAATTACTTTTAACAACTCATATGAGGATTGTAAATTTCTTTATGAAACCATTTATCAATACAGGATATGGAAGGTTTATCCATATTTTTTTCCCGCCTTCCCATAGTTTTTCTGAAAAAACAATACTCTATGATTTAGAACATTATCAGTCAAAAAACTGGAAAAAAATTGTCAGTACCGAATTTGAGGTTACCGAAAAAATACTACCTCTTCTTTATCCAAATCCTTCAATGCTCCAGGTTTTTAAAATGAGAAAGTGCAGGGATTTTAGCAGCAGTGTTTTTTTTGTGTGCAAAAAAAAGACCAAAAATAAATGAACATCCTTCACATTATACCATCATTGAAAAAAGGAGGAGCCGAAAGATTGGTTCTTGACATTTGTAATTGCCTTTCAGATATGGGTGGTTTTAAGGTTAAAATTATTACTTTCCGTGAACAAAACGAATACCCTGAATTATCAGGAAACATTGAAATTGAAGTAATACCGTCCCGAATAAATTTGTCAGTTTTCAGAAAGAATGAATACAATATAATTAAACTTCAGAAAGCAATTGAAGATTTTTCACCAGACATTATTCATACTCACTTATTTGAAGCCGAAATAGTAAGCAGGTCATGCATATACCCCAATGCTAAATGGTTTTCTCACTGTCATGACAATATGATCCAATTGAAAAAAATGTCAGGGAAAATGCTCTTTAATAAAAGAAGTCTGACTAATTATTTTGAAAAAAATTATCTCTTAAAAAGTTACAGAAAAAACGGAGGAACCCATTACATTGCCATCTCAGATGATACAGCGAATTTTCTCATGGATCATTTTCATTATTATCCTGTTGATAAGCTGACAAATGCCATCAATTTCAGCAGATTTAATGCTAACCTTAAAGAAAAAAACAGGGGAAACAAATTAACAATTGCAAATATTGGATCGTTTGTAAAAAAGAAAAATCAGGGTTTGCTGATAGATATTGGGTTGATATTACAGGAAAGAAAAATCGATTTTGAGATTAATTTATTTGGTGAAGGAGAAACAAAAAAAGCACTGGAAGAAAGAGTAATTGAAGCTGGATTGGAAAAAAACATTTTTTTCAGGGGAAATTTATCCCATATTGAGAAGTACCTTTGGGAAACAGTTTTATATGTGCACACTGCAACCTATGAACCACTGGGCCTTGTTTTACTTGAGGCAATGGCAGCAGGAGTGCCGGTGATTACCCTGGATGGAAAAGGAAATCGCGATATCATTATCAATGGCGAAAATGGTTATTTGATTGACATGCCTTTGCCTGAGTTGTTTGCCGATAAAATCCAGGAATTATGGATGGACCTTGAAAAATATTGTGCCGTTTCAAAAAATGCAATTAGATTTGCCGAACAGTATGATATAAAAATATACACTGAAAGACTTATAAATTTGTACAAAAAGCACAATTAAATGCGTTCGGAAAATCTGGTAATATTATGTGATAATTACCCGAATTCGGCGGGAGAATTCTTTATTGATGATGAACTCAGAATCATTAATAGTAAATTCGACAAAATCATTGTGCTTACAGGTTCAGAAAAGGAGACAGGATTGAACAGGTTTGTCCCCGACAACTTGAAAACTGAATCATTCAATGCAGGTACGGGTTTTTTTGAAAAATTAAATGCCCTTCCCTTTGTTTTTACAGGATTTTTTCTGAATGAAATCAGATGGGCTGTGAAAACAAAAAAAGCCAAACTGAGCTGGATTCTTTTAAAAGTAGTATTCATGGACATGGTTAGGGCAAATGAAGTGAAGAAAAAACTCAGAAGCCTGATAAAGGAAAACAGTTTAAAAGCAGATAATACCATATTTTATTCCTATTGGCATGATTATAAGGCACTGGCTTTGGCATCACTTCATAAAGAAAAAGTAATCAGGCATGCCGTTGCAAGAGCTCACAGATGGGATGTGTATTTTGATGTCAATAAATTCCCTTTTCTTCCTTTCAAGAGATTCATTATTGAAAATCTGGACATTACTATTCCTGTTTCAAATGATGCAAAAGAGGAACTTCTAAAGTTGTCTCCTGAAAATGACAAAAAAATACTTGTTTCAAGACTTGGAAAAATAAATTCATTCGAGCCCCGGTTTGAAAAACCTGATAATAGTTTTCTTATTTGCAGCTGCTCAAATATAATACCTGTAAAAAGAATCCCTTTGATTATTGAATCCCTGAGTAAGATAAAAAGCAGAAATGTTACCTGGATACATTTTGGGGATGGTAATCTGCGAAAGCAAACAGAAATGCTCGCTGGGGAGAAATTGAAAAACATTCAGCTTGAGTTCAAAGGCATCGTAAGTAATGAGGAAATAATGGAATTTTACCGTAACCACTTTGTTGACCTTTTCATTAACCTGAGCGAATCAGAGGGGATTCCCGTGAGTATTATGGAGGCATTATCGGCAGGTATACCCATCATTGCTACCAACGTTGGCGGCACATCAGAGGCAGTAGATAATAAGAATGGTTTTGTTGTGGACAGAGAGATAAATTCAGAAAAGGTTTCAGAGATTATAGAAATGTATATAAATTTTGATGTTTCGGTGCAAGGTGAATACAGAAAAAATGCTTATGATTCATGGAAAGAAAAATATAACGGAGAAAAGAATTATTTACTTTTTTTTGACTTACTTAGTAATCTGAAATAATGAAAAAAGTACTTATACTGGCATACGATTTTCCTCCCTATATTTCTGTTGGGGCACTAAGACCATACAGCTGGTATAAGTATTTTGCAGAAAACGGAATTTATCCTGTTGTTATTACCCGTCAATGGGATAATAAGTACCGGAATAAACTTGATTATGTTGCTCCCAGCAACAATAGGGAGCCAGTAATTGAGTCTGATAAACAAGGAACAATCATCAGAACTCCATATTTTCCAAATTTCGCAAATAAATTAATGCTAAAGTATGGCGATTCAAGGTTTAGCCTATTCAGACGACTGATATCTGCATATTATGTTTTTTCACAGTACCTGTTTTACATTGGGCCGAAATCACAGTTATTATTTGCAGCAAATGAGTATCTCAAGAAAAATAAAGTTGATTGCATCATTGCAACTGGAGAGCCATTTATTTTGTTCAAATACGCATCTTTGCTTAGTAAAAAATTCAATGTTCCCTGGATTGCAGATTACCGGGACCCATGGTCGCATAATATTACACTACAAAATAATTTTATTTTAAGAAAATGGAGTCTGGTTTTTGAAAAAAAAATAGTTAAGTCATCTAAATTGATTATTACTGTTTCAGATTATTTTAAAATTCAGATTTCCAGTTTGATTAAAAACAAGGAAATTAAAATTGTTCAAAATGGATTTGACTCAGAATTTCTTAAAGATATTGATAAGATTCAGCAGGCATCGGATGTTTTAACAATTGGCTTTGCCGGAACAATCTATAAGTACCACCCGATAAATAGCTTTCTTAAGGTTGTGTCAGAGTTAAAAGAGAAAAACAGGGATTTTAAAATTCAGATCAACTTTTTCGGATTAAATAATCCTGAAGAACTTATTGAAATAATCAATACGAAATTTCAAAATATTATTGATTTTATAACGGTTTATCAGAAATTACCATACGAAGAGGTTATTAAAGAATTGGCCAGGTCGAATTTGTTGCTGTTATTTAATTATTACCAGATTACCGGAACAAAGATTTTTGATTATTTGCCTTTGAAAAGAGCAATTCTTTTTTGCTATTCCAATGATGAGGAAGCTTTAAGATTAAAAGAGAAGTATTATAAGACACCCGAAATTAAAGACGTTAGTGCCCGCCCCCAGGAAGATCTTATCAGAAAAACAAACTCCGGATTTATTGTCGAGAATGCTGCTCATTTGTCAACTTTACTTTTACAACTTTCTGAGGAACATAGGCAAAACAAACATGTAAAATGCAATACATCTGATTATGAGTCGTTTTCCAGAACAATTCTTGCAAAACAACTTGCTGATATAATTATTGGTGAAGCAGAAACCAGTCAGAAAAAGAAAGTATTGGTGCTTGCTTATGAATTCCCGCCTTTTCCTACAGTTGGCGGATTAAGGGCTTATAGCTGGCTAAAATATTTTAACGAATTTGGTTTTTTTCCGGTGGTTGTAACCCGGAATTGGACAAATAATTATAAAGATATTAAGAAAAACTACAGTTCTCCGGGAAATATTGAAAAAGAAAAAGTAAATGATTTGCCAAATGCGACTTTAATAAATGCTCCATATTATCCAAATATTGCAAATAAAATGCTTTTAAAATATGGGGATAAACGTTTCAGGTTCCTCCGCAAACTTCTTTCGGCATTTCTCTATTTTTATGAATTTTTATTTAACAAGGGGGCGAAATTTCCAATTTATAAAGCTGCTGATAATTATCTGAAAAACAATAAGGTTGAAGTTATTCTTGCTACAGGAGACCCATTTATTTTATTTAGTTATGCAAGCAAACTAAGCAAAAAACATGGCATTCCATGGATTGCAGATTACAGGGATCCATGGTCACAGGATTTTTCAATTGAAAAAAACTATGTTTTTAAAATATCTTCAAAAATACTTGAAAAGGGTATTTTACGATCTGCTTTTTTTATTACAACCGCTCAGGAATTATACCGAGATAAAATCTCAACTGTAGTTAAAGGAAAGAAAATTTATGTTCTTCCAAACGGCTATGATCCAGATAATGTTAGTCTTAATTCTGAAGTTATTCAGAAAAAGGATATTTTAAACATTGGATTTATTGGTACTGTATACAAATGGAATCCGGTTGAAGTTTTTCTTTTTGCTGTTTCAGATCTTTTCAAAAAAAATCCAGGATTTGATGTGCAGATTAATTTTTACGGAATTAATTATCAGGATGAAATAGAAAATATGGTTGATAAAAAATTCTCTGCGTTAGGCAATAAAGTAGTTTTTCATCCACGTATCGAGCAATCCGGCGCATTAAAAAACCTTGCAGAAAACAATTTGCTCCTTTTATTTAATTATTATGCATATTCAGGCACAAAAATATTTGATTATCTATCTGTTAAAAGAAAAATACTGCTTTGTTTTTCTGAAGATGCCGATGCGGAATTGCTTAAAAACAAGTATTATTTCGAAAAGAAACCCGGATTGATTAATCAGCAGGAAATAATATTGGAAGAGACCAATGGCGGAATAATTATAAAAGACAAGCTACATCTTCAACAGGTTTTAATCGATGCTCAGAAAGAATTGATTGAAAATGGAAAAATTGAAGTTCATGAGACAGATATAAGAAAATACTCAAGAAAAGATCAGGTAAAAAAGCTGGCTGAAATTATTAATACGGAACTGAAAAAAAATGTATAATCATGTCTGCTAAAACTGTTATTGTTGATTATAAAATGGGCAATATCAACTCAGTTCTTAAAAAACTGAACAGGGTAAATGCAAGAACAGTGGTGTCTTCTGACCCAAAGGTAATTTTGTCGGCAGATAAGATTATTTTACCTGGTGTGGGTCATTTTAAAAAAGCCATGCAGAATATTATTAGTCTCAATCTGAAAAACACACTTGATGAATTGGCATTTGTAAAAAAAACGCATATACTTGGGATTTGTCTGGGTATGCAGTTATTTGCAAAGCATAGTGAAGAAGGAGATGTTGAGGGGCTGGGATGGATTGATGCTGATGTGAATAAATTCAGAATTTCAGACAACTTAAAATTTAAGGTGCCTCATACGGGATGGAATCAGATTTATTTAAAAAAGGATAGCGAATTGATGAAAGGAATTCCAGAGCATTCTGATTTTTATTTTGTTCATTCTTTTCACTATAAATGTAATGATGAAAAGGACGTTTTAAATGAAACGGAGTATGAATACAAATTTGTTTCAGCAGTTGAAAAAGACAACATTTTTGGTGTACAATATCACCCCGAAAAAAGCCACGATGCTGGAGAGAAAATTTTAGAAAATTTTATTAAACTTTAAATGTTCAGACCAAGAATCATACCGGTTTTATTACTTAAAAACAATTCGCTTGTAAAGTCTGTCAGGTTTAAAGATTTCAAGTACATTGGTGACCCGATCAATGCTGTTAGGATTTTGAATGATCTAAAAGCTGATGAACTTGTATTTCTGGATATTTTGGCAACAAAAGAAAAAAGAACAGTATCTCTGGATTTTGTAAAAGATGTTGGCGAAGAGGCAAATATGCCCTTTGCCGTTGGAGGTGGAATTAGAACCATTAATAATATCAGAGAAATTATTAATGCCGGTGCAGAGAAAGTAATTATTAATAGTTATGCTGCTGAAAACCCCGATTTTATTAAAGAAGCTTCTGATGAATTTGGATCATCAACCATTATCGTTTGCATGGACGTTAAAAAACCATTTTTAGAGAAACCTAAAACATGGATTTGTAATGGTTCAAAATGTACCGGATTTGTGCCGGTCGAATTTGCTAAATTGATGGAAAGTAAAGGAGCCGGAGAAATTCTTGTGCAATCAATCGAAAAAGATGGCACAATGAAGGGATATGATCTGGATCTGATTGAGGAAATTTCAAAGGCTGTTAAAATTCCGGTCGTTGCTCTTGGCGGTGCAGGAAATCTATACGATATGAAAGAATGCTACCAGCAAGCACATGCCAGTGCAATGGCTGCTGGTAGTATGTTTGTTTTTTTTGGTGCAAACAAAGGTGTTTTAATCAATTATCCGGAAAAAAATGAACTTAATGTTTTATTTAAATGATGAGGCATAAATTTCCAAAATAAAAGTAAATTTGCAAACAACTGAGAAACTATGACTGATCAAAAAGGTAATCTTAAGTACAGGCAATGCTGCAGATGTGTAATGGATACATCTGACAGTGAGATTGCTTTTTCTGAAGATGGCAATTGCAATCATTGCAGTGATTTTTTTGAAAAAACCGCAAAGTATGTTTACCAAGGCAAAAGCAGTGATGCAAAGCTCATGGAATTGGTAGAAAGGATGAAAAAATCAGGTAAAAACAACAAATATGATTGTCTGATCGGAATTAGCGGGGGCACTGACAGTTGTTATGTTGTTTATATGGCAAAAAAGCTCGGCCTACGGGCTTTGACTGTTCACATGGATAATGGTTGGAATTCTGATACATCTGTTAAAAATATTAAAAACGTTGTCTCAAAACTTGGTTTTGACTACCAAAGCTATGTGCTTGACTGGGAAGAATTTAAAGATTTACAGCTTGCCTTTCTGAAAGCTTCGGTTCCCGAAATCGAAACTCCTACTGATATTGCTATTCCTGCTGCATTACATCAAATTGCGGCAAAAAATAATATCAAATTTATTATTAGTGGAGGAAACTACGCAACCGAAGGTATTCTACCAAAAAGCTGGCATTACGATGCTAAGGATGTGAAATATCTCAAATCGATACAAAGAAAATTTGGATCTAAAAAGCTAAAAACATTTCCTACTTTTGGATTTATGAGGGAGATTTACTATAAGTATGTTAAGGGTATAAGAATGATTTATCTGCTTAACTACCTTCCTTATAGTAAGAAAGATGCAATGAAAGTTCTCGAAGATGAGCTGGGCTGGAAATATTATGGGGGAAAACACTATGAGTCAAAGTTTACCGGGTTTGTGCAGTCTTATGTTTTGCCAAAAAAATTCAATATTGATTACCGCAGGGCCACCTTTTCAACCCAGATTTGTGCTGGTGAAATTAATAGAAATGAAGCACTTACCGAATTGGAAAAATTGCCATATGATGAATCTGTGGTTGCCATCGAAAAGGAATACCTGAGTAAGAAATTGGACATTTCTCTAAGTGAATTTGAGGAAATCATGAATCTTCCCCCCAAAACCCACCGCGATTACCCGAATAACCAGAAAATGCTTGAGTTTATTTACAGTATTTACCGGTATTTAAATAAAAAGTAGAAGAAACTGTTTTTTTTAATTAGTTCTGATTATTGAAAATTTCCCTTTCATTTTCAGAAAAGGAGTTTCAAGATATTTATAAGATATTTTCGCAATTAAAATACTTATAAAAAGGGACATAAAAGTTTCTCCAATTATTACAACCCATAAATATTGATTGTATCCTAAAAAGTCTGAAATTTTTATAGTGACAAGAATCCCTATCATATGTAAGCAGTATAATCCATATGATATTTTGCCTAAATCAGAAAATATTTTAATTTTCCCTGCTTTAAATAATGATTTTGCTGAGTAAGTTTGTTCAAGAATAATCAGTAAAAAAACACTTGCAGTAAGTAATCTCTCAAATGGCTTAAATACAGTAAAATCAAACAGCCAATCTTTGTATAAAAAGAGAATAATCAAAATGATATATAGAAGTGCAATAAAATGCCTGGGCATTTGTATTATCGTATTTTTAAAACTGTCGCTGCTGAGAATCAATAATGCACCTATTCCTCCAATAGCCATATCGTTTATACATGACAAGGTGTGAAAGTCGTTTGATTCAGTATAATTGCTTAAATCAGTACTAATTCGAAAGACTAACGAAAAAAAAACAATAAGGGGCAATAAAAATTTATAGTATTTGGTTGGTGTAAAATACATCAGTAAAGGCCAAATTAAATAAAATTGCTCCTCAATGGCTACCGACCATAAAACTGTTAATGAGGATGAATCTGGAAAACCATTATTAATAATATCAAAATTGTTTAAAAATAACAGATATGCCCATAGATTTGCTGTTTCATGAGATGATTCTCCAAAATATTGTTTAAAAAAGGGAAATAAAAAAAAACCGAAAAATACACAAAAGAAAAAAAGTGGCCAGATTCTTAAAACTCGACGAATGTAAAATTTTTTTACACTTATTTTACCGGTCTGCTCTTTTTCCTTTAACAATAGAAAAGTAATAAGAAATCCACTTAAAACAAAGAAAAAATTAACTCCAAGCATTCCGTTTTTAAAAAAGCCTTTTGTTTTTATATATACGTCATCATCAAGTATGTAATTGTATTCAGAAAAGAAACTATGAAAAAAAAATACTGATAAAAAACAGAAAAACCTCAATGTGTCAAGGTTTTCAAAATAGATATGATTTTTCTCGTTCAAGAGTTTAAATAAAAGTAACTCAAATATACAATATTTTAAAGAAAAATAATGGTTTGTTTTTATTATTACACAATAATTCCTGAACAAAATAATTACAAATAATTAATATTAGTTGTACATTTGAATATGATAAAAAAATTATTGAGAAATAATCTTTTATTGATCTGTCTGCTTGGTTTATTAACAAGGGCTTTTTTTACACTTTTTCTAGGGGGATTATACTTTGGAAGAGAAAACATCTACGTTGATGGTGATACCGCCGCCTGGCTAAATTCCTTCATCAATCTTATCGAAACCGGCTCTTACACTGCTGTTCCTGCTCATGAATACGGCTACTTCCTCCGAATGCCCGGCTACTCATTCTTCATCGGCATCTTTTACCTGATCACCGGAGGAAACCTTGACATTACCTACCCACTAATCGGATGGATCCAGATTCTTCTCGATATTCTTGCAATATGGCTGGTGTATAAAATTGCCCTGAAACTTTTTCGATCTGAAAAAAACGCTTTGTTTTCTGCTGCTCTCTATGCTTTTTATCCGTTTATCATCGTTTGGAATCCTGTGGTGTATTCTGAGTCGGTGAGCATTTTGCTCATGCTGGCCGGAATTTATTTTCTTTTGTATGAGAAAAAATATCATTGGTTTTATGCGGGATTGTTTCTGGGGTTGGGCATTTTATTTAGACCTCAGGTTGCTTTGTTGGTGCCGATTGCCGGAATTTTCATTTTATGGTTTTACAATTGGAAAATTAAATCATTCTACAAACCCGTCCTGCAGTTTGCATTGGCTGTGGTTATTTTTTACGGTTGCTGGCCTATATCCAATATTTTAATTCATAAAAAAGTTGTATTAACTCAGGATCTACGCGGGGCTCCCAACTGGAACGAAGACGTAATCGCCTTCATGCAATTTACCTACTCAGTCAAAACCGAATGGGAACCTCAGTTCTCGAATATCCTCCACAATAAGGAGGTTACCTGGCCCGAAAATGCTTATTTTTCAAAAGAGGATTCTGCTAAACTCGAGCGCGCCGTTTATCTCGCTAAAAATTGTGGCAGCGGATTTAGTTATTGGCAGGGTTATTGGCAGAAACCTTTTCAAAATGACTCCTGTACTCATGAAATTGCAACGCTTTTTAATGAATTGAGGGATAACCAGATTAAAAATTTCCCCTGGAATTATTATCTGTATCTGCCTCTCCAAAACCTTAAAAAAGCAGCTTTTAAAAATGAATTGTATAATACCGAGGGTGTAAGAAAATACGCTTCCCTGCTGTTTTATTATCGCACTTTTTTAATTCTTTGCGGATTGGCAGGTGCCGTTTTAATGCTGGTACATCGAAGAAAGGAATGGCTTATCTTCCTGCTCTTCCCTGTTTTTCTATATCTTGCATTGTGCTTCGGGACCGGAGTACAGTTTAGAAACATCGAAATCAGGTATTTTTTGCACGCGGATATTATGCTGCTGTTTCCAGCGGCGTATTTATTTTATTATTTGTATAAATTTTTTTTAAGGAAAAAGCATGAAAGCAATCCTTCTTGAACAATACAACCCCAATCTGATTGAACTCATTAAGGGCTTGAAAGTTTCTGAAATCGAAACTCCCGTACCTGCTGAAAATGAAATCCTTGTAAAATTATCTGCTGCCCCCTGCAACCCTTCCGATATCGCTTTCATGCGCGGTATGTACAACGTGAAAAAGGAACTTCCAAAAGCCATTGGCTTTGAAGGTTGCGGAATTGTTGTTGAAACCGGACAAAATGCTAAGCAGTTCATCGGTAAAAGGGTCAGCTTTTTTGCACAGGGATCCGGACATGGTACCTGGGCTGAATTTTTCCTTACAAAACCCGGGGATTGTATTTTTCTGAATGACAATATTTCTGACGACCAGGCTGCATGTCTTTTTGTTAATCCTTTTACTGCCTATGCTTTATATGAATCGGTTAAAGAAAAATGCGGCGGAACCATTGTGATCAACGCTGCCGCCGGTCAGGTTGGTAATTTTATCAGAGTTTTTGCAAAAAGGGATAATGTTAATATCATCAATATTGTTAGAAGGGATAAACATGTTGATTTGCTCAGAAACGCAGGACAAAAATATGTGGTCAGTTCAAGATCTGATAATTATTCGGATGAACTGAAAGAAATTTTTTCAGAATTAAAACCTCTGGTAGCTTTGGATGCGGTGGGCGGAGCATCTTCCGGAATGCTTCTTAATTTAATGCCAGAAAACGCTGAACTTATCGTTTATGGTGGTTTGTCGGGCGAACCGATAGGCGGAATAGATGTGCTGGATGTTATTTTTAAAAATAAATCCGTTAGGGGATTTGACCTGAATCAATATATTAAAAACACTGAAAAAGAGCGATTTGATGAACTAGCTGTGGAATTACAGAAAATGATCGTTTCGGGTGACGTACAAACCATAATTCAAAGTAAGTATGCTGCTGCCGACGCAGGAGCAGCCATTCGCAAATACATTACTTCCATGTCGGATGGTAAAATTTTACTTACCTTTGATTAGAAATTTAACTTTTGTAACGTGAAAAAAATTAGAATTTTGACTTTTATTGCTGCAATTTCTTTGTTTGCAGCATGTTCAGGCAATAAGGAAAATAAGGAAAAATCTGAGGATAAATCTTCCGTTGAAGAATCCCAGTCCGATTCAATGGCACCACCAACTGAAAGCGGCCAGGAATCTGTCCAAAAAGCAACCGGCGAACCCGTTCCGGGAGCCGAAATTTACCTTGAACAAAACCCAACAGGGGAAAACTAAAAAATGCTGATATGAGAACTATTTTATTATTGATATTTGTTTCGGTTTTTTACTATGCCAATGCGCAGACCGAAGAAACAGAAACGAAAAAAATTGAATCTCCTGTGACTGAAGAGGAATTAATTAGTCCGACCCTCGAAAAACAGCTGCAACCCGTTCCTGAAAAGGAAGTACTGAAAGAAGAAATGAAATTGGAAGAAGAAGGCGTTGAAAATCCTGCTGAAATGAAATTGGAGTCTAATCCGGTTGAATCCAAGGCCGAACCTGTTCCCGGCGCTGAAATATACCTGGAGCAAACTCCGGGTGAGGAGGTTAAAAAACCCAAAAAGAAAAAACATGATGGTTTATCTGAATAAAAAAAGGTGCGAAAGCACCTTTTTTTTATTCAGATTTTTTTGATTATTCAGATTTCCATACCCCCACAGCATTTTTAATACCCCAGTTTTCACCCGTCTTTTCGGTAAATACCAAATAGCCATTACCCTTACCTTTATAGGTCAGAACAAAGAAAAAACAAGACTTGTTTTTTTCCTTGTTAAAGGCAATCCGTGAAATTTTCACATAGGCAAATAAAGGAAATTCGCCTTCATTTTTTTTCAATTCTTCCTTTGTGCCAAAAGGCATTAATTGGTATTTTTCACTGAGTTTAATTTTATCAAGAGCAAGGTAACGATCATTGGATTCTCCCGAAACAAGAATATCTATGAGCTTTTTGCTTTCATCATCTGTATTAAAATACTTTATATTTTCATAGTAAAAACTTTCCTCGTTAATTGAAAACAACAAACTGTTGATGAATACAGGCATGACGGTTTTATCACCATTTTTCATTTTTTTAAGTTCTGCAGGCGAAGGAGCAGGCGGAGTTTCAAGTTTTAAAAGGGAATCAAGGATTGAATTGAGAAGAATATACTCTGTTTCCGAATTGTTTTCAACAATCTTTTTTTCTTCTTTTTTAACTTTTTCTGCTTTCTTTTCTTCTTTTTCACCGCAGGAAAATAAGATTATTCCCGACATCAGGAGAACTGAAAATAATATGGTTTTTGTTTTCATAGGGTGTTGTTTAATGGTTATTTGATCGGTTTTCTGACAAAAAGTGCATGGTATTATATTATACTTTAGACCCAAGACCAAACCGTCATGGCGAGGTACGAAGCCATCCCTTAATTAAAAAACGGATTGCTATAAAGAGACTGCTTCGTTCCTCGCAGTGACGGTCACTTAGTTGTTTTATGTTCGTCAAAAAAGTTATTAGTCAACGACAATAACCAGATATTTTGAAGCACTCCAAAACTCTTTTGCATTCAGAATAATAATGCTGTCGAAAGTTTTATCGCAGCAGAATTTATATGAACCGGCCGGGTGAGTGGTAACCAATCTGGCTTTTTTTGCATTCAGTTTGATTTCTTTAACTTTGGTAATGTCAATCTTTGTAAAATAACCTTTGTTAAAGTCTTCACGCAGTTTTTCAATTTTTCCAAGTCCAATGAATCCGCCTTCTTTGGTCAGAATCTGTTGGGTTTTGAGTTCTTTTTCAGTACCGTAGGCATAAAAAGCAGTGTTTAGCTCTTCGGTCTGTGAATTGATTGTTTCAGTCTGGGTTTCAGTTTCTGTAACCAGTTCTTCAATTTCACTGCTGAGCTTTTCAACTACAATGTCCATGTGGGCCAGTTCGTCCTGAAGATTATTGATCTCAGTATCTTTTGCTTCAATGGCAGCGCTTAAATCGGCAACCATTTTTTCAAGTTTGCCAATATTGAGATTGGAATTTTTCAGCTGATACTGAAGGTTGTTAATTTTCTTCTTGTTTTCGATCATCAGTTCGTAAATCAACTGAACATCTTCGTTGATCTGATCTTTGGCGTCCTGTTCAAGTTCAACATCACCTTTGGTTTGAAGAGTAATGATGTTTTCTTTTTCCTTGATCATATTGAGATTGGCCTGAATATCATCAAATGATGTAAGAAACTCATTGATAACCTGGTCGCGTTCTTCGGCCTGTTTTTTCAATTCTTCATTTTCTTTCTGAAGTTTTGCCACATCAGAATTTTCATTTTCTTTTTTTTCTTCTGAGCAGGCAAAGAATAAAACTGCTGCAAAAACTAATACTAAGTATTTCATTTTAAAAAACTTTAAAAGGTTAAACGATGGCAAAATTATGAAATAAAACGATTGAAATTGAAAACAAGCTGATTATAATTTGATAATGAAAATTTAAAAAATGTTAAATAATAGTAAATCAAGTGGTTAATAATTTCAGGAAGTTTGCTCTCCATTGGTGGTCCTTTTCTTTCAAATGCAACATTTTTCCCGGAATATCCAGATCAAGAAAAAACTCACTGAGTCCTGATTTTTTATTTTCCGGATCAAATTTCAACAGCAACGATACTTTTTCCTTGGTAATGTCAAAGTCCTTTCCGGTAAGTGCAATGGCATCGGCAACAACAGATTTGATGGTGAATGGTTTTACGGCAATCTGTTGGAAAAAATGAGCTGCCGCTTGCACAAAATGATCACTTTCTTTTCCGGTTGATTTTATCTGCACACCTCCCTTTACTGCTTTGTCGCTTAATATTTTACCTTCTGAAATGCCGGGTTTTAATTTGCTTTTGATTATCAGTTTAAATCCTGCTTTTTCCTTATTGAACATTGCAGCTGCAAGGATTTCATAATCGCCAAGAAAATCTTTTTTTATTTCAGTTATTTCGAAAGATAAGTCTGAAAAATTTCCGTCGTTTAGGTGATTGATTTCTATCATATTATATTGATGTAGGGACTTGCCTCTGCAAGTCCGTTTGTTAATAATTGTTTGTTATTTGAATTTTGGTCATGCAAAATGGTCATTAAAATAGTTGTGTAGAACAGTCATTCAGAATGGTCGTTCAGAACGGTCAGGCATAATGACCATTTAGAACGGTCATGCAGAGGCATGACCCTACTTACTTGTCAGGAAACTCCCGCATAAACTCCTCAGCTTTATCAACCATATAACGCGATCCGGTGAAGAACGGGACTCGCTGATGCAAGGAATCGGGTTTGAATTCTAAAATTCGTTTTCCTTTGCCATCGGTAGCTTTACCACCTGCCTGTTCGGCAAGGAATGCAATGGGATTGCACTCATAAAGAAGGCGGAGTTTTCCGTTGGGATTGCTTTCAGTACTTGGGTAAATGAATATTCCGCCTTTTAAAAGATTTCTGTGAAAATCAGCCACAAGTGAACCAATATACCTTGAAGAATATGGCCTGTTGGTTGCTTTATCAATTTCCTGGCAATATTTAATGTATTTCTTTACCCCCATTGGAAAGTGAATGTAGTTTCCTTCGTTTATAGAATATATCTTGCCGTGTTCCGGTGTTTTCATGAACTTGTATGAAAGACAGAACTCTCCGATCGAAGGATCATAAGTGAATCCGGTGGTTCCCAGTCCGGTTGTATACACAAGCATAGTCGAAGATCCGTAAATAACGTAACCGGCAGCTGCCTGTTTTGTCCCTTCCTGCAGGAAATCAGAAATTTCTGCTTTCATGCCAACGGGTGTAATCCTTCTGTAAATTGAAAAAATCGTTCCGATGGAAACATTTACATCAATATTTGAGGAACCATCAAGGGGATCGATGCACACAACGTATTTTCCATCCAGGGAAAGCTCATCATCGAAAATAACAATCTCGTCATTTTCTTCTGAAGCAATACCGCAGACAATGCCGCTTGACCTAAGGGCTGCAATAAACTGATCGTTAGCAAAAACATCCAGCTTTTGCTGTTTTTCGCCTTGTACATTGGTGGATCCAACAGATCCAAGAATATCAACCAATCCGGCTTTATTTACTTCACGGTGAACAATTTTTGTGGCAATCCCTATATGGCTCAGTAGTCTGGACAGCTCGCCCTTGGCGTAAGGAAACGCTGACTGTTCCTGAATAATCACTTCGTTTAGGGTCATCGGTTGGTATTTGGCCGGCATAGTTTAGTTTGTTTTCGTTAAAGCCCTAAAATTAATAATTTTTTAATCTTGTAAACCTGCATTATCTTTGAAAATTACTGTTTAAGGAGAAAATAATTGTAATTAACTGATAAAACAGGATTGCAAATGATTGTATATAAGTTTGGTGGAGCATCAGTAAAAAATTCTGATTCTGTTAAAAATCTTGCAGAAATCGTTAAAACCTCACAAAAAAATCTTGTTGTGGTTGTTTCGGCTATGGGAAAAACCACCAATGCGCTTGAAAATGTGCTTGAAGATTACTTTAACGGAAACGACGGGTTTGAAAATAAAATTGAGGGGATTAAAAATTATCACCTTGATATTGCCAGGGGACTTTTCCCCGATAATTCAAACGCGGTGTTTGATTTGATAAACAGTTGGTTTGCCAGGCTCAACGATTTTTGCAGGAAGGGTTCTTCATTGAATTTTGACTATGAATACGATCAGGTGGTTTCTTATGGCGAATTGGTTTCCACTGAAATTGTTTCGGCTTTTTTAAATGAATGCTCACTGAAAAGCAAGTGGGTTGATATACGCACGTGTTTTAAAACCGACAACCTTTTCAGAGATGCCACTGTAAATATGGAAATTACAGGAAATCTGGTTAAAGACTCATTCCCAGATGAAAATAAAATATATGTAACACAGGGATTTATAGGATCTACAATTGAAAACCTTTCAACCACGCTGGGAAGAGAAGGCAGTGATTTTTCAGCTGCAATACTTGCGAATATTCTGGAAGCTGAATCCCTTACAATCTGGAAAGATGTGCCCGGTATTCTTAACGCCGATCCCAAATGGTTCGATGAAACGGTTAAACTGAATCACATCAGCTATCTTGAAGCAATTGAGCTGGCTTATTATGGAGCGACGATCATCCATCCCAAAACAATTAAACCATTGCAGAATAAGGGAATACCGCTTTTTGTAAGATCATTTCTTGACCCTTCGGAAACAGGAACAGTCATCAATACAGTAACTTCTGAAGATTCACGCGTTCCTTCATTTATTTTCAGGATGAATCAGGTACTGATTTCAATCAAGCCCCGTGATTTCTCATTTATAATGGAAAATGCACTTAGCGAAATATTTGGTAAATTTGCCGGACATCGGGTTAAAATTAATCTGATGCAGAATTCTGCCATCAGCTTTTCGGTAAGCGTGGATAATGATGACCGTAAAGTGCCTGCTTTGATCAAGGATTTGCAAAAGCATTATCAGGTTCTTTACAATGACGGACTTGAGTTGGTGACAATCAGACATTTTGACCAGTCAACCATTGACAGGGTGACTGTCGGTAAAAAAATACTTGTGGAGCAAAAAAGCCGTTCCACTGCACGTTTTATTATGAAGGATATGTAATTTGATATAACCATGAAAAAAATCTTATTTCTGTTTGCAATTGCAGTAATTATTGGTTCATGCGGAGATGGAACCGAATCTTATTCCGGATACATTATTTCGGGCAATTTTGAAAATTCAAATGGTCATCCCATTTATCTTGCTGAAATAACAACAGGTAGTCCGAAAATCATTGATTCAGTCAAAGTTGATAATGATGGTAATTTCAGAATGAAAGGAAATCTTAATGAGCCTGTTCCCTGCATTCTATACAGAACACTGGATGATCCCATTAAACTGGTCGTTTCAAATGAGGATAAAATCACCATTAAAGCCGATGGCCAGGACCTGAATGCCACCTATACCATTTCAGGATCTGATGAGTGCGAAAGGTTGATGAAAATAGCCAGACATACACGTCGGAATTTACTTGTTATTGACTCACTTAATTTTATTTTCAGCAAAAACAAAGGCCGGAATGATTTCGATACCACACTTGCTGATATAAAGAGGATTTCAGACAGTGTTATGGCTGACCAAAAAAAGATGCTCGTTGAAGAAATTAAATCCGAACCGGGATCTTTCTCAAGCTTTTTGCTGCTTTCGGAACAACTCGGGCAGGCAAATTTTGTTTTCGATTTAAAAAAAGATTTCAAATACTTTGAAATGGTCGAAAAGGGATTAGTCGAAAAATACCCAAAGTCAAAAATCACACTTGGTTTCTCATCCTTTATCAGAGAGGCAAAAAACACCATTGATGAAACACAAAAATTGCCTGATGAGCTAAAAGTTGGTGATATTGCTCCGGATATTGTGCTAAAGGACAATAAAGGAAACATCGTGAAGCTATATGATCTCAGGGGAAAGTATGTTTTGCTGAATTTCTGGGCAACATGGTGCAAACCTTGCCGAATGGAAAACCCTGTGCTTACAAGAAATTACATGAAATATAAGAAAAGCAAGATAGGTTTCGAAATATTTCAGGTTTCACTTGATCTTTCAACCGATCGTGAAGAATGGATGCGGGTAATTAAAAATGATAATATGGCTGAATGGATTCATGTTCTTGACGAAGACCAGATTTATTCAAAAGAATACAATATTCAAACCATTCCGCTTAATTTCATGATCGACAAAAACGGCGTAATAATTGCAAAAAACATTATGGGCCGCGATTTGGAAGAGAAACTCAGAGAAGTTTTCAAATATTGATTGTTTAAGAAATAGACTATATAAAATCCGGTTTTTAATATTTCAATGCTTAACCCAAACGGGAAATTTCGTGGTTTTTTAAGAATTCTGAAAGAGTCGGTAACTGGCTCGGAAAGGGATTTTACGCAGACAAGTATCAGGAATGCAATTATTTTGCTATCCATTCCAATGGTACTTGAAATGCTTATGGAATCCATTTTTGCATTGGTGGATATTTGGTTTGTATCACGACTCGGAAATGACCCCATTGCCATTGTGGGTTTTACAGAATCCTTTATGACCATAATTTACTCTGTTGCTGTAGGCCTGTCTACTGCTACTACTGCTGTGGTTTCAAGGCGCATCGGTGAAAAAAACAGGGAAGGAGCTTCTGTGGCAGCATTTCAGGCAATTGCAGCAGCAATGGCATTTTCTGCAGTTGTATCTGTTCCCGGAATTATTTACGCCAAAGAATTACTCATGCTCATGGGTGTATCCGAGGTTTCGGCAGAAGAATATTACGGCTACACCTCAATCATGTTGGGAAGTAACTGTATTATAATGCTGCTTTTTGTTATGAATGCAGTATTCCGAAGCTCAGGCGACGCAGCAGTCTCTATGAAGGTTTTGCTTATTGCCAACGGAATAAATATTGTACTCGATCCATTGCTTATTTTTGGATATGGACCATTTCCTGAGTTGGGAATAGAAGGTGCGGCTATTGCAACGGTTATTGGCAGGGGAGTAGGAGTGGCCATTCAGTTGTGGATTCTTTTCAGTGGAAAAAAACGGGTGGCACTGGTGAAAAATCAACTGAAAATTAAATGGGATATCCTGAAGGAACTGGTGAAACTTTCAACGGGCGGAATGGCTCAGCATCTTATTGCCACATCAAGCTGGATTGGAATGGTTTGGATTATCGGAAATTTCGGAAGTGCAGTAATGGCGGGGTATACCATTGCAATCCGTATTATTGTTTTTGTCATTCTTCCTGCATGGGGAATTTCAAATGCAGCCTCAACACTGGTTGGGCAAAATTTGGGTGCCAATCAGCCGGGTAAAGCCGAACGATCTGTCTGGATTATCGGATTTGTAAACAGCGCAGTAATGGGATTTATCGGATTGATTATTATTGTTTTTTCCAGCCAGTTGATGTCGTTTTTTACTAATGATGCTGCTGTAATAAGTGCCGGAATAACTGCGCTTACAATCATTTCTTCGGGATTTGTTTTCTATGCTTTCGGAATGGTAATGATTCAGGCTTTCAATGGGGCAGGAGATACACGAACTCCAACACTTGTAAATATTGTCTGTTTCTGGATGATGGAACTGCCACTTGCATGGTTTCTTGCAATGAATCAGGGTTTTGATGAAGAAGGAGCTTATTTTGCCATTCTTATTTCAGAATCGTTTATGACACTTCTGAGTATTTATTTGTTTAGAAAAGGCAGGTGGAAACTTAAAAAAGTATAAAAACCCCTGTCTTAAGGCAGGGGTTTTTAACCAATCTTTTATAGTAAAGAAATTCTAAATCTGGTTGTATTTTTTTGTGTACAATTCAGAATTCATCAGAATATCAACATATTGAGATCTTTTGTAGGCATAAGGATCCTTGATGTTTGCCTTTGAAAGTTTCCCCCTGAATTCATCAATTGATGAAAATCCTTTTCGTGTCATCCATGATTCTAATTCAAAAAGCATTTTCTTGATAACATCATAACGATGCCTGTAAATGGCACTAACAACCTGAACATTAGTTGCTCCGGCCAAAAGTAGCTTTACAATTTCATCGCCATTATAAATTCCTCCGTTCGCGGTAATGTTTGCATTAATATTTCCATGCAACAGTCCGGCATATCTGAGCGACAGGTTATAGTCACCCGGATGACTCAGGTTAAGCGGAAAAACATGCTGGATTTTTTCGATGTCAAGTTCTGGTTGGAAAAGTTTGTTGAAAAGCACAAAAGCATCCACACCTGTTTTATCCATCTCGGCTATTACATGAAGGGGATTTGCATAAAACGGACTCAATTTAACGGCAATGGGGATTTTTAAAGATTTTTTTAGTTCAACCAATAATTCAATCTGTTCCTTTTCAATACTTGAGGAACTTACATCCTTATCGCGGGGTGTATTATACAGATTGATTTCTATGGCTGATACTCCTGTTTGTTCGATTTTTTTTGCGTACTCAAGCCAGGTTTCTTTGTTGACTGCATTCAAACTGGCTATAACGGGTATTCCGATACTCTCTTTAGCTTTCCTAAGATTCAGGAGATGTTCTTCCGGACCAGCATGTTTGATCCCTGGAAACATTGAAGTCATCTCAGCATGCATTTCATTGTGAGCTTCAATTTCCTCGTCATGTTGCATGCTTTCTACCTGAATCTGCTCTTCGAAAAGCGATTTGTAAACCACTGCGGCGGCACCGGCTTCTTCGATTTTTTTAAGATTGTCTGTATCTGTTACTAAATTACAAGATCCGACAACTATGGGGTTTTTTAATTCAATCCCCATATATCTGGTTTTTAAATTTAAGTCTGCCATGATTTTTTTCTTTTACTGTTTAGAGTTATATTAATTTAGACCAAATATAAATAAAAATATAACTGAATGCAAATTTTTTAATGATCTTTTGACAAATTTCTAAAATAAAGTGATGAAAAATAGTTTTTCAATTGGCAAATAAACTCTGCCTAAAAGACAGGGTTTATGAAATGGTAGTATAAAGAGGCCTTTAGGCCTGACAATTAATTTTAGTGTGTCATTAGTAATTAGTAATATGATGGCGTAATTCATCTTTCCAGATAATCATTAAAATAAAAAACTTACCTTTAATGCATAAAAAAACTATTTACCATGAAAACAATTACTATTCTGACTTTAGCTCTTTTGTTATTTATCACATCATATTCACAGAAAGAAAACTATATCTGGTATTTTGGAGATCAGGCAGGCATTGATTTTAATACTGCGCCACCAACTGTTCTTACAAATAGTGCTATGCAATCATACGAAGGTACTTCGGTTGTTTGTGACAATCTAGGGAACTTGCTTTTTTATACCAATGGGGGTTCCTTTAGTCTGACCTCTTATTCAGGTGGAATCTGGAATAACGATCATGTTTTGATGCCCAACGGAGATTTGTCTTCTACTTCCGGATGCAACAGTGCTTTTCAATCTTGCCTTATTGTGCCTTATCCGGGAGACTCAAATCAGTATTATGTTTTTACTAACGACTGCAACGAAAATAGTTATACAGGCGGAACAAGATACAATATAGTTGACATGACTCTTGATGGTGGAAATGGTGATGTAACCACCAAAAATGTTTCTGTTCAGGCAAATTCAAATGAATCCATGCTGGGAATCCAACATTCAAACGAAACTGATTATTGGGTGATAGTTCATGAAAATACCGCTGCTGTTTTCCATTCCATATTAGTATCTTCAACCGGCGTATCCAACACCATAACAAGTGCCGGCAATGCATTTATGCCTCAATATGGCGGACAGTTGGCAGTAACTTCAAGTAAAACAAAAATTGTGTATACTGCAAATTTCGACGTTTTTCTTTATGATTTTAACAATACAACAGGAGCAATTAGTAATGCAATAAATCTGGGAATTGGAGGAATGGGTGCTGCATTTTCATCAAATGACAAATTTTTATACGTCTATGATAACATGAATAAACAACTTTGTCAGTTTGATATGCAGGCCGCCGACATTCCTGCCAGCAAGATTATAATTGCTACCACATCAGGAAATTATGGTGCATTAATGCTGGCGCCCGATTGCAAAATTTACATCGCTTCGGGAACAACAGGTTATGATGGCAGTTTGGCGGTTATTGAAAACCCAAACACTCCAGATATTGCCTGTGGTTTTAGTGAAAATGCCTTTTCCCTCGAAGGAAAAAAATCTGTTTTTGGATTACCAAACTGCGTAAATAATTTTTTTACATGCTCATCTGTATCTGTAAATGATGTCTCAAAATTAGTGTCTGAAATAAAAATTAGTCCGAACCCTGTGTCAAAACTATCTGATCTCATTTCTTCCTCCAATCTGGAAAATTGCAGTTTTGATCTGTATGATGGTCTTGGCCGAAAAATATTTGAACTGTCCAATATTACCGGAAATACAATTCCTTTGAAAGGATGTAATATTCCATCCGGAATGTATTATTACAATATAACTGACAGCTCGGGAAAAACCACTAAAGGAAAACTTTTGATGGAATAAAGAGACCGACTCAAAAGGGCTTTTACCAACCAATTCTTGAAAATCCGATTTGCCCCTTCCCTAAAAGGTGTCTGATTTTCAAGGGCTTCCCTTTAGGGATCAAGGGTAAAAAGCACTTGAAAATCCTCGGAGAAAGTAATTTGAGGCAACCTCTTTTATGAAAACCCCGTTCATTTTTACTATTAACATATTCAGTAAATTCAACTTTTTTTGACGAAAAATTTGCAGGCAATAAAAAAATGCAATAATTTTGACCAAATGGTTAAACTATAAAGTTAAACCAATTAATTAAAACAAATGGCCAAAATTTATGACTGAATTAAACAAGGATACCGAAGGTAAAATTCTGGAAGCAGCCCAGGATGTTTTTACCGAAAAAGGAATGTCGGGAACACGTATGCAGGAAATTGCTGATAAAGCTGGGATCAACAAATCATTATTGCATTATTATTATAGGTCGAAAGAAAAGCTTTTTGGTGCGGTTTTTAAGGCAGTACTTGTGAAATTTATGCCTAAAACACTAAAAGTGCTGTCGTCAGACTTGCCTCTTTTTGAAAAAATTGAAAAGTTTGTTGATGGATATATTGATATTATTACAAAACATCCTTCAGCTCCATTATTCCTTATTTTCGAATTACACCGAAACCCTGATGGCATTGCTGGTATTTTATTGAATGCTTTTAAAGAAATTGGTTTTAACCCCGTTGAATCTTTTGCAAAGGATGTGAAAATTGCTAAAGAAATGGGATTGGTTCATGAAGGAGTCGACAGCAAACATCTGTTTGTAAATATGATGTCGCTTTGCATTTTCCCGGTTGCCGCCCGCCCTTTACTGCAAAGAATCGGTTTTGAAAACGACAAAAAAGCTTATGACAAATTTTTGGAAATGAGAAAACTTGAGGTGACTACCTTTTTAATTAACTCAATTAGAAAATCATGAAAATAATAACCCTGTTTTTAGTACTATTGGCAGGAACTGCTTTTTCACAAAGGGATTCGCTGAATCTTTCTGATTGCTACCGAATCGCAAACGAAAATTATCCTCTGATAAAACAAAAAGGTCTGCTTGAAAAAGCATCTGTTCTTCGCCTGCAAAATTATGCCCAAAACTATCTTCCGGGTGTTTCTCTTAACGGACAGGCTACTTATCAGTCTGACGTTACCCAGGTCTCCATTACCATGCCTGAAATTCCTGGTATCGGACAGCTTCCCTCTCCCGAGATGCCCGACCCCGCAAAAGATCAGTATAAATTTACTTTGGATGTTTCTCAGACAATTTGGGATGGCGGACTGACAAAAGCACAGAAGGAATTTGAGAGCACAGGCCTTGAAGCTGACCTGAAGCAAATTGAAGTGGATATGTATAAACTCAGTTCACAAATCAACAGTCTGTTTTTTACTGTTCTTTCTTTACAGTCAACCAACCAGTCGCTCGCCCTTCTCAGAAATGAAATTGGTGAAAAAATAAAAGTTGCTGGATCGGCTATAAAAAACGGAGTGGGCGATTCTACTGCAGTGCAGATTTTAATGGCCGAGCAACTGAAAATTGACCAGCAGCTTATTGAAATTGAATCGGCACGAAAAGCTTCCATTCAAATGTTGGAAAAATTGCTTTCATTTGATTTAGGTGAACAAGTGGTTTTTTCGGAACCTGACCCGGTTGGATATGAAAATGCTGGGACCAGACCAGAATACGGATTGTTTGAATTAAGCCGGAAAAAACTCGATGCTGGTAATAACCTTCTTTCAAAAAAGAATTCACCAATGCTCTTTGGCTTTGGTCAGATTGGCTACGGCAAACCCGGTCTGAATATGCTCAGCGATCAGTTTGATTCATTCTATATTGTTGGGGCTAAAGTAACCTGGAGCATTACGGATATGTGGAAAACTTCACGCGACAGAAAAATTATCAGCATTCAAAAAGATATGGTGGTTGTTCAGGAAGAAATTTTTAAAAATGCCCAGGATGTACAAATTGAAAAAGAAAAAGCCGATATTGAAAAATATGGGTCGCTGATTGTAAAAAGCCGTGAAATCCTCAGGCTTAGGGAAAGCATTGCACAAAAATCATCTTCAAAATTTGAAAACGGCGTGATTACTTCCAATGATTATTTGACCGATCAAAATGCAAAAACACAAACTCAGATCAGCTACGATAACTATAAGCTTCAGCTGGTGAAAGCCAGAATCAATCTCTTGACATTATCAGGTAATTTAAAATATATCATCAATGAAAATCAATAATAAATTTTTTAGAATTGCCATTTTAACCGCTGCTCCGGTGGTGTGGTGGGCTTGCTCCGAATCTGATTCCGAATCAGATGCCTATGGAAACTTTGAAGCAAAAGAAACAATTATTTCGGCTGAGGTGAGCGGAAAAGTTTTAAATTTTTCTGTGGAAGAGGGCAGTGTGCTCAAAAAAGGCGAAACAGTCGGACTGATAGATACCATTCAGCTTAGCTTAAAAAAAGAACAGCTGATTGCCCAGAAAAAAGCAGTGTCTTCAAGAACCGACAATATTTTTGCTCAGATTAGGGTACTTGATGAACAAAATGATAAACTGGTCTTTGAAAAGCAAAGAATTGAAAAACTTCTTAAAGATGGGGCCGCCACACAAAAGCAGCTCGATGACATTGAAAGTCAGATCAAGGTAAACCAAAAACAGATTGCTTCCATTCAGGCACAAAATTCACCGGTTATAAATGAGCAAAAAGTTTACGATGTTCAAATTAAACAAATCGAAGACCAGATAGCCCGCTCGATAATTGTAAATCCGGTAAACGGAAGTGTGCTCGAAAAATATTGTGAACCATTTGAAATGACATCCGCAGGTAAAGCGCTGTATAAAATTGCAGACCTTACCAAAGTTGAGCTTCGTGTGTATGTTTCGGGCGATCAGCTTTCTGAGATAAAACCCGGCAAAGAGGTTGATGTTCTTTATGATTCAGGCAAGGGAGAATTGACTACTGTTAAGGGAACTGTTTCATGGATTTCCTCTCAGGCCGAGTTCACACCTAAAATTATTCAAACACGCGAAGAAAGAGTGAATTTGGTATATGCCGTTAAAATTATTGTTGAAAATGATGGCAGTATAAAATTTGGGATGCCCGGAGAAATAAAATTTTAAAATGGTTGTTGCTTCTCACATATCAATATCTTATAAAAAAGTTAATGCGCTTAAGGATATTTCCTTTTCTGTAAATGAAGGAGAACTTTTTGGGTTTATCGGTCCGGATGGCGCAGGAAAAACAAGTTTGCTAAGAATTCTGACCACCCTGATTCTCGCAGATTCAGGATCGGCAAGTGTTTTTGGATTGGATGTAGTCAAAGATTACAAAAATATCCGAAAAATAACAGGTTATATGCCTGGTCGGTTTTCGCTTTATCAGGATTTGTCGGTTGAGGAAAATCTGTCTTTTTTTGCTGCAGTTTTCGGAACAACCTTAAAAGAAAACTATGACCTCATAAAAGATATTTATATTCAGATTGAACCTTTCAAAGATCGTCCGGCCGGCAAATTATCAGGAGGAATGAAACAAAAGCTTGCTTTGTCATGTGCGCTTATTCATAAACCTAAAATTCTCGTTTTGGACGAGCCAACAACCGGAGTGGATGCCGTTTCAAGAAAGGAATTCTGGCAAATGCTGAAAAAACTCAAAAACGATGGGATTACCATTCTGGTTTCAACACCATACATGGACGAAGCAGAATTATGCGACCGGGTAGCCCTTATACAGAAAGGAGAAATTCTGGATATTGATACACCCATGGGAATTATATCAAAATATAAAAATGTACTGTTTGAAATCTCTTCGGATAATATGTACAAGCTGAAAGGAGATATTGGCAAATTCAATGATACATTATCGGTGTTTTTATTCGGACAATTTTTGCATTTTTCACCAAAATCAGGAAGAAAAGACACTGATGTTCTGAAAAAATATCTTGAAGAAAAGGGACATAAAAATATAATCATCAGGGAGTGTAAGCCAAATATTGAGGACTGCTTTATGGATCTGATGCAAAGTGAAAACGGATGATTTATTCAAAATTTTAAAAAAAGAATTAAACCTTGGATCAACGTGAAAAAATAATATCAGTTAAGAACCTTGTCAAAAAATTTGGAGATTTTGAGGCAAATAAAAATCTCAGTTTTGACGTGTTTAAAGGTGAAATTTTTGGCTTTTTGGGAGCCAACGGAGCAGGAAAAACCACTGCTATTAAAATTTTGTGCGGATTATCATCACCTACATCCGGTGAAATTAGCGTGGCCGGATTCGACGCATATCATGAAACCGAAAAAATAAAAAAGAATATTGGTTACATGAGCCAGAAATTTTCTTTGTACAGTGACCTCACAGTTAAAGAAAATATCAGGTTTTATGGTGGAATTTATGGTCTGAGCCGCGATACCATAAAAAGAAAAACAAAAGATCTGCTTGAAAAACTTAATTTTTCAGAACATGCTGGCTCTCTGATCTCCTCAATACCATTAGGATGGAAGCAGAAACTCGCATTTTCTATAGCTGTTTTTCATGAACCAAAAATTGTTTTCCTGGATGAACCAACAGGGGGCGTCGACCCCATCACACGCCGTCAGTTTTGGGATCTGATTTATGAAACTGCCCATACCGGCATTACAGTTTTTGTTACAACACATTATATGGACGAAGCCGAATACTGCAATCGTGTGTGTATTATGGTTGACGGAAGGATTGATGCGTTGGATACACCTGAAAATCTGAAAAAACAATTTGGTGCTGATAATATGGACGAGGTGTTTGTTCGTCTTGCAAGAGCAGAGAAAAAATAATTTGAATTTCGAAGAGACGCAAAATTTTGCGTCTCTGTATTAAACATAGAATGAAGACATTTATAAATTTTGTAAAAAAAGAATTCCGTCACATCTTCCGTGACGTGCGGTCAATGGTTATCCTCTTTGGAATGCCCATTGCTCAAATACTTATATTCGGCTATGTGGTTACCAATGAGGTTAAAGACGCTAAAATTGCTGTGTTAGACCTCAGCAAAGATGAAATGACGGTTGAAATTACCAATAAACTCACTTCATCAGGGTATTTTCTTTTAGTTGATAATTTTAAATCTGAAGATGAGATAGAACTGGCATTCCGAAAGGGAGAAATTCAGGAAGCCATCATCTTTGAACCCGGTTTTGCAAAAAAATTCGTGAAGGATGGAAAAGCTGAAGTTCGTATTATAAATGATGCTTCTGATGCCAATACTGCAAACATGCTGGCTAATTATACTTCAGCCATTATTATGAATTACTCATTTGCTGAAAGTGGCGTCAATGGAGCATCAGGTCAGATTATTGCACAAACACGCATGCAGTTTAATCAGGATTTAAAAGGTGCTTATATGTTTGTTCCTGGTACCATGGCCCTGATTCTTATGTTGATTTCAGCAATGATGACATCTATCTCCATTACCAGAGAAAAGGAAATGGGAACCATGGAGGTGCTGCTTGTCTCGCCGCTCAGACCTGTTCAGATTATTGTGGGAAAAGTTATCCCATATTTCCTGCTGTCTTTTGTTAACGCAATTTCAATTCTTCTTCTGGGATTTTTTGTTTTCGGATTGCCTGTAAATGGTCCGCTTGCTTTACTATTGGCAGAAAGCATGCTGTTTATTACAATGGCTTTGTCGCTCGGAATTTTCATTTCTACCATTGCAAAATCGATGCAGGTTGCCATGTTTATTTCAATGTTTTCACTCTTGCTGCCAACCATGCTGTTGTCAGGATTTATTTTTCCCATTGAAAATATGCCCCAAATACTTCAGTGGGTTTGCCATGCCATCCCCCCGAAATATTTTATTGTCATAATTAAAAACATCATGTTAAAAGGAACCGGATTTGAATATGTTTGGTTTGAAACGCTTGTCCTTTTTGGTTTTACGGTGTTTTTTATTGTTATGAGTGTTTTCAAATTTAAAACCAGACTCGAATAAAATGAAAACAATAATATATTTAATACAAAAGGAGTTTATTCAGATTTTTAGGGATAAAATCATGCTCAGGATGATGTTCGTGCTCCCGATCGTTATGCTGATAGTACTTGTCAATGCTGCAACTCAGGAGATGAAGAGCATTTCTTTGTTTGTGGTGGATAATGATCTTTCCGAAACTTCCAGGGAACTTACTGGCAAATTCAGCGGCTCACCTTTTTTTAAAATCTCCGGTAATTCTTTTTCTGTGAAAAAAGCTGAAAGCGAAATACTTAAAGATAATGCAGATATGATTCTGGTTATTCCCCATGGCTTTGAAAGGAATCTGGTAACCGGACAAAATGCTGCGGTACAAATTCAGATAAATGCTATAAACGGGATGGTGGCCGGATTGATTAATGCCTATTCAAGTCAGATCATTTCAGGATATAATCAGAATATTATCAGAAATCAGGTTCCCGGATTTAAAGCACGTGGAATTAATATTACCAACTCATTTTGGTATAATCCCGGACTAAACTACAAAATTTATATGGTCCCCGGTATTCTTGTTCTGCTGGTGACGATCGTTGGAATGTTCCTCACGGCTATTAATATAGTAAGGGAAAAAGAGATGGGAACAATAGAACAAATCAATGTTACTCCGATTCAGAAATATCAGTTTATTATTGGAAAAATGATTCCTTTTTGGGTTGTTGCCATGATTGAGTTGTCGGTGGGATTGACAATCGGAAAAATATTTTATCAAATACCCATCGAGGGTAATCTTCTGATTCTTTTTTCCATCGCTGCAATATATCTATTTGTTGCCTTGGGTTTTGGTCTGTTTATTTCCACAATGGCAAATACCCAGCAACAAACAATGTTCCTTTCATTTTTCTTTCTGGTGCTGTTTATTTTAATGAGTGGATTGTTTACTCCAACCGAAAGCATGCCATATTGGGCTCAAATTGTCAATTATATTAATCCGGTTGCTGTTTTTTTAAAGGCAATCAGGATGATTCTTTTAAAGGGATCGGGATATGCTGATTTAATTCCACAAATAGTACACCTCAGCATTTACGCGGTGGCAATTATTTCTTTGGCTATTTTCAGGTATAGAAAAACGGCTGCTTGATCTGTTAAGAGGTTAAGAAAAAGTTAAAGTTGATTATCAATGACTTATATTTTTTATCTTTGAAACATGAACAGAAAAATTATTACCATAGTCATTGTTCTGATGTCGGTTGCGCTGATTGGAATTATTGGCGTACAAATCCTATGGATCAGTAATGCATTAAAAGTCAAGGAAGAACAGTTTGACCAAAATGCCCATGAAGCAATAAAAAATGCAATTGCCAGATTGGAAACCAACGAAACGCTAATTCAAATATCAAAGCAGTTGAATAACACTTCGGATATTTCGGCCAATACTTTTGTGATTGGTGAAGATACAATTATTAGTGCGGTTGGACTAATTGACCTGCCTGGAGGGTTGCCGGGCAGCGACTCCGGAGGCCAGGATTATCTGAAAAAAATGACAGATACGCTTAAATCTGGAAAATTTACTTCTCAAACGATAAATGATACTGCTGAAAAAAATAAAAGTCTGGAATTGCCCGGAGAAGTTCAATCAATGGCTGATGTGAAGAAAAAACTGAGTCAGAATATGGATAAACTTGGGGTGGTTTTTCAAAAAATGCTTGTTGAGATAAAAAACGATGACGACCCCTTGTCTCGTCTTGACCTCAAAAATCTCAGGGATATTTTAGAAAACGAACTAAATGATTACGGAATAGGCCTTGATTTTGAATATGCCATTGTAACCGATTCTCTAATGGACAGTGTTGCTGTAAGATCAGAAAACTTCAGTGATGGATTTCTTGATTCCAAATACAATATTTCACTTTTCCCCAATGATGTTTTCAGAAAAGATGATTCCCTGATCGTTCATTTCAAAGGCAAACAACAGTTTATTTATAAATCTATTGTATGGATACTTGCCGGATCTCTGACTTTTACTTTGGTGATTCTCATCACTTTTTCAATTACAATATACATTATACTCCGCCAGAAAAAAATATCCGAAATAAAATCGGACTTCATCAACAATATGACTCACGAGTTTAAAACGCCCATTGCTACCATATCACTGGCGGCCGACTCGATTATGAATCCGAAAACCCTCGATAAAAGGGACAGCATCCTGTATTTCACCAAAATCATCAAAGAGGAAAATAAAAGGATGAACAGTCAGGTCGAAACCGTACTCCAGATGGCACTCCTTGAGCGTCACGAACTTGCTATGAATTTGCAGCACATCAATGTATCAGCTTGTGTTGAAAGTGTTTTTGAAAATATGAAAATTCAGGTTCGTGAAAAATCCGGTGAAATAAAATTGGTAAATAACGCAACAAATGACCATCTGTTTGTCGATGAAACCCATTTTAAAAATGTAATCAACAACCTGATAGATAACGCCAATAAGTATTCAGATGGCAAGCCTGATATTACCATAACAACAGGAAATTTTGGAAATTCATGGGTGTTAAGCGTTGAGGATAAGGGAATAGGAATGACCCGCGATGTCCAGAAAAAAATATTCGAGAAATTTTACCGTGAAGCTACAGGTAACATTCACAATGTTAAGGGATTCGGATTGGGATTAAGCTACGTGAAAGAGATTGTTGAAAAATTTTCGGGCACAGTCAGCGTACAAAGTGAGCCCGGCAAGGGAAGTATTTTTATAGTTTCATTACCTTTGTCACATGATCAGGGATAAACAAAGGATTTTTCTGGTTGAGGACGACCTCAACTTCGGGGCAGTGATGAAATCATACCTCGAAATGAACGATTTTGACGTAATCTGGGTAAATGATGGTAAAGAAGCCATTGGAACATTCAGGTCATACGATTTTGACATTTGCATTCTGGATGTGATGCTCCCCGGTGTGGATGGTTTTACCATCGGAAGAAAAATCAAAGAGATCGACGACGATATTCCCATTGTTTTCCTTACAGCCAAAACGCTTAAAAAAGATGTTCTGGAGGGATTTAAAATTGGCGCCGATGATTATATCACCAAACCTTTTGATTCTGACGTTTTATTACTGAAAATCAAAGCAATCCTGAAAAGAAACCAACGCTTTTCGGAAGATACCGGATTTGAAGAATTCAAAATCGGAAAATACCTTTTCAACTACCGCCACCGCACCATCACCCTCGAAAATAAATCACAGAAGCTTTCCCCAAAAGAAGCTGAACTGCTGAAAATGTTGTGCATCAGGATAAATGAAGTACTCGACAGACAAGAAACCCTCAAGAAAATCTGGAAGGAAGACAGTTATTTCACTACCCGTAGCATGGATGTTTATGTGACCAAATTACGCAAATACCTAAAAGACGATCCCTCGATCGAAATCAATAACATCCACGGCAGTGGGTTTATTTTACTGGTAAACGAATAATATCCGGAATTGCAGAGGCACAGACATGCAGAGGCATGGACATGCAGAGGCATGTCCCTACAATCATTTTACCCAACGGCTGCACGCAACTCTTAACATTCAGTTAACAAAATAGTGCAACATTATCCTGATTGCAACGTAAATTAGAGATGAAACCTAGAAACAATAATTTATAAAATGAGGCAATTAAAGATAACAAAGCAGGTAACCAACAGGGATACGCCATCTCTTGACAAGTATTTGCACGAAATTGGCAAAGAAGTATTGGTTACAGCGGAGGAGGAAGTGGAACTTGCCCGCAGAATTAAAATTGGCGATCAGGCAGCTTTGAATAAGCTAATCAAGGCCAACCTAAGATTTGTAGTTTCTGTATCAAAGCAATATCAGAACCAGGGACTTAGTCTGCCCGATCTGATCAACGAAGGCAATGTTGGTCTGATCAAGGCTGCTCAGAGGTTCGATGAAACACGCGGCTTTAAATTTATTTCATACGCCGTATGGTGGATCAGACAATCCATTTTGCAGTCACTGGCCGAACAAGCACGAATTGTAAGGTTGCCTTTGAATAAAATCGGAACCATAAACAGGATTAACCGGGTTTTCTCTAAGCTGGAACAGGAGTTTGAACGTGAACCCTCGCATGATGAGGTGGCTGTGGCTATGGAAATGGCTCCCGATGACATCAAGGAAAGCATGAAAACCACGTCAAGGCACGTGTCCATGGATGCACCCCTTACCGAAGGCGAGGACAGTAACATGTATGAACTCATCAGCGCTAAAGATACTCCGCTGCCCGACAGGGAGCTGATTACCGAATCGCTGAGAAAAGAAATCGAAAGGGCGCTTTCCACACTTACCCAGCGCGAAGCCGATATAATCAGATTGTATTACGGTTTGAACGATAAAGCCCAGCACACACTCGAGGAAATTGGCGAAGAATTTGACCTGACCCGTGAAAGGGTAAGGCAGATTAAGGAAAAAGCCATCCGCAGGCTCAAACACACCTCGCGGTGCAAAAACCTTAAATCATACCTTGGCTAATGGTTTATGAAGAATGAATTTAAGAAGCGGGATAGATTTCCCGCTTTTTTTATTAAAGTCAGTTCGCGACTCCAAGTCGCACACTGACTATTTATCTTAATGAACAATCTCATGTTGAACCATAACTAATTGAGTACTTTATTCACTTGTTCTTGTTTATTTTCCCGATTTTCTGTTCTTTTGTATTGTTATTTATAAGAAAAAAATGAGTCATAAAATAGCACCCTCCCTTTTGTCAGCTGATTTTGGAAATCTGCAACGTGATGTTGAAATGGTTAACCATAGCAAAGCTGATTGGTTTCATATTGATGTGATGGACGGCGTTTTTGTTCCGAATATCTCGTTCGGTTTTCCGGTAATACAAAGCATTAAAAAACATGCAAAAAAGCCGTTGGATGTGCATTTGATGATTGTTGACCCCGACCGATACCTCGAGGAATTTAAAAATGCAGGTGCCGAAATACTTGCCGTACATTACGAAGCATGCAACCATTTGCATCGCACCTGTCAAAAGATTAAATCGTTGGGAATGAAAGCTGGTGTTTCACTGAATCCCCATACTCCTGTTTCGGTACTCGAAGATATTATTTGTGAAACTGATCTGATTTTGCTTATGTCGGTGAACCCGGGTTTCGGCGGACAAAAATTCATTGAAAATACCTATTCCAAAATAAAAGCCCTGAAAAAACTTATTGATTCTAAAAAAGCAAAAACTCTCATTGAAATTGACGGAGGAGTGGATGCCTCTAATTTTAAAAAGCTGATTGAATGTGGGGCAGATGTTCTTGTCGCCGGAAATTATGTATTTAAATCGGAAGATCCGGAGAAGACTATTGCTGATTTGAAGGAATAATTTTATTCAAAAAGTAATTGAAAATTATCCTTGTCAATCAGAATATCTCTTTCAGACTTGTAATTCTCATTGAAACTGAGCGGTAACTTGTGTTTTCCTTTGGCTTTATATTTAAATTCAAAAGTAAATAATTTGCCGTTTTTTACTTCAAGCAGATCTATTTCTGCTCCGTCATAAGTCCTCCAGAAATACATTTGAGGACTTAATCCCCAGATTTTATTATACTTCAGCCTTTCTGCAATACAAAAATTTTCCCAAATTCCTCCTTTATCCGGTCTCATTTCTATAGAAGAAAAATCACTGATAAGTGCATTCCTTATACCAAGATCGTAAAAATAGATTTTTTTACTTTTCTTTAACTCGTTTCTGGCATTTCGGCTGAATGATGGAAGACTAAAAATAACAAAAGATTTTTCAAGTAAGTCTATGTAATGCTCAACGGTTTTCATAGAAACACCAATCATTTTAGCAAGTTCATTGTATGAAACCTGCGAACCGATCTGATATGCAATAGCTTTGAGTAATTTATTAAGATAAGACGGATTTTTAATATTTTCCAATACCAGTATATCTCTGTATAAGTAATCACCCGAAAGATTTTCAAGAAAGAGTTGTTTTTCTATAATTGGTTTGTTGATAATCCCAGGATATGAACCGAAAAGAAGTAACTCCTCAAGGTTTTCCTTAGCCCATAACCATGATTTGTTTTCTATGATTTCATTTATAGATAACGGAAAAAGTTCATATTTAATATTTCTTCCTGTAAGTGGCTCAGTGATCCTCCCTGCCAACTCAAAACTGCTTGATCCTGTTGCAATAATTTTCGCATCAAATTCAGGAGAATCATAAATCAACTTTAAAACTTTACCAATATTTTCTACTTGTTGAGCCTCATCTAAAGCTATATACTTGAAGTTTCCAAAAAGTAATTTAAGCTGAGTAATATTCATTGATTCCAGTACTGCTTTAATATCAGGTCTCTCACAATTAAACACAACTGAATTATCAATTTCGCTTAACAATTTTGTAATTAAAGTTGTCTTCCCTGTTTGTCTGGCTCCATATAAAATTATTATTTCTTTGCCATCAAAGCGGGACTTAATTACTTTTTCAAGATTTCTGTTGTACATGGCTTAAAATTTCCTTTAGACAAAGATAGTAAAAAAATAAATATGGCCAAAAATTTTAAATGGATTTAAAAAAACAGGCCAAAAATTTTAAATGGATTTAAAAAAACAGGCCAAAAATTTTAAGCAACATTTATAATTTACTTCCAAACCAAAGCCGAAGCCCCCAGTATGGCTGCATTCTGCTCGTTCAATCCTGAAACTTCCAGTTTTACCCTGTTTTTATATAAATGCAAAAGGTTTTCTTCCATGTATTTTTTTGTGGGAACCAGCAACAGGTCGCCTGCATTGGACAAACCACCGAAAAGGAAAATGGCTTCCGGACTGGTATAGGCAACGCTGTTGGCGAGGGCCAGACCAAGATATTGGGCAGTAATTTCAAAAGCAGTTAACGCCAATCTGTCACCTTTCATGGCTGCCTCACAAATCATTTTTGCACCCACATTTTCAATGGGTTCGTTTTCAAGGAGACTGGGCATTTTAGACTCAAGCATTTCAACTGCAGTCCTTTTGATTCCGGTTGCCGACACATAAGTTTCCAAACAACCTTTTCTTCCGCAGCCGCACTTGCGCCCGTTTATTTCAATTATTGTATGTCCGATTTCTCCGGCATAAGAATCATAACCTGTTACCAATTCGCCGTTTGAGATAATTCCGCTTCCCAATCCTGTTCCCAGTGTTATAAGAATAAAATCACGCATTCCTTTTGCTTTGCCATAGATCATTTCTCCAATGGCTGCAGCATTGGCATCATTGGCCACTGTTACAGGTGCGTTAAAAAATGATTTGAAAAGAGATGGAAAATCAACTTCTTCTTTCCATGGCAAATTGGCTGAAAATTCAATTTTTCCGGTTTTTGAGTTGGCTGTGGGCGCGCCTATTCCGATTCCCCTCAGGGTGTAATCTCCTTTTTCCAGTCCCTTGGTAATCTCCTCAGAAATTGCCTTTACCAGGGCCTGTGGTGTTGAAAGGTCTTTTGTTTTTAGACTGCTGCAGTAAACGATGCTACCGTCTTTTTCAAGTAATCCGGTTACGATATTGGTTCCGCCAATATCAACTCCGGCTGCAATTTCTTTCATTTATCTGATGGTTATTATTCCTCGGTTTCCGATGATTTCCACTTTAGATTTTGGAAATCTTCTTTTTAGTGCTCTGCAGAAAAATCTTGTTCTGATGCTGGTTTCAACCTCCCTGTCTTTATTCTTAAACTCACCATTAAACTCATAGGATTTTACAAGTGGATGGTTTTCAATATATATAGCAAGAATTTCAAGCACTGTGGCAACCACTTTGAATATTTCTCCTTTGTTGGTGGTGGCATATTCATTGTCGTGGTACTCGTCGTTTAATACATTAAAATTGATGATTCTTTCAAGTGTGTCTGTAATTTTTCCAATTCGCACTTCATATTCAACACCCCTGTCAGATGTAAAATGATATACCTCACCCGAAGAAATGGATGGCCTGATAATGTCAAATACCTTAACTTTCGAAGGCTCAGATGCCTTTAAATCGGTCTTTTTACTAAATATTTTCCCTAAAATGCTCATCCCGCAGAAGAAATGGTTTTAAGTAATTTCATGTCGGCAATTTCTATGCACTGTGAAGTGATCCGTATGATGTTGTCTTTTTTTAGTTCAGATAAAATTCTAACAGCCGACTCAGTTGACATTCCTGAAAGTTCAGCAATGTCCCGCCGCGAAATGGAGTTGTCAATCCGTTCGCTTTCAAACACTTCTGATGAGAGATAAATCAGTGTTTCGGCAATTTTTCCCAAAGCCTGTTTGTTGGCAATGCAGGATAATTTATTATAAACCAGTTTGAAGTTTTTGCAATACCAGCCCATGATCGACGAAGCAAACCCCGGGTTGCTTTTAACTATATCATCAAAATCTTTTCGGTCTATCAGATACAAGGTGCTCGGAATAATGGCAGAAGTGGAAAAATGGTAGTAATTGTCACCGTAAAGGGTTGAAAGACCAATAAAGGAAAATGGTTTTGATATTTTATAATTAAAACCTCTTTCCTGGGTTCCTTCAAGTGAAGCGCGGGTTAGTCCTTCGGTAAGCAACATGATATAGGTGGCAAAAGATCCCTGTTTACAAATGTTTTCTCCCTTTTTGAAAACAATTTTTACACGGGTCATCTGCTGTATTTCTTTTTCAGACAAATTCTGTTCCTTAAGCCAGCTTATCAGCTTTTCTTCTTTGGCAGGGATTTTTGTCTTTTTCATGGAATCCCCGTCAATCTTTTTGATATATTCTTTAAGCTTTTTATAGGCAATATAATTACCTATTTTTTCGGCAATGGAATTGATGAGTTTGCGCTCTTCAGTAAGAAAAATACCTTTTTCCTGTTTAACAGGTTTTATATAATAGACCTGAATTTCACCGATTTTCTCTCCTTCGGCAGTGATAAATGCAGCCTGCTTCAACTCAGTGTTTTTTATTCCCCATGATTCGACAGTAATGTCTCCATAAGTAATTCTGGCTTTACAGATCTCCGAATACCTCCATCCTCCCGGAATTATTTCAATAATTCTTTCAAAGATATTTTCATACGATGCTTCGAAATCTTTCAGAATTTCTTCAAGATTATACAGACAGTTCAGCTCTTTATTCCGCTCTGTCAAATCTTCAAGTAGTTCGGATATGTGTTCTACAGTCATCGTTTATTTAATGGTTGTGTACAAAAATACTTATTTATACCATAATTTTTCCATTCATTCCAAAGTTTTTCATCATAAGTCATGATCAAAAGGTCAAATGTTAGAAGCTTGCGCTTTATAAATTACCCCCATGTGATTTTTACCGTCAATTTTTACCGTGAGGGGTTCATTGAAGCACACTATCCTGATATGCTCATCCTCAAAACATGCTTTTTGTGAATTAAGAAATTCCAGATTGTAGTATCCTTCATTTATAAATGGGTTGATGGTGAAATAGCCTACTCTGAATGATGTAATATTCTGAAAAAAATGGGTACCCTGTGATGGATCAATCCTGAAATTTTCCAGTCCCGACTCAATGATTATCCTGGCATTTGAAATTTGCGACCACTTAACCGGAACGCCAAGACATGGGTCACTTGATCCCCAGCGGCCCGGACCAATTAGTATGTAGTTTTTCTTTTCGCTGACAAACTGATCATTTATTTTTTCGATCTTTGAGGCAATCAACATGGAGTCCGAAGCTTTAAAAGTATCAGGTTTCACATAAACTATTTCAGACATATTCCGAATAATTCCATTGCCCAATGCCGAATTGCTTATAACAATCGTATCTTCTTTATTTATGTCTTTTAACTCGAAATCAACCGATTGATCATTATCTACTATTGGCCTGATTTGAAGGAAGCTGAACACTTTTGGCGAGCCTGCGGGTAAATCAAGATTGACTGCAAACTCAATTTCTATGGGATTGTTCATTTCCTTTTGTCCGGTTTCAAGTAAATCGCGCAAAATTTCAGCTAAAGGAAAGGTGTTATGATTTAAAATATTGGAAAAAGTCACAATTTTTTTTCCGTTTTCATGGAATCCATCTCTGATAATATTGTTTTGCAAATCATAAGTGGATGCAACATGCTTAAAAGATGGAATTTTTTCAGCATCCCTCATGGGGATTTTCTTGATGTTGATGCCGTCGTCTGTAGATGGTCTGAAACTTTCTTCAGCAAGTTCAAGGGCGTAAAAGTACTTCTGCGAATCGCGTAATGCAAGCTCTGGAGATGATAATTGAAGCACTTTTTTCGGGTACTTGGGCGAAAATCTAAGCGACATTCCTCCGTCAACAATATACTTACCTAGTCCGTATGCAATATTTGCAATTCCATCAGTGTTTTTTTCAAGTTCAATGGGATAAAAGTTAACTGATCTGGCCACTCCCGAAATGGTAGGCATAAAATAATCTCCATGAGTTGTACCACATATTTCCTGAATGATAATTCCCATTTTTTCCTCATCAATGACATTGGAGGTTGCCGCCATGTATGCTCTGGAACTTTTAAAAAATACTGAGGCATACACACTTTTGATGCAATCTGTTAGAATTTTTACCATTAGCTGCGGATTGTGTTGCAGGTTGGGGATCATATACGTTGAATATATGCCTGCAAATGGCTGATAATGAGAATCTTCAAGTTTACTGGAAGACCTTACTGCAATAGGGTTTTTAACAATTGAAATTAGTTTGTACAGGTCTTGATGCACTCTTCCCGGAAGTTTACATGAAACAAATGCTTCGAGTATTTCCTGATCGGTTTTGGCTGTTGCAACAACCTTATAAAGGTCGTACATTTCCATAAACTCGTCAAAAATTTCGGTGCTGAGTACAACGGTACGTGGAATGGTTATGATGACATTTTCATATTTATTGAGCAGATTATACTTTTTGATGATGGAGTCAATAAACGCCAATCCGCGAGCCTTTCCCCCCAATGACCCGTCGCCGATCCTTGAAAAGAGCAGATATTCATCGAATGTGTTTCGATCATATTTTGCAATTACACCGCGACCTTTATTTAAACGGTAGTCGGAAATTACGTCAAAAATAAAATTTCTGACCTCATCCAGACTGTTGAAATTGTCAATGGTAAGGTATTTGAATTTGCTGGCAATCTGGAATAATGCACGGGCGTTCATCCACTTTGAGAAGTCATTTCTCCGAATGTGCATTTCAAGAGATTCATCAGGAATTTTAAGAATTTTTTCCTGCAATGATTTTAGGTTTGTAGCCCTGTTTATTTCATTGTTGTGAGGGGGCATCCTGAAAATAAAATCACCAAAAGCCATATGCTGGATCACGAAATTGCGCAATTCTACAGACAAGGTTTTTGAGTATTTATGTATAAAGGCAATCTCAAGTTTTTCGGCTGTTGCCTTGTGCTCAATATCCGATGATTGCAAAATAAAAGGCATGTGTTCTATTTCTGAACGTATTTTATTTACAAGCTTTATTCCGGCTTCCATGTCTTTTTTGCCCTCTCGCTTATAACTGACATCAGAAATAACACCCAGAATATTGTTTTTATACCTTTCATAAATACTGATGGCTTCTTCAAAGTTGGTAGCCAAAAGAATTTTCGGACGACCTCTCATCCTCAGCATTTTTTGATGCTCGTTTACGCCTTCGGCCATTGACCTCTTTGACTGCTGAAAGATGATTTTATAGAGATTCGGGAGATAAGATGAATAATACCTGATGGAGTCTTCCACAAGGAGTATAGCCTGAACGCCTATTTCGTCAATATCCTTGGCCGAATTTTTCCGGTCTTCGATCAGTTTGATAATTGCAAGCAGGATGTCAGCATTTCCCAACCAACAAAAAACATAGTCGATGGCACTGAGGTCGACATTCTGAATTTTTAGACTTACTTCCCTTGAAAATGGTGTCAATACCACGATGGGAATCCTGTCGTACTTGGCTTTGATCCTGTTGGCAAGCAAAAAGGGGTCGTCGTCATTGATGCTGAGCATGGTAATCACCAGATCAATATTGTCGCGGTCAAGACGTTCGAAAGCCTGCTTGGCATTGTTTGCCTGCATGAACACCGGAGGGTATCGAAGGTTGAGTGAAACGTATTCATCAAAAATCTGCTCGTCAATCCTACCATCTTCATCAAGCATAAATGCATCATAACTACTGCAGATAATCAATACCTTGTAAATTCTTTTCTGCATGAGCAGGTCGAAAGAGGTATCATGGAATTCAAATCTGTTAATATCTGCAAGAAAATTCTTTTTCAACATATTATATCAATTCTCGTTTGTTGTTTTCGGGTTTGTGCGGGTCAAAAATCACCAGCGACAATTTGTTTTTATCATACGCAGCAGAAAACATATGGGTTCTGCCAATAATTTCTTTCCATTCGCCTGTAATGGATGAACTTTCATGAATATGGCCGTGCATTGTAATCAGAGGCTGCTTTTCCTCGATAAATCTTTTTATGGCAATACTTCCAACATGGACATCAAGCGGAACATGTTCAACCATCATCCCGTCAAGGGCAGCCCGGTCAAGTTTTGTCTGATATGGGGGCGAGTGAAAAAGAAAAATGCTTTTTTCGGGAACCATTTCCTGTGTGAGCTTCAATAAATGATCCTGAATGGTTATATATTCAATATCCTCGCCAGGTTTAACCGAGTGAACTCCTTCGGCCGGAGCGTAACATCCGGGATCAACATATCTCGAAACATCATAGCGTTCCCAGTCTTTTAAACGGAACGGAGTAGGAGGTATGAACGAATATCCGTAAACGGCAAAATCTTTAAATATGGCTTTCTTGTTATGAATGTAAGTGTAAAGTTCCAAATTTTCATTGCTTTTAAGAGTTTCTTCATGGATGCGGGGATCATCATTGCCCATTATAATAAATATCGATGGATATTCATTTTTCAGGGTTTTCTTAATTTTTTCCAGGCCTGGAAAAAGAAAGTCGCAAAGAAAATCATCATAATCAGATGAAATTCCGGGCAATAAGTCGCCCCCGAAAAAGACAGCATCCGGTTTTTGCTGTACAATTTCGTTGAACAGCTTTTCGTACAAATGAACCCGTCCGTGTAAATCAGTTACAAAAAAGCACTTTGCCATATTGTTTTACTTGGTTTTTAATAGTTGTGCCGAATTTTCAGAACTGCTGATCATCGTAGCATAACTCGATTTTTTCTTCAGTTCTTTATCATTTATATAATGTACGTCAAGTAATCCTTCACAGTGTTCAATTCCGGTTTTTTGCCTGTTCATTTCAGCAAGGCACATACTCCATCCGCTTAGCCAGCCAATTAGCTCACTGCAGGGTTTTTCGCCGGTAATGTGAACAATCAGGTCAATATCACTGTGTGGAGTTGAGGTGGCGTTCTTTACCGATCCGATGATATACATGGCTTTTACCGAAAATTTTTCAAAATCGGTTTTGGCGGCAATCAATTGTATCATTTCCTTCCTCCATTTCCAATGCTCTTTTTCAGTTTTCCCCTTGTGATTGTTCAGAATATCTTTTATTTTTCTATGAAAAAGATGATTTCCAATACGCTGCGCCAGTGCCGAAAGCAAGTTGTTTTCTTCTGATAAAAAGGCGTATTTGTGATCAGAATAAAAAATTTCAATGAGCCCAACACTTTTCTGATCCGAAATTATTTCCTGCTTCAGAAAGTGCGAACTCTCAACAAATCCCGGCGAACAGGCAATCTGTTCCTCTGTTGTGATCCGCACCGAGCATATTGCCGGGTACTGCCATCCTTTTGGAATTTCGGACGACAGTTTCTTAAAAACAATCTGCAAGTCTTCGCTAAAATTTCCAAGGATATTGTCAGCGGTATACAAACACCTCAATTCTTTTTCCCGTTCACGCAGATTCGTTATTTCCTCAAACTGGTTCATTTGCCCTCCCAGGTTATTACAGAAAGTCTTTTCTTTCCATCCATTACGATGGTCAGGGGCTTATCAAACTGAACATGCCTGAAAAATTTTGTCTGGTTGATAATTCGCTGTTTTTTCAAAACATCAAAATTGATCCGGTCAAATTCCGAAGCATGTTGTATGGAGAAATAACCAACATTCATTGATGTGACATTGTGGAAAAAATGGGAACCAAGGGATGCGTCCAACGGGAAATTTTCAAGACTCATTTCCACTATAACTTTTGCGTTTGAAATTTGCGGCCAAACGACAGGAATACCTATGAATTTGTCGCGGGTTCCCCATCTTCCTGGACCAATAAGAAGATATTTTTGTCCGGCATCAAGCATTTTCCTGTTAAGCTGTTCAATTTCACGCGCCATCTCTTCGGTTTTCAAATTATCAAATTCAGCAATATCTGCAAAAATAACATCCCTGATGGAGTCGATTTTCCCGTTGCCCATACTTTTTTCGGTGAATAGGACTACCTTTTCCTGATCGATTTTTTCAAGATCTACGGTGTAATCATCTTCGTTTCCCACCAGGGGTTTTATTTGCAGCAGATAAAACGACGGCAGGTTCTTTTTATCTCTTGACAGGTCTATTGCAAACTCAATTTCCACAGGCGATCCGAGGGCTTCCTTTACGATGTCCAGAATGGCAGTTATGGTTTGTGCCATTGGAATGTAGTCGTATTTTAAAATATTGGCAAAATTGACAACACGGGGTCCGTATGAATCAATACCCGGAATAATCCTGTCTCCATCCGAATCATAAACTGATGCGCAGTGCTTGAGATTGCCATGTTTTTCTGCTTCAGAAATGTCCAGTTTCACCAACCCGGCTTCCTCGCCATCCAACAAATTAAAATTCATTTTGTTGAGATCCACTGCATAAAAATACACCTGTGAACTTTTGTAAAGGTCCTTGGCTGTGTTTATATCTGTTTGCGGATATGCGGGGGAAAAACGGTAAGTCTTGTCGCCTTCAACCACATACATTCCCAATCCGACCGCAGCCACAGCAAAACCTTCTTCGGGTTTCATATGGGCCACAGGATAGTAATTGTGCGATTGAGCAGTTCCGCTGATATGCGGATAATAAGCATTTTCGTAGGTATTTCCAACCACTTCCTGAATTACGATGGCCATTTTTTCTTCCTCTATTTTATAGCCAATGGCATCAAAATATGTGCGGGCATTGCTTGAAAAAATTGAAGCATAGACAAGTTTTATTGCATCCATGGTTTGTTTGAGACGCACCTCTATATCGGGATGGTTGTTTGGAAGAAGGTATGTTTCAAAAATTCCTGAAAAGGGCTGCATGAGTGAATCTTCAAACAAACTTGATGATCTTATGGCGATTGGTCTGGTTATAAGTTTCAGAAATGTTTTGAGCTTTTTCATCAGGTTGTAGCTCAACTCCCCTTGGATAAACACTTCCTTGATGTTGTTGTAATCGCGGTCAATATACAGCTTTGTGGTAAGATCATTTTTCTCCAGGAAAATATCAAATTCATCTGTTCCGATTATGGCCGTGCGTGGTGTTCTGATATTGATGAGCGGCAGCAATTCAGAAAAATTAAAATTGTAAATCAGGGTGTTGACAAATGCCAGTCCGCGGCCCTTTCCTCCCAATGCCCCCGATGACAAACTCACAATATTACTTTCCTCCAGAATGGCCGATTCCTCGAACTGTACAATTCTTCCCTTGTCCTGTTCGTTTCTGAATTGTTTGATGGTTTTGATCAAAAATTCCCTTACTTCTTTAAGGTCCTTAAAATCGGTAGTGCGAAGCGGATTGATAATTTTAGCTGCATTGATTTCTCCCCTAGCCATCAACCAAAGTGAAAAATGGTTTTTCATGCCATGGTACATCAGTGAATCATCGGGGATGGTGCTCAGATAATTCTCGAACTCCCGCATGGATTTGGCTACGGCAATCTGGCGACCCGACTGGTTTCTGTAAACAAAGTGCCCAAAGCCAAGATAATAATCAATAAATGTTTTGATATCCTGGTTCAGACTTTCAGAATTTTTATTGATGAAATTGGATTTCAGCTCATAGGCTTTTTTAGAGTTTTCGGGTTCGGAAGATTGTATAAGCGAAGCAACGTTGGGAATCTCCTTTTTTATATGCTCGATAAAATCAAAACCTGCAGTTTTGCTGAGCTTTCCATCTCTGGGAAATTCCACATCCGAAATGATGCAGAGCAGATATTCCTTATATTTTTCATATATTTTCATTGCTTCTTCATAGGTCGAAGCAAGAAGTGTTTTTGGGCGGGCACGCAATTTTAGTACTTTGTAAAGCTCATCGGTATTGACATCTTCAATAAGCCGGGTGGTTTGTCCCATTACAATCTGGTAAAGCATGGGAAGGTAGCGCGAATAATAAATTGGCGAATCTTCAACGAGTAAAATCATCCTAACCATTCCAACTTTGGTGTCGTTGTCAATGTTTACCCGGTCTTCAAGGTGTTTAATCATTGCAAAAAACACTTTCGAATCACCGTTCCAGATAAAAACTTTATCAACAGACAATAATTTTTCGGCCTGATTTTCAAAAAATGATACATCACCATTATTGTTCAGCAAAAGATAAACGGGAATATATTTATAAGACTTTTTAATATCAGTTGAAATTTTCAGGGGAGTTTTTTTATCTACGCCTACCATGATAATGATCATGTCGAAATGCCTCTTTTTCAGTTCTTTATTCACTTCTTCAAGGCTCGAAACCCCTGTAATTCTGGGCATCGAAGTGAGGTTTAGCTGATGATATTCACCAAGAATATGCTCAGAGAATCGGCCTTCTTTTTCAATTGAATAGGCGTCGTAAAGGTTTGCAACCAATAGAATTTCTTTAACTTTAAAAGGCATCAGGTCGTGAAAGATATCCCTTTCGGCATTATACCGGTTAATGAATTTCTGCAGCAGGTGTCTGCTGGTTATTTTTTCATCTTCGGGTTTAATTTTAAAGTTTTCATCCTCTTCAATTTTCCCTGACTTAAGAATGACTTTGCCGGTAATACTGCTGATGTAACCCGAAATCATTGAAGCAAGGTTGTTGATCAGGTCGCGTTCTTCTTTCAGAAACGGCCCTTCATCCATCAATGGAAATTCTTTGGTATAATAAACTTCAATTATTCCTTCTTTTTCATCAATGGTTTTGAATGCCTGTTTCTGGTAATAAACTGTTTCCTTAAAACCAGGTGAAATGTAGCGGGTTTCGTTAAAGCTAATCCTTACTACTGTAAATTCAGGGTATTGCCAGGCATCAGGCATAATCATGGCAATTTGTTGCAGGGTTTCCTCAACAGGTTTACCGGCTTTAAGAATTTCGGTGGTTTTGTTTATACAGGCAAGTTCCTTGAGTCTTTCAGCAATAAGCCTGTTTAGTTCATTGCTTTTATCTTGTTTGTTCGTCATTTGTCGGGTCATTAATCAGGATAAATTTACCGAAAAAACCTGAACACAAATAAAAACATGTTTTAAAGATTACATTTTTTTGCATTCGGACAACCATTGCAGGATTTCTGCTCGGTTTCACAGGTTTGTTTTTCTTCGGCCGGCATGGTTCTTCTGATTACTGCAAAAGATAACAAGGCAAGTAATAGCACAATCAGGATTAGTACTTCTGTTTTTCTGAAATTATTTTTCATTATTTGGTATTTCTGCTATAATATAAAGTTTGTCTGAGCGGCGTAAAAGAGTGTCAACTGAAATAGAGAATTTTTTGCCTTTTTCGGCAGAAGCAACTTTTTTATCATCAACACGTATTTCGTTGATTGTTAATTCAACCACTCCGGTTGTTGGTCCGTTTATACTTATCCGATCGCCCATATTTACCGAACCGGTTTCAACGAGAAATTCGGCAACTTTTAAGTTACTGAAATAATTGGTGCATTTTGCAGCATAGATCTTTCTGGTTGTTGCCACCGATCCGTATTTACTGCTCCATTCACCCATTTTTTGTCCCAGATAATATCCGTCCCAAAAGCCTCTGTTAAAGACTTTTGAGAGTTGCTGATCCCATTCAGCAATTTTTTCATCGGAATAACTCCCGTCCTCAACCGACCTGATGGCCTCATCATAACATCGGGTAACTGTTTTTACGTACTCGGCCGATCGTGCACGTCCTTCTATTTTAAGGACTTCAACTCCGGCATCTAGTATTTTGTTTATGAAATGTATGGTTTTAAGATCTTTGGGCGACATGATGTATTCATGGTCAATTTCAAGCTCGTTTCCCGATTCCTTTTCGGTGACAATGTAACTCTTGCGGCAGGTTTGTAGGCATTTTCCGCGGTTTGCAGAGTGATCTTTTTCATGCAAACTGAGGTAACATTTTCCTGAAACGGCCATACACAGGGCTCCATGCACGAACATTTCAATTTTTACCGGTTTCCCCATTGGTCCGCAAATATTTTCCTCCCTTATTTTCAGAGAGATATTTCTGATCTGATCAAGATTCAGTTCCCGGGCCATCACCATCACATCGCAAAAACGACTGAAAAACCTCACGGCTTCAATATTGCTGATATTCAACTGGGTTGAAGCATGAACTTCAACTCCTTTTTCAAATGCATAATTCAAAACCGAAATATCTGAAGCAATAATAGCCGTAACATTGTTTGTTTTTGCTGCATCCACCACCATTTTCATTGATTCCATATCCTTGTCGTAAATCACCGTATTAACGGTTAAATAGGTTTTGACATTGTTTTCAGTGCATATCCCCACAATGTTTTTCAGGTCTTCGGTAGTGAAATTGTTGGTAGATTTTGATCTCATGTTTAAATGACCAATTCCGAAATAAACCGCATCCGCTCCGCCCTGTATGGCTGCCATCAGGGTTTCGTAGGAGCCGACCGGACTCATTAATTCGATGTTTTTTCGGGTCATTTAAAAAATTTATACAAAGATACGGAGTTATTAGGGAAAAGAAAAAATAAAAAGGCACGTTGTGAAAACATGCCTCTTCATATAAAAACGGATGGTAGTATTTCCTATAAATATACAAAAAACAGAATGCCGAGTCAATAGCAATCGACCCGTTTTATACATATGACGGGTTTCATTATACCAAAAAGCACAGGGTCGCAGATCTTAATAAAATCGGTGTATTGAAAGCATTTACAGAATTCGGTAATCCTGCCAATGTCATATAAAAGAAAGCAGTTTTGATATAAATTGAACAACTTATATGGGTATTATTTCATATTATTATTGTGTGAATGCTAAATGGCATTCTTTTGATCTTTTATAGTAAAGCTTTTATGGTTGTTGATTCGAACAAGGTTTTTCTGAAATTTTTTGATGACAGGTACCGGATTATACATCATTTGTTATTCTGGCTGCTCCTGACAGTGGATTATTTTTTCTGGATTCCGGACTCCCGGCATCCCGGAGATGAAATGATGCATTTTGTTTATTTCGGGATTGAAATGGCGGTTATCTATATCAACCTGTACGTCTTTGTCCCGTTTTTACTCCTGAAAAACCGGCTGTGGCAATTCTTTACCTTTACAGTAGTTTCTATTTTATTCACTGAATTTGTTGAAGAATGGATTGAATACACCCGCTCGGGCCACACCTACCTTAATATAATTGAAAAAAGCAAGGGCATCACTATATTTATCTGGAACATCCAGGATCAGATGTTGTTTGTTTATGCGGCAATCGGATTTAAACTTTTCAAAATCTGGATTAAAAACCAACGCGTTATCCGATACCTGGAAAACGAAAACCTGAAAACCGAACTGGATTATCTCAAAAGCCAGATAAATCCGCACTTTTTGTTTAACACCTTGAATAATATATATGTACAGACTAAGTTAGACAGTAAACGAGCTTCACAAACCATACTAAAACTTTCTGAATTGCTCAGATATCAGTTGTATGAATGTACCAAGGAAACTGTACTGCTTTCAAAGGAAATAGACTATCTGAAAAACTATCTTGAACTTGACCGGATTCGGAAAAGCAGTTCAAATGTTGCCTTTAATGTTACCGGCGAAGCCAATGGAATTACCATTTATCCCTTTCTGTTCCTGCCATTTTTTGAAAATGCCATTAAGCACGGCATCGACAGCAAAAACGAATCAAATATCACAGTAAATTTCTTAATTGAACAGAAAAGAATTACTTTTACTATTGAAAACACAAAACAGGAAATCAACAACCAGGGAAACCCCGGCGGATTGGGACTAACAAACACAAAAAGACGTCTGCAGTTGCTATACCCGGGCAAATACAATCTGGCCATTGAAGATAAAGGAAGCCTGTTCTTTGTGAAACTGATACTTGATTTGAACTAATAACTTACTTAAATGAAGTGTATTATTGTTGACGATGAACCTCTGGCCCGTGAAGGAATGAGACTCAATGTTGAAGAAGTTGAATCCCTCGAATTGATAGGAACTTTTGATAATGCCATGCAGGCCAACGAATTCCTGACAAATAACGAAGTCGATGTAATGTTTTTGGATATCCAGATGCCTGGAATGACCGGTTTGGATTTTATCAAAACACTTAAAAATAGTCCGATCATCATTATAACTACAGCCTATCCCCAATTTGCCCTCGAAAGTTTTGATCTGGATGTGATTGATTACCTGGTAAAACCAATCAGGATTGAAAGGTTTATTAAAGCAGTAAACAAAGCCAAGGAATACCATGATTTAAAATCTGGCCTGAAATCACATATCGAAAGTTTTGAAGAAAATTATATTTTCGTGAAATCTGACCGCAAGTATGTGAAAATTTTCTTCAGTGAAATCAACTATATCGAAGGATTAAAGGATTATGTCATCATTCATACCGACAAAATCAAGATCATGACTGCCATGAACCTGAAAACCATCCATAATAAATTACCCGAAGAAATTTTTGCCCGTGTGAACAAATCCTTTATAATCAATATCAACCACATCAAGGAAATCGACAGCGATTACGTGGTGATCAAAGATAATGAGGTTCCCATCGGACGAATATACAAGGATGAGTTTATTGAAAAATATGTGAATAAGCGGTTGATTAAGAGATAGAAAATATCTTTTTGGTCAAATCCTGAATCTTCTTTTCATCAATTTCCATCATACACTTAAAATGCTTTTTCGGGCATTTACGGAATCCTATTTTTGTGCAGGGACGGCATTTTAAATCCCTGACTTCCATTATTTGTGATTCGGATCCTGCCAAATAAGGATACATGCCAAATTCCGGTATGGTGTTCCCCCAGAGTGAAATGATGTTTTTCTTAAATGCTGCTGCAATGTGCATCAGTCCGGTATCATTGGTAATTACCATTTTTGACTGCTTTACGACCGAAGCCGATTGGTTGATGTTTAAACTGCCACACATATTTATAACATCCGGCAGCTTTGCTTTGATCAGTAAAGCATTTTCAACATCCTCTTTTCCGCCAAGTAAAACCACCGGTTTACTTATTCCCGAAATCACAGAAATGATTTTTTCGGGGGGCATCTGCTTGGTGTACCACTGTCCGCCTATCGCAAAAGCAATATATTCAGATGTTTCTGCCGGTAAAATTGACTTCATTTCCACCTCGTCTTTTTGGGGAATAAAAAAATCAAGTCCTTTCATGTCATTGACAATATCAAACACTTTTACTGTGTCAAGATATCGGTCAACAATATGTACATCAGGCAGTTTGTTGATTTTGAAATTAACTATCAGCCATTTTTTGTAATTGAGCTTGTCGACTGTGAAGGCGGGCAGACTGAGTTTTCGTTTGACTTTTGAGGTGCGCAGATTGTTATGAAGATCAATGATATGATCGTAAAACTCATCTTTTAATTCTTTGATTTTTTCTGAAAGATTATCATCCAGGTAATGAACTTTATCAATATATGGATTCGATTCCACTATGCTTTCATACTGCCTTTTGGTAAAAAAGTGGATTTCGGCCTCTTCGACCTGCTGTTTCAGACACCTGATAACGGGTGTTGTAAGCACGATGTCGCCGATTGAACTGAAACGTATGATTAAAAATTTTACCACTTTAAAATATTTTCAGGTGAATTTCTTCTTGGTTGCTTTGCAGCCAGAATTCGTCATTTGAGAGGCGGAGAATTTTAAATTTGGTCATGTAATCATTGTAATGAAACCTTATATGCGATCTGCCATCAAATTCCCAGGTGCCTTTCTCGGTCGACAAACTGTCGAGATAAACAATGGTTTTAGTGTATTCACCGTTATTATTCAGGTCTAATATCCATCCCTCATACATGGAGGTGTAAAGCTGCCCGGTTTCAAGATCCATAATGTACTCGTATGACCATTGTTTGCATGCCCGGCTTTCTTTGGAGCGCAAACTGAGATATGGCCCATCCTCGAATTCGTTGCAGTTAATCAGAATCAGGGGCAGGAGTATCAAAATTAAAAAACCCGGTTTAAGAATCTTCATTGTTTATTCTTTTGCAGCAAAATGAAGAACGAAAAGATCTTCCTTATGTTTCAACCTCATTTCATTGTTTGTTAATCTTAAAACCAAATAATTTTCTCCGCCCATCATAAAATCCACCTCGTTGGTCAGTTGCCATCCGGTGCGGGTATTATCACCATCTGCCTCAATAAGCATCGAACCGTCGTCGTCAATAGTGTAAATCGAACTTGATGGTACTTCGGTGCCGTCATCGTACACTGTTTTTTCGAGGATCCAGGACTGGCATAGGCGTTTTTCGGGCGAGCGCAGACTGATTTTCGGACCTTCTTCGTATTTCTGGCATGCAGAAATTATCAGAATGATTCCTATAATCAACAGTGAAGTTTTCATAATAGTAAGTTTGTTTTTACAAAGGTACATTCTAGTTTATTAAGTTGCAATAGGGTAGGTTTGGTATAATGGCATGGTGGTTTAATGGTAGAAAGGTGACGGCCTGAAAGGCCAGGTTAATTCAGCCCGGGGCAGCGCCCCGGGGAATTGAAAGTCGAGGATACATCCGCCGGCCAAAAATACATTAGAAATCAAAAGGGGCTTCCGGCGGAAATGGATGAAAGAATTGAAAATGTTAAAGTTCATTAAAATTTAAGCATGAAATGATTGCAAATAAAAAAAGGTGCCCCAGCACCTTTTTTATTTCGTTTTTTAAAAATTATTCCTGATGCTTGGAACATCCCGGTTCCTGCTGAGCGCCACCTTTGCAACCATCAGGTACGCCTTTCTTTCCATGCATGCCTTTGCCTCTCATTCCTCTTCCTTCTCCTTGATGTTTAAGGTCAAACTTAATTCTTTGCTCGTCGGTTAATAGTTTTCTGATTTCCTGTTTGTGTGCTGCTTCCTTTTTCATGATCTGTACTTTGAAGGCACCTATTTCATCAATGGTGGTATTGATGGCTGTCATATCAGCTTTTTCAGCAGTCATCAGCGTGTTCAAATGTGCTTTTTTCTCTTTAAGCTGATTTTTAATTGGAAGTAGTTCTTTTTGAAGTGAAAGATGCAGTGCTTCAATTTTTGTCTGCTGGTCTGCAGTCAATTCCAGTCCGGCCATTTTTCCCTTTTCATGTCCGGGACAGGGTTTATCGGTTTCCTGTGCGATCGATGCTACGTTCATCATCACAAATACCATTAAGGCAATTATTGTCATCAGATTCTTTTTCATGTCTTTTTTCTTTTTAGTGAATTTCTTTTGATGGTTAGATGGATGATTTTTGGAATGGTTTAATGCACCATCTATTTTTTTCACAACAAAAAAATATTTCTGACATTCTCCCCTCCCCGGAGGGGCCGGGGGTGGGTATCTCCCCTCCCGGGGGGGTGATCCGGGGGATGGAAACCCACCCCTAACCCCTCCAAAGGAGGGGAACCACACTCTTAACCCCTCCAAAGGAGGGGAATAAAAAAGGTGTCATTTAACTTGTTAAATGACACCTTTTCAAAGAAATTAAAAGTTAATTACTTAGAAAGAACAACTTTCTTGGTAACAACATCGCCTTCACTTTCAATTTGCACAAAATAAACCCCATTCTCAAACCCCGACAAATCCAAAACGGTTTGCTCACCTGCATTTTTCTCCTGCATGACCTGCCTGCCTAACAGGTTGAACACTTTAATGGTGGCATTTTCGATTCCCGTGATGTTGAACTGGCCGGTGGTGGGGTTGGGACAAATACTTACTATAACTTCTGTGTCTACAGAAATGTCAGTCCACACACAATCATCAATTTCACTGGTAAGAAGTTCAATTAATGGAGTGCAGTTTAATGGGTACCAGATATCTTCAGCAGAAGAATGGTAAATAGATTCCTTCGGGTAATTATGCGGAGATCCTGATGAATCTGCTCCAAACATTATGGTATCACCTGTTATGGATCCGTTGGTAAAATAATAAATTAATCCTGCATAATAGGTATATCCGTCTCCAAAACATAAATCCGAACCTGTTATATCATCAAAAATAAAAGTGTACCAGCTTCCCTCAGGGTCAATACCTAAATCATATTCTGTTCCTGTACTTGAAAATACTTCACCATTTCCACCAACCTGATAAACTGTTGGGATGAATGTTACGGGATGAGAATCACCATTTGTAATTTTAATAAAAGCTCTTAGACCATATATTTTATCATTATGGTTAAAAAAAAAGGGAACTCCAATGAAATCACCAGGTTCTGCCCCCGGGATATTAGTAGAACCAACAAAGTAATCATTCACTAACCATCTTGAAAAGGTGTTACCAGAGGTACTAAAAGTTGTTGAAAAATGGTTATTTTCAGTATCACTTTCAATTAAATCTGAAATTACAGAAATATTTAAAGTATATGTAATGTCATCATATCCTGTTAGATAACCATCAAAAGATTCGGGTAAAAACAAATACTCAGAAGACCCAGGAGTAATAGCTCCGATATTAATTGTTTCATCATAAATTGAAGTTCCCTCAACAGTGATTTCTACACTTAATGTAACATTTTCAGCAACCTCCTCACTGTTGTTCTTAACTCTAGCACCTATAATTAAATCACTTAACTGATCAATGGGTTGATTAGATAAAAAGCCACTGTCAGGTAAAAAATCAATTAAAGGTCGGACTAAAACTAGGTCGCTTACCTCTTTACTTCCGTTCTGAGTACCTATTTCCATATTTACTTTAGATAAAGAAAATGAATTATTTTTAGCGCATTCACTTTTTGATGATTTCATGTTTTGTCCATAAGTAAAATGACAAAAAACTAATAATATAAAAATTATTTTTTTCATGTTTAAAATATTATTGACTGACAATTTTTCATTTACTAAAGAGAATTTAGGATTAAAATCTCTAGTAAATACTATTCTCTCCTAATAAAAAAAAGCTGTCATTAACCAAGGTTAATTGACAGCTTTTCAAAGAAATTAAAAGTCAATTATTTAGAAAGAACAACTTTCTTAATAACAACTTTGCTATTGTTTTCAATTTTAACGGTGTAAGTTCCGTTGTCAAATCTTGAAAGGTCAATAGTTGTAAGATCGTTTGCGTTGTTTACCTGAGCAACAACTTCGCCTAATACGTTGTAAACAGTGATTTTTGATTTAGCAACATTGGTAAAGTTGATAACACCTTCTGTTGGGTTGGGGTAAACGTTGATGTTTGAATTTGCTGCAGTTACTTCAGGAGCAGAAACGATATCGGCTGTGAACAGTTCGATCATCGGAGCGCTTTCGAAGTAGTACCATGAATCAGCACCTTGTCTTAAAACTGATTCGTATTGGTAATTGTGGGGAGCACCAATAGCATCTGTACCAAATAAAAGGGTGTCAGTGCCAAAGTAGCATTCAAAACCAACATAATAAGTAAAACCAGCTTCAACAACCAAATCTGTACCGGTTGCATCAGGGTAAGCAATGTTAATCCAATTTCCAAGATCTGATTCCAGAATGTCAATTTCATCACCAATGATAAACTCGATTCTTTCGGTTTCGGTAATCTGATATACTTTAGGAACGATGGTGGTACCAGGATTGGTTCTGTCGTCGATAAATACTCTGCATCCGTATAATGTATCAGCATTCGGAACGTAGAATTTAACACCACAATAGTCGCCATCAGCAGCATCAACAAAATTCCATGCGCTAACACCGCCTGTGTATTCTTTCCATCTTGCAAAAGTACCTTCAGTAACTATAAAGTCTGTTGCATATTCATTGTTGGTCATATCAGGCTCAACAGCATCAGAAGCAACACTAATTGTAACATCATAAGTCTGTCCGAAATCAGGAAGATATTCAGCAAAACCTGTTGCAATACCGATTGAATCTTCCATACCGGCTGAAAGAATTACAGTGTCTTTAGTCTGAAGATATAATGAACTACCTTCGTTTAAAACTTCAGCAGATAACACAAGGTTAGTAGCATCGTTGATACCATTGTTCCATACATGAGCACCAAAGAAAATACCAACAAGTTGTTCGTATGGCTGAGCAGCTAAATAACCACCACCATAGTTGAACCAGAAATGTGGTCTGGTAATTACGAGTTCGTCTTCGTAAGCTTCGTAAACTTTAATGTTGTCAATTTGTACCCTCGCGGCATCGTTTGCAACATAATGAAGAGCAAACTGTACATCCATTCCTGCATAAGCAGTCAGGTCGAGTTGTGAAGTGTAGTAAGTATAGGTTTCCCATGGCCAGGGGATGGTTGGAGTTTCAACAACTAATTGGTCATCTTCATTCCAAAGCATTGTCCAGGTTGAACCGCCATCGGTTGAAATTTCAATTGTGAAGTCACCGTTTTCATTAGGAGAAACCATCCAGTCGTAATACATTGACCAGTCAAAAGAAAACATGTAAATACCTGTTGAAGGGATACTGATGGCTGGAGTAATCAGCCATTCGTCCTGATTGAAGTCATACTGAACACGTGCCTGACCTGTTCCGTTTCCACCGTTTTCAGTGTCGGTTGAATATGCCCAATGTTGTGCTGAGCTTACGCCGTCAATCTGGGTCCATCCTGTTGGGGGCCATGTGGTTTCCCAACCTTCGAAATCTTCTTCAAAAATGGTTGCTTTGGCGTTGGCCATAGGTTTAAATTCCTTTTTTGAAGGAGAACCAATGTTGTCTTTTTTTGAATTGATTTTTGCATCATTGATTCCTGTAAATGTTTGTCCGAAAACAAACACTGCAGAAATAAGCAATGCAGTCAAAAGAGTAATTTTTCTCATACGCTTAAATTTTTAGTTTCACATTAATAAGATTCAAATATATATTTTTTTTTAAAATAAAGCTGCATTTCTGCAGCTTTATCTCAAAAATAATTATTTGCTAACCACCAGTTTATGAGTTGTAACGCCTTCTCCTGTAAGAAGTTGTACGTTATAGATGCCTGATGATAATTCAGTTGTATTGATTTCGGTATATCTGCTTCCGGCTGGTAAATTGCCAAGGAAGTCGCTGAATACCAATTTTCCTGTAAAGTCAAATACGTTAACGGTTACTTTTGATTCGCGGTTGAGGTCAAATGAAACACGTGTTAAATCGCTTGCAGGATTCGGGTAGATGTTCATGTCGCTTGCAACTGCAGTTTCATTTACATTATTCCATCCGGCCATGTGAAGCTCAAACATGGGAACTCTTTCGATGTAACCCCAACCGTCTGCCTGAAGCAGGTAAGATGTTAAATTGAAAGGATGGAATGATGAATTGTCAGCACCAAAAATGATATCACCGGCGCCCCAGTAGCATGATAAACCAACAATGTAATCTGTTGCAACTGCGGGGTCAACAACGAGGTCTTCACCTGTATTATCCACGAAATCAAGGGTAACCCAGCCATTTTCGATATCAGCTAAGGTAATGGTATATTCATCTGATTCGCAAAGCAATGCAGGATCAGCATCATTGGTGTACAGTTGAGCAAAAACAGTGGTACCTTCAGTAGTACTTGGATGAACATAAAATGAAAGTGCCTGAACTGCATCAAGTTGAGAAACAACAAAGCTGTAGCCTACAAAATCACCATCAGCTGAACCTGTATAGTTTGATGGCATGGCAGTTGAATTGTAATAGAACCATCGCGCATATGTATATTCAGTAATTGAGAAATACAGGGTATCAAGATTGTTATCCGGAGTTTCTTCAACTTCATCAGATGTGATGTTAAAAATAGCAGCATAATCAGCAACTACTTCATCGGGAATAAAGGCAGCTTCGATTCCGAATGAATCCGAAGTTTCAGTAACCATAGTGGGAAGAACTGCACTAACCTCGTCAAAAATGGTGCTGGTTCCATCGGTGATGGCAACATTCAGCAGAACGTTTGTTTGGTCGGCAAAACCGAAATTTGAAGCATCGGCTCCAAATGAAACGCCCATTCTTTGTAAAACAGGAGTTGCGGAGTATGGTCCACCGTTGGTATAATAAAATCCGGCATAGATTTTATCAAGGATAATATCATTTTCAGCAAGTTCGAAAAGAGCGATGTCATCGACCTGCCAGTTGTAACCACAGGCACCGGTAAAATGGAATCTGATGAAAACATGCTGCATTCCGCCGGCAACTGATGAAATGTTGATTTCAACAAGTGAAGGGTTGGTGGTTGAGCTGTTTACAAGAATTTCTTCGTTAACCGGAAATTCAACCCAGGTAGCACCGTCATTACTAACTTCAACGGCTGTCTGATCATAATAATCTCTGTAAAACTGTTCAAAAGTAAGTTTCACGTTGTCGTAAGCAGTGAGGTCAATTTCAGGTAATACAAAATAGGCATCATCATCTGCACCGCAATATAAGTCTGAGTCGTACAGCAACCATCCGTTTGCTGCGGTTGTCGAGGCAATGGGATCAGTGGCAAAGGAACCGGTTGGGCCAACGTTTGTCCAGATCCAATCCTGATTTCCGGCAGTTGAGTTATCAATAAGAGTGAACCCTGCAGGCATGGCACCGTCACAATCTTCGTACCAAATGGCGGAAGCATAGTCTGTTACGTCTTTAACCTGGTTAAGCGGAGTGATTTTTACCGCTTCACCTTTTGTCATTTTCTTTGGAGCATTGATCAGGTAATTCTGAGCAAATGTAAATTGCACGAATACTAAAGCAAGAATAATAAGTGTAAATCTTTTCATACGCAATAAATTAAGTAAATACTAAATGGTAAAAATAATATATTTAAAAATAAGACGCAATATTTATTAATTAAGTTGCATTGAAAAAAAAAAGAGGTTCAGATGAACCTCTTTTTTTACAATTATTTTATAAAGACTAGTATACAACAAATCTTGATGCGGCTTTACTGTCACCTCGAGTAAGGCTTATGATGTAAGTTCCTGACCTCAGATCTGAAGCGTCAAAACTGTACAAGTGTTTGCCTGCGTTTTTATTTTCAAGAGTGAACGATTTCATTATCCTTCCGTTAAGGTCATAAACCTTGATATTGACATTTCCTTTGGCAGCAAGCTGGTAAGAAACATTGGCAATATCAGAAACCGGGTTCGGATAAATCTGTACAGATTCTTTTACCACTTTGTTTTCAGCAAAGTTGTTTTCGGGAACTGATACAGGCATTGCATATTTTTCACATCTGAAAATACCACGGCCGTGGGTTCCGATGTAGATAAAGCCTCCGTTGGTTACACCTGACTGTTCGCCAACTTCGTCATACCAACCGTTTGCCCATGTTTGCTGAACGATTTGGAATACAGGAACATTTTCCATTCCGCTTGCATTTTCATCAGACCATTCAACTGATCCTGCAGAGATGTCGTTGGTGGCATAAACACCATATTCTGTTCCAATGAGTACTTTGTTTAAGGTTCCTGCACCGGATTCAAGAATAAAGATACCATCGTAAACCGGCATTTCGGGCAAATTACCCTGTTTAGAAACGAAGTTTCCGGTTGTCGTAGTTGTCGAGGCAGCGTTGCCACAGTACTGCACAAATTCTGAACTTCCAAAGTTACCCAGGGTCACAAGTAGTCGTTCAGGATTATTCGGGTCAACATTCAGTCCGGTAACAGTCCTTCCACCAAATGTTCCAATCAGGTCAATTTCGAGAACGCAATTGCCATCTTCATCATCGGCATCGATGGAATTGAACAATACGTTATTTGGATCATAAATGTAGGTAGTGTCATAACCAAAAGTAGTATCGATTTCCCATATATAGCTGTACAGGTAGTTTATTTCAATATCCCATACGGTATCATCCGGTTCAGCGGCTGTGTCAACAAGGAATCCAACAGTGTCAATCTGAATTCCGATATAAGTTGAATCTTCCAGAGTGGAATCAATTGCTTCAATTTCGGTTTCGTCAATTACATAAACTGTTGTGGTATCGGTTAAAGTAATATTATATGTTCTTGCCTGGGAGAAGTTTTTGCATCTGAAAACACGGCTTCCGCCTGACCAGCTGAAATCTGAGAAGTAAAGAATATCTCCGTCGGTGGTCCATGCCAGATTGGTGATCATATTGAGTTCATATTCAGGATCATCGGTATTGTTAATTGGGTACCATGGAGAATTGCCACTGAAATCTAAAGGTCTGCGGGTCACCCAAACATTATCGCTTAAACCAACTGCCATCATAGCCTGATATTTATCCTGGATAATGATTTCTTCACCCGGATCCAGTGGAGATGTAAGAGTATAATTTAATATCCTTCCGTTAATCACGCTTCTTGCAACAATTCTTTCGCCGGTATGGTAATAAACCATTACACCCAGATAATCTTTATCATTTTCAGGGTCAGTTACAGTATCAAGGTAAACTTCGCTGTAAATGGCATCCAGACTGTCGTAATATGAATGGGCTTCATCATCATTTTCGAGTTCGAACAGAACCACATTGTTTTTAAATGTGATGGAGTCACGGCTGTTGACATCGTTAAAGCTTTCCCATAAATCGATTGGAGTAACAAAAGATGCTGCTCCGGCTTCGCCGATGGGGTATTTTGTTGTGATGTTTGTAGAGTAGAAGTTGAGGCAATCATCATTTTCCAAAGCACCTGATCTTCCAAGGTCGCCATAATAAGTAGTGGCAAAAAGGACATTCGGGTTGAGCACGGAGAAAGCACAGAAACCACCGTCACCGCCTTTTACCTCCAATGAATTTTGAAGGGTATTTCCGCCAAGGTAGAGGAACTGGGTGCCGTTATCCTGGGTTCCGCCCATGGCCATACCAGTTGGACTGCATGCAACTGTATAAAACTGAGTAACATTATATTTTTTGTTCATGACCTGAAAAGAAACAGCTCCATCGGTTGATTTGGAAACGCCACCGTCAGAACCAATATAAACTATCTGGTTACCGTCAGGATTTGAGGCAGTTTTATAATCGGGGTGGAAAACGATGGTATGGTGGTCGGCGTGAACGTAATTTGGATTGAGTTCGCTGAGGTACCACATGGTAATGGGAACCCATCCGTAAGATGAACCGCTTATTGTTCCGATCCACAGACTGTATTGGCCACCAAGGATTACGCGGTCTTTATCATCCGGGAATACGGCAATAGTATTGTCATAAGTACCTTGATTTCCGAGTGGATTAAAGGATTCAAAGCCGCCTATTCCGATAATAGTCCAGTTTAGACCTTTGTCAGTTGATTTATAAATACCAGCAAGAGAACCATCGCTGGCTACAGCCTGAATATAAATATAATTAGGATCTGAAGGGGCTATGGCGATTTCAATTCTTTCAGAAGTCAAACCATCAGGGGTAATAATTGTGTATGAGTCAACATCACCAGTTGGGGAATAATACAGACGTTGTGCAATGTTTACTACAACGCCACCGTCTGAAGCAACTTTAACATCTTTGGCACGGTTGCCTCCATAAGCACCGGTTATACCAGTAACCCATGTTGCACCACCGTCATTTGAAATTTTCAGACCTTTTCTTGTGGCGGCATAAATTCTGTTGGGATTTGTTGGGTGTGCAGCAAGACGGCTCACTTCATAGAAAATAGTATAAGAGTCATCCAAATCGTTCCATGTGGAATTTAATCTGGTAAAAGCATCAGATCCTGCAGGTTTTTTCCAAATACCCTGGCCTCTCATACCGTTGGTAGTGAAGTCATTGTCACCATCGGCGCCTGTAAAGGCACTTTCACCTGTACCGACATAAATATCGCCGTTAGCAGCCTGGCAAATTGAAGTGATGGCCAGATTGTTAAAACTTCCGTCAACATTGATTCTTTCCCAGGAAGTTCCTCCGGTTACGGATTTCCATAAACCACCGGCTACACCGCCTGAATATACAAGATTGGGATTGTTTTTATCTACTAAAATGGCACGGGTACGTCCGCCAACATTGTCGGGGCCCATTTCAATCCACTCGAGGCCAAGAGATTTGGCAGAGGGACTTCTTCTTAATGCCATTACCTGCTTTTCAGCGCGCAAAACATCGTTCATGTCAATGGTCTTTGTTTCAAGGTCTACTTTTTGCATTTTCAACCATTCCATTGCGCCATGAATTCCTTTAAGGTCATTATCTGTTTTCACTTTAGGGTAATAATGACGTGTAATTTTGCTGTTGCCGGTAGTAAAAACGAAAAAACTGGCAGAAAAAAGCACTACAACGCTTAGAATTAAATGTTTGATTTTCATAATGTTAAAGTTCTAAATATGTTTACTTTTTCAATTTTCTGATAAAACCACTAAGATATGTATTTTTTAATATAAAATAAAAATTCATTTTCTTTTTAGAATAAATGTTTTTCAGCATGATAAGAAGACCTTACCAATGGTCCGCTTTCAACTGTTTTAAACCCAAGTTCAAGTCCTGTTTTTTTGTACATTTCAAATTGTATTGGATCCACGTACCTTTCAACGGGTAAATGTCGGAATGAGGGCTGAAGATACTGGCCAATGGTAAAAATATCACATCCTGCTTTAACAAGATCTTTCATGGTTTCGGTAATTTCCTCATCTGTTTCACCCAGTCCGGTCATAATGCCCGACTTGGTCGTCATACCGTTTTTCTTAAGGTAGCTTATAACCTCCAGACTTCCGTTGTATTGAGCCCTGATTCTTACAAGTTTTGTTAAGCGGCTTACTGTTTCAAGGTTATGAGAAACAATATCAGGTTTAACCTTAATAATTTTATTCAGACTTTCCTTATTTAAATTAAAGTCGGGAATCAGCGTTTCAATTGTTATTCCGGGATTTAGCTCTCTGACAGCCCTGATAGTTTGAACCCAGATATCGGCTCCTCCATCTTCAAGGTCATCGCGGTCGACGGAAGTTAAAACACAATGGCGAAGATTAAGGTTTTTAACTGATTGAGCCACAGCCATAGGTTCTTCGGGGTCGGGGGACAGAGGTTTGCCGGTTTTTACAGCACAAAATCTGCATGAACGGGTGCAAATGTCACCAAGAATCATAAATGTGGCGGTGCCCGATTTCCAGCATTCGCCCATATTTGGACAATTTCCGCTTTCGCAGATTGTATGAAGATTGCCTGGTTTGAGCATGTTTTTTAATGCAGAATAATCAGATGCTCCGGTAAGCCTGACTTTCAACCAGTCGGGTTTCCTGACCCTTTCCTTTTTTGTTCCGCTGTTCACTTTCTCGACCATAACAGTGCTAAGATACTATATAATAATGTGATGCAAAATAATTAAGCAACAAACGGCGTTGTTTTTCTTCCAAACGGCGTCAAAGGTAAGATAAACGGTTAAATTAACCGGTGTTTTTTAATCTTTTATTGTGGGTTTTTCCGAAACGGTATGCAACAAAAAGGGAAAGGAAAACTGAATTGTTTTCTTTTGTTGCCATTATGGGGATTTTTCTTGAATAAATGTCGATAATAATACCGGTTTCAAGCGATCTGATGTTATCATTGTTGTCACTAAAATCAAAATTAAGTCCGGTCTTTATAAACCCCCCCGGCTCAAAAACAGTTTCATTGATGCCTTCAAAAAATGAGGCTTTTCCCCAAATTGAGCCCTCATTGTGTTGGGTGTAGAAATTGTATTTTTCAATTCTCAGTCTGGAATATTCCAAAACAGGATCATAATAGGCAACTTCGTAATATATTGGTTTGAGTAATCCAAGTGACAACCCAAAGGAGTAAAAATATCTTATGGATATTCCGCCTTTGTCAAAGCGGGAGAATATTTCTTTCTGGTTTCCGATTCCTGCCCTGAGGGTATAAAACTGATTAATTTTCCCGTAAACAAATTTTTTCTGGACTTCGTTCAATAGATTAACGCTTTTAATTTCTTTTGGATGCTTAACACCAATCAGATCAAAATCAAAAAGTCTTTTGCGGTATCCGTCAAGCCGCTTTGCATACCGGTAATTAAAACCCCAGCCGTTGGAGTTGAAAACAATCGCAAAAGTACGTTCGTTTTTACCCAAACCTTTACCAATGTCATCAATTTCACCTTGCGGAAAAACTTCCAGACATATTAAAACAGCCAGAATTATTAATAATGATTTTCTCATTTATCCAAAAGAAAAAATACTTTATTACAAAGGTAGTAATAAAGTACTTTATACGAAATTTTAAAATATAAATTGTGTTTTGACACAATTTATTATTTAATTTTTTAATTAAGCTCTGTCGTTGTCAGTCTGTTCTTCAGTAGCCTGTCCGTAAGCCGGGCATTTCTCATGGCTTTTGCATGAAGAAAGACCTATTGAAACAAAGATTACAACAGCTAATACAACAAATAATCGTTTCATAATTCAGGAATTAGTATAATTTAGTTGGACAAATATAAGCTATTGTCAGATTATGGCAAAAATTCCTGCAAATTATTATTTGTAATTTCTGAAAATTTTAACATCGGATTAACAGAACATCATTTAAGTGTCAGTTAATCAGAAATATAACTCTTTAACATTTTTTTTTGATTATAGCCTTTATTTAATACCTTTTCATACCTACAATCAGATACTGATATGCCTACAATATTATACTGAATTTAACAGTTAAAACACTGTGTTACAGTGTACAGACATAATGTCCCTGCGTGCCTGAGTCAGGTCTGACCAGCCCATACTTTAAGACCGTGGTTTTGGCAACCCGATTGTTTTATACTAATATATTGAATATTTTTACGTTCTAAATCTCATAAAATTTTCAAAAATGGAAACAATTTTAAAACACAGAAGCATAAGAAAATACAAGTCTGATAAAATTGAAGATGCTGTTTTAAGGAATGTGCTGGAAGCCGGGATCAGGGCGTCAAATACAGGAAATATGCAGGTGTACAGTATTGTCGTTACTACTGAACAGGAATTGAAAAACCGGCTCTGGGAATTTCATTTTAAACAGGAAATGGTTCGTCAGGCTCCGGTCGTTCTTACTTTCTGTGCTGATATTAACCGATTTAACAAATGGTGTGACGCCAGAAATGCCGAACCCGCTTATGATAATTTTTTATGGCTTTACACTGCCACAATTGATGCGGTTATTGCTGCCCAGAATGTTTGCATTGCAGCTGAAAAACATGGACTTGGGATTTGCTACCTGGGAACGACCAACTATAATGCACCGCAAATTATTGAATTGCTTAACCTGCCCAAAGGTGTGCTGCCCGTGACCACTGTTGTTATGGGTTACCCCGATGAAACTCCGGGCCTCACAGACAGATTGCCTGCCGAAGCCGTAGTCCATTTTGAAAAGTACAATGATTTTGACAAAAACAAAATTGATGCGCTTTATCTTGAGAAGGAATCGCTTGAAGAAACAAAAAAACTGATTGCTGAAAATAAAACCGAAAATCTGGCTCAGATTTTTACCTCAAAAAGATATACACGCATTAATAATATTCATTTTTCAAAAGTTCTTATGGAAACTATAGAAAAACAGGGTTTTATGAATAATGAGTAATTATCCGAAAAACAAATATATTTTGTGAATTGCAATTTGTGCTGTATGCAGTTTTTTTAAAAATCGTATTTTTTTGGCTACTTATAGATATAAAACAAATACTTAAAATTAAAACCAAAGGCTTATATATATTACTGTTTGTTTTTTTAAGTTTTTTTTCCTTTTCTCAGGAAAGAACCCGTCTTTTAATTACCTGTTCCGATTGCGGAAAGAACAATAAAATCCTTTATTCGGGCAACATCGATTCGGTTTTCATTCAAAGGGAGGTCAAAAAATCATTATTACGGCTTAACCTTGAGGGTTTCATCAATGCTTCGGCGGGTGAGGTTTCCAAATCAAATTTTACGTATTCGGTTGATGTTATTGCAGGGGAAAGGTATAGCTGGAGCAAAATCTCAGTTGTTTCTTCTGAAGGGTCATTGCCTTCAAAACTATCTGATATTGCCAGCCTTGAAAACAAATCATTTTCTGTCGAAGATTTGAAAAATGCCATTGAAGAAACAATTATTTATTTTGAAAATAACGGATATCCTTTTGTTTCTGCGCAGGTTGAAAATTTGTCGGGTGATCAAAAAGGTATTTCAGCTGAGATAAAAATTACAAAAAACGAATATTATTCTTTTGACAGTCTCATCCTTAAAGGAAACGCAAAAATTTCACCCCTTTTTTTATCATTATATTGTGATTTAAAAAAGGGAGATCCCTATAATGAAAAAACTGTTCTGAACCTGAGCAGCAGGATTGATGAGCTGCTTTTTCTGAAGGAAACAAAACCCGTTGAAATCATTTTTAAGGATGGAAAAGCAAAGGTGTTGACTTTTCTTGATAATGCAAAAGCCAATCAGGTAAGCGGTATTATTGGATTTCTTCCTGATAACCGGGTTGCCGGAAAGCTTCTGCTAACCGGTGAAGCCAACTTATTTCTGATTAATTCCTTTCAACAGGGCGAAACTATTTCGTTTATCTGGCAAAAGCCTGAAAACAAAAGCCAGAACCTGGATCTTAAGTTTATTTATCCATTCATTTATAAGTTTCCGGTTGGCGTCAATTACCGACTCAACCTGCTGAAAAAAGACACCACTTATCTTACGGTTTGTAGTAATTACGGACTCAGACTGAAAATGAAGGGGAAGAATTACATAAGTTTGTTTTATAAATCTGAAAGCAGTTCTATTATTTCAACCGGACATTTGGAAAACATCACTGCTTTGCCTTCGGTTCTGGATTATAATTCGGGAATTACCGGAGTCACATTTTACTCAGATAACCTTGATTATTTTTATAACCCGCTAAAGGGATACCAGATTGAAATAACTGCCGGCACGGGAAAAAAGAATATCAGAAAAAATTCTGCAATTCCGGTCGAATTGTATGACAATCTCGATCTGAAAACAAATAAAACCGAGGCAGATATTAATGCATCTCTTTATATTCCGTTGGCAAAAAAAGCAAGTTTTAGGTTGCGCACCCTTGCGGGGAAAAAGTTTAACAACCAGCTTTTCGAAAATGAGATTTACCGTTTGGGCGGATTGAAAACGCTCAGAGGATTTGATGAAGAGTCTGTTTATGCTTCGGGTTTTGTGGTGTTTTCAGGGGAATTAAAGTATGTTTTTGAAAAGAACTCTGCTTTTTATATCTTTTCAGACGTGGCACAACTTGAGAAAATAACTATTGATGAGGATTTTACAGATAATCCACTGAGTTTCGGAATAGGAGCCGATTTTGAAACAAAAGCCGGTATTTTTACAATAAATTATGCTGTTGGAAGGGAACAGGGAAATCCATTTATCCTGAGAAATGCCAAGATACATTTTGGATATGTGAACAGGTTTTGAGAAATTACTGAACTGTTTCAGGTTGAAAACGTTTCAAGTTGCAAACTTGAAACAGCGGCAGAATATGTTTAAGGTTCAGGGGCGCTGAAAATAACTTGTAATAATTGTAAATTTGCAAAAAAAGTATTCTGTGAAGGATTTTGCCGATAATATATTTAATACTAAAACTGCCGGGGAGTTTGAAAGATTATCTCTGGGGATTTTTAATTACCAGTTTGAAAACAACCAGGTGTACCGGCGGTATGCAGAATTGGTAAATAAAACTCCGAAGAATGTCTCAAAAATTGTGGAAATACCTTTTCTGCCTATTGAGTTTTTTAAAACGCAAAAAATTATCACCGGAGATGGTGAGCCGGAACAGGTTTTTCTGAGCAGCGGGACTACCGGACAGGTAAGAAGCAGACATTTTATTACGAATATTTCACTTTACGAAAAAAGTTTTTACAGTGCTTTCAGAATGTTTTACGGTGAGCCAGAAGATTATTGCATACTGGCCCTCCTGCCCTCATATCTGGAAAGGGAAGGTTCCTCGCTGATTTACATGGTAGAAAAACTTATAAGTGAATCAGGTCACCCAATGAGCGGGTTCCATTTGTATGATCATGAGGCGCTGCATTCCAAAATCCAAACGCTAAAAAAAGAGAAACAAAAAAATATTTTATTTGGCGTGAGTTATGCCCTGCTTGATTTTGCTGAAAATTTCAATGTAGATTCCCCTTTCACGATAATTATGGAAACCGGTGGTATGAAAGGGAAACGAAGGGAGATGCCTAAGGAAGAAATGTATGATATCCTGAAAAGAAATCTCAAAGTTGAAGAAATCCATTCTGAATATGGTATGACTGAATTGCTCTCGCAGGCTTATTCCAAAAAAGACAACAGGTTTTTTTGTCCCGAAACAATGAAAATTCTTATTCGTGATACAAGCGATCCGTTTGCCTTTCTGAGTGATGGCCAAACCGGAGGCATAAATATTGTTGATTTGGCCAACATCAATTCTTGTTCCTTTATTGAAACTAAGGACCTTGGGAAAAAACATCCTGATGGCAGTTTTGAGGTGCTCGGACGATTTGAAGCCAGTGATATCAGGGGATGTAACTTGTTGGTTGCAGAATAGCTATTTCCCGATTAACTGAAAAATTCCATTAATAAAAGTAAGCGGATGGGCAGGGTTACCCGGAACATAAAGATCCACGGGATACTTAATCAGAAATTCCCTGTTTAAGACGCCTCCGTTAATAAACAAACCACCTGAAATGGCATCTGAGCCTACCAGAACAACAATTCGTGGAGCCGGAATTGCTTTATAAGTGATTTCCAGTGCTTTTGCCATATTTTTGGAAATGGGTCCGGTTATTACAACTCCGTCGGCATGCCGGGGCGAAGCCACAAATTCTATTCCATAACGCCCCATGTCAAAGTTCACGTTTCCCGAGGCGTTCAGCTCCATTTCATTGCAGTTGTCGCCGGCTGCAGAGACTTGCCTGAGTTTTAAGGAGTTTTTGAAAAGCTTTCTGATTTCTTTTCTGACCAGTGACTCATTGAAAATCACAGGTGCTGTTGCGCCGGGCTTTACCACAAGTTGTTCGGGATCGTTGGTGGCAATCTTGTAATCGTTGGTAAATTTTATTTTGGACGGACAGGCAAAATGACATTCCTTACAAAAAATGCACTTGCCCATATTCAATCCGAAAGGTTCTGTTTCAAATGCTTTGGCCGGACAGAGTTCTGAAACGAGTTTGATTTCTTCTTTAGTTATATCAGCTGATATTTCAGGTCGCCCCCTGAAAAGTTCCGTAAGGATTGCTCCTTTAAGGTCGGGGACAAACTGAATGCCATGCTGGCGTAATATTTTATATTCCTGTAACATTTTTTTGTCTATAAATCGTTGCCACAATATGAGAGGTTAAAGCTTTTGTTGCAAACAGGAAAATCTGATATTTCCTGGTTTCTCACTGCAAGAGCCAGGGCGAACCAATTATGCAGCGAAGGATCTTTAACTTTATAATGCATCAGTTCTCCATCATTATCTGTAAGTGCACAATGGCATATTTCGCCCCTCCATCCTTCCACAAGTGAAATTGCAAAAGATCCGGGAGTCATTTTGTAATTGAAATCGGGTTTGGGAGATGCTCCAGAAATTTTCTGGTGCATTTCAACCCATTCAGCAATCATTTTCAGTGATTCCCTAACCTCAAGGTTTCTGATCATTCCCCGGGCGAGCACATCACCGGTATTTTGAATAACCGGGAAAGGTGAGGATGAAATTTCGGTTGCCGGATGTGAAAACCGGATATCCCTTGCCAGTCCGGCCATTCGTGCCGCCATTCCAACAGCCCCGATGTCGGTCACTTGTTTATTGGTCACTGTTCCAATTCCGTCGAAACGGGCAAGGACTGTTGGCAGGGTGAAAATCCTGTCGGCCATGGTAGTGTACCTGTTGCCCGAATCTTTTAATGTTTCTTGCATGGCGCTGATGAAATTATTTGTCATGGGGTAATGCGTGCCACCGGGCCTTATCAGTCCTTTCCCAAACCTGTTGCCGCACCAAAGCTGGGTGGTATTGATTATTGTGGTTCGCAGGGCTTCATTGACAACCTGACCGAACTGATAGGCAACATCGGTACAAAGAGCCGAAGTGTCGCCAATATGAATGGCAATTCGCTCAAGTTCCAGTGAAATCAATCTTTCCAGTAAAAGTTTTTCGTGTACGGTTATTCCGGAAAGTGATTCGATTACTGCTGCATGAGCCCAACCGTGGCCAATGGCAGTATCACCGGCAATATTTTCAGAAAGGGTCATCCGGTATACAGGGGAACGGTTTTCAATGTAAAGTTTTTCAATACCCCGGTGTTGGTAGCCCAAATGTATTTCAAGATGCAGCACTTTTTCGCCGTTGCAGATGAACCTGAAATGCCCTGGTTCTATAACTCCGGCATGCACCGGACCAACCCCGACTTCATGAAGTTCATCGCCCTCAATTTTGTAAAAAGGGTAATCATCCATTTTTCCATTGGGAAAACGCACAGGTTTCATCCAGGGGTGATCTTCGAATACAACGCCGAAGTTTTCGTAAATCTCCTGTTCAAAAATATGCATTTGAGGGAGAGAAGTTGTCAGTGAGGGCAATGCTGTTCCGGCGTTTTTCTGTTCATGTGAAAAAACAGTTATATCCCCTTGTGAATCGCGGGCAATGCAGCAGATAAATTTCATGCGGTTTTCAAAAGGGAAGGCAAAATAATTAACGCAATGGTTTGCTGTATCTGATAACAATTCTTTTACCTGAGATGAAAAGTCATCATAAGTCAGTACAGGTATTTCATCAATCTTCACAGATTTTGAAAAATTGAAAATGCTGATATATTTTGACTCGTTCATTGTATTTACTTTAAAAGTACAGCAATGCTGTCATTTATAATGTCCTTTAAAAACTGTGGTTGATAAAAACAGATAAAAAATACCACTGCTAAAAATATATATTGTGTGATTGATTCGCGCGCATTGACTTTTGAAGCGGCGAAGTTTTTTTCCTCATATTTTGCTTTTGAAAAAAGTATATGCATAAATCTTGTGCTCATGGCGTAAATGACGCAGCAAAGCAATAAAAATGTGATGATCATTACTGCCCAGTATTCCTTTGCAATCATTGTTTTAATGATGAGAAATTCAGAAATGAAAATTCCTGAAGGCGGAATGGCAAGAATGGCAAAAAGACCAAGAATCAGCACCACTGCTCCGGCCGGATTTCTTTTCATATACTCGCCACTTTCACTGATAAGGAAAGTTTTTAGAGCACGGGAAACCTGGCCAATCTGGAAAAATAAACTGGCTTTTGTCAGGGAATGTAAGATCAGCAACAAAATGGCCGCATAATAACCCTGACCGCCCAGGCCAATTGCGATAGCAACCAGACCCATGTTTTCGAGGGTTGAGTAAGCAAGCATGCGTTTGTTGTGCTGTGCTTTGAGCATGTAGCCGGCTGCCACAACGATTGATAAAATTCCACTAAGTATGAGGATGTTGTTCATCCATCCGAAAATCGGAGAGGAAGAAAAGGCAATGTAAATCCTGAAAATAGCAAGAAACCCAAGGTTTACCAGTCCGGTCGAAATAAGCGCCGCCACCGGAGATGGTGAAACTGAATTGGCATCAATTCCAACCGTATGCATGGGAAAAAGCTCCATTTTTGTGCTGTAGCCAATCAACATAAAGACAAAGGCCACCTTGAGGTACATTGGGTCGGTATTTTGGGCAAGCAGGGATAAGGTTTCAAATGAAAAATCCTCAATGCCGCCCTTGCTGGACAAGCCCAGGAAAAGAATTCCGAAATAAGCAAAGGCAATACCCACTGAGCAAAGGAAGATGTATTTCCAGGTGGCCTCGAGGGCTTGACGGGTTTTTTCATGGTAAATAAGCACCGAAACCGACAGGGTAGTTGCTTCAACTAAAACCCATACCACTGTTACGTCATTGGCCAGATAAGCAGCCGAAATAGAAGTAATAAGAATAATGAGCGCAGCATGATAAATGTAGAATCTGGGCGTGATGCGGGTTCTGAAGTACCTGAATCCGTGGTATATGGAGGCGCAAAATATTACCGATAAAAGGGAGAGGAAAATCATTCCCAGTGAGTCGTAGGTAAAATAGTCCAATTCAGTTTTTCCGGTTGCATAAAAGCCATAAGCCGTAAAGCAAAGCTGAACAAAAGCAAATAATATTATCATGGCTTTTGCCGTGGTCTGCTTTTTTACAAAGTAAACCAATCCGGCCAGCACAAAAGCTATGATAAAATATACTGCAATCATTTTCTAATGTTTAAGTTTACTTAAGTTTTCGGCACCCAGATCGGTAAACTGACTGCCAATTCTGTTAATAAGCACGGTAATAATAAGTACCGAAACAAAAATATCAAGCAGGATGCCGATGTTTATGAGCATTGGCATTTCACTTCCGATTGCAATAGAGAAAAGGAACACGGCATTTTCGATAATCAGAAAACCAATCATGTGTGAAAAAATCAGTTTGTGCGTAATAATGATCAGAATTCCGACATACATGCAGAAAAACGAAACTGTGAGCAGAACGATGTTCACATTATCTCCGGCCAGGGTGTCGGCAGTGATTATACTCAGGATCAATCCGGCAATAGTCAGCATAAGAATATAAAAAGCCGGAAGGGCTCTTTCGTGCACCTTATAAATTTTAAGCTTATTAATAATTCTGAATAAAAAATAGGGAACTGCAATGGCTTTGAAAACCAGTGTTTCAATTGAGATAAGCGTTACTGATAACCAATTAAGCTCCTTGATCAGTACCATTGAAATGCCAAAAACCAGAAAGCCTTGCAGACCGATCAGCCGCGAGTAATTGCGAAACCTCTCGGCAACGCTGAGGTAAATAAGACTGATGGCAAATGCAAAAGCTAACAGGTATAACATTTTAATTCATTAATTTATGGGTTATTATCAGAACTATGACAAAGCCAACCAATGCAATGGCTGAAAGAGTTAAAATAAATTGTGCATTTTTCAGCATTTTGTTTCGGGCTCTGAAAGATTCAAGTAATCCTATGGTTGTTGCCAGTAAAAACTGCATTACCAAAAACAATCCAATTTGCCAGCTTAAACTCCAGCCGGCAGGAACAACTGAAGCAAAGATAAGCGAGCCGTAGGTAGCAAATTTCAGATATGTGCCCATGTGAATCAGGGCTTTGTCGAATCCGCAATTGTCAAGGATCATCACTTCGTGAACCATGGTAAGCTCAAGGTGTGTTTTTGGGTCGTCAACGGGCAAACGGCTGTTTTCGATCATCATTATCTGGATAAGCAGATACAATGAAATCAAGCCGAAAATGATCATCAGATGGTTGTTGGTAATAAAGAAATTGGCAAAAATGTCTGAGAAGGATGTGTATCCGGTAAACATGGCAAAAGTTCCCATGAGAATAAAAAAAGCAGGTTCGACAAGCATTGAGTACAGTGCTTCACGGTTTGCCCCCATTCCTTCGAAACTGCTGCCTGTGTCAAGTGCACCGATGATAGTAAAGAATTTACCGAAAGCGAGCATATAACTGAAAAAAACAAAATCGGCTTCAAAAGACAAAAAGGCGTCATACTTACCAAAAGGCAAAACCAGCATGGAGGTAATCATGGCAGCAAGAGAAACAGTGGGAGCCCATTGAAAAATGTAACTGGTGGTGTGACTGAATACGCTGCCTTTTCTTAATAAAACAAGAATGTCTTTCATGGGCTGAAGAACTCCGGGTCCTTTCCGTCCTGATGCAATGCTTTTTGCCCGAAGAATAATTCCCGGAAAAAAAACGGCAGATAATATGATCAGTATCGTTCCTAGTATCATCAGATAATATTAAACCATGTAAGAATAAAAATCACAAGCATAAAGACAAACGCATATAAAATATAGTGTTGGATTTGTCCTGTTTGCATTATGGCAAGTTTCTTAAGCCATCCAACCATCTTTGAAATTGGCCGGTCGATATATTTTGTCTGAATGCCATCATTATTGCTTGTTTCGAATTTCCTTGTTTTTGGGAAATAATCGTTTTCCCCGATGTCTTCCATCTCTTTTCGTCCGCCGATTACCGGCTTGGCAAGCTCGCTGTAATTATCGGCAAAAGAGGTGGCGGTGTATTGCTGGCGTTCGTTTCCTGCAGTATATCCGCAACCCCAGGTTGGTCCTTTTTCGATGGTTCTTTTACTGAGCACATATCTCCTGATTAGAAATATGCCAATAGTCAGCACAATGAAAATACCACCTATAATGCTCAGTCTGGAAATATCTCCGGCAAAGGTTTGAACATTAAAACTTCCCGGATCGAGTTTGAAGAGGTTGAGTGAAATTTCAGCAACCGGACCAATGAACATAAAGGAACCCAGTCCGATCAAAAGGATGACAGCCACAATGGCCATTTGGGGAATGATCATTATTTTTGGTGATTCAACAGCATGTTCAGTTTTTTCACTTCTTGACTGGCCAAGGTACACGATTCCAAAGGCTTTGGTGAAGCAAAAAATGGCCAAACCCCCAATTATAGTTAAGCCTACAATACTGAGCAGCAATAATATGGCCTCGTACAATCCCACATCCGAAATTTCCTTGAACATTCCAAGATAGATGAGATATTCCGAAACAAATCCGTTAAAGGGAGGGAGTCCGCAAATTGCCAGCGCCCCAATCAGAAAAAGGAAAGCAGAATAGGGCATGGTTTTGATCAGTCCGCCAAGTTTTTCAAGATTTCGGGTGTGGGTGGCTGAATAAACAGATCCGGCATTATAAAAGAGCAGTGATTTAAACAGACTGTGGTTGAGCACATGGAGGATTCCGCCGGTAAATCCCAAAACTGTCAATACCGGATTTACGGTTGCAAGCCCTATGACCCCAAGCCCGATTCCAATGCCAATAATTCCGATATTTTCAATACTATGGTAAGCCAGCAGGCGTTTCAGGTCATGCTGAACAATGGCCATCATAACACCATAAAGTCCGGAAAGCACAGAAACAATTAAAATGATAACCCCAATGGTGAGCAGGTCATCCTGGACAAAACCAAGGATGCGCAGAATGCCATATATACCCATTTTGATCATCACGCCCGACATCACGCCCGAAACATGCGAAGGAGCAGCGGGATGAGCAAGCGGCAGCCATGTATGCAGCGGGATAAACCCTGCTTTTATTCCGAAGCCGATGAAAAACACAAGAAACAGGGGCAGGTTGGGTTTTTGAGAAAAATAGGCTTCAAGTCCTGAAAAAGACAAACTGCCGGTAACACTTTCAGCAATCAGAAACCCCACAAGAAGCAGAATAAATCCGATGTGCATTTGCACAAGATAATTTATTCCTGCTTTGAGAACAGGTCTGCTTTCGGCATCGAACATGACAAGGATGAAAGAAGAAACGGTCATCAGTTCCCAAACCACAAGAAAATTAAAAGCCGATTGCATTAAAGTCACCATGACCATTGAAAAACAAAGCCAGAGGTAAGCAAAAAAATGCAAGGAAAACTGTACCGGAGTTTTACTTTTCTGGTAAGGCTTGAGGTACCCCCCGGCATAAACCAGTCCGGTAAGCATGGTAAAATTGATGATCAGAATAAAGAAAGCCGAAAGCCGGTCGATGATCATGACCGGAAGATGTATTTTAAGAAATGAACTGTGTGAAATGATGATGGGGTTTTGGTATTGAAATGCGGTAATTGCCCATTGGGAGGTAATTACCAGCGAAGCAAGAAAGACAGAAAGCGTATATACATATTTCATCCTTGCGGGGACAATAAACACCCCGGCAGAAAGAACCAATAATATTAGAAATACAGCCGCGTCTGTCATTACTTATTTACCTTAACGACGGGTCAAAAGTAATATTTTTGAAAATGTGGATTAAAAAAACGGGGGAATTTTATAAACAGGGGGGTGTTTGATTCGTGAGTTCAGAAAAATAATTGCGCTATTGACGAAAATTTGAAAAATTGATTATTTTGTCATTAAATGTGGAATTGTGTTAATTGGCGGGGATATTTGTTGTAGTAGGAAATATTCTAAAATGTCGGGTTATTTTTATTATTTCAAGTAAAGTGTTGGGATATCTTATTAAAAAGGATTCCTATTATTGCTTTATTTCTTCCTTAAGCATGATAATTTTTTTTCTTAGCAGTGAATCATTTGGATTTAACAAAAGTGCTTTTTCATAATAATTTTCAATGGCCATTCTTTTTCTTTCAATTATTTTATCAAGAAATTCATTGCTGTCATCAAAGAAATTTTCTGTGGTATAGTAAATGTAATCTCCAATCCTTATATAGGGTTTGTAAAATAAAGAGTCAGACTGTATAGATTTTTTATAGTATTCCAATGAATAATGTCTCATTGGAAAATACTCAGGGCAATTTAGTTTTAAACTGAAATTATACAAAGATTCTGCTTGAAAATAGTATTTAAGAGCTTTTGTTTCTTCTGAATTCAGACTGTCTTTTGCCAGAAAATATGCTTTTGTGGATTGATTGTTTTTCAGGGCTAGTTCAATTTTTTTTATCATGAGGCTATCCTGACTTGCGCAAGTAAAGCAAAAGAATACTAATATTTCTACTAACAAAACCTTTAAAACGAAATAAGTATGCAATGAGTTGTGACTTAGATCTTTTAATAGCTGGACACCAACTTGATTATGATGTGTTATTCTATGCATTAAGATTCAATCTTTTAGTTTGATATCATCAGAACAAATCCATCCGTATAAATATCTTTCATTTAATTGAGTTTCATTGTTGAGTTCAATTCGAATAAAATACCATTCTTTTTGATTTTCATTAACTTCAGAATACAATATTATACCCTGATTACCTCTTTTACAATAATATTTGTTCGAAAGTCCGATTTTCCCTAAGTCTTTAACGCTCCAAACATCAGGAAATAAGGATAGTAAAACAGAGTCTTTAATAATAATTATTTCTTCATTGCATTCAATAATAGTATCCGGAAATCTTGGTTCACATGATTTTTGCCAGAAAACATCTGATTTGTTAACTAATATGATTGAGTCTTTCTTATTTATACAATATGAATTTATATAGTCATATTTGTGACCACAACATCCTGTGGTTAAAAGTTGAAAAATTGTCGATGTATCATTAATATTGAAATTTATAAAATCAGCTTCTCTCCAATGACGAACTAAATAAACACTATTCCTGTTTTCAGCAATTATTAAGTATTTCTGGAAATTACATGGCGGAGCCCAACCATAATAAACATAGTCAACCTGGTTATCTTGATTAAGGTCTATAAAATAATGGTCATCTAATTTTGTAATCAACTCTTTGCCATATGCCTGATAATATGAGAGAAATGGCTCTTTGTTATATATAGATCTTAATAGATTAATTTTTCCAGTGTCAGAAATAATTATTGCATTCTCTTTCAATTTTACTATCGTATCCGTTACCAAGAAATCAGGAAAAGTTTTTTGCTGCGCATAAGAGCAAAAACTTATAAATAACAGTAATATTAAAATATTTGCTTTCATTTCTTTAAAGGGCCATAACTTAAATTTATCCTATTAAACCTTAGCTTTGATCCCAAATGGTGGTTGTCATTTATAAATCAAATGTTCTTATTATTTATCCGCAGCAAGGATTTGCTATAGCCCAAAGTCTTTTGATAAAGTTACTTTCTTTAATAAGCTCTTTCTGCCGTATTTTTTCTTTATAAAATTCCTTCATGAATTCAAGATCTTTACTTATCCTGTTTTCCACAACATTATTGTCATATTGACTGATAATACCTTTTACCTGCTCCATTGTTGATGAGGATAAAGCCAGATTGATTTTTGCATTGTCTGTCATAAATTCTTTCACGGCAATAGAAGGCACTTCATTTTTATAACCAATTGAAATAAGGGTTGCCGGTTTACTACAAGGTGTCCACATACTTCTGTCCACACTGTTGCCCGGAAAAAAATTAATATTGTCAGTTGTGTTTAATCTATATAGGCTTCTAATTGATTTAAAAAAAACATAGCAATAAACCTGGTCAAAATCTTTTCCATTTTCGACCGATACTTTAATATCATCCTGATCCTGATCACACCTGTGTCTTGTTTCAATACCCTTATCTATATTAATCCAACCTGTTTCGGTCCATTTAAAACCATATTTTTCCATCCGGTATTTTTCCCTTTTCCAAAGCAGTCCTCTATAATTATCGGCCAGCTTTTTAACTTCTGCGTTCTCTTTCTGAAGGGATACTATTAGTTTTTTCTTATTTTTTTCTAGTTCACTTTTTACCTTTTTTAATTCTTTATTGTAATATCCTTTTAAAAGCTTTGCATATCTGTCAGCCCCCTTAACATTGGTCAGTCTTTGTTGGGAAAAATTATAGAAAGCCTCATAGTATTGATTGCCGTCCAGAAGAGAATATACCATGCTGTCCAGTTCATACAGGTTTTTGTTAATATTTCTGATATAAATTTCAAGAATATCATTTCTGCAGGTTTTAAAAATAACCTGTAGTCGTGTTTCAAATTCCCTGGTTGAAATCAGAGTGTTTTGATATTTTTTTGATTTGATAACTTTAATAATTGCAGGATCAATTCCACAGTTGCCAACAAAAACACTATCAACTAATGGTAATGTGTCCTCAACCTGGAATGGAGAGGGAACGGGTTTTGGGCCTTCAGATTCATACGATTCTTCGGTATATTTTCCGTTGACTACTTTGCTTTTCAAGTTATATAATGGCTCATTATAATCGGTTTTTTCAAACCCTTTAATCAGTTCTCTTCCATCTGATACTGACAAACTGTAATATAAACTGTCTGTAAGTGATTGGGTGCTGACTTTATAACTTTTATACGGCATGCCTTTGTCTACCTCTGCCTGGAATCCTTCAGGAAGAAAATCAAGTAAATCTAAATCAACCGGAATAAGAAACTGTTCGATTTTTTTTGGTTCAATCCAGTTCATATTTCCGTTTTCATCACGAACCCCCTTATAGGCCTTCATATCTGGTTTTCTTGCGGGTGTCGGAATTTCTATATAAACAGGTTTTGCTTTATTTATTTTCAGTTGTTTACCGTTTGAAGTGGCATTTAAATAGATCATCCCATCTGTTTCAAGCGGCTTTCCATCTGAAGTTGTGGTTAAATTTGATAAAATCATGTCTTGTAATGAAAGTGCCTCTGCCAATTCAATTTTAACATTTTCAGTGACCTCTTCTCCGTTTGAGTTTAAAAAACAACCTTTTGGGCATACAATAGTTGTTCCATTATTCCCTTCAACAACATTATCCTGATTTGGATCTATTTCAAAATTCTGACTAGGTGTGATTGTTGATTTAAAAGGATCGTTTTCACTAAACTTAACTGTGTCAGTCAGACTTTCGTCGTTTTCATTGCATTGGGTTAATGTCACAATTAAAAGTGCCATTAATAACGTGCGGAGAAGATTTCTGTTCATACTATAATTATAATAATTAAGAGATTTCTATTATTATCGCTAACGTTTCGTGTGTTGGCATTGTTTAGATATCAAAACGTCTTAACCAACAACATGCAGTAAAACTAATTAAATGCAGCGAGTTTTCCAAACTGAGGGGAAGTCAATTAAAATAAGAACACTACTGTAAGCTCTTTTTGCATAGACTTTATGCTCCACAGTCGGATGTCGCCCTGTCAATTATTGTCAAATACCATTTATTATCAATTATTGTCAAATAAAAAATAAAATCATTGCCTTCTTTGTCTACCAAGATTATTCTATGACTTTTATTTTCAGTTTCAATAAATGATGTGATGTAGGTTGTCAATCAAAGGAAATGACACCTTTTTTAATTTTAAAACTGAATAATAGTGAACTGTCTACTTCTTTTCCGTTAAGCTTTGCCGGTTTCCATTCGCCCAGTGAATTAAATACAGTTTCTATTTGTTTATCTAGTTCTGAACTTTGTGTTTTATTATCCATTTCACATTTAACCACCTCTCCCTTACAATTGATTACCAGTCCAATCATTCCTTTATCCTTATATTTGGGATTGTCTTTTAAAAATTGAACTTCAGAATTTAACCTTTTTAGAATAACCTCATTGGTAACAGGGCAAACCGCCTCCTTTTGTCCGTCAAACATCGGGAAAAGAACATAAACTTCATTTTTATCACAAATTCCGGGAATTTCTTCCTTAACTTCCATTTTTGCAACAAACTGGGCCGAAGCAGTTAGTCCAAAAAGTAATACTGTAGACAGTACTAATAATGTTTTTCTCATAGTATTGATTTTTTATTAATTATATTGTGCATAAAATAAAATTATCATATTAACTTGTCATTTCAACCATTGGAAGAAATCTTAAATTGCTTCATAAAGTCTTGTCATGTACTCATTAATTATTGTTCTCTTCCTTACCGGAGTTCCCTCAATCTTCTTTCATTTCGATCAGCCAACCGGCTGAAGGAAATATCCAATTAAATTGCTTTCAACAATCATTTTTAAGTATTTTGTCAGGTACAAAGTTTTGTTTTATAATTTAATTGTATATAAAAAATAGTCTCGTCAATTCCAAAAGACATTTTAAAATGATTGTTGGCTCACCTTATTCTCTCAACTTATTAAAATTAAAACTATTTTTTTTAAAATTAAAACTATTTTTTTGAATATATGTACTGTGATTAATAATTTTTGATCCGGCTATTCCAGATCGTTCTGTTATTATTTACCCGGGGAAGGTAATGGTTTACATTTGAGTTTGATAATCAGCAAATAATCTAATCTGTTTTCTTTCCTCTGCGAACGAAAAAAAGGACTGAATGAAGCAGCCCTTTTTTTTTGAAGCAAAATTAATTTTATCCGCTATCCACGGACTGGGTCCGCTAACCAGCGGAAAGGCAAAACATTATTTTATAACTATCTTTCTGATATAGTTTTTATTTTCGGTTGTAACTGTGATGTAATACATGCCAGGAGTGCAGTTTGAAAGGTCAATTCTGGTTTCGTTATTAATAATATCTTTAACCATCAGAGTCCTTCCAAGCTGATCGTTCACGATAACCTTTTTGATTTCAGCACCGGTCATTATAATGTTTAAGATATCCTCGGCAGGGTTGGGGAAAATATTCAGACTGATTTCCTGAACTTCGCTGATTCCAACTCCTGTAACATATACTGATTCTGATTCAGTACATCCGTTTTCATCGGTAACGGTGACGGTATAATTGCCTTCTGCAAGTCCGCTTATGGTTGCAGAAGTGGCGCCGTTGCTCCATTCGTAGGTAAATGAACCTGTTCCACCCGAAGCAGTTGCAGTAGCTGTTCCGATATCTGAGGTTATATCAATTGAAATGGCAGGGGGTTGGCTGATGGTGAATGTTTCAATCGAAATACATCCGTTGTCATCGGTTACGGTAACATCATAATTTCCGGCACCCAGACCGGTAATGCTGCTGGTTGTTTCTCCACCTGTCCATTCATATGAGTAAGGTCCTGCGCCTCCTGTTGCAGTTACAGAAGCCGATCCGTTATTTTCACCAAAGCACAGGATATTCTCTGAAACTCCGGTAAGTGAAGGTCCGCCTGCATCGGTAATACCTACAACTTCAATCATTTCACAACCGTTGTTGTCGGTCACGGTCACGGTGTATGAGCCTGAGGGCACGCCGGTAATATTGTCGGCTGTTGAACCATTGCTCCAGTTATAATCAAATGGCATAACACCACCGGTTACTGAAACAATTGCCGATCCGTCGCTCATTCCGCAGTTCGACTGCGATACACTGGAAGTGATATCTATCACAGCTGGTTCGGTGATTACAACTGTAGTGTTTATTTCACAGTCATTTCCATCGGTAATAGTTACTGTGTAGGTTCCGGCTTCCAGTCCGCTGGCACTTGCTCCGTTTGTTCCCGATGACCAGTCATAGGTGTATGGTGCAGTTCCGCCCGATGCAGCAACAGTTGCAGCACCGTTGTTTCCGCCATTGCATAAAACATTGGTGGTTGAGGTGGTAGAGGAGCTGATCGTTGATGGCTGAGTTACTGTTCCGCTGAACGGCTGCGCACATCCGTTGTTATCGGTGATAGTCACAGTGTATGAACCTGCACAAAGGGCTGTTGCAGATGTGCCGGTAGAACCACCTGTCCAAAGGTATGAGTAACCCGGAGTACCACCCGATGCAGTAACTGAAAGAGATCCGTCACAAAGTCCGTTGCAACTTGCATTAACAGCTGAAATACTGCCTGAAACCACTGTGGGTTGTGTAACGGTGACAGTCTGGGTTGAAACGCAACCGCTGTTGTCGGTTACAGTAACGGTATATGTTCCTGCTGCCAGTCCGGCAACCGAAGTTCCCGATCCGCCTGCTGACCAGTTGTATGAGTAAGGAGATGTTCCACCGGTTGCTGAAACCGAAGCAGTTCCGTTGCTTCCACCGAAGCAGCTTACCGGGGTAAAGTTTGTGGTCACTGTTGCACCGCCCACATCAGAGATATTGACTGTCTGAATTTGCTGACAGCTGTGGCTGTCGGTTACGGTTACATAGTATGTTCCTGAAACCACACCTGTGATGCCGGTTGTTGTTGACCCGGTACTCCAGCTGTAGGTATAGGGCGATGATCCGCCGGAAACTGAAACAGTAGCCGATCCGTTGGCTGTTCCGCATGTTGCGTTTGTCACCGAAGGAGTGACAACTATAGCCGTTGGCGATGTAACCGTTGCAGTTTCGGTATCCTGACAGCCAAGGTCATTGGTAACAGTCAGGGTGTAGGTACCGGCACAAAGTCCGCTTATTACGGGGTTAACACTTCCGTTTGACCAGGAATAGGTAATCAATGTTCCTCCACCGCCTGTTGCACCACCTGTAACGCTTCCGTTGCATGATCCGAAGCAGGAAACATTCACAACAGTTGTTGAGGCTACCAGGGCTGATGGCTGGGTAATGGTAACCGATTCGGTATCGGTACATCCGTGTGTATCGGTGATGGTGGCTGTATAGGTACCGGCAATAAGTCCGCTGATTGAAGCACTGGTTGAACCGGTGTTCCAGCTGTAGGTATAGGAAGGTGTTCCGCCTGTTGCTGAAACAGAGGCTGTTCCTGTTGATCCGCCATTGCAGATTACGTTGGTTGATGTGTGTGAGCCGGAAACAGCTGTGGGCTGACTAACGGTAGCAGTGGTTGTTGTGGTACAGTTGTGTGAGTCGGTAACAGTCACGGTGTAAGTACCAGCTGCCAGTCCGGTTGCAGCTGCAGTAGTTGCCCCGCCTGTCCACAGATAAGTATAGGTTGGTGAACCTCCCGAAGCTGTCACTGTGGCAGTTCCGTTTGATTGGCCAAAGCAGTTTGCAGCGGTGGTTGAGGTCGAAGCGTTGAGTGCTGTTGGCTGGGTAATGGTAACAGTTCTGGTGATGGTACATAAATTTGCATCCCTGATGGTAACGGTATAAGTGCCGGAAGCTAGTCCGGTTGCAGTGGCAACTAATGCACCACTGGACCATGTATAAGTGTAAGGAGATGTTCCTCCGGATCCGGCAGCAGTTGCTGAACCGTTGGTCAACCCATAGCAGGAAACGTTTGTACTTGAAGTAATGGATCCATTGACTGCAGTGGCTGGCTGAGTAACAACAGAGCTTGCATAAGCTTTGCAGTTATGTGAATCGGTAACAGTTACATTGTATGTTGCGGCAGCGAGTCCGGTAATTGAAGCCGATGTTCCGCCGTTGCTCCAAAGGTATGTATAGGGTGAAGTACCTCCAGAAGGAGTTACGGTTGCTGTTCCGGTTGTTCCGCCAAAACATGCAACAGCTGCTGCACTTGAAGAAGCAGTAGGATTGGCGTATACGGTTATATAATTGGTTTTTGTATTTGTATTTGAGCCGGCTCCGTTGGTAGCAGTTAAGGCAATTGTATAGGTTCCCGGAGTATTGAAAGTGACTGTGGGATTCTGAACAGTTGAATTTGTGGCGCCTCCGTTAAAATTCCATGACCATGAAGTCGGGGAATTGGTGCTGTTATCAGTAAATGTAATGGTACTTCCTGCACAAACAGATGTTGCGCTGGCAGTAAAATTCGTAACAGGAGGAGCGGCAGATGCCACTCTGAAAACCACCTGGTCTGATGAGCCAAACTGCCCGCCTGAGCCAAGGAGTGTGCTGTTTGAGTCGTCAATGGTAAAATAACCGTTTCCATAGCTGCAGCACATGCCGTCACCATATGCGTCATTGATGGTAAAGGTGTAACAGTCTGCTGCCAGTGTCCATGTCTGGTTATAAGTAACCTGTGCATTTGTGTAGGGTCCTCCGCTATAGAGAGTGGTTCCTGCACTGTTTTTCAGGTTCCAAGTGGTTTCCGTACCATAATTATCGGTCATCAATTCAAGATAAACTGTGGTGGTACCAGTTATTGCAGCAGCAAATGAGGCGTTGCCCGTATTGTTTGTGGTTACGCCGTCAGCCCCTCCGTTGACTGTAGTTATTGAAACGTTGCAGGTGTTTGTTGTTATAGGTGTAAAAGAAATTACAGGAAGAGTCACGTTGGCACTCTGACCTGTGGTTAATGACCCTGTCCATGTGTATGTCTGGGGAGTTCCGCCGTTTACATTATATGAAAATCCTACTGAAGTAAGCGTAGTGCTTCCGTTGTTGAGGATGGTAGCAACCGGACTGAGGTCGCCGCAAACAGTTTCGGGAGTAGTAACACTGGTAAGTACAGCATCAAGGGTTGGTACTGTCGAAGTGATGGTTGGAACGCATCCGTTGGCTGATTCAAGTTCAGCTTCTGTTTCATGTACCATAGCAACTATCTCAAGGTCACCAGGAACAACTGCCACACCGTTAAATGAAGTTGGAACAAGGTAATAATAATATTTGTTTACAAATGTTCCTGTTGTAGTTGTGGAAATGGCATCGCCCCATACCGGATTGATCATATCCCGGAACATGTGTGCATGCCTGTATTGTGTAGCACTAATGTAACCATAAGGATTTCCTGATCCGCCGGTTTGCGGTCCAATAATATTACTCTGCAGCAGGGCAACAGAAAGGTAGTTGGTTGGGGCAGGAGAGTTTCCTGTATAATATGCTTCTACGTGTACGGTCAGAAGTTTGGTAGTGCTGTTGTATGTCGCTTCTACTCCCACGTTAACGTAAGAGTCTTCGTTTTTCACCGTATTGGTATTGGCAGTCCAGTCTCCGCGGCCTGTAACAATACCGGCACCAAAATCATGTCTGCTTATTTGACCCATGGGGAAACCGGTCGGACCAAAGAATCCACCGATGATATCGCCATCGGGTGTTCGGTAATCGGGATCAGATCCGCTGGGAGCCGCATATCCGCCATAATGATAATTGATAGCAAAAAAATTGCCCGGATTTGCAGTGGCCAGATTATATGCAATCTCATGTCCTTCGGGACACCAGGTGCAATAAATTCCGGTATATTCTTCGAGAACGACTTTTCGTTTTTGCACGGTGGTGCTCACGATGGTCTGTGAAAAAAGGCCGTATGTAAACAAAAGGCCTAAGAAAATCAGAATTGTTTTTTTCATATGAATGTAATTTGGTTACAGGAATAAAGATAATGTATTGAGAATTAAATAAAAATCCATGCAATCACAGATTTTAACTGCGTGATTTTATTGTTTTTTTGTAGGTTTTATTACTTACCTGTAGAAAATTCTATGGGCTGATTTCTGAATGAGATTGAACTGGGATGTTTCAAGTCGGGAGACTTGAAACATCAAGAAACATCAAATAAATTAAATCAGAATTTTTTAATTGTTTTTGTTATTACTTAACAATTATTTTATGGGTGCTGATTCCATAATCAGAATAAATACGGAAAAAATAAATACCCGAATTATTTTCTGAAAGGTCAAAACAATTCATGTTTTCAATTATTTCTGATTGAAAAATTATTTTTCCTGTCAGATCCGTAAGTTCAATTCTGTAAATCTTCTGGTCCTGAATACTGACAAATATTTTATTTTCCACAGGGTTGGGAAAAATGATAATATTGTTATTAATTAACTCATCTGCTGAAACTCCGGTTGAATCAATAATAACCGTATAGTCTTCAACTTCGCCCCAGTCAGAATCCCCGCAAGGCGTATCATTTGCCTCGGGCGATGAAGTATCCCAAATCCTTATTCTCATTCTGGTGTTGCCCGGAACAGAAGTTGCCGGGACGAAAACATCTCCGGTAAATGGTCCGTCTCCAATTTCCGACTCAAATACCATTTCATCTGAGTCGAGCAAATCTCCATCCTGATTCCAGTCAATCCACACTTTAGCCTTATCCTGTGAGTATCCGTTGCCAAGACCAATGGTTATTGGATATGAATGACCCTGATTAATTGTGGTTGAAATGGTTGTGTAATCCTGATATCCTCCTGTTCCGCTCCCGGTTTCTGAATTATTGATGGTGTTAAAAGAAACGGCATCAATGTATTCATAAATTGTGCTTACAGTTCCGGCATCACAGTAAACAGGCACTTCTGAAACAACTATGTATCCGAATTTAGTAAATGAATTTGTGTTTGTGCCATCCGAAACTTCAAGGGTAACATCAAAGGTTCCCGGGTTACTGTAAAGTATTCCGGTGGGATTTTGTTCAGATGATGTTTCGGGTGTTCCACCCGGGAAAGACCATGACCATGAGGATGGTGAGTTCAGTGACAAATCAGTAAAATCAATTGCTTCACCGGGCATAATGAAGTTGGCGGATGCAATAAAATCAGCAATTAAAATTATATCGCAGGTGTTTGCTGAAATGCCTTGCGCCTCAAGTGGTGTAATGATATCCGAAACAGATTCAATGGGCGTGATGTTTTGCATAACAACAGTATGATCGGACGCGATCAGGCACATGGTCGGAATAGCAGATATTCCATAGTCAACAAATATATCTGCACCACCTGATGTTCCGCTGATGGTAATATATTCAACTCCGTTTTCAATATCCCAGGCTTCGCAGGCAGCGTCATCAGCATCCTGATTTACACCAATAAAAATGACGTCGTGATAATTACAACCAAAATACTGGTATGCCTGATTTGCCATTGTTGCAATGGCTGCACAGGAGGTTCAGTAAGTCCCGAAAAAATCAAGGACTACATATTTCCCATTATCCAAATAATCAAAAAGATGGACAGGGTTTCCATTGATATCAGTGACATTAAAATCAGCGGCAGTGGTGAGTGTGACCTGCGATTTTACTGAAAAGGACAGGGTTAATAAAGAAAAAAAAATAAACAGGATTTTTTTCATTTGGTAAACGATTACTTTGGTGTAAAAGTAGCATACGTTTTCAAGAAAATCAACATTGATCAAAATTATTTCAAATGAAATTGCGGCAAAAAAAAATCCGGAGCAAGTCCGGATTTTTTAAATTAATTGAAACAAATTATTTCACTATGATTTTGTGAGTTTTAACTGAACTGTCAGTATAAATACGGAAGAAGTACATTCCTGCTACTTTTCCCGAAAGATCAAATTTATTGAGGTCATTGATTTTTTCGGTAACCATAAGTACTTTTCCTGTAATATCGGTCAATTCAATTTTATTAACATTGCTGTTGCCAACATTAACAAAAACTTCGTTTTCTGCAGGATTGGGATATATTAAATAAGAAACACTATTCATTTCATTAACAGAAACGCCTGATGATTCAACCACAACATTGTAATCTTCAACTTCGCCCCAGTCTGCATCTCCGCAAGGAGTATTATTTGCGCCGGCTGAGCTGGTGTCCCATACCCTAATTCTCATAACTGTTTCGCCAAGGGTAGCCGTTGCAGGAACAGTAATATTTCCTGAATATGGTCCGACGCCAACTGTAGATTCAAAAACCATTTCATCTGCATCCAGGTGGTCACCATCCTGATTCCAGTCAATCCATACCCTTCCCTGATCCGAAGCATATCCGCTTCCTAGTGTAATTGTAATAGGATAGGTATTTCCCTGAAGTATGTTGGTTGTCATGTCGGTATGATCCTGATAACCTCCTGCGCCAATTCCAGTGGCTGTGCTTACAATGGTTCCAAATGAAACAGCATCAATAAATTCGTAAACTCCAGTTGATCCTGCATCACAATAAACCGCATCTTCAGATACAAAAATATAGGCAGTTTTGGTAGTTGAATGTGTGGATGTGCCGTCAGAAACTTCAAGAGTTACATCATAGGTTCCAGCAGTATTATATACAATTCCGGTGGGGTTTTCTGCGGTTGAGGTACCGGGAGTTCCTCCGGGAAATGTCCATGACCATGAGGTTGGAGTGCCCGAAGAACCGTCGTTGAAATTAACAGAACCGCCTACCATGATTGTAGTGGGAGTGGCTGAAAAGTTTGCTGTTAATACTGAAGAACAAGCAGTTTCTGATAAGCCCTGGCCTTCGAGGGGAGTAATAATGTCACTGACAGCAGAGATTGGCCAGATGTCCTGAAGAACAACTGAATGATCAGGCTTAATAAGACAAAGAGTCGGGAGTGCTGAAACACCGTAAGTGGTTCCGATTGCATCACCGCCAGCAACACCGCTGATGGTAATATATTCCACTCCGTTGGTCTCATCCCATGCAATGCATGCAGCATCGTCGTCTGAGGGTTCAACATTGACACCTATAAATACAACATCTCCATTGTTGCATCCAAAATAGGTATAAGCTTCGTTGGTGATCGTTGCGACACCGGGACAGGTGCCTCACCATGTGGCCCAAAACTCGAGTACTACATGTTTGCCCGCATCAAGCAGGGAAAAAAGATTCACTGTGTTGCCATTAACATCTGTAGCTGTAAAGTCAGCCGCAGTGGTCAGGGTAACCTGTGAATTTGCAGCAAACGAAAATGTGCTTGCAGCAAAAAGGATTAGTAGGAATTTTTTCATATAGAAACATTTTTTTGATTTAATGTAAAAATACGATAATGAATGGTTAAAAAAAATAGATGAAATAACAGATTTTTTAATAAGGGAAATTCCTTAGCAGATTGATTGATTAGCAGATTGGTTGATTAGCAGATTTGCAGATTGGCAAATAATAAATTTACTTGTAAATTTATTATTTGGGAATTTGCACATTATCACATCATCACATTTGCAAATCAGCTAATTATTTTTTGTATATTTACAAGTCTGAAAAGCAACTTTTTGTGCTTTTTACAGTCTGTGTAATATGAAACGGTTTCTGACCATAGCTTTTTTATTCTCTATACTTGGCACTTTTGCTCAGGTGTATCAGATTAATTCCTATAATGGTCAGACTGTTACCACCTGCTCGGGAACATTTTATGACAGCGGTGGGAGCGGAGGGGATTATAATAGTTCCGAGACTTTTACAGTAACTTTTTGTTCGGGTAGTTCCGAAAATATAGGGCTGGTTTTTTCAATGCTTGATCTTGAAACAAATTTCGATTATTTGTATATTTATTCAGGCACAAACACATCTGCCCCGCAGGTTGCAGGTAGTCCTTTTACCGGGACAACCTCAAGTTTTAATGCAGTTTCAACCACCTCATGCATAACCATTCAGTTTATTTCTGATGGCTCTGTGGGCGCTGCCGGCTGGACTGCCACGGTTGATTGTGATATTGATCCTCCTGCTGCCACAGTTCAGGATTGTTTGGGAGCAATTCCTATTTGCCAAAGCACCTATGTTGAGCCTGATCCCTATGCATATTCAGGTGATGGGAATTTCCTTGATGAAATAAATGTTGATGCAGCCAGCTGTATTCCCCAGGAAAATAATGGTTTATGGTATATTTTTTCGGCCCAGACCAATGGGGTTTTCCGTTTCACTCTTGATCCCCACAATGATGATGATGATTACGATTGGGCGGTTTTCAATCTGACAACAGGTTCATGTGCCGACTTGCTTGTTAATCCCTGGGCATATCTTGTAAGTGCCAGTACGGCTGGAGGCGACGGCAGTCTGCCTCCGGTTAATGCAGGTCCGACCGGTGCCAATTCAGCCAACGCTGCGTCATCGGGTAATTGCAATGGGCCCGGAACAGGAGCCTGGAATCAGTGGAACTCTGATATTCCGGTCACGGCTGGTAATACCTATGTGCTGTATGTTTCAAACTGGTCTGGTTCAAATTATGGTTATGATATCAACTTTGGGGCTTCTACTGCAGTTATTTTTGATGATGTAAATCCTTTTATGACAGATATTGACCCACCTGATTGTGAAGGCAACCAGATTACCATTAATTTTTCTGAATACGTTATTTGTGAAACGGTCGAAATTGCTGATTTTCAGGTTACCGGTCCGGGCGGGCCATTTACAATTACCGGAATGTCTTCGCCTGAATGTGATGCCGGAGCTGATTTTGGCAATACTTTTACTGTTACATTTAGTCCGGCCATTACTTTCAGCGGAACCTATAATCTTACATTAAATGCCTCTGCTTCGGGATCGGTTGCCGACAATTGCGGAAACCTTGCTGCAACCCAGTCAATTCCTTTTGATATGGATTGCTACTGTGAAACTCCTCCGGTTACAGTTAACATTGTTCCGCCCGCATGCTCCGATGGTTATGCACTGATTACCTATACCGGTACTGCTGCCGGCGATGTGGTGTATAACTGGAATTTAGGTGGTGGCACTGTAATTGCCGGTGATATTTCCGGGCCCGGACCAATGCAGGTTACATTCCCGACGCCGGGATCTTCATACAACATCACTCTTGAAACAATAATGGAATCATGCGAACCATCCAACGGTTCCTATACCATTGATATTCCCGATGAGATTATTTTCACAACATCTTCAGAAGACGATTTCTGCGATCAGTGTATTGGTGAAGCATCCATCAGCGTTTCGGGCGGCAGTCCGGGCTACACTTACGAATGGACCACCTCTCCGGTTCAAAATACTGCCACTGCGGTTAATCTTTGTCAAGGCCCTTATACTGTTGAGGTTACCGACCAGAATGGCTGCATAATAACTCAGGTTGTAACTGTCGATAATATTCCGGGATTTACTTTGTCTGCTACCAGTGTTGATGCCGAATGCAATGGCTTTGCAACTGGTTCAATAGATCTGACGGTTACCGGTGGCGCCGCGCCTTTTACCTACGCATGGAGTAATGGTAGCGTTTTGCAGGATATTTCAGGGATTGAGGCAGGTACTTATACCGTAACCGTAACCGGAAGCGATGGATGCCAGGATGAATATACAGTTGATATAAACGAACCAAACGCGCTGAATCTCGATTTTGATTATTCTGATGTAAACTGTTTTGGCGGCACCGACGGAAATATTGACCTTACCGTTTCGGGAGGAACCACTCCGTATTCGTATGACTGGAGCACCGGAGCTGTAACCGAAGATATCACCGGATTATCAGCAGGAACTTTTACCGTTACAGTAACCGACGATAATTCATGTGTTATCAACGAAACAGTTAATATTAATGCACCCGACGCTGCACTTGTGACAACACTCACAGGGACTGATATTCTTTGTTTTGGATACAGCAACGGAAGTATCCTTCAGCTTACATCCGGAGGAACACCGCCTTATTCTTATTTATGGAATACGGGACAGACTACATCTGATCTGAGCGGATTGCATTCGGGTGTTTATACAGTTACTGTATCAGATGCCAATGACTGTAATATTATTGGAAGCATTGAAATTTTTGATTTAACAACCCAAATTGTTATTACCGCATCCATTACCGATCTGGTTTGCTTTGGAGTTGGAACAGGCGCTATTGACGCGTCGGTAACAGGAGGAACACCGGGTTACACTTACCACTGGTCAAATGGAAGTACAAATCAGGATATTGGCGGATTGCTTGCAGGAATGTACACCCTGACAGTTACGGATAATAATAATTGCGTACAATCAGAGAGTTTTTATCTAAATGAACCCGGACAGCTTATTGTGGTTCTGCCAGATGAAATAACCATTTGCATTGACGATACCGTTGTTGTCAATGCTGCAACAACAGGAGGAACCTATCCTTATTTTTACCAGTGGAACATTGGCACTACCTCGGCATATATTGAAGTTAGTCCGGATGCAGCAGCAACCTATACCGTAACAGTAACCGACAATAATGGCTGCACTGCTGCACCCGAGAGCGTGGATATTAATCTGCATGACTCCCTGCATCTGGAAATTATTCTTGCTGATGATACAATCTGCAGGGGCGAAATGCTTACTGTAAACGCAGTTTATTCAGGAGGAAATGGCGGACCATATGAGTTTATCTTCGATGGCACAACAGCCATAACATTTCCTTATAGTTACTACCCTGAGGAATCAGCTGAAATAAGCGTTACCATGGAAGATGGATGTAATACACCCATGGTTTTCGATGGAGCAAATTTTATAATTATTCCGGCTCCACCGGTAGGATTTGTATCAGATATTGTCAATGGTTGTCCGCCACTCATTGTTCATTTCACTGAAATAACTGAGGCAGATCCTGGAATTCAGTTCGACTGGGATTTTGGTGATCCTGACAGTTATAATTCATCTGAATTGCCAAATCCGCAACATACATATCAGAATTCAGGGGTGTATGATGTGACCCTAACTGTTACCAATGAGTTTGGGTGTAGTTCAGATATGACCTATGAAGATATGATAACCGTATATCCTGAGCCCGAAGCTTCTTTTATTCCGGATCCTTGGGTTACTACTATTCTGGAGCCAAAAATATATTTCCAAAACACCTCTGTTTACAATTATTATAATTATTGGTTCTTTGGTGATCATGATTCTTCGGAACTGGTAAACCCCATGCATGAATATTTTGAGCCGGGCACTTACGAAGTAACCCTGGTTACAGTAACTGAATTCGGATGCAGGGATACAGTCACAGATTATGTGATTATCAATGACTATTTTACTTTCTGGGCACCAACAGCGTTTACACCGGATAACGACGGAATAAATGAACTGTTTTATGTGGTGGGCACCGGAATGGTTACCGATGGATTTTTCATGGGAATATACGACCGTTGGGGCGAGCTGATTTACGAAACCACCGACTATGACCCCCTTGCACCTCAGTTAACAGGCTGGGACGGCAGGGTAAAAGGCAATAAAAAAGCACCCACCGATGTGTACACCTGGCTGGTTATTTATTTTGACAAGGATGAGAACAAGCATGAAGTAGCCGGGAAGGTTACTTTGATGAGGTAGTTTTTAAAAAGTATGATCTGTTATCTCTGGAAGCCGAATCTATACCCCCCACCCATTTTCAAAACCTCCTCAAAAACCATACTGCTTAATTTACTCCTATCTTCTTAGCAAGTTCCTCGGGGACTGCCTTTTTATGGATAAGGATGGCGGTTGTTTTCAGGCGCACATAGGAGTCTGACATCATAAGATACCCGCCCTGGCTGTTGCTTTCGGCGCTCCAGGAGTTTTTGGTTTTGTAGTAAAAAACTCCTTTTGCGTCTTTATACATTCCGGTAATGTGCATCAGATGGTCGTCGGTGGTGGTCAGATTGTCAAATGTAAGCTGTCGCATTTCCTGCGTTACAGCCTTTTCTTTATTGTATGATTCGAATTTTTTGGCTGCTTCAGCTCTTGAAATATCGCTCCAGTCATCATCCGGAATAATGGCTATACCTGCCGAAAAACAAAAACTTCTTTCGCTCACATCACCGTCCCAGCAAACACTATAGCCGTTCTTAAGGGCATTTTCGATTATTTTCATCATGTCATCGGCGGGAACGTTGTAGTATTGGTCGCCTGACCAGTTATCAGGAATCCTGAGAATAATCTTTTTATAAAAAGGTTCGTTGGAGTAAGAGGTAATTTCGATGTAATCGTCGGGGTTGATGCCTGAAAAACCAACAAATTCGGTGGGTTTATAGGTTTTTCCTTCGTATGAAAAATTTTTGGGAACTGTGCAGAAATAGGCATCCAGAATTCCGTTCACAGCGGCAGTCCATGCAGTGGAAAGTTTACCGTTGCTCTTTTTGTTAACTCCCGAAATATATCCTTTCAAACCATCAACGAGTTCAGAATGGACATGCTGTTCTTCGCCATAGCAAAGCCCTTTGTAAGTTTCTTCGGTAACCATTCCATATTTTCTGAGCACATTAAAAACATCATGTGCCTGTCCGCCTTCAGAAAAATTTGAGTTTCCGTGCAAACGGATATAAAGTTCGGCTTTAGTAAAATAAGCCATTCTCACAAAAAACATTTCCGATAAATCTATTTCAATATTTTTGGTGCGCAGTATTTCGGTCTCCAGAAAAGAAACCGTGGCAAAACTCCAGCAGGTGCCTGAGCTTTGCTGGTTTTTTACCGGAGTTGTTTTTAAATCATAAATTTTCGAAAAAGAATAGTCTTTGTGATTTTCCTGGGCAGTTAATCCAAAAGTTAAGCAGAGTGCAAAAAGAGCAATTAATAATTTCATGTTAGTCAACTTTATTTTTTTTATCTGTAATTTCTTCAACAACTTTTTTCTGTGCTTCGATTTCACCAAGTTTTAGTTCCTGGTCTTTTTTATTTGTTTCGATGTCGGCTTTGGCCTTTTCGATACTTTTTTCCCAATCGGCAATATTTTTCAGAAGCTGTTCATTTTCTTTCACCAGTTTTTCCTGTTCGCTTTCCTTCTTTTTCAGAATCTTGCCTTCAGCTTCAAGATGGCCGTCAATTGCAGTAAGGGTAGCTTCCTTTCCGAATTTGTACATCATATCCTTGGCGTATCTGAACTTGTCGGGGTGTTGTGAGGAAGAAAGAAAAGCTCCGCCCAGATCAAACCCAACATATAGAATCACATTGCCATCTTTATCAACTTCTGCAACCGCGTAAACATCAATTACATTTGATGAGATATCTTTTATTTCAGCATCATCGGCAAAGATTTCCTTTTTAATGCTGACCTTTGCTTTATAGTCTTTGATGAATTTTTTCCATTCTTTTTCGACATCATCCTTATTGCTTTCGTAAATGGTAACAGAAAGAGCGTTGGTGCGTCCTACGGAAAAGGAATAATCATCTTCCTCAACTTTTATTTTGTGTTGCGAAAACGAACTTAACGATATGAATATCAAAGCGATAATTAAAAATGAATATTTCATAATGAGCAGTATTGAATTTTTCTAAAATTAATAAAAAAACATAAAACCGGCAATTAATTGTTCACATTGGTTACCCCGCCTGAAATGACGAACTTGAGCGCATCAGACGTGGGAATGTTAAGCGGAGTGACACTTTCGGCAGGAACAATAAAAAGCTCTCCCATAAAAGTGTAGGTATAAGGAAAATACACAGCAACTTTTTTTCCGACGATATTCAGCACCGACAGGTCACTTTGAGTAACGAACCCGATTTTTTCAATTTCAGTACCATACATTTTTACCAGTACGGGTTTTTTGAATTTTTTGTCTTTCCCAACAAAAGCCCCCAGCACATCTTTGATGGAAGAGTACACAAACTTGACAAACGGAGTGTTTTTCAGAATTTGTTCAACAAGGGCCATCAGGGGTTGGGCGATAATGGTGCGTCCGATATACCCTAAAAAAGTAATTAAAAGAATGATTGCCACAATGCCAATCCAGTAGCCTTCAACATAATTTTCCTCAAGAAAATTACTGGTGAAACTAAAAATAAAATAGATAATATAGGCAGTTGCACCAAGAGGCGCTGTATAAAGGAGTCCCTGAAGGAAATATCGGAAAAAGGTTTTAAGAATTTTTAAAATTTTCATGGTATTTTTATTATTACTTTAAGTTTTCTTTTTGTTTTTTTGTGAGATTCTGTGCAACCAGAAAATATGAATTGTCAATCCATTTGCAAATCAGTCCGTCTTTTACCGAGCCATCGAGGTTTACAGTGACCCAGTGTTTTTTGCTCATGTGGTATCCCGGTGTTACGGAGGGATAGGTTTCACAAAGGCTGATAACATCTTCGGGATCAGCTTTCAGGTTTACACCAGGTTCACCATCAAGGTTTAATAGTGCAAACATTTTATCTGCAACTTTAAAAACAAGAGTATCGTCGCCAAAGGGCATACTTTCCGAAACGCCTGGTTTTTTAAGGCAATATTCGCGCAGTTCTTCAATATTCATGATTAAATCGGGGTTCAGATCTGAAGGCATCTTCGTAATGTTCAATTCTGGTATTGTTTGAATCTTTAACCAGGGTGATGATGTCAAATCGGATGTCTTCCTCTAAATTTTTTTCAATTATATATTTTTCAGCAGCGTCAATTATATTTCTCTGTTTTTTCGAATCTACAGCCTCAGCCGGATCCATAAATGCATCTGTTGACCTGGTTTTTACTTCAATAAAAGCAATGGTGTTATTTTTTTTCGCAATAATATCAATTTCCTTTTTGCCTTTTTTCCAGTTTTTTGCAATTATTTTATAACCGCTAAATATCAGAAAATCAACAGCTTCTTTTTCTCCTTTGTTTCCTAATTGTATGTTATTCATCATGTTTGTTAAAAAAACATTAAAAAAAAGTAACTTTTTCCTTGTCGGCCGCGTAATTAAAAAGCGTAATATTGCAAAATGAATATTAATTTTGACCGATTAATTCAAAGGTAATGGTTTTCTTTAGAAATACAATTATTTCTGTTTTTCTTCTGTGTGCGTTTAACGGACTGGTAGCTCAGCCCCGTGTAACTCCCCAGCAGCCTGATGAAAACAAAAAAGCTTTTGAGGGAAGTATCAAGTGTGTTCAACAAACCATGATCGATACTTTGTATTATACTTATCATGTTAAAGGGCAAAAAGTCAGGGTTGATGAGCATGGCAAAAACAACGAAGTTGAAAACAGTCTGCTTTTCGATCTGGATGAAAAAACAATACATGCCATCAGTCCGAAAAGAAAATTGTTCATGAGCATAGCTGTTAAGCCTTATGTGGAATCGGACAATGATGAGTATGAAATCATCAAATCAAAAAACAACAAGGTTATCAATGGGTATAACTGCTATCAGTGGAGGGTGAAAAACAAAAAACTGAACACTGAAATAGCCTATTGGGTTGCCTATGATAATTTTTCATTCTTCGAAGATTTTCTGAAACTCTGGAACCGTACAGAAAACAGTGCTATTTTCTTTTTAAAGATTCCGGATGTGATGGGCTTCTTCCCTATGCTTCAGGTTGAAAGGACTTTACTTCGTGAAGAAAGAACCCGTCAGTCCGTTGTGGATGTAGAGAAAAAGCAATTGAATGATAATTTATTTGAAATCCCCAAAGATTTCAAATCTTTCGATAGGTAAATAAAAAATATAGCCACGAATACACGAATTTTTTATTAGTGTATTCGTGGCTATTACATTTCTATTCAAAGGAAATTTTGGTACCCTTATCTGTCACCGACATCTTAATTTTTCTACCAAAAATCATGGCTTCATTGGGGTCAATATGTCCTGCGGGGAAATTAAAGCAAACCGGAAAATTAAAATCTTTAACTGCATCGGCTACAATTTCATAAGCATCTTTTCCATAAGGAACAAGATTGTCGTTCATATCGCTTAATGCGCCCACGATCAATCCTTTAATTTTATCAAATTTACCGCCGATTTTAAAGTTCATAATCATTCTGTCAATATGATACAGGTACTCATCCAAATCTTCGATAAAGAGTATTTTACCATCGGTATTTAAATCAAATGAAGTGCCCCGCATGCTGTAAAGTACCGAAAGATTGCCTCCAACAAGCTGTCCGGTTGCACTACCCTCCCTGTTTTTTTCATCAGGATCGAAATGGTACTTCAGTGACTCTCCGAAAATGGCTTTTTTCAGACTCAGTATTGATTCGCTGTCGTCACCATTAAAAGGAAAATTGACCGGCATCACGGCATGCATGGTTTCGATGCCGAATTTTTCGTGGATATAGGAATGAAGCACGGTAATATCACTGTAGCCAATAATCCACTTCGGATTTTTAACAAACTTGTCAAAATTCAGTTTCTCAATGATTCTGATGGTTCCGTATCCTCCTCTTCCCGCAATAATTGCCTGCACATTGTCATCGTCAAGCAAACTCTGGAATCCTGCCAGTCTGACCTCATCATTGCCTGCAAACTGGTGAAATGACTTGTTGATGTTTTTAGCAAAAACCACATTCAGTCCCCATTTTTTTAATTTATCTGCTGCAGGTTTAAGCTCGATGGATGATATTTTCCTTGCCGGAGCAACAATTCCTATGGTATCGCCTTTTTTAAGAAAGTTTGGTGTAATCATTTTATTGTCTGATTATTGTAATAAACATTTATGCAATGAACAATTGTATTTAAAGGTTTCAAAAATTAGCAAATTAGCAAATTAGCGAATCAGCAAATGAAATTTTGATACCGAATATATATCTTTGCAAATTAAATAAATAATTGAAAAGAAACTATTTCTTACATGAAAAAATTTAACCGCTATACCATTACCGCCGCGTTGCCTTATGCCAACGGGCCTGTTCATATCGGCCATCTGGCAGGTGTTTATGTTCCTGCAGATATTTATGCCAGATACCAGAGACTAAAGGGCGAAGATGTTCTGTTCGTCTGTGGATCTGATGAACACGGCGTTCCCATCACCCTCAAAGCACGCCAGGAAAATGTTTCTCCTCAGGATATTGTGGATAAATACCATACAATCATTAAATCAGCTTTTGAAAGATTGGGCATTTCAACCGATATTTACTCAAGAACAACCTCTAAGACACACCATAAAACCTCTTCTGATTTTTTCAGGAAACTGTATGATGCGGGTGAGTTTATTGAAAAAACATCGGAGCAATATTACGACGAGGAAGCCAAACAGTTTTTGGCCGACAGGTATATCACCGGAACCTGTCCACATTGCGGAAACGAAAAAGCTTATGGCGACCAGTGTGAAAAATGCGGAACTACTTTAAGCTCCACGGAACTGATCAATCCCAAATCGACCATAAGCGGGAACAAGCCGGTTTTAAAAGAAACCAGCCATTGGTATCTACCCCTGGACAAACATGAACCTTTTCTCAGAAAATGGATTCTTGAAGATCATAAGGAATGGAAACCCAATGTGAGCGGTCAGTGCAAGTCATGGCTCGACCAGGGTTTGCAGCCAAGAGCAGTTAGCCGCGATCTGGATTGGGGCGTACCTGTGCCTGTTGAAGGTGCCGAAGGAAAAGTTCTGTATGTGTGGTTTGATGCACCCATCGGATACATCTCAAACACCATTGAATGGGCTGAAAAAGAAGGAAAAGACTGGGAAAAATACTGGAAATCAGATGATACCAAGCTGGTACATTTCATTGGCAAGGACAATATCGTTTTCCATTGCATTATTTTCCCTGTGATGCTCAAAACCCATGGAGAATTTATTCTACCCGAAAATGTACCCGCCAACGAATTCCTGAATCTTGAAAATGATAAAATTTCCACTTCAAGAAACTGGGCTGTTTGGTTGCACGAGTATCTTGATGAATTTCCCGGTAAGGAGGATGTGCTGCGATATGTTCTTTGCGCCAACGCGCCCGAATCAAAGGACAATGATTTTACCTGGAAAGATTTTCAGGCAAGAAACAACAATGAACTGGTGGCTGTTTTTGGTAATTTCGTTAACCGCACGCTGGTTCTTACCCAAAAATATTATGAGGGAAAGGTTCCCGAAATTACCACCCTCACTGATTTTGACAAAGAGGCATTGGCCGAACTCGCATCAGTGAAGCAAAAAATCGAAAGCAACCTGGAAACATTCCATTTCAGGGAAGCGCTGAAAGATGCCATGAATCTGGCACGGCTGGGGAATAAATATCTGGCAGATTCAGAACCCTGGAAACTGATCAAAACCGATCCTGAAAGGGTAAAAACCATTCTGAATATTTCTTTGCAGATCACAGCAAATCTGGCCATAGTATTCGAACCGTTCCTGCCATTCACTTCCAAAAAGCTTTTAGAATTTATGAATATGGAAAAAGCCGGATGGGATAAGCTGGGAAAATCAGACCTGATTGCAGCAGGCCACCAGATCAAAGAACCAAGTCTTTTGTTTGATAAAATTGAAGATGATGTAATTGATGCACAAATTCTAAAATTGCAGAATACCAAAAAAGCCAACGAATCGAACGCACCTGCCAAAGCTGCCAAAGAAAATATTTCTTTTGATGATTTTACAAAGCTTGACATCAGAACCGGCGTGATACTTGAAGCAGAGAAAGTTGCCAAAACCAAAAAACTGCTCAAGCTTCTCATAGATACCGGAATTGACAAACGCACCGTTGTTTCGGGCATTGCCGAATTTTACAATCCCGAGGACATTATCGGAAAGAAAGTGTGCATTCTGGTAAACCTTGCCCCCCGTGAAATAAAAGGCATCGAATCGAAGGGAATGGTATTGATGGCCGAAAATGCCCAGGGCGAAATGAGTTTTATTTCAAGCATCAAAGATTTTAAACCGGGTTCGGAAATAAAATAGAGAGGCACCGTGTGCATTTCTACAATTTCCTATCTTTACATATTAATTTTCAAAATCTGTAAAATGAAAAAAATAGTTCTCAGTTTCTCTCTTATCTCTTTGCTTTTAACTTCATTTATTGCACGGGCCGACGAAGGCATGTGGCTGCCACTGTTTGTGAACCGGCTCAATTATGAAGACATGCAGAAAAAGGGCTGCAGATTATCTGCCGAAGAAATTTACAGCGTAAACAAATCAAGTCTGAAAGATGCCATAGTCATGTTTGGCGGCGGATGTACCGGCGAGGTGATTTCTGATAAGGGACTTATTCTTACGAACCACCATTGCGGATTGGGACAGATTCAGGCACACAGCTCACCCGAGAATGATTATCTGACCAACGGTTTTTGGGCAAAAAATATGGCTGAGGAGCTTCCTAATGCGGGTTTGACGGTTTCTTTTTTAATCAGGATCGAAGATGTGACTTCAAAAGTGCTGGATGGCATCAAGGAAGGAATCTCGGAATCTGAAAGAAACAAACAAATTGAAGAAAAATGTAAGGCGATTGAAAAAGAAGCTAAGGGCGACACACACTACAAAACACAGATCAGTGCATTTTTTGGAGGCAATGAATTTTATCTTTTCGTGTATGAAATATATCAGGACGTAAGAATGGTCGGTGCGCCGCCATGGTACATCGGCAAATTCGGTGCTGATACCGACAACTGGATGTGGCCGCGTCACAAAGGCGATTTCTGCCTGTTTAGGGTTTATACGGCTCCGGATGGCAAACCTGCAGCCTATTCGAAAGACAATGTTCCCATGAAGCCCAAACACCATCTTCCCATATCAATTAAAGGAGTAAAACAAGGCGATTATGCCATGATTCTGGGCTACCCCGGAAGGACAGAGCGACACATGACATCGTTCGGAGTAAAAATGCTGCTTGATAAAACAGCTCCAACCATTGTGAGTGTCCGTACAAAAATCCTCGAAATCATGAGGCAGGCCATGGATGAAGATGATAATGTACGCATTCAGTACGCATCCAAACAGGCAAGGATCAGCAACTACTGGAAATATTATATCGGGCAGGCAAAACAGTTGAAGAGGAACAGGGTATTGGAAAGAAAACAGGAACTTGAGACAAAATTCGATTTGTGGATGAGGCGCGAGGATGACCGCATCAACGAATATGGAAATTGCATGAGAGATATCAAATCTGCTTATGAGATTCTTGAAAAATATGAGGTAGCCACCAATTATTTTAACGAAGCCATTTATCAGGGAAATGAATTGTTGCGTTTTGCTCTGATGTCAAGAAGATTTCAGATGGCCATTGAGAGTAATTTTGAAAAACTGAATCGAGAAACTTTTTTGGCAGAAAGGAAAAAGGAAACAGAAAAATTCTTTAAGGATTATAATTTGCCCGCCGATAAAAAACTTTTCATAGCCATGATGGACATGTACAGTAAAAATGTGGAAGAACAGTTTCAACCGGCATATTTCATTAAAATGAAGAAGAAATACAAAGGCGATTTTGCAAAGTATGCTGATTATATTTATACTGAGTCGGTTTTTGCATCAAATGAAAAAATGATGGCGCTGATTGAAAACCCAAAATCTTTCAGTCAGGATCCCGGTTATCTGCTCATGACTGCATTTGTTGAATCCTATCAGCAGGCAGCACAGTTATCATCCGAGGCAGATGAATTGCTGAATAAAGGAAACAGGTTATTTATCAAGGGAATCAGGGAAATGATGCCCGACAAGAAATTTGCTCCGGATGCCAATTCAACCATGCGGCTCACTTATGGAACGGTTATGGATTATTACCCGGCCGACGCCGTTCACTACGATTATTTTACCACTCTGAAAGGCGTTATGGAAAAGGAAAAGCCCAACGACTGGGAATTTCATATTGGTGAAAAGCTGAAGGAACTTTATGCGAAAAAGGAATACGGACGATATGGAAAAGACGGAGAAATGTATGTCAACTTCATCACCAACAACGATATCACCGGAGGCAACTCAGGCAGTCCGGTCATTGACGGCGACGGGAACCTTATTGGTCTGGCCTTCGATGGAAACTGGGAAGCCATGAGCGGTGACATTGAGTTTGAGCCCAAACTTCAGCGTACCATCTGCATGGATGCCCGTTATCTTTTATTTGTTATAGATAAGGTTGCGGGGGCACAGAATATTATTGACGAGCTGGATGTTGTGGAGTAGAAGAAAAAAAAGCCCCAAGCGGGGGCTAATTTCTTTTACTGTTTAATAACCCTTTCTACAAAAACCGAATTATTAATTGTTGCCTTAATATAATAAACTCCATTTGGTTTATCTGAAATATCAATCTCCGTTTCACTTCCAGTTATTCTTTTTCGAAAAATGACATTTCCGAGCATGTTAAATATTTCAATTTCTCCAAAGGATGATACATCCCCGGAAACAAATAGATTAAACATTCCTTTATTTGGATTAGGATATAGGCGAACTTCACGTCCGGCGGTTTTGTTCACGTTTTATTAACCCCGGCCGTTAGCCGGGGCTGAATTGACCTGGCCCTTTTTAACCACCAAAGCTTCAGCCAAGGTGGTCAGACCGTGGGAAAACGGAGCGATCAAAGGTCGGTTTTTCCGAATCCTTCAAACCTCCAAAAAAGAACTAATGAACAAAAGGAATAAAAAAAACTAAGCGAACAATTAAACATCTACACATCTAAACAAATAAACAAAAAGAACAAACCAGAAACCACAAACCCGAAACCCCTAACCTAAAGCAACCCCAACTCCAGCAACGCCTCATCGCTGAGCATGCTTTTATCCCAGGGTGGGTCGAATACGAGTTTTACCGTTGATTTTTTAACATCGGGAATGTTGTTGGTTTTTTCGTTGACTTCGTAAACAAGATCCTCGGCCATGGGACAGTTGGGAGCTGTGAGGGTCATGACGATCTCCACGTTTTTTTCGTCGTCAATATTCAGTTCGTAAATGAGCCCGAGGTCCAGAATGTTCACCGGTATTTCGGGATCGTAAATGTGCTCAAGCACAGTAACGATAGCATTTTCAAGCTCTTTGTGTTTTCCTGTTGTTTTCATCATCCGTTCATTTTTGTTTGATAAGCCAGCGCATACATTTTCATTTGTTTGATCATGGAAAGGAGTCCGTTCGAGCGGGTGGGCGACAAATGTTGATCCAGTCCGATCTGCTTCACAAAAAATAAATCGGCTTCGTAAATATCTTTTGGCGGCTGGCTAGATAGTACTTTTATCAGCAATGAAATAATTCCCTTGGTGATGATGGCGTCGCTGTCGGCTGTGAAGTATACTTTACCGTCTTTTAGTTCGGCATCTACCCATACCTTCGACTGGCAGCCCTCAATGAGGTTTTCCTCTGTTTTCAGTTCGGGGGCAATAGCAGGAAGTTCTTTTCCCAGGTCAATGAGGTACTCGTATTTGTCCATCCAGTCGTCGAAGGCGCTGAATTCTTCGATTATCTCAATTTGTTTTTCTTCGATGTTCATATAATTTCTTTTTTGCAAGAAAGTTGCTTGCTCTTTTTTAAATAACCAACAAATATAAAGAATTCCAATTTAGTATTATAACACTTGAGATTGTCTTTAGGTTCATATTTCTACGCAAGAAGATTTTTATATTCCCCTTTTACTGAGCATCAATTAACGATGATTAGCTTCACTTTAGTACAACATCCCAAATAGCCACAGAGGTATTCTATTTGTATTCCCGCTTTCTATGTGCAGAGCCAGGTATGCATTTGGAACTCCGCGAATTTGCTCATTGGTTTTTGAAGGTCCTCCGACTTCAAACGCATAGGTAGCATCAACCATGAAATCGCCGAACCTTGCTGAGGTAACCTCATGAACAACGTTTAGCTGATTTAAAAAAAAAGTTTCCCTAACATTGCCAACATTGGCCTGCCTTGGCGAGAACATGTAAACAAAATTTGTGTTTTGCAGATAGACTTTTTCTGGCTTCTGCAAATAACTGACCCCTTTTACAGATGTTTTTAATAATTGAATTATTTGTGCCTTGTCCAAAAAGTCAAGAATTCTCAAAATAGTATTTCTCGGTGTTTCCAGCTTATCGGAAAGTTTATTGATATTTGGTGTAAACGGCACAGACTCACTCAGTACATATAAAAGTTTTTTCATAGTCCTTGTTGTGGAATGCTGCAAATCCTCAAATGGCGCAATATCTGTATCAATTACCAGATTTATTGTTTCCAGCAATTTCTGATAATAGGTTTGTTTTGCCTCCATAAAGAATGGGTAAAACCCATATTCAAGGTAATGCTGAAAATCTTTATTATAGTTAAAAGAATCAACCAAGTCGGGCGCAATAACATGATGATTGTTTAAGATATCCTCCAATTTCAATGGGGGCAAATTAATGTTTTTCTGAAAACTGAGATATTCCCTGAAAGATAACCCATGAAGGTAATAGATGGCAGCTCTGCGCGAAAGATCTGCGCTGCCTTTTGAAATATTAAGGATCGAAGAACCGGTCGCTATGACTTTTATGTCTTCATAATCGTCATAAAGTTGTTTTAAATCTTTCGACCACCAGCCATACCTGTGTACCTCATCAACAAGAAAAGTCCTATACCCCAAATCATATAATTTTCCGACCGTTTCAACAAGCCGATGTGTTTCAAAATAAAGGTCATCCATACTCAAATAAATGCCTTTTTCTTTGATAACTGACAAGTGTTGCAATATAAGTGTGGTTTTGCCTGTGCCCCTATAGCCAAGAATTACTATAAGCCGTTGACTCCAATCAATCTGATCAAATAAATATCTCCTTTTTTTCCCAGATATTAATTTGGCTTTTTTTTCGGATTTCTCAATTAAAATTTCCATAATTGCTGTCTTTAAAAAGCAAATATACAAAATAGTTTTTACAAAAAGCAAATTATTAAAGTGCTTTTTACAAAAAGCATTATCCGAAAAGTTTTTTGACCTTGACCAGACCCTCAATCAGTTTGTCTATTTCCTCCTTTGTATTATAAAAGGCAAAGGATGCACGCACTGTTCCGGTGATGTTGAATTTTTCCATCAGCGGTTCGGTGCAGTGGGTGCCTGTTCTTACGGCTATTCCGAGTTTATCGAGGATAGTGCCTACGTCGTAGGGGTTCAGGTTGTTGAACAGGAATGAAATGACTGAGGCCTTTTTTTCGGCTGTTCCGTAAAAAACAATCTCTTCAAATTCACTGAGTTTCTTTGTTCCGTAATTCAAAAGTTCATTTTCTGCTTCAGCGATATTTTCTATTCCGAGGTTCTGGACATATTCTATGGCTGCGCCCATTCCGATTGCACCGATATAATTGGGCGTTCCGGCCTCAAATTTAAAAGGCAGGTCGTTGAAAGTGGTTTTTTTGAAGGACACTTTTCTGATCATCTCTCCACCTCCCTGATAGGGCGGCATTTTTTCGAGCCAGCTTTCTTTTCCGTAAAGGACTCCGGTGCCGGTCGGACCATATATTTTATGTCCGGAGAAAGCATAAAAATCACAATCCAGTTCCTGCACATCCACTTTCAGATGTTGGATGGCCTGGGCGCCGTCAATCAGAACCGGAATGTTGTTTTTATGAGCAAGTCCAATGATTTGCCTGATGTCATTGACTGTTCCCAGTGCATTTGAAATATGGGTTACCGATATAAGTTTTGTTTTTTCAGAAATCAGCGACGGAATTTTGTCGTATTCAAGCTCGCCTTTTAAGTTGAAGGGAATCACTTTCAGGACTGCTTTTTTTCTTTCGCAGAGAAGTTGCCAGGGAACGATGTTTGAATGGTGTTCCATTTCTGAAACGATGATTTCATCTCCTTCTCCCACAAATTTTTCACCAAAGGAACTTGCCACAAGATTGATTGATCCTGTGGTTCCCGAAGTAAATATTATTTCTCTGTCGGATGAGGCATTGATAAATTTCTGAACGGTTTTTCTGGCTTTTTCAAAACCTGCAGTGGCTTTGTCACTCATAAAATGCACGCCACGGTGGATGTTGCCGTTGTAATTTTTATAATACTCGTCCATGATGTCCAACACAGTCGATGGTTTTTGTGTGGTGGCCGCATTATCGAAATATACCAATGGTTTTCCGTATGCTGTCTGACTCAGAATCGGAAAATCTTCCCTGATTTTTTTAATGTTTTGTATCACTGTTTAATTATTTTTTCGTAATCTAACCTATAATCCATCACCCACAACCCAAACCCTAAACCTCCTCATCCATTTCCGCCGGAACAGTATTTTTAGTTCTAAAATGATTACGGCCGGCGGTGTTTTTCAAATCTTTCAAACCCCGGATTGAAATCCGGGGCTATGATTGGGCAACTCCTTCGGAGTTTTTACTCCACAACAATCTTAACCCCAACCCCTATACTCCAAACTCCCCCTTTCATTTCCGCCGGAACGGAGTTTTGGTTTTTAACAGATTACGGCCGGCGGTTTTTCATTGCATAATCATTCCCGGGGCGCTGCCCCGGGCTGAATTGACCTGGCCTTTCAGGCCGTTTGCTCATCAGAATTTAAGAACATTTACCCATCACTTATAACTCATAACCCATAACCTATAACCCCCCAACTAACATTCCCTACAATTCATCACACAACTATTACATCTCGAAAGTTCGCCACGAAGCCGTTTTTCAATGAGGTTGCTGATTCTGATTTTCAATGGTTCGATTTTTATTTTGTTCATGATTTCATAAGTAAATCCGAACATAAGCAGCATGCGGGCTTCCTTTTCATTAATTCCCCTTGAGCGCAGGTAAAAAAGTGCATTGTCATCAAGTTGCCCCACGGTAGCTCCGTGTGAACATTTCACGTCATCGGCCCAGATCTCAAGCTGCGGCTTGGTATTGATCTTGGCGTCATCGGTGAGCAGTATGTTGTTGTTTGCCTGGAATGCTCTTGTGTTTTGGGCATCTTTCCTTACCAGGATTTTTCCGGTAAATGCGCCGGTGGCATAGTCATCCAACACACCTTTGAAAAGTTCGTTTGAGGTGCAGTTCGGACTGGCGTGATCAATAAATGTATAATTATCAACATGTTGTCCTTTATCCGAAAGATACAGTCCCATGGTACTGTTTTCACAATATTCCTCTTCGAGTTTCACGTGGATGTTGTTTCGGATAATGCCGCCATGCAAAGTAATAACGCCACTTACAACGTTGCTTGCTTTTTTCTGATTTATAAACACTGATGAAAGCTGAACAGACCCGTTGTGTTCATTTTGAATTTTATAAAAATCGAAAAGGGAGTTTTTTCCGGCAGCTATTTCGGTAACCGAGTTGGTCAGGAATCTTTGTGAAGAAAGGGTATGGTCGCAAACTACGATTTGTGCCTGAGAATTTTCTTCAAGAATGAAAAGGTTTCTTGGCTGGGCCATCACATCTTCATCAGACAGCAAAATGTTGATGATCTGTATTGATTTATCAAGAATTACCCCTTTCGGCACATACAGAAATATTCCGTCCTGTGCAAAAGCGGTGTTGAGGGCTGTAAGTCCGTCTGTATTCGGGTCAGCATATTTTCCGTAATATTTTTCAAATAACCGTGGATATTTTTGAGCAGCAGCCATGAAACTGCCAATTACTGCTCCACCGGGCAGACTTGTCAATTGATTTTCCTTGTCGTGATACCAGCCGTTAACCAATAAAATGGTATGTGTTTCAAGATTGGGAACATCACAATGAAAAACATCGTCAATATTGAAAAGTATGTCCCTTTTTCTGAGATATGATTTGTAATCAACCCTGAAAACAGGATCCAGTGTGATATACCGGTATCTTTCATCGGCTTTGGTAGGAATTCCGGTTTTCTGAAAAATTTCAAAAGCTTTTTCGCGGTGGCTGTTAATTAACTCAGATGAGCCCTCGCAAAGGACAGACTTTTCGTTTTTAAACCTGTCAATAAATATGGTGTTGATATCGGCTAAAACCTGATTTTCCATTTTCTTTTATTTTATGATTCCTGCTCCACTTCCTTTTTAATCCAGTCGTATCCTTTTTCTTCAAGTTCCAATGCCAGCTCCTTGCCGCTGGTTTTCACGATCCTGCCCTGATAGAGCACATGCACCACATCGGGAACAATATAATCGAGCAATCTTTGGTAGTGGGTGATGACAATTGTGGCATTTTCAGGAGTTTTTAATTTGTTTACCCCGTTTGCCACGATTCTGAGTGCATCAATATCTAGACCTGAGTCGGTTTCATCAAGAATGGCCAGTTTGGGTTCAAGCATGGCCATCTGGAAAATTTCGTTCTTTTTCTTTTCGCCACCTGAAAAACCCTCGTTTACAGAGCGGTTGGTAAGGTTTGAATCAATCTCCACCACAGCTTTTTTCTCGCGCATGAGTTTTAGAAATTCAGCAGCAGAAAGAGGTTCCTGGTTGTGATATTTTCTTTTTTCATTGACAGCGGTTTTCATGAAATTGACCATGCTCACGCCCGGAATTTCAATCGGGTATTGAAAACCCAGAAAGATGCCTTCTTTGGCACGTTCTTCGGGAGTCATCTCCAGCAGGTTTTTGCCCAAATATTCCACTTCGCCCTCGGTAACTTCAAAAATTTCCCTTCCGGCCAATACTGCTGCCAGCGTGCTTTTTCCTGATCCGTTCGGACCCATGATGGCGTGTACTTCACCGGGTTTCACTTCAAGATTGATTCCTTTCAGAATTTCTTTTCCGTCAATCTTTGCTTTTAAGTTTTTAATCTTTAACATATCTTTTTCTTTATTCCCCTACCCCGGAGGGGTTAGGGGTGGGTTCTTATGATACCGGCTCATAAGCCGGGGTTAGTAGAACTGTTGCAATTATGCTGTTTATTCTACTGTTCATTCTAAATTTATCATTCATTTGCGCCGGAACAAGGTTTTGTTGTCTTAACTTGTTCTCGGCCGGCGCTTTCTTTGCCTATCCTTCACCCAGGATTTCATCCGGGGCTATTGTTATTCAACTCTTTCAGAGTTGGTAAATTCAGGTTTAACTACAATATTTCATAGAACACTCCACACTCACTCTTCACACTCACACTCATTCTACCCAACGCTGCCTTCCAGACTAATCTGAAGAAGCTTTTGCGCTTCAACGGCAAATTCCATGGGAAGCTGGTTTAAAACTTCCTTGGCGTATCCGTTAACGATGAGTCCGATGGCATCTTCGGTGGATATCCCGCGCTGGTTGCAGTAAAAAATCTGGTCCTCGCCAATTTTTGAAGTGGTGGCTTCGTGTTCGACGATGGAACTTTTATTGTCAACCTGAATATACGGGAAGGTATGGGCACCGCAATTGCTGCCTAACAGGAGCGAATCGCACTGAGAAAAGTTTCTGGAGTTTTCGGCTTTTTTGGTCACCTTGACCAATCCACGGTAACTGTTTTGTGATTTGCCTGCCGAAATACCTTTAGAAACAATGGTGCTTTTGGTGTTTTTGCCCAAATGAATCATCTTGGTTCCGGTATCGGCTTGCTGGTGATTGTTGGTCACGGCAACGGAATAAAATTCGCCCACCGAGTTATTTCCTTTTAGAATGCAGCTTGGATATTTCCAGGTAATGGCCGAGCCGGTTTCCACCTGTGTCCATGATATTTTGGAGTTATCGCCACGGCAAATTCCGCGTTTGGTAACAAAATTGTAAATTCCGCCTTTTCCGTCCTTATCGCCCGGATACCAGTTTTGCACGGTTGAATATTTTACATCGGCATCTTTTTCGGCAATGATTTCGACGATGGCAGCATGAAGCTGGTTTTCGTCGCGTTGCGGGGCGGTACATCCTTCGAGGTAACTTACATAAGCACCTTCATCGGCTACTATCAATGTGCGTTCAAACTGTCCGGTATTGGCTGCGTTAATCCTGAAATAGGTTGAGAGTTCCATTGGACATCTCACGCCTTTGGGGATGTACACAAAAGAACCATCGCTGAACACAGCCGAATTCAGAGCTGCAAAATAATTGTCGCCCACGGGCACCACCGAGCCCATGTATTTTTTAATCAGATCGGGGTGTTCATGAACCGCTTCGCTGAATGAGCAGAAAATGATTCCTTTATCGGCAAGGGAATCCTTGAAAGTAGTTTTAACCGAAACGCTGTCGATAACCGCATCAACAGCCACTCCGCTGAGCCGTTTTTGTTCGTCGAGCGGAATACCAAGCTTATCGAAAGTTGCTTTAAGTTTGGGGTCAATTTCATCAATGCTGCCAAGTTCCTTTTGCTTTTTTGGCGCCGCATAATATATTATATTCTGAAAATCAATTTCGGGAATATTCAACTGAGCCCATTCGGGCATTTTCATGGTTTTCCATTTCTCAAAAGCTTTCAACCTGAACTCAAGCATGAATTCGGGCTCTCCTTTCTTAGAGGAGATCAATCTGATGGTATCTTCATTTAATCCTTTCGGGATAAACTCAGTCTCCACATTCGTATAAAACCCGTATTTATACTCGCCTCCGGTAACTTCAGAAATTATTTTATCCTGTTCTTTTTCCATTACTTCTTAATTAGAATAAATCTAAATAAACGCAAATATAAAGGATTTTTTTCAATTGAAACAGGATTTTGACGAAAAAAAGAACCACGAATCCCATTTTTATAAATAAACCATAAAAAAAGGGGAAATATGCTGCAAATACTTGTAAAAACTATTCGTTTCCCGTTTTTTCCCTGATAAGTTTTAAAGTCTGATCCATGGCTTTATCGGCTGGAACAATAATATCCGGAATAACCCCGTGTGTATCACTGTCGTTGGCACCGTAAAGATAGAATTTTTTGAAAGACACACCGAAAAAAAGCTTTGTATTTGGCAGTTGTTGGGAGATCACATCACCAAAACAGACTTTTAATCCGCCTGTTTCTTCACCCACAATTGTACCCATTTTAAAGTGCTGAAAAGCACCTGCAAAATCGGCAGCTGATGAAAATGAGTAATGGCTGGTCAAAAGATACACCTGACCATTAAACCTGAGTTTACTTTTCCGAAGTTTAATTAAATTAGTACTATCTGCTTCATGAGTATGGATTCCGTTCGGCTGTTTTTTTCTTACAGATTTTTTACTTTCATAAAAATCATGTTGTCTGTCCGAATATTTCACCATTGTTTTACCAAACTGTGAAAAAGGCACATGAGAAATGTATTGAAAAAACTCATCTCCAAGTGCTGAATTTCCGCCTCCGTTTCTTCGGATATCAATAATGATATTCTGAATATTCTTTTCATTAACAATTGTAAAAACAGAATCCAGAAAATGCTTGAATTTTTTCAGATCAACAAAGCTCACAAAGTCGATGACGCCAACATTTTCATCAGGTAATATTTTAAAACTGTAATAATAATCCATTTTTCTTTTAACTGAGTTTTGACGGGTAAAAAAGCGTTCCTCAGCACCGATTCCATTTATTTTTTTTGATTGTAAAACCCCGTTTTCAAGGTATTCAACATCAAACTCATCTTTCCTGTAAATGGTATATAATAATGGTGTGAAATAATATTCAGCAATTGATAATTTAAAAAAGTACTGTTCACCGCTGCAATATTTCATCATTTCCGTTTCAATATCCTTTATTGGCACTTTGTTTATGCTGATGATCTTCGAGCCGGAAGGAATTTCATTTTCACCTTTAACCAGACATTCGTCAACGAATACGGTTGAATCATTTGTATTGATTGTTACAGTTACAGGAAAAAACAAATCACTGCTGTTTTTTAACTCCATATAAGGAAAATGCATCATTGTATGGCCATCGCCCAAAGAGGAAACCAAGGGAGAAACAATGGAGTAAAAGTCAATTGCTGTCATATCACCGGTGATTTTACTCCGGGTTTTTTCAAGTTCCATATTAAATTTTTCCTTACCAATAGATGCATACATATCGGGGTGAATCTGGTCAATCCAGGATACCAGACTGTCAAGGTCGGCAAGCAGCATGGTTTTTTCTATTTTTTCCTGTGCAATAGAATTTGAAAAACTCAAAAAGCAGATAAACACAATAAACAGTATTCTCATTTCAGCCATTTTTAATCTACTGCAAAATAAGCGATAATTTTATGTAAATCAAAAAGGAGTTTCTATGCAAAAACTTTCAAAATCTTTTCCCTGACAATATTTTTGACTTCGTCCATAGAAATTTCCCTGCCTGTTTCCTTTTGGATGGAAGTCACTCCCTTGTCAATAAAACCGCAGGGGTTGATGTATCTGAAATAATCAAGATTGGTGTTTACGTTCAATGCAAATCCGTGCATGGTGATGTTGCGACCTGCTTTCACCCCGATGGCGCAGATTTTTCTCACATTTGGTTTTCCCACGTCAATCCACACGCCTGTCGCCCCATCAAGTCGTTCTGCTTTAATCCCGAATTCTCCGACCGACAGAATTATTGCTTCCTCAAGGGAGTGGATGTACTGTTTGACCTGCATCGAGAACTGTTCCAGATCAAAAACCGGGTATCCGACAAGCTGTCCGGGCCCATGATAGGTAATGTCGCCGCCCCTGTCAATCCTGTAAAAAGAGGCATTGATGCGTTTGAGAATATTTTCATCAATGAGCAAATTGTTGTCTTTTCCGCTTTTTCCCAGTGTGTACACATGCGGATGCTCGCAAAAAAGCAGGTGGTTGATGATTTCGGGAGCAGGGAGCTCCCCTTTACGTTCCCTGATTTTCATTTCGGAGCTCTCATTAAAAATCCTTTCCTGAAAGTCCCACGCTTCCTTGTAATCAATGAGTCCGAGATCGGTATATTTTATGGTTGGCATTTTTTTTTGCAAAATTAAGCAAATATCTCGGGATTTTTAGGTGATGTGCACACAGCCGTCAGGTTTATTTTATAATGATTAGATTATCAAACAGTATCAAAAAGATCCCTCGCTGCACTCGGGATGACAACTCCTTTTTTTTGGTTGGGCAGACGGGATGGGGAAGGCGGCTTGCCGCCTTCCCCATCCCGTCTGCCCCTTTATCAAAGAGACCCTTGTCATCCCGAACCGCCCAAAGCGGTGAGGGATCTCATTTATATTAATTAAGTTTTATTTAGAAAGACCTTATCCTGACGGATATTAGACCTGCAATATGAAATTCCATCATTATTCTTAATTATACATTTAATAAAAAATTGCCTTGGATTTTAGTAATGTTTTATTCGAAACTGAACAGGAACGAAGGTTTTGTATATTTTGAAAATCAGGTTAAGAAATATTAAATCATTAAAACTTGTAAATGATGTGGTCGCAAAATGCGACCAGCTCACTTATAATAGTCAGGGCGCGACTCCAAGTCGCGCCCTGACTTTGGGGAATTAGCCCCGCTTTAAAGTCGCATTTTGCGACCTTAAAGATTAACTAAACTAAAACAAAACATAAATGCATCTCATGGTTTTTCTGAAAAGCCAAGGAAACTGAGATGAATTGCTGCAATAATGTAATTAGAAAATCAGGTCAAGAATTATAAATCATTAAAACTTGTAATTTTTGCAAGTTTTAATGATTTATTGACCTGTGACTGCCCCATTAATCAAATTTAACTTCCTGTCATAAAATTTTCGAGACTTGCTTGGTGAAGGGGATATGACCTTCTTGGTTGTTTCTATAATTGTCTTGCCCAAATTACCGCTCCAAGTTATAAACTTTAAACTGCTTTATGGTTTTGTTCGAACACTTAAGGTGCGTGAGTTCCCAATTTTGGGATTAGAAGTTTAGGAATGTGCATCGCTCAGTGTTTGTATATAACCATTTAAATTTAGAAGATACCCTGTTATTGTTTTTCCTTTATTTGTAAATGCTATATTTACATGATTATGCAGGATTAAAGGGTGAGAGAAATTGAATATCATTTGCAGATACTATCCTTTAATTCTTTGGCTTCAGAAAATCCATTTTTCATGGCATATTCAAGTTCCAAACAGGCTTTGTCGATATCGTTAAAACAATAATAAATATATGCCAACCAATGATGCGATGCCCCAACATTGTAATTATTTTCAATACAATATTTAAAATCAACAAATGCTTCTCTAAATTTTTCGAACTCATAATTAACGATACCCCTTAAAAAAACTAATTCAGCATTTGTTATATTATTGAAAAATAAGTTGTGAAATCCAAATTTATCCATGTTGTTTATTGAAATACTATACTGATATGTGTCATTATAATACATTATTGCTTTATTTATAAATATTTCAGCTCTTTTAAAATCAGTTATATTGATATAATAAAAAGCTAATGAATACAAAGAAAATACATTGGTGGAATCAATATCCAGAATTCTATTCCAAACTTCTAACGCCATTTTTTCACAATATAACTCTTCTAAACAAAGGGCTTCAATAGTTAGTAAATTAATATTCATTGAGTCTTCTATAATTGCCTTATCGCATAGAAACAATGCTTCTTCAAACTTTCCTAATTGATATTTTTCTATCGCCTTATTCTCAAATTTACTAATTTGGGTTTCATAAGGTTGTTTACTACCAGAACAATTAACTAGAAAACCAATCAATAATAAAAAGGTTAAAAATCGTATCATAAATATTTTAATATTTGAATGCCTGCAGAACCAATACCGCCTGAGGCAGATTTTGCATTTTTTAAACCAAAATCAATCTTATAAGTTCCTTGATAATGACCTTCAAAATTTACATCCAATTTTACAAATCATTTCTTCATAATCTTTTTCTAAGAAGGATTTAACATTTTCTTCAGAAACTTTATATTACAATCGTATAATATGTCCCTTTTCGATTCCAAACTGTTGCTGTTAATACCTTTTAGCCATCCATTGATGTTGTAGGCGAAATCCTGGCCTTGTACTTTGTCCTGGCCAATTTCTATTCCCACCACTGAACCATAAAGATAATAAATTTTAATATCCTCACCCCAAAATACTCCAACTATCTTCTTATCTTTGCATCCTGTTTTTAAAAAAAATAAAATGAACATACTTGATCTCAGCGAACAGGAAGTGTTGCGCCGTCAGGCACTTGAAGAACTAAAGTCAAGAGGGATTAACCCCTATCCTGCCGAAAAATTTGAAACCAATGTCAGCTCAGTTGAAATTCTTGGAAATTTCTCTGATGAAAAAAATAATTATCAGGATGTTGCCATTGCCGGCCGCATCATGTCACGCCGTATTATGGGAAAAGCTTCGTTCGTGGAAATCATGGACGAGAAGGGAAAAATCCAGGTATATTTCAACCGCGATGTGGTTTGCCCGGGCGAAGACAAAACCCAATACAATGAGATTTTCAAACGTCTGCTTGATATCGGTGACATCATCGGTATTCATGGCCGCGTTTTCAGAACGCAGATGGGTGAAATCACCATCGATGTAAAGGAATTTAAAGTCCTCAGCAAATCCATCCGTCCACTCCCCATTGTTAAAGAAAAAGACGGTGTGGTGTATGATGCTTTTACCGATCCCGATCAGCGTTACCGCCAGCGCTCACTCGACCTTATCGTGAACCCGCATGTGAAAGATGCTTTCATCAAAAGATCAAAACTCACCAACTCCATGCGCGACTTCCTCAACGGAAAAGGTTACCTTGAGGTTGAAACACCAATTTTACAGCCATTATACGGTGGCGCTGCTGCCCGTCCGTTTAAAACCCATCACAATACTCTCGACATGACATTATACCTAAGGATTGCCGATGAGCTGTATCTTAAAAGACTTATTGTAGGCGGTTTCGAAGGTGTTTACGAATTTGCCAAAGATTTCAGAAACGAAGGTATGGACCGCTTCCACAATCCCGAATTTACCCAGATGGAGCTTTACGTTGCATACAAGGATTATTTCTGGATGCAGGAATTGGTCGAGGAAATGGTTGAAAAAATTGCCCTAGATATTCACGGAACCACAAAAGTTCAGGTTGGCGAAAACCTCATTGATTTCAAACGTCCATGGAAACGCTATACCATGTTCGAAGCCATCCATGAATTCACCGGTATTGACATTTCAAAAATGAACGAATCAGAACTCAGGGCTACCGCTGTTCAGATGGGCATCAAAACTGATGATTCCATGGGCAAAGGCAAACTGATTGATGAAATTTTCGGCGAAAAATGCGAAGGAAAACTCATTCAGCCCACTTTCATCATGGATTATCCTGTTGAAATGTCTCCGCTGGCTAAAAAGCACCGTTCGGTTGACGGTCTGGTTGAACGGTTTGAAGCCATCTGCAACGGTAAAGAAATTTGCAATGCTTATTCTGAGCTCAACGATCCAATCGATCAGCGTGAAAGGTTCGAAGAGCAGTTACTCCTTGCCAAACGCGGCGACGAAGAAGCCATGTTGTTGGATGAAGATTTTCTAAAAGCCATGGAATACGGGATGCCGCCAACAGCAGGATTGGGAATTGGCATTGACCGTCTGGCCATGATCATGACCAATTCGGCTTCAATCCAGGATGTACTTTTCTTCCCGCAAATGCGCCCTGAAAAGAAAGTACAGAAAGACGACACTGATAAATTCCTTGAACTTGGCATTCCGGCCGAATGGATTCCCATTGTTCAGAAAGCCGGTTACATGAGCATATCCGATTTAAAGGAAGCCAATCCCAACAAACTGCACCAACAATTGTGCGGACTGAACAAAAAACACAAACTTGAATTGCCAAACCCCAAAATCGAGGATGTAAAAGCCTGGATTGAAACAAAATAACAATGCCCGAAAAGAACAAGACAATAGCTGTGATCGGCGATGGAAGCTGGGCCACAGCTCTGATCAAAATACTTACCGAGAATAAGCTTACCGTAAACTGGTACGTGCGCAAAAAGGATTCCATTGAATTTATTAAAAAGCACAAGAACAATCCGGATTACCTGTCAAATGTTATTCTCGATATTTCAAAAATAAATTTCTTTAACAACCCTGCTGAAGCAATAAAAAACAGCAAAATGATCATTTTTGTTGTTCCCTCGGAATTTCTTCCGGGAATTATGAAAACAATCACAGCAGAACAGCTTCAGGATAAGTTTGTGGTTTCGGCTATCAAAGGGATTATCGAAGAAAAAAACATCACCATTTGCAGTTATTTCAACGATTTTTTTGATGTTCCCGTTCAAAAAATGTGTGTGATATCCGGTCCGTGCCATTCCGAAGAGGTAGCATTGAACAAGCTGTCGTACCTGACCATTGCCTCGCAAAACGAAAAACTTGCCAAGGCCATTGCCATATATTTTACCCGACCATACATCAAAACCATTATATCAGATGATATTTTCGGAACCGAATATGCAACCGTTTTGAAAAACATCATGTCGCTGGGAGCAGGTATCTGCAATGGTTTGGATTATGGCGACAATTTTCAGGCAGTTTTGGTTTCAAATGCCATCAGGGAAATAAAAAGATTTACCAAAGCCGTTCATCCCATTTCACGAGACATCAATGAATCTGCCTATCTTGGTGATTTGTTGGTTACATCCTATTCAGAGTTCAGTCGCAACCGCACATTCGGAAAACTTATCGGAAAAGGAATGAGTGTGAGTCAGGCACTTAAAAGCATGAAAATGATTGCCGAAGGATACCATGCCACACGCTGCATTTATGAGATCAATAAGGAAATCAGCGCAGAAATGCCCATCACCGAGGCCGTTTACAGAATACTATTCGAAAAAGCAAATCCCGCTAAGGAGATTGAGAAGCTTACGGAGAAGCTCAGATAGTTTTTTATTGAAAGAATGTCAAGTTTATAAAGTTATATGAGAATATGAATTATCTCTCGCTACTTGCTACTTTTTACTTGCTACTCAATACTAATTTGGTAAGTACAAAACATTCATGTAAATTTACTTTGTAAAAGATACCATAATAATTATGAGAAACATTAGCATCAACCTGAACGGATTAAGCAATTTTATTCCTGCTTCATCAATAAACCAGTATAAATTCGAAACCAAGAACCTTGTTGCTTCTTTGCTTAGCAAAAAAGGAAAAGGGAATGATTTTCTTGGTTGGATAACACTGCCCAATGAAATCAGTCCGGCTTTGCTGGCCGATCTGAATCAGACTGCCGAAAAACTCCGTAAACAATCTGATTATGTAGTAGTAATAGGCATTGGCGGCTCTTACCTTGGAGCACGCGCTGCCATCGAAGCCCTTTCACATTCGTTTGAATTTCTAAGGGAAGACAGCAAAACGAAGGTGCTTTTTGCCGGCCAGAATATCTGCGAAGATTATCATTACGAATTACTGGAAATTCTGAAAAACAAATCATTCAGCATCATAGTCATTTCAAAGTCCGGAACCACCACCGAACCTGCAATTGCTTTCAGACTACTGAAGAACCTTTTGGAAGAAAAATACTCGAAAGACGAAGTCAAAAACCGCATAGTAGCCATCACCGACAAGAAAAAAGGAGCACTTAAATTAGTAGCCGACAAAGAGGGTTACAAAACTTATGAGATTCCTGATGACGTGGGAGGAAGATATTCGATTCTCACTCCGGTTGGTCTGCTGCCCATCGCCTGTGCCGGATTTGATATTGAAAAAATGGTTGAAGGCGCAAAGGTTATTGCTGCCGACTGCAATGAAAATATTCCTTTTGAAAAAAGCATCACCGAAATGTATGCCACTGTCAGAAACATTCTTTACGGAAAAGGCAAAAAAGTTGAGATGCTGGTCAATTTTCATCCCAAACTCACGCAGTTTACCGAGTGGTGGAAACAGCTTTACGGCGAGAGCGAAGGCAAGGAAAACAAAGGCATATTCCCCGCAGGTGCCAATTTCACCAGTGATTTGCACAGTATGGGACAGTATATCCAGGAAGGAGAAAGGATTCTGTTTGAAACCATTTTATCGGTGGGCGATGTGAAGCACACTTTAAAAGTTCCTGCATTTGCCGAAGATGTTGACGGACTCAATTACCTTGCCGGTCGCCGCATGGATGAAGTCAATAAGATGGCCGAACTGGGCACCATGATTGCCCATATCGACGGTGGCGTGCCCAATATCATTATTGAAGTTCCCGAAATCAACGAATATTATCTGGGTCAGCTTATTTTCTTTTTTGAATTTGCCTGTGCCATCAGCGGCTACATTATCAACGTAAACCCATTTGACCAGCCCGGCGTTGAAGCATATAAAAACAATATGTTTGCCTTGCTCGAAAAACCCGGTCATGAAGAACAGACTAAGAAAATTAAGATGAAATTGAAGAAGTAAAATGCCAAAAAAACAAAAACCAAAGGAAATAAGTGAATTGGGCGAATTTGGCCTGATTGAACATCTCACAAAAAAGATAAAACTTAAAAACCCGTCAACAATAAAGGGTATTGGCGACGATGCAGCTGTGGTTAAGCACAGCGGGCAGACCATTATCACCACCGACATGCTCGTTGAAAATGTGCATTTTAATCTGATGTACACGCCCCTGAAACATCTGGGTTACAAGTCGGCTGTGGTGAACTTTTCCGATTGCTACGCCATGAATGCACGGCCCGAGCAACTTACCGTGTCAATGGCCATTTCAAACAAATATTGTGTTGAAGACCTTGAAGATCTTTACGAAGGAATTCTTCTGGCCTGCAAAATCTACGGCGTTGATCTGGTTGGCGGTGACACCACGACCTCACCGGGCGGTTTGGTGCTTAGTCTGACCGTACTTGGTGACCTCGGCAAAAACCAGCCCGTTTATCGCTCAGGGGCAAAGGACAATGACCTTATTTGTGTTTCGGGCGATTTGGGTGCTGCTTACATCGGACTGCAGTTGCTGGAAAGAGAAAAGGAAGTATTTAAAGTGAATCCCCATTCACAACCCGATTTTACAGGTCTTGATCATTTACTCGAAAAACAGCTGAAACCTGAAGCACGAAAAGATGTGATTGAATTTTTTGCGCAGACAGGCATTGTGCCAACATCAATGATTGATGTTTCGGACGGACTTTCATCTGAGGTCCTGCATATCTGTAAAAATTCAGGCGTGGGTTGCAGCATTTATGAAGAAAAAATTCCTGTAGCAGATGTCACTGCCCGCATGGCCAGAGAAATGAACCTCGACCCCACAACATGCGCTTTAAATGGCGGAGAAGATTATGAACTGCTGTTTACCCTGCCGCAAAAAGACTTCGATAAAATAAATGATATTGACGGCATTTCCATCATCGGACACATTAACCCAAAAGAAACCGGCTGCATGCTTGTTGCGCGCGACGGAACGCTGGTTCCTCTTGTGGCTCAGGGATGGAATCATTTTGGTAGTTAGGAGTGCGGAGTTAAAATAAAAAAGAAAGCAGCTGTAAAGCTGCTTTCTTTTTTATTTTAACTTAGAACCTACTCCGGAAAATACCCCTTCATAATACCCCTGTTTGAATTTTTCACAAACAGGATAACCTCATCGCGTTCAGGAGTGGCAGGAAGTTCGGCCTCAATGTATTCGAGTGCCTGGGTGTTGTTAAATCCTTTCAGGTACAACATTCTGTAAATTTCCTGAATTTCATTGATTTTTTGATTGTCAAACCCGCGTCTTCTCAGTCCGATCGAATTGATTCCCATAAATCCCAGCGGTTCGCGGGCTGCTTTAACAAACGGAGGAACGTCTTTTCTGACCAGTGATCCGCCCGATATCATCACATGCGAGCCGATATGGACAAACTGATGAACTGCAACAATTCCGCTCAGTATGGCCCAATCGTCTATGTGAACTTCTCCGGCAAGCTGGGTTGAGTTTCCAAGTATAATGTTATTGCCCAAACGACAGTCGTGTGCGATGTGAACGTAAGCCATCAACAGGCAGTTATTCCCTACAACTGTCTTAAAAGTTGATCTGGTGCCGCGGTTAATGGTAACACACTCACGAATGGTTGTGTTATCGCCAATTTCAACAGTAGTTTTTTCTCCGGCAAACTTCAGATCCTGTGGAATAGCTGAAATTACTGCACCCGGGAAAATCCTGCAATTTTTTCCAATACGAGCACCTTCCATAATGGTGACATTGGAACCAATCCATGTTCCTTCCTCTATCTCCACATCCTTGTCGATAGTTGTAAATGGTTCAATCACAACATTATCGGCAATTTTTGCCTCGCGATGAATATACGCTAACGGTTGTTTCATTTTATAATATCTTATTCTTTTACTTTTACAAGTTGTGCCATCATGTGGCCTTCCATAACTACATTATCACCAACAAAAGCATCACCTTTCATGTCACAGATTCCCCTGCGTATTGGTGAAAGCAGTTCCAGTTTGAAAATAATGGTATCTCCGGGTGAAACTTTTCTCTTAAACTTCACACTTTCTATCTTCATGAACAAAGTCAGGTAATTTTCCGGATCAGGAACAGAACTTAATGCCAGAATTCCGCCTGTCTGCGCCATAGCCTCTACCTGTAAAACTCCGGGAAATACGGGCTCATCGGGAAAATGGCCGACGAAAAACGACTCGTTCATGGTCACGTTTTTCAAACCTACTACAGTGGTCGGAGTAAGATCAATAATCTTGTCGATCATGAGGAAGGGCGAACGGTGCGGCAATATTTTCTGAATCTGGTTGATGTCCATAAGCGGAGTCGCATTGGGATCATAAACCGGAACCTGTGGTTTTAATCTGTCTTTTTTAAGCTGTTTCCTGAGTATCTTTGTAAATTCGGTGTTTGCAAGGTGGCCCGGACGATTTGCAATGATTTTTCCTTTGATTGGTGCTCCAAGCAGACCGATATCGCCGATCAAATCGAGGAGTTTATGTCTTGCGGGTTCGTTTCTGAAATGGAGTTCCAGATTATTCAGAATGCCATGCTCCTTAACTTTCACCCTAGGTTTTTTAAACAGGTCGGCCAATCTGTCAAGTTCGTCCTGTTTCACTTCCTTGTCAATAATAACGATGGCATTATTGAGGTCACCCCCCTTGATCAGATTATTGTTCAGAAGGTATTCCAGTTCATTCAGAAAAACAAAAGTACGGCATTTGGAAATTTCATCACGGTAATTTTCAATATTACCAAGCTGGGCAAACTGGTTCATCTGCATGCAGGTGTCGTAATCGACCATTACGCTGATATCTAGTTTGTCATCAGGATAAATGGCAATCTCAACGCCTCTTTCCTTATCGGTATATTCAATTTTTTCCTTTACGGTAAAATATCTCTTTTCAGCATTTTGCTCTTCAATACCGGCTTTCAGCAAGGCTTCGGTAAAAAACTTTGAACTTCCATCCAGTATAGGAGTTTCCTGAGCATCAACTTCGATATAAGCATTGTCAATGCCCAATCCGAATAAAGCAGAAATCACATGTTCGACAGTGTAAATCCTGACTCCGTTTTGCTCAATGGTTGTTCCTCTTGAAGTGTCTACCACATTTTCGGCCACGGCATTTACCTGCGGATTGCCTTCGATGTCGGTTCTTATGAATACAAAACCCGTATTTTCAGGAGCCGGTTTAAAAGTCAGGTTGGCTTTTAAACCCGAATGCAATCCAATTCCGGTTACAACTTCAGTATTTTTAATCGTTTTCTGTTTGTCGGACATATTTTTATTTTATAAAAAACGGACAAAGATAAGGTTTGAAATCAATAATTAAAAATTTATGAGAAAATATTCATATAAAGGTAGTTTGAATAACCCCTGCCTTATGGTCGGGGTTATTGAAAAAAAACACAACAATGAAATCCAGTTACGTTAAAATATATAATTTTGAAAAAAAAAGTCCGTGAAAAAAGCAAAATACATTCCATTAGTTTTTATAGTTGCCTTACTGATTGGGGTTTTCGGATGTTCAGAAAACAATACCGGGAAAGAAACACCATCCGAAAAGAAAATGCAAAACACCACCCAAACCGATAAATTCAGCTTTTACCGCATGAATGAAAGCGATCAGGTGTTGTATGATTATCTTCTCGAATCGCATAAAACGATTGAGGATTTTTTCGGTGAGCATTTTGACAGAAGATTCGAAGTGGCGGTGTATCCCGACAGGAAATCCCTCGACCGCCAGATCGCCCGCGAAAAAAAGGACAGCACTTTTAAATCAGACTGCTCTCAAATTGCTTTTCCCAATGCCTTGCGGTTGTACCTTCTTTCGCCTGATGCATGGGAAAAAGAGTCCTGCACAAAAATCCCCACAAAAAAAGAAGCTGTGAAAAAACTTATCCTTGGAGAATTGGTCCATATTTTTCATTCTCAGTACAATTTTTCGCCCGATGTTTGTAAAACAACAGAAATCAGATGGTTTGCCCAGGGACTTGAGCTTTATGTGACCGAAGGAATAAACTCCGGAGATTATGAAATAAATTCCGGAATAAACCGATTGGCCGATCTTGACAGCATCGGGGCTGCTTTTTTTGCGGAATTTATCGATCTGAATTATGGAAGGCAAAAGTTGTTTTACATACTCCAGTTCAGCTCAGGCGAACAGATTGCCGAAACTCTTGAAAAAACTGAAGCCGGCTTGTTGAGTGATCTGCAAAATTATATCAAAAAAAGAAAATAATGGAAATAAAAACCATCGGACTGGTCATTCTCATCGCCTCGGTATTGATGGGAATTGTCATGTTGTTTTCACGGGGATCTGTCAGGCTGCAAAAACCCGGAGGCGGCATTGTACCTCTCATCTACAATATTGTCAATCTGTTTGTGCTGAGTATTTTGACGCCTGTAATTGCAATTGTGTACTTTAAGGAAATAACCGTGATAACCGATATAATTTCCCTTAAAACCGGAGATGCTGCGGTTTTTGGTTATCTGCAGGTAGCCGGAATGGTTCTGTACATTGCCGGAAGTCTGCTTGTATACGCAGGACGTATTTATTTATGGGAAAATTTCAGGCTGGGAGCAGTAAAACCTGACGAAAACAACAAACTGGTAACAGGCGGCCCCTTCAGAATTGCCCGCCATCCAATGTATCTGGCCGTTTTATTGATGAGCCTGGGACTTTCGCTTGTGCTTTTTTCCTGGATTTATTTTATTTTTTTCCTGATTCTTATTTTTACTATTTTGAAAATGATTCCGGTTGAAGAAAGTCAGTTGAAGGAGGTTTATGGCAGACAATATGAGGATTATTGCAAAAAAGTGCGGTCCATTGGTTTGTAAAACGAAGGATAATTTATCTCTCGTGTCTGGTGAAGAACCACAGTTTTTTCCTAAATTGCCACCCTTAAAATAAGATATGAATTCTGCTTTTAAAGTTTATCTGAGTATAATTCTTTCCATGAGTTTCTGGGGGTTTTCATTTGTGTGGAGTTCCATTGCTCTTAGGACTCTTGAACCTTTTACAGTTGTTCTGACCCGTTTGCTCATTTCGGTTCCCCTGTTGTTTGTAATGGCAGTATTTCTAAAAAAACTTCAGAAAATTGACCGGAAGGATTATCTAAGTATTCTTATACTGGCAGGTTTTCAGCCGCTGTTATATTTTATCGGTGAATCATATGGTATAAATGAATCTTCAGCAACTGTTTCATCAGTTATCATTGCAACCATTCCTTTGTTTGTGCCGTTTGCTGCATGGATATTCCTGAAGGAGAAAATTTCACTCATGAATTTTGCGGGAATAATTGTTTCGGTTGCAGGTGTGCTTGTTATAAGTCTTGAAAAATCATTTTCAGCCAATTTGTTCGGCATTCTCATGCTTTTTCTTGCAGTGGCAGCGGCAGTAGGTTATTCCATCAGGGTAAAGAAGCTTACGGAAAAATACAATCCACTGACCCTGATTTCCTATCAGAACCTGACCGGCATTTTTTTATTTCTGCCATTTTTCCTCATAACCGACCTCAATACCGTAAATGTCACTGACTACACAAGCGACACCATTACCAGTCTGCTTTTGCTTTCAGTGTTTGCCTCATCGGCTGCCTTTGTTCTTTTCATATATTCGATAAAACATCTGGGGGTGATAAAAACCGGGGCTTTTAGCAATGCCATTCCGGTTATGACAGCCATTATTGCCTGGATTGTTTTAGACGAAGAGCTTACCATACAGAAATCCATTGGAATTCTGATTGTCATCAGTGGTTTGTTTTTATCACAGGTTAAATTCAGAAAGAATGGCATTTGATTTTGAGCAACTGAAACAAAAAGCCATACGCGACCAAAAGAAAAACAAAGCTTTGTTCGAACGGCTGAAAAAGAAAAAGGACCTTGACCAGAGTTTCCACAAACTGCATGATGAAGTGTTTGAAATCATCGATTGCCTCGATTGTGCCAACTGTTGCCGGTCACTGGGCCCGAGAATCACCAACAAGGATATTGAAAAACTTGCCGGACATTTCAGAAAAAGACCTTCAGAAATTACAGAACAATACTTCAGAATAGATGAAGACGGAGATTTTGTATTCAAATCAATGCCTTGCCCGTTCCTCGGCACCGACAATTATTGCGCAGTATATGAAAACCGCCCCAAAGCCTGCCGCGAATATCCCCACACCGATTCGGTAAAAATGCACAAATTGCTGAACATCACATTAAAGAATATTCCTGTTTGTCCTGCCGTTTCCGAGATAGTGGACAAATTACATAAAGCAATCGGCAGCAAGTAATAGTCTGGAACTTTGACCTTGCAGCATCTGAGTTTAAGGTCTGAAAGACCGATTTGTAAAAACATCGGGTGAAGCTCAGCGTAACCCGATGGAAGGAAAAATCCAGCATGTTTTTTTTTATGCATAGGGTTGCATTCCATTTCACCCCATGCGTTTACACTCCCAGGGCATTGCCCCATTGCCGTCAGGTTAATATTTGCAACAAACATTTATATAGCTTACTAGGATAATATTTTTTTGACAAATTTTAAAGAAAGCTCTCAAAACCATAAAGCCAATTTTAAACCAAAACGCGAATCTTGAGATCGCTGAGTGCGTTGGCTTGTCCACGGGTGGTGCGAAAGGCGGGTCATCCTTGCCCAAGTGGGGTGAGCCATGCGGGAAGGATTACCCGACTTTTTCACCCGTGGTGGCTTTTTGTTTCTTTTGTGCGGCAGACAAAAGAAAAGCCTGTCCGGCTTGAGGATAAAATATAATAAATATCATATAATCTGTTTTTTACAGACCTAGTCCTGACGGCTATGGGGCATTGCCCATGCAATATCTGAAATAAAGGTCTGAAAGACCGATTTGTAAAAACATCGGGTGAAGCGCAGCGTAACCCGATGGAAGGAAATTATACCACCACAGGGTGAACAAAGTGTAACCCTGTAAAAAAATCACTTTGGCAAACGCAGTATATCTTTAGAAACCATATTTTTCAAACTAAAACGAACTTTCTCTTTTTTTCTTTTCCATTTATAATTAGTTTGGTATTTTTGTGCCTTAAACCATTGTTTATGGAGCACGACAATAATAAACCCGTTCAGCTGAACATCAGGGAAACCTTTAGAAAAAAGAATCCCCGGATCATGAAATTTATGCCTGGCTTTGTTTTTATGATCATTGAAAGCATCCTGCACATGAAAAAACTGAATAGCCATTTAGTTGTCTGCAGGGATAAAATTGGTGTGGATTTCGCAAAAACATCCTGCGACATGTTTAAACTTAATCTTGTGGTCAGGGATGAAGAAAATATTCCGTCTGATGGCAGATTTATTTTTGTTGCAAACCATCCGCTGGGCGGATTGGAAAGCTTGGGAATGATACATGTAATCGGTCAGCACCATAAAAAACTGAAGTTTTTCGTGAATGATATCCTCTGCGCAATTACCAATATGAACGAGATTTTCGTTCCCATCAACAAACATGGGATGCAGGCAAAGGAATCCATTATAATGTTTGATAAGGTGTTTTCTTCGGATAATCAGATTTTGTTCTATCCGGCCGGACTAGTATCCAGAAAAATAAACGGTAAAATTGTTGACCTTGAATGGAAAAAATATTTCATCAAACAAGCCATAAAACACAAAAGGGATATTGTTCCCATTCACATAAACGCCCGAAACACGAATTTTTTCTATAATGTGGCTAATTGGAGAAAAAAACTTGGAATAAAAGCCAATATAGAGATGTTTTTCCTCCCCGACCAAATGTATAAACAAACCGGAAAAACAATTACTTACACAATCGGAAAACCAATTTCCTGGCAATCATTTGATAAAACAAAAACACCTGAAAATTGGGCTGAGCATGTTAAAGAAATTGTTTACTCTTTGAATAAATAATCAACTAAATTTCGCTTTTAAGGTTCGAACTTCAAACAAATTTTATACTTTTACCGCCTGTAAGAACTCATTAATGAAAGATATTATTTCTCCCATACCAAAAGATGTCCTTGAAAAGGAACTTACGGAAGATAAGTTCATGCGGACTACCAATTATGGAGGAAATGTCATTTATAAGATTGATCACCACAATTCCCCTAATGTCATGCTTGAGATTGGCCGGTTGCGTGAGCTCACATTCCGGGCAGCGGGCGGAGGAACCGGCAAAGATGCCGATATTGACGAGTACGACACCATGGAAAACCCATACCAGCAACTTATTGTATGGGACCCCGACAACAAGGAAATTTTGGGCGGTTACAGATATATTTTATGTGATAACCTCAGCCGCAACCCTGATGGCTCATACAAACTTGCCACTACCGGTTTGCTGAAGCTTTCTGAAGAATTTGAGAAGGATTTTCTTCCCTCTACCATTGAGCTGGGCAGGTCGTTTGTTCAACCTGCATATCAGGCAACCTCTGCCTCACGACGCGGAATGTTTGCTTTGGATAATCTGTGGGACGGACTCGGAGTATTGGTAGCCGATTACCCTGATATGAAATATTTTTTCGGCAAGGTGACCATGTATCTTTCCTATAACAAGCTTGGTCGCGACCTGATTCTCTATTTCTTCAAAAAACACATGGGAGATAAAAACAACCTTATCGTTCCCATAAAACCACTGCCTTTCCACCACGATGAAAAGGAACTGGAAGCCATCTTACATTCAAAAAGTTTCCAGGAAGATTTTAAAATTCTTTCTCAGAAAGTCCGGTCACTGGGCGAAAACATTCCCCCGCTCATCAACACCTATATCAACACTTCACCCACCATGGTTACCTTCGGCACTTCACTCAACGACCATTTTGGTGATGTGGAGGAAACCGGAATACTAATTACCATTTCGGATATCTACCCCCAGAAAAAAGACAGGCATATTAAAACTTACCTGGAGCAGAAGAAAAAGTAATTGGATTGACTCTGTCTCTTGATTGTATAACCTCTAAACAAATACGATTAAAATTTTAAATGAACCGCTGAATGGTTGTACTATGGTGTGAGACTTGCCCGACTAATAGCAAAGGCGCACCCCGACGGCTTTGCTTGCGGGATCAACTACTCGATTGACGTCTGTATCTTTTATTGTCCTAAAAAAATCATTTCTAATTTCAGGGCAAAGTTTAACCTTTTTTACTTTGTGTTTCAAGGTATCATTATCAATATAGAATTCTTCATTGTCAAATTCTATATAATCAGTTCCGTTTTTGGGATTACAATCAGAAATAGTTTTTTCAATTATATGTTCTGATGTATCATTTTCGTCAATTAAAATGCAGTCTTGTCCAAAATGTAATAAATGCATACATGAATCAATTTTACAGCTATTTAATACTATTAAACTGTCTTTCATTTGCCATTTCCCATTTGAAAAACCACTTGAAAAAACATGCAACATATTCAAAATGAAATGTTTTGTCACTATTAATTATTAAATGTGATTTATATGGGTAATCTCTTTCTAAAGACTCCCAATTTCCAATAAATGCATTAGGAATTTCTTTTTTGCTCGAATTAATAGTTTTATTTTCTGATTCATGAATACAACCAGTAAAAATAATTATTATCAGTATATTCAATATTGTCTGCTTCATTAAATAACTTGTATAATCAGTTTGTCTATTAATCATTCAAATTTAAGAAAAAACTTTTCTTCCCCATGTTTTTTCTTCATTAACCGGCAAATAACTTCTCAGTGCCTGAAAAAGTTAAATATTACGCATCAATGTTTCATTAAACCAATGTAAATGTTAATTACTGCAATGTAATTGTGAACTGCGGCAATGTAATACTGAGATGCGCTTATGTATTTATTAATTCCGCCAATGTAATTATTGAATGCTGCAATGTAAATATTGATAGCGACAATGTAAGTATGAATTGCGCCAATGTATTATTTAATTCCGGCAATGTAATTGTGAATCGCGGCAATGTAAGTTCTATTTGCGGCACATCAAGGGGTATTTGCGCCAAAAAATGTTTACCCGCTCTGCAAACAGGTTAATAAGTCCGCATTATCATCAGTATAAATTCAAAACCCAACTGTTTGCCAATTTCCCCCTAAAATCCCTACCTTTGTCCTCGATTTATGGAAAACGCTGTTTTTAATAATATTTTTAACAACCACCCCGAATTTGCTAAGGTGGCTGAATTCTTTTCTAAAAATTCAGGCAAAGCCCACATCAAAGGTCTTTCCGGTTCATCACCGGCTGCTTTCCTTGCTGCGCTTTTCAATAACGCCCCCGCTGGTGTGCTCGCCATTCTTCCTGATAAAGAATCGGCAGCCTACTTTCACACCGACCTCTCAGGATTGTGCGGGGAAAATGACCTCCTGTTTTTTCCTTCATCTTACAAACGATCGCTGCAATACGACAGACCCGATCAATCGGGAATTGTCCTCCGCACCGAAGCTCTTAACAAACTGACCGGTAAGGGGAAATCCCTTATCACCATTTCCTATCCCGAAGCACTGATGGAAAAAGTGATTACCGGAAAAGAACTTGAGCTGAATACCCTGCAGTTGCAAACAGGTATTGCCATTTCCATCGAGTTTATCACTGAAGTGCTCATGGAATATGACTTCGAACGTACCGATTTTGTTTACCAGCCCGGACAGTATGCTGTGCGAGGCGGCATCATTGACATATTTTCCTTTTCACACGAACTTCCTTACCGGATCGATTTCTTCGGCGACGAAGTTGAGTCCATTCGCTCATTCGACGTGGATTCCCAACTTTCGGTAAGTAAATATGATTCCATTTCTATTGTACCCAATATCCAGGAACGGGAGTCAAATACAGCAAGAATCTCTTTTCTTGATTTTCTCAATCCCTCAACCATTGTGTGGTGCCCCGAAATGGAATTTTGCCTTATGCGCACCGGTGAACTTTTTGAGGCAGCCGGAGGAAAGGAGAATTCATCCGGACTATTGATTGATGAAAAAGAATTTCTTTCAGGAATAAAAAATTTCTGCGTTATCGAATCGGGAACCAAAAGTTTTTTCGAACCCGACAAAATATTTTATTTCAACACCGTACACCAGCCGGTATTTAGCAAAAATTTTGATCTGCTAATCGATGATTTATTGGTGCGCGAAGATCAGGGGTACGCGGTTTTTATTCTTTCTGAAAGCGAAAAGCAAATTCAACGCCTGAGGGATATTTTCAGTGACAAAGGCTATGACCTGCCATTTACTCCGGTTCCAAAAGTATTGCACGAAGGCTTCATTGATCATGACCTTAAAATTTGCTGCTATACCGATCACCAGATTTTCGACCGCTACCACCGCTACAAACTGAAAGACAATTTCTCGCGCCGCGACAGCATCACCCTGAGTGAAATAACTAACCTGCACCCGGGTGATTATGTGGTGCATGTTGACCATGGCATTGGAAGGTTTGGCGGACTGGAAAAAGTTGATATCAACGGAAAAAAACAGGAAGCCATTCGCTTGGTTTACAAGGATAATGACATTCTTTATGTGAGCATCCACTCGCTGCACCGGATTTCAAAATACAAAGGCAAGGAGGGCGACCCGCCAAAAGTGTATAAACTGGGAACCGGTGCCTGGCAAAAGCTCAAGGAACGTACCAAATCAAAAGTCAAGGATATTGCCCGTGACCTCATCCTGTTGTACGCCAAACGCAAGGAAAACAAAGGGTTTCAATTCAGTCCGGACACCTACCTCCAAAAAGAACTTGAGGCTTCATTTTTGTACGAAGACACGCCCGATCAGTTGAAAGCTACCATTGCCACCAAACAGGACATGGAGTCGGATTTGTCCATGGACCGCCTGATATGCGGAGATGTGGGATTCGGAAAAACCGAAGTAGCCATGCGTGCGGCTTTCAAAGCTGTAGCAGACAGCAAACAGGTGGCAGTGCTGGTTCCAACAACCATTTTAGCCCTCCAGCACTACAACACTTTCAAAGACCGTTTTAAAAATTTCCCCTGCAAGGTTGAATATGTGAGCCGTTTAAGGTCAGTGACCAAAATCAGGGAAGTGCTCAGGGAACTCGAAGAAGGCAAAGTGGATGTATTGATCGGTACCCACAAAATTGTTGGCAAAGAGGTAAAATTCAAAGACCTTGGATTGCTGGTCATCGACGAGGAACAAAAGTTTGGTGTGGGTGTAAAAGAAAAACTTAAACAGATAAAGGTAAATGTGGATACCCTAACCCTTACCGCCACGCCCATTCCGCGTACCCTGCAATTTTCCCTAATGGGAGCCAGGGATTTATCCATCATCACTACACCGCCGCCAAACAGACATCCCATCGTAACCGAATTGCATACATTTAATGAAGATATTATACGGGAGGCTATTGAATATGAAGTAAGCCGGGGCGGACAGGTTTTCTTTATCAACAACAGGATCAGTAGTATTTTTGAAATTGAAACGTTAATCAACAGGCTGTGCCCTAAAGTGAAAACCATTGTCGGACACGGTCAGATGGAGGGCGACAAGCTCGAAAACATCATGCTTGATTTTATTCAGGGCGATTATGATGTGCTCATTGCCACTTCGATCATTGAAAACGGTCTGGATATTCCCAATGCCAATACCATCATCATCAACATGGCAAATAATTTTGGGCTGAGCGATTTGCATCAGCTTCGTGGCCGGGTTGGACGGTCGAACAAAAAGGCATTCTGTTACCTGCTGGCTCCCCCGCCAACAATCCTCACTCCGGAAGCGCGCCGCCGCCTAAAAGCCATTGAAGAGTTTTCAGAACTTGGAAGCGGGTTCAATATTGCTTTGCAGGATTTGGATATACGCGGAGCAGGAAACCTGCTGGGAGCGGAACAAAGCGGGTTCATTGCAGACATAGGTTTTGAAACTTACCAGAAAATTCTCAACGAAGCGGTGCAGGAGCTGAGGGAAGATGAATTCAAAGAAATATTTGCAGAAAGAGAAACCGAAACCTTCGGCAAAGCCATGCCAAGAGTATTCTCTCAGGATTGCCAGATGGAAACCGATCTGGAGATACTGCTGCCCGAATATTATATTGAAAGCATCTCCGAAAGGATCAAGCTTTACAGGCAATTGGATACAATTACCGATAAGGCCGGACTGGATGAATTTGAAAGAAACCTTACCGATCGTTTCGGAGAGCCTCCGGTTCCAGTAAGAGAACTCATGAATGTGGTGGAATTCCGTTGGCTTGCACTTTCACTGGGCATTGAAAAGATAATTCTGAAAAACAATAAGATGGTCTGCTATTTTATTACTGACCAAAATGCAGCTTTTTACAAATCCGAAACTTTTAACGGGATTCTATCCTATTTGCAGACACATCCGAGATATTGCCAGATGAAAGAACAAAAAGATAAACTGGCCATAATCTTCGAAGACACCAGAAATATTACCGGAGCTATTCAGAAACTTATTGTGTTTTCCCCTTCCGGCGGCATTTGAGTTTAATATCAGATAAACCCGTTTAATTACATTATTTTCGATTTTTTTTTTGACTCTAAGGTAATTTTATATCTTTATTCAAATTTTATGCAACCAAAATGTCCGGAAAATTATTAATAATTACGCTTTTTACCCTTTCAGTTTCACTTGGTTTTTCTCAAAAAACCAGTACTTGCAAGGATTTTCACACAGGAAAATTCATTGTGGAAGACGATAAAGATGTTTTGATTCTTCGCTCAGAACATTTTCAGATTGAATGGGATAAGGCCGAAAAAACCGTATCGTATTACAAGGTAAAATGGATCAGCGGTTGCGAATGCCGGCTGCAGTTATACCGAACCACAAATAAAAATGAGGAATGGATGCTGGGAAAAAATTTCAAGTTTAAAATTACAAAACTTAAAGAAAGCAGCTGCACATACGAAATATCCATTCCGGGCATGGATCTCACCGACACTGGCAGACTGAAAAAAATCGGGGAAATTAAGTTTTAATAAAAATCAAAAATCCACCTTCTAAGAAGTTGGTTATGTAATAAGCGCATAACCATAAAATGATTTTGATTTAAGAACAAAGCCTGCCTGTAATTTTAATCAGGGGAATACTGATTTTAGATTTAGGAACTTAAAAACTTCTAGAATCGAATATCGATGTTCCTTGTTCAATGTTCCTTTTTTTTTAAAAGAATTGTATATTATTTTAAAGTCACCGACTTCAACGGTGGTAGTTTACTTCCCGTTATCTCAAACAATAAGGGCATTCTCGTTTGATTTGTGAATGTTTATAATAGAAACAGCTATTCCAAACATTGCATACATTGGAAGGAAGTATATTAAGGAACTGGGACCCAGCGCCCCAATAGGAAACCCTATAAATAGTAAAATAAAGGATTTTGTCAGATAATTTATGATACTCGTTTTATTTGTTGATTTATAGATTTTGGAAAAACAAAGGAATATACTAATGTACATATAAATGAATAATGAAAATATCAAAACGCCCCCATCAATTAAAATTTCCAGCCAAAAATTATGAAGGCTTTCAGTTTTGTAATTTTCCCTTTGCTGTGCATAAATAGAACCACCTGCGCCTGCACCCAATCCATAAGTTTCAGAAAAAAGTTTTAATCCGTTTTTTATTAAAATCAATCTCATTCCATTAGAATTTTCCCCGGTTATTTCGACATCATCTATTTTAATATCCAACAAATTAAATATTGGTTTATACGCTATGGTAAAATACTCGGTAGTTTCTGTTAATTTGCTTGTAATGGGATGTTCGGTTAATTTTGATCTGTTTAAAATTATTATAAAAATGGATGAATAAATAAGCAGTAATGTAAGATAACTTAACCATTTTCGCTTAATTATGGCATATACTGTAATTATTAAAATGATGCCGATAAAAGCGCTTTTAGAACTGGTTGCAAATATTATAAGAATTATAGATAATATCCCAAAATACTTAATAAAGGTGTTTTTTGCAATCATTAAAAAGAAGGGAAAGACCATCAGCATAAACAGTGCTAAATTATTGGGATTCCAATGAAATCCGGTTGGAGAAGTTTCCAGGGAAAGTTGCTCGAATGCAGTTGTGCCTGTTATTGAGCTTCTACCAAATAATTCGGCATATTCTGAGAAAGGGGATACCGGCAACCGAAACGGGGTAAATATTTCAATTAAGCAAATAACTATTTCAATTAATACCAGATATGAAGCTACTTTAAAAATTGATGTAAGTTCCTGTTCTTTTTTTATGCTTACTGTCAAATAAAAAACTATATAAGTACCTGTTAATATATAAAATGAGTGCTTTATTGCTTCAGAAAAAATTGGTGCCCATAAAATTGAAAAGAGATACCATAAAGCTGTAACAATGAAAATAATCAGATATTTATTTTTAATATTTTCTAAATGGTCATTTTTTGAAAAAATAAAAAATAGTGAAGCAATTGCAATTACATGAAATAGATATAATTGCTTATAACTTATTGCAACTCCGATTATTATTGATGCAATAAAAAGGAGAAGAAAAAGACTTTTATATTTAAGTAAGCGATTAAGCATGTTTACTTTTTGGGTGATGAATTGAAAACGGCATTAAATGAAATCTTAAAATTCTTATAATCGGTTAAAAGTAAATATATTAATTGAGGTATTCTGATTAAATAATATTGATAGGAAATATTGTATTTTTTATAAAATAGCTTTAATGAATTTTCGATGATTTTGGCTCTTTGATAGTTTGTCCATACTTTGGAACTACTTGCCTTGCCTATATGAAATAAGGGAGTGTTTAATTCAATAATTTCAATTTTCATTAAATGCGATTTGTAAAACAGATCAAGATCTTCGGAATACATAAAATAATCGTTTGACCATTTATTTATTTTTCCGAAAGTTCTTTTATCAAGAACAATGCTGGCGCCGATATACCATTTTTTGACGCCTTTAATTTTAAATATTTTTTTCAAATAATTTTTAACGGTTGGTATTGCAAAGCCTAAAGACATATATTTTCCGTCGTTTTCAATCAAAGGATTAACAAAGATTTGATTATTCAAACTAAACTTTTCAAGTTCATAATATAATTGATTTGCCTGTTCATTAAACAGGATGTCGGGATTTATAAAATGCAAAATATTATATTTGGCTGCATCACTTCCTCTATTATTTGCTTCGGCAAAACCATAATTGGCATCTAAATCAATAAATTTTATATTCTCAATATTACTATATTTTGATTTGAAAGAATGGTATTTGTTTTTTTCAGAATTATTGTCAACAATAATCAGCTCGTAGGGTATTTTTAAATAAGAAATAGTACTTGAGATTAATTTATCTATTTCATCTTCGCAATTATAATTAACCGTGATCAAACTTACCATAGCTATTCTTTTTCTAATTCAAAACGAATTTCATAGGCTGAAATAAACTTAAAAAAATAGGCCTCATAAAATTCCTGTGTAAAACGACAAGAATTGAACAAGAATTGAAACAGTTTATTGAATACATTCAAAACCCAATAATGAGAATAAAAAACAATTTTTACTTTTTTTATTTTAAAATGGATTGAATTGTATTTTGGCACACCCCTTTTAAAGTAAGGCGTATTTGAAAAATATGAAAATGAATATATCCCAAAAGTCCTTTTATGGGTATAATCGCTATAAAAATATGGATTTGTAAAATGAGGAACTTTGCAAATTTGCATACCTCCTTTTTTTAATACCCTGGATATTTCGGCCATGCAAAATTCAAACTTGGTAAGGTGCTCCAATACATGGCTTGAGTAAACAACGTCAATTGAATTATCGGGAATAAAAGGAAGTCCGTTTTCAATATCGCATACAATATCAACATTTTCTCCTTCAATGATATCAAGGGTTAATGAGTTTTCAAAAACTCTGATATTGCCACATCCGATTTCGATTGTTTTTTTTTCGGAATTTAAAAAATCGTTTAGTTTGTTGTTGCTGTCAATAAATTTCAGGTCCATATTTTTCGTTTAATCGAAAAGTAAATCCAACTGATCACAATTACATTAAATACTGTCATTGAAATTGATAGTGCATAAAAAGTAATTGTAATATCCTTATAATACCATCCGCCAATAATGATTGATAGAACTATAATAATATTTGCGAAAATAGAAATAAAAAGTAAATGTTTTACTTTTCCAACAATTATTAGGGTTTGAGAAATGGTGTATTTAATTAAATCGGTAAAGAAAAACGGAACCAGTATCGAAGCATATTTACCCGAATTTTCCCATTCAACTCCAAAAATTACTGAAAAGATATAGGAACCAAAAAATAGTATTATTAAACTAATCGGCAGTGAAAAGATAAAACTGATGAGCATGCTTTTTTTTAAAATAGGAGTAAGGTCTTTTTTGTCATTAAAGTTGAAGGACGCTTCTTTGTAAAAAATTTGTGCAATAGAGGTCCCTATTAACCACATGGGTGCTTGAAGCACTTTTATTGCAAAGGCATAAAAACCAATAATTGTAGAATTAAAATATACGGTCAACAGATATAAAATGCCATTTAACTGCAGTGTATCAAGCAATGCCTGTATGGTGTTGAACCTGGGAAAATCTTTATGCTTTTTTGCTACAGTTTTTATTGATTGCAGATTAAACTCCTTCTTTAAATTATTTTCTTTTAAATAACTGTAAATAAAAAAACTAAAGAATACCAGACTGCCAATCAGAGCACCAAAAATTAATCCATAATTAATAAAGCCTATATATCCTAAAAGTATTGAAAATAAAACATTGGCAAGCGAAGTGGCAACTTTGGCTTTTGCAATTAACGAATACTTTCCGCATCTGTTAAACCAATGTTGAAATATATTTGTTGCCCCTATAAGAAAAATTCCAATAAATGATAAATGAAAAACGGTATTGGTAATGTTTGAGAAAATACCATCCGAAATAAAAACAATTGTTGATACATAAGACAGTAAGGAGATTAAGAAAAGAATAATAAACGAAAGCTTTAATACAGCTTTTGCTTCATCGTTTGTTTTTGATGTAATAATGGCCATTTCATATCGCAGCGTTGAAATAACACCAATAACCCCGATGATTGACATAAAGAGGGCAAAATCGCCATATTGACTGGGTTCATATAACCTTGATAATACCGGGGTGAATAAAAATGGAATTGCTTGGGCAATACTTGTTCCGGCACCCAGTTTTATTAAATTTTTTATAAAGTCCGAACGATTATTTAATATGTTGATTTTCATCGTTAATTTCCTGCCTCATAACAATGCCTCAAAAGTACTAATCTTTTTTGATAAAAGACTGTTGTTAATATTATTATCCTAAGTTATTTAAAATAACAACATTAGTATAAATTTTTTTTATTGATTTCGAAAATAAATTTTTATATAAACAATCATTATCTTTGTTTTTGATCGCGATGGATTAAGTACTTAAAAAGTTTAATGAACCATCTCCATTAACTTTGCAAAAAAATGAGATCATTTAAAGACATAAATCAATCCGGATTATGGGTATATTATACAGGGCTTTTATTCGCCTTTTTTATGCCATTCGGTAAGCAACTCTTACTTCCGTTTATCGTGCTGTTTTTGTTTTCTTTACTTATTAGTCCTGGCTTTGGTAAAAAAAGTACAATTAAAAAATCGCGTAATTATTTTATTATTTTTTCTTCCTTTTATGTGTTGCATGTGACAGGTATGCTTTACACCACTAACATTTCAAGGGGGTTGTCCGATTTGGAAATCAAAGCCTCTCTTATTTTATTCCCCTTGTTTTTTATTTTATCCCCCAATTTTTTATTTGGTCCCCGGTTTTTTTCAGGGATAGTGACAGCCTTCTTTTTAGGATGTTTTGGTTCTGTATTTTTTAGTTTTATTATTTCTTCAATTCAGTATTTTGAGACCGGTAGTTTATACGTTTTTTATTATAGCAATTCATCTTATTTTTTACATACTTCATATATTAGTATGTATATAATATTTGCCATTTTTTCGATGGTTGTAATAAATGCACAGATAAAGGGCAAAACCATATATTTTATACTTTCAGGATTCCTGATTTTTTATTTGAATTTATTTAGTTCAAAATCAGGGTTCATAACCTTTTTTCTGGCTTTTGTTTTAATGATAATATTCCTCTTATATGAAAAAAGGTTTAAACGAAGTGTATTTTTATTAATTGGTGCTTTGGCGATGTTCCTTAGTAGTTTATTTATTTTTCCTGAAAGTAGCGGAAGAATAAAAGTGGCAGTTGAAACAATTAAAACTAATGAATCTGAATTAAAGCAATCGGGCGAGAGTACTGCCGATCGTTTATTAATTTGGAAAACTGCTTTGGAGTTATCCAGGCAAAACCTCTGGTTGGGCACAGGTACTGGCGATGTTAAAGACGAATTGGTGAAAAAATATCTCGAAAAAGGAATGAACCATCCTGCTCAGTTAAAATTAAATGCACATAACCAGTTTATTCAGTCATTTGTTGCTTTAGGTATTCCTGCTTTAACCGTTTTGATACTGATTTTTTTAATTCCTTTATGGCTGTCGTTTCGGAAAAAATATTGGGTTTATTTCGCATTTATCCTTTTTTTCGCATTTAATATCATGGTTGAGTCTATGCTTGAAGTTCAGGCAGGAATAGTATACTTTGCTTTTTGGAATTTACTTTTGTGGATTAAAATGCAGGAAAAAGAGTGACCTTGATTCTCTCGTGTTTCATTCAAAGCAATTGACAAAAAATTAAAACCCAATATACAGTTTTATTCTGGTTTTACTGAAATTACAAGGTGTCTGTTTTTGCTGCCGTTTCAGTTGAATCGCTTACCATTACTGTGTCGGACGGACCAATATAGCAATTAATTACTCCACCGTTGTCATCGGGGTATCCTGACTTTTTTATGTCTTTGTCCTTGTCGGATGAGCATCCGGCGGCAACCGTTCCGGCTAATATTATTGTTGCACCCATTTGCAACCGGTATTTTCTGAAAAAGGTACCGGGAATTATTCCGACTATACCAAATCCAATCTTAAACAAATGTAACTTAATTGCTTTCATAAAGTATCTTTTACTATGGTATCAACAGTCATCTCATAACATGTAACCTTTTCGGGATCTCCTGAATTGGTTTTTTTGACGGCATCATCTCCATTTTTATTTTCATTTCCCGAGCAGGATGCTGATAATGCCCCTGTAACCAATAATACAATGCCCAGATTCAGTTTTTTTCTTCTGAAACTGCTAAAGGGGAATAAGTTCAGAAAAAAAATGGCTGACCTTAGCAACCCTGATTTTAATTTTTTAAATGTACTCATAAACCACATTTTCAATAAAAATACAATATTTTTAATTGATTTGCGTATTTTTATAGAGAAAACCATTCGTAAGTACTATGAAAAAAATACTTGTTATTATTATTTTATTTGCATTTTATAATGCAAATTGTCAGAAAGATAAGACGCTGGTTGGAGTTCCTGAAAACAAATCTAATCATAAAAAAAATACACCTGAGGGAATGACATTTATTCCCATGGGTTCATATTCAATTCTAAGGGTTCCGGGTGACTCCACATCTAAAGTCACTAAATCGGTTCAGGCATTTTACATGAGTCAGGAAGTTACGAATAAAGAGTATCGCCAATATATGGATTGGTTAAAATCCCATCCTGATGATACATTAAGTTGGGTATATATTGACCATAAAGCAATGACAAAGCCTTATGAAAATGATACCACTACTGAGGGGTGGAAATCAAGAAGACAATCCCGTATCAAAATAATTAATGTTCTGACAAAGGACATCAAACCAATTGATCTGAGTGTCTGGGATGAGTTTAAAGATGACAATTGCTATGAGTTGTATAAGAATTATTTTACTGATCCGGCTTTTGACAATTTCCCTGTTGTTGGTGTTTCCTGGGAAAATGCCAGATTATTTTGCCAATGGAAAACAAAAATGCTCAATGATAAAGCTCTTGCAGATGGTAAAGAGTATTATAACGATGTGCGGTTGCCTGCAATTGAGGAATGGGAATATGCTTCGGTTTGCGGATTTACAGGCAAGGATAAAAACATAAAAAAGCAAATTACACTCAAAGATGGAAGAGAATATCTGAATCAGATTCCGCTTTTTCCTTCGGTGAGCAGCAAGAAAAACCTTTATGGATTATATAATCTCAATCAAAATGTGGCCGAATGGACATCAAATTCCTATGATGAATCAGCATATCTGTCGAGCTATGGCGGAGACCTTAGCCCTGATTACTTCTATGAAGCCAAACCCGGGGATCCTCCGGCACTTAAAAGAAAGCTTGTTATGGGCGACAGCTGGTTTAAGAAAAATGAAGGATTGCAGTTTGAATATCAGGATAAAGCAAGAGCTTTTATTGGTTTCAGGTATGTGACCACTTATTATGTGCCAGGTAACAACATTTATTATTAAGTTTTTATCCCCACAATCAAAACATCATCAATCTGTTTGCCATTTCCCTTCCATCGGATAAATTCGTTGTGAAGGGCTTCTTTTTGCAGCAAAGGTTCGTGGTCCGAAGTGTCCAAAAGGAATTTTTTAAACCGCTTCATTCCATAAAGCTCCTTTTTTTCTCCTCCGGTTTGATCCTTAAATCCGTCGGTGTAAAAATAAATCCTGTCGTCCTGTTTTAAAGGAATTGTTTGCTGCGTATAGTTAATATCTCCTTTTACCGAAAAACTTCCGCCGATGGCAAAGATATCCCCTTCAATTTCGGTCACTTCACCATTTCTTATCAACATTGCATGATGATTAGCCAAGGCAATTTTCATTCCGGTAAAATTATGGTCAAAACTGCAAACGGTTATGTCCATTCCATCGTCCTGAGATTCGTTATTAGATGTTTTTTGGTTTAGTGCATGGATAATTCCTTTATTCAAGTGCGAAAGGATCTCGCTTGGTTCAATGATTTTTTGCTTGATGACTATCTCGTTTAGAAGGGTGTTGCCGATCATGGACATGAAGGCGCCAGGAACCCCATGACCTGTGCAATCGGCTAAAGCAAAAATAATGCGTTTTTCAATGCAGGTTACCCAATAAAAATCGCCCGAAACAATATCACGGGGTTCAAAAAGTATAAATGAATTATGGAAAATACGCTTCATTCTTTCGTCTGAGGGAAGTATAGCCCTTTGAATTTTCTTTGCATAGGTCAGACTGTAATGTATCTGTTTGTTTTTTTCCTGGAGCTGTTTATTAACTTTATTTTTAACGCGATTGTTTCTGTAAATCATAAAAGCCCCAAAAGCCATAAAAACCACAATAATAACTAAAATTAATTGCTGGGCATCTTTTGCATTGCCAGCGGCTTCTTCCTTGGCAATGATCATATCCTGTTCTTTTATTTTTTGCTCTTTTTTCTCCGATTCATAACGGGCTTCCATCTCGGCAATTTTACCATTGTCTTCCTGAGAAATTATGGAGTCTTTTATTTCAGTTGATTTTAAAAGATAAACCAATGCGCTATCCGCATTTCCCCAATTTCTATAGCTATTTGAGATATTAAGCATTGCTTCATAAGCTTCGTTTTTGTAATTAAGTTTGTCGGCATAGTACAATGATTGTCTGAAAAACTCCACAGCATTCAGAAAATCTTTCCTTTGATTGGATATATTCCCTTTTTCGCTGTAGCACAACATTTTTCCAACATCATCACCCATCTGAAATGCCAGATGCAATGCTTCATTAATACTTTTTTCGGCCAAAGAAGTATTGCCCCTGGCGGTTTCGATTCCGGCAATGCCATATAAAGCGTAAAAAATTCCTTCCCCATTATTTAACTCCTTTTCAAGTACCAGAGAAAATTTATAATATTCAATGGCGGTATCAATGCTGTCCATTGTTTCATAAATTGCACCAATATTGTAATATCTGATCGAGGTTTGTTCCTTATTTCCGATCTTTTTTTCCAGATTCAGAGATCTTTTGTAAAAATCAATGGCTTTGGTGTATTTTTTTTGTACGTGATAAATATTGCCCAAATTATTATAGCTCAGTGAAATAAGTGTGTCGTTTTTGATCTTTTCTGATATGGATAGGGCTTTAAGATTGTTTTCAATGGCTTTTTCAAGAAATCCCAATCGCTGGTTTATGATTCCAATGATGATCAGCGAATTTACTTGTTCTTTTTTGTTGCCGGTTTCAACACTGATTTTTAATGCTTCCTCTGCATATAAAAGCCCCTTTTTTGGATTTACCCTTCGATACTCCCCTGCTAGAAGGTTTAAAATCCGAATCTTTTTGTTGCTATCAAATGTTTTGGCTAAAACAATCTGAAGACTGTCAATTGTTCTGTTAGGAAAACACTGTACAGACAATAAAGTCATTAAGATCAATAGATATTTTATAAACAGCATTTTCATTTATTTCATTTATAAAAGGTTTTTACGTTTAGTATTGTTTTTTGTTATATTTATTAAACAAACAAGCTATATGAATTGTTTACCGTTTTTATTTCCTTTGTAATGAAATTGTAATTTATGGAAGCATTAAAGGATAAACTCAGGTCGGTTATTGAATCAGGATTGCCCGGACAGGAGGCACAGCTTAAAATGGCACCTTCTATCAGAAACATTGAAGCACTTTTGAAAAAAATAAAACCATTGAAAAGGGAAAGTGCCGTACTTGTTTTAGTTTACCCGGATGAAAATAAATATAAAACTGTTCTCATCAAACGCCCGTCATATGATGGTCCGCACAGCGGACAGGTAAGTTTCCCGGGTGGAAAATTCGAGGAGCAGGATGCCGATCTTACAGCCACTGCATTGCGCGAGGCTAAAGAAGAAACCGGAATTAACAGTGCAGATGTGGAAGTTATTGGAAAAATGACTCCCCTGTTTATTCCCGTCAGTAATTCCCAGGTTTTGCCGGTGGTGGGATTCGTTCCTTACAAACCTGTTTTTTCCCCTGATCCCGCTGAGGTTGATTATATAATTGAAACAGATATTTTCAGATTGGTTGAACCTGATGCAGCAAAAACTGAAACCATTCTGATTGAAGATCGAATTATTGATGCACCTTATTTCGATATCCACGGACATCATGTGTGGGGAGCAACTGCTATGATGTTGGGCGAGTTTAGAGAAATACTCAGACTGATTGATAAATCAGTGAGACTATAATTTCAGGAACGATAGTGAACTGAAATTATTTAGTCGAACTCTTGCCTGCCGAAACGGCAGTGCAGGCAGGGATCCCGAGCGAAGCCGAGGGATCTCACGGGTTTTATTGGCTTCGCCGAGCTCGTAAACTCGGTTCCCTGTATCTTGATGCGAATAATAAAACATTCCGTTGTGATACCCCGTCTGCTTGCAGCGGGGTAGTTCATTAACCCATCACCCCAAACTTTCTCAACCATTTCCACCGGAATAATGTTTTTCGCGTTTTTATTAACCCCGGATTGAAATCCGGAGCAATGGTTGGGAAACTCCTCCGGAGTTTTTTACTCCACAACATTCTTAACCCCAAACCAGAAACCCCAAACCAACAAGAACAAAAGGAACAAAAGAATGCCGACTAAAGTCGAGCATCCTCGAAAATTTCATTTTCGGGACAAAAAGAACAAAAAAAAACAACCCCGAACCCCGAACCAATTAAGTATACAATAATCAAAAGCTCCTATAAAAATCTTTCCCAAATGGGTTTTTATTATACATTTGTGAATTGAATTATTTGGATGATGGTTAAAGGAATAATCTTCTTAATATTAATTTTCTCTACACTTAACTTTTTTGCACAGGTTGGCAAAAAAAGCATGACGGCTGTCCGCACTTCAGTTTCTCCCAAAATTGACGGATCACTTGATGATGAATGCTGGAAAAATGCTGTGCCCGCTTCTGATTTCGTTCAGTATGAGCCATTAAACGGACGCACACCAACCCAGAAATCTGAAGTTAAGATTGTCTATGATAATACAGCTATTTATGTCGGTGCGTATCTTTACGACAACCATCCCGACAGCATACTCATGGAACTTGGCGAAAGGGATAACGAAGATGCCAATACCGATTGGTTTAATCTGGATATCTCGGCTTACCAAAACGGACTGAATTCTTTCAGCCTTGGGGTTACTGCGGCCGGAGTACAGATTGATTCAAAGGTTGGTTCTGAAGAACAGGATCATAACTGGAATGCTGTCTTTGAAACAGATGTACAAATTGTTAGTGACGGTTGGATCGTTGAAATGAAAATTCCCTATTCGGCTCTTCGGTTTCCCGGAAAGGAAGTTCAAACATGGGACATCAATTTCTGGAGACATATCAGAAGGTACAGGGAATGGGACACCTGGACTTTTGTAGATAAAAAGCAGGCCAATGTTCTGGTTCAGGCCGGTGAACTTCAGGGAATAAAAGATATCAAACCGCCTTTACGCCTTTCACTAACACCATATATTTCAGGATATCTTGAAAAAGACGCCACCCGCGAAGATTGGGGATATTTCTTTAATGGCGGTATGGACCTGAAACTTGGATTGAACGAAAGTTTTACCCTCGATGCCACACTTATTCCCGATTTCGGACAGGTACAGTCCGATGAAGAGGTACTAAATCTTTCTCCCTTTGAAACTTATTACGAGGAAAAAAGACAGTTTTTCACCGAAGGAACCGAACTTTTTGACCGCTGCGGAATATTTTATTCAAGGCGAATCGGACAACAACCGGTTTTGCATGATGATGCTTATTCTATGAATGATTCCGTTCAGATTTTAACGAACCCATCCGAATCAAGATTAATAAACGCCTCAAAAGTTTCAGGCAGAACCGGCTCAGGCCTTGGCATTGGCGTTTTTAATGCCATGACATCGAAAACTGAAGCCACTGGGATTTATCTTCCCGATTCCTCAAATGTAAATATTACTACTCAGCCCTTTACCAATTACAATATGGTTGTGCTTGATCAGAGCTTCAAGCAAAATTCATATTTCAGTCTGGTCAACACCAACGTCAATATGAGCGCTTTCGATTACATGGCCAATGTTTCGGGTGGTGAGCTTTTTGTCATGGATAACAACAATAAATATTATACGGGTGGAAACTACATTCTGAGCCAGAAATATCTCAAAGATACCAGTGTTTACGGCCACAGTTTTGAATTTGGCTTTGGAAAGCAAAAGGGAAATTTTCATTGGGCTGTTGGACAGGAAGCACGAAATAAATCCTACGACCATAATGACATGGGATACATGCCGTACAATAATTATCTTTCAACAGCTGCAGAAATTGCATACAATTATCACGAACCGTTTGGAAAATTTTTATCCACACGAAATGATATGAGCATTAAACGCAATGCACTTTTCGAAAATAACAGATATGCCAACATCGAAATTGCACTGGTAAGCATGTTTCAGACAAAGAAACATCTTTCCCTGGGAGCACATGGCTATTTTTATCCGGGAGAACATTACGATTATTATGAGGCCAGATCGGATGGAAGAAGGTTTATTAAGCCGGGTGAGTTTCTCATGAACTTTTTTTATTCACCCGATTACCGCAAAACTTTTATGGCCGATCTTGGAGTTGGGATTGGTGCTTCAGGTAAATACAAAAATAATGACAATTCCTTTTATTACGGATTCAATATCGGACCCAGATGGAGAATCTCCAATCAGGCATTTCTGACTTACAGTTTCAACTATGAAAACCAGCAAAATGAATATGGTTTTTATGATTTTGGAATTGATACCATCTTTTTTGGAAAACGCCAAAGAAATACCATAACCAACAGCATCAATGCCAGTTACATTTTTACGAATAAGGCCGGATTAACATTCAAACTTCGTCATTATTGGTCGGCTGCCGATTTTAAAGAAGTACTTGTTCTCAATGAAGAAGGAAACATGGACCCCTACGAGGCAAATGAAATTTATGACATAGATTACAGTTTTTTCACCATCGATCTTTTGTTCAGATGGCAATTTGCCCCGGGCAGCGAAATGTCTGTGGTGTGGAAAAACAATATTGAGCTTTTCGGAATGAAGCTGAGCAATTCATACTTTGATAATCTGAACAGTACTTTTGATTCTCCTCAGTTAAACAGCTTTTCCATAAAGGTATTGTATTATCTGGATTACCAGTATCTCAGAAAAAAATCATAGCATCTAAAACGGTTTAATGAACAAATTTGATACAATTATTATTGGAGGAGGAGCCTCAGGTCTTCTGGCTGCCGGTGTTGCCGCCGGAAAAGGAAAAAAAGTGCTGGTGTTGGAGAAAATGAGCCGTCCCGGCCGCAAACTGGCCATTACAGGCAAAGGAAGGTGCAATCTCACCAATATGTCCGGTATCGAAGAGTTTCTGGCTGAAATAAAACCGGAGAATGAGTTTTTAAGACATGCGTTAACTTCATTTGGTAATCGTGATCTTGTTGAATTTTTCGACAGAATTGGAATAAAAACCAAACTCGAAAGGGGTAACCGTGTTTTTCCTCAGAATGACAGTGCTCCCGAAGTTGTTGAAAAACTTGTTGCATGGTGCAAAAAACAAGGAGCCGAATTTATTACCGGCTTCAGGGTTGATAAACTTGTAATTGAGAATAAAATTATCAGAGGCGTTTTGGGTCCGGATGGAGCGTATTTTTCCAATTCGGTGATAATTGCAACAGGCGGATCATCTTATCCTGCAACAGGATCAACCGGAGATGGTTATAAATTTGCTGAAAAAGCAGGACATACTGTTTCTAAAATTCTTCCCGCTCTTGTTCCGCTTGAAACGAGTTTTGATACGAAAAGACTTGCCGGACTGGAACTTAAAAACATCAATCTGAAAGTTATTGTTGAAGGAAAAACATATGCTGAAGAATTTGGCGATATGACTTTTCTGGAAACAGGCCTGTCCGGACCGATAATTCTCACCCAAAGCAGGGAAATAGTTAAACTGATTGATAGAAAAGTGCCGGTAAGAATTTTATTGGATTTAAAACCGGCACTGAGTCAGGAAAAACTTGAACGAAGAATTGAAAGAGATTTTGAAGCGCGAAAGAATGACACTTTCAGGTCCGTTTTGAATGGTCTGCTCCCCATGAAACTGATCCCGGTTTGCATTTCACAGATTAAAATTCCTGCAGAGAAAAGAGCAGGGCAAATCAATTCCCTGGAAAAAGGCCGCTTAATTAACTGGCTTAAAACTTTCAGAATGGAAATCAAGGGTTACCGCCCTTTTGCCGAAGCAATTATTACCTCGGGCGGTGTTTCAACCAGGGAAATTAACCCGAAAACAATGGAATCAAGGTTAATCAGGGGATTATTTTTTACAGGAGAAGTTATTGACCTGGATGGACCCACCGGAGGATACAACTTACAAATTGCCTTTTCAACAGGTTTCGTTGCCGGGAATAGCCAATAGATTGTATTGACTTGACCAGAAAATTATCCAAAAATTATTTCTTATTAATCCACAGATTGTCTGGATAAAAAAAACGTCCGGGTTTTTTCCCCGGACGCCTATATAAATAATTGAAAAAATTCGAAAAAAAACAGGGCCTAACCAAATGAGTGCAAAAGATCCGATCAAGCCCTGAATTAACTAACAACCCTGCCGAGCGGCAGCAAACAAACGAATATGAATAATTAAATAATACCTTGGTCAACCATTGAATTGGCAACTTTCAGGAAGCCTGCAATGTTTGCGCCTTTTACATAGTCAACAAATCCGGTTTCGTCTTTGCCATGTTTAACACAGGCTTCGTGGATTGAGACCATAATGTGGTGCAGTTTTGCATCAACTTCTTCACTTGTCCAATTCAATTTCATTGAATTCTGAGTCATCTCCAGTCCGGATGTTCCAACACCACCAGCATTGGCAGCTTTTCCCGGGCCGAATAAAATTTTATTTTTCAGGAAGATTTCTACTGCTTCAGGAGTACTAGGCATGTTGGCGCCTTCACTTACGCAGATACATCCGTTTTTAATAAGTTTTTCAGCATCTTCTTTTCTCAGCTCATTCTGGGTGGCGCAAGGCAATGCAATGTCACATTTTACTTCCCATGGAGTTTTTCCTGCATGGAATTCAACACCAAATTCGAATGAGTATGGTTTTACGATATCCTGGTTGGATGCGCGAAGTTCAAGCATGTAATCAATTTTTTCGCCTGAAATTCCTTCCGGATCATATATATAACCGTCGGGACCTGAAATGGTAACAACTTTACCGCCAAGTTCGTTGACTTTTATTGCTGCTCCCCATGCTACGTTACCGAAACCTGAAATACAAACTGTTTTTCCTTTAAAGCTTTCGCCTTTGGTTTTCAGCATTTCCTGAGCAAAATAAACGTTTCCAAAACCTGTAGCTTCAGGACGGATTAATGAACCACCCCAGTTAAGACCTTTTCCTGTTAAAACACCGGTATTTTCACGGGCTAATTTACGGTACATTCCATAAAGGAATCCGATTTCACGTCCGCCAACTCCGATATCACCAGCAGGAACATCAGTTTCCGGGCCAATCAGTTTCCATAATTCCAGCATAAATGACTGGCAGAAACGCATTACTTCGGCATTTGATTTTCCTTTAGGATCGAAATCAGAACCACCTTTACCACCACCCATAGGAAGTGTGGTTAAGCTGTTTTTGAAAATCTGTTCGAATCCTAAGAATTTAAGAATACTTAAATTTACTGAAGGGTGGAAACGCAGACCGCCTTTGTATGGGCCAATAGCATTATTATATTGTACTCTGTAACCTAAGTTAACATGAACTTTTCCATTGTCGTCAGTCCAGGGAACTTTAAAAGTTAAAATTCTGTCGGGCTCAACAAGCCTTTCAATGATACCTGCGCTTTCAAATTGTGGATTTTCATTGTACACTTCTTCAATAGATTCAAGCACTTCTCTAACTGCCTGTAAATATTCAACCTCACCTGGGTGTTTTTTCTGGAGGTCATTCATTATTTTTTCTACGTTCATATATAAGTTTTTTAATTAATGATCAAAATGAACGATGCAAAGGTAAACGGTATGTTTTGTTCCATTAATAGAAAAATGCTCCGAAAAAAACATGAAAAGGATTGATATATATCAAGTGTCAAAAAACATGTTCTCACAATGCATTAATAAAGAGATTTTTATAAAAAACGAAATCCCCGTTATAATTTTGGGGATCATTAATTTATTTCGTAGAGACGCAATATTTTGCGTCTCTGTAAAATTTTGGTCTCTACAACATTTTGCGTCTCTGCAAATCATTGCGTCTCTGCAAAATTTTACGTCTCTACAAATTTTGCGTCTACAAATATTCCGTCTCTGCAAATATTCCGTCTCTGCAAATATTCCATTTCCGCAAATTTTGCGTCTCTGCAAAATTTCAATACCTAGATGTATCAGGAACCAATGACAATCCTTCTTTTCCCATACGCCACATTTTGCCTGTCATATCTTCGTCAATTATATTGTCGGTATTGCTCACCTCATTCATAATATCATCAACGTTTTTGTTAAAATAGACGGTTTTCCCATAGGGAACTTTCAGGATAAGCTCCATTGACTGACGGCGCCATTTTTCATCTGCTGCCAGTTTGAAATAATTATCAAGAACAAGGGTTGAACCCTCAAAATTCCAGTTGTAAATGATTTCTTCGGAGTTTTCGTTGGCGTCGGCTTTGTTTCTTCCGCGTGACCGCTTTTTAATGATCAATTCATAGCTTTTCGACTCACTCAATACAACTGATAATTGCGGCCGGCCCATCATAACATATTCATCATCAATTTGCAGAAGATTTAGGGTGTTTTCATGAATGCTTAAAAGATCATCTTCCATGCCATCGTTGTTCATGGTAACATACAAAGTGTCCGAAGACATGCCGGTTAAAGAATGGACGGTTATGTCTTTTCCTTTTGTCCTGAAATTTCTTCCTTCACTGATTCCCACAACTACCAGAATAATAATTCCCAAAATCCAGAAAGCAAGGAAGGATATGCCAACCATTCTGTTGTTGGTGCGCAAATTAAAAATCATTTTTATACCCCCATAAACCATTGCAATCAGGGGAATTCCGATTACGAAAAACAATCCGAGAAATATCATGGTTACGTTGGCCGGACTAACCACTGTTTCAAACATTGTGTAAATGGAGTGGGAATGCGACGACCAGGATGTGTAGGAAAAGAAACTGTCTTCAAAAAAGTAGGACGAGATGAAGGTCAGCAGCATGAAAAGTCCAAATATAACAAAGCCTGTACCTATAAATATTACCATCGTTTTTGCAAAAGTGCGAAACCCGTCACCAAGATTTTCGAAAATGTTTTCAAAAAAGTTGCGCGTCTCGCCATACTTCCTGTTTTTTTTAAGATTTTTAATATTTGACTTTACGTTACTGAATTCTTCCCTGATGGTTTTTTCAATGTTTGAAACATTTACCCTTTCGCCTTTCATCTCAAGTTTTTCTGCCGTGGTGCGGGCTTTGGGAACAACAGCCCATAATATCAGGTAAATCCAGAAACCTGCCCCAAACAGTAATGTCAACACAATGAAGGTAATTCTGAAAATTAACGGGTCAAGACCGAAATAGGCTCCGAAACCACCGCAAACACCGCCAATAATCATATCTTCCGGATCGCGGTAAACTCGTTTTCCCTTTCCTGACTCAAGTGGTTCATCCGGTTTTTTATCTTCCTTATTACTGTCTTCAAACTCTTCGGGCTCACCCATTATTTTTATTACAGCTATTACATCTTCAATGGTGATGACCTGTTTACTGCCGGTGATTTTTTCACTGAAAAGTTCGGCAATCCTTGATTCAATATCTGAAATAATTTCATTGCCTTCCTCTTCATTCGAAAATTTTCGGTGTACCGAATTCAGATATCCCTGCAAACGGTCGTAGGCATCATCATCTATATGAAAAATCTGCCCGCTGATATTTATTGTGAATGTTTTTTTCATTGTTTTATATTTTTTACTCTTTTTATCTTTTTATCTTTTATCTTTCCACTTAGTATTTAATCCTGATTTGCCTCACAGCCTCCACCAACTCATTCCATGCTCCGTCAAGGTCTTTTAAAAAATCTTCTCCCTCGCTTGTCAAACGGTAATATTTCCTTGGTGGCCCCTGCGATGATTCTTCCCAGCGATATCCAAGCAATCCGTCATTTTTAAGACGTGTCAGCAGGGGATACAGAGTGCCTTCAACCACGATGAGCTCAGCATCTTTCAACTTTCGTATTATGTCAGAAGCATAGCAGTCACCGCCCGAAAGCACCGAAAGGATGCAGTACTCCAACACCCCTTTCCTCATCTGCGCTTTTGCGTTTTCTGTTTTCATAAAATAGTTTTACTAATATATTATGCAAAGATATATATAAAATTTAGTACTATGCAATACATAGTACCATATTTTTTTTATTTTTTGACAAACGGATTCATATTTGGGTTTTAAAAAGGTAAAAGGAAATCTGTATATTTGTCCTGTACAAGATCGTTTAAAGAATGAAAAAAACCGGAATATTGCTGTTGATGTTGTTTGTTGTTGCTGTGATGGTGAACAGTTGTAAAAAATGCTATGTTTGCAAAGTTTACAAGGAAATGGTTGAAGGAATGATTGATTTTGACAAAACCTGCGAGGAGGATGAGGTGGATGCAATCAAAGATACCTTTGAGGTGGAGTACCCCGATACCCTTGGCTATTATGTGGTATGTAACTAATAGGTGTGGAAAAAAATAAAATTATTTTTGCAGGCACTATTTGTTTTTGCAATCTTTGACAATCTAAAAATTTAAATCATGAATAATCATCCCATTGGAATTTTTGACTCAGGGGTAGGCGGACTGTCAGTTTGGCGCGAACTTGTTAAAGTACTTCCCGGAGAATCAATGATTTATCTGGCCGACTCGGCAAATTGCCCTTATGGCCCCCGGTCACATGATGAAATAAAGCAACTTTCTTCAATAAATGTTGATTTTCTGCTTGAGCTGGAAGCAAAAATGATTGTAGTGGCCTGCAATACTGCAACAGCTGCAGCCATTGATTTTTTAAGAGAAAAATACGACATTCCGTTTATTGGCATGGAACCGGCAGTAAAACCGGCAGCACTTAACTCTGAAACCGGACATATTGGAGTTTTAGCTACAGCCGGAACATTTGACGGCAGGTTGTATAAAGAAACCAGTAAAAAATTCGCGTCAGGAGTTCATGTTCATACCCAGATAGGCCATGGATTGGTTGAATTGGTTGAAAAGGGAAATTACGAGTCGCCCGAAACCTATACAATGCTTGAAAAATACCTGAACCCGATGTTAAGGGAAAAAGCAGATCATATTGTTTTGGGTTGCACCCATTACCCGTTTCTTATTCCCGCCATCAAAAAAATTATTGGTAAAAAGGCAGTAATCATTGATCCTTCTCCTGCAGTTGCGCGACGTACAGCCGACCAGTTAAAAACATTTGAACTTAATGCTGTCAAAACCCATAAGGCAAAATATACTTTCTATTCCACTGGTGACTTAATCCCTTTGCAAAACTTGCTGAATGATATTTGTGATTTTAATGTTGAGGTTAGAGCCAGATAGATATTTGCCTTTAACAATTTGATATCTGGTATCAGCACAGCAAATATCCGGCATCATCGCAGCGAATATCCAATACCGCCGAAGGCAAATTATCCAATTAATTTTCGCAAAAATATTCTGCAGCTCTTTCCAGATCAAGATATTTTGAGGACGCAAGGTATTTGGGATTGCCTGAGTAAATAAAAACCATTGATCCTCCCTTGATCAGGTCAACAATATATTGGTTTGTTTTTTGGGGCAGGGCAGGGCACCCGAAACTTCTTCCCAACCGGCCATTATATTTGATATAGTCTTCACTCACATAATCGGCACCATGAAAAACGATTCCCCTGTTTCGCGCATTATTATTATATAATGTGTCAATTCCATCAATTTTCAGCGAATACTCATGCCGGCCGTCATAAGTCTCCGAAGTGTAGAAAAATCCCATACAACTCTGTTTTGATTTGTCCTTGTTCGAAAACCGATTTGGCATTTCTTCACCGGTATTCATTCCGTGAGCAACCAAAGTACTGACAACTATTTTGCCTGTGTTCAGGTTTATTATGTGCATTCTTTTTTGGTTAGAAGGAAGGGTAAAATCAATAATTGTAACCAGACTGTCTTTTTCCAGAAGATTTTGTGCACGCATATTATAATAGCCCATCATGGCAAATCTGAAAGCATCGTAATTTATTTTGTCATCATAGTGATTAATCAGATATAAACCCTTTATGTGGCTTTCAAATTGGTATATTACCGGTAAAAGTGCACCATCGGGCTCTCCTTCAAAAGGATTTTTTTCAGTTCTTATTGAAGAGAACGCCAATATTGAAACAGAAAGGAAAAGCACCAATAAATATTTCATTTTCAATTTAATTACAAAAGGCCGGCAAAATAGATAATAATGCATGGCCACAAAAACCGTTGGTCAAATTTTGAATATCATTAACATTAATGATTATTGATTGAAGATTAAAAGATTGGAATTGAAAACCGAAACAATATTTTTTACAACAGACTAAGTTTTTTTGATATAAATTTTGGTAGTTAAAACATATAGTATTAATATTGCACCGGATTTCCCATTATTGGACGACGGGTAATTTTCATGTTGAATCAATTTTTTGATTAAAAAAAATCAATCAACTATAGAACTTCATAATTTATTAACATATCATTATGTACGACATTCTCGAATTAAATCAGAAATTATTACCGGAATTAAAAGACATTGCCAAGGAACTTAACATTAAAAGGCCAGAGTCTTATAAAAAACAGGAACTTATTTACAAGATTCTTGATCAGCAGGCAATTGCAGCATCAACACAGAAAGATGACGACAAAAAAGGATCGCGCAGACCAAGGATTAGTAAAAAGGGCGGCATTGAAAAGGTTGAAAAAGTTGTGATTGAGCCACTGGAACAATCAAATGCTCAAAAAGCTGAGGAGAGGAATCCTGTTCAGGTGCTTTCAAGACCAGAAAAAATCAGGCCTGAAATGAAAAAGGATTCCATGTCCGAAAATAAATTCGACCAAAAGGAACCCCAGCAAAATCAAAGGTCTAATATTGACGAAGGCCGTTTGCCTTTCAACTATAAAAAATTCAGGCAGAACCCATGGGCTGAAAAAGGCAATGAGCAGCAAATTCCCCGTGAAGGACTCATTCCTGAACCGGTTATTCACGATCCCATTATGAGCGAGCCGGCTATAACCGAGCCCGCTGTTTTTGATCAGCCTGTTCGTGAAAACATTCAGGTTTCAGCATCTGAGCATTTTGAAAACAATGTGCCTTCACAACCTCAGGTTGATGAGCAGGGACAGGCCACAGATCCTAACAGGATAATTAAAAAAATTACTGAAAAATTTGAATTCGACGGCATCATATCAAGTTCAGGTGTACTCGAAATCATGGCCGATGGCTATGGCTTCCTAAGGTCTGCCGACTATAACTATCTGAACTCACCCGATGATATTTATGTGTCTCAATCACAGATTAAACTGTTTGGCTTAAAAACCGGAGATACAGTAACCGGAACCATTCGTCCTCCAAAAGAAGGCGAAAAATATTTTCCGCTGATTAAAATCGAACACATCAATGGATGTACTCCTGATATGATCCGCGACAGAATTCCATTCGACCATCTTACTCCGCTTTTCCCAAATGAAAAATTCAATATTACCGGAAAAGGCAAAAGCACTTTGTCTACCAGGGTTATTGACATGTTTTCACCACTGGGAAAAGGTCAAAGAGGTTTGATCGTTGCCCAGCCTAAAACAGGTAAAACCATATTGCTTCAGGAAATTGCCAATGCTATTGCTGCAAACCATCCCGAAGTTTATCTGATTATCCTGCTCATCGACGAAAGACCTGAAGAGGTTACCGAAATGGCCCGTAACGTACGTGCCGAGGTTATTGCTTCAACTTTTGATGAACCGGCCGACAGACATGTTCGTATTGCCAACATCGTGCTTGAAAAAGCAAAACGTTTGGTTGAAAGCGGTCATGATGTGGTGGTGCTGCTCGACTCAATTACCCGTCTGGCCCGCGCCTACAACACCGTTTCTCCTGCTTCAGGTAAAGTATTGTCTGGTGGTGTTGATGCCAACGCATTGCACAAACCAAAGAGATTTTTCGGTGCTGCCCGTAATATTGAAAACGGCGGTTCACTGTCAATTATAGCAACTGCCCTTACCGACACCGGTTCAAAAATGGATGATGTTATTTTTGAAGAATTCAAAGGAACCGGTAACATGGAATTGCAGCTCGACCGTAAATTATCCAACAAAAGGGTTTATCCTGCTGTGGATATTAACGCATCAAGCACACGTCGCGAAGATCTATTGTTAGATAAGGAATTCATCAACAGAATCTGGATTCTCAGGAACTATCTGTCAGACATGAACTCCGTCGAAGCAATGGAATTCATCAAAGACCGCATGAACAAAACAAAAACCAATGAGGAGTTTTTGATTTCTATGAACAGCCAGTAGTTGATTAGCAGATTTGTTAATTAGCAAATTTGAAGATGAAATAAGTGAGGGGAAAATGCACGCATTTTCCCCTCACGGCTTTTATGTCAGTTAAAAGAACATCCCCATTACCACGATAAAGCCAATCCAAAAACGTAAACCACTCCCCTCCTTGGGAGGGGTTGGGGGTGGGATATCACTGTCACTTTCTGCAATTCCAATCAGGAGGGGTAGGGGGTGGGATCTCTCTATCGCTTCCCGTAAATTCTAATCGGAGGGGCCGAAGGTGGGCATCTCAATCACTTCCCGCAGTTACCATCCAGCTTCTTTTTACTTGTCTCATAATTTTTTCATACCTTTAGACAACGAATGAGTTGTCTGATTTGTCTTATAATAAATGAATTACTATGAAAAAAATTACCCTTCTGTTTCTTGTCTTCTCTTTTCTTCAGGGAATTTCGCAGTATACATTAACTGATAACACAGGACAAAACATTTTTACCTCAACAGGAACCATCGAACTGGGTTCATATACGCCCGGAATGGTTTATACCGTAACAATTTGCAGCGAAGACCCTCTTTGTTCGCATATATCTTTGACTTTTACTTCGGCAACATATGCCAGTGGAAATTTTTGCATTTATGACGGGAATACAACATCGGCGGCCCTCATTAATTGCAATGGATGGGGAATGGGCGAGACTGTAAGCGCATATGCTTCAAACACTTCAGGTTGCCTCACTTTAATGTTTGCATCACCGGCAGCAGGATCTGTGATTTCTGCTGAAATTGGTTGTGGTTTTGAGTGTCAGTCGGTGCTTGCCCAGTTAAGCATTTACGAACCCGTTTTTGAATTCATTTCAGGGGAATGGCAGTTGAACAGTTGTGAGGATGTTATGGTAAACCTTACCGGGCAAGCCGTTTATCAAAACACGACTTATCTTCAGGATGATGCCACATCCACCTATACCTGGTTTGTCAATGGGGAGGAAACAGCTACCGGACAAGAGTTTTCGCATCTTTTCAACGAAAACGGGACTTTCTCAGTTAATCTGGTGGTAACCGATGCACAGGGCTGCTCCAGCACTAATTCTATAAATACCTACGTCATTCACGGCTTTGCAGGAGAAGTCAGCTTTTCCCCACCCGATTTTACAACGTACCAACTAGGCGATACCATTGATTTGAATGCGTATGTGCATTATCCCGGTTTGACCGATTGTGAAAACGGCGAATTGATTCCGGATGGCACGGACATATATAGTGACACGCTAACTTATAATTGTTTTTCTCCGGGGCAAATATTAGAAGATATTGAAGACATTAGGATTTGTGCAAATATGGAACATTCTTTTATTGGGGATTTATCTCCGATAATGATTACTTGTCCTTACAATGTCATTACTGAAGGGCCTGTATCTGTTATTCTTGAATACCAACATGGAGGCGGAACATATCTTGGAGAACCCGTTGAAGGTGACGAATCAAACCCAACTCCCGGGATTGGCTGGGATTATTGTTGGACCAATCCCGCTGATGCCGACTATTTAATGGATATGGGTGATGCAGCAGGCAGTTGGGCAACTCTGCCCTCTGGTTCGTATATTTCATCCGAACCATTGGATCCTCTTGTTGGATGTGAATTAAACGGAGATTGGGTATTGACAGTGGCTGATAATTGGGCCATAGATAATGGTTACATATTTTGTTGGAATGTTGAATTTTCATATGACTTATATGAAATTCCATCCTCATTGGTAACACACTATGTTTCATCAAACTGGACAGGCGAAAATATCGTCAATTCACAAGAAACATTTGCCCAATCACTGCCCACTCAGGAAGGCACTTATACCTATTTGTACAGTTTGCTGGATGGAACCGGTTGTGTTAGCGAGTATTACCACACCTATCACGTGGTTGATAGACCTTCGGTGATATCAGGAAAGGTATATCAGGATTTAAACACTAATTGTGTTTTTGATGCCGGGGATTATGCTTTGGACGGAAGGCTTATTGAAATACTGCCCGGGCCTTATTATGCTGTCACTGATATAGAGGGAAATTACATTGCTTACATGAACGATGGAAATTATTCAGTTTCTTTAGTTGATTACCCAACTGATGAAATTGAATGCCCATCGGGAAATCTATATAATATCAACCTTTCTTTGTCTGATAGCTTGGAAAATCTTGATTTTGGCAATCAGGCACCAATTATTAATGACCTTGAAATAGACCTTTTTGCCTCAAGTGCTATTCATTCCCAACCTTTTCACATGGGTTTTATAGTTAAAAACAATAGCGATGTCAATATTCCAAATTATTCGGTTCATCTTTATTTTGAAGAATGGCAGAATTATTTTTACAGTTCCCTGCCACCTTCAGAACTTTCTGACACTTCTCTTAAATGGGACCTAGAGAATATTGAACCGGGTGAAATTAAAATTGTTAATGTAACATTTTTGATTAGTGAAGGTTCTGTTGATGAATTGTTATTCAGCAACGCAGATGTAAGCATGGGGGTATTGGAAGAGAATATGGAAAACAATTACGATGAGATTCAAAGATTGATAATGGCATCCGCAGACCCCAACCACAAAATGGTAACCCCCATGGGCCAGGGCGAATCCGGCAACATCCTCGAAACCGACAGTCTGTTTACTTACACCATCCAATTCCAAAACACTGGCACCGATGTGGCTTATAACGTAGTTATCCTCGATACCATTTCGGAATTCCTTGATATCTCAACCTTCCAGCCGCTCGGCGCCAGCCATAATTACACATGGGATATATCGGGCACAGGACTGTTAAAGTTCACCTTTGCCGATATCATGCTCCCCGACAGCGTTACCAACGAGCCGGAGAGCCATGGACTGGTCAGTTATTCCATCAGATTGAAGGACGAAGCTACTATTGGCGATGTGATTGAAAACACCGCTCACATCTACTTCGATTTTAACGAACCGGTGGTGACCAACACCACAGTGAACACCATCGTTGATTCGCTTGTAACCATTGGGGAAGGTGAATTGCCGAAGATGATCGTTTATCCAAACCCCACCGAAAATTACCTGAACATTTTACCTGAGGAAAATTATTCCTTCACGATTTTCAATTTACTGGGTGAAGTGCTTTCCCAGGGAACCGGAACAAAAGTGGATGTGTCTTTTTTGAATGAAGGCATTTATATGTTGCGGATATGTGATGAAAAGGGACAAGAAATGGTTGTGAAGTTTGTGAAGAGGTAAATAACCCCGGCCTTAAGGCCGGGGTTATTCATCCCCCAAATCCCGATAATAACAAAAATTCGGCCTGTCCCTCTCCAAATCCCAAAGATGGATTGACCCTCCCTTGCAGTTTTTAACTTCCTTACAATCATTGCAAACAGTATTCTTCAGCCATTCCCGTTTTCTGAAATCTTCAAATTTGTGTTCCCAGACTGAATTCATATTATCTGTCAAAATATTTCCCTGATAAAATGTGTGGTGGTTGTTGGAGCAACCGGTAATGGTGCCATCGCATAAAATGGAGGCGAAATTGATTCCGGCCCTGCAGAAAAAAGGATTGTCGCGCACTTGTTTATCAATATTAAAAGGCATCCACCCCTCGCAACTGAGATTGATTTTCAGTCCTTTTTTAGCGTATTTCTTTTTGTTGGTTTTTATCCAGTCAACAAGTTCCTGTGTCTGCTCAAAACTGAGTAAAATCTCATCATTTTCATGTGCCCTTCCCGAAGGAAATATTCTAAAAAGACGCCATGCGGGCATTTTTTTTACGATCAAAAATTCGGCAATTTCATCGAGTTGGTTAAGATTGCCGGGATATACACAGGTTACCGCATCTCTGTATTCTAGTCCGGAATCAGCAATATAGTCCAGTGCCAGACTCATTTTCTTAAAAGCTGCAGGCGAATTTCTCAACTTATTGTGGGCGGTTTCATTGCCATCCACTGAAATAGTGATGCTGTTGATGCCTGATTTAATGAGGCTTTCCATTGCGTTTTGATCAAGTGTCATGCCATTGGTGACCATGCCCCATTTCATGTTGTTTTTTGAGATATGACTTCCGATTTTGTACAGGTCGGGGTGCATAAGCGGTTCGCCCCCGGTAATGATGAAGGAGACTTTTTCCGAAAATGCCTCTTTTATGTAATCAATGATTTTAAACCAGCTTTCGGTAGTCAGTTCGGGTGCCTGTGCATCATTTTTGCAGTCCGAACCACAATGCAGACAATTCAGATTGCATTTGCGGGTAATCTCAAGAAACAAATAATTGAGAAGATGCGATTTCTCTTCAAGTTTCTTATAATAATTGTGAAGGGATGACCTTAAAGAATCTGCCGGGTTCACTTATTCTACCTCGTAAAAATAAATTGTATCAACATCAAGTGTGTCGAGCGAATATTCGAATGACTCGAAATGTCCCAGATTTTGGGTACTGTCAACATCTTCAAATTTAAAGATGGTGCTTGGTGCCTCGGTATTTCTTTGCATGTTGGCAATGCCTGCATCATCGGTAAATTCTGTCTGAACTACAACCCCGTTTTGTGTGTTGGTGACTTTCAGTCCGGGTATCGGTTGCCCGTCCGGAGTGCGTGCATGAACCTTTTTATAATAGGTATATGGTTCCTGGGATGCATAACATGCAGCAAGTATTATTGAAAATGTTCCGGAGACCAAAAATAAAATTGATTTTTTAAATAGCCTGATCATAAAAAGATGTTTAAATAAAACAATTTGCTTTCTCTTCATCAACGCCAGTGAGATATTCAACATTCTTAAGCACCAAACCTTCAATGGCTTTTTTACTGTTGTTCAATCCCGGTGTTTTGTTGAAAGCTGAAGCTTTTTGCGGACTGCCATAACAGGCAGCCAGAATAACGGTAAATGATCCCGTAACGATAAAAACCAGTGATTTTTTAAATAGCTTAATCATATTCACAGTATTTATTACAAAAATATCCGAAAAAACTTAATAATTCTTAGCATCTGATATTTTTAACACAATTTTTAACTTATTTATTGTTAGCCTATTATAATTATTACGAATCAATTTTTATCAAGTCTAAATAATACTTTCCCAAAACAGGTTGTAAATCATAAAGGAAATCTGATTTTTATTATAAATTAGCATGCCCTAAAATTTTTTGGACTCAAGTTGAACAATATTAATACAAAGGATTTAAAAATGACAAAAACAAAAAAATTCATTACCTGTGAAGGAAACTATGCAGCAGCACATGTGGCTTACATGTTCAGTGAAGTAGCTGCGATCTATCCGATCACCCCTTCATCCGACATGGCTGAGTATGTTGATACATGGTCAGCAAATGGAAAAAAGAACATTTTCGGTGAAACAGTTAGAGTTTCCGAGATGCAATCAGAAGCCGGTGCCGCCGGTGCAGTTCACGGATCGTTGCAGGGTGGTGCCTTAACCAGTACCTATACTGCATCTCAGGGTTTACTCCTGATGATTCCAAACATGTATAAAATTGCCGGTGAATTGCTTCCCGCAGTATTTCATGTTAGTGCCAGAACACTTGCTGCCCATGCACTTTCAATTTTCGGTGACCACAGTGATGTGATGTCTTGCCGCCAAACCGGTTTTGCATTTCTTGCTACCGGAAGTGCCCAGGAAATCATGGATATTGCCTGTGTTGCCCACCTCACTGCCATCAAAACAAGAATTCCGTTTGTACATTTCTTTGACGGATTCAGAACTTCCCATGAAGTTCAGAAAGTGGAATATTTCCAAAATGAAGATATTGCGCATCTTGTTGATCAGGAAGCTCTTCTGAAATTCAGACATAATGCACTTAACCCTGAGCATCCTGTTACAAGGGGATCTGCACAAAATCCTGATATTTTCTTCCAGGCAAAAGAAGCATCCGACAGATTTTATGATCCCGTTCCTGACACCGTTGAACATTACATGAACGAGGTTGCAAAAATCACCGGCAGAGAATACCATCCGTTTAATTATTATGGCGATCCCAATGCAGAAAATATTATTGTTGCCATGGGCTCAATCACCAGCACAATTAAAGATGTTATAGATTACCTGAATGCAAAAGGCGAAAAAGTTGGTTTGATTACCGTTCATTTATACCGTCCGTTCTCAAGCAAATACTTCTTTAAAGTATTCCCGAAATCTGTAAAAAGAATTTGTGTTTTAGACAGGACCAAAGAACTTGGTGCAAACGGAGAACCTTTATATCTTGATATTAAGGAAATGTTCTACGGTAAGGAAAATGCGCCAATGATCATTGGTGGAAGATATGGTTTGAGTTCAAAAGACACCACTCCATCCATGATGCAGTCAGTTTTTGAAAACCTGAAACTGAAAGAACCTAAAAACCAGTTTACAGTCGGTATCGTTGATGATGTAAAACATTCATCTCTTCCATATTTACCAGATATCAACGTGTTACCAAAAGGCACATTCGAAGCTAAATTTTACGGATTGGGTGCAGATGGTACAGTTGGTGCAAATAAAAACTCCATCAAAATCATTGGTGAAGAAACCGATAAATACTGTCAGGCATATTTTGCTTATGACTCAAAGAAATCAGGCGGTATCACTGCTTCTCACCTGAGATTCGGCGACCATCCGATCAGGGCTCCATATCTTGTTGGAACTCCCGATTTTGTTGCTTGTCACGTTCCTTCATATCTCGATAAATATGATATGCTAAAGGGTATTAAAGAAGGTGGTTCATTCCTTTTCAACAGCATCTGGGATGAAGAAGAAACTAAAAACCGTTTCCCCGACCACATGAAGAAAACCCTGGCCGAGAAAAAAATCAGGTTGTATATTATCAATGCTACAAAAATTGCTGAGGAAATTGGTCTGGGCAACCGCACCAACACCATCATGCAGGCTGCTTTCTTTAAAGTTTCAAATGTAATTCCTTACGATCTTGCTGTTAAGGAAATGAAGAAAGCCATTGATAAATCATATGGTGCTAAAGGTGAACATATTCTGAAAATGAACCACTCTGCTGTTGATGCAGGTGGTGCCGTTACAGAAGTTGCTGTTCCTGCAGAATGGGCAAAAATTACTGTTAAACCTATAGAAGGTAAAAAAGATCTTCCCGAATTCATCAAAAACGTGATGATGCCTATCAATGCAATGAAAGGTGATACTTTGCCTGTTAGTGCATTTAATGGAAGAGAAGATGGTACATTGCCGGCCGGAACAACAGCCTACGAAAAACGCGGTATTGCTGTTAACGTACCCGAATGGGTTCCTGCAAACTGTATTCAGTGTAACCAGTGTTCTTATGTTTGTCCTCACGCTGCCATCCGTCCGTTCCTTTTAACCGACGAAGAAGCTGCAAAAGCACCAAAAGGCACTGAACTTATTCAGGGTATCGGCGGAACAAAACCATTCAAATTCAGGATGCAGGTTAGCGTTCTCGACTGCACCGGTTGTGGAAACTGTGTGGATGTTTGTCCGTCAAAAACAAAAGCCCTGGTTATGAAACCCCTCGGATCACAGGAAGCCGAAATCGAAAGATGGGAATTCATGCACCATCAGGTTGGTTACAAAGATACCATTGTTGACAAATATCAATCTGTTAAAAACTCACAGTTTGCTCAGCCATTATTTGAATTTTCAGGTGCCTGCGCAGGTTGTGGTGAAACTCCATACATCAAGGCTGTAACTCAGCTATTTGGTGAAAGAATGATTGTTGCCAACGCTACAGGTTGTTCTTCAATTTATGGTGGTTCTGCTCCTGCAACTCCTTACTGCCCCAGCAGGAAAAACGGTCATGGACCCGCATGGGCCAATTCACTTTTCGAAGACAATGCCGAATACGGCTTTGGTATCGGATTGGGAGTTTCTGCCATGAGAAACAGGATTCAGGATCGTATGGTTAAAGGAATGGAATCCGGAATTTCTGCCGAAGTGAAAACTCTTTTCAAAGAATGGATCGACAATAAACTGAATGCAGAAAAAACCATTGAAATTTCCAATAAACTGATTCCGTTATTGAAAAAAGAAAATGATCCGATTGCAAAGGAAATACTTTCTCTTGAACAGTATCTGGTTAAAAAATCAATCTGGATTGTTGGTGGTGACGGATGGGCTTATGACATCGGATATGGCGGACTTGACCATGTTATTGCTTCCGGCGAAGATGTAAACATTCTTGTTCTTGATACCGAAGTGTACTCCAATACCGGTGGTCAGGCATCCAAATCAACTCCGGTTGGTGCAGTTGCCAAATTCGCTGCTTCAGGTATGAAAACCCGTAAAAAAGACCTTGGTGCCATGGCCATGACTTATGGTTATGTTTATGTTGCTCAGGTTGCCATGGGTTCAAGCCAGAATCAGTTCTTCAAAGCCATTAAAGAAGCTGAAGCTTATCCGGGACCATCTCTTGTTATTGCTTATGCTCCTTGTATTGCTCACGGTCTGAAAGCCGGAATGGGCGCTACCCAGCAGGAAGAAGTCAGGGCAGTTGAAGCAGGATATTGGCACAATTATCGTTACAATCCACTATTGGAAAACGAAGGAAAAAATCCATTCGTTCTTGACTCAAAAGAACCCGATTGGACAAAATTCCAGGCATTCCTTGCAAGCGAAGTGCGTTATTCATCATTGAAAAAAGCATTCCCTGCCGAAGCTGAAAAACTCTTCACCATTGCAGAAAAAGATGCAAAATGGAGATACAACAACTATGTTAGTCTGGCTAACAGACAGTATTAATATTTTACTGAGTATATTAAAAACCCGCGGGAAACTGCGGGTTTTTTTGTTTTGGTATTATTTTAACAAACACAATTTATCTTTTTCGTAATATTGAGAAAAAAAACAATGATTAGATTTTTTGTAATAATATTTGCTCTCTCCTTTACATACTGTATTGCACAAAAACCTGCAAAGAAATCTGCTCTGGAGAAAAAGGCCGATAAAATCCACAATAAAATTCTTACCCTCGACTCGCATACCGACACACCTCTTAGGTTTCTCGATCAGGAATTTAATATCAGCAAAAACAATGGGAAAAACGGTAAAATTGATTTTCCCCGAATGAAAGAAGGTGGTTTGGATGCTGCATTTTTTGCCGTATTTTTAAGTCAGAAAGCCCGTACCGATGAGGAAAATAAAAAAGCCATTGAAAAAGCCGGAACTATTTTTGATGCCATTTACCGTGAAATTCAGAAATATCCCGATATGGGTGAAATTGCTTTTACCCCCCGTGATGCATATCGTCTGAAAAAAGAAGGAAAAAGTGCAGTGTATATTGGAATTGAAAACGGCTATGCCATTGGCCATGATACCTCGCTTTTAAAAAAATATTTTGACACGGGAGCCCGTTACATGACCTTGTGTCACTCTAAAAACAACGACATCTGCGATTCGGCCAATGATACAATTGAGCATGGTGGTTTAAGCAAATTCGGTGCGGTTGTGGTTAAGGAAATGAATAAACTGGGAATGATCATTGACATTTCCCATGCTTCTGACTCATCATTTTATGATGTGATAAAACTTTCAACAAAACCCATCATTGCTTCACATTCATGTTCGCGTGCCATTTGTGATAATAAACGTAATATGTCAGATGACATGCTCATCAAATTGAAAGAAAATGGCGGTGTAATTCAGATGTGCATCCTCAGCGATTATGTGAAAGCCATCCCGCAAGACCCGGCACGGGATTCGGCAGAAATGGCACTGCGCGAGAAATACAAAGGATTTAAAAACTTGTCCGAAGAACAATACAAACAGGTAATTAAGGAATGGTATGCTCTGGATGAGCTTTATCCACAGGTGCTTGCTACTGTAAAAGACGTAGTTGACCACATTGATCATATTGTAAAGGTGGCCGGAATTGACCATGTGGGAATAGGAACCGATTTTGACGGGGGCGGCGGTGTTGAAGATTGCAATGATGCCAGCATGATGAAGAATATTACCATCGAACTGCTCAGACGAGGCTACTCAGAAAAAGATATTCAGAAAATCTGGTCAGGCAATTTCATGCGGGTGTTTAATGAGGTTTTGTATGGAACAGGTCCTTGAAAAGCTGAAATGGCAAAACAAACCCCAAACCCATAACCTATAACCTATAACCATCTACATCCTCCTAAACAAATCCTTAATCTGCTCTTTGGTTATTTTTTGTTTCCACTGCTTTCCGAGTGCGTGATCCCACATGTGCTCGAGGTTGATGGCTGTTTGTGCCATTTTATCAAGTTTTTCTTCCGGAAGATTTTTACAAATGTCTGTTGGAAGATGAATTTGATTTTTCTCCATCATTTTTCGGAAGTCGGCAACATGCTCACCGTAATAATCCTCAAGTTGGTTAAAGGCAATACAGCCGGCAATTCCATGATGGGTTCCCAGCACGTAAGATAATCCGTAACCCAGGGCATGGCATACGCCAACCTGACTGTAGGTCAGACTCAATCCGCCCATATAACTTGCAACCATTAATAATTCATCTGCCTCAAGTCCGGGTTCCATTTCAAGAAAAACTTTTCTGCACATTTCAAGTGATTTTTCAGCAAAGGCATCACTGAAATGGTTTTTCCATGTTCCGCTTACCGATTCAACGGCATGGATGTAGCAATCCATTCCGGTGTAAAACCGTTGATCAAGTGGGGCACCCTGTGTGAGTTCAGGATCGAGCAATATTTGATTCGGAACAGTATAATCGCATTTGATGCCAAGCTTTTTCTCCGGTCCGGTCAACACCGCAGTCATAGAAACTTCTGCCCCGGTTCCTGCCAGTGTAGGAATGCAAACATTGTAAATCCCGGGATTTTTTATCAGATCAAGTCCCTGATATTGTGCCGATGATCCTTCATTGGTAACCATCATTGAAATGGCTTTTGAATAATCAATAACACTGCCGCCGCCGATTCCGATAATTCCTGCAGGAAGTTTTCTGTTTTTCGCAATGATTTCATCCCTGATGCGGTCAACTTCCTTTGTTTTGGGCTCATCGGTGGTATCAATCCAGATAATGTAATCTGAACTTTTTAAAGAAATACGTTTTGCCAAAGGATTGTTTTCAAAGACCTTATCTATCAGATATACCATATAATCGTCAGACGATTTTCTTTTTTTATCAAGAATTTCTTCGAGATGGTTAAAGCAACCTTTGCCAAAAGCAAAATTGTCAACGCTTTTAAAATTCCGGAAGTCGTAAATCATATCTTAGAGATTATTCTTAAATACATTATAAAGTTTGTCACCAATTTCCTTAAACTGTTGTTCCGTCCAGCCCACTTTTACCTGAAATGAAATCAGTCTGCTAACCACATCATAAGAAGTTTTTAGATCGAGGTTGTGGTAGTCCTGGTGTTTAAACATGGTTACCGGTAATTTGCCCGGTGATTTCAGGTCTTTAAGATGTCCCCAGTTTTTAATAAAATGGTAATTGTTGTTGTACCAGTAGGCTCCGCCCACACCTTCTTTGGCCATGACGTTGCTTATTTTAAAAGCAGTTTCGGCATCAGGCAGGAAAAATGAAAGGAAAGTGGCAGAGTCGCCTGCTTCGTCAAAATGTTTTCTGAAGGTAATTTGGGGAAACTGCTTCAAAATATCTTTCAGATATTTTTTATTTTTTCTCTGGGTTTCAAGAATGTGATCTATTTTTCTGAATTGAGCCAGACCGACTGCTGCATGGAGTTCTGAAATGCGATAGTTGAACCCAAGGTTCGGATGGTCTTCCATGCCACGGTTATCGCCCACGTGATTGTGTCCGTGATCGGCCCAGGTATGGATAATTTCAAACTTCTTATCGTCATTGGTAATTACAGCGCCGCCTTCACCGCAGGTAATGATTTTAAAGAAATCAAAGGAAAAACTGCCAACGGCACCAAAAGTTCCGGCGTATTTGCCTTTATAACTTGAAGTCATTGCCTGGGCTGTGTCTTCAATCAGTATGATGTTTTTGCTGTCACAAAGTTCTTTAATGCCAATGATATCGGCCATGGCACCACACATATGGACTAAAAGAACAGCCTTTGTGTTTGGAGTTAATACTTTTTGGATTCCGTTAACCGACAGACACATGGTTTCGTCAATATCAGCAAAAACAGGCACGGCGCCTGCCATTAAAACGGCCTCGATGGTTGCAAGAAAAGTAAAAGGCGGAACAATCACCTCATCGCCAACTCCAATGCCGCATGCAGCAAGGGAAATAGCAACACCGGCACTGCCGCTTGAGCATAAAAGGGCATGTTTTACGCCGTGATAGGCAGCAAGTTCCTTTTCAAATTCACGGGCTTTCCAGATACCTTTTCTTTCAGCATCGTGGTTGTAACGGAACAGGATTCCGGTTTCCATAACATCCTGAACTTCTTTGCGTTCTTCATTTCCAAACAATTCAAATCCGGGCATATCAGCAAATTTTAAATGAAATATATGGCGAAATTACACACAATAATGTGAAACGGCAAATTTAAGTAGACAAAGACTTTTTAATCTAATTCTTCCTTTTTAAAGATATTGCTTATGCCTTTTCCGAACTTCTGAACAGTCTGAATACCCTTGCTAAAAGATTCAGAAGAAATATTTTCATACTGTTCTCTTATATGATGGGAGGTATGCTGCTGTGGATAAATTGCAATTCGGCTGTTATCAGGGAAATACTTCTCAATTTTGGATGGCAGGTTCTCCAAAATTGAGATATAAGAAGCAGCCCCTTTTCTGGCCGAAGAAAGAATTATCAAGTCATCGGGGCGAATATGTCTGGAGATGATAAAAAAGTCATCCCATTCATTAAAATGGACAAAATTTACTGAAGTAGTGTTTTTATTTACTTTATTCTTATTTTTAATTGTTTCTTCAGTAAGGGCGTTGCAATGAAAATAAATAGTTTTACTAAGTTCCTGGCCAAAATCAATGATTTTATTAAACCAGATATCGAATCCGTTTTCCTTTTCACCATAAGGAGGTATGATAACAACGATCTTTTTTATTGAAATTATTGGTTTTTCAAATGAGCAAATAAAAATAGTTTTATCAGTTCCATTAATAATATTATCAACTTTTTCTCCGATCAGTTTTTCAATCATTCCTGCTTTTTGAGGCCAACCCATAATAATTATATCGGCCATTATTTCACGTGATGTTCTTAATATTCCGGAAGATGGATTATGGTCAATAGTAGTAATGATTTTTACTTTGGTTTCTGATGCAGAAGCTTGATTAACAAACTTTTCCAATTCATCACGTGCCGCAGCCATATTTATCTCTGCCTGTTCGTTATTTGGGACAACAGATAGAATTGAAACCGGATTGACAGATTTTTTTTCTTTTATCAGAATAGCCCAGTCCAATAATTTCTCAAAATTATGAAAGTTTGCTATGGGCAACATAATGTTTTCAGACTTTGAAATAGGGCTTATTTCATATATACCTCCTTTACGGTCTGAGGAAAGAACTATTTTTTTTGCAGATCTTTCGGTAATGAAGGATGCAATAATACAGGTTATCAGGATAAGAATAATAGTCCCATTAAGTACACTTTTATCCAAAATACCTCTTTCGTGTGCCAGCAGAATTATTGCCAGTGATGCAGCAGCATGAGAACTACTTAATCCGAAAATCAGGTTTCTTTGATTTACTGAATATTTAAAAAGCAATTGTGTAAGAAATGCAGCAAGCCATTTGCCTGTGAGGGCAGCTATTGTAAAGGCACCGGCAATAATCCATTCCATCGGCCCGTTTAAGAGAAAACTCAAATCAACAATCATTCCTACAGAAATCAGGAAAAATGGGATGAATAGTGCATTCCCAATAAATTCGATTCTGTTCATTAATGCTGAGGACTGAGGAATAAGTGAGTTTAGGGCCAAACCGGCAACAAAAGCTCCGATAATAGCTTCAAAGCCTGCGATTTCAGCTAAAAATGCAGCTAAAAAAACTACTGAAAGCACATAAATATAATGTGAGTGTTTTTCACTTTCGAGTTTTTTGAAAAACCACTTAGATATCCTTGGAACAATGTAGAACATTATTACCAAAAAAAATGCTAAGGAAACAGCCATTCTAATCCAATACTCCTGATTCAAAGTTCCCTGATTGTTCTGCATAATAATTGCAAAAATCACAAGGACTGCTGTATCTGCAATAATGGTTCCTCCAACAGTTATTGGAACTGCTTGATTTTTTGTAAGGCCTAATTTACTAACAATAGGGTAAGCAACAAGCGTTCGCGTTGCAAACATTATCGAAATAATAAAACTGGCATTAAAGTCAAAATCGAGCAAATAGTAACAAACAGGAAAGCCTGTAAAGATTGGAAATATGAAAGTCAAAAATCCGAAAAGGATACTTCTGTTTCGTGTTGCTTTAAATTCATTTAAATTAAGATCCAAACCGGCAATGAAAATTATATATATCATTCCGAAAAATGAAAAAAGCTGTACAAATGAATTATTTTCAAGAAAATTTAATCCATGCGGACCAAATATAACTCCGGATAAAATGAGTCCGATTATTCCAGGTATGTTAAATCTTTTTAGAACAATGGGTGCAAGCAGAATGATAAAAAAGATAAGGGAAAAAACCAAAACCGGTTCTTGTAGCGGTGTGGTAAACTTTTCCTTTATGAGTTCAAAAAAATCATTCATAAAACAACAGCAGATCTTACATTAAAATTGATTCAGTATTATCCTTTTCATCATCCGAAAACAAATAAACTTTTAATGATTACGTAAAAGTGCAGATTTTGTTAATGAATTCCGAATTTTAATTATATTTTTTCAATCATGAAAATTCAAATAAGTAATTTTGAAAAAAAAGGTTGCAATGATAATTAAAAAAATACACGATTTTTATTGCCGAATTATTTTTGCTGACAATCTTGTTTCTGCTGAAAAAAGCTGAATTGTCAGGCGTTGAAATTATGCCGATTGTATATGAAGAACTGAGGAAAATAGAAAAGAAATACAATCTTAAAATAATTTTGTAACCATTTTTTTGTAAATTAGTATACTCAAAACCCACTGAGATGTTTAATTAAAATAAACGGTTGCGAAAGTGGGCGCGAACGTTTTTAAGGAATTTACTATGAAACATTTACGTATTTTAGCAATTACTGCAGTTACTGCATTTATTCTTTCATCATGCGGTTCAGGATGGTCTTCAAGCGATAAAGAAGAATTCTTGAAATCATGTAAATCAGGATTCGGTGAAGCAGCCGGAATGGATGGTGAAAAATATTGCGAATGTATGCTCGGCAAACTCGAAGGCAAATACAGCAATCCCGAAGACGCCCAGAAAAATATGGACGCCAAGGAAATGCAGGATTGGGCAGTTGAATGCTTAAAATAAAAAAAAAAGACCCGTTGTTAAGCGGGTCTTTTTTTATCTTTTTAATAAATAATTCCCAAAAAATATATTTTAATAATTTATTTGCGGTATTTTTGCAAGATACTGCCCGCTAAACTATTGTTTAACAGCAAAAAACGGATGACATTAAGCGGGCCCCATCCGGGTTTTGTAAATTAATTAACTAAAATGAAAAAATTGAAATTTCTGGCATTGTCTGTTATACTGGTAGCCGGACTTGCTTTCGTTGCTTGTAATGATAAAAAGGACGAAAAAAAATCTGATGACGGTAAAAAAACAGAAGAAACAACAAATGAAGATGAAGTAACAAAAGATGAAGAAGCATCAACAGGTGGCGCATGGAGCGAATTTGAACGCACTCAGTTTCTGAAATCTTGTGTTGAAAGTTTTAACCAGTCAAGCGGTGGCCTTGATGGTGAAAAATACTGCAGCTGCATGCTCGAAAAACTGGAAAGCAAGTACGGCAGTGCAATTGAAGTTCAGAATAATATGGACAATCAGGAAATGCAGGATTGGGCATTGGATTGCCTTAAATAATAAAAAAAAAGGCTGTCTTTTTAAGACAGCCTTTTTTTTTATGCAGTTAATTCATCGTAGTTTATCGCATAATTAATATCCCCTCTTTCATCATACCATACCCAGGTTCCAATTCTGATCCCGTCACGGTATTCCCCAACAGCCTTTTTTGTACCCGTTTTGTAATAATTCATATAATCACCTTCCTTGATTCCGTTTTTGTAATTCTCTACATACTTGATGTTGCCGTTTTTATACAGAATTACAACCTTCCCGGAATAAAGATTGCCTTTTTGCTCCTTGTTGATCACCTGAGCATTCTCAGTCTTCTTTTCATCCTTTTTTTCATCGGATTTTTTTTCCTCGGAACAGGAAAAGAAAATAAAAGGTAAAGCTAAAAGTAATACTAGTTTCTTCATCTTTTTCAATTTTTGGTTAAGTATCAGTCAGTCAAATGTAAAAAATTTGTTAAAAATATCAAAATTAATCATCAAATTTTTATCAAACGTCAAAAAATAATTGTTAATGCTCTTATTAGTCAATAAAATTAACACTTTCGTCAAACCTGTTTTTGACAAATTGTTGCTTTTGTTCCCATGATTGTCAATTATCGCGATTGATTAATTAAGACTTATGCTTATTTTTGAAGAAAAAATAACATGAGAATTCTGTTTTTCACTTTTTTGCTGAGCCTGATCGCTCTTGTTTCTTCTTCCCAGCATCTAAATATCCTTATTAGCAATATCAATGACCCCGAGGAACCTTCAATCATGTTTGATCCCGAAAACCCTCAGTTTATGGTGGCCGGAGCAAATCTGAATAATGTCTATTATTCCAATGATTACGGGTATTCATGGCTGCCAAATATTCTTGAATCCGACTCCTTTGGCGTTTGGGGCGATCCGGTGATTGCTGTGGATACTGCCGGTGACTTTTATTTCCTCCACCTGTCAAATCCGGTTACCGGCTCATGGATCGATCGCATCGTTTGTCAAAAATCTACAGATAAGGGAATTACCTGGAATAATGGATCTTACATGGGTTTGAATGGAACAAAAGCTCAGGATAAACAATGGATTTCAATTGACCGCTCAAATAATAATATGTACGTTACCTGGACTCAATTCGACGAATATGGCTCGGCCGATTATTCCGACTCAAGTTCAATAATGTTCTCAAAATCACTTGATGCCGGAACAACCTGGTCGCCGGCCAAAAGAATTAATAAACTAAACGGCGATTGTATTGACGATGACTTTACCGTCGAAGGCGCTGTTCCCGCTGTTGGTCCGGATGGCCAAATTTATGTTGGATGGGTCGGACCCGAGGGAATTATGTTCGATCGGTCTTTTGACCAGGGCGAAACATGGCTCGAATCGGATATTCTGGTTTCGGATTTTCCCGGGGGATGGACTTTTAACGTTCCGGGAATCTACAGATGCAACGGATTACCTGTAACTGTCTGCGATACAAGCAACAGTGCATATAGGGGAAATATCTACATTAACTGGGCCGATCAACGAAACGGAACCGATGATACCGATATCTGGATGGCGAAATCATCCGATGGCGGAAATACATGGTCGGCTCCAATCAGGGTAAATGACGATGAGCCGGGTAAACACCAGTTTTTTACCTGGACGGCCATCGATCAGGCAAACGGATATATTTATGTGGTGTTTTACGACCGCAGAAACTATTCTGATACTAAAACTGATGTCTATATGGCCAGATCAACAGATGGCGGCGAAACGTTTACCAATTTTGTGATTTCTGACTCCCCGTTTTCTCCAAACCCGGCTGTTTTTTTCGGCGATTACACCAATATTTTTGCCTATAATGATATCGTCAGACCAATCTGGACACGCCTTTCAGGATCCAGTCTGAGCGTCCTCACTGCCATCATTGATGTGAACGCTGTTGAAAGTGCTCAGCCCGAAACCTACGGGTTCAATCTGGACCAGAATTACCCAAACCCGTTTGATGACCAGACTTTTTTTTCCTTCAAATTGCATAAAAGGATGAATGTTAGTCTGAAAGTATTTGATCTTTATGGTAAATTAATTGCCACAATTGTTGACAACAGTGAGCTGGATTATGGAAAATACAAGTTCGGATTTAATTTCCGTGATTACAACCTGCCTTCGGGCGTGTATTATTTTAGTCTGGTTTCAGATGAAAAAACACTTATCAGAAAAATGATCATTCAAAGATAATGGTAACCTACAATCATATAAGTGAAATCGAAAGGGCTGCCGCTCGTTTTATTGAATTGACAGATTCAGCAAAAGTCATTGCCTTTTACGGTGAAATGGGTGCCGGAAAAACCACTTTCATCAGGGAAATTTGCCGGCAATACGGAGTTGTGGATGAGGTGAACAGTCCGACTTTCTCCATTGTCAATGAATACCATACCGCTCAGGGTGAAATTTTCTACCATTTTGATTTTTACCGCATTAAAAACCTGACCGAAGCTTTTGATCTGGGATATGAAGAGTATTTTTACAGCGGAAACAAATGCTTCATCGAATGGCCCGAAAAAGCCGAGCAACTGCTGCCCGCTGATTGCTTGCGTGTGAAAATTATCCCCGACGGCAACAAAAGGGATATCGTTTTCTGAAAAACAGCAAATTATTTGTTGTATTTTTACTCCTGCTTTTTTATACCTGAATTTATGAGAAAATTATTTTTTGTTGCTGTTCTGGTGGCTATTGTTTCATCGGCTGGTGCACAAGACAGAGTGAAAGACCAGGTTTTTACCCTGAAGAAAATTGACATCAAATCGCCTGAGAAAAGTATAACGCGCGGACTGGGTGTAAATATCGACTGTAAAATAGAATTCAAACTGGCTTTTGATGATTTTTTTCACAATACCTATAAAATTGTTCCGGTTGTAAAAGACACTGAAGGCAATATATTACTCCAAAATGATGATTTGGCCGGATTCATCCATACCGATGACCGATCTGACAATGCCGATGAGGTAAATTTATTTTTACCTTTCAAATTGCTGCGACTCGAAAAAGGAAACCAGAAAATTGTTTTACAGCTTTTTTCAGAATATGAAGGTACAACAATGCCCGTTTTTTATGAGAAGGAAATTGGAATAACTGTACCGGAATTTTACCGGTACGAAGATCAGGAAATAACCATATCGGGCTTAAATGCAAAAGTTCTTGAGCAAGACGGAATCAAAGGTATTGATGTAAGTTTTACAGCCTGTTATACTTTTCCTTCCGAAAAAATTGACGGATCCGAAAAAGGAGCCGAGCGGTTCAATTATTTCTTTTATGCAACCATAAAGAATGAAAAATATCCTTTTGCTCTTATTGTAAATAAAAAGCCATCAGATTATTATAACACAGGATGGAGCCCATATTTATCACAGCCCGCAATTGAACCCGGATTCAAACAGGCCTGCAGTATTTTTATTCCGCTTAGCAAACTCAACCTGTTGCAGGGATCTTATAATCTGGAAATTAACCTGGCTGCCACAGATTTTGACTGTGTATACCACTTTCCTGATCTTGGTAAAACCTCTCTGAAAGTTGAAATTCCTGAAATTTTTATATCTGAATTCCAGGTCAGAAACGTGAAAATTGCCAGTGGTGAATATGATATTGCAGCAAAAAATATTCCCATAATAAATATTTTTGCCGGTGGAAAGAAAAACAGGGGCAAAGGTTACCCGGATGTCATGTGGAAAATTGTTCAGGGCCGCGAGAGCGTTTATAAATCAGCACTCAGCCGAAATTCCTTCGTCGGATACGATGATACCTGCTTTGTGAAAGGTTTTGACTCCGATCCATTGTCTTTTGTTGCCATTGATTTTGATGCAGTGGGCAATGACGATGAACTCGGACGCTATGATATCCAAACCAAAAAAGGCGAATTTGAAAAGCTCCTTACCGCTTATTCCAATGAGAATATGATAAATCTTGATATGAAATATATTAAGACAGTTATTCCGGCCATTTCTCAAAGAAACTACAAAACGGAACAAATCAAAAAATCAGGAACATCAGGATTTTCTGAGAAATTTGAGTTTGTTGCTGAAAACGGGACCAAGGGACTAAACCTGAGTTTTACTCTGGTTGACAGCACCGGCAAAACAATCAACTCTGAATATTATTCATTGTTTCATTACAGGCCTGAATTTAAAGCACTTAAAAATTTTGAAAAATCTGAAGGGGAATTTCATATTCCGTATTATTGTGTTCCCCGGGGTTTAAAACCTGCCGTGAACATCATAAGCAAAACAGGTGGAATGGTGCTTGAAACATTTGCAGATCAACAGTTCGTCCTGCCGCAAAAAGTTGACGATATTAAGTTTAACGATACACTCAGAAAGTTAACAAAGAAGGACGGGCTTGCGGGTTTTGAACTGATCTCTGTTCCCATTGTCCCTGAAGGATATGATAACCAGATTGCAAAAGCCGGTATGGATATAAGTTGCCAAATCAGAGAACAGGGAACCGACAGTTTGATTTTAAATCAAAAATATGATATTCCGGATGATACCCTCGCGTTTTTTAAACCATGGTATCAGATGTCCGGTATAAATGAGATCAGCATCAATGTTTATGACAAAGCTTTTTTCCCATTTAACGGGTTAACCGTTGGGGAACAAACAACGGGTTATACAATGGAAATTCCGGCTCTTAATTCAATACAAATAAGCAGTTTTGAATGCAAGCCCCGAAAAATGAAGAAAGATTATCAGGGAGTTTATCTGCAAATATTGCACGGGAAAAATGTTATCAGGTTTTCACACACAATGGATCCTTATAAAAAGCAGACATGGATTGATTACCATCCGGCCAGCATCGTACACCACCCCGATGATGATATTTTATTCCTGCTTCATGGTCTTGACAATAACGGGAAAGACCAGATCATTGGCGTATGGAAGTTTTCGGGTAAAGCTATTCCGGAAAATAAAACTGAAATAAAACTCAGGAATACAGATTTTGCAAAGAAATGCAAATTCATTTATACCAAAAACATGGTTGTAAAATAACCTCGGCTTTAAAAACCGGGGTTATTAAACCTGATGGAGTTTTATTGTCTCAAGTCCCTTTTCAACCCTTTTGATTGTTTCGTCCCTGCCAATCATCGACATGATGGTAAGAAGGTCAGGTCCCATTCCGCTGCCCACGATAGTGAGGCGCAGCGCATTCATTACCTGTCCGAATCCGATTTGGTTGGTTTCAAGATATTTTTTCAGTTCTTCTTCCATTTCATTGCGGTTTTCAAAACTGATACCGCTCAGGAATTTCAGAATATTTTTCAGTATTTCAGGGGTTTCTTCTTTCCATTTTTTCTTAACCACATTTTCATCATAGCTTTCGGGAGCCTGGAAAAAGAAGAAGGACTGTTCCCAAAGTTCATGAACAAAGTTGACACGTTCTTTAACCAGAGCCACTACCTCGGCAACCATCATCTTTCCCGCATTTATTCCTTTGCCCTGAAGATAAGGGAGATAAAGATCAGCAAGCTCCTCATTTGTTTTTTTCTGCAGATATTGGTTGTTGAACCATTTTGCTTTTTCGGGATCGAAACGGGCGCCTGATTTATTGACTCTCTCGAGTGAGAAAAGTTTTATCATTTCCTCGAGGGTAAATATTTCCTGTTCTGTTCCGGGGTTCCAGCCAAGCAGAGCAAGCATATTAATAAATGCGTCGTTAAAATAACCATCTTCGCGGTATCCGCGGGCAGTTTCACCGTATGGCCAGTATATTGGAAAAACGGGAAATCCGAGTTTATCGCCATCGCGCTTGCTCAGTTTGCCGTTTCCTGTTGGTTTTAAGAGCAAAGGAAGGTGGGCAAACTGCGGCATGGTATTTTCCCAGCCAAAAGCTCTGTAAAGCGAAACATGGAGTGGGAGAGAAGGGAGCCATTCTTCGCCCCTGATCACATGAGAAATTTCCATGAGATGATCATCCACAATGTTGGCCAGATGGTAAGTGGGCATGCCATCCGATTTAAAAAGCACCTTATCATCAACCGTTGAGGAGGTGACTTTAACTTCGCCGCGGATGATATCCTGCATGATAATTACCGAATTTTCTGGCATTTTAAAACGGATCACATAATGCTCACCCGAAGCCAGGCGCTTTTCGGTTTCATCCTTTGAAAAAGCCAGAGAGTTTTTCAGAGATTTTCTGATGGAAGAATCGTAGGTGAAAGTTTTCTTTTCGGCCTCATACTTTGCCCTCAGGTCATCAAGTTCCTGAGGCGTATCAAAAGCAAAATAAGCATTGTCTGAAGCAATAAGCTGGTCGGCATATTGTTTATAGATGGCTTTTCTTTCACTCTGGCGGTACGGACCATATTTTCCCCCTTCAGAAACACCTTCATCAAACTGCAGTTTGCACCACTGAAGTGATTCTATGATATATTCTTCGGCACCCGGCACGTAGCGTGTCTGGTCGGTATCTTCGATACGCAAAATAAAATCACCATTGTATTTTTTGGCAAACAGGTAATTAAACAAAGCAGTTCTTACTCCGCCCATGTGCAGCGGACCAGTTGGACTTGGGGCAAAGCGCACCCTTACTTTTCTTTCAGACATTTTTTATTGTTTTTTGCAAAGATAGGATTAAATGATAAAAAGAACAAGGTAACCCGGAAGGGTTACCTTGTTCTTTTTATCAACCTCATTATTTTTTTCACTCCACCAGTACCTTTTCCGTTACCTCGAATTCATTAGTACAAATTTTTACAAAATAAACCCCCGATGGCAATCCCGAAACATCCATCATAAACTCACTGCCTTTTTCCGACATGCTTTGTATTGGCCTGCCAAGGCAATCGTACAGGGTTATTTTGGTTGTCAATGCTGTGTTTCCGTTAAGTACAATGTTTATGGTTTCCTTTGCAGGCACCGGGTAAACAGCTATTTGGGGCTTAATTGCCGGCCCGTCTATCCCTGCCACATCGCTCCACGGCCTTTTCCATAAACCATGGTCGGTAACGGCGTATAAATAATTCCCTGCTTTTTTTATTTTAGAAACCTTTATGGGGTTAACAAACCCTTCGTTAAAATCCTGAAAAGTTGTTGTTGTGTCATACGACACACACGCCCCACTATCGGTGCTAAGCAGCAAATACCCATCCTCACATATCAAATCGCGTATTTCACTTTGCCAGTAATTGGGAACGTTCTGGAATGTTTCGCCGTTGTTGTAAGATTTTTTCATCCCCCATTGGCCTGCAATTATCAGAATATTGTCTGTAACTTTTGTTATTGCCCTGATTATTGGATTAAAAGGTGGAATTTCCCGGTAAATTTCTGTCCATGTATCACCGTTATCTGTTGAGCGCAGTAAAATACCATCGGAGTCCCCTGTTGTCCCAGGCCAATCGTCACTGCTCAAATAAAACTCATCGTTTCTGAAGTATGCACAAAATGCATAAAATGAACCTTCAGGAAGAATTAATGGGATAATCTCTCCAGTAAAAAAATTGTAGCGCCAGTTTTCAGTTCCAATCAAAGTATCTCCAATCGTATATAAATATTCCTTGTTTCTGAAAAGCTTGTAACAACCAGGACAAATATCATTGTAAAGATTCCAAGTTAAACCATTGTCTGTACTAAAGCATAATTCTCTATGATGAGTAGTACAGAAAATCGTGTCTTCATATGATTCAATAGATGAAACCCCATAGGCGTCAAAAGCAGCATAGCTTACAAAAGTAAAAGTATCAGCATTCTCACAATTAACCTTTATTCCTTTTGGGTCACTGTATTTTGAAACAAAAACGCAAGGATCTTTATAATGGATAACATCGTTTGATTGAATTGAGCTATCGACAATTGTCCATTGTCCTATCAATTGCAGAGAGGATAATATGGATATAAATAAAAAGAATTTTGTTTTCATGATTATTCCTCCCATGGGTAAAATAATTTATCAATCAATCCTTGCGGAATTTCATCTGCGGGTGACCTTTTAGGAGGCAGCCACCAGTTTAAAACAGGGACAAAGCAGTTTGTAATTTCTGCACTCATAATACCACCGGGTTCAACTAAAAAACCATGCATGAAAATAGTTGATAATATTTTATGTGTTCTTCTCATTCAATCAAAACCCTCTTAGTAACCCTAAAATCATCTTTTACTACGGTTACAAAATAAACCCCCGTATTTAGTCCCGAAACATCCATCTGAAACTCACTGCCTTTTTCCGACATGCTTTGTATTGGCCTGCCAAGGCAATCGTACAGGGTTATTTTAGTTAGCAATGCTGTGTTTCCGTTAAGTACAATGTTAATGGTTTCCTTTGCAGGCACCGGGTAAACAGCTATTTGGGGCTTAATTGCCGGCCCGTTTATTCCCGCCACATCGCTCCACGGCCTTTTCCATAAACCATGGTCGGTAACGGCGTATAAATAATTCCCTGCTTTTTTTATTTTAGAAACCTTTATGGGGTTAACAAACCCTTCGTTAAAATCCTGAAAAGTTGTTGTTGTGTCATACGACACACACGCCCCACTATCGGTGCTAAGCAGCAAATACCCATCCTCACATATCAAATCGCGAATCTCACTTTGCCAGTAATTGGGAACGTTCTGGAATGTTTCGCCGTTGTTGTAAGATCTTTTCATCCCCCATTGGCCTGCGATAACCAGAATGTTATCCGTTACTTTTGTTATTGCTCTGATTGTTGGATTAAAAGGTGGAATTTCCCTGCAAATTTCTGTCCATGTATCACCGTTATCAGTCGAAAGCAATAGGATACCATCAAAGCCATCTGGGGTTGAACCTGGCCAGTCGTCACTGCTCAGATAAAACTCATCGTTTCTAAAGTATGCATAAAATGCATCAGATGAACCCTCAGGAAGAATTATTGGATTTATTTCACCTGTCAATAAATTATAACGCCAATAATCTGTAATTGGAAGCGAATCACTAAGCATAAACAAATACTCATTATGTCTTATTAAGCGACGACAATGTGGAATACTGCCATTATACTCACTCCAGTTTATTCCATTATCGAGACTATATAAAAAATTATAATCATTGGTTGAACAAAATAAAGTATCATAATATGACTCAAATGAAGAAATGCCCCAAGTATCAAAAGCCTCGTAACTTACAAATGTAAAAGTATCAGCATCATTGCAATTGTAAATTAATCCTTTTGGGTCAGAATATTTTGATACAAAAACACAAGGTTCTTTATAATGAATATCAACAAATTCTGAAATAGAACTGTCCACTATACTCCATTGTCCTATCAATTGCAGAGAGGATAATATGGATATAAATAAAAAGAATTTTGTTTTCATGATTATTCCTCCCATGGGTAAAATAATTTATCAATCAATCCTTGCGGAATTTCATCTTCAGGTGACGTTTTTGTAGGCAGCCACCAGTTTAAAACAGGGACAAAGCAGTTTGTAATTTCTGCACTCATGGCGCCTCCCGGCTCAACAGAAAAACCCTGGTTAAATTCAATATATTCTGCAGCCTTAAAACTGACATTTTCGGCATTGTTTACAATGGCAGTACACCCACTTCCGCCAATGGAAACATCATTGACTATTGAATTGTCATAGGTGGCAGCGCTAAAATTACATGTAATACTGCTGTCGCAATTGGCCCGTGGTTGCCAAACTTTTACATAATCAATTTCATAATCATAGGGTAAAAGCGTATACTGTATTGGTAAATACAAGTTTGTTGGTAAATTAACATCTAAAATAATGCTTAAAGGAACCATTTCCGAAGGGTGGTTTGTTGAAGTAAAATAAAGCACATTGTCAACATAGTATTTTATTTCAGTGGGTGTCCACAAGGCAGCAAAAGTATGAAATTCCGTAAAGGAAATACCATCAACGAATTCTTGTCCCATTGATGTCAGGTGTTCTTCAGTGCAATACTTGAAGTGAGAGCAACATGAATACCTGTGCTTATCTCCAATGGGGAATGAAGGGCCTAAATTTTCTTCTTTAAAAAGAAACTCAAAAACATCAATTTCGCTGTAACAAATACCTCCGGCACTATCTGGGTTTTCATACAGCCAAAAATTTGGCCCGACCCCATAATTGGTTTCATCTGCCTCAAGGTAGGGCAACCGGCAGCGAACCTCAAAGTACCCATATTTAAAACGGTAGTTTGACCTGAGCCATGCTGCTGAGGTATAATAAAATTCATGCATCCCCCAGGTACTGTCGCAACCGCTGTATGAATAAATTGTATTTGTGTCCCTTTGGGTCCTTATTGTTAATTTTCCGGTGCCGGTAGTATCAAATAAAATATTGCTGTTATCTTTTGTCCTGTGGGTTTGAAAAGGTGGTAAACAGGAATCACGTTTATGATCGTAAACTTCATATGTATTGCACCTCCAGTCAGCTTGGTTAAAATTAATTGCATTTATTCCAAGGCTGTCAAACTCCTCATTAAACACCAACTGCCATGTTGGGTCTTCTGATGGGTGCTGTGCAAATGCTTTTGGTATGGTTATCAAACATAACATGATAACAAATATACCACTTATTATAAAGGTTTTATATGTTTTCATGGCTTTTTATTTTGAAATGATCATGCGTTTGGTGTCAAATTCTTTCCCGTCAATGACCAGACTGTAATGATACATACCTGGGGTAAACTCCGTATTGCTTATGATAAGGGTATTTGCACCTTTTCCTGCTTCATAGGTTTTTAAGAGCTTGCCGGTCATGTCAAAAACCATGACTTGGGCACTGTTTGCATCAGGATTTACAGAATAATCAATGGCTGTTTGGTCGCTGAAAGGATTGGGCCTGTTTTGTTTCAGGTAAACCTTTGAGTTTTCAATTGATGGTGTATCATCTGTTCCTATGCTTTGCGATTTAATTATTATGTCATTGCTACAGCAATCGGAAACCCTCTGCTCAAGTGTTTCTATCTGCGTTTGCTGTTCTTTGATGGCTTCGATCAACAGCCCAATAAAATTTTGATAGGCAACATATTTATAGCCATCCGGTTGGGTTGAAACCAGTTCAGGTACAACTTCTTCAACTTCCTGAGCAATAACACCAATCTCAACAGGTTTTGCCTCACCCGAAATTATTGTCATTGTATCTGCTTCATCGGCCAGCACATCGGCTTTTCTTTGAAAAGTAACGCCCCTGAGGTTTTTTACCTTCTCCAATGCCCCTTCAATATCCTGTATGTTTTCTTTGAAACTTATGTCTGACCCGGTATAGTATGCCGAAGCATATACACTTCCTGTTCCGAGAACATAAAAAGTGCCTGAACCATTGTACTTCACAATATACATTTTTGAAGTTCCAACATTGGCATACGATTGGAAAGTCATGGCATAACTGTTTTCATCGGTATTTTTGAATTCAACTTTTCCGTAATTGTCAATTTTCAGTCTTTCATAACTCCCTGTTGAAAACCCTAATACATCTGCCCCTGTATGGTACATGCCTGTATTTTGATCTCCATAGAAAGTATAATCCGGACCTGATGGGGATGAATAATTGGTATTTCCTTTGATCAATGCACAGGTTGTAAAGGAAGTACTTCCTGCAAATGTTGCATAACTTCCGGTAAACAAGTGGTTTGCATTATCTATTTTATATCTTTCATTGCCACCGGTTGAAAAACTCAACTTATCTTCCCCTGGATGATAAATACCAGTGTTTAGATCGCCCCAGAATGTAAAATCCGGTGCTGAATGAGAGGAATACCCTGTGTTCCCTTTGACCAAGGCACAGGTTGTAAATGTTGTGCCGCTTGTAAAAGCTGTGTAATCTCCTTTGATCAAATGGCTTACCCACACACTTCCGGGATCAGTCGTACTCCCAATCGAAACTTTTCCTCCGGAAAACACCTTGATTTGAGCGTTACAAACCTGTAGCATAATAACAAATGCTACCAAAAACAAAAATGATTTTTTCATAGCTGTAAATTATTTTTCTCCCTGTTGTCCCTCTCAAGGACGGTTTATAAAACGAAAAAGCGTGGGACTGTAACTGTATCCGTCTCTGAGGTATCGCCAAACACCCACAACTACAGATAAGTAAAGCCCACGCCATGACGTGAGCGTTTCACTTATTATTCATGTAGTTGTATAGAAAATTGGCGATTTTCAGAAACAAGAATAAAAGCTAACGCTTTATACTATTAAAAGAACAACTTGATCTAATATAATATTAAAATCATTTAGTTAAACAAAATAAACAAAAAACAATGCAAAAAGCAAGTAATCTACAAAAAATCACGGTTATTACCTGCAAAACCCCTGTCAAATCAACCTAATGCCATTTTCATAAAATCGCAAAATAATTTTACCATAATCAAAAATATTCCAAGGTATTGAAAAGTTTAATATTCCGCAGTAATATTTTAATATACCGCAGTAATTGTTTTATGCGACAGTGTAATTATAAATAGCGCCGCAGTAATAGTTTATTGCGGCAATGTAAATGTGAATTGCGGCAATGTAAATATCAATTGCTTCAACGTAATTGTTAAATGCGCCAAAGGAATATTTAATCGCGCCAATGTAAATTGTAAATGCGCTAATGTAATTATTGAATGCGTCAATGTAAATATTATTTGCGGCACAGAAATAGCCAATTGCGCCGAGGGTGTTTAGGATGTGTTGAGGGTTTAAATAAGTGCGCCATAAAAACAACAAATTCATTCGGCGAATCCATAAATAGAACCACAAACAGTTACAAATGAAATAATAATAAAGAAGTATTTGAAACAGTCCCGATAACCATAATACCAATTTTACAATAGCATTATGTGCCCGAATTTTTATTCGGCATTAATACTCGAAATGCATTACACAATAATTAGTCAATGGACTATTTTATAATTCATTTCGGTACAAAACAAAAAAGGCAACCCCAAAGAGTTGCCTTTTTTATAAATATGTGCGAATAACTAAATCAATCCCAGTTTATGTTTTTCGCCAATAACTTTAAGCATATCCTGTGTCATGGCATCTAGGTTGAATGATGGTTTCCATCCCCATTCGTTTCTTGCTGCAGTATCATCTACTGAATCGGGCCATGAATCGGCGATTGCCTGACGGAAATCGGGTTTGTATTCGATCTGGAAGTTAGGCATGTATTTTCTGATTGAATCGGCCATCTCGGCAACTGAGAAACTCATAGCGCCAACGTTGAAATCACTGTGGTGTTTCAATTTTGAAAAATCGGCCTGCATTAAATCAACGGTTGCTTTAAGACAGTCGGGCATGTACATCATAGGCAAACGGGTATCTTCTTTTACAAAGCATGTGTATTTACCGTGTTTTACAGCTTCAAAATAAATTGCTACAGCGTAGTCGGTAGTACCGCCACCTGGCAAAGTTTCATTGCTGATGATACCGGGGTATCTCAAACCTCTTACATCAAGGTTGTATTTTCTTACATAATAATCGGCCAAAAGTTCACCGGCAACTTTGGTAACACCGTACATGGTGGTGGGTTTCAGAACGGTTTCCTGTGGAGCTTTATCCAGCGGGGTTCCCGGACCAAATACTGCGATTGAAGAAGGAACAAGTACCTGTTTCATCTGCATTTCGCGGGCAACTTCCAAAACATTGATCAAACCGTTCATATTAACATCCCATGCAAGCATTGGGTTTTGTTCGCCAACAGCAGAAAGAATTGCAGCCATGTTTACGATACAGTCCACACCGTATTTTTTACATACATTGTATAAATCTTCACGGTTAGTGGTGTCAAAAAATTCAAACGGACCTGATTCTTTAACCTTGTCTGATGGAAGGGTTTTTCTTGTAGAAGCGATAACATTTTCGTTTCCGTAAACGTTTCTTAAAGTCATGGTCAGTTCAGAACCAATCTGACCAACAGCACCGATTATTAATATTTTCTTCATTTTGAAAATTTATTTGTGTTAATACTGTTAATGGATAGCAAAAGTAATTGATTTAATGTAAATAAAGTACGTTGAAAATATGATTTTACAACATGAAAATTCATGATAAATGTAATTGTACAATTATGGGTTAAAAAAAAGGAACCCCAATTGGAATTCCCTTTAATGTAGTTCAGGTTTTGTTATCTAATGATGAATCTTTTCTGATAAATTTTGTCATTTGAGGTGCCAACAATAAAATAAGTACCCGAAGGAAGGTTTTGTCCGGGATCAACTGCCTCAAGTACATCCCCCGAAAGATCTGTGAACAGAACTTTTGAGTAAAGAATTCTGCCTGTTATATCGTTAACAACCACCAAAACTTCTTTCTCAGGGTCCAGACCGGTAAGGTTCAAATTTATTTTCTCTACGGCATCAATCGGATTGGGGTAAACAATCATTTCTCCCCCGGTGACAAATGAATTATTGAAAACTGCCAATTGTGATACAGTGGTTGTACCGTCAAAATCGGTTTGTCTGAGCCGGTAGTAGCTTAATCCATCGGATGGTTCGTTGTCAGTTACTGCATAATGAAGAATTTCACTGCTGTTTCCGGCACCTTTTACAGTTGTGACCACATAAAAAATTACTCCGTCAGTTGTTTTTTCTATTGTAAAAAAGTCGTTGTTAATTTCGGTGAGTGTTGCCCACTCGATAATGGCTTCATTGTTGTTGCCGGTAAGCACTTCAAGACTGAGCAGTTCAATGGGCAAGGCAGTTGGAACTGTTGAATGCGGGGGGATTGAGCTGTTCGGACTGATTCCGAATGTAGTGCCTGTTCCGGTAAATGTATCGGCAGAGATTGATCCTGAACCAATAATAATACCTCCATTACCATTGTAAAATTCTCCGGTAACCGAAACGGAGCCATCAACAATCACATCATCGCTGTTGTTCATGTTGGTAAAATCATTCAGAACATTTGTTACAGAGGTGCTGTAGAGATTTGCAAAAGACCCGTTGTAAAATATCAGGTCATAAATTTCAAGAGTACCGTATGAATTAAAGGTAGCACCACCTCTTATTTCAAGATTCTTGGTAGGGCCTGAAAGGGTAGCACCTGCCATAATGGTTAATGTGCCTCTGGCAGAAAAATTTATATCAAGGGTCATGTCTTCATCAATATAAATGATATCAGAGGCGCCCGGAGTGGTTCCGCAAGGTGCGCCCCCAAGAGTATATGACCAATAGCCTCCATTGCTCCATGTTCCGGAGTTTCCTAACCCATCTCTGACTGAGTAAAAAGTTGCCCCGTTAACAATGTAGGTTATTGATATTAAAAGTATTATTATATATATTTTTTTCATAAAATCTAGTTTAAGTAGTACTACGGTTTTTGTACGTATATATACCTAACAAGTTCCGTAAAAAAACCTTATTATTGACAAAATTTCAAAAAACGACCATTAAGTCTGTTTTTTACTTGATGGATATTTTTTATGAAATTAATAACAGATGAAGTGATGAAAAGTTCATGTGAATTTTTTTGTAAGGATACTATATTGTGGTTGTGATTATAGGTTGGGAGGTCCCAAGTCGGAAAGTCCCAAGTCGGGAGACTTGGGACAGCGTGACAGCGTGTCGATGAAATTTATTTGGACAGTAGTGATATGTTTTATAAACTACTGATATAAATCATGTTTGGCTGTATGGGTACATTTAATTGATAAAAATATTATAACTTTGGTCGCTATTTTTAATATTAACTTTAAAAGAAAAGATATGTACACACGTGTTCAGGAACATCTGCAGAAAGAACTTGCAGCCATCAGGGAAGCAGGACTTTACAAAAATGAAAGAGTTATTGTTAGTCCACAAGGTGCCGACATCAAAGTAAGCACTGGTCAAGAAGTTTTAAATTTCTGTGCAAACAATTATCTGGGATTGTCAAACAATCCTAAACTTGTAAAAGCTGCAAAAGAAGCATTGGATACTCATGGCTACGGAATGTCATCTGTTAGATTTATCTGCGGAACTCAGGATCTTCACAAGAAACTTGAGCAAAAAGTTGCTGATTTTTTCGGAACTGAAGACACCATTTTATATGCTGCATGTTTTGATTCAAATGGCGGTGTTTTCGAACCCCTTTTCCTTGAAGAAGATGCTATTATTTCCGATTCACTGAACCACGCTTCGATTATTGACGGTGTCAGGTTAAGTAAAGCAGTAAGATACCGTTACAACAACGCTGATATGGCTGATCTCGAAGAACAATTAAAACTTGCTCAGGCTCAGCGTTTCAGAATCATCGTTACCGATGGTGTATTTTCAATGGACGGCAACGTTGCCCCAATGGATAAAATCGTTGAACTGGCAAACAAATATGATGCAATGGTAATGGTTGACGAATGTCACTCTGCCGGTGTTGTAGGAAAAACTGGTCGTGGTGTTACCGAACTGTTTAATGTACGCGGTAAAGTTGAAATTATCACCGGTACTTTAGGAAAAGCTTTTGGTGGTGCTATTGGCGGATTTACCACAGGTAAAAAAGAAGTGATCGAACTGCTTCGTCAGAGATCAAGACCATATCTTTTCTCAAATTCAATTCCTCCATTGGTTGCTGCAGCCGGAATTAAAATGTTTGAGATGATGGACGAAACTCATGAGCTTCAGGATAAACTTCACACAAATACTGATTATTTTGTTGGAAAAATGAAAGCTGCAGGATTTGATTTAAAACCAACCAAATCTGCAATTTGTGCCGTGATGTTATATGATGCAAAACTTTCTCAGGATTTTGCAGCTAAATTACTTGCAGAAGGAATTTACGTAATTGGGTTCTATTATCCTGTTGTTGCAAAAGGACAGGCCAGAATCAGGGTTCAGCTTTCTGCTGCTCACGAAATTGCTCATCTTGATAAAGCAGTTGCTGCTTTCACCAAAGTGGGTAAAGAATTAGGTGTAATCAAATAATCAGATTATATAAAAAGAGAAAGCCGCTGATGCGGCTTTTTTTTTGCCGCTATCCGATAGTTATCGGATGCGCTAATTAAAATATATTTATAGCACATTAGCGGCAAAATTATTTGATTGTTATCCACATTTTGAATGACCGCAGTTGTTGCAGATCAAACATCCTTCCTGATAAGTGAGGTTGTGGCTTCCACATTCGGAACATTTCACTCCTGATTTTGGTTTTGCACCATCGGGAATGTATTTTTTCAATGCTCTTTCAACACCGTTTTTCCATGTATTGATGGTTTCACTGTCAAGACGCATGCCTGAAATAAGGTTGATTACATAGGGTATGGGCATACCGTGACGCAATACTCCGGATATCAATTTGGCATAGTTCCAGTATTCGTTGTTAAACATACGCGACAGGCCTTCGAAAGTGGTTTTGTAGCCATGTTTATCGATGTACTGAAAGTCGTATCTCTTATTTCCCTGATCGTCTTTTAATTTAATAATAATGCCCTTAGAAACGGTTTTTGGAATCCAAAGCACATCTTCGTCAACCATACCGGTAAATATTTCGTAGGGGCGGTCGTTCATGATTCCAACAAAAGCAATCCAGTCTTCGTTGTTGTTTTTAAATCTTACGATATCGGCTTGCAGTTCCCTTGGTCTTTTGGGAGCATCGGCAAGCATACCGGCGTCTTCGCCATGCTTTTTCTTTTCATCTTTGGCAAGCAGCACACCTGAGCGTGATCCGTCGCGGTAAACAGTAACACCTTTACAGCCACTTTCCCATGCTGTCTGGTAAACCTTTCCCACCAAATCTTCGGTGGCATTGTTAGGAAGATTTACGGTGACCGAAATGGAATGGTCAACCCATTTTTGGATCGCTCCCTGCATTTTCACCTTATTTAACCAGTCAATATCATTTGAAGTGGCTTTATAATAAGGTGATTTTTTTACCAATTCGTCAATTTGTTCATCTTCGAAATTTTTCACATTATCGGTTTCGTAGCCATTTACCTTCATCCAGGTAATGAATTTGTGATGGAACACGTTGTATTCTTCCCATGAATCACCGACCTCGTCAACAAAGGTAATTTTTGATTCTTTGTCGTTGGGGTTTACTTTCCTTCTTCTTTTATATACAGGAAGGAACACAGGCTCGATGCCGGATGTGGTTTGAGTCATCAGACTTGTTGTGCCGGTTGGGGCAATGGTAAGCAGTGCGATGTTTCTGCGGCCATATTTTGCCATATCATCATACAAGGTAGGATCGGCATCTTTCAGTCTGTTGATAAACGGATTGTTTTTTTCAAGTTGGGTGTCATAGATGGTAAACGGGCCACGTTCTTTTGCAAGAAATACGGATGATCTGTATGCTTCGATGGCAAGGGTTTTCTGAACTTCAACAGAAAAATCAACGGCATTTTCGCTGCCATAGGTTAATCCCAGGGCTGCGAGCATGTCGCCTTCGCCTGTAATTCCGATACCTGTACGACGGCCTTCTTTGGCTTTCTGACGGATATTTTCCCAAAGTTTTCTTTCGACTCTTTTTACTTCAAAATCTTCGGGGTCATTTCCTATTTTATCGAGGATTTCGTCTATTTTTTCCAGTTCGAGATCAATGATATCATCCATCATTCTTTGAGCCAGATGGGTATGTTTCTTGAAAAGTTCGAAATTGAATTTTGCTTCAGGGGTAAAAGGGTTTTCAACATATCCGTAAAGATTGATGGCAATCAAACGGCAGCTGTCATAGGGACATAAAGGAATTTCGCCGCAGGGATTTGTTGAAACAGTTTTATATCCGTATTCGGCATAGCAATCGGGAACTGATTCGCGGATCACGGTGTCCCAGAAAAGAATTCCGGGCTCAGCAGATTTCCATGCATTGTGAACGATTTTCTTCCAGAGTTTGGTGGGGTTGATTTCTTTTTTGATTTTGGGATTATCGCTGTATACCGGGTATTGCTGGATATATTGTTTTTGGTCAATGATGGCCTGCATGAAATCATCATCAATTTTAACAGATACGTTGGCGCCGGTAACTTTACCCGGAGTCATTTTAGCGTCGATGAAATTTTCTGCATCGGGGTGTTTTATTGATACGCTGAGCATGAGAGCACCACGGCGACCGTCCTGTGCCACTTCGCGTGTTGAATTGGAATAACGTTCCATGAAAGGAACGATGCCTGTGGAGGTAAGGGCAGAGTTCAGGACCGGACTTCCCGAGGGACGAATATGAGAAAGGTCGTGGCCAACGCCGCCTCTTCTTTTCATAAGTTGCACCTGTTCCTGGTCAACTTTCAGGATTCCTCCGTATGAATCTGATGGACCATCATGTCCGATAACAAAGCAGTTAGACAGTGAAGCAATTTGATTATTGTTACCAATGCCGCTCATTGGTCCACCCTGAGGAACAATATATTTAAATTCTTTGAGTAACTCAAAAAGTTCATCTTCTGAAACGGGGTTCGGGTAATTTTTTTCAATTCTTGCTATTTCACCTGCAATACGACGGTGCATATCGTCGGGTGTTAATTCAAAAATTTCTCCTTTTGAATTCTTAAGTGCATATTTATTAACCCAGACAGTAGCCGCAAGTTCGTCACCTCCAAAGTATTCGACGGACTTTCTGACTGCTTCTTCAAATGAAAAAGTCTTTTGTTGCTTTTTTTGCTCTACAGACATTTCTTCAATAAACATTTTATTTTTAGTTTTTAAGTTAATTTAAAACAACGGGTTACCTATAGGGAATACTTTCCGGATTTGGTTTTGCTAATTTAAAGATGAAATCAGTTTCAACACAATCTACTTTTCAACACGGTTATTAACAAACTTATCCGAATTAATTCCAAATACATTATATGTAAGTTAGTTACAATTGTTTTTCATGCAATGTTGATAAATCCGAATAAAATTACCCCGATTAGAAGATGTTATAACACAACAGTTAAGCTATTTTTCAACAAGATTGTGTTAAAAAGACTTTTTGGTGGTTAATAAATATCAGAACAAAATGAAGTTCAGTATTATACAAATTAATTAGAATGATTTTACGAAAAAATATATTATCAAACTAATGTTAAGTTAAGTAGAAATGATTGTTAAGATAAAATCCCTTATGGTGGTATATGTATATAGTAATCAATAAATTAGATTATAAAATAATATAAATGAAAAAGAGGTTAAACTCTGAAAATAGAAAGCGAGAAAATTGAAAAAGCAGAAAGTTCTCAGCGAATAGAAATTTTTATATCAGAACCGGGATAAAATTTAACTTTATAAATACCATTGATCCATTTTCTGTAAAAAACCATATTTTCTTTAAGTGGGCCTGTTCGGGGTTTTTGTTTAAATATCCAGAAATAGGGGATTTCAATAAATTCGCCAGAAACAGGGCTTTTATCGATTGTTTCAACTGTAACGGAAAAGGCTCGGGGCATACCTGTCCCAAAGTTACTGATTATGGATGTCCATTTTTCTTTGGGGCAGGTTTTGGTTTTCATTGTTTAGGGGTTTAGGAATTTTGGAATGTGTTTTTTATAAACGTAGAGACACAAAATGTTGTGTCTCTACGTTTATAAAATTTATTTGATATTGTGAAATACATTTGTCACATCGTCATCTTCTTCGAACCGGCCAAGAAGCTTATCGATTTTTTGCATCTGTTCTTCATTCAGTTCTTTTGTTTCCATAGGAATTCTTTCAAACTCGGCACTGACCATTTCGTATTCATTTTCCTCAATATATCTTTGGATGCTTCCGAAAGATTCAAATTCACCATATATATTAATAATGCCTTCTTCGTCTTTAAAAATTTCCTGGGCACCGTAATCAATGAGTTCAAGTTCAAGGTCATCGATATTGACGCCGGGTTTTTCATTTACTTTAAAATTGCATTTGTGTTCAAAAAGGTAATCAACACAACCGCTGGTTCCAAGTGCACCATCATATTTTGCAAAATAGGAGCGGACATTTGCAACTGTTCTTACCGGATTATCGGTGGCGGTTTCAACCAGAATGGCTACTCCGTATGGGCCGTATCCTTCGTAAACAATCTCGCTGTAATTTCCCTCATCTTTGTTGGTGGCCTTTTTTATTGCTCTTTCGATGGTATCTTTTGGCATATTGGCTGCCTTGGCATTTTGCAGCAAAATCCTGAATCTGGAGTTCGATGAAGGATCTGGTCCGCCCGCTTTAATAGCAATGGTTATTTCCTTACCAATTTTGGTAAAGGTTTTGGACATATTGCCCCATCTTTTTAGTTTTCTTGCTTTCCTGTATTCAAATGCACGTCCCATATTGATTATTTTTGAAAAGTTTTTTGATATACCGATAAAAAAAGCCGGTTTGATACCGGCTCTTTATAATGATTTTAACATTTACTGTTTTAATATTCTTTCCTGTGATCCGATTTCAGAAACAGTTGCTCCTGCACCACCATCAATTGCATAGTAATCTTTATTGTTAATGTCTCTGAACAATTTCATTTCTTTTCCTTTCAGCATTTTGATTTCGTAAACAAATGCATTTTCTCCATTTGCATAATCATTGAAATCGTCATATTTGTGATTAACGGTTATTAATGGTTGTTCAACACCGTTTATCTCATTTAAAGTAACAGTGGTTTCAGTTTCGGTTGTTTTCTTTGATTCAATAACAACAGAAATTCTTTCCTTGTTTTTCCAAAGTTTTTCAACGCTTCCCATGAAGTTCCAGGTTCCTTTTAAGGTTATCAGGGTAACAGTTGTAATGGTTGTGGTTCTTTCCCAAACATCGGTTACGTTTTCAACCTGTTCGTCAATAATTCTATATTCAAGAATTTCTTCGAAAGTACCATCTTTTTCAAAGGTTACTTTTGACTGAAGAACTTCTCCGCCATCTTCACTGGCACCTACTGTTACGATGGTGTCATGGTCTGAATTTATAGATTCCGTAGTAATGTCAATGTTTGCACCACTAATAATAAAATCGGTCTTTGTAGTTACACCTTCCTGATCAAGATAGGTGGTTAAAACTTTATCGCTGTTAATAGTCCATTCACCGGCAACCCTTTGTTTTCTTGATTGAATTGAAAAGAAGGGATCTTCTTCACCTTTCTTGCAACTGTCAAATACAAAGAGTGTTGAAGTTACTATTAGTGCCAGGAGTAAACTTGATAGTTTTTTCATATTATTTACAGTTTAATTTTAATTTGCTTCAATGTCTGCAAATATAATTAAATTATTAACAATTAGTAAAAAATATTTAAAATTATAGGTGACTTATTTATTTTTTGTAAATAAATTGATTGTCAAACTGGTGTTGATGTTAAAGGATTTTGAGTTTTTTTGCAATAGTGTAATGAATGGATTTTTGTGCTTTCATAACTTCGTCTGATAAAATACAGGTATAAATTACAAGTACGCATAGGGTTCCATTCCACCCTATGCGGTTACAATTTCAGGGCGTTGCCCTTGCTGCATCTGAGTTTAAGGTCTGAAAGACCGATTTGTAATACCACAGGGTGAAGCATTGTGAATTAAAAAAGATTTTTACGCATAGGGTTCCATTCCATTCCACCCCATGCGATTACAATTCCAGGGCGTTGCCCTTGCTGCATCTGAGTTTAAGGTCTGAAAGACCGATTTGTAATACCACAGGGTGAAGCATTGTAAAAAAATCAATATGAACATTTGAAATTAGTATTTTGTTATCATTTTTGGTTGAACTGGTATTTTATTAATAAGTGGTGTTTCGACCAAAATAGTTAAATTTGTAAAAAAAGACAGCATGATTTCTTTCGAAAACACAGAAATTGCTTTCAGGATCAGAACTGATTATGCGCTCAAAAGGGCCCGCATACTTTTTCAGCTTGTATCAAGTAATTTTCTTGTGAAAACAGGCAAAGAGCTTACAGCATTCTGTATCGAATTCGGGATTCCTGTAAATTGGATCATCAAACCAACCATTTTTAGTCATTTTTGTGGTGGCGAGAACCTTACCGAATGTGTTTCGGCGGTGAAATCCCTTGCCGATTACAAGGTTAAATCAATTCTTGATTTTTCGGTTGAAGGAAAGGAAAGCGAAGCGGATATTTCAGCTGCAATGGAGGAAACGCTCAGATCCATTCAAAATGCTTCAGGCAACAACAACATTCCTTTTGCAGTTTTTAAACCCACTGCTTTCTGCAAAAAATCATTACTGGAGAAAATTTCTTCCGGTATCCTTTTAAGTGATGATGAAAATAATCAAGCCAGCCTTTTTGAAAGGCGCATTGAAATTTTATGTGAAACGGCATCTAAAAACAATGTTCCTGTGTTGATTGATGCCGAGGATTATTGTTTTCAGGAAGCCATTGACCGGGTTGTGGAAAAAATGATGATGAAATATAACAGGGAAAAGGCTGTGGTATTTAATACCTTGCAGATGTACCGGAAAGACAGGATTTTGTTTTTGAAAAAATCAATTGAACATGCCCGGGGAAACAAATATTTTGCCGGTTTTAAATTTGTCAGGGGGGCATACATGGAAAGGGAAAGAGACCGTGCCCAAAAACTTGGATACCCATCGCCAATTCATGACACAAAAGCCGATACCGACAGCGCATACAATCTTGCTCTTAAAATTGCTTTTGATCACCTTGATTTTGTTTCTATATTTGCAGGTACGCACAATGAAGAAAGTTGCAGGTATCTTTGTGCGCTAATGAAGGAGAAAGGAATTGAAAACGCACATCCGAAAATATTCTTTTCCCAGCTATACGGAATGAGCGACCATATCAGCTTTAACCTGGCTCATCTTGGCTACAATGTTGCCAAATACGTTCCTTATGGTCCGGTTAAACATGTCCTGCCCTACCTAATACGCAGGGCCGAAGAAAACACTTCGGTAAAGGGACAAACAGGAAGGGAGCTGGGAATGATACTGACAGAAATGAAAAGAAGAAAAAAATAAAATATTGTAAATATGACAATCGAAAACAGAAAAAGTATTATCAGGTGGAAATTAAACAGGTTTATTATGGCAGTGGTTGCATTGTTACTTGTTTCACTTGTTGTGACAAATTTTATTAAATCTCCTTTTGAATCGGTTTCAAAGGTCGGATTGGTTTTTATTTTTATTTCACCTTATTTATTTTATTATATTTTGTTTTTCGCCAGAAATGTTAATTACGTGAAAATTGACATTACACCCGAAGGTGTTTTTGTGAAATACAGCTCGCTGTTCCCGGGTTCAGTTCGCAGAGCCATTGAAATCAAGGGTGGTTCATTTTATAAAGCTGAATTTACCACTTCTTTACTTGGATTACGGCGCAACATGGTTTTATATCAAAAAACAAAAAGCGGTGTGGCAAAATATCCTCCGATAAACATAACCGGTTTAAACGAAAAGGATTTTGACAAACTTGTTTCCTTGTTCAAAGCACAATAAATGAAAAGCTCCGGCCTGATTTTTCTTATCATTATTCTTTCTGTTTCACATTTGACAGCGCAGAATTCTGTTTCAGATCTTCAACTGCTGAAAAATGCAGATTTTGAAAACAAGAAATTTGAAAGAAAAAAAACAGAATGGATGTTTAAGGATGCCCCCAACGGGTTTGTTAAGTACAATCCTGTTAGTCTGATGCTTGGAGGAATGATGTTTTTTTATCAATCCTCAATTTCTCCCCAGTTCTTTGCGAATTGCCTGTATAATCCAACCTGTTCTGAATTTTCAAAAAAACTGGTTAAACGTTATGGGATTTTTAAGGGCGTTTTTCTCACTGCAGATCGGCTTACCCGATGCAACAGCTTTTCGGCCCGCAATATTGCTCCCGGAAAAAAGGACCGGGTTTCGGGAAAGGTGAATGAAACTCCGGATATTTACAAATCTAAAAGCAAAAAATCATATACTAACAGGTGATCCGATGAAAATCAGGGTATTGCTTTTATTGTTGTTTTCCCGCTTTCTGCTTTGTGCTCAGGAAAACTGTCCTGATTTTTTATTTGTAAACCATCTTGTTAATTTGCGCGATTACAGGCTTGCACTGGAAGTTCTAAAGGAAAAGAACAGTTCGTGTGGGCTGACAGACTCGGTTAATTTCCTAAAAGCAGTTTGCCATTATAACCTGAAAGAGTTTGAACATTCAACAAGTTATTTTAGTAAAATAGGAAGAAATTCAAATCTATATAATGCTTCTGTTTTTTATTCATCAGATAATTATATTACACTAAAAAAGTATGACCAGTCTTTGTTGCTTCTTGAAAATTACACCAGCAACAGTCTTAAAATGAATGAACTGGCCCGGTTTGAACTGGCGGGAATATCACTTCTTGAGCGCAATCCCGCGGGTTTTGAAAAGTACCGACAGGAATTTACCGGCTTGCATGAAGATTTTTCAAATGAAGAAAAAATTCTGACCGAATGCCATACCCGGTTTCTGGAGTTTAAGCCAAAATCGAAGCTGGCTGCCGGAGTATTATCTGCTCTGATTCCGGGTGCCGGAAAAGCCTATTCGGGAAAATGGGGCGAGGGATTGTCGGCGTTTTTTATTGTCGGTACCCTTGGTCTTGTTACTGCCGAAAATTATTTTAAAAGAGGAATTGATAACCCTAAGACCATTATTGCGGGTGGATTTTTTACGGTTTTTTATGTGGGAAACATCTGGGGCAGTGTTCTTAGTATTGAAAGATACAGAAATGATTTTTATGAATCGCAGGATAATATTATCAGGGCTTCTCTGCATATTCCTCTTAGCAGGATTTTCAGGTAGGGCTCAAAAATATTCTATTTCAAAAGCCGACAGCTTGTTTGCTGCCGGAAGGGATTCTGCTGCTTTGTTGCAATACGAGGCCTGTTGTTTTTACGGGAGTTCAAAAAGTGAAAAAACCACTGCTCTTTTTAATAAATCTCTGGTATATAAAAAACTCGGTTATTATGAGCAATCAGTTTTTACGCTGAAAAGACTGCTGAAGTTTAACCCCGAAGTAAATCTGAAAACGGAAATATATTATGAACTGGCACTGAATCAATATCTTGGCGGTTTGTTTGGTGAATCTTTAATTTCAGTTGATTCATTGAGAATATTTGAAAATAACAATCTTTCTGAAGAAGCAAGTCTGATTGAAATTTTTGCTCTTAATGAATTGGGCGGGTATGTGAAATCGTCAAAACTTGCGGAAGAATTTGTGAATCGCTTTATTCCGGACAAACAAAAGGACTCAGTGATGCTGGCTGTAAAAGCGCATTGGAATGAAAAAAACTTTCCCCGTTTAAAAAACCAAAAAACAGCAATGATCCTTTCAAGGATTGTTCCGGGCAGTGGACAAATTTATGCGGGATATACATTTGAAGGAGTTTTCAATTTGCTGCTTCAGTCGGCCTGTTTAACTTATGGAATATTTGAATTTTGGCATGGATACTACCTTACCGGATATGTGGGCGGAATATCCCTGTTTACAAAATTTTATATTGGTGGTCCCGGTCGTGCCCGTTTTTTAGTACAGAAAACAAATTACCGAAGGACTAAATCATTTAATGACAGGGCAGTAGATCTGCTAATTAGAAAATAAACTAAAATGTTGCACAAATTGGTTTTAAAAAGTGCAGATAATTTTCCTATCTTTAGAGCAGTAAAAAGAATAAAAATGACAGTCAATGCCCGAAAATATTTATTGCTGCTTTTTATTTGTCTGGTTACATTAGCAGCAAATGCGCAGATTAATTTAGGCAATATCAAAGTTCAAAAGATTTCTTCTGAAAACAAAAAACTTGTAAAGGGACTTTCCCAGAATTCTATTTATTGCATACTTCAGGACAGCAAAGGGTATATGTGGTTTGGCACATGGGACGGACTGAATATGTATGATGGCTATAATTTCAGGGTGTTTAAAGCAGGAATGACTGAAGCGTATGCAAAGCTGTCGAATCAAACAATCCAATCACTCTTTGAAGACAATGAGGGATTGATTTGGGTGGGAACAAGCAAAGGGATAAACAGTTATAACAGAAAGACAGGAAAATTCAACTCGAAATTCAGCATCGGAAATAATGATCGGGATCTGCTTAAAGATACCATCTGGTGCATTAATCAGGATAACAAGGGATATATTTGGCTGGGTACAAATTTTGGTCTGCTCAGACTCAATAAGAAAGGAGGGGAATTATCCAGGATCATCCATAGTGATAATGATCCAAACTCTCTTAAAGACAATTCCGTTTTATGTATTTTTAAAGATAATACAGGGATATTTTGGATTGGATCAGAAAATGGATTAGACCGGTTTGATCCCGAAAAAATGAAAATTTCTTCTTATACCGATGTTCCTGAAAAAAATTACAGTCTGAAAAATATTGCCGTCAAATCAATTTGCGAAGACGACAATGGGTTTATTTGGGTGGGAACAAGCAAAGGATTGTATAAGCTACACAAAGAAAACGGAATAGTCGAAAAATACTCAGTCAGTGAAGGAAATATTAATGGTTTGTCAAATGACAACATCAGTTCATTGGCCTTTGATCCCAGAAATTATTTGTGGATTGGAACCCGGGGAGGAGGGGTGAATATTCTGGATTTAAACACACAGTCTTTTTTGTTTCTGAACAGAGACTCAAAAGAAAATGTGCCTTCCGGGAATTTTATCAGTTCAATTTTTATTGATCATGCCGGAATTGTTTGGGTTGGAACAGATTTTAGCGGAGTAAGCAAAGTGGATATTGATGCTTTCAGGTTTGTACATTTTAAAAAGGCAAATGACGAAACAGGATTGAACTCTGAAGTAGCATGGGGTTTGTGCGAGGATAAACAGGGAAAAATATGGATATGTACTGATGCGGGAATGAATATTTTTGACAGAAAAACGCTTCGTTTTGAGACGCTTAAAAAAATTCCGGGAAACTCAAATTCTCTTGCCAGCAATAGTGCAAGGTTTGCGATGTGCGATTCAAAGGGAAACATCTGGATTGGAACATTTGACAATGGACTTGATAAGTATATTCCTTCTGAAAAAAGATTTATCCATTATAATATATGGTCTTCTGAAACGGCAAAAATCAACAACAACACCATCTGGTGTGTCTATGAATGCAGTAAAGGTTATATCTGGATTGGAACAAACAATGGGTTTCACAGGCTCGATCCCGAAAGCAATAAAATCAAAACTTGGGTAAATGACCCCGAAAACCCAAAAAGTCTGAGCAACAATACGGTGTTTGGGGTTTATGAGGATGAGAGCGGTATTCTTTGGCTTTCGACCTACAAAGGGGTAAATAAACTTGATCCGAAAACAGGCATGATAGACCGAATAGTCAAAGGAAAAGCCGGAAAAAAATCGTTTGAGCTTGAAGGAGTTTTTGCAGTTTACAAAAGTGCCGATGGATTATTTTGGTTTTCAACCATAGGCGGTGGTCTGGTGAAATATGATCCTCAGAAAAATCTGTATCAGATTTATGATGAAAAAAACGGACTTTCGAACAATGTGGTGTATTGCACTTTGGATGATGGACTTGGCAACCTTTGGCTTACAACAAATTATGGTGTTTCAAAGTTCAATATGAAAAGCGAAACATTTTTGAATTATGATGCAGAAGACGGCATTCAAAGTAATGAGTTTAACGGAGGATCTTACCTGATTACCCATGACGGATATTTTGTGATCGGCGGTATGGGCGGGTTCAATATTTTTAATCCCAAAAATGTCAGAAAAAACCTTAAAATTCCGCCCATTGTTATAACCTCCGTAAAAGTCTTTAATGAAGAAATTCCACTTGAGGTCAATGATGGAAGTGTGATAGAACTGTCATATGATCAGAATTTTATCTCTTTTGAGTTTTCGGCCCTCGATTTTACCAATCCGGTAAAAAACAAGTATGCATACAGGCTTTCAGGTGTTGATAATGATTGGAAATACTGCAATGCCGAGCGCAGGTTTGCCGAATATAAACAGCTTGACCCGGGCACTTATACACTTACAATTATCGGATCAAACAATGACGGTGTTTGGAACAGAGATGGTATTTCGGTTACCATAATCATTGAGCCGCCCTGGTGGCAGTCGTGGACTTTCAGGATTCTGTTTTTCGGCGGACTGTCGATTATTGTTTTCTTTATTTTGTATAGCAGATACCTGGGTTTGAAACGCAAACATGAGATGGAACTTAAGGTGCTCGAAATTGAAAAGCAATTGTTTGATCACGAGAAAATGGCTTTGCGTTTGCAAATGAACCCGCATTTTATTTTCAATACCCTTAATTCAATACAGTATTTTATTCTTCAGAATGATAAATTATCATCAAACCGATATTTGTCAATGTTTTCAAAATTGATGCGAATTACCCTTGACAATTCCCAGTATAATACCATTTCGCTTCAGGATGAACTCAGTGCGCTTCAGTTATATGTTGAGCTGGAATCGCTGAGGTTTGAAGAGCGTTTCGATTTTAAATTTATCATTGATAAATCACTTGAACTGCCTGATATTAAAATTCCGTCGATGATTTTGCAACCCTATGTGGAAAATGCCATCAAGCACGGATTGATGAACAAAAGCGCCAGGGGTATGCTGACTATTGAAATTAAAAATGACAACAATAAATTGATTTGCATTGTTGAGGATGATGGGGTAGGGCGCGAAAAAGCCAGACAGATCAAGGAACAGAGAACGCAAACACATGTTTCAATGGGAACACGCATCACTGAATCAAGACTTAGTCTGATCAATTCATTGTACGGAAGCGACCTAAAAATAAAGTACGACGATTTGAAAGATGCTCAGGGTAATGGGGCCGGAACACGCGTAACCATTTATATTTCACTTGTAAAACAATCAAAAAAACAATAATATGCTTAAAGCTGTAATCATCGATGACGAACACAAAGCTGTAAAATCCATTCAGCTGATAGTTAAGGAATACTGCCATAATGTAACCATTGTTGGAGAAGCATACTCCGCTGTCGAAGGAATGCAGGTTATAAAAGAGACAAAACCCGATTTGGTTTTTTTGGATGTTGAAATGCCCCAGGGAAGCGGTTTTGAGATGCTTGAAAAAATGACCGAACGCGATTTTGACGTAATCTTCGTTACAGCATACAACCATTACGCAATAAAGGCAATAAAATTTTCTGCTGTTGATTACATACTTAAACCCATTGATATTTACGAATTGATTTCTGCGGTAAACCGTATTGATGACAAAAAGAAAAGCGGAAACACCACCAAACCTGATTACAACGTTCTGTTGGAAAATGTCAAAACAGGAAATCCTGCAAAACTGGCCATTCCAATAACTGAAGGAATTGAGTTTGTTGAGCCGAAAAACATTCTTTACATTAATGCCGACCGCAGTTATTCGGAGATTTATTTTACCGACCGAAAAAAAATGTTGGTATCTAAAAGTCTGATGGAGATTGAGGAACTACTCAGCAGTCCCGGTTTTTTCAGAATCCATAAATCACATCTCATCAACCTTGAACATGTGAAAAAATTTATCCGCACCGACGGTGGATATGTTGAAATGTCGAATGGAGATAAGATCATGATATCCAGAAGAAAAAAGGATGAGTTTATTGAAGTAATGTCCCGATATACCAAATAATACCGAAATGAATTATAAAATAGTCCATAGGCCAATTATTTTACAATTGTTATAAAATATTAATCGGGGATGGCATTTTTATAATGCTCGAAAACTTCCAGTACTTCAGTGACAAAACTGCATATTACCCAGCCTTTGCAGTATCCGTACTTTACAACTTTATCGTTGTAATATTTGGGATTTGATTTCAAAAGCATGTATTTCTCCACATTTTCGTCCCATTTATTGGGGTCAGCACCATGTTTTTTTGCCAGCTTCCGGGCGTCTTCAACATGTCCCGGACCAATGGTATAGGCAGCCAGAATGAATTTTATCAGTTCATTCTTGTCGGTAATGTCGGTGGCTGTATATTTATAAAGCCACTTGATGAATTTCATTCCGGCTTCAATGTTTTGCTCTGGGCTGGCCAGACTGTCAATGCCGTAATTAGCACCGGTTACAGGCATTATTTGCATCAATCCCATAGCTCCGGCCCATGAACGCACTGAGTTGTCAAATCGTGATTCGTGATAGATAATTGAAGCAACCAGTCGCCAGTCCCATCCAATTATTTTGCTTTTCTCCTTTATAATCTCATCATATTCAGATATTTTACCACCTTTGACGCTGTAATAATCGCTTTTTACAATGATTCTTGATTTTGGATTTCTGAAATACTTATCGTAGAGATTCTGGTATTTTTTTGTTTTTTTAAAATCCTTCATCCAGGTGTTTATGCTTGTAATGAGTGAGTCAGAACCTTTTCTTACAACCCAGCAGAGATTTTTGGGTTCACTGAGAGCCAAACTGACATCCAGATCGGGGAAATAAGTTTGATTAACCAGTGCAACATTCTCATCACATACAGTATAATCAATTGTTCCTTCGGCTACCATTTCGATCAGTTGTTCGGTTGTATATTCAGAAGTATCAGAAATGATGAGGTCAATGGCTTCCTGGGCTTCAATTTCATAAAGGCGTTCCAGGTAAGAGGAATTTCTCTGAACATAAACCGTTTTTCCATCGAGTTTGGAAATATCCCTGACTAATAGAGTATCCAGCGTCTTTTTTTTCATTTGCCGCCATCCTTCGGGTTTTTTCTGAATGAGCACCTCATGTGAAATGCTGTGCGGAATAGAAAAGTCGAAATACAGGATTCTGTCGGCTGTTTCAGTCAGGTTGGCAGCAATCAGGTCACAATCCTTACTAAAAAGAGCATTGAATTTTTCAGCCAGATTGTTGCTTGTTTTCAGCTCAAGGTCAAGTTCCATGTGGTTGGAATATTCTTTAAGCAACTCATATTGGAAGCCCATGGGCATTCCATTGTAAATGAAATAATTGGTAGAGTTGTTATCGGAATAGGCAATTAGTTTTCCACGTTTGCGAATATCAAGGAGGTCATTGCATGAATAACAGGTTTCGGGTTCTTTTTCTGAACAGGCAGAAAAGAGGATCACGAAACAAAAAAAAGCAACAACACGAACTATTTTTATCATATTCAAAAAGCAACATGAAAAGCACCGCAAGTTACAAAAAAATAAATTAATTATTTAACTCATTGATATTCAGGTTATATTAGAAAATAATCCAAAATTATTTTTTTTAAGCAAACAGTTTATGGATATAAATATTTTTATTTATCTTTGCATCCCTAACATGGTGGATGTAGCTCAGTCGGTTAGAGCATCAGATTGTGGTTCTGAGGGTCGGCGGTTCGAGCCCGCTCTTCCACCCGAAAAAACCGGTCAGAAATGGCTGGTTTTTTTTTTATAAATTATGGAAATAAATTATTTTCATTTGGATTTTCCGGTTATCGATTAGTAATCTCATCAATTTTATAATAAATTCCTGATACAGTAAAAAAATGTAATTGCAATTTTCACTGATTATTTTTTATAAAACTGATTTTTAAATCATCAAAATACACGGGATCAGTTTCAGGATTAGTTATATAAATGTCTGTTTCTCTGTAAATCATATCCGTGGGTATTTCATACTCAAGTCTGAGCAGTTCCCATCCTTTGCTGTCTTTCATAATTGGCGTAGTGTCGGAGACAAAAAAGATATTTTTTTCGCCAAAAATAACAATGCCACCTGTTTTTCCATATCTCCAAATTTCAACAATCAATGAATCACCCTTTGAATATTTATAATTGCGATAAAGAAATGCAGATTGATTTTTATTATTAAGTTTTACGGAGATATTTCCAGATCTGGATTGTTCTTTGCTTAAGGCACTTACATTTTCCAAAAATATTTCAGGATTACTGGTTATGAATAGCTTTTCCCTGGTTATTTTTTCGGCATTACAAGTAAAGGAGTTTGTTTGGTTATCAGGAAAATAAAAATATCTCTGATAAAGAGTATTTGCAGATATTATTGAACATATTAATATAAAAGCAATAATAATTGGTTTTTTGAACTTTTCAATTTTTTCCCAGGAGTTGTAAAAAAGCATAAAAAGCAATGGGAAGGCGGGAATAAAATACCTGCCTTGTATGCTGATAATATAATCGCTTCCCACGCAATCCCAGGTTAGGTGCTGAGTAATGAATATCAGAAAAAATATTAAAAACAGCCCTAGAAACATTATGATTTTATGTTTTGGTTTTACTTTTATTTTATGGTCTTTATCGGCAAGTCCGACAAAAATGATTACAAAGTAAGACAGGTATATTAGCCAGTGGGGAAGAGGCGTGTCAAGCCATCCAAAAGTTCCAATATATCCCTCGGCATACATGTCGAAGGATTTTTGAGTTGAGCTAAAAAAAACATCTAAAATGTATGTTCCATTGTCCAGAATATAAGCCAATTGTTTATGCATGTCGGCACATTTGACCAGAGTGATTCCATCCCTGAAATGTTCATTGTATTCATTGTATTGAATATAAAGTGAATTCATGGTTGATGACCAAACAAAAACACTAATAAAAGAAACAGCAAATAATAAACAGGTTTGAATGATGTATTTTTTCTTGCTGCCGAATTTTTTTCGGGGAATAATAAAATACAATAGAATGAGTGGAGTGTAAACAACTTTTGATAATGCCAAAAATATTGATAAACCTATTATAAATACTAAGTGTCTGGTTTTTATTTCTGGTTGAGAGTAGGCTGCATTCAAAATAAAGGCAATAAGGAAAAAAGATATTATATTGGTCATTACATCTGCACTTATTGAAGCATTGATAAAAAGTGACATTGGCAATAAGGCAACCAGTATGAAAAGCCATTTATAAAACGGAATTATTCTGATTGCTAAAAAGATGCAAAAAACCCAGAAAAACAGTGTAAATATTCTGGTGCAGTAAAAAAGGTACAATGGTGGCAGATTAACCGGTTTCAGCAAAAAAAGGATAAAAGCCTGTGGTAAATATGAAATTGGCGAATACATTGCTGTATTTGGTATGTCAACAAATTGTTTTTTTTCTGGATTTAGTGGTATTTCAAGTGTTTCCCTGATAACCCGAAAACTCGTTTTTGTTAGGTTGTTCCAATATAAAGATGTAAAAGGCCCGGTTGTTTTAACGAGACTTTGGGGTACAAAAGCCACCAATCGGTTATCTATTTTTTCTGATATGAGATGGCCTTCTGATATCTGGTAAGCCCTGTAAAAATGATTGTTTTCATCAGGCGATTGAAATGGAGGAGTCAGAAATACAAACAGCAATCCAAAGATCAATGCAAAGAAAGCAAAGATTGATTCAGGTCTGATTTTGATAGATGCCAGCTTGTTTAACGCTCCCATAAATTCAATAATAATTCTCTCAAAATTATTTCTAAATATAATTGAGTTTTATCCTGAATAAAACAATGAACACAATATTAAATTTAGAAAAAGAAAAGTTGATAACTAACAATTAACTCTTCAATTAATTCTGTACAAATATATAGACTTATCACCATTCTTTTTTACGAAACATAATATTGCAAAACAGTTTTGTCATAAATTATTGCTATATATTGTTAACTAGCTTTACTTCATTGCTTCATTATTTTATCTTTGAACCGGAACGAAACTTTGGACCTTTATGAAAAAGATTTTATTTGCCCTGTTTACAGGATTTATTTTCCTGAATTCCGCTTTTGGCCAACTATCAGTTTCCTTTGCGGTTACTCATCCTACCTGCTCTGGTTACAATGATGGGGCCATTGATCTCAGTATTTCGGGAGGGACTTTGCCCTACACGATACTCTGGTATCATCAGTCTGACCTGATCTCTGCTGCCGAAGATTTAAACGGATTGGTTCAGGGTGAATATATCGTTCAGGTTATTGACAGTGCCGGACTTACAATTATGGATACAGCCTGGTTGTTTCCTCCATACGAAATTTCGACCATCGACACCATTGCAGATGCTACCTGCTATAGCGGAAATGGTACCATTAACATCACTCCGTCGGGCGGAACCCCTTTTTACGTAGGAATTCTCAGTGAACTTTTGTGGGATCCTTATCTGCAGGAATATTACATTGATAGCACGCTCATGGATACTTTGATGACAAATATCGATACCACCTCGCTGATCTGGTCTGTTCCGGCCGGAAATTACATGGTTTTTATTGCGGACAACTCGGGCTTGGGGTGTGTTATTCAGAAATTTATAGTCATCAATCAGCCTTCTGCTCCACTCACTTTTAACACCACTTTTGATAATGTGACCTGCAAGGGTGGCAGTGATGGCTGGATAACCATTGTGCCTGATGGTGGCACTCCTCCCTATACATACGCCTGGTCTGGAGGACAAACCACATCATCTATTACTGCCCAGGCAGCAGGAATCTACACTTTAACCGTGATAGACGCCAACAGCTGTTCCAAAACAGAATCCATTGAAATCGAAGAGCCTTTTCAGAGTCTTCTGATTTATGAGGATGTTGCCGACGTTTCATGCCGCGACAACCACGATGGTGCAGTAACAGTGACATTGATTGAAAATGCCCTGGCTCCTTATACTTATGCGTGGTCCAATGGAACATCAGCTTCTGAAATTACCGGGCTGGATGCCGGCACCTATTCAGTAACCATCACCGATGCCAATAGCTGCCAAACCACTGAAACATATACTGTCGGATTAAATGATATTGATTGCATTGTAATTTACAATGTGGTAACTCCCGATGGAAATGGCAAAAATGATGTTTGGGAGATAAAAAATATTCACTTGTATCCCGATTGCAGTGTGGCAGTTTATAACCGTTGGGGAAAGCAGGTTTTTTCGTCCGATAAAGGATATGATAATTTATGGGATTGCACTTCCGACGGAAAACTTCTCGAAAGTGGCGATTACTATTATATTATCAATCTGAATTTTGGAAACTACCCGCCCTATACAGGTCCGGTTAAAATTTTAAAGTAATTACTAAACAGAAAAAATGAAACCCATGAAAAGGTCCTACATCATATCAACCATTATTTTCAGTATTCTCTGTTATTATGCTGGTGCACAGCAGCTCAGCACATACAAGAATTACCATCTGAACCAGTATCTAAACAATCCTGCAGCAGCCGGAACCAAGCCATACATTTTCACATCGCTGGCGTATTCTAAATACTGGTCAGGTTTTAACGGTTCGCCCAATCTGCAATCGTTTTCGGCTCATTCCATGGTGTCGGAACAGACTGCCCTTGGAGGGAAAGTGTTTTATGAAAACACCGGACTGAGTGGCCAGTTTGGAGCAGAGCTTACCTATGCCATGCATTTGAAAATGAACAGCAGTGGAACAAAGCTGGGATTTGGACTTTCGGCAGTACTTTCACAGTACAGTTTATTTAAAGATCAGTTTATTATTAAAGATATTGATGATGAGGTTATTAATAATTCGGAAAATTCAGTTATTGTTCCGGATGCCGCTTTTGGCATGAGATTATATAAGGATAATGCCTATTATATTGACTTTTCGGTGTATCAGCTTTTGAACCGCAAAGTGGATTTTCTGGCAGATAACACACTTGAAAACAAAAGGAATATGCACTTGTATTTTGGTGGTGGATATCGTTTTACTGTCAATGAAAATTTCAAACTTGAACCTTCGGTTCTTTTTAAGATGTCGGGAGGGTATAATCAATTGGATGCCGGACTGAAAGCTGAGATAAAGGAAAAAATATACGTTGGATGTTATTACTCCACCAATGATGCAATTGTTCCGTTTATTGGAATTGACAGCCGTACAGTTGCATTGGGATATTCCTACGGAATTGTTTCAGGTGATTTGGGAAATTACACCGGTGGCTCACACGAAATCATGATCATATTAAAATTAACCAATACACGCACCAGTCTTGATTAACATGCGAATTGCAGCATTTATACTGACCTTGGTTTTGTTTATTCCGTTTGCGAATGCACAAAATGAACGGGATACCCTTGAGATAAAGGAAGCGCTTAATCTTAATGGTGAGGGAGATGATTATGGTCCGGTTTTCACCGATTCCGCGACACTGTTTTTCACATCATCGCGCAGAGACCCCAAAACAGAGAAGGTGATGAAAAACAATCACAATATTTGTGTTTCAACGGTTGAAAATGATGAATTGTCTGCTCCAAACCAGGCATTTGGAATGGTTAATTCCGACAACCATGAAGCTGTGGCAGGAAGTTCGGATGACAGGCAAATACTATTTATTTACAAAGTTTTTAACGGAGGAGATATTTTTTGCATAAACAAAACAGGAGATAAATGGTCGATGCCCAAAAAGCTGCCGTTTAATTCGGCATATCATGAATCATCGGCAGTAAAATATGGTAACACCTATCTTTTTGTGAGCGACCGTCCCGGAGGCTTGGGTGGTCATGATATTTACAAACTAACAGAGGATGAGAACGGAAATTTTTCAAAACCAGAAAATGTAAGCGAATTGAACTCTGAAACAGATGAAAACCATCTTTCAATTTCAGGAGATGGAAAAACACTTTATTACTCATCAAAGGGTTTTTCATCCATGGGAGGGTACGATATTTTTATGTCAAAGCGGGTAGGGGATACCTGGTCGAAGCCTGTAAATATGGGCAGGATAATAAACTCAGGGCAAAATGACATAACCCTTACGCGTGATGCAAATGGCAAATATTGGTTTGCTTCGGACAGACCATCAGAGACAAATGGCGGATATAATATTTATTGTGCCGAAGAAAAAAAGGTAAGGAAAACCATTCCGGTTATACTTGCCGGACTGGCGCCCATTGAGGAAAATGAAACAGGAAAAATTACCCAGTTAATTAATTCGGTGGAACTTGAGGGATACAACCGTGATTTTCCGGCAAAAGTTATGGCAGATATATCAGGGGTAAAAGATTCTTTATCGGTATTTAAGGTCAAGGATTTGGCAATCAGTAGTAAGCTAAATCTTATTTCGGATCCTGAAAAGCAGGTCATTGATATAAGAATGTTGTATAAAAGAGTTGAAAATCTCACCCTGGATGAAGTAGAGGAGCAAATAGATTTTGAGCCCCGTTTTTATAAAGTTCAGGTAGGAACATTCACGCGGTTAAACAGCATTATTGAGTTTAACAAACTTTTTCCAAATTTGGGAGACAAAGTGTTGATGATATCGAACAAGGATCATACCCGTTTTCTTTTACGAGAAACATGGGAAGAGATTGGACCGGCAGCCGAGATGCAGAAAAAATGTCTTTTTGAATGGGGCGCAGTGCCGGATACTTTTATTGGAGTTTACGACGGAAAAGGAAAGAGGATTATCATATATTTTGACAAGGAAAAGGAAAACTACATTTTACTGCGGCCGGAGGATCAGTTTGAGGATATTTTTTGATATGATGTATGATGTTGAAGATGTAATTTATTCAAATCATTTTTAATTAAACATATAATTAGTTATATTTGCGAATATTCATTAATTTAATAACTAGTTATATGAAAGAGGAAATACGAGAACGGTTTTTAGAATTTGCTTCAAATATTGTTATTTTAGTTAGAGCTATGAAAAACACTTTTGAAGGAAGACATGTTTTTGGTCAATTATTCAGAGCAGGCACGTCTGCTGGTGCAAATTATGAAGAATCTCATTCAGCCGAAAGTGTAAAGGATTTTATTCATAAAAGAGGAATTGTAGAAAAAGAACTCAGGGAATCATTATTTTGGCTTGAATTAACAAAAAGAGCAAAAATTATTTCTGAAAACACAAACATTGATGATATGATTTGTGAAAACAGCGAATTACTAAAAATTATTGCAAAATCAATAATTACGATAAAACAAAGACAAACATCAGACAAATAAAAAAAACATCATACATCATACATCATACTTTATCATACATCAAAAATATTGCCTACCTTTGCAATCCTCAAAAGAAAACGTTCTTTAATTTATGGGGCTGACCTGGCTATTGACAGCTGGTAAATTGTTGTGTAAGCATGCCGAGCTAAGTATTTTAACTCGTTAAACTGAAATGCAAACCAATAATCGGCGAATCTAATTACGCGCTTGCTGCTTAATTTCACTTAGTGAATTAACTTTATTCCTTCTCTAGGAGTTGGAACGAGCTGCCTCTCAGAGCCTGCTCCCGGCTGGTTATGAATCAGAGGCACCGAAATCGCAGGGATAGTTTTGCCTGTTCCTTGGTGGCATTACGAAAACAAAAAGGATAAGGATTGATTTGGTTGCCCATTGCCGGATCCTTCACGAAAAACAAGTTTGGGATATGTATGTAGAAAGCACATGAGTTTCCTGTTTGGACCGGGGTTCGACTCCCCGCAGCTCCACATTACTAAATCGTATATGGCTTATATAAAGTTATATACGATTTTATTATTTTAAATTCAGTCCACATTCAGACCGCTTTTTAATTTTCTATTTTGCTATTATTTGGTTTTGTGATTGAATATTGTCATCATGCGTATTCAAAGGGAAGAAAAAATTCGTCATTAAGAGTAAGCCTAACAGTTTCTTACTCAATCCTTACTTCCAGTTTTGTGGATAGTTGGTCGGGTTGATATAGTATAATTTCGTTTTTCATTTATTTTGTCAACAGTTTATCGGTTAACAACCCCGAGGATATTGAAATCTTCGAAAACGCAAACCACTTTTTCCCCAAGTCCTTTAACGAAGCCCCAATGTGGTAAACTTCTTTTTTGTCGAGTATCAAAAACCGGTCATGGGATTTGGAGTAGGTTTTTAACTCTATTTTGGGATATTGAGAATTGTGTTTTTGCAGATCCAGTTGCAGTTGTTTGCTGATTTTATCGGTGTATATGGTGGCGGAGACTTTTTCTGTCCGTTTTGTAAGCATATTTAGCACACTTTCATCTATGTAGTTATCGATTAGAATAATGGATTTTTTGGCGGATTTGATTAAATCGGAAACAAAAACATAGGCATCGAAAATTTGTCCGTTGAAGAAAATTCCTTGGTTGGGGGGCAGGGAGGTGTTTATTTGTAGGTCTATGCCTTCCACCTTTTTGGCAAGGAAATCCATTCGGTCTTCGATGCGATTCATTCTGTTGTTAATGGTATATCCTTTTATTAGGTGTTCTTTTAAGATTTTGTTTGCCCATCCCGATAGCTATCGGGACGGAATTGAGTGCCTCTAATTGAGTTTACACGAAATCCCACAGAGATAATTACGTCGAGACTATAAAATGCAATTTTTCTTGAAACCTTTCTGTTTCCCTCTATTTGAACTGTTCGGAAAAACCGAACAGTTGAATCTTTTTCCAATTCCCCTGTTTTGAAAATATGGTTTATGTGTTCACTAATATTGGCTTTGCTGCCATCAAAAAGACTAACTATTTGCGCCTGATTTAGCCAAACAGTTTCATCTTCAATCCTTACTTCCAGTTTTGTGGATAGTTGGTCGGGTTGATATAGTATAAGTTCGTTTTTCATTTATTTGTCTGACAGTTTATCGGTTAACAACCCCGAGGATATTGAAATCTTCGAAAACGCAAACCACTTTTCCCCCAAATCCTTTAACGAAGCCCCAATGTGGTAAACTTCTTTTTGGTCGAGTATCAAAAACCGGTCATGGGATTTGGAGTAGGTTTTTATCTCTATTTTGGGATATTGAGAATTGTGTTTTTGCAGATCGAGTTGCAATTGTTTGCTTATTTTATCGGTGTATATGGTGGCGGAAACTTTTTCTGTCCGTTTTGTAAGCATATTTAGCACACTTTCATCTATGTAGTTATCGATTAGAATAATGGATTTTTTGGCTGATTTGATTAAATCGGAAACAAAAACATAAGCATCGAAAATTTGGCCGTTGAAGAAAATGCCTTGGCTGGGAGGCAGGGAGGTGTTTATTTGTAAATCTATGCCTTCCACCTTTTTGGCAAGGAAATCCATTCGGTCTTCGATGCGATTCATTCTGTTATTAATGGCATATCCTTTTAATAGGTATTCTTTCAAGACTTTGTTTGCCCAAATTCGGAATTGAGTTCCTTGCTTTGAATTTACCCGATAGCCCACTGAAAGGATGACATCAAGATTATAATATTCGATTTTTCTTTTTACTTTCCGGCCTGCTTCCATTTGAACTGTTGCATTTTTTGCAACAGTTGCCTCTTTGGAAAGCTCGCCTTCTTTATAAACATTACTTAAGTGTCTTGAAATAACTGATTTATCTCTATTAAAAAGTTGAGCTATTTGATTAAGAGTAAGCCAAACAGTTTCTTCCTCAACTCTTACCTCAATTCTTTCGGTAAGCTCATCGGATTGATATAGGATGATTTCATTTTTCATTTATTAACAAATAAATTATTATTAATAAATTCAAAAATAATGAAATTCACGAAAAATTTAATATTTTCCTATCAATTATTAACCTGGATTGTTTTTTGGAATAAACAAATTAGTTTATTGATATAAAAAAAAGGCTGTCTTAAAAGGCAGCCTCTTTTCTAATATTTTTTCTTCAGATTTAGTTATCTGTTCTTAATCTGATTCCGTCGGCTTTAACGGTAACAGTTTCAGTAAATTTTTTGCCTGTTACGGTAAGTTTTCTGTCAAAACGAACATTGATAAAATAATCAAGGTCGGCGTATTTTTCAATTAATGAATAATATGCGAAATCAACAGCAGGGTCCTGGGATAATGCAGCAGCATTTTTTGATTTCATTCTGGCAAAGAATCCCAATTTGGTGCTTGTTCCGCCGCCCGGAATATAAATTGAATTGAAAATTTCATTTTCGTAGAGCGATCCGGTAATCACCTCGTTTTCGCCGGGTGAAAAATACATAAATTCAGTTGTTTCTCTTGTAGAAACCAAGCCTTTTTTGTATGTGGCAGCAAATTCGGCATCAAGGGTTTTTTTACCTCCTCTTATTTTTCCGGTAACAGTATAGCTAGCTTCAAGATTTCCAACCAGGGTAAAATCCTTTTTGGAAAGGGGTTCAAAGTGAAGGGACATGTATCTTACATCTTTTGTCGAAAGCATTTTCGGTGAACAAGCAGATAAAAATACACCCATCAATATAATAGATAAATAAATATATTTTTTCATAAAATTTTATTATATTAGTTGTATTAATTCTCTGTGTTTAAGGTAACTCCTTTGGCAACAACTTTAACTTTGGTGTTGAATTTTGTAAATAAAAACATCCATTTTGAAGTATATTCCTTCTGGATTCTGATGTTTGTTAGATAATCAAAATTCGGGTTTGCTTCCAGTAACCTGTAAACTGCAATTTCAGATGCCGGATCTAATTGGTATCCGTTAATTGTACCTGATTTTCTTTCGTTTTTATTCTGTCCGATTACTTTGGCTCCTCTGATTAAACCAAGAAATGTTCTGAATTCTTGCACTTCAACTTCGGCAGTTACATCTTTTGAAAGTTTATAATCTGCTCTGGTTACTGTCATTCCGGGGAAAGGAACTGAGTTTTTGGAAGTGGTTTTTGTTGTTGAGCAAGAAATGATTGTAAAAATCAAAGATGCTCCAAAAATCATTAACGCTAATCTTTTCATTTTTTCTGTGTTTTTAATTAATACTAAAAGGTTATTTGTCATTATTCTAATACGTCTTGCAAAAGTAAAAAATAAAATTAAAAAACATTTTAAATTTTATTGGACATCTAAAAATATTTCTCATTAAAATAATACTTTATCGAAAATTCATGCAACTTATCAGTCATCATAATAGTCTTATCAAAAAATAAGCTATGAAAATTTTTATGTTATACCAATCGGCAAATCCAATTTATTCCTATCCGTCAACTGGCGGATTAAAAAATCAAAAAAAACCGACTGTTACCAAATGTTGCCAATAGCTACATTAAATATACCGGATATAACATGACCAATAATTTCTGCTTTTTTTTTATTTTTTTTGTTAAAAATATGTAGATACTAATTTTAAAATATAAAAATATGAAAACATTTTTAATAACAATTATTGTACTACTAAGTACATCTGCATTCTCACAAGTACAGATTCAATGGCAAAGATCTTTTGGCGGATCAGAAAACGAATATGCGTACACTGTGGAACAAACCGCCGATGGGGGTTTTATTACCGTTGGTTCAACTTGCTCAACCGATGGGGATGTAACCGGATACCATATTGGTGCTTCTTGGGATATCTCTGATTATTGGGTTGTTAAAACAAACCCTGCCGGATTAATCGAATGGCAAAAATGTTTTGGCGGTTTTGATAATGATGTTGCAAATGTAGTTGTGCAAACAACTGATGGGGGGTATCTTGTTGCAGGAATAACTTATTCTAATGATGGAGATGTTACAGCATATTATGGCGAAGGTGATATTTGGATATTAAAACTTGATAATTCAGGAAATATTGAATGGGAAAAAAACTATGGTGGTACTGGTGTAGATGCTTGCCAGTCTATCATTAAGGCTAACGATGGAGGTTATATTCTTGTTGGCAGTACCAGTTCATATAGTATGGATGTGGATGGAAATCATGGCGGAACGGATGCCTGGGTTTTCAAAATCAATGATTCAGGAGAAATAGTATGGCAGAAATGTTATGGTGGAAATAACACAGATGGTGTAAGAGGCATTTCATTAACAAATGATGGGAATTATTTGATTGCGGGGGGCTCAATATCCCTTGATGGAGACCTGACTGAAAACCATGGAGATGCTGATGTCTGGATATTGAAAATATCAACAACCGGTTCAATTATTTGGCAAAAAAGTCTTGGCGGAACTGAATATGATGGGGCATGTTCAGTTATTGAAACAACTGATAACGGCTATATTGTTTCAGGCTCTTCATATTCTTCAGATGGAGATGCCTCAATTAATTATGGTGGTTCAGATATCTGGGTTGTTAAGTTGGATGAATCCAGAAATATTATGTGGGAAAAAAGCTTAGGAGATACGGCTTTTGAATGGGGTGGCACAATTCTTAAAACCATTGATGGAGGATATATTTTATCAGTATCAACAAATTCAGTAACTGGTGATATCCAGGGAAATCATGGAGATCGGGACATTTGGATAATTAAACTCACCGATGATGGAGAAATGATGTGGCAGAAATGTCTTGGAGGAACAGATTTTGATTATACATATAGAATGATCAGGACAAATGACGGCGGGTATATTTTTGCGTCAAGGAGCAGTTCAAATAATTATGATGTTACCAATAACCATAGCAGCTTATCTAATTCTGATTTATGGTTGGTTAAACTTGTTGAACCAAATATTACAGGAATAGTCTATAATGATGAAAATTCAAATGGGATTCTTGACCCTGGTGAGGCAGGAGTGGCAGGAAGTCTCGTAAAATTAGAACCAGGGCCGGTTTATTCTATAACTAACAATGAGGGCAATTTCATTTTTTATTCTATTCCGGATGATTATACCATTTCGAATATATTATTTCCTAATTGGGAATCAACAAGTGCGCCCGAGATTAGTTTTACTGTAGATAGTATTGGACAAGAAATTGACAATATTAGCTTTGGAGTTAAAGCAATGAATGCTGTTGAGGATGTTGCAATCCATATAAATGGAACCCTTGTCAGAGTTTCAAATCAACCCCACTTCTGGATATTTTATAAAAATATTGGAACAACAACTGCTTCAGGCTCAATACAATTTGAATTCGAAAGTTTTTTTACATACCTTAACAGTACTGTTCTGCCTGATTCACAAACAGACAGCGTTCTTATTTTTAATTATGAGCCACTTGGCCCCGGGGCTGAAAGATCAATTGTTATTGATTTCCAGTCACCAGGTACTGAACATATCTTCGATAGTTTCATAATGAGTGCATTCATAACTCCCTTAATATCAGATATTGATACAACAAATAATTATGACACTTTGCCTGATATGGTTAATGGTCCTTATGATCCAAATTACAAGACGGTTGTTCCTGTAGGTTATAATGAAGAAGGATATGTGTTACATGATCAAAGATTGTCCTATACAATAAATTTCCAAAACGTTGGAAATGATACAGCTTTTAATATAATAATCAGGGATACGCTTGATGCAGATCTTGATATTGAGACATTTCTTATTGATGCTTCAAGCCATAATGTCGAATTGGAACTTCTTGGTGGAAATGAAATGCTTTTCAGGTTTAATAATATCCTTTTACCCGATAGTACAACAAATGAGTTTGAAAGCCACGGGTTCATAAGATATTCAATTTCTCCCAAACCTGATTTACCTGATTATACTGAAGTAAACAATACAGCATATATATTCTTTGATAGCAATCCTGCCATTATTACAAATACTGTTCTTAACACTTTTATTTCGAATATTCCGGTTACGGTTCCATACAGTGAAAAACAAACAATCAATGTTACAGTTTATCCAAATCCAACAACCGGAAGCATAATGATAAATTTACCGGATGGTTCTGAAAAAATTGAAATTTATGATGGTAATCAAAAAATGCAAAGGAGTTTTGTTCCAGCTAAAAATTCTGTTGAAATCAGTACAAATGGAATGTCTGCCGGAATGTACTATGTAAAAGTATTTACATCAAAAGGAACAATAACAACTTGCTTTATAAAGCAATAATTCATTAGAAAAATGAATTTTCAAAGAATCAAAATACAGGCAAATAAAAAATACATTTGTATTTTTTAAATTGCTTTTAGCACTAAGAATTGAATTGCAGGGAAAAAATATCAGAATAAGTTAAAGTTTTTTTTAATTTTGAACTTGGCAAAGTCATTAAACAGTAAGCATATTTTAAGATTCATGAAAAAAATTCAAACATTTATCTTATGCATTATTAACCTATTTGCAATTGGTCAAATGCCCGAAGCCGGATTGGTATGCTATTATCCAATGAACGGAAATGCAAATGACTTTAGTGGAAATAATTATCACGGCATTGTAAACGGTCCGGTGTTAATTGCCGATCGCTTTGGAAACATAAACAGCGCTTATGATTTTGATGGAATAAATGATTATATTGACCTTAGCGAATTTGCCAATGAATTAAATTTTGAACAGCCTGCATCTTTTTCTTTTTGGGTAAATACATCGGCTGATATAGGAATGGCGGTATATTCAGTATCTGATGCAACCACAGGTTATAGTATCTCTATGATTGCGATTGGAAATAGTACAACTTTTACATTGACTAATGAAATCGCGATTGCTTCGCACAGACGTGACGATTCGGATATGTATATCGCCGGCTTCACCACCACAAACAGAGGTATGCTTGTTAATCAAAAATGGCATCATCTTGCATATATTTATGATGGTATTGCGGTTAAAATTTACATTGATGGTGTGTTTGTTCCCATCAGTTCAACATACGGCATCGAAAATGGCCATTATGGTAATGTCATCAATGCAGCAATTGCTGTATTGGGCACAAGATATTATTCAGGTTACGGAGCTTTCTTAAACGGTTCCCTCGACGATTTTCGCATATACAACAGGGTACTTGATTCTGATGAAGTAAATGAGCTTTTGAATGAGCCGGATTATGCCTCAGAAATAGAATCAATAAACCTGCCTGATTTCTTTATCTATCCTAATCCTGCAAGCGAATATCTGCGAATTGAAACAAACAATCCCGGTTTTACAGGAAAAATTGAAATTGCCAATGTGATGGGATCAGTTGTTTTTGAAGATATCATCGAACAACCCGAAAAGATTATTGAACTTGCTGAATTTGTAAACGGGTTTTATTTTGTCAGGATTTTTGATTATGAAATGAATGTTGTTAAGAGCAAGAAAATTTTTATTTCAAAATAACTATTATACAAAAATTAAACTATGAAAGCCTTTTTTTTATTCACAATCCTGAGTTTTTCTATTATTATAGACATCCAATCACAAACAGGATCAAATTTGAAAAACAATATTTATTCAAGTGGAGAGTTCAAACCCGTAGAAAATGATTTAAATTCCCCTAAATCTGATTGTGATACCATTGATAATTTGTATGATGGGGAGTCATTAACATACTTACATCACCCGGAATTATGGGGATATTTGCCCGGACATAACGGTGACAATATTGTAACTTATGCTGAGAAATTTGAAGGGAACACGCTGGATGCAATAACTTCAATAATTTTGCCTGTTGCCAAAGCATATTCAGCCGGAGGAACAGTTAGATTTACAATATGGGACGGAGATTCGATCCCTACAACCATTTTAGGGTATAAAGAATATAATATTGGCTATTTATTGCCAGGCTTATTCAATTATATAGAATTTTATTCTCCTATTCCGGTAAATGAATCCTTCTTCATTGGATTTGAAATATCATACGAATTTTCAGATACTTTTGCGATATACATGGCCTCTAACAGAGGTTCTTCGGGAGTCAATACCATATATTGTCAAAAATCGGGCACATGGTATCAGGCTCCTGATTTATATGATCTCCACTCTTCTCTTGCAATCAGTGTAATTGGATGTTTGACTGAAAACAAACCCATTGCACAAATTGAAGAATCAATAAAAGTGTTTCCAAATCCATCAGATGATATTATATATATTGAATTAGAATCATTCAATTTACAGAATATTGATGTGAAAGTATTAGATATTACCGGCAAAGTGGTTTGCTCAGATAATTTATCAATTAACAATGGTTTATTTAAGTTTAACCTTGAACAACTTAATACCGGGATTTATATTCTTCAACTGAAGTTAGACGAAACTTTATACAATAAACAAATTTCAATAACAAAATAACAATTGTTTTACAATCCTGCTAAAGCTGTTTCGGAAGTATGTACTTGAAATAAAATTGATCAATCTTATAGCTTCCGACACAGTTTTCAGCATAATTTCCTGATAAAAACCAGCCCCTAAAAAATTCCCATTTATTTCAATATCCTACCATTTATACCACCAAACCATCCATCCGTAACTCGCCCCATTGCTTAACATATTTTTCCTATTAACATTGTTCCTAAACGCGGATGCCGAAAAGCGGAAAGAGAGTAGGTCCAAAAAATACTATAAAATGAAAAAAAAATTAATTGTCTTTGCGTTGCTTTTGCAAGCAGGGTGGCTATTTTGCCAAAGTATAAACCAGCCGGGCATATTGCCATTGCCTTCAGGCCAATATTTAAAATTTGATCATACAAACAACTGGGCCAAGTCCATTGAAAGCCTTACACGATATGACAATTTTAACAATGTTACAACAGGGCTTCTCCCAAGTGAAGATGATTTAAGAAACGCCTTTGTAAACTGGGATTATGATGATTTAAGTTATTTTCATTACTACAGGGGACAAGCTCCCAAATTTTGCTTCAATATCCAATATGATTCAAATGGTGAAATAATTTTTTTCATCGTTGATAACAACATTTATAATGCGAATGGTATTGCTTTTTATAACAGTAGAACTTTGGAATATAATGGCGGGATGATAGATTGGTCTGAAGTTGACCCTGATTCTTACGTCCATAATGGCCCCATAACCCCCCCCCCATCATCAGGTTACACATCTCATTGGTGTACCTCAAGTATTTATGTTGTCGGGAATGAAATAGCTTGTATGGATCAAAGGCTAAGAAATATCAACCGCTGGGGAAAAGGTTGGAATAATGATGGCAGTTGGGCTTTTGATGATTCTTATTATAACCCCATATTAAGTTCTGATCTTTTGGTATTGCCTGATAACAACACCCCAAATGCTTATACCTTGGTATACATGATCCAGAACAGCAACAGCCTCGGCGCATTACCAATTTACCCCGAAGTATTTTATAGAAGAATGGTTGTCAACAGCCAAACTGAGGTCAGCATATCAGAACCTCATCCTCTTGCTTGGAGCGATGTATTATGCAATGAAAATAACAGGTGCAATATTATTTCATCTGCCTACAGGCCTTCATTAGGTATGGAAAATTATATGGTGATTGTCAATTTTTTTGACAACTTATATTTTTTCGAGTCTGATAATCTTGAAAATAGTGATATGGAAACCAATGTTAAGAGAATTTCAATTAACTGCGATGGCCCCCAACAAAGTTTCAGATCAGAAATGGAAATAAAACGCATAACCCAAGGTCAGGAAGATTACTATTTATTGGCAGTGCCTTTTTGCTCAAATGAAACACATTTGTTTTCAGTTTTACATCGGATATATAAGCTTCCTGTCAGTTTTGATTTATTGCCTTCATATTGGACCAATAATAATACTAATGCTTCAACTTACAATTATTATTCAGGTTATTCAAGCACTTTAAATTCAAGGCCATTTTCGTTGCCTTTAGATTATATCTGTAATAGCCCAAAAGGCCTGGAGTTTTCCCCTGATGGAAATACTTTGTATTTTACTTTTGGTGATGTAAACAATCAATGCCCATCCAGTGCCGATCCAACAAGCATGTTTTATGTAACAAATATACTGACTGAAATGGAGCAGATCCCAACTTCTCCATCAAACAACAGTCTTACAGTAGTTACAAAACCTGTTCCAAATCCGGGACAGCTTCAATTTACCGAGATTGAATCAGGAAGGGACGGAAACTTATGGTTTGCATATAATAATGCCGGCGCAACAGGCCTTGCAACATTAACAACACCTAACGACCCGATTGGGTCAAGTTTAATATTTAACCCTTCATCTGTCCCTGATTTAAGTGAGCTGACTCCAATGATTTTAACAAACAACTGTCAGGAAAATATACTGTTTTCAGATAGAAGCATTTTCTCATTTACTAGACAAATTGATGATCCCGTAGATTGTCAGGTAACTAACATTAAATTTGATGAAACATGGAATACCGGAAAACACTTGTGCAATAATTTGACAATTGGCAATATTACAAATCCCGAGATGACCGTAACATTGACTGCAAATGATATTATCATGTATCCGGAAGCTACCTCAATCACAATAAGACATGGCGGCATCCTTAATTTAAATGGGATCATTCATGCAAGCGATGGCAATGGTTTTACAGGAGAAATTATTGTTGAAGAAGGTGGAGAACTATACATTAATTCAACAGGAGTTGTGGATCTTGCCGGAACATCAGGTCGTTTATTGGTCGAAGATGGTGGCTTGTTTACTTTTCAAAAAGGTGCTCAGCTGATACTTGCAGATAATGAAACTGTAGCAGAAATCACAGGGACACTGGACATTCAATCCTTGGCAATATTTTCATTTACAGGCAACGGTTTTGTAAGGTTTAATTCTCCATACACAACCAGCAACAACATTACTTGTGGAACTAATGCATCAATATCATTGACCGGATCGGGTCAGTCTGATATAGTTCTTGAAATTAATCAGAATGCAATTAATTGCCCGTCAAATTTAGAGTCAATCCAAATTTCACATGCATTGGTAAGAATGGCTCATTCAACAGCAATGCTTAATATTCCAGGATCAGGCACAGATGTTTCAATGGTTGATGTCAGGTTTTCACCTCAGGGGACTTTAAGGACAACCCACAGAGGATTGAGATTATCAAATCAGGAAAACTGCATCATTTCAGGTTGTACATTTGAAAACGGAGTTTTTGGCATTTACAATTGGATGACCAGCAACAAGATGAGAGTGGAAAATAGTAACTTCTTTAATAATTCTTCAGGAATCTGGATTCATGGTTTTTTCTTTGAATTATCTGGATGTTCCTTCCAAAACAACTTAAATGTAACAGGATTCCCTACTGCTATTGCATTGTATGCAGAAGCTACTTCGTTAAATAACAATTTAATAGAAAACACGACCTTCACAAATAATACAAATCACATCCAGTATATTAATTGTGATGGGAATATCCTTATTGACAACTGTACGCTGAACATTACTCCAAATACTGCTATTACTGCAAACGGAACACATGATATGTTATTGAAATGCACAAAAGTAACAAATGTGACCGGTGCATCAAAAACAGGTGTTTATATGCTTAATGGGGCTGCTTTATTCATGACCAATGCAACTACCCCGGCATCCACTCGCAATTATATTACAGGCGCGTATGCAATAAGATTAAGTAATGCCAGAACAATCAGCTTAAATGGTGGCGCAAACTATATCTGTCCCAATACAGTTGGCACATATAAACATATTTACGGAACAATTTCCGAGAATGGTTGTGGGTCAACAATTCAGGCGACTCAAAACCAATGGTATGCAAATTTAAATCCACTAAGTTCGTCTCATTATCAAATTTGGCATACACCAATGACTCCAAGTTGTTCTTTGATAAACCCGTTAAATACAACTCCAACAGCACAGTACAGTGCCTGCAGTGGAGGAGATATCTCCAAAAATTGTTTTAGCCAAATTGATAATTTATATTTTATCAGCGGTGTTGAATCAATGAAAAATGCTCAAGTATCCAATAATTGGTCAGAGCCATTTAGTTTGTTTTTAAAAGTATTTGATGAAAGCAGACCTGAAATTGAATCTGACGACTTGTGGAACAATTCATGGGAAAATATGAGAAACTGTTTAAAACAAATGTTTCTTAATAAACAAATCTCAAGTTCATCTGATATTGAATTCATTCAAGCAATGGAAGTAAACAGTAAAATGGTTGAAAAGGAATATGAAAACAAAACAAGGGAGTTTCAAATAGAGCTTGAAAAAGCCACACTTTATAGAATGATTGGCGAATATGATCATGCTATTTCAATTTTAAACAAATTAATCCAGAATGATGATTTGAACAACAAAATCCAGGCTGAAGATTGGTTATGCATCGTTACGATTGAAAAAAGGATAAGTGAAGGTGAATTAACTACTGATAATGCACAAAAAGAAATTGAAACATGCTCAGGATATCAAAAACTTGAAGAAATTGAAGCTGCTACAACAGACATCAACCTCTCAAATTCTGTTTCAGAAGAATCTTCACTAAGAGTATTCCCCAATCCGGCAAATAGTAGTTCTGTTGTCTCTGTAAACACAGCAAACAATGAAAGCGGAATTATTGAAATTTCAGATATTTTCGGTCGGTTGGTTACCAAAATTACAGTTAATGCCGGGTATAGCGAAAATAAATTACCATCTGACATTTCAAATGGTATATATACACTGACATTAAAACAAAAAGGAATAACAATTCAAACAACCAGAATTATTATTGAAGAATAAAACCAAACTCCGGCAAAACCCAAAACTCAACTTTTGTCGGTATCTCTTTTGAATATCTTCAAGAATTCATCTCTTTTACGGCGGGAAAGGATAACTTTCTCGCCGTTTTGCATTTGTATATATCCTTCGCGGCTGTTAAAGAATTGTATATGGTTTAGGTTTATTATACTCGAATGGTGCGCACGAAAAAACTCATCACTGCCAATTTGTGCTTCCATTTCACCCAGACTGCGTGTGATAAGAATGGGTGCCTGATTGATAAAATGAATGTTTGAATATCTTCCTTCAGCCTCAATATAAGAAATGTCTGAAGCATCAATAAAAGAATAGCCCTTGCCTGTGGGAACACAAATTTTTTCTGAGATTACTTTTTTTGTTGCATTTTGCATGGCAAGTTCCCGTTGCTTATAGATTTCCTTTGCCTTTTCAACCACCGATTGCAATTCTTCAATTTCGACCGGTTTGGTAATGTAACCGATGGCATTGACTTTAAATGCTTTTATTGCATATTGCTCAAATGCTGTTACAAAAACAATCATTGGTTGAATACCTTTAATTGCATTGGCAACATCAAAACCTGTGGCATCAGGCATTTCAATATCAACAAACACAAGATCGGGTTTGATTTTTTTTGCCAGTTCAATCCCTTCTGCTGCATTATAAGCACAACCGCTTATTTCAATTTCATCACAGTAGTTTTTTAGAATGGTAACAATATTCTCAACTGCGTTTTTTTCGTCATCAATGACTAATGTTTTTAGTGTGCTCATTTTATTTAATAATAGGTATAATTATTTCAACCTTGGTTCCTGATGGATTTCCGGAACTATCAGTCAAATCGTTATAATGAATTTTTAATTTATTGTTGTATAATGAATTAAAAAGAACCAATCTTTCTTCTGTTATTTTTGCCCCCATTGATTTATGCTTTTCACTTTTCATTTTAATGATTTGTGCTGCCTTTTCTCTCCCGATACCATCATCAGTTATAATGCATTTAATGGAATTATTATTGACAGGGAAAATTTCAACAGTGAGTTTTCCGGTTGTTGTTTTGTTCATCAATCCATGCCAAATGGCATTCTCTACAAAAGGCTGAATAAGTAAAGTGGGTATTTGGGTTTCTGAAATACAAATTGTCGGATCAACATTTATTTCATATGAAAATTTATTGTCAAATCTTAATGATTCAAGCTCAAGATACGTGCTCAATGTATTTATTTCATTTTCAAGCGTAACTGATGGTTCACTGGAATTAACCAAAATTGTCCTCATTAAACTGGAGAATTTTCCAAGATATTTATTTGATTTTACAACATCATTTTTTAAAATATATAATTGTATTGAATTAAGAGAGTTAAAAATAAAATGCGGGTTCATTTGGCTTGCGAGAGCTTTTCTTTGAAATTCAAACAGTTGATATTTTGTTTTGTTTTTTCTGTTTATTTGGTTGATCCTTAAAATGAAAATTATAAAAATAACAGAAATAGAAAATGTAACTACAATAATATAAAACCACCATTCTTGCCAAAACGGACTCTTTATTTCAATATTGACAATGCCGGGAACATGACAACTTGTTCCGTCGCTAAAGACAGCATAAATTTCAATTGTATATTTACCCGGAGGAAGGGTAGTCAATCTCACCTCAGTTGAACTGGTATATTTCCATTCATCTGACAATCCCAATATTCTGTATTTATACTGCTGTTTCCCTGCATTTAAAAAGGATAAATATCCAAACGAAATTGTAATCGTTGCAGTGTTGTAGGGCAAACTATATTGATCCTGCAGCAAGGTGTCTTTTTCATTTATTTTAATCCCAAAAATTTTCACATGTCCTCTTTTTGGTAATTCGGTATCTATATTTTCTGAATTGAAGATTATTACACCCTTGTCGGTTGCAGCATATATATTTTTTCCAATATAACCTATTTGGTTGATGTCATTTGAAATAAATCCATTATCCTGATTTATGTTCTGAATATTCAATATTCCTCTTTTATAATCATTTAAAAAAATTCTTGATATGCCATTATTTGTTGCAACCCATATTTCATTATCAATTTTTACCATGTGTTTTACAAATTCACTGCATAGCCCATCTTTTTTTGAGATGGTAGAAACCCTGCCATCTTTTAAAACAAATATTCCTTCTCCTTTTGTGCCTATCCAAAGACTCGCATCCTCAGGATTACAAAGCACCCAGGTCGCCCGGGCTTTTAATTTCGGATATTTTTCAGATAACATGACCAGAGAATCCGGGGTTTGCTCTCCAACACCATAGTAGCTGCTAAAGTATAATTTGCCGTCAGGGCTCTTACACATATTAATTACCCTTATTAGCAAATTAGAGCTTTTATAAAAAAAAGTTTGATTTTCTACAACTTTAATAATGCCCATCTTTGTGGCAATATGAAATTCATTCAAATTTGAATTGTAAATATTTTCGGTAGCCACAATAAATTCAGAATTCTTAATGTTTTCAGGTAAAAAAGTAATTTCTTTCCAAACAGGTGTTGTAATATCATCCTTAATTTTATACGACATTTTGTTGGTGCCCAACCATAAATAATCTCCAAAGAATGTGGCGAACTCCACTTTTTCACCGGCAGGTATGTTAGTTTTGATCAAATTGCACTTTTCGCCATCTATCAAATAAGCAGCACCTTTTGATAACGCAATAAAGGAGCTGTCTTTGTTTACAGAAATTTTACTTACATTGTCTTCCCCCAGTCCGGATGATTTGTTATATGTGATAAAATTCAAGGATGGCGTGTAGAAAACCCCCGAAGTTGTCGTCGTTATCCACAACCCATATTCATGGTCCATTATTACATTGGTTACAGGTAATCCTTTTAATAAATGGAATAGTTCCGTTTTTGTAAAATCACCTTGAGGGTAACACTTCGTGCCGTTGTCCCTAAAACCAACCCAGATATTGCCCAACTTATCTTCATCAATTGATATGATATTGTCGCTCAATTCGAATTGTTCACAGGAATTGCCTTTAATTTTAAAAATGGAATTGTTTTGTGAAAAATATAAATACCCGTCCGAAGAAATTAAATTAATTTTTGTTATAAACTTAGAATTGTGTTTGTAATTCACCTTTTGCAATGATCCTAAATTTTCATAATACAACATGCTGTCTCCTAATGATGTACATGATAAAATGGCCTTGCTCTTGTTTACATTAAGGATTACAAGCATTTTATCTTTGGTCAGTTTACTCTTAAATGACTTAACAACTCCTTGTTTGTTAATTTTAAAAGCTCCTTTTGTTGTAATGCTAAAATAAATATTATCAAGGGAATCAACATAAAAGCTTCGACTTTCAATGTATGGTTTTATGTCAACCGACTTTTTTATCGATTCATTGTATTTATACATATAAAACCTGTTTTTATACCAATAGGATAATTTAAAATTACTGGTCAAAAACCAAATTCTTCCCTTATAATCCTCAAAAATTTCAAAAACCGTATTTTCTGCCAATCCATCATTGGTATCGAATGATTCAAATTTATTGCCATCAAAACGGCAAACTCCATAATTAGTTGAAAACCACATATAACCCTCCTTGTCCTGATGGGCCATAAATACTTCATAGGATGGCAGTCCGTCGTTGGTTGTATAATTTTTAAGTATTGGGTTTTGGGCAGATAATGATAGTGGAAATATAAATAGTGTAAATAAGGAAATACAGTAAATTACTTTTAATTTGATTGAGCTAACCATTGATAAGTTAATATTCACAATGAAAAATCCTTAACAGTTTGATGATTAATTAAATGGTCAGATAATTGATTATATCCTGATGATAAGTACCCATATTTTTCATCCAGATATGTGATAGTACACAATCAATCTAACCTAAAAACAACGGCAATTTATTAAGAAATAATTGAAAACCATAGAAAATGAAACATTCTTGGTAAAAGTTTTTTATGTTTTTGATTTTTCTTCGCAACCACCTCCCTGGTATTGTCATATCGACCAGCGGGAGAAATCTGCTATAAATTACATGCAGCTTTTTACTTATTGAATATTCCCCGGTCTTGCCGCATGTCGCTTTAGCTTTAAATGTAGAGCAAGACCGAGGTTATATAATGCTTGCAGATAACAGTCAGCCTGACAACTAATTTCAGTCGATCAGTGTGTGGATTAATTTTTTGATATTCAAAAAAATTCATGTATATTTGATTGAAATAAAGATATATCCATTATCAAATTAGTGAAACTGAAAAACTTGAAACCTATGAAAAACTTTACCCTGATTTTCTCCCTGGCCATGACCCTGATTTTTTCGGGCAACCTCAAGGCTCAAACCGATTCAGTGTATATCGTGCTTACAAACATCAGCGATGTGGATCCATACTATCCCGCCGTTGAGGCAATTAGCAACTACCGCGATGCCGAAATCATTCAGTTCGACCCGGCTGATCTGTCTTCTTTGCTTTCTACGCTGCAAAGTATTGAACCAAGATATGCAGCCATCGTCATGAAACCCATCGATATTCATATAAATTTTATCCGAGAATTTATGATGATGAGCACCAACGTGGATGCCGATCCTTTCAGCGATTTTTCCTACGGGTTTATCACCGGAGCAACCGCCGGGGATGCTCTGGACTTCGTTAACAACATTATTTATGCCGAAGCAAACAATATTGAGGATTTTCCTCTAAATGTAGGTGGCTACGCTGCTTCATCAGTAAACGTAGTCTATACATCCTGCTACAATTACATGGACAACCTCGATCCAGTAGATGTAGATAATATCTATCTGGAAACAAGCGACCTGAGTACCGGAATAAATTATTTCCTTGACAATGCTTACCGGCTCGAAAACAAGAAAATTCTGGATATAGGCCATAATGGCGACCCCCACATGCTGTGGCTCTTTGAAGGTGGCAACATGGATCCCGATCCTCCTGTTTGGGATTACGATCCTGCAAAAATTGAGGACCCTGCTTATGGAAGGGTCGGACTGAAAAGTCATCATATTGGTGCTATGAACTTATATCCCGCTGTGGCTTTTAACGGCGCCTGTCATGCCGGTGAACCTAAAACCGTAATGGTCGAAGGCGATATCGCTGCCACTTTCGGTGAAACAAATGGATACACAAAATTCTATACCATGTCGGATACTTTCAGCTTTGCGCTGAATATCCTGAAAACCGGCATCACCGGTTATTTTGCTCCCTGTGGTGCAAACAATGCCAACGATCAGGGCGAGGAAGTTTATAATGCTTTTCTTTATGACGAACCTTTGGGTGATATCCACAAACGCACCAACGATGGCGTAGTGATGGGCTTTCTGGGCAATCGTCCCGATCTGAAAATTTTTGTTGAGGATGAATGGGGCTACGGCTGCGATGTGAACCCTTCCGGCTCTTTCGACCCCGATGAATATTCAGGTGCCTGTTACATGCTTGGCGGCAAGGCAAACCGCATCTATTTCGGCGACCCGCTGTTTGACCCTTACAAACAAAATCATTCGCCACTGCTCGAACTGACAACAGCCAACCTGACTCCCGTTTCACCTACCTCAATGGAAATTCAGCTGCTGTTTAATAAACCCGATAACTATTACCCTGTTTGGGATAAGTTTCATTTTGGAAATACCCGAATCTATAAATCCATTGAATTGCCTTCTAATGTGGGCGAAATTCTCGATTTTCAGGTGATTGCCAATTCAGGTCCCTACGACCTGGCTTTTTATGCAGTGGAACTGTTCGAAGGCAAATATTACCTGCACATCGAAGTGGATATTCCTGATGATATGTATGCTGCAATCAATTACGACATCACTTTTCTGATTAATCATGTTTCGACCGGAATTAAGCCGCTTGCCGACGAAACAAATAATTTCAACTTAAACGTTTATCCCAATCCTTCCAATGGAAATGCCGTTGTCAGCTATGATCTGTTTGATAAAGCTGATGTCAGTCTGAAACTTTTTGATGTTACCGGCAGAGAAATCAACACATTATTTTCAGGTGCTAAAAACAAAGGGCAGCATAAAGCCGGACTGTGGATGGCAGGTAAACTCCCCGAAGGAATTTATTACATTGTTCTGGATGCTGATGGCGAGCGTTCTACTCAGAAAATTTCTGTTATAAAATAATGGTAAATTAGTGCTCATGAAAAACCTGGTTTTTATTGCAATACTTTTGTTTGCTGCGGTTACTCTGAACGCTCAAACTCCCGAAATCATGTGGTCATACGACACCTATGACGCTTCCTTTGGTCAGTCTGCTGCCGGAGATATCGACGGGGATGGTAAACTTGAGGTGGTTTTTGGCTGCTACCGCAACGACAGCTCTGTTTATGCGCTTAATTTAGAAGACGGAACGCTGCTGTGGAAAGTCAATACCCGTTATCCGGGATATGAAGGATGCAACGACGTTGCTCCGCTTATCTATGATGTGGATGGCGACGGAGTACTTGATGTTATCGTTCCCAGTTCATGCAACCCTACCACTTATTGTTTTAATGGTCCGGATGGCGAAATCAAATGGCAAACACCTACTTCCGGAAGTGATTCTCCTCCCACCATTTCAGATATAGATGGTGATGGTGATATGGAAATTATGCATGGCGGGTTTGATGGACACGTGATGTGCCTTAACGCCATTGATGGAAACGTCGAATGGTCGCTGGCTGTGGATGAGGATTCGTGGGTGCAAACGGCTCCCACCATCGTTGATTTGGATGGCGACGGCTTGATTGATTTTGTGGTGGCCTCCGAAAAATCCGATACAAACAGGGTTTACGCCTATAAAGGGATTGACCATACCCCGCTTTGGCAGTATACTATGGCAGACTGGGTTTACCATGGTACAGCTGTGGCTGACCTCGATCAGGACGGGAAACCTGAACTGGTTCTCGGCGATTATGAAGGCAATCTGGTTGCCCTCAATGGCGAAGACGGCAGCGAAGCATGGACATACACCTACTCAACCTCGGGTGGATATTACGTCGGCTCTCCCGCTACCATTGCCGACCTCGATGGCGACGGACATTGCGAACTTGTTTTCTGCAACTGGTTTAAAATTATTGCTCTGCGTGATGACGGAACCATGTTCTGGAATTACTCCATCCCTGATTACGAAACTGCATTCAGGGGAGCTGTGCTCAGCGATGTGGATAATGACGGTTTGCCCGATGCGGTTTTTGGAACCAGCGGCGGACTGGTTATGGCGCTCAGCGGACTTGATGGCAGCCTGCTGTGGTCTGTTGATTTGCAAACACATTACGGAATGACTTTTCCCATTGACCATGCTCCGGTTATAGCTGATTTTGACGGTGATGGCGGACTTGATCTTTTTATCGTGGGCGGCCATGCCGAATATCCCGATTTCTTTAACGATTACGGCAGGGCTTACGCACTTTCAATCGGACAGGGAACCGGTCCCGACTGGCTGATGTTCCAGAATAATATTCACCGCACAGGGAGTATTTGCGAGACTTCTGTATCGGTAAATGAAAACATCAAACAACAGGCCTTTGCATCAATCAATGTCTATCCCAATCCGTTTGCCGGATCTGTAAATATTGAGATTTTCAATCCTCAAAAGACTGATGTGAAAATTGAAATTTCAGATATATACGGAAGATTGGTAAATTCAACCGGGTTTGCCGAAAACGGTCAGGATTTTTTCAGTTTCAAATGGAATGGTGAAAATCAGGAGGGATCAATCATACCGGCAGGAATGTATTTTTTGAAAGTTAAGTGTTCGGGAGTTGTTTTAACCAATAAGATATTGAAATGAAATAAGGAATAACTCCGATAAAAAGGCCTTGTAATAAATGTCCGGCACCTACTGAACCGGGGTTTTTCAAATTTTCATGATCCTTTGAAAACCTTTCCGACTTTATAGACTTTACGGACTTTACAGACCTTATAATCTAACCTTCTGTTAAATTTCATCATTCATTTCCGCCGGAATGGATTTTTTCGCTCTAAGGTGTTTTTGTCCGGCGGTTTGGTTTCTTTCATTTATAAACCCCGGCTTGAAAGCCGGGGCTGAATTGAGCCGGCCCTTCAGGCCTGGGTTGCGGGAGATATAACTACATTGACCTAAAGAACTTTTGCCTTTATGAACTTCCGACTTTACGGACTTTACCGACTTTACGAACTACCTCCAGCCTTTTGATAAACATATTCCCGATGTCAAAATATTAAGCTAACTTTGCCGCCTGTTTGACCCGAAAATATTTAATGTCATGACAAAAAGAATAAAAGCAGGTGTGTTAAGAGAAACAAAAACTCCACCCGATCGCAGGGTTTGTGTTTCACCCCATCAGGCAGTTGAACTCACTAAAAGGTTTCCCAATGTTGATTTGGTAATACAGTCAAGTGAAAATCGTTGCTTTAAAGATCATGAATATACCGATCTGGGACTGAAAGTTGTTGAGGATGTCAGCGATTGCGAAGTATTGCTTGGTGTGAAAGAAGTGTATAAACCTGCTTTGCTTGAAAATAAAAAATACCTGTTTTTCTCACATACCGCAAAAAAACAGCCGCACAACCGCGAACTGCTGCAGAAAATGGTCAAGATGAACATTCAGATGATTGATCACGAATATATTACCGATCACAATGGCATTCGTCTGGTTGCTTTTGGCAGATGGGCCGGAATTGTGGGCGCTTATAACGGACTGATTGCCATAGGCAGAAGGTTCGGACTGTATTCGCTAAAACGCGCCATTGAATGTCATGATATGGCTGAAATGCTGCAAGAAGTTAAAAAGGTAAAACTTCCTAAAAACTATAAAATTATTGTTACCGGTAAGGGACGAGTAGGCAAAGGTGCTTTTGAAACCCTCGCTCCGCTGAACCTGAAGCAGGTAAATGCAGCAGATTTTCTGAATAAAACTTTCGACGAACCGGTGGTTTGTTGGATCGATGCCGATGAGTACACGAAAAGAAAAGATGGTCAGCCATTTGAATTCCCACATTTTTTCAAGCACCCCGAGCTGTATGAGGAAAATTTCAAACCCTTTACCAAGGCAGCTGATATGTATATTGCCTGTCATTTTTGGGATCCCAAATCACCGGTATTTATAAAGCGCGAAGATTATCACGATGATGATTTTAAAATCAGAATTATTTCGGATGTGAGCTGTGATATCAAAGATCCCATTGCATCTACCATAAAAGCTTCGACCATTGCCGATCCGTTTTTCGGGTATAATCCGCATACCGACCTTGAAGGTCCGGCTTTCGACGATGACCATGTTACTGTAATGTCGGTTGATAATTTACCCGGAGAACTTCCCAGAGATGCTTCAGTCGATTTTAGTAAAGCACTTTTGGACAAAGTTTTTCCGGCATTATTCGGAGAAGATACCGATGGCGTTGTTGAGCGTGCCAGCATTTGCAAAGAAGGCAGCTTGACACCCAAATTTTCTTATTTGCAGGGGTATCTGGAGGGAAAAGAGTAAATTAACTTTTGGTGAATCAATTCACCAAAAGTTATGCTTTTTGGTGAAATTATTTTAACCAACAAAAACCATTCGCGTTCCCGATAATTATCGGGAAGCGGTAAAAATCCAAAATCCATTTCCTCCCCATCCTTTTTGCTTTCTCCAAATATTCCAATAATTTTACCCTATTTTAATCAAACCAACATGCTAAAATTAAAATTATTTATAGCATATTTTTTTATTTCTGTTTGCACAGGTTACTCACAGTTTGATTCATATATTTCAATTGATTTTCAAAAAAGCAACCTTCTGATTATCGGGGAATACCATAATATCGCTGAAAATTCAGATATTCAATTAAATATCATTAAAGATATAGCAGTAAAATCTGATAAAAACATAGAAATATTAATTGAGTTTTCTCCTTCATTTGAATATTACCTTGAAAAATTGTTCAATAATAACGACAGCATATCCTTATTGAATTATATGCTTAATAAGAGAAAGGAAAAACATGATACTCTTGGCATGGCACTTACCAATCAATACGAATTGTTAATGAACTTATATTATTATTCAAAAACACTAAGTGAAAAAAGTTTTAAGATAAAATGCATTGATAAGGAATATCTACCCAGGGCTTTGTTGTTTACCTTGAAAGATATTTTTGGAAAATATGAGATTAAGGATTCAGCGTTGATAAACCAAATTTGTGCTCTTGATTCCATTCAATTAAAAGAGGTCATTGATTACACTGACTTTAAATTATTTGATGCCACGTTCAGAGCTTATTATTTTAGAAACATTGAGTTGTTTAAATCAACATTAAACCCAAATGATTTTTATTATGTATCGAGAATGCTTGAGTACTCATCGGAAATTGACAGGTACTCACCTGAAAGGGAAAAACTGATGGCTCGCAATGTGATCAGAAATTATTTTGACAGTTTGTTTTATATCCTGATTACCGGCATCAACCACAGCAATAAAAACTATTATAAAAAACTTGATATCCGTAACAATAATATTTCAACAGGCTACTTGCTAAACAATGAAAATAAATCTCCTTTCCGGAATAAGGTAATTAGTGTGGCAATTACACGAAGATATTTTAACACAGGTACCAGAATTTTTAATTATGAGTATGCTTATCCTTGCATACTGAACAGCGAGGTTGATTATTTAAATTCATTAGTTAAAGGCAATATTATTTCATGCATAAACCTTAAATCAACCAGACTAAAATATGCAAAGCGTTTTTTTGATTATTTTATAATAATTGAAAACAGCAATTCGATTTATGATTTTTGATCGACGTTCTGACTGAATAATTCAGAGCATCCTACCCCCTTTGGTAAATAACATTTTTTAATGCACACTTTTTTCAAAATGATTTCTTTTAATGAAAATATTTTAAGCAACCAAAAACCATTCGCACTTCAGACAACTTCTGCTATCCGCAGGTCTGTTTGTGTTCCTCTGCGTTCAAACTTTGCCCTTCTCTGCGTTCAAACAAAGCGTATCTCTGTGGTTAAACTTTTTGCTTTCTCCCAAAATTCCAATAAATTTACCTTAAATTAATTTTTACCAACATGAAAATATTTTTACTGATTATTTCAGTTCTCTCTATGCTTAACCTCAGTGCACAAACTCCGGGTAAAATGAAGTCCGCCGAACTGTCAAAAGGCATTTTTCTGCACAGCACCGGCGATGTCAACCTGGTTTCACTTAGCGGACCCGATGGCACTTTCCTCGTTGACGCCGGATGGGATTACGAAGCCCCCGCGCTAAAAACCAATTTCGATTCCCTCAAAACCGAACAGCCAAAATACATTGTCAGTACCCACTGGCACCTCGACCATGTTTTCGGGAACAAAGCTTTTACCGATGCTTTTATCATCGCTCACGTAAATACCAAAAAGTATGTGTCGGCCGACCAGACGCTCTTCACCGAAACCATTAAAGCTCTGCCACTCGAGGCACAACCAAATATGACCATTAAAGATACTGTTACACTATATCTGAACGGCGAAACCATAAAAATAATTCCCATTCCGGGTGGTCACACCGGCACCGATATGCTGGTGTATTTCGAAAAAGCCAACATCCTGCATGTGGGCGATCTTATTTTTGCAGATATGTTTCCCTTCGTGGATGTGAATCACGGAGGCAACGTGCTCAAGGCAAGGGAACGCATTAAGGAAATTCTCAACACCTTCCCCAAAACCGTCAGGATTATTCCGGGTCATGGCAGGGAACTCAGCGTATCTGATTTGTCATCATATATCATGATGTACGACGCCACCATTAAACTGGTAAAAGAACAAAAGCAAAAAGGAAAAACCATGAAGGAAATTCAGGATATGAAAGTGCTGAAAGACTTTGCAAAATGGGAAAAGGGCTTTGGCTGTGATCAGTGGATTGAGTATATTTATCTTAGTTTGTAGTATTTAACTATCGCTTAAAAAAGAATTGATTTTAGAACAAGGAACACCGATTTCCGATTTCAGAATTTTACTTCACCATTCTTAAATCGATGTTCCTTGTTCGATATTTTATATTTTTGTTATTTCATTATCTGACAAAAAAATTCAACTATATTGTATTTGCCATTAACTCTGTTAAGTGGCCAATAAAAAAGATCATCTTTGAGGGTTATTGTAATTTTACTATTTTTACCTAAAAAATGCAATTCAGAACTCCAGTCGAAATTCCAAAAGCCGTATTTAACATTGATCACCGGTCAAACCTGCTGTTCATGGGTTCGTGTTTTTCAGTGAACATGGGCAGGCAGTTGCAGGAACTAAAAATAAATTCCAGTGTCAATCCTTTTGGTGTTTTGTATAACCCTGTGTCAATAAATAACAGTCTGGAAATCCTCCTCAAGAAAAAAATATTTGGCAAAGATGATATTCAGGAATACAAAGGATTGTGGTTCAGCTTTTTTCATCACAGCTCGTTTTCTGATACCGACCCTGAAAAATGCCTTGAAAAAATCAATTCTGCCATTCATGAAGCTTCAGATCATCTGAAAAAAACATCGGTGATTTTTCTGACCTTCGGAACAGCCATGGTTTACGATCATATAAAGTCGGGCATGACCGTTTCAAACTGTCATAAATTGCCTGCAACGGAATTTTCGCACCGGATGCTGAATCCCGAAGAAATTATTTCAGATTGCAATGTGCTATTTAAGAACCTGAAAACCTTCAATCCTGATGTGCGGATTGTTTTCAGTATTTCGCCCGTGAGGTATGTAAAAGACGGACTTGAAATAAGCAATTACAGCAAATCCATTCTGAATGTGGCCATCCATGAACTGATAGCACAAAATGATTGTTGCAGTTATTTCCCTGCTTACGAAATTGTAATGGATGACCTGCGCGATTACCGTTTTTTTGATGCAGATATGGTACATCCATCCCGGCAGGCAGTGGATTATATATTGGAGAAATTTGCAGCTTGCTATTTTTCTGAAGAAACGATTAAAATAAACGAGCAGGTAAAAAAGCTAATAAAAGCATGCAATCACAGATTTCTCACAAACAATAAAACTGAAATTCTCGGTTTCCTTGAAACACAGCTTGCCAAAGCAAAGTTTCTGTATGAAAAATCAATGGTAAATATGCAGGACGAGATAAATTATTTTGAGAGAGAGATTGAATTTCAGGCACATAAATAAGTCGCCATACTTTTGTTTAATATTTATTTAAAAACAATGAACAAAATTATTGCATCATTGTTATAAGGGAAATAAGAAAAAGATGAAACGAACATTATATATATTATTACTGATTACAACAACTCTAACTTCCTTTGCGCAAAAGGGGAGGATAGAGGGCAGGGTTTTCAACGCATCAAACAATGAGCCATTGGCTTTTTCAAATATTCTCATTACGGGAACTCAAATTGGAGCGACAACTGATTTTGAAGGGAAATTCATCATTACAAACATTGAGCCCGGATTTGTCACCCTTACTGTTTCTTCGCTTGGATTTGAAACCGTGGTTTCAGAGGAACTTGTGGTAAGCAGTACCAAGCCTGCTTATATAGATATTCCCATGAATGAAACTTCGGTCACGCTGGAAACAGTAGTTGTGAAAACAAATAAGTTCAGGAAAACCGAAGAAAGTCCGGTTTCTCTGCGCACCCTTGGTCCTGCCATGATCGAAAACAGTCCGGGTGCCAACCGCGATATATCAAAGGTGATTCAGAACCTTCCCGGCATTGCTGCCATTCCGGGTCCAAACAGAAACGATATTATCGTGAGGGGAGGAGCATCCAATGAGAGCAAATATTATCTTGATGAAGTTGAAATTCCAACCATCAACCATTTTTCTACCCAGGGAGCATCGGGCGGATCAAATGGTATTATCAATGCCGATTTTGTGCGCGAGGTGGAATTTTTCTCCGGAGCTTTTCCCGTAAACAGGGGCAATGCGCTCAGCGGTGTTTTCAATTTTAAGCAAATCAACGGAAACAAGGAGGAAACAAGGTTTAGGGGAACATTGGGTGCCTCGGAAATTTCTTTGACCGCCGACGGTCCGCTTTCAGCAAATACAACTTATATTGCTTCAGTAAGAAGGTCTTATCTGCAGTTTCTTTTCAAAGCATTGGGATTGCCTTTTTTGCCCACTTTTAATGACTATCAGATAAAAGTACGCACCCAGTTGGATGAAAAAAGTGAATTGAGAATCATCAGCATTGGCGCACTCGATCAGTTTAAACTGGACACCGATATTCCAAATCCGGATGAAAATCAGCGGTATATCCTCAATTTTCTGCCAATTTATGATCAGTGGAGTTATGCCATTGGAGGTGTTTACAAGCATTTCCGTGAAACAGGTATTAATACATTGGTGTTGAGTCGTAACATGCTTAACAACCGCATTTATAAATATCTTGATAATGATAAAACTGATGAATCAAAAAAGCAACGTGATTACCTGTCACAGGAAATTGAAAACAAGTTGAGATTTGAAAGTACTGTCAGGACATCAAATGACTATAAAATAATTTACGGTCTTAGTCTTGAGCAGGCCAAATATTACAACAGCACATACCAGAAAATATACACAAACACAGGCGAAGATTCTCTGGAATATGAATCGGATCTCACATTTTACAAATACGGTTTATTTACCCAGGTAAGCAAAAAGTATTTCAATGATCTTGCCACCCTTTCCTTTGGTGTTCGCACAGATGCAGCAACCTATTCAGATGAAATGAACAACCCTGCCAAACAAATTTCCCCAAGATTCTCATTGTCGGTGGTGCTTACCGATCGCATTACATTTAATGCCAATACCGGAAGATATTACCAGTTGCCTGCTTACACTTCACTTGGTTATCGCAACAATGAAGGCAATCTGATAAACAGGGACAATGGAATAAAATATGTTTCGGCCGATCATTATGTGGCAGGATTTGAGTATCTCAGGGATCAGAAACTCAAACTTACCCTTGAGGGATTTTACAAAATCTACCGTGATTATCCATTTTCACTCAGAGATTCTATTAGTCTGGCCCATAAAATGGTTGACTATGGAACCCTTGGTGATGAAGAAGTAGTTTCATTATCCGAAGGTCATGCATACGGCGCAGAGCTGCTTTTGCAAACCACACTGAAAAACGATTTTAATCTGATGTTGAGCTACACTTTTGCTGTGAGTGAGTTCAGAGACAAAAACGATGATTTCAGATCAACTGGTTGGGATAACCGTCATATTTTAATTGCCACAGCTTCAAAAATCTTTAAAAAAAGATGGTATTTGGGGATGAAATACAGATTTGCCGGAGGATTACCTTACTCACCTTTTGATATGGACAAATCTTCACTTATTTCGGCATGGAATTTACGCGGACAGGCTTATTTGGATTACAACCGGTTAAACAGTGAGCGATTTAAACCATTTCACCAGGTTGATTTCAGGGTAGATAAAACCTGGTTGTTCAATAAAACCAGTCTGAAATTATATCTGGACATTCAAAACCTCTTAAATTTCAAATCGGAGGGTTATGACCGGATCACCAACCTTGATGAAAATGGTAATCAGGTTATGGATTCAGAAGATCCTTCAAGATATGTGCTCAGGACCATTGAAAATGAAGGTGACGGTACAATTTTACCAACAATAGGCGTGATATTTGATTTTTAATACTAAGATTATGAAAACGATACCATATTTAATATTTTTAGCAGCATTGATAGTGCTGACAGGTTTCTCAATCACCGAAACAATTGATAAGCCGGAAAAAGATAAAGATCCTTTAACAGATACATTATATACTAATAAAGATGGATTGGGAATCGATGTGATTGTTTCCCTTACCGAAGGAAAAAATTATAACCATCCTCTTATTGCCGTCTGGGTGGAAACCCTGGACGAAGAATATCTACAAACCCTGTATGTGTCAAATTCCATAGCTAAAGGAGTTTATGAGCACGGAGATGCCTCTCAGGGAAAATGGCTTCCCGGCGAAAAAAGACGTCCGGCTGCCCTCCCATACTGGTCACATCAAAGAAATGTAAAAGAATCAGACGGCCTGTATATCCCAACATCAAAAACACCAATGCCCGACGCATATTCAGGAGCGACACCCCTGAACGATTTCATGCTGATCACAAAGACCGACAAAAAGCCGGTCGGGAAGTTCAGACTGATGTTTGAAATAAACCAGCCCTTTGATTTCAATGAATTTTGGCATAATACACTTTACCCTGACGATGAGAATTACAAAACCTCCGGTCAACCCTCAATAATTTATTCAGTTACCATTGACACTGAAAAGCCGGAAAAAATTTATTTTCTGAACCCCATAGGCCACGGTCATTTCTCAGGATCAACGGGAGATCTTTTTACAGATTTGTCGACACTTAGCACTGCACTTGAAATAGTTGAAAAGATACAGGTTCATTTAAAATAACTGTCGGCTTTGCCCTTGCATCATCTGGATTTAAGGTCTGAAAGACCGATTTGTAATACCACAGGGTGAAACACAGTGAAACCCTGTGAGAAAAAACATTTTTCACATATATCTCAAATAGGATTTTTTATTACGCATAGGGTTGCATTTTATTTCACCCTACGCGCATACAATCCCAGGGCTTTGCCCTTGCATCATCTGATTAAAGGTCTGAAAGACCGATTTGTAACACCACAGGGTGAAACACAGTGAAACCCTGCGAAAAAAAATAAAAAAAGCCATGAAATTTTTCATGGCTTTTTTTATCTGATAATTATTTTACAGAGTCTTTTTAACTTCGACCTGCTCATAACCCTCAATAATATCACCGGTTTTGATGTCGTTGAAATTATGGATGTTCAAGCCGCATTCATAGCCTGTGGTAACTTCCTTAACATCGTCTTTGAAGCGTTTCAAAGATCCCAGTTCGCCAGTATAAACAACAATGCCGTCGCGTATAATTCGAACCTGAGTATTTCGGGTAATTTTCCCGTCTCTTACGAAGCAACCTGCAACGGTACCAACTTTAGTGATTTTGAATACTTCACGAACTTCGACGGTGGCAACGATTTCTTCTTTAATATCCGGAGAAAGCATTCCTTCCATAGCATCCCTGATGTCGTTGATGGCATCGTAGATGATGGAGTACAGACGAATTTCGATCTGTTCTTTTTCGGCAAGTTTCCTTGCACTGAGTGAAGGTCTGACCTGGAATCCAAGGATAACAGCATTGGATGCTGCAGCCAGTGTAACGTCCATTTCGGTGATGGCGCCAACGGCTTTGTGTATAACATTAACCTGAATTTCGGGTGTTGAAAGTTTGATAATTGAATCGGCCAAAGCTTCAATGGATCCATCCACGTCACCTTTAACGATAACATTGAGTTCCTGGAAGTTTCCGATTGCAATACGGCGACCGATTTCATCAAGGGTAATATGTTTCTGGGTTCTGAGTCCCTGTTCACGTTGAAGCTGAATTCTTTTAGTGGCAATTTCCTTTGCTTCGCGGTCACTGTCCAGAATATTGAATTTATCGCCAGCTTGGGGTGCACCGTTGAGACCGAGAATTCTGACCGGAGTTGATGGTCCGGCTTCTTCAATAATCCCGCCTCTTTCGTTGAACATAGCTTTCACGTGACCGGTATAGCAACCAGCAAGCATTATATCGCCTACACGCATGGTGCCGGTTTCAACAAGCAGTGTGGCAACATAGCCACGGCCCTTGTCGAGGGATGATTCAATAACAGTTCCTCTGGCATTTCTGTCAGGGTTTGCTTTAAGATCAAGGATTTCCGCTTCGAGCAGTACTTTTTCAAGGAGTAATTCCACGTTTGTACCAGGTTTTGCAGCAATTTCCTGAGATTGGTATTTTCCACCCCAATCTTCGACCAGGTAATTCATATTTGCAAGCTGTTCCTTGATTCTTTCAGGGTTGGCTGTAGGTTTATCAATTTTATTGATTGCAAAAACGATGGGTACGTTTGCAGCCTGGGCATGGTTGATGGCTTCAATAGTCTGTGGCATCACACTGTCATCGGCAGCAACAACAATAATGGCAATATCGGTAACCTTGGCACCACGGGCCCTCATGGCGGTAAACGCTTCGTGTCCCGGAGTATCGAGGAAAGTAATTTGTCTTCCATCTTTCAATTTTACGCCGTAAGCACCAATGTGCTGGGTGATACCGCCTGCTTCACCAGCCACAACGTTGGCCGATCTAATATAATCAAGCAGTTTTGTTTTACCATGGTCAACGTGACCCATAACGGTAACGATGGGCGGACGATGAACGAGATCTTCTTCATCGTCAACTTCTTCCAGTAAGGAGTCTTCGATATCTACGCTGGTAAATTCAACTTTATGGCCAAACTCATCAGCAACCACTGACATAGTTTCAGCATCCAGTCTTTGATTTATTGAAACAAAGAGACCCATGTTCATGCAGGTTGTGATCACGTCATTTACCGGCACGTTCATCATGGTTGCAAGTTCGCTTACTGAAACAAACTCGGCTACTTTGATGATATTCTTTTCGAAGTCGATTTTTTCCTGTTCTTCGGCCATTTTCAGACTGGCGGAATCCCTCTTTTCTCTTCTGTATTTGGCGCCTTTGGATTTGGTTTTTGTGGTTAATCTGGCCAGCGTGTCCTTGATCTGCTGTTGTACTTCCACTTCGCTAACCTCAGGTTTATGTGCCTTTTTCTTTTTCTTACTTTTTTTGCCTTGCGCTGAATTTGTTTGGCTGGCTGGGGTTACAGGACGGTGTTCTTTTTCTTTTTCAGGAGGAGAAAACTCAACTTTGGCTTTTTCCTTTTTAATCCTTTTCCTTTTCTTTTTTCTGAAGTCATTATCATCAGAAGAGCCTTTGTTTTCTTTCTCGGCAACGACAGGAAGATCAATTCTTCCAACAACCGTTGGACCGGTAAGTTTTTCAATCCGCATATGGATAAAATCCACATCAGGTTTTTCAACTTTTAATTCAGGAACTTTAGGAACCTCAGGAATTTCTTCGATTACAGGTTCAACTTCAGCAGGAGCGGATTTGACCTTTGTTTTTTCTTGTCTTTCCTTATCTTTTTCCTCTTTGGATTTACGTGAAGGTCTGGTTTTCTGGTTAAGAGAGTCAAGGTCAATTTTGCCAACAACTTTCACTTCCGATTCAGCTTCTTTTGCAATAACAACAGGAGCTTCGACAATTTCCTCGGTTTTTTTGGCTGCTTTTTTAGTTTCAGGCTTTTTAGTTTCAGCTTTGGCATCAACTTTTTTGGGTTCCGGCTCAGCAATGGGCTCAACGACTTCTGCAACCGGCTCCACAATTTTCTTTTTAGGAGAAAGGTCAATTTTTCCCAGAATTTTCGGACCGGTTTTTTCAATCGGAATGTTTGTAACCTCGGCAGGTCTTCTTTTTTCCTGAGAGTAATCTATATCCTCATCTTCATCCTCATCATCCTCGTCATCCTCATCGCCGTCGCTACCCGGTAAAATTTCGTCATCGATTGAAATGGTTTCTTTTTTCTCTCTGGTTTTTTTGAGGTCAAGTTTTTCAGATTCCTTTTTTACTTTCAGTTCTGAGCTGTATTCCTTCACCAGGATATTAAAAACATCATCAGATATTTTACTGTTGGGATTGGGCGATTCACCAATATCAATTCCCTTTTTATTAAGAAAATCAATGATGGTAGAAATACCTACATTTAATTCCTTTGCCGCTTTGCTTAATCGAATAGTTCCTTTTGTCATATTTTGTTGAAACTTGTACTAATTTGATCTGTTATGGTGTCTGGTCTATTGTTCAAATTCTGCTTTAATAATTCTGATCACATCCTTAATGGTTTCCTCTTCAAGATCGGTTCTCTTAACCAGGTCAGATACAGACAGTTCAAGCACGCTTTTTGCAGTGTCACAGCCAATGGCTTTGAATTCATCAATTACCCAGCTTTCAATTTCATCTGCAAATTCTTCGATGTCAACGTCTTCATCATCTTCAATAACTTCTCTGTAAACATCAATTTCATAACCGGTAAGCTGTCCGGCAAGTTTGATATTCAGTCCGCCTTTTCCAATAGCCAGAGAAACCTGGTCGGGTTGCAGAAATACCTCTGCAGTTTTGGCTGTTTCGTTGATTTTAATGGAAGATATTTTAGCCGGACTTAATGATCTTGAGATGAAAAGTTGTAGGTTCGAAGTGAAGTTAATAACATCGATGTTTTCGTTGCGGAGTTCCCTGACAATTCCGTGAATCCTTGATCCTTTCATACCTACACAGGCACCAACGGGATCGATTCTTTCGTCGTATGATTCAACAGCCACTTTTGCTCTTTCGCCCGGTACCCGTACAATTTTTTTAATGGTAATGAGTCCGTCAAAAATTTCAGGAACCTCAAGTTCAAAAAGTCTTTCCAGGAAAACAGGAGAGGTACGTGACAGAACAATCAACGGGTTGTTGTTGCGCATATCTACTTTGATTACCACAGCACGGAGGGAATCTCCTTTTCTGAAGTAATCAGAAGGGATCTGTTCTGTTTTGGGTAATATCAGTTCGTTGCCTTCGTCATCAAGGATGAGAATTTCCTTTTTCCATACCTGATAAACTTCACCGGTAACTATTTCACCGATACGATCCTTGTATTTTGAATATATATTGTCTTTTTCAAGGTCAAGAATTCTGGAAGTGAGGTTCTGGCGAAGAGCAAGAATAGCACGGCGGCCAAAATCAATAAGTTTTACCTCGTCTGTTACTTCTTCCCCTACTTCAAAATCTTCATCTATTTTTTTTGCTTCTGACAGTTTAATCTGCATGTTGGGATCAGTAACTTCATTGTCTTCCACAATAACCCTGTTTCTCCAGATTTCGAAGTCACCTTTGTCAATATTGATGATGATGTCAAAATTTTCGTCGGTTTCGAAAAGTTTCTTTAAAGTTCCTTTAAATACATCTTCGATAACCCTCATCATGGTTTCCCTGTCAATGTTCTTAAGTTCTTTGAACTCCGAAAAGGTGTCAATTAAATTGATGTTTTCCATTTGTGTAAATAATTTCTTATTTAAATGTAATTATTAATCTGGTTGTCTTTATTTTATCCAGATTGAAATTTATTTTTTCAGTAACTTTTTCTTTTTTCTTTTTGCCTTCTCTTTTAACCATTCTTTCCACTTCTACTTCAATGCTTTCTCCGCTGTATTTCAGAAGTTTGCCTTTATGTTTTTCACCATTTGACAGGCAAATTTCCACATCTTTTCCGATGCTTTTCAGATACTGCTGTTCTACCTTAAACGGTTTATCCAGTCCGGGTGTTGAAACCTCCACATCAAAATCAGCAATACGATCTCCCAATGAGGCCTCGATTTTTCGTGAAATGAAAACACAATCGTCAATGCCTGCGCCGGCAAAGTTGTCAATGACAACTGTAATTTTTTTTGCGGGCGTAGCTATGACATCAACAATAAACAATCCTTTCTCGGCGGCAGCGCTGGAAACAATGTCAAGTATGTCCTGTTTTTCTATCATATTTTCAATAAAATAGGGGACTTTGTCCCCTAAAAATTTACTTTCCGCACATTTTCGAATGCAAAAGTAGAAAATTTTCCGGAATATGCAAAATGTTTGTTGGTTATCTTTGAAATTGATGCCAGCCACTGTTAGATTGTGAGCAAATTATGATCGCAAATCAATCTCCTGCCTTCGGTCACCCGATATGGTACGGCGGGCCCATGGGCGTTTGCCCGGGGATACCGTAATTTAAGCCCTCAAGACTTATTAGAATGACGGATTGAATTTATGAGCTTTCTCATTCATTTCCGCCGGAAAAAGGTTTGTAGTTCTAATAAATTCGTAGCCGGCGGTCTGGATTCTTCATTTATTAACCCCGGCTTGAAAGCCGGGGCTGAATTGAGCCGGCCCTTCAGGCCTATGTTGCAAAAAAATAAGCATTATCGACTTGATGGACTTTCAACTTGATGGACTTTCAACTTTAAAGACTCCGAACTTATGAACATCCCGTTTTTAGAAACTTTAAACAGCAACTGTTTGTTTTATACAACAGAACATTAAATTTGTGCGTTATATATTTATTAATGCAGCTTAAAATGAGAAAAATATACATTGGTCTCTTTATTCTGACCTCATGCATGTTCCTTTCAATGGGGGTGCTTGAAAAAAAGATTGATTATTCCAAGGCACGGAACAAAAATGTGTGCAAAGTGCTTAAAGAAGACGTGCTGATTTATGTTGTTTTTGTTTCGAACAAAGTAAACAGACCATTTACCGAACTTGATATCCTTTCGACCATGGATTCAATCAACGTGGCAGTTCAATGGATCAACAACAGGGCTTCTGAAAACAAAATCAATCTGAAAATTTCCACTGCTTTCCATATTGGAGATAATTTTGCCACAGTGAAAAAGGAGCTTCCGGCAGGATCGGTGCTTGAATCGGCAACACAACCCAATCTGTCTACCGGAATAAAAAACCTCAACGAGTGGGCCGATTACATTGCCAAAAGGGTGGGAGCTACTTTTCTTATCGAGGAAACGCCGGGAATACAAACTCCGAAGAATCCCCGCGATAAGGAAAGTCTGATCGCTTTTCTGAGAGATAAATATAAAGTGGAAAGCGTTGCCCTTTTCTATGTTGTAAACAACTATTTCGTTGATGATCTGTCAATTTCCATGAATACCATGAGCAACAGTGATGTGGAATTTTCTCTGATCAGCTATAAATGGCCCTCAGTTTTTGCTCATAATTTTTTGCATCTTTTTGGCGCCGCCGATATGCACGAAACTCCATTCAGACAAGATAAAAGCAATATTGAACTGGCAAAAAAACTCTACCCCGACGACATCATGCAAAGTCCGGAAGGCGAAAACATCCGCGAAATGAAATTGGGCGAAATGACCAAATATCTTATCGGATGGAGTGAAACAGCCGACAGTAAATTTGCACCGCTGCTGACTGATAAGAAGGAGAGGTGAGGTTTAGGTTGGAGTTGGGAATGAAAAATGGACTTGTGAATCGGAAAGATTTTTAGTATCTTTGAATAAAACATTATGAAATCATGAAAAAGAATCTTAACCAGATACTTAAAGAAGCCCTGGTGGGCAAAAAAGTTGTGCTATCTTCACTTACAAACCTCGAATCAGACAAAAGCATTATCGTCAGGATTACTGATTGTGATTTTGAAGAAAAAAAAGGCGATGACGATGATAAATTCATCTATTTTGAATTGCCCGATGGTACCATTTCTTATGAGAACATGGATTGGGGGGATGAAATTGAGTTTGTACAATAAAAAAAGCAGGGACTCCGAAATATCCCTGCTTTTACATTACCTTCTTAACATCTTCCAAAAGTGTGTTAAGTTAATTCGCACAAAGTAAAGCTTTTGTTGTCAATGATAAGACGCCACAAACACAAAAAAGGTTGCTTCGGTCAGGAAAAAAATCACTGTTTTTTAGATATTTAACAAATTTTTAGCAGTTTTTGATTCGCCTTCGGCTTTATTTCAAATTAAAATTCTCTGCTCTTTCCTGACTTCCTCAATGCACCCCTCCCATCCTGGTTTTTTTTCACAGGGTTGCACCGTGTTTCACCCTGTGGTGTTACAAATCGGTCTTTCAGACCTTAAACTTAGATGATGCAAGGGCAAAGCCCTGGGATTGTGGCCGCGTAGGGTGAAATAAATGCAACCCTACGCGAAAAAAGCTATAATAACAGGGTTGCACCGTGTTTCAACCTTTTGTTTCTTTGGCGCACCTCCCAATTCTCATTTTTTTTATCTTCTTGTTATTTAAAGCTTTGGTATTTTTCTTGTTTTTTGTGACAAAGTCAGGAGATTAAAATTCTACGCTCATTATGTAGAAATTGATTGAGGGGGAGATCCCGCCGATGCCGTTGGGATTGTTCCCTTCGGTCATGATATAGTTGTTCGACTATCCCGACTTTTCAGTCGAGGATTTTCAACAGTTTTTGATGCGCCTTCGGCTTTCTTTAAATCAAAAATTTTGTGCTATTAATTAAGTTGCTGCTTGCCGGGGAGATCCCGCCGATGCCGTCGGGATTGTTCGACTAACAGTTTTTGATGCGCCTTCGGCTTTCAAAAACTGAGTCTCACGAAAAAAAGAAGCGCCCCGTTGAGCGCCCCTTTCAAACTAACCAAAACTAATACATACATCATTTAATATCTTTTCCAAATTCGTAAGTACAAAAACCAGCCCTGTGTTGTGTCATATTATTTTTTCCACCATCTTGGGCCTGCGTTGTCAATCCTAGTATGATCAGACTCACAACAGCAATCAGAAGTAAAAAAAACTTTTTCATAATTCCAGGTTTACATTTGTAAGACTACCATAATCAAAAAAAGGTTGCATGTGATTTTTTAAAATCGAATAAAAGCCGCAAATGTCAGATACCCGATAATCACAACCCCCATTATGACTATGGTCGGAATCACCACTTTTCTGAAAAATAAAAGATCCATTTTTACCATCCTTTTTTCTTAAGACTCCTCTTATCTTAAAATGGTTGCATGAAAAATATACCTTGATTAAGTAATTCTGTGACATCAAAGTCATAACCAGGTAAAAATACCTGTTTTTATCATGCAATTATAAATATAAACCCTGATTGACAACAATGCTAACGCTCCTGACGTAAAAAAAAACCTGAACATATTTTAATTTCAATAACTGACATGAAAAAAATTATTATAATTTCTGAAGATTCAGGCTTTAATTTCCTGGAGACAGAAATTAGTGAAAGTATTGATCTGCTATCTGCTCAGGATCTAGTGGTAAGTTCACCTGTGCATTCCGAAATAATTATTATTGATGGGTATGATGAAATTACCACGGTTAAAATATGTCAGAAAATAAGAGGCAACCATTTAATATCCAAAATATTAATAATATATCTGTGTAAAGCAGGAATTCAATTAGACCACGAAAAATTTTACAATGCAGGAGTTGATGCCATTCAATTCCGACCGGGAAATAAAACTGAACTTGAAATTCTTTTTGCAGCAATTGTTAAACTTTCAGGAAACAGTTTGAAAGAGGAACATCAGTTAAACGAAGTTTCTTTTCATAAAGAGAGATTAAGTCTTGCACAAAAAGCCGGAAAAGCGGGCTTATGGGACTGGGACATAAGAAAAAATATTTTTTACTGGTCTCCTGAATTTCTCGAATTATTTGGAATGGATGCATATACTGTTCCGGGATTTGAATCATGGAAAAAAGCATTGCATCCCGATGATGTGGAAAACGCCTCGAAAAATATTGAGCTTTCCATTAAAGAAAAGAAACAACTGATAAATTACTACAGAGTTGTACTACCCGATGATAATTTCAGATGGATACAGGCAACCGGAAGTGCATATTACGAAAATAATGAGCCTGTAAGGATGATTGGATTTTGTGTGGATATTACTGATAAGAAACAAGCCGAAGAAAAACTCAGAAACAGTGAAGAATTATATCGCTTGCTGGCAAAAAACCTGAAGGGGACCTCAGTAATGCTTTTTGATAAAGATCTGAGGTTTATTTTGGTCGAAGGCAACATGCATCCTGATTATATGGCTATGCAACAAAATATGATCGGCAAAACCATTTTCGAGATATTACCGGCTAAAAGTGCAGAAATTCTTGCTCCATATTACCAAAACACACTCAATGGAATTATTACTGAAGGGTATATTTCTGAATACAAAGAAAACATCTATTCATCAAGTTTTCTGCCGGTAAGGGATACATTCAACAAGATCATTGGCGGGATGATTGTTTCATACGATGTCACCGAAAATAAAAAATCAGAAGATATTCTTAAATATTCTGAGGAAAAATTCAGGAAAGCATTCCGTTCCCATCCGGGAATAATCGGAATTAGTACGATTAAAGAAGGCAGATATGTTGAAGTAAATAAAAGATTTTGCGATATTTTGGAATGGTCGTACGAAGAGGTAATAGGACATACATCTAAAGACCTCAATATTTATGGTAATTACAAAGACCGGCAGATAATAACTGAATTGATAAAACGTGACGGGAGACTTGATAATATTGAAATAAAATTAAGAACAAAATCCGGCGAATTTAGATCAGGGCTTGTTTCAGCTGAAACAATCACAATCGACCAGCAGGAATGTTTGCTGTTACAGTTTTTTGATTTGACCGATCTGAAAAAAGTAGAGGAAAAATTAATAAACAGTAAAGAACAGTACAGCAAAATATTTAATCATGTTCAGGATGTTTTTTATGAAACAACCCTTGAAGGAAAAATAATCGAAGTAAGTCCCTCTATTTCTGTTATGTCATCTGGACAATATCAAAGAGATGATCTTTTGGGCAGATCTATTTTTGAATTCTATGCTGTTCCTCAGGAAAGAAGTAATCTAATAGCAGAAATTACGAAAAAGGGATTTGTAAATGATTTCAGGATTATACTCAAAAATAGAGATGGATCGCTGCTTAATGGAAGCATTTCTTCAAAGATTAAAAAGGGGATCGATGGAAACCCGGATACCATAATTGGCAGTTTGCGCGACATTACCGATTATGTAAAAACAGAAAACGCACTAATCCAAAGTGAAAAACATTATAAACTCATAACAGAAAAAAACACCGATGTTATCTGGCTGATGGACCTGAATGGGAAAAGCGTTTTTGTATCTCCTTCAATTGAACGTTTTACTGGATTTACGGAAGAGGAGTATTTAAATCAAACGATAATTGAAAGATTTACCCCTGTTTCAACAAAAAAAGGCATGGAAATATTTTCTGAAGAGCTCAGAAAATACAAGGATAATCCGAAAGAATTAAAAAACTATATCAAAAGACTTGAGCTGGAATATATTTGTAAGGACGGAACAACAAAATGGGGCGAGTTAATTGTTTCTCCTTATTTTGTTGACGGAAAACTCGAAGGTATCCACGGTGTTACAAGGGATATAACCGACCGCAAAAGAAAAGAAAAAGAATTAGAGGCAGCTCTCGAAAAGGCTGAAGAATCTGATCTTGCAAAAACAACTTTTATTCAAAATATTTCGCACGAAATAAGAACCCCGATGAATGCCATTTGTGGTTTTGCTGATATGATCAATAAAAGCGGTACAAGTTTTGAAAAAATAAAAGAATATTCGAAAATTATTAAAAACAGCAGTTTTCAATTGTTGTCTGTTGTAAATGATATTCTCACTGTTTCTTCTCTTGAAAACAGAAAAGAAGAATATAACTCGGGGAAAGTGAATATCAACAGAATTTTTTCTGATTTGTATGCCATTTTTTCTCCTCAGACTAATTCAAAAGGAATAGAGTTTTCCCTGTCTTTGCCATTGCCATCAGATAAGTCAATAATTAGTACCGATGGAACAAAACTTACACAGATAATTGCAAACCTGATTTCAAATTCGGTTAAGTTTACTCAGGCAGGCAGAATTGATGCAGGATATATTGTCCAAAACGATTCTCTGCTGTTTTTTGTAAAAGACACAGGCATCGGTATAAAAAAACAAATGCAGGAAATTATATTTGAAAGATTTAAGCAGGCAGATCCTTCAATTAGTGCGAATTATGGCGGAACCGGACTGGGTTTGTCAATTTCGCGCGAATTTGCAAAAATAATTGGGGGTGAATTATCCGTAGATTCGGAACCAGGCAAAGGATCTTCTTTTTATTTGAATCTTCATGGCTCTTTTGAAACGGATAAAGAGGAAAAAGAAATAATTACTAAACAAGTTTTCAATAAAAGCAAAATCCTGATTGCCGATGATGAACATGTGAATATTATACTGATTAAGGAAATGCTAAGCGGTTCTGAAATTGATTTTATATGCGCTGCAAACGGTGTCGAAGCGTTAACATTTTGCGAAAATGACTCTGAAATATCACTTGTGCTGATGGATATCAAAATGCCTGAAATGAATGGAATTGAAGCAACACAAAAGATTAAAAAGTTTAATCCGGAGTTAAAAATAATTGCTTTGACAGCTTACGGACTTGACATCGAAATTGAAAAATATAAAGAGTGTGGATTTGATAATTATCTTACTAAACCTGTTAATTATGAGGTTCTTATGACTTTGCTAAAGAAATATCTTTCCTGATTGAAATTAATAAAACAACTTTACTAAAACCCTTTTTGAAAATCGCAGAAATGAACATTATACCAAAACACGAAAATACTATTCTGATTGTCGATGATAACAGTGCAAACCTTGAGTTGTTGAGGGAAATTTTATCAAAGGAAGGTTACTTTATTAAACTTGCCAGAAGTGGTAAAGAGGCTCTCCTGCAAATTTCCGAAAAATCCCCCTCTCTAATAATTCTGGATGTAATGATGCCCGGCATGGATGGATTTGATCTTTGCTCCAGGATAAAAAATAATGCCGAAACAAAAAAAATCCCGGTAATTTTTATCAGTGCTCTTGAAGACGATGAATCAAAAATAAAAGGGTTACAAGCAGGGGCAATTGATTTTATAAGTAAACCTTTTATTCACAAAGAAGTTACCGTTAGGGTGAAAAACCATTTAGAGATTAGAAATATGCAGATCGAGTTGGAAGAAATAAACAACCAACTCAAAGCCGAAATCTACGATAGGCAGATTGCAGAAAAACTGCTTAATGAAAGTAATGAAAAATTTTCAAAAGTTTTTAGTGTAAGTCCTTATGTGCAGATTATTACATCAATTGAAGATGGTAAAATTATTGAAGTCAATGATGCAATATATACTATCGGGGGATATACCAGAACTGAGGCAATTGGCAAAACAACTTTTGAACTGAGTTTTTGGCTGAATGTTGCCACCAGAAGTGAGTTTATAAAAAAATTGTCAACCGAGGGAACAGTTCTAAATTATGAGATATCACTGCGTAGGAAAAATGGTGAAATTTTCGATGCTCTGGTATCAGGAGATTTCATTACTATTGATGAGAAAAAATGCATTTTCAGCATTATTCATGATATTTCAAACAGAATCAACACGGAAAAAGCTCTTGAGGAAAGCCGAAAAAACCTGATGGCCCTGAACACCACCAAAGACAAGTTGTTTTCAATTATCGCCCACGACCTCAAAAGTCCTTTCAACAGTATTATGGGATTTTCAGAACTATTGAAAAAAAATATCCATACGCTTGATACCGGTAAAATTGAAGAATACCTTGACCATATTTATGACTCATCCAAAAAAACCTTTATTCTGATTGACAACCTCCTGATTTGGGCTAAAGCTCAGGCAGGAAAAATAGAATATAAACCGCAGCCAACTGATATTGAGAAAATATTTCAGGAAATAACAACCGAAACTGAATCACAGGGAAGAATAAAAAATATTTCTGTCAGTTATTTTCAATCAGAAAAAATAATTATACATGCTGATATAAATATGATCAAAACAATACTGAGAAACCTGATTGTTAATGCAATAAAATTTACTCGTCCGGGTGGAAAAATTAATCTTTTTGCATTAACCAGAGAAAATATGGCTGAGATTACTGTTTCTGATAATGGAATTGGTATGAATCCTGAAATTGCTCAAGGACTTTTTAAAAGCAATATTCATGAAAGTACAACCGGTACGGCAAACGAAAAAGGGTCGGGACTGGGATTGCAGATTTGCATGGAATTCGTCGAACGACACGGAGGAAAAATATGGGCCGAGAGTGAACCAGGCTTAGGAACGGAAATAAAATTTCTGATACCACAATCTCAAAAAAAATGAAATGCGCATATTTTCCTGACGCATACCCGGTATTTTCACCTGCTTAAATCGGGTAATAACAATCAATTTTTAGGCATATAAACTATTTATTTCTATACATATACAGTTTAATTTTGATTATTGGAAAATTAAAGTATCACTGTTATGAAAACAATAGCTACTCTATCAGCATTAATGACAATCCTGAGCATTTATTGCTCAGTTGCTCAAAATGGCCCTGTATTGGGCACTAACCAGGAAAAAATAATGACCTTAACAAAATTTACTATCGAGGAAAGATACATAGTAAATGAAAATGAAGAAATGAAAAAGGAAGCACTTGAACTTATTGGACTTTCAGTAAATACTTTTAATGAAGTAAATGAAGTAAGAACAATTGCTTTAAGCTGTAAAAAATATGAAGACCTGTATTCAAAAGTTGTCAAAAAAGCCGACAAACTTGAATATATCGCACTTTCAGCCCGATTTGATGCTGCAGAGTATATTGAGCTTTCTAATGATATGACATTTAGTTTGTATCAAAAGGTATTTGAAAGAATTACCACTCATTCTGAAAAAAATATTCCGGAAAGAGCTAAAAATATGATGAAAGAAGCCGAAAAGCAATACAATAACAGTAAATCAAAAATTGATGAATGTTATAATAATGGTTTTAACCACCGAACCGTTGAATTGCTGTTCGATTGTCAAAAAAATATTGAGCTTGCTATAAAAAAACAGGAAAAAGCATTTAGTAACCTGCTGGATTTTGAATATAAAGAAGAAGAATTGTGGATTGCCATGGTGGATATTTCAACAAGGCTTACGGCACCCGAAGATGTTGCGATGGAGCAAATCAACCTGACTGTAAACAATGAGCTGACAGCAGAAGCACAAATTGAAGATCAAAGTTCAATTGATGTAAAAGAATTAGAAACAGAATCCAAAACAGAAACTCAATCCGAATCAGAGCCGGTTAAAACTTACAAAGTTCAGATCGGAGCATTTATAAGTGAAGTTGATCAAAAAGCATTTAATGGAATCAATCCCATTGCCATTGAAGAATCAGAAACAGGTTTTACAAGATATCTGGTTGGAGATTACAATTCGGTGGCTGTTGCCTGCCATTCACTGAAAATCCTGAAGGATACCGGGTTTGATGATGCGTTTATCGTTACGTATATTAATGGTGACCGACAAAAAGCGGTTATAATGCGTGAAACAATTATAAATGATAACAGCTCTGCCGTTGCAACAAAATAAATAAAATTATATGATCAATCAGAACACAATCGGAATAAACGCCGGAAAAATATGGCGAAGACTTGATGAAGGTGAACTGACCAATCCCGAGGTTAATGTAATAAGGGAAGAATGTGGCCTCAGTTCCGAAGACTTTCTTTTAGCACTCGGATGGCTTTCACGGGAAAATAAAATAAGGTTTATGATTGGTAAGAAAAAAATTTATGTTTTTCCTGCTGATTAAGCTTACATAAATGCTGCTGAAAAAACTAATAACAAATTGATTCAGATGTTATTATTAATAAATATTTCATTCTATTGAGATTATGATGCTCTACACATATTGTGTTTACCTGTGGTGCAGAGCACCACAACCTCAATAGTAATTATTGAACATGAATAAAAAAGGTACAGAGTATTTATCCTCGAATGCAATTCGGGACCGGAACCTATAATGAAAATATATTAATTTTTGACTTAACCAGTTGGCCTCACATAAAATTACCTTATCCTTGTTGGTACTGAGAAAATACTTTTTGTTGTAAAAACAGGTAAAAATACCTGTTTTATTATTTTTGGTAATTGGTTTATTAAAAAACACTATCTTTACTTAATGCACCAAAATATCAAGCGATTATGGGCAAGAAACCTGAAAAAAAAGTTACTGAAAAAATCCTGACTCAACTTAACTTACCTGTTATATCAACTGATTTGAAAGGGATAATTTTCTTCGCCAATAAAAAAGCCTGTGATTTAACCGGGTTTGAAGAGATTGAACTGATTGGAAAGCAGATTTATGAAATAACCGAATCGGTTATTCCCGAATTTTCACTTAGCCTTATTAAAGATGAATTAACCTCCACCGGCTTTTGGTCAGGAGAATTTGTTATACATTCAAAAAATAAAGACGACATCCCTGCCTTAATTACCCTTTCTCCTCTTTTTGATGAAAAAGGAGTTATTATGGGAATTTCCGGTGTTTCTGATTTGTTATTTAGCAAGGATAGAATAAAAAAACAGTTAAAAGATACTGAAACACATTTTCTTTCAATCTTTAATAATATCCGCGATGGCATAATAATTTTTAATAATTCAGGAACAATTATTGAAGCTAACCCCGCCACTCTTGAGATGTACGGTTATACTCATGATGAAATGATCGGAATGAATGGTTCTCAAATTGTTCATGAAAGTTGCCATGAAAAATTTCGTGATTTTATGGGTTGCTTAAGCACGGTGAAACTGTTTCACACAATTTCAACTGATAGAAAAAAAGACGGGAATTTATTTTCGGTTGAGGTAAAAGGCCGGTTTTACCTGTATAAAGGTGAACCCCATATGCTGGCTGTAATCAGGGATATTTCAGATATGATGGGCATTCAGGAGTTATTAAAAGAAAGAAACGAACAACTGGCCACCCAAAACGAAGAATACGAAACCATCACTGAAGAACTTAATCAAAGCAATAATGAACTGATCATTTTAAACAGCCTTATTGAGGCTAACCGCGAGGAAAAAGAGCTGATCCTTAACACCATGAATGACTGGATTGCTTACCAGGATCTAAACTTTAATTATATCTGGACAAATAAAATAATCAGAAAACATTCAGGATGCAGTGAAAGAGAAATAAAAAACAAAAAATGCTATCAGATCTGGTTCAACAGGGATGAACCGTGCTCGGATTGTCCTGCCGTAAAAGCAATCAGCACAAAATCAACTTGTGAAACAGAACATACAGATAAAAACAATAAGATTTGGCATGTAAGGTCCTTTCCAATCTTAAATAAAAATAAGGAAGTTATTGGCATTATTGAAACCGGCAGGGACATCACCGAAAAAGTAAAAAGTGAAGAAAAATACCGACTACTCGTTTCCAAAATGAAACATGGTCTGGCTACCCATGAAATTATTCTGGATAAAAAAGGGAGGCCCTTTGATTATAGGTTTGAATATATCAATGACAGTTTCACCAAATTGACCGGATTGAAAAAAGACATCATTGGCAAAACAGTTAAAGAGGTGATACCCGAAGTCGAAGATATTTTTATCCAAAAATATGGAGCAGTTGCCCTTACCGGAATGTCCGACAGCTTTGAAACATATTCACATCCCCTTAAAAAACACTATAAAATTACTGCTTACAGCAACATGCCGGGACATTTTACAACAATCTTTGAAGATATAACCGATATTAAAAAAAATGAAGAAGAACTGATCAACTCTTTTAAACGCCAGGAAGCTATTCTGGATGCAGTGCCCGAAATATTAATGGAGGTTGATGTAAATAAGGTATATACTCATGCAAATGATGCGGGAAGAGAATTTTTCGGAAATGATGTAATTGGTAAGGAAGCTTCCAGCTACTTTTTAGGTGAACAGGATACTTATAAAAAAGTAAAACCACTTTTTGATGGAAATGAAAATCTGATTTGTATAGAAAGCTGGCAACGCAGAAAAGATGGCGAAAAAAGGTTGCTCTCATGGAGGTGTAAAGTGTTAAAAGATAACAATGGAAATGTTATTGGAAGCATTTCCTCTGCCAGAGACATAACTGAATCAAGAGTGGCAGAAGAAAAATTTATTTCTGTATTTGATTACTCCCCAATCGGAAAATCACTTACCTCAATTAATGGAAAATTAACCCGGATAAACTTTGCATTTGCTAAGATGTTGGGATATTCTGTTGATGAAATGTTTAACATGGACTTTTCTGAAATTACTTATCCCGATGATATTCCTGTCAGTAAAAAAGTAATTGCTGACCTCATTGAAGGAAAGATAAAAACCATTCGGTTCGAAAAAAGATATATTCACAAAAATGGCACAATTATTTATGCCGATATCAGTACCTTTCTGCTTTGTGATTTAGATAAAAAGCCATTATTCTTCATTACCAACATTATTGATAACACCGAAAAGAAAAAATTTGAACAAAATCTGATTCACAGTGAGGAAAAGTATAGAATGCTTGCTGAAAATTCTGTGGATGTTATTTTTATTTTCAATCTCAGCCTTGAGTTTACCTATGTGAGTCCATCCGTTAAAAAGCTTCAGGGATTTGAGCCTGAAGAGTTAATAGGAAATTCTATTTTTGAAGTTTTAAATGATCAGGATGGGAAAACAGTGCTAATGGCTATTAATGAAGAGTTAAGTGCTGAAAATGATCTTAATTCAGATCCGCAAAGAAGCCGGGTATTTGAGTTTGAAATCAAAAAGAAAAACGGAGATTTTATTTGGGTAGAAATCAAAGCTTCACTGTTAAGGGATGAAAATAATATTGTAAAAGGTGTAATAGGTATTTCACGTGATATTACAGAAAGGCAGCAGGTTAGTGAGGCACTGAAAAAAAGCGAGGAAAGATTTATTCAGCTTTTTGAAAGGGCTCCGCTGGGATATCAGTCACTCGATGCAAAGGGTTGCTTCATTGAGGTTAATGAAGCCTGGCTCGATACACTTGGCTATAACGAACCTGAGGTGATCGGAAAATGGTTTGGTGATTTTCTTGCGCCTGAATATGCTCATACATTTAAACAAAGATTTCCCGAATTTAAGAAAAAAGGCAAAACACATGTGGAATTTGAAATGATCCATAAAAACGGTGAAAGGAAACTTATCTCATTCGAGGGGAAAGTAGGGTATGACGAAAACGGAAATTTTGAAAAAACACATTGTATTTTACAGGATATCACTGTTAAGAAAAAAGCCGAAGAGGCCATAGCCGAGAGCGAGCAACAATACAGGATGCTGGCCAATTCAGGAACTGCTCTGATATGGAAATCGGGCACTGACAAATTATGTAACTATTTTAACCAACCCTGGCTTGATTTTACCGGACGCACACTTGAACAGGAACTTGGAAACGGCTGGGCCGAAGGTGTACATCCCGATGATTTTGATCAATGCCTGTCAATCTATGTGAATTCGTTCGATAAAAGGGTCCCTTTTTCAATGGAATACCGGTTAAGAAACAATAAAGGCGAATACAGATGGATTCTTGATCTTGGCAGTCCAAATTACAATTTTAAAGGAGAATTTATTGGTTATATCGGACATTGCTTTGATATTACCGAACGTAAGGTTATGGAATTTGAATTATTGGTTGCAAAGGAAAAAGCAGAGGAAAGCGACAAACTGAAAACTGCTTTTCTTGCCAACATGAGCCATGAAATCAGAACCCCCATGAATGGCATCATTGGCTTTGCCGACCTGCTTAAAAGAAATAACCTTACCCGCGAGGAACAGAAAAAATATGCCGAAATCATTGTCAATTCATCGCATCGTTTACTTGGAATAATAAACGATATAATTGATATCTCAAAAATTGAGACAAACCAGGTAACCATTAACGAAGTAAACTGCAATGTTCTTGACTTGTTTGTTAAGTTGTACAATTTCTATTTGCCTATAGCCAATTCAAAGGAAATTGAATTTCTTATGCAGCCAAATCTCGAGCAGTCGGTAATTAAAACAGATGAGCTTAAACTTTACCAGATTATCAACAATCTGCTTGATAATGCTTTTAAATTTACACAAAAAGGAAAAATATCTTTTGGATGTAAAACCGAAAACAGCATGCTGGAAATTTGGGTAAAAGACACTGGTATAGGCATTAAAAAAGAAAACATTTCAAGAATTTTCGACAGGTTTGTTCAGTCTGATTCCAATATTTCAATGGATTATGGAGGTTCTGGCCTTGGCTTATCAATCACTAAGGCATTTGCCGAACTGATGGGTGGAAAAATTGAACTGGAAACAGAATATGGATATGGAACAAAATTTATTGTTACCATTCCGTATAAAAAGAATCTTGCTAAAACAGAAAAAAATCCAATTAATGAAAACAAGGAAATCAAGTATAATTTTGGTGCACATAAAATTCTAATTGCCGAAGATGAAGACTTAAATTTCTTTTACCTTGTAACTGTTTTGGAAAAATCAGATTTAACTATTATCAGGGCAACCGATGGTCAGGAGGCAGTGAGCATCATAAGGGATAATCCAGACATCAGACTGATAATTATGGATATTAAAATGCCAATTATGAATGGAATTGAAGCCACTCGTCTGATAAAGCAACACAATCCGGATATTTATATTATTGCTTACACTGCCTATGCTTTGATGGGCGACAATGAACGATTGCTCGAAGAAGGATTTGATGACTATATTTCAAAACCGGCCGTAAAAGATGAACTGCTTGAAAAAATCGGTAAATTTTTTATCTGAGAATTGTGAAAGATGTATAAGGTTTGATTTTAGCTTTCTCACATTTCGAAAATATTGAACCCGGTTGCAGGTTCTTAAGTTATGTAAATTTTTTCCTTAAAGTTTAGCACATAAAACCCCGAAAATAGCTTTTCCTTTTTTCAGGCAACGCAATTTTACGCATACAAAATATGGTGTTAATATCGTGTTTTTCAGTATGAATACTCTGAATTATAATTTCGCTCTATACTACTTTAGTAATTCGAAAAACACATTAAAACAACCATATGAAACTATCAAACAAATTCTGCATTTTCCTCTTAACTTTTCTGAGCCTTGCAACAAGTGCACAGGTAAAAATAGGAAACAACCCAAACTCAATTAATGAAAATTCAATTCTTGAAATTGAAACCACCAGTAAAGGTTTTTTAGGACCAAGGGTAGCCCTTAACGACCTTGGGTTGGCATCTCCTCTAACAGGAACTGTCCCTGCCGGTATGCTTGTTTTTTCATCGGGAGGTTCAGTTGCCGATGGCTTTTATTATTGGAATGGAAGTAAGTGGATTAAAATTTCAAGTTCCAACGATTTAAAAAACACGGTTATTAAAACTGCAAACGCAAATTTACTCAAGACCGACGCAATTGTACTTGCAAGTAACGATATAACACTTACCCTGCCTGAAATAACGGCTGCTGATAACGGACTGGAAATTAATATTAAAAACAACGGAAACCACAAAGACCTGGTAACCGTAATTGGTTTTTCAGGTGCTTTAATTGACGGCATCAACTCCGCTATTTTATACCGTTGGGCCGGAAAAACTTTTGTTGCTTTCGAAGGCAATTGGGTAATAAAGGAAAAAATAAACAGGGCATGCAATTTAATGGATGTGTCAGAAACGAGTTCATGGACAACCCTTAAAGAAGCTATTGAATTTCTTGAGGAACACATGATGGGGGCAACAACAATCAGACTTGCAGACAGCGAATTTTTACTCTCTGAAACTCAGGTTATTGATTTGCCATATCCCCTTACTTTACAGGGATTAAGTTATGGACACACTTCTATTTCTGCATCTGGCGGACTTGAAAATTTACCCATGTTCAGGTGTGTATCCGAATGTTATTTTAAAATGTTAATGTTCGATGGCACAACCCTTACAAGTTATGGAACTAATCCCGGTGAGGATGCAATCAGGTTTGTTGGCCAAGATACTTACCATGAAATCAAAGACTGCACATTTGATGGCTTCTACAATGCAATCCTCGATTCGACTAATGCTGAACTATGGCTTTTCGAATGTGATATTTCAAATTGCACCGGCAGCGGTGTTTTACTGCATGGAAATGTCCCGGGTGTTAAACTCAGAGTTTCGGAAACAGATTTTATTTCCTGTACAAAAGGAATTAATATGGAAAAAGGTTCAAATGCAGTGGTTCAGCTTACCTCTGGTGCTTACCTTAACAACAATGCAGGCGCATACGGAGTTTTATATGTTCCGGCAACATTTTCTTTTGAAACTATGATAATCACAAACAACTCGTGGAATAATACCGGGTATTTTATCAGTGGTTTTGATTTCACCAGGTCGGATGGCAGGGATGCTGATGCATTTATTATTGCTAATGCAGGAATGGAATCTAAAAATCCACACAGCAAGATAAATGTCCTAAACAATGCTTCAACCACTACAGTTACAACCACCGGCACCTGGTATAAGGCAAACTGGACCAACAGCAATCAGTACACCTGTAAGTTTGGGGTTTCCAACAATAAACTAACATACCTGACATCAAATTCAATGGATGTGGTAATGAATATTACCGGAAATGTAATTTGCACAAATACCAATAAAGTATTTTCAGTTGCTGTGGTTAAAAACGGAAATCCTGCATTAAGATATGGAGAAATAACTGTTAAAATAACTTCAGCAAGTTATCCTTATCAGTGGGCTACAAATGTTTACATACCCGATGCTGTTGCTGGCGATTATTATGAGGTTTGGATAACCAGCACAACCGATAACGATATTTATATTCTCCAGGACGTTCAATGGTTCACAAACACTCAGTAAATTAAAAATCATGAAAACAACTGCTTTTTTTATCTTATTTACTTGTTTTTTTGTGAACTTTCAAGCATCCTCACAAGATCAATTCACAAATTCGGGTAACTTAAAATTACACCCCGGCTCCAGCATTTCATTTTATGGAAATTTTGCCAATAACGGGAGTCTGGCCGACAACGGTCAATCATTGACATTTAACGGCAGCAGCTTGCAGGTGATTTCCGGCACGAGTGATGCTGCATTCAATAATCTGGCAATAAACAATACAGCCGGAGTCAGAATAAACTGTACCGTTTCGGTAAATAACATGCTTGTTCTTACAAAAGGCCCTTTGGTATTAAATTCAAACATGCTTTATATTATTAACAACTCAGCTTCGGCGGTTAGCCGGACAACTGGTTATATTGTTAGCGAACAGGCTGACAACTCTGGCCGCGTAAAGTGGAATATTGGAAATATTATTGATATATACACCATACCATTTGGCAATTTGTCGGGAAATTACATTCCGGTTATTTTCAACCACACTGCCGGAAACATCGGAAATGTAACAGCATCAACCTACTCAACAGCCACAAATAACACTCCGTATCCATTAACTCCTGTTGCAGTAACAAATGTTGACGACTTATCAGGAAATGATAACTCAGCCAATATTATTGACAGGTTTTGGCAAATTGATAAAGATGGTATTGATGGAACAGCAGACATTACATTTACAGCTTCGGAGTCAGAAACAGGAACATTAACAGACCTTTTGGCTCAAAGATGGAATTCATCCACTTCAGAATGGGATGCTCCGCTTCCCGGACAAACTTCAGGCGATTTTTCGGTTACAGTTCCGGGAGTCACAACATTCTCTCCCTGGTTGGTTTCAGGATTAAATTCTACACTGGCTGTAGAATTATTCGATTTTAATGTTTTAAGGGATGGTAATTACGCAGCGCTTAATTGGTCAACATTATCCGAAACCGATAATTATGGTTTTAATATTGAAAAAAGCACAGATTTAATCAGTTGGAACTTTTGTGCATTTGTTTCAGGCTCGGGCAATTCGCAAACTCAAAAAATGTACACCTATAATGACGATCTTGCTGGAAATATCTCCCAACATGATGAAGAAGTGTATTACAGACTCAGGCAAATTGACTTCGACAATGCCTTTTCATACAGTGAGATAAAATCAATAACCTTAAATAATAATGATATGAACGATGTAATTTGTTTTGTATATCCAAATCCGGCAGATAGTTATATAAACATCATGACAAGCAAGCCCGGATTAGCATGTAATGTTAAAATTTACAACCAGCTTGGCTCTTTGAAGGGCGAGTACAATATGGTAAACAAAACACAGCTTGATGTAACCGGACTTTCATCGGGTTTATACCAAATCGTAATCAGTGCTGTGGGTAGTGATAAAAAATTCAATTACAGTATTATAAAAATGTGAACAAAAAACACATGTTAATACTTGATGTTTCAGGTATTTATACCTTTAACAATAGGGTTCATTAATCGTATAATATTATATAAACCTAACTTATAAGAAATGAAAAGAATATTAATTTCCATAATGATTTCAGTAATGATTTATGGAGTTGGACAATCACAGGATACATTGTTGCTTATGAATGGAAAAATAATCTGCGGTGAAGTTAAAAAAACAGATAATAAAGCTGTCTATTATTGCAAAACAGAGGGCAGGATGAGAATTAAAAAAATAGATGTCGAAGATTTATTCAGCATCAGCTACAATGATACCAAAAAAGATTATTTTTATAAAAGAGATACTTCATACGGCTATTATCTCCAAACAGATGAAATGTATGTGTATCTCATGGGACAAAACTATGCCCATGAAAATTTCAAAGCCCCGCTTAACACATTTGCCGGAGTATTATTTGGCGTAACCGGAGGTGTTGTGGGATTCTGGGGAATGACAATACCTGCCACATATATTTTTCTGGCCGGATCAAAAGACCCGCACTTTGTGTATAATACCGAAATGCTTTCTCTGATAAATACCAGATATTATGCTGAAATTACAAATATTGAAAATGAAACGGGGATGTCTTACAAAGCAATTAATGAACAAACACCAGTAAAAACGCCAATAGTCCTTGATCCGCTTTTTCAGGAAGGATATAACTACACAGCTAAAGATAAAAAAGTGAAAAACTCCATTAAGGGTGGGGTAATCGGGTTTATTTCACTGGTTGCCGCATCTTATTTAATAATTGCCACACAGTGATTTTTAATTTGCTTGATAGTTAGGTTGGTAAGGGGCTGCAGAAATGCAGTCCCTTTTTATTCGTGAAACTAAAATTTCAAGAACGGAGTGAATTGAAATTTACTGTAAGTCCTCGACATTTTGTCGGGATAAGTTGAACAACTAAGCGTAAGCGTTCTCACGAACACCGAAGGTGAAGTAACCCTCGACAAAGAAATTTGTCGGGGTAAATGAGATTAATACTCCATCACTCCAATATCGGAGGAATCGAATAAAAAAAATGTTTTATTGATACCCAGCTGATCTGTGGCGGGGTAGTTCAAATACTTACAAGTTTGTTTTTAATGGCATATATTACCAGTCCGACCGTATTTACAGCACCTATTTTTGAAAGCATTTTTGCCCTGTGTCCGTCAACAGTACGGTTGCTGATAAACAACTTCTCTCCAATCTCAACATTGGTATACCCTTCGCAAATAAGTTTAAGGATATCATGTTCACGTCCGCTAAAAACAATTGATTCTGATGTAGTTGTTTCGGGTTTTTTAATGAATTTACTTGCCAGGATATTCATCAATTCTTCGGAAAAGAAACGGTTGCCTGATAAAACAGTGTGAATGGCTTTTTCAATATCCGTCATTGAAACATTCTTCAGGAGAAAACCCATTGCCCCAGCTTCAAGCATTTGCTCAAGATATTCTTCTTCACTGTGCATGCTAAGTGCAATAACTTTCATTGAGGGAACTATTTGAAGGCCTTTTTTTGTTGCAGCAATTCCATCCATTACCGGCATTCTTACATCCATAAATACCACGTCAGGTTTTATTCTTTCTATAAGTTTAATAAATGCTTCTCCGTTTTCGGCCTGGCCAATAACCTGGATATCTTTAATATCTTCCAACAGAGTAATAACTCCTTTGCGGAAAATTTCATGATCTTCAACAACTATTACCTTAACCATATTGTTCTTTTTTTATGCTAAAGTTAACTATATTAGATTAATATCAAAATCTATTTTCATAAAAAACCCTTTCCCGGGTTTTGATTTTATTTCATATGAACCTGATAGCATTGAAATTCGGTTGGTGATACTCATAAGACCATGGCCTGGCATTTTTTCCGGATTGTATAGGTTTGTATCGTCAAAACCCCTGCCATTGTCGAGATAGGTTAATGAAAGGTTTTTTTCATCCTTTGTAATATGAATGGAAATGTTTTTAGCCTCAGAATGTTTCAGGGAATTGTTTATCAGTTCAATGGAGGTGCGATACAAGAAAATTTCAAGTGGCTTGCTGATGTCACCTATTGAAATATTCAATTCAAAACTGGTATGGCAAACCGGAGATACTTTATCAACAAATGAATAAATGGCGTTTTTCAGACCCATTAGTTCCAATACATTTGGCATTAATGAGTTTGAAATATCTCTGGTTTTCTGTATGGTTGTGGCAATTATTTCATTTGCTTTTCCGGTAATTTCCTTTCTTTTCTCGGCATCTTCATAGTAATATAATAATCTGTCGAAATACATTTTTATTACCGAAATCAGAGGTCCGATGTCATCATGAATGGCAGAGGCAATTTTCTTCCGCTCATTTTCTTCGGCCTCCATAACTTTTTTAATTACCTCTAACTCGGCCTGTTTTTTCAGCATAATGTCCTGAGCCACCCCGATAATAACAGAATCGGCAATTCCTGTATCAAGCTGACTGCATGAAATTGATAAATATTTAATAGAGCCGTTATTATGGACCAAGAGCGTTTCAAATGACTTTATGATATTGTCTTTTTTAAGAGATTCACTAATTATTCCAAAGTCCCTATTCTTATAAAAATAATTTTGAATTTTACTTCCGATAATTTCATAGGGCTGATAACCAAGAATTTTAAAAACAGAAGGACTTATTTCTGTAATAACCCCCGACTTATTCATGATGAAAAAAATATCCTCGACATTTTCAAAAAATATCCTTAATTTAAGTTCGTTCTGCTTAATATTTTCTATGGATTTATTCAAGGCCTGGTGCATAAGCTTAACTTCATAAGCCCGTTCGACCACATAAGTGATTTTGTCTATAAATCCGATGCTTTTTATAATAAAATCCAGTGCACCCCTCCGCATCATTTCCACTCCAATGGTTTGATCGTTTAACCCCGTCATTACTAAAAACGGAACATCAATTTTTTTTGCTTCCATATGAGAAATAAATTCACTGCAATCCATATCAGGCAAACGATAGTCGGCAAGAATTAAGCAATCGCACGTTTTCTCCAAAAACGTTAATCCATCTGATCCCAGATAGAAATTTGTAACTTCAAACCCCGAACTTTCAAGTTTTATTTTGATTAATTCGGCAAGTGAATATTCATCTTCTAACAGGAGGATAGTTTTTTTCATTAAAAAAAGATATATTACAAATCTAATACATTAAAGTATTTTTACATAATTGCCGGGGCAAAATTTCATAAATAGTAGAATATAAATTTTGTTTTCAATCACAAATAATTGAGAAATTATTTATTTATTATCACTTTCATGGTTTTTTTACTGTTTTTGCCATCAGAAAGTTCACCAATATAAATTCCTTCAAAAAGTTCATTGCAAATCAATTGTTCATTACGAAAAACATTTTTATTTAATACCATTGCTCCGGTTAAAGAGTACATTTTGAAATTCATAACCGGAATTTCATCCTCCCAGGAAATTGTAAAAACCCCGGAATTTGGATTGGGATACAATGCGCACTCTTTTGTTAAATCAGGAGTGTTTTCGCCGGTTGTTATTACTTCAACAAGGTAAATTGAATCTGTAGCATTGTTTACATACCACAATCCCATATTACAAATCGACAAACCATTGGGATATGATCCTCCAGGTGCCTGTATTCTGTCAACTATTGCATAGTCACCCTTTGAAATTTTAAATGTACTTTGTGAAGTATTGTCTGTTATCCACATGAAATCACCATCAGAAACAATGCCTGTTGGAAAGTTAGCATAAGCAGGAAATGCTTTTCGAAGTTCATTTGTATTAATATCAAAATTCAATGTTGAATCACCTGAAAAAACTGCAGTAGTTCCTTTGGTATCATTCATCCAATATGAATCTCCATCAACACAAATTCCAACAGGAAATACAGGGTTAGCCAAAGGAATAACCTGTTCAACAGTGCCGTCTAACAGAATTATCTCCAACAACTTGTTGTCATTATCAATCACATACAATTTATCATCTTGGTAATCAATTCCATATGGCCTTTGTATGTCAATGGGAATTTCCTCAATTAAGGCACCGGAAATGGGATCAACAACGAAAATTTTAAATTCGTTATAGCCGATTACGTATAAATACGTGCCGCTACAGGTAATTCCTGTGGGCATTAAGGTGGGAGATAAAAATGATTTGATAATTGGGACCGGACTAATTGGATAGTCTTCGCCGGCGAATTTAGGTTGATAAGTTTGCTGTGGTTGTTTTTCAACCGGTATTCCCATTTGATCCAGCCACTGTTGTGCTTGTAAAACAAACGGAAAAATCATCAGGGTAAAAAATATTGCTCTCATAGGTTGGTTTTTATTCAAAGATACGAGCATGAAGGCCACTAATTCAAGCGTCCAAAACCCTGAAAAGACAAGTGTTTTTACTTGATTGCAGATTTGTAATTATACCTGAAAACCCAATTGTATTTGGACAGTTTGCTTGTTATACGAATTAAGAAAGGATGGAACCAGGCCCATAACCGTCATCCTGATAAAAATCGTCAGACAATGTTTTTTCCGAGTTAAGTTCAATAATAACAGGACAAAGCCAGGTTTTTTTAGTACCTGCTTCTGTTAACTCATTAATTTTATTTAATTCGGATTTGTGCATTTAATAATTCAGTCCTAAAAAAACCATATCCTGTAACAATTAATCAATAAAAAGGTTCAAAATTATTTACATTATTACTGCACAATTAATCTTTTTGTGACTCTCTCATTTTTTGTTGTTATTGCAATCAAATATATACCGGGAGGAAGATCCGAAAGGTCTTTATTAAATTCAACACCCACAACTATTTCCTTTTCTTCAACAGAAACCAATTGTCCCATTTGATTGATCAGTTCTAATTTAATGTTTTCTGGATTTCCAATAAAATCATCATCATCAATAATAATGCTAATCATATTCTTCGCAGGGTTTGGGAAGACAGTGAACTCCAAAGAACTTGCTGACAGAGCCGGTATTCCGCATGAAGGTATTTTGATTTTTGATCTTTCTTTTGGACAACCATTTGCATCGGTAACAATAGCTCGATAATTGGAACCTGAACACATTCCGCTTAAAGTCTGTGTATTGTAAGAAAATGATCCAAGTTTCCATTGATAAGAGTATGGAGTAGTGCCTCCGGTTACAACCTGTGTGGCAATACCATTACATGAACCGTTATCACATTGAACAGTTTGAATATTTAAAATCAGATCAGCAGGTTCAGTAATGGTAACATTTGCAATTGCGCAACCAGAAGTCCGGGTAACAGTTACACTGTAATTCCCGGGACCCAAATTAGAGGCTGTTGCTGCTGTCTGAACAGGAGCCGGGTCGTTCCATAAATACGAAACAGAGCCAGTTCCGCCCGAATATGAAACAGTAGCAGTACCATTATCAAAACCAAAGCAGGTAACATTTGTTTGTGATGAAATCCAGGCAGTCATGGCTACAGGTTGTGTTATTATTGCCGAAGCAGATGCAGTGCATCCCCCGAGGGAGGTCACCGTAACTGTCCATGTTCCAGCAGTCAACGCGGTCGCAGTTGAAGTGGTTTGAGCCGGGGCCGGATCGTTCCAAAGATAGGTATAGGGAGCTGATCCGCCTGAAGCAGTAACAGTTGCAGTTCCGTTTGACCCGCCATTGCAGGTAACATTTGTTTGCGAGGTAATTGTTGCAACTAATTGAACAGGTTGGGCAAGTACAGACGAGGATGATGTTGTACATCCGGCACCATCAGTAATTGTTACATTATATGTTCCGGCAGGTATTCCGGTGATATCCTCGCTGGTGGCACCATTTGACCATAAAAAACTGTATGGAGATGTACCTCCTGTGACAGTTAAGTTAACTATGCCATTTGAATAGCCGTAGCAGGTCGGATTTGTTAGCGTTTTGAAAACTGAAACGGCTGTAGGTTGAGTAATGGTTACTGATTTAATAACCATATTTCCACACTGGTCTGATACAGTAACGGTATATGCTCCAGCTGTTAAACCGGTTGCAGTTGATGTTGCCGCTCCGTTGGACCAGGTATAATTATAAGGAGCAACACCCAAACTTGCAGTAACAGTCGCAGACCCTGTGGCACCTCCATTACACAAAACATTGGATGAGGAAGTAATGGCTGCCTGTAAGGCCGGCAGATTTGTAACCGTTGCAGTTGCTGTCAGTGAACAACCATAAGCACCTGTAATTGTAACTGAGAAATTCCCCAGTCCTAAACCTGATGCTGTCGCAGTTGTTGCTCCGTTTGACCATAAATAAGTATAAGGTTCACTCCCGGTAGTTGGAGTAGCCGTAATAGCTCCATCATTTTCAATTGGGATTCCAAGGTCATCAACGCAACTAACCGGAGTAACAGTCAGGTTTACATCATCAAAACATCCATACTTCATTATGTAGGCATCGCGCTTTGAGTTATCGGTTGTGGAATTTGTCAGTGTGGTTGAACCGATGGTAACTGATGCGGAATAAAAATCGCCGGCAGTTATGTAATTTCTTCCGTTTGAATTATAAAAGCAAGCTTCACCGGTATCATTTGCCCCGCCCGAGATACCAATGCCAGAAGTAAAATTGCCCGAAGTATTGAATTCAGCAATAAAAGCATCAATTAGTGCAGTCCATGAAAGGGTAGAGGTGCCAAAAGTAATAGCTCCCCCGAAACTGCCGGTCACAACACCTTTTCCATTTTTGAAAGTAATATCAAGGCATTTATCATCAGCTGTTGATCCTGCAGATTGCGCCCATTGTACTGATCCGTTGGTATTATATTTTGCAATAAATACATCGTAAGTTCCTGCAGAGGTATTTGTCAAAATAGTACCGTCAAGGTTAACAGTACTACTTATGAAATGCCCGGTAAGGTATAAATTACCCGATTCATCCATTGTATGACGGTAAACGATTTCAGCATTATCATTGCCGGTAATCTGTTTGACCCATTGTACCGTGCCACTGCTGTTCATTTTAAACAATACTCCATCGGTAAAACCGGTTGAATTTGAAATAGCAGTTCCGTTAATATCGAGGTTTCCAACATATGACCCGGTAAAATAATATTCGCCATTATAGCTGGTAACTGATTTAATATTTGAGGAATTGGCAGCATCACTGCAACCAACAAGTTTTGACCAGGTAAAATTACCCCCCGAATCGAACTTGGCAATAAACATTTGCCTTAATCCGGAATATGATGAAGAAAGACTGCCTGAACCGCCATAAAATGTTACTGCATCAATAAAAATACCGGTCATAACAATACTTCCGCTGTTATCCTCGGCAATTGCCCCATTAATCTGATGAGTAGCTCCATAAGCCACGTTTTTGGCCCATTGACAGTTGCCCGATAAAGAGAATTTAGCCAGAAAAATATCATTTAGTCCAACAGTTGTCACAGATGTACCTCCAAAATCACAGGTTCCATTAGTTTGACCCGATAAAATAAGGGAACTTCCATCGGCGCTTAACAACAGACTAACAGCTGTTTCAACCCCGGTTCCCCCAATTTGCTTTATCCATTGCACTTCGCCCAGTGAATTGTATTTCGACAGAAAAATATCCTGTGAACCGCCAAAGGAACTGTACGAAATTGCGTCCTGACTAACCGTTCCGTTAAAGTTTCCATAGATGTAATAATTGCCGTTATCATCCATGATTACGGAGGTAGGCTGGTTTTGACCGGTACCGTTAAAATGTTTTGTCCACATTATGCCCTGGGCATCAAGAGCAGATGAAATGCAGAATATAAAGATAAAAAGTAAAACGTTTTTCATATATGGCCAATTTTATAGAGTCAAATTACTTAATTCAGCAGGTATTTTTACCTGATGATTTTATACGCAAAATTACTATAAAGGTTTATAAAAAAAGATGTTTTTTTCTTTTTTTTATTTTCTTATAAATGAATTAATTAGAAGTCATTTTTTGACAAAACTTTGTTTGTATTTATGATAAATATTTTTTGGAAAAACAACAAAATGCTGTTTTGACGGTTAAAGACAAAACTCCGGCCTTGGGCAGGAGTTTACCGTACAACTTTGAATAATTTTATTGATTCAAAGGACTATGGATCAAAGTGAAACAAGGATTTTTTATTTTAGCAGGTTTTAGCAGATATTTGTGAAGGTTGAGAAGAGTTCTTTAAATTTCTACAATTTGGAATCTGTTTATGCCAATTTCTCTTATTGAAATGGGATTAATACTCCGCCCGCTAGCCAGCGGGGCGAATAGATATATATTTTATTGATACCCCGCTGCTCTGCGGCGGGGTAGTTCATTATCAATTGACAGTGGTTTGATCATTTTTGCAAGTTCCACATTATTCTCTTTACAAATGTAAAATGACACCTTGTCTCCCTGATCAATTCCGGGTTGACATTCTGTACTTTCAAAAAAAACTTCCTTATCCCCATTTGAAGGAATAATAAAGCCAAACCCTTTAGCTTTATTAAACAAAAAAACCACTCCTGTCATAAGCTCCATTAATTTATCACTTTTAAAATAAAATACCAAAAGGCAAGGGCACTAAGGCCCTCACCTTTCGGTTGATGAATTGGGAATTGAACTTTTGAACTTTTCATAGTCTCACCATTCTGTTCTATCCGATACTTCTTCCATAGATAGGATGCAGTAAACCCTGAAAAGTAGACAGTAAAAACTGATATTTTTTTCTACATATTTGTAAGATGTAGATTGTCAGGACAATAATTTTTTATTTTCGAGTTTTTTTTTAAGAATCAAGAACACGGAAAATAGGGTTAAAGCCAAAATGGCGATTAAAAGAATGTATACTGTGTCGGAGGAGTCAGTTCCTTTTTTTTGTACAATGTTGCCGGTATCCCCAATTACGGAGATACCTGCCCAAAAATATGGATGGCAGCTCATTGCTTCTGATTGTGACAAATATTCGTTTACAGCCATTTGCATAGCAATATCTTTTGGATTACCTTTTATTAAATATCTGTAAAAGTTTTTAATTATCAGGTATCCGGAAACATCGTCTTCATTCCACAAAGAAACAACGACCGACTTTGCGCCCGATTGCAGGAAAGACCTTGCCAAACCGAGGACACCCTCACCATTCATGATTTTTCCGCTTCCGGTATTGCAACCGTTTAAGACTACCATATCTGCCAGGGTTTCGCTATTATAAATTTCATAGGAATAAAGCAGGTTATCAAAGAGAGAATCTGTATTTCCGGAAAGTACAAAGGCCGAGAACAATGGTTCCTCTTTATTTACTAGGCAATGTCCTGACAGATGCACAACTTTATATTCGCTTAAAGCTTTTCTGATATTTTTTTCATTGGCTTCATTGTTTATTAAACAGTTGCCACCCATAATTTCAGATACATCACCGGCTTCCCTTTTGTTGTATTTGAGCCGGGGGAGAAATTTGCCATTAATTTCGGGGTAGAAGGGATTTTCGCTGATCAGGGAATGTTGGTAATCAGGAGCAATGGCAATAAAATTTTTTCGGGCAGTATATGTTTTTTTTCTGTAGAAGGACAGGTAGGCCGAATAATCATAACTGATTGCATGATCCCTGATAAGATATTGAGCATTTCTGAAACCATGTCCTTTTTTTCTTTCTTTTATAAGAATTTCAAAGGGAATCTGGTTTAATCGGGTATCCTGAATGATTGCAAGTCTCTTGCCATTAATTTCTTTTTCAACAGGATAAATCAGTTTTTTATAAAGTCTGTGTGATGTTTCAGCAAATTTTTCAAAGGAGCCTGTGTTAACTTTTCCAATATTAAAGCCTCTGATTAAAGAATTTATTTCAAAAAGGTCGCTGAAAAAAGCACTGTCAATAGTCACAGCTTTTACATTTAATTGATTGTGGTCAATAACAAAAGTAAAAAGCATTGAATCGGTAAGACAATATTCGATGAGCACTTTGTCAGATTCCAGCTTCTTTTGTATTTCTTCAATGGGAACGAATGGCAGGGTGTATTTTTCGGTACTGCTTTTTTCGTATTTTTTCATTTTTTCCCTTACCAGTTCAATCTCATAAAATTTTTCAAACAGTTTATTTTCAGTCTCGACCAGATCTTTTTCATTACTTTTTTCGGCAATTGCCTTAAGCACGGCAATATCATATTTCAATTTGCGCTCCTTTTCTATTAATGAAGCCGGCACCCCGTCCATTCGGTTCTTCAAAGCCCCTGCAATTGATTTTAACAACAATGATGATTTAGCCATTTCGGAATACTCGAACATTTTTTTCAGATATTTTTCCTCTTTATGAATTTTATACAGTTCGTAGGCAGTAATTATTGCATTGTCCACAGTTTCCTTAAAGCTTGATGCAAAAAAGAAATTGCTTTCTTCAGAATAAAAGTCCCCACGTGTCCTGCCAATTACATCAAAAGTCAGTTCAAATGTGTTGTATGCAGCAATTAGGTCTCTGATATTTCCGGTTTGGTATTTATATAAGCAATATAGCGCATGGGCTTTGTAGCGCAGGGCGTAGAGTAGTCTTTCGTCGAAGGCTTTTTTATTAAACTTAGGGATTGAATAAATATAAGCTGTATCAATATCAGAATCAAAGAGCCTCAATGCTTTTTGAAAGTAGCATACAGATTTTTCAAAATCACCATTATTCTTATAGAAAAATGCCAGATGATTTAATATACTTATCAGTTCGCTATTGAATTTTTTTTCATCATGCTTCAATAAATTATAAGATTGTTTGAAATACTCCTCTGCATCTGAATTGTTATTGGCAGATAAACATAAAAGACCATATCCGCCGTAAATTGAGGACAATTCACTGATATGCTCTGGAAATTGATTAAGTATTTTAATGGAATGATCTAAAATTTGTTTAGCATTTTTATACTCATTTAAGTTCTGATAAACATAGGCTAGAGATAAGTTTATTTTTACCATAAGAATATCATCGACCAGATGACTGTTTCTAGCTAAAACCAAAAGTTCTTTTGCCTTTTTGTAATTTCTTGAATAATAGTAATTTGTGCCTAATAGGAAATAAATGTTTTCAATCATGTTTTCAGTGAAACAATTATAAATAAACTGGTATTTTAGGGATTGTTTATAATAAATTTCAGCTAAATAATAATCACTATTACATTGGCTTTGAAATGCTAGTGTATTCAGGCAGAAATAGAATTTTTCAAGGTATTTTATTCGTTCTTCACCGTAAATAGACTCTATAGATTTATTCTTTTTATTTAAAAAAAAATTAACGGCACTTGCAAATTCTTTTTTATTTATCATTGTATCCAACTTATTGACTTGGAAAACAGCATTATTATCTTGTGAAATGCAAATACCCGAAACAGTAAATAATATTAAGAAATAAATTCCTTTCATTGGCTCAAACTTATAAAAAAACAAAAAAAAAAGCAGGTTATTCCTGCTTTTTTTTAATACCTTTTTGGTGGAGGTGGTGGAGGTGGTGGAGGAATTGTTGGTGGATCATCAGGATCATCCATCCTTCTTTTTAAATAAAGCTCATAAGTGCTCATAATATTGTTTTTTAAAATTGCCTACTCTGTTTAAGCTTTTCGGCTTCCGCTGTTTTTTGTGAAAGGTTGAAATACCCTTTCCTTTCAACAATAAGATGCACTTAGTACGCATTAGTATGCACTTTTTTGCTTGTTTTCCACAAAAAAAAATCAAATATTTCTTAACTAACTGATTACCTGATCTGAAAATTATCAAATATTTCACTGAAAAAGATGAATTTACATCTGAATATTTCTTATGTAATATGAAATACTATTGGAAAGTCGAGCAGGTAAAACTATTTTAGAATATTCAGTATTTCAAGGGCCTCGCTTTCCTTAAACTGTTTGTTTTCAACAATTTTATTAAGCAGTTTTATGGCTTCGTCGTTTTTATCAAGTTGCAGATAGCATAAAGCCAGTTTCCATTCTGCTGCATCATAAAACAAATCGTTCCCCTTCAGGATGATTTCTTCAAGTTTTTTTGCAGCAATTTCATATTGGCCGCTTTCAAAATATGACAGACCCAGAAAAAAAAGAGCCGGGTCATTTTCGGGATTGACATTCAATTCCTGTGTAAATAAAAGAACAGCTTCTTTGTAATTTCCGGCATCATATGCTCTGAATCCGTCGGTAAGCGTGTCTTCATTACCTCTGGAATATGTTCCGGCATCAATTAGTTCATCATATTCGGCAATTACCTTTTTGCTGTCAAATTGTTCTGATTTAGTATATTTTAGAATTAGCAATGATGCTGCAATAAGAATAATCACCGCAGCAGAACTGAATAAGATTAATCTCAGAGAGCGGTTGCCGGCCTTATTGGATGAATATTTTTCTCCGAGTACCTCAATCTGATTATAATAATCAATTAACGGCTGATCCCTGTGGATTTTATTCATGAGTTCCTGGAACTTTAACTCTTCCTGCAAATCCTTATTTTCGCTCAGTTCCATGCGGAATGCCGACAATTCATCATCTGCCAGGTCTCCATCCAGATACCGGTAAACTAAATCTATATGTCTTTTATTCCGAATCATTTTTTTTCATTTTAGAGTAAATCCCGAAAAAATATTTCAGACATCGTTCTCTTCTTTTTTTGGCCGATGATTCACCTTTTAATTTCAATAACTTCGAAATTTCTATATAAGAAAGATTCTGACTTCTTAAGATTAAAATTCTTTTACATTCTTCCCTGAGCAAATTGAAACTTTTTAAGGCTATTTCAATTGATTTGAATTCTTCAACCTCATCAGTTTCTTCAATTATCTCATTGTCGCTCTCTTTAAGTTCGATTTTCTTATTATGGTTCCTTCTGTTATAAAAAAACTCATTTACACAAGATCTGATAAAATAACTTTTAAAATCACTAATATTAATCTCTCCATTTTTAATCTTTAAATACAACTTCAACATTACACTCTGAAAGGCATCCTTTGCTTCGGATTTTGTGCCGCCCTTTCCTGAAATAATATTTTGTACTTCAATCCAATACATTTCATAAATGTACCCGGTTATTTCAGGGCTGTTGTTTTTAATTCCCTGATATATTATTTCGTCAGAATATCTTCCTTTCATTAATAAGATACAAACATCATTAAAAAGTGACCAGGTAAAATTACTTTTTTTTTAGTTCGACACTAATTTTTTTTTACAATTGTTTGTAATACCCTATTATTCAGATGTATATAAAATATGTAATTTTTACAATTCTTGTAAATTTTTTTCGAAAAATTATTTATTCCTGAATGACCTGCTGAAAATAGCCAGAAATGTGTATAGCTCCAAACGGCCAATGATCATTAAAAACGCCAGTAATATTTTTCCGGCTTCCGGGATTTCTGAAAAATTACTCACGGCACCGACTGAGCCGAGTCCCGGACCAATTCCTGCCATGGTGGTAGCTACACTGCTTGCTGAGGTTTGAATATTTGTTCCAATGGCAACCATCAACATTGTGCCGGCTAAAAATACCAGAAAATACCAAACGATAAATGTATAAACGGCTTGTGTAGTATTGCTGCTCAGAGCCTTTCCATTTACTTTTACCGGATTTACCGAATGTGGATTCATTAATTTATTGAACTGTTTTTTCAATCCCCTGACCAGAATCATATGCCTGAGCATTTTTATACCTCCGCTGGTTGATCCAACACTGCCTCCTGCAAACATGATGAAAAAAATTATCAGCAAGCCGGTTGTGGGCCAAAGCATGTAATCATCAGAAACAAAACCGGTACACGAAATAATGGATATAACCTGAAAAAAAGCATCCCTGAATGACTTTTCCAGTCCGAATTCACGGTTTTGATAAAGAATAAAGGTTACAATCAATGTCACTGCTAACACAAATGTGATAAAAAACTTCCATTCATCATTTTGCTTTATTTTCCTGAAATCTCCGGTAACAAAATAGAAATGGATTACAAAGTTTGTTGCTGCCAGTAACATGAAAATTGCAGTTACATATTGCAGATAAGGTGAATACTCGATAAAGCTGCTGTTTTTAGGTGAAAAACCTCCAGTGGCTACCGTTCCGAAGGCATGACAGATACTTTCGTACCAGTTCATATTTCCTGCCATCAACAGGATAATCTGTAAAACTGTCAGGCCGACATAAATCAGGACCAGACTTCGGGCAACGGTCTTCGTGCGGGCGTGGATCTTTTCCTGAAATGATGATTCAAGGGAAAATAAACTCTGTCCGCCAATATTAAGCGAGGGTACAATCACAATCACCAGAACAACAATTCCTATTCCGCCTACCCAATGAGTCATGCTGCGCCAAAACAAAATGGATTTGGGCAGGATTTCTATATCCTTTAATATTGATGACCCGGTTGTGGTAAAACCTGATGACGACTCAAAAAACGCATCTGTAAAAGAAGGTATTGAACCGCTGAAAAGATACGGAAGTGCTCCTGCAACTGCCGTAAACAACCAGGCCAGGGTTACGGTTAAATAAGCATCCCTGACATAGATTTTTTCAACCTTGTAAGTGCGTGTAAAATGCATAAGAGCGGCAGTCAATGCAAGAAGAATAGCTGATGTATATACAAATGGGGTAATCGGTTCATTGTAAATAAGCGCGATTATAATACAGGATAATACAGCAAAAACTTCAATCAGAAAAATCCTGCTTAGAACGAAGAAAATATTTTGATAATTGATTTTCATACCGAAAGAGAATTGAATTAAAGACTTGTAAAGTTGACTTTGCAGTCAATGCGCCCCTGTGGGTTGTTTGTTGGGTAATTGGTCTTTTTTTCAATTCTCGTTTTTCTTCGGTATGTGTTTTTCATTTTAAATGATTTTTTTACTCAGGGGCAACCTGAAACAGAACCTGCTCCCCGCACCCGGAGAGCTTTCGGCCCAGATTTCCCCATTTTGTTTGGTTATTATGTCTTTTGAGATATACAATCCTAATCCGGTTCCCTTTGAAACCGACCCTGGTACCCTGAAATACTTGTCGAAAATTCTTGGGAGGTACTCAGCAGAAATTCCCTTTCCGAAATCCTCCACACAAAACTCAACAAACTTGTTATTTGCCTTCAGCTCTATGCGTACTTTACTGCCCTTGTCGGAGTACTGAATGGCATTATTCACTAAATTTAGCAGCACCCATGCGGTTTTCTCATTGTCTCCAAAAAAGGGAGGAAGTGTTTCAGGTAAAATATATTCAATAAAAATGTTATTTTCTGCTGCTTGTTTTTCTGATGATTCCCTTATATAATCAACAACCTGAACAGGATTCACGGGCTTCAGATCAAATCGGAAATTTCCTGTTTCGATCTGACTGATTTCCAATAATTCTGAGGTGATATTCAGCATTTTTCCGGTCTCACCTTTCAAGGTCTCAATAAGCTCGGATTGTTCTGAATTCAGATTTCCAATTCTCGAATCGCTGAGCAGTTTAAGATTAAGTTTTAAGGAGGCAATAGGTGTTTTCAGCTGGTGTGAGATGGCTGCAATAAAATCAGTTTTGGCTTCATCCTGTTCAAGAAAACGAGTAATATTTTTCAAGATAATGACATATCCTGCAGGGGTAATATTGCTTCCTTCACCGGAAAGCAATACCTGAAAAACCTCTTTCGAATAATATGCAGGCTTGTTTTCAGAAACAATTTTAATAGACGAAAACTCAGGTTTTTCAATATACATATTATCAGAAAAATCGCTGAAAATATCTCTGAGCAAACGATTTAAGCCAATGACTTCGGATACTTTTTTTCCGGTAATTTCCTTTGAACTTACACCAATAAGTTTACATGCCAGAAGATTTGAAAAAATGATGTCAAAATTTTCATTGAGTCCGATAATGGCATCATTCATATTATTGATGATGGTTTCGGTTCTCTTTTTCTCGAACAGCAATTGCGACAAGTTTGAATGCTCGTACTCGTTCAGCTTTCCGGCCATTGAATTGAATGCTCCGGCAAGCTCTTCCAATTCATCCCTCGATTTAAAATCCAGCTTTTGTTCATAATTCCTGTTTGCAATTTCCCTGATTCCGGCTGTAAGCTGCTTCAGTGGCCTGATAATACTTTTCGGGTAAATCAAAGAAAAATAAGCTCCTATAAAAAAGCATGCCGCACCAATAAGTGAAAGTAAAAGAAATGCCCTGCTGGCAGTCCGGTTCAATGAATCATTTTTATAAATAATGGCGTTGCGGTTTTTATCTGAAACCTTTATAATATCGTTTCTGACTTTTTTATACTGCGGCAAAAGAGTTTCAAAGAAAAAAACTCTGGCATTTGTTGTGTCATTCAAACTTTTATCCAGCATTTTAACAAACAATCCATAGGACTGGTTAAGAGATTCAACCAGATTATTTTCGCCCGATTCGGTTATATTATTATTCACGTCTTTGAGATGTTCCTCAAAGCGTTGTTTTTCTTTTTCAATGCTATCAATATTTTCAGTGGAGCGATCATAAAAAATTATTTCCATCTGCAAATTTTCGATCTCATCAATAGTTTTGACAAGATATTCGGCAGATTCCACTGACTGATAGTTTTCATGAAGCATGGCTTCGGAACGGTCCGAAAGATTGGAAATAAAATATGAGCCTGTAACCCATAATAGCACAATCATTACGGTAAGAAAACCGAAGCCGAAATACAATTTCTTTCTGATGCTTAACCTTATCATTTTGCTTATTTTTATAATTTACCTGCAAAGTAAATTATTAAATAAGGGAATTGCATAACTATTTAAATGCCAAAATATGCTTCATTGCAAATTGCAATTGCAAATACATGATAATAAGCAGATTATAAATATAAATGATTTTTAATACAAAAAAGATTTCCAAGAACACCCTATCAAAATAAAAGACACCATATTATTTTGAAATGGTTTATCTTTCCAGCCCATACTGATCTATCTTCCTGTAAAGTGTTGGGATACCAATTCCAAGTTTCTCTGCAGCCCGGGTTTTGTTCCAGCCACACTTATCCAAAACATTTCTGATGTGATTTTTTTCAAGATCGTCGATAAGGTCTGACTCTGAAATAAAACTTCTTTTACCAAGTGTTTTTATTTCATTGGGCAACAAAGCAGGGATGAGTATTTCCTCATCGCATAGAATAACTGCGCGCTCGATAATGTTTTTCAATTCGCGGGTATTTCCCGGCCATGAATTTTTTTTCAGGATTTCATAAAATTCAGGCGTTGCTCCGTTAATTTTTTTCTTGGTTTTTAAGGAATACTGTTTGATGAAGAAATCAGTAAGTTCTCGAATATCTTCAATTCTCTCTCTGAGCGAAGGCAGTTTAATATTGAAAACCGAAAGCCGATAATACAAATCCTGCCTGAAACGGTCAGCTTCCATTTCTTTCATCAGATCCTTATTAGTGGCAGCAATGATCCTGACGTTCACTTTCACAGGTTTTGTTTCTCCGATGCGAGTGAATGTTTGTTCTTCCAAAACCCTTAATAGTTTTGCCTGCAGGTCATGCGGCATTTCCGAAACTTCATCAAGAAAAAGTGTTCCCTCATGGGCTTCGCTGAAAAAACCGTTTTTGTCTGAAATAGCTCCTGTAAAAGATCCCCTTTTGTAACCAAACATTTCGGCTTCAAGAAGTTCCTTTGGAAAGGCGCTGCAATTGATTGCTACAAAAGATTTGTCCTTTCGCCGGCTCCCATTATGGATCGACTGGGCAAATAATTCTTTTCCGGTACCGGTTTCTCCCAACAGTAGTACAGTTGAGTCAGTGGGTGAAACTTTATGGGCCATATCCTTTACACTTTTTATTGCCTGCGAATTGCCTAAAATCCTGTCAAAACTGTATCGTGTTTCAAGCTTGTCTTCAAGTTCATAAATTCTCTTTTTCAATCTGGCTTTTTCAATTGCTTTCTCTACGGTTACCACAATGTGTTCGTCCTGATCTCCTTTGGTAATATAATCGAAAGCGCCAATCTTCATTGCGTGTACGCCATCGTGGATGGTACCGTAGGCAGTGATTAGTATTACTTCGCAATCAAATCCGTGTGTCTTAATATTTTCAAGTACCTGTATGCCGTTAATATCAGGAAGTTTTACATCACAAATGACCAGATCAATTTCCTTTTCCTGTCCCAGAATTTTCAATCCGGATGAACCATTAACCGCCTGATAAACCTGATAACCTTCAAGTTCAAGTATCCTGCTCAAAGCCTTTCTCAGCTGATCCTCATCATCAATAACCAGTATTTTCGATTTTATCATACCTGCTTTGTTTCGGGTTACAAAAGTAATAATTGACTGTTAATACCCATATCTGTCTTTCCAGTATCTGTTCATCAACTTAAGAATATCTGCTTCTTTGGTGTTTTCTCCCGGACTGTACAATCTGGTGCCGTTTAATTGTTCGGGAAGAAATTGCTGATCGGTGAAATGGCCTTCATAACTGTGGGCATATTTATACCCTTTTCCATATTCAAGATCCTTCATAAGTTTTGTTGGAGCATTCCGGATATGCAAAGGAACAGGCAAATCTCCGGTTTTCTTAACCAGATCAATGGCTGCATCGATGGCCTGATACGAGGAATTGCTTTTAAGTGATGTTGCCAGATAAATCGCTGTTTCGGAAAGTATGATCCTTGCCTCGGGCATTCCGATCATAGATACTGCCTGAAAACAACTTGTGGCAAGCAACAGGGCGTTGGGATTGGCCAGACCAACATCTTCTGCTGCGAGAATTACCATGCGGCGGGCGATGAACTTGATGTCTTCGCCCCCTTCAAGCATTCTGGCAAGCCAGTAAACCGCAGCATTGGGATCTGAACCGCGTATGGATTTAATAAAAGCTGAAATAATATCGAAATGTTGCTCGCCCGATTTATCGTACATAGCAATATTTTCCTGCAGTTTCTCGACTACCTTTTTATTGGTGATTGTAATTTGCTTTGCTGTTTCTGAGTTGACAATAATCTCAAGAATATTAAGCAGTTTTCGTGCATCTCCCCCTGAAAACCTCAACAAGGCTTCATTTTCCTTTACAACGATTTTTCTTTCCTTAAGATACGTATCGGTGCTGATGGCTTTTTCAATAAGTTTTTCAAGATCATTTTTTTCAAAATGCTTGAGCACATATACCTGGCAGCGCGATAAAAGCGGAGTGATTACTTCAAAGGAGGGATTTTCGGTGGTTGCTCCGATCAGTGTTATGGTTCCGCTTTCTACAGCTCCCAAAAGTGAATCCTGCTGTGACTTGTTGAAACGGTGAATTTCATCAATAAAAAGTATGGGATTGGGATTGTTAAAAAATTTCTGCTTTTCCGCTTTTTCAAAAACCTCACGCACATCTTTAACTCCCGAGTTTACAGCACTGAGCGTGTAAAAGGACCTTTTTGAATGGGTTGCAATGATTCGAGCCAGGGTTGTTTTTCCAACTCCGGGAGGACCCCAGAAAATCATGGACGGAATATTTCCACTGTCAATGGATTTCCGGAGTATGGCATTTTTTCCGACAAGATGTTCCTGCCCAATATAATCATCCAGGTTTTTTGGTCTTAATCTTTCAGCAAGTGGAATGTTGCTTTGCATTTAATATTGTTTCTGAAAATTTTTATAAATTTAGATGTTTATAATAATCAATTCTAATAAAAATAGAGAAAAATTATGAACTTTTGTTTTTTTTCATTTTGAAATTAAGATGCGAAATATTTATAATAAATATCAGATTACAATAATATGAAATTATCAAGGTGCTTTTTAGTTATGTATTTTTTGATTTTGATTTCCTGTTCAGCAAAAAGGCAATCAGGGGGTCAATTGGTAACTTATGAGGAGTATTTGAAACAATTGTCGGATATAAAAAAGGATTACAGCCGCAAGGGACTAAAAGAAAAAAAAGAACTGTTGTTCAAAATAATTTCGGAGGAAATGCCTGATTACTGGATCGGGACAAAATGGGATTTCAATGGTACAACAAGAACTCCGGGTGATGGGGAAATTGCCTGCGGATATTTCGTAACTACAGTTTTATTTGATGCGGGTTTTGAAATTGAAAGGGTTAAACTGGCTCAACAGGTTTCATCGGTAATGATTGAAAAACTAACCGTAAACATCAAGCGTACCGGCAACATTGAAACCCTTAAAGAATACATATCCGGCCAGCCCGACCATTCTGTTTTTATTATTGGACTTGATTTTCATACCGGTTTTATAACCAGGGATGGCAGTAATTTTTATTTTATACATTCCAATTACATCAGAAAAAAAGGCGTTCAAAAAGAGTTGATTGATTTTTCTTCAGCATTGAAAGCGAGCAAATCTTTTATGATCGGAAATTTATCCGAAAACGAAAAATTAGTTGAATCGTGGTGTAAATAGCGTGTTAAAAGATGTCCCTTACTTCACTATTTTCCTGATAATTTTTTGGTTGTTGCCAAATGAAATTTCAAGATTGTACATGCCGCTATTTAAGTGAGAAAAATCAACCTTAATTTCACCCGATCCGGTTTGATTAATAATCTTCATCATTAACTTTTGACCCAGTGAATTAAAAACTGAAATTTGAACAGGCATATTCATTTCTTCCTTAAACCTGATATTCAGATAATCGATCACAGGGTTGGGATAAATACTGTAATCGACCATCAGGTTTTCGGGAATGTCTGTAACATCATAAAAAATATCTTCGGCTCTGATAATAAATTGTCTGTCAAGAATTGAAGTACGCGATTCGTTAAAGGAAATACTTGCCGGATAAGTAACAAGTCCTGCTTTTTCGGGATAAAGAATAAAATCACTCAAAGGAAGCTTTGAGAATGAAAAATAGCCTGATGAATCAGTGAGAACGAAACGATAAGGATTGTATTCGTTGTCGAGCAGCAAAACCGGAATGTTTCGGGCCGGACCGATAATCAGGTTTCTGTTTCGTGTGCTGTCTTCGGTAAACCACTGCTCTCCAAAAATACTATATTCGAAATCTGCATCATCACCCACATTAACATAACCATCGGTTTCAGATTCTCCGTATATTAAGGTGGTGCATTTTTCCAGATTGATGTCAAGGTAGTTAATCAGAGGTTCATTTACATTGATGACATTTGCATTTTCCCAGAAAACATCATTTCCATAATAAGTCGGGAAATAAACCGGAAAATAATATTCTGCCTCAAAATATGGAACAGCATAAATAAGATAATTTCCATAATTGGCCGGTTCGAAATAATAGAAACCATAATTTATCAGACAAGTTTGAACAGCAACATATTCTCCCGATGCTGTTTCCCTGAAAAGCACAGCCATTCCTTTTGGCAAAAATGCCGATCCGGCTCTCACATATCCTGAAATAAAAATGGCTGAATCAGCCAGATTGCTGGGAGCATAAACGGTATCACAGAAAGTATTTACACAACCGTCGGAAGTATAAATGGTCAGGCAAACCTGATAACTACCCGAATCAATATAAACATGACTTGGGTTTTCAACATCAAGTAAAATCTGGCCATCACCAAAATCCCAAAACACAGATTGAATAATTCCTGTTGAAATGTTTTCAAATGAAAAACAATTTGAACAATACTCTTCATTTGTAATGAAAGAAGACACACAGTCACCACTGATAGTGTTTTCAACAATAATTGTTTGACAGTATGAGCTTTCACATCCGTCGGAAGTTAAGATGTGCAAACAAGTATTATATTCACCTGCATTATAAAAGGTATGATTGAAACCAGTGGAACTAACAGAGTAAGTTCCATCATCAAAATCCCAATACCACATAACTACATCTCCGTTTGAGAGATCGTCAAAGCTATAGGTGTTGGGCCAAAACCCCGGTGAATAATCATAAAATGCCTGACAATCGGTATCAGCGCCCACAAAAACAACATGGCAAATAGAATCAGAGCACCCGCCATCTGTTTCGATAAACAGACAAACTTCAAAAAAACCCGTTGAAGCATAAATGTGAATGGGGTTATCATCATTACTGATATAGCCATCGCCAAAATTCCAAAAATACGTTGCATCTGGCGGGTATGAACCATTAATAAACTGAACGTGGGTGGTGCCGTCGCAATAGTATGAAAATTCAGCATCACATAAATCTTCGGTATCTTTTTCAAGAATGGTTATGGTGTCACAAATGCTGCTTTCGCAGTTGGCTTCATTAATGGTAAGGCATACAACATATTCTCCAGGTTCAAGGAATGAAACAACCGGCGACTGGTTATCAGACTCCGAAGGCATTCCGTTTTCAAAAGTCCAGTGCCACGAAGTGTTGGCAGCGTCATTGTAAACAGAATTGTCAACAACATTAATAGGAACATCCTGAATCAAATGTTGTGAATCAAAACCGAATTTAGCCATGCATTCAAACTCCTGGGAAAAAATCCCAAGAGAAATCAAAATACCTACCCCCGTCAAAATTTTCTTCATCTCTTATTCATTAAAATAATACCTCAGTCCGACCTTTACTCCGGCCCCATATAATTTCTGGGATACAGAACTTTCTTTCCTGAAAATGGAATTAAGGTTGTATCTCAGATAAGGATCGGCAATGGCTTCAAACCTTCCGGATATTTTATATGCGAATCCCACTGCAAAATATGCAGACAGATTTATTTTATTCAATGGCATTCCTGCCGAAACATCCATAATTTTAGAGTTATCAAATCTTGAAATGGTTGTTCCGCCGTAACCTTTCAGATAACCGGCAATTAAACCCACTTTTGGAGTAACGGTATATTTAGGCCTTTCGAATTCAAAGCCGACAATAACCGGAATTTCAACCCAGGAATATCTGGCATAGGAATTAAGTGCAGCAATGCTGTTAATTGTGTCATAAGCCACGTATTGGAAGGTATCGGTTGAATGAGACCAAACAGTATCATAAACGGTTATGGGGTAATCTACTCCGGCAATCAGCGAGTCAAGGTCAAGGAAAGTGTATTCGTTAACCGTGAAATCGGTTGTGGGGAATACAGCTTCGGCAGTATATGGGTTAAATGTTTGTGTGTTTACCGAAACGGAATTTTGGCATTCAACAGCGGTGTATGAAATACCTGTTTGAACAAGCAACTGTTTAAAAGAATAATTTGCATTAAATCCGAAACTGGTTGTGTTGATTACCGGTTTGTCAGATCCGTCAAGGAGTGCCGAATATCTCTGTGATTCGGAATTGGCAGCAGCATAACGGTTGATGGTCCGTACCGGCGACCAATAAACATCAGCCGACCAGTGTGTGGTTTCAATTATAATGTCATTGCCGGCAGCATCTTTTCCAACGGTATCTTTATACATTTCATCAACGGGAATCACTTCGGCAACAACAATTTCGGCAACCTTTACCACCGGTTCATTGCTTTCAGATTTTATTTGAACAACGTCAGTCTGTTTTTCAGTTTGATTGTTTTTACTCACCGGTATTTCGGTCGATTTTCTTTCATCAACAGCTATATTAGCTTCTTTTGCTACATTTTCGGCAGTTAAAACAGGAACCTGTTTTATGGATTTATCAGCAATAAGGTCATTATTTTTAACCGGGATGCTGTTTTTCACCTTAATTTTGGATGAAAGAACTTTATCAAAGCTTACCACTAGATCAGCGTTGCCCGCAGTTTTTCCTGTTCTTTTAATAAACGATTCGGCGAAAACTACTTTTCCCTTATCCTCAACTACTACAACGTTTTCATTAACAGTGTTTTCGTTATTAACTATAGGATTTTCAGAAACAGTCTGAGTCGTAGTTTTTTCAGTATTGTTATTCAAAACAGGGTAAGCTGTTGTGTTATTGGCAGGGGTTTCCTCAATGCGATTAAAACGGGTTCTTTCGGGTAAATTTTCAGCAGTAATATTTGCCCGGGTATTTTCAGGTATGTTGATATTATCTGATATTTCCCGTACAGGCTGAATTTCGAAAGCAGACGATTGATTTTCTGTAATACCGTTTAATTTTGAAGGACTGAGCTCGTTACTTCCGAAGTCGGAGAACATAAACAATCCTGAAGCAGCAATCAGTAAAAATGATGCGTAATAAATGTTGAAAGAATTCCAGCTAAATCGGAAAAACATCAGAAACTTAAGTTTGCTCTGAATGTTGCTCCAGACCTGAACGGAAGGTTGAACCTGGTATTTCTTTAAGATCTCGTTAAGGTTGTTGAAAAAGTTTTTGTTCCACATCTCCTTCTCAACATTTTCCCATACCTGCTTCCCCGGCTGAACCTTATAGTTTTCGGCCGCTTTCCTGAAAATGTCTTCTATGTTTTTTCCTTTATCCATGAAACATGAATTAATATAAGTGCTCTTCTTTTTTCAATTCGTACAATTTTTGCTGAATGACTTTTTTGGCCCTTGAATACTGCGATTTGGAGGTGCTCACATCAATGCCCAGCATATCGGCAATTTCTTTGTGTTTGTATCCCTCAACCGCGTATAGGTTGAACACAATCCTGAAACCATCGGGCAAAGCCGTGATGATATCCATGATTTCCTTTTCAGAAAACTCGCTGTCGCTGATAATGTTTTCGTCAATCTGCGTTTCATTCACATCATCAATATTCTGATGATACAGATGTTTCAGATTCGTCCGGTAGTGCGACAACGCTGTGTTAACCATGACCCTTTTCATCCAGCCTTCAAAAGAACCTGTTCCTGCATACTGGGAGATTCTCATGAATATTTTCACAAAACCCTCCTGAAGTATATCCTCGGCCTCATCGTGGCTATTGGCATACCTCATGCAAACACCAAGAAGTGTCGATGCATATTTGTCAAACAGCATCTTTTGTTCCTTCTTGTTGTTTTTTAAGCATCCCTGTATGATCTGCTCTTCGCTAAGCATGTGGTCGTTCTTAATAATCAGACTGCGTTAATTAAAAAAAGGTTGCACGTAAAAAACATATTATTATAAAAGTTTGATAAAGATACAAAAAATATAACAAAAAATTATGATCAGGCCAAAAGGTATTTTTCTTCAACAGATTCATAACCTATATAGTTACGTCGGGGTTATTATGCCTGACTTACAAAAGGTCTATTGTTCCGACCTTGAAAGAGCATAAAATAATACATGAAATAATTATCAATCGTCAATTGAAAAACCCAGCTAATCACATTTGAACAGTAAAAACAGATTGAAAATACTATCTTAGCAGTTCAATTTTATTATATGGAAAAAGCCATTGAAAAAATAAGGGAACAGGTGCGGCAGCAATTTATGGGCGAGGTAACCGGTCACGATTGGTGGCATATAAAAAGGGTGACTGATCTTTCAATATACCTTGGGAAAAAGGAAAATGCCAATTTGCAAATTGTTGAAATTGCGGCCTTGCTTCATGACATTGCCGATTGGAAATTTCATGACGGCAACGAGAACAAAGGTCCTGAAATGGCTGCTGAAATAATGAAATCACATGCCATACTAAATGAAATTTCGGAGCAGGTAACCGACATTATTAAAACAATTAGTTTTAAGGGGGCAGGAGTAGCAACTCCCATGAAAACCATTGAAGGGAAAGTTGTGCAGGATGCCGATCGTTTGGATGCCATGGGAGCCATAGGAATTGCCCGGGCTTTTGCCTACGGAGGAAGTAGAAACAGAGAAATTTACAATCCTGATATTAAACCCGAGATGCACAGCAGTTTTGGAGAATACAAAAAAAGCAAGGGCCACACAATAAACCATTTTTATGAAAAACTTCTTTTGCTTAAAGACCGGATGAATACTGAAACAGCAAAAGAAATGGCTGAAAGCCGTCACGGGTTTATGGTTGAGTATTTGGAGCGGTTTTTTGGGGAATGGAATTTAAAATCTGAGTAAACAATTTCCCCTTTTAGTTGTTACAATTAAAACAATTAAAAATGGAAACACCTCTGATATTCTGGATATTGTTTAATGGATTTGTGCTTTTGATGCTGGCGCTCGATCTGGGTGTTTTTCACAGAAAGTCACATCACGTGTCGGTAAAAGAAGCTATTATCTGGACATTTATCTGGATATCCCTGGCTATGATCTTTAACCTGATAATTTATTATTGGCAGGGAAAACAGCAGGCACTGGAATTTTTCACCGGATACCTTATTGAAAAGGCCCTGAGCATAGACAATATATTTGTCTTCATCATGATTTTTTCATATTTCAGCATACCCTCTATTTATCAGCATAAAATATTATTCTGGGGAATCCTGGGAGCTTTGGTAATGAGGATAATTTTCATCTTTGCAGGTGTTACGCTCATAGAAAAATTCCATTTTACAATTTACATTTTCGGTGCCCTTTTAATCTATACCGGTTACAAAATGTACAGCCACAGCAGTGCAAAGATTGAACCGGAAAAAAATCCTATTGTAAAGATTTTCAGGAAAATATTTCCCGTTTCCCAAAACTTCGAGGGTGGTAAATTTTTCACCAGAGTTGACGGAAAAAGAGCAGCCACACCGCTTTTTCTGGTATTGATCCTTGTTGAAACAACCGATCTGATTTTTGCTGTTGACAGCATTCCGGCCATCCTGTCAATCACCCAGGATCAGTTTATCGTTTACACTTCCAATGTTTTTGCAATTCTCGGACTGCGTTCATTGTATTTTGCACTTGCCGGAGTAGTACATAAATTCTGGCTGCTGAACTATGGCCTTTCCATAGTGCTGATATTTGTGGGGATTAAAATGATTTTATCAGATTTCTATAAAATTCCCATTGAAATATCTCTTCTGTTTATTGCCGGAATAATTATCGGAAGCATATTATTGTCATTAAAAATTGAAAAACCTAAAACAGCGATATGATACCTATTGATATTTCATTTCAGAATATTTTTGATGCCAATCATTTGATTGAGTATGGAGGATTTGCCTTAATTCTTATTATCGTTTACCTCGAAACAGGATTTTTTTTGGGTTTTGTACTGCCCGGCGGCGACTACATGTTGTTTGCAACCGGTATGCTTTCTGCAAGTTTCCTGCCCGATATTCCGCTCCTGCTGATTGTGCTTTCACTGGTTACTGCTTCATTCCTCGGTGACCTTACCGGATATTTCAAAGGCAGGTGGCTGGGAAGCAAACTTTTTACCGGAAACAAATCACGCTTTTTTAAAATTGAATATATTGAAAAAGGAAACAGTTTTTATGAAAAATATGGTATGCGGGCATTTATCATTGGCAGGTACTTGCCGGTAATCAGGACCCTGGTGCCAATGATAGCCGGTGCAAGCGAATTTAAATTAAATAAATTTCTAATCTACAATTTGCTGGGCGCAACAACCTGGGTTGGAACGCTGGTCCCCCTGGGCTATTTTATCGGTGAAACTTATCCTGATGCAATAAATTATTCGATCTATTTTATAATTATTTTTGCTGCCATTGCTTCGTTTCCGGTAATTAAAATCTTGCTTTCAGGGAAAAAAGTAAAATTATAAATGAGGTTACCTTTATCATATAGCTTTATTGGATTTTGAGTATTTTTGTTTAAATTAGCCTCACTAAAAACATGGAAGCGGCATTAATTAATGAAAAACAACCTGCTCAAAAAACAAATACTGGTTTTTGCATCAATTCAATTGGTCTTTGCCATATACATTAATGCACAGAACAGTTACACCGACAGTTTACTTTTATCAATAAGCAAATCGAAAACCGACAGTATAAAAATCAAGGGATACGAAGAACTTGCTGAGTATTTTAAAACCATTAAACCCGACAGCGCGCTTTACTATCATGAAAAGGCCCTTAAGCTGGCGACAAAAAGCAATTCATTTAAAAAACAACAAAATCAAACAGCTATTTTGATGAATATGGCTAATCTTTACGCCTATAGCTTTTCTGATTTTAAAAACTCAACATTGTATAGCTCAAAAGCCAGAAAAATATATGAAAAATATATTGACAACAGAGATACCCTGATTTATAATTGGGCCATGAACGGTATTGCCGATCTGTATAACCTTGATGCTTCAGTAATGTTTTTTCAGGGCAAATACAGTGATGCAGTAGTGCTGTTCAAGAAAAGTGTTGAAATTTACCAATCCATACACGACGAGGAAAGTGCAATTCTTGGTATTGGCAACCTCGGAGTGGTATATACCAATATTGGTGATTATGTCAGGGCTGTCGAAAACATCAGGATTATATTAAAGTTCAATGAAAAAAACAACAACAAGCAGGGTATGGCAAAAAATTACAATAACCTGGCAATTGTTTACGTAAAACAGAAAAGTTTTGAGCTGGCAAAAAAATATTATGAAAAAGCCATTAAAATAGCAAAGGAAATTAATTATAAGGAAGGTCTGTCAAGATATTACGCTAATATTGGCATGTTGAATTATGATCTGGGTTTTTTAAGCACAACTGAAAAAGGCAGGGATTCGCTTTTTGCCATTAGCGAAAAATACATTAATGATGCTCAAGTCCTTTATAATGAATTAAATTTTGTTGAGGGGATAGCCGATTGCTACAACAATCTCAGTTTAATTCAAACCGCCAGAAAAAACTACACAAAAGCCCTCGAATTTCTGGAGAAAAGTCTTGAAATACAGAAAAAAATAAACAACCTTGACGGAGAAGCAACGGCTTATAACAACCTTGCAGAAAACATGATTTTTCAGGGAAAATACAGTCAGGCAATTGATTATGCCCTGAAAGCCTATAATTATTCCATTGAATCGGGATCGCTTTCTGTCAGAGCAAGTTCGTGTAAAAAACTTGCCGACGGATATGCCGGAATGGGACGCCATTTTGAAGCTGTGAAATATCTCAACGAGTTGGTGGAGTTGAAAGACAGTCTTTTCGATCAGGAAAAAACCAACGCTATTGCCAATATGGAAGCCCGGTATGATGTGGAAAAGAAACAGGAAGAAATTGAAAAACAGCAATTGGTAATTGCCAAAAAAGATGCCGAAATGAAACAGCAGGATGAGGAAAATGCACGACAAAAACTTCAACGCAATATGTTTATCGGGGCATTCCTGTTTATGATTTTACTTGCGTTTTTTATTTACCGTAACTTCAGACAAAAGAAAAAGGCAAACATTATTCTTTTCAATCAAAAACAACAAATCGAGATACAGAATACAAAACTTCAGCAGGCAAATGAGGAAATTACTGCACAAAGGGATGAGATTGATGAACAAAGAGCCATTCTCAGTGAGCAGAAAAAGGAAATTACCGACAGCATCAATTATGCAAAAAGAATTCAACAGGCCGTTTTGCCTTCCGGCGAATCAGCTTCTTCAATTTTGGGCGAACATTTCATTTTTTTTAAGCCCCGCGATATTGTAAGCGGTGATTTTTACTGGGCTGCGCGGATAAAAAATTTATTGGTGGTATGTGTGGCAGATTGTACCGGACATGGTGTTCCCGGAGGATTCATGAGCATGCTCGGGGTTTCTTTCCTCAATGAAATTGTCAGGAAAAAAGAAGTCATCATTTCCGGCGAAGTTCTTGACCAGTTGCGAAACTCGGTAATTGACGCCCTTCAACAGGAAGCAACCCGTGATCATGATTTTGGCTCAGTGAAAGACGGAATGGATATTTGTCTTTGCGTTATTGACACAGCAACACAAAAAGTTCAGTTTTCCGGAGCAAACAACCCATTGTATATTGTTGATTGCAGAGGAAATGTAAATGAAATCCAACCCGACAAACAACCTGTTGCCATGTACGATTGCATGAACCCCTTTACCAGTAATGAAATTTTCTTAAATGCAGGTGATTGCATTTATCTAACCAGCGATGGCTTTTCGGATCAGTTTGGCGGACCAACTCAAAACGGAAAAAAATTCAAAACAAAAAAATTAAAGGAACTGCTGGCTGTAATAGCATCAAAACCTATGAGCGAACAATTGGAGGAGCTGGACAAGGCATTTATTGAATGGAAAGGAATGCACGAACAAACGGATGATATTACCATCCTCGGAATAAGGTTTTAATTGCAAAGCTTAATCCATACATACTAAAAAAACATTATCTCCGTTTTTCATACCAGTTCGTGAAAAACAATAAGTTTTACTATCTTTACAGAGATTTTTAATATGAAAACGGTAATAGCTGCCATACTGATTTTTTCCGCAAGTCTTCTGAATGCCCAGATCGGAGGAAAAAATACCTATGAATTCCTTGATCTTCCCAATTCAGCCCGAGTGGCTTCGCTTGGTGGCAATGCCCTTGCTCTGTGTGATGGCGACATCAATATGGTTTTCCATAACCCCTCGCTGCTGAATGAATCCATGGACAACCATGTGGTGGCAAATTACGTGAATTACTTTTCGGATATCAACTTCGGATACGCTGCCTATGCCAAAAAATTCAAAAAGTTTGGCATGCTGGGGTTCGGGATACATTACATTAATTACGGAGATTTCGTAAGAGCCGATGAAACTTCTGCCATTTTGGGAAATTTCAAGGCTTCTGAGCAATCGCTTAATGTTAGCTGGGCAAAACCCCTCGATTCATTGTTTTCTGTTGGAGCTACCGCAAAAATTATATATTCGGCCCTGGATAGTTACTTTTCAGCCGGAATGGTTTTTGATGCCGGTGCAACTTATTATAACAGTAAAAAATTATTTGGGGCTGCTGTGGTTTTAAAAAATTTCGGAACACAATTCAAATCCTATACCAAAGGCAATTACGAACCCATGCCCATGGATATTCAGCTTGGTTTTTCCAAAAAACTCAGATATGCCCCGTTCAGGTTTTCGGTAACAGCTCAAAATCTACTGAGGTGGGACATGAGCTACATCAATACCAACGAGCCCGACGAATCGGTTGACCCGCTCACAGGTGAGCCCATCAAAGAAAATAAACTTGAAAAACGTGCCGATAATTTCATGAAACATTTTATCCTCGGATCGGAATTGATCATGTCTAAAAATTTCTTTATCAGACTGGGTTATAATTACCAGAGACGTTCTGAACTTAAAATCTCAACAAGAGCATTCACCGTTGGCTTTTCATGGGGATTCGGTTTCCGCATCAATAAATTTCATTTCAGCTATGGTCGCGCTACCTACCATTTGGCCGGACCATCCAACCATTTTTCCATCTCAACAAGTCTGAGCGACTTCATGAAAAAGGCAGAGTAAAGAATTCTATTACACTTCCAATTTGTTGATTGGACCGAAATTTCCTATTTTTACATTTGATTTTTTTTATCCGGACTGATTTTGTTTAAATGCAATCCTATGAATAAAAAACTAGTCATAGCCGTAGACGGTTATTCATCATGTGGAAAAAGTACCGTTGCCAGGGAACTGGCGCATAAACTCGGTTATATCTATATTGACAGCGGAGCCATGTACAGAGCTGCTACTCTTTTTTGCATGGAAAACAATTTATTGGGAGATGAGCAGAAAATAATCAGCCGGCTGAATGAAATAAACATTGAGTTCAGATTAAATCCTGTTAACGGAAATGCCGATACCTGGCTAAATGAAGTTAATGTTGAAAACAGAATACGTAAAATAGATGTTTCTGATAATGTAAGTCAGGTAAGCCGAATAAAAAATGTGCGCGAAAAAATGGTAGCCATCCAGCGTAAATTGGGCGAGAAAAAGGGAATTGTTATGGATGGACGAGATATCGGAACCGTCGTTTTTCCAGATGCCGACCTGAAAATTTTCATGACTGCCAGTCCCGAAATCAGGGCACAAAGAAGATTCGATGAACTTGTTGCAAAAGGAGATAACATTTCTTTGGACGAGATTATTTCAAACATCAAAAAAAGGGATCAAATGGATGAAAACCGCACCGAAAGTCCCTTGCGTAAAGCAGATGATGCCGTTGTCCTTGATAACGGAAATATGACGCGAAATGAACAGATGGAATGGATTATGAACCTGGTTGCAAGTAAAATACAATAATTTTCAGATACAAATGAAAGTAGAAATTGACCCGGGATCCGGATTTTGCTTTGGTGTGGTAAATGCCATTGAAAGGGCTGAGGATGAACTGGATAAAACCGGAAAACTCTACTGTCTTGGAGATATTGTACACAATAATGTGGAAGTAAACCGACTGAAAGAAAAAGGACTGATTACCATCAACCACGACGAATTTTCAAAGCTTAAAAACTGCAAGGTGCTTATCAGGGCACATGGAGAACCTCCCGAGACATATCAGATAGCCGAAAAAAACCAGATCACACTTATTGATGCATCCTGTCCGGTTGTTCTAAAACTCCAGGAACGGATAAAAAAGGGTTACGAAAACATGAAAAAGGTGAACGGGCAGATAGTTATTTTCGGAAAACTTGGTCACGCCGAGGTAAACGGACTGGTAGGGCAGACAAATCAGGAAGCCATTGTGGTGGAGGGCATGGAAGACATTTCGAAAATAAATCTATCGCTGCCGGTAAAGATTTTTTCACAAACAACAAAAAGTATCGACGAGTACAAGGAACTCATCGAAGAAATAAAAAACCGTAAAAAGAAACTGGGGTTTGAGGAGATTCCGTTCATTGAAAATGATACCATTTGCAGGCAGGTTTCCACGCGCGGACCAAAACTTATGGCCTTTGCCCAAAAACACGATGTGATAATTTTTGTGAGCGGAAGTAAATCATCCAATGGCAAAATGTTGTATGATGTATGTAAAAAAGAGAATCCGATGACGTTTTTTGTTTCTGATATCTATGAAATAGAAAAGGACTGGTTTAAAAATGTAAAATCGGTTGGAGTTTGTGGTGCAACTTCATCTCCCCGTTGGCTAATGGAAAAGATTGCAGAGCACATTCAAACACTATCAAAATAACCATGTGTCATTTTTTTCGTATCTTCATATAATTTGTATTTCTAAAATAGGAATTGATTAGTAATTTCGCTGAATTTTAAAATTTTCTTAAAAATGAGTAAAATAAAGAACATTGCTGTATTGACTTCAGGAGGCGATGCTCCGGGCATGAATGCCGCTATCAGGGCAGTTGTGAGATCGGCAATTTATCATCACCTGAGGGTTTTTGGAGTCCGCCACGGCTATGAAGGCATGATTCAGGGTCAGTTAAAGGAAATGAAATCACACCATGTGGCTAATATTATTCAGCGCGGAGGAACCATTTTAAAATCTGCCCGTTGTGAGGAATTTAAAACCCCCGAAGGAAGAAAAAAAGCATACGAGCAACTTAAATCTTTTGATATTGACGGAGTGGTGGTGATAGGTGGCGATGGCACTTTTAAAGGCGCCCGTGCATTTATGGACGAATATGAAATTCCATTTGTTGGGGTTCCGGGAACCATTGACAATGACCTTTTCGGTACCGATTATACAATTGGATATGACACCGCAGTGAATACAGTTGTTGAAGCCATAGATAAAATAAGGGATACAGCCAGCTCACACAACCGATTATTTTTTGTCGAAGTAATGGGAAGGGATGCCGGTTTTATAGCTTTACGCAGTGGCATTGCCTGCGGAGCAGAAGCTATTCTGATACCCGAAAAACAAACACATCTGGAAACCCTCAGGTCACATCTGGAAGATGGCCCACGGCGTAAAAAATCAAGCAATATTATTTTGGTTGCCGAAGGCGAAGTGGCAGGCGGAGCATTTGCCATTGCCGAAAAAGTTAAGGAAGATTTTAAAGAATATGATGTCAGGGTTACAGTACTGGGACATATTCAGCGTGGAGGAACACCGTCGGCTTTTGACAGGTTTTTAGCAACTAGGCTTGGTGTTGCCGCTGTTCAGGCATTGCTTGACGACCAAAAGAGTATCATGGTTGGTTATATGGATAGGGAAATTGTTCACATTCCTTTCAATAAAACCATCAAGCACAACCGCACTGTTAATCAGGAATTGCTTGATTTGTTTGATATTTTGAATGTTTAGAAAAAATTATTTAGCCGCGAATGCGCGAATATGAAATTCGCGCATTCGCGGCTAAATTTTTTAATTAATTCCTGCCGTAAGCAACCAGCATTTCCGAAAGTTTTTTGCGACTGAAGAAAATCCTGCTTTTTACTGTGCCCACAGGCACTTTGGTTATATCAGATATTTCCTTGTATTTATATCCGCTGGTAAAAAGTTTGAAGGTGGTTTTGTGATCATCTTCAAGTAAGTCAATGCTTTTTTCAAGTTCATTTACTGATACACTTACTTCAGCATTGCTGCCTGTGACAGCTCCGTTCATTGAAACATCATCGCTCAGCTGATACCTCTTTTTCTTTTTGTATTCATTGATGAAACTGTTTTTGAGAATGGTACTCAACCATCCAAAAAGGTTTTTATCATCTGTAAATTTTTCTCTGTTTAATAATGCTTTGAGATAAGTTTCCTGCACCAGGTCCTGGGCATCGTTTCGGTTGAGGGTCAGACTCATTGCGAAATTCATAAGTCTGTTATTGTGTTGGTATATGTTGTTTATAGCTTCCATTTTCTGTAAATTTAATTGTTTATTAAAATCAATATAAATATGAAACAAAGATAAATAATGTTTAAGCAAAAACCAAATAAATTAAACACTATTTTTAATTGAGTTTAAATAAAAGTTATAAACAATTAAAATACAGCACTATAAAATTTTCAATATTTTTTCTAATTCATAAAAAGTTGTTAATTTTATTATTTTTTCATTATTTAATTCAGGCAGGTTCTTAATTTGAATTCCTGAAATGATTATTTTCGATTTATTGAATTTTTCAGTCAAATCACCGATGTACTCAGTAAGTTTTTGCTTTGAAATATTCGAGGTAAAAGAGGTCACAAGAAATTCAGCCGGTTTTGCATTCCATGTCTTTACAAGATCGGGCAGGGGTACACTTTGTCCAAGATAAATGACCTTGCCTCCTGCTTTTTTTATCAGATAATAGGAGTATAATAATCCCAATTCATGCAGCTCGTTTTCGTGAAGAAAAAGAATGAATTTTCGGTTTTCATTTTCGGGTTCCTTCAATTTTTCAATTTCAGAAAAGAAGAGTTTTTTAATGATGTTTGACACAAAATGTTCCTGTGCAGGGTTGATGGCTTCGGTTTGCCATAGTATTCCCACTTTTGTAAAAAAAGGATAAATCAGATTATTCACTGTATTTTGAAAACCTGATTTTTGTATTGTTTTTAGCACTGTTTTTTCAAAGGCAGGCTGATCAAAATCAATCATGGCAATGATGAGTTTTTCAACCGGATCATTTTTGTCAGCAGTTTTAGAGCTGCATAGATTTACTTTTTTTAGTATCTCTTCAGCTGAAAAGTGTGCAATCTGAGAAATTTTAAAATTATTTTCGAGTAAAATTGAAATGTTCAGAAGTTTTCGAAGGTCATTGTCCAGATAATAACGGATATTGGTATCGGTACGCTGTGGTTCGAATATATTGTATCTTTTTTCCCATATACGAATGGTGTGCGCTTTAATTCCGGATATATCCTCAAGATCTTTTATGGAATAAACCTGTATGTCCATTTCTCTTTTTTCCATTGTAACAATTTTCAAGGTTTCTTGTTCATTTTTTTCTGATCAGGTTTAACCCGTCGCGCATGGGAAGGATGATATTCTCTACTCTGATATCACTATTAATCAACGTGTTAAACTCTCTAATTCCTTTGGTAAAATAATCGTTGTCCCTGATTTTTTTCTCAATAACTTTTCCGCTCCAGAGCACATTATCGGCAAGGATAAACCCGCCTGGTTTCACTTTTTCAAAAATCAATTTATAATATTCGCAATACTGATCTTTTTCTCCGTCGATAAAAACAAGGTCAAACTGTTCGTTAAGCTCCGGAATTACTTTTAGCGCATCACCGATAAGCAGGTTAATCCTTTTCTCCACTCCGGCCTTTTTAAAATACCCTCTGATAAAATCTTCCAGTTCATCATTGATTTCAATGGTTGTCAGTTTTCCTTGATCAGACAGTCCACGTGCAATTGAAATGGCCGAATAACCGGTATAAGTGCCAATTTCTAAAACTTGCGAAGGGTTTATCATCCTTACAAGGAACTCCAGCAACTTGCCTTGCTCATGTCCCGAAACCATTCGTGGATGATAAATTTTCACATGGGTTTGCCTGTGCAGGTCTGCCAATACTTCATCTTCGGGGCAGGAATGATCAAGAATGTATTTTTCGAGTTCGCTGTTTAAGTCCATTTCATTAAAATTTAAAAACAATGTAACTCATGCTCAGGTATGGGTAATCAATTACTTTTTATAAATTAATACCGACATTTGATTATCGTCTAAAATCAAATTAGCTGTTTCAATAAGGGTTTCAGCGCTAATGGCTTCAACTTTTCTTTGGATGGTTTCCAGATCGTCCACTTTTCCAAAAATGAGATAGCTTTTTCCCAATGTGAAAAGCAGGTTTGAATGGCTGTCGGCCGAAATGGCAACCTGACCGATAATCTGATTTTTAGCTTTGTGCAGTTGAAGTGTTCCCATTTTTTTGGTTTTAATCAGCTTCAATTCTTTGTTGATTAATTCCATTGACCGGTCCAGATTGTCAGGATCGGTGCCAAAATAAATCGAAAACAATCCACAGTCGCGGTAGGGTTCATAATTTGATTCAACATTGTACACAAAGCCATATTTTTCACGAAGCACCAGATTCAGTCTTGAATTTAGTCCGGGACCACCAAGAATATTATTAAGCATGACCATGCTCAGCCGGTTTTTGTCCATGATGCTGAAAGCCTCATTTCCCATTATGCAGTGCGACTGAAAGGTATTTTTTTTGACAGTTTTTACAATCTTTGAATAAACCGGTTTATTAAGTCCCGAAGTTTTTTTTCTGTTTTCAGGAACTGTAGAAAAGTATTTGGAGAAAATCTTTACCAGTTTTTCAAAATTTATATTTCCTACGGAACAAAATACCATCTGGTCAGTATGGTAATTGCGCTGCATAAATTCCTGAATATGTGATTTTTTGAAAGATTTTAACGATTTTTTTGTTCCAAGGATATTTCTCCCCAGGGGATGGTTTGGATAGACAAACTCTTCAAAGTCGTCAAAAATTTGTTCGGCAGGTGAATCTTTATAGGAATTTATCTCATCAACAATAACTGTTTTTTCTTTTTCAAGCTCCTTTTGTGGAAATACAGAATTAAAAAGAATATCAGAAATCAGGTCGATGGTACGCTCATAATAATTATGCATGAAAGTAGCGTACAGACAGGTTTTTTCTTTGGTGGTATAGGCATCAATATCGCCTCCCACATCTTCCATCCGGCTTAAAATATGATATGCTTTTCTGCGCTTGGTTCCTTTAAAAATAACGTGTTCGATGAAATGTGCAATTCCATGTTCATCTTCATTTTCATCGCGTGTGCCGGCATTGATGATCATTCCTGCATAAGCTACTGTATTTGGCACAGGGAGGTGAATCAGCCGGATACCGTTATCAAGTTCAAAGGTTTTGTATTCCATACAATTGTTTAAAAGACAAAACTAATAAAATTAATTATGAGTTATGGTTATAAGTTATAAGTTATGGGTTATGAGTTATGGGTTGGGGGGAAGCCGGAAGACGGAAGTTGAATTAACTCCTTATTTTACATCGAATAAATGGCCTGACCACCTATGCTGAAACTTCGGTGGTTAAATAAGGCCAGGTAAATTCAACCCCGGCTTTGTGCCTCCCTTCGGTTGCCGAAGGTTTATCTTAAGACTTGCCGTAGGTGAAACGCTTAAGCTTCAGCGACAAGCGGTCAAGCAGGGGATTTAATAAGCCTGTAGGGCTTAAATTATGGTAGCCCCGGGCAATTGCCCGGGGGCCCGCCGGCCATGAACACATTAGAACGAAAAACCCCATTCCGGCGGAAATGAATGAGTCGGTTTGGTTTATGGGTTATAAGTTATGGGTTATAAGTTATGGGTTATGAGTTATGAGTTATGAGTTTGGGAGTTGAGGATGTTATTTTTTCTCAATGGTTGCTTTCAACTCAGCCAATTCACGTTCCAGTTTATTGATGGTATTTTTAAGATTGGGCAGACTTCTATAAAGCACGTATGATTTTTGATAGTCTTTAATTTCGAAAGCAGGTGAACCCTGAACGATGGCTCCCTTTTCAGTAATAGTTTTTCCAATACCTGATTGGGCAGCAATCTTTACTTCATCAGCAATTTTGATATGGCCGATAATTCCTACCTGTCCGCCAATCATGCAATTAGCCCCAACTTTTGTTGATCCGGAGATGCCGGTTTGTGAAGCCACAACTGTATTTTCGCCTATTTCGACATTGTGGGCTATCTGAATCAGGTTGTCAAGTTTTACGCCTTTTCTGAGTATGGTAGAACCAATAGTAGCACGGTCAATGGTTGTATTGGAACCTATTTCCACATGATCTTCAATGATAACGTTGCCAATTTGCGGAACTTTTTTACGGTTATTATCGTCCTGTATGGCAAAGCCAAAACCATCGCCTCCAATAATTGCACAGCTGTGGATGGTACATTGGGCACCAATTTTACAGTCGTTATAGACTTTTACTCCTGAATTTAAAACCGAACCATTTCCCACCGAAGCATTTTCACCTATATAAACATGTGGAAAAAGACTTACATCATCACCGATAACAGCATAGGCATCAACACAGGCAAAAGGTGCAATAAAAACATTTTTACCGATAGTGGCTGTTTTATCCACAAAAGCAAGCGGGTCAATCCCTGTTCTGCGGGGTTTAGAGTTGTTATAAAACTCCAGAACCCGGGCAAAAGCTTCATAGGCATTGCGGACTTTTATCATGGTAGCTTCAACCTTTGTTTCGGGCTTAAAATCATGATTTACAAGAACAATGGAAGCGCGTGTAGAATAAATAAATTTTTCGTATTGCGGATTGGCAAGAAATGAAAGTGTACCTGGTTTTCCTTCTTCAATTTTCGAGATGTTGTTTACCTTAACAGCCGGATCTCCAATAATTTCTCCCTCTAAAAGTTCGGCAATGCTTTTCGCGCTTAATTCCATACACATTTATTTTTGACAAAACTATGAAAATATTTTTTTTAGTATGTCATTTTTGGTTTTTTATTTTTCTAAAATATTCTCAATCCAGTTTCTTGGGGTAACACATAAAATATTTTCTCACCTTTTTTGAAAGCACTGAAATATTGAGCATATCCGATGCTTCGGCAATATCTTTCAATTCATTGTTTTTCATAAGGATGTTAATTTTTTCATCATTGGCACTGTAGGCGTAATTAGTAATGTTATCGGTAAAAACAAAGTATTTGATTTCCTTGTCGGTGAGTGACATTTTTTCTTTGAATTCCTTCTTTTTTGCGCTGAGAACTTCTTTATTAATGGGCTCATTCTGAATCACAATTTTAAAGAGGTTTCGGTTAATCATATTGCTGCTGAGTGTTGATAACACCTTGTCGGGATGGTTTACCCATACTTTAATTGCCGACATGATGTCGTAATCGTCGAGGTTTGCATACAGATCGAGCAGCGTATGGTCGCCAAGTACTTTTTTATCATTTTTAAAGTCATCGGCACAAACATCATTGCTGAGAAAATACTGTAATGCCGGGGTGGCAAAAAGCATTTCGCCCTTTTCACTGAGTTCCTTTGCCCTGAGCAATGTTTTCACCAGAAGCTGTTCGGCCGAAAGAACCGTTTTATGAAGATACACCTGCCAGTACATCAGTCGGCGGGCAATCAGGAATTTTTCAATGGAGTAAATGCCTTTAGATTCAACCACCAGTTCATCGTTAACAATATCGAGCATCTTAATGATGCGGTCAGAACCGATTACTCCTTCAGAAACACCTGAGAAAAAGGAATCCCTTCGCAGGTAATCAAGCCGGTCCACATCAAGTTGTCCGGATACCAGTTGATGCAGGAATTTTTTATGATATTCGTTTTTAAAAATTTTAATGGCCAAATCGAGTTTTCCCTTATATTTTTTATTCAGCTTGTCCATAAACAACAATGAAAGATCTTCATGCGTCACATTTTTAACAATGGTAAACTCCAGCGCATGAGAAAAAGGTCCGTGTCCAATATCATGAAGCAGAATGGCCAGCATGGCGGCATTTTCTTCCTTTTCAGTGATAACATGACCTTTTGACCTGATGATATTAATTACCGTGCTCATGAGGTGCATGGCTCCAATGGCGTGTTGAAAACGGGTATGGTAGGCCCCCGGGTAAACCAGATAGGTTAGTCCGAGTTGCTTTATTCTTCTGAGTCGCTGAAAATATGAATTTTCGATGATTTCATAAATCAATCCCGAAGGAATGTCAATAAATCCGTAAACAGGATCGTTCATTATTTTTCTTTTGTTCGGAGCCGCCATTTTTTTAAGTTAAGATTGTAAAGATAGTAAAATGTGTAGTTATGTCAAAGAAGTCGGGAGTTCGATGTTCGGAGTTCAGAGTTCGGTGTTCGGAGTCGGAAGTCGGAAGTCGGAAGTTGGAAGACCGAAGAGGGAAGACGGAAGTATTGATCAACTCTTTAAATCCAAAAAAGCAAACGGCCTGACCTCCTTTGCTTTAGTTCTGGAGGTTAAAAAGGCCAGCTCAATTCCGCCCCGGCTTTTAAGCCTGTAGGGCTTAAATTATGGTAGCCTCGGGCAATTGCCCCGGGGCCCGCCGGCCATGAACACATTAGAACAAAAAACCCCATTCCGGCGAATATGAATGATGAATTTAATCAGAAGGTAAGTTTATAAAGTCCATCAAGTCAAAATTTCCTAAAAAGCATTGAAAACAGAGGATTTCGAATTTCGAAAACCAGTCGGGGCATGACTTATCACTGAACCACTCAGGAGGCAACTTAAAGTCGTACCCTGACTTTCACAGACTTTAAACTTTTTTACCGATATTTGCCAAATGAAATTCTTGCTTGCCATATTGAAAACAACTTTTTACATGCTGATGATATATATGTCATTGGTAGTGATATATCTGGCGGTTTTGGTTTTGGTCGATCCGGCAGGAGGTTTCTGGGGTTTTATTGTTAATGCTGTTTCTTTTCTGATGAATAATATTTTTTCATACCCATTAAAAATTGCCAATCCCGATTATCCTTTTTTCTGGGAGGTAAATAGTATTTCAACGGCTACAGTTTTGATTTTTTCGTTTGGAAATGCACTCATACAATCATTGATAGTGGTGTATCTGACGAAACTTTTTAAAAGAAAGGAAAAGGCAGCCTTAAAACCCGAATAAAACATTATTGAAATAAATAGTTGCATAAAAACCTAAAAACCATGAAACGAAAACTTAATTTGATTTTAGCTTTGATCTTTACTCTTTCCATTGTAATGTCATCATGCAGTATTTTTAAAAAACAACATACCTGGTCAGAGGTTGAAAGAACAGCATTTCTAGAAGCTTGTGTTGAAGGTATGAAGGAAATGCCCAATTACAATGGCGAAAAATACTGTGAATGCATGCTTGAAAAGATTGAAAAGATAACCAAGAGTGCCATTGAAGCACAAAGCATCACCGAAACACAGATGCAGGAGATGGCTGTGGATTGTTTGAAGGGGAAATGATTATAAAACAGAAAGACACCACCGGTTGCCCGGAGATGCCTTTCATAACCCCTAAACTATTATGAAACTACAACGACGCTAATAGCCTTTTTACAATGTCGGCAACCATTTTGCCGTCGGCCTTTCCGGCCAGTTGTTGGTTGGCTGCGCCCATTACTTTTCCCATTTCTTTCTGGGAAGTGGCACCAACCCGGGCAATAACCTGTTTGATGATATTCTCAACTTCGGCTTCGCCCATTTGTTCGGGAAGGAATTTTGAAATAACCTTTGCCTCGAATTCCTCTTTTTCTGAAAGATCAGTCCGGTTAGCCGCTTTATACAGTTCGGCCGATTCTTTTCTTTGCTTAACCAGCTTTTTGAGCAGGGTCATTTCCTGTTCTTCGGTAAGCTGGTCTGAACCACCTTTTTCGGTTTTGGCAAGAATGATGGCTCCTTTTATTGCCCTCAGAGCCTCCATGGTTGCTTTGTCCTGAGCTTTCATTGCATCTTTCAGCTCAGCCATTATTTTTATTTCTAAACTCATAATTATTTAATTTTAAAGGTTTCACAACCCATAACTTATAACTTATAACTTATAACCTATAACCTATAACCCATAACCCCAACACCCTCTTTCCTTTCCGCCGGAACAGTATTCTTCGTTATTTAGATTTCATGGCCGGCGGTTTTTATCTTACCGATTCAAACACCCCGGATTTCATCCGGGACTATTGTTATTCAACTCCTCCAGAGTTGCAATGCCCCAAACCCGAAACCAGAAACAAAAAGAACCCCCCCAAACCTCAACCTCCCAACTCCCAACTCATAACTCATAACTCATAACTCATAACTCATAACTCATAACTCATAACTCATAACCCCTAATCCACCTTATCATGGATATAAGGATTATTCGGACTCAATCTGATACCATCATTCTCATCAGATTTCAAAGTATACCTCGAAATGTCAGATTCATCGGAAGAAGTTCTGTTGTCAAGATCCACATTGCGGCGCTTGTAAGCAGGTACATTCTCAATGCGGTTAATTTCGTCTGTATCTTCTATTTCACTCAGTTTTTTGTTTTCTGTAGAACTTTTCTGAACTGTGTTCAAACGTTCTTCATTGGTTGTGCGGCTGTTTTCCTTGCCTTTTGATTCGTAGTACTGACTGAATGATTCATGTTTGACATCGCCACGTTTGGGGTCAAAATTGAATGACTGTTGGGTAATTGGTGGCGGAGTAGGTTTCCTGAACTCAACAGTATTTGGTTTTTCGCCAAACACAACCACTTCTTTTTGGTTTTTTTCGCTGCGGGCAAGCAGTTCGGGTATGCTTCCGGAACCAAATCCGGTTGCAATGATGGTGACCGAAATTTTGTCGCCGAGTGATTCATCTGTGCCGTTACCCCAGATTATATCTGCATTTGAACCGGCTGCATTTTGTACAAAGTCGGTTATTTCTCCTATTTCATCCATGGTTACCTCTTCAGTTCCCGAGGTGATGTTAAGCAGGATATTCCTTGAGCCGGTAATATCATTATTATTCAGAAGCGGTGAGGTAAGTGCTTCCTGGATGGCAATAATAGCCCTGTTTTCGCCACTGGCTGTAGCTGCTCCCATAATGGATACTCCTGAATTGAACATGACGGTGTGGACATCTGCAAAGTCAACATTTATGTATCCGTGCACGGTAATGATTTCGGCTATGCCTTTGGCAGCCATTGTCAAAACGTTGTCGGCTTTGGCAAATGCATCGGTCAGCTTAAGGTCACCATAAATTTCTCTTAATTTCTCATTGTTAATGACAAGCAATGAGTCCACATTTTCCTTCAGTTCTTCAATACCCAGCAATGCCTGATTAATCCTGCGGGTACCTTCGAAGCGGAAGGGAATGGTAACGATGCCAACGGTAAGGATGTTCATTTCGCGGGCCACCTGTGCAATAACCGGGGCAGCACCTGTTCCGGTTCCGCCGCCCATGCCTGCAGTAATAAACACCATTTTAGTATTGTTGGCAAGGACTCTTTTCACTTCATCGATATTTTCAATGGCTGCCTGTCTTCCCTGGTCGGGTTTGTTTCCTGCTCCACGGCCTTCGGTAAGTGATGACCCAAGCTGGATTTTAATAGGTACGGGACTAATGACCAGTGCCTGTGCATCGGTGTTGCATACAACAAAGTTTACATCTTTTATTCCCTGTCGGAACATATGGTTCACGGCATTACTGCCACCACCTCCGACGCCAATCACCTTAATGATCGAGTTTTCGTCGGTGGGCATGTTAAAATCAATTAATTCTTCGTTCATGATATTTAGTTTTTGGGGTTATTTTTTACATTTTAGCATCATCTTCGGGCTCGTCAAATACGTGGCCCAGACTAGATTTTATTTGATTAAAAAGACCAAAACCTGTTTTTTTCTTTTCACGGGGTTCTTTTTCCACAGGTTTTTCCTTAACGATTTCTTCTTTTACCTCGGCTTCTTTCTTTTCACCTACCGAAACATAGTCAGGGGTTTCTTCCTGTTCAATATATTCATGACCTTTAAGCAGCAGTCCAACCACAGTTGAATACATAGGCTGGTTAATTTCTGCAATAGAGTCGCTTGAAAGATATTCGTTGGGGTATCCCAGTCTCACGTCCATGCCTGTTTTATATGCAACAAGCTGGGGAAGATGTTTCAACATAGAGCCACCACCTGTTAAAACAATTCCTCCACCCAATTTGCTGGCAATACCTGATGATTCGATTTCGAAATAAATGGCATCGATGATTTCTTCCATTCTTGCCTGGATGATATTGGACAGATTTTTAAAGGAAATTTCCTTGGGATCACGGCCTTTTAATCCGGGTATTGTAACAAACTTATTGTCCAGTTCAAATTCGGCCAGAGCAGAGCCATACTGAACTTTAAGTGATTCGGCCATTCTTTCGAGGATACCGCATCCTTCTTTGATGTCATTGGTTACGACGTTTCCTCCAAACGGAATAACTGCCGAATGGTAGATATTGCCTTCGTAGAAAACAGCAACATCGGTTGTGCCACCGCCGATATCCACCAATGCCACACCCAGTTCTTTTTCTTCATCGCTGAGAACAGCATCTGCCGAAGCGAGGGGCTCAAGAATGAGGTCATACACCCTCAATCCTACACGGTCAACACATTTTTTGATGTTATTGGCCGAAGCAACATGTCCGATTACAATATGGAAATTGGCTTCGAGCCGTTTTCCGGAAATGCCCACGGGATTTTTAATGCCGGTTTCATTATCCACAATAAAATTCTGAGGAATCACATGCAGAATTTCCTCACCCATTTCGATGGGAATGTTATGCATATCCTTAATCAAATGCTTAACATCCGATTTCGTGATTTCCTTATCAATCCCACCGGTATTGATATAGCCGCGATTCTGGATGCTTTTGATATGCTGTCCTGCTATACCTACGAAAACATCTTTCATTTTGATTCCGGCCATTCCTTCGGCTTGCTCAACAGCCGATTTAATGGAATTTACGGTATCTTCAATGTTGATGACGGTTCCGCGTTTTACGCCATTTGATGGGGTTTTGCCCATTCCCAGGATCTCGATCCTTCCTGCTTCGTTTTTCTTCCCGACAAGGGCAACAATCTTGGTTGTTCCAATGTCGATTGCTGATACTAATTGTGTCTTGTGGCTCATAATAGTGGTTTTTTTGTACAAACTACCTGGTTCTTATATTTTAAATTAATCGTTGTATACTTGTTCCATCCGGATTGTTTAAGTCCTAATTTATAAACGACCTTCAGTTTTCTGAATTTTTCATACATATCCTCGGCAGTTCCGAAGATGACGGTGTGGTTGCCAACGCGCGGAATGAGTTCGAGGTCATTGTTGATGTTCACATAAATCTGTTCAATCATTGATTTCCAAAACTCATTGTTGTAAACATGGAGGGCAATATTGTAAATATCCTTGATCACATAACGGCGGCCAATGACGTCTTTGTCGCTTAAGGAGGTTATGTTTGTGGAATACAAAAGGTCCTGAGACTCATTGATATTACCGTTTGCAATTAAAACATGAGCTGTGTATTTTGGTGAAAGCGGCATGATTTCACCCTGTTCATCAATGTAATAGCTTTCATTTTTTCGGTTTATTACTCTAACGATGGGGTTTCTTTGCTCAACTTCAATAATAACACTGCCGTCAATGCGTGTGTATACCTGCGAATTTTTTATTGACGGGTCGTTGTTAAGGATTTTTTCCAGTTCATTAACGTTTATTTTATTGATATTCACTCCTTCAAGGGCAATTCCTTTGCTCAGGAACATTGAAATGACATCTTCCTTTTCTACGAAATAATTATCCGTATTATCTGTAATGATCACCTCAATATTGCTGCATACCACCTGTTCTCTCTTAATGGCAGAAAATCCAAGTGTTATCAGCGAATAAGCTGTAATTACAATCCAGAATAATATGTATTTATATTTCTTAATCATTTGTTACTAAACAATTCCTTTATGGGTTCTACAAAGTTGTCAATATCGCCTGCTCCCATGGTGAGGAGTATTTCCGGTGATTTTGTTTTCAGAATTTCCATGAGTTGGTTTTTTGAACATTGTTCCCGGTTTTTTATGGTGATATCTCTGAAAATTATACCGGATGTCAATCCCTCGATAGGTTCTTCGCGTGCAGGGTAAATGTCAAGTAAAATCAGTTCGTCCAGCAAGTTCAGTGAAACAGCAAATTCAGCTGCAAAATCTCTGGTCCTGCTGTACAGATGCGGTTGGAATATTCCTGTTATTTTTTTATTTGGGAACAGTTCACGCACCGAGTTGATGCATGCCTTGATTTCTTCGGGATGGTGTGCATAGTCATCCAGATAAATCATTTTTTCGTTTCGGATATGAAAATCAAAGCGTCTCTGTACCCCGGCAAAAGTGTCAAGGCCATGTTTTATTTCGCTTTCAAGCAATCCGGTCATCATGCATACTGCAATTGCAGCAATGGAATTTTCAAGATTGAACCGGCCTGGCAATCCCAGTCTGATTCCCCTGATTATATTTGTTGGGGTTGCTACATCATATTCATAATACCCGTTTACGATTTTCACATTCAGGGCATGGAAATCTGCTGTAATATCCTTGTCTGAATAGGTAAACCTGTTTTTGGCAACTTCTTCATTGGGCATCAGGCCCTTTTTGATGATGAGTTTTCCTTCGGGTTTGAGTCTTTGGATAAACTTCATGAAGGATTCCTGAATGTCATTTTTATCCTTGTAAATATCGAGATGATCTTCGTCTATAGCTGTAATTACTGCTATTTCGGGTGAAAGGGTAAGAAATGATCTGTCAAATTCATCTGCTTCAATCACAACGTAATCGCTGTGGTTTGAATACAGCATATTGGTGTTATAATTTTTGGAAATCGCACCCATAAATGCACTGCAATCAACCGAAGAGGATTTTAGCAGATGGGTCACCATACTTGTGATGGTCGATTTGCCATGGGTTCCCGAAATTGCAATGCCTTTTCTCGAATGGGTAATCATTCCCAATACCTGTGATCTTTTGTATATCGTGTAATTATTTTTCTGAAAATAAACCAGTTGAGGATGGTCGGAGGGAACAGCCGGAGTATAAACAATAAGCACATGGTCTCTGTTTTCGTTCATTATTTTTAAAGGAACAGCATCCAGACTGTCTTCGTACACCACGTCGATGCCCTCGCTTTCAATGGATCTAGTTAGACTGGTAATTGTGCGGTCATAACCGGCCACCCAATATCCGGTAAGTTTGAAATATCTGGCCAGGGCACTCATTCCTATGCCGCCGATCCCGATAAAATAAACTCTTTTAATCTGTTCCAAACTCATTTCTTAATCTCTTTTGTTATTGACCAGTTTTATTATTTCGTTTGCAATTAGATTGGCTGAATTTTTAACAGCCATTTTAGCTACGTTTTCTTTGTAAACATTCATTCTAAACTCATCATTAAGCAAATCAATGGCAGCTCTGACAAGGTCGGTATGAGCATTTTTATCTTCAACCATCATGGCTGCATTTATTTTTATTAAAGCCATGGCATTTTTAGTCTGGTGGTCTTCGGCCACATTTGGTGAAGGAACCAAAATAGACGGTTTTCGCACCAGGGTAAGCTCAGAAACGGTGCTGGCACCTGCTCTAGAAATCACAATGTCGCTCACTGCATAGGCAAAATCCATTCTTGAAACAAAATCAAGAACATGGATGAGCCTTGTATTGCGCTTTATCACTTCGCTTTTTGCGGTCTCAAAATAGGTCTTTCCTGTTTGCCAGATTACCTGTATGTTGTTCTTTATTAACAGATCAAGGTTTTTTGTAATGCTTTCGTTGATTGTTCTGGCACCCAGACTGCCGCCCACAACCAGAATAATTTTATGATTTGCCTGTAGGCCGAAGTACATAAGGCCTTGTTCCTTTTTATTGTCAAGGCTCACGATATCCTGGCGTACCGGATTGCCGGTGACAATGATTTTTTCTTTCGGGAAAAATCTGTCCATCTCATCGTAGGCCACACATATTTTTAATGCGTTTTTAGCAAGCAGCTTGTTGGTCATGCCCGCATAGGAGTTTTGCTCCTGAATAAGAGTTGGAATATTTTTTTTAGCCGCCACGCGCAGGGTTGGCCCCGATGCATATCCGCCAAAACCGGCTACCACATCTGGTTTGAATTCCCTGACAATTCTTTTTGCTTTCCTGATTGAGGAAATCAGTTTGAAAACAAAGGTCACATTTTTAAAAGTGAACCTACGCTGGAATCCCGCTACCGGCAAGCCGATAATTTCATATCCTGCGGCAGGAACCTTTTCCATTTCCATTCGTCCGAGCGCCCCGACAAAAAGAATCTGAACATCAGGCACCAGTCGTTTCAGTTCGTTGGCAACTGAAATGGCAGGAAAAATATGTCCGCCGGTTCCTCCGGCACTAATTATTACCTTCAGCGGTTTCTTTTCCGGGCTCTCCGGAAGGTTCTGTTGCTGTGTCATTTTCAGTTGAATTTTGGTTTGTACGGCTGATACTCAGTATAATTCCCAAGGCACCCGAAGTAAAAACTATGGAAGTTCCTCCCATGCTCACAAAGGGTAGTGTTTGGCCGGTAACCGGAATCAGGTTTACATTTACAGCCATGTTGATCATACCCTGAAAAACAAGACTGAATGCGAGTCCGAATGCCAGTAAAGCCGGAAATGTCCTGGAACTTTTCCTGACCACAATTCCTGCCCTGAAGAGCAGGTACAGATAGAGCAGAAGAATGGGTATTCCTCCAAGGATGATACCGTATTCCTCGATAATAATGGCATAAATAAAATCGGAGTAGGGGTGGGGAAGGAAGTTCCTTTGAGAACTGTTTCCCGGCCCTTTGCCGATAAAACCGCCGTCTACTACGGCGATGATGGCCTGTTCGGCCTGGAAGTTGGTTTCGCTGTCGCCCGAACTGAAATTTTCAATTCTGCCTTTCCATGTTTCACCACGGGGAAGGATGTTCGGGAAATTAAATATGATAATGCCGATGAGAAATACTCCGGCAAGTCCTATTCCAAATGTTCTGAACAGGTGTTTAACATCAACCCTGCCTACAAACATGATTACTGCTGCAGTGATAAAAACAATGGCGGCAGTAGAGAAGTTGGCAGGCAGTATGAGGATGACAATGGCAGCCACCCACCTGATCATGGGTTTGTATGTTATTTCATAATCTTTTATATTATCCTGGTTTTGTGACAGGTGTTTTGCCAGATACATGATTAAAGCAAGCTTGGCAAAGTCAGAAGTCTGGAAAGTTAGTCCGCCCGGCAGGGTAATCCATCTGGTTGCTGAGTTCAGACTGGTACCCAGAATCAGGGTAAATGCCAGCAGGAACACCGAAATATATAAAAACAAACGGGCCAGTCTGATGTAATATTTATAATGAACCAAATGCAGGAGGTAGGTTACGAACAAACCTAAAACCAGAAACATTGAATGTCGGAGGAGGTAATAGAAAGTGTTTCCGCCATGAAATTTGTATGCAAGGGTTCCTGTCGAGCTGTAAACAGCAAGCAGTGAATACAGGGATAATATGACTATTATCGCCCATATTACAGGGTCTCCCTTGAAATATCTGGCCAGAAACTCGCGCATTATAATTTACCTACTTCAAATTTGAATTTTCTTCCTCTGTCTTCATAGTTTTCAAAAAGATCGAAGCTTGCGCATGCAGGCGAAAGGAGTACTGTGTCTCCCTGCTTTGCAAGATAATAAGCTGATCTTACTGCATCATGCATGGATGAGGTGTCAACAATTGTTTCGCAAATGCCATCAAAGGCTTTGTGAATTTTTGAATTGTCTTTTCCCATGCAGATAATGGCTTTGACTTTTTGCTTTACCAGATCGGTAAGCGAAGAGTAATCGTTTCCTTTATCTATTCCGCCGGCGATCCAGACGATAGGTTTTTCAACACTTTCAAGGGCATACCAGGTAGAATTCACATTGGTAGCTTTTGAATCATTTATAAACTCTATTCCGTGGACTTTGAAAACCGGTTCAAGACGGTGTTCAATGCTCTGGAAATCAGTAAGACATTCCCTGATGATATCTTTTCTGATCTTATAAACACTTGCCGCCAGTCCGGCTGCCATCGAATTGTAGGTGTTGTGTTTACCTTGTAATGCTAATTCCTGAATTGACATAGTTAGTTGGGTATTGTTTGTTTTTATAAATAATTTTTCATCATTTGCATAAGCGCCAAAGCCGACTTCCTTTTTAATGGAGAAGGGCATCAGTACCATACCGGGTTTTCTTTTTTCCATTTCAATCATGGTCACTTCATCGTCGATACAGTATATAAAATGGTCTGAGTCAAGCTGATTTTGGATTACCCGGAATTTTGAGTCGATATAATTCTGAAATTGATATTCATATCTGTCCAGATGATCGGGGGTAATGTTTGTCAGAATGGCAACATCTGCTTTGAATTTGTACATTCCGTCAAGTTGAAAGCTGCTGAGTTCTATCACGTAATAATCGAAATTATTTTCGGCTACCTGCAATGCAAAACTCTGTCCCACATTCCCTGCCAATCCAACATTTAGTCCGGCCTTTTTAAAGATATGATAGGTAAGCAGAGTGGTGGTAGTTTTACCATTTGCTCCGGTAATACATATCATTTTGGCGTTGGTATAGCGTCCGGCAAATTCAATTTCGGAAATGACCGGAATATTTTTTTCGCGGATTTTTTTGACAATGGCCACCTTATCAGGTATTCCCGGACTTTTAATTACCTCATCAGCATTGAGAATAAGTTCCTCGGTATGCATTTCTTCTTCGAAGGTGATGTCATATTTCTGCAGCAGGGCTTTGTATTTATCTGCAATTTTTCCAAAATCGGACAGGAATACGTCAAACCCCCTGGTTTTTGCCAGGATGGCAGCACCAGCTCCGCTTTCGCCCCCACCAAGTATGACAATCCTATTACTCATTTTATCTCATTTTAAGTGTTACAATGGTGAATACTGCCAGCGCAATACCTACAATCCAGAAGCGAGAGACAATTTTGGGTTCTGTATATCCAAGTTTCTGGAAATGATGGTGGATGGGGGCCATTTTAAACAGGCGCCTTCCTTCACCGTATTTTCTTTTAGTTCTTTTAAACCATGCCACCTGCAACATAACCGAGAGACTTTCAACAAAGAAAATTCCGCACAGAATGGGTATTAAAAGTTCTTTTCTGATGATGATGGCAAAAACAGCGATAATTCCGCCCAGGGCCAAACTACCTGTGTCGCCCATGAATACCTGGGCAGGGTAGGAGTTATACCATAAAAATCCGATCAGCGCTCCGATGAATGCGGCGCTGAATACAAGCAGCTCGCCCGAATTTGGTATATACATGATGTTCAGGTAGTCGGAAAAAATGGTGTTACCCGAAACGTAAGCCAGAATACCAAGGGTGGTTCCGATGATGGCTGAAGTTCCGGTTGCCAGGCCATCCAGACCATCTGTGAGGTTTGCCCCGTTTGAAACGGCTGTTACCACAATGATGGTCATAATTACAAAAAGCACCCAGCGGCCCCATCCACGGTTGTTGTAACCAAGCATGCCTTCAGCGACATCTGCATAATCGAGTTCATTATTTGCAAAAAATGGAATTGTGGTTGTAGTTGATTTGTGATCGTTGGCCACAACTACATAGTCATCGGTATCGCAGGTTTTACTAACGATGACCATTTTATCGGTTAACTCTGATTTGTGGACTTCGGAAGTATCACGCACCAGCACATCGCTGCTCAGATAAAGAGTAAGTCCAACGATAAAACCAAGTCCAACCTGACCGATAATTTTAAATTTGCCGGCAAGGCCTTGTTTGTTTTTTTTGAAAACCTTTATGTAATCATCAATAAATCCAACGGTGCCCAGCCATACGGTTGTGATGAGCATCAAATATATATACACATTGTGTATTTGTGCAAAAAGCAAGGTTGGAATTACAATACTTGATAAAATGATAATTCCGCCCATAGTTGGGGTTCCTTTTTTCGAGTACTGGCCTTCGAGGTCAAGGTTTCTGATTTCTTCGCCGATTTGTTTTCTCTGGAGGAAGCGGATAATTTTTTTACCGAAAATCAGGGCAACAACCAGCGATGCGATCAGAGCCATGGCTGCTCTGAAGGTGATGGAGTAGAACATCCCTGCACCGGGAAGGTCGAATTTATCGAGATATGTAAACAAATAATAAAACATGCTAACTTGTTTTAAAAAGTTCTTTTATAATTTCTTTATCGTCAAAATGGTGTTTCACACCTTTAATTTCCTGATAGGTCTCATGACCTTTGCCTGCAATGAGAATGATGTCGCCTGATGCGGCTATCATCACAGCTGTTCTGATTGCCTCTTTGCGGTCGGTAATCCTGAGAACCTTTTTCATATTGTCAACTCCGGCCATCATGTCATTGAGGATATCCTCAGGGTTTTCACTTCTTGGGTTGTCGGAAGTAAGGATGACCTTGTTGCTTTGATTGCAGGCAATTTTTGCCATTTCGGGCCTTTTTGTTTTGTCGCGGTCACCGCCTGCGCCAACCACTGTAATGACCTGACCGCCTTCGCTGATCTCATTGATGGTGGTGAGGACATTTTTCAGGGCATCGGGTGTGTGCGCATAATCCACAATGGCTGTGACTTTTTCGAGAGAAACGAAATATTCAAACCGTCCGTTTACGGATTTGAGTTCACTGATGATGGTAAGCACTTCCTGTTTTTCCAGTCCAAGCAGAACAGCAGCCGAATAAACCGCAAGAAGGTTGTAGGCGTTGAATTTTCCGATAAACCGGGTCCAGATTTCATTCCCATCCATATTCAGTTTCATGCCTTCGAAGTGGTTTTCGAGAATACGGCATTTGAAATCGGCCATGCTCCTAAGAGAATAGGAGTATTTTTTAGCGTTGGTGTTCTGGAGCATTACCTTGCCATTTCTGTCGTCGAAATTTGAAAGGGCAAAAGCTTCGCCTGGAAGGTTGTCAAAAAACATTTTTTTAGCCTTGATGTATTCATCGAAGGTTTTATGATAGTCGAGGTGATCGTGTGTGATGTTTGAAAAAATTCCCCCTGCAAATTTTAACCCTGCAATTCGGTGCTGATGTATTGAATGTGAACTTACCTCCATAAAGCAATACTGACATCCGGTTTCTACCATACGGGCAAGCAAAGCGTTAAGCTGAACCGGGTCGGGCGTGGTATGGGTAGCAGGAATCTCTTCGTTGTGAATGTAATTGCAAACAGTGGACAACAACCCGGTTTTATAGCCTGATTTTTTAAACAGTTCATAAAGCAGGGTGGCAGTGGTTGTTTTGCCGTTAGTTCCTGTTATACCGGTAAGGATGAGGTTTTCTGAAGGGCAGTCGTAATAATTTGAAGCACAAACACCTAAGGCAATAGCACTGTTTTCGACCTGAATATAAGTGATATGATCAGCAATTTCTTCCGGAAGTTTTTCGCAAATAATTGCCACAGCTCCTTTTTCAATGGTAGAGGAAATAAAGCGGTGGCCGTCAGCGGCGGTACCCGATACAGCAATAAAAACATCACTGGGCATCACTTTTCTGGAATCGAAACAAATATTTCCAATGCTGATGTTTTCATCACCCAGGATTTTTACTGTCCCGCAATTTTTTAATATGTCTTTTAATCTTTTCAATTTATCCCAGTTCAATGGTTATTTCCTGGCCCGGAATAATTTTTCTTCCGGGTTCAATATTTTGTTTTATCACTGTGCCTTTTCTTTTTCCGGCAATTTCTACTTCGAGTCCGGCATTATTAAGCAAAAAAACAGCATCACGCAGTCCCATCCCCCTGACATCAGGAACTTGCTTATTTTTAATGTATCTGTTTCTGAACTCAACAACAGAATCTCTTTTTACAGTGCTGATCCAGCTTGATTTCACATCATTTTCGACTACTGGAATTCCCAGGTAATTGAATACATATTCCAGTTGTTTTTTATTGCCGTTTTTAGAGTAGGGAGTTTCTTTACCCATCAATTCGTTTTGCTCCATTTCTTTCTGGATTTCAAGACTGGTTGCATAAACCTTATCAGCAATTTCCTGAAAAACCGGTCCGGCAACTGTTGCACCATAATACCCGTTTTTCGGAAGGTTGATAATTACAATGCATGAATACTGTGGGTTATCGGCCGGGAAATAACCAACGAAAGATGAGCGGTGACCTGAAATGTTGCCATTCGAATAACCAACCTGAGCGGTACCTGTTTTTCCGGCAATCTTATAATTTTCGGTATTCATTGCCGAGGCTGTACCATGTTCAACAACCCCTTCGAGCATATTTTTCAGTTTGTCGATGGTAGATTGTGAGCACATTTTGTTGTTTAGAATGGTTGTCGGGTATTCTTTTACTATTTCACCGTTTTGGCGAAGGGCTTTAACAAACTTGGGTTTTACCACGATGCCGTTGTTGGCCACTCCGTTGTAATAGGTGAGCAATTGCAGGGGAGTTAATGTTGATTCATAACCTACAGCCATCCACATCAGCGTGATACCTGACCAGTCGTCTACTTCCTTGATGTAAGGTGAACCTTCACCGGGGATTTCCAGTCCGAGAGGCCTGTGAATTCCGATTTTTTTCAGTCCGTTCAGGTAACTTTGTTTTTTATCGGAATAGTTAAGCCGGATTATTTCAGCCATACCCACATTGGATGATTTTTCCATGATTTGCTGAACACTTAGCTTGCGGTAAAGGTCGGTTTTGGAGTCTTCCATTACGGCATCTTTATATGCTTTTTTACCCCAGAAAATGTCAATGGTGTCTTCGGGTCTCACGTAGCCATCTTCGAGGGCGACCATCATGGAGAATAATTTAAAAGTTGATCCACATTCAATGCTTGAGTGCACGGCCATATTGAGAGACTCTTTGTATTTTCCGTCCTTTTGTCTTTCAAGATTGGCAATGGCTTTGATTTCACCAGTTTTAACTTCCATCAGAACGGCAGTTCCCCATTGGGCTTCCTGGGCTATCAGTTGATTCATAAGGGCGGTTTCGGCAACATCCTGTATGTCGATGTTAATGGTGGTAATCAAATCCATTCCGTTTTGTGGTTCCACTTCGTTTCCGTCATTAACAGGCATCCATACACTTCCCGAGAGTTTCTGCATCGATCGCACACCCATAGTCCCGCGCAGTTCTTTATCATAGGCAATTTCGAGACCGACTCCCCTAACCGAGTCGCTGATGGTTTTATAGGTAAACCCGAGGGTTCGGTTTGCTAGGAGGTCAAAGGGTTTTTCGCGGAATTCGATTTGTTCGAAAATTACGCCCGATTTAAACCTGCCCAGTCTGAAAATAGGGTAATTCTGAATTTTTTTAAACTGGGAGTGGGTTACCTTTCTTTTCAGCAGATAATACCTTTCACCGCGGTTGCGCGCGTTGATGATGTTATCCTTATATTCTTCCTTTGTGCGGTCTTTAAAAGTGGCAGCCAGATAAAAGCAAAGAGAGTCGAGGTTTTCCTTGATAATTTCATCGGTAAGCAATCCGGCGCCAAAATCCACTCTGATTTCATAGTATGGCACAGTGCTGCACATGGGGCGGCCATCTTCGGCACAGATATCACCACGTTCAGGTTCAATGATGATATCTTTTTTCTTCATGGTTTCGGCTTTCTTTTTCCAGATTTCTTTCTCGCCGATCTGAAGGTACAGAGCCCTGCTGAGTATAGCCACCGCCACCAGTACAATGGTGATGTACACTATTCCTACGCGCCACAATATGTCTTTTTTAACATCCATTAATAATACAGGGCATTAACAATTATTTTAACCGGAGGGGTTCTTGATTCAATGAGATTCAAGTCTTTGGATTTCAATGAATCGAGAACCACTGTTCTTTTGCTGCTGTTCATGAGTTCGGACTGTACTGCAATTTTTTCGGTACGCAGTTCTTTTACTTCTTTTCTGAGCTCCACGGTTTGACGGATTACTTTTTCAGCGTGGTAGCGGTTTGCGATGTAAAAAATGCAGAGCACGGTAACAAAAAGGATGTAGGGAAGCTGTTTTACCACGGATTCGCGGGTAAGCAGACTGCCGTCGATGACATCCTTAAGCATGGAACCCTTTTTTTGTTCCTTATCACCGGATTTTAAGTCCTTGTCTTTTTTATTTTTCTTTTTAAATATTTTCATGCAATCTTTTCAGCAATTCTGAGCCTTGCACTGCGGGCTCTTGAGTTATTCATTATTTCTTTTTCATTTGGTTCGGTACCTTTTTTGTTGATCAGGGTAAACGGCACATCGGCATTTCCATAAATATCTTTCTGCGGTTGGCCGGTGAGCATTCCGAATTTCAGAAAGTTTTTTACCAGCCGGTCTTCCAATGAATGGTAGGTGATGATTACCAATCGTCCACCCGGATTCAGTATGTCGGTGGTTTGCAGCAGCATTTCTTCCAGTGCATCTTTTTCATTGTTCACTTCGATGCGCAGGGCCTGAAAAACTTTAGCCAGATATTTGTATTCGGCTTTGGGCTGAATACATTCTGCAATGGATTCTCTGAACTGAATGGTTCGTTCAATCATAGTTCCCTCGCGCTGTCTTATTATGACAGATGCCAGTTTGCCAGCATTGGGAACTTCGCCATACTCGGAAAAAATCCGGATAAGTTTTTCTTTAGGATAGCTGTTAATCACCTCACGGGCACTGATAGAAGATTTCTGTGACATGCGCATGTCGAGCACCGCATCATGCATAAAAGAGAAACCCCTTTCGGGCATATCGATGTGGTGCGAAGAAATTCCCAGATCGGCTAAAATGCCATCGACTTTCACTATTCCGTTGTACCTTAAATAATTTTTAAAGAACCTGAAATTACTGTTAATCAATAAAAAGCGTTCATCTTTTAGGGTATTGGCAATAGCATCATCATCCTGATCAAAGGCTATAAGTTTACCGTTCTTAAGATGTTTTAAGATTTCTGCTGAATGCCCGCCGCCGCCAAAAGTCAGATCCAGATACGTCCCCCCGGGTTTGATGTTCAACCCCTCAACACTTTCTTTCAGGAGCACAGGGACGTGATAATCCATTATTTTTTATCTTCATCTGTTATTGATCCACCTAGAATTTTTTCAGCCAAAGCTGCAAAGTCATCCTCAGGCTCGCGGATCTGATCATAGACATTTTTGTCCCACATTTCGATTTTGCCCATTTGTCCCGCAAGCACGATTTCTTTCTCTATCCCTACCAGATCAAGTAATCGTTTCGGAATCAGCAACCGGTTTGCGTTGTCAATGACCACTTCGGCCACGCCGCGCGAAAATTCCCTGAGAAACCGGTTATGTTCCTTATTGTAAGGGTTGATTTTGCTTCTGATGATGTTCATCTGTCTGTCCCATTCGTCCATCGGATAAACGATCAGACATTTTTCGTAGATATCCTTTTTTACCACAAACTTATCCGGTTCAGATGAACTGCTCATCTGTTTCTTGAAAGCCGCCGGAAACATCAGTCTTCCTTTGACATCAAGCTTGCATGGATAGTCGCCGATAAATGTTGTCATATCTTCAAAAAAATCTTTGTAAAAATATACAAAAAGTTCCCACTTTATACCACTTATACACACTTTTTCCCACTTTGTTAATAACTATTTTTTAAATACCTGAAAATCAGATAATTAAAAAAGTAATGTTGTTAATAAGTTAAGATTCAGTATTACAGATAGTTATAAGGATAATTTTTGGACAAAATTTTAAAAATCCTAGTTTTTATTGGGAGGTTAAGTATCAAATTTGTGCGGTAAACAATTATTTTGCTGAATTGGTCAAAATTCAGTGTGTTTTGGTAAGATTTTTGATACCTTAGTACCTGAAATATAAACCTAAATTAGTTTTAAGATGAAGAAATTAGTTGTTATTGTTGTTCTGGTTCTGGCTGCTTTTGTTTCAAATGCCCAGAAAATATATTCTGTTGATTATGAATCACAGGCCGATGTTAAGGTTTTTGTTGTTGATTATGAATCACAATGCGACCTTAAAGTTTACAAGGTAAGTTATGAATCACAAGCCAGCGGAGATGGTAAGTGGTTTTTTGTGGATTATGAATCACAAGCCGACAAAAAAATATTTTTTGTGGACTATGAATCTCAGGCCGATTTAAAAATCTATTTTGTGGATTATGAATCGCAGGCTGGCTGGAATAACAGTTCAAAAAAGCATTTGATGTATTAACCTCTGATCTATGAAAACTATGGAAAGCCCGGGACTTATGTTCCGGGTTTTTTTATCAATATACCTTCCAATATCTGTTTCCGGTAATGAGATTGATGTAACCGAGGGGAAAAGACTTTATTAAACTTCCATGAACAATTTCATCCTGAATGAAAAAACAATAATCGGTATTTAAGGTTTTTCCGGTTAGGTCAATAATTGAGAAATCCTGCCCGAACAGTCTGCAATTATAAATAATTTTCTCATTTTGGCTGACCATGGCAAATCCCGAATTAAATCTGCCTGCATAGAAATATTTTGGTTCAATAACCGTTTTCCCTGTTAAATTGATGTAACCATATTTATTTTCAACTGAGTATGGAGCCAGTCCGCATGAAAATTCTCCCGCCCAGTCAAATTGCGGTTTAATCAGTGTAATGCCGCTGAAATCCATATAACCGAATTTCAGGTTTTCAGTACCTTCGATGTAACTTTGGTAACAAACAATTCCGTTTGAAACGTTTTCAAATATCCGCAAACCGTCAAAATCATCATGCAACTTCCCGTTTATTTTATATACAATCAGATCAGGTATTCCGGCAACAATGTACTTTTTATTATAGCTGTAAATTTCAGTCAGGTCGTCAATAATAGTTTTCCCTTTCGAACTGATCAGTCTCACAAATCCGGCATATCCCACTACTGCTTTTTTCAGGTAAAAATCAGTTGCAGATTCGTAAATGGCATTGATCTGTATTTCGCCCCGGGAATTGATGTATCCCCATTTTCCAAGGATTTTAATTGCAGCAAGCGATTCGCTGAAATTACGGGCATCATCATATTTGCAGGGTATGACTTCACTGCCTGTTTTGTCAATAAATCCCCATAAGCCGTTCTTTTTTACGGCTGCAAAACCATTTTTAAATGGCAATGCTTTTTCATAAACCAATTCGGTAATTTTTTTACCTGAATTATTTAGAAATCCATAAACCAGCGAGTCACCTTTTTTGATTCCGACCAGAGCAACATCTTCATGAAACAAATCGGCAAAATCGTACTCGAGGGGTATAACAACCCGTCCGTTTTGGTCGCTGTATCCCCATTTATCATAGAAAACCTCGCAATCAGATATGTTTGTGAATCCATAGCTAAAACAAACCATGTAAGGTACCATGGTTTCGTTTGACGGTACAGATAAAATTTCATCTATACTTTTAATGTATATTTCATTGTTGGAGAGTACCTCATATTCAACCCGGTCAAATGCTGTGTCGCATAATGTTTCCGGAAGGTTTACCGCAAGGTAACTCTGATCCTGACCTGACATTATCTTACCGTAATCGCAGGATGAGCTGAAATATCCGGTTTCGGTGGTGAAATATTTGCTGATAAGGGATTGAAGCCTGTTGAAATCATTATTTTCAAGTACTCTGGCAACATCTGTAATTAAATAATAATAAGTAGGTTCATCAGCAAGTTCATTTTCAGGACCGTCAACGTTTTTATATGTTACCGGGCCGATTGCGGCAATAATGCTGTTATGATAAAATTTATCTGGGTCAGTACGGTACCAGAATTTTTCAACCCCTATGCCAATTGGGTTTGTATTATCCTTAAAGTAATTTGGAGCAAAATTTAACTGCGTTTCAGAGTCATTTTCATAGGCATAGGGCCGGCAGTTGTTTTCCGGGTGTTTTAAAATCAAAAAGATCTTTTTAATAAATTCAAGATCAGCAGGATCATTGATTTGTTTTACTGAAGCTGTTTTTTTCACAACAATATCTCTCAGTGGTTTATCGTTGATCATGTTGTCAATCAGATGGATTATATCCGGGCCACCTAAATCTTTATTTATAATATCCTCTGTTTTTACCCAGAAAACAGGAATATAGGAATTGTTGTTATAGTTTTGGTCAGACTGATCAGGTTTTCCGGGACCAATGGCTGTCGGAAAGTTTGAATAAGCAGCTGTTTTATTGTTTTCCAATGAGCCTTTAAAAGCACAATAAATTACGGGGAACTTTATGGCTTGGGTAAACCTTCCGTCGGTTTCCTGATCTTCGAAATAAATAGTTTCGTTTAAGAGGTTGAAAGTTTCCTCGTTGCTGTATGTTTGAGAAAAATTCAAATCACGGTACAGGTCAATCAGATTATAGTTCCAATCATAACTTAATGATTTAATAATGTTGTATGAACTAAAGGAAAATGGTGAATCGGGGTCGGTTTTGTAATATTTTAATGTCAGGATTTGAGCGTTTCCTTTGATGATAAGGTCATTTAATTGCTTATGAAGTTCGCTTCCCAAAAGATGTTCCAATTCAGTCAATTTAAAACAGACAGCAGGATTATGGTTGAAAGTATTTATTCCGATAAAGAATTCTTGTTTTCCATTTTTCACATTTGTGAAGACAGAATAATCGGGGAAATAGTCGCTGATGAGTTTTTCTCTTGAATCATCGGAATAGAGGTCTCCATAAGGTCTGTAATAAACCGAATCACATATATTATATTTATTGAAGAAGGTAGTGAGATTGGAATGGTAGATAAAAGTTTTCACCTCTTTGATATTGTATTCGGGGTTTGGAATCAACATGCCCGATTCCATATCGGTAATAGAATCGGTATCAAGTTTATATCCGTTATAAATGTAGTCGGTTATTTTTTTATGCACTTCATAAAGAAACGGTATTGCATATTCGCCTGAGTATCCTTTGTAATTTGCAACTTGTTTATTGATATTGTTTTGGGCATACACATCAATAATAAGGGCAGTAAAAATAGCGGTCAGAAGTACAATTTTTTTCATAGTTTCAGTTATTGGTACAGTAAAAGTAAGAAAAATGATAAAGCCAGGAAGTAAGGGGTTACTTTTTTTTTAAAAGGGGTTGTGATTAAAGTATTTTTTGTATATTTGCAATCCCAAAATGGTCGGTTGGCCGAGTGGCTAGGCATCGGTCTGCAAAACCGGGTACGGCGGTTCGAATCCGCCATCGACCTCTGAAAAACCCCGATGTGCGAAGCACATCCGGGGTTTTTTAATTTAAATTGTTGCCAAGCTCCGCTTGAGCAAAAAAATTTAAATTAAAAAATCCCGAAGGCGATAGCCGGGGTTTTGCAGAGGGTATCCCCCCCTCTGGATCATGAAATAATCCGCTCCGCTTGAGCAAAAAAAAATTAAATTAAAAAACCCCGAAGGCGATAGCCGGGGTTTTGCAGAGGGTATCCCCCCCTCTGGATCATGAAATAATCTGCCAGCCAAAGCATGGCTGTATACTGTGTTGTCTTTTTCGTTGTAAATTATTTTTACTATTTTTATCCTTTAGTACAAATCAATATTTTATCTCGAAAAACCAACGGTAGAAAAAGTGAACACTCAGCAAAAAATATCCATAAGTTTTTTTGACGACCGTGAAGTGCGCGCCATCTGGGATGAGCAAAATGCTAAGTGGTGGTTTTCGGTTTTAGACATAGTTGCCGTTCTTACTGACCAAAACGATTATGCGAAAACCCGCAACTATTGGAAATACCTTAAAGCCAAGCTGAAGAAGGAAAACAGTGAAGTGGTTAGTGTCACTACCCAGTTGAAACTTCTTGCCCCTGACGGCAAAAAACGTATGTCTGATATGCTCGATTATAATGGGATCATTGCATTGGGCAGACAGTTTCCCGGAAAAAAGGCAAACCGGTTTATCGAATGGTTTACTTTAAGTGATGAAAGCATAGACGGAAAAAGCAAATCAAAGGCCTATGCACTTTTCGAGAGTTCTTTTATTGACAGTCTCGAAGTTGGCACAGCCAAAGGTCTTCAGCAAATCCATGCATATTTGTTTGGTGGCTTGTATGATTTTGCCGGACAAATAAGACAAAAAAACATTTCAAAAGGAGGGTTTCAGTTTGCTGTATCACAATTCCTTGGAACTACATTAAGGCAAATCGAAGAAATGCCCGAAAATACATTCGATGAAATTGCGGAAAAATACGTGGAAATGAACATCGCACATCCATTTATGGAAGGCAACGGCAGAAGCACCCGGATATGGCTGGATCTGATATTGAAAAAACGTCTGAAAAAATGCATCGACTGGAGCAAAATAGGCAAAACAGATTATATGAACGCAATGGTGAAAAGTGCTGTAACCAGCAGTACCGTAAAAAAGTTGCTTAAAAATGCCCTAAACGACCAAATCCACAGCCGGGAAATGTATTTGAAAGGAATTGATTATTCTTATTATTATGAGGAAAATTAATATAAGATAATAAGTACAGATACTGGAGTCAAAAAATGATTTATCGTGAATTATTCTAAAAATTTAAACCCTTGCTTTAGCCAAGGTTTTCATATGAACCAGTAATTGATTCAATTTTACATAAGTATTAACTTATGAATTGTCACTCCTCTGTTTGAGATCAGATATACAAAATACAATCCTTTGGGATTAGTGCTTAATTCAATTCTTTTATTCGTGCCCTTATAGACTACAGTTCCTTTGATATTGTATATCTCAATCATTTCAATATTTTCCCCTGAAACATTTATGTAACCATCTGATGGATTGGGAAATATTGTATTTTCATTTTTGGTTTTTTTATCTAAACCTACAAAGTGAAATCCCTTGTATAATAATAAATTAGGCATTCCTAAGCCGCATGTTCTTGATTCAAGGTATATGGCATCATTGACATAATCACAATCTTCTCCTAAACCATTGGGATTGTTAATCACATCCAAATAAGAAGTATAAACATCAGACACATAAATTTTGCCGTCTGGGCCAAGCTGAAGTCCTCCACCGTTGACCAGAGAATTGGAAATATTTATCGGGTCTGAAAAAGAACCACCTGAGATGTCATATTGGTAAAGATTCGGATTAATAATGTCACATACGTACATTTTGGTTTCATCGGGTGAAAATTCTAAGCCATAAGCATCAGGATGGCAAGTTACATCTGTTTGGCAGTTGGAAAGGATTCCAGTGCTGTTATCAAAATCAAAGAGCTCAATGGCGCCTAATGAATAATGGGCAAGGGCAATTTTACTACCTGAAATTGTTGCTTTCATAAAGCCCATACTTTGCATGCAATTGTCAACATAAGAAGGTGTGGCTCCTATGTTTGATATTACTGGAGTGGTATGCAGACTATCAGAATCAATTAAAAAAGTCTTAAACGCATTTGTGCCCCATTCATGGGTTACCAACCAAAAATAAGTGCCGTTTGCATGAGAAACTGCCTGCATTTTTTCACAGGATTTAGCATAAATGAGCTTATTTTTTTTTGTTGGATCAACATCACCCTTTCCGCCATTTAAATTCATGTTAACGATTGAATATCTCAAACCATATATTAAGTTGTTTTCAGCATAATCCAGGGTGAAAATATAGAATAAGGAATCATTATTTGGTTTGGGAACAATTATACAGGAATTGGTTGTGGAGTTTCCTCCTAACAAAACTGTTCCATGAGGCATATAAGAGTGTGTAGAATCCCATACGCTTATTCCATCACTATAGAAGAGCAAATTACCTTCAGAATCGCAAACGGTTGCGCAGCCCTCGTGGGTATTTACTTTTCCATTGGTAAGTACCACAGGTGTTGCTGAATTAAAATCCAGTCCGCACCTATATCCAAAATACCAGATATTGGTATTATAATTTTGCCCATTAATACTTACTGCAAAAAAAAGGCATAGTATAATAAGAACTTCTTTTTTCATTGATTTTCAACACTATTTAGCAAATTGAATCATATCTGATTCAAAGATAATGGATTATTTTGGAAATGCAATTTCGGATTTGTTTTATTGCCAATTCTTGATTTTGTGATTTAACTGACAATATTATCTCATTTGAATAAAACCAAATTCTTCAATTCAATCGTTTAGAATATTTTTTCACTTTATTGATTGACCCAAACGAATCATTTCAGATACAGCTTATAGTTTGGCTCATATTGAAAGCTCCAAATAGTCTCTCCCCTGTTTACAATGAATTTAGATCTGTAATTTATTCTAAGCCATCGGCAACTGCACCATCCAAATTGTTGAAATAACCAGCATTCCAATTGAAATGAGAATGAATACAAATTTGATTGAAGGCTGTTTCAGTGCCATGGTTATACCGGCAAAAAATAATACGATTGTGAATAAAACGGTCAACAACATATAGGTGTCGCCGGTTTCATTATGCTGACGCCCCAAAGCGGTATATTCTTCACCTTTTACATATAAACTGTCAACTTCCTTTGTAAGGGCTTCAGTGTATTTTTGACAATAGATTGGAGTAAAGAATTCTAATTCTTCCTCATACGCCAATGAATCGGCGGGATTAAAATACAGACTGTCGGCATTCGACTGGAGTACCACAATTTCCTCCAACAACCGGGCATAATCCTCCGGTGTGGTATCTCCTGACGATATTAATTGATTATACATAGCCAACCCGTTGGTGTTCACATACTCTAACCAGTCAACTGTCTTACTGATTTCGGGAGTCATGATTTCTTTCTTGATTTTATACAACAGTGTTGAATCATCATATGAGGTCTGTTTGGTATATTCCATCCAGGTCAGCATATCAAAGATATACTGTTGCGTGGCCTGCTGGTTGCTTGTGTTGGCTTGCCCCAAAGTGTTGCTGCCCAAAGTGTAGTTTTCTATACTCATACCGCTGTAAAGTGAAGACTGGTATGCCGACCAGGCTCCAAGTGTCGTAGCCAAACCAATCATAATTGCTGCTATTAACTCGTAGAAATAGTCCCTTTTTGTTGTTCTTTTTTCGGGTTCCATATTTTGTTTTTTATTGCGTGTTTTGAATTTGCACTTTTTTACAAAAATATCCAGATTATCACAAAAAACAAAAAGATACACACCAACCTAAATCATTTTTTTTCGTACAACGGGTTACTGTATCAGACCTGTAAAAAATGAAAAATATTGCCGTAACCGGACTGGTTATTATATCAGTTGGTTTTTTTATTAATTTGTATTCTTTTTCTGAAAAAACACCTTTCAGATTTACTGACGGAAAAGACACCATCAATCCCGTCTCATTAATAAACCCTGAAATTCCTGCACTTCTGTCCGGCGAAAAAGCAATTAATCACAAAGGATACACCCTGCTTTACAATGAGAGCCATGAGCAGGCAAGCTGGGTGGCTTACGAACTTACTTCTGCTGAAACAAAAAAGCTGTTTAGCCGCACCGATTATTCAGGTTCTGGTTATGACCGCGGTCACCTCGCTCCGGCTGCCGATATGGGCTGGTCTGAACAGGCCATGGCCGAATCTTTTTACTACAGCAATATGAGTCCGCAAACCCCCGGTTTCAACCGCGGAATATGGAAAAACCTTGAAGAATTGATCAGAAGCTGGGCAGTGGAGTATGGAAGCGTTTATGTTGTAACCGGACCGGTTTTGAAATCAGGGTTGCCCTCAATTGGCGCAAACAAAGTTTCTGTGCCTGAATATTATTATAAAGTGATTCTCGATTATTCAAAACCCGATGTCAAAGCCATTGGATTTATCATGAAAAATACTTCTTCCGACAAGTCTCTGTCAAATTTTGCGGTTACCGTTGATTCGGTGGAAAATATTACCGGAATTGATTTTTTCCCCTCCCTGCCGGATACCCATGAAGCAATAATTGAAAAAGAACTTTGTGTTTCATGCTGGATCTGGGAAAGGCAAAATACCGAATATGTGCCTGAAAAACAATCCACTTCGGCCTCGGTACAGTGTTCTGAATATACGCAGGCCGGAACAAGATGCAAGAGAAAAACAAGTTCTCCGAATGGTAAATGCTGGCAACATGGCGGGGATTGATGAACTTTTTGTTTTTTTGGTTGTTTAGTTGTTAGTTGTTTTTGTTTGTTATGTTCTTTTAGTTTTTTGCCTGCGGCGTTTTTTTTGTTTCCCAAGGGTTTGTTGTTGGGGGACTGGCTTCGGACTTCCGACTTCGGACTTCCGGCTTTTGTCCCGAAAATGAAATTTTCGAGGATGCTCGACTTTAGTCGGCATTCTTTTAGTTCTTTTTGTTAGTTGTATACTTGTTTATTTTAAATATGAAACCATTCAGAAATATTCAGAAGATTTACAATCCACCTCCCTTTCACTGGGTTGGGAACGGATTTAAAGTTCATAATTTCTTTCCTCGTGCCATTGAATCAAACGACAGAATGAGTCCTTTTTTTCTGCTCGATTACAATGCAAAAATTCACTACCCGCCATCAAATGAAAAAAGAGGAGTGGGGGTTCATCCGCACCGCGGACTTGAAACGGTTACCATTGCTTATCACGGCAAGGTTGCCCATCATGACAGTGCAGGTAATGGTGGTGTAATATCTGCAGGTGATGTTCAGTGGATGACAGCCGGAAAAGGTATTCTGCACAAGGAATACCAGGAAGATAGTTACGTAAAAAAAGGCGGCGATTTCCAAATGGTTCAGCTTTGGGTCAACCTGCCTGCAGAACATAAAATGACTGAACCCGCTTATCAGGAAATACCTGCTTCAAAAATGGGAAAATTTACTTTGCCCGGTCAGTCCGGATTTGTAAATGTTATTGCCGGCGAATACATGTCGGTTAAAGGCCCTGCCCACACTTTTACACCGATAAATCTTTTTGATATCAGGCTTGAAAAGGGTGCCTCTGCAGATTTCGAAATAAACCCCGCTCACAACACTTCCATTCTTGTTATTGAAGGAAATGTTGAGGTCAATGAAAGTAAGGTTGCTGGTTTAAACCAGCTGGTACTTTTTGAAAACGCCGGCCAACATATTAAAATTTCTGCTTCTGAAAAGGCTATTGTGCTTTTGATGAGCGGCGAACCTATTAACGAGCCCGTTTATTCGCACGGCCCATTTCTAATGAATACCCGCGAGGAAATTATTAAGGCGTGGGAGGATTATGAAAATGGTTTTTTTGGTGAACTGGAAGATTAATTAAAACATAAAAATTTGTTAAATAAAAGACTTTGATATCTTTTATTGTTTTTATGTATTATATTTGTATTAATATATTAATATGCGGCTGATTCTAAATATATTGTCAATACTCATTCTGCTTGTGGTTTTTGTTTCCTCCACAGGGATAAATAAGCATGAGCATGAATGTAAGTCAATGGGATCTGCTGATGTTTCATATCTTCCTGAGTATTTTGGAATTCATACCGAATGTGCTTGCAGAGGAATTCTTCATCATGATGAACAGCACAAAAGCAATACCGTAGTTTCAGGAATCAGCTGTTGCAAAAATTCCATGGAGTTTTTTAAGGTTCCGGTTTTAAACCAGAATGTTGCAAAATTCTTTCAGATAACTACAGAATATACTCCCATAATTTTATCCTGCGAATCGCGCTTAAATAAATTTGAAGATAACAGTCCTGCGCACGCCGGCACATTTTATCGTCCGCCCCCCAATATATATTGTGGCCGACAATTGATTTATTTTACCTCCAATATTAAAATTCCCTTTCCCGAATTGATCTGATGAGAAAATTCATTGGCTTAAAATTGTCATTTTTTTATAAAAGGATAAAACTAAGCCACGAATTGCTTTAATCCAGTTTGATAAAAAAAACTGCAGATTCAATTGAAAATTTTAATATTAAAAAAGATGAAAATAAATATAGCGGTAATACTTGGTTTTATATTTGTTCTTACTGCTGTGAATGCTTTCTCCCAGAGTCTTTCAGGTACCGCATTCGAATTAAATGAGAACAACAAAAAAGCCAATCTCGAAGGAGTCAATATTCAGTGGCAGGGAACCACGGTGGGCACTTCGACCGATAAAAACGGAAATTTTTCACTTCCCCGTGTTTCCGGAAACACTAAATTAGTTTGTTCTTTTCTGGGTTATCGAACAGATACTATGGATGTTAAGGAAGGCATTTCAAAATTAGATATCAGAATGTTTAACTCTTCGGTTACACTTTCGCAGGTGGTGGTGAGTGGAAACTCAGAAACCACAATAATTTCAAAAATAAATCCCAGACAAACCCAGCTTCTAACTCAGGGTGAGTTATACCGTGCTGCTTGCTGCAACCTCTCAGAGAGCTTCGAAACCAACGCTTCAGTTGACGTCATGTACAGCGATGCCATCACCGGAGCCAAGCAGATTCAGTTGCTCGGACTGGCAGGAATTTACAGTCAGATTCAAACCGAGAATGTGCCTTCAATTCGTGGTCTGGCCAGTGCTTACGGACTAAATTATATTCCCGGATCATGGATGGAATCCATTCAGATTTCAAAGGGAACTTCCTCGGTCATCAACGGGTATGAATCCATCACCGGACAAATAAACGTTGAGTTCAAAAAACCGGCAAAAAGCGATAAACTTTTTATAAATCTCTTTACCAACAGCAATCTCAGGCAGGAAGCCAATATCAACGGATCATTCAGGATCAATGACAAACTCAGCACGATGGTCATGGTTCACGGGGATTATTTTGACAAAGAGATTAACAAAATCGATTCAACCCAAATATATATGAACGGCGAATATTCTAATCTGGCCGAAAACTTCATGGATCTTCCGAAGCTCAATACCATCAGCATTTTTAACAGATGGGATTATAATGTTCCGGGCAAATATATTTCGCGTTTTGGCATCAGGTTTCTCAGGGAAGACCGCAACGGCGGCACCATTGATTATGACAAAAACACTTTTGTGCTGGATACATCACAAATTAATCAGAAAAAACTTCCTTATGGCTTTGGATTGAAAACTCTGCGTACCGAAGCATTCTGGAAAAATGGTTTCATGTTTAAAGATAAACCATGGAAAAGTCTGGGAATTATTTTGTCAGGAGTGAATCATGAACAGTCGGGTTTTTTCGGGGTAAATAATTATCACGGAAATGAAAAATCCCTCTATGCCAACATGATTTACCAATCAATTTTCGGAAATACCGACCGAAAATTCAATACTGGTATCAGCTTTTTGTATGATGAGTTTGATGAGGGCTACGATCAGACCAGGTTCAGGTACATTTATCAGGACCTGCCTGCCGACTCGGTTCCGTCGATGTATCAGATTACACATCTTTCGGGTTACTCACAACATTCATATAACTGGGATCGCAGTGAAATGGTGCCCGGGGCATTTTTCGAGTACACGCATACATGGAGAACACTTGTGTTTATTGCCGGAATCAGAGGAGATTATTCCAGTAATCATGGATTTTTTGTTACACCGAGGGCAAATCTCAGGTATCAGTTTAACGAAAAGACTGTTATCAGAGGATCAGCAGGATTGGGTTACCGTTCGGCCAATGTGATTTCTGAAAGTATTCCGGTTATCGCATCCCAGAGAATTATTGAAATGGATGACTCGCTGGATCAGGAAAAAGCCATGAATTTCGGGATCAATTTTTCAAAGGAATTTAAACTTTTCGGGAAAAAGGCAGATTTTGACATTGATTTGTACCGAACCGAGTTTATCAAACAGGTTATTGTGGATTTGGATAAGGACCCGACCACGGCCTATATTTATAATCTGGGAGAAGATGAAAAATCTTACGCAAACAGTTTCCAGGTGCAGTTGAACTATCATCCTGCCGAAAGGTTTTCGACAGTGCTGGCTTACAGGCTAAACGACGGATGGTCAACATCATCAGGCAAACTGCAGCGCCGACTTATGCAACCAAGGTTTAAGGCGTTGGCTTCGTTTTCATACGCCACAAAACATGAAAAATGGAAGTTCGATCTCACAGGCCAGCTTAACGGCAGTGCCAGAATTTCTCCACAAAACCTGATGCCCGAGATAGTACGCAGGGATTATGAGAAATCACCGGTATATTCCATCATAAACGCACAGATTACAAAAAAATTCAAAGAAAATTTTGATGTATATATTGGTGCTGAAAACTTACTCAACTATACTCAGAAAGATCCCATCACCGAACCATTTATTCCGTACCATACCCATTTTGACACGGGCATGGTTTGGGGACCGGTAATCGGACGGGTTATATATGGCGGGTTGAGATATTCGATACCTTATAAAGATTAAAAAAGTTAGAAAATTAACTGCCCAATTTGGGCAGTTAATTTCTTTAAATTGATTGTAATTAAAAAAGTAATATAAACATTAACAAACAAACGATTATGAAAAAGTTATTTACTTTATTATTTGTCCTTGGCTCTATATGCATAGTTAATGCTCAAACAGCCGTGAATTTCACCTGTAATGACTGTGATGGCAATTCACACGATCTGTTTACTGAACTGGACAATGGAAAAGTTATTGTTTTGTGCTGGGCCATGCCTTGTGCATCATGTATAGCTCCATCCAAAACCACTTACAATGTAGTTCAGAGTTATCAGGCAACAAATCCCGACAGAGTTTATTTTTATCTTGTGGATGATTATGCCAACACCGTTTGCAGTTCACTTAACAGTTGGGCAAACACCAATGCTATGCCAGCTTCTTCATCTTCCATCCGATTCTCAGAATCAAGCATAAGAATGACTGATTACGGAACAGCCGGTATGCCAAAAATTGTTGTTCTGGGATGTAACACTCACCATGTTTTCTATAATGTTAATGGGGTGGTAAATGCAACAAATCTTCAGGCAGCCATTGATGATGCATTGGTTTGCGAAACAAGTACAGATGAGATAGATGGGTCACATTCAAATGTTTCTATTTATCCTTCACCCGCAAATGATTTTCTGAACATAGCTTATGCCTCGCAAAGTGAAATTGTAATTGAAATATATTCCGTTTCAGGAGTTTTGGTACAGTCTTTTACTAACAACGAAACCTACAGCAAAACTGAAAACACCATCACAATCGGAACTGGTGATTTTGAAAACGGGCTGTATCTGGTTAAAGTAAATATAGATGGAAAAAGTATTGTTGAAAAAATCAACATCCAGCATTAGCGGATCTTAAACCAAGATAATATGAAAAGAATTATCCTTGTATTATTGCTTGTCTATGCCTTTTCTGCATCTGTGAATGCACAATGCTGCGGAGGTGGAAGCGGCAGTCCGATCGCAGGAGGCGAATCGCGTGGAGTGCTCATGGAAAGGCAAATGGAGATAAGTTCCAGTTTTGTTTATCTGAACACTGATAAATTTCTTACCGGAAATACTCCGGATACCAATTTTCTTGACAATTATAACAGTAAGTACGAATATACGCGGCTTGCATATGGCTTGTCAAAAAAATTCACTTTGTCAATAGAGTCAGGCTATTGGATCAATAAAACACAGATCGGGCTTCATGGTGTTGACACCAATGATGCTTCGGGGTTTGGCGATTTAATTATTTCTCCACGCTACAACGTTTATAATAAAACAAAAAATTCATGGTTCACCGAGTTAACACTTGGCATTGGATTCAAAATACCTTTGGGAAAGTATAATGACTCACTTCGCCGGATTGAGCCTTTTTCAGGAGAAGTATATTACATTCCGAAAACTCTGGCAGTGCAACCTTCATCAGGAGCACAGGATATAATTTTTCAGCTTTTTTTCTTTCACGGCCACAACATAAAAAAACTGAATTTTATTGCCAACATGCTGTATATTAAAAAGGGGTGGAATCCACTGGGTGAAAAAATCGGTGATTATGCAGGAGTTACATTTACGGTAAGCAAAACATATTTTAAACGATTGGGTTTGGCCCTTCAGTTAAAAGGCGAATGGGTCGATCAGATGTCATTGAATAAAAACATACTTTTATATGCATACCCAAATTATGATCCTTTTGCGACAGGTTACCGCAAAGTCATGCTTGCGCCTATTGCCAGCTATTTCATCAAACAGGGACTCAGTGTTTTTGTAATGCCAGAGATACCGGTGTATCAGTATATGTTTAAAACTCAGATTGCATCAAAGTTTCAGGTAAATTTTGGTATTACTTACAGGTTTTTCCCGTTTAAAATGGCTCCGGCCGTGGAATGAAAAAATAATGATTTTTTGATAATTAAATATTTTTCAACCCACTATTGCAAAGTTCAAAAAAATTATTTTATCTTTGCACTCCCAATTGAGTTGGTACCATAGCTCAGTAGGTAGAGCAATGGACTGAAAATCCATGTGTCCCTGGTTCGATCCCGGGTGGTACCACAAACGTAGAGACGCAATATTTTGCGTCTCTACGTTTGTTTAATGGCCCGTCCATATCCTATTACTCCTCCAAATTTCACCCGGAAAATTATTTATTCTACCTAATACGTCTAAAAACGTATCCCCAAAATCCGTCTTTAACCCCCTTCATTTAGGTCTTTAATCGGTTTTGCAAGATCTGTATCTCCGGTACTTTTACAAAAAATTATTAAACTCTAAATAATATGAAAAAATTGTTTTTAATGTTAGCAGGTTTTGCTTTACTGTCTGGACTATTTTACAATTGTGCCGGATCGGGCGAGCAGGACAAAACCATTACCATCTCCGGTGCTTTTGCACTTTATCCCATGGCCGTTGTTTGGGCCGAAGAATACCAGAAAATTAACCCGGATGTTAGAATTGACATCTCTGCCGGTGGTGCCGGAAAAGGCATGACCGATGCTCTTAACGAAATGGCCGACCTGGGCATGTACTCAAAAGAAGTTAGTCAGGAAGAAGTTGATAAAGGTGCATGGAAAATCGCTCTTACCAAAGATGCTGTTCTTCCTACCATCAGTGTCGACAATCCTTATTATAATGAATTGATGACAAAAGGTATGACCAAACAGGAATTTATTGATGTGTTCCTCACTGAAAAAATTACTTCATGGGGATACATTATCGATTCAACTAAAAATGATGAAAAAATAAACGTATACAACCGTTCTGATGCTTGTGGTGCTGCCGAAATGTGGGCAAAATACATGGGCGGCAAAAAACAGGAAGACCTCAAAGGAATTGGAGTATTTGGTGACCCTGGAATGGCCGATGCCATCAAAAAAGATAAAAATGCCATTGGCTTTAACAACGTGGCTTATGTGTTCGATGTCAAAACCAGAAAGAAATACGCCGGCATTGATGTAATTCCCATCGACATCAACGAAAACGGTACCATTGATCCCGAAGAAAAGGTTTACAATACCCTTGAAGATATCGTGAAAGCTATTAAATCTGGGGCTTATCCTTCACCTCCTGCCCGTGACCTGTATTTTGTTTCAAAAGGACTGCCTAAAAAACAGGCGGTAAAAGATTTCATTAAATGGATTCTCACCGATGGTCAGAAATTCGTTGACGAAGCCGGATATGTAATGCTTACCGAGGAACAATTGAAAGCCGAGCTCAAAAAATTAGAATAAATACTAACAAAGCAATCTCCTTATAACATACAAAGTACTATTTGGAGATTGCTTCGTTCCTCGCATCCGATAGCTATCGGATGACGGTCAATAATAGGGGTAACCCGGTAGTTATATTACTGTAATATTCAATTTTGAAAACTAATAATGAAACTAAGTGATCTTAAAATAAGCCGGCAGTTACGCAGCAAACTCCATAACAAATGGATGTATCTGTGTTTTGCGGTAATACTGATTCTGGCTCCGGCTTTGCTTTTCGGACTGTATATCAAGTCAGCTCCCTTGTTTGAGCAAAATGGCTTTAGTGAGGTGATTTTTTCAAATGAATGGAAACCTCTTTCAGGAAAATTTGGTTTTCTTTCATTTATTTTAAGTTCGCTTTGGGTTACTATTCTGGCTCTGATTTTATCTGTGCCAGTTTGCATTTTAACATCCATCTATCTTATTTATTACGCCAAAGGGTTTGTTCTTAAAATCATGCATCCGATTATTGACATTCTGGCCGGAATACCTTCAGTTATTTATGGTGTTTGGGGCATACTCATGATCGTACCCATGGTTTCAAAGGATATTGCTCCTTTTTTCGGATACGAAACCACAGGATTTTCAATTCTGTCGGGCGCTATTGTACTCGCGGTAATGATCATTCCCTTTATGCTGAATATTCTTATTGAAATTCTCAGAACTGTTCCTGAAGGTCTTATCGAATCCTCACTTTCACTGGGTGCCAGTAAATGGCAAACCATCAAGTTTGTGGTGGTGAAAAAAGCACTTCCGGGAATTGTATCATCAATAGGATTGGGACTGTCCCGTGCATTTGGTGAAACCATCGCCGTTCTGATGGTGGTTGGAAATGTGGTGCAAAACCCTACAAATGTTTTTGATGCCGGATATCCGCTTCCTGCCCTGATTGCAAACAATTATGGCGAAATGATGTCTATACCCATGTATGACTCGGCACTTATGCTGGCCGCCCTGATTCTATTTGTTATTGTATTGATATTTAACATTCTGTCGCGCATTTTGATCAGAAGATATGAAATAAAAGTTGCATAATATGAAATTAAGAAAAGTAGAGGAGCATGTATTTTTATTTCTGATGAGATTATCAGCCCTTCTCATTGGTTTTGCACTTTTGGCAATTATCTGGAGTATTTTCAGCAAGGGCCTTGGTTCTCTTAATTGGCAAATGATCTCTGAAGTTCCAAAAGGAGGTTATTATTTTGGAAAAGAGGGTGGCATTTTAAACGCAATTATCGGATCATTGTATCTTTCCTTGGGAGCAACTGTTCTGGCACTTGTGATCGGATTACCGATTGCGCTTTTTATCAATATTCATTTAAGTAAAAGGCGCCGGTTGGTCAATGTGGTCAGGTTGATTCTTGATATCCTGTGGGGAGTGCCCTCTATTGTTTATGGGGCATTCGGTTTTACTGTCATGATTTTTTTTGGTGTTAAAACTTCTTTGATGGCCGGTATTATTGTCATTACAGCTCTGATCCTGCCAATCATGATCAGGTCGCTCGATGAAGTTTTTAAGGAAGTTCCCATGGGATTGAAGGAAGCTTCATACTCATTGGGATCCACAAAATCTGAAACAGCTTATAAGGTTTATGTGAGACAATGTGTGCCCGGGTTGGTTACCGCAGTCCTTCTTTCTTTGGGAAGAGGAATCGGTGATGCTGCTTCGGTACTTTTTACCTCCGGGTATACTGATAATATTCCCACAGCCCTCGATCAGCCCGCTGCAACTTTGCCGTTGGCAATATTCTTCCAGTTGGGATCACCCATTCCCGAGGTGCAAAACAGGGCTTACGCAGCCGCTGCAGTTCTTACAATCATAATATTGGTGATCAGTATTCTTGCCAGAATAGTCGGAAATAAATATCAGAAAAATAAAATTAAAGCTTAATATGGAAAATCCTAAAATAAAGGTACAAAACCTCAACCTTTTTATTGGAAAACAGCAGATTCTCAAAAATGTGAATGTTGAAATTCCCGAGAAGAAAATCACCATTATCATTGGCCCGTCGGGTTGTGGTAAAACCACGTTGCTTAAAAGTCTGAACCGGCTCACCGACATTTATGAAGACATCAATGTTCAGGGAAATATTTTTATCAATAACGAAGACATTCTTAATACCAAAACCGACATCACCATATTGAGAAAAAAAATGGGACTGTTGTCTCAGAGACCTTATCCGCTGCCCATGAATATTTATGACAATATTGCATACGGCTTGCGCATCAGCGGAAGAAAACAAAAAAAATATCTCGACAAAAGAGTCGAACATTATCTGAAACAGGCAAATCTATGGGATGAAGTCAAAGACAGACTGAAAAGTCCGGCTTCTGCATTATCCATCGGACAACAACAAAGGTTGTGTCTGGCACGCGGATTGGCAGTTGATCCCGAAATCATTCTGGCCGATGAACCAACTTCTGCACTCGACCCCATTTCAAGCCAGTATATCGAAGAAAAATTTGTTCAGCTAAAGGAGCATTACACAATAATCATGGTTACCCACATCCTGCGTCAGGCAAGAAGGATAGCCGACTACGTGGTATTCATGTATCTCGGTGAAATTATTGAACAGGGAACAGCCGAAGAATTTTTCAACAACCCCCAACAAGAAAAAACAAAAGCATATTTAAAAGGATTGTTTAACTAGCAGAGACGCATTATCATGCGTCTCCCTTTCAAAAGGAAAGCACACCGTGCTTCCCTTTTGAAAGAAAAAAATTAAAATCATGAAAAACAAAATTCAAAAACAAATCATCATCGTATTATTTGCAACCATTTTCCTGCCTGAACTAATTCAGGCACAATTTACAATGACCGGCGAATATCGTCCAAGATTCGAATACCGCAACGGATATAAAGAACTTGGTGATTCATCAACCCTACCTGCGTATATCGCAGCCCAAAGAACCCGCGGAGGGTTTAAATTCAAAAATGACAACCTCGAAGCCGCTTTTACCTTGCAGGATTCAAGGGTTTGGGGCGAAGTAAAGCCTAAAGATGATATTGCTTCTGTGCAAGTGTACGAAGCATGGTTTGAACTTCCGCTGTCAAAAGTGTTTAAGCTGAAAATCGGCCGCCAGGAAGTTAAATATGATGATGAAAGATTGCTTTCTTCTGCCAATTGGAACAATGTGGGAACAACCCACGATCTGGCTATGTTGAAATACAAGGGCAAAGATATGGATATCCATTGTGGTATGGCTTACAACAACGCTTCTGAAATTTATCACGGAGCCAACTATGCTGTAAAAACCTACAAAACCCTTAATTACCTGTGGATAAATAAAAAGCTGAACAAAGAATTCAGTCTGAGCTTCCTCGATGTAGCCGACGGTTTTAACAAGGAAGAATCCGTGGATGTAATTTACCTCAGAAATACAGTTGGAATTTTTGGTGAATACAAAAATGACTCATTGGGTCTTACTGTCAATGGATCAGGATATTACCAATCTGGCAAAAATAAAGCCGGGACTGAAATTGGTGCTTTCCTGTTTTCACTTAAAGCTGATTTCTTTATTACCAAAAAACTTGACATTCTCGCCGGTTACGACTATTACTCAGGAAACGATTACACCGATACCGCCAACGAAAAAGTCAATTATTTCAGTAATCTATACGGATCGGGCCACAGATTTTTAGGTTCCATGGATTATTTTACTGCTCCAGAACATACTGCAGGTGCAGGAATTACGGATATATTTGGCGGAATCGGATATAAAATTACAGACAAATGGTCATCACAACTTTTTTACCATTCTTTTGCCATTTCAGGCGAAATACCTGATTTCACCAGTGCCACTCTTACCGGAGTTGACAAAGGATTGGCTTCAGAAATTGATTTGCTTTTCATACTCAAATTAAACCAGATGGTTAACATCAATTTTGGTTATTCAACGCTCATGGGCAAAGAAACCTTGTCATTGGTTCAGTTGGGAGATTATGAAAAAACATCTCATTGGGGTTTTGTGATGATCAATGTAAAGTTGTAAATTTGCATTCTTTTTATGATATATGGGTAAAATAACCGATTTGCTTTTTAAAGATATCCACGTTGAAGATGGATTATCTGCCTGCATTAATTGTGGAACCTGCACTGCCATTTGTCCGGCTGCAGGTTTTTACCATTATTCGCCCCGCGAAATTGTTGATACCGTTCAAAGCAAAAATGAACTGAAAATCATTGATCTGCTTAAATCGGAACAAATTTGGTACTGCGGTGAGTGCATGTCATGCAAAACAAGATGTCCCAGAAACAATACCCCGGGTATGATCATCATTGCCCTGCGATCGCTTTCTCAGGAATTGGGATATTTTACAGAATCTGAAAAGGGCAGACAGCAGTTGGCTGTAAAAAGAATAATTGGTGAAGCCATTCTTAATAAAGGATATTGTGTCCATATTGATCAGATAGAAACAGGGCTGCATCCTGAACAGGGTCCCGTTTGGGATTGGTTTAAGGAAAATGTTGAACAGGTGCATGAAAGACTCGGAACTGCTTACAAAAAAAACACAGCAGGTGTAATGAGGAATATTGCTCAGGAGGATCTGGATGAATTGGATAAAATCTTTGAAGTGACCGGTGCTCATGACCGGTTCAGAAAAATTGAGGAATTTTCAAAGCAAAAGGCGAGGGACTTAAGAATTGAATTTGATAAAGGTATAGATGAGTACTTCCTCCATGTATATCAATCTAATTGCGGAAAACATTATTAATCATGATTGAAGAAGGAAAAGAAAAAGTTTGGAAGGATTACCAGAAGGAAATTGCTGAGGACAATTATTTTTATGCCCGCAGTTGCATCAGGCAGAATTTTTTTCCCGGATCTGAGGTTGCATTTTTACGCATTCTAAAAGAACTTGGTAAAAACCTGTTTGATGATCCCAGACACACTACCTGTACCGGAATTGCATACCATTCGGATATTGTTCCTTTTGATACAACCATGACTGTGGTTGCCAGGCATTTTGCTTTAATGACGGAGGCCGGATTGAAAAATTTTGTGCCTTCATGCATTACATCATTTGGAATTTATACTGAGGTACTTGAGTTGTGGCGGCATCATCCCGAGATTGAGCAAAAAATAAAGGAAAATCTGTTGAAAGCAACTGGCAGAACTTTTGAAAAACCCGAGAACCTGGCTCATTCCAGCGATATTATTTACAAGTTCAGAAATGAAATTGCAAACAAATCAAAGTACCGGCTTGTCAATAAAGAAACAGGGAAACCTTTAAGGGTAGTCGAGCATATCGGTTGCCATTATTCTAAAATGTTTCCGGAAAAAGGAGTTGGCGGAGCCGAATATCCTTTGGTTTTAACCGGAATGGTGCAGGCATGGGGTGGCGAAGTAATTGATTATCCCGAAAGAAGACAGTGCTGTGGCTTTGGTTTCAGACAATATATTGTTCAGGCTAACAGGGGTTACTCTGTTGCCTGCTCAAAGAAAAAATTTGAGTCCATGGCTCCCTATAAACCTGACCTGATCCTGACTAACTGTCCGGGATGCCCATATTTCCTCGACAGATGGCAATATGTGGTAAGTGAAATGGAAGGAGTAACTTATGGCGAAAATAACGGAGGAATACCTGTTTTTACCTATGAAGAACTAGCCGGAATGGTTTTGGGATACAATCCATGGGATTTGGGATTGCAACTCCATCAGGTTCCGGTCGAGCCGGTTCTTGATAAAATTGGTGTTCAATACAAAAAGGAAGATAAATATAAAGGAGTTAACGGAAAAGATCTGGGCAGGCCCGAAAGTCCTTCCTGCCTAAAAATATAAATATATGGATACAAATAAAACTGTTGCAGTTATAGGTGGCGGAATTGCCGGGATGGAGGCAGCTACTTTCTTGTCGGCAAGAGGGATAACTGTTTATTTGATTGAAAAGGAAGATAAACTGGGCGGGCATCTTCTCGATTGGGAAAGATTGTTTCCTACCATGCGCAATGGGAGTGAGGTGGTTAAATTCCTGATGGATGGCGTTAAGGCCGACAACATTAAAATCATGTTGAGTTCCAAGCTTACTGCTGCCGAAAAATCCGGTAAAGGTTATAACCTGAGGATTAATGAAAATGTTGATCTTTTTGCTGATGCAGTTTTGGTTACCACCGGATATGACCTTTTCGACGCTACAAAAAAGGAAGAGTATGGTTATGGTATTTATGACAATGTGATCACTTCGGCCGATCTTGAAAAAATATTCATGTCGGGCAAAGCCCTGCAAACAAAACAGGGAAATGTGCCGAAAAAAATTGGTCTGGTTCATTGTGTGGGATCAAGAGACGAAAAAGCCGGTAATGTATATTGCTCAAAAGTTTGCTGTGTTACCGGTGTGAAACAGGCTATTGAGATCAAACAGAAAATGCCTTATACCGAGGTTTTTAACTTCTATATGGATCTCAGGATGTATGGAATGCATTTCGAAGCACTCTATAAAAAAGCTCAGGCCGATTTCGGAATACAGTTTATCAGGGGTAGGCTTTCTGAAGCATCCGAAGACCAGAACGGTGGAATTATCCTGAAAGTTGAGGACACTCTCATGGGAAAACCTCTTAAACTGACTGTGGATATTCTGGTTTTACTTATCGGATTAATTCCGGCTAAAGGATCTAAAGAGGTTGGCGAATTGTTCGGACTGAAAAACGGGGTAAACGGATTCTACAAAACCACCGACCAGCACACTCTTACCAACAGCTCAAACGTTGATGGTGTGTTTTTTGCCGGTGCATGCACCTCTCCTAAAACCATTACTAACACAATAACCGATGCCAGGGCCGCTGCTTCAACTGTGGCTGCTTACCTTTTTAATTACCGTTCACTGGAAAGAAAAATTGAACAGAATGAAGACTTTTGGCTATACAATACAAAATGACAGGCAGATTGACTTTGATGCAGCCGACAAAAAGCTGTACAGGTATGTGGCCGAAAAAGAACCTGATATTAATTTGTGTATTTTTTGCGGAACTTGCACTGCCACATGCTCAGCTGCTGAGTTTAAAAATATGAGTTTCAGAAAAATATCTCTCTTTCTGCGCAGGGGCCTTACCGAAAATCTCAAGCGTGAAATTGAATCTTGTATGTTTTGCGGAAAATGTACGCTTGTTTGTCCACGTGGAATTAATACCCGCAATATTATTTTTAACATCAGAAAAGGAATAGAAGAATATGAGTTTTGATTGGTTTGTACTTCCGTTTAGTATCGGGGCACTTATCCTTATCGTAGTGCTCATTTCAAGATATATCCTGTGGGTTATTAAACTGTCGCGCGCCGACCGCAGAAAATCCTGGCGCAGTGTATTTAGCTTTAAGTTGTTTCAGGCCGTTTGGGAAGTTTTTAATGAAAGTCTGCTACACCGAAAAATTTTCAGGGTCAATGCCCTGCTTGGCTGGATGCACATGACTTTTGCTCTGGGCTGGTTTTTGCTGATCGTTATCGGTTCGGTTGAATCCAAATTCCATAAGGAAAAGGTATTCAATATGCCTTATGACCCCATTTTTCTAAGATATTTCGAGCATGATGTCCATGGTTTCTGGTTTGCCGAAGGTTTTACCACCATCATGGATACGATCCTGCTGCTTTTGCTGGTTGCTACTATTATGGCCGTTTCCAAAAGATTTTTCAAATGGATTTATGGCATGAAAAGAACCACAAAACTTCATCCCGGCGACCAAATTGCCCTGGCAAGTTTATGGCTCATTTTTCCCATGAGATTTATTGCCGAGAGTTTTACTGCCGGCATATACGGAAATGGCGGATACCTCACCCAAACAGCCGGTGACATTTTCGCAACATTTCTTCCGCTGAAATCTCTTGAGCTTGGCGCCTGGTGGACGTATTCATCGGCTCTTTGTCTGTTCTTCCTGTTTTTGCCTTTCTCAAGATACATGCACATTCCCACAGAGGTTTTTCTTATTTATCTCAGAAAAGCCGGGGTTAAAACTCCAGACAACAAGCTTACAGGATTCTCTGAATTTGAAACCTATTCCTGCTCCAGATGTGGTCTGTGCATCGACCAGTGTCAGCTTTCCGAAACAACCGGGTATGATGACCAGGCAGTATATTTTTTACAGAAACTGCGAAGAAACATCCTTCAGGAAGAAAGTTCACACAACTGCCTGCTTTGTGGAAAATGTACCAATATTTGTCCGGTTGGCATTGATATCACAAAAATACGTTTGCTCAAGCGTACCGAGTTTGCCCCCGAAATGCTTTTCAATTACCGCCATTACGAAAACGTTATCCATCATGATGAACGAAAAGTCGATGTGGCTTATTTCGGAGGATGTATGACTCACCTTACCCCTAAAATTAAAATCGCCATGACCGGAATTTTCAGGAAACTGAATATCCGATATAATTTTGTTGACGAAAATGGCAGTATTTGTTGTGGCAGACCGCTAAAACTAGCCGGTAATCACATGCAAGCGCGCGATTTGATGCAGGAAAACAAGAGAATTATTATAGCCACCGGTGCTAAAATATTGGTTACTTCATGCCCCATTTGTTACAATATCTTTAAAAATGAATACAAATTTGATAAGATACAGGTGCTTCATCATTCCGAGTACCTTAATTTACTCCATAAAGAAGGTGCTTTGAAACTCACCCCCAACGAAGAAAAAATGGTGTACCACGACCCCTGCGAATTGGGCAGGATGATGAATATTTATGAGCCCCCACGCGAAATACTTGAAAAATCAGGAAAACTGATACCTGTTCAAAAGGAGAAGAATTTTGCTGATTGCTGCGGAGGGAGCTTAGCCAATTTACCCCTCTCTGAAGATAATCGCCGCAAGGTTTCAAAAGAAGCTTTGACTAAACTTTTGGCTCCATCACCCGACATACTTGTAACTGCCTGTCCGCTTTGCAAAAAAACATTTTCAAACGTTTCGGATACCCCGGTTAAGGATATTGCTGAGGTGGTTTATGAGAGGATGATTGAGTAATTCTGATCCTGAGCTTAATCTACAAGTTATTTAACTTTAACAAATGGCTATTATGCTAAGTAGCTAAGCATTAATAGATAACGAAATTTATTTAAGAACAAGGAACACCGATTTAAGAATTTTGAAGTTAAATCAGTGAGACTATAATTTCAGGAACGATAGTGAACTGAAATTATTTAGTCGAACTGATCCCGAGCGAAGCCGAGGGATCTCACGGGTTTTATTGGCTTCGCCGAGCTCGTAAACTCGGTTCCCCGTATCTTGATGCGAATAATAAAACATTCCGTTGTGATACCCCGTCTGCTTGCAGCGGGGTAGTTCATTTCTGAAATCATAAATCGATGTTCCTTGTTCGATATTTTTAGTTTTTATAGGATTGTTTTTAAACACCATCAGTGATAGTGGAAGTCTACAGAAGTACAAAAAAAAGAGGGCAAGCGACTCACATCGCACCGCTACAACCATCTACCCTTGCTACCTTCCGGTCCTGGGGGGGTTCGACGGGAGCTGGTCGTATGAGACTTGCCCAGGGCGGCAAAAGTACTAAAATTCATGTTAATTGCAATATTTTTTAAAATCTTTTATTAAAAATGTTAATCATTGACTCATAATTAGGATTATAAGGCATTTTTAAATTTTCTTTTGTATTTTTGATTTCATTTTAATTTAAAACATTTAGTCATGCAACAGAATGCTTTGCTGAAAAACTCAATGCTCTATGGTGCTTATCTGGGCTTGAGTCTGATACTGGTCTCAGTGCTTTTTTATTCGCTTTCATTTGAAAACGGAATTGTTTCGATGCTTGTAAATTATGCAGTTCTCATCGTCTGGGTGGCTGTTGGAACAATTTCTTTCAGAGACAATAAACTTAACGGGTTTTTATCTTACGGAAAGGCTTACACATCAGGAATACTGATAATCATTTTCGGTGCATTTATTACTTCTATATACATGTATTTTTTCGTGACAGTGATTGAACCCGATTTCATGAATAAAGTGATTGAAAAAATGACCGAGGATTTGCAGGAACAAGGTAAATCTGTAGAAGAAATTGATATGGCTGTCAGTTGGACAAAAAAATTCAGTACCCCTTTAATGCTAACCTTTATGACTTTTATTGGTCAGGTTTTTTGGGGCGCACTATTGAATCTGATTGTGGCAATATTCCTGAAAAAGAAAGATAACCGGACTGCTGGTCCAACAGAACTGTAATTAACATGGAAAACACCAACATCTCAATAGTTGTTCCTCTTTTTAATGAGGAAGAATCACTTAATGAGCTTTATTCCTGGATAAAAAGGGTGATGAACGAGAATAAATTCTCCTTTGAACTCATTCTGGTTGACGACGGTAGCTCCGATAAATCATGGAAGGTTATTGAATCGCTTGCAGCATCCGACAAATGCGTGAAGGGACTGAAATTCAGACGCAATTATGGTAAGTCTGCTGCCCTTTTCAGTGGTTTTGCTGAAGCATCCGGAGATGTGGTGATTACCATGGATGCTGATCTTCAGGACAGTCCCGAAGAAATTCCCGAAATGTACAAAATGATTACTGAACAGGATTTCGATATTGTATCGGGATGGAAAAAGGAGCGCCATGACTCTTTCATCAAAAACAATACTTCTAAAATATATAACTGGGCTGCCCGCCGTTCAACAAAAATTAAACTTCATGATTTTAACTGCGGTTTAAAAGCTTATAAAAACCAGGTTATTAAAAGCATTGAGGTTTATGGTGAGATGCACCGCTATATACCGGTGTTGGCAAAAGAGGCCGGATTTGTAAAGATTGGCGAAAAAGTGGTAAAACATCAGAAAAGGAAATTCGGAACTACCAAATTCGGGTTGGAGCGTTTTACCAACGGATTACTTGACCTTATGACCATTTCTTTCATGTCAAGATTTGGAAAAAGACCCATGCATTTTTTCGGCACCATTGGAATTCTCATGTTTTTCTTTGGGCTACTGGCTGCCGGTTATTTGGGGGCTCATAAGCTATATATGGTTTATAATAATGTGCCGTTTGGAAAAGTTACCGACAGTCCGTATTTCTATCTCTCAATGGTCATGATGGTTATAGGAACACTCTTGTTTATTGCAGGATTTCTGGGAGAAATGATTACAAGAAATTCGCCCATCCGCAATTTCTACCATATCGACAAAAAACTGAATGTTGAAGATCGTTAATATCGGTCCGGCCTACCCCCTTCGAGGAGGCATTGCCAATTTCAATCTGGCTCTTACACGTGCCCTTATCAAAAAAGGCCATGATGTAACAATCCAATCATTTTCCCTTCAATATCCGGGATTTCTTTTTCCCGGTAAAACCCAGTTTGAAGAGGGTACACCTCCCGAAAATATCAGAATATATTCGGAAATAAGCTCCGTGAACCCCTTTTCATGGTTCAGGGTGGCACGCAAAATATTGAGCAACAAGCCCGATTTGGCCATAGTTCATTATTGGATGCCATTCATGGCTCCTTCACAGGGGAAAATTGCCCGGAAATTGCGCAAAAACGGGGTAAAGGTCATTGCCATTACCCACAATGTGATTCCGCATGAGAAAAGGCCCGGAGATAAAATCCTTACAAAATATTTTATAAATTCCTGCGATGCTTTTATTGCACTGGCAAAATCGGTGGAAGAAGATATAAAAACAATTAAAAAAGATGCTCTCACAACATTTGTCCCGCATCCTGTTTATGATATTTTTGGAGAAATTGTTTCACGCGAAAATGCCCGGTCATTCCTGAAAATATCGCCCGACAAAAAACTGGTTTTGTTTTTCGGCATTATCAGGGACTATAAGGGTCTTGATATACTTCTGGAAACAATGGCATATAAATCGCTTGCTGATTTGGATGTTCATTTGCTCATTGCCGGTGAATTTTACGGTGACAAGGAAAAATACCTGAAAATTATAGCTGAAAAAAATCTTGGACAAAGGATTATTATTGTTGATAATTATATTCCCTCAGATGAGGTTAAATATTATTTTTGTTCAGCTGATCTGATAGCTCAAACATACAAGTCAGCAACACAAAGCGGAGTTGCACAGATTGCCTATCATTTTGAGCGACCTATGCTGGTTACCAATGTGGGCGGACTGGCTGAAATTGTGCCAAATGGAAAAGTGGGCTATGTTACTTCTCAAAATCCAGAAGAAATTGCTTCCTGCATCAGCGATTTTTATCTGAACAATCGTGAAAATGAATTTTCAGAGAATGTCAGAAATGAAAAGCACAGGTTTTCCTGGGATTCTATGGTTGAGGCTGTTGAAAAGGTGTTTTATAGTTTATAAACTTTCGACTTTACAGCCTTTCGACTTTACGAACTTTATGGACTTTATAATCTTACCTGAAAAACACAACTGATTTATAATCAACACCTGAACGAACTATTATCTTTTTCAAAGTAACATTTTAGCAACTTTTTTGGTCAAATGACTTGTAATGGCTTGGAAATGTTTTGTTGCTACTTTTTTGTTATTTCTATATTCGCTTCTACCATTGTTACTCATTACAATACAAAGATACTAATTTTTCAATTATTCCAATATCTCCATTTAAAATTTATTTAGTTTAAAGGCTTTTATACTCAGTAAAAGGAAATTGGTTATTTGTTATTCAAAAATAAATATTAACGGCACAATTCTCTTTTTCCTTTATTAAATGATTTATGCTTTTCATTGTACCAGTTTTTTAGAGTATCATTTATAGCTTCAATTGAAATATCCTTAATATCTAACCAAACTCTCACCTGCTCTTGTGCATGTTTAATGCTATTTGTATCTATAAAATTTTCAATATACCCTGCAAGATTTTGATTACACACTGGTTTTAAAAAAATGTATCCATGACACAAATCTTTTAATGTGAAAGAATCATAGCCCAGTGAATAATAACTCGATGAATCAACTATCTCTCCAAGAATTGATTCATTTGTAAAAAAAGCATACGATTTAAAATCTGAAGGAAGGCTATCAACTAATTTATCAAAATATGACTGCATAGGAATAACCATCTTATCATCAAGTCCTTTTTTTCCTGCCCATGTATGATGAATCCATATTGTTATTGTTGTTTCAGGGTACTTATTATATACACATTGTCCAACTCTATCATTTTTATTCGCTTTTCCTATAAATTTTCCACCCTCGACTAATGGTTGTGCATAATGAGTTATTGAATGGTGAGCACCACAATAAACAAGTGCTTTTTTGTTTTTTTTATAAGTTTCATTAATTATTCTATTGGCCCAATCACTTTCACCGTCTCCAAAAAATGCTTTTCGCTTTTCTGGATCATTAAAATCCTCCGGTTTTTGTATTGCTGAACAATTATAATCTTTTATTAAACCAATTATTCGAAATTGTTTCTCGCTTTTTTGATTTACTTCCCATGCCACATGAAGAATATCAATATACTCCTGATATGACCATTCAAATAAACTTCTACTTGTAATTGATCGGGCAAGTTTCTCGTCAAATTTATCTGCAGTCAATAATGAATCAATAAGTTTTGTATCATCGTAACTAACAAATTCTGAAAATAAAATATTAATGTCATTTTTGTTTAAAATTGGAATAATTGATTTAATAAAATCAACCTCTTCTTTTATCCAGTGTGCCTCTCCAATAAATATCACATCCTTATTCTTAAATGCATCAATAATTAAATCTTCAGGCTTATATAATTTGTATTTTTCAACAAAAGTTTGTTCTTTTTTTTGCTCACTACAGGAACAAACAACGATAATTAATAAAGCAAATAATAATGTTTTCATTTTCAGACTTTTTTATTTATCAAATAATTATCAATTATACAAAAAATCTTACGAATTTCAAACATAGCATTAGATCATCCACCTCCCAATCTGCTTATCCCCCAAAAATGTTTTTGCACTCATCTCATTTTTAAAATTCCAGTTCATGCGACTTAATTAGTTTTCGGTTTGTATCTGCAAAGGTGGAAAGCCGAAATGCCATCCACAACAGAAGATAAATGGATATTCCTAAGTGTCCCGTTCGGGTGCTTTTTGATTCTATTTCATCGAATTTCTTTTTACTCACCCTCCGGGACACCAAGGACTATCCCTGTTGCTGGCCGTCATTCATCGGCTTTCCTTTTACCGGCAGAACAAACTCGAAAAACTAATTAAAGATGCAATATGGAAAATTTTAAAAAACATACAGTTATGTGCAAAAAACAAGAAATAAGCAGATTGGAAGGAAGTGAACTCCTCTCAAAATCTTTTAATCTGCATAATGCGGAATGTTCGCAACAGACAAAAAATCAAATAATTATTAACAAATAAATTTTATATCATGGAAACTTTAGTTAAGAAAACCAACGGAAAAGGAAACAAATCAGATTTGACTTCCAAAGTAGCAACAAACGGACATTCGTTTGAAACAAAAGTAAACGGTCATTCAACCGAAAATGCCCCTGAGATAACTCAGGAAGTTCAAACCGCAGCCGAAAAGGTTGAAACCCATGCGGAAATTGCCTCTGTTCCGGTTCCTGCTCTTGTTCTATCTATCGAGCAGAAAATCGAAAAAGTTGAGAACCTTAAAACCCTTATCGACAAAAGGGAAAAACTTGAGGCAAGCCGCAAAAAACTGGGCGCTTTTGTTGTTGGCACTAACAATTTTAACGAAAACATTGTGCTGACCGACGAGAACGGCAACACATTTAAAACTTCAAACTCTGAGGTTTTTACCCGTGTTGTTTCAGTTATCAATCAGACACTGGTTGAAAAAATCACTGAAATCGAAAAGCAGATCGAATTCTAATAAAAAGCGGGGAAACCCGCTTTTTAAACCTTTTTGTTATGGATGATAACCACAACATACAAAAACCAGTTCAGGGGCAGGAATCCGAACAGGAGCAGTTAAAACGGCTCTGTGAGAAATTTCCAAACCTTGAAATTTTGATTGAAAAATTTGACCTCGAACTTATAAAAACAAATAGCCATGAACACACAAGCAATTTATGAACGTATTACCGGCATTGTTATTGAAATGCTGGAGAACCACAAAAACAATAATTACTCCGAATCCTGGATAAATTTATCAGGTGGTTCAACTTTTGCAAAAAATGCAGTATCAAACCATGTATACAGTGGCATAAACCAACTTCTTTTGAGTTATCTCAAACGAAAATACAATTACACCCATAACTCATGGATGACCTTTAAACAGCTCTCAGAACTCGGCGGACGTATCCAAAAAGGAAGCAAAGCTTCTATGGTTGTTTTTAAGTCTATTTTGTATATAGACAAAAAGACTGAAAAAAACATTACCCCGATTATTGAGAGGTTAATTGCAAAAGGTCAAAGCACCGACCATATTGAGTTTAAAAAAGTCGGTTACTTAAAATCCTACCTTGTTTTTTCTGTTTCTCAAATTGACGGACTGCCTGAGCAGTTTTACAAACTTGCAGACCTAGAACAAATGACCGGATTTGAACGTGATGAATATGCTGAGCATATTATAGAAAGCACAGGTGCTAATATTTGTTATGCTCCGCAAAATGAAGCATATTATATGCCATCTGAGGATAAAATCTACATGCCTGACCGAAGACAGTTTGATTCTACCGAAAAATTTCTGAATGTGATCTGGCATGAAGTTTTGCACTGGACAAGCCACCCATCAAGGTTGAACAGACCAATAGCAAACAAAATTGGTGACAAAGGGTATAGTGTAGAGGAGATTACGGCAGAACTTGGATCAGCTTTCCTTTGCGCTTATCTGGGTTATGAAAACCGAATTACAAACAATGTGGCATATATCGAAAATTGGCTTTCTGTTATGAAAAACGACAAACAATTTGTTGTACAGGCATCATCACAGGCACAGAAAGCCGCTGATTATATCCTCGAATTCTCACAGGTTACAGAAGACGCACCGTTTTAAACGGCTGCGTTTTTCTGTTTGTTTCCCGGGAAGAAATTCAAACCACTGTCTTTGACAGGAGGTTTGATGCTGACCTTTGGTCAGCATCGCCTTACACCCAGACCACGGCACTTGCTCACCCGTTCCTTGCAAGTTTTCTTCCCTAAGCGAATATTTTTCAAAATACGCCAAAAACAAATTTTGCCAACTCTCCGCTGTCCATACACAAACCAATATTGCTGCACATAGCCAAAACACTCATAAAACAAATAAGGCGGGTTATGCGGTGGGTTGTATATTATTATATTAGTTCTTTATGCACAAAAATATATATTTTCACTGTGAATAAATACACTGCAATTATGAGTAAAATGGGCATTTCTTTGAATCCCTGTTCATTTCCTTTTAATACCCAAATTAAACCGAATTAATACCACCATTAAACCAAATTTAAGCGAAAAAAATACGCAGAATAATCCGAACTTATACAAAATTAATTCTGAGCCGGTTGTTAAAAATTTAGTGGAAATTAAGCGCACTTAACAAGGGTTAAGCTCAGTTAGCGGAATGCAGTTTTTTGGGCTTTTGTACTTTTATAAAAAAAAAAAACCATGACAAAAACAAAATTGATCCCCTTGGAGGAACTTTATGAAAAAAATACCATCGGAGTAAAGTTGGTTGAACAAACCAGATCCTACCAAACTGCCTTAGCCGGTGAAAAAATCGAGAAAAAGATTTCCAGGACCAAATACCTGAAGGTATGCTGCTCCTGCGGCAAGCCGTATGAATCGCATAAATACAATTCATACGCTTGCAGCTACCGGTGCAGGCAGAATATGAAATGTCGGAGGAAAAGATGTTAAAATTATGCCTTAGCCCTTCTTTTTCGTAGTCAGGTTTATTTTCATTTTTTTGTCGATTTTGCCGTGTGCAAGTTTAGTGGCTCTTTTGCAATTTTTACATATGGCGTTGGTCTTGTGAGAAAATGCAAATGTGATGCCAACAGTATAGCTTTTTAAAACTCAAATATTGTTGAATACATTATTTTCTTCTTTTAGTTTCGCATTAGATATATTCACTGCAAATTCAAAAAACAACTTTACCGCTTTCGTAAATTTGAATTGATTGCCAGTACGTTTTAAGACGTTTTTTGAAGACCAAGTTCCGATAAACTTCTCAAATTCAGAAACTGATGTTTTTTCTAAAATTTCCCATTTTGAAGATTGTTTAAGTAACTGCTCTGTTTCTGAAATATCAAAGCTACCTAAATCAATAGTATCTTTAAAATCTTTTCCACTATAATCTAATTCTCGACACAAAATTGCAAGAAACAACACAAAATCTCTTGTTCGTTTTTCGTTTACTTCGTTTGAAGATAAATACGCAAACTCCGTATCAATATTTAATTCATAACCATAAGATTCTTTGAAAAACTCTTTGTAATCGTCTGCATATTCTTCCTGTTGTAAAACGACAAAAAGTGGACTTGGGTAAATGATAAATTTACCGTCCAATAAATTACTGACAATTTCTTTATGCTCACTCAGATAACTTCTCATATACTTTTACTTTAGGCATTTTTAAAATGGCATCAGAAAGTTGAATATCAAAACGTGTTTCGTCATTGTATTCTGCAATTATGTCTTCTTCTAATATCAGATTTGAAACTATAAAAAATTTAGATAGCGTTACATTTTCGGTGTGTTTTTTTAGAAAATCAAAACACCATTGATAAAAATTGTTTACTTCTTTTTCTTTTAAAAGCTGTTCCTTGAAATAACTTAAATCTGGCAACCATTCAATTTCTTCAATTGTTTCTTCATATAAAATTTCAGGTGTTTTATAGTTGAATTGGTCAATGTAAAATTCGGCTTCACTGCTAAATGTTTTAGAAATTACGTTTGCTCTTGTTTTTCGTAGCAAATCAGGTAAAGAAACAATATAATTTTCAGGACTATCAATGTTTTCAACAAAATGATAAAATCCGCTTAAAATAATAGAATCACTCTTTATTCTTTCTAATAAAGGCAGTAATTCCCTTGTAAGTTTGCTTAATGTTTGATCAAGTTCAGTTTTTGCATTTACGGAACTTGCGTATAATTTTTCGAATTCCCTTTTTAGTATATAAGTGTCAGCCAAAATCCTTTTTTCGCTTGCGTAACGTTGAACTTGAATGATTGCATTAATAACTGAATTTGGATTGTCAATATTAAGAATTAAGTTTAACGGAATGATGTATTCATCAATCCAATAATTAGCTTTTTGTATTCTAATGGAAAGATCCGAGTGACTTGGAGCATTTACTTTTAAAGACTCTGTATCTCTCAACAGACGGTATGTTTGCCCTTGTATGTCATTCAGAAAATCTTCAATTACTTTTATTATTTCGCGAATAAATAAAATTGCTTTTGTTTCGTCCTTCGCCGTTTGTAAACTTGTGAAGTGATTAAAAACAGCTTGATACCTGTTTTTTAGTGTCTCCGGCAAATCCAAAACAAAGTCGTCAAAAATAAATTCTAAAAAAGTTGTGTAATTGCCGTTTAGTTTATATTCTCCTGTTGGAAGCTGCCGACAAAACTTTAAATCCGATGATATTTTTGAAATGGAAACTTTACTTTCACTATTCGTATTGTGTTCCGAAATGAGCTGATGAAATTTGTCGGAATCAATGATAAAATCTGGTTTGCTAATATCAAATGCTTTCTGAACAAAATCGTAATGATTTAGCAGAAAACGGAGAATATCCTTACCTGAAATGTTTAAGTTGCTCATTTGAATACCGCTTGTTGTTCTAAAAATTTTTTGTGTCTGAAAATATCATTTCTGATTTTTTCGACAATTTTCTCTTCACATTCCAAAACTTGTTTGCTTGGTTGCTGTTCTCTACCTTGTCTTGTTTTTATGGTTCTTGATTTGGTAACAAAAAGTTCCTCATAATCCTTTGGCACAAACAATTTAGTTTTTGGGAAAACACTTTTTACAAGCAGATAATTGTGTAGCCCTTTGAAATCATAATCGGGAAAAACTAAAATTTCTTTGGCTTTTACTTTGCTAACAATAGATCTTCCGATTCCTCCATATGTATGAATGAAAACAAAATCATTTGGAATTACCTGCTCTGCCAATAAGTAGGAATCCAAATTTTCAACAAAGCAAACCTTTTCTGTTTCTAAAGATTGCAAAGTAGCTGAAAATGTTCCATATTTATTAGTGTACTCCTCTAGATTTGTTTCAATGTAATTTAATAAAACTATTTGATGACCTCTTATGAGTATTACATTTTGGCTTTCTCTTTTCCCTGCTTTTGTGTTTCTGAAACTATGAACATTATCAACAGCAGTTAGATTATTTTTCAGTTCTTCTGGAAATTTTTGTGAAAAATATTTTTCTAATGCTTCTTTGTTTTTAATAAGAAAACTTCCTCCGCCAGTAACAGCAGGTATATATTCAATAAAACCACCATTCAATAAAGTTGTAAAGTCGCTTGATCGTTTAATGGAATTTCCAACCTGCGAAGCACTAATTTTGCCTTTGTTCAGTATTTTTTGGACAAAGTTTTTAAACGTTTTATTCTGCATCTCTATATTCTATTGGGAATGATTGTAATTCACCAAAAATGATTTTTGGTTTTTGATTATTCTTTATTTGCGTCTCTTTAATCAAATAATACTTTTGAATACCTTCTACTTTTCTTGGTGCAGCAAATATCGGTATAAAATTATGATCTTTGCAGAAGCGAACTAAATGCATCACATTCTTTTGCCCGATTGCATTTAATTCATCAACATAAATCACAACTTTATTTTCGGGTTCAGAATGAACCAAATCTTTTAAAATGTTCAAAAAGAGATAAAGTTTTAAAACAATGTTTGTACCTTTTGACTGAACCTGTTTTGATAAATCTATTTCTTCGGTTTCACCAGTTACTTTGGTTATTTCTACTTTAATTGTAAACAAGTCATAAATATCAATCGGCTTTCCTTTGCTTTCAGTTAATTGCCGTTCAAGTGCTTTTTTACTCTCAGAGTATGCATTGTCAAAATCCAATCCGTTAGAAAATTTCAGTTTGGAAATCTTATCCAAATCTTTAATCAATTCATCTGCTTCGTATATTTTTACTTTTACGTTTTGAATATTGGAAACGGGATATTCTGCTAATTTAGCATTATAACTTTTGTATACAAACGTCTTAAAATCGTTGAAAGCCGTCAGAAAAGAAAATGTTGGGCTACCGATTTCATAAGAAAGCGTATCTAATAAATTGCTTATCACTTTATCCATTTGAGGAATATTGTTTATTTCTTCCTCCACTTGCCTTATAAACTCTTTTATATCTTGAATGTCTTTGTTTAGTATTTTGCTTATTTGGTCTTTTAAATCTTTTCTTCTTGCTCTAGTCCCCTCATGACCAGAAAAGGATTGATAAATTTTAACAAACTTATCATGTATTTTTTCAAATGGGTCTTCTAAGATTTCTTCAATTTCATAAATGTCTGTTCTTTCTTGAAAATACTGATATTGACTTTTATATTTTCTAAGGTCTGTTTCATATTGTTTCTTTTCATTCTTTTTTAACTCCAAAACACCTTGATCTTTCTTGATTTCAGCATCTTTATTTTCAATCTTTATTTGTGTATCGAAAACTGATTTTTTAAGCGTTTCGTTTATTAGCATTTCATTATCAGATTTGCTTTTTAGTAATGTTGGTTTGTTTTTTATTTTTTCAATCAAAGCATTTGTTTCAGAGATTGATTTTTTGAGTTTGTCAATATCATGCTGTAAAGTATTTCTATTTTTAATTGCTGTTAATTGAATTTTTTTTTCCGACAATTCTTTGTTTTTAACTTCAATATCTTCCTGCAATTCTTTTACTGTAGGCAAAGATTTTATTTTTATTTCGTCGACATCAATTCTGCCGTCAAAGAAAGTCAAAGGAAAATTGGCTTTGCTGATTTCTTTTTTGATTTTTGATTTGTCAAGATTGGCAACATCGTTACTCAAATAAGAATATGCCTTACGAATTATCTCAGGATCCTTTGAAATGTTCTGATAAAGCAAATTGTCAAACTGCTTTATTGAATTTTCCTTATTCTTAATATCACTTTCTAAATCTTTTATAGCTTTCTCTACTTCTACAAATGTAAACTTGCTTCTTTCCAACTGTGTTACCTGTGCTTCAAGTTCTATCCTTTGTTTATCTTCAGTTTCTTTTTTTGCGATTAAGCCTTGAAACATCAGGTTGTCTGCTGTTGGTTCGTAAGCTTCAATTTCTTGCAGTTGTTTAGTAATTTCAATATTTGATTTTATTGTGCTTTCTATTTGATTTTCAAAAGTTGTTTTTTCTGAAATCAAAGCATCTCTTTCTTTTTTAAGTGTTACGTCAATTTTTGTTTCAAGCGTTCTTATTGATAATGAAAGTAAGCTATCTTCATTTGTTTTTTCTGATAAGTCTTTTTCAACAGCATCAAATTTTTTAAAAAAAGTCCTTTTCAGTTTACCTAAAATTATTTCTTCGCTTAAAAACTTGTCATTCAGTAGTTTCAGTTTTTCAAAATCAAGTTTTACTGCTGAGAGACTATTTAAGTGAGCTTTCTTTTTCTCAAAATCATTAATTTTGTCAAAACATGAAGTAGTAAAAACATTTAAGGAAACATCTTGTTTGTTATCTGCAATGAGCAAGGCATTTTTAAAAGATTTTTCATTTATGTCACTTGTTTTGATAAGATGCTTGTAAATGTCCGTAAAGCTGTTGGAAAAGGCTCTTCCTTTTCTTTTTACCTCTCTTTTTATCCATACCACAGGATTTTTATTTTTGTCTGAATTGTAAACAATGTTATACAGGTCTTCTCCCTTAAGTAAAACTGGTGGGTCTGTTGGATTATCGTTTGTGAGTTCTTGTAAAACCTTTTCCCATTTCTTAGCTTTAAAACCACCTTCCGATTTTTGAATGAATAAGTTCTCTTTGTATTCTCCGCTTATTTTGTAGTATTCAATTGAGTTTTCCGGTGTTGCTTTTACTAAAATGCAATAGTAGCCATTTTTGAAAATCTCAAAGATTATGTAACTGTGTTGGCTTGTTCCGTCAAAGTAATGTTTCATTGAATCAGATAACTTTCGGTCGTCTTCAAATCGCATTTGGTCTTTATCGGTTATATAGAGAAAATTAAGTGTATTCAAGAAAGAACTTTTGCCAACATTGTTTTCAGCTGTTATTTGAATACTAGCATTGTCACCAATTTGAATAGAGGCTTTAGCGTATAGCTCCGAATTTATTATTACAATTTTGTTTAGCATATTAAGTCATTGAAATTAACTGCTTCCGCCTTTTTTGATAATGGGGGCAAAAGCAACTGTGAGGAATTGGGTCCGTTTTGAACGTTGGCTGGTGCGACCTGAAAATGTGCTTGGCTATGTGCTGTGAGCTTTTCATTTCCTTATATTTCTTTTGTTTCTCCATCGTTCATTTCAACTATTGGTGTTGTAAAAATCTTGTCATATTCGCTTCCGCTAAAAGTATGAATTGGAACAATATTTTTTGGTTTTATTGCATCAACCATTAGTTTTAATGTTTCTGTGTCTGCGTGTCCGCTTGTATGAATTTTATGTATTGTGAAATTGCGATTTGTCAAATAGTCAAGGAATTTCTTTGTATCTGATTTTTGCAAATACCCTTCCCACATTGAATATATCAGGTTTCCGCAATTTATTTCATTTATATTTTCTAAGTCCTTTTGCATTGATGGCCTTACAATCATTACAATCTTGTCAGCCTGATTACTAATTTCTTCTTTAGTGATTTTGTAATTTTTAAATTGATACAGAATTTGTTCGTGTCCTTCATTTTTCAATCGTCTGCTTGTGTAATAAGGAAACATTACTTTCAAATTTTCAAACTCTTTTGAAGGGAAAGGGATTTTAGCAAATTTCGATAATTCTTTCAAAATCGTTGCTACATAAACATCAACGACAAAAATTTTATTGGTTCTTATACAGGCCCTATAAATTGAGACAATTCTGTCAATGTTTTGTCCTGATGTGTATATTAAATTGATTTTACTCTGCTGTTGAAAAACTTCCATTAAGTCATTCTCAATTTCTGTTTCTGTCTTAAATGGTTTTTTTTCTCTTCCAATGGTTGTGCCTTCCAATAGCAAATAATCTACATTCTGAGGTGCATTATGAGTAAACCATTTAAATGCGTTTGCTTTTCTACCGTGGTTTCTGAAATCACCTGAATAAAATATGCTTTTCCCTTCCGCTTCAACTAAAAAAGAATACGCATCAAAAGCGGAATGGTCAGCCCAATAAGGCGTAATTGAAAAGTCACCAATTTTAAAAACCTTTTCTTTTTCAAAGTAGTTAGCATTTTCAATGATTATTTCTTGTGGAGTAAATAAACTATTGAGTTCAATTATTTTATGTGTTGCTTCACCCAAAAAATATTTTACTTTTTTATCAATGAAATTGCTTAGTCCGTAATGGTCTTGATGTGGATGCGATATAATTACACCATCAATCAATTTGTCAGTTTCGTTGTAAAGACCTTTAATATTAGGCAAAACACCGTGTTCAATTAATTCTTTGGGATTTAACTCTTTGAATTTGCTGAAATCAAATTCTTTTTCATCTCTTTCAACTAGTGGCATACCAAAGTCAAGCAATATCCTTGTATTTTCAGTCCAGACTTCAACACACGAACCGCCTATTTCTTTTGTGCCACGATGGATTTTAAATTTCATAAATTACCATTTTGATAAACCGTTTTTCATAGTGAAATTGAATGCTTGAACATTGTTTAAGAAACTTGAACCGAGTTGTTTTCTAGTAAACTGTAGAATTTCATCAAACTTTGTCTTTGCCGAACTTTTGTAATTAAATTCTGAAATAATCAAGACAGGAATTATATCCTTGATGCAATTTGGTTTACTCCAATTCGGATTTATTAAACCAATCTTTTGTTTTTGTTCCAGCATTTCAAACACAGCTAATTCCAACTCTTTTTTAGGAAAGTATGTAAAAATATCGTAATACATACCAATTTGCAAGGGACTAAGATATATTCCAGAAGTGTTTGTTCCGTGTTTATACTCAATCAACAAAATATTACCTTCTTTGTCTAATGCCAAAAAATCAAGTTCGTTACCAATTGCCTTTTTTCCTAAATCTTTTCCGTAACGCTCAGGATTGAGGAGTGAAATTTCCTTTTGTAATTGTTTATATTTTTGTTGAATGTTTCCTAAAAGATTAACTTTTTCCGCTTGGTTTGAATAGCCGATTACTGCTTCTTTGTCAATAATTACAAAATCAGTATCAGGTTTGCCGTAAATTCCATATATTTTGGATAATTCATTTTGAAAGTAGCCTTCTTTCTTATTTTTATAATACCTATCAAATTGGCTATTCTGTTCAATTTGCGTAATTAAATTCTCAATATCATTTTGAAAATTTTCATTTACCCTTTTCTGACCATAAAGATTTGGTGATATGTTTTTATATTTACCGTCAGCATCAATGAAAACTGTAGTTTTGTTTATTGGCAAAACGGAAATAATTCTTGTTAGACCCCGATAAATTGATACCCATTCCTTTGAATTATTTTTACCAATTAAAAAATCTAATTCCTTATGATTTTTGACGAAGTCAAATAACCACCGTAATTCACCACCAGTTTCTAATAAACTTGCAAGTCCTTTTGATATAGTTCTATTATAATACATTCTCTTGTTTTTTAAATGACCAAACTCTATTTTTCACAAGTCCAAAGAGTATCGGGGCTAAAAAAATCATAACTATCCCAGCAATTCCCCTGCTTTGTCTTCGGTTTTTGCCACTTGGCGAAATTAGATTTACAAGGTATATAGCAAAGATAACTCCCAACGGAATTTTTGTGATTAAAGCCAACAATGTTTTAAAAATGTTTCTGTTGTCAATAAATGTTGTTACGATAATCCATAAGAGCAAAAGTCCTTCAATTCCAAAAAAAATGTTTTGCAAAATGCGATTTTCAATTTTATCGCCCAATATATAGAATATACCAAGCGGGGCGAGTACAAGCATAAAAACTTTTGTCAAGTCGGCAAAGTCCCGATATACAGTAATTGTTTTTGTAAAACCAAGTATTATTCCGAGAAGTAAAATTCCAATGCTTCCGTATATATAATATTCGTTTGGTATTGTTTTTAAATATTCCATTTATTTTTTATGACTTTTAATTTTCGAAATTGCTAATTCTGTGCATTCGGTAATTGCTTTTGTGAATTTCTTCTTTCCCATTTTTTCTTCGTTGAAATCTATGATGATTGCAGTATCATCTTTTGAGTTCGGTAGAATTTCATAAAAACCAGCATATTTTTTTTGTGCTAATTCGGAAACTGAATTAAAAACTTCTAACTGTATTTTCTCTATTTCTTCTGGTGTTGCCTGTTCTGATGAATAATTCAAGCCATAAACCAATGTGCCTTTTTGAATATAAATTGCTAAAACACCTTCTTTAAGCGGTTGAATAGGGATTAGTTTGGCTCGTAATTTTGATTTTGGGTCGGTATTCGTAACAAATAAATATTCTAAGCCTTGACCTTTTTCAGGGTCATAATTTTCTCTGTTATATCTTGGTCCCATTAAAAAATCTTCGTTCTTTTTTTGAATAAACATTAATGCTTCTTTACCAATTTGGCTAAAACTTTTATTCTCTTTTTTAATAGTAGTCGCAACAAGTAAAACCAATACAGGAATAGCAACTTGAGTAAAATTCACAACAGAACCTAGTAATTCGTTTGTGTCGAAATTGCTGCTTACTAAAAGTCCAATAATCGCAAGGACACTCATAATTCCGAGTGCAATTGATAACATTTCATTTATTCTATCCTTATTCATATTTTTTATTTTTAAAATTTTAAATTCTGTTATTCTAATTTGTAATTCGGAAAACTAGTCTTTTTGACTTTAAGAAAATCGGACAAATTTTAAACTCTTCTGATTAGTTGTCATTGGGTCTATCTAAAAGTCGGGAAAAACTAGTATTGAAACTCTCGATTTGAATTCTATTTGATTTCACTTTCAGAAAAGCTTTGTTTAATGCCTTTCTTGGTTTTAAGATTCGCATTTCCATTTTATTTATAAACATTAATTTATTAAAAGCTATGTACAAATATACAATTATTCAAGGCCATAATTCTAAAAAAAACATCTCTCAAATTAACTAATAAGCATGAATTTATTACTAAAAATTCCCCATTCTTTCAATCCAATAATCAATTATTTCTTCAATGTCAGTCAACTGTCTTGTGGATGCCTCACCCCGAACGTAAAATTCTTTTTCATTTTGTCCTTTTAAAAAAACAGGTTTTGCTTTGCTTGGTTCAACTATTACAACAAAAATATCTTTCTCGTTAATCCATTGAAAATCACCATTTACATTTGGTTTTACAGAAAAAGACAAAAAATGATCAATCATTTGGTCAAATTCTAAACGGAAAAAATCCTTTTCATCTTTTCCATCAGAGAGACTGAAATCCTTTTCAAGTCCAACAATCTTTTTTTTGTCATTTATCCCAATAAACAGGATTCCGCCTTTTGTATTTAAAAAGCCACATATTGTTTTTGCAATTATTGCTTTAATTCCAATACCTCCCTTTTTTGTAAGAAAATTATACAATAATGCCGGCTTAAATTCAACCTGACTTGTTTCCCCATTTTCAATAATATTGATAAGCTTTTCTGTTTTATTTTTTTCTTCAATTTGGTCGCTTGTATCTTTTCCCCACCAATATGGGGCTGAATACAAATCCCAATTTATCGGGGTCTTAAGAATTTTGTATGATGAAGGTTCATCTTCTCTATATCCTTCAGCCCATTCCTCGGGGTCACAAAACAAAACTGTTGTTTCATAACCGGATGTTCCATAATCGAATTTCTTGTATAATTCAAATTCCTTTTCAAGATTATAAATCAAACCGCTTTTCGATAACCCAAAAGGTCCAATTCCTCCAAATCCATGGATAATCATTTCATTTTCCTCTTGTTCAATAAAACCAGTTTTGAAACACAAGAAAACTCCAATCCCGTTACCAATACTGTCGCTTAAATAGATATTATTACTGTCTACCTGAATTAAAGTATTTGTGCCGGGATCAATAAAATCAATTTCTTTTTCCTTTAATTGTTCAGCACTAATATTTTCTACGCCTGTAACAACTTCAACATAGCTATTAAAAAACCTTAGGGCATTTTCCCTAGCTAATATCGGGTTCTCATTTTCAAAATCTTTTTCAACCTCTTCAAAAGCAAGTTCGTTGTTGTCCTTTTTAAAAATTATCCTTGCTTTGAACTTATAAAAAAATGCTGTTTCCATGGCTATTGCTCTTTTACTGATTTATTTAATGACACCCAATAATGTTTTATCCCAATCTGTCCTAGAAAAGGAACAATCTTTCCTATGGCTCTTTTTATATCTGCATCATCAGGATGTGCAATTGCATATAAACGTTCCGGGAACTTTTCTTTTTCCTCAAGGATTTTCACAAGGGCTTTTCCAAAATGTGTTTTAATCTGTCCGCTATCAAATTTTTCTCGTTTTTTTATTTTTGACTGTGAATTTGCCATTGCACCTTTTGCTTCCACGATCATAGTTTTCCCTTGTTTTTCTGCAACAATGTCATTTCCATGTTTGCTACCAAGACAGTAGTAAACGATTTTCCAATTTTCTTTTTTCAGATGTTCCATAAGTATTGTTACTACCTGGTCTTCTGTCATTTTTATTTCTTTGCTTTCAGTTTTCATATTTAATTAGTTTTCTGTAATAGCAGCAATATCCTGAAATTCCATATTCAGTTTTTGAAAGTTTAAGTTGTTTTTTTAGTGTGCTTTCAACTATGAAAAATATATCTTTGTAACCTGTTTCCATTTTTGGTTTATCCTATCCTTTATATTTCAGAAATAAATATTCCTTTTGATCTTCAAGTAATCCTAACGTATGATGCAAAGAAGAAACTTCATAGGGAATGGATGCTTTTTTGCCATAATTTAAAACAAAATAGTCATCATTTCCAAAAGCTTCCTTTTTCAAATTCAAACTTGCTGAGTTGTATGGAGGACAACAATAATATAAAAGCAATCGTTCTGCAATATCTATATAATCCCTCCAAATTTCATTAGTTATTCTGAAATTTTCTTCGCTTTTGTCCATAACCCTTCCCAAATAGAATTTAATATCATCCATTTCCTGAGAAATCCATCGGGTATGCTGCATAAATCTAATTCTGAACTCCTGCTCAGAAGCTTTTCCAATGTATAAAAGAGAATTTGGTCCGAAAATCGGATGTGTGCCGTAAATCTGATAAACTCCATAATCAATTTCTTTTTCAAGCAATTCCTCAGAATGATCAATCAATTTTCTCAGTGAGTTTTTACCGTCATTCTGTATTACCTCGTTGTATGAGTATGGCCCATCCCATTTAATAATTATTTTATGATCCATTTGAAAAATCTTAAATTATTGATTTCTGATATAATTTAAACACAGTTCTAAAGATATGTAAAATTAGTTTACCATACAATCCTAATGTCATCATAAACAAATGGAATTATCAAATTAAGATTTACATTAACAGCTCCCCATTTTTTTTCAACATTTTTCAGAAAAATCATGTTTCTGTTTATGAATCCCTCTATATCCAGATAATTGTCTTTGATAATATAATTTCCATTTCGGTCAATCAATCCCCAAAATTCATTAAGTACCGGAATGTGGTTATATCCAAAAGGCCTTTTTGAATCTTTATATGAACATGGCACCAATTTTTTTCCATTAGTGTCATAAAACCCCACACCAGATTCATTCTCGACCTGGATTAGATCAAAATCCTCATGAACGGTAACTTCCTTAAATTCAAAATTGACCACAGTTTCACCTTTAAGGTTTATAACTCCCCACAAATCATCTTTTTTAGCCATTATCAGGGTTATTTCGTTCAGCATTTTCAATTTTCTCCCAAATTTTATTTTGTTCAGATAATATTTTCTTAATTTCTTCCGGTGATTTTTTATCAATCACTGCTTTGCTAATTGCAGTCCCTCCAGCAACATTTGAAGATTTACAAGAAGGGCAGCAAATGTCGCTTAGATACATATTTTTCTTTGGTAAATTGAATGGACTGTTACATTTCAAACAATACCAACGCTTTTTAAAATTTAATCTTTTTCTTTTGTAATAGCGGTTTTTGATTGGTATCGGAAGTGAGAAGCCGGTTTTCACAAAAATAAACCGGTTGATATCGTAAATGAAATCCATTTTGCCCATTTTCTTTTTTTACAAAGAAAATATCAGAATGCGACAAAATATGTCGTTAGGCAAATATTTCAACTGATTTATTCTTTTATTATTCCTTATATTGCTTTAATGCAGTTTTATAATGGTTTATCATATCTTTTTTCAGGTGTTCCGGCTCAATAATCATCACCGTATTTCCAAATGAGAGCAACTCCATAATAAAATCGTAAGTAATTTTAACAAAAAGTTCCACAACAAGGAAGTGTTCATCATCTACAACAATTTTCTGGCTTCTATGGATGGGAGAGGTTTTTATGAAATAGGCCTGAAAACTGTCAAATTTTAATATAACTTTTTCCGGGTCAATATTTTTGGGGTTTATTATTCCAAAACTGTTTTTAAAATGCTCATTAAATTTATATCCGGCCGGAATCCTGTACTTTTTTCCGGAAAATGAAATATCAAGAATCCGGTCCATTCCGAAAATTCTTGTTTCATTGCTTTTATGATCTTTTCCAATTAAGTACCATCTTGACCTGAATTCTTTAAGTGCATATGGATCAACGTCCCTGTTTGTGGAATTGTCCTCCCAAAATTTCTTGTGGGTTATATTAATGGTCAAATGATTTTTCAGCGCATGAAGTACTGAAAAAACATGTTCAGATCCGCCAGGATCATTTTTTTCAGCAAAAACGAAATCCTTTACATCTTCGAATATTTTAATTGAGTTAAAAATATCAAAAGATTCGAGGAACCTGATGTAATAAGAATCATCCTGCTCAACAATCATGTATGTTTTGTCTTTTCTGTTGATTTTGATTTCGATTCCGAAAAGTGAATTTATTTCTCTCAAATCCCTTTGAAAAGTCCTTTTCGACATTTTAAGGTCAAAACCATGTATCTCAGATTCCAATTGAAGCTTACTATACAAATCTTCAAATGTCAGCACCCTGAAGCTTCTAAGTTTTCTAACAATCAGGAGATATCGGAGAATGTAGGATTGTTTGGACATAAATTCTTTAACTTTTATTAAAATTTATATGCTTTTTTTGTTTACGCACTCCTCACCCCATACAAATACTTCTGAAACTCAATAAACAAATCCCTGACCTTGGAGAGATCTCCTAACACTACTCCGGCATCTTCGAAAGATTGATATTTGCTGGTAAGTAATACAGGGAGTTTTTCCTGGTCGAGTTCGTCGACACCGGATTCAATGTACTTTCTAAGTACAAACTGAATGAATTCCTTTTGTTTTTCATTCAGCACCGCAAATATTGTTGCTTGTGAAGCTTCGACTCTTGCTGCTCTTGTAATTGGCTTTATATCGCTATTAAAGACATATTCCAATACATCAAATATATCGCTTTTCTCAGCATCTATGAGGGTTTGTAAAATGGACAGTTCTTCTTTTCCAAATCCTGCTGCATCGAGTTTGTTTAGCAGTATTTTTCTGGTCAGCGGATTGCTCCAAATAGTTCGGAGTTCTTCTTCACTTTTGAAAAAATCAGGCAGTGAACCAAACAGGTTTTGTAAAAACTCTTCAGCCGATATAGGTGTTCCATCTGCACTCCAAAATGAGGTGGATATCATGTGCTGTATTTCCCGGACTTTACCGTCCCTCAGCTTAATTTTTACTTTCTTTTTACAAACACATGGTCTTTGTCCACAAACTATACATGGAGCCGGTGGCTCTTTTAAACATATACATGGCTTCTGGTTACAATCCTTACAGATTCCCGGACCTTCTTTTTCACATTCACAAGGCAATTTTCCGCAAACCGGACAATTTTCGCCAATGGGTTCACCATCCCATTCGGGATCGGCAAAATGATGATAGGCATCAACATAATCGTAAATGGTGAAGAATTCTTTGCCATCAAATAACCTGGTTCCCCTGCCAATGATCTGTTTGAATTCTATCATGCTGTTTATCGGTCTGAGCAAAACAATGCTTCTGATGTTTCGGGCATCTACTCCGGTTGATAATTTATGTGAAGTGGTAAGTATAGTCGGAATGGTTTTTTCGTTGTCCTGAAACTCTCTTAAAAACTGCTCGCCAATTTCACCGTCGTTTGCTGAAACTCTTACGCAATAATTGGCATTTTTTGATTTTTTGTTTTGGTTGATCAAATCTCTGATAAGCGCAGCATGTGGCTGATTGGCACAAAAAACAATTGCTTTTTGGGACTGGTCTGATTCATTGAGAAAAATATTAACCCTTTTTTCTTCTCTGGCTTTTATTTCAATGATTCTGTTAAAATCTGATTCCTTATATATTTTTCCTTTCTCTATATCGCCTTCCAGTATTTCATCATCACTGGTATAAATGTAATCGTCTAGAGTGGTTTTAATTCTTTTAACCTTAAATGGAGTTAAATATCCATCGTTGATGCCTTCTTTTAGTGAGTAAATGTAAACTGGTTCTCCAAAATATTTGTAAGTATCAACATTGTCTTTTCGCTTTGGGGTGGCAGTTAATCCGAGTTGGACAGCCGGAGAGAAATAATTCATTATCTCACGCCAGTTGCTTTCATCGTTTGCTCCGCCACGGTGACATTCATCAATTATAATAAAATCAAAATAATCACTTGGGTAATCACCAAAATACGGAGCAGGTTTACCGTCTTTATCAGTACCGGACATAAAAGTCTGGAAAATGGTAAAGAATATACTTCCATTTGTGGGAACATGCCCTTTCTTTTTTATTTCACTGGGTTTAATCCTTACCAGAGCATCTTCAGGAAAAGCAGAAAACGCATTGTATGCCTGATCTGCCAAAATATTACGATCGGCTAAAAATAAAATTCTTGGTCGGCGGCTTTCATCCCTGTTAATATTCCATCTGGATTGAAATAATTTCCATGCAATTTGAAAAGCAATGGCAGTTTTTCCGGTGCCGGTGGCAAGAGTAAGCAGAATCCTTTTTTTGTTTTTTGCCAATGCCTCCAATGTTCTGTTGATGGCTATTTCCTGATAATATCTTAATTCCCATGCTCCGCTTTTATCTTCAAACGGAATATCAGCAAATTTCAACCTCCACTTGTTTTCTTCATAAGGTACAATGTCTGTGGTTGGAAAAGTAATGTTCCATAATTCATCAGGAGAAAGAAAATTATCCACCAACCCTTCAACTCCGGTTCTCAGGTTAATCTGATAAATCTCTTTGCCGTTTGCAGAATAAGTAATATCAATTTTTAATTTTTCGGCATATTGTTTGGCCTGGGCCACGCCTTCGCCAACTTCCTGTTCATTGCTTTTGGCTTCGATAACGGCAAGCTTAATTCCTTTATATGAAAGAACATAATCGGCAGCCAATTGCTTTTGCCTTACACCTGGCTGAATTTTGCCTTTTGAATGCACAAACTCACGATGAATTTTTGTGTCTTCAAGCACACCCCATCCACAAGCTTTTAGTTTGGGATCTATTAATTCGGCTCTGGTTTCGGCTTCGTTCATATTTTCACTTTTATCATTATAATCAAATAACCATCAAATAAACAAGTATTGAAAATCAGATATTTATAAACACATTGTCGATAATTATCAAATAACCATCAAATAAGAATTTAAGCCCAAAATGGAATATAGCTTGCATATTTTCTTGATTTATTTTCAGGATCATCTTCCTTAATTATACCATCTTCTAAAGAATCTCTTATAATCCTTGAAGCAATGGCTGCATTTTGATCTTCAATTTTAAATCTATCCCTTAATGTTTGGTTTGTCATTTTTTCATTGGAAACATACTTTAAACAAGCGTGTTGATAACATGCCCTAATTTTTTCTTTTTTATCCAAATGATTCAAAGTCTTATAACTGTAAATAGAAACACGAGTTCGGTTTTCGGCAACAATAACATTAATTGGTGGCAATTGAAACAGCTCATTGTAAAAGATTACTTTATCCAAACCACTTCCTTTTTCTTCACAAAACCCAAGTCTACGCATTAAATCAGCTAATTTCTCATTTCTGGACATATAGGCATCAATAAATCTTTCCGGTGTAACAAGTGGAGTTCCAGAGTTTGATATTTCAATCCGATCAGAAAATATTTCAACCATCGGGAATCCCTTTTCGTTAAAATCCTGATGTATTAAGGAATTTGCTACCAATTCCCTAATCGCAATCTCGGGGTACATTCTGGTGTCCTTCCTTAAAACCTTACCAATTTCTTCATTTGCCGGTAATTGACCGTTTATCCAATCAACCAGACCAACAAATCCAATTGCATATCCTTTTGAACCTATTTTTTCGCGTTCGGTTTCAACTTTGTTTTTTCCTTTATAAACGATTACCCTAACGGCTTTTCTTTCAACACTTTCAAAATCTTTTAAATTTTTAGCAAACAATATTGCACCCAATTTTGTTATTGCAAACCCTTTACTTTTAATAATCAATCCTTCTTCAAGAAACTTATCAATGATACCTTGTATATTTGAAGGTGTAGGTAATTTCATTAAATCAAAATACGATTCTGCACTTAAATACTTTGTTATATCTGTGGCTGAAAGATTATCTTTTACTATTTCTTTTTCAAAGGGGATGGTATCTTTTTTCCAGATTTTAGCTTGTTTTTCGGGAAATTCACTCAATCTACGTGTAATGCTGCCCACACGAATATATGCCTGATGTAGAAACTCAATCGGCTGGTTTTTTGTAGCAGAAATAACAAATATTGAAATGTGTTTGGTTTCATCATAATCAAATTCATACACTGAAAAATCAATTCTTGGGTTTAATCGAGAAGCCAACCAATGTTCTAAATCTTCATTTCCTTTCTTATGTGATTTTGCCTTAAATGTAGTTCCGATAATAACATGAGTTTTATCTTCAACACCAAAAACCAAATAAGCAGAAGGCTGTCCTTTGATACAAGCTCCATTTGATAAAGCAGAAATTCTTTCACCAATTTCTTCACAAGAATGAAAGTTGTGTTTAAACTCAACCCATTCGCTTTCGTTAGGTTGCTTTACCAAATTATTTAACAATTCTGTTAATTGCTCTTTTTTCATAACACAACTTCTTTTTCTGTTAATTCGCCACAAAATGCTTTTTGTAATATGCTTTTTTTCAGTTCTTCTAGGTCTTCGGTTTTCTTTTTGTAAATTTCTTCTAATTTTTTTATTTCAGTTGATAAGTCATCAAGTTTTCTAACTATTGTATATTGTTCTTGCAAAGTTGATAAATTATATATTTTAAAAGCTCTAATATCTTTCATATTTATGTGCTGAACTGTTGCACCAGTGGAATATGATAATAATTGTTTTTGCACATCACTTGAAAGCATCAAATAAGCTAAAAATTTTGAAACTAATTTATTTTTCTTTGGTCTGATCAACACTGTTCTTTGACCTAAACAAACTTTTAAATTTTCTGGTATTACGGCAATATTCCCGGCAGGCGCTTCTCTTGCTAAAATTAAATCATTGGCTTGAGGTAAAGCTCTTTTTGTCCATTCATTATAAGTTTGTTCCGAAACTCTATTTACATTCTCTAAAATTAAATATCCTTTTCCAATATTTGGAGTCCGAATAGAAGGGTAACCATTCTCTTGAATTGGTGCTGTCTTGTGCTCGCAATCCACAGCCAATTCACATAAGTCAAGTAATGTTTCGAATTTATTTCCTGCAATCTTATCCGAAAAAACGTTTTTTAAATAACTCTCAAAAAGTTCTTTTGCATTTTTCAGGTTTTGTTCGGCATTGGATTTGGCTTTGGAAATTGCGGTGAAGGATTGGTCTATAATGGAGACTATTTTTTGCTGATCATAAATTGATGGGTAAGAAATTTTAACACCTGAAAGAGCTTTCGTCGAAAGTTCTTTAAAAGTAGCACCCGTTCCTAAGCTATCAAGATAGCTAACATTTTTTTTAAGAAAGTAATACAAAAACCAAGGATCAAGTTTTTTGCCAGGAACAATTCCTCGACATCCTTGATTTGTGCTCATTGGAACTTTATTAATTGCTAAATGTCCAATTGGTGCGCGTGTGGAAAGTATTACTGAATTTTCAGGAAATAATTTTGCTGAAGATTTTTCCAATCCTAAAAATGTAATTTTTCTTGTTGTTTCATCAACTGTTGGTTTTGTGAGCTTTCCTAAATCTGCTGGCGTAATCCAACGAATATCACCATCCCAGTATTCTGATATATTAGTCTTTGGAGTTCCGCCATTGATTATTTCTGTAACTTCACCCAAATCATTTATTTCCCAATCTTGCTTCATAACAATTCTAAAATTGAGTTTAAAATATCTTTACTTTCCTTATCAAGTGCTTTCATTTCCTCCAAAATTTCTTTTGGCTGACGTAAAGCCGTTTCCTCTTTTTTATTGGGATTTTTAGCAGAAATATCAAAAGTTGAAATATCAACATTTTTCACATCAATTGACCAGGAGTTTTCGCTATTTGCAAAAGTTTTCTGGTGTTTGATAAACTCGCTCAGATCGTTTTCATTTAAGGGATTTCCTTTGCCAAGGTTACGGGTTAAATTCAGTTGGTAATACCAGATTTTCTTTGTTGCTGAACCTTTTTCGAAGAACAGCACAACGGTTTTTACTCCGGCGCCGGTGAAAACCCCACCCGGCAAATCAAGAACCGTATGCAAATTGCAATTTTCAAGCAATTGTTTTCTTAAACCCACAGAGGCATTGTCTGTATTGCTCAAAAAAGTATTTTTTATAACAACACCTGCTTTGCCACCGGCTTTTAGAATTTTAATAAAATGCTGCAGGAACAGAAAAGCAGTCTCGCCGGTTTTTATTGGAAAGTTTTGCTGGACTTCGGCACGTTCTTTTCCGCCAAATGGAGGATTTGCCAGAACTACGGTGTAACGGTCTTTTTCCTGAATATCGGCAAGATTTTCGGCAAGTGTATTGGTATGAATGATGTTTGGAGCTTCAACCCCGTGCAAAATCATATTCATTGTTCCAATAATATATGCTAGGGATTTTTTTTCTTTACCGTAAAAGGTGTTTTTCTGAAGCGTTTCAATTTCCTTTGAAGTAAGGTTTTCCTGTTTACCTTTGGAATTTTTCAAATAATCAAAAGCTTCACAAAGAAATCCGGCACTACCTACAGCGCCATCGTAAATTTTATCACCAATTTTCGGATCAACCACTTTTACAATGGTTTTGATTAATGTCCGGGGAGTGTAATATTCGCCGCCATTTCGTCCGGCATTGCCCATATTCTGGATTTTTGCCTCATACAAATGGCTCATTTCGTGTTTTTCTGCATGGGTTCTGAAACGCAGTTCATCAATCAGGTTCAACACTTCACGCAAATTATAACCACTTTGAATCCGGTTTTTCAGTTCGCTGAAAATTTCACCGATTTTATATTCAATGGTATTGGCATTTTCGGCGTTTGTCTTGAATTTTTTCAGGTAAGGAAAAAGCTTGATGTTTACGAAATCGGCGAGGTCATCGCCGGTCATGGCTTTTTGATGATCCAGTTTACCATCCTTTGTTTTTGGCATAGCCCAAACAGTCCATTGATATTCGGGGTCAATGATTCCGGAATACGTTTTTCCTGATAATTCAGCACCTGTTTTCTTATCTTTTTCAAGATCATCCAGATATTTTAAAAACAATATCCAGGATGTTTGCTCCACATAATCAAGCTCACTGCCACATCCGGCGTCTTTGTGGAGGATGTCATCTATATTTTTGAAGGTTTGTTCGAACATTTATTTATTTTTCAATTTTTCAATAACTAATCTATATGTAATATGCTGTACAACATATTACTTTTTGTCGAAACCACTTATTACGATCGTATCTTTGTATCAACAATGCCTGTCACGCCTCTCGTTTTTAACGATGCGCATCTGACAGGCTTCTTATTTTTAATCTTTCCATATTTCATCATCTTTCCAATTTTCAGGGAATCCCATTGCTTTTTTATCAATTTTATAATCTTCGGATAGCTTTAAAAATTTCTTTTTAAAAGTACAACTTTTTTCATGATTAATATTTGTTAAGATCTGCAATATGCAACTTGAAATACCATATAATTTTCTTAGTTTGTTTTGATCATCAGTTAAAATAAATTTTTTAGAACTTCTTGTAGGTATCTTAATGTCTTTACCTATTTTCTTATTCCATAATCTGCTATGATGCGCACAAATATTTCGTAAAACTGAAATGCCATGCATCCATGATTCCAAAAAATCACTATTAATCGCTCCAAAGCATTGAGCAATTATATTTTTTTCTTTTTTTTCTTTAATTAACCAAAAAAGTCTGGATAATTTACCAAATGAAATACATTCCATCATCATCCAAGAAGGCACAGGAGTTTCATTACCATATTTTTCAATAAAAGCTTTCATGAATTCAGAGTTCTCGGATTGTTTTATAGAATCATTAATATCTTTTAAAAGAATTTTATATGTCTTTTCCTCTATTTCTTTAGTTTTTAAGATACTTTTTCCACATTCAATTTCACAATAACAGATTTTTATTTTTTCTGGCTTTTCTTTGAATAAGTTTTCATTATTATACCAGAATTCTCCATATGCAAGAGACATTATATCAGTAATTTTAGCCCTTAACTCTATTTCTATTGTTTCAATAACATCAAAAAACAATAGCTTCAATTTTCTATCAAAAGTATAAAGTCTAATAATATCATAAAAAGTTGTTTCTTTTTTAAATATGTCCTTCTCTACCTGAAAAGGGCCAAAGTACCCAGACAAACGAAAATATCCTATTGATCGAATATAATTTTTAATTTCTAATTCGTCATGTTCCTCTACTTTTACTCCCCTTTCAATTATTAATTTGAGTAAAAAATCAGCACTTTTTGCAGGCTTATCCAATTTTTTGGTAAATTGAGACATTTCGAAAAAATATTTTAATTTTAGTTTAAATATTTTATTATCATTTATTTCCGAATGAAAAACAATATTATCTTTATCAATTAAATTAGCAATGTTTAAATTTCTTTTGTTTTTAATTTCAAATCAAATTATATGCTTTCAATAATCTGGCAGTATCTTGACCATTGATTAAACAAAAACAAGCTGATTCATTACTTATTCTCTTTTGAGCAACTTTAACTTCAACATCCTTAATGATCGCCTCAGAAATATTTCCAACAAATTGAATAATAAATAAATCTGCTGGAGATTCAAATAATCTTACTATCTGATCGCCATTTTGACCACAATCTGAAATTTCCATTTTTATTTTTCTCAGTCCGTTTCCTTTTAATAGAAATGCAGCTGATCTTCGAGCACCATTAATAATAATATTTGCTGTATATAAATCATTATACTCACCACCCCAATCTTTTTTATGAAATGGTTCGTTTAAAATATTTTCGAATGACAATTGTATCTCTTCTTCAGATTTATCAAAATAACCCTTACCAGATAATAAACTTAAAATAACATCAGGGTTTATGTCTCTTACTTTATTGAAACTATCAATATCTTCAACGTAAAGTCTCATTCCAATAGGAAGATCAGTATATTTTACTAATGAATCTTTGATGATGTCTAATCCCTTTAATAAATCCATTAATCTTATCCGTAAGGATTTTGCTTTATAATCGTCAGTGTCAATTACCTGTATAGCTCCAAATTCATGAGGAGGATGTAAAAATTTATTGGATTCTAAATCGGTTGGAAAAATTGAATTTAATACTTTTATAACCTCATTGCCCCATTCATCAACTAAATCCATATATTCTTGATGCATATTTTGGGAAAAAATACCTTTTGTTTTTCTTTGCAAATAGTCTTCTTTCAAGCATTTATGCAATTCATAACCTTTATTTATCAGATTTATTATTTCTTCCTCTGCTTTATTTTTTATTTTCCTAAGCCTCATAATGATATTATACAATTACTAAGAACTTGAATGTGCTATTATAATTAATTTGTCATTAATTAAATACCATTTTTTCAATGATTATTCCAACTTCAAAAATAAACAATATATCGGATTTTCAGTAAAACAGTTACAGCTATATTATGTCTAGTATAGACATTTTTACTAAATTTTTGTGATAACAATTTGTTGATTGCTAAAAAGGCTAATCTATTTTTCTTTATAACCTCTTAATTATCCATATAATGACCAATATCATTATCCCTAGACAAACCATCAAAATCCAAACTCCAATCCACCATCCCCAAACCAACCTCTCCCGAACCTCCTCCGAAACAACATACATTTTCGATTCTTCTGGATTATTACCAGAAATTAATTCCTGATAAAAAACAAACAGTAATGAATCCTTTCAATTTTCAGTATATTATTAGGTTCTGATGGAGTATTAATCATAGTATTCAGCAAGTCTATAGGTGGTTTGGTGACCTTGAAAGAATCGCCGTATACGAGACCCCTACGTACGGCGGTGTGAGGGATGCTTCCTGCCGGCTTAGCCGGCGGGACCATCTACACGATTAGTCTTAATTTTTTTAAATATATTGATGTTTAAATATTCTTCTAACCAATTATCCGATTCTTGTTCTTTTGATTTTGTTTCAATTTTTTTGTCAAATAATTGATCTGGTTTAACTGAATATCTTACCTCAAGGGGAATTGAATCCGAGTTATTATATTCCCTGTAACCATTATAAATATCTTCAATCAGTTTTTCGCTATAAAATGTGTAAATCCTTAACCATTGTAGATTATAGAATTGATAAACAACTTTTATCTTATTGCTCTCTAAAGATGGAATGTATCTTAAAGGTGATAAATAAATATTTCCCTCATATTCATCTGCATCTGGTCTTTTAAGAAAGGCATAAATATCTGGCCTCACTTCAAATTTGTAATACAAAAAATTAATTTGATTTTCATGATTCAAAAATTCAATAAGATAAGGTTCAATACTAATATTATTCGAAGCTAATCTACAACAAAAGACTTTAGTCAAGTATCTAAAAACATTATGTTTTAATTCTATTCTGTCATTTTGCTTTAAATCACTAAAGTCAATAATCCTATTTATAAGAATTTTGTCATAATTTTTGAGAACGTATTCTACAAATAAATCATAAGCCCTGTCAAAAGGTTGACTTCTTCTATTGTTGCAATCTTTGCACAAAACCTTTTTGAATTTTAACAATTTCGAATCCGGTCCTTGTAGATTTCTTTGATGGTTATCTCTAATTACAACTGGTTCTCCTTCAAACCTATTTCCAAAAATATGTTTTACATCTGATTTTTTATGTCGATGTTCTTGTGAGTTGGCTTTATTACCACACCACCAACATTTTTCTTCATCATATGGTTGTATCTTAATCATAAATTAATCATAACGATTGGCAGTTACAAGAAGTTGGCAATTTCGGAGCACAAAACAGTCTGCCACCACTGAACTTGATACGAAGCACAAAGCTTCATTTAAGAACTGAACCCGCTTTTTTGCCAAAACGCCTGTTGTGCGTAGTTATTCTAAAATTCATGGCTTAACAAGTCTTTAGATTTCAATATTGAGTCAGGGTCGTTCTTATCAGGTATATCTTTATAATTTCTAAACTCAATTTTCCGTTTTAATATTTTACAGTCCATTTCTACTTGTGCACCATATCCTTTTAAAGGGTCATGTAACTGTTTTGCAGGTGCTATAAAGTAACATCCATGTTTCTCATATTGCTTTTTAAAGTTCTCTAAGTTTTTAGAGTTTTTATCAGGGTTCATTCTATGTATTCTTTGTCCAATAGCTACATACTGAACTTCTTCACGCAAGTAATTTTTTTCTAACATTTTATTTGTAGCATCTGTATTTTCACCAATAATTACAAAATAACCAAATTTCATGTTCGGGAGGTCACCTTCAATGATTGACAATCTTATTCGTTCATCTCTATCGTCTGTTCCAACCTTATTTATTAGGTCTTTGAATATTTCTATTCCGATTTCTAATTTTTCAAAAAGGAAGGTAAATATTGGAGGTAAGTCTCCATTTGATGAATACAAATATGATACTCCGTTTTCCCATTTTGCTTTATCCCATTTCTCTTGGTCAATAAGTCTCGATATAAAAAAGGTTTTTCTTTCTTTTATAGGAAGTTCTCTGAGTTTACCAAGTTCAGATTTTGCAGTCTTGACACCCCTAAGTCTCCAATAAAGTTTTTCATACTCATTTGAATTGTCAACGTTGTAAAAAGTTGCCGCTTGAAGAGGTTCAGGAATAAATTTAAAGTTACCGTCATTAAAAATTACTGGAATAAATTTCGTGTTATTAGCTCCTGCGTTGTATAGATGTTGATATATTAATGAACTTTCCCATTTTATTCCCATTCCTTTTTCATCTGTTCCCATTGCTCTATTGTAATAGGTCTCAGTGCATACAACTAATACAAAATTTGAATTTTTAACTTGTCTATCCATCCATTTAGGCCAGCCTTCAGGTGGAGAGTCTTCATACTGGTCAAGTGAACAATCAATTCCTTCACTACGCAATTTATTCGACAACTGTAGAACTTTGTCTTGTTGTTCGCTACTGTCATGACTGTAACTTATAAATACTTTAGGGTTTTCTTTTTCCATTTATTCCTTCTTATTGGTGGTCGTTCTATGGCTTTGTGCGTTTGGTATAAAACTAGGAGTTGATGAATCAGGTTCTATAATAGGCTTATACAATTTCATCATTACTGGCATTGGAAAGTCAACACCCATTAAAATTGCTTCACCTGCACCTAATATTGGTAGAAAATCAAGCGAACTTTTATTTGCTGAAGAACTTGCGTTAGAAATCGATTCTTTATCAAAATGATTTATCAATCTATGCACAATAAATGTTCCAATTTGGCTTAATGTGCCAATTGGAATATCTCTAGGCATTTGAGTAGCTAGGCACAAAAACAATCCGTATTTTCTACATTCTTTAGCAATTGAGTCAAATGAATTAAGTTTTGTTAATTCGAAATACTCGTCTTTAACTTCTTTGTTTAAATATTGATGTGCTTCATCTACAAATAGTACCAAAGGTGTTTTTTTAAATCTTCCCTTCCTAGCAGCTTCTAATAAATACTTTCCAATTGCATTCGCTAATATTTCTCTTGCCTGAAAATCAAATCCAACATCTTCAAATCCAATTCTTAATAATGACTCTTCTTTTTCTAAGAACTTTTCAATCTGGTTTATTAATTCATTCTCATCAGATTTTGTTTTGTTGAATCCGAATATGTTTTCAAATTGTGGGTTATTTATCAGGTTGTTAATTCTAAGAATCAAGCTAATACAGTTATTTAAATGATTTGCATTTTGACTACCCCATTTATTAGAACTGTTAAAATCAACATCATAGACACATTCTTTAACTATTTGGTTAGATAATGCCTTGACATTAAAATCTGAGTCAAAACTTTCAATTTCTTGGATGTATTTATCATAAACACGATTAAAAGGACGCATTAATTGACCTGCTTTTAAAAGAGTTCCATTATCATGTTTTATGTCCTCGTATAAATCTTGTTTAATTTTAATTGCAAAAGTATTTTCATCTTTTATTGTAATAAAATCAGTATCTACTTTTTCATTTAGAATTTTTAAAACCTTAAGTGATTTTATAGCTTCCATAAGTTTTGGCGCTTGTACTTGTCCCGCAGGTCTCAACAGAACAAATAAATCACCAACCGTAAGATTTGAATAATGGAAAAATGATTTTGAAGCTAATATGGATGCATTAACTGAATAACTTTCAGAATCATGTTTGTAATACTCACCAGTTGCATCAATTAAAATAGCTTTACCATTATTTATAACTAAACCTTCAATTAATTTACTGACGGTATAACTTTTTCCCCCTCCCGTTGTTCCAACAACAGCGCAATGTCGACCAAAAATTGCTTGTTGAGAGATTTCAACCATAGCAGATTTATCATAGGTTAAACAACCTAATTCTATTAATGGTGCAGTAAGTTGGTCTTCCTTTTTAACTCCAAAACCACGAAAATATCTTTTAATAAATTCAGAAGAACAAACAAAAACTTTAGCTCCAATGGATGGCAAGGAATTTAAACCTTTATCAATATTTTGAGGTTCAAATAAATCAAATGACAAGAGAATTTCGATTTTCCCAGTTGGGTGAAAATCTTTGTTATTAAATGATTTTTCACTTAATTCTAGCCTTTCTTTTTCAGGTAAGGCAAGTTCTAATACCTTACCCAAAAAACCATATTGTTGTCCTTCAATAACAACAAAGTTTCCAACTAAACCTCCATTTAATTGCTCTCCTTTATGTGTAAATGCTTTTAATAGTATACTAGATGGAAAATGTACTTGAACATATTGTGGAGTAACATTATTTATATATCCAATAAAGTAATCATGCTCAAAGGGATTTCTATTCATCTTTATCCACATTTAAGTTAATTACAATTTTCCGATGTTCATCTTGATTATAAGACTTCAAGTCAGGGAAATATTTTGCAAAGTCAGCAAACAATTCGTCTACAAGAACAACACTTGAGTTTTCTTGTGAGATACGATAGAGTTCCTTATTGAATTTTCCAGTCTGGTCTATCCCTTTATTAACAACCATTAATTGAAAGCCTGGATTTTGTTCAAGTGCTTCCTGAATTGCTGTTACTATATGTTTGTCGTTAAAGCTGAATCCAATACAAATAAGCAACACATTATCCTTCCGAAGATTCTGTTGAAACCTTGACATCATTTCAAAAAATGGTTGCTCATAGGAGCTTTCGTACTTGCTATCCTTTGGATAAATCATCAAAGCCTTATCAACCGCCTCCGATTGCTTAATACTCCCATCTTTTAATCTTTCCCAATCTACTGAACCATGAGGTTTATACAAATGAAATACCTTACGAACAAAATTATCCTCTTCTTTTACCCTACTATTGTCTCTTTGAACTATATCATAATCAAAATTTCTTCCGCTGAAAATCCTAGGAAATGAAAAAGAGAAGCCATCAATCGTAGTAAAGTTCCCTTGTTTTCCTGCTTGCTCTATTAGCGTATCGTAGTTAAGTGTAAATACTTTAGTACGAGGAAGAGTTACTTTTCTTTTTGTAATTTTTTCTAGAAATTCTTTATGAGGAGAATTTTTTGGTAGAATTAATTCACAACTGAATTTTATTAATTTTTCAATTGCTGCAATGGTATCTTCAATATTAATATTTTCATCGGAAACATATTCTTTTGCTGAATTTGCGCATGACAAAAGTTTCTCTAAATTTTTGATGTATCCTGTTTCATTCTTATCATCGTAATGAACAAGTTTGCAGAATTTTTCAAGAATATCTTTGGTAAGTAATATCTCAGTGTCATCCCATAGCTGACTTAACAAACGACCTTGCTTGGCGTCAGTTCCAATACCGACAGAAGAACCTGCACCAGTCAGTACAATTAGGTTTTCATATTGAATACTGAGAAATTTTTGATATTTATTACGCATAGTTTGTACAGCATACTCTCTCTTGTTTTGAATATCATCTGATTCAAACTTATGTTCTTTATTGTCAATAAAAACTTTGGATACAACATCTCCATCAATTTCCATTGAAACTCGGCTGTTCCCGTTTATAAAAATATCTTTCATGTCATTATTTTATTGGTGTGTCAGCAAAATTTAGCTCTTTTGGTTTTTTATCATTGGCTTGAACGTCAGCAAAAAACCAAATGTGCTAAATGTGCGCTGGCTGTCTTTTACAATGAACGCCAACTTGTCTATATCTCAATAAACATGTTTCTATTTAAATATTTAGAAATTTTTTCATTCTGATTATTTCAACTTCAAAAATAAACAATAAATTGATTTTCAAGCAAAAAAAATACAGTTTTATTATGCTTAATCCCCTTATTTTTTCAGCTAAAAATTTTTGATTTTCTCTTCAACAGCAATTTATTGATTTCTTCTTCTTATTAGTCCACATTCTCTTAAAACCCATTGAATATTCGTATAATGACCAGTATCTATAGCTAAAAAGTATTAAAAAAAACTATTATTTTCCAATAACCGGCAATTTTGCCACAGCTTCAGTTTTTAACCTATCAATGACTTTTGCATAGATAGTTGTTGTCTGAATGTTCTTGTGTCCAAGAAGTTTTGACACTGTGTAAAGATCAGTTCCGTAGGTCAAGGCAAGAGTTGCAAAAGTATGACGGCTAACATGGAAATGGATGTCTTTTTTTATTTCGGCATCTTTTGCCCATTTTCTAAGCTGCTGGTTTGCCATCTTTGTTTTGGCCGAAGACAATTTATTTTTCACAAATAAAAACGGGAAGATATATTCATTCCCTGTTTCCTGTTCCATGCGGTCATTAAAATTTTTATTTTCTGTTTTTTCAAACTCTTTGAACTCCGCTTTTCTATTTCTAATTATTTCTATTGCCTGTTCCGAAAGAGGTAGATATTCAAACGAACCAGTTTTCTTTTGCCGAAACCTTAACATGCAGTTTATTTTTGTTTTTTCTTCAATGTTATCAATGTCGTCCCATTTAAGGTTTGTCACATCACTCCAACGAAGCCCGGAAAAACAAGAAAATAAAAATGCCTGTTTTACTTGTTTATTTATATCTGTTTTTGCATTTGCCAGTTTGTTCAAATCTTCAATTGTCAGAAATGTCCTTTCAACATCTTTTCTTTTCAGCTTTTTATGCCTCGGCATATTTTTGAACGGGTTTTCATTAATTATCTTTTGACTTACTGCGATGTTCAATGCCGTATTCATACAACTCATATAGGTCATGATTGTATTTACCTCCAAAGATTTTGTCAAAAGATATTTTTGAAAATCAGCAATCCAGTTTTCTGTTATTGTAATAAATGTCAACCTCTGGTTATTGCAATAATCCTTTATGTGGACAAGAAGGCTTTTCCAACTTTTTGATGAATGTCCTTCACTATTTATCTGGTTTTCCAGAAAAATTGTAAAATCGGATTGCTTTCTCCTCTGGTCGTTCAACCCGCTTTCTTTGATGATAAGATCATATTCCCTTTCACTTCTGATTCTTTCTGCAATCTTTCTTTTAACCTGGTTTTCTTTTAAGTCAGTTCTTTTGTTTGACACATATATATTAAGGAACTCATATTTCCTTAAATTTTTGTGTGTGATATCAAGATATAATGACACTCTGCCATCGTTTATCTTCTTTTCTCTTAATTTAACTCCCATATTGCTATTTTTTAATCATTCTCTATTTTCAATTTTGGCAATGTTGCCATTGCATTTGATTTCATATCATCAATTACCTTTGTGTATATCGTTGTTGTCATTATGTTCTGATGACCCAATAGTTTTGAAATTGTATACAGTCCGGCCCCATATGTCAGAGCCAATGTTGCAAAAGTGTGCCTTGATGCATGGAATGTCATATGTTTGTTTATCCCTGCTCTTTTTGCCCATATAGATAAATGCCTGTTGACTGTTTTTAGCACAACATTTTCTGTATGTTTTTCAGCTTTGCTATTTATTTCTGAAAACACATGTTCAGAATTATTATTGCGCTTTTGGTTTAAAATTTCAAGTGCCTGTTTTGAAAGGGGCAGGTATTGTACATTCTCTGTCTTTTCCTGTCTGAACCTGATTGCTTTTTCTTCTTTCCCATTATTGTTTATTGAAATAATGTTGTCCCATCTCAGACAATGAGCATCACTCCAACGAAGACCGGAAAAGCAGCAGAAAATGAAAATCTGTCTGAATTCCTCCGGCATTTTTGGACATTCTGTTTTAGCAAGTTTTTCAATTTCATTTAGCAGCAGGAACACCCTTTGTTTGTCCCTGTTCTTTTTTAACCTTGCTTTTTTTGGAACAAAATCATAAGGATTGTTTTTTAATACTTTTTCTTTGCAAGCATTCTTTAAAAGCGAATTAAGCAATGACAGATAATTTAATGCTGTGTTGTTTGATATTTTTGTAATAAGATATGATTGAAAACCAATTATCCATTTTTCATCTATACTTCCAAAGCTGATCTTACTTTCTTGCCCTGTATAATTTACTATATGCGATTTGATGGACTTCCACCGGATTTGTTTATTGGTTTTATCGTTTATCAAATCATCAAGGGCAATTAAAACATTGTCCTGTCCGGTTTTCTTTTTAAACGAAACAGAATTTTGTACTAAAAGATCGTTTTCTCTTTTGATCTTTATCTTTTCAGCCAGTTTTCTTTTTGCTTTGTCCTCTTTTGCAGATTTCCTACTGTTTGAAAGATGGATGTTCAAAAACTCATATTTTCTTTTTCCCTGATGATAAATATCAAGGTACAAAGACACTGAACCATCGTTCATGATTTTTTCTCTAATTACTACTCCCATAGACTGTTTTATTAGTTAAAATCTAACATTATTAGTAACGAAAGAGTAACAATTTTAGCCGAAAACCGACGATAAATTACAGGCTGCAAAATAAAACGATATTCTGCAACCCTTGTTCTTTAGGGATGTTGATTATTTTTGGTTGGTTTTGGTTTTGGAGGTAGGATTAGACTTTATAATCTTACCTTCTGATAAATTTTATCATTCATTTCCGCCGGAATGTTTTTTTTCGTTCTATTGTGTTCATGGCCGGCGGTTTGTCTATTCTAACCTTTAAACCCCGGCTTGAAAGCCGGGGCTGAATTTAGCCGGCCATACAGGCCTGGGCTGCGGAAGAATAAGCTTTAGCGACTTTAAGGACTTTCGACTTTAAGGACATTATGGACTTTCGACTTTACAGACTTTCGACTTTAAGGACATTATAGACTTTCGACTTTACACACTTTCTCCTTTACAGCCTAATCAATCATCCGAAAACTCCTTAAGCAAATTACGGTAAGCCGAGAATGTATTGGCGCGCGAAACAAATCCCACATATTTGCCATTATCGAGAACCGGAATATTGAAATTTCCTGATGTCTGAAATTTCTGTGCCACATCTTCCATCGAATCATTCAGATCAACATTTTCCGTTGGAACAATCATCAGGTCTCTCACATATGTCGTATTGTACATCTCCGGATTAAACATTATATGTCTGATATGATCAAGTAAAACGATCCCTGATAAATGGCCTTTTTCATCCAAAACCGGAAAGATATTTCTTGAGGAGCGACCGATTATTTTAACTAAATCACCTAATGTGGCATCCGGGTCAACGGTTTTAAAATCCGTTTCAATTAATTTATCAACTTTAAGGAGCTTAAGCATGTTTTTATCGGCATCATGGGTAAGCAATTCGCCTTTTCTTGCAAGCTCCATTGTATAAACAGAGTTTTTTTCAAAAATTTTAATCGTTGCATACGACAATGTTGCAACAATCATAATAGGCATAAACAAGTCGTACCCATGGGTAATTTCAGCGATAAGGAAGATTGCGGTAAGAGGGGCATGAAATACCCCGGCTAATAAACCGGCCATACCAACCAATGCAAAATTACTGATTGGCAACTCAAAACCAAAATAATTCATTCCCACTGCAAATAATAACCCCGCATGCGCACCGGTAAACAAGGATGGCGCAAATATTCCGCCAATTCCTCCAGCACCTAATGTGACCGAAGTGGCGATGACTTTAAAGACAACTATTAAAAAAAGTAAAATGAGAGCAAAGAATATATTGTTTTTATAGTCGGAATAAACTGAACCGTTGAAGAGATGAGTAAAATCGCCATTTAAGCAACTGTTAATTGAGTCGTATCCTTCGCCATATAAAGGGGGGAAAAAATATATGATGACTCCCAGAGCAATTCCCCCTATTAAAAGTTTTTTATACCATTTCTGAATTTTTTCAAATTGTTTATTAATAAACATATACATTCTGGTAAAGTGCAAGGAGGTAAAACCGGCGATAATTCCAAAAAATATATAAAAAGGGATATTGTTTAAAGTGAAAGTATGGGTTATGTTGAATTTGTAAATTACATCCATCCCAAGAAAACCAAAGGAGGTAAGCGCAGCAGTTGATGAGGCAATTAATAAAGGAACCAATAATGACATTTTCAGATCAAGCATGATAACTTCCATGACAAATACAATCGCAGCAATTGGGGCTTTAAAAATTGCAGCAATCGCGCCAGCACACCCACAACCGATAAGTAAAAGAATTTGTCTGTAGTTTAAATGCAGCATCCTGCCAATATTTGACCCAATAGCTGCTCCGGTCGATACTATCGGAGCTTCAAGTCCGACTGATCCTCCAAACCCAACGGTTACAGCACTCCCGCTTATTGATGAGTACATGCTGTGGGGTTTTATCTGACCATTATTTTTTGATATGGCATACAGGACTGCTGGAATTCCTTCTCCTATTTTAATTTTTATGAAGTGTCTTACAAATAACACAACAAAAAGAATACCTACAGTTGGTATGGCAAAATATAACAGGTTTTGATATTCAAATACAAAACTTCTTGTCAGAAGCCATTGTACTCCATGAACAGAATATTTTAATATTATAGCTGCGAAACCAACAACTAATCCGATAACCATTGCAAGTAATATCATGAAGTTGCTGTCGGAGAGGTTTTTCATCCTCCAGATCAGGAATCGCGTCAATAATGAATTTTTTTTCATGCCGCTGCAAATTTAATATTATTGGCCGAGTTAAAAAGAGTGTGCGTGTGTTTGTTGAAAACCATAATTTATTTAAATTCATTACAAATTGATTTTTAGTGAATTAATAAATCATTTGAAAATTTATAACAGAATCGTCCGAATACTGTTTATCCCATTCTGTCACTATTTTAAGGTCATTTATCATTTCTATAAAAAAACAGATAAAATAATGAGTTTTCTATTTATAATTAAGCAACCTTTTGTAACTTTACACAGTCTTAATTTATGTGACTAAATATTAATGCATTAATTATTTTAATATGAAATTATTTTTACTCGGATTTTCTTTATTTGTCTGCGTTGCAGTTTTTTCACAGGAACCAATGAATCCATATGGTTCATTCCCTATTACCTGGGGTGATTCCGATGATGAAGTTATTTATCACATGATTCCCGATCCAAGCGGAGGCAGCGGAGGTATGCAGGGTGTTAAAGGCCCCACAAGTATGAACGGCTATTATATCACCGGTTACAAAACCATTCCTGGTGATATGAAAAACATATATCTGGGTTATGTTTACAGAGATACAGTGCGGGGTGAATTTAACTATGGTAGTTCTAATGACGATGTTGGGTATAGTTTAGCTGACTATTTTGCATTTATGGCAAAGGGAACTGGACTGGCGATTGCCGGATATTCGCATAACGGAACCGATAAAGATGCAATGCTCTTGCCAGTTGAATATAATGGTGCCATTTCATATCCTGCATTTAATTATGACGGTGGTTACGGTGACGATGTTTTTTATCATTCAATCAGGGTTGACAATAACCAGCTTTGCTTTGGTTATACTTCAACACTTGACAATCATAATGATATATTGATTTGCCGTACCCAAAACGACTATTATTCCGGACCACAGCTTATTTCGGGTCCCGCTGTTTTTGGCGGACCAGGTGATGAAATTGCAAAATGTGCACTGGAATTGGTTGAGACTGAATTTTGGGTTGGCGGAAGTACTTCAAGTTTTGGTGCCGGAAATTTGGATGGATATCTTGTTACATTAGACTATGATCTGCTCCCAGCATGGGATACTACTTTTGGTACACCTGCTAATGAAGAATTCAATGCCATGGCCAGCGAATCATTTAATGGAACCATCGTTATGGCTGGATATTCTGACTTTAACGGCAACAAAGACTTTTATATTGCAGGGTATTCTCCATATAACTTAACTCATTGGACAAAAATAATCGGTGGAACAGGTGATGAAGAAGCTTTTTCTGTACAATATATCGGCGAGGAAGGAAATGGCTATTTCCTAATTACTGGTTATACAACAAGTTACGGTGCTGATGGAAATATTTTTGCAGTTAAAGTTAACAGTTTCGGTGAAATATTGTGGCAGGGCTACATGGATGAACCGGGAAACCAAATTTCATATTCAACAATCGTTGATGGTTGTGATGTGATTTATGGTGGAGAAAACACTCTTTCCGGAATGTCAAAAGACTTTTACCTTGCTGCTGGTCCAGGTGTTGATCTCATGCCACGTGTTACCGATATTTCCTGTTTTGGCAATACTGATGGCGGAGTACGCGTTTTCCTCTATGGATCAAGCTATTCGACCAGTATTAACTATTTTGATTATTTGTATAATAACATAGCAAGCGGAATGGATTCAATAAATGGTCTTTCAGCTGGATGGTACCATGTTGAAGCATTTGATATGTATTTTGGAGGTAATCCGTGTACATTCACTGACTCCTTTGAAATCATTGAACCTTCTTTGCTTGAGGCATATATGAGCAGCACTGATGTTACCTGCACCGGAACTGCCGATGGAACAGCAACTGCTACAGTAACCGGCGGGGTTGAACCATATTCTTATTATTGGTCCGAAGGTCAGGAAACCCCCGTGGCTACAGGATTATCCGAAGATATCACTTATTACGTGGATATTTATGACGCCCACGGTTGCTATACTTACCTCGATGTGACTTTGGCGAAACTTGGACTTGCTTCAATCTATGGCTTAATAAACACTACCGTTATTGGTGATATTCCTGACGGATTGGCCGAAGCCGAATTGTTTAAAGTAATTGAACTTGGAAATGCTGAACTTGTCACTTCGGTTCCGGTTTACTCTATGTCTTTTTCTTTTACTGACATCGAACCGGGAAACTATGTGATAAAAATTGCTGTAGATCCGTCTCTTCAACCTCAATTATTGCCTACTTATTATCAAAGTGCAAATAACTGGGAGGAAGGAATCATGCTGGCAATGGACTGTGATGTTGTGGTTGATGATGCTGTGGTTACCATCAACGAATCTGATGTGGTATTTGATGGAAACGGCAGTTTATCAGGAACCGTTATGCTATACACTTATACAAAAGATGCAAAAGATGTTGGTGAACCTGTTCCCGGTGCTGAAATTTATCTTGAACAGGAACCTGAAGGAGAACCCATCGCTGTAACCGAAACTGATGAAGAAGGTAATTATTTGCTGGGCGGCCTTCCACTGGGTCCTGAATACAGTCTGTCCGTTGATATTCCCGGATTCCCGTTGATACAAACTTATTCCTTTATTCCGGTTAACAGTACCGATTCAGTTTATGAAAACCTGAATTTCTGGGTGGATACTGCAAATGGAAATGAAGGTATCTATACCGAAGACCCTCTAAGCTCAAAACCCTATGAATTACCTGGAGCAACAATAAATGCCTACCCGAATCCCTCTGCGGATGTGCTGACTATTGATATCACTCTGGCCGTCGCCAGCAACGTAATAATTACCATTAATGATCAGAATGGCAGATTAATCGGTACTTTGAAAAAGGAAGTAATGACCGAGGGAAAATACTCACTGAATTTTGGCCCGGAAAACTTCTCCGGTAAAGGAATTTACTTTATTTCCTGCCGTATAAATAATAACGTATTAATAAAAAAGATTATCAGAATCTGATGAATATTTAAATAAATACCTATAACTATGAAAAAGCTAATTTTAAGCATATCAATGCTTTGCATCTTTTTTGCTTCTTTTGCACAGCATCCGATAGAACAAATGCCTCCATGGCCATTTACTTTTGATACAAGTAATGAAGAAACCATTAAAGCAGCCTACGGAGATACTTATACAGCCGAATTTTTTATGGCTGGTTCAACAAACATTTCCGGAAACAGCGATTTTTACCTCATTAAAGCTATGGGCCCCGGAATTGTATGGCAACAAACTTATGGCACAGCCATGAATGAGTATGCAAACACAATGTGCTATTATCCCGGAATGGGTGGATTGTATGTTCTTGGAGGAACAGCTTTTAACGGAACAAATTATGATGCCATGGCTCTTAATGCCAATCTGGCTGGCGCCTTATTCGGATCATCCTGGATTTTTGACTACGCCGGTGGTAAAGATGAAATAAATGATCTGACAAATCGCTCAAGTTTCATTGCTGCTTCGGGATATGTTACTACTGCCGGAGGAGATAAAAATTTTCTTGTTTCTGTTCTGCAAGAGAGCAGCTCTGCATTTTATTCCTATAACGACTTTGTTTTTGGTGGTGCTGGAGATGATGTATTAAATGCCGGAGCTGAAGCAACCAGTGCTTTTTTCGTTACAGGATATACTACCACAGCCAGTGCCGGTGGAAAAGATGTGTATTTTGCAAATGTCGACCCGATGAACAGCATAGTTCTGTTTGATACTACCTATGGTGGTGCTCTTGATGACGAAATGCATGATATCTGGTATAACCCCAGCAGCAGTTCCCTGGTTTGTGCTGGCTATACTGAAAGCACCGGAGCAGGTGGAAAAGATTTGCTGGTAATGAATGTTGATATGTCTGGAGCAATAATCTGGCAAAAAATTATTGGTGGCGCCGGCGATGAAGAAGGATTTGCCATTAGTGGAATCGGTGATTTTAGTATGGGTTATGGTTTCTATACAATCACCGGTTATACAACAAGCTATGGTTCAGACACAAACATGTATGTTGTGAAATTGGATATGGCTGGAAATATATTATATGAAGGATTTTACGATCAACCTCTGACACAAATAGCTTATGATTTTGTTCCTAAAGATAATTTCTGTCAGATTCCCGTGGTTGGAAAAACCACAGGCGTTGGCTTGTCTGATGCTGTTTTGGCTATTGCTTCACCCAGAATTGAAATTATCACTACTTCCTTGGACGTTAGCTGTTTTGGTTTTAATGATGGAACTGCCACAACTCAAATAGTAGGTTCCACTTATAAAACTCAATACAACTGGAATAATTCGACTGGATCCGTTATTGCCACCAATCAACCTACAGTTTCTGGTTTAATTGCAGGCCTATATTTTGTTACTATTAACGATATGTCACTTTCTTGTCCTTTTTCTGATACAGTTATTATTCTTGAACCCGACGAACTCACTTCCGTTGTAACAACTCACGATGTGACCTGCACCGGATCCTCAAATGGTATAGGCATTATAACACCTGATGGCGGAGTGCCTCCATATACTTATGGCTGGGACGATGGCGGAACAGATTCTATCAACTACTCACTTACCGAATCAGTGATGTATAATGTATCTGTTACTGATGTAAATGGCTGTACCACTTCACAGGAAATGATGGTGGGAAAACAAGCACTGGCAACACTTTCAGGATTGGTGCTGCCTACTACAGGCGGATATGTGGCAGATGGACTGCTGCAAGCAGAAATTTTAAAGATTAATGGATTGGGTGATGCTGAATCGCTGGTTACTGTTCCCATATACTCTATGGGATATGATTTTATTGATCTGGAACCTGCTAATTATCTGTTAAGAATCCTAATAGATCCTTCGATGGTGCCAGAATTACTTCCAACCTATTACGGCAATCAGTATAACTGGGAATTGGCTACCATTATTGAAGCCGGATGCGACAGCGCTTTCACATCCATTAATGTTCAGCTCCTCGAATCATCTGTAACTTTTGATGGATTGGGAACTTTCTCAGGAACAGTGGTTATGGTTATTGATCCTGCCGCCAAAGATGTGGGCGAACCTGTACCTGGTGCCGAAATTTATCTTGAACAGGAACCCGAAGGAGAACCTATTGCGGTGACTGAAACCGATGGGGATGGAAATTATGAAATTGACAGCATTCCTGATGGCTCTTTCTCTTTATCAGTTGATATCCCGGGATTCCCCTTGATCCAGACTTATTCTGATATCAATGTTTCCGGAGCTGATACATCCTATACAACATTGAATTTTTACGTAGATACCACTTCAGGTGAAACAGGAATTTATATTGAAGATCCGTATATCTCAGTACCTACTGTGGATGGAAACTTTTTCTCGGTGAAAACATATCCTAACCCATTCAATGAAATTATTAATGTGGACTATATTCTTGAGAAAAACTCTGATGTAAAAATTGAAATTGTTGATAATCAGGGCAAGGTAGTAATAATCAAGGTTAACCAAAATGAAGCCAAAGGAGCGCATCAGGTTGCAATAAATAATATAACAGAGCCCGGAATTTATTACCTGAAATTGCAAGTAAATCAATCGGTATATCTGAAAAAAATAATTAAACAGTAAAAAAAATAAAAACCTCTGATATTCAGAGGTTTTTATTTTTATATAGGGGATATTATCTAGGGTATACAATTGAATTTTCAATTTTTAGTAAAAATATATCTGCAATAATATCAGCATATTATAAAATATCGTATTTTTATACAAAATTATGACCATATGAAAACAATCCTGTTAAGCTTATTTTTAGCGATAACGCTGAGTTTTACGGCGAAATCGCAGGTCACACTGACCACAGCCGAAGATTTTACGGTAAACGATGTCTATGGCAATGAAGTCCATCTTTTTGAACTCCTTGATGCGGGTAAGTATGTTGTCCTGGAGTTTTGGGCTACGTGGTGAGGCACATGTGCCTCGGTCGCACCGACCGTAAATGAAGCATATATTTATTACGGATGTAATAATCATGATGTAATTTTTATTGGAGTTAATGTTGAATCCGCCGACGATGATGCAGCTTGCATTGCATGGGATGAGGAACATGGAGTGGAATATTGGACCATCAGTGGTGCCTCAGGTGGCGATGCTATTGGGGCAACTTATGGCGCCTCTGCACTTCCTACCACCTGTCTTATTGCCCCTGACCACAATATTGTCGAGCAGGATATTTGGCCAATTAGTACTGTAGGTGATATAACTTCGATCCTTAATGGCTATGGTCTTGCTGAAACTCCTTGCACAGATCCCCTGATTGCAGATTTCTCCGGAGCTCCTCTGGTAATACCCGTTGGAAGTACAGTCGATTTCACTGATTTATCAACTGGTGGCGCTACCTCCTGGAACTGGGATTTTCCCGGTGGATCTCCTGCAACATCAACCTTGCAAAATCCAACAATCACTTATAATACCGCCGGTACTTATGATGTAACTCTCGAAGTTTCGAACGCTTCGCTTACCGATACCGAAACAAAAACAGCTTATATTGAGGTTCAACCTCCAATTGGCCCACCACCCGTTGCCGATTTTGTTGGTACCCCAACTTTAATTCCGGTTGGCAGTTCGGTTGATTTTACAGATCTTTCAACCAACTCTCCAACTATTTGGAAATGGACATTTGAAGGAGCTGATGTTACTACCTCAAACCTTCAGAACCCCTCAGACATTGTATACAGTACTGCAGGATTATATGAAGTGAAACTTAAAGTAACCAATACCGGAGGATCTGATTCTCTCACAAAAGTTGATTATATTGAAGTTTATCCCGATACTTCTTCAATTGCACCCAAAGTTCATTTTACAGGCGCACCAAGACTTATTACTGCCGGTGAAACTGTTGATTTTACAGATGAATCTGATTTTTTCCCTGTTTCATGGTCATGGAATTTTGAAGGCGGAACACCAACCACATCAAATGACCAGAATCCCACCGGAATATCTTATTCAACTCCTGGTTTATACAATGTTACCCTTACTGCCTCAAATGGCTCTGGTTCTGGTTCATTAACGAAGGTTGACTATATCGTTGTTTCCGATTACCCTATGGATCAGCTTTGTGATACCATTACAAATATGTTGCCTGGGGAAAATATGACTTTCCAGCAGCTGTCTTCAACATGGGGATATTTGCCCGGACATAATGGAAAACTTGTTACTGCCTATGCCGAAAGATTTGAAGACTGGACAGTTTCAGAGATTAGCTCATTTATTTTCCCGGTTGCAAAATCATACTCCGCAGGCGGTAAAGTAAAATTTATTATATGGAATGGCGATCTGGAACCCGATTCAATGCTGGGTTCTAAACAGGTAAACGTCAGTACCCTGACTTCCGGCCTGTTTAATGTGGTTCATTTTGACTCCAATATCGAAGTGGATGGAATCTTTTTCGCAGGCTTCGAGATTTCATATGCTGCAGGTGATACATTTGCAATTTATATGGCTCCGGATCGCGGCCCATCAGGCGATAATACTCTTTATTGCAGAAAAAGCGGAACCTGGTACACAGCAACAGATCTGTTTAATATTCATACCTCCTCCGGGCTAACCCCTGTTGGATGTTTGGTTGGTATTCAAACCTTTGAATTTGAAAACAGTAATGTGATTATATTCCCCAACCCGTCTGATGGTCAGTTTAACATCGATTTAAGCTCGGTTGACCTGAATAATTTCAGCTTGCAGGTTTATGATATAAGCGGCCGAATGGTGACAGATAAATATAATGTGCGCACCGAGGGACTTTATACTGTTGATCTGGGAGGGTCAAATGAAGGAGTTTACATTCTGAAAATGCGAATAAACAATATTCCTGTGACCCGAATGGTGTCACTGGTAAAATAAATATAAAAACCCGGGTAACCGGGTTTTTTATTTTGACATGATTCGTATTGTTTCTTCCTTATCTTTTTTCAACTGAGTGATTAAAGCATCAATGCCGTCGAACTTTTTTTCATCACGGAGCTTAGTCACAAACCACAACTCTATTGCATTATCGTATATCTCACGATCGAAGTCTATAATGTGTACTTCGATGGTTTCCCGGTTGTTTTCTCCGAAGGTGGGTCTGAATCCTATGTTCATCATTCCTGCAAATTCTTCATTTCCTACCCTTACTTTGACGCAGTATACTCCGGGAGGCGGAATGAGTTTGTGGTCGTCATCCGGACTAACATTGGCTGTAGGGAATCCTATTTTCCTGCCCAATTTCATTCCGGATACCACCACGCCCCGCATATAGTAATTGTACCCAAGATATTTATTGGCTAAATCAATTTCCCCCGCTTCAAGCATATGCCTGATTTTTGTTGAGCTGATGTTAATTCCGTCAATCGTAAGCGCATCAACTTGTTCGACAGAAAATCCAAATTCATGTGAGCTTTCTTTCAGACTGTCGAAGCTGCCTTCCCTGTTCTTGCCAAACTGGTGATCATATCCAAATACCAGGTGTTTTACGCCAATTTTTTCCACGAGAATTTTCTGAATAAAATCTCTGGAACTGAGTGAGGCAAAATCTTCTGTAAAAGGATAGATAATCAGGTTGTCGATTCCGGATCTTTCAAACAATGTTTTTTTTTCTTCGAGGGTATTCAGGAGTTTGAGATTTCCGGATGAATTCTGAAGTACATATCGTGGGTGTGGCCAGAAAGTAAAAACCACCGACTCGCCTCCCATTAATGCCGCTTTTTCTTTCATGTGTGACAAAACAGAAAAATGCCCTCGGTGTATCCCGTCAAAAGTGCCGGTTGTCAATACCGGATTGCTAAGCTGTAAACCTGATATGTCGGTATAAATTTTCAATTTCTTCATTTAAGCCAACAAAAATAGTAAAGACAAGGGGTTTTAACACTTAAATCCTAAATAATTTTATTTTACCGGGATTTTCAATTATTGCTCAATTGTCGGAAACATCAATAATATGACATCATACCTCATACATCAATTAAAACAACCCTTCTCCTTCGCCAGCATTCTCATATTCCGCATCTATAAGCAGATTAGGTTTTTTATAGGCCTCAACGGCAAGAACATCGCATCGTTCATTTTCGGTAATATTGGCATGACCTTTTATCCAAATAAACTGGATATGATGTTTTGGATATATTTTCAAGAAGCGTTTCCATAAATCAGGATTTTTCTTCTTTTTGAAATCCTTTCTTTCCCAATCAAAAACCCAGCGGTTGTTAACGGAATCGACCACATATTTTGAGTCCGTATAAATTTTAACTTTACTTCCCTGAACTTTTAATGTTTCAAGGGCGACAATAACAGCCAGAAGTTCCATTCGGTTGTTGGTAGTGAGGCGGAACCCTTCCGACATTTCTTTTCTGTGCTTGCCTGACATTAGCACAACTCCATAGCCACCCGGACCAGGATTGCCGCTGGCTGCGCCATCTGTATAAATTATTATTTCGGGTTTATTGTGCAAAGGAGATTCCGGTATTAGTTGTAAAAAGTTTGATGGCAATGGCCAACAAAATGATCCCGAATATTTTTTTGAGTATCAGAATTCCTCCCTCTCCAAGTATTTTCTCGAATCTTGAGGTGGCACGGAGCACAAAATAAACAAAAACCATATTCAGTGTCAGTGCCACAATTATATTTATCATGGCATATTCGGCTCTGAGCGAAAGCAGTGAGGTAATGGAGCCGGCACCGGCAATCAATGGGAATGCAATTGGAACAATTGAGGCAGTGCCTTTAGCCTCCTGTTTGAAGAGATCCACTCCCAGAACCATCTCCATGGCAACCAGAAAAACCACAATTGAACCGGCGATGGCAAAGGAATATATATCCACACCAAAAAGTCCGAGTAGCTGCTCCCCAATTAGCAGAAAAGCCAGTAGAATTCCAAATGCAACAAGCGATGCTTTTCCTGCTTTTATATCACCGGTTTTTGCTTTGATGCTAAGGATAACGGGAATGGAGCCGGTGATGTCGATAATGGCAAACAAAACCATAAAAGCACTTATAATTTCTACAAAATCGAGAAGCTTAATAAATATCATGGTCTAATTTTTTAACAAAAGTAAGATATTTAACTTAGATTAAAAATATGTAGTTTCTGTAATAAGGATAAAAAAAATACCCCGGGGATTTCCGGGGTAGCAATACGTATTTGAAAATTATATTTTATTTTCATCCAGCTTTTTACCCCAGTTTTTGAAAGTCCTTTTCTTCCAGGTTCCTTTATGGTAAAGATAACTGATAATAAGTGGCAGAACGCTGGTAGCCTCGGCATAAACCATTTGTTCGAAGGTGGTATCAACTTTTCCCCATGAACTGGCTTCTTTCAGAGTTGAAGATGAACAGGCACCATCTCTGACATCAGCAACGGTAATCTGAATGGCATATTTATGCATGGGAACATCTTTACCCAGCATTTCAGCGCAAATAACTGTGTCCTGAGTGAAGTTTTTAGGAACTCCGCCGCCAATCATGAATAAACCTGTGGTATTTGCGGCCATTTTTATTTTTGTGAGTTCATAAAAATCTTTAATAGCATCCAGAACCATGTGTTTTTTGGGGTTTTCCACCTGATGCTTCACAAGTCCGAATCCTGCACTGCTGTCAACAAATGCCGGGCAGAAAATAGGAACATTATTCTCGTAGCAAACCTGAACCAAAGAATCTTTTTTCTTTGAATGTTTTACAAGGTATTTACCCATTTCGCGTATAAATTCGCGCGATGAATAAGCTTTTGGTTCAAGCGAATCGGCAATTTTTTTTATGGTAAGATCGCAGTTTTGCAGTTCCTCTTCATCAATATAGGTATCATAAATCCTGTCGATATACAGCTCTCTAAGTTTTCCGTCATCAATTGCCTGAGAACCGATATAATGTTTGAAACCAAGTGCCTCAAAAAAGTCCATGTCAACTATTGAAGCGCCGGTGGCAACTATAACGTCAATCATTTTATTTTTAACCATTTCAACGTAAACCTGCATGCATCCTCCTGCACTGGTGCTTCCTGCGAGGGTAAGAATGTTGGTGCATTTGTCCTCTTTCAGCATTCTTTCATAAATGTCGGCAGCAGTGGCAGTATCTCGGGATGTAAATGACATCCTGCGCATGGAATTAATAATCGGAGTTGAGTCGAAGGATTTAATATCAATGTGTTTAACTGTTTGTTTTAGAACGTCTTTTTTCTTCATCTTATGTGTTTTATAAGGTTTGTAAAGGAAATATTAAAATGATTGAATTTTTTTAAATTTATAGGAAAGCATTTTATAAACCAGTTTGGCTGCAAGAAAATCTGAGGATTTTTCATTTTTATTTGGACAAAGTTCCACCACATCAAATCCCACCACATTGGTCTTTTCATTAACCATCCTCAATAAATCAAGAACCTGATACCATTTCAGCCCGCCCGGCTCAGGTGTCCCGGTAGAAGGGAGAATTGAAGGATCAAATCCATCCAGATCAATGGTTACATATACATAATCGGTAAGTTTATTAACGACCTGAGTCATCCAGAAATTATCTGCCTCAACAATATCCTGGGCAAAAAATACATTGTCGACATTCAAATTGTCCTTTTCTGCCACATCCATACTGCGGATACCAACTTGTACAAAAGGAATTCCAAGATCTTTTACCCTGGCCATAACACAGGCATGGTTAAAAGTACTTCCCTCATATTCATTTCTTAAATCGGTATGAGCGTCGATCTGCAAAACAGAAAGATTTTCAACATGCTCATTGAATGCCAAAATTGATCCGATGCTCACCGAATGCTCTCCGCCAAGGGTAACAACTATTTTATGATTTTTCAGATGTTCGAGGGTTTCGTCAAAAACTGCGTTTACCATGTCATCCGGACTGGATTTTTCAGTGATGGGTTTTGCTGTAAAAATGCCCTCCTGATATACTTCCATGTCGGTTTCAATATCATAAAGCTCCATGTTTGCTGAGGCTTCAAGAATGGCCTGCGGACCTTTGTCGGCGCCTTTTACCCATGTGGATGTGCCATCGTAAGGCACAGGAACAATCACGATTTTTGCCTTTTCGTAATCAGTAAATTCCTTTGGTATATCTCCAAAATTCATAAAATATATTTTAAAAATTTATGCAAAAATAGCTTAACAAATTGAATTGAAAATAGAAATTGTCAAAAAAATTTGTTCTTTTTTAAATCTTTTACCACTCATAACCAAGGGTTTTGAGCATGGATTTATAGCTTTGTTCTTTGGCAAACAATTTGGTGGAAATTTCACCTTCTTCGTCGACATCAATGATTACGTGTTTGGGAGCAGGAATAAGACAATGCTGAATGCCCCCGTAACCACCAATGGATTCCTGATAGGCACCTGTATGAAACAATCCGATAAATTGTGTTTCTTCGGTATTGTAAACAGGCAGATATACAGCATTGGAATGAGCTTCGGTATTGTAATAGTCCTGACTGTCGCAGGTAAGTCCACCAAGAAAAACCCGATGATACTCGCTATCCCATCTGTTAATAGCAAGCAGAATAAACCTTTGTTTGATGGCCCAGGTGTCGGGCAGGGTTGTCATGAATGAACTGTCAATCATGTTCCAGATTTCCCGGTCGTTCTGTTTCTTTTGGTCAAGTATTGAATAAAGGACAGCACTGCTTTCGCCAACAGTGTACGAACCAAACTCGGTGAATATGTTTGGCTCAGGTACTCCGTTCTGTTTGCATGTCTCTTTTATCTGAGATATAATCTCTTCTGTCATGTATTCGTAATCATAGTCGAATGCGAGAGAGTTTTTTATTGGGAATCCCCCGCCGATATTAAGAAACTCAAGCTCAGGGCAAATTTTCTTCAGTTCACAATAAACATTCACACATTTTGATAGTTCACTCCAATAATAGGCATTATCATGGATTCCGGTGTTGATGAAGAAATGCAACATTTTAAGATGCATGTTTTTCCTGGGTTTGATGTTATCAAGGTAAAATGGAAGTATGTCATTGTACCTGATGCCCAGTCGGGATGTATAAAAATCAAATTTAGGTTCCTCTTCTGCAGCAATTCTGATCCCTAAGTTGAAGTCAGTTTTAATATTCTCGGCATAACTTTCAAACTCTTCTTTGTTGTCAAGGACTGGTATGGTATTGTGAAAGCCGTTGTTTATGAGCCAGGCAACGTTTTCAAGATACTGTGGGCGTTTGAATCCATTGCATATAATGTATTTGTCTTTTGAAAATTTACCAGCTTCATTTAATGTTTCAATGATATGAACATCAAAAGCAGAAGATGTTTCAAGGTGTACGTCGTTTTTCAATACTTCATCTAAAATAAATGAAAAATGGGAACTCTTTGTGCAATAACTGTAATAATAATCACCCTGGTAATCGGCTTTGGCCATAGCCACATTAAAAAGTCTCTTTGCCTTTTGAATCTGCTTGGATATTTTTGGTAAATAGGTAATCTTTAATGGAGTTCCATATTGCTTAATTGTATCCATCAAGTTTATTCCGTTAAAGTGCAATTCATTTTCAATTACCTTAAATTCTTCCTGCGGAAAATCAAAGGTTTGTTCAATTAAATCTATGTATTTGACTTTCATTATACTAAATAAATAATTTTTAAATGGAATGCAAATATAAACGAAAAGAATTAAAATTTAATTATAAATAAGCATGTAAATAGCCTGGATTGAGAAAAAAAACAAGGAGTAAGTAAGTTGGATTGGCATTATTAAATTGGATACTAAGTTGAAAAAATTTGTAATATCAAGTAAATCAGAAATATAACAAATTGCTGTAATGTTGTTGTGTGCTAATTACTGATAAAAAATGAATATCCGGAATTGTCAAATAAATATTTATAACAAGATCCGGAACGTTCGGATGTGTTTTATAATATGTTTATGACAGAGGGGGATAAGGATACTTTGAATGATTCGAATGTGTAGAGATGAATAATTTATGTATATCAGGGGCTAATGGGTCTGATTATTATTGACTTTTGGGATACGCAGTTTGGTTAATAAATGTTGTTCTGTGGTAATTGAACAGAGAGAAAACCATTTAAGATGAAGGTCAATAATGGAGCAAAACAATGAAAAGAACAAGTCGCAGTATTATCTGATGCAGATGATCTTTTCGTTAAGATTAACGCCGGGAGCTGTAATTGAATAGAAATAAATACCGGGTTCAAAAGCCTCTGTGCTTATAGTAATTGAATTAAAATCTGAATTTTTATATTTATTACTGTAAACAGTTTTTCCGTAAATATCGGTAATGATCAGGTTAATATCCTGACCTGATTTAATACCTGGTAAGTTGAATTCGAGATTCAATAAATCAGAAAATGGAACAGGCCATGATTTTGAATTGGAAATTTCTTTTTGTTCTACTGTGGTAGTTTCGTCCCACTCAATTATAAATTGATAGAAATCTGCATTTTCGTTAAAATTTGGTCTTCTGAAGCTTTCAGTAAATATTACCAGATATTTTCCGTTTGCCATTTTTGTGGCAGTAGGATAGCCATAAAAACGGTACGAATTAATGACAGGACGGTCGATTTTGCCAACCAGATTGTAATTGAGGGGCTGATTAAATATTTCATCCGGTTTGTTTTTGTAAATCCAGACTTTTGAATCAAAATTACTCAATTCAAAATAGTAAGCTCCTCTGCGATCAGTAGCTATGGAAAACAATTCATTTTTCTCGGGATCAAAAAAGTTAAGGGGAGAGACGCAATAAAATGTATCAGCAATATTTGTGAGTCGTGGATCTGTCCATGTTTCTCCGTAATCTTCCGAAACAAACTGCATAAAATTTTTGGGTTCCTCAGAAATATCCCTGATCAAACCAATAATCTTTCCATCTCCGACATAAGCAAGCGAAACTTCACCTATTGGAAATTCCTGGTTTTCTCGGTAATCCCATATGTGGGCAATACTGTCCCAGTTCGAGCCATCTTCGCTGAATCTGAGTTCAATATAAAACCTTTGCATGAAAATATTCATATAACCTTTTCCCGGAACGTAATTCAATGTATGGGTACCACAACTTATACCTTCAGTATTGATCACTTCTCTTGTGCTCCATGTTTCTCCTCCATCATCAGAATAAATAAAATTCATGTCAACATGCGTGGCAAAGTTGGCATCAAATCTCCTGAAAAACAGCACTATTCTATCGCTTTCGAGTCTGCCACCATGAACATTGCGGTCATCATATTCGTCGTCATATACGAGAATGTTTTCGCTCCAGGTTGCCCCGTTATCATCGGAATACCTTTTTACTATTTTTCCGCCATTGCCAATGTGATTGCTGAAAATTCCCTCTTCAAGTCTGAAAAAATGTATTATCCTCCCTGAAGATAATGTAACAAGAAATCCCTCAGCGGTATGGTCGTCTGTTAAAAGTGACGGGGTAACTTCACCAATAATGACTTCATTCTGTGACTTCATCTGCCGGGGCAATAAAAACAACAGTAAAAAACTTATTATTGATAGTATTATCTTGTAATCAGTCATAATTTTTGCCTTCAATATTATACAGACGCAAAAAATTCAAAAAAAGTCGCATCGTTTAACCAATTATAGTTAATTAATTTTCAAATAATTAAATTAAAATCACGACTTTTTACGTGTATTTACCTTCAATGTTACGTATTTATGCTAAAAAACACTAATGTGCTGATAAGTATTAATGAAATTCTAATTTATTGATTGACCTTTTGTGTTGTCCATTTTAGTATTGTTTCAATTTCGTTACAGGTGCCCGGATTGATATTTCCCACATAATTGCCGTTTTCATCTATCAGAAATTTATGGAAATTCCATTGTACCATAACATCTTCAATCCCATTCTCTTTTTTGGATGTGAGCCATTTATATAACTCATGTGTCTGGTTTTTCTCAGATTTTTCAGGAGTTGGAGGGTAGGAGAGGTAGGTATAATCGCAAACTGATACTTTCTCCATCACAGGAAATGTTACCCCGTAATTCTTTGAACAAAATTCTTTTATTTCTTCACTTGTCCCGGGCTCCTGCTTTAAAAAATTATTCGCCGGAAAGGCAATAATGGCAAACTTTGAAGTGTCCATCCCATCATACATTTTTTGTAAACATTCAAGCTGGGGAGTCAACCCACATTTTGAGGCAATGTTTACTACAAGCACCTTTTTCCCCTTAAAACTGCTTAATTTCACTTCTTTTCCATCAATTGATTTGATTTTAAAATCATGAAAGTTAACAGACTGTGCATTACTAATTAAATATGAACCAATAATTGCAAGGACTATAAGTGATTTTTTCATTGTTGTAGTTTATTTTAATTTTTACTCGTTTTACTTTGCTAATACAGCAACTAATTATAATTTATTGGTTAAATAAACCATGTGTAAAAAAAAACAATTAAACCTCTTTTTTGTTCAAAATTTATGTCGTATGTTTGCGACATAAAACATTTAATAATGACATATTCCAAAAAAGATAATTTTGACCAGAATTCCCAAAAAATTGCCATGATATGCAAAGCGCTTTCGCATCCTGCAAGAATTGCAATTCTTAAATACCTTGCCGAGCAAAAAACATGCGTCAGCGGGGATATCACTTCTGAAATTCCACTTAGCCGTACTACCGTTTCACAACATCTGCAGGAACTTAAAAACTGCGGCATTATTCATGGGGAAATTTCAGGAACAAAGGTGAATTATTGCCTTTGTAATGAACATGTGAAAGAGGTCAAATCTCTTCTTGACAATTTTATTAAAATTATTGATATCGGACCAACAAACTGTAAATTATGAAGGTACTTGTTTTATGCACGGCAAACTCTTGCCGCAGTCAGATAGCTCATGGTTTCCTTCAGTCTTTTGATACAAACCTGAAAGTTTATTCTGCCGGAACAAAAGCATCGGGAAAAGTGAATGAAAAAGCCATTCTGGTCATGAAGGAGGCAGGGGTTGATATTTCCGGACATACTTCCGACTCTGTTGAAAAATACATGAACGAAGAATGGGATTTTGTAATAACGGTATGCGGCGGTGCTAATGAAAACTGCCCGGTTTTTACCGGAAAAGTAAAAAACCGTTTACATATCGGATTTGATGACCCATCTGAATTTAAAGGATCTGATGAGGATATCCTTAATGAATTCAGAAGAATCAGGGATGAAATAAAAGAACGTTTTTACACATTATATAATACTTCATTAAAAAAATAACCATGGAAAAAAAAGATATCAAAGAGGTTGTTAAAGAAAAATATGGCCAAATCGCCGGACAATCCAAAACCGATAATGAACAATCATGCTGCGGTGCCACCGGCTGTTGCGGTGAGGTTGATTATACCATCTTTAGTGAAAATTATTCTAAACTTGATGGTTATAATCCTGATGCTGACCTTGGATTGGGTTGCGGAATACCCACAGAGTTTGCAGGAATAAAAGATGGTCATTTTGTTCTCGACCTGGGTTCGGGCGCAGGTAATGATTGCTTTGTTGCAAGATATTATACCGGTGAAAGCGGTCATGTAACCGGACTGGATTTTACCGATGAAATGCTTGTTAAAGCCAATGCCAACAGGGATAAACTTGGAGTGAAAAACATCGATTTTGTCAAGGGGGACATTGAAAATATGCCATTGCCAGATAATAAATTTGATGTCATTATTTCAAATTGTGTGCTCAATCTGGTTCCCGATAAAAACAAGGCCTTTTCTGAAATGTTCAGAGTGCTCAAACCCGGCGGGCATTTTTGTGTTTCGGATGTGGTCATTAAAGGCGATTTGCCCGAAAAAATCAAACAGGATTCTGAAATGTATGCGGGATGTGTGGCCGGAGCCATTGACATTGAAAAATACCTATATATAATAAATGCCTCCGGTTTCAAGGAAACCGAAATTAAAAAGGAAAAGGAAATTACCATCCCCAATTCAGTGCTGCTCAATTACCTGACTCTGGATGAACTTCGCCAGTTTAAAAAGGATAAGACCGGCATCTACAGCGTCACCGTGGTGGGATATAAAAAGTAATCTGCTAATTAACAAATCTACTAATCAACTAATTTGCTAATCAACTAATCATCAAATCACCATGCCCTCAAAACCAAAACTAAAATTTCTCGACCGCTTCCTGACCTTATGGATATTCCTGGCCATGGCGGTTGGCGTTTTATCAGGATACTTATTTCCTGAGATTGCAAAATTCTGGGATTCACTTAAACCCTCAGAAAACAGTACTACGAACATTCCCATTGCCATCGGACTCATTCTGATGATGTACCCGCCCCTGGCAAAGGTGAAGTATGAAGAACTGGGTGATGTTTTTAAAAATTACAAAGTTCTTACCCTTTCTCTTATTCAGAACTGGATCATTGGTCCGGTACTCATGTTTTTCCTGGCCATCGCTTTCTTCAAGATGTTTCCAGGTGAAAATAATGCCAATTTGCCCTATATGTATGGTATTATCATGATTGGCCTTGCCCGCTGCATTGCCATGGTGATCGTTTGGAACGATTTGGCAAAGGGAGATACTCAGTATGCAGCCGGACTGGTTGCTTTCAACAGTATTTTTCAGGTGTTGTTTTTCTCGGTGTATGCTTATGTGTTTATTGCTATACTGCCTGGCTGGTTTGGGATACCAACCAACATGGCAGTTGAGAAAATCACCATTATGCAAATTGCGGAAAGCGTTTTTATTTATTTGGGAATACCATTTATTGCAGGATTTTTAACCCGTTTCATCTTATTCAGGGCAAAAAGCAAGGAATGGTACCACACTAAATTTATCCCGAAAATCAGTCCGCTTACCCTCATAGCGCTTCTTTTTACAATTGTGGTTATGTTCTCCCTCAAAGGCGAGTACATTGTGAAAATTCCGCTTGATGTGGTCATTATTGCCATCCCGTTGCTCATTTATTTTATCATCATGTTTGTGCTGTCGTTTTTCATGAGCAAAAAAGTGGGAGCAACTTATGGACAGTCGGTAACCTTATCGTTTACAGCAGCCAGCAACAATTTTGAACTTGCCATTGCCGTAGCCATTTCAATTTTCGGGATGCACACCGGCGAAGCATTTGCTGCTGTTATTGGGCCGCTCGTTGAGGTTCCGGTGATGATTGCCTTGGTCAATCTGGCGTTTTGGTTTAAAGGAAAGTACTTTCCTAGGGAGTAATAGGCAATAAGTTCAATGGTTTGAAAAAAAAAAGACACATTAACGCAAAATTAACATCTGAATAAAAATTAATGTCGTATGTTTACGTCACTAAACATTAATTTATGAATAATAATAAATTCAAGGAGTTCAATTCTGAACAGCAAAAAATTGCAGAGTTGGGAAAAATATTTTCCCATCCTGCCAGAATTGCAATAATTCAATTACTTGCTGAAAAGAGGGAAATAAAAACCGGAAATATTTCTGATTTTCTTCCTATTGAAAGAACTACAGTTTCAAAACACTTGAAAGATCTTAAAAAAGCCGGTATTATAAAGGGAACCATTGATGGTTTAAAAATTCATTATTGCCTGGATATGAGAAAGCTTGGTGAATCAAAAAAAATGTTCAATGAATTTATGGACAAAACCATTACTTCATTTATGTGTGATTGTTAAATTATTTAAACAAATATAATATGAAAAATCAAAAATCAATTCTTCTGACAATTCTTTGCCTGGTATTTGTTGTATTTGCTGTGAGAGCAACCGTTGCAACCGACATTGCTAAAGCAAATAAGTCGGGTAAAGCTGTTTTCCTGATAATTACTGATTCAAGTGTAAAAAGTCTTGATAATATCAGGAAAATTGCTGAAGATGCTCAAAAATTACAAAAATCATCTGTAGTAATTGAACTTGACAGATCAGCTGAAGAAAATAAGGATTTAGTTGCTAAATACAGAATTTCAGGTGCTCCGGTTCCAATGATTATGGTAATTGCATCAAATGGTGCTGTTGCAGGCGGACTAATTGAAAGTCAGGCCACTGCTGATGAATTAGTAAAATTAATTCCTTCAAAGAAACAAGCTGAAGTGCTTCTTGCTCTTAATAATAATAAGGCCGTTCTGATAGTTTGCAGCAGCAGTAAAATGACTGACAAATCAACTGTTGTTGATGAATGTAAAAAAGCATGTACTGAATTAAGCGATAAAGCCGCAACAGTTGAAATTGATGTTACTGATAAAAACGAAGCAGCATTTTTAAAGCAAATAAATGCCAGTACTACTGAAAAAGAGACTGTTGTTTACATTTTTAACGCTAAAGGTCAGTTTACAAGCTCTGTCAAATCTCCTGTAACTTCAAAAAAACTTGTTGAGGGCGTTAATAAAAAATTAGGTGGATGCTGTCCCGGAGGTAGTGGGAAAAAATGTTAATTATAAAGAAATATAAATAGTATGAATATTTTTAAATTGGTCTTTCTGGAATTAATGCATAGAAAATCTCAGTTAATTTCAGGACTAGTAGCTATTGTATTGGGTATAGCAGTAATTGTTGGAATAAAAACGGTAACCATCCACTCAGAAATTGCAGTGGCAAAAAAACTGGACAATTTAGGAGCCAATATATTGGTTTTGCCTCAGGGAGCTAATATTGATGACTATTACACTGCAGATATAGATGCCCCAACAATTCCCATGGAATATGTTGAGAGAATACTTACTTCTTCTTTACAGGGGGTTGACAACCTATCACCTAAACTGACCAGAAGAATTGAAATTAATGGAAAAAAGGTTGTTTTAACTGGAATAATGCCTGCAAGTGAAATCGCATCAAAACCTATTTGGCAAACCAACGGATTGCAGGGAAACGAATTAAAAGCTTCCTGTTCACCAACAAAGACAGAGAATCAGGATAATGGCTATAAGGATGAAAAGCTTCAAAGGAAAGTGATTGATACGCTGGATATTAATGACTGTTTAGTTGGCTCTCAGATTGCAATTACTCTTAGTTTAAAAGAGAATGATAAAATAACTATTGAGGGTAAGGAATTCAATGTAGATAAAGTATTACCTGAAACAGGAACCATTGATGACGATCGTATTTTTGCTCATTTGACCGCTGTTCAGGAGCTTTTAAAGCTGGAGGGGCAAATATCCGCCATTGAAATCATGGGATGCTGCAATGCCATCTCGGATGGGTTACTTAATGATTTAAGAAATATTTTGCCTGACACAAGGATAACCACAATCAGTCAGATTGTTGCCACTCAAATTGAAACAAACGGCATGATGAACCGATTATCATTTGTGTTTTTGATCATTATCATCTTTGTTGGCGGTATTTCTATCGGTAATTATATCTGGGCGAATGTTAACGAACGGAGGAAAGAAATTGGCACTCTTCGTTTGATTGGAGCCCCTAAAAGTTACATTTATAGAATCTTGCTTTTAAAAGCTATTGTTTTAGGTGTTTTTGGAGGCATTTGCGGTTACATTCTGGGAACAATAGCGGCAGTATATCTTGGTCCGCAGGTTGCACAAATTGAAGTTTTCCCAATCACAATTTACTTCTGGTATTCATTAATAATTGCAGTAGTAATTTCAATCATTGGTTCATTGATTCCGGCATACCTGGCAGGGAAAATCGAACCTTATTCAAACATGCAGGAGGTTTAATTATGTCATTACTTGTAATAGAAAATTTATCAAAAATATATAAGAGCAAGAAAAAAACTATTCATGCGCTTGATAACATTTCATTGGAAGTTGAAAAAGGTGATTTTGTAACAATTACCGGGCCTTCAGGTTCGGGAAAAACAACTTTGCTACTCACATTGGCCGGAATGATTAAGCCAAGTTCGGGTAAAATCAGCTTTAATGACTTTCATATTGAAAAAGCTTCTGACAGACGACTTGCCGGATATAGAAAGAAAAACGTAGGATTTGTCATGCAAAGCTTTGCCCTGATCCCTTACCTTACTGCTTTGCAAAATGTCATGGTCCCTTTATCTTTGGTTAATTCCCGTTCTTCGATTCAGAAATCAAAGGCAAAAAAAGTTTTGGAAATGGTCGGACTTGAAGACAGGATTTATCACTTGCCAAAAGAATTATCAGCAGGACAACAACAAAGGGTTGCCATTGCCCGGGCATTAATAAATAACCCTTCAGTTATTTTTGCTGATGAACCAACAGGAAATCTTGACCCTGCCTTATCAGGAGAAATATTGAAAACTTTCAAAGAAATTAACAGCAATCAGAAAATAACAATTTTAATGGTTACACACAGTCCGCAAGCGGCTGAATATGGTAATAAGAACATTAGACTGTGTGATGGAAAATTAATTTAGTAATTTCACTTAACTTTTGTTTTATTTAAATTATTTCGTATTTTTACGAAATACAAAACACACAACTCAAAAAACTTTTAACCTGCTAAAATGACAATTGATCAGACAAAAACAAGCTTTTTTAAAAGTCCCCGGGGGAAAATAGTATTACCCCTGTTGTTTTTGCCAGTGTGGTATTTGATTTACCACTATTTACAACCTTTTACTGAATGGCTGGTCTTCTCTGTTTTTGACATGGAAAAAGGAGATCATTTAGCTGAATCAATCTGGTTTTTTATTTTCGAGTTTCCGAAAGTTATGCTCTTGCTTACATTGATTATTTTCTTTGTGGGCATTGTCAGAACTTTTTTTACTCCCGAACGGACAAGAAAAGCCTTGGAAGGGAAAAAAACATTTACAGGAAATGTAATGGCCGCGATGCTCGGAATAGTTACTCCGTTTTGTTCATGCTCCGCCATTCCCTTGTTTTTGGGTTTTGTTAAAGCGGGTGTTCCATTAGGGGTGACTTTCTCGTTTTTGATCGCTGCACCTATGATAAACGAAGTGGCTGTGGTGCTTTTATATGGTTTGTTTGGATGGAAAGTGGCTTTAATTTATGTTGTAACGGGTTTGTTTATCGCAATACTGGCCGGATGGATTATCGGGAAACTTAAACTTGAAAAATGGGTCGAATCATGGGTGTATGACTCTAAACTTGGTAAAAACGACCTGGGTGAAGAAAAAATACATTTTAGTGAAAGAATAAAACTTGGTTACGAAGCCGTTACAGAAATTGTTGGCAAGGTTTGGATTTATGTTGCTCTGGGTATAGCTGTTGGCGCCGGAGCACATGGATTTGTTCCCGAAGATTTGATGGCTTCACTAATGGGAAAAGATGTGTGGTATTCAGTCCCTCTATCCATTTTAATTGGTATTCCATTGTATTCAAACGCTGCAGGAATTGTTCCCATTGTTTCTGTCCTTATTGAAAAAGGGGCATCACTGGGAACTGCATTGGCATTTATGATGGCAGTTATCGGACTGTCTCTACCCGAAATGGTGATTCTGAGAAAAGTCCTGAAACTCCCGTTAATATTCACATTTATTGGAGTTGTAGCAATCGGAATTCTGATTGTCGGGTATTTGTTTAATTTTATTTTTTGAATAAAGAATTGACACGCTGTAATATTTATTTCGTATTTTTACGAAAGACAAAATAAATTATGGATTATACTAAAAAACAAAAAGAAGTTGCCTTGTTTGCCAAGGCTTTATCACATCCCGCCAGGATAAAAATTTTAGAAATCCTGAATAACCAATCTTGCTGCTACAGCGGCGATATGGCCGAAATTTTACCCATTGCACGGTCAACTTTATCACAACATTTGAAAGAGCTTAAGGAGTGTGGACTTATTCAGGGGGAAATCAATCCGCCGAAAATTAAATACTGCATTAATCGGGATGCATGGAAAAATGCTAAAAAACAAATGACAGATTTTTTTGAAAATAAACAATAACCAAAAAAAAAGTAAAAAAATGAAAATAAAAGTTTTAGGTCCGGGTTGCCCCAAATGTAAAACTCTTGAAAAACAAGTTTTGCAGGTTGTTAAAGAAAACAACATTGAAGCCGAAGTAACCAAAGTTGAAGACATCATGGATATTATGGCATACAATGTGATGAGTACTCCCGGTTTGGTAATAAATGAAAAAGTTGTTTTTTCGGGAAGGGTTCCTTCTAATAAAGAATTGCTTGAAATAATTAACAACAATAAATAAAAAAGTCAATGAGAAAAATATTTTTCACATCCCTTCTGCTTGGTATCATTCTATTTGCCTGTGATACAAATAAATCTGATATTAAAATCGAATCGGTTGCTAAAATTGAAGTGTACAATTTTTATGGAAAACACCGATGTGTAACATGCATTGAAATTGAAAAAATCGCTAAGGAAACCATTGAAAAGAATTTTCAGAAACAGGTTGAATCAAAAGAAGTGGCTTTTATTACGGTCGACATGTCTGAAGATAAAAACCAGGCACTTATCGAGAAATTTGAAGTTACCTCTTCAAGTCTGATCATCAGGGCCACCATTGACGGTAAAGAGGAAATTGTTGATCTGACGGAGCTTGGATTTATGAATGCTGTTGATAATCCTGAAGTCCTTGAAAAGAAAATTATTGATGTAATAAACTCATTTTTAAAATAAACAGATATGAAAAAGTTATTGCTTTTAATTGTGCTGTTTTCATCAGTTTTGATGATAAACTTTTCATTTGCCCAAACCGGAACATGCAAACTGAAGGTTTTGTATTTTCATGCAACTAACAGATGTCCCGGATGTATGGCCATTGAAAATAAAACAAAGGAGGTATTGGAAGAAAGTTTCAAAACCCAAGTGGAAAACGGCACCATTGTTTTTAAATCATATAATGTTGATGATGCCGAAAACAAAGCCATTTCAAAAAAATATAAAGCTTATGGCCCAACTTTAATGCTGATTGAAATTGACGGTAAAACTGAAAAAGAAATTGATTATACCGACACCGGTTTCTCTTATGCAAAAAACGAACCTGATAAATACAAAACAATGTTGAAACAACAAATTCAAGATTTAATTAAGTAATGGAATACCTGCAAAGTTTACTGGAAAATTCAGATTTTCCTTTATTGTCTGCTTTAATTTTGGGATTAATGACTGCAATCAGTCCATGTCCTTTGGCTACCAACATCACAGCCATTGCATTCATTAGCAAGGATATGGAAAATAAGAAAAAGGTCTTTATTAACGGACTGATTTACACTCTGGGCCGAACAATAAGCTATACAGCCCTTGGTGTAGTCTTGTTTTTTGGTGCAAGTAAATTCCATGTGGCAAGTTTTTTTCAAACCCACGGTGAACAATTACTCGGGCCCATTTTAATAGTTATTGGTATTTTTATGCTGGGCGTGATTAAGATAAATTTCCCCGGTTTGGGAAATCTCACTTCCAGATTTGAAAAAAAAGGTAGCAGTTCCTGGGGAGCTTTAATATTGGGTATTCTATTTGCCCTTGCATTTTGCCCCTACAGTGGTGTGCTTTATTTTGGTATTTTGATTCCCATGACTATCAGCAGTTCGTCCGGATTGCTTTTGCCGCCTGTATTTGCCATTGCCACAGGTATCCCTGTTATTATCATTGCTTATTTACTGGCATTTACTCTTTCTGGTGTTGGCGGATTCTACAAAAAAATGAAAACTTTTGAAAAATGGTTTAGGTTATTTGTAGGGATTGTATTTATTCTTGTTGGTCTGTATTACATGTATATATTTTATTTTTAAAACTATTTGATATGAAAAAATCAATCCTTTTACTATTGCTTTCAGTCTTTGTTTTTTCATTGGCATCTCAAGCCCAATCAAAGAAAAAGCAAATAGAAGTGCTTTATTTTAAAGCTGACCTGGCTTGTTGCAAAGCAAAATCATGCAACATGCTTCAATCAGATGTGGACTCGATTGTTGTGAAGTATTTTGCCAAAGACAATGCCAAATTTAAAGTGGTCAGAATTGCCGACGAAGCAAATAAGGGACTTGTTGAAAAATACAGTGCAAAGTCACAGACTGTTGTTGTGTTGAAAAAGAAAGGCAAAAAAGAATCTTTTCTTGATGTTTCAGATGTGGTGCAGGCTTATCTCGCAGACAAAGACAAAGGCAAATTTGAGGAAACTATGAAAACGAAAATTGCTGATTTCATAAAGTAACACCTAATTAAAATGAAAGAGCTTTTTTATAATAATGGATTTATCAGCGGTAAGATCAGAAGTTTTACCTGCGGGGAGGTTTTAAATCTTTGTAAGGCAGGGGTTGTTCTGGTTGACATCAGAGAGGATTATATGAATACCCATAAAGCTTTCGATCTTCCAAATGTGGTAAGTCTGCCTAAAAGTAAAATCGAACAGGCGATTATTCCTCTGGATAAAAAAGGGTATTATATTCTAGCTGATGCTTCGGGTTTGCATACGGCACCTATCCTTAATATTTTGTCTCAAATGGGATATGAAAATATTGGCGGTTTGTCGGGTGGACTGGTTGAATGGGAGCGTGAACAAATGCCCGTTATTGTTAATCCAAAGGAGAAACTCAGTGGTTCATGTATGTGCCAGATTAAATACCGTGATGCGTAATTTGCAATTTTAAAAAGCAAATAAATAATGAAGAAAAGTACTTTTTGGAACGTATTTTTTGTAATACTGACTGTTTTAGTATTTGTAAGTTTATTTGCTTTCAGAGGGAAAATAAGCAGTTTTTTATCTGAATCTAAAAAAGCAGAAACAGCAAAAAACCTTGATGAATCTGAAAAAAACAAATACGAAAACGAATACAATTATTCTGACCAGGCAAATGGGTATAAATACACTTTTCTTGAATTTGGAGCCAAATCCTGTGTGGCGTGTAAAAAAATGGAAGAAGTTCTTAAAATTGTTGGTGAAGATCATCCCGAAGTCAATGTGGTTTTTCATAATGTGACTACTAAAGAAGGACAGAATTATGCAGATTATTATGGTGTGGTTATGATTCCCGTTCAGGTTATTCTCGATAAAACCGGTAAAGAAATTTTCAGACACGAAGGTTATATCAGTGCTGAAGACCTTTCAATAAATTTTAAATAAAATGGAAAAGTACTTATTTTTGATATTACTTTTTATTTCGGGCTTTGTTTGTGGACAAGACACGGATTCAGTCATTGTTAACATTCCTTCAGTTGAATTAAAAACTATTGATGGTGAATTGATTAGTACTTCGGAATTGAAAAATACCGGTGCCCCCATGATCATTTTTTTCTGGAAATCATGCTGCCGCACACCCAACAAAATGCTTTCGGTTATTAGTGAAGAATATGACGACTGGAAAGAAAAAACCGGTGTAAAAATTGTACTGGTTTCTGTGGATGATTCCAGGAGTTCTAATGGCGTCAGACCTTTTATAAACGGAATGGGTTGGGACTATGAAGTGTTGCTTGATGAAAACTCCGAGTTTAAAAGAGCCATGAGTGTAACTGCTATTCCTACACTTTTTTTATTCAATGAAAAAGGTGAAATGGTTTGGAAAAAAACTTCCTTTCAGGAAGGTGATGAAGAAGAAATACAAGAAAAATTATTAAATTTATCCAATAAATAATTCCGTATGAAAAACGTACTTATTCCTTTGATTCTAATTTCCGTAATTTTTTCAGTTATTACCTCCTGCAAAAAAGAAAAGGAAGACGAAAAAATTTCCGATGAAATTACCATTGACAGTCTGGTTACCGATTTCTACACCGTCAGGGCCTACGACACCGCTTGTATCACTGTATATGCGACCGGCGCTGATCTTGAATACGCATGGGAGGCCGACCACGGCTATATTACCGGAGCAGGAACCACAATAAAATATGCTGCCGGCGAATGTTGCGTTGGAACTAATACAGTCAAATGCACTGTTTCAAATACAACAGGCAGCGTTTCGGATACCATTAAAATAAACGTGTTCAGCTATTTCGACCCGAAATGAAAACTCTGTTAGCAATTTCTGTTTTTCTTCTGTTTTTTACGGACGCTTTTTCCCAATGCTGTTCCGCCGGAAATCCTTATTGCGGTGACGGAACCAATGAAGTTTCGGCTAAAAAAACTTTAACAACAAGTGTTTTGTATAGGAACAGCTATTCCGACACCTATTATCATGGAGGTGAACCCTTTGAAATAAAATACCTTGATCATTCGGGCTTTAACTTTACCCAAATACAGGCCGAATATGCCCTGAATCACCGCCTGAACTTTAACGGTGAGTTGGGTTACTTTATCAACAGAAGTGAGTATTTTGTGAATCCGGATGCAAAACCAATGACCGGAAAGGGGTTAGGCGATTGTGCACTTTCTGTAAGGTACAATGCACTTTTCTACAGTGATAAGTCATTCCGGCTGTCATTTCTTGGCGGAATGAAATTGCCTGTGGGGGTTTTTGACCTGGAGGTTGATAACGTTAAGCTGCCCATTACCCTCCAGCCCTCATCAGGAAGCTATAAATATTTTGTAGGATTTTATATCTACAAAGGACTTAAAGATATTTTTTATTTTAAAAAGTTTTCTTTTTCCTCGCAATGTACTTATGAAATATCCACCTTGATAGAATCTGAGAATTTTTACTATAAATACGGTGGACTGTTTATCGGTTCTCTGTACATCAATTATCGTCTGGGAAACCGGCTCACATGCAGTCTGCAAGGGCGGTTTGAAACCCGTGGAAAAGCCATTCGTGAAGATGATCAGGTGGTAGAATCATCAGGATATAAAATATTTTTTCTTTCACCACAGTTGCTTGTCAAATTGAAAAAAGACTGGATGATACGCCTCAATGTCGATTTGCCGGTTTACAAATATTATAACGGCATACAGTTTACCAATAAATATGCTTTGAATTTAAGTGTTTCTAAAAAAATCAATTTTGAAAAAAAGGAATAATATTTTTGCGCATAAAAACAGCAGTTAAAACAGAAATTTAAAGCAATTTATTACCCTTTTTTTACATTTGTATAAAAAGCAAACTATGAAATTTTACCTTGCAATTATTTTTTTTGCATTTTGTTTCTTTGCAAATTACACTGCCAGAACTCAAAACACCGGGGCTGTTCAAATAATTGTAACATACCATGATGAATCACAGGATAAACTTTTTAGTCTGGATATTAGAGATTCTGTCATTCAAAGAGCGTATTTCAATTCTGACCATACATTTTCAGGCTTAACCCCCGGGATCTATAATATTAAAGTATATAATGGCTTTCCGGAAACAAGACTTATGACTGTTTATAATGTGGAAGTATTTTCTGATTCACTCACTGTATGTTATCTTTCTTATCCTGAACAATACCGGGAAGAGCTGATTGATACTGTATATGAGTCTGAGGGATTAGCTCAAGTATATTTAGGTTTAACATACGGAATTAGTGATAAAAATAATAAAGGACTGATAAGAGATGCATTTAATTTAAAATTGGGCATGATTGCCATGACTTGTATAAATAAACATTTGGCTCTGGGAGGTATTTTAGGATTTTACAATTACAATCACACAAGATTTTTAAAAGATTCATCAGTTTTTATGCCTGCCGATCATTTAAAAGAAAATTATTCTTATTGCTACTTTCCTATAGGTGTGAATGTGAGCTTTTCACTGAATGATATGACTAAATCTCCCAGTAAAAGAATCATGCTCGATTTAGGTGCAACCTATAATGCGCCTCTCTGGTTCAGGCATTCATTTAAAGAAAACAACCAAACCACCCTTACCAGGAAAATACAGAAATATAATGATTTCAATGCCTACTGCGCCTTTGCTGTAACTCCATTTTCAATTTGGGCAGAATACCGCCTGACAGATTTTCTTAAAGATGGCTTCCCTGAAATGCCTCGATTAAACATTGGCATTGTTTTTTTATTTTATAGAAATTCTGAATGAACATAGTGGGTTAATACCATTAATCCTATTTAAATAATTTTCTGTATTACCCAAAAAAAATTACCTTTAACCTCAGGTTACTTAAAACCTTTTGTTTCGCTCAGTTTGAGTAAAACATAAAAAAATATTATTGATAGGGATATGGAAAATGATAATAACTTTTTTCAGGATATAAGTTAAAAAAATTTCGCGTTTGGCTTAAAACCTATCTGTTTTCGGGGTTTGGGGTTTTCATGTTTTTCAATAAGTTCATCAAGATAACTAAAAACCAACTCAATGTTTTTATCCTGTTTCTCAATTTTTTTCTTAATAGTTTCTATTTCATTTCTAATGTCAGCTCTTTCTTGAAGCATCGACCTGATTTTAATAAAAACATCAATTATCCTGATGCTCATTTTTCTGGCAATTGTGCTTTTTAATACATTAGCTGCCTGTAAAACTCCATGCTCGGTAAATGCAAACGGCAAATATCTTTGCCCTCCCCAACTTGAGGTCACAATTTGTGCTCTCAAGATAGCAAATTCTTCTGCTGTAAGTTCAAACATGAAATGTTCAGGGAAAATGTCAAGATTACGTCTCACGGCTTGTTTTTATAATCCCTACGGAATCTACAAGGAATTAGAGTCAAACTCAAAAATCCTTATTCAAATTTTCTTCTGGATTCACCAAAAAAAATTACCTTTAACCTCAGGTTACTTAAAACCTTTTGTTTCGCTCGCTTATGAAATGGTCTGTAGTTTTTTGCATTCTTGCATGGCTGATGCCTGTTTATCAGGTATCTGCACAGAAATACCATTTCATAAACTATACCGTCCAAAACGGTTTTCCCCAATCAAACGCCGATCATGTTTTTCAGGATAGTCAGGGTTTTATGTGGTTCGCCACCCAAAACGGTGCGGTGAAATTCGATGGTCATAATTATCAGGTTATCAATGAAAAAGATGGTCTGCCCAGTTCGGTTGTTCAGCACATAAACCAGGATTCCGAAGGTAACTTCTGGATTAGCACAAAAAGCGGTCTCACAAAAATTGATAAAAACGGAAAAATTAAAACTTTTACTGAAAAAGATGGCTTTTCATCGCCCGAAATCATCTGTACTTATGAAATAAATCCGGGAAAAATGCTGGTGTGTACACGCAAATCAGCCGCAATTATTTCTGGAGAAAAAGTAATTAAAATATCTCCGGATGTGCATGTGCGCTTTTTTCTGAAAATGAAATCCGGACAAATATGGGCGGCTACAGCGGGCGGAATCAATATTCTTAACGGTAACTTCCTCGAACCCTTGAAATCCGGGCTTTCCGAATTTCAATTGTCTTTTTCAGATATGGCAGAGGTTGGTGATTCCCTGATCTGGTTCTCTACAAGTCACGGAATTTACAAGTATAACGGCAGAAAATTTGAACTTTTTACCGAAAATGAGGGGCTTATCAGTAATAAAATTAACTGCCTGCTCTACGATTCTGAAGGATATCTCTGGTATTCATCCGAAAATAAAGGTTGTGGCAGATATAAAAATGGCGTATTTCAGAATTTTACTCCCGAAAACGGCATCACCAGTCTTTCGGTGCTTAGTCTGTTTGAAGACCGCGAAAAAAATATCTGGATGGGATCACGAAACGGTGTCAGCATGCTTAATGTCCACAGTCCGTTTGTCCATTTCGACAAGGTTAGTCCGGCCGAAGGCGAAATTGTTCTCGGAATAAAAGGTGATGAGTCAGGTAATATTTGGTTTTGCACATACGGCCACGGATTGGTCAAATACGACGGCACAACATACGAAACACTGGATACCAAAAAAGGAAGCATCGAAGATTATTTTTTTGATGTGGAAATTGACAGAAAGACCGTATGGCTTGCTTCGGCAAACAACGGGATTATTAAATATGACGGGAAAAATTTTACCAGAATTAACAAAATTGGCGAGAAAAGACTTGAAAGGGTGTACAACATATTTAAAGACTCCTATGGAAATATTTGGTTTGGCGGAAATTATAAAGGCGTAGTTAAGTATGACGGTGAAAATTTCACGGTATATAATCCGGAAAATGGTTTTGAGGGCGGAGATGTTATGGGAATAGGCGAAGATCCTGCAAAAAATATGTGGTTTTCATCAACTTCGTCGGGACTGTACATGTACAACGGAAAAAAGTTCATATCGTTCGGCGAAATGGGTATGGACAATAATTACATACGCTGCGTGGCTTATTGTAATGATGTAATGTGGTGCGGCACGGCCTCTGAAGGCATTATAGGGGTATCCGAAAAAAATGGAAAGTTTTCGTGGAAGTATGTCAATACCGATCTGGGAATCAGTTCCAACAATGTATATATTTTATATCCCGATAGCCGGGGAAATTTGTGGTGCGGGACGGAAAAAGGGATTGACAGAATTTCTTTTGATAAAAATGGCAGCGATATTTTGGTGAAAAATTACACTAAGGATGAAGGCTTTTACGGAGTGGAAACTAATATTAACGGAGCATTTGAAGACCGTAAGGGAAATATCTGGTTTGGCACCGTTGACGGGGCAACATGTTATTTTCCGGAAAGGGATGCCCCAAGCATGCTTGAAACCAATACCTACATTACCAGACTGAGGTTGTTTTTTGAAGATTTCAACTGGAAAGAATATTGTTCCTCAGTCGATGACGGAGGTTTACCTGTAGATCTGGTTCTTCCCTGGGATATGAACCATCTTACTTTTGATTTTATCGGCTTGTGCTATTCAAATCCCGATAAGGTCAAGTACAGATACCGTCTGTTGGGACAGAGTGACATCTGGTCACCACCAACTTCCGATCCCAAAGCGGTTTTTACCAATATCACCCCCGGAAAATATGAGTTTCAGGTTATCTCATCAAACAGCGATGGAGTGTGGAATGAAAACCCGGTAACTTTAAAATTTACCATTGAACCGCCTTATTGGCAAAAACTATGGTTTATACTGCTTGTTTCCGGCGCAGTTCTGTCTTTTGTTATACTGATTGTCAATCTCAGAATCAGGGCGCTGAAAGCAGCAAAGAAAGTATTGGAGATGAAAGTCATAAACCGCACTCAGGAAATCCAGCACCAGAAGGAGGAAATCGAAGCGCAGCGCAATAATACCGAGGAACAGAAAAAAATTATCGAGCGCATTCACCGTGAAGTGGACCAGAGCATTGTTTACGCCACACGCATTCAGCAATCGGTATTTCCCGACATCAATATCCTGAAAAATCATTTTTCAGATCAGTTTGTTTTCTTCAGGCCTAAAGACCAGGTAAGTGGAGATTTTTACTGGTGGACAACCATCGAAAACCAAACAATAATCACTGCTGTTGATTGCACCGGACATGGTGTTCCCGGAGCATTTATGAGTATGCTCGGAATATCTTTCCTTCGAGAAATTGTCATGAAAGAATACATCACGCACCCCGGTGTCATTTTGCGAAAACTGCGCAAGGAAATTATCAAATCGCTGAACCAGACCAACGAAATTGGTACGCAGCGCGACGGAATGGACATGGGACTGATTTCCATCAACCATGAAACAAATGTCATGCAATTTTCAGGAGCAAACAATCCGGTGTATATCATCACCAGAAACAGGGTTATTCAGAACTCTGACAAAGTCATCACCACCGGCACGCACGAAATGTTCCTGCACGAAATAAAGGGCGATAAAATGCCAATATCCATTCATTATCGTATGGACAAGTTTGATACCCATGAGATACAGCTACAAAAAGGCGATCAGGTATATCTGTTTTCAGATGGCTTTGCCGACCAGTTTGGCGGTGCCAATGCCGGAAAATTCAGGTTCAAGCCATTTAAGGAACTCTTACTCAAAAATGCCCACCTTCCCATGGAAGAGCAGCAAAAAGTTCTTGAAAACGCCTTCGACAACTGGAAGGGAATTTTAGAACAGGTTGATGATGTGGTGGTTGTGGGAGTCAAGGTATAGCGTTTCATGTTATTAATACTTTGAATTTCGAACAAAGAACAAGAAACCAGAAACCAGGAACCACAAACCAGAAACCCGAAACCAGAAACCCGAAACCAGAAACTAGGAACTAATAATCCCATTCTTCATAGCATACATAATCAAACTGGCCGTATTTTTCGATTGTGTTTTGCCCAGCAGGTTTTCGCGGTGCTTGTCAACAGTACGTTTGCTAACAAAAAGCTTATCGGCAATTTCCTGGTTCGACATACCTTTGCAGATGAGTGTGAGCACTTCGATTTCTCTTTCAGAAAGCAATTCAGGTTCCTTTTGCATTTTTTCTTTATGGACAACCAGTTTCAGCAGAATTTCCTGCGAAAAATAATTGTTGCCTTTCATCACTTCTTCAATGGCGGTAGTGACAATTTTTATATCAGAGTCTTTTAGCAGAAACCCCTTAACCCCGGCATTAATCATCTTAAGGTAATATTCTTCTTCGCCGAACATGGTAAGGGCAATGATTTTAAAATCGGGCTTTTCGGCCATGGCAATATCGGTAGCTTCGATGCCGTCCATTACCGGCATGCTGATGTCCATCAGTGCAATATCCACTTTTTCGTGCCTGATTATTTCAAGAAACTCTCTGCCGTTGCCCGCTTCATAGATATTCTCAGCAACTCCCAAACTTTTCAGCAACAGCTTCAGTCCGTTGCGAAACAGGGAATGGTCATCTACCAATATAATATTCAGTTTGCTCATATTTTTACAAAGATATTAATATGCACCCCTTTATCCTTTTCGCTGTCTATTTCAAGTTTTCCATTGATAGAATTGAGGCGTGAGATGATATTTGAATAACCCATTCCGGACTGGTCATGTCTGAGAACTTTTTTAAAGTCAAAGCCAATGCCGTCGTCGAAATAGTATATTTTGAGGATATCATTTTCAAGATAAAAATCCATATTTATGGTTTTTGCCCGGGCATGCCTGATTGTATTTGAGATCAGTTCGCAAATTACCCGGTACAGAATTACTTCAGTATTGTAATTAAACCGCTTGTTGTTGATGTTCGAATTGATGACTATCTGAACCGATCTGAGCACGGTTAATTTGTCGGAAAAGGATTTAATGGCGGCGTGCAGCCCAAAATTTGTGAGGATATGCGGACTTAAATTGTTTGAGATTTCCTTGATGGATATGATCGCTTCGTTGACCACGGTTTCAATGCTTTCAAGAATTTCTTTGTTTGTTTCATTTGATCCGGATGCTTTTAGTGCCGAAACCGACATTTTTGCCGATGACAGCAGCGGGCCTAAGCCATCATGCATATCCTTGGCAAAGCGTTGCCTTTCTTTTTCTTCGGTTTTGATGATGGTGCTGATGATTTTTTGTTCAGATTGATACCTCACATCATCAACTTTTTTAAGGAAATGGAATATTTTCCGAATGTAAAACAATCCGATCGCAATGACCATAGAAGTCAGTACCCCAAGCCAAACCGACAAAGAACCTTCTGCCTCATTGGGCGAATGCTCCAGAAAAGGGATAAGTTCCATGATTCGTCGGGTTGCCATAAAAAGCAGAGCCAGCGAAACCAGTACCCAGGTAACATTGTACTTGGTGCGTTTAATCAGACTAAGCGCAACAACCAGTGCAATGAGCTGGAGAATAATTGAAACGATCAGTGCGATGATGATTACCATCAGATAAAAAGTTTACCACAAAATAAGCACATTTTTCAGCAAATCAGAATAATTACTTCATTATTTGTTTGACCTTTTGGCAAAAAAAAAAGGACTGCACAGGCAGCCCTTTTAATATATATTTTCGAAATCTATTATTCAACAACAGTGGTGTCGGAAATAACTTCAAGTTCCATTTCGGTTTCAGTTTCTGCCGGAGCCATTTTTTCCAGATTTTCCATGAATTTGGCAGTCAGTTTGTCAATATCAGCCTGCTTTTCTTCCAGAGCTTTTTTATGGGCAGCAACATAATCTTCGTCACCTTCTTTCAAAGCAGTATTGATTTTATTGATTGACTCATAATATTCACCGGCAAGGGTTTTAAGTTGATCGTATTCTGATTTTTCATCACCCTTTGCTTCAGTGCTGATAACGCCATCTTTAAAAAGCTCATCAAATTTTTCATTGAACACCTCAAGTTTTTTGAGAGAGAAATCAAGGTCTTTGACTGCATCTTTTTTGCTACATGAAGCAAGAAACAAACAAAGAACACCGGCTAATAATATTTTTGTTATTTTTTTCATCTTTTTTGATTTTAACATCATACAAATTAATTCCTATTTGGTAATTCTTTCAAGCCACTTCAGCATAAACAGCATGGTAGTCATAGAAAGGATACATGCGATAATAAATACACTCCAGGTCATCCATACCGGGATACTTTCATAAAGAATAGCACCGATAAAAAGTAACTGGTTTCCGATAGCTGTGGCTCCTAACCAACCGCCTTGCATAACACCCTGATATTTTGGAGGGGCAACCTTTGAAACAAAGGAAATTCCAAGCGGACTGATAAACAGTTCGGCAATGGTCAGAATAAAGTAAGTTCCAATTAAAAGGAATGGAGTCATTTTTGCTGAATCTTCAAGCGGACTGCCATCGATATCCGAGAACAGAGGAAGACCCATTGAACCAATTGCCATCAAACAATAAGCACTGGCTGCGATTGCCATACCAATTGCAATTTTCTTTGGAGTGGAAGGTTCTATTCCCTTTGCCCTCAGCCAGCCAAATATAAACATGATTATTGGTGTCAGCAGAACAATGAAAATGGGGTTAATAGATTGAAATATTTCAGCACCCTGAATGGTCGTAAAGCCTAAATCTACTTTAATTCCGCTTAGGTCAGTATAATCCCTGGCAAACATAGTAAGTGTCAATCCGTTTTGATGGAATGAAAACCAGAAGAAAATAACCACAGAAAATACAGCTAAAAGTGCATACATTCTTTGTTTGATTTCTTTTGCTTCCATTTGGATTGCAGATGCATCAATGACGCCTCCCTTTTTGCTTCCTTTAGGATTTGGGAAAGTTTTCCTGTTATATAAATAAACACCAAGTGATATCATCATGGCAACAATTGCAGTTGCAAAAGCATAGTGGAATCCGGTATTGAAAACATTCAGATAATTATTGGCAAATTCTGTCATATTTTCACCAACACCGGTTGAAACAGAGTGAGCAAGTGTATTAAACTGATCGGTTGGTGAAAGCTTGAAAGTTGTTTCAGCTAAACCTTGTGCCTGATCTAAAACACCGGTTCCCACAACTTTTGTTGATTCAAGGGTTCCTTCCAATTGTTGATGACACAAAGCAGGCAGGTTGGCATTGTAATCCAGACTATGTTTTCCTAACCACCAGTTACGAACTCCGATTGCAGCAAAAGGTGCAATCATTGCGCCAACATTGATAAACATATAGAAAAGTGAAAATCCTGAATCTCTCATTTTGCTGTACTTGGGATCATCATACATTTGTCCAACAAGTGCCTGGAGATTTCCTTTAAACAATCCATTACCAAAAGCAATGACAAATAATCCAACACATGAAAAAATCAGATAAGTTGTTTTTTCTCCTGCTGGCACCGGTGAAGGTGTTGGAAAGGCAAGAATCAGATATCCGGCTGCCATTACCATTAATCCGGCAAGTATAGTGCCTTTATAGTTCCTGAGTTTGTCGGCAATTATACCACCAACAAATGCAAGAATATAAATAGAAAAGTAGAAAATGGAGTAAATCAGTCCCGCATCCTTACCGTTCAGACCAAATTTAGCCTGCAGGAACAGTACGAGTATGGCCATCATGGTGTAGAACCCGAAACGTTCTCCCATATTCGCCAGGGAAGCTCCCAACAATCCTTTTGGATGATTTTTTAACATATCTGCAATTTTTAGTTATTAAAAATATTTTTCAACTCACAAATATAGAAATCTTTTTTTAAGTCAGACCACTTGATTTATTTTGAATTAAACTAATTTCGCATGGATGATATGTTTTAAATCATTGTTTGAATTGCAAATTCCTGAATTATGAAAATATTTACCTGTGCCCAGATAAGAAAAATAGATGAATATACTATTAAAAATGAGCCTATTAAGTCTATTGATCTCATGGAGCGGGCTGCCAAAAATCTGTTCGGTTCCCTGATAAAAAAAACAGACAGAAAAAAAAACATATTAATTTTTGCAGGACCGGGAAATAACGGGGGGGATGCTCTTGTGCTTGCCCGTTTGTTTTTTGAGGAAAAATTCAGGGTTAAACTTTTTTACACGGACTTTTCCGGTAAATTTTCAAATGATTTTCTTCTTAACATGAAGAGATTAAAAAAACTTGATAATAAAATTATTTTTCCAATAAAATCTGTTACAGATTTCCCGGCTATTTCCAAAAAGGATATTGTTATTGATGGCCTCTTTGGCTCAGGCCTTTCCCGTCCGCTCGATGGACTGGCCCTTGATCTGGTAAAACACATCAATTCCTCCGAAAAATCGAAAGTAATTGCCATTGATATTCCGTCAGGTTTGTTTGGCGAAGACAACAGCTCAAATAATGCTGAATGTATTATCAGGGCCGATATTACTTACTCTTTCCAGTTCCCGAAACTGGCTTTTTTCTTTCCCGAAAATGATGTTTTCACCGGAGATTGGCAATTAATTCCCATTGGCCTTCATAAAAAAATTATTGCCGAAGAAAAAACCGATAATTTCTTTGTCGCCCCAAAAACCATAAAATCACTTTTTCCCATTAGAAAAAAATTTGCACATAAGGGGAATTTTGGCCATGCACTATTGATCGCAGGAAGTTACGGAAAAATGGGGGCTGCCGTTTTGGGGGCTGAAGCATGTTTGCGGTCGGGGGCCGGACTCTTAACCTGCCATTTGCCGGAAAAGGGATATGAAATTATGCAATGCTCACTGCCCGAAGCAATGGTCTCAATAGATAAACACAGCGAAATATTCACTTCTCTGCCCGACTTGTCTGTTTACAGCGCAACGGGAGTTGGTCCGGGTATCGGAACAGATCAGAAAACCGCTGTTGCACTTGAAAAACTATTTGAAAAATCGGTAAAACCAATGGTTATTGATGCGGATGCCCTGAATATCATAGGAAAAAACAAAAAGTTACTGGAAAAAATTCCTGAGAACAGCATTCTTACTCCACACCCAAAGGAATTTGAGCGAATTGCCGGAACATTCAGGGATCACTATTCAAGGAACCTAGCACAGAAAGCGCTTTCAGTAAAATACGGGGTTTTTATTGTGCTCAAGGGAGCAAATTCTGCCATTACATGTCCCGATGGCACTTGTTGGTTTAACACAACAGGAAATCCGGGAATGGCAACAGCCGGAAGTGGCGATGTGCTAACCGGAATAATTCTGTCACTGCTTGCTCAGGGATTCAGTCCTGAAAAGGCGGCTGTGGGCGGGGTGTATCTGCACGGACTGGCAGGTGACATTGCCGCAAAAAAGCTTGGCCAGGAATCTATGATTGCCGGTGATATTATTGAAAACCTGGGTACGGCCTTCAGAAAAATCAGGTAATCAGGGATGATCGGTTTTTCTATTACCGTGCGACTTTATGGACTTTCGACTTTATGGACTTTCGACTTTATGGACTTTACAGACTTCATCATTCATTTCCGCCGGAATGGGTTTTTTCGTTCTAATGTGTTTATGTCCGGCGGGTTGTCTATTCTAACCTTTAAACCCCGGCTTGAAAGCCGGGGCTGAATTTAGCCGGCCCTTCAGGCCTGAATTGCGAAAGAATAAGCTTTAGCGACTTTACGGACTTCCGACTTTATAGACTTCCGACTAGAATGACTTTCAACTTTTTTCCATACCTTTGCAAAAAATATTTTGCATGCAAAAAATTCTTTTTCTTTTTCTGATCGCTGCCTTGTTTGCCGGATGCCACAGCTTTTCTGTTGTTAAAGTTAGTGAGGCAAAAAAGGTGAAAAGTTATGGTTTGTATTATAAACTGCCGGCTACGGCTTTAAAGGTGGATGTTACTGTTGTGCGGACTGATAAAATTGCCGGACCATACAGTCAATATGCCTCCGAGTTTCTTGGTATTGATGAGGTAATTACAGCCGATGAGGTTTCCTATAAAATAGTTGGAATCAATGTTGATGGAATTCCGGTTCCCGATACATCAAAAATGTTCCTGATCCGATCAAAAAAATGCAGGGGTTTTGAAAATATTGCCGTTTCTCCTCAGGGATTCCTCTGTTCTGTAAATCAGGATGTGCTTCCCGAATTTAATATGGAAGAATTGAATGTGGCTGATTATGAAAATAATTTCAGGGAACTAACACGCATAAAAAATCTTCCTGCACGAAAACTTTTCAAAGAAGATATTGATACCATATATAAATACGTTTCGAATGACTCGGTAACCCGCAAAATACCAACTTATAAAAAGTATATTTCAAGAAAAACTGAAGAAGAAGTTGCGAAGGATGCCGCTGATTTTATTGTAAAACTCAGAAAAAGAAAATCCAAACTTATGATGGGTATTTATACCAATCATCCAAAGGGATCTGCTTATGTGAATATGATCAGTGATATGGATAAACTTGAAAGTGAATATCTTTCGCTTTTCACCGGAGTAACAGATGAACAAACAATGAACTATTCATTTTATTTTGTTCCCGGTGATGGCAGTCACACAGAAAGCTCTGTTCTTTTCAGATTTTCAGATAGCGGTGGAATTTTTGAAAGCTCAGAAAATAACGGTCAGCCATATTACATAGGTTGTGCTGATAATGGCCAAACCACTGCCATTGACTCCCTGATGGCCCATAACCCGAAACTGGCAAAAAACACAAAGGGATTGGTTTACAGAATTCCGGGCGAAGCAAAAATCACCATTTCAAATGATGAGAAAATACTTTTGGAAAAAACTCTGACAATTGCCCAATATGGTTCGCTGAGCCTGATTCCTGCAAAAACAATTAAAAAAGGAAAGAAGATTGAATTCTTCATTTGCACCGGAGGATTGAAGGGGATTTGGTAGAAACTAACGTAATTATTGTTATACATTTTCAAGTTGCAAACTTGAAAGAGCATCATTAACAAACCAAAAATCCCAATTCCTAATTATTCCACCTTTCCCACAAAATTCTTCACGTAATCGGGCCACTGTTTTTCTTTGTATGCTTCGTCAAAGAAGAAAGACATTACTGGCTCAAAGGCTTTTGGAGCAAAATATCCGGGTACTGCTGAAAGCAATCCGTAATTCTTGTCAATGAAAATGACCGCGGGAAAACTCATTTTACCCTGTAGAAACTCTACGCCAAGCTGGTGAAAGGGATGTGTTTGACCGGGAGGATTATAAAATGTTTTTCCATTGTAAACCACAGAATCTTTGCTGATGGCATCAAATCTTACAGCGTAGTAATTTTTGTTGATATATTCTGCAATTACAGGGTTCGTGAAAGTTTTAGCGAACATTATTTTAGATGTAAAACTCCATTCTGTATGCAGGGATACAATGATTTTCCGGGGTTCTTTTTTCATCAGCTCGGCTAATTCGCTAAAAGTATGCCATTCAATAATCTGATTATCGGGAATGGTATCATAGGTTTCCTGAAAATTTTTCTGAAATACATCCCAGGGAGTTGACATGTGAATGTTTTCGCCAAAATACAGGAGCAGGTTCAGAAAATCATCAGGGGTTTTATAGCCGGGAACATTGCTGAGTATATCCATTTTCTCATCCAAAAATCCAATTGTGGGATATGATAATCGTCCATTCATCAGTTTTACTGCCAGCTCATGGGCTGAATTTCTACTATTTGCCATTTCAGGTTTATACCCCGGGTTTTTGTACACCACCTCTTTGTATTTTACACTGTCGGGACCTTCGGCGTTGAATTTTATGGCGTAATAATTGGCATTTACATAGTTTACGATTACAGGATTGCTGAATGTGGTAGCTTCCATTTTTTTGCACCATCCGCACCAGGCAGTGGTATAGTCAACAAAAACTTTACGCGGGGCAGTTTTCTGAAGTTCGGCTACCTCATCAAAAGTTTTCCAACTAATTTCAGCTTGCGGTTGAACATCTACTGCTTGTGCCGAAACAATCAGGGCAGCAAACATTAAAATCAGCATGGGAAATATTTTTTTCATAAAGTTTAATTTCTGAATTATCTTACAAAAATGATGCTAAACAATTATAAAACAAAATTACATCAGTTAAATTTTAAATCTTTTACTCTGATTTGCAGACTCACCTTGTTGTTGAATACATTTTCATCAATACAATAGCAAATTTTAAAATTGCCGCCGGTTTTTACCTTCGAAAGTTCATAACCCTTGTTAAAGGCAATTCCCTGGATTCGGCTTTGCGGACCATTTTCCATAACATCCAGACGAAGATGTTCACTGTTTTTTCCAACCGCTTTTGTGTCACCTGCATCGCGCACATTTTCTGAAATAAATACAGGCCTCATGTTTTCTGGTCCAAATGGCTGAAACTGATTGATGATTCTGTAGAGTCTTCTGCTTATATTGCCCAGACTGATCTCTGCGTCGGCAATAATTTGGGGAACAAGCTGGTCGGCTGATATTTTTGCTGAAACTACTTCCTCAAATTTCTTTCGGAATGCTTCAAAATTTTCTTTTTTGAGTGTCAGTCCGGCTGCATACATATGGCCGCCGAAACCCTCAAGTAATTCAGAGCATGCGTCTATTGCAGCATACAAATCAAAATCGTGAACCGATCTTGCTGAACCGGTGAGCAGGCCATTTGACTCAGTCAGAATTATTGTTGGCCGGTGATAATGCTCAATGAGCCTTGAGGCAACAATGCCTATAACTCCCTTATGCCATTCAGGATTAAATAATACTGTTGATTTTGACTGAATTAAGCTTTCTGAAGATTCAATTGTTTTCAGGGCTTCTTCGGTAATTGAATGGTCAAGTTCCTTCCTTTCTTCATTGAAATTGTTTATTTCGTGGGCAATCTCCATGGCAAGCACTTCGTCATCGGTAATAAGCAGCTCAACGGCACGCCTTCCGGATTCTATTCTGCCGGCTGCATTGATGCGCGGACCAATTTTAAAAACAACATCATTAATTTCCAGTGTTAAATCACTGCATCCTGAAATGTCAAGGATTGCCCTGATGCCGGTTAAAGGCTCATTGTTGATTTTATTCAATCCGTGGAAAGCCAAGATTCTGTTTTCCCCTGTTATGGGCACAATGTCAGACCCAATGCTTACTGCAACAAGATCCAGATAAGTGAAAACTTCGCTTAAACTGATTTCATTTTTCAAACAGTATGCCTGCATGAATTTGAATCCCACACCACAGCCCGACAGTTCTTTATAAGGATATTTGCAGTCCTTTCGCTTGGGATTAAGCACTGCTGCCGCACTGGGGATAATTTCGCCCGGAGTATGATGGTCACAAATGATAAAATCGATCTTTTTTTCACGTGCATAATTTACTTTTTCAACGGCCTTGATACCACAGTCAAGTGCAATAATAAGAGTAACCTCGTTTTCGGAAGCATAATCAATACCATTGAAAGAAACACCATATCCTTCCTTATATCTGTCGGGAATGTAATAAACCAGTCTGCTGTACCTTTTTAACAGAAACGAATAAAGCAAGGCAACAGCTGTAGTTCCGTCAACATCATAATCACCATAGATCATGATTTTTTCATTATATTTAATGGCAGCTTCAAGCCTTGTTACGGCTTTGTCCATATCTTTCATGAGAAACGGGTCGTGAAGGTCTTCAAGTTGTGGCCTGAAAAAAGCTCTGGCTTCATCAAAGGTAGTTATTCCCCTTTGAATAAGCAGTTGAGCTACAATTTCTTCCACATTCAGCGAGGATTTGAGATCCTGTATAATCTGCCTGTCACCCAACTCTTTAATAATCCAGTTTTTTTCCATATCGGAATTCTATTTTGCTTAAAAAAACTTCTAAAGGTAAACAAACCCATAGAGATTTTTTGACTTAACCATGAATATATTTTAACATGTTTTTAATGGGTTATTTTTCAGATAAATAGTGTGGCATTCATTTCCGCCGGAAAAGTATTTTTGGTTTTTTATGGCAGATTGGCCGGCGGTTTGGTTTCTTTAATTTATAAACCCCGGCTTGAAAGCCGGGACTGAATTGAGCCGGCCTTACAGGCCTGAATTGCGAAAGTATAAACTTTAGCGACTTGATGGACATTTGACTTGATGGACATTTGACTTTACAGACTTTACAGACTTTCGACTTTACAGACCTAATCATTCATTTCCGCCGGAATGGGGTTTTTCGTTCTGTTGTGTTCATGGCCGGCGGTTTGTTTAATCTAACCATTAAACCCCGGCTTGAAAGCCGGGGCTGAATTGAGTCGGCCTTACAGGCCTGAATTGCGAAAGTATAAACTTTAGCGACTTGATGGACATTTGACTTTACAGACTTTCGACTTTCTAGACTTCCACCTCAACAACCTTCCAACTTTTTCCCTACCTTTGCCCATGTTAATTATCAAACTATGGGACTGATTCAGATTGAAAACATGGAATTTTATGCCTATCACGGGCATTTTAAAGAGGAAAAAATTGTAGGTAATAAATTCATCCTTGACATCACTTTGGAAACAAATACTATTCCGGCCGAAAAATCTGACCAGCTTGAGGATGCTCTTGATTATTCAAAAGTCTATAAAATTATCAAAGAGCAAATGGAACACAAATCAAACTTGCTGGAGCATATTGCCTCGCGAATTCTGGACGCCCTCCATGCCCAATTTCCGGAAATCAAAAAATCAACACTCAAAGTTTCTAAAATTAATCCTCCAATGGGCGGGCAAATTGGAAAGGTAAGCGTTGTGATATCCCGTTGATCAAACTTTTTACGTCATGCTTGACTTTTGCTTTTTTTGTTTATATATTTGATGCGCAATAAGCAATTATGATAGTCCGATTAATATATACCAGAATGTACACCCGCAACGGCAAGGGCTTGTTTGAGTGTTGGATTTGTTAGCTGATTCCCCTCCTCACATTTATTGCTATTCTTCCATTTTATTTTTTAATTTTATCTCATGCAGGGATTGATTTTTGACATAAAACGCTTCGCCGTACATGACGGTCCGGGTATACGACAAACAATTTTTTTTAAGGGTTGTCCGCTCGATTGCCGTTGGTGCCATAATCCCGAAAGCAAAAAATACTCCCCCGAATCTTTTTGCCTGAAAAGAAAATTTGGCAATCATATTTCAGAGGAAACAGAATCTGTGGGCCGTTGGATGAGTGCCGGGGATATCATTGATTCTGTTGAAAAAGACCGGGTGTTTTATGAGGAATCGGGCGGTGGTGTTACCTTTTCGGGAGGAGAGCCCCTGCTTCAGACTGACTTTTTATCTGAAGTTATTCAGCTTTCAAAAAAATCGGGATTCCATACTTCCGTGGATACATGCGGATATGCAAGCGAATCTGATCTGAAAAAAATAATTCCTTTTACCGATTTGTTTTTGTTCGATGTGAAAATGACAAACAACAATAAACATAAGGAATACACTGGCGTTTCAAATGAATTGATTATTAAAAACCTGAAATTACTGGACGAAATAAAAATGAATGTGTTGGTTAGGTACCCCTTGATTCCGGGAGTGAATGATTTGGTTGAGGATATTGCCGGACTGGCTGCACTGGTGAGCTCGCTGAAAAATATTCGCACTGTTTGCATTCTTCCCTTCCACAGATTGTCTGAGGCGAAACATAAGAAGTTCGGATATACCTATAGGATGGGCGGAACCATGGAACCTGAGAAATCTAAAATCGAGACTGTTTCTGAAATTTTAAAATCTTCCGGATTGACAGTTCGCACCGGAAGCTAAAAATATTTGTTATGAATAAAAGGATTCAAAAACTCAGGAATCAAAGCCTGAATGCTGTAAATAAAATATCACACGAAAGGGCTGTTCTTGTTACTGAATTTTACAGGAGCATTGAAGGCAAAGATTTGCCCGTTCCAATTCAAAGGGCTCTGTGCTTTAAATATATTTTCGAGAACAAAAAACTTTGCATCAACTCAGGTGAACTCATCGTCGGCGAGCGTGGCCCGGCTCCAAAAGAAACCTCTACTTTTCCCGAAATCTGTCTGCATTCGGTCAGCGACCTCGATCTGATCGACATACGCCCGAAAGTTTCTTTTAAGGTCAGTGATCAAACACGAAAAATATATGAAAAGGAAATAATCCCTTTCTGGACCGGGAAAACAAACCGCGAGAAGCTTTTTTCTTCCATGAGCCCTGAATGGCTTGATGCCTATGAAGCCGGAATATTTACCGAATTTCAGGAACAAAGGGCTCCCGGACATACTGTTCTGGGTGACGTAATTTACCGAAAGGGTATGCTGGACATTATTGATGATATTGATTCTGTGATGGCCGGAGCGGTTTCAGAAGATGAGAAAAATGAGCTCGAAGCAATGAAAATCACTGCCCGCGCATTGATTTCCTTCGCAGAAAGATACGCCCGACTGCTCGATCAACTGGCTGAAAAAGAAAAAATCAAAAGGAGAAAATCCGAGCTTGAACAAATGGCTGAAATATGCCGCCACGTCCCGGCTCACGCTCCGCGTACATTTCATGAAGCTTTGCAATATTACTGGTTTGTTCATCTGGGAGTAATTACCGAGTTAAACCCATGGGATTCATTTAACCCCGGACGCCTTGACAGAAATCTTTTTCCTTTTTATCACAACGAAATTAATTCAGGCACGCTTAACCGCCAAAAAGCTGAAGAATTGCTCCAGTGCTTTTGGATAAAATTCAATAACCAGCCCGCTCCACCCAAAATGGGCGTTACGGCAAAGGAAAGCAATACCTATACCGATTTTGCGCTTATAAATTTAGGCGGACTTAATACCGACGGTTCTGATGCTGTGAATGAGCTGACCTATCTTTTACTGGATGTTATTGAAGAAATGCGCCTGCTTCAACCCAGTTCAATGATTCAGGTTAGCCATCTGAACCCGGATGCATTTATCCACAGGGCTTTGAAAATTATTAAAACCGGTTTTGGCCAACCATCCGTTTTTAATACGGATGCCATTATTAAAGAACTTACCTTGCAGGGAAAATCCCTCGCCGATGCCCGAAATGGTGGCTGCAGCGGATGTGTTGAGGTAGGGGCATTCGGAACAGAAAGCTACACACTCACAGGTTATTTCAACCTTCCGAAAATCATGGAAATTACCCTGAATGATGGATGTGATCCGCTAACCGGAAAATTTATCGGAGTCAGAACCGGCAATCCATGCGATTTCAAATCTTTTGAAGAGCTAATGAATGCTTTCAAAAAACAACTTTTTCATTTTGCAAATATTAAAATTGAAGGAAACAATAAAATTGAAAAATTGTTTGCCTGTAATTTGCCTGTTCCATTTCTTTCTCTGCTGACTGATGATTGCATAAATAATAAAAAGGACTATAATGCAGGTGGAGCAAGGTACAACACTTCTTATATTCAGGGCGTTGGACTGGGAAGCCTGACGGATATTCTGACCACTTTAAAATTTCATGTTTATGATGAGAAAACAATGGGAATGGGTGAAATATTGGGCGCTGTAAAGGATAATTTCCAAAATTTTGAAGCGATGCGCTACATCCTTTCCGAAAAAACACCTAAATATGGAAACGACGATGACTATGCCGATGATCAGGCAAAACTGATTTTTGAAATTTTCAATGATGCTGTTAATGCCCGACCAACTTATAAAGGAGGAAAATTCAGGATCAATTTCCTTCCAACCACCTGCCATGTTTATTTTGGCAGCAAAACCGGGGCTACACCGGATGGCCGATTGGCCGGAGTGCCTCTTTCCGAGGGCATTTCACCCGTGCAGGGTGCCGACCGAAATGGTCCTACCGCCGTACTCAAATCTGCTTCAAAAATTGACCACATCCGCACCGGGGGTACATTGCTCAATCAGAAATTTTCACCTTCGTTTTTCAGGGATGAAGAAAGTATCCAAAAAATCGGTTATCTGATCAGAAGCTATTTCAGGATGGATGGCCACCATATTCAGTTTAACGTGGTAAATGCCGAAACCCTGCGCAAAGCAAAAATACATCCTGAAAATTACCGTGACCTGATTGTAAGAGTTGCCGGTTATAGTGACTACTTTAACGATTTGGGCGAGGAATTGCAAGACGAAATAATCAGAAGAACCGAACATGAAAGTGCCGGATTTTAGTCCTGTATCATAATAATGACAAATATGAAAAATACTAAAATGATCCATCCCGATTTTACCGCCAAGGAAGCTGTTCAGCTTGCTGAAAAATTCTTTGGAATTAAAGGTGCCGCAAAACCCCTTTCCAGCTATATTGATCAAAACTTTCTGATTACTGCGGTGGATAAAAAAAAATATGTTCTCAAGATTTTTAATTCACTCGAAAACCCTGTTTTCATACAAAACCAGTCTGCCGCCACTTCAGTTCTGAAGAAAAAAACGGGATATTTATTTCCCGGGTTTGTATCTTCTGTCAATAATGAATCAATTGAAAAGGTCGAAAAAAACGGAGTGACATTTGTTTCCTGCCTGCTGAATTTTGTAGACGGGAAATTTATCAGTGAAGTTAAAAATCCATCAGTTAATCTTGCTGCTCAAACCGGTTCTTTTCTCGGAAAAATGGATAAAGTGCTGGAAAATCTAAATCTGCCATCACAAAACTATGAATTGCGCTGGAATCCTGATAATTTCAGGAAAATATATGATCTGGCTCAAAGCATTGCAAATGAAAAAGATAAAAATACTGTATTGTATTTCCTTAACCTCTACCGTGATGAGGTTGTTCCTCAAATGCACAAACTAAGGCGGCAGCTCATTCACAATGATGCAAATGATTCGAATTTTCTGATCGACGAAAAAACAAATAAAATTACCGGATTAATTGATTTTGGTGACATGTCGCACACCTTCAGAATCAACGAACTTGCTGTTGCTCTTGCTTATATGATGATGGGCAGGGAAAATCCTGTTGAGAATGTCTTGCCGGTAATCAGGGCTTATAATGGTGTAAACAAACTTGAGGAAATTGAACTGGGTTTTCTTTATCATTTTATCGTTTTACGTCTGTGTACCTCGGTTTCAATTTCGGCTGCTGATAAAATGAAAAATCCGCTGAACGCTCACATTACGGTTTCCGAGAAAAGCGCATGGGAATTATTGAGAAAATTTATTGTCATTGATCCCTTTTATGCAAAAAATAAATTCAGATCTGCCTGCGGACTTAAACCTCTTACACCCGATGGAAAACCAATATCGGAATTGTTGTCCGCACGCCATGAGCACCTTGGAAAAGCACTGTCGCTTTCTTATAATAAACCATTGAAGATAACCCGCGGACTTTTTCAGTATTTATTTGACGAAAAAGGGAACCCTTATCTTGACACAGTAAACAATGTGTGCCATGTGGGGCATTGCCACCCCGTGGTGGTTGAATCAGCAAAAAGTCAAATCGCCATGCTCAATACCAACACAAGGTATCTGCATGATAACATTGTCGAATACGCCGAAAAACTTACTGCTACTTTGCCCGGAAAACTGAAAGTTTGTTATTTTGTTTGCTCGGGAAGTGAGGCCAACGAATTGGCATTGAGAATGGCAAAGGCTCATACCGGTTCAGATGATTTTATCGTAATCGACCATGCCTATCATGGAAATACCAATTCGGTTATAAACATCAGTCCGTATAAATTCAATGGCCCCGGCGGAAAAGGTTGTCCTGTTAATACTCATATTGTCCCAATCCCTGATTTATACAGGGGAATTTTCAGGGAGGACGACCCGTTTGCTCCGAAAAAATATGCTTGTGAAGTAAATAAGATACTCGACGGACTTAAAAAAATGAATCGGAAACCTGCCGCGTTCATTGCAGAATCTGTTTCGGGTGTAGCCGGTCAGATTGTATGGCCCGAAGGATATCTGCAGGATGTTTATAAAATGGTCAGGAAAGCAGGCGCTGTTTGCATTGCAGATGAGGTTCAGACAGGGTTCGGAAGAATAGGAACACACATGTGGGCATTCCAGGCTCAGGGTGTTATTCCCGATATTGTTGTTATGGGAAAACCCATTGGAAACGGACATCCTCTGGCTGCTGTGGTTACTACAGCTGAAATTGCCCGCTCATTTGAAAACGGAATGGAATATTTTAACACCTTTGGAGGTAACCCGGTTTCATGCGCCATTGGAAACGCTGTTTTAGATGTGATTAAAAAAGAAAAACTCATGGAAAATGCACACGAAACGGGTATGTTTTTTAAATCGGAACTGGTTAAACTTCAGAAAAAGTATGAACTTATCGGAATTGTAAGGGGTGAAGGACTGTTTTTGGGATTTGAAATGGTACAAGACAGAATAAGCCGGATTCCGGCTGTAAAAGAAACTTCCCTGATAGCCGAAGGAATGAAAAAGCATGGAATACTTGCCTCTGTTGACGGGCCATTCCATAATATCATCAAAATAAAACCGCCCATTTGTTTTAACAGGGAAAATGTCAAATATTATATCAATTCATTAAAAAATATATTGGATGTGATATCCTGAGCAAGTTGTTTTATTACATAAAAATAAATACTTTTAAAGAAAAAAAAGCATGTATAAATATTCAAAATTCCTGATACCAATTGTTTTATTCATCTTTTGGTCTTGCAGCAGCGGTGAGAATAAAACCGTCGAGACTGTTGAAAAAGATACCCTGGTTGTTGAAATTCCTGATAGCCTTTCAATTACAGAAAAGCTCAAAATGCTTCCGGGAGTTGAACTAACCGAAATTACCTGTGACTCTGATCGTTTTATTGCCGGTTACAAATTACTTTTTTCTCAGCCGTTAGATTACAACAACCCGGAAAAAGGAATCTTTAAACAAAAAGTATATCTCAGTCACAAATCCGAAAAAGATCTGATGGTCATGTACCTCGATGGATATAGTGTAAATACAAATGGATATATTAGTGAACTGGCCGATATTTTAAAATCAAACCACATGCACGTTGAGCACAGGTTTTTTGGTGAATCATCACCCGATTCAATCGACTGGAGTTTGCTCAATATCCGGAATGCTGCTGCAGATCATCACAGAATCGTCAGACTTCTTAAAAACATTTATAAAAGCAAGTGGATAAGTACCGGTATAAGCAAAGGTGGTCAAACAACCATGTATCACAAACGTTTTTATCCTCAGGATGTTGACGTGGCTGTGCCCATTGTTGCTCCCCTCAATCTGGCTATGGAAGACAAGCGAATATATGATTTTCTTGATAATGTTGGCACCGAAGAATGCAGGAAAAAAGTCAGGGAAATGCAAACCGAAATCTTCAAAAACTATGATAAAGCGTTAGAGCTTTTCAAAAAGAAATCAATGGATTATCATTATTCCTATCCAATGGGTTATGAAAGGGCTTTTGAACTTTCTGTTTTTGAGTTTGAATTTGCTTTCTGGCAATGGGGCGGTGATTGTGAAGACATTCCGTTAAAGGGAAAAAGTCTGGAAGACAAGATAAACTATGTTTTCATGACCGATGCCCCGGGCTTCTTTACAAAAACCACGGCAAAGGATTTATTCCCGTTTTTCTGGCAGGCATATACCGAAGTCGGAATGTATGGCTATCGCGTGGAGCCCTTTAAGGATTATCTCAGAGAATATAAAAGCGAAGTGTGCAACAGCGAAACATTTATTCCTGCAAAATTTAAAGCAAAATTCGACCCCTCTGTCATGAAGGATATCGACAGCTGGCTTAAAAAGAGCGGCAACAACATGATTTATGTTTATGGCGAATTTGACGCATGGTCATCAACTGCTTTTGAGCCCGGAAAATCTACCAATGCCCTTAAGATTGTTAAAAAAGGCGGCTCACATACCACGCGTATCGGCAATTTGCCTTACGAGCAAAAGAAGCAGGTCTATGATTCCCTTGGAAACTGGCTTGGAATAAAACTTGAATTGGAAAATGATTCATTGCAGACAATAAAATGAGAACATTTATAAAATTTCTGACCTTAATTTTTCTTTCAATTCATGTGTCGGCTCAGGATCATGAAACTGAAATACTGAAAGCTGTTAACAGTGTTTTTGAAGGAATGCGAAACCAGGACAGCAGTTTGGTAAGATCCGTCTTTAAAAGTGATGCCATTCTTTTTTCAATTGATGAAAAAGATGGAAAAACCGATGCCGTTGAATCTTCCCTTGATGATTTTCTGAAAGCTATTGGCAGTAAGCATCTGAAAGTTTGGGATGAGCGTCTGTTTTACACTGATGTGAAAATTGAAGGAAATTTTGCAATGGTTTGGGCTGATTATATTTTTTATTACGGCAGCGAACTGTATCATTGCGGAGTTGATCTCTTTCAATTGGTTAATGATAAAGGGAAATGGAAAATTACCCAGATAACTGATACCCGAAGCAAAGAAAATTGCGGATCAAAAATCACAAATGAAGATTCTGTAAAAAAAGAATTAAACACTTTTATGGATGAATGGCACAAAAATGCCGCTGAGGCTGATACAGCCTATTTTGAAAAAATTTCACCCAAAGGCATTTACATTGGCACAGATATCACAGAATTATGGGTTAGGGATGAGTTTTTTACCTGGGCACGAAAGTTTTTTGAGAGAAAATCTGCATGGGATTTTAAGGCAAAAAACAGAAATATCTACCTGAGCTCAGATCCCGGCTTTGCCTGGTTTGATGAGGTGCTTGATACCTGGATGGGCGACTGCCGCGCTTCGGGTGTATTGAAAAAATATAACGGCGTATGGAAAATTGAACATTACCAGCTTTCCATGGCTGTTCCAAATGAAAAAACACAGGAAGTAATCAAAATAATTAACAATAAATGAGATACCTGTATTTGCTGGCTGTTTTAATCCTTGTTTCATGCAGCAGTGAAAATGAAAAAAATAATAAGTCTCCTGAAACAAAAATAGTTTCAAGATTTGATTATCCTGATGTTCTTGACTTGCATGGTTTTCCGGAAAATAAACAGGCCGATTCCCTGCAGCTTTTTTTTGATTTGGGTGCATGGTACGGATTTTCATTGCCCGGATTAAATGACACTGCTCATTTCGGGGCGTTTGCCGGGCCATTTCTTCTTGATCAGTACAAAAGCCGCTGGCTGATGAAATTCCCGGTAAAAATTTCACTGTGCAATCATAGCAGTCCTCAACGCTGCAACTATTCGAATGTGAAAATTATTTCCTTCCCGGGCATTCTCAGCCAGGAATTTACCAATGACAACTTCAGTGTCAAACTTGATTTGATTTATGTCAGCCCTTCAACATCCTTGCTAAGAACCATTGTAAAAAACAACTCCGATTTATCCGGAAGCTTCTCACTCAGTCTGGAATCAGAGTTTTTTCCAAATGATCAAATTGAAGTTTCAACCCGTGACAATGAGTTGATTTATAAAAAAGATAAAGACATTATTTCAATAATACCCGGAAAAAGTTACAATCTGAAAACTTTTAAAAATGAAAAGTATTTTACCGGCGTTTCTTCTGAACTGGTTACACTGAATTCACATGAATCCTACAAAAGCTTTTCCTATATTTCTGTTTATAACGAAAACGACAGTATTGACAGGAGCTTCCTGAAAGAAGTACCTGAATGGTTGATGGATAAAAACAACAAAAGATGGAACAGATATCTTGAAAATATTTTTGACGCAATCAGCCAGACTGATGAACAATATTGCAAAATTGCTGTGAAATGTCTTCAGACTCTTGTTTCAAGTTGGCGTGTGGCAAGAGGAGCGCTGAAGCATGAGGGACTGTTTCCGTCATATTCCTATACCGGCTTTCATGGTTTCTGGGCGTGGGATTCATGGAAACATGCCGTTGCGCTCGCAATTTTTGAACCCGGGGTGGCAAAAAACCAGGTAAGAGCAATGTTTGATTATCAGGATTCGTCCGGAATGATTGTCGATTGCGTTTTTCCCGATACCCTTCAGGAAAAAATAAACCGCAGAAACACCAAACCGCCTCTGGCTGCCTGGAGTGTGTGGAAAATATATGAAAGAACCGGTGATAAAGAATTCTTACTAGAGATGTTTCCCAAACTTCTGAAATATCATAAATGGTGGTATCAGTACCGCGATCATGATAAAAACGGAATATGTGAGTTTGGAAGTTGCGACGGGTCAAGGATTGCTGCTGCATGGGAAAGTGGAATGGATAATGCCGTTAGATTTGACAGCGCTCAGATTGTAAAAAATGAGAATGGGGGATATAGTCTTGACCAGGAATCGGTCGACCTCAATACTTTTCTTTGGATTGAAAAAAAATTCCTCAGGAAAATAGCCATTGTGACCGGAATTACAGTACCGGAATTGCTTGCCGATGAAGGAAATAAAATCAGAAACACTTTTTATGATCAGACAATGGGGTATTTTTTTGACTACAATCCCCAAAAGAAAAACCATGTAAAAATATTTGGTCCGGAAGGTTGGCTGCCTTTGTGGGCCCGACTGGCTTTGCCTCAACAAGCCGAAAAGGTGAAAGAAATTATGATGTCTGAAAAGCATTTTATGACCTATTTTCCCTTGCCAACACTTTCTGTTAGTCACAAAATGTTCGATCCGTTTAATGGTTACTGGCGCGGACCGGTATGGATTGATCAGGTGTATTTTGGAATTGCCGGATTGAAAAATTATGGATTTGTAAATGAAGCGAATAAAATAAAAAAACTTGTTTTTGAAAATCTGGAAAAACAAAAAAACAAACCTTTGTACGAAAATTACCATCCGGCAAACGGAAAGGGATTAAATGCCCGCAATTTCAGCTGGACTGCAGCACATTTGCTGATGATCCTTTGGGAAGAATGAATTCCTTGTTACTTTTAATCAATTCAAGCCTTGCCGCAAAACTGTGTTTATGAACTTTCAACTAATAAACCTATCTTTGCAAATTATTATTTAAACACATGACACATAAAGCAGGATTTGTAAATATTCTTGGAAACCCCAATGTGGGCAAATCTACCCTGATGAATGCGCTGGTTGGTGAAAAACTTTCAATTATCACTTCAAAAGCCCAAACAACCCGCCACCGGATCATGGGAATTGTAAATGGTGAAGATTTCCAGATTGTTTATTCTGATACGCCCGGAATTCTAAAACCCGCTTATAAACTTCAGGAGTCCATGATGAAGTTTGTTTCACTGGCCATGCGTGATGCCGATATCATTCTGTATCTCACAGACATATACGAAACTCCGGACAAAAACATGAATTACATCAGCAAACTGCAAAAAACCAAGATTCCTGTTATCCTGCTGATTAATAAAATTGACCAGTCAAACCAGGATCAGCTTGCAGCGCTGGTTGAAATGTGGCACGGTATTCTACCTGATTCAGAAATCCTTCCCATTTCGGCATTGAAAAAATTCAATGTTGAACCTTTGCTTAAAAAGGTAACATCCATGTTGCCCGAATCTGAACCTTTTTTTCCGAAAGATCAGCTAACCGATAAATCACAGCGCTTTTTCATTGAAGAAATGATCAGGGAAAAAATATTGTTGCACTATTCCAAGGAAATCCCATATTCGGTTGAAGTTGAAACCGAAGATTTTATCGAGGAAGAAAAAATTATCAGGATCAGAACTATAATTTTTGTGATGCGCGACTCCCAAAAAGGAATCATCATTGGCCATAAAGGTGAAAAACTTAAAAAAGTAGGCACCGAAGCCAGAAAAGATGCTGAAGATTTTTTTGGAAAAAAAGTGTTTCTCGAAATCATCGTCAGGGTTAACAAAGACTGGCGCGATGATAAAAAACAATTGAAAAGATACGGCTACGAAGTATAAATAGTAGCACAAAACATAAGAAAATGAGCAGTATTGTTGCAATAGTCGGAAGACCTAATGTAGGTAAATCAACATTCTTTAACCGCCTCACCGAATCGCGTGATGCCATTGTCGATGAAGTTTCGGGCGTTACCCGCGACCGTCATTACGGAAAATGCGAATGGAATGGAAAGGAATTTTCAGTGGTCGATACCGGTGGATATGTTACAAATTCAGATGATATCTTCGAAGAGGAAATTCGCCGTCAGGTAATGATGGCCCTTGAAGAATGTGATTCAATTATATTCATGGTTGATGTGCTCAGCGGTATTACTGACCTTGATATGGCTGTTGCCGGCATTCTTAGAAAATCAAAAAAACCTGTTTTTGTTGTAGTTAATAAAGTGGATAACCACGACAGGATTTACGATGCGCAGGAATTCCATTCTCTCGGTTTGGGCGATATTTATTGCGTTTCCTCCATGTCTGGCAGCGGTACAGGTGAAGTGCTCGACGAACTTGTTAAAACTCTTGAGGGTGAAATAGATGAAATGGAAACGGATATTCCTAAATATGTAATTGTAGGACGTCCAAATGTTGGAAAATCATCTTTGCTGAATGCTCTTTTGGGTGAAGAACGTGCTATTGTAACCGATATTGCCGGTACTACCCGCGACACCATTAATACCCGTTTCAATAAGTTCGGACATGACTTTTACCTCATCGACACTGCCGGTTTGAGAAAAAAAGGGAAAGTTTCAGAAGACCTTGAATTCTACTCCGTTATGCGTGCCATCCGCACCATTGAACAGGCCGATGTTTGCCTGCTTGTTCTCGATGCCACACTGGGAATCGAATCACAGGATCTTAATATATTCCAGTTGATCGAAAAAAACGGAAAAGGCGTGGTAATTCTTGTAAACAAATGGGATTTGTTTGAAAAGGACACCAATTCGGCCAGAGATTATACCAAATTAATCGAATCCAAAATAGCCCCGTTTAGCGATGTGCCTATTATCTATACTTCGGTAATTAATAAGCAACGTATTCATAAAGTACTTGAGGAAGCTGCTAAGGTAAACGAAAACAGACGAAGAAAAATTCTGACTTCCCGCCTGAATGAGTTTCTTCAGGAAGTGGTTGAAAATTACCCGCCACCATCTGTTAAAGGTAAGTTTGTTAAAATAAAATTTGCAATACAACTTGCAACACAATGTCCCTCTTTTGCTTTTTTCTGCAACCTGCCTCAGTATGTGAAAGAACCTTATAAACGATATCTTGAGAATAAACTCAGAGAATATTTTGATTATAAGGGCGTGCCAATCAGGATTTATATGAGAAATAAATAAGAACATTGAAAATAAAAGAAATAATAATTTCATTTTTCCGTTTTTTGTTTTGTAAATTTGCTCTGATGAAAAGAGTGGCTCTCATAATTATAGCAATTATTTTTGTTGTGGTTTCCTGCAAAAAAATAGAGGAGTACCCCGATACGCCTCAAATTACAGGTATCACTTATTCTATTAAAGATACCGTTGATGCTTTGGATAATCATGTGAAAAAACTGATACTTGAACTTTCCGTAATTGACGGGGATGGCGATCTTGGACTTTTTGACAGCGATACTGTGTCGCCCGGCGACACTTCAAAGGTTTACATTTATCAGTACAATAGGATAAACGGAATTTATGTTCCCGAAGAAGTTGAGGAAAATCGCTTTTACCGGATTCCTTTTTCACAGCCGGCCGGACAAAATAAAACATTGAAATGCCGCATCCTTATTGATATGGAATATCAGGTTATGGATAATTTCAGCGACACGCTTAAATATGAATGCTTTATCATTGACAGGGCATGGCACAAAAGCAATGTGATAACTTCTCCGGAAATTGTAATTGATAAGTAATTCCAAATTTCTGTAAATCAGTGAGACTATAATTTCAGGAACGATAGTGAACTGAAATTATCTAGTCGAACTGATCCCGAGTGAAGCCGAGGGATCTCTAAGTCATATTCCTCGCCCCTTGGGGCGGATATATAAAAAATCCTTAGCTGATACCCCGCTGCTCTGCGGCGGGGTAGTTCATTCAGTGAGACTATAATTTCAGGAACGATAGTGAACTGAAATTATCTAGTCGAACTGATCCCGAGTGAAGCCGAGGGATCTCTAGGTCATATTCCTCGCCCCTTGGGGCGGATATATAAAAAATCCTTAGCTGATACCCCGCTGCTCTGCGGCGGGGTAGTTCATTCTTTTTTATCCCTCATTAGTCATCTTTGATTTTTTTATTTTTGCTTATCAGTTATTTTAGTGCTGAAATTGAAACTTAAGGCATATTTTTTGCGTTATTTACCAAGGATTTGTAAATTTGAAAAAAAAACATAAACAAAATGAAAACTAATTTTAAACTAAGAGTATTCAGCATCCTCGTGCTTTTGTTCGCTTTTGCAGGCACAATCAATGCACAGGTAGTGTATAAAGTAGATTCCAAATATGATGCCGACATAAAAGTTTATGTTGCCAGTAGTAAATATGATGCCGACCTGGTTGTTTATGAGGTCAGTTCAAAATATGATGCTGATAAAGACGGACTCTGGTTTTTTTGTGATTCAAAATACGATGCAAAGAAAAAAGTATATTTTGTTGATTCAAAATATGATGCCGACCTTATTATTTTCTTTGCCGACAGCAAATACGACGCCGGTTGGGTAAATAATTCCAAACAGCATCTCTTAAAATAAGCAATTCTCTTATACTATAATAGTGTCTTTTTAAATCTAAATTAAATAGCTATGAATGAATTTGTATCTCTCGACCAGTCATCGATCAGTAATGACAATTTTAAACTGAACAGTATTGCCCAGGCGCACCTGAAATCTTCAGCAACCTGGAGCAGGTTTTTGGCATGGGCCGGAATCGGTTATTCTGCTCTGTTGGTAATTATTGCTCTTTTCGCTGTGGATCTTATTATGAAAACTCAACGAATGCCAAATAAACAAGATGTGGCTGCAATTTTGACCATTACATATTTGATTATGGCAATTATCATGTTTTTTCCTCCTTATTTTCTTTTAAAACACTCAAACAATGCACTGAAAGCATTGAAAACAGGAAGTGAAGAAAGTATCATCGCCTGCTTCCAGAATTTGAAAATCATGAATATTTATATGGGTGTTCTGGTGATTATCACATTGTTTTTCACCCTCATAGGATTACTTGGGGCTTTAGCAGGAGCATAGCCAATTGAAAACAATAGGATCAGATATTTTTTTCCGGGATTTTATACCCAAAACAGAATTTCAACATAAACCGCTGATCATCGGCTGGGATTTACACACTCCCGAAAATGTGGGCTCTCTCATCCGTCTTGGCGGCAACATTGGGTGCGAAAAAGTTATCATTGTTAGTGAAATGTCGCACCGGAAAACAAGTATTCGCTATACTGCCAGCACTGCCTTTGATAAAGTTAATTGGGAATATTGCACAAAGGATCAATGGAGGAGTCTTATCCCTCACGATTATAAAGTTATTGCCATTGAAACTGCCGAGGGTGCAAGGGATTTATTCACTGCTGAATTGCCAGTAAAAGCGGCATTTATGGTTGGCAGTGAACGTTTCGGACTGCCTGCTGATGTTATTGAAAAATGCGATATGGCAGTGTACATTCCTGTTTTTGGTAATGTGAATTCTCTTAACGTGAGCAATTCTCTCGCCGTTGTCCTTTTTGAATGGGCCCGGCAAATGAAATATTAATATCTTTTTTATGAAAGTGATTCCGGCTTCTGCAAGTCATTCCGATTTGATTGCCTCTTTCCAGGTCAAAATGGCTTTGGAGACTGAAAATCTTGTGCTCGATCCGATTACTGTAGGTAGGGGAGTAAAAGCTGTGTTTGATAACCCCGAAAAAGGTGCTTATTATATTGCAGTTGATGAAAACGGAGCTGTGGCAGGTTGCCTGCTTACTACTTATGAATGGAGTGACTGGCGCAACGGTTCGGTTTTATGGATTCAGTCGGTTTATGTTATTCCTGAATTCCGTGGAAAAAGAATTTTCTCCCTTTTGTACTTGCATATTAAATCTATGGTCGAAAAATCAGATGCGTTTTCCGGAATCAGATTATATGTTGATAATACAAACCTGAACGCTCAGGAAGTGTACAAAGCTGTTGGTATGAATGGCGAACATTACACCTTATTCGAATGGATGAAATGAATTATTTGCAAATTTCATCAGCCACTGCATCCCTGAATTCAAAGAATATATCAGCCAGCGCACTGCTGCCATTGGTTCCGTAATTTACAAGGAAAGCATAGGTTGTATGCTGGTTTGGAAAATAAAATAAATCGGCACTGTACTGTAAATCCCTTCCTCTGTGCCCGTTGGCTCTTTCATTTTCAGGCCTGTCATGAAAATCATCGTAAATTCCCAATCCCAATGCCCTGGTTGTTTCAGGTTCCACTTCGGTAAAAGTCATCATTTGTGCCAGCATTGAATCTGACAATAGGGTTTTTTCAATCAGCAAAGCCCTGATAAACAACCTCAGGTCCGAAACGGTTGAATAAACACCTCCGTAACCGTTTCCGCTTCCTGTGTGATAATTCGACAGGTTCATTATCGTTCCGTTATTGTAAAGGTCGTAATAACCCTGAGCTACTGTTGGCGGCAAATCATCATGCCAGTGATAATAAGTTTGGTTCATTTCAAGCGGATCAATAATTTTCTCATGAAGAATTTCATTATGTCCACGGCCTGTGGCTTCTTTTACGATCATGCTGATCAAAAGATAGTTGGTATTTGAATAGTAAACTCCTTCTCCGGGTTTGAAATAGGGCTCTTTGTTATAGGCAAATTCCAGAATCTCTTCAGGTTTCCAGTCTTTGTTCGGATTGTTCAGCAGTTTCAGATAAAATCCCTGGTCTGTTATCACATCATAAATTCCACTGGTGTGGTTCATAAGTTGTCTGAGTGAAATGTCTTCAGCATTTTCAATTCTGTCAATAATGCTTTTTGGAAGCCAGGTGCCGATTTTTGCATCAAGATCCAGCACACCATCTTCCACCAGCATCAAAACCGATGTGGCTACCATCATTTTAGTGATACTGGCTACCTTCGAAACTGTACAAACCGACATGTCAATTCCTTTTTCAATATCCGCTTTCCCCGATGCTCCCATCCAAATTCCATCTTCATCTTCAATTAAAAGAACAATTCCGGGAAGTCCCTTTTTTGTATAATCATCAATCAGTTTCTGATAGATTTCCTTTTTTGGATGGTACATGCTGCTGTCATTCACCGGCAGGTCACATTCCATAGTGGGCTTTATGGTGTCTTCCTTGCACGAAGAATAAAAAATTCCGGAAATAATTATTGCCAGACCTAAATATAAATTAATTTTTTTCATCTTTTTATTGTTTCAAATTGGCTATAATAATCAATTTTATTTTGAACGATATAGTGTTTAGGATTGGAGTATACTTCTCAAATCAAATATCGATGTTCCTTGTTCTTAAATCAAATAATTATTTTTTATAAAGGATTATTTTTTTCTGTTAAAATAAATATAGGTTCCCATGTGAATGGATGAATAGGGCAACATGGGCACATACTCGTTTACAAAGGGCGTTTGAAGCCAAAAACGGTAATCAAAGAATATGGTAACGGGCATTTTTCCGCTTCCCGGAAAAAGGTAAAAAATTCCGGCTTTCAGACCAAATGCAAACTGTGGGCGGCCTAAATTGGGTTTTTTCTCATAAACCCCATCGCCATTAAGTTCAAAAACAGCAACATTTGAAAACGAATGCAAATAACCTGCTCCGGGTCCGGTTTCAATTCCGAATTTTTCAGTAAACTTAAGTTTGTAGATCAATTCTGAATACAGTTGTATTGCCTGTTGTGAATAATGATGATAAAAATATCCCAGTTTAAAAGTCTGCATCCATTCATGCTTCCCTTTGGCACAATAGGATTTATATGTTCCCACCGTTAACCCGGGATGTATGGGCATGTCAATAATTCCGAGGTTGCCGCTTCCGGGCAGCTGCGTTGCATTATTGGTAAAGGCAATGCTTACCGGGAATTTCAGGGAGTCCGATTGGGCTGTTCCTGCTGTGCATATTAGTGCAAACAGTGCAGGCAATAAAAACAATTTCAAATGTATTTTCATAAGAATTGTATTTCTTTTTAGTTTTGTAAATCGAATCAAAAATAACAAATAAATGAATATAAAAATCAAAAACAGGTGTCCCTGGACAGCAGGTAATGAATTCAACATTAAATACCATGATGAAGAATGGGGTGTGCCCGTTCACGACGACCGAAAGCTGTTTGAGTTTCTTGTGCTGGATGCTTTTCAGGCCGGACTAACCTGGCTTACCATATTAAAAAAACGTGAAAACTTCAGAAAGGCATTTGATAATTTTGATCCGGTAAAAGTTTCAAAATACGACGAAGGCAAAAAGCTTGCATTGATGAAAGATGAAGGAATCATACGCAATCGTTTAAAAATTGAAGCAGCAGTAATCAATGCCGCTAAATTTATTGAAGTGCAGAAAGAATTCGGGAGCTTTGATAAATATATCTGGTCATTCACCGGTGGTAAAACCATTGTCAACAAATGGAAAAACCAAAAGGATGTTCCTGCATTTACCCCCGAATCAGATGCCATGAGCAAAGACCTCAAAAAGCGTGGATTTAAATTCGTTGGCACCACCATTTGTTATGCTTTCATGCAGGCAGCCGGCATGGTTAACGATCATGTTGTGGATTGTTTCAGGTATGAAGAACTTTAAAAGCTATCTCAAGAAAACCTGGGATTTTCAAAATACACACCCTTGAAGTATTCTTGAGATAGCCTTAATAAATGAAGTAAATTTTAGTAACCAATCTTGAATGGCTATCTTTATCATTCTTTATAAAACGGCCCCCTGTATACATTGTTCTTGTTTTTCACTCCACCAGCACCTTTTCCGTTACCTCGAATTCGTTGGTACAAATTTTTACAAAATAAACCCCCGTATTTAGTCCCGAAACATCCATCTGAAACTCACTGCCTTTTTCCGACATGCTTTGTATTGGCCTGCCAAGGCAATCGTACAGGGTTATTTTAGTTAGCAATGCTGTGTTTCCGTTAAGTACAATGTTAATGGTTTCCTTTGCAGGCACCGGGTAAACAGCTATTTGGGGCTTAATTGCCGGCCCGTTTATTCCCGCCACATCGCTCCACGGCCTTTTCCATAAACCATGGTCGGTAACGGCGTATAAATAATTCCCTGCTTTTTTTATTTTAGAAACCTTTATGGGGTTAACAAACCCTTCGTTAAAATCCTGAAAAGTTGTTGTTGTGTCATACGACACACACGCCCCACTATCGGTGCTAAGCAGCAAATACCCATCCTCACATATCAAATCGCGAATCTCACTTTGCCAGTAATTGGGAACGTTCTGGAATGTTTCGCCGTTGTTGTAAGATCTTTTCATCCCCCATTGACCTGCAATTACCAGAATGTTGTCCGTTACTTTTGTTATTGCTCGAATGTATGGCGCAAAGTCAAATTCTGAAGTGGGTACAATCCTGTATATTTCTGTCCAAGTATCTCCATTATCCAACGAAAGCATAAGAACACCATCAGAACCATATGGGGTTGAACACCAATAGTCTGTACTCGCATAAATCTCATTATTTCTGAAATAATAAAAGAATAAAGTAAAATTAGCATCCGGCAATAATATCTCCGTTATATTTCCAGTTAAAAAATTGTATCGCCAATTGTCAGATAGAGAATCATTAAGCATATACAAATACTCGTTATGTCTTATTAAGCGGCGACAATGCGGGATACTACCATTATATTCACTCCAGTTTATTCCATTATCGAGACTAAACAAAAAAGTATGATCATGTGTTGAACAAAAAACAGTATCATCATATGATTCAAAAGAAGAAACCCCATAAGCGTCAAAAGCAGCATAGCTTACAAAAGTAAAAGTATCAGCATTTTCACAATTAATCTTTATTCCTTTTGGATTGCTATATTTTGAAACAAAAACACAAGGGTCTTTATAATGGATTACGTCGTTAGGTTGAATTGAGCTATCGACAATTGTCCATTGTCCTATCAATTGCAGAGAGGATAATATGGATATAAATAAAAAGAATTTTGTTTTCATGATTATTCCTCCCATGGGTAAAATAATTTTTCAATCAATCCTTGCGGAATTTCATCTTCAGGTGACGTTTTTGTAGGCAGCCACCAGTTTAAAACAGGGGTAAAGCAGTTTGTAATTTCTGCACTCATGGTGCCTCCCGGCTCAACAGAAAAACCCTGATTAAATTCAATATATTCTGCAGCTTTAAAACTGACATTTTCGGTATTGTTCACAATGGCAGTACACCCACTTCCGCCAATGGAAACATCATTGACTATTGAATTGTCATAGGTTGCAGCACTAAAATTGCAAGTAATGCTGCTGTCGCATTTAGCTCTGGGCTGCCAAACTTTTACGTAATCAATTTCATAATCATAGGGTAAAAGTGAATATTCTATTGGAAAAAACCAGTTCGTAGGTAAATTAACATCTAATACTATGCATATAGGAAACATCTCCGAAGGGTGGTTTGTTGATGTAAAAACCAATTCATCATCCATATAATATTTAATAAAATCGGGTGTCCATAATGCGGCAAATGTATGAAAGTCTGAAAATGAAATACCACCAAAATTACCTGGAACACTTGTCAATGAAGTATCAGTGCAATATTGAAAATGGGAACAACATGAATATTTGTGCTTTTCATTAATATCAAATGGTGGATCTAAATTGTCTTTATAAAAAAGAAACTCAAAAATATCAATTTCACTATAGCAAATTCCCCCTGCGCCGGTTGGACTATCCCATAGCCAAAAATTAGGCCCAATACCATAATTTGTTTCATTGTCATTGAGATAAGGCAATTTGCAACGGATTTCGAAATACCCATATTTAAAGCGGTGATTTGACCTGAGCCATGCTGCTGAGGTATAATAAAATTCATGCATCCCCCAGGTACTGTCGCAACCGCTGTATGAATAAATTGTATTTGTGTCCCTTTGGGTCCTTATTGTTAATTTTCCGGTGCCGGTAGTATCAAATAAAATATTGCTGTTATCTTTTGTCCTGTGGGTTTGAAAAGGTGGTAAACAGGAATCACGTTTATGATCGTAAACTTCATATGTATTGCACCTCCAGTCAGCTTGGTTAAAATTAATTGCATTTATTCCAAGGCTGTCAAACTCCTCATTAAACACCAACTGCCATGTTGGGTCTTCTGATGGGTGCTGTGCAAATGCTTTTGGTATGGTTATCAAACATAACATGATAACAAATATACCACTTATTATAAAGGTTTTATATGTTTTCATGGCTTTTTATTTTGAAATGATCATGCGTTTGGTGTCAAATTCTTTCCCGTCAATGACCAGACTGTAATGATACATACCTGGGGTAAACTCCGTATTGCTTATGATAAGGGTATTTGCACCTTTTCCTGCTTCATAGGTTTTTAAGAGCTTGCCGGTCATGTCAAAAACCATGACTTGGGCACTGTTTGCATCAGGATTTACAGAATAATCAATGGCTGTTTGGTCGCTGAAAGGATTGGGCCTGTTTTGTTTCAGGTAAACCTTTGAGTTTTCAATTGATGGTGTATCATCTGTTCCTATGCTTTGCGATTTAATTATTATGTCATTGCTACAGCAATCGGAAACCCTCTGCTCAAGTGTTTCTATCTGCGTTTGCTGTTCTTTGATGGCTTCGATCAACAGCCCAATAAAATTTTGATAGGCAACATATTTATAGCCATCCGGTTGGGTTGAAACCAGTTCAGGTACAACTTCTTCAACTTCCTGAGCAATAACACCAATCTCAACAGGTTTTGCCTCACCCGAAATTATTGTCATTGTATCTGCTTCATCGGCCAGCACATCGGCTTTTCTTTGAAAAGTAACGCCCCTGAGGTTTTTTACCTTCTCCAATGCCCCTTCAATATCCTGTATGTTTTCTTTGAAACTTATGTCTGACCCGGTATAGTATGCCGAAGCATATACACTTCCTGTTCCGAGAACATAAAAAGTGCCTGAACCATTGTACTTCACAATATACATTTTTGAAGTTCCAACATTGGCATACGATTGGAAAGTCATGGCATAACTGTTTTCATCGGTATTTTTGAATTCAACTTTTCCGTAATTGTCAATTTTCAGTCTTTCATAACTCCCTGTTGAAAACCCTAATACATCTGCCCCTGTATGGTACATGCCTGTATTTTGATCTCCATAGAAAGTATAATCCGGACCTGATGGGGATGAATAATTGGTATTTCCTTTGATCAATGCACAGGTTGTAAAGGAAGTACTTCCTGCAAATGTTGCATAACTTCCGGTAAACAAGTGGTTTGCATTATCTATTTTATATCTTTCATTGCCACCGGTTGAAAAACTCAACTTATCTTCCCCTGGATGATAAATACCAGTGTTTAGATCGCCCCAGAATGTAAAATCTGGTGCTGAATGAGAGGAATACCCTGTGTTACCTTTGACCAAGGCACAGGTTGTAAATGTTGTGCCGCTTGTAAAAGCTGTGTAATCTCCTTTGATCAAATGGCTTACCCACACACTTCCGGGATCAGTTGTACTCCCAATCGAAACTTTTCCTCCGGAAAACACCTTGATTTGAGCGTTACAAACCTGTAGCATAATAACAAATGCCACCAAAAACAAAATCGATTTTTTCATAGCTGAAAATAGTTTTTCTCCCTGTTGTCCCCCTCAAGGACGGTTTATATAACGAAAAAGCGTGGGACTGTAACTGTATTCGCTTTCGAGGCTCTCGCAAAGCCCACCATACAAATAAGGAACAACCCACGCCGTAACGTGAGCGTTGCACTTATTATTTTTGTATGGTTTTGAAATTTGCGAGATTTCGAAAGCAAAAATAAAAGCTAACGCTTTATACTATTAAAAGAACAACATGATCTTATATAATATTAAAATCATTTAGTTAACCAAAATAAATGAAAATCAATGTAAAAAGCAAGGAAATGACCAAAAAACAATACCCAGTCCATGCATCCCTTGACAAATCCCAACTTCAAGCCACTATTACAAAAATCAAAAATAATTTGACCATAATAAATAATATTATTATGTTTGTAAAGGTTAAATATACCTCAGTAATGTTCAATTATACCAGTGTAAATATAAATTGTGCCAATGTAAGTATTTATTCCGTCGTAGTAATTGCTTGCTTCTACAACCTAATTATAATATTATTCAACTTAAAAGTTAAATTTTACATCGTAATAGTAAAATTCATCGTAGTAATTATTAATAATATCATCGCAATTATTAATTCCTGTGTGGTAAATGTCAATTGCGACTCAGTAATGGTCAATTGCGCCGCACAAACCGATATACGCTCCGAAAAATCGGTCAGTACAGCCACACAGATGAAATGGTTCTGTTTGTTGTTTTTGTTGAACACTCTCCGTATTTACTTTACAGTGCAATACACTGAAATATCTGGGTATCTGCGTTGCAGATGTATAGAAAACCACGAAGTGGTTACCCAGTCATTACTGCGGATTTCAATCCGCAGAGATCAACCTATAAAAGGCTTATCTGGCATCTGTTACCCCAATAGGGAAATTACTTTCTACACTTTTTTAAAACATAACCAATGAAAAAAACACAACTAAAATCAACTATTTCCCAAATATTAACCTTAATCCATAAAAATTATGCTGATCTTCAATTCAGGCAGAATCTTCAAATTCCGCTCCATCAACAAAAAATATGCTTTTCTTAAAAAGCATGGTTTTACCCACTTCAAAGCGTCACATCTCCTCCAAACCTCGTGCAAGGGAATAACCTTCAAAGACCTCTTCACGCTGTGCCTTGTCCTTCGCTGTACTCCCAACGACCTTTTTGACCTTGGCAACGTTGAAATCCCCGCCGGTCACCCGCTACTTGCCCTCCGCAAGGAAGAACCCGATATGGACATCAACACCGAAATCCAAAACCTCTCGCTCGAAAAACTAAAGAAAATAACGCTGGCAATCAAGGAAATCAAAAACAATGAGTGAAATACTGGGTTCTTGTGCTATTCCATAAGATCAAACTATATAAACGTGGTAGCAAAAAAAAGGCTGCCCTTTTGAGACAGCCTTTTTTTTATCTGGTTATTGAAATCCTTCGAGTATAAATACTTCCGTTAATCTGCATCCGCAAAAGATACATTCCCTGATTGAGTTGCTCCAGATTAAGCTGGTACAATCCGGTACCATCTGTATTGAACTCTGAGTACAAACATTTTCCTGTCATATCGTACACCTTCATATTCAGTGATCTGACATCAATTGTGCTCAAATCAATATTAAACATTCCGGTTGACGGATTCGGGAAAATGATTACTGTTTTGTCTTCAACCTCAAAATTGTCAATTCCTACAAGACACCCAACCGGCCTGATTGATGAGGATGTATGCACATTAAACAATTCAGTGGCAGTGTACCAGGAGCCTCCTTTTTGGCAGAACAGGGTGTTTTCGCCCGAAGTGCCTCTGTCAGGTGCCATGTAAACAGCAAAAGTGTCGGGCGCAGCGTATGAAATCTGGAATCCTACAAAGAAAATCCCATCCACTTCAATGGGTGTATCGAAATTGATTACATTGAACAAACCCGATGAAAGGGTGCTGACGTTTACCTGTTTAAAGCCAAGTATTGAATCGGGCTCGGCATCTCCGTTCCAAACTGTAAATTTAACCTTTCCTCCGCCCGAATATGATTTGGCAACCGGGAAAATAAAGGAGGAAATTTCAGATATCATATAATTTTCATGTCTGTCGGCATAGGCGGTCACAAACTTACCATTATGACCTGGCAGATATCCCCATGTAGAGGAAAGCTGCTGGAAAGTCAGACTTTCTCCTGCAAGTATATTTGTTATAGTATCGCAAATTTCATCCATTGGATAATCTGAAACCACAATATAATCGGTTTTGGTCAGTGATCCGGTTCCTGATGCATTGGTCGCGCTTAAGGTAACGGGATAAATACCGGGTGTGGTATAGGCAATCCCTGTTGGGTGTTGCAAGGTGGAACTTGCGGTTGCTGCTCCGGTGAAAGTCCAGTTCCATGAAACCGGAGTGAATGTAGAAAGATCTGTAAAATCTACTGTCTCGCCCGAGGTTATCAGTCTGGGTGCAGCTGTGAAATTTATTACAGGCACAGTTGTGCTTGTATCAATAACCACATGGATGTAATTTACTTTGGTAAGTGAATCTGAACCTGCTGCATTGGTCACTTTCAGTTTCACCGGATAAACGCCCGGAGTGCTGTAAAGTACGTCAAGCGGATCCTGAACAGTCGAGCTGGCAATGCCTGCTCCTGTAAATTCCCAATACCAAGAAGTTGGTACGTTCAGCGATAAATCAGTAAAATCAACGGTGTTTCCGGCAAGTACAGTTGTTGGTTCGGCCATGAAATCGGCTACGGGATCAACGGCTGTAGTCGGGGCAACAGTAATATAACCCGATTTGGTGGTTGTATGGGTATTGGTTCCGTCTGATACGGTCAAAGTCACATCATAACTTCCGGGATTATTATAAACAATACCGGCAGGATTTTCATCGGTTGAAGTGCCCGGCAATCCGCCATCAAAAGTCCAGCTCCAGGTTGTAACCGGACCAAATGAATTGTCGGTGAAATCAACAAATTCAGTTTCCATGATGGTGGTTGGAACACCTGTGAAATCGGCCATAACAACCAATCCTTCTTCTACTACTGTATACGATTCAGATGCAGTACAGCCATTGTCATCGGTAACGGTTACGGAGAAAGATCCGGCGCAAAGGTCGGTAATGTTCTGGGTGGTGGCGCTGTTGCTCCATGAATAGGTGTAGGGGCTTGCTCCGCCTGAAACAGTAATATTCACTGCACCGTCACATGCACCGGCTGAAGCATCAGTGATAGTTTCGGTAATGGTAATTGTGGTAGCAGTTCCAACAGTCCAGGTACCTGTTCCGGTTGCTCCGGTCGATTCGGTAACTGTAACAGAGTATGATCCTGCCGGTACTCCGCTAAGATCTTCTGTGGTTGCTGTGGTGCTCCAGGAATAAGTATATGGAGGTGTTCCTCCTGATGCAGTGATATTTATTCCGCCATCGCCTGTTCCGCCGCAGGTTTCATTGGTAACGGTGCCGGTAACGTTTACTGTAACTGTTCCGCAAGTTGTGTAATCTTTTCCTTCCAGAAATAAAACGCCTGAATTTGTAGGATCAAGCCAGGGTTTTAACTGAGTTGCGGCTGTGGTTCCGTTTGACTCCCAGCTATAGGAGAATTTTCCATACATATCTGATTCGTCTGGAGTTGAACAATACGAACCACCACCGGTAAGGTCTCCGACAATTAATTTATTCTGATTGAAAATGGGAGATCCCGATGAACCTCCTTCAGTTACACCATGACCATTAGCTGTTGCAACCCAGGTTACAAGCCAATGAGAAAGATATCCGCTTCCATTCCATCCGGTAGTTGTAAGCGTTGTCGAAAAAGTCGAAATCTTTTTAATATCACCTGCCGGATGATGAATGCTTACACCACTTGTTGCTCCAACGTTTTCTCTGTTCCATCCGTTCCAATATGGGGTGTAAGAATCGGGAATTTCATCAGGTAGTTGTACAAGGTAAAAATCAGAGCCGTCATCGCCCATATTTCCACCATGGGCAATTAAAGAGCACCCATCAATGGTTTTATTGGCAAGAGTTCCTTCTGATGCGGGATTAGGACAGCCAGGGGCTTCATATAAAAAGTAAAATGTCCAGGAATTTAACTCGGATGAACTTGCAGGTGCTCCGCAATGGTCTGCAGTCAGCACATAAGGTGTGCAATCAAGATTTGTGTTGTTTAAAAGTGAACCTGAGCACCATCCGTAACCGCCGCCCGCAAGTAAAAGGATTCTAACAACGCCTCTTTTTTGATCGTCCCAGTTGTCACCTTCGGGGGAGCAGTTTGCGTTTACTTCGCAATCATCTGAAGTGCCAAATTCCTTAATGTCTTTGTACTGTTCAAGATGGGCATCTCTGTAAATGTAAGCAAGATGCTCAATTTTGATTCTGGCTTTTTCTGTTGTTCCGGGTTGCTCATAATATTCAAGGGTAATCTCCTCACCTTGCAAAATTTCTGAACAAAAATAGCCATTATCGTTATTGTTATAACTTGTATATCCTCCTATTATATGCTTTTTATTTGCATTATACAGATATAAAACAGAGTTGGTGGGTAAGTAGAAGTCATTATAGGTTACCCCAAGAGCTTCGGCTCCTTTACATTTGATAGTTAATCGCCATACTTTTCCGCCATCAGGTAAATCAGTCCATGTACCAAAATTTTCCATGTCGATGTCGGTATAAACCGGACGGCCAATTTTATATAATTCGCCGTTTTTCTCGTCCTGGGCATCCTGAACGGTGATCAGACTCATATCCGGAGCAGGGACTTCAATCAGGTCAATGTCTTTATCAAGGTCGTAGTGAAAACTCACCGGAGTACCCCCAACACTGATCTGGGCATTGGAAATACCAATGAAAAAGAGAGAAATGATTAAAAGTAAAGTTAATTTCATATTCATAATTTTATGTGTTACAGATATTATTTCCTAAATACAAAAATAAAAAAAAGGAGCATCTGTTGGATACTCCTTTGTCAATTATTGTGAAAAATATATCAACTACTGATTAATTCTCATTTTATAGAATGATCTGTATACGAAATACAATGCAACAGCTAAGAAGCCAAATCCAACATAAGGAGCTATATCCCTGAATTGTTCGGCAATGGCAATTTCCATAGCCAGCAGACCAAATAATGTGGTGAATTTAATAATCGGGTTCAAAGCCACTGATGAAGTATCTTTGAAAGGATCACCAACAGTGTCTCCAACTACTGATGCAGCATGTAATTCAGTTCCCTTTTCACGGAGATCAACTTCAATAACTTTTTTAGCATTGTCCCATGCGCCACCGGCGTTTGCCATGAAAATGGCCTGATATAAACCAAAAAATGCTATTGATAACAGATAACCGATAAAAAGCGATATAGGAGCAGAATATTGAACTACTTCAGCATGTTGTAAAAGTTGTGCATTTGTCATCAAATTGGTTGGAATATTTTTTCCGTTTTCCATTATTCCGCTTACCATCTCTGATGTTAAACCAACAGGAGCAGATAAAAATGCAAAAGCAAGTGCAAAGGAGAAAATGGCTATAAAAATATTCCACATCCCTTTTTGAGCATAAATGGTACAGATTTTCACAACTTCCCTTGATTTTTCAACATCTGCCTTTTTGGGTGCATTGGGGTCGAGATTGATGTTTTTCTTAATAAAATCAACTGCTCTGGCTGCTCCGGTAGAAACGGCCTGAATAGAGGCGCCTGAAAACCAGTAAATAACAGCACCACCCAATAAAAATCCAAATACTGTGTATGGATTCAGAATGTTAAGAATCAATTCGGGTTCAATACCCAAAGTTCCTTTTATCATCAAAATCAATGAGAAAATCATTGTTGTGGCTCCAACTACAGCGGTACCAATCAACACAGGTTTAGCTGTGGCTTTAAATGTGTTTCCAGCACCATCATTGGCTTCGAGATAATATTTTGCTTTTTCAAAATCGGGTTTGAAACCGAATTCTTTTTCTATTTCGGCAGATTTTACTTCAACATCTTCTTCAATCAATGAAAGTTCATAAATTGACTGGGCGTTATCGGTAACCGGACCATAGCTGTCAACGGCAATGGTAACCGGACCCATGCCCAACATACCAAAGGCAACCAGACCAAAGGCGAAAATAGAGGGATAAACCATGAAATCACCCAATCCGAATGTAGAGGCGTAGTAAGCAATGAACATCAGCAAAGCAAAAACCATTCCTTTCCAGAAAGCGCTGAAATTACCGGCAACCAGGCCAGATAAAATATTCAGGGAAGCACCACCTTTTTTAGAAGCTTCGACAACTTCGTTAACGTGGGCTGATTTTGGAGAGGTAAATAATTTAGTGAATTCAGGTATCAAAGCAGCACCCAATGTTCCGGCACTGATGATTACTGATAGGGTAATCCATAAATCATTGGGAAGATCTTTGATAGTAAGATAACTGATAACAAAGGTTACAATAATTGAAAGGATAGAAGTAATCCAAACCAGATTGGTCAATGGTCGCTCAAAATCAATATCATCTTTTCCTGAATATCTGGCTTTGCTTATAAAACCGTTAATCCAGAATGACACAACAGAAGTGGCAATCATTAAAATCCTCATCAGGAAAATCCATGTTAACAACTGAACCTGAAATTCAACTCCGGTTACAGCAAGCAGAATAAAAGAAATAAGAGCAACACCGGTTACGCCGTAAGTTTCAAATCCGTCGGCAGTGGGACCAACGCTGTCACCAGCATTGTCACCAACACAGTCGGCAATGGTACCGGGGTTTCTTGGGTCGTCTTCGCCAATTTTGAAAATAACTTTCATCAGGTCAGATCCGATATCAGCAATCTTTGTGAAGATACCGCCGGCAATCCTTAAAACAGAAGCGCCAAGAGATTCACCAATGGCAAATCCGATAAAACTTGCTCCGGCATATTCGCCCGGAACAAACAACAGGATGATAAGCATCATGATGAGTTCCAGTGAAATCAGCACAACGCCAATACTCATACCAGCATTTAAGGGAATATTTAAAAGTTTAATAGGTTTTCTTTCAAGAGAGGCAAATGCCATACGTGAGTTGGCCAAAGTGTTCATTCTGATTCCAAACCAGGCAACGCTGTAAGAACCAAGGATACCGATAATCGTCCATCCTAAAATTATTCCAACGCCTTCAATTCCGAAATTGGCTTCAGACAGAAAACCAAAATAACATCCAACAGCAGTGCCAATAAATAAAAATAATATGGCTAAGAATTTTCCCTGTTGAATCAGATAGGTTTTTCCTGTTTCATAAATAACCTGGGCAACATCAAGCATGGATTTATGCGCTGGAAGTTTTTTTACTTTCAAAAATTGGTACAAACCAAACATAAAACCGGCGAAAGTAATCAGAAATCCCCAGTATAATATGGATTGGTCTCTAACGCCTTCGGGAATTACAAGGTCTGCCTCGCTGGCGAAGGTTAAAGTCGGGCTAAACAACCCCAGTAAAAGGGCTAAGGTCAATTTTCTTTTCATTTGTTCTCCTTTTAATTAATTAGTGTTTCATTTTTTCCCTGAACCGAATTGCTCAGGTTTTTATTTATAATCATTTTATTTAAGCGGGTACAAAAATATAATATCTTTACTTCACAACAACCATGTTTTTAAAAAAAAACACATTTATTTTACTGTAATTCAAATAGTATTGTTATTTTTGTAACGAGGAAAAAGTTTCTGTTTTTGACGGAAGCTTTTTTTATTTCCACCAGTCGTATGTTTATTGTGATATATGTAGGATTTTGAATAAGTACTTAAAGTGAGCTAAAGTGCCTAAAGTACTTCGAGTTGAAAGTTTGTAAAGCCGGAAGCCGGAAGCCGGAAGCCGGAAGACCGAAGCCTGAAAGATTACCTTAAGCCACAGCTCTGAGGGAGCTGAACAATAATAGCCCCGGCTTGCAAGCAGGGGTGTTTATTAATTATTAAAGAATTATTCCAAAATTAATATCTCCCAAAAAACCAGTTAATGAGAAAGTCTGAAAATATGTTGCGCCTACACCTGCTGCAATATTCCAGTACCATTTTTTTCCAATGGTTCTTTGTATGCCTAGCATAGGACCGGTTTTTAAATAGTATTGTCCAAAACTTGGTGTGTGTCCAACTTGAATAATTATAGCTCCATATGCTCCTGAAAAATTGTCTGTTCGTTTTTCATCTGCTTTTCGTTTAAGCAAATTGCTATACAACCTTGATTCAAGATTAATATAAGGTTTGTAGTGCGTTCGGGCCACATAATAACCGTCATCCCTCCCTCTCGAAGTGTAACCAATTCCCGTATCAAAAACCAAGGTGAGGTTCCATTTAATTTTTTGCTCAACGCTAATTCCTAATGGAATCCCATGTAATCTGACTGTAGTATTTTTGCAATTTAAATCCTGATTAGTCTGGGAAATCCCATAATTAGTGAATGTAATCAAGCAAATTATTATCAGATACTTAAATTTCATAATCAAAAATTATAAGTAATATATCCGGCACTGATATTATTTAAGTTCAAAGCCATAAGTAGACTGAATTTATCAGCGATTTTAAAACCTAAAACAGGTATTATTTGCAACCTTGAATAATAATTGCTTGAATTTTTATAAATCAGATCAACGCCAAATAATATTTTATTCCAGGTTTCATACAGGTTTTTGACTTCAAGAATTTTATTTTCAGTAAAATTGAATACATCGTAAAAACAAACAGCACTTGTCAGACTGCTTATTGTATTTTTTGAAAATTTATTCAATATAAAGATGTTGAATTGGTTGGCAGGAAATCTTCTTAAAGTATCTCTTCCTATTGCCAATGCTTGTTCTGAATTATAGAAGCTCTCATCTGTAAGTCCGAGTAAAAAGGTTTTGTATTTAATGATAAATCCAAAATCCAGATTTAATCCGGTTTCTTTAAGTTTAATATTTTCAATATTATTATTAATTGAAGAAATTTTGCCCTCATGGACATAATTTATAAGTGAAATATTTATTCCGGCAGAATAGGAAAAATTACTGTCTAAATCTCTTTGAATTGAATATTTGAAATCATAGTTATTTTCCTTCCTTGTATTACTAGACCATTCGTATTGAGCATGTGAATACCTGAAACCAATACCAGATTGAATTTCTTTATTAAAATAATTTGCATTCATTGTATGATAGAAATTTGTCCTATTATTTAAAGCATACAAATCATAAGCTGAATAATTAATGTTATTATCCTTGTTTATTGCATAATATGCCGGATTCAAAACGGATAGGTCATAAACTGATTTTTCCTGGGCTTTTCCCTGTAATGCAGAGAAATATGCTGCAAGTAAAATGAATTTTAAACTGACATTAAAAAAAATCAGAAGGGTATTTCTCACAAACTTTTTAAATTTTTCACAATGATAAGAAAAATTAATATTTGGTGCAAAAGATTAATTTAAGACCAAGTTTATGATGTTTTATATCAATATATTATAGGGTATATGTTAATTGTTGATAAATAGTATTGGCTTTTTGAAATATTTATTCCTATAAGAAAGATATTGAGACAAATAGATATTCAAAAAATTCTCCTTTGGATCAAATTTTCATTTGGGTTAATTAATACTGAAAACCATTTCCTATTATTACGTTCATTGGTTAAATCAACTCCGCAGGAGCTGAACAATAATAGTCCCGGCTTGCAAGTCGGGGTTTTAATAATAAGCCTGTAGGGCTTAAATTATGGTAGCCCAGGGCAAACGCCCATGGGCCCGCCGGCCAAAAATCAATAAAAACCATGAATTCTGTCCCGGCGGAAATAAATGATGAATTTAATTTAAAGGTAAGATAATAAAGTCCGTAAAGTTGGAAGTCCGAAGCCGGAAGCCGGAAGCCAGAAGTCGGAAGATCGAAGCCTATAAGATTACCTTAAGCCACAGCTCTGAAGGAGCTGAACAATAATAGCCCCGGCTTGCAAGCCGGGGTGTATTGTCCGGGATACAGACCGCCGGCCGAAAAGCTTAAAGAACCATAAATTCAGTCCCGGCGGAAATGAATGATGCAGCTAAATCACCTCCCGGTTTGTCAATAATTTTACTAATCATATTTTTTTCTATCTTTGCTAAAAGTCTTTAATATGAAAATGAAATTTGCCTTCCTCATCCTTATTGCCATTTCATCATTCTGCTTTTCGCAGGACAAAAAAGTCGTTGTTTCGGCCACAAAACTCAACGTGCTATACCGTGGTATCGAAAATCCCGTTGAACTGGGGGCTGAGGGCATCAGTTCCGACAAACTGATTGTTACAATCACCAACGGAACCATCACAAAAAAAACAGGAACCGACTATGTAATCGTTCCCGGTGCAGGAGACTCGGTGGTTGTGATTTTATCTGAAAATAAAAAAGTAATCGGGGAAAAGGTTTTTAGGGTGAAAAATGTTCCTGAACCAGTAATTGGACTTTGTGATAAAACGAATGGATCAATAGTAAGTAGAACTTTCTTAAGCACTTGTAATGATATTTATGCAAAAAAACCTCCCGGATTTGAGTTGGAGTCAAATTACACAATACTGTCCTTTTCTGTGTCTGTGATAGATTCTCCCGGAGTTGTAAAAATAGAAAAAACAAAAGGAAATCATATATCTGCTAGCCAGGCATCTCTAATAGCCAAACAAGAATCTGGTGAACAGATTGTATTTACTGACATCCTGGTTGAATATTCTGACGGCAGAAGGGCTATAGCCCAGCCTCTTATCTTAACTCTTGATTAACCCAAAAAGATTCAATAATGAGAATTATTTTTATATCCACAGTCCTTCTCTTTTTTCAATTATCATTAATTGCTCAGGAAAACAATCATGTAGTTGTAGGCGCTTCTTTTCAGAAAGTCCTTTACATCGGTGTTGACAACCCCCTCGAAATTGTCATCCCCGGAGAAAAATGCAGCGATATATCAGCCACTATCAGCGACGGGACTTTGACCAGTCTGGGAAATGGGAAATACAATGTTGTTGTAAAGAATCGGGGGTTAAGCACAATTTATATTTCTTTAAAAAGCGAACTGATAGATTCAATTGTTTTTAAGATAAAGAGAATACCGGATCCTATTCTTTTTTTTGGTCATCTTAAACAAGCGGATAAAATAAACATTGACACCTTGACAGCAGGCGAAGTGTTTGCCAATTCTCCTGAGGGATTTGACTATGAATGTAATTGGAAAATAGTAAAGTTTCAAATCAGAGTTGCAATTGATAGCGTGTCACACAGGGAGTTCTGTGAAGGCAGCAAACTAACTGCCAAACAAATTGAATTGATGAAATCACAAAAATCAGGAAATTATATTGTTATCGATGAGATTTATTCAATTGATCCTTTGGGAGAAACAAGGAGATTGGTTCCCATGGTATTAATGGTGGAATAAATACAATGAATTTATTATCAGTTTATATTGCTTTAAATTCAATATCAAATCAATAAATCAGTAATTTTTCAATTATTTTTTACATTGTGTTTCTTAAGCCTGAATTAACGAATAACCTTGTAAAACTTAAGTCAGGTCTTTAATGATCTCAAAAAATCATGCACAACGAACAAAAGTCAAATTTCAAACTCCGAACTCCGAACTCCAAACTTCAAACTTTGAACTAATAACTAATTTCCCTATCTTTGCATCCTCAAAAAAATAATTTAGAATTATGAAATGCCCTTTATGTATAATGTTATCACAAACCGACATGATAAATAGGGCATTCCATGTGGCAAATAAAAATTAAAAAATAAACACATGAAATTTATTCAAGAAGAATTGCCTTATAAAATTAAGGATATGTCTCAGGCCGATTTTGGAAGAAAAGAAATTGAAATCGCTGAGCAGGAAATGCCCGGACTGATGTCTATCCGTGAAAAATACGCAAAGGAAAAACCTTTGGCTGGTGTCAGGATCTCCGGTTCGTTGCATATGACCATCCAGACTGCTGTTTTGATCGAAACCCTCGTAGCTCTTGGTGCCGATGTGCGCTGGGCAAGTTGTAATATTTTCTCCACTCAGGATCATGCTGCTGCGGCTATCGCTGCTGCCGGAATTCCGGTTTTTGCATGGAAAGGTGAAACCCTCGAAGAATACTGGTGGTGTACCGTTCAGGCTCTTAATTTCCCCGGTGGAAAAGGCCCGCAGCTCATCGTTGACGATGGTGGCGACGCAACGCTTCTTATTCACAAAGGTTTTGCAGCAGAGAAAAACGCTGCAGTGCTCGACGTGAAACCCGGAAGCACAGAAGAAGCTATTGTTTTACAAACCCTGAAAACAATTCTTGCCGAAGATAATAAAAAATGGACCCGTACCGTGGCTGAATGGAAAGGCGTTTCTGAAGAAACCACCACCGGTGTTCACCGCTTATATCAGATGAAGGAAGCCGGTGAACTTCTGATTCCTGCCATCAACGTGAACGACTCAGTTACAAAATCAAAATTCGATAACCTTTACGGTTGCCGTGAATCGCTTGCCGATGGTATCAAACGTGCCACCGACGTGATGATCGCAGGTAAAGTAGTTGTTGTTCTTGGTTACGGCGATGTCGGAAAAGGTTGTGCCCATTCCATGAGATCATACGGTGCAAGAGTAATTGTTACCGAAATTGATCCCATCTGCGCTTTACAGGCCGCCATGGAAGGTTTCGAAGTTTCTCTTATTGAAGACGCTCTTCCCGAAGGAAATATCTATGTTACCACAACCGGAAACAAAGATGTTATCACCATTGACCATCTTGCTAAAATGAAAGACCAGGCCATCGTTTGTAATATTGGCCATTTCGATAATGAGATTCAGGTTGAAAAACTTGAAGCATTCCCCGGAATTAAAAAAATAACCATCAAACCTCAGGTTGATAAATATTTATTCCCCGATGGCCATGCAATCTTCTTATTAGCCGAAGGTCGTTTGGTTAACCTCGGTTGCGCTACCGGTCACCCTTCATTTGTAATGAGTAATTCATTTTCAAACCAGACTCTGGCTCAGCTTGATTTATGGAAAAATAAAGATAAATACGCTGTTGATGTGTATCGCTTACCCAAAAAACTCGACGAAGAGGTAGCCCGTTTGCATCTTGCAAAAATCGGCGTAAAACTCACAAAATTATCCCAGATGCAGGCCGATTATATCGGTGTGCCAATGGATGGACCATATAAACCTGAGCATTATAGGTATTAGGAGGAAGTACTTCGAGTGCCTAGAGTTTAAAGTGCCTAAAGTTCAAGGAGTACATAAGTACTCTAAGTACTCTAGGCACTTTAAATACTTTAGGCACTTTTTTATTCCTTACTAACCACAAAATCATTCTGCAGCATATAAATCACCATTCCGTCTTTGCTTTTCATTCTGCGAAGATCCTTAACCATTATGGCTGCCTGTGAGCGTGTTTCCACTTTTTTTGTAGCGAAAAGTTTCCATGGCCTGAAGTTCTTGGTTAACGGCGACAAACCCTGGTTGTGCGCTTTGATCCTGGTTTCCAAATCTGAAGCAAACCCAAATTCAAAACGGTCATCATCCTTAATAGAAAACAGTATGTAAACAAAAATGTCCATGGCTGCAAAAGTAATATTTCCCCTTCAAGTTGTTACATTCTTATATAAGTGTTTTTTGAAATTTGATGGGTTGATGGTTTTATCGTTAGCTCAGAAGCTCAGTCATTATATTTTCACTCAAACAAAACAATTATTCAGGAATAGTTTCAATAAGTTTTTCTTATAGCTATATTTACGCTTTCTTTTTTGAGGTATGAAATACTTACTTTTATTAATATTTGCTGTCTTTTCATTTGTTGCAAAGGCGCAGAAAACATGGTCTCTTGAAACATGTATTAATTACGCTCTGGAAAACAATATCCAGATAAAGCAACAACAATTGGGCACCGAATACAGCTCCATTTCCCTTACCCAGTCAAAGTATGAAATGCTTCCTTCACTTAATGCAAGTGGAAGTCAGAGTTTTTCCTTCGGACGTTCAGTTGATCCCTACACCAATGATTTTTCAAGCCAGAATTCCCGCTCAAACCAATTCGGAATAAGCAGCTCACTGGTTCTTTTTAATGGTTTTCAGGTAAAGAATACCATTAAGAAAAATGAGATGACTTACCTTGCCGGGATGCAGGATCTGGAAAAAACAAAAAATGATGTGGCCCTGAATATTGCTTCGGCTTTTTTGCAGATTCTTTATAACCGCGAATATCTTGATATTACTGAACGCCAGACTGAAACAACCTTGTTGCAGGTTGAACGAACTGCTAAACTGGTTGAGGCCGAAAGCCTGGCCGAGGGCAATCTTTTTGAGATACAATCACAGCTTGCCGGTGAAGAACTTCAGGTGGTTAATGCGCGCAACCAGCTTGATATGGCTGTTTTAAATCTTGTTCAGCTGCTTGATCTGGATTCTGCTGAAAATTTTCAGATAGAAAAACCTTCCATTACCATTGAGGAGATCATTGAACCTCTTCCTTCAATAATGGATATTTACAGCAATTCTGTATCAAATCTGCCACAAATTAAAAGTGCCGAATATTCATTGCGAAGTTCTGAATTTGCGCTTGCTGCTTCAAAGGGAGCAAGATTACCCAGGTTGTCAATAAATGCCTCTTATGGCACTGGCTATTCGAGTGCCAGGGATCGTTTTTCAAGCCCCATCATCCCTACGGTTTCTATAATGGAAATTCCCGGAGGTATTACCGAAAGTAATGAAAATGTGTATTTTTATAATTATTCCTACAACACTGAAGCATATCCATTCATGGATCAGATTAAGGATAATGCCAGCACAAATGTTTCTATCAGTCTGACAATCCCCATTTTTAATAATTGGAGAACCAGTGCCGGAGTGAAAAACGCTACTTTGAATATTATGAATTCAAAATATTCACTCGAGCTGCAGGAAAAACAACTTCTTAAGGAGATACAGCAGGCTTACGCCGATGCATCCGGTGCTTATAAAAAGTACACTGCATCTAAAAAAGCTGTCGAAGCCATGGAGGAATCATTCAGATACACACAGCAAAAATTTGATGTGGGTTTGCTGAACAGCGTGGAGTATTATTTTTCAAAGAATCAACTTTTAAAAGCCCAATCAGAGCTTTTACAGTCAAAGTACGAATATATTTTTAAACTGAAAATCCTTGATTTTTATCAGGGAGAACCCATAAAACTTTAGGATGTCTTAATTTCTTGATATGAAAAAAAGAAAAAACAATAAACTCAGGTATTTTGTTATTATTGCAGTAGTCCTTGTAATCCTGCTGCTCCTGGGAAAAAAATCAGGTTGTTTCGGCAAGGAGGAATTGGTTGAGGTTGAAACCGAAAAGCCTCAAAAAAGGGTTATTGTTGAAACCATTACCGCAAGCGGAAAAATCCAACCCGAAACCGAAGTGAAAATCAGTCCGGATGTTTCAGGTGAAATAGTAGAGTTAAATGTAGTTGATGGCCAAAAAGTAACAGAGGGTGATCTTCTTTTAAAGATAAGACCTGATATTTATCTGTCTAACCTGGACAGAATGAAAGCCACAGTTAATTCAGCAAAAGCACAGCACGAACAGGCCCGTGCCCAGCTTCTTGAGAGGGAAAGCAGCTATAACCGGATAAAAGAACTTTATGAAAGTAAAACTGTTTCCAAATCTGAATTTGAAGCTTCCGAATCGGCTTATAAAGTTGCCAAAGCCAATGCAGATGCTGCAAACTATTCAGTAAAAAGCTCAGAAGCCAGTCTGAATGAAGCAGAGAAAAATCTCACAAAAACATCCATATATGCACCCATGTCGGGCATCATTTCTGCACTTAATGTGAAAAAAGGCGAAAGGGTAGTGGGTACTGTTCAGATGGCCGGAACCGAAATGTTGCGTATCGCCGACCTCACAAAAATGGAAGTTAAAGTTGAAGTAAATGAAAATGATATTGTGAAGGTTAGTCTGGGCGACACCGCAACCATTGAAATAGATGCATACCTTGATCATAAATTCAAAGGAATTGTGACCAATATTGCCAATTCGGCCAATACCACCGGAATCGCCAGCGACCAGGTTACCAGTTTTGATGTGAAAATAAGGATCCTGCCCGAGTCATATTCCGATCTGCTTAAGCAAAATGAATATCCTTTCCGACCCGGTATGTCGGCCACTGTGGATATCCAGACACATACCGAATATAATGTGCTTTCAATTCCCATTCAGGCAGTTACCACCCGTTCCGATTCATTGCTGAAAGCTGAAGTGGAAAAGGAAGAGGAGGGAGGAGAATTTGAAAGAACTTCAGCAAAAAATCTGGATGAAAAGGATAAAAACAATGAAGAAATAAAAGAAATTGTTTTTATTTATGAAGATGGGATTGTCAAGGCGAGGGAAGTGAAAACAGGAATCCAGGATAATAATTTTATACAGATTCTTAAAGGTTTATCTGAAAAGGATGAGGTAGTAGTTGCTCCTTATATTGCCATCTCCAAAAAGCTTAAAGACGGTTTGAATGTAAATAAAGTGGAAAAAGCAGAAATTGAAAAGGAATGATTTTAAGCATTGAAACCTCTTCGGATATTTGTTCTGTTTGCATTGCTGATGGTGAAAAATTGATTGACATCATCGAAAGCAGTGAAAACCGCTCACATGCTTCTCATTTGTCTGTCTTCATCGACCGGATGATGAAAAAAAGCAATATCCCTTATTCTGAGCTTAAAGCAGTGGCAGTGAGCATGGGACCGGGTTCATACACCGGACTACGAATCGGGGTTTCCATGGCAAAGGGATTGTGTTACGGACTTAATATTCCGCTAATCTCGGTAAATACGCTTTATTCACTTGCTTTGGGATTTAAGGAAAGAAACAAAAATCTACAAAAGAATTCTTTGCTAATCCCAATGATTGATGCCCGTCGCATGGAAGTTTATACCTGCATTTATGATGAAAATCTGCTGCCAAAAACTGAAATTTCGGCCGAAATTATTGATGAAAACTCCTTTTCTGATTACTCAGCCAATAATATGCTTTACTTTTTTGGTCCGGGTGCACCCAAATGCAGTTCTGTGATCAGAAATGAAAACGTCAATTTTATTGAAGATATTTTTCCCTGTTCACAGTTTATTGCAAACGAAGCAAACCGAAAATTTAATTTAAAGGAATTTGAAGATGTCGCATATTTCGAACCCTTTTATTTAAAGGACTTCATAGCAAAAAAACCAAAAAACAAATTCTTCTGAAAAAAATACGGCACAGATTTTGACTTTAACTAATCGGAACATTTTTTAATATTATGAAAACACTTGTTATTAACCTGATAATTGTACTGGCAGCCGGAATAGGATTCCAGGCTTCGGTACCGGAGACAAAGATTATCCCCGAGAAACTTCCCAATAATTCCTACAAAGCAGGCGAATACCTGAAATACAAAGTATATTATGGGTGGGTAAACGGAGGCACTGCCACTTTGACACTCACCGAAAAAACTGTTAGTGGAAAAACCATTCACTACGGAAGGGCTTATGCAAAAACTATCGGAACAGCCGACCAGCTTTTCAGTGTGCGTGATATTTATGAATCTTATATGGATCCTGAAACCGGACTATCTCTTAAATCTATTAGGAATGTAAGGGAAGGAAACTATAAAAAGTATAACGAGGTTCTTTATAACCACAGCAACAATACAATAAAAAGCTTGCTTTCAGGAACCAAAGAGGTTCCCGATAACATCCGCGATCTGGTGGGCGCTTTTTATTACTTCAGGAGATACGACCTGAACAGCATGAAAGTTGGAGAAAAAATTAAATTGGAAACCTACTTTGAGGATAAAGTATATCCACTGGAACTAAAATTCAAAGGTATCGAAAGTGTGAAAACAAAAATCGGAACTTTTAAATGCATGAAAATGGTCCCGATTGTTGAAACAGGCGGAGTTTTTGACGATGCTGAAGGCGACTTGACATTCTACATCTCTGCCGATAAAAACAAAATACCAATCAGGGTGCAGGTGGATTTTTTGGTGGGTTCATTCAAGTGCGACCTCATTGTTTACTCAGGTTTAAAGCACGAGTTGGCTAAAGAGGACATTTTAAAATAAAACAATACGCGTAACCAATATTTAACCCGGTGGTGGCTCTCATCATCGGGTTTTTTTGTCTATACATGGAATAATCTGTTTATTCTGCAAAAAAAACCAATTGGATTATATGTTATTTTAATGATTTGTATAATTTTGCAGCCATTGAAAAACAACAATAGAATTTTTTTATGGCAACAACAGCAGATTTTAAAAATGGTTTATGCATGGATTTTAATAATGACCTGTATACAATCGTTGAATTTCAGCATGTGAAACCCGGAAAGGGAGGAGCATTCGTCAGAACTAAGATGAAAAGCCTTACCAACGGAAAAGTAATTGAACACACTTTTACTGCAGGTGTAAAAATTAATGTAGCCCGCGTGGAAAGAAGGCCCCATCAGTTTTTATATCTTGATGATATGGGTTATAATTTTATGCATGTTGAAACTTTCGAGCAGGTTAGCATACCCAAAAATCTAATTGAAAAGCCACTCTTGCTTAAAGAAGGAATGAATGTTGAAATCGTTTATCATGCCGATACTGAGACTCCGCTCTCATGCGATTTACCTCCTTTTGTTGAAATGGAAATTACTTATACCGAGCCGGGATTAAGAGGTGATACAGCCTCATCTTCAGCGCTTAAGGCGGCTACTATTGAAACCGGAATGGAAATCAGGGTGCCACTCTTTATTCAGGTTGGCGACCGAATAAAAATCGATACCAGAGACAATTCATACGCCGAACGCGTTAAAAAATAAATTACAAAAGCTAAGATTTTTCTTAGCTTTTTTTGTTTTTGTCAAATAAGAATTATCTTTAAGAGACTTAATTTTAATCAGGAATAATAGTTTGGTATATGAAAGAAAATAGAGCCTCTTTAAAACGACTTCAGCTTTCAAACTACAAATTGAAAACCCTGCTGAATATTACCCAGGCCATCAATGATAATCAGTCAACTGAAGACCTCCTAAAAAAATACGAAAGAATTTTACGAAGTGAACTAAATATCGGAAGGGTATTACTTTTTAGCTTCAATGAAAAATGGGAATGTCGCCTTGCATCTGGTATTTTGGGTGAGTCATTCAGCAAAATTAAAGTTGAAAGGGATTTGCTTCAGTACACCGATATCTCTATTCTTTCATCGACAGTAGACAGAAAAAGACTTCATGGGTTTGATGTAATTGTACCCGTTTATCACAAAGATATTCCCCTGGCTTATGTTTTGATCGGCGATATTGATGAGGAACGCGATGGAATCAGTCCGACAATCAAACACTTGCATTTTGTGCAAACACTCACAAATGTTATTATCGTATCCATAGAAAACAAAAGATTGTTTAAGGAAAATCTCCGACAGGCAAGGATCAAAAGGGAACTTGAACTGGCATCAAAAATGCAGGCCATGCTGATTCCGGATGCTTCAACCCTCCCGAAAAACGAAAAAATCTCTGTTTCGGTTTATTATAACCCGCATTTTGAGGTGGGAGGGGACTATTATGATTTTCTTGAATTAAGTGAAAACGAATATGGATTTTGCATAGCTGATGTTTCTGGTAAAGGAATATCAGCAGCTTTTCTGATGTCAAATTTTCAGGCCAGTTTAAGGGCTATGTTCAGTCAGGATACAAACCTCTCGGACCTTGTTTATAAGCTCAACCACACTGTGACCTTGAATGCAAAAGGGGAAAAGTTTATTACTCTTTTTGTGGGAAAATATAATTATCTGACTAAGGTGCTTACCTATATAAATGCCGGACATAATCCTCCTGTAATGTACGATCCTCAGACAAAAAAAATCAGCTTTTTGCAGGATGGATGTATCGGATTGGGTATGCTAGAAAAAATTCCCTCCATAAAAGTTGGTGAAATAAAAATTGCCCCCACTACCAAACTGCTTTGTTATACCGACGGGTTGGTCGAAACCGAAAATTTCGACAATATTGAGTTTGGAACTAAGGAAATAGAAAACTGTATTTCAAACAAAAAAAGCATTGGTAAAATAGTCGTGGATATTGTCAAAAAAGTTGAAAACCATAAAGGGGAAAAAACTTACTTCGATGATATTTCACTAATAGGAATAGAATTTCTTTAGTTCATTAATGAAGCCAGATGGGCATGGCTGACTGCAAGAATTTCAGTTGATATTCCCTGATATTTTTTGTTGAGTTTAATTTTTTCCAGTTTTGAAATATCATATGGAAGAATTTCTTCCTCATTAATGGGAATTTCAAGTTCGTTGTATAATTTCCGGTAATCTGAAATTCTAAGTCTGTTCTGAGGCTGGACATTGTTATCAATGAATTTCCATCGTTTATCCGAAAATCTCAGAAAATTATATATGGTAATTGATTTATCAAGGTGAGCAAAATGATCAGACATATCTATAAAATGACTCTGCACACCCCCGGGTTTAGACACTCTTTTAAATTCAGAGAGAATATCAATTAAAATTGAAGGATAAATATGCTCGAATGTGTTGTTTGAGGTGATCAGATCTATTTGGCTTTCACTGATTGGAAGTTTTCTGGCGTCACATATAAGTGTCTGAATATTTAATTTTTGCAATGTTTGCTGGCCGCTTTTGGTTTCTTCGTATGTTGACTTTATCAATTCAAACCTGCTTAAAATAACTTTCGGAAAAAGCTTCTGAAGTTTACCATTAGAAAAATATTCAATAAATTTTTCAATGGTAATATTTAGATTTTTTTCTTTGATAAGGTTTGAAATGTCCACAGTGATTATTCTGTCCGCTCCGGCTAAAAACATGCAAACAGGTATAACAGGAAACCAACCGGTTCCAAGTTCAAGAGTTGAATTTACCTCCCCCTTATTTATATTTAGCACACGATAATAACCAAGATGTTTTTCTGCCTGTACTAATTTTGCTTCAAATAATTCATTGGTAAGTGTAACTCCTTTAGTAATATGCTTTTGAAAAAAGTAATTGATTTTATTGCTAAATGGCAGCCATGAAATTATTTTCTGAACGATTGCTTTAAGTACCCACTTTTTCATGATCAGAATCTGTTTTTTCCTTTTTATTGTGATAGACATCCATGGCTACAAGTATTCCGATAAAACCCCAGAAAGGTGCTGATGCTTTATCAGTATCAAGGAAGTTATTTAAAAATCCATGCAGAAAATATGTGGTCAGACTCAATAATAAAATCATGGAAATGAATTTAATCTTTCTGTCCTTGGTGTATGAATAAAGCTTGAGTGCGGTATAAATAGCAGTCCCTATGATCAGTAATACAGAAAGCATTCCCAGAACTCCCGATTCAGAAAGCGGACCAATATATTCGCTATGAGCATTTCCCATGTCACCGGCATTGGTGCTGATTATGGTTTTTTCATTGCTCGACTGAAACGCTGCATAGTTGAATTGATATGTGCCCGGACCCCATCCCATCAGTGGTTTTTCATTAAACATCCTGATTGCCGATTTCCAGCGGTTGATTCTTTCAAGGTTTGAAGCATCCGATGACACATTGGATATAGATTGCATGTGCTCGGTCAGGTTTTTGGAAGAATCCTGTCTGTTCTGCTCCAATTCCATGATGATTTGTGTCTCAAATACAAAATATAGAGAAACTATCGTTACCAAACCAGTCAGAACAAAATAATACTTTATTCGGAGTTTCATCACCGCCCACAAAGCAAAAGCAGCGGCAACACTGATCCACGCAGCACGGGTATATGAAAAAATTATGGCAGCAAGGATGAGTACGGTTGCAGATATAATCAGCAATCTTATTCTGGCTGAATAGTACCAGCTGTTCAACGCAAAACCTGCCAAAATGGGTACAAACATTCCTAAAATAGCTCCGTAGATTGTGTGGTCTTTGAAGAACGGAATCATAACCACATTAGCTTTTTCCTGATCAAAAAAACCATAGCTGGAATGACGAGCAAGCGTATAAATAATAACAATGCATAATGAAATCACATACAGCCAGATATACCTGTTAATGTTTTTAAAATCCTTAAAGAGTTGGGTAGCCAGAAAATAAAATGAAGCCAGAAACCACATCCTGACAAGAAGATATTTGAATGAGACAGATGGATAAGTGCTTGATATGCAAGTAATGAACATCCAAAACAAGTTGAAATATATTGCCCAGGAAACAGGGTGGTTCAAAATTTTGCGGTCAAAATTATTTTCCAGGATAAGTTTTATAATAAAAATCAGCAAAACAACCAGCAAAATGGGTTCGGTGGGCAAAAACATGTCGAAACTTTGCCCCGGCATGATGTAGCTGAGCGAAACTGAAAATGGGGTAAGAAAAACAAGAATCAGAATGAGTTTATCCAGGGCGAAAAGTGAAAATAGCAAGGCAACAAGTCCCAAAGGCAGTAATGCAAACAGGAATTGTTCCTGGGCAATAAACACAGCATTTATCAATACAAAAAGTACCGAAATAACATAAATCCAAATGATATTTTTCTTTTCAGACAAAACCGGTTATTTTGATTGCTTTTTACTTTCGATAAAGCTTAAAACCAGAATGCTTAATACAAGTGATCCGAGTATAGCAAAAATAACATAGACCAGTCTTTTGGGATACGAATTTTTATCGGCAATGTATGGTGAAGTAATTACATGTGTATAAGTTACATGTTTTTTGTAATCCCTTACATGTCCTTCATAGGTCTTTTTGTTTTCGTAATACATATTGGCTGATTCCCATAATAGTGAATCGGTTTCGAGATAGTCATTTTTAACTATTTCTGCATTTGTGATCCAATCCTTAGATTCAGGGGTAGCTCTTCCCTGAAGGATCGCTTCCATGTATTTTTCAACCTGAATATCAAAATTCAGCATCCCATATTCTTTCTGGTAACTCAATAATTTTGCTTTTAAGGAGTCGATTTCGTTTTTCTTTTTATTCACTTCATTTTTCCAGGTTAACATTGCTTCGAATGATTTGGAACCATGGAGTGATTTAACTTTCTGATTATAATAACTGATAATTGAGTCGACAATCAGACAAGCTGTTTTTGGATCTTCATCAATAACGTTGATTTTTACTGCTTCGTTTTCAGTTTTGGTAAACGAAACATTGCTTTCAAATTCATTATTAAGGGCGGTATACCAGCCCTCACTGTTTGTATCAATTTCATAATGTTCGATAAGCTTAAAATCATTGAAAACCTTGTCGCGTATGTCCTGAGATTGAATAATCTCCAGCATCTGCTCAGTTTCAGATTCTTCAGAAACCGGCAAAACATTTGCAGGATATACAACAGCAAAGGATTCATATTTCTTTGAAATCAGGAATGTTGCTGCGTAAGCAGATACTGCTGCAATAACAGCAATAACAATAAGATGGTATTTCCATTTACTGATCAGCAGTATAAAATTCTTGTTTCTGAAGTAATTTTCCATGTTATCGTAGTTAAATAATATTAGATGTTCATTTTTAATCTTAAAATCAATTGGTTTGATTACAAATGGATTTTTTTTTTAAAAAAGTCCCTGAAAAGAACAAACAGGAACAATGCAAAAATAAAAGATCCTATGGTTGACATTACCACAATGAGCCAGATAACCGGATAAGATTTTTTTTCAGCCGGCTCGGCGTTGTTTACAATATATCTGTGGGTAAGATCAGATTTGACGTCAAGTTTAGCTTCAGACAGCTTGGCTTCAAGATCGCTGAGCCTTTTAGCTTCGTATTGCAACAAGTCCCTGAGAAAAGTATAGGTTCCGCCATATTTCGAAAGAATTTCCTTATCTTTTTTGAAAATTTCGATGCTTTTCTGATCATTTTTTATTACCGCTTCAACATATCCGTTGTTAATTGCTTCAGCCTGGGTTTCATAATCATGAATACCCATCATTTGAATATATTTTAATGAATCCTTTAGTTCATTGATGTAATTTTTCAGATTTTTGAATTCATTCTCAACAATTGCAAGGGCTTTTTCTGACCGTTCCTTTTGCATATCATTCATAACCGAATCGAGCAGATTTCCAATATCGTTGGCAATATTGGATGCAAATTTCGGATCAGTATCGTATACCTCAATTTCAATTGAATTGAACTCTGTCCTTATAAATGAAATGTTGTCGTAATATTCATCAACAAGATTTGACCGGCTGAATTTTAATCCCGGAGTGATGTTGTAATGATCCATCAGGTTGTACTTTTCGATAATCCGATCACGGATGTAATTTGACTCAAGCACCTGAAGCATTTGCTCAACTTCTTCTTCCTCACCAAATTTAAGTATTTCCTTTTCAACATAATTGGCAGTAAGCAGGGATTGCGAAACTGAACTGGAGGAAGCAGGAAACAAAACAACGGTAGATTTATATTTCGGCTCAATCAACAGGGAAACTACTAATGAAATAACGAATCCAAGTGCTGTAATAATGAGAATGGGCTTAAAATTCTCCCTGATCACATCCAGTAACTTGCCTGAATCAAAATTAAAATCTTTATTTTGCTTGTTTTCAGTCATAAAAAAAAGAGCATCAAAAATAGAAAAAATATCTGAACTGCAATGCTGTGCGGGACAAATTCATGCAAAAAATATAAAATATCCTTTTAAATGGCTCTGATAATGAAATTGTTCTTTTTTCCTTTTTGAACCAACATATATTTCTTGTTCATCAGAAACGTTTCATTGACAGTCATTTCGGCAGATTCAATTTTTTGTTTGTTGAGATTAACTCCTCCGCCCTGAATGGTTCTTCTAAGTTCACCTTTTGATGGAAATACCGATGCTTTTTCGGTCAGCAAGTCAAGGATGTTGATGCCTGATCTGAGTGAGTTGAATTCGATGTCAAAAACAGGAACACCTTCGAAAATAGACAAAAAGGTACTTTCATCTATTTTGCTTAGTGTTTCAGTTGTGCCTTTTCCAAAAAGAATTTCGCTGGCTTCAAGAGCTGACTCGTAATCTTCTTTGGAGTGAACCATGGTAGTTACCTCTTTTGCAAGTTCTTTCTGCAGAATTCTCATGTGAGGCTCTTTATCATGAGTTTCAATTAATGCATCAATTTCTTCTTTTGTTTTGAGGGTGAAAATCCGTATGTAATTTTTAACATCATCATCAGCTGAATTGATCCAATACTGATAAAATTTATATGGAGATGTTCTGTCCTTATCAAGCCAGATATTTCCTTCCTCAGTTTTTCCGAATTTACTTCCGTCGGCTTTTTTAATCAATGGCGATGTAACGGCAAAAGCTTCACCACCGTCTTTTCTTCTGATTAGTTCAGTGCCAGTAACAATATTTCCCCACTGGTCTGATCCTCCCAGTTGAAGTTTGCAGTTTTTATTTTTGTAAAGCCAGTAAAAATCATAACCCTGAACAAGCTGGTAGCTAAATTCCGTAAACGACATTCCGGATTCAAGTCTTTTTTGAACAGAATCTTTCGACATCATATAATTTACGGTAATGTGTTTGCCTACATCTCTGATGAAATCTAGAAAGGAAAAGTTTTCAAACCACTGGTAGTTATCAACTATTTCAGCAGAATTTGCCCCGCAGTTAAAATCGAGAAATTTTTCAAGTTGTTTTTTTACTCCGTTTAGATTGGCTTCGATAATCTCTCTGGTTAGAAGATTTCTTTCCTTTGATTTTCCTGATGGATCACCAACCATACCTGTAGCTCCTCCAACCAGGGCAAATGGTTTATGACCGCTTTTTTGCAGGTGTACCAGAATCATAATCTGAACCAGACTGCCAATATGCAATGAATCAGCTGTGGGATCAAACCCAATGTATCCAGATGTCATTTCTTTTTTCATCTGTTCCTCTGTTCCGGGCATGATGTCGTGAATCATTCCTCTCCAGCGTAATTCTTCTATAAAATTCATAATTTTTTATTATTAATGTGCAGAGACGCAAAATATTGCGTCTCTGAAATATATTGTCCAAATTTAATTTATTAGAGACGCAAAATATTGCGTCTCTACCTGTTGAAATGATTTTTCAAAAATACAAAATAATTTGTCTTTACACATTCGCCAGCGCCTGATCCAGATCTGCAATGATATCTTCCACATCTTCGATTCCAACTGAGAATCTAACCAGATCATCGGTAATTCCGGCAGCCAATTTTTGCTCTTTGCTAACACCAGCATGAGTCATTGATGCGGGATGCTGAATCAATGTTTCAACTCCGCCCAAAGAAACGGCCAATGTAGCAAGTTTAACGCTGTTCATCAATGTTGCACCAGCATTAACATCGCCTTTAACTCCAAAGGAAATCATGGAACCGAATCCTTTCATTTGGGTTTTAGCCAATTCGTACTGTGGATACGACTTTAATCCCGGGTATTTGATCCAGCTGATTTTCGGGTGTTTTTCAAGATGTTCTGCAACTTTCATGGCATTTTGTTCAGATCTCTCCATTCTTAAAGCCAGTGTTTTTAATCCGCGGCTCACCATATAGGCCTGATGCGGATCCATGTTCCCCCCCATATAAACCATAGTTTTTCTCAATTGGGCGTACAAATCCGGATCTTTGGCAATAATTGCTCCGCCTACTATATCAGCATGGCCATTAATAAATTTTGTCATGGAATGCACTACTATGTCGATTCCGAAATCCAGGGGATTTTGAAGGTACGGACTACAGAATGTGTTGTCAACGCAGGTAATAATGCCGTTCTTTTTGGCAACTTCTACCACTTTTTTCAGGTCAGTAAGTTGAATGGTAGGATTGGTGGGTGTTTCAATATAAATGAGTTTGGTACTCAAATTAATTGAATTTTCAATGTTTTCAATTTTTGAGGTATCAATGAAGGTGCTTTTTACCCCGAATTTCTCAAAATGTGAATTCAGGACAGCCCGGCTTGGCCCATAAACAGCATCGGTACTGACAACGTGTGCATGTTTATCGAGTAAAGTCATGTAAACCGCTGTAACAGCAGCCATTCCTGATGAAAGTACAATTCCTCTGTACCCGTTTTCAAGTGCAGCAAGCTTGTTTTCGAGAGCATCGATTGTGGGGTTTCCAATTCTGGTATAGATATATCCTTTATCTTTTCCTGCAAAACAGTTGGCACCATGCTGTGCATCCCGGAACCTGAATGTAGAGGTTTGGTAAATAGGGGTTACGGCAGATCCAAGTTCATCATGAAAATCACCGGCGTGTATCAGTTTAGAGTTAAATCCCAGGTCTTTATTTTCCATTTCTTTTATTTATGTGGGTTTATTTTTAAATCAAAAGTAGAGGTTTTAACCATCATTTGAAAAAATGTATGTAAGTTTTTCAACATTTGAATAAATATTTGGAAATGATGAGTACTTCATTTACATTTAACAAAACAATTATTGGTATGAAAGAATTGATCATATTTGCTCAAAAGCAATTGAATAATAAAGGATTAAATGCTGGAAGTGCTGATGGATTAATTGGTTCGAAAACCATTGCGGCACTCTCAAAGGTATCTGGTATTGAAATTACATGGGAGCCTGAAAGAAAGATAATAGCCTTTATTCAGTTATTGTGCAAAGAGAATAGCATTGAAACCGGAGTGGTTGATGGATTGCTCGGGCCAAAAACACAGGATGCCTATGAAAAACTTGTTCATCTGACTGAAACAGGAAAAATTCCTGAACCATGGAGAAATGATACTGAGAATGCTGTTGTTTCACTTCCGGAAAAAACCATTTTCCCTTTGCAAAATTATAAGGATCTGGTTGCTTTTTATGGCGAAGTGGGTACAAATCAAACAAAGATTCAATTACCATATCCGAATTATCTTTCTTGGGAATTAAGCAAAAAAATAAGCAGTTTTTCATGTCATGAAAAAGTACATGATAGTTTGTTTAGAGTTTTAACCCGGGTTTTGGAACATTACGGGCAGGAAGAAATTTCGCGTCTCAAACTGGATGTTTGGGGAGGTTGTTTATCAGTGAGACAAATGCGTGGAGGCACCGATTACTCTATGCACAGTTGGGGAATTGCCATTGATTACGACCCGGTAAATAACCAGTTAAAATGGAACAAAGAAAAAGCTTCATTTGCAAAACCCGATTATAATGAGTGGTGGAAAATATGGGAAGATGAGGGCTGGGTAAGCTTGGGAAGAGCAAAAAATTACGACTGGATGCATGTGCAGGCGGCCAGGTTAAAATAAAAAATCCGCCGAAAGGCGGATTTTTTTATATTTTCATTATTTCCTGTTCTTTCTTTTCAAGAACAAGGTCAACTTTTTTAATGTAGTCATCAGTCATTTTCTGTACTTCGGTTTCTGAATTTTTTGCTGTATCCTCTGAAAGGCCGTCTTTTTTCAGTTTTTTGATTTCATCATTTGTTTCACGGCGTATGTTGCGAATTGCAACACGTGCATTTTCACCTTCATTTTTAACTTTTTTGACAAGGTCACGTCTTCTTTCTTCGGTAAGTGCCGGAACAACAAGTCTGATTACCTCTCCATTGTTTACCGGAGTCATGCCGATATTGGCAGCCATAATTGCTTTTTCAATAGGATCAATCATGTTTCTGTCCCATGGCTGAATAATCAGGGTTTTTGGATCGGGGGTATGAAGTGTTGAGGCTTGGGCAAGGGGAGTCCTGACTCCGTAGAAGTCAATGAAAATTCCGTCAAGCATACTTGGGCTTGCTTTGCCTGCCCTGATTTTTGTTAATTCATTTTCCAGGTGTTTCACCGAGCCATTCATTCTTTCTTTACAGTCATCAAGAAATAATTGCAATTCTTCGTCCATGATTTTTTTATTAAAAATGTTTAGCGATTCAATTGATAAAGATATTTAATTCTTAACCAAAGTTCCAACTTTTTCGCCTAAAATTATTTTTTTAAGGTTGCCGTTTTTATTCATATCAAAAACCAGTACAGGCATATTATTTTCCTTGCACATGGTAAAAGCAGTAAGGTCCATAACGTTTAGTCCGCGTTTATATACCTCATCAAAAGTGATTTCTTCAAATTTAACAGCTTTGGGATCCTTTTCGGGATCAGCAGTATAGACACCGTCAACCCTGGTTCCTTTAAGAAACACCTCAGCTTCAATTTCAACTGATCTTAAAGAAGATGCAGTATCAGTGGTAAAGAAAGGATTTCCGGTACCTCCGGCTATGATAACAATTTCCTTTTGCTGCAACAAATCAACAGCTTTTTGTTTGGAGTAAAATTCACCTACCGGTTCCATTCTGATGGCAGTAAGTACCCGTGCTTTTACATTTTCGTTTTCAAGAGCCGATTGCAGGGCAATACTGTTAATAATGGTAGCCAGCATCCCCATAGAGTCGCCTTTTACTCTGTCAAAACCTTTATTGATGCCTGAGAGTCCCCTGAAAATATTTCCCCCACCGATCACAATAGCGATTTCAACACCCATTTCATGAATTTCCTTTATCTGAATAGCGTAATCTGTGAGCATTTTGCTGTCAATACCATATTTTTGGTCACCCATGAGGGCTTCACCTGAAAGTTTTAGAAGAATCCGTTTGTATTTCATTTTGTTTTGCTTAAAATGTCATGCAAAAATAAAAAAAGGGAGAATATAATCCTCCCTTTTCATTTATAATATCAAAACTAATTACTGTTTCAATGAGTAATATTTAAAAACTGTAACGGTAAGATCTTTGTCAATTGACTGCAAATATTGTTTTACTGTCATTTTTGAATCTTTCACAAAATCCTGATTTAACAAAGTGCTGTCTTTGTAAAATTTGTTCAGTTTTCCGATTGCGATTTTCTCAAGCATTTCTTCGGGTTTTCCTTCCTGACGAGCCTGTTCTTTTCCAATTTCAAGTTCCTTGTCGATAACTTTCTGAGGAACATCGTCTTTATCGATGGCAATGGGATACATTGCAGCCGCTTGCATGGCAACATCACGACTAACCTGAGGATCAACAACTTTATTTAATCCAACCATGGTGGCAATCAAATTGCCCTGGTGAATGTATACGTTAACCTGATTAGCTGAAATGAAGTCGAAAAATGAAAGGTCAATTTTTTCTCCGATTTTACCTGTTTGGTCATTAACCTGATCAGCAATTGTTCTTCCGTTAATCTGAAGAGCTTTTAACTCATCAAGGTTGGCCGGACTTTTTTCAATGGCGAGGTCAAGGATTGTTTTGGCGAAATTTACAAAGTCAACATTTTTTGCAACAAAATCAGTTTCGCAATTAAGAACAATCATAGTTCCTTTAGTGGCATCAGCATTGGTTTTAGCAAGAACAACACCTTGAGAAGCTTCTCTGTCGGCACGTTTGTTAGCCAAAGCCTGGCCTCTTTTTCTGATAATGTCAGTAGCAGCTTCGAAGTCGCCGTTTGCTTCAACGAGAGCTTTTTTGCAGTCCATCATTCCTGCGCCTGTCATATTGCGGAGTTTACTAACATCCGCAGCTTTTATTTCACTCATGATAATAACTTTAAATTTTTAATTAATTGTCGGAATCAATCCAAAGACTATTCTTCATCATTTTTCTTTACAGGGGCTTTTTTAGCCGGAGCTTTTTTAGCTGTGGTGACTTTTTTTAGCGGAGCCTGTGGTACAACTTCAAGAATTTCTTCAGGTTCTTCAATAACGACAGTTATGTCTTTATTTTTTACTTCTTTTTTAAATTCTTTTCTTGGTGCTTTTTTCTCGTGAGCCGGAGCTTCTTTTTCTTTTTCAGACCTTCTTTCAGAAAGTCCTTCTTTAATAGCATCAGATACGGTATCGATAATAATGGAGATTGATTTTGAAGCATCGTCGTTAGCCGGGATTACAAAATCAATTGGGTTGGGATCAGAATTTGTGTCAACTACTCCGAAAATTGGAATACTGAGTCTGCGGGCTTCCCTAACTGCAATATGTTCTTTTGATACATCAACAACAAAAATCGCTGCAGGAAGTCTGGTAAGATCAATAATACTTCCAAGGGTTTTTTCCAGTTTTGCACGCTGACGGGTAATCTGGAGTTTTTCTCTTTTTGCAAGGTTGTCGAAAGTTCCGTCGGTTTCCATTTTGTCGATGGAAGTCATTTTCTTAACAGCTTTACGGATTGTGGGGAAATTTGTAAGCATACCACCTGGCCATCTTTCAGTAACATAGGGCATGTTGATTTCCTTAACTTTATCGGCAACAATTTGTTTGGCCTGTTTTTTTGTAGCAACAAACAGGATTTTTCTTCCTGATTTTGCAATTTGCTTGAGTGCATTTGCAGCTTCATCAAGTTTAACAACAGTTTTATGGAGGTCAATAATGTGAATACCATTACGTTCCATAAAAATGTAAGGAGCCATTGCTGGGTTCCATTTTCTTTTCAGGTGACCAAAATGTACACCTGCTTCGAGTAATTCGTCAAAATTTCTTCTTGGCATTTTTTTTTAGTTTTTGTTTACATTCTTAAAAAAACAATTGTTAAGTAGTCCCGGCAAGCCGGAAGTCTTAACAATTTAGATACTAAACAATATAGTGTAGACTTATCGTTTACTAAACTGGAATCTCTTACGAGCTTTGGGACGGCCCGGCTTCTTACGCTCAACTTCGCGTGGATCACGGGTCATGAAACCTTCTGCTTTTAAAGGAGGTTTGTTTTCTGCACTTATTTTTACAAGTGCTCTTGCTATTGCAAGACGAAGCGCTTCGGCCTGTCCTGTAATACCACCACCGGTAAGATTTACTTTTATATCGTATTTGTCTTTTACTTTCAGAACGTTAAGCGGCTGTTCAACTACATAGTGAAGTAAATCTGATGGAAAATAGGATTTATAATCCCTTTTGTTTACGGTAATATTTCCTTTGCCTTCAGATAAATAAACCCTTGCAATCGCTGATTTTCTTCTGCCAATAGCGTTAATAACTTCCATAACTGTATATTAAATTCTTTAAAATTTTATTTCTTTTGGTTTCTGTCCTTCATGCGGATGCTCTGTTCCTCCATATACATAAAGGTTTCTGAACATCTGACTGCCTAGCTTGGTTTTTGGAAGCATACCTTTTACTGCCTTTTCAACAACTGCAGTGGGCTTTTTCTTTAAAAGAGCCTCAGGGGTAATAAACTTTTGACCGCCGGGGTATCCTGAATGAGAAACATATTCCTTTTCAGTCATTTTATGACCGGTTAAACGAACCTTGGCAGCATTGATGATAATTACATTATCTCCACAATCACAATGGGGAGTGTAACTGGTTTTGCGTTTGCCTCTTAATATCATTGCAACTTCTGCTGCAAGCCTTCCAAGGATCTGATTTTTTGCGTCAACCACAACCCATTCCTTAACTACAGTTTCCTTTTTAGCCGATACTGTTTTGTAACTTAATGTATCCACTTTTTTGCTTTATTAATTGATTAATATATGTATACACCCAAAATTGGGACTGCAAAAATACAATTATTTTTCTGAAACAAACAAGATATTTGTAATTAATTTTTAAAAATAATCGGGATACTGGTCAAATTTACCATTTTTCGAATTCAAAACTCATAAATTCTGTTTCATTTTATACCTTTGTGGCATGAATCTTTATTCTGAGAAATTACACGACAGGATTTACATCATTTGCCTTACGGTTTTTGCCATCGTATTGCCCCTGTCTAATTTTATTACTACCGTTAATCTGGTTCTGATTGTTGTTAACTGGATCATTGGGGGGAGTTTTAGAAAAAAAATGAAAGTACTTTCTGAAAGAAAAGGCATCTTAATTTTTCTTCTTTTGTTTGTAATCCACCTCATTTGGCTTTTTAATACCAATGACTTTAATTATGCGTTTAATGATATTAAGGTGAAACTACCGTTGTTTTTTCTGCCTCTGGTTGTTGGAACTTCTGTTAGTCTGGACTTTAATGATATTCGCCGTGTTATTTACGCTCTCACTGTGGGATGTATCGTCGCTTCTATGGTTTCAATCTGGTATTATACCGGTCTTTCAGGAAAAGTAATTTATGATACCCGCGATATTTCTGTTTTTATGTCGCACATCAGGTTTTCTCTTATCATTAACTTTTCCTTTTTTGCTCTTCTTTATCTGGCTTTGAAAAAGAATACCGGTCTGCCTCAGCGTGAGAAATTGTTTGTTATTATTGCTGCCCTGTGGCTGTTTATATTTCTTTTTATCCTGAAATCATTCACCGGATTTTTTGTGCTTTTTTTTACCGGTTTTATGATTATTCTCATACTTACTTCAAAACAAAAATCAAGAATAATACAACTGCTTCTCCTCTTGCTTTTATTAGCCATTCCCATGATTCCCGGGTTATATCTGAAAAATCGACTGGATGATTTTTATGAAACCGAAATAACCGAGGATTTGTCAAAACTTGACAGCCTTACCGATGAGGGAAATGTTTACCTGAGGGAAATAAACCCATATCGTATTGAAAATGGTCATTATGTTGATATATACTTGTGTGAGGATGAGATGAGACCTGCCTGGAATAAAAGAAGCAAACTTGATTATGATGGTAAGGATCTCAATTCGGGTGACTTAAAATTTACTCTGATCAGATATCTCACCTCTTTGGGTTTGAAAAAGGACGGGGTTTCTGTAAGAAGTCTTTCTGAACAGGATATAAAAAACGTTGAAAACGGAGTGGCTAATTATAAGTATCCCGATCCCTTAAGTTTGAATGCAAGGGTTTATCAGGTTATCTGGCAAATCGATGCATATATGAGAGGTGGATCACCCGATGGCCATTCAATTACACAAAGACTTGAATATTTAAAAGCTTCACGCAATATTATATATACAAATTTTTGGATCGGTGTGGGTACCGGCGATCTTAAAATTGCTTTTAAAACTGAATATGAAAAAATGGGGAGCAGTTTAAAAGAAAAATTTCGCTTGCGAGCACATAATCAGTTTGTTACATTTTGGATTGCTTTCGGCCTCATTGGGTTTCTGATTTGTATTTTTGCCTTGATGGCTCCTGTTGTAACCGAAAGAAAGTACAAAGACTATTTTTTCTTGGTCTTTATTGTGATTGCAATTTTGTCAATGCTTAATGAAGATACACTTGAAGGTCAGGCCGGAGTTGCATTCTTTTCATATCTTTATTCTATATTTGTCTTTGGGAAAAAAGACAACCATCGTTTATAACCTATTTGCATACTATGGAAAATTATAACGAAAAATTCATGGATGAAGCAGTTCGTCTGTCTGTTGAAAATGTTAAGAAGGGCGGCGGTCCGTTTGGGGCAGTGATTGTAAAAAACGGAAAGATTATAGCCAGGGGGGTAAATATGGTAACCATGCTGAACGATCCTACCTGCCATGCTGAGGTAACTGCCATCAGGGAAGCTTCAGGAAAACTTAATAATTTTGATCTTTCGGGATGCGAAATTTACAGTTCATGTGAGCCATGTCCAATGTGCCTGGGTGCAATTTATTGGGCAAGAATTGATAAAATATATTTTGCCAATACGAAGACTGATGCCCGCAATATCGGGTTTGACGATTCATTTATTTATGATGAGATGAAAATTCCTGCCGAAAAAAGGAAAATCCCAACTGTAAAAGTAATACACCAGTCGGCTATTGAAGCTTTTAAAAACTGGGATGAAAAAACAGATAAAACTGAGTATTAATGAGAATCGGCCGGGATTTTTTTTTAAGAGATGTTTTGGATGTCGCTCCGGATTTAATTGGAAAGAAAATTATCAGACTGTTCCCATCGGGCGAGCAAAAGGAATACGTTATCACTGAAACAGAAGCTTATCGGGGAGAAGAGGATCTTGCATGCCATGCCTGTAAGGGAAGAACTGCCAGGACAGAAGTAATGTACCATGAGGGTGGGGTGTGTTATGTTTATCTGATATACGGAATGCACTGGATGCTAAACTTTGTGGTTTCGATAAATGATCATCCTCAGGCAGTATTAATCAGAAGTGTGAAGGGTTTTGAAGGTCCGGGAAGAGCTGCACGTGAACTGGGTATTGACAAATCATTTTATGGAGAAAATCTGGTGTCTTCAAAAAGACTTTTTGTTGAAGACGGGAATGAAAAATATGAATATACAAGTCACCCGAGAATTGGGATTGACTATTCAGGCGAATATTGGAAGAATAAACCCTGGAGATTTGTAATTACCAATAAAATTTGAAAAACAGGCTAATCATAATAACTGGTCCGACAGGCGTGGGCAAAACAGATCTGAGCATTGAAATTGCCAGGATACTGGATACCGAAATTATTTCATGTGATTCAAGACAGTTTTTCAGAGAACTGAAAATTGGTACAGCGGTGCCCTCAGATGAACAGCTGAAAATCGTTCCGCATCATTTTATAAGACATATATCGGTGTGCGATTACTATAATGCATTTATGTTTGAAACTGATACGCTTTCTTTGCTCGAAAAACTTTTTAAAAATCATAATTCTGTTTTGATGACCGGAGGATCAGGAATGTACATTGATGCAGTATGTAATGGCATTGATGATATTCCGGATGTTGATATGGACCTTAGGGAAGGATTGATAAAAAGGATGAATGAAGAGGGATTGGAAAGCCTTCGATTTGAACTTAAAATTTTAGATCCTGAATCATATAATTTCATTGATCTGAAAAACGGACAAAGAATTTTAAGAGCGCTTGAAGTTAGTTTGCAAACGGGAAAGCCATATTCTTCATTCAGAAAAGAAACTAAAAAGATAAGGCCTTTTGATATTGTAAAAATAGCTCTAAACAGGGATAGAAATGAACTTTACAGGAGAATTGATCTGAGGGTTGATCAAATGTTTGATTCGGGTCTGGTTGATGAAGCAAGTGAAGTTTTTTCTTTAAAAGGGACCTATGCATTAAAAACAGTCGGATACCGCGAACTGTTTGATTATTTTGATGGAAAAACTTCATTGTCTGAAGCAAAAGATCTGATAAAAAGAAATTCACGACGATATGCTAAAAGACAAATTTCATGGTTGTTAAGAGATAAAGAATACAGTTGGTTTCATCCTGATGATTTTGAAGGCATCCAAAACTTTATTGTGGTTACTATGAAGTAATATACAATAAGAGCGGACAAAAAAAAGGCTGTAATTTAATTTACAGCCTTTTTTTATTTAAAAATTATTACTACTTGGCAATAATAACTTTTTTAGTTACTTTATAGTCACCAGCAACAATAGCACAATAGTAAACGCCATTGCTTAATGAAGAAGTGTTGATGGTTGAAATGTTTTCACCAGCTACTCTGCTGTTTTCATTCTTTTTCATCAGACTTTTTCCGGTAATATCAAAAATTTCAATTGAAACATTTGAATTGTCTTTAAGTTTGTAAGAAATCTGAACCTGAGTGCTTGCAGGATTTGGATATACATTAACACCAAAGATGTTGTTTTCAACAATTTCTGAATTAACATATAAACCAGCATCATAACCTTCAAGATTCAATCTGATCATTGGCATTTGAGAAATATAATACCAGGTATCACCAATTCTCAAAGCAGTTTCGATATTCCAGTAATGTTCATTTGATTTGTCTTGTCCAATTTCAAGAGTGTCAGTTCCGAAATAAAATTCAACACCAGCGGTATAATCACCAGCTAAAATGTTAAGTTCGCCTCCAACTTCTTCAATGAAAGGAAGAATGGCCCATCCGCCATTATCTGCTAAATCTGTGGTAATATCAAATTCTTCGGTGGTTACAATTGCGTTATTATCAGCGTCAAAAAGATATCCGATCAAGGTTGTTCCGGCTGTTGTTGCAGGGTCAATATAAACGGCAACAGAATTAATTGTTGCATCATTAGCTACCCAGTAGTTAACACCCATTACGTCTCCATCAGCACCATCTGAATAGTTGCCCACACCTGAAGATTGGTCGTAGGAAATATCTCTTGCATAAACACCTGTTGTAAGTTGGAAGTTTGCAGGAATTAATTCATTATTGCTGCCGTCTTCATCAACCTCATCTGAACTTAATGTTAAAACTGCGCTATAATTAAGTGTGCCTGCATCAGGCATAAAACCTAAAACAGAAAAACTATCATTTAATCCGGAAGCCCAGGTAATAACTGTTGAGTCAGCAACCCATAATCCTTCATTAACATCAGCGGTCAAAGTCACATTTGACAGGTCGAGAAGACCATTGTTTACCACCATACCTTCATAAGAAACGTACATGATCTGGTCGGTTGGAACCATTGAGAAATAACCACCATTGGTGTAACCCATGTGAATTTGGTTGTCGAGTAATATTGCATCATACTGGTATGCTTCAATAAATTCAACATCGTCAATTTGCCATCCGTAACCGCTACCATACATTCCTTGGCCAGAAACAAGTTCCGGACCGAACCAACGGAATCTTACTTTAACATTAGATTCACCGGCAACGTAATCGGTAATATTAATCTGATGATCCCTTTCGCCGTATGTATTAACAGTCAGTTCAGGGAATAATAACAATGAAGTAGGCCAGGTTAAACCACCATCGGTACTGATTTCAAGGTAAGGCTCGTCACCATTATATTTTTTAAAAATCTGTTTCCATTTTACAAGTACGCCTGAAACGGAACTAAAATCCATGGTAGGTGTTGTAGCAAATGTATTTGTTTCCTGATAATCACCTGTTAACAAAAAGGTAATACCATCAACATATAACATAGGATCGCCTGAAGTAAATGGAGTTTCGTCTGCATTGACAAGATCACTGAGGTCGCCCATATAATCTGTCATGTTGGTTGTGGGAGAACCAACCTGATATTCATTGGTTCCAACACCAATTGTTCCAAATTCCCAACCGGTAACATCTGCAAAATCATAGCTATAGAGAACATCTCCACCTGCTTTGATAGATTTTGTTGGCTGAGCATGCATTTTTGATGTATTAAAACCAGTTGCCTTTAATTGAGCTTTAGGCAAATTGTCTTTTGCAGATTGTTTCTGAGCAGAAGAAACAAATACAAAGAGTCCTAATAATAATAAAAGAGTAATTTTCTTCATAATGTTAAATTTAAATTTAAGTTAATACCATACAAAATTATAAAAAAAGATGATAAATCAAACTTTTTTTAATAGACTACTTTTTTTGCTAAAAGGTTGTAAGCAAAATAAAATAATTAGCAAATTAGCAGATTGGCAGATTGGCAGATTAATTGAATTTGCTGATATGTAAATTGTCTTCATGTAAAATTAGTGCATTTTTTTTTGTAATTAAATATTAATATCTATCTTTGATGTTTTAGAACACGTTTTGAAGATAAGATACTATGATTCAGAAAGATAAAATTTGTGAAAATTGCATCGATAACCATGATTCTGTTTTTTTCAGTTTGAATGAAAAGGAAAAAGAAATTTTAAAAAAGAATCATTTTTGCCAATTCTACAGAAAAGGAGATATAATTTTTAAGGAAGGCGATAAGCCAACCGGGCTTTTTTGTTTGGCCAGTGGTAAGGTAAAAATATTTAAGGAAGGAGTCGGAGGTCGCGAACAGATTGTCAGGATGGCGAAACCCGGAGGTTTTATTGGTTATAGGGCACTGTTTGCTGAAGAAAACTACAATTCATCCTCGGTAGCTCTTGAAGACTCTTCAGTTCTTGTCATTGATAAGGAAAGTCTGATGAAGATCCTGAAAACAAATCCCGAACTTACCCTTAAGATTATCAAAAAAATGGCAAGTGAACTTGGCTTTTCAAATAGCCGTACTGTTACACTTACCCAGAAACATATCAGGGGCAGACTTGCTGAGTCACTGTTATTTCTGAAAGAAACTTACGGGTTTGAGGAAGATGGCTCTACCATTAATGTTTATCTTTCACGTGAAGACATTGCCAACTTGTCGAATATGACAACTTCAAATGCTATAAGAACTTTGTCAACCTTTGCGAGTGAGGGTATTATAACAATTGACGGAAGGAAAATAAAAATTCTTGATCTTACAAAATTGGAAAGAGTTTCTGATTTGGGTTAATTGTTTTCTAAGTATAATTTTTTACAAATGAATATAAATAAATGGCGGACACTGTCTGCCATTTTATTTTCATACCGGGTTGATTATTTGTTTTTTTGAAGTTCCTTAATTTTCACGTATTTCAAAAAAGTAGCGTGTGAAGAAATCATGCTGATTATAAAACCGTAATATCCATCTGCAAAACCTGCCCGTCCGAAATAGTCATATAAAAATTTCCACAGTGGTTTAATGAGTATTTTAAGGATGTTGCTTCTTTTTCCTTTTTTGTAAGCTGCCAGGGCGGCAATTTTGGTAAACTTGTTAACCTGGTTTATATGATCTTCAATTGTGTAATATGAATAATGATAAAGATCGCCTTTAAGATAACCTTGAGTGCACCCCTCGGTCAATTCATACCTGTCGTGTGGATTTTCTCCCGTCCAACAACCTTTTCGGCTGTCCCACAATCTTAATTTTTTATCAGGATACCATCCGGTGTGTTTTATCCACTTGCCGCAATAATTGGTAAGGCGGTTAAATCTGTAGCCTTCGTATTTCCAGTCATTTTTAACCATTAAAATTGAATCCCTGAGTTCGTCAGACAAAGCTTCGTCGGCATCCAGGGAAAGCACATGGGGGAATCTGGCCTGGGTAATTGCCCAATTTTTTTGCTCAATGTGGCCTTCAAAAGCATGGGTGATAAACCTCACTTCCAGTTTTTTGCAAATTTCTTCGGTGTGGTCGGTTGAAAAGGAATCAACCACCACAATGTCATCGGCAATTCCGTGTAATGACTTAATGCAGCGCTCAATATTGAGTTCTTCATTGTAGGTTATAATGACTGCAGAAATTTGTGGCATATTATTCCTGATAATAAATACGTTTTACTCTTCGTGAAATTCCTGTCATCACTTCATAGGGAATAGTTCCAAGTTGGCGGGCAATTTCGGAAATGTGATAGTGATCTCCGAATATAACAACCTCATCGCCTTCTTTTACATCCATTCCGGTTACATCAATCATACACATATCCATGCAGATATTTCCGATGAATGGTGCAAATTCATTTTTAATCTGAACTTTTCCTACTCCGTTGCTGAGTTTTCTGTTTAACCCGTCGGCGTATCCGATGGGCAATACAGCGATAACCGTGTTGTTTTTGGCAACAGCTGTGCGGTTATATCCGATCGTATCTCCTTTCTTAAGTTTTTTTATCTGAGAAACAGAAGTTTTCAATGTTGTCACGTTTTGCACTTTAGACTGATCGCGTGAGCTAATTCCATAAAGTCCGATTCCAAGCCGGACCATATCAAATTGTGCTTCGGGAAATCTTTCAATACCAGCCGAGTTCAGGACATGTCTCATCACCGGATATTTAAGTGTATTGATGATGTCGTGGCTGTGTTTTTTAAACAAATCAATCTGTAAATTGGTAAAAGCATCTTCGTTGGTGTCTTCGGATGCGGCCAAATGGGTGAAAACTGATTTGACTGTAAACTGCGGGGTAATTTTTAGTAATCCGAGTAATTCAGGAATGTCTTCGGTTCTGAAACCAAGGCGGTTCATTCCGGTATCAAGTTTCAAATGGACATTAAAATTATTGAGGTGGTTTCGGATAATGGCATCCCTGAACAATTCAAAAACCCTGAAGGAATAAATTTCGGGTTCGAGGTTGTTTTCAATCATCAGGTCGAAACTTTGAATTTCGGCATTTAAAACAACAATTGGCAGTGTGATGCCTCCTTTTCTTAGTTCAACTCCTTCGTCGGGAAAAGCAACGCAAAGGTAATCGGTACGCTGAAACTGCAGCAGATTTGCTACTTCCAGGATTCCGCTTCCATAAGAAAATGCCTTAACCATAACCATTATTTTAACATCATGCCTAACCAGTGATTTAAAATAGTTAAGATTATTAGTTATTGCGGTCAGGTTAATTTCCAATACAGTTTCATGGACTTTATGCTGAAGAAGCCTGGATATTTTTTCAAATTCAAATTTTCTTGCTCCTTTAAGAAGAATAATGCTGTCGCGGATGTCAAGTGCATTAAGTTCTCCGATTAGTTCATCGGTGCTGAAAAAAAAGTTTTTTTTGACTTTAATGAGATCAGCATATTTGGAAATATTGGGTCCGATTCCGATAAACCTGCTGATTTTCTTTTTATTGACAAGGTTGGCTACTTCTGAATACAAATGTTTTTCTTCTTTGCCCGATTGAAGGATGTCAGAAAGAATCAGGGTTTTTTCCTGAAGTTGTTGTTGTTGGTCAAGGAAGTCGAGTGCAATATTCAATGATCCGATATCTGAGTTGTAACTGTCGTTTATTATTACACAGTTGTTGTTGCCCTCTTTAAGTTCAAGTCGCATGGCCACAGGAGTAAGATGCATCATTCTTTCTGCAATGACCTCGTTTTCGTATCCCATGCAAAGCATCACCGACCAGCCATGAATGGCATTTTCGATTGAAGCATCGTCGGTAAAAGGAATTACTAAGTTAATATTCTTTCCCTTATGCTTACCGGAAATGGTTGTTTCGCTTTCTCCTTTCAGTTTTTTGGTTATGAACAAATCAGCAGGATATTTGGCTGACCAGTTAAAAAGTTTACAATCCTCAAAATTGGTGTTTGACTGGACCTGCATTTCAATTAGTTGATAATCTTTACAATAGATCAGATATTCAGCATCTTCAAAAAGTTTTATCTTTTCAGAGATTTTGTGCTTATAATCCATGAAGTTTTCCTGATGTGCCTCTCCAATGTTTGTAAACAGTCCGATTGTAGGTTTGATAATTTTTTGCAGGTTATTCATTTCCCCGGATTTTGATATACCGGCTTCGAAAATACCCATCTGTGTATCTTTTTCCAGCAACCAGACTGATAGTGGAACACCAATCTGGGAGTTATAACTTTTTGGGCTTCTGACAATATTGTGATCTTTTTGCAAAAGTTGGAACAGCCATTCTTTAAGTATTGTTTTGCCGTTTGATCCGGTAATACCGATTACGGGAATATCAAAAGAATCACGATGTCCGGCACTAAGTTTTTGCAATGCTTTCAGCGTATTGTCAGTTAATATGAAATTAGCTTCAGGGTATTCTTCTATGTTTGAAGGCAATTTGCTGACAACAAAATTTCTGACATTTTTCTGGTACAGGTCTTCAATGTAATTGTGTCCGTTGTGCCTGTCACCAACCAGAGCAAAAAACAGTGAATTGAGTGGAGAGGATAGAGAGCGGCTGTCGGTAAGCAGGTAATTGATTGTATAATCAAATCCTCCGGTGATTTTCCCCCCGATTATTTTAGTAATATCATTAATTGAATAGGATGGCATTTTAATATCTTTTTCCTGTTTCTTTAATATAACAAGTTCTGCAAAGCGGCTCGTACTCGTTTTTTTCACCCAGCAATACTTGTTTGTCATTTTTAACCAAACGATGCGAATACTGCGCCAAATCGCCGCACCGCATGCAAATAGCATGAACCTTGGTTACATATTCTGCTGTGGCAAGCAGTCCTGGTATAGGTCCAAAAGGTTTCCCAAGGAAATCCATATCCAGTCCGGCCACAATAACCCTAATTCCTGAAGAAGCCAGCTGGTTGCAGACATCAATAAGGCCATTGTCAAAAAACTGAGCCTCGTCAATGCCTACCACATCAACATTGTTTGCCAGAAGCAGGATGTTTGTTGCGGAGTCAACAGGAGTAGACCTTATAGAAGTAGCGTTATGTGAAACCACTTCAACTTCGGAGTATCTCACGTCGATTTTGGGTTTAAAAATTTCCACATTCATCCTGGCATATTCTGCACGCCTGAGTCTGCGTATGAGTTCCTCAGTTTTCCCCGAAAACATGGAACCAACTATCACCTCGATCCATCCTTTTTGATTTGACTTGTTTGATCTGCTTTCAAGAAACATGTAAAATATTCTTCAGAAATTAAAATTCAATCATTACTTTTACAAAAGTAAAAGAAAATACAATCTTGTATTTTTTTTACGTTACTTTAATAACAATTTTTATTAACAATTATTTCGGCTAAAAGCAAGAAAATATTTATGGACAAACACGAAAAAACCGAAAAAATAAGGCAAAAACTGAACGAGGTAATAAATATGGTTGGCAGTGATATGTCGCTTATTGAGACTGATATTGCCATGCAAAAGCTTCGTGATGTTTATGAAGATTTGAATTCGCTTAAAAGCAATTATGCAAATGAACCACAGCCACTGGTTCAGAAGACTTCCGGGGAAGATGATGATCTTCCTGATATTGAAGTTCAGATTCTTACTGGTGATGATGCGCCCTCCGGTGAAATAATTATTGAAGATGCACCTGTAAAGGAAACAAAAAAGCAGGAAAGTGAGATGAAGTTTGTCGAGCCTGTTGTTCAGCCTGTCGTTGAAAAAAAGGAAGTTATTGATTCATTTGAGCTGGACGAAGAACCGTTTTTGCCCGAAGTTAAGAAAAAAGTTCATGTAGAGAAGGAACCTGAGCAGATCAAAACTACTGAAAAACCTGCTGTAGAAAAAGCACAGTCAAAAACGGTTGCCGATCAGTATGAAACAAAAAAATCGCTCAACGATTTTGCAGCCATTAACAATAAGGTTAAGGATCTTGCAAGCAAAATTAAGGATCAGCCAATAAAAGACCTGAAGGAGGCTATTAACCTGAATGAAAGATTTCTGTTTACCCGTGATCTTTTTGGGGGTAATGCTGAAAAATACGGCAAAACAATTGATGAACTGAACAGGGTTAACGATCTTGATGAGGCAATGGCATACCTAAACAATAATTTTACCTGGGATATGGAGAAAGACAGTTTCAAAAAATTTCTTGAGCTGGTTTATCGCCGACACATCCCTGTTAAATAGAAAAGGGTATGTTAAAAATTTTTCTGGTTATCAATGTCCTTTTTTGGACTACTCTGGCTTCGCAAGATGTTGAATATGCAAAGAAAGTCATTGGGGATTTATCTTCTTCCGAATATCACGGAAGGGGTTATGAATACAACGGAGATAAGTTTGCGGCAAAGTATATCGCAGATGAGTTGAAAAAAAACGGTGTACTCTCCTTTGCTTCCGATTACTTACAGTTATTTTCTATTAAAATCAATACTTTCCCATCTGAAGTTAAAATTAAGTTTGGAGATAAGACTCCTGAAAATGGGAAAGACTTTATAATCGATAAAATTTCCAGGGGTTGCAATGGAAAATTTGAATTGGTTTGGCTCGATAAAATTACCATCAGCAAAGCAATGGAGATGGATCTTTCAAAAAAATTCATTGTAATTGATACCTCAAAAATTGATGATAAAAAATTTAAGGAAAATTTTCAGGCAGTTAAATATATTAATCCGTTAAAAGCTGCCGGAATTATTGAGATAATCAGTAAGAAACCATCTTCTTATCAATCGCAGTTGCAGGGGGCCTGTCCGGTTATTCAGGTTATAAATGGCGTTATAACTTCAGAAATGAAAGCACTAAATATTTCATTTAAAAACAAGTTAGAAAAGAATTATAAAACCCAGAATGTTTATGGATATGTAAAAGGAGAGGTTGACTCATTTATTGTAATAGGAAGCCATTATGACCATCTGGGCCGTATGGGAAATATTTTTTTCCCGGGAGCAAATGACAATTGCAGTGGTGTTTCAATGACTCTGAATCTGGCCAAACATTTTGCCCAAAAAGAAAATGCACCTCATTATGGAATCATTTTTGTTTTTTTTACCGGCGAGGAAGTTGGTTTGCTCGGGTCAGATTTCTTTGTGAACAATGCTCCGGTTTCCCATGAAAAAATGAAATTAATGATCAATCTTGATCTGGTAGGTACCGGTGATGACGGCATAACGATTGTAAACGGATCAGTTTTCAGGAAGGAATTTGAATTGTTTACTTCAATAAACAAAGAAAAGGGTTATCTTAAAGAAATCAAGGCGCGTGGAAAAGCGGCAAACTCCGATCATTACCCTTTTTCAGAAAAAGGCATCAGTTCGTTTTTTATTTATACCCGGGGCGGAGTTTCGGAGTATCACACTGTCGACGATATTGCCGGTACATTGCCACTAACCGAATACGAAGATCTTTTCAGACTCATAACCGATTTTATTATAAAGTATGAGTAAACTAATTATTGTCCCCACCCCGGTTGGAAACCTTGAAGATATGACTTTCAGGGCCATACGGATATTGAAGGAAGTCAGTCTTATTCTTGCCGAAGATACCCGGACTTCTTCATTTTTACTAAAACATTATGGTATTGAAACACCCATGCAGTCTCATCACAAATTCAACGAGCACAGAACAGTTTCAGATATTGCTGCACGCATTTCCGGAGGCGAAAACATTGCTCTGATTTCGGATGCCGGTACTCCGGGAATTTCTGATCCGGGATATCTGGTGGTAAGAGCATGTCTGGATGCCGGAGTTGAGGTTGAGTGCTTGCCCGGAGCAACAGCTTTTGTGCCGGCCCTGGTAGCATCCGGTTTACCGTGTGACAGATTTGTGTTTGAAGGATTTCTTCCACAGAAAAAGGGACGGCAGAAAAGACTTGGCGAACTGGCTGTTGAAACCCGTACCATGGTTTTTTATGAATCGCCGTTCAGACTGGTTAAAACACTGGAGCAACTGGCAGGGTTTTTAGGCAATGACAGACAAGCTTCGGTTTCGAGGGAGATTTCGAAAAAATTTGAAGAAATTCAACGGGGCACACTCGTTGAAATAGCCGCCTGGTTTTCTAAAAAAACCGTAAAAGGTGAGATTGTCATTTGTGTAAAAGGAAAAGATGATTAAAAGAGTATTTTTTTTTCTGCTGTTCCTGTCAGCCTCAATTTCATTTTCACAGAATGCCGTAAAGAGCTTCTTTAAATTGAGCCGTCCCGAAAAATGCTGGGTTATTTTTCATCCATTCGCAGCCCTCAAAGTGATGGATTTGGCGGGTGTGGCAACTTATAGAGCCGATAGCCTGAAGTGCGATAAAACATTTGACGGAGATCTGAACGGAGGCCAGCTGGACGCATTCAGACATGCCTATTGGATGGCGTTGAATGTGCAAAAGATAAGCAGGAAAAAAGCAGAGAAACTTGGTGTCAAACACGAAAAAGGAAATTACCTTGATTTTAAAAAACGAAAAAATGAAGATTGTACCTTGCCTGACTCGGTAAGCTGTGCTATGGATTTATTTAATAATCGTGCCGGACTGGAAATTGGATTAAAAAACAGGGGATCATCGGAGCAGGAGCTTGTTGAAGCAGTAAAATCAGAAGTGTTGAATGGAAATCTTAAAAAGATTAAAAAAGATCAGCATGGAAATTTAATTGATTGTGATGGAAAATTAATTGAAAAAGAAGCTTTTAAGGCCAAATGGAATTCAACAAAATGTTTGATTAAATCCAATGAATAGCAGATGCAGGCTAATTTGTACAGATAAGTTTTTATAAGTATTGCCATCAAAATCCGAAAATATTCTTAATTTAGTAGTGGCGAGCATTTTGTGCTTAACATAAGTGGATTTTAAAGTGTATTTAAAACAGAATGGAAAAAACAAAATGTGAGATTACCGGGCTTGATCAGGAAAAAGATAAATGGGTGTTTATTTCTGAAGACAAGACGTATTCTCTTTCAATAAGTGTTATCAACAAAAACATTTATTTAATAAAGCCAAAGGGTATAGGGAAAATCAAAACACATTTGGAAAGTTTTCCTGTTCTGGAAAGCGTTTATAAATCAATCGACGAAAGCAATAAAGCTTATATTATTCATGATTACTCAGAGCTTGCAAGCACCGATATGGCTGCGCGCAGGCATTATACCAGATGGGTATTAAAAAACTTCCACAAAACCCATTTTGTTATATTTTGTAATGTCAACAGAAGCATTACAATAATGGTAAAAACAGGCAAATTTATTTCCAAGGTCTTTGAAAAAGTTTATCTGAAAAAAAATCTGGAAGACTCTTTGAATTTCTGCTTGTTACATGCTGTTGAAAATCAAGTGGATATTCCAGATAAAACATCTCTTAAAAAATTTAACGAACTCTGGAAAGAAACAGCCGAGTATTTTTCCTATACTAATGGTCAGCTCAAAATAATCAGAAAAAATGATTGGAAACTTGTTGTCAAGGATGATTTCATGGCTGAATATTCAGTGATTGATAAAAACATTATCACAGTAAAATTCAAAGGGATATACCGAAAGGGGTATTCGAAAATAGTTGGTGAAAAGCTGCTGGATGTGAAAAGTGAAGTTTGCGAGGAAAATGAAAAAATTTATGCATTATATGATGTGGAATCGTTGGTAAAACTTCCATTACCGGCTCGCTCTGAGGTAACCCGATGGCATCTCGATCACATGGATATTTTTAATGCTGTAATATTTTCCAGTCTGAACGCCTCCCAAAGAGCCAATGTTACTTTTGCAAAAAGACTCTACAGCAAATTAAAAGACAGAATTTATACTGTGCCTGATATTGAATCTGCCCTTTTGCTTGCCATTGATTTGAAAAACGGAAGAAAAGAAGGAAGAAAGGCATACCCGAAAATAAAAAAAATATCAAAGGAAGAGCTTATTCGTGAAAATATTGAGCTTAAAGGTAAACTCTCAGGTTTAATTGATAACCAAAACAGGAAAATTCAGGATCTTATTTCGTCTTTAGGCAGGGTGACCTGGGATGAAGCTTTTAAGCAGGTGAATTTTAAGATTGATGATGAAAACGATTCATTTGCTGATCTATATGAAACAGCCAATATGGTTATCGGAGATATCCAGGAAATAATCGATGAAAAGGAGCACAATATTAAAAGAGCCCATGCTGCAGAGAAGCTGAAATCTGCATTTTTGGCAAACATGTCACATGAAATCCGCACGCCCATTAATTCAATTCTTGGTTTTTCAGAGTTGCTTCTTGAAAGGGATGATCTTGATGACAAAGCAAAATACTATCTCAAAATAATCACATCAAATTCTGACCAACTGCTTAAGCTGATTAATGATATACTTGACTTGTCAAAGATTGAATCCGAAATGCTCAAGCTAAAATATGAGTCTCATTGTCTTAATCACCTGCTCGAAGAAATTGCTCTTTCAGCAAGTTCATATCTCGAAAAAAGAAAAGGTGAAATTGAAATAAAAACCGAATTTGCATTGCAAAATGGTGAGTCGGTAATGATTATTGATAGAACGCGATTGCGCCAGATTGTCGAAAATCTGGTCAACAATGCCATGAAATTTACCGAAAAGGGTATAATTACTATTGGGTATGAAGTTTCTGAAAACCAAATGACCATTTGGGTAAAAGATACCGGAATTGGAATTTCGGCTGAAAACCAGCGTATTATTTTTGATCGTTTTACTCAGGTAAATAACACTATGTCAAATATATATAGGGGAACTGGTTTGGGGCTTGCTATTTCAAAGCATTTGGCAGAAATGATGAAGGGGAAAATACGGGTTGTTTCTGAAAGCGGAAAAGGATCAGCATTTTATCTTACGCTGCCTTATAGGGTTTCCAAAGCTGATCTGGAGCAACTTTCAGAAAATGAGTCTGTGGTTATTTCAGATCTTATAAGAAACAAGGGTATTTTAGTGGTTGAGGATAACCATGATAATTTTGAGTTGATTCACAATTATCTTTATCCTGATCAGAACAGGATATATCGTGCAATTACAGGTCGTGATGCTATTGAATTATGCCGCGCATATAATATCGATCTTATATTAATGGATATCAACATTCCCGAAATGGATGGTTTTGAAACAACCAAATTAATTAAACAGGAATTTCCTATGATACCGGTTATTGCTCAATCGGCCAATGTACTTGAAGAAGATATCACCAAGGCCTTCAATGCCGGCTGTGACAATTACATTACAAAACCCATCAAGCGTGAAGCGCTGCTCCGAATGATCTCAATGGTATTAAAATAAAACACAGAGAAAAAAGTAATTCTCTGTGCTTATTTATTTTCCGTTAACCGGATTGTGTTTTATACCCTTTTACCAGATTTTTGCCCGACTTTCGACAGGAATAAACATTTTATCGTTTTCGGTAATATTGAAGGCTTCATAAAATTCCTGAATATTCGGCAGTGGTCCATTAACCCTAAGCTTTCCAAGGGAATGTGGGTCTTCTTTTGTTCTGCGCAATATTTCTTCGTTTTTAATATTCTGAGCCCAAACATGAGCATAGGCAAGGAAAAATCTTTGTTCCGGAGTAAACCCGTCAATATTTTCTTTAACAGGATTTTCTTTCAATACTTTCTGCAAAGCGGTGTAAGATATGCAAAGTCCTCCAAGATCGGCAATATTTTCGCCCAGTGTAAATTCACCATTGGCATGCACATTGTCTAAAACCACGTAAGAATTGAACTGGTCGACCAGCACTTTTGATTTTGCATCGAACTTTGAGACGTCTTCGTCGGTCCACCAGTTATTCAGATTGCCATTCAGGTCATATTTTTTGCCCTGATCATCAAACCCGTGTGTCATTTCATGTCCGATTACCACACCAATAGCTCCGTAATTTACAGCATCATCCGCATCAAGGTAGAAGAACGGGGGTTGCAGGATGGCAGCCGGGAAAACAATTTCATTCATGGAAGGTTCATAGTATGCATTAACCATTTGTGGAGGCATAAACCATTCTTCTTTATTTACCGGCTTGTTTATTTTGCCAATCATATATTTGAATTCAAATTCATTGGCACGCAAAACATTCATTACGTAATAGTCATTTTTTATTTCGAGAGCCGAATAGTCGCGCCATTTATCAGGATATCCAACTTTTACATTTATTTTTTCAAGTTTCTGAAGCGCTTTTTGTTTGGTTTCATCACTCATCCAGTCAAGGTTTTTTATTCTGTCGGCAAACGCAGATTTGAGGTTTGCAACGAGTTTGAGCATTTTTTCCTTAGCTTTTGGAGGGAAGTGTTTTTCCACATATAATTTTCCGACAGATTCACTCATGGATGAATTGACAATATTGACTACACGTTTCCACCGGGGTTGAATTTCATTGACACCCGAAAGTGTTTTTCCGTAGAAAGAAAAAGTTTCGTTTACAAAATCATCGTTAAGGTAAGATGCAACAGCCCTCAGGTAGTTCCATTTCAGATAAAGTTTCCAGGTTTCAACAGGAATTTCTTTTTGCATTTTGCCGATTGCCTTAAAAAAATCAGGCTGACCAACATTGACCTCACCGGGATTGTCAAGTCCGATAATTGAAAAATATCCTTTCCAATCAAATTCAGGACAATTTTCGCTTAGCTGCGCCACAGTCATTTTATTGTAAGTTTTGTGCGGATCGCGGCGGTCGGTAAGTTTCATGGAAGCTTTTGCGAGTTTATATTCAAAAGAAAAAATCTTATCGGCTATTTCTTTGCCGTTTTTTGTGCCGGTAAGATCAAATATTTTCGCGATATAGTTTTTATATGCATCGATGATTCCTTTTGAAGATTCATCTGTTCCCAGATAGTATTCCCTTTCAGGAAGACCGATACCGCCTTGCGACAATTGGCCCAATACCATGGTGCTGTTTTTACTGTCGGCATCAGCATAAATATTAAATAAGGGAGAAATATCTTGTTTGTGCAACAGGGCAATATGTTTCTGGATATCTTCGATGGTGGCAAGACCATCGATTTTAGCCAATTCTTCCTGTACAGCCTTTAACCCGTCGCTTTCAATTTTTGCAGAATCCATTCCCATTGAATACAGCAAGCCAATTTTATATTGGTCGGTCCCGTTTTTATGTTTCTTTTTTGAAAGGTCTTCGATCAGAGCCCTGACTTGTTTCTGACCCACATCAGCCAGCTGGTCAAATGCCCCGTAACGACTTTTATCGGAGGGCATTGGATTGTTTTTCATCCAGCCGCCGTTGGCAAACTGATTGAAGTCTTCACCGGGCGAAACCGATTTGTCAAGGTCAGCCGGATTGATGGCTAAAATTTTTTCTTCCTTCATTTTTTCATTTTCTTTTTTTGATTTTTCTGCAGTTTCGTTGCATGCAATAAATAGGGGTAAGCAGAGAGAGAGAATAATATATTTTTTCATCTTAAATATTTTAAGATACAAAAATAGTAAAACGTGGGCTAAGAAAAAAAGGAATGAAAGGAATTGTAGCAGACTTTGTTTTTTCAGACAGCTATTATTTCTTTTCTTCGGGATTCAGCATCTTTCCAACAGTTTTATATCTGCCATATCCCACGTATTTATTTCCCTGATCGTCAACTGCAATATAGTACCAAAGTCCGTTACGGGGAGTAAGGTCTTTTCGTTTTATACTGTAATTGGTGTTGTCGATATACTCAACTCCTTTTTCAAGTCGGCCACCTTTGCAGAATCCAAGAATCTTGGGACCGTCTTTTTTCTGGTACCACATTTCAAAATGCTCTTTGGAGAATGGTGTTTTGGTGTAATTTCCGAGTCTCCATTTGCCATCAATGAAGTTCATGGTTCCGAATTCGACAATCTGAAGGTCTGAAACGGTTGCTTTGACTATTGTTTTGTGTTTCCAGATAAAATAGGAGGAATCCTTTTCGTAAACTTCGGCATACATTTCATTGGGAATATGAGTTACTTCAATTCCGACCGGAAGGCCTTTGACTACCTCAGGAAGATTTTCTTCCTCTTTGGTATTTTTCTGTTCTTCATTGCTGTTGCAAGAAGTAAAAAATACGGTGAGAATGGTTAATATCATTAATATTAACCTTGCTCCTGTATGATGTTTTATTGTTTTCATATTTTAGGTTTCTTTTATGACAATTAAAACAGGTAAATAGTTGCATTTATTGTCTGTATTACAAAACACAGTTAAAAACGAAACATTATTTCTGCGACAGAGTCACAAGAACTTTTTCCATTTTTGTTTTCATTTTACCCGAACTGCAATTGTAGTTGTTTACAATGAAAGCGAATACTATTTCTTTTCCTGATGTTGTTTTTACATATCCTGCATAGCTCCTGACTCTTGTCATGGAACCAGTTTTTGCAACCAGGCGGCCTTCGGCGGTTGTTCCATCGCCAAAACTGCTCATGGTACCTGATTTTCCGGCAACCGGAAGTGATTTAAAAAAAGCTTCACTGTTGCCCGATGATTTCATATATTTCAATACCCCTGCCAACTGGCGGGCAGTGACAACGTCCATTCTGGATAGTCCGCAGCCGTCATTTACATACATTCCTTTTGTATTGATTCCTTTTGAGTCCCAATAAGCTTCAATGGCTTTTGATCCTGAAAAGGCTTCGCCCGAGCCATATTTTTTCAATCCAATCAGATAAAGTAAATGTTCTGCATAAAGATTATAGCTGATCATGTTTGTCTGGTTGATTATCTGAATCAGTGAAGGTGAAGAGGAAACCACTAACTTTTTTCCCGGAAGGGTATCGATAATTTTATCCAGGCGCATCTGTCTTTTAGTTGAAGGTTCGGCAGTGCATGACACACCCGCAGCTACCAGTCTGTTTTGCAACTCGGTTGCTGCATATAGGGCCGGATCGGGCATGGATGCCCTGACATTGAAATGGTCTTTTCCTTTCGGGATGGTGCCTGTAGCTATTCTGTAATTGCTGAATGGTGCCCCGTAGATGTAAGCATTATCGGCACTTTCATTGGATGCTTTCACGAAATTGTCCAGAATCAGTCCGGGCATCGGCGGAACAACACTGTCAACCCATGTTGAATCGCCATGGTTTGGGCCTGATGAAAAAATGATTTCGAATGTATTGTCATAAATTGTTAAGCCACAGGGTGATGCGCCAAAATAGTTGCCAATATCACTCCACATCCAGGAGCCAGGGACAACCGGAAGGGGAAAAACAGAGTCATCGCCAACAATTTTTCCTTTCACTGATTTGATTCCTGCTTTTTTGATCGAATCAACCCATGTTTGCATGAAATCGGGGCTTGACCAGTAATTGTCAAAATATTTTGAACCCAGAGTAGGGTCGCCACCGCCACGAATATAGATGTTTCCGTGTAGCACTCCTTCAGTGTCAATATTGCCGGTATATTCGATGGTGGTTTTAAAGCGGTGGCCTGCGCCAAAAAGTTCCAATGCTGTTGCAGTTGTCAGGACCTTTTGAACTGAGGCGGGAACAAGGCTCATGTCGGGATTAAGCTCCGCGACATTTTCGCCTGATTTGATATCGATGGCAATAAAACCGATTGATGCGTTTTTCAGGTCTGAATCTTTTTCCAGGATATCAAGCTGGGCTTTAACCAATTCAGTTGTTTCTGTTATTGATTTTGCTAAGGTTTTAGCTGTAGTCTGAGCTTGAGAACAGACAAAAAAGAGGGCAAATATGAACAGAAAAAACAGTTTCATTTATTCTTTTGGGTTTTCGTTGTCTTTTTCATCGGCGAATTCAAGAAAATGGCCCATTTTTGATTTTTTTGTTTCCAGGTAAAAATGGTTATGCACATTGGGTGGAATCTCATCTTTAATGATTTCAACAATTTCAAGTCCGTAACCCTCAAGTCCGGCACGTTTAACAGGATTATTGGTAATCAGCCTGATTTTGCAAATTCCCAGAGCCCTGATAATCTGAGCACCTACTCCGTAATCACGTTCATCGGGTTTGAAACCAAGTTCAATGTTTGCTTCAACGGTATCTTTTCCCTGTTCCTGCAATTTATATGCTTCGATTTTTTTAAACAACCCGATACCTCTTCCTTCCTGATTCATATAAATGATAACGCCCTTGCCTTCCTTTTCAATCATTTTCATGGCTTTAACAAGCTGTGGACCGCAGTCGCAGCGAAGAGAGCCAAAAATATCTCCGGTAACGCATGAAGAATGTACCCTAACCAAAACAGGTTCATCTTTTTCCCACTTACCTTTGATGAGCGCCGAATGTTCAAGTCCATTTGATATTTGCTTGAACGGCACCAGATCAAAGTTTCCGTGAATGGTGGGTAGTTTCACTTTTGTACCTGTTTCAATGAGCGATTCCTTTTTAATTTTGAATTTAATAAGGTCTTCAATGGAAATAATTTTCAAACCAAATTTATCTGCAATTTCAAAGAGTTGTGGAAGGCGCGCCATGGTTCCATCTTCGTTCATGATTTCAACCAAGGCACCGCCTGGTCTGAGCCCTGCCAGGGATGTAAGATCCACAGTGGCTTCGGTGTGACCGGCGCGGCGCAAAACGCCCTTATTTTTTGCTTTAAGCGGAAAGATGTGACCCGGACGGGCAAGGTCTTCAGGTTTTGTGGACGGATCGACCAGTGCCTTAATGGTCTTGGCACGATCGGCAGCCGATATTCCTGTTGTACAACCGTATCCGATGAGATCAACCGAAATGGTAAACGGAGTATCATGCAGAGCAGTATTTTTCCCTACCATCAGTTCCAATTCCAGTTCGTTGCAGCGGTCTTCGGTTATAGATGCGCATATTAAACCTCGTCCGTGTGTAGCCATAAAGTTGACTATTTCAGGCGTAATTTTTTCAGCGGCAGCAATAAAATCGCCTTCATTTTCACGATCCTCATCATCCACAACAATGATTACTTTTCCATTGCGTAAATCTTCAACTGCTTCCTCAATGGTGTTTAATTTCCTATTGATTTCTTTTTGTTGGTTTCCAGACATTTGATTCAATTCCTTTAAAATATTTGATAAATCCTGAGAATAAAGCCAGATTCATTCCGAAAAAATGGGTAATAAATCTCAGGAGAATGATATGAATATTAATTTTCTTGAGTAAAAAATCCGCCAATGGCAATAAAAGCACAAAGCAATAAGCCATCAGCAGGTAATCGTAAAATTTTATTTCCATAGCCATCTGAACATTCAGATAAAACGACAGAATGATAAAAAACGGGGTAAGCCACCGCAGTACTTTGTGTGAAAAAAAACAAAAGGCTATACCAGTGAAGGGAGGCCAAAGCAACCCCTTAAATATTTGAAGGTTTTGGAAATTACCTGAGGCAATTCTTACTTTTCTTCTGAATTCGTGCTGAATATTGTTCGAAACATCTTCATAAACAATAGCTTCCAGGTCGTTGATGGCTTTTTTTCCTTTTTCGAGCACCTTCATGCTGATGTAAAAATCATCAACTGTAAAATTAGCAGGGACTACAGAAAATAATTCTTTTCTGATGGCGTAGCATCCGCCAAACGGACCAATCATTGTTCCCCAGATTTTGCTTTCACGGTTCTTGATTTTCATCTCACGCGAGTTATAGGCATTTTCCTGAATGGAAATACCTTCTTTTTTTAATCCGATATTCATCATGTGTGAATCAACCAGTCCGATTTCGGGGTTGTTGAAATGACGTGTCAGGCTTATCAGGGTATCGGGAGTGAAAATTACATTTGCGTCGGTAATAACCAATATGTCGTATTTTGATTTCCCTGCCAATATATTTATAATAGCAGGTTTTCCCTGTCTTTGGGTAAAGGAGATAAATTGAATATTTGAAAACTCTTTTTGAAGTTTTTCAATAATATTGTTTGTGTTGTCTGAAGAATTATCAGAGCCAATAAGTACCTCAATTTTGTGGAGGGGATAACCGGTTTTGAAAATACTCCTGATTTTTTCTTCAATAATTACTTCCTCATTAAAAGCCGACATAAGAATACTTACTCCGGGCAGGTTTTCATCAGGAACAGTTGGAGCCGGGTTGTTTTTTTTGCCCGATAATGCCCACAAAATTACCGGATACAGCACGTAAGTGTGAAATATCAGAAAAATCAAAAGCCAGAAAATTACCTGGGCAACAATCATACCGCGGTTTTAAAAAAGTCGGTTAATGTCTTTGCAATTTTATTATTGTCATAAAATTGACTTACAAAGGTAGCTGCATTTTTTCCAATTTCCTTGAAAAATGTCACGTTTGCTAAACATATTTTAATTTGTGAAACAAATTCTTCAGGACTATCAGCGATAAGAATATTGAGGTTGTTTGTAGTTTCGATGCCTTCGGAGCCGATTGAGGTGGTGATAATAGTTTTACCAAGAGCCATGCCTTCAATAATTTTGATGCGCATACCACTGCCGGATAAAAGCGGAACAACCATAATTGCCTTGGAGTTCATAAAATCAGTTGCGCTGTCAACTTCACCAAGGTATTCAATGTTGCTTTCTTTGATTTTGTTCACAAAACTCTCAGGAGCGTTTCTTCCGGCGATATAGAATTTCAGGTCTGGATGATTATCATGGATTTTGCCCCAGCAATTACTGATAAACCAAATCAGTCCTTCCTGATTGGGCGGCCAGTCAAGTGCTCCAATATGAAATAGAGATGGAAATTCAATGGATTGATTGGCAACAGTCATGTTTGAGGTGTCAATACCGGTTGGTGTTACGCAAAATGGTTTGTTGTTTCCCAACTTGTTGAGGATGTCGCAATCACGCTTGGTAATGGCAACCAATGAATCATATTTGTTAAGAAATCCCAGTTCAAGTTTCTTGATTCTTTTGGCCAGAATTTTAAGATATTTTTTTTTGAGAAAATTTTCCTGGTTGGCTACAGTCCGTTCCCATATTTCATGCTCAATATTGTGAGCCCGGTAAGAAACATGTGCTTTGGAGTGTTTTCTGATTGTTTTCAGATAAAATCCCAGATACAGGCCTTCAAGCTGAATAACATCGAAAGTATGGGTTTTAAGCAGTTCGGTAAGCCGGACATCAAAATTTCTGTTTATAAATCTTACGGCATTATAGGGTAAGCCAGAGAAAACAAGATTGAGAATCGCAGTCAGCGGATTGATGGTTGTTCTGACATAAACATCAATAAAGTTTATTTTTGAACTTAAATCAGCGGGCAGGTTTTTAAGATCAAAATAATGTTTGGAGGTATTCATGGCCAAAATGGTGACCTCATTACCTGCATTTGCCAAGCCGCTTGCCATGTTTAAAGTTGCAATGGCACCACCGTCTTTTGGAGGGTAGGGGACTTTATTTGTGATCAGCAGGATTTTCATGAATTATTTTCCCTTTCAATATCTGTAAGCGTTTTCTGAAGAATATTGCCGGTTCTGATCAATAAGTCTTTCAATCGTTTTCTTTTCTTATAACGGGTATAGAAAATAAATATTCCAAATGGAAATAAAATCAGGGCAAGAAGGTTTATGATGAACAGCAGCCGGGTAGAATGAATTGTTATTTCAGGAAATGGTACAAGATTTTTAATATTCCTTTTCAGATTATAGTCATCGCCGGCATGTGTGATGAGCAATTTAAGAAGAGCTTTGTATTGTTTGTTGAGTTCGGAATAACTCAGGTAAGTTGAATTTTTTATAAGGAAAAGGGATTTGAATAATGAAACAGAGCCAATTTCAGTACTGGTGAAATTTTTTAGGGAAGGGATGAATTCCTTCAGTTTAGATTTTACTTCATCGCCTGTGATGTTGATGAATTCAAATTTATTAACAGAAACAGCATCCAGGATACTGTTTGAAGTTTTTCGCGATCCAAAAATTTTCGAGAAAAAGGCAGCGTAAGATTCTGTATTGAAAAGGGTTGAATCGGTTGTTGCTTTATAGGTGAGGAACATGCCAATGGGAAGGAGGATCATTGAGGGCATCCACATTCCAAAATAGGCAGTGGTTACAAATTCTTTAACAAATTTCTCTCCGACTATTGTCAGGATATAGTAAAGAATAAAAAACAGAACTGAAACAACAACAGGCATTCCGAACCCTCCTTTTCGGATAATGGCACCAAGAGGAGCCCCGATAAAGAACAACAGCAGGCAGGCAAGAGAAACGGTAAACTTTCGGTGAAGTTCAATCTCATGTTTTTTAATCCAGGTAAGGCGGCCTTCGTGATCGGCTTTTACTCCTTCGGCGTGTCTTTTTATTGAACGACAGGTTTCGGAGGCCTGCTCAATAAATTTGCTTTTTTCGTCGGGCGGAAAAGAGTTAAACAGACTGTCGTAATCAAATGTTACAGCCTGAGTAACAGTTTTTTGAGTATCATAGTTTTTTACTCCGGTTGAAACATATTGGTCAGATACAACAGGCTTTCTGAAAGTATTGGGTATTGGTTGCGACATTTTAATTTCAGGATCTTTTTTGTCGGAATACCTGTAAATTCTGAGCATCCTATCGAGGGAATACTCATAATTTATGAAAGTCACTACTTTTTTAATGAAGAGTTGGTTTTTTTTCTCTTTTTTAAAATAATGGCTTCTTTTAAGATTTAGTGCAAAGTTTGCCACCCTTTTGTCATAAGAGATGTAGAGAGAATCAATTTTTGAATACAGTTGGGCCACATTGAGCATGCGGTGGTGGTCCTGATAAACTTTTTCATCGGTGCGTTCAAACTCGAAGCTGGTAAGGGCAAGGAGAATGGTTTCGCGTTTAAACTTATCCCTTCTGAAAGGAATTGTTCGTAAGTCAACCCTGATTTGATCTTCATCCATCTCCTCGTAATTATAACCGTTGTACATTGTAAGGATCAGGTACTTATTATCCTTAGTCATGTGCATGGTTCCCGAATCGGCAATCATAAGGTACACATTTCCTTTTCTTTTGGTGTGGTTATAGATCATCACATCACGGAGGATACCGGTTTTAGTATTTTTCTTTCCGATTTTGATAGAATAGTCATCAATTTCGTCATAAAAAACCCCTTCCTTGATGTTCAATTCAGGTCTTTGGGTTTTAATATCACCCATGAGTGCCCAGAATTTCAGATTTGTGTAGGGGATAACGTAATTGGAGAAGAAAAAAGCTGAAATAGAAATGGCCAGTATAAAAATAATAAGGGGGCGCATAACTTTTTGAAGAGAAATGCCCGAAGATTTAAGAGCCACGAGTTCGTATTTTTCGCCCAGATTTCCGAAAGTCATGATTGAGGAAAGCAGAATAGCCAAAGGCAAAGCCATGGGAACCAATCCGGCCGAAGCATAAGCCAGCAATTCGGCAATAATTCCCCAACTCAGGCCTTTTCCCACCAGGTCGTCGATGTAAGTAAAGATAAATTGTAAAAGCAGAATAAAAAGGGCAATAAAAAAAGTAAGGATAAAAGGTCCTATGTAAGATTTAAGTACAAATATGTGAACTTTTTTCATTTAGTATTATTGCCAAAAACGTACAAAATTAGTTTTTATTCCTTAGAATGGGGAAGTGTTTTGTAAAAAAGTAGGATGTGAAGACTAAAACAGCAATAATTATTATCAGGTTTAAATGACACAAAGGGCAGGTAAGTGGCAGAGTGGCTTAATACTATGTGCCGATCACCCTTTTAAGATTTGCCACAGAGTTATCCCAAAGGTCAACGGCATCTTCTTTGCCATCGGGGTCAACAAAATCGGTAATAATAAGGGCAAGATCACCTGTGAGCTCTTCGATATTGATTTTAAGTTCGAAATAAGCTTCATCGTCATCTTCATTTAACCATCTGAATTTAACGAATTTATTATCTTTTTTACTGATAAGTTCAGCTTTTTCCTCGGATTTATCCCAGAAAAAAGTATAAATTTTCCCTCTGACATTAACATCTTTGGCAAACCATTCAGACAATCCTGAAGGGGTGCTTAACCTATTAAACAGCACTTTAGGTGAGGAGTTGAACGTATATTCCAGTGTTATTTTCTCTTTATATATCATCAGAAAATGAGTTTGTTGATTGTTGCAATATAATGAAAAATAATTAGAAAAAAAAGGTATTCAATTTTGAATACCTTTTTTGTAGCGAGAGGCGGGGATGATCCGCCGACCTCATGATTATGAATCATGCGCTCTAACCAGCTGAGCTACCTCGCCATCAATAAAAAAACCTTTTTTAAAGAGGTGCAAAGATAATATCTTTTTTTTTACTGTCAATAGTGTCTTAAAAAAACTTTTCTGATAAATCAAATAAACAATTCATTTGTTAGATTCAGATCCTTCTCCTGCAATCTTATTATATTGACCTTTGGTAATAAATATCCTTTGATGAAAGGGATCAGAAAGTGTTTGGGCAAGTCCTTGTCTTTGGTCATAGTCCCATTTTATTATGCGCATGTTTTTTAAATCCAGGTCTATGTAATAGCGGGTATCTTTGTTTTTTGGTTTCATATTCTGATTTTTTTCCGAACGATAATGTTTTTAAGATTGATTCTGCCTGATCTTATTCCACCAGCACAAAAGCCGCCCAAAAATAAGGATCATATTTTGCCTGCATTTCTTTTTGGGTTTCATTGAAAGCATTTCTGATATCTTTGAGTTTAATCAGTTTGGAATAAAACAAAGTCATAAACTCTGCAGTTTCCTTATCGGGCACCTGCCACAGACTCATAACAAGATATCGGGCACCTGCCATTTTAAAAGCCCGCTGCAGGCCATAAACACCTTCACTGCCTTTGATGTCGCCAAGTCCTGTTTCGCATGCCGAAAGGACAACGAGTTCAGTACCGGCCATGTTTAGCTGTGATACTTCACGGGCTGTCAGTACACCGTCATTGTCAGTGCCGGTTGATGTTTCATACCAAACCCGGTTTCCGCCCGACATGACCAGCCCGGCCCGCATCATCGGATTTTTATTTTCCACAAACTGCCAGTTGCCAAAACCTCTTACACCTCTGAAAATCACCTCTTCGGTTTGCTCTTTCCTGGTGGTGTCTTTAAACAAAATATCAAGGGAGGGAAGTCCTCTGAATAATCCGGATGATGATTCTGAAGCGGGATTTAGCTGTTCGGGATCGGGGTAGAAAAATCCATGGGTGGCTATATGGACCATGGTTGGGTGATTATTCTTTCCGGCAAACATATTTTTGAAAATGGGTTCTGAAGCATCTCTTCCGGAAAATGCGGAAACTGTGACTTTGCTCTTTTTCAGCTGTTTTTCAATGGCCTCTTTTTCTGCAAGGGTGGCCGGAAGGTAGGGCCAGTATTGTGTGGGTTTTTCACCGTTTGTTAGTGTGGTATCAGATTTTTCATAGGAATAATCAATCCCGCCAAACAGGGCAATGGAAATGTTTTTTTCCAGTGAGAATTTATCATCAGCAATCAGTTTGCCGGTGGAACTTACCTGCTGCAGGTTGTATTGGTCGCATAAAAGGTTTTCGGATCCAATGGCAGCAAAGGAAATTTTGTTTAATATTCCTGTTGGAGCATAAAAAACTGTATTAATTCCGCTTAGGTATTTTTCCAAAGGAGCCCAAATCAAACTATAAAGTTTATTTGCAGATGTTTGCCCATTGTCCCTGCGGCCGTATATCCCATTTATGTATTCGAAATTGTTGACAGCATATTCGCCGATTATTTTTATCATTTGTGACTCTTCAAACAATTTGATAGTCAGGGGATGGTCAGATTCTGCAGTCAGAATAAGTGCACCGTAAAAAACGGAATCATTTTTTTCATAACTGACAAATTCAATTGCGGCTTCATTTCCGCGAAGATTTTTTTTAACATCGGTCCAACTGGCATAGAAAAGTTTTTGAATGCCTGCAAATTCAGAAGACAGTCTGATCATTTGTTTTTCCAGATCATCCGCTTCCTTTTCCATTTTTTTAAATTCTTTTTCTGTTTCTGAATGGCTTGTATTTTCCAATGAGGATAATTCTTCACGCAATTGTTTCAATCTGAAAAATACATTTTGGATTGTAGTGTCACTGCTGTTGCTCACAGCATCCAAAACGCTACGGGAGCTTTTTAGAAGCAATCCTTTTAAAATTAGTTCATTATTAAAGCAAATTCCAGATAAACTGTCATATTTTTCTCCATGGTCAATGTTAAAAGCAGTAATTTCGTTAAAAACCTCTTTTGTCCTTTCAAGATAGCTTTCCCTGTCTTTTTCACCCAAAATGGAGAAATTGGCCGAAAGTAAGCTTATGGTCAGGTTGTTTGATTTAATCAGCATGTTATGAGCCAGATCATATCGGTGCAGTTTGGTCATGGTTTGGGAGGCTGAGCAGTAACCTGAGGCAAGCATATCCCGAGCTCCGATTTCGGCACGCATTCTCAGTGATTCTTCAAAGTAACCTGCCGCCGTCACCAATTCATTCAGATTTGTAGTAACCATGCCGAGATTGTTCAGGCAAAGTGAAATATCTGCCTTATCGTTTATTTCTCTGGCAATATTCAAAGCTTTTTCAAAGTATTCTTTTGCGTCGGCAGGTCTTTGGGCTTTTAAATAAATAGACCCGATATTGATCAGACTGTTTGATACACCTTTTTTGTCGAGCAGTTCTTCGGCAATTGACATGGCTTTTGCGTAGCAATCACGTGCCAGGTCAAAGCGGCCCAAATCGGCATAAGCCACACCCAGGTTGTTGAGGCACCCCGCAAAGCCTCGTTTATCGCCGATCTCATCTTTGATTTTAAGTGCTTTTTCAAGAACATCCACCGCTCGAAAATAATTTCCCTGGTCAGTCAGGATGCTTCCCATATTGATGAGAATACCCGAAATATTCAATTTATTGCCCACATCTTCGGCAATTTTAAGCGCACGTTCAAAATAGCCAATGGCCGAGGGGTAGTTTCCCTGATTATAGGAAACAAGTCCCAGATTGTTGAGACAGTTTGAAATTCCTTTAACAAATCCCGATTCTTCGGCAAGTTTTAATGCTTTTTCATAAAACTCAATAGCTTTTTCATAATTGCATAAACTGCGGTTGATGATGCCGAGGTTTGTGATGCCAATGGATAAATATCTTTTATCACCAAGCTCGTTAAACAAACTGACAGATTTTTCATAGTATTCACGGGCACGGGCATAAAAACCCTGATACCGGAATATATTGCCTAATCCTGTCATACAGCTAGCCACAGCATTTTTGTTTCCAATAAGTTCGGCGTTTTTAAGGCCCTTCATAAAATATTTTCCTGCTTCGGGATAATCACTCAGATAAAAAAATGAGGTAGCAAGATTATAATAATAGGTGGACAGGTTTTTTCTGTCATCAAGCACTTCAAAAATTGCCACCGATTTTTTGTAATAATACGAAGCGTTGATAAAATCGCCTTTATCATGGTAAACAACCCCTGCATAAGCCAAGGCAGAACCGCAGATTCCGGCGTGCCTGGGGTTTGCAGCAAGATGCTCAGCAGCAGTGATGGTATCAGCCACTGATAAGTACCAGTATAAAGCTGAATCGGGATTTTCCTGTTCGTAAAAATCACCAATTTTGAGGCAAGTAAGCATGAAAGATGAATCGGCATCTGTATGGTTTGGTGGTGGCAAATGTTTAAGCACTCCAAGCAAAGAGTCAAGCACTTGCGTGTTTTGGGCTTTTAGTACCGGGGTAAAAATAATGATCAAAAAATAGAATAAAAAGCGTTTCATTTTTATTGCTTTTGCCTTACGAAGATAGGAAAAAATAAAGAAGCCCGAAACAATATTATCAAAATGAAATGAGTGGGTATCAATTTATTTATCCATTTATGAAATATGGTTTAAAAACTTTCTGACTCACAGCTTGTTTTTTTTGTTTTATTATTGTAGAATTGTATTCGAAATTGCTAATCACAGCCATTAATAAGTTGTTTTTTTGAAATAATTTGAAACGTTGATTTATTATTTTTATGAATAAAACAATTAAGCAATTGTTCATGCAAAATAAAATAAATTTCAAAGTGAAAAAGTACTTTAATTCATTAAGGTTTCTCTGTTTTGCTTTATTGTGTTTTTTAAGTATAAATGCAGTGGCTCAGAATGCATATGCGGAGAACAGAATTCTCGTCAGGTTTAAGGAAAAGTGCATTTCACAAAAGAATACTCCGGTTTTTGAGATTCCTGAAAAAATTAGAAAATTATGTACAAAGGGCAGCATCAGTGAAATGCGTCCTCTTCATCCTCTTTTAAATAAACAATCAGGATATTTTGCATGTAATACTTTTGTCATAGTGTTTAATTCACCTCAGGATATTATGGCAATGAAAAGCAGGTTAATGGAAACGGCTCTGTTTAAGTATGTTGAACCAGATTATATTTGCACAAGTGACTGGAAAAATAATAACAAGACAATACATCCGAATGATTTTTATTTTCCATTGCAATGGGCATTACACAATGATGGTAACTTCTACAACAGTGTTGAAGATTGTGATATTGATATGACTGAGGCATGGGGTATAGAACGGGGAGATTCTACTGTAATAGTTGGTATAATTGATTCTGGAATAAAATATGATCATCCTGAATTTGCCGGCAGGATTTGGAGAAATACTAAGGAGATTGTTTCCAATTCTGATGACGATCATAATGGATATGTTGATGATGTTTTTGGCTGGGATTTCGCAAACAGCTCAGGGTATCCTGAAGATGTTTTTGGACAAGGTACTTTTATTGCTGGAATTATTGCAGCCAATGGAAACAATGAAACAGGTTATGCCGGAGTTGATTGGAACTGTAAAATAATGAATTGTAAAATTTTTAATGATGAAGGATATTTTTATTACTCATGGTGGATTGAGGCAATTTATTATTGTGTTGACAACGGTGCAAGGGTAATAAATTTTTCTTATGCAATTTCTGATCATTCTTTTCTGGTAATTGATGCCGTTGAGTATGCCTATAATAACAATGTTGTAATAGTCAGTCCAATTGGAAACAGCGGTTCAGATGTGCATTTTTTTCCTGCTAAATATGAACATACAATTGCAGTAGGGTCCACTGATCAGGATGATTACAGGACTACTTCTTACCTTGATTATCCCGGAAATGCAAGTAACTATGGTAGTCATTTGGATGTTATGGCTCCCGGAAATTTTATTTGCGGAATAAATTTTGAGTCGGATACCTCTTATGATATTATTGCTGCAGGCACTTTTATTTCAACTGCTTATGTTTCAGGACTTGTTTCTCTTTTAATTGCGCAGGATAAGTCCAGAACTTATGATGAGATTGAAAATATTCTGCATACAACATCTGAGGATAGAATCAATGCTTCGGATCCAACAGGTTTTGACAAGTATTATGGGTTTGGAAGGATTAATGCTTACCAGGCACTTAGAACAGGTTCTCCTTCTAAGGATTCGGTAATAAGTCAAAATCAGCTAAAAATATTTCCTAATCCGGCATTTGAAAAATTCAGATTCAGTATGGTGATCAACAGCAATGCATTTTTGACAGTTTCAATATATAATAATTTAGGGCAGTTTGTTGGGGATATCGTAAGCCAGGAGTTTGAAAAAGGTTGTTATTCATTTGATGTTTCAACTGAGAAATTCCAAACCGGACTTTATTATTTGAAATTCATTGCCGGATCGGAGGTTTTTATCAAAAAAATAATTGTGCTTCAGTCAACCTCAAATAATTAAAAAGCTATTTCGGGCAAGGGTAATAAAACTCAAAAAATAAAAATCTAATAATTTTCAGGCAACCAATTATCTATTATATTTTTCTGTATATTAAAACAATAAATAATAAATGAAATGCGGATATTATTTGTGCTTATTACTTCATTCTTGAGTTTCGCTTCATTTTCTCAATGGTATCCGCTGGGCAATAACATATCAGGCAGTTCTGATAATGACTGGTTCGGTTTTTCATTGTCGATGAGTGGAGATGGGTTGACTTATGCGGCCGGAGCTCCACAATCTTGGGGTTTATACATTATTATAAGAACCAACGGCAGGGAGTATTTTGGAAAGATTATACTTCAAAATAGTGATTTATAAGTATGGGATTACTATGTGATCCCATTGGGGGAGGCATCAAAGAAAAAACCCTGACCGGCGCTTGGGCGCCGGTTCGGACTTTTTTTGCACAACCCGATTTCAAAGCGGGGCTTTGATCGGGTTATACAAAAAAAGCCCGACCCTATCGGGTCAGGCTTTTTTCTTTGGCGGAGAAAGAGGGATTCGAACCCCCGGTCCGGTCGCCCGAACAACGGTTTTCAAGACCGCCGCATTCGACCACTCTGCCATTTCTCCGCTGCAAAAGTAATTTTTTTTTTTAAATCTGAAACTACACTCTTGAAAAATAACTGAATTATTTTACTGTCTTTTTTTGCTTTGTTGATTACAAGTGAGTTATAATAACTCCCGCCTTTAGACCGGGGTTATGAAATACTTGTAGAATGAGTCATTTAGGCATGATAATTATTTTTTACCGTAAAATAGTGATATTATATATATGCGTTTTACATGTTTGGTATACTTTATATTTTTTTTTCGCATCTGCAAAAACCACAATTCCTTGACCTCTATTGTATTAAATTAATTTATTTTCTTTCTAAATAAGGCGAAAAAACGCCTGAAAACACAGTAAAATAAGGGGTTTTACGGATATGGTTATTAACAAAAACCCGTATTTATTAACAAAAACGCATTTTTTTTATCCAGATATTTGGAGGACAGCAGATTTGCTATATATTTGCATACAACAATACAGTTATTTAATATTTAATTAACCCAAAAATTATTAGAAGTATGAACAAAGCCCAATTAATCGATGCTATGGCATCAAACGCTAAGTTAACAAAAGCAGATGCTAAAAGAGCATTAGACGCATTCGTAAAAACTACTACAACCGCTCTGAAAAAAGGTGACCGTGTTGCTTTAGTTGGATTCGGTTCTTTCTCAGTTTCAAAAAGAAATGCAAGAACTGGTAGAAATCCTCAGACTGGTAAAGTAATTAACATCCCTGCAAAAAAGGTTGTTAAATTCAAAGCTGGTAGCGATTTAACCGGAAGCGTTAAATAATTTGGAATTAAAAAAACTGGTAAAAAGGGGGTGCTTAGCACCTCCTTTTTATTTTTTTATAACTTTGTTTCCGAATTATTTTACAAATGAACAAAGAGCTTTTTGATTTTCTTTCACAATTTGTGATGCCTGAGCGGCTCGACCTGTTTAACAGAATGGCTGCACTCCGAACCCGTTATCTTACCGTGGCCATCGAAGATGTTTTTCAACCACAAAACGCATCGGCTGTTCTCCGTACCTCCGATTGTTTCGGAATCCAGGATGTGCATATAATCGAAAATAAAAATGAGTACCGAATAAATCCTGATGTTGCATTGGGCTCTTTTCAATGGCTTGACATGTATCGGTATAACTCAAAGGCATTTAATACTCCGGATGCAATTCAAAACCTGAGGTCAAAGGGTTACCGAATTGTAGCTACTACTCCGCATATTAATGATGTGTCTCTCGATGATTTTGATCTGTCTAAAGGTAAAGTTGCATTTGTTTTTGGAACTGAATTGGAAGGACTTACTGCTGAAGTTCTTGATAATGCCGATGAATATCTTAAAATTCCTATTTATGGATTTACCGAAAGCTTTAATATTTCTGTCTCGGCTGCAATTATCCTTCATCATCTTTCAAGAAAACTCAGATTGTCTGACATTAACTGGAATTTATCTGAAGATGAACAAATCGAAATTAAAATAAAATGGCTAAAACAGTCCATTAAAAAATCTGACCTCCTGATCGAAAGATTTATGGCCGAAAAAGCTAAATCAGTGAGACTATAATTTCAGAAACGATAGTGAACTGAAATTATTTAGTCGGACTCTTGCCTGCCGAAACGGCAGTGCAGGCAGGGATCCCGAGTGAAGACGAGGGATCTTTCAGGTTTTATTGGCTTCGCCGAGCTCGTAAACTCGGTTCCTAGCCACTTTGGGGCGGATATATAAAAATCCTTAGCCGATACCCCGACTGCTTGCAGCGGGGTAATTCATTAAAGCTTGCAGATACTAAATAATTACGATTTTTTTTGTGGTTACCCCATTTTTCCCCTCAAACCTCAAATAATATACTCCACTTCTGAGGCTTGAACTGTTATATCTAATCTCGATCATACCTGGTTTGAATATTCCCGGATCAAATTCTTTGACAACTGTTCCTTTTTCATCCAACAGCTGCATTGAATAATTGGTGTTTTCAACCAGATTTAGTGAAATGAAAAATTCATCTCCGGCCGGATTTGGATAAATACTGATTTTTTCACTTACAGGCATAATGTTTTCTACTGAAAGATACAGACTGTCAAATGTCTGCTGTGCTGCTTCTGCAGCCTGGGTAATGGCCGCAAGATCTTCTCCGGCAAGCATAGCAAATACAATAACTATGGTGTCGTGGGGCAAAATATTATAAGGTCCGGCCCCCATTACGTTAACTACATCATTTCCCGATTCCGTTCCTCCCGCCGAGTACCTTCCTGTTGATATCAGCAAAAATCTTTCGTCATCTGTAAGTCCATCCGAAACATCAACACCCTGGTCTCCTCCCGCAATATTGTCAGCCGCATAGGGATGTGCGTCAGAGGATGACAGCAACTGCACTCCGGCAAACTGACTGAATGCTTCTGTGCTGAATGAATATAGTAATTTCAGATCGCTGTCATATCCGGATTTGTTTAAGCTGTAATCCATTATGTCCCAGTCAAGAAATATTCCGGCATAAAAATTATGGATAGTTGTATCACTGTTATTGACAAACCTGTATTCAAGCATGATGTAATCTTCATCCTTTACGGTATCCCATGCAAAAACACTTTGAAATATTTCCAGTCCGAGCTTTTTGTAACCCGCATTGTTATCGTTGAAAACGGTATATATATCCTGGTCTGAGAATACACCCGGACTAACTTTTTCTGCTTTCTGGACTATTGAAAAATCACCTTCACCTCTTACGCTTCCTGCAAATTTTTCTCCGGAGAGTCCCATTATTAGTCCGCCTTCGTACAACATATTTGCACTATCTTTAAATTGAAAACCAATTCCCGGATTCAGTTTTGTATAATCAAATCCAATTTTCCCACAACTTGTAATGGTGGCAGTAATATTATTGGTGTCAATCTCAACCAGAGTAGGATTGACATCAAATTTTACGTATTGGAAATCGGTATAATTCGTATCGGTATAATTCAGTTTGATGGTGATTGTATGATCATAGGGTGCGGTTGGCAGAATCCTGAATCTTAAACTTCCCGGAGGTACGGGGATAGTTTCCATTTCGCCCAAAATGCCGATAAAATCTGTGTTGTCAATAAATTCTACAAAAGGTGAACTGGACGAAAGCACCACATTTAATTCGGCGGTCTGACTCAGGTAATTAATAAAATCACCGGTTATTTCGACCGTGTCACCACCCTCCATAATTCCGTCTTCATTGTCGGTAAGCTCTTCATTTATCAGTCTGACTGAAGGAAACAAAGTATCGGTAAGTGCCCTGTAAAGGTTAACCCTTCCTTTTCCCAGCAAGCCGATGTAGGGTTCGTTATAATCAATTGTGTCTATATCGTCAGCGGTAACCCTAAGCTGTTCGCCAATTTGCAGTGGTGTCATTTCCGGAAATCGGGACTTTACAATTCCTGCACAACCTGCAACAATAGGTGAGGCAAAGGATGTTCCGCCCCAAAGGATTCCATAGGAACTTCCCTGGGTGGTAGAATAAAGCTGAGTGGCAGGTGCACACAAATCTACATAAATACTGTAATTGGAACCCGATGATGTACCAGAATTTTCAGGTGTCCATTTTTCATCAAGTGAAGTGGTGCCGGCAATGCTAAGGACATTGTCATAAGATGCCGGATAAAAATCAAGATTTGCATTATTGTTTCCTGCCCCGGCTATCACCAGTGCATTTTTATTAAATGTGGCGTAATTAATAATATCCTGCCCGAATTCTGTTCCGGCTAAACTGCCCCAGGAGCAGTTTATAATATGACAGCCATGATCAGCAGCGTAAATTATTCCTTCGTAAGCTACGTTGAGCATGGCAAGTGAATTTTGGATTTTTATTGGAATAAACTTGGTTCTGAAACCGGGGGAGGCAATTCCCAAACCATTGTCGGTTCTTGCAGCTGCACATCCTGAAACCCAGACTCCATGATCAGAGGCATCAGATTGTGGGTTGCTGTCGTTGTCGCCCAAATCCCATCCCCTGAAATTATCGACAAACCCGTCGTTGTCATCATCCAATCCGTTGATCGGATCATTATAATTGTAAAATACATTTTCTGTAAGATCTTCATGGTCAATATCATTGCCCGTGTCTGTAATTCCAATTACTATATTACTATCCCCAACTGTGATATCCCAGGCCTGAGGAGCCTTTATTTTTGAAATATAATACTGACTTCCAATATAAGGATCATTAGTCTCATAATCAAGAAGTTCAGGTATAACCTTTGGTTCGGCGTAAGTCACAATCTTAGATTTTTTAAGCATTGTAATTACTTCATCTACAGAAATGTCGGCTGAATAATGAACCTGGTATATTGTGGAAATATCCACCAGGGGATTGCCATACCTGTCGGTTTCTTTTTCAGGAGATTTGGCCAAAGGAAAAAGCTTTTCAACTGAGGATGCTTTAATGCCCGAAAATATTTTCCGAATCATCGGATCATCAATGGAACTTTTGCTGCACAAGGATTTTTCTAAGGGATTGATTTTCACAATCACAGTGTTTTTTAAAATTTTTACACCGTTTTGGGTAACCACCAGTTCATCTTGTGCGTAAGAACAGAATGTTATTAAAAGTATGAATGCCAGAAAAAAATATTTTATTCTCATATTTATTTAATTGAAAGATAAATGTACACATTTTTCAGTATATTTTAATATTAAACCGCGAAAATGATAAATTTTATAATTGTTGATGATGACCGCATGATCATTAAGCTGATCGAAGATTTTGCCTCGAAAGTGAATTTTCTGAATTATAAAGGTTCTTATACCTCTGTGGTTGATGCACTTAATGATAATGCATCCGAAGATATTGACTTAATTTTCCTTGATGTTGAATTGCCCGAAATGTCAGGAATTGAATATTTGAAAAATTTCAGAAAAAAGCCAATGATCATCATGATTTCAACCTATCCCGACTATGCGGTTGATGCATTTGAATACGAGGCGGTGGATTTTCTCTTAAAACCATTCGTCTTTTCCAGGTTTTTCAGAAGCGTTCAGAAAGCAGTGAAAATGAATAAATTTTTGGAAATGCAATTTAACGAGGAAGAATAGCTGAATGATGCCGAATCATTAACCTTCACGATTCAGTCATTCAACAATCGTTGGTCAATTTTATTTTGATTTAAATATTTATTTTGCATTTTCAAATATAAAAAGTTATTAATTGTCAAAAAATTTCTATCTTTATGTTTTATTATTGATTGAAAAAAACTTTTCATTATGGTTTTAAATTGTATAATAATCGATGATGATAAGCTTTCCAGAAAGGTTATCGAAGAATTTGTAAACCGCACTGAATCACTGAATTTAATAAATTCATACTCCAGCGCAGTTGAAGCAATCAATGTGTTCAATATCGGCGAAGAAATAAATCTGATTTTTTTGGATATTGAAATGCCTGTTATGACCGGATTAGAATTCCTCAAAACCCTTTCAGACCCGCCACAGATTGTAATTATCTCTGCCAAGGAAAAATATGCTCTTGAAGCTTTTGAATATGATGTAACCGACTATCTGCTGAAACCTGTTTCCTATGCAAGGTTTTTTAAAGCAGTGGACAAGGTTCTTAACCACTACCGTGATTCTCACGATAAAAGGGTTGCCGAAGAAAATGATGAAATTTTCATTAAAAAAAGCTCTTCTCTCGTGCGCCTGAAATATGATGATATCCTTTGGATTGAAGCTTTGGAAAATTATGTGATTGTCAATACTTTCTCTGAAAAATTTACCATTCACTTCACCATGAAAGCCATTGAAAAGAAATTGCCGCTTTCAAAATTTAAAAGGGTGCATCGTTCTTACATCGTCAATGTGAGCAGAATCAATGTTATCGAAGATAATGCCATCATTGTTAACATTGAGGATGGTTCAAAGGTAATACCCATCGGTAAATCATATAAGGATAAACTGATGAACGACCTGAACCTGATGGTGAAATAACAGGTACATTTAATGTCCTATAACCGCAGACTTTTTTTTAAGCACGTTGCTCAGACGTCTGATTTTCCTATTGGTGCCGAAATTATTCGTGCATCCGGAATTTATTTGTTTGGCCCATCCGGAGAAAAATTTGTTGATCTGGTTTCCGGTGTTTCTGTAAGCAGTTTGGGTCATAATAATCAGAAAATCATAGAAGCTATCCATGTGCAAACGGATAATTTTCTGCATCTTACTGTGTATGGCGAATATATTCAAAGTCCGCAGGTAATTCTTGCCCGAATGCTTGCCGATAATTTACCCGAAAACCTCAATTGTACTTATTTTGTTAATTCGGGAAGCGAAGCAGTTGAAGGAGCCATGAAACTTGCCAAAAGGTATACCGGACGAAAGGAAATTATCTCCTTTAAAAATGCCTATCACGGAAGCACGCAAGGCGCCCTTAGCATTCTGGGGGATGAGAGTTTTAAAAAGTCATTCAGACCACTTTTGCCTCAGATATGCATTATTAATTATAACGATTTTACTGACCTCAGTCTGATTTCAGACAAAACAGCTGCTGTGTTTGCCGAACCCGTTCAGGCCGAAGCCGGAGTGGTACAACCGAAAAAGGATTTTCTGAAGAAACTTAGGAAAAAATGCAATGAGACCGGCACTTTACTAGTTTTTGATGAAATTCAGACCGGCATGGGTCGCCTCGGTGCATTGTTTGCCTTTGAAAAATATGGCGTTGTACCCGATATTTTGCTTACAGCCAAAGCCCTGGGAGGAGGCATGCCATTGGGTGCTTTTATTTCATCCAAAAAAATTCTTGATTCCTTTAAAACCAATCCGGTCCTCGGACATATTACCACTTTTGGTGGCCACCCCGTTTCATGCGCTGCTGCAATTGCCATGCTTAAACAGGTGAAGAACAAAAAACTTCTTGATTCGGTAATAAAAAAAGAAAAACTCTTTAAGCAACTCCTGCTTCATGAAAAAATTAAAGAGGTGAGGGGCGAAGGTCTGCTTTTGGCTGTTGACCTTGGCAAAGCTGAACTTGTAAAGAAATTTGTGAAAAAAGCTATTGAAAAGGGAATTATTACCGAGTGGTTCCTCTTTGATGATAAAAGTTTCAGGATCTCTCCCCCTTTAAATATCACACAAAGAGAAATCAGATCGGTTTGTAAAACCATCCTCGAAATTTTGTCTGATTTTTGATTATACCAATTGTAATTATAAAACAGCCCCCCGATAAACGAGGGTTTAAAAACAATCTGTTTTATAATTTTACAATGGCAGAATGTGCCCGAAACACCTTTCGGCATTAATACTCGAAATGCAAAACAAAATAATTAGTCAACGGACTATTTTATAATTCATTTCGGTATTTTTCGAATTAACCTCACAAACTTAACAAACGTCAATTATTCTGAAAAACTTTCAGCTTCAGTATTTTCCTTGACTTTTTTCTTTTCCTTATAAAAAAGCAAGGCGCCAAGCAGAATGCCATATCCGATTGTTATGTAGGGGTTTGAAGTGATCGGACAACCTCCCGAAGTACAACCGACGAAATAATAATATGCAAATCCTGCCGTTCCACCTATAAGCATTCCTATAATTAGCCGGACTGTGAATATATTTTTTAATTTTGTATCCATTGATGATGTTTTTTGCAAAGATAAATAAAATATATAATAATATACATATTAACATGTGTCAAAAATTTTTAATTCTTTTTTTAGTTGCTTTTATTTTTCCGGGAATCAAGCTGGTTTCACAGGATCTTGATATTGCTGAAAGGGAAGACAGTTTGCGTTTTTATTTTGAAAGCATATCCAGGGAAAAAAATGACAGCGTTAAAATCAGGTATAATAATGAAATTATAAGGATTTTTGAAGAAGTCCTTGTTTGTCCTGAAACTTTTATTTACCCCTTTGATTCGGTTAAATATCTTGGGAAATTGTCATCTCCCGACAATGCATTCAGAATGTTTAACTGGAATATTCCCATGAATGACCGCACCAACCGGTATTTTTGCATTTTGCAATCTTCAAAAAAATACAATGACTCGCTGATTATTTTCAAGTTCAGGGATAAATCTGCCGACATAAATGAGCCTATGGTGGCAATGCTGAATGGCAATAACTGGTATGGGGCACTGTATTATAAAATCATTGCCAACAAAGAAAGGAAATTCACAACTTATACCTTGCTTGGGATCAACTTCAATGACGAGTTCTCAAACAAAAAGATTATTGAAACCCTGACTTTCGGAAAGGCCGGAATTCCTGAGTTTAATGCTGCCCAGATTGTGGTTGGAAAGGACAGGTACAGAAGATTGATTTTCGAATATTCTGAAAAGGCAGTTATGACCATGAAATATGAAGAAGCCTTAAAGATGATTGTTTTTGACCATTTATATCCAATGCAATCAAAATATAAAGGCGATTATAAATATTACGTGCCTGATGTTACCAATGACGCATTATATTATAAGGAAGGAAAATGGTATTTTGTTGAAAAAATTGATCCGAGCAATCCGGCACAAAACTGGTCGGCAAAAAGAAGGGAATACATAAAAAGCAGAAAAGAGGCCATTGTTAATGAAAAAAGGAAAAATTCTGTTTTCAATGAGTAATATCAACCTTATTTTTTTATATTTTTGGTTGATTTAAAGATTATTGATCTGAAAATAAGAAGCTGAAAATGAAATACTGGATTTTGATAATCGCAATTCTGATAAACGGATTGTTTTGTATATCCCAGAATTCTGTAATTACCATTACGACTACCGAATCCGGGGCTAGATTCTATGCCGTACTAAATGGAATTCAACAAAACGGAATAGCGGATTTGTCTCTGGAATTAAAAGATATTAAACCCCAGCAATATACGCTGATGGTTACTTTTGCTGTGCAGGATATTTCGCCTCTTGTTAAAAGATTTGAACTGAAATCAGGTTCTTTGTGTGAATTTGCTGTTGTTAAAGAGGAAAATTTACAGACAGTTCCAGAGGATTCTTTGGCCTCAAATGGTAAATACAAACTAATTCTTGTTTCAGAGAAACCGCTTGGTAATGACTATGTTGATGAGGCGAATTCGGGAAATATATACCTCTATGAGGAATATATGAAAATCAACGGCGGAAACCAGAATGATAATGTCCAGGATGAAATTATCAACAAACCCGATAACCAATATAATGATGTTCACCAGGATGTTTCAGAAACCTCTGTTTCAACCAATACAACCTCGACAAATACAAATGTGTTCTATGGTTCGGGTTATACCGGAAAAACCGGTTGTGCCGCACCCATGGCTGAATCTGATTTTCAGGCCGCAAAGCAGTCTGTTGCCTCACGCGACTTTGAAGACTCAAAACTGGGTATTGCCCGACAGGTCGCAACAAATAACTGCCTTTATGCTTCTCAGGTTAAGGAATTGATGAAACTTTTCAGTTTTGAGGACACCCGGCTTGAATTTGCCAAATTTGCCTGGTCGCATACCTACGACATTGGAAATTATTTCATGGTGAATGATGCATTTGATTTTGAATCTTCCTCAAAAGAACTGGACGAATATATTAACCGTAAATAGGAATGGCTGAAATAAATACCCAAAATGTCCAGATTTATCTGGTTGACGACGACGAGCTTCAATTGAAGATCATCAGGAATAAGTTCCTGACGTCAACCGATTATCAGCTGCGCACATTTACTTCGGGCGAGGAATTTCTTGAAACAATTATCAGGAAACCTCTGAATAAATGGCTTCATCATATCGTGATTCTTGATTTCCAGCTTCATTCTACCAGCAATCATGATGCAAAAAACGGACTTGAAATTCTTCAGATTCTGAAAGGAATCAACCCTGCCATTCAGGTGATTATGCTCTCGGGAGTCAGCGATGAAGATATCCAGCAAAAAGCCACAAGGTTCGGAGCAGTTGAATTTATCAGGAAAAATGAAAATTCTTTCACCCGTATTAATAATGCCATAAAATGGATAATCAGTTCCAATGATCTTAAACGCAAACAAAGAGCAAGTAAAATGGCATTGGGTCTGTTCCTGTCTGTTCTGGGTTCTGCTGCCATACTTGTGGTAACTTTATACCTGCTTTACCCCGATTGGTTTAAAGTGTGACTATTTGTCAGTTTTGTAACTATCATATTATCAGTATTTAAAAACATTTACACTGAAAAAATTTCAGTGATTGTCTGGTTTTTGCCTTTGGTATGTATTTTGAATAAATCTGCACATCAAAATGTTTAACCTAAATTGTTGAATTATGCAGAAAGGTACTATTGGAGTTACAACGGAAAACATTTTCCCTATCATTAAGAAGTTTTTATACTCTGATCAGGAAATATTTCTCAGAGAACTTGTTTCGAACGCTGTGGATGCTACCCAAAAACTGAAGGCATTGGCTTCGGCCGGTGAATTGACAGGTGAATTGGGTGATCTTACCATTCATGTTTCAGTTGATAAAAAGAAAAAAACCATCACTATTTCCGATAAGGGAATTGGAATGACTGAAAAGGAAATTGAAAAATATATTAACCAGATTGCCTTTTCAAGTGCCGAGGAATTCCTGAAAAAATACAAGGATAAAGCTGCTATTATCGGACATTTTGGATTGGGTTTTTACAGCTCCTTTATGGTTTCAGAAAAAGTTGAGATCGTAACCAAATCTCACAAAAGGGCCAAAGCCATCAAATGGTCATGCGACGGAAGTCCGGAATATACCATCGAAGAATTTGACAGAAAAGACAGGGGAACTGATGTGATACTGCATATCGATAAAGAATCTTCTGAATTTCTTGAAGATAGCAGAATTGAAGGCTTGCTGAAAAAATATTGCCGGTTCCTCCCCGTTGAAATTGCCTATGGAGAGGAGCAGGAGTGGAAAGATGGAAAATACCAAAGTACTGGCAAACCTAAAATTATTAATGATACCAAACCTGCCTGGACTAAAAAACCTGCGGATCTTAAGGAGGAAGATTATAAAAAATTCTACTCCGATTTATATCCCATGGCCGAAGAGCCACTTTTTAATATTCATCTGAATGTTGATTACCCGTTCAACCTGACCGGTATTCTGTACTTCCCGAAAATCAAAAATAATATTGAAGTCCAGAAAAATAAGATTCAATTATATTGTAATCAGGTTTTTGTGACCGACTCGGTCGAAGGAATTGTTCCCGATTTTCTCACACTGCTGCATGGTGTTCTCGATTCACCTGATATTCCGCTTAACGTTTCCAGAAGCTACCTGCAAAGCGATTCGAATGTAAAAAAGATTAGTGCACACATTACTAAAAAGGTGGCCGACAGACTCGGTGATATTTTCAAGGAATCACGCGAAGAATATGAAAAAAAATGGGACGACCTTAAGCTGTTTATTGCTTATGGCATGCTTACCGAAGAAAAATTCCATGAAAAAGCCGTGAAATTTGCCCTTTTCAAAAATGTTGATGATAAGTACTTTACTTTCGATGAATACAAAGATTTGGTTAGTGCAGGTCAGACAAATAAACAGGGTGATATAATTTACCTTTATACTACCAACAAAGTGGAACAGTTTAGTTTCATCGAAGCTGCGAAAAATAAGGGATACGATGTGCTGATTATGGACGGCCACCTGGATGCCCACTTCATCAACCATCTGGAACAAAAGCTTGAAAAAACACGGTTTATCCGTGTAGATTCAGATGTGGCAGAAAAACTCATCGAAAAAGAGGATAAGACCGAAATGAACATCAGTGAAAATGACCAGTCTGATCTCAGACCATCTTTCCTCGGACAGGTTCCTTCTGAAAATAATTATGCCGTGGTTTTCGAGGCAATGAAAGAGGATGCTCCGCCTGCTATCATCACTCAGAATGAGTTTATGAGAAGGATGAAAGATATGTCAAAACTTGGTGGCGGAATGAGTTTTTACGGCGAATTGCCCGATAGTTATAATCTGGTTATCAATACAAAACACAAGCTTGTCCTGAAAATTCTTGAGGAAATGAAAAGCAAAGTCGGTGCTGATCTTGAAAAAATAGGTGCTGAACTGAAGCCGTTGAATGACGAAAAAGACAAGCTCAACAAGGAAACCGAAGGTAAGAAAGATGAGGAAATTACCCAGGCTGTAAAAGATAAAAAAGAAGACTTGAACAAGAAAATCGACGCGATCAGTGACAGCCGCAGTAAGTTACTCAAGGAATATGGAAGTGCAAATCCTTTGGTTAAACAAGTGGTTGACCTGGCACTCCTGTCAAATAATATGCTGAAAGGGGAAGATCTGAACAGGTTTGTGAAAAGAAGTATTGACTTAATAAGTTAATAAAAAAAACCGGAAAATTTTCCGGTTTTTTTATGTTTTGTGCAATTATCTCTTGACTTCGTCAATGCATCCTCGACTTGTTTTTTCACAGGGTTGCACCATGTTTCACCCTGTGGTATTACAAATCGGTCTTTCAGACCTTAAAATCAGATGATGCAAGGGCAAAGCCCTGGGATTGTAATCGCATAGGGTGAAATAAAATGCAACCCTATGTGAAAAAAGCTATTGTAAAAAAGGGTTGCACGATATTCCATCCTCTTGTTTCGTTAGTGCGCCACCCAATTCTCAATTTATTTTTTTATGTTTTGTGCAATTATCTCTTGAAATAAATTGGTCAGAAAATTTTCAAAAAGATTAGTAAAATATTTTTACTTCTTTTTTGATAAAATCAATGGCTACCTGATTGGGAGCTTTATCCATTTCCATGATACTTTCAAGTATTTCCTTGCCCAGCTCGAGGGCAGGATCTTCGGGTTTAACGTTGTCGGCAGCGGAATTTATTATTTTTACAGTATTTTCCTTAGCACTTTTTACAACTTCCCATGCTTCGGCACTGATAAAAATCTGCTGCGACAAATTGTGTTCATACTCTGCCCTGATCAGATTGATCATTTCACTCTGAAGCTGCTTGGATTTCATTCCCTGATGCTGAAGTTTTCTGATCAGTGAATCGGGAGCAATCCTTTCAAGAAAAAGGGTGATTCTTTCATAGGCCTGCAGCCTGATGGGAGTAATCATTTTGCGGTTTGCCGCATGCATCTCAAATGACCTTTTTTCTCTTTCGTTTCCAATAAATTGCCTTATCAAAAGATAGGATGTGAGAAAAACTATTAGTGCCGGCAGAACGTATTTCAGTATTTCTAAAAATGTGTACATGGTTATAAGTTATAAGTTATAAGTTATGGGTTATGGGTTATGGGTTATGGGTTATGGGTTATGGGTTATGGGTTATGGGTTATTTTGTGTGTAGTGTTTTTTTGGTTGTTATTATTGCACTTCTTAACATTTTAAGTAAAGATAGTGTTTCTGATTGTTAGCTGTCAAATAAATCTTTATTAATATATTCCGTTTCATATAAAAGTTCAAGCCAGTATGATGTTTCATCACATTCTTTTTGTGCAATACCTAATTTATGAATGAAGTCTGGTTTACTCTCTGCATTCTGAGCTTCTCTTATCAAAGCTCCAATTGAAGTGCCGCTGCGGAGGATTTGCTTACTTAAAACAAATTCCCGTTTTTCTGTTGTTAAAAATTTATAGAGATTAATAATCCTGATTGCAAATGAAAAACTATTGTTTACTAAAAGTCCTTTTTTTTCACTCATAACTCATAACTTATAACTCATAATTAATAAAAATCTGTTTTACAATATTAGTTATTTTACCAATAATTAGTTAATTTTAAATCTTAAAAATTATAAAAAACGAATTATGAATCAGAAAGTATCTTCCAGAATAGCTTCATTGGCTGTTTCTCAGACTCTCGCCATGGCGCAGAAAAGCCGTGAGCTTCAGGCACAGGGTATTGATGTGATTAACCTTTCAGTAGGCGAACCTGATTTTCCAACTCCCGACCACATCAAGGAAGCAGCGAAAAAAGCAATCGATAATAATTTTTCATATTATTCTCCTGTTCCAGGTTATAAAGATCTCAGAGATGCCATTTCGGCAAAGTTTAAAAGAGAAAATAACCTTGATTTTACTCCGGAACAAATCGTGGTTTCATGTGGTGCAAAACATTCCATAGCCAATGTACTTGCCTGTGTTGTTGATAAAGACGATGAAGTAATTATTCCGGCACCTTTCTGGGTCAGCTATATTGAAATGGTAAAACTGGCTGATGGTAAGTCAGTTATCATTGATGCCGGTATTGACCAGGATTTTAAAGTCACTCCGCAACAACTTGAAGCTGCAATTACTCCAAAAACAAGAGCTTTTCTGTTTTCATCACCATCAAATCCTACAGGAAGTCTTTATTCCCGCGAAGAATTAAAAGCTTTGGCAGATGTTTTTGCAAAACATGAAAATATTATCATCATTTCAGACGAAATTTATGAACACATAAACTACGTTGGGAAACACGAAAGTATTGCCCAGTTTGAGAATTTGAAAGACAGGGTAGTGGTTGTCAACGGTGTTTCCAAAGGTTATGCCATGACAGGGTGGAGGATTGGCTACATCGGTGCGCCTCTTTGGATTTCAAAAGCCTGCGAAAAATTGCAGGGACAGGTTACTTCCGGAGTTTGTTCCATTGCCCAAAAAGCTTCGGTTGCTGCACTGAATGAATCTCTGGCTCCCACTCTTGAAATGAAAAAAGCTTTCCTGAGGAGAAGAAATCTTGTGCTAGAAAAAGCAAGACAGATCAAAGGGATGAAAGCCAACGAGCCTGGTGGTGCATTTTATGTGTTCCCGGATATCAGTTCGTTTTTTGGCAAATCTGATGGTTCCATGGTCATCAACAACTGTGATGACATGTCGCTTTATTTGCTTAAGGAAGCTTTTGTGGCCACTGTTGCCGGCTCTGCCTTTGGTGATAACAACTGCATTCGTTTTTCCTATGCTACCAGCGATGAGATACTCGAAAAAGCTATGGACAGAATTAAAGCCGCGCTTGAGAAACTGAAGTGATTTATTGGTTAGTCTTCCATTTTAATTACTTCACCAATTCCTGAACTCCCGGCAACAATCACCTCGCCGGGGTTGCCTTTGTAATATATATTACCGCGGTCGTTGTATTCAACAAAAAGCGACCCGGTTGTGTTTACAAAAATATCTCCGGTGGAGTAATTTACCAGATGTGAATACTCAGTCTGTAAGTCGCTTTGATAAATAAATGAGGTGCCATGCGAATATACATAGCTTGATCTGGACTTACCCCTGAATGTGAATTTTCCGGTTCCGGCGTTAATTTTAAGTATGCAATGGTTGGTTTTTAGCTTTAAATCTGTTTTAGTGATTTCTCCGTAAACCATCAGGAAAAATGTGTCGGTTTCAAGTGTGTCTTCACAATAAAGGTCTGATTCCCCGTTGAGTATAATTTTCTTTATTTCGGGTGAGTAAATCTCCAATGTTATGTCTTTTTTGTAAGTACGCAGCCAGTTGCATACATTCTGGTTTTTAATGACAAGAGTATGACCGTCAGACTGGCAGTCGATGCCTTTAATAACGTTTTCACCACCACGGATTACAATTTTGTGGTCATCGGAATGGTAAAACCTGACTACAAAAAGATCATTGACTTCAATGGTGTCAAACGAATTAAGATCCTGACTTAAATAAGATTCATTTCCCCATGACATAAAGCATGATGTGTCTTCATCGTGGCTGCATGATACACAAATTAATATTAATAGAAAAGGGAAAAAGCGTTTCATCGTCATGCTTTTTTATTACAAAATAAGCAAAAAATATTCATACATTTGGCAGTGATTTGTAATAAAGAACTATATGCAGTTTAACTCCTTTGCATTCCTGTACTTTGTTATTGTGGTTTTTACCTTGTATTGGTCTTTTGCAAGAAAAGTAAAAGTTCAAAATGTAATTCTTTTGGCAGCCAGCTATGTTTTTTATGGTTGGTGGGACTGGCGATTTCTGTTTCTGATTTTTGCAAGTTCAATGATTGACTTCATTCTTGCTGCTAAAATATTTTCTGCTCAATCAAAACCAAAAAGGAAACTTTTTCTCACATTGAGCCTGACTTTAAATCTTGGTTTACTGTTTTTTTATAAGTATTTTGATTTTTTTGCCGCCTCATTTATAGAGCTTTGCAATACTTTTGGCTACCATCCGGATGCGTTTACCACAAATGTGATCTTGCCGGTGGGAATCAGTTTTTATACTTTCCAAACGCTGAGTTACACCATTGATATTTATTATAAAAACCTGGAGCCAACACGAAACATTGTTTCATTTTTTGCCTATGTTTCATTTTTCCCCCAACTGGTTGCCGGACCAATTGAAAGAGCAAAAAACCTGTTGCCCCAGTTTTTTGCTGCCCGTTTTTTTGATAAAAAGACCGCTTCAGCAGGTCTGAGGTTAATTTTATATGGATTGTTCAAAAAAATTGTCATTGCCGATAATCTTGCCGCTACGGTCGAGAGTGTATACAGTTCACCTGAAGGCGCAGGTAGTATCAGTATTATTATCGCCACAATTTTCTTCGGGATACAAATTTATTGCGATTTTTCAGGTTATTCTGATATTGCAATTGGAACAGCACGACTATTTGGTTTTGAACTGATGAAGAATTTTAAAACACCTTATTTGTCTTTTTCTTTTTCTGAATTCTGGAGAAGATGGCATATTTCCCTTTCTACCTGGTTCAGAGATTATCTGTATATTCCGCTTGGAGGAAATAAAAATGGCGTTTCGAAACACATCAGAAATCTGGTTATCACCTTTGTGGTCAGTGGATTGTGGCATGGTGCAAGCTGGACATTTGTTGCATGGGGTTTCTTGCATGCTGCTTTTCTCTCGGTTGAAACGCTATTGAAAATCAGGACACCGCAAGCAAAATCTTTTGTAAATTATATTTACGCAGCATTTGTGTTTTTAGCTGTAATGTTTTTATGGATTTTTTTCAGGGCATCAAGTATCGGAAATGCATTCCTTATTATTGATCAGTTAAATAATTTTCAGATAGGTTTTAACACCGCATTTGTTTTTCCTCTTTCTCTGGATTACACTGTTTTGCTATTGGTGCTTGGAGGATTTATTATTATTGATGTTTTGATTGGTAAGGACGATTTCAGCATCCTTGCAGGTTCAATTCCGAAAGTGTTCAGATGGATACTGTATTATGTGCTGCTTTTTGCAATAATATTTTTTGGCAGATATGATGCAGCACCGGAGTTTATATATTTTCAGTTTTAATATTTGAAATGAAAGGATTATTTTTAAAACTCATATTGTTTTTTGCCGGCTTCGCAGTCCTTGTGGCCGCTTTGTTTAGTATTTCACCTGATGTCCGGTTCAGATATAATTTCATTAAAGGAGATTGTGATGCTCAGGGTTCATGGATTTATGAGACTATGCGGGGCAATGATAAGCCCGGAATTGTGTTTTTAGGCAGCTCGCATACCTTGAATGCTGTGAACGAAAAAATCATCATGGATGAACTGAAAAAAACAGGGACTGATACTGTTTCTGTGGCAAATTTTGGATATTGCCGTTATGGAAGAAACCTGCAATACGTTTTGCTTAAAGATCTCATAAAAAGCAACAAGCCAAAAATGGTGATTTTTGAAGTTACCAGTGAAGAGCCGGCATCAAGTCACCCGGTGTTTGGATATCTGGCTGAACCCGTGGATGTTTTTTCGGCGCCATTATTATTGAATTTCGATTATTTCAGGGATATATATTACTCTTTTATTATGCAGACCAGCTATATTAAAAGTATTTCGGGGATGCAAAACTATGATTTTGAAAAAGTGCGAAGAAAATCAGGCTATCACTGGGCTAATAAAGTAATTCCAAAAAATGAGCTGGTAAAATCCGGAAGGAAAAGGAGACAAAAATTTGATGGCAAATCACAGGATTTTTTTACCCGATTAGAAAAAAAACTGCCCGATTTTTATCTTGAAAAAGTAATTTCCGTTTGCAGGGAAAACAACATCAGGATAATTTTTCTATACCTTCCTTCATACGGCTTACAGGATATTTTGCCTGTCGATTATGAATTTTATAATAAAAATGGCTTATTCTGGAATCCTCCTAGCGAAATTTTTAATAACTTTGATAACTGGGCCGATGACAGTCACCTGAATGTTTCGGGAGCCGGGAAAATTTCAGTTTGGTTGTCTGAAAAAATTGCAGAAATTATCAAATAATCAGGCGATTCAAAGGTTTTCAAATTAAAACTAAAAAACAGTTTTTGTGAGCAGAAAAAAGAAAATTTTTATTGGAATAGCAATTTTTTTTGTTGTTGCAGTTTCCGTTGGCGGATATTTTGGTTACGGATATTATAAGATGATTTTTGATGAAAACGTAAACCACCAGGGAAAGGAAACATATATCTATATTGCCACCGGCTCAGAATATGATGATGTGCTTGAAATGCTCAAAGAAAAGAATATAATTATGGATGCGGAGTCCTTCGATTGGGTTGCCCGACAAATGAATTATGACAAAATGGTAAAACCCGGAAGGTATTTGATTTCAGGAGAAATAAGCTCAAATAAAGATCTGGTCGCGCTTTTAAGAAGCGGAAAACAATCGCCTGTAAAAGTGAAAATCAACAATATCAGAAATTTTACCCAGCTTGCCGGCAAGGTTTCAGGATACATTGAGGCCGATTCTCTGGAGTTGTTCAATATTCTCATTAGCCCCGAAATCACTGAAAAATATGGTTTTACAAGGGAAACATTCCTGACCATGTTCATCCCGGATACCTATGAGTTTTACTGGAATACCTCTGCCGAGCAATTCATTGAAAGAATGGCAGAGGAATATAAAAATTTCTGGACACAGACCAGAAAAGCAAAAGCCGCCGAACTTGGTTTTTCACAGTCGCAGGTTTCTACTCTCGCCTCTATTGTTCAGGAGGAGCAGAATAAGTTTTCGGGTGAAAGGCCGATTATTGCCGGACTCTATATCAACCGCATCAGACAGGGAATGCCTTTGCAGGCAGATCCTACCTTGAAATTTGCATGGAATGATTTCAGTATTAAAAGAGTATTGGACAGACATAAGGAAATCAATTCGCCTTATAATACCTATAAAAATGCCGGTTTGCCTCCTGGTCCGATTTGCCTTCCCGAAGTTTCTTCAATTGATGCCGTGCTTAATTATGAGCAGCATGACTATATATATATGTGTGCAAAAGAAGATTTCAGCGGATACCATAATTTTGCAAAAACCTATCAGCAGCATTTGATAAATGCAAGAAAATATCAGGAGGAACTCAATCGCAGAGGAATTAAATGAAAATTGAAATAGGATTTGTTTATTTGATTATAACTTTAACTTTACAAACTTATTAACTAAACCATGACAAAAATAAAATTTGGGACAGACGGATGGAGAGCAGTAATTGCTCAGGATTTTACGGTAGATAATGTGGCGCGTGTTAGTATTGCAACTGGCAAATGGCTGCTGGGAAAGGAAAGAAACCCCGTTGTGGTGGTTGGGCATGACTGTCGTTTTGGAGGTAAACTTTTTGCCGAAACCGTTGCAAAAGTGCTGGCATCCATGAAAATAAAAGTCCTGTTGGCCGAAGGATTTGTTTCCACACCAATGATTTCACTGGGTATAGTCAAACACAGTGCGCATCTGGGAGTTGTGATAACTGCTTCACACAATCCCCCCGGTGATAACGGATATAAGCTGAAAGGCAGCTATGGCGGTCCGCTCATGGAATCAGATACCCGCGACATCGAAAATATGATTCCCGATGAAATAGATTTGTTCCTTGATGGAATGAAAATTGATGAACTGGTGAAAAAGGGACTTATTCAAATTGTTGATCTTGAAACAACATATATTGAGCATTTAAAATCGCATTTTGATATTAAAGCCATCAGCAATTCAGGTTTTGGTTTTGCTTTTGATGCCATGTTTGGGGCCGGACAAAATGTTTTTAAAAGGATTATGCCCGAAATACATATGCTCCACTGTACTTTAAACCCGCTTTTCAACAACATTCCGCCTGAACCGTTGCACCGAAATCTTGGTGAGTTTTCCCAATACATTAAAGATCATAAGGATATTCACTGCGGATTGGCAGTTGATGGTGATGCCGATCGCATTGCCATGTATGACGAAGATGGAAAGTACATTGATTCACACCATATTATACTTTTATTGATACATTATCTGAAAAAATATAAAAATATTGACGGCAAGGTTGTTACCGGCTTTTCATCCACAGTAAAAGTTGAAAAACTGGCAGAAACTTATGGATTGAAAGTACTGCGGGTTAGAATTGGCTTCAAGGATATCTGCAAAGTGATGCTTACAGATGATGTTTTGGTTGGTGGCGAAGAATCAGGCGGAATTTCAATAAAAGGTCATATACCCGAGCGTGATGGAATCTGGATGGGGCTGACGCTTTGGCAGTTTATGGTGGAATCAGGAAAGACAATCAAACAGATTATTAAGGAAATATATGATATTACCGGAGAATTTGCTTTTGAAAGATCAGATCTGAGAATTGATCCCGAACTTAAAAAGAATATTGTCCAGAATTGTAATTCCGGGACTTACAAAGCTTTTGGAAAATACCAGGTGCAGCGGGTTGAAAATCTCGATGGGTATAAATATTTCTTCAGTGAGAACCGCTGGCTGATGATCAGACCATCAGGAACCGAGCCTGTGCTAAGGACATATGCCGAAGCCGAAGACACTGAAACAGCAAAGGATATATTGGCCGAGGGATACAAAACCATTGTAACGGAAAAATAACTTTATTCATCTTAATAAAGCAACTTAATAACCAATCTGTCGTCATAAGATAGAATAAAAAAGTTTATGGAGTTTTCAGAAAGACCTGAATTAATTCAAATTGTACACGGCTGCGTAAAAGACGACCGTAAGTGTCAGCAAAAACTGCATGAGCTTTATTATGGAAAAATGTTGTCGGTTTGCTATCGTTATGCAAGTGATATGGATGAGGCAAAGGATATTTTGCAGGATGGCTTTATCAAGGTTTTTCAGCGATTAAAATCATACGAATTCAAAGGCTCCCTCGAAGGATGGATCAGAAGAATCATGGTAAACAATGCCATTGACTTTGTGCGAAAGAAAAAAGAGCTGGTTTTTTCGCTTGATGACGATCACAGGATAGACAATTTAAAAGAAGACAGTGAAGAAGATTTTGAGGCAGAAAATTATTCCAGGTTAAAAGCTGAAGTAATTATGAATCTTCTGCAAAAACTTTCTCCGGCATATAAAATGGTATTTAATATGTACGTACTCGAAAATTATTCTCATAAGGAAATTGCAGATGAACTGGGCATTAGCATTGGAACATCAAAGTCCAATCTTGCCAAAGCAAAATTCAGGTTAAAGGAACTTTTTGACGAATATCAACATGGGAAATTTTAATTTCAGGCAACTATTTTAAAAACCTTACGTCTGTTTTATAGATTAAAGAATAAAAAATTGAAAGAAAATTTAGAAAATATTGACAACTTTATTAAGAATCAGCTTGATTCTCATGAATTTCCATATGATGGAAATGAGTGGCTGAAACTTGATAAAAAGATGTCCTCACCAGGACAAAGTCAATTCTTTAATCCAAGAAACTTTTTTATTGCCTCTGCTGTAACAATTGGAATCGTTGCAACAGTACTTCTTGTAAATACAGGAAATGAGGATGAAAACCGTGCAACTCAAAATAAAAATATCACTGAGCAGGTAAAAGTCTCTGAACAAGTAAACGGTCAGAATGTTATTCAAATCAAGCAACCTGAGAAAACTGATGTTGCAAATGAGAATCACACAACTGTTACCCTTGAAAAACAAACTTTGCCCGATAACAATTTTAAAAATGAGATTGTAATTGAAAAACAGGATAACCGTAAACAAGGGAATGATGTAAATAATTCAAACCAACCACCGGTTAACTGCAATAATAAAACTGAAAAGGGAATTCCAAACCAAAAGTTTCCATGTGCCCTGTTCAGAACAGATGTTAAAGAAGGATGTGCTCCTGTAACCGTGAAATTCACTCCGTTTGAGAAATGTGATACAGCGGTGTACCTTTGGGATTTTGGCGATGGGTCCGTGTCATCCGACATGACTGCAACACATACATTTACTGATGCAGGAAAATACGATATCTCCCTGACTGTAAAATACTTCAAATCGGAAAAAATTGTTTCTAAATTCGCAGCAGAAGAAATAAGTGCACTAAAAACACCCGAAGTTAATTTCTCATATGAATCTGAGGGTGGGAAAATTTCTTTCACTGCCATGTCTGACATCACAAACAGATTTAGTTGGAGTTTCGGTGATGGAAATTCATCAAAGGAAATAAATCCGGAGCACCTGTACACCAATTCCGGAAAATATAGAGTGTCGCTTAAAGCACAGGCAATTAACGGATGTGAAAATTCTTATGAGGAAAAAATTACCGTAGATCTTATTCCTGCCTTCGAAATGCCTGATGCATTTACCCCCAACGGCGACGGAAGAAATGATTATTTTGGTCCGGTTGTCAATGACCTAGAATTAGTGAAATTTGAAATGGAAATCTACAATAAACTTGGCCAGATTGTTTATAAAACCACTTCTTTTGACCAGCCATGGGACGGAAGAGTGTTGGGTAGCAACAAAATGTGCGATGCCGGAGTGTATGTGTGGCGAGTAAAAACTACCGATAAATACGGAAATTCAGACAATTCCCAGGGATCTTTTACTCTTGTCAGATAACCACCTGTTTTCATTATCTTTTCAGACAGATTTTTAACTAAGTTATTTCACTCAATTTTTCTTTGAATAAAAATCCGTATGACTACGGATATTAATTTTTTATCAATGAAAATTATACATTCGTCTACGAAATAGTACTGCTTATTTTAATGCATGAAAAACTTTTATAACAAATTATTTTTCATTATATTAGACTCGTAAAATAAAATAAAAAGTAGGCAACCAAAACAACAAGGTATCGTCTTCTACTTAAGTACTTAATATTAGTGTTCAATTAATTGATAAACACATGAAAAACTATTTCTTACCCTTATTCTTACTTATGGTATTTTGCCATGGTATCAACGCTCAGGAAAACAGGATTGAATTTAAGGCAAACACCCTTGGTGAAAAAATCGCTGTTGAAAATCCGGGTTTCAGAGCTGTTTCTTTTAATTTGTTTGGTGTAATCAATGAAACCAAAAGAACAGAAATTGAAAATCTGTTCAAAAATGAAGAATTATTCAAGCGTGTTCAGATCACCATTGACGGAAAATGTTTTATGCTGCTGAATGAAAGCATTACTGCAGACCTGCTAAGGGCTCAGTATCTTATGCCCAATATGGTTGATTATGATTTTGTTTCTGTTGTTATCAAAGATCAAAGTTTGATTTCCAAAGGTCAGATAATTCCGGAAGACTTCCCCAAATTTGTTGACACAGGAAATCCTGAATCTGACAATGCCACATTTAAAACTGCAAAAGATAAATGGATTCAGGAAAACCCTGAAAGGTATGATATGATGCACAATACCCAGAAAAATGAAGAAGAAAAACTTCGGGAGCAAATTATCAAACTTGAAAAAACCAAAACTAACTAACCACCACCCCAAAACTAATAAACCATGAAAAAATTAATTTTTTTAATCGTTTTTGTAAGCTTATTACAGCTGCAAAATACCATGGCCCAATGTTCTAATTGTAATTCCAATTTTCCGGGAGGTACTGCTTCAACAACATCAAGTACCCTAACGACGGTAACTACAGCTGGATGGGGAGGCGATTATTCCTATTACAATGTTGTTGCAGGACAAACCTATACCTGGCAAACATGCGGAAGTACTTATGATACGCAACTCACCCTGTTTCAAAATGTTTGCAACGGAACATACCTGGCATACAATGACGATGCCTGCGGAACTCAATCCATTATTACCTGGACTGCAACATTTACCGGTACTGTGGCTTTGTTGTTAAGTCAATACCCTTGCACAACCGGAACTACATCAGCCACGATACAGTGGGCATGTACAACATGCAGTGCAGCTCCCCCAATTACAGTAACCGGGTGCACAGGAACATTTTATGATTTGGGTGGTACGGGAAACTATTCAAACAGTGAATCACAGGTCTGGACATTTTGTCCTGACAATCCCGGTTCATTGATGCAAATAAATTTTACGACATGGAGTCCCGAACCCGGAAACAATAATGACCAGCTACTCGTCTACAATGGGAACAGCACTGCCGCCCCGTATATGCTGGGCGGTGATGGACTAAATCCCTTAGGCCTAGTGCAGGCGTCACCCCCGCCAACCAATACATCGGGGTGTCTTACTTTTGATTGGAGTTCAGATGGAGCTACTACCGCTGCCGGTTGGGTTGCCACCATAAACTGCATTGACCCCTGTCAGGATGTTGTTGCTGTTTGGAACGGCTCAACTCCTGCTGCCGTTTGGGATGCGGTTGATGGCGCTTATTACATTAATATTTGTCAGGGTGGTACGGTTACATTTAATGCAACAGCTAATTACCCCGAAAACAATACCAGTTATACACAGAGTAATGCCACTTCCACTTTTCATTGGGATTTTGATGATGGAACATCTTCAAATGGCCAGTCAGTATCTCATACTTTCCCAACTTCAGGTGGCTATGATATCGACTTAACAGTTACTGATGTCAATGGTTGTGTAAATGCAAATGATATTGGCGTTCGTGTAAGGGTTTCAACTACCCCCGATTTTACAGGTACCACAGTTAGTGACAATACAATTTGTGTTGGCCAGTGTGCTACTCTTACAGGCGTTGTTACTCCTGTAATGTGGCAATATCCCAGTAGCCAGACTTTAGCAGGAACAACATTCCTCCCTGATGGCTCAGGTGTTTCTTATACAACCGGTTTAACTTTTGATGAATTTAATCCTGGTCAAACTGTTACTTCAATAAATGATATTGCACAGATTTGCCTTACAATGGAGCATAGCTATCTCGGTGACCTTGATGTGTTTATTGAATGCCCTAACGGTTCAACTACCAGTCTATTCTATACTTATGGAACTGGTGCAGGGTATACCTATCTTGGTGAAGCAACCGACTTTTCAACTACACCCGGTGATGGTTATCAATATTGTTTTGATCCGGCTTCCACAGCTGGAACTTTTGTTGAACTCGTTACTGCAGGAGCTCCAACATACAGTTATACCGATAACGACGGAAATGTTGTTACTGCTCATCCATATATCCCTGCCGGCACATACGAGGCAGATGGTTTATGGACGAACCTGATTGGGTGCCCGTTAAATGGAACATGGACAATTCACGTTACTGACCATCTGGGTGCTGATGATGGATACATTTTCTCATGGGGCATCGGATTCGATCCATCCTTGTATCCTTCAATGTGGGATTTTACTCCTACAATTGTTTCACAATCATGGTCAGGAAACGGTGTAACCGGTACCAATCCGGCAACCGCTTGTCCAACAGTGGCAGGGGTTCAAAACTATACCTATTCTGTTACTGATAATTACGGATGTACTTATACAACGATTGTCCCAATTACAGTCTCATCACTTACTATAACTTCAAGTCAAACCAATGTTACATGTAATGGTGGAGCCAATGGCACTGCTACCATAACTTCGACCAGCGGGGGTACTGCACCTTATACTTATACATGGTCACCAGCAGTTTCAGCAACTAATAGTGCTACTGGTCTTGCTGCAGGAACCTATTCGGTAACAGTTACTGATGCTAATGGCTGTGGTGCAATTAGAGTTTTTACTATTACCCAGCCCGCAGCAATGACCTTTACAACATCAACAACTCCCGCAAACTGTGGTGCTCCCACAGGAACTGCAACTGTTGGCGCTGTTACAAATGGCACAGCCCCTTATACTTATCTTTGGGCACCTGGTGGACAAACATCAAATCCTGCTATTAACCTGGCTGCAGGAACTTACACCGTTACAGTTACCGGTGCTAATGGCTGTACTGGAACAAACACTGCAACAGTTAATGGAACAGGAAGTGTAACTGCAGGATTCACCTCAAACGGGAACCATTGTTTAAATGGTGGTGTCAATAGTTTTTGCTTTACAAATACCGGAACAACAGGTGTTACTTATTCCTGGACTTTTGGCGATGGTGTTGGAACATCCACACTTCAAAACCCATGTTATACCTATACAAGTACTGGAACTTTTACAGTTACTCAAACGGTTATTAATGGTTCATGTACTGCTACCTCAACAATGAATGTGACAGTCTATGCCAATCCAACCGTGACTTTTAACAATACCAATGTAAACTGCAATGGCTTCTGTAATGGTTCTTCACAGGCTTTACCTGTTGGAGGTTCAGGAACTTATTCATATACATGGAATGATCCTGCTCCTGTTCAAATAACTCAGACAGCCACTGCCTTGTGCGCTGGTACATATAATGTTACCATTACTGATACTTACGGATGCTCTGTTGTTGGCACTACAACAATAACTCAGCCCACTGCTTTATCTCATTCTGCCGCCAGTTCAAACTGTACCTGTAACGGAGTTTGTAACGGTACAGCTCAGGTTATTGCTTCGGGCGGAACAGGTTCCTATACTTATTCATGGTCGCCGGGCGGAGCAACTACATCGAACATCTCAGGGTTATGTCCAAATACCTATACTGTTACAATTTATGATGCAGCTAACCCGGCATGCTATCAGACCGAAACGGTTATTATCACCCAACCTGCTGCTATCGTTTTAAGTACATCGGCTGTTAATGCAACATGCGGAATGTCAAATGGTTCAGCTTCAGTTAGTATTACTTCAGGTGGTACTGCTCCGTTTACTTATGCATGGAATGATCCTGCTCCCATACAGATAACGTCAACTGCAACAGGATTGGCCGCCGGAGCCTATACGGTTATTGTTACTGATGCAACAGGTTGTACTGCAACCGCAACTGTTAACGTAAATGATAACGGATCACCAACAGCTTCAATCACTGCACAAACCAATGTGAATTGTTTTGGAGCATGCACAGGGTCTGCAACAGTTACACTTGGCGGAACCCTGAATCCAAACTTTAACTATGTCTGGTCTTCCGGTTCAAATACTCCGGGCTCTCCATTGACAACAAATACTGCTTCAGGTTTATGTGCAGGGGCATTTTCTGTTACTGTTACTGACATTAATGGTTGTATAGCAACGGCTTCGGGAACAATTACCCAGCCAACTGCTTTAACAGCAACCACAACAACGGTCAGTGCCAATTGCGGACAGGCAAATGGTTCGGCAACAGTCAATCCTTCAGGTGGAACAGCTCCATATACCATATTTACATGGAACGATCCTGCACCCGTTCAGACAACACAAACAGCAACCGCTTTGGCTGCAGGAACATATTCAGTTACTGTTACCGACGCTGTTGGTTGTACTTTTACAACAACTGCGACCATTAGCGATATCGGTGGAATTACATCAGTTACCATGACTTCAACCAACGCTCTTTGCAACGGGGCCTCAAACGGAACAGCAACTGCTACTCCGGCCGGTGGAACTGCACCATATATCTATACATGGGATGATCCGGCACCAGTTCAGACTACTCAAACAGCAACCGGACTTGCCGCTGGAACTTATTCAGTTACAGTTACTGATTTGTCTGGCTGTATAATGATTAATACTGTTGTTGTTGGCCAACCAACAGTTGTTACGGCATCAATATCTGCATTTACAAATATTACCTGCAACGGTTTATCCAATGGCACGGCAACGGTTGCACCCGGTGGTGGTACTGCTCCTTATACCTATTTGTGGGCAGCGGGTTCTTCGCCAACCCTTCCAAATAACACTGGGTTACCAGTGGGTACAACAAATGTGACCGTATACGACGCCAATGGATGTACTGCAATGACCAGTGTTACTTTGACTCAGCCAACTGCAGTTTCTCTTACAATATCAAGTGTTAACGAAAACTGTTTCCAGTGCAACGGAAGTTCAACCGTTGTGGCTTCCGGAGGTACAGCTCCATATACTTACCTCTGGCCGGCGTCTGCAGGAAGTCAGACTTCAGCAACTGCAACCGGACTTTGTTCAGGATCATACATTGTTACTGTAACTGATAACCAGGGTTGTACTGCGACTATTACCGGAACAGTGTCAAATATTCCTGCTGGTTTAGCTACCATCTCAAGCTTTACAAATGTTTCATGTAATGGATTATGCAATGGTCAGGCAACCGTAAGTATCGGAGGGGGAATTTCTCCATACACTTATCAATGGCCGGCATCTGCAGGAAGCCAGACAACTGCTACAGCTACCAATCTTTGTCCGGGAACTTATGTCCCATCAGTTATTGATGCTGTTGGATGTACAGTAACTTCATCGGTTACAATTACTGAACCAGCTGCACTTACTGGAAATCTTACAATTGATCATCTTACCTGTCACGATATATGTGATGGCATTATCACTGTAAATCCAACTGGAGGTACTCCGGTTTACACTTATGCATGGCAGGGAATGCTAAATACAACGCCAACTGTTAATTCACTTTGCCCTGGAAATTATACTGTAACTGTATCTGATGCCAATTCATGTACCATGGTTTTAAATGGTACTGTGAATAATGCGGATGAAATATTTATTACCGGTGTTATTACAAATGCAAACTGTGGTCAGCCCGATGGAGCAATTGACATTACAGTAACCGGAGGAACAGGTCCATATACTTTTACATGGATTACCACCGCAACACCAACTCTTGAAGATCAGACAGGTCTTGCTGCCAACAATTATATTGTTGTTGTAACTGACTCCAAAGGATGTACTCAACAACAAACATTTACTGTTGGTGAGATTGATGGTCCGACCTCTTTAATATCTGCATTTACAAATGTTTCCTGTAATGGAAGCTGTGATGGTACAGCTACTGTTACTGCATCCGGTGGATCAGGATTGTTTGGCTATCAATGGTCAGCTTCTGCAGGTGGCCAGCTAATTGCAAATGCTACAAATCTTTGCGTAGGATCGCATAGTGTTACAGTTACAGATATTTCAACAGGATGTATTACAATTTCATCAGTTACAATCACTGAACCTGCAGTTCTTGCTTACACCATTACTGATATTGATCCTGAGTGCAACAGTATCTATGGAGCGTGCAACGGATCGGCTTCTGCAAATATTGTTGGCGGAACAACTCCATATACATATTTGTGGAGTGGACCAGGTTTGGGTGCCGGAGCATCAACCACTACTGTAAGTAACCTTTGTGGAGGCAACTATTCTCTGCTAATAACTGATGCTCATGGTTGTACAAATCTTCAAACATTTACACTTGTTGAGCCTTCATTCATTAATCTTACCTATTCAACCGTTGCTGAACAGTGCAGTGGTGCATGCGACGGTCAGGCCGCTGTATTGCCTTCGGGTGGAACTCCGGGCTACACCTATCAGTGGAGTGCCACAGCTGGTGGGCAAACATCACAAACAGCACTTGGGCTTTGTGCAGGTACTTATCAGGTTACTGTTTATGACGATAACCTTTGTGCCCAGACAGGCAGCGTTACCGTAACAACTCCTAACCCGATGTCTTTTGTAAGCATTATCGTCGATCATGTTGATTGCTATGGAAACTGCAACGGAAGTGTGACAGTGAATGTTACAGGTGGCGTGCCACCATATACTTTTGGCTGGGATAATGGTTCTACAGCACAGAACCCAACCGGTCTTTGCCAGGGTGTGTACAACGTAACTGTTTATGACGACAATGACTGTTTTATTACATCTAACGTAATTGTTAACCAGCCTCCATTGCTTACTTTGACTACTATTCCAACTAACGTAACCTGTTATGGATATGCAAACGGAAGTGTCATTGCCAATATCGGCGGTGGTCAGCCACCTTATGATGTTGTTTGGTCACCATCAGGATCTTCTGCAACTACTCAGACAAACTTAAATCCGGGTACCTATTGCATCAGTATAACTGATTTCAACGGATGTACTATTTCAGATTGTGAAACCATTACCGGACCAACATTACTCGATATTGTTAACGTAGTTACCAATGATGCTACCTGCGGAGACAGCAATGGTTCAATAAATATTGGTATTGCAGGCGGTGTTCCTGGTTATGATATTGAATGGAGCAACGGCTGTGTTTCTGTAAATAACCCAAGCATACCTTCCGGTTGCTATGGTGTTACCATTACTGATAATAATAACTGTGAAGCCGATACAACAATTTGTATCAACAACCTTGACGGACCGGTAATTACCGGAATTGTAAAAACCAATGTTACCTGTTTTGGCTATAGTGATGGTACGGCCACGGTTTCTTATACTGGAATTGCTCCTTTGACTGTTGAATGGTCAGATGGTCAGGTTGGAGATCTTGCAGATAATCTTCCTCCCGGAAATATAACCGTTGTTGTTACCGATGCAAACGGTTGTGAGGTTAGCCAGTTGGTTAACATTACTTCGCCTGCTCTGTTAAATGCCAATATCAACTCATTTACCAATGTTCAGTGTTACGGCGCTTGCGATGGAACCGCCAATGTGTTTGTTGGTGGAGGTTCCATACCTTATTCTTATTCATGGCCGGTATCTGGTGACAATACTGCAACGGTTACCGGACTTTGTCAGGGTGTTCATAATGTTATTGTTACAGATATAAATGGATGTACAGCAACAGACAACCAATTAATTTCACAGCCAGCTCAGTTTACTGTTTCGGCTACTGTAACCGATGCAACCTGTTTTGGATCTGACAATGGTATAATAACAATAATTTCGACCGGCGGAACACCAACACATTTATATAACTGGCTGAATACAGGAACTACAATTTCAACGGATGCAAACCTGTGGCCGGGAAATCACACTGTATGCATTACCGACCAGCATGGTTGCGATACCTGTTTGACTTATGTTGTTGGTGAGCCCGATCCAATTGCTGCAACTCTTGCATCTGAACCTACTACCTGTGATGAGCCGAACGGAGTCATTTATGTGTCGTCGGTTTCTGGCGGAACACCACCATATTCATATTCATGGTCACCTGAGTTTACCACTAATGCTGCCGGAGATATAAACTCTGATGCGCCTGATGGAAACTATGTCCTTACCATTTATGATGACCACAACTGTTCACATGTGGTGTCGGGAACGGTAACCGCAGTTCAACCTCCGATTATAGTTAAGATTGATGTATATAATGCCACTTGTTTCGGTTATACCGATGGCTGGGCTGAAGCGGAAGTTGCTATGGGAACACCACCTTACACATATAACTGGACTCCAACCGGAGGAGATGGTTTGATAGCTACAGGACTTGGTGAGGGCGCTTATACATTTTATGTAACAGATGCTTCGGGTTGTGTGGCCAATCAAACAATTTACATTTCTGAACCTAGTCCGGTTAACCTGACAGTTTCCGGAGAAACAACAATTTGTATCGGACAATCAACGGGTATATCTGCATTTGCAAATGGCGGTCAGCCTCCATATACTTTTTACTGGGACGGAGTGCCTTCCACAAACACCACCTATGTTGTATCACCGGATGTGCTAACCTGTTATGATATATCATGTACCGATGCCAATGGCTGTCCGAATACCCAACCACAGGAAGTTTGTATAGATGTATACCCTGCAATCCACGTTGCAGCAATGACAAACAATCCAATGATCTGTGAAGGATCATCTGCCAGCATTATTGGTGCTGCAACAGGTGGAAATGGTGGTCCGTATGAATATTACTGGAGCACAGGAACATCCCATCTTTCAACTATTTCAGTTTCACCAACCACCACAACCACATATCTTGTTTATGCTCAGGATAATTGCGGTTCACCTTCAGATTCTGCGACTGTAACAATAGAGGTTGATTATGCTCCGGAAATTAACGTGATTCCTGATACTTCAGGATGTGAACCGATAACCGTTCATTTCCATAACTTTATTGTTGATGAAACCGGAGTAAGCTATATATGGAATTTTGGTGATCCTTCATCGGGAACATTAAATATTTCAAATGATTCAGACCCGATACATATATATGAACACTCCGGAGATTTCGATGTAACTTTGACAGCAATATCACCAAGTGGTTGTGAAAGCGAAGCTACCTACGAAAACCTCATTAAGGTTAATGAAGTTCCTGTTGCTGATTTCCATGCAAATCCATGGGTAACTACCGTTTTCCACTCGAGAATTGAGTTTATGGATATGTCATCTGACGAAGTCACCGATTGGTATTGGGATTTTGGAGATACTTACCATTCAATAATTGAAAATCCTGAACATGAATACAATGTGGCAGGAACATTCCCGGTAATGCTGGTAGTTTCAACCGAGTATGGCTGTATTGACACAGTTATACACGAGGTGATTATTCAGGAAGAAGTTACTTTCTGGGCGCCGACAGCTATTACACCCGGCAACGGAGGAAGAAATGAAAACTTTATTGTGATGGGAATCGGATTGGACGAAGAGACTTACCATTTGTACATTTATGACAGGTGGGGTGAAGTGATTTTTGAGACCACCGATTTTCAACAGTACTGGAACGGCAGGTTCGAAGGAGAGGGTGAGTTTGTTGAACTCGGAACCTACACTTGGCTTGTTACCATCAGGGATATAAATGGAGTAAACCATGAATTTGCCGGTACAGTAACAGTAATCAGATAAATATTTTAACACATTTTACTAAAAAGGTTGCTTATATTGGGCAACCTTTTTATTTTTAGAAAAAATTTTAAAGCATGGAAGAAAAAAAATTTACCAAATCTCTGATCCTTTTTATTTCTTTTATTGAAGGAGGAGCTGTGATGTTCACCGAATTAATCGGAGCCAAAGTAGTTGCTCCATTTTTTGGAACATCATTATATGTTTGGTCTTCGGCTCTGGGAATTACATTGGGAAGTCTGGCAATCGGATACTATTCGGGAGGCGTCATTTCAAAGAAAATGAAAAACCTTAATCTGTTGCTTTACTTGTTTATGATTGCAGGATTTCTAATTCTTTTAATACCATTTTCAGGTAAATGGATCATGCTAAATACTATTGACATGTCTGTTCAGACTGGTGTTACCATCTCCATGCTAGTTTTTCTTGCACCTCCATTGGTGATATGCGGAATGATGTCGCCAATGATAATAAATTATCTTACGGATCAGGCTAAAATGTCGGGAAGGATTTCAGGATTGGTGTATTCTGTTTCCACTTTGGGCGGAATACTGTTTACTTATCTCACTGGATTTTACCTGTTGCCTGTTTTTGGGATTATAAAACCAACCATAATATTTGGAACTTTGATTATTTTTATGGGATTGATTCTGTTGCTGTTAAATAAGAAATATTTGTCATTGACAATGCTTTTAATTCTGATCCTATTTAACCCCTTTTCCAAATTAAAAAAGCCCGAAATAACTCAAAATGCCTATTACGTAATTTTATATGATAGTGAAGGATTGTTAGGTCAGGTTAAAGTAATTGAATATATGTACCAAACATTCGAAAGAGGAGCAAAAAGGGCGAGGGGACTGCTTGTGAATAATACCGGTCAGACTATCATGGATGTGGCGAATCCTCAATACAGTTTGTGGGATTATTCTTTTTTCTTCCCAAATGCAGCAAGTATTTATCCTGAAAAATCTGATGCACTGATTCTTGGATTGGGCGGTGGAACATTATATAAGCAATTTGAGCGGTTAAAATTTAATATTGATGTTGTGGAACTTGATGAGCGAATCAGAGATGTGGCCTTTAAGTATTTTGCTGTGGATAAAAAAGCAAATATAGTTATTGATGATGCACGACATTATTTGATGACTTCTGATAAAAAATATGACGTCATAACTTTTGACCTTTTTCTTAGTGAAACACCTCCAAGTCATTTGCTTACAGTCGAATGTTTCGAAAGAGTAAATGAATTGCTGAATGAAAAGGGCATGCTGATGATTAATTTTTATGGCTTTTTAACCGGTGATATCGGAATAGCATCCCGAAGTGTATATGCTACTTTGAAAGAGTCATTTAAATATGTTGATATCTGTGCCACTCCGGCAAAAGATGAACACAGCAGAAACCTGATTTTTATTGCAAGTCAGTCAGATCTTGATTTCACAAATACAAACTATTCCGAACCTGATTTGACTGTGGTCACAAATCTTGAAAAATACTTTGTAAACACTTCTGAAATAGACTTTTCAGATGCAATGGTTTTAACTGATGATTGTCCTGTTCTTGAGAACTTATATTTGGATGCCGCAATTGAATGGCGAAAATCGAGCAATAAAATATATTGTGAAAATTTCATAAAACAAAACATCCAGCTTTTTAAGTAATTTGTCAATTTATTTTGTCATTTTATTAATAAAAATGCACTGTTCATATAATTGTTATTAATTCATTATTTCTTTTTTCAATTTAAAGCAACCCTAAGTAATATTATACGTCTTACTTACTAAGTAATATTACTAAAAGGGGATTATATTTTGCATTCTGAAGAAACAAATCTAAATGAATTTGTTGTAAGTGAATTGGATAAATTCCAGTTTCCTTATGATTATAATGAATGGAATAAGATTGACCGCAAACTAAATCTTAAACATCGTAATAATTTAATTGTTAAGGGATTAGTTATAACATCAGTTGCCGGTTCCATCCTGTTATCTTCTAGTTATTTTTTAAAATCCGATAAAAACAGCCAACCTGAAAGGTCGGTAGAAGTACTTATAAATGACTCCGTACAGGACGCTGGAAATAATCTTGTATCCGTATTCTCCGAAAATAATCCCGAAAAATTTATTTCTGAAACAAAACAAGAAAATAATGTTACCACAATAGCAGAAGATTATCCTTCACCGGTAATCCTCGCAGAAACCAACACTTTGACCAGTGAAAAAATAGTTAAAGAGGAAGAACAGTCCGAATCAAAAGAAATTCTTCAGAATGAAATTGATTTAATCCCTTATTTTAATACCTCTGAGAAATCGGGCTGTTCTCCTTTAACTGTGGAATTTGTTCCTTACGAAAAAGCTGAGGACATTATTTATTACTGGGAATTTAGTGACGGTTCATCATCTACCGAAAAATCTCCTTCTTATACCTTTTCTGAAGAAGGGGAGTATTTTGTCAGGCTAACTATTAAGAAATTCAAAAAAGAAAAATTGTTTACGTGGACAGCTGAGGTTCCTGTTACAGTCTACCCGTCTCCTGAAGCAGATTATGAACAAATCAGCGAAAAGAATCCTTATGAATTTGAAGCAGCATCTGTTCCTCAGGGAACCTACCAGTGGCAAATAGGCAAAAATAACATTTCTGGAAGAAGACTGAAGTATGTATTTGCCGAAGAAGGTTTATACGATGTTGCAATGACTGTTGTAAATGAAAATGGCTGTAAATCAACAACATCAAAGATCGTTAACGTGACAGATTTAATTCCTTTTCAGAAACCAACGGGATTTTCACCCGATGGGGACGGAATTAATGATTATTATAAACCATTGTTTGATGAGAGTACAATTATTGATTATAATCTGCAGATATATGGTTCAACAGGCATGATGGTTTTTGAAACAAATGACATTTCAAAAGCATGGGACGGAAAAATAATGGGATCTGATAAAACTGCTGAATTTGGCGTTTATGTGTGCATCATTAAAGTGAAAGATATTTATAACGTAACCAAACAAATAAAATATAATATTACCCTTTTAAAATAATTACTTATGAGACCGAAGATGAGACTTGTTATTTTAATCATCCTAATGACTTTTCAGCAATCAATTTTTGCTCAGGATGAACCTGTTCAATTTGAAAAAACAATTGAGTACCAGGATTACAGACATGTATTTTTTGCAATTGACAGAGTAGCAACCGAAGCTGAAGCTAAATACCTTAGCGAAACTTTTTTGGGAACACCCGGGGTTGTTGATTTTTCAATACAGGAGGGAAAGTATTGTAAGCTTGGGATTAAATATGATAAAACAATTGATGACGTGGCTGAAGTTCTTAATCAATTTAATTTTAAAATATCCGATGAAATTGCAGTTGCCAATGACAACGACAATAAAAAAGCCGACTATCCGACTCACTATCCTGTAAGAAAAAGTACCGGAGACCCGGCCAGGGATGAACAAATTTTTCAGGAAGCATACAAATACTGGAAAACTCATTATCCTGAAGAATATAACACATACAAAGAAAATAAATAGCTAACCAAATAAAGCACTATTATGAGACGCGATTTGATAAGATTAGTATTTTTTCTGGCTCTGTTTGCTTTGTCAAACAATGTCTTCTCTGCTGCAGCGCCTGCAAATGATAACTGTGCAGGGGCGACACCCCTAACTGTAAATGCGACGTGCACATACTCCAATTACACCAATGTTAATGCTACCGAGTCTGTTGCACCAGTGCCTGGTTGTGCAAACTGGATTGCGGGAAGCATGGAGGATGTTTGGTTTTCAGTTACAGTCCCTGCATCTGGACAAATTATTCTTGATACCCAGACTGGAGGTATAACCGATGGAGGAATGGCCATATATTCAGGAACATGTGGTGCTCTCACATTGATTGAGTGTGACGACGATGACAGTGGAAACGGTTTGATGCCTTACATTAACCGAACGGGATTAACGCCTGGATCAACAATATATATAAGGGTTTGGGAGTATGGAGGGGACGTCACAGGAACCTTCGGCATCTGTGCATACTCACCTGTCCCGACTTGTACGGATGGAATTCAAAATGGTACAGAAACCGGAATAGATTGCGGGGGAACTTGCCCCGCATGTGGAGTCGGGTCTACCTGCGCTACAGCAAATGTGATTGCTGCGTTACCGTATACAGGTACCGCTACAACATGTGGTGCAGTCAATGATTATGACAGTGGTGATGCTTGTGCCAGCTCATATATGAATGGCCAGGATTATTTGTATCAGTATACTCCCGCTACTAATCAGGTAGTTAATATTGCTTTGACAGGTACACTAACTTATACAGGAGTTTTTGTTTATGATGGTTGTCCGGGACAAGGCGCAACCAATTGTGTTGGAATGAACACCAATTCTGCAGGAAATCCAGCTATTAACTGCTTAAGTCTTCCTGCTGGTGATACCTATTATATAATGGTTGATACATGGCCATCACCTGATTGCACACCGTTTACCATTAATATTACTTCCTCTGCGGCAACAGCGCCTGTTACCATCAATGCATGTTCAGGTACTTTTTATGATACCGGAGGAGCTGGAGGTAATTATGGTGCTTGTCAGGACTATGTTGTTACATATTGTCCTTCAACACCAGGTATGGTAATTGAAGTAAACTTTACCACATGGAATGTTGAACCTGGTACCAACGACGATCAAATGATTGTTCATGATGGAAATAGTGTTGGATCTCCAACAATGTTTTTTGCCGATGGTCTTAATTCAGGACTTGGACAAGTACAAGCTTCAATAACAAATCCAACAGGTTGTCTTACCTTTGAATGGACTTCTGATGATGATGCAATAACAGGTCCGGGTTGGGCAGCAACCATTTCATGTTCTTACCCATGCCAACTGGTTCAGTCAACTATTACCAGTACTACTCCAGCGGCCTCTGCTGGTTATATAAATATCTGTCAGGGACAAAATGTCGCTTTTAATGCGACGGGCACTTATCCACAAAATGGAACATATTATACTCAGGCTAATTCTACCTCTACTTTTACCTGGGATTTTGGTGATGGAACTCAACTTTCCGGAGTGAACCTGACTTCAGTTAACCATACTTATCCAACCGAAGGTGGCTATAATGTGAACCTGACAATTACTGATGTTAATGGATGTGAAAGTACAAACAACATTAACATTCGTGTAAGGGTTTCAATGACACCTCATTTTGTTGGAACCAACACAAATGACAACACTTTATGTCTTGGCCAGTGCGCTACTTTAACCGGGCTGATTCAGCCGCAGCCTTTTGTAATGCCAACCGGACAGGTGCTTGCAGATACTACTTTCTTACCTGATGGAAGCGGAGTTACCTATACAACTTCTCTTGAATTTAATAATTTCTCACCTGGTCAAGTACTTACTGCATCTACTGACATTGTTGATATTTGCTGTGAAATTGAACATTCATACATTGGTGACCTTATTGTCTGGATCGAATGTCCGAATGGAGCAACAACCATGTTGTTTGATGGTAATTTGTCACCTACTCTTTACCAATACCTTGGTGTGCCTCTAGGAGGTAGTGGTCATTCAACTTATGATAATACTCCTCTTACTGATCCAACTGTAAACCTTCCGGGAACGCCCTGGAACTATTGTTTTGATATGACAGCTGGCACGCAAATCAATGCTACTGCTACACCAGGTGACCAATCCATCCCTGCAGGTGATTACCATCCTCAGGGAACCTGGGCCGATCTGATCGGTTGCCCGTTAAACGGAACATGGACCATCCATATCACTGATGACGTGGGCGCTGACAATGGATGGATTTATTCATGGGGGATCAATTTCTTACCTTCTATTTATCCTCCTTTATGGAGTTTCACTAATACTTATCCTACTCAGTGGTGGACCGGCAACGGTGTAACAGGAACAAACCCTGCCACTGCCTGCCCAACAGTTGCAGGTGTTCAAAACTATGTTTTCCATACCACTGATAATTATGGTTGTTCATACGATACAACAATAACCATTACTGTTACCGGACTTACTGTGACAACATCACATGTAAACCCAACATGCAACGGGTATTCTAATGGTACTGCTACTGTTACTGCTGTAACCGGCGGAACGGCTCCTTATACTTATTTATGGAATGACCCGGCTCCTGCACAAACCACAGCAACCTGTACCGGCCTTCCGGCTGGCACATGGAGTGTTACTGTAACCGATGCCAATGGATGTCAGGGTTACAGCTCTCAAACTCTTACTAACCCTCCAGGGATGACCATTGCTGTTACAGGTGCAGCTACCACTTGTGGTCTGAATAATGGGTCTGCTACGGCAACAATAACGGCTGGTAACAATCCTTACGATTATTTATGGTCAAGTGGTCAACTTACTAATAACACAAACTCTTTAACAAATACCATTTCCAGTCTGCCGGCAGGTACTTATACAGTTACTGTTACAGACGATGATGGATGTACAGTTTCAGGTTCTTATGTCGTTGCAGCCAGTACGGCTCCGGTTTCAACACCAACCCATAACGGGAACGACTGTTTTAACGGAAACTCGGTCAACTTCACCAACAACGGCACCCATGGTGGAACTTATGCATGGTCATTTCCGGGTGGAGCAACACCAGCAACATCAACCACTGAAAATCCGACCAACGTCTCTTGGCCTGCTGCAGGTACTTATACAGTAACCCTGACTGTGACTCTGGGTGGATGTACTGCAACCAATACGGTTAACGTTACCATTTACCCCAGACCAACAATTACTATTACTCCAACCAATCCAACATGTTTTGGATATACTAACGGACAGGCAGTGGCCGTCGTTTCAAGTGGTACGGCTCCATATACTTATGTATGGAATGACCCGGCTCCGGTACAAACAACTGCAACCTGCACCGGATTGGGCGCAGGAACCTGGTCGGTTACTGTTTCTGATGCCAACGGATGTACCAATACTGCATCAACAACTCTGACTCAACCTGCTGTTCTGACTGCATCTGCTTCAAGTACCAATGTGCTCTGTAACGGGGCATGTACAGGGACCGCAAGTGCGACCGGAGTAGGTGGAACAGCTCCTTATTCTTACTCCTGGAGCAATGGCTCAACAAATGCCAATCTTACCAATTTATGTATTGGAGCGTATACTGTCACAGTTACCAGTACGGGTGGATGTACCGCATCAACTTCAGTAAATATTACTTCTCCTCCTGCTCTTACTGCCAGCATTGTTCCGACAAATGTTGTGTGTAACGGTGCTTCAACAGGGGCAGCAAACCTTACACCCGGTGGAGGAAATGGAACTTATACATATCTTTGGTCAAGTGGACAAACAACTCAGGACCTTGCCAGCATCCCGGCTGGAACATACACAGTTACCGTAACAGACGGCAACGGATGTACTATCACTGCTTCAACAACAATAACTCAACCTACTGCTGTAACTGCATCTATTTCAGCCCAAACAAATGTTAGCTGTAACGGTGGATCAAATGGATCTGCAACAGTTGCTGCCGGTGGTGGAACTGCTCCATATACCTATTTATGGAACGATCCGGCTCCACAACAGACCACTGCAACAGCTACCGGTCTTACTGCAGGAACATGGACTGTTACTGTTACAAGTACAGGTGGGTGTACAACAACAGCCAGTGTAACTATTACCCAGCCACCTGCCTTAACAGCAAGTATTACTGCTCAAACAAATGTGGCTTGTAATGGTGGTGCAACAGGTAGTGCAACTGTTACACCAACAGGTGGAACGGCACCCTATACTTATGCATGGAATGACCCGGCACCAATTCAAACAACAGCAACTGCCACGGCATTAACCGCAGGTACATGGACAGTTACCGTGACCAGCGTTGGTGGATGTACAACAACAGCCAGTGTTACCATCACTCAGCCACCGGTTCTGACAGCCAGTATTACTGCCCAGACTAATATATTATGTAATGGCGGGTCCAATGGATCTGCAACAGTGACTGCAGCAGGCGGAACCGCTCCGTATACTTATTTATGGAACGACCCGGCTCCGGCACAAACCACTGCTACAGCCACTGCGCTTACAGCAGGCACATGGACAGTTACCGTCACAAGCGTTGGCGGATGTACTGCCACAGCCAGTGTGACCATCACTCAGCCAACATTATTGACTTCTGCCATCACAGCTCAAACCAACGTAGCTTGTAATGGTGGTGCAACAGGAAGTGCTACCGTTACACCTGCAGGTGGAACAGCACCCTATACTTATGCATGGAACGACCCTGCACCAATTCAAACCACTGCAACAGCTACTGCACTTACTGCAGGAACATGGAATGTTACTGTTACTGATGCCAATGGGTGCACTTCTTTATCAAGTGTTACAATAACCCAGCCAGCGGCACTTACAGCCACAATTACTGCACAGACTAATATTTTATGTAATGGTGGAGCAACAGGTAGTGCAACAGTTACTGCCGGAGGTGGTACTCCTGCATATACTTATTTATGGAACGACCCGGCACCTGCTCAAACCACTGCAACAGCCACTGCGCTTACAGCAGGCACATGGACAGTTACTGTCACAAGCGTTGGCGGATGTACTGCCACAGCCAGTGTAACCATCACTCAGCCAACATTACTGACTTCTGCCATCACAGCTCAAACCAACGTAGCTTGTAATGGTGGAGCAACAGGTAGTGCAACAGTTACACCAACCGGTGGAACGGCACCCTATACTTATGCATGGAACGATCCTGCACCAATTCAAACCACTGCAACAGCCACTGCACTTACCGCAGGAACATGGAATGTTACCGTTACCGATGCAAATGGATGTACTTCTACTACCAGTGTGACCATCACCCAGCCACCGGTTTTGACAGCCAGTATTACTGCCCAGACCAATATATTATGTAATGGAGGGTCAAATGGAACAGCAACAGTGACTGCAGGCGGCGGAACAGCTCCATATACTTATCTATGGAACGACCCGGCTCCGGCACAAACCACTGCAACAGCCACTGCACTAACAGCAGGAACATGGACAGTTACCGTCACAAGCGTTGGCGGATGTACTGCCACAGCCAGTGTAACCATCACTCAGCCAACATTATTGACTTCTGCCATCACAGCTCAAACCAACGTAGCTTGTAATGGTGGAGCAACAGGTAGTGCAACAGTTACACCAACCGGTGGAACAGCACCCTATACTTATGCATGGAACGACCCTGCACCAATTCAAACCACTGCAACAGCCACTGCACTCACTGCAGGCACATGGAATGTTACTGTTACCGATGCAAATGGGTGTACATCAACAACCAGTGTCACAATAACCCAGCCAGCTCCGGTTACTGCTGCTATAACTGCACAGACAAACATAGCATGTAACGGAGGAGCAACAGGTACAGCAACTGTCACAGCTGGAGGCGGAACCCCTGCGTATTCATATTTATGGAATGATCCGGCACCTGCTCAGACAACTGCCACTGTTACTGCATTGACAGCAGGAACCTGGAACGTAACAGTTACTGATGCCAATGGATGTACTGCAACTACAAGTGTTACAATTACTCAGCCTGTTGCGCTCACTGCTTCTGCTGTGGGTACAAACCCGGGATGTAATGGTGCTACTACCGGTTCGGTAGATTTAACACCAGCCGGTGGAACAGTCGCTTATTCATATTCATGGTCAAATGGTGCAACATCTCAGGATATTTCAGGAGTTTTGGCTGGAACATATACTGTTACTGTAACTGATGCCAATGGATGTACAGCAACAGCAAGTGCTACCATTACAGCTCCTCCTGCACTTACAGCAAGTATAGCCGGCACCAATGCCGGATGTAACGGAGCCTCAACAGGTGCAGCTAACTTAACACCAGGCGGTGGAACCCCGGCATATACCTATGCATGGTCAAGTGGTCCTACAACTCAGGATCTTACTAATATACCTGCCGGAACCTACACTGTTACCGTAACCGATGCAAATGGATGTACAATAACATCTTCATATACTGTTACTCAGCCAACTGCTCTTACAGCTAGCATCGCCGGCACAAATGCCGGATGTAATGGTGCATCAACTGGTGCCGCAAACTTAACACCCGGCGGCGGAACCCCTGCATATACCTATGCATGGTCAAGTGGCCCGACTACACAGGATTTAACAAACATACCGGCAGGTACATATACTGTTACTGTAACCGATGCAAATGGATGTACCATAACCGCCTCTTATACAGTTACACAGCCAACAGCTGTTACTGCCAGTATTTCTGCTTCAACAAATGTTAGTTGTAACGGTGGTTCAAATGGAAGTGCAACTGTAACTCCCGGTGGTGGAACACCAGCTTATACTTACTTATGGAATGACCCGGCACCGGCTCAGACAACTGCCACTTGTACAGGCCTTACAGCCGGCACATGGACCGTTACTGTTACCGATGCCAATGGTTGTACCCAGACTGCTACTGCAACAATAACCCAACCTGTTGTTCTGACAGTTGCCGGTTCTCATACCAATGTTACTTGTAATGCTGCCTGCAATGGAAGTGCAACTGCAACTCCGGCCGGTGGCACTGCCCCATATACATATTCATGGAACGACCCCGGTTTCCAGACAACAGCTACTACTACCTCAACATTATGCGCAGGAACATTCTCTGTTACTGTAACTGATGCCAATGGATGTACAGCAACAACATCACAGACAATCACTCAACCTGTTGCAATTACTGTGACCATGTCATCAGTTGATGCTTCATGCGGTGGAAGTGATGGTTCTGCATCAGTTGTGGCAGCCGGTGGAACACCAGGTTATACTTATCTTTGGAATAGTGGTGGAACCACAAGTACAATTAACTTGATTCCTTCAGGAAGCTATACTGTTACTGTTACCGATGCCAATGGATGTACTATTGCAGGAACTGTCAGTGTCAATGATGGTGGCGCACCTACTGCTACAATCACAGCCTCAACAAACGTTTCATGCAATGGAGCTTGTGATGGCACAGCAACAGTAAGTGCAGTCGGCGGAACAGCACCTTATACATATAACTGGAGCTCAGTTGGAAATACTGCCACTGAAACCGGTATTTGCGCAGGAACTGTTTCTGTTACTGTTACAGATGCATTTGGATGTGTTTCCACAGCCAATGTGGCCATTACACAGCCAACAGCTTTAAACGCTTCTATTACAGCTTCAACAAATGTCAGCTGTAATGGTGGAAGCAATGGTTCAGCAACTGTTTCCGCAAGTGGTGGAACAGCACCATATACTTATTTATGGAATGACCCGGCACCAGCACAGACAACCCCTACAAGCACTGCATTAACCGCTGGTAGTTGGACTGTCACTGTTACTGATGCCCACGGATGTACAATAACTGCCACTGCTACCATTACACAACCGACACTCCTTACTGCAGCAATTACTGCAACAACTAATGTAAGTTGTAATGGTGGAAATAATGGTTCTGCAACTGTTACTGCATCAAACGGAACACCTGGTTATACCTACTCATGGCCCGCAGGCGGAAGTCTTTCAACTCAAACAAATTTAGCTGTTGGTTCATATACTGTAACTGTTACAGATCTTAATGGATGTACTGCAACAGCCACAGCAACAATTACTCAACCCACAGCTCTTACTGCAAGTATTGCCGGAACCAATGCCGGATGTAACGGCGCATCTACTGGTGCAGCTGATTTAACTCCTGGTGGCGGAACTCCCGTATATACCTACGCATGGTCAAGTGGACCAATAACTCAGGATTTAACAAATATTCCTTCCGGTACCTATACTGTTACTGTTACCGATGTCAATGGATGTACTGTTTCTGCTAACACCACCATAACTCAACCAACTGCTCTAACAGCAAGTGTTACAGGAACCAATGCAGGATGTAACGGCGCATCAACCGGTGCTGCTGATTTAACTCCGGGCGGTGGAACTCCCGCATACACCTACGCATGGTCAAGCGGACCAACCACACAGGATTTGACAAACATTCCTTCGGGAACTTATACAGTTATTGTTACTGATGCCAATGGTTGCACCATTTCTGCCTCAACTACTATAACTCAACCAACTGCAGTTACCGCAGCAATTACCGGTACAACCAACGTAAGTTGTAACGGAGGATCTGACGGTACAGCAACAGTTACAGCAGGAGGAGGAACCCCGGCTTATACCTATCTTTGGAATGATCCGGCACCGGCTCAGACTTCTTTGACTGCAACCGGACTTACTGTTGGCTCATGGACAGTAACTGTTACTGATGCCAATGGATGTAGTGTTTCTGCAATAGCAACTATTACCCAACCAACACCACTTACCGCTTCTGCTACCGCTACAAATGCCCTTTGTAATGGAGCATGTGACGGAACAACAAATCTTACTGTTTCTGGTGGGACTGCTGCATATTCTTATAACTGGTCAAATGGATTTACTTCAGAAGACCTTACCGGACTATGTGCAAACAGTTATTCTGTAACGGTTACTGATGCCGAGGGTTGTACAGCAACTGCTTCGGCAACCGTGACTGAACCAGCAACCCTTACCGTTTCAATTATATCTTCCTCAGATGTAACTGTATTTGGTTCTTCTGATGGAAGCGCAACTGCAGGTGCCGCTGCCGGTACAGCTCCTTATTCTTATGACTGGTCGCCCAACGGATTTACAGGTGATGGTACAGCAACTTATTCAGGATTACCCTCAGGAACATATACCGTAACCGTTACGGATGCAAACGGTTGTACAGCAACAACTTCTGTTATAATTAATGAGCCGGGAGCAATTGTCCTTGCAACAACCACTGTTGATGCCTCATGTAATGGAACTTGCGATGGTGAAGCAACCGTATCTGTGACATCTGGTGGTGTACCACCTTTTACCTATTTGTGGACTGGAGGCGCAACGACCTCAGCAGTTACCGGTTTATGCGCCGGCACATATTCTGTTGTTGTTACAGATGACAATGGAGGAACTGCTACTGCTTCAGTAACCATAAATCAGCCAAGCTCATTAACTGCTGCTATTTCCGCAACTGTAAATGTAAGCTGTAATGGTGGTTCAAATGGTTCAGCAACAGTAACTGCCGGTGGAGGAACTCCTTCATATACTTATTTATGGAATGATCCTGCTCCTGCTCAAACAACAGTTACTGCTACTGGCTTAACTGCAGGCAGCTGGACTGTTACTGTTACCGATGCCAATGGTTGTACTATTGCCACAACAGCAACCATTACACAGCCAGCAGCTTTGACTGCTTCGGCAGTTGGGACGCCTGCATTATGTAATGGTGCATGCGATGGAACAGCAAACTTAACTGTTTCAGGAGGTACAGCAGCTTATTCATATGTCTGGTCAAATGGTTTCACATCCGAAGACCTTACCGGACTTTGTGCAAATACATATAACGTAACAGTTACAGATGCTCAGGGATGTACAGCTAATGCTTCTGTTACAATTACTCAGCCGGTTATTTTAACAGCAGCCATAACTTCATCATCGGACGTTACAATTTTTGGTGCATCCGATGGAAGTGCTACAGTGGCAGGATCTAATGGAACCCCTCCATATTCTTATGATTGGTCTCCCAATGGATTCACAGGTGATGGAACTGCAACTTATTCAGGATTGCCTGTAGGAACTTACACTGTTACAATTACCGACGCCAACGGTTGTACTGCAACAGCTTCAGTAACAATTAATGAACCGGGTGCAATTGTTTTGACAACAACAACTGTTGATGTTTCCTGTAACGGTATTTGTGATGGTGAAGCAACAGTAGCTGTGGTTTCAGGTGGTGTACCTACATTTAACTATTTATGGCCATCGGGAGGTACAGCAACACTTGAAACCGGCTTGTGTGCCGGCTCCTATACTGTTACTGTTACCGACGCTAATGGAGGAACAGCAACAGCAACTGTAACAATAAATCAGCCAACTGCATTGACTGTTAGCATCATTGCTTCATCAAATGTAAGTTGTAATGGTGGAAGCGATGGAACAGCTACTTTGTCAGCAGGCGGAGGAACTCCGGCTTATACATATTTATGGTCAAATGGAAATACTGGTGTTACCGCGACAGGTTTAGCTGCCGGTTCACACTCGGTTGTTGTTACCGATGCCAATGGCTGTACAGCAACCGTATCAGTTACTATAACACAACCGGCTATTCTGACTGCATCTGCTACCGGAATTAATGCACTTTGCTCTGGTAGTTGTAACGGATCTGCAAATTTAACTGTTGCAGGTGGTACTGTAACTTACTCATACAACTGGACAACAGGCGAAGCCATTGAGGATGTCTCGGGATTATGCGCCGGAACATACTCTGTTACTGTTACAGATTCTGAAGGATGTACTGCCACCGCTTCGGTTACAATAAATGAGCCAACAGTTTTAACTGCAACCACATCTACTCTTAATTCAAATTGCAGCCAGTCTGATGGTGAGGCCTCAGTGGTTGCATCAGGCGGAACACCTGTTTATACTTACTTGTGGTCTTCAGGAGGAAACGGATCAACTGAAACCGGAATTCCTTCAGGAAACTACTTTGTTACTGTTACTGATGCCAATGGTTGTTCAGTTGTTCAATCTGCAACTGTTACAGATTTATCTGGTGGTACAGTATCTATTACATCTCAAACAAACGTAAGCTGCTTTGGCGGAAACAACGGTTCTGCAACCGCTACTCCAGTTGGCGGAACAGCTCCATATAACTATTTATGGTCAAGTGGTGGTGTTACAGCAACAGCAACAGGATTAACTGTAGGTACATACACAGTCACTGTTACTGATGATGTAGGATGCGCAGCATCTACATCAGTCACAATTACTGAGCCTACTGTTTTCTCAGCAGCAATAACCGCAACTACAAATGTTAGCTGCTTTGGTGGAAACAATGGAAGTTTAACTGTTACAGCCAATGGTGGCGTACCTGCTTATACATACTTGTGGACAGGCGGCAGCACTTCAGGCACTGCTACCGGACTTGTGGCTGGTACATATACCGTTACAGTTACTGATGTTAACGGATGTACTGCACAGGCCACAGGAATCATCACTCAGCCTACAGCGCTGACTGCTGCAGTTACTTTTTCTTCTAACCTGACCTGCTTCAACTCGACAAATGGCCAGGCTACAGTTACAGCTTCAGGTGGAACTACACCATACTCATATACATGGGATGGCGGTTCAACTCCCACTTCAGATGCCAACACAGGTTTCAGTGCAGGAACATTTAATGTGACTGTTACTGATGCAAATTTATGTACTGCCACAGCATCTGTTACAATAACACAACCTACAGCACTGGTTTTGGTAATGTCAGGAGTAAATGAAAACTGTGGTCAGGAAAATGGCTCTGCTTCTGTTGTAGCATCAGGTGGAACTGTGACTACCGGTTATGTTTACGATTGGGATGATGTTATGAACTCAACCACCTCAACAGCTTCGAACTTGTCAGCTGGTACATATTGTGTAACAGTAACCGATAATAATGGTTGTACAGCCACAAACTGTACTGTTATTTCCAATATTTCTCCGGGTACCTTGACTCTAACCCATACAGATATCACTTGTAATGGTGCCTGCGATGGAGTAGCTACGGCTTCATTTGCCGGTGGTGTTCTTCCTTTATCCTACGAGTGGAACGATCCTGCAAGTCAAACTACATCAACTGCGACCAATCTTTGCCCGGGTTTATATCAGGTAAGTGTAACCGATGCGGTTGGATGTCTTGTTAAAGATACCCTGACAATAACTGAACCCCCTGCCATCAGCAATGTATTTACTTCTGTCAATCCTATGTGCAACGGCGCTTGTGATGGAAGCATAACAGCAACTCCGGCCGGTGGCACACCGGGTTATTCATACGATTGGAGTGATCCGATGATGCAAACCACTATTACAGCAACAGGCTTATGCGTAGGAACATTTACAGTCACAATTACCGACAATAATGGTTGTACTTTTACCGATAATGCTACCCTTACTGAACCCGCTGCCATGGTAATAACAGGTGTTGCATTGGATGCCCATTGCGGCCAGGCAGATGGTGAATTAAATATCACTGTTACAAATGGTGTTGCTCCGTTTACCTATATTTGGAATAATGGTGAAACAACTGAGGATGTTGTCCATTTGTTGGCGGGGTCATATTGTGTGACTGCAACAGATGCAAACGGATGTACAGCTACAAACTGCTTTACTATTAATAATATTTCTGGACCAACAGCATCTATCACCGCTTCAACAAATATCAGCTGTTTTGGTGTGTGTGACGGAACTGCAACGGTTACTGCATCCGGAGGAACACCTCCTTATTATTATCTGTGGACAGGTGGTCAGATTACCCAATCTGCAACCAACCTTTGCGCAGGCAGCCAGGCAGTAACAGTTACTGATGATGCAGGATGCGCTGCTTCGGCAAACGTTACACTTACCCAGCCTGTGGCTCTGACCTCAAACAGCTCTTCCACACAGCCGTTATGTAACGGAGGATGTGACGGTACAGCTACGGTTAATGCCTTTGGCGGAACAACTCCGTATGTTTATTTATGGAATGCTGGTGGAGCTACTACCAGTCAGTTCAACACAGGATTGTGCGACGGCTCATACACTGTTGTCGTGACTGACAACCATGGATGTACCACATCACAAACTGTAAACGTGACCGAACCTACTTTCATAGCGCTCACAACAGCTATGACTCCGGCCACCTGCTTTGGCTATTGTGATGGCAATGCAACCGTATTTCCAATAGGAGGAACAGTCACAACAGGTTATGACTATTTGTGGAGTGATCCTGCAGCCCAAACAACACAATCTGCTTCAGGATTATGCGCCGGATCATACACCGTGACAGTAACCGATGACAATGGCTGTACTGCTACAATTTCTGTTACAGTTTCCGAACCTACCCTGCTTACTGCTTCAATTGGCAGTTCCCAGGATGTACAGTGTAATGGAGCTTGTGATGGCTGGGCAGACGTTAACTATGCAGGCGGAACTCCGGGCTATACCTTTAACTGGTCGGCCGGCGGAACAACCGAAATGGTAAATGCTTTATGTGCAGGAAACCATTCTGTTACCGTAACAGACGGAAACGGATGTACTGCATCTGCAAATATTACACTTACAGAACCTGCAGCGCTCAGTCTTGTTTTGATTCCTACTAACGAAGAATGTTATGCCGCATGCGATGGTTCAATTAATACTGTGATTACAGGTGGTACAACTCCATATGATTTCAGTTGGACAAATGCAGCTTCAACCGAAGATGTTACCGGATTATGTGTTGGTTCATATTGTGTGACTGTCACCGATGATCATGGTTGTACAATAAACAACTGTGCTTCAATAAGCGGTCCGTCTATACTTGATATTACTGTAACATCAATACAGCATGCCCATTGTGGATTAAATGATGGTTCCGCAACTGTTTCAATAATTGGAGGAGTTGTGCCTTATTCATATAGCTGGTCAAACGGAAGTATGACAAATTCAATAATTGATGTTTTATCAGGAAACTATACTTTAACTGTAACCGACGGAAATGGCTGTACAGCTGTTGAAGTTGTAAGTATATCTGACCTTGATGGTCCGAATGTGGATAACATAGCAGTTATCAACGTGAGCTGTTTTGGTGGAAGCAACGGTTCATTGGTTGCCTCAGCATCAGGTGGAACAGGAGCGTTGACTTACCTTTGGAATAACGGTACACCGACTGCTGCCAATACTGGTTTGACTGCCGGAATTTATACAGTTACTGTTACCGATGCAACTGGATGTTTTGCTACTGGTAATGCCACTGTAACTCAGCCAACACTGCTCACAATTAACATCAATTCAACAACCGATCCATATTGTTTCGGAGGTTCTGATGGAAGTGCGTCCTCAATTGCATTCGGAGGAACTACAGCATATACATATCTGTGGTCAAATGGAAACACCGGATCCAGTGCAACCGGATTATCAATGGGATCGGTTAGTGTTACGGTTACTGATGCTTATGGATGTACTGCAACCGATACTGATGTACTTGATCAGCCAACTCAGGTTGTAATTACAGAGGTGTCAAACAATCCATCAACCTGCTTCGGCTATGATAATGCTGTCGTAGAGATTGCGGTAACAGGCGGAACTCCGGTTTATGACATCATGTGGATGGAATCAGGTAATACCAACTCAATTGAAGGCAACCTGGCTCCGGGTACCCATTCTGTTTGTGTAACTGATGACCATGGATGTATGGTTTGTGATGACTTTGTTACCACTGAACCTACAGGTATTGTTGCAACAACTGATTCAGATCCTACAACCTGTGATCTGCCTAATGGTTCAGCTTATATTACTTCAATTTCGGGTGGAACAGGATCATATTCATATCTGTGGAGTCCAAGTAACCAAACAAGTTCAGTTGCAACCGGACTGGCCGAAGGCGATCATATTCTGAATATCTCTGACGGAAATGGTTGTACTGTGACTTATACAGTAACTGTTGGATCAATTCCTGCGCCAACCTGGTTATATATTGAAACTGACAGCGTTTCATGCTTTGGAGGTTCAGACGGATCTGCACAGATACAGTCAAGTGATGCCGTATTGCCGTATTCTTATGAATGGTCAAATGGACAAACAAGCCCAGTTTCAACCGGTATGCCGGTTGGTCAATATTGGTTGACAATAACTGATGCCAATGGCTGTGTGATATCGCAAATTTTTACTGTTAACCAACCGCCTCAGATTGTAATTAATGCCAATGGTGCGACAACAATCTGTCAGGGTCAGGCTACAACTATTTCGGCAAGTGCTGGAGGCGGAGTGCCGCCATATACTTACTACTGGTCAGACCCGTCATTTAATAATGAACCGGCACAATATGTTCATCCAAGTTTCTCAACAACATACACTGTTTTTGTTGTGGACGCAAATGGTTGTACTTCTTCAAACGCTGTGGTTGAGATTACCGTTAATCCTCCAATTGATGTTGCTGCAATTCCGGCTGAAATCGCAATTTGTATCGGAGAATCAACTACATTGATTTCAAGTGCTACTGGTGGCGACGGCGGACCTTACAACTATATATGGACCGGATCGACCGATCATGATAATCAGATTGTCGTAAGTCCAACCAGTACAACTGTATATGAAGTTTATGCAACCGACGGTTGTGGTTCACCTTCAGACACTGCTTATGTAAATGTAATTGTTCAGGAACCTCCTTTAATTAATGTCACTGCAGATGTTTATGAAGGTTGTGAACCGGTTACTGTTACTTTTAGCAATTTCACAACAGAAGACAGTGTTTCATACGTTTGGAACTTTGGAGATCCGTCTTCAGGTACCAACAACGTTTCAACACTTGAAGATCCGACTCACGAGTTTATTAACCCGGGAACCTACGACATTTCAATTACTGCAATCAGTTCAGCAGGCTGTGAATCATCACAAACTTACGAAAACATGATTCATGTGTATGCAATTCCGGAAGCAGCATTTAATGCATTCCCAATGGTAACTTCTGTATTCCATTCAAATGTTGATTTCTATAACGCCTCTGAAGATGCCAATGAATATTATTGGTCATTTGGAGATGGTCATGAATCAATTATGGAAAACCCGAGTAATCATTACGATGCTGCAGGAACCTATCATGTGATGCTGGTTGTTGAAAGCGACTATGGTTGCGTTGATACTGCTTATGGTGAAATAATCATTCAGGAAGAAGTTACTTTCTACGCTCCGACCGGTATTACTCCGGGTAATGGCGGAAGAAACCAGTTCTTTGTTCCGGTTAGTATCGGAATGGATGAAGACACTTACCATATTGCTATTTACGACCGCTGGGGTGAAATCATTTTTGAATCAAATGACTTTACAGATTATTGGAACGGACGATTCCAGGGCACCGGCGAATTTGTTGAGCTTGGTACTTATACCTGGTTGGTAACATTCAGGGATATTAACGGAGTTCATCATGAATTTGCGGGCTCGGTTACCGTAATAAGATAATGCCAAAATAAAAAAGAGGCTGTCTAAATTCTAGACAGCCTCTTTTTTTTATCCTATAAATATTACCTCAGGTTCAAGAAGAACACCAAAAAGATCATATACAGATTTTCTGATGTCTTCGGCAAGCAGTTCTATTTCCTTTCCATTGGCTTTGCCGGGGTTAATAAGTACAAGTGCTTGTTTGTCATGAACACCCGCGTTTCCTTTGCTTTTTCCTTTCCATCCAGCCTGATCAATAAGCCAACCCGCCGCAACTTTTGAAAAACCCTCGCCGGCAGGATATACAGGAATTCCCGCATACTTTTGACTGATCTTTTCAAGTAAGGCAACCGGAATAACCGGATTTTTGAAAAAACTGCCTGCATTACCTGAAATTTTTGGGTCAGGTAGTTTGCTTTCCCTGATTTTTATAACCGCATTTCGAATTGATTTTATACTGATATCACCCGTTTCGTCAAGGATTTTTTTCAGATCACCATAGGAAGTAATGAATGAATGATCCTTGTTGGTAAGTTTGTAAGTGAGGCTTGTTACAAGATATTTGTCTTTTAACTCATGTTTGAAAATACTGTCACGATATCCGAAATTACAGTCTTTGGAATTGATAGAAAAAGTTTCAGCAGTTTCGAGGTTGTAAATTTCAACTGAGCTTATGATGTCTGATGCTTCCACACCAAATGCGCCTATATTTTGAACCGTTGAAGCTCCGGTGTGCCCCGGAATAAGAGAAAGATTTTCAGCCCCACCCAGTTCATTTTCGGAACAATATTCCACAAAACCATCCCATTCCATACCCGATCCGGTTTTTAACCAGGTGAATTTTCCTTTTGTTTCTGTTTCCTTGATGGTATCATTTAATGGTTGAATAACTAATCCGTCAAAGTCATTTAAAAACAGAATGTTACTGCCGCCTCCAAGAATTAATCTTTTCTGTGTTGAATATTTATTATCCTTTAGAAGATCGGTTAATTCAGAAATATGATGAAACCTGAAAAGATATCTGGCTTTCACATCCAAACCGAATGTGTTCAGATTTTTAAGGGATGCGTTTTCAATAAGTTCAGCCATGGATTCAGAATGAATGAACGGTTTTGCAGAAATCTATTATTAAATTGGGATTTTCCTCAAAAGCAGTACCAACCACAACCATATCGGCACCTGATGAAAGTACGGCTTTGATCTGTTCTGTATTTTTAATTCCACCTCCAACAACCAAGGGGACCGAAATATTCTTTTTTACTTCGGAAATCATTTTATCGCTCACCGGATTGGTTGCACCGCTGCCCGCTTCAAGATAAATCATTTTTAGTCCGAGCAATTCCCCGGCCAGCGCTGTAGCTGCAGCGATATCACATTTTCCTGAAGGAATAGGACTGGTGTTGCTCATATATTCAACAGAAGTTTTTTTGCCGTTTTCAACCAGGATGTAACCTGTAGGAATAATTTCAATACCTGACTTTTTCAGGAAAGGTGCAGCCACCACATGGTTGCCAATCAGAAACTCGGGATTTCGTCCCGAAATCATCGAAAGAAGGAGCAGGGCATCGGCCTTGTCAGACAGTTGAAGCAGGTTTCCCGGAAATAGTACTACAGGAGTGGAAGAAATACTTTTTATGGTATTGATAACCGGGTCAATGGAGAAACTGGTGAGACTTCCCCCGACAAAAAAGAAATCGATTCCTGCCTTATCGGATAATTGAATGGTTTTTTCCAGAGATTTTAAACTTGTTTTTCCCGGATCAATAAGCTGGGCGATTTTTTTCTTCCTGCCCTGCATAACCTGTTTAAATATTTCCTGTTTTTTTTTCATTTCATTTTATTATCCAAACAACCATATAGTCGTAAATTATGCAATAGCTCAACTCGTATTCTTCAGATCGTCGTGAGGTAAGAACCCTTCCCGTAAAGGAACCCGACTCATCATAAACAAAGGGGTCGATTTTTATATTTCCCTCGAAAGCAATCTCCTTTTCCCCGAAAATTTTATATAGCGCTTCTTTGGCACACCAATAGGTGTAAAGTTGGTTGATACGGTTTTTTTCATCTACAGCCAAACGTTCTTCACTGCTCAGAAAACGGGCTTCGATTTTCTCAACTTTCCCGGTAATTTTTTCAATATCCAGCCCAACAAGATGATTTTTGCTTAAGATAATACTGACAAGATCATCAGAATGGCTGATACTAATATTGTTGCTGGCATCAAGCAAATAAGGTTTTCCGTTGTTGTTGTAAATTATTTTTTTTTCAGAATCGGAAATTTCAGCAAGCAAAGCCCGTGTACACAACCACTGAAGCCTTCTTCTTTCATTGCTGAAATTTTTCATTGCTTCAGTTTCTTCATCACTAAGTTTGATACGGGACATCACTTCATCGAGGTTTTCGGTTATTTCCCAGAAACCTATCACACAATCCTCGGTTATTTTCTTTTTATAAATCAGTCCCATTTATATTATTTTTTCCATTGAAAAGTTTCAATCAGGTGGATAATATCCTTCTGAATGAACTGTAAAACTGGTGCGATAGAATCTTTATTCGGTTTTTCGTTAAAGTAAAGTGCCCCCCTGAAAAAATGGGTAGTGCTGTCGGTAAGGATAAATTGTATTGCCGATGCAGCATTTCCTTTCAGTTCGTATAACACTCCGTAAACTTTTTTGGAGGTATCTGTAAAATAACTGTCTTTGATGGCTTCAGCTTTAATATTGTGCTTCTGTAACAGCGTCCAGCTTTCATCAAGATACTTGCTTAAGTTTGTGTCATTGACCATTTTGTAACTGACATTGATATCGGCATTAAATGCGGGAAAAAAGATATTGATCCAATAAGGTTCGCTGTATGATCCGGTATCTTTAACCACAATAGCATATTCAGGGTATTCGAAGGTGTAAGGGCAATCAGATTCGTACAAAACATATTTTTTTTCGGGAAGGTCAATCCTGAAATACCCCCTTGGTTTAGGAACAGATGCTTTTTTACAGGAGGCCATAGGCAGCAATAAAACAAGAAAAAGCAGGAAATATAAAAGATTATTTTTTTTCATTTTTCTGATCCTGTTTTATTTTCACATATACCTGCTTTATTCTTCTTATATCGGCAGCTTTTACGGTAAATTCAAACTGCTTGTATATAATAACATCGTTTTTTTGCGGAATATTGCCTTTGATTTCCAGAATTAATCCGGCAAGGGTGTCTGCATCACCTCTAACTTTGTCAAAGAAGTCATTTTCAACATGAACCACTTTATTGAAATCATTAAGTGATATTTTTGCTTCGAAAAGATACTCGTTTTCTTGGATAAATGTATAACCGGTATCAGCAACGTCAAATTCATCATTTATTTCACCAACAATTTCTTCCAGAATATCTTCCAGAGTGATAATACCAGATGTTCCCCCATATTCATCAATAACGATGGCCAGGTGTATTTTTTTTGTCTGGAATTCTTCAAGCAGATCGTCAATTTTCTTACTTTCCGGAACAAAATAAGGCGGTCTGATCAGTTTTCCCCAGTCAAAATTATCCTCTTTATCCAGATGAGAAAGCAAGTCTTTAATATACAGAACGCCTTTTACATGGTCGAATGATTTTTCGTAGACCGGAATTCTGGAGAAACCACTTTCAACAATTATAGAAATAAGTTTTTTATAACCGGTATTAATGTCAACGGCAATAGTGTCAATTCTTGATTTCATGATTTCTTTGACATCTATACGCCCGAATTTCACAATGCCTTTAAGCATTTTTTCATCGTCCTTTAACTCTTTTGATTGCGAAGTGATGTCAAGGGCTTGTGATAGCTCATCAATTGAAATTTGCGATTTTTTTGTGATCCTTTTGTTAACCAGTGAAGTCGAGCGGATCAGGAAAAAACTCAGGGGTGAAAATAGTTTATTCAGAAAATTAACCGGATAAGCCATTATTCCCGTGAAAATCTCAGGGTATCTTGTTGCATATACTTTCGGAATAATTTCTCCGAAGAGCAGGATCAGAAAAGTAACAACAATTACCTGAAAAATAAAGCCCATAAGCTGTTCATCCGAAAAATCAACCAATGAAGAAGTGATGTAAGAAGAAAGAATAACAATACCCACATTTACAGTATTGTTGGCAATCAAAATAGTTGCAAGAAGCTTTTCAGGATTATTTATAAGCTTGATTACCAGTTTACTTTTTGGAGTGTTGTTGTCAATCAGTTTCTGTTTGCGCTGTGGTGTCATTGAAAAAAAAGCCACTTCTGAACCTGAAATCATTGCAGAAAAAAAGAGGAGCACAATAAGCACCAATAACATCAAAGCAATATCCACTGTGAAAGGATGGTATAGGATATCTGCAAATACAGGTTTAATATTTGTCATCAGTTGTTCCAAAATCAAAACAGTTTATTAACTAAAATGGCAGGTCATCAGCCAGTTCAAGTGGTTCATCTATTGAAGGAGTGGCTGTGTCAGGTTTCGACTGTTGGGTTGCTGCCGGAGCAGAGGCTGCCTGATGTTCAGAGCCATCCCTTTCTTTTTTGCCTAAAAGTTTCATTTCTTCACCAACGATTTCGGTTATGTATTTTTTTGATCCGTCGTTTGCATCGTATGTACGGTAAGTGATTTTACCTTCAATATAAAGTTGGGATCCTTTTTTTACATATTTTTCGGCAACCTCGGCAAGCCCTCTCCAAAGCACAATATTATGCCACTCGGTGTTGGTCACCTTTTCACCGTTTTTATTTTTGTAGGTTTCACTGGTTGCCAGAGTGAAATTTGCAACACAAAGATTGTTTTCAAGATGCCTTACTTCAGGGTCTTTCCCTGCATTTCCAATCAAAATTACTTTATTTACAGCCATTTTCTAAAAATTTAGGAAATAAAAGTACGAACTATCTCCATAAAATAAAAACAATACAGACTTGTTTTATCAACAGTGATTTAGTATGAATTCCTCAACAGGCCGTGGAACTGGCAGTATTTTAAGTTTTTCGTGCATAATTTTATTGAAGCTATCATTACAGAAAATTTTTGGATTGGCTGTACATTTCAGAAACCGACAAACAATAAGCTGATGGGTAAGTTTATGCTTCATTTCAACATATTTTCCCTGATATTCTATACCCTTAAAGGGATTTAAACTGCTGGTTATTATTGTGTCGGGATTTGCATCATAGTCTGTTTCAATCAGCGGAAAATCATACAGGTTTTTCCAGATGTCGTTTCCAGTTCGTTTTTTTACATAAATACTTCCCGATTCATTGATTACCAGATAATAGAAGTACCTTATGCGGATTTGCTTTTTTACTGTTTTAACAGGTAATTCGTTTACACAGTTGTTCTTGATCGCATAACATTCTGTCTTAAATATACAATGACTGCAATCGGGATTTGAAGGTTTGCAGTACAATGCACCAAACTCCATAACCGCCTGATTGTAAGTTCCGGGGTCAGTATTACCCATCAGTTTCTCTGAAAGTTCTTTAAACTGCTTTTTACTGGTACTGGTTCCTATAACAGTTTTAATCCCGTAAATTCTTGAAAGAACACGGAAAACATTGCCGTCTACTGCAGCAACCGGCTGCCCGAAAGCAATTGAAGCAATAGCTGCAGCAGTATAATCGCCTATTCCTTTTAGTTTTTTTATTTCGGTAAAGGTTGAAGGAAAAATTCCCTGCGCATTATTATATATATGTATGGCAGTAAAATGAAGATTTCTTGCTCTGGAATAATATCCCAGTCCCTGCCACATTTTCAGCACAGCTTCCTCATCAGACAGTGCAAGGGTTTTAATATCAGGAAAAGTTTTTACAAAACGGTTGTAATACTCCAAACCCTGATCAATGCGTGTTTGCTGAAAAATGATTTCCGATATCCATATTTTGTAAGGATCTTTGGTATCCCTCCATGGTAACTGGCGTTGGTTTTTCTTATACCATTTTGAAATTTCCTTACTAAATACCATTGTTTTAAAGATATGGGCAAAAAATTTGATAAAAAAAACAAAAATAGTTGTTAAGATTTTTATTTATATACAGAAATAATATATATTTGCAGTCCGATTAAAAAAAATAATGTAATTAATTGATAATAAAATATATTTAGACATGACAAAAGCTGATATCGTAAACGAAATTTCAAAAAGTACTGGAATTGAGAAAGTTACAGTTCAGAAAACTGTTGAAACTTTCATGGATACCGTAAAAGGTTCATTAGTAAAAGGTAACAATGTTTACTTAAGAGGATTTGGTAGTTTTATAGTAAAGAAAAGAGCTAAGAAAACCGCTCGTAATATTTCAAAGAATACTACAATTATTATTCCTGAACATTTTATTCCTTCTTTCAAACCTGCTAAAACTTTTGTTGTAAAAGTTAAAGGCAACGTAAAGAAAAGTAAATAATTAAAAAACTTGTATCATGCCAAGCGGAAAAAAGAGAAAAAGGCATAAAATGTCTACTCACAAGCGCAAAAAAAGACTGCGCAAAAACAGACATAAGAAGAAGAACAGATAACACATTATTTTTTATATGTGTAATAAACCTTTAGATTTGTTTCTAGAGGTTTATTACATTTGTTATTACCCCATTCTTTTTAGTTTAAAACTCAGTAAGTGAGCAAGGAATTAGTCATTGATGTTTCTGCCACGGAGATAAATATTGCTTTACTCGAGAATAAAAGACTCATAGAGTTAAATACCGATAAAAGCAGTACTCAGTTCTCTGTTGGTGATATATATTTAGGTAAGGTCAAAAAAGTGATGGCCGGACTCAATGCTGCATTTGTTGATGTTGGTTATGAGAAGGATGCATTTTTGCATTATCTTGATCTTGGTCCACAGTTTCAGTCTCTGAACAAATTTATCCATCTAAATCTTTCGGGAAAACAAAAACCGGTAATGTCAAAATTCAGGATTGAACCTGACATTGACAAAAACGGTAAAATTTCTGATGTTCTTTCGGTTGGACAATATATTATGGTCCAGATCGCTAAAGAACCCATTTCGACCAAGGGCCCCCGTCTCAGCTCCGAAATTTCCATTCCCGGCAGAAACATTGTTTTGATGCCTTTTTCAGATAAAGTTACTGTTTCTCAGAAGATTAAATCTGATGAGGAGAAAAAACGACTGAAAAAGCTTATTGAGAGTATTAAGCCAAAGAACTTCGGGGTTATTGTCCGCACTGTTGCCGAATCAAAAAAAGTAGCCGATCTCGATACCGAACTCAGGTATCTGGTCAGCAAATGGGATGAGGCTTTTAATAAGCTTAAGGATATTAAGCCACCAAAACTTTTAATTGGTGAGATCAACCGTACTTCTGCAATTCTCCGCGACATGATGAATGCTGATTTCAACAGCATATTTGTCAACCATGACATCATCTACCGTGAAATAAAGGATTACATCAAAACGATTGCTCCCGAAAAGGAGAAAATCGTTAAGTTGTATTCGGGTAAGGTTCCTATTTTTGAACAGTATGGCATTCAGAAGCAAATCAAACAATTGTTCGGAAAAACTGTTCCGGTTAAAGCCGGAGCTTATCTGATTATCGAACATACCGAGGCGCTTCATGTTGTTGATGTTAATTCAGGTAACCGCACCAAGTCCGATAAAGATCAGGAAGCAAATGCCATTGAGGTAAATGTGGCTGCAGCCGAGGAAATTGCCCGTCAGCTTACTCTTCGCGATATGGGCGGTATCATTGTGGTTGACTTTATTGATATGGTAACCAATGAAAATAAACAACTTCTTTATGAAAAAATGAAGGAGTTTATGGCTCTCGACCGCGCAAAACATCATTTATTGCCATTAAGCAAATTTGGTTTGATGCAGATTACACGCCAGCGTGTTCGTCCCGAAATGAATATTAAGAATACAGAAAAATGTCCTGTGTGTATGGGATCAGGTGAAATTATTCCAAGCGTATTGCTTGTTGATCAAATAGAGAATGAACTGGGTTATTATTTGAGCAAAAACCCGGTAAAAAAAGTTGTTTTAAAGGTACATCCGTATCTTGAAGCTTATCTTAACAGAGGGTTTTTTAACTCAATCCGCAAACAATGGCAGAAAAAACATAAGTGTAAAATTAAAATAGTTGCCAGCTCATCACTTGCATTTTTACAGCATCAGATTGTTAATGTGAATGAGGAAGTGGTTACAGTATAAAAGAAAAACCCGGTTGAAACCGGGTTTTCTTTTTATTACATTTTAATCAGCTTTTCTCTGAACATTTCTGTTTGTGATTTGAAAATAACAAGGTACATTCCTTTTGACAGATGCTCAATATTGATAACCTCTCTGTAAACTCCAGGTTGACAACTTAATTCTGTTGAGAAAACAAGCCTGAGTTTGTCATCATAAATGGAAACTAACGGATTATCGTTTTCAATGCATGAGTAAATTAACTCTACCTCATTGGTTGCAGGGTTTGGTTGCATACTAAATAATCCCGATTCACCAATTACTACAGATTCAACTTTTGAATAAGCAAAATCTCCGTTAAAGTCAGTTTGTTTTAATCTGTAATAATAAATCCCGGGTTTTACATCCAAATCTTTGAAAGTGTAATTTAATATGGTGCTGCTGTTACCTCCCGGAGCAATGGACCTTACAGTTCCGATGTCAGAGAAATCTTCTGAATCCAAAGATCTTTCAATGGTAAAATAGTCATTATTGATTTCTGAAAGGGTACTCCAGCTTAAATCAACTGATTTTCCGTTATAAGCGGCTTTGAATGACAGAAGCTCAACAGGAAGAGGGAAAGGCGCAATTCCAATGGCATACTGTGAAAAGGTTGTCCATCCGGTACGCTGTGCATATCCTCCGGCTACCGTTCTGCCCGGTGTTCCTGCTGCATTTACTGTACCTCCCAGGGCTGTCCAGTCTGCATCTGAAGTTGAAGCAGACGGCCTTTTGAGTGGTCCGAACATATCATCAGTCAGGGTTGTAAAGGGGTTTGTTCCTCCACCATCATTGAACCATAGCTTAATGGAATAGCTTCCTCCGGTTGGGGCAGCATTTGGATCAAGCTGCCAGATACCTTCGGATGCAATGCTTAAATAAGGAGTGGTATTGTCAACCGCAGTTGCCGGATTTAATGTTCCAGACATGGTATAGGGAGATATAAATTTTGCATCTATATACGAAACTCCATTTAGTCCCGTATTTATTAGTTCAGCTAAAGTGTAACGATCTGAAACACCTACAGGGAATACATAAGTATTTGATCCCGAAAGTATATATCTTCTAAGATTTCCTGAAACATAACAGTCTGTATTGTGGCCGCTAATAGCTGCTGTACTGGTGTTTTTTACGATTATTCTGTTTGTGCCTGTAACAATGGTCCCGCTCATGAAATTTAAACTTCCCGAAGTACCCATTTCCATGTTGCCTCCGGTAATTGTTAATGATGGGGAAGCAGAGGTGTTGTTTATTGTTACGTTGTTAAAGTCTCCGGTACCTCCAGATCTGGTATAAGTTTGTGATATCAGTGAACTGCCGAATTCTACTCCGCCCAGATCGTTTGTGGTTATTATACCTGAATGGGTCATGTTTCCGCAAATCAACAGATTGGATTTGGAGTCAGAAAATGACAGCACTGCTCCGGATTGCAGGTTTAAGTTCTTGGATTCGGCCTCTTTTGTGGCATCAAATCCGATATCCGGGTCAATAGCCAGATTGGGTATGCTTACATTGGTTTCACAGGTGGGCAAACAGTTGGATGTCCAGTTTTCGGGTTTATACCAGTTGTTTGTACCGGCTGTTACGCCAAGCCAGACGATGGGGTCGGGCGGAGTCATGTATGTAACAGTAACAGTGGCGCAGGTGCTTGCTGCACAACCCGATGGAATTGCTGAAACATAGTAGTTTGTTGTGGCAGAGACAAGTGTTGTATATGTCGATGAGGCACCGCTTTGAACGATTGTTCCACCGCATGAGCCCGTGTACCAGTTAAAGGTATATCCTGCACCGGGTGCATTAATAAACAAAGTTACATCATTTGTCCCGCAGGTTGTTTGATTGTCAATTAAAGGTGCCGGCTCATCCTGTCCGTTTACAATTACCTCGGTACGGTCGCTGGAACAACCAAAGCTGTTGGTTGACTGCACAAAGTAAGAGTTTGCACCTGAAGGCAGGTTGCTGATGTTGTAAGATGTTCCGGATGCCAGTAAAGTTCCTCCTGTTAAAGCATCATACCATTCATATGAATAGGAGGGGTCGGGTGCGTCGACAGATAAAGTAATGGAACCGCCGGTGCAAAGAGTGAACGGACTGCCAGAAACAGTGGGTTGTACCGGACCAGGGTAAATAGTAATGTATCTTCTAACGGTTCTTAGTGGTCCGCAACATTCAGTTTCAATATCCAGACTTACAACAAACACCTGATTAACTCCAGTGGGGTTAACAAAGGTAATATCTGTTGATGAGGCATAAGGATCAGAAACGGTAACGGTGCAACCGCCCGGAGCAATGGCCTGCCAGTAGTATGTAAAGCCCGGACTGCCTGCTTGGGAGCTTGTGTATGTATAAGTAGTTGGACAACCTGCACCGGTTGGTGCTCCAAGAATTGATCCGGGATCGGGGGAGTCCATGGTTATGTTGACAAAATCTTTGAATATTTTTACGCTTTCCAGGATGTCTTTTCGACTTATGGAAGTGTATTGAGCAATTATCGGACTGGCAGTGCCGGATGTTGGAACCGAACCGTTCCCAAACAACCAGTCTGGTGATCCATCAGTTGTAGTAAATGAAAGATCAATATTTGTACATGAAATGTTGCTTGCTGTAATTACCTGATAGGAACTAATGCCTACATTAGCCCAGTTAGCATTGGCAGGATCAGCTACCTGATATCCAACACCACCGGGAGGACCGCCTACAGCAAAAATTTCGCAATCTTCAATATTTCCGTTGATGCCGTCTGAAGCATAAATACCATAAGTGTTTGTTCCTGAAGAAATAACTCTTTCATCTGCACCGATACATGGACCATTTGGAGATACTCCGATTGACCTAACCTGATTGTCAAAGTCAATTAGGACTCCTGTGCCGGCAATTCCCCTGCCAATGGCTGAGCTTCCCGCCTGAATATGAAGATCAACAGCAGTGGCATCCCCGGTAGGATTTACAAAAGAAGGATTGGTAACCAATGAATTTGCATCCTGGCCTGTGCCGGTTTGAATTGCAGCTAAGGTTGTTCTGTTTGCAAGATTTGCATAAGCTAAAACTCCAAGAGCTCCATTTGTGTATATGTTGTAATTACTGGTTAGATTTGCAATGCCGGCTAAATAATATGCATAATGTGATCCGGTTCCACCACTTCTTGCATTCAAAAAAATGTTATTTCTGATGTCAGTTATTCCAGCACCTGATCTGTAATATGATCGTGAGGAGGCAGCACCAACAGCAACAATCCCACCAATATAAATCGAGTTAAAAAAAACAGATGTTGTACCAGCAGTGGCATTTTCAATACCGTATATTGTTGCATTTGATCCAACAGAGTTTCCGTTTTTATCAATACCCAATCTAATCATGTTATTTGAAACTGTTGCTGTTCCTGTATTAATAGTTATTCCCTTTTGTATTGCAGTTGCACTTGAAGTAGTAAAACTATGAATATTGTTTCCATTAATGATATTTGTTCCGGAAGCATTATATCCCTTAATTCCATAAACATTAATGCCAGCACCACCTGAGGCAGTTATTGAATGTATTGAATTATTGGATATTGATAATCCACCGGTAACATTGTTGTTGTTTATTATTCCTGCAAAACAAGGCATATCAACATTAGTGGTATTTGTAGATGCAGTTGAAATATTAGATATTGTATTTCCAATTACAGTTTGTGTACCTCCGGTTGCCTGGTTACTCAATCCAATTAGGAAAGGCATAGTTGATGTACAACCCAGTGTGACATTTGAAACAATGTTATTTGATACAGTAGTTTTATAGTTTCCTCCTGTCCCGAAATAAATTCCGCCAAATGTTATGGCAGGGGTAGCTCCGGCTGCCGATTGAATACTATTTGCCGTGGTTTCATGCCCAATAATATTCCCATCAATTATAACATCATTTATTAATGTTCCTGTAATTTGAATGGCGTTAAAAAGTAATTGATATGGAATGGTCCCATTAATTGAAAATGAGCCAATTCTGTTATTGTTTACGGTTCCATCTCCATCTTTTAATATTCCGCTTACTCCTCCACTATATGTTGAGTTAGCATTAATTGTTATGGTTATTGAACCCGTTGATTCATCACCAATAAGGTTATCGTTAACATCAATTCTGCCTGTGGAGGCAATTGCTAAAAATCTCACAGTTCCTGATGAGTGGGGATAAGTTGTAAAATTTATATTTTTTATTGTATTGTTTTCAATTAACGAGACACCGGAGTTGCTTACTGTAACATTAATACCATAAAATGTCAGGATATATCCGGTAGTGCCCATTGTTAATGATGCTCCGCTACAATTTGCCGACCTTCCTCCAATATAATTATTTGAAACAATAAATTCATTACCATTCGGACTGTTAACCAATAAAGGCCAATAATTTAAGTCGGAAAGTGCAGAAGTAAGATAGAAGCTGTTATAGGTAATAGTCCATCTTGTATTTCCTCCCTCAAGATCAAGACCTGAAACATACGAAGGGGGGGCTGAAGCGTTATAAAAATTGCAGTACGTTACGGTATTGTCTTTATTATCCATCCCTGCAGTGCCCTCAGCGTAAAATCCTGTATAGCAGGAACCGTAAAAGCTGCAATATTCAATGTTGTTATTATTATTACCTGAAGCGGATGCTGTGCTGAAAAATAATGCGCCGGTTGTATAGCTGGCTGCAGCGCCTTGAACACTTATATATTTTAATGTGTTATTTGTTGCATCATTTATTAGTTTTATTGTTGAACCGGTGGTTGCATTCGAGTTTGTAAATATTAAACTATTGCTTGCTCCAATTAAATTTAACCTGCCATCAATGGTTACCCGGTCAGCTCCGTTCAATGTTACAACTGAAGTAGCCAGATTTCCGGAAATGGTTCTTGTAGCCCCGGTAGGGTAAATTGTTACATTATATCCTCCTGCGCCTGAACAGTCGGTCCATTGGTTTAAGCTTGCTTCGGCAGTTTCTGTAATATTTGAAATAATCTGCAATTGCAGATCGCCTGATAAACCATTTGCATTAATGGCATCAAAAGCTGCTTTTAGGGTAGTGTAATCGCCTGCTGTACCAACGGTTTTTATTCCGGTGAGACCCGAAGTAATGATGGTAAGCGTGGCTACAGCAGATGTAGCAGTTCCGCATGTTCCGGTCACCACACAATCATAGTTCCCTGCATCTCCGGCAACAATGCTGGCAATGGTGTAAGAGTCGGATGTTGCTCCGGCTATATTTATTCCACCTTTGCGCCATTGATAGGTAAGTCCGGCCCCGGTAGCCGTAACCGAAAAGGTCACTGTTGAACCAACGCAGCCGTTTTGGCTGGTCGGACTGGTAATAATTTCGGGTTGTTGGATTACGGTAGCAACGCTGCCACATTCAAGTGACCAACATCCGGTTGTGTTATCTCTTGCTCTGATGTATTGAACACCCGATGCAGTTGGATTATAGGTTGCTCCCGATCCAAGTGTGGTTGAACAACCGCAACTTGTACCCTGCCAGTACCAGGTTACTCCGGCTGGCGGTGTTCCTGTTGCTGTTAATGTTACGGTGCAGCCTGACAATGAGACTGTTGGATCGGCAGGTATGGCTGGTAAAGTGACATCTGAACAATATGTAATACGCACATAACCTGAGGCACCTGATCCAATTGTTCCAGATCGAGTGGCACCACCACCACCACCACCATAAATTGATCCTGCACCACCATTTGCACTATTTGCAATTGTCCCAGCTCCACCATTCCCTCCATTTACAGCTGTTCCTGTGCCAGAAGTAATTCCGCTTGCATTCCCGCCATTTCCTCCGCTGCCTGCACCACCGCCACCACCGCCACTTAAACCTGCTCCTCCATTGGCACCATTACCACCACGGTAAATAAGATCACCAATACCATTTGTTGTTGAACCAACTCCTCCGGCTGCCCCTCCGGCATAAGCCGTTCCACCCTGGCCTCCTTTTGCAAGAATTGTTGAGTTGCTTAAAAACCATGAATCGTTTCCGTTTGCACTTGCAGTGGTTCCTCCGGTGCCCACGTTCACATTATAAGTAGAACCTGATGACACCGCAATAAGTGATTTTACATATTGACCACCGGCACCACCACCGCCGCCTTGTGCGTTTGATCCTCCGCCAGCACCCCCAGCGCCGCCGCCCCCCCAACATTCAACCTGAATTTGTGAAACTCCGGCTGGAACAGTAAACGTGCTGTTGGTTGTATAATTAACAACAGTTTGGGCAGAAATATTCAATGAAAACAAGAGCAGTGTCATTAACACCATTGTTGTTTTTATGATTTTCTTATATTTCATAGTAATATTTTTTGTCATCTTAATTCGGTTTTTTCTTCACAAATCCATTTTCTTCAATTACGGTGCAGCTCCAATTCCTGCATCTATATAACATCTCACAATATTGTAAGCGGAACAGGTTGTTCCAAGTTTAATTCCAAAGTTGACCTTGTTTGAGCCGGCCGCATGTCCTGCAACAAATGTTGATCCCGGAAGTTCTATTCTTAAATCCTGTATTCTGAACTGTAATGCTCCATCCTGCACTCTGAAAGCACAACATTCATTTGGATAGCCGGTGTCGCCCGCATTTGTTCTTCTTATTGTTGTGGAATTTGCCCCACCGGTAAGATCACTGCTTTTGGTTTCAAAAAGTGCATCATATCCGCCTTCTATGGTGATATAACTTGGTACGTATTGATAACTAGTTAAAGTGTAAATTCCTTTTTGCATTTTAATTGTTGTGTTTGTGCATACTGCCATATCTACAGCGAGTGCAAGGGTAGTAGGTGAATCCTTTGTCAATCCGGTTCCTCCACCGGCCGGAGATACATACAACACATCACAGGTTCCTCCTCCGGTTCCCGATCCGGCAACTGAAATGATGCTCGAGGGACTGTTAAAATTGCCGCATCCGTTTGATGTGGTGGCAGTAACAGTATAGGTGCCGGCTGCATTTACCGAAATTGAGGTAGTGGTCGCGCCGGTTGACCAAACATAAGTACATCCTGCACAAGGAGTTCCATTAATATTTGTTGATGCAGTAAGAACAACAGGAAATGCACAAACTGTTTGGTTTGTAGGGTTGATGGTTGTTAAAATGTTGCCTTCAACATTTATTGTTACATTGGCACTTTGTGAACAACCTCCGTAAGTTGCTGAAACATTATAGGTTGTTGTAATTGCAGGTGTTAATCCGCTAAACACTCCGTTTGTATTGTTTGTCAATCCGCCCGGATTTAAAGTATAGGTTGTAACAGACGGAGTTCCGTCGGCTCCATTGGCGTTAAGATTGATAGATTCACCACCGCAAATACTGAGATCACTGGCTGTAAGTGTAATGGGGGCGAGGTATCCAAAAGTGACTGTGCCACCGGGCTGAATGGGATTGCCGCAAATATCTTCAAGACTTGCTCCGGCATTTACTGTTAATGTGTAGGAGCCGGTTGTAAGGGAACCATTGTGTGTAATTATCAATTCATTTGAATATTCTCCGGTTGCACAGGCAGAACCGGTAACGGAAACAATTGCTCCGGTGAAATTTGTACCTGTTGTGGTATTGGTTAAAGAAAAATCTGTTTGGCCAATACTGAAACAATCAATAAATTCACTCAAAGACAAAATTATTGTATTGCTTGTACATGATCCAGTAGCAGAAGAAACAAAAGGATATGCTCCGGTTGCAGGTGGATTATCGGCAATTGATGCTGAGCCTGCTGAAATATCAAAGCTCAGTGTATAACCATTAATATCAGCTGTATAGTTGTCGATCAAAAGAGCATATGTATTACCTGCAACAACCGGAATACCTGCCATAAATGGAGATCCAAGGTCGTTAACACTTCGGGGAATGGTCGCGTTTACAGGCAAAGTGGCCCCGGTATTTCCAAGAGTTCCTGAATAGTTACATAAAACAGGAGTTGAAGAGGGTATGTTTTCACATCCACCAATGGCAGTAAGGTCATATAGTGCCCAGTCATAGTCTTTAGTGGTGGTAATTGTAAATGCCAGATTCCCGCTTGTTTGTGGCGTAAAGACATACCATACGGAGTTGTTTTCTCCACCATACAGACAGGTTGCGCCGAGAACAAGTTCCTGGTTATCCCAGTAATCGGTATAGGACAGGTTTTGAACATAGGTTTGATCACAAACCGGAATCGCACCAAAGCAGTCTTGTTCCGGACCGGTAATCAGCGGGGGAGCAATCGCCTGAGTAACACAGAGGTCAAAATTGGTAATCTCATTTCCAACACCCGGCTGACAGCTTATTTGCAAATAATATGTGATCCCGGCAGTCAGGTTGTAGAAATCAACAGAAATTGATGCGGCTGTATAATTGCAATCAACATATATTCCGTTTGGAGCCGTGCACGGCCCTTCAAACAGGAAAAAGTTGATTTGTCTTCCCATGTCAAAAAAATCGTCCAGGTCAAGGGTGATCATGTTGTTTGAACCTGTTAGGGTAAATTGGTAATAAATTGAATTACTGCCATTGGGCACGCATCCGCCAAAATAGTCGGGATTTGCGTCGTGGGTGGTTTGGTTTTCTAGGCAACCACCGGCCGGACTAATAACTGTTGCGCTGCAGATGTCATCGTTGGCCGGAGCAGCTTTTGGCTGGTTTCCATGGGTAACTACTTCGTAACCGAAAGGAATTCCTTTAATATGACGAGGGTAATTAATTGAATCATTAACTTGTATAACAGGAGTGTTAGAGTTCAGATTGGTGTTAGCCTGGTTTGAAATTTCAACTGGTTTGTTCTCGATGGCCGGAATTATTAGATCTGATTTCACAGAAATGCCAGATTCAACAACTTTTTCCATTTCTGTTTTTGTCGATTCAATTTTAACCGATTTTTTTACTTCAGTCTGTTCAATCCGTACCTCCTGAGCAGAAATTTGCCCCAAAATAAGGAAAACAATGAAAAGTAAAAGAAAGATCTCTTTCTTCATAAGTGCAATATTTTTTTTAAAACAATTAAAATCAGAGTTTTGTTCACTTACCAATACCACATTTGGTTGCCTTACACAAATACTAGTATGTATACGTATTTTAATACGCAAAAGTACCTATAAAAGTAACACAAAGTCAATTTATTAATCAACTAATTTTTGGTATTTGACTATTAATTTTTATTGGTAGTCAAAATTATTGTATGCTTGTTTTATTAGGGGTTATTAATGTCTTGATAAAGAGCAGTTAATGATTCCAGAGACTTGATAAAATGCATTTATTAATTTTATGTTGTCAAATCCATTTTTCTTATTTTTCTCTGAATTATAATTATTTATTCAGCTTTTCCCCGTTAATCATTGATACATAATAGGTAATGAACACTAAAAAAAGTTGGTATTAGTACTATGGATTAGTAGGTATAATCATGTATTTATCGATCTAATATAATTATGTTAATCAGAGATTATGAAAAAGAGATGTAAATAACAGAAAATTAAGCATATAGATATGTGTTTAATTAATAAGTAAATGTGAAATATTGATAAACAGAGTAAAATACATGATGAAAAGCAGTAATTTAATTGGTAATGGTCAAATATAATTTTACATGTTAAATAGCTTGTTATTAAGTATTTAATTTGTTATATTTGTTAAAATGTCTGACTATGAAACCTAAAAATACGATTCTGTTTCTTTTTGTTTTTTTTGCATTTTCAATTACTGCTTTTTCTCAAGTAAATGCAAAAGTGAATTTTAATTCTGGTCCCGAAAAAAGAACCTATCTGGATGAAAAAAATAATTCAATTCCGGAAGCCAGATTAATTGACATTTTTAAAAAACTGGATGAGCTTTCGCTATTAATCCCTGATAAAAACTCAATTTCACAATTTTGCGTTGATTTAAAACAGTCAGCCCCACACTTCCCTGATATTTCTGAAGGTTCAGGTTTATATGATGATAAAATAATTCAATGGGTTTATGCTCATCCGGATGAATTTGTGGTTCTTAAAAAACAAATCGAAAACCGCTAAACCATGAAAATAATTCTGAAAATATTTTTTCTGATCCTCATGGTAAGTGAGGGTTACGGACAATGTACAAATTCTTCATCCTACGGTTCAGCTACTGCTCCGGTTGCCGGAAGTGTAACCATTACAACCTGCCAGTATGCTGGTGAATATGCTCCTATTTATTCTGTTGTCTCAGGCACTACATACCAATCAACCAGTGATGTAGCAACCGATTTTATTACAATTCACCGCGACACTTATGACGGCGCTGTCGTTGCTTCAGGTACAACACCACTTAACTGGACGGCACCCAGCTCCGGTACTTACTTCATGCACACCAATACAAATTCTTCCTGTGGTACTGAAAGTGTATGCCGAACCACAATTATTACTTTTATTAGTGGTGGTGGCTCAAATCCATGTACTTCAATAACTTCAATTGGCGGTTGTGGATCAGGATTTACACAAACTTATACTGGTGGCGGAACCGGGGCATGGAATACCAGCTATTGCCTGTATTCTACTCCGGGCATTGAACAGGTTTACAGCTTTGTTGCTCCATCTACCGGCACATACAGTATTGGCGTTTCTGCTGCAACTGGTTATGTTGATTACGGCTGGCAGGCCGGCTCCTGCGCTTCAACAGGATGGACCTGCATTGATGACATTATGAGTGCAGGAACTTATGGATCAATGTCCTGGACAGCTGGTACAACTTATTATATTCTGCTTGACGATGAAGATGGTACCACCGGTACACACCAGTTTTATATTAACTGTCCGGCCTCCTGCACAACTCCAGGTGCCCCGGCTTCGGTTACCGGTACATCAACCGGAATGACTTCTGCAAATCTTTCATGGGCAGCGGGTACTCCCGCTGGCAGCGCAACCGTCACCTATTATTGGGTGGTTGGCACTTCTCCGGCCGTTACCTATGGCAGTGGCGTTGATCAGGGAACTACAACAAGTACCTCTGCCTCTACTGCTGCATTGGCTTGCAATACAACTTATTATCTCAGGGTTTATGCATATACCAGCTGCAATGGAACAAGCTCTGCTTATTCAACTTCGGCTGCATTTACTACTGATGCCTGCGGATCAGGACCTTGCTTTGGATCTTATTTGTGGCTCTCGGCAGATGCCCCGACAGATAATGTTCCTGTACAGGTTTCTTCATGTAATTATGCAGGTGAATATAACGAAATTCTAAACGTGGTTGCCGGACAAACATATCAGTTCAGCAGCTCAGTACCTACCGATTGGCTCACAATTACAACAACTGCAAATGCTTTGCTTACTACCGGCACCACTCCGGTAAGCTGGGTGGCAACTTTTAGCGGAACCGTCAGATGCCACATTCATACCAGCTCTGCCTGCGGAACCGAATCAGCTTGCCGTGAAAATTATGTAACCTGTACTTCTTGTGCAGTTGTTATCCCACCTTCTTACTATATTCATTCAACGACCGGAATTCAAAGTACTTATCTGGGCGATTGCATGGTAAATCTTGATTGTGGAACTACCATGAATTATTATGACAACGGCGGACCAATTGGAAATTACAGCAACAGTATCAATAACATTTACCGGTCATTCTGCCCAAATGTCTCTGGAAAATGTGTTAGGGCAACAATGAATGCCATGAATATTGAGCCTGCTGGAGCAGGCTGTTATGATTTTCTTGCAATAGGAAATGGTCCAACCCAAAATGTTACATCTATTTGGGAAGGCTGCAATACCCTCGCAACCCCCAATACAATTGCCGGTGCATGGAATGCAGGAACATGGACTTCTACGGATGCAAGCGGTTGTCTTACTTTTAGGTTTTATTCTGATGGAATTAACCGCCGGGCAGGCTGGAATATAACTTTAAGTTGTGTAGACTGTGCCCAACAAAACTACCAGGCAACCAGCGAATGTGAAGGTTCTTTTGAAACGTGTGGAAATACAAGTTTTTCCGGCGCAAGCACCGGTCCGGGACATTCTTCAACCTGCAACGGATGTGTTGTGAGTGAAAATTATACTGCCTGGTACTATTTTGAAATTACTACTTCGGGTACCCTCGGACTGCAAATTACTCCCAATAATCTTGGAAACCCTGCCGGATGCACCGATCCAGATGACTACGATTTTGCACTGTTCAGAGCGGATGATTGCTCAAACCTTGGCGCACCCGTCCGTTGCTCTTATGCCTGGAATGAAAATTGCTATTATGGAACCGGTCCCTACACAGGTATGGCAAATATTAACGCGAATACCGGTGGAGCTGTATCCGACCAGTCTGAAGATGTAAATGGCGATGGCTATGTTACTCCACTTGCTGTAACCGCCGGACAAACTTACTTTCTTATGGTCAATGGTTGGACTCCCAGTGATCTGGGCTATAATCTGACTTTCCAACTTAGTAATGGCGCTGTTTTTACCGATTGCGATGATCTGGTTCCTTTGCCTGTGGAACTTTCCTCTTTCAAAGCAGAGTGTAATAATGACCTGAATCAAATACAATGGAAAACACTGAGTGAGGTCAATAACGATTATTTTGCTGTAATGAAATCTTATAACGGATTCATGTTTAAAACAATAGGATGGGTTATAGGCCAGGGTAATTCCAATGAGCCGCATGATTATTCCTTTGTTGATGAGGAAAAAAATGAAGGCAAGGTTTATTATCAGCTTAAACAATACGACTTTGACGGAAATTTCAAATACTCCGAAATAATATCAGCAAACTGTAATGGCATGGTTGATCCTGAAATGCAGGCTTACTTTAAATCCAATGAAAAACAAATCGACGTGACTTTCAGTTCCGATGCCAGTTCAGAATATACCATTCAGCTTATTGACCTGACCGGAAAAGTAATATACAGCCAACTGATTCATGGCGACGGAACACGCCTTAAACATGAAATTGAAAGCGGGCTTATTCCTCCGGCATTATATTTGGTCAGATTGATTTCAGGAAATAAAATGGAAATTAAAAAGATTGTTGTTGATTAGATTATCTAATCAGTTTCACGTAAAATTCCTATAGGTGTAAATCCTCAGATTTATTCCCGTATTTTGCAGTGATTTCACTGCTTTGAGGTTATACATGCTTTATTTTCAGCAGAAACAATCTGTTAATTATTTTTAAAAACTCCACCGACACTGAAACCTGGTTGCCTTTCTTACGTTTTTATTCCTATATTTGCTTTGTAAATTAAATCGCTCAATAATGAAAAGAATTACTGTATTCCTTTTTCTAACAGCTTTTTTGCTTTCGGGATTTTTATCCGCTCAAATCGAGGAAAATCACGTTAAATGGGTTTCTTCTGTTAAGAAACTTGAAAACGATGAGTATTTATTGGTTTTTACAGGAACCCCTGAAGCAAAATGGCATTTTTATGGGGTTAAGGATGAGCTTAATCCGTTTAAAATAAAAATAGATAATGAGAAAAACATCAAAAGAATCGGAGGAATAACTGAAAGTCCGAAAGCCCATGTTGCCTTCGATGACATCATGGAAGCCAACCGCGCCGAGTTTAAGGCGGCTGCCACTATTACCCAAAAAATTAAGGTTGTTTCCAAAACTTCTTTTCAATTAAAGGGGTATCTTGATTATCAGGCTTGCATCGAGGATGGGATGTGTGTTATGGAAAAACAGGATTTTTCTTTTAACATCGAAGGAGCTAAAGATGTTGCCGAAACAACTGAACCTGTTGATACCGCATCGGTTGCCATTGACAGCAGCACAACTCCAAAGGACACAGCAAAAAAAGAGGTTGTTGCCTCTGCCGACAATAAAGGAACGGTTTCCGACAACTCTGAATCAGAAGACTTTAAAAAATACACACTGTGGTATATTTTCTGGATTGCTTTTGGATCCGGACTGATTGCCATATTTACACCCTGTGTGCTGCCTATGATCCCCATGACCGTTACTTTCTTTATGAAGAGCAGTGAAAACAAGGCGAAGGGACGCAGACAGGCTATTTTTTATGGAATTTCCATTGTGGTTATTTTCACAGTTATCGGCTCTGCATTATCCATTATTTTTGGTCCGAGAATGTTCCAATGGCTAAGCACACACTGGATTCCAAATTTATTTTTCTTCCTGATATTCATGGTTTTTGCCGCGGCATTCTTCGGGATGTTTGAAATCAGGATGCCCTCCGGGTTAATCAACAAGAGCGACGCGCAAGCCGACAAGGGCGGATTTTTAGGTCCCTTCTTCATGGCATTCACCCTGGTTCTTGTTTCTTTTTCCTGCACTGTTCCGATAATCGGAATGGTGGTGGTAATGCTTTCCAACGGTGAATATATGCAGCCCATTGTGGCTATGTTTGGGTTCGGACTGGCTTTTGCACTTCCGTTTACCCTGTTTGCATTATTCCCGAGATGGCTCAATTCCCTGCCAAAATCAGGCGGCTGGATGAATTCCATCAAAGTGGTACTTGGATTTATTGAAGTAGCCCTTGGTTTAAAATTCCTGAGCGTAGCCGACATGACCTACCATTGGGGATTACTAGACAGGGAAATATATCTGGCATTGTGGATAACAATATTTACGCTTATGGGTTTTTACCTTCTTGGTAAGATTAGATTCCCACACGACAGTGATATGCCGGTTGTAAAGTTCCCAAGATTATTGATGGTGATCGTGACCTTTGCTTTTGTTGTATATCTGATTCCCGGTATGTTTGGAGCACCCTTGAAAGCCCTTTCGGGATGGATACCTCCAATGGGAACACACGATTTCAATTTGCCTGGAATAATCATGGAGAATGCAGGATCTGGAGGATCAGCAGCACCCGATTTGTACGAATTGTGCGAGGAACCAAAATACAAGGATATCATTCATTCACCTCATGGAATTAAAGGATATTATGACTATGAGCAGGGATTGAAATGTGCAAAAAGCCAGAACAAACCTGTGTTTATTGACTTTTCGGGACATGGCTGTGTGAATTGCAGAAAAATGGAAGAGAATGTTTGGAATGAACCCGAAGTACTCAAGAGACTTAAAAATGATTACATAGTGATTCAGCTATATACCGACGACCGTACTGAACTTCCCGAGGAAGAATGGACTCCCGGCGAAGAATCATACGATGGCAGGGTTAAAAAGGAACTTGGTGAAAAATGGGGCGACATGCAGATTCGCAGATTCGGCAGAAACTCCCAGCCACAATATGTCCTTCTTGGTCCCGACGGCGAAAAGCTGATTAAAGAGACACGCGGTTTTGACCTGGATGTTGAGGCCTATGTTGAATTCCTCGACAACGGAAAAAAAGCATTTGAAGAAAAATTCAAGAAATAAAAAAAGCGGCCCCGGCCGCTTTTTTTTTGTAAAAACACATAATTCCATTATTTTTATCTTAAAATAATCAGTTAATGTAGTTTTATGCAGTTATTTTTTAAATATATTTTCCTGCTTTTTGTTTCAGGTTCACTGCTTTCACAAAATTCCGAGGATTCCAGATGGAGTATTTCAGCTAAAAAAATAAATGAAAATGATTTTATTCTCTCATTTACCTATCAACCGTTAAAAGGGGCATATTTTTATGGTGTAAAAGACTCATTGAATCCAATTACAATCACTTTTGACAATCCGTCAAACTTCAAAGTAATTAAAAGCTTAGATGAGTTTCCAAAAGCTGAAGCAGTTTATGAAGAAATATTTGAACTGAACAGGTATGAACATAAAAGCAAGACTACATTTTTCCTTACCATTAAACAAAAATCAAAAGATAATAACATTGTTAAAGGTTTTATTGATTACAATTATTGTACTGATGTTGGATGTGTTCCAAATTCTAAAAAATTCGCGATAGATTTACTTCAATCTCAAACAACTGAACCTGTTGATACCGCATCGGTTGCCATTGACAGCAACACAACTCCAAAGGACACAGCAAAAAAAGAGGTTGTTGCCTCTGCCGACAATAAAGGAACAGTTTCCGACAACTCTGAATCAGAAGACTTTAAAAAATACACACTGTGGTATATTTTCTGGATTGCTTTTGGATCCGGACTGATTGCCATATTTACACCCTGTGTGCTGCCTATGATCCCCATGACCGTTACTTTCTTTATGAAGAGCAGTGAAAACAAGGCGAAGGGACGCAGACAGGCTATTTTTTATGGAATTTCCATTGTGGTTATTTTCACAGTTATCGGCTCTGCATTATCCATTATTTTTGGTCCGAGAATGTTCCAATGGCTAAGCACACACTGGATTCCAAATTTATTTTTCTTCCTGATATTCATGGTTTTTGCCGCGGCATTCTTCGGGATGTTTGAAATCAGGATGCCCTCCGGGTTAATCAACAAGAGCGACGCGCAAGCCGACAAGGGCGGATTTTTAGGTCCCTTCTTCATGGCATTCACCCTGGTTCTTGTTTCTTTTTCCTGCACTGTTCCGATAATCGGAATGGTGGTGGTAATGCTTTCCAACGGTGAATATATGCAGCCCATTGTGGCTATGTTTGGGTTCGGACTGGCTTTTGCACTTCCGTTTACCCTGTTTGCATTATTCCCGAGATGGCTCAATTCCCTGCCAAAATCAGGCGGCTGGATGAATTCCATCAAAGTGGTACTTGGATTTATTGAAGTAGCCCTTGGTTTAAAATTCCTGAGCGTAGCCGACATGACCTACCATTGGGGATTACTAGACAGGGAAATATATCTGGCATTGTGGATAACAATATTTACGCTTATGGGTTTTTACCTTCTTGGTAAGATTAGATTCCCACACGACAGTGATATGCCGGTTGTAAAGTTCCCAAGATTATTGATGGTGATCGTGACCTTTGCTTTTGTTGTATATCTGATTCCCGGTATGTTTGGAGCACCCTTGAAAGCCCTTTCGGGATGGATACCTCCAATGGGAACACACGATTTCAATTTGCCTGGAATAATCATGGAGAATGCAGGATCTGGAGGATCAGCAGCACCCGATTTGTACGAATTGTGCGAGGAACCAAAATACAAGGATATCATTCATTCACCTCATGGAATTAAAGGATATTATGACTATGAGCAGGGATTGAAATGTGCAAAAAGCCAGAACAAACCTGTGCTAATAGACTTTTCAGGACATGGTTGTGTTAGTTGCAGAAAAATGGAGGAAAGTGTTTGGGTTGATCCCGAAGTTTTAAAAAGATTGAAAAATGACTACATTGTAATACAGCTTTACACTGACGACCGTACTGAACTTCCCGAAGAAGAATGGACTCCCGGTGATGAGTCAAACGATGGCAGAGTAAAACAAACAATCGGCGAAAAATGGGGTGACTATCAGGTTAGAAGGTTTGGCAGAAATTCACAACCCCAATATATTCTTCTGGGACCTGATGGTGAAATGCTTATTAAAGAAACCAGAGGTTATAATCCTGATGTTGAGTCTTATATTGAGTTTTTGGATAAGGGACTGGAAGCATTCAAAGAAAAATACAAGAAATAAAAAAAGCGGCCCCGGCCGCTTTTTTTTATAACTTATAACTTATAACTTATAACTTATAACTCATAACCCATAACCAAAATTAAAACTTCCCAATCTTAAAAGTAATGCCTGTTGACAAGCCATTCAAAACGTCCTTATCAGTATTGATCAGATCAATTTCAGTGGTATATCTGTAGGATGCATAAAATGCAACCCTGAAACATTTAAAAACATTCAGTTCAAGTTCAGCACCCGGTTCAACGATGAGAAATTCATCAATGTCTTCTACATTGTTATCCCAACCGTCCCATGTTTCATAATACCTGCTGGCGTAAGCTATTCCGCCAACCCCAAAAAACATCGGCAAAGAAATATGTACCGGCATTTTGCCCAGAATTATCGGCTCGAGGTAAATTCCTCCGTAACCTCCCTCGTAATGGTAATCATCAAACAACATTTCATCGTATGAAAAATTGTTGAAAAATCCTGTTCCACCCAATCCAATTGCAAAACCATGTCCGATTACCCAGCTTCCCCTGCCACCCAGAAAAACTCCTTCGCTGCCGTCAATCTTCGATATTCCAAAGGTTAATGCACCATATCCGCCGTGGCTGTCAACTTTTCCGAAAAGGGTTTTAATTTCATCTTTCTTTTCCTGTTCCTGTGCGAAACAAACCATACTGATTATTAATCCTGCTAAAACTAATTGTATTGCTTTCATATATCTTTATTTTTATACTTTTTAAAAATTGTATTTTACTTCCAAACAAAAATTCGATAAGTTCAAATTGAAATAATTCGGTCCGAACAAATCAAAAAACGGATTGTAATCAAGTGATACCGAAAATGGATACTTGATAAACCTGTATTCTGCTCCGACTACACCGTCCAGACCAATTACCACAAATGACCTGCCTGATCTTATTGAGTGATCGACCGGACTATAAAAATGATAGCTGTCGTAGCGGCCGTAGAATCCGGTGTGACCACCAAATCCTGTGTAAAGGAACAGTTTATCATTTTTTCGCCAGTTTGCCGGTTTATGTTTTAGCTTGAAAATGGAAAAGTGCATCCCCCGATTTTTGAATCCGGCAAAAGCTTCAAGTGCTGTTTCATCATCTACGTATATTTTGTATGAAAACCCTGTTGCATATCCCTGACGGTAGCCGATGGCCTGATTGTAGTCCTGAGAATTCACAAAAGTTTGTAAACAAAACAACACCAATAATAAATAAATGTATTTCATGTCTTCTAATTTTGAGAAATAACCGATCCCGATCCTGAAATGCTGGTGTTGATTTCGGGGTAACCAATATAATAGATGTTTCCGCTGCCCGAGATTTTAATATCCAGCAGATCATCAACATGGAGATACATGTCGCCCGATCCCGAAATGGTTGCGAAACATGTCTGCTGGTCAAAATCATAAGCTTTTATTTTTCCCGACCCGCTGATTTCCAAATCGCTTTCAAGACAATCTCCTTCGAGGAAAATATTGCCCGACCCTGAAATTTTGGCCTGCATATAATCCACTCCGGCATCTGCATAAATATCTCCCGATCCGTCAAGCTCAATTTTAAGCTGTTCGCCAATAATTCCGGATGCATCAATCAACCCCGAACCATCCAGTTCAATTTCCCTGATAAGCGGAGCGGTAACAAAAACTTTGACAGTGCGGTGCGGATCAATGCATCTGTTTCTGCGGGTGTCAATATGCAGTGTCGAACCCGAAACTTCTGTTTCAATATATTCCAAAAGGTTTTCTTCTGCTTCAACTGTTATTTCAAATTCATCACCCTGTGTCACATAAACTTCAAAACTACCATCGCATGAAATTTTATCGAATGACCCGGCGAATCTTTCTTCGGTAACAACAGTTCCGTTGCCGTCGAGACAATGGTCAAATGGAAAACAAGCTGTAAACAGTATGCTTGCGAAAAGCGGAATGATATAAATCTTTTTCATATTTAGTGTTTTTTCTATTAAGGACAAGTTTTTTTTTCTACAGTTGCATTTATGGCAAAAAAAAACCACCTTTTCGGTGGTTTTTTTTGATAAAGTAAAAAATTATTTGTGAGATAACACAATATTACCCTGTTCAGCATTGATTTTGACTTTCTGGTTTTTTGATTTGTTACCGATAACACCTTTTATATAAGAGGTTTTTTCCTTCTCATTAAATGTGGTTTCAATTTTTGCCAGATGTATTGGATAGGAAAGCTCGGTGTTTTTAATTTCAAAATCCACATCGTAGCCCGATCCAGGCTCAAAAAATATGTTGATATCCGAATATCTTGAAATCAGATTAATATAATTGAAGTCGGCGGGAATGGAGTTCAGATTATAAACACCATATTTTGTATTGACATTAACCTCGGCTGAAACAAGCTGGATATTGCAGTCGGTGAAATAGGTTTTGCAATAGAGGTTGTTTACTTTGTTCACGAAAAATTTGTCACGGCGGCTTTCCATCTTGAGAACATTAACTTCATCAATATTTATAGTTGATGATTTGCTGTCAATGTTCAGCTGATCTGACTTTTTAATTTTTGTATCGGTGTACGAAGTAACCATTTGCGAAACAGTAAGCAGATTAATAGTGCCGTTACCAAATCTGTGATCAATATAGGAAGTGCCGTAAATGTTGTTTGCTTTTATGTTTCCATTGGACAGTTTAAGATTTAGGGTGCCTCGGTGGTTGTCAATATAAAAATCACCATATTTATTATCAACAGAGAGATTTATATATTCAGGCATCCAAACGGTGAAATCAATCGACACAGTATTGTCGGTGTAAAACGCTTCGGTGATGTCGCGCATGGTGGCCTGAAAAACAGACTGGTTTTTGCCAAATACTGTTTTGGCAACGATGAAATGACCGGTTGAGGTAATGTCAAAGCTTAGTAATTCCTTTACTTTGTTTATTTTATCCAGACTATTTGATTTGTAAGTAATGTCAATCTGGATTCTTACTGAATCATAATCGTGGTTTATAATCTGTACCTTGCCGTATTTGTTTACAATGTCCAGAGAACTGCCTTCGAAGCAAGCAAATGACTTAGTCATCTTTTGATTCTCTGAAAAAACCTGGGCTTTGAGTGAATAATTGCAGGTGGCAATTATCACCAACAGCGCAATAAATATTTTTTTACAGTTCATATGATGTGGTTTCTTTAATATCGTTATTATCTGTATTTTTTAGTCTGGACAATAAATCTTCAAGAATTTCCAGTTTAAGTCTGTAGTTCTGTATCATGGCCTCAATAATTTCACGGTTTCCGGCGTTGTCATTAAGGTCATTTTTCAGTTCCTTGTAAATATTGTCAAGCTCTTCAAGATCTCTTTTTACATCTGCCTTAATTTCAGGATTTGATGAAGCATAGGTATAAAGTTCCTGTAATTTCTGATCAACCTGTTTTGTGTAGTATGCTTCGGCTTCCTGTAGTTCTGGAATTACCGGTTCATTATTCTGTTGAGCAATGATAATCCTGGTCACCTGCTTTTCGGAAGTGAGGTTATGAACCCACAGTGAAATAAAGAAAATGGCAACTGCTGCGGCAACCTTCCACGAGATGCTAAACCAGTTGATGCTCTTTATTTTTTTCTGCTCCTTTTTCAGCAGAATCTTTTCCCATACCTGGTCACCTGGTTCATACACATCGAAATCACTTCTGTTTTCGAGTATAAATTTTTCCAGTTTATCTTTGTTCGCTTCCATAATCTTATATTTTTTCAGAAGACAATATTTCTCTTATTTTGTTTTTAGCTCTCAGATACTGTGTTTTGGATGTTGATTCAGAGATTCCCATAATTTCTGAAATTTCTGTGTGATCATATCCTTCAAGTAAATAAAGGGAAAAAATCACCCTGTATCCGTCTGAAAGCTTTTCCATCGCTGCCCTCACTTTATTTACTTCGTATGTCAAATCTTTTTCCTCTTTTTCCTCCACTGCTTCGTCAAACATCCCCATATCCTCAAATGCCATCAGATTTGCTTTTTTCCTTTTCAGTTCATTGATGCATTTATTAACTGTGATTTGCTTCAACCACGCCCCAAAACTTGATTCGTACCTGAAAGAACTTAATCTTGTAAAAGCCTCCCCGAAAGCTTCCTGAAGCATATCTTCAGCCTCTTCACGGCTATTCATCATCCTGAAGCAGATATTGAACATGGCTTTTGAATAAAGCCGATACAACTCATACTGTGCACGCGAATCGCCTTTTCTGCTCAGTTCGATAATATCCTTGTGTATGTCAGGGTATACCTTTTCCAAAACTTAAGAATCAATTTTTAAATTCTTTTCAAACTTAATGACAAGTTTTTTTATAAAGGGTTGCATGGAAAACTTTTTTTATAAATTTTTTCCGAAATTCACATTATCATAACCCTGGCCTTAAGGCCGGGGTATATCCAAAACAATAGAAAAAATAAAGAAACCCTAATAAAAAGAGTAGAAAAAGTTATAGAATTACTAAATTTGAAAAAGAAAAATATCAGATAACCTAAAAATACTGAAATGAAACAACTCATTTACCTTGCTACAATTTTATTTCTTGTTTCCTGCGGATCAGACAAAGAAACCGATAGTAAAGAAAAAACAGGGGATAATAAAACTCAAAAAACCGGTCCTTTTGTTTTTGATAAAGAGGCCATTTATCTTGAAGGTTTATATGCAACCTCAACGCAATTACCTTTTAAGGAAAATTCTGCTGAATTTGCTCTTGACAACAATCCCGAAACCTCTTGGATTACCATGAAGGGTGCCGGACCAAATGAGGGGATGATGCTTTATTTTAGTGAGGCAGTTCCTCTTTCCAAACTGGAGATTGTTCCTGCAAAAGGAAACGGACTTGCCGAAATTGAGGAGGTGACTATCTTTATTAACGGATCAAAAAAAGGCAATTTCGCCCCCGATGAGGCCATAGAATTTGAAGCTGAAGTGAAATCTCTATTTATAAAAATTAATCAGACTACCGGCACCGATGTGATCAATAATGAGAATTTGCCCGAAGGTGAAGAAATAAATGAATTTATTGCTCTTTTCAGTAAGGACTTGTCAGTTGGAATCTCAGAACTGAGGCTTTATTCAGGCGATAAATTACTTAAAGTTTTTGCTCCTGTAAAAATTGAGGCAGATGTGACCGCTTCCAGTATGCTTACTCCCGTTATTGCTTATAGTCCGCGTAATCTATTCGACTCAAAACTTGATATGGTGTGGGCCGAAGGTGAAAAAGGAACAGGCGCAGGCGAGGCCATTACTTTTAGTTTCACTGAGGAGATGGAAATATCGGGATTCGACATCTGGAACGGATACCAGAGATCAGCCGAACATTTTAAAGCCAACGCCAAACTGAATGAATTCGAGTTTTTTGAAAGTTCCAAACCTGATGATAAAGTTAAAATGTCTGTCGGACCAATAACTGATAAGCAATATGTTGAATTTAAAAAACCGCTTAAGGGCAAGGAGTTTATTCTTAAAGCCACCTCGGTTTATGCCGGAGAAAAATATCCAGATATGGTAATCAGCGAATTGCGCCTTTATATGAATAAAGTTCCCTTTATTATTTGCACTTCGCTTACCGAAGAAGGAATTGAAAACAATATTGACAAAGCCATTGGAACTGTTCTTGAAAATGTCCTGGACCGCTGCATTACCAATAATTACGAGGAAGATATGAACGGTGTTTTCAGTTATAATCGTTCCATCACCCTGCGTTCAGACAATACTTTTGTGATGTACACCGGTGAATACAACGATTCAAAAAGCACCAACGATACCCTCGAAATTGTGGCCGATGGCAATTGGGAATTGATCAGTACCGACCACAAAACTGCTAAAATCCGCGTTTTTGGCAAGTATGCCAGTCTCACCGATGATTACGGATTATACAAAGGATCCGGACAAAGTTCTTTTCAGAAAATTTTTCAGGATTTTGTTACTATAACTGAAAAGTCAATTAAGGGGGAGAAGTTTGTTGAAGAGGTGAAGATTGGGTTTTAGAATTAGAGAATATTTATTTGCCGCGAATGCGCGAATGAAGTATTAGCGCATTCGTGGCTAATTTATTCCGCTGTCCTAAGTCACAGACTTAGGGCTTGTGACTTCCAAGTCTGTGACTTGACTTATTAATAATTCGCGCATTCGCGGCAAACTTATTAAACCTTAACAAACCCAGCAGTAAACGACGCCTCACATTTCTTCAAATCCTCAGGCGTACCCTCAAATAACACATATCCCCCTTTATCGCCGCCCTCCGGACCAAGATCAATGATCCAGTCGGCTGATTTAATGACTTCAGGGTTGTGCTCGATAATAACAACGGTATGTCCGCGTTTTATCAACTCATTAAGTGATTGTAATAATTTGCTGATGTCATGAAAATGCAGTCCTGTTGTGGGTTCATCAAAGATAAACAGGGAAGGGGCTGCCTTTTCCTTGCTCAGGAAAAATGCCAGTTTTACCCTTTGGCTTTCGCCACCTGAAAGTGTACTTGAGGCCTGTCCCAGCTTGATATAGCCCAATCCCACATCGGCAAGGGGTTTAAGTTTGTGGATAATCTTTTTCTCCATATTCCCCTGTGTCTGACCAAAAAACTCTATGGCTTCATTTATGGTCATCTCCAGTACATCATAGATGCTTTTTCCGTTATATTCCACCTCAAGGACCTCATCCTTGTATCTTTTTCCTTTGCAGCTTTCGCAAACAAGGTGCACATCTGCCATAAACTGCATTTCAACAGTGATGTTCCCGTCACCCTGACATTCATCACACCTGCCGCCATCGGTATTGAAAGAAAAATGAGAAGCTTTGAATCCGTTTATCTTGGATGCCTGCTGCACTGCATATAAATTTCTGATCTCATCAAATGCTTTCAGGTAGGTAACGGGGTTTGATCGCGAGGACTTTCCAATGGGATTCTGGTCAACCATTTCAACTTCGTTGATCATGTGCAAATCACCTTGAATGGCAGCATGTTGCCCGGTTTTTTCGCCGTAGCCTCCCTTGAATTTCTGGACAGCCAAATAAAAAACCTTGTTCACCAGTGAGGATTTTCCCGACCCGCTTACTCCGGTCACAACGGTCATGACATTTAGCGGAAACTTCACATCAATATTTTTCAGATTGTTTTCACGGGCTCCGATCACCTCAATAAAATTACACCATGGCCTTCTGTCTTTCGGGGTTTCAATTTTTAATGTACCTGTTATGTAATTGGCAGTAAGCGTGTTGTTTTTAATTATCAAATCCTCTTTTGACCCCTCAAACACAACTTCACCTCCAAATCTGCCGGCTTTCGGTCCAATATCTACAATGTGATCGGATGACAAAATGATTTCCTCATCATGTTCGACCACAACCACAGTATTTCCCAATTTTTTAAGTTCATTCAGTACACCTATCAGCCTTTGTGTATCGCGTGGATGTAAACCGATACTTGGTTCATCGAGAATGTACAAAGAGCCAACCAGACTGCTTCCCAGCGAAGTGGCCAGGTTAATGCGCTGACTTTCACCACCCGAAAGGGTAGAGGAGAGGCGATTCAGGTTCAGATATTCCAAACCCACATTCATCAGGTAATCGATTCTGTTTTTTATTTCCACAAGCAGTCTTTTAGCCACAGCAGCATCATGCTCATCGAGAATTAGTCCGTCAAAAAATAATTTTAATTTGTGTATAGGCATCAAAACCAGTTCCTGGATGGTGATGCCACCAACCTTAACATACCCGGCTTCGGGTTTAAGGCGGGTTCCGTTGCAAACCGGACAAACAGTTTTGCCACGATATCTTGATAGCAGCACGCGATATTGAATTTTATAGCTTTTTTCCTCAACATGCTTAAAAAAAGCATCAATTCCCTTGAACCATTTATTTCCTTTCCATAGCAATTTTCTTTGCTCATCGCTGAGTTGGTAATAGGGTTTATGAACAGGAAAATCAAAATGCATGGCATTGAAAATTAGTTTTTCCTTCCATTTTGACATTTTTTCACCCTTCCAGCAAACCACGGCATCTTCATAAACAGACAGACTTTTATTTGGAATTACAAGGTCCTCGTCGATGCCGATGGTACTGCCATAACCCTCACATTTTGGACAGGCGCCAATGGGATTGTTGAAACTGAACAAGTGAACAGATGGCTCTTCAAATTCAATACCATCCGCTTCATAGCGACTGGAAAATTTGTTTGTCAGAGCATTTGTTCCGGACAATACTTTTATGGTACATTCGCCCCGGCCTTCATGGAAAGCAAGTTGAACCGAGTCGGCAATGCGTCCCAGGGTTTCCTCGTCATTCTGTACAACCGGTCGGTCAATAAGCAGGAAAATATCCTGTTTTTGAAAATCAACTTTAACTGACCCGGAAAGCACTTCTTCAATTTTATTTATTTCTCCGTCAATTTCGAGACGTGAGTAACCCTGACGTGATAAATTTTCAAGCTGCTCTTTTTCAGTCCGGTCACTAAAAGTAAGAAATGGAGATAAAATTAAAATTTTTGATCCGGGCTCCTGTTCAAGCAAAAAGTTGACAACGTCAGTCACAGAGTGCTTTTTCACGATTTTTCCGGAAACCGGGGAAAAAGTTTTTCCGCAGCGGGCAAACAAAAGTTTGATATAATCGTATATTTCAGTTGAGGTGCCAACGGTTGATCTGGGATTTCGGGTGTTCACCTTCTGCTCAATGGCAATGGCAGGAGGAATTCCGGTGATCAGATCAACTTCGGGTTTGTTGATACGGCCGAGGAACTGACGGGCATAAGATGAAAGACTCTCGACATAGCGACGCTGGCCTTCCGCATAAAGCGTATCAAAAGCCAGAGAGGATTTTCCCGAGCCTGAAAGACCGGTAATGACAATAAATTTGTCGCGGGGAAGGGTAACGTTAACATTTTTTAAGTTGTGAACCCTTGCACCTTTGATAGAAATGTTTTTAATTTGTGAAATATTGTTTGGCATATATTTTGATGTAACTCATAACAGAAAAATAAGCAAACAAAGATACAATAAATAAAAAAAAGTTACGTTTAAAAATTTGTAACCATATAAAATAAGGAGGACTGTCTATCGAGTAAACTTTTACCTGAACCAATAAATTAATGAATTATGTCGAACCATTGCAGTGACTCCGAGCTCATTCAGCAGTTCATGGCAGGGAAACATTCAGGTATAGTGAAACTCATTAAAAGACACAAGGACAAGGTGTTCTCCTATATCCTGATAAATGTTAAAAACCACCAACTCGCTGAAGATGTTTTTCAGGATACATTTTACAAGGTAATTGATTCCCTGAAAGCAGGTAAGTACAAAGATGAAGGAAGATTTGCTTCCTGGGTAATGCGTATTGCCCACAACCTGATCATTGACCATTACAGAAAAGAGAACAAACTCAGAACTGTTTCAAACTCAGACAATGAAGATTATGATCTTTTCAATACTCCGAAATTTTCGGAAAAGAATATTGAAAGCAGGATCATAGAAAGTCAGATTTCGCTGGATATCAAAAAACTGGTCAACGAGCTTCCCGATGAACAACGTGAAATAATAATTCTGAGGCATTATGTAGGTATGAGCTTCAAGGAAATAGCCGATCATACCGGCGTGAGCATCAATACAGCACTGGGAAGGATGCGTTATGCGCTCATCAACCTCAGGAGACTTATCAAGGAAAAAGACCTCATTCTGACAAATTTTTAGGGTTTCAATACTAAATTGAAATTTCATGCGTTATATACCAAATGAAAAACCTAAAAATGTTTGCCTATGAGTAATACTTTTACTTTGTTTGTTTTAGTGGATGGATTTAGCGAAGAAGATGATCAGATAATTAGTGAAAATGAACTAAACAACCCAATTGAAGAATCAGACCGGCTTTTTAAAGCCCTCGCAACATCCAGACCTTCGCCTTCGGCTGATACAATGAAGAAAATATTCGAGTACGCTAAATGGTGAAAAATTTATTGGTAAAGACATTGAAAAGCCGGTTTAGCCGGCTTTTTTATTTCATCCCATTCCATTCATCCACAAATCCATTCCTTTTGGAACAATTCTTGCTCCGTTAATAAATAATTGATTAATAATTTTAACAGATTTTGCTGAAGGCCATTTGTTTCTTAATTTTGTGCCTTTAAAATTGACCGTATGAACAATTTGATAAGACTGATTCTTGTGCCCCTGTTCCTTTTGATATCATTGATTGCCTTTTCGCAGGTTGATGTGTCAAAAGTAAAAAAGGTAATTGACGGAAAATCGTATTATATGCATACTGTGGCTAAAGGTGAAACTTTATACGGTATCTGTAATGCTTATACTATCACAAAAGAGGAACTGGCGCTCGAAAATGCTGAGCTTTTTAATGGATTGCAGCCAGGAATGGAATTGAAAATACCGGTGAAGGACGCTCCTTATGTTGAGGATAAAAATTTTACCGTTCATACTGTAGCAAAAGGTGAAACCCTTTATGGTATCGCAAAAAAATATAAACTGGATGTGAACGAATTGGTTAGCTACAATCCCGAAGCAGCTAACGGATTGAAAATTGATCAGAAGCTTCGAATCCCAAAGGAAAACAAAGTTACTCCCGATTATCAGGTCACAAAGGATGCAAAATATATTTTTCATGTCGTGGAAAGACAACAAACCCTTTATTCTTTGTCGAAACAATATGAAGTGACTCAGGAACAAATATTTAATGAAAATCCTGGACTTGAGCAGGCCGGACTAAAAGTGGGTGAGGTAATTAAAATACCAAATCCACATTATGCTCCGCCTAAACTTGTTTTCCCAACCGATTCGCTTCCCGAAGTTATTGATACAGCAAAACAGGTTATTCCGGTTGTTGTTGATAAAAAGCCCTGTGAAACTTTTAATTACAAGGAATATAACAAACCCTTCAGAATAGCCCTTTTCATTCCATTGTACCTTGGCAAAAACTCAGGTGTTGAAGTGAAAAAAGCTATAAAAGAGGAAGAAAAATTTTACCCCGGAACCATATTCATCGAGTATTATGAGGGTATTTTGCTGGCTGTGGATTCAATGCGCCGACTGGGAATAAATGTGGAACTCAATGTCTATGATGTGGCAAAGGATTCATCCCGCATGGAAGAGCTGCTCAAAAATGACATTTTTAAACAGGTGGATCTTATTATTGGACCATTTTATGAGAAAAACCTTGAGATTGTTTCTGAATTTGCCCTGGCCAATAACATTACTGTTGTATCGCCAAGGGCAGTACGCACTGATAATAAAAATGACAACTCCCGAATCCTTTACCTGAATCCATCAAATGAGGTGCTCATGCGCGAAACTGCGAAAAAACTGGCTTCACGCGAAAATCTTAATCTTATATACGTCCACCTTGGAAAAGAAGAAGAGCAGAAAATGATTACTTTATACAAAGAGGAAATAGATATATACCTTGCCGAACATCCCGAAAAAACTATTACCCATTCCGCAGTGGTTTATAATGAAAAAGGGCAGAAGGGAATAACAGCCTCCCTCATTACGGGTAAAGACAATGTGGTGATTATTCCCGCTATCGACCGCTCATTTGTTCTGAGTTTTCTCAATTCGTTTTACCCAAGTGTGAAAGACCTGCTGAAAACATCGGTTAGCATTGTTGGCATGCCTGTGTGGACCAGATATGATAACATAGAGGTCGAAAACCTTCATGATCTGCAATTGCATCTCCCCGAAAGTTCATATATTGATTACAAAGATCCCGGAGTGAAAAAATTCATTAAAACCTATCGCGCTGTTTATAAGACTGAACCTTCAGTACGCAGTTTTCAGGGCTTTGATATGATGGTGTATTTCCTTTCCGTCCTTCGTGAATATGGTAAAGATTTTCAGGATTGTTTAGGTGATTACAACACCCAGCTTCTGCATACTTCATATAAATTCACAAAGGAATCGGAAACAAGCGGGTACGAAAACAGGTTTATCTATATTTTGGTCTATGATAAGGAGTACAATGTTATTCCTATGGAAGATTTTCTGAAACCAGTTGAGAAGAAATAACCTAATAGCCAAGTGCTTTTGAAAGTTTTATTGCTGTTAAATCCAGAGCAGAAATCTGGTATTCTGCTTTTGAATAAAACACTTCTCTTTCTGCCAGCTTGTTTTCAATGAATTCTATTAGTTCTTCATGGTTTTTTCCTGAAATAAGCGGACGTTTTTCTCCCGAGTTTTTTAACCTGCTTGCAATGCTCCCGGAATCTGCTTTTAGGTAAATGGTCTTTCCTGAACTGTTCATGAAATCCATATTGTTGAAATGGCATGGAGTGCCACCACCGGTTGAAATGACAAGGTTCTCATCTGTCGAAGTAACCTCACGCAATTTTGCAGCTTCTGTTTTTCTGAAATAATCCTCGCCTCTGGTTTCAAATATCTCCTTTACAGTATTGCCTTCTTTTATTTCAATATAGTCATCCAGATCAATAAAACGATAACCCAGATGTGCTGCGAGCTTTTTACCGGCAGTAGTTTTGCCGCTTCCCATAAAACCGATAAGGTATATTTTCATCAAATTAATCAGAAAAATTCTTTGAAATTGTTATTTCATAAAAAATAGCATGTTCAAACCATTTTTTTTAAATCAAAAAAATATTGTTCAGTCAACTAACTGAAAATAAATGGTGTTTTGTAAAAATAGAAAAATTATTCTACCTTTTTAAGGCTTATTTCGGCAGAAACTTCTTCCCCTGTTTTTTTCAAAATGAGGTGTTCCATTTTTAATTCATTGCCTTCGCATTTAACAATCCGGTATTTATTAAACTCGTTAATTGTTAAAATGTCACCATCCATTTTATAAGTGATGTCTTTTTTAGCATCACTGTAAATTTCCCAACCCTTACCTTCACAATCGAGGAAAAAATTCATCGTTACAGTAACGTTGGTTTTAAGGTTTTTGTATTCACCTTTCCATTCTGAATCGCAAATGCAGTTTGCTTCTTCTTTTTTATCACCATTACTGCATGAAGCAAACATAGCGAATAAAACGAGCAATAAATAAAATGATAATTTTTTCATGATATTTTTTAATTTTCAAGGTTAAATTATAAAAATATATCTTAAACACAATTTATTTTAATAGAATTCTAATAAATGCATCATCATATTTGATATGGTATTTATTAGAAAAATATATATATAAGTCATTGATTATAAATCAAAAAGTGACATTTGAGAACCAGTGGATTCTTTTGGTTTCTTTTTTGGTTTTTCAGGTTTGTCTTTTTTATTCTCAATAATGAATTCTGGCTCATGCGGTATAAATTCAATAGCCTCTTCTTCTTCCTGACTTTTACCTTTAGACTTCTTGTCCTTTCCTTTTACTTCCTTTTCAGGTTTATCTTCAGATTTAGCTTCAGCTTCTTTTTCTTTTTTAGGCGGTTTGACTTTTTTTACGGGTTCTTCCGATAAAATTTCAAAATCCTCTATTACAGGTTCTGATTCTGCGGTCGGAATGATTTTTTTCTCCTTTTTGCCTGAGGGTTTTATTTCTTTTTCAGGTTTAAGGATTTTGTTTTTTTCCTCAGCTACTGTTTCTGAAATTTCAGATATATTTGATGTGGCCTCAATATCAGTGGTTTCTGTGGTTGAATCATCATCTGAAATAACCACCTGGGCATCGTCATCCAATTTTTTGGGATCATTCCACATAACCTCTTTAAGTTCAAATGTGGTAAGACGCTTTCCCCTTGCCTTATAACTTTTTACTCCAATAAATTCTTCAACATCAATTATTTCATTCGGACGGGTTTTATGTTTTCCGCCGAAAATAATTTCGAGCATGGGGTATTTGTCTTCTGAAAAATCCACCAGATACGATTCGGGTTGATCTCCGATAAAGGAAACAAGTTTATCCGTAGGTTCAAACTGGAATCGTTTCAGATAATGGAATTTCTGTTCCCCATCAAAGAAAACTGCAGAAATTATCTTTTTGGGATCATATTTTCTGAGCAGCATGAGGTCGTCTTCATAGTGGTTTGAAAGATCAAAGGACGACAATCTGTATTTGCCAGACTTGGTAATAACCAAAATCCTGTCATCGGCATTAAATTCTCCGATATAATCGCCGCGGTCATCTGCATTCAGACGAAGCACATCCCAGTCGAACCAGATTTGTCTTCCGCCAAGTGTCGAAACACCCTGTTCTTTGAGGGTAATTTTATGCGCCTCATTTTTTGTCAGAATGTTTCCGATGGAATTTCTGCCCTTTATTGCCATGGCTGAAAAGTCAAATTCCAGGGATAATTTTCTAAGCTTGGGCTTGGGTTTAAGCCATATTTTAATAACCTCTGCCTCTCCGTTGGGATTGGCTGTAAAATACATGATTTTTGAGCCTTCGGTTCCTTTTGTTAAGTCGTAAACCTTGTCGCGGTTGACTCCGGTAACAGGAAAACGTTTCATGAACAGGGTTCCGTTGCGGCCATCGCGGTAAATGACGTTGTAAATGGTTCTTTCATCATTCTTTTTGAAAACGGCAATATGAATGATATCTTTTCCGAAAAATGATTTATCTGTTACTTTGGTAACGGTGAATTTCCCATCTTTTAGAAAAACAATAACGTCGTCAATATCAGAACATTCGCAAACAAATTCTTCTTTTTTCAGTCCGGTACCATAGAAACCCTCTTTTCTGTCAACATAGAGCTTCTCATTGGCCACCACCACTTTGGTTGCCACAATGGTGTCAAAACTCCTGATTTCAGTTTTTCTTTCGCGGCCTTTTCCGTGTTTTTTCTGAATTTGTTTATAATAATTGATGGTGTATTCAACAATGTTATTAAGATGATTCTGAACTTCTTCCATCTCTGTTTCAAGTCCCTTGATATATTCGTCAGCCCTAAATGAATCGAATTTTGAAATACGCTTGATTTTTATTTCAGTAAGCTTTGTGATGTCATCAATGGTTACTTCCCGTTTCAGAAGTTTTTTATAGGGTTCAAGTCCTTTGTCAATGGCCTCAATGATGGCTTCCCATGTTTCGCATTCTTCAATTTTGCGGTAGATCTTTTTCTCGATAAATATTTTTTCAAGCGAAGACATATGCCAGTCTTCACCCAACTCGGACATTCTGATCAATAACTCTTGTCTGAGCAGATTCAATGTGCCGTCGGTATTGTGTTTGAGAATTTCGCTTACACCGATAAACCGGGGCTTGTCGTTTTCAATAACACAGGTATTGGGAGAAATGGATATTTCGCAATCGGTTGTTGCATAAAGGGCATCAATGGTTTTGTCTGAAGAAACATCTGGAGCAAGATGGATGAGTATTTCCACATTTTCTGCAGTGTTGTCGTCAATTTTCTTGATTTTTATTTTTCCCTTTTCGTTTGATTTGAGGATGGACTCAATCAGTGTTGAGGTGGTTCTTCCAAATGGCAATTGAGTGATAACCAGAGTTTTTTTATCCAGTTTTTCAATTTTTGCTCTTACCTTAATACTTCCCCCTCTGATTCCGTCATTGTATTTTGAAACATCCACTAATCCTGCAGTTGGAAAATCAGGATACAGTTCAAAGGGTTTTCCTTGAAGGTAGTTGATGGAAGCTTCAATGAGTTCAATAAAATTATGGGGAAGGATTTTAGAGGCCAAACCAACAGCAATCCCTTCAACACCCTGAGCCAGCAGAAGTGGAAACTTTACGGGAAGCGTTTCGGGTTCTTTGTTTCTTCCGTCATAGGAGGTTGTCCAGTTGGTGGTTTTTGGATTAAAAACAACATCCAGTGCAAATTTTGATAAACGTGCTTCAATATAACGGGCAGCAGCAGCTCCGTCGCCTGTATGCACATTTCCCCAGTTACCCTGACAATCGATGAGAAGGTCTTTTTGACCTAATTGTACCAGAGCATCACCAATGGAAGCGTCGCCATGGGGGTGAAACTGCATGGTGTGACCAATTACGTTGGCTACTTTATTGTATCGGCCATCTTCGAGCCGTCTCATGGAGTGGAGAATTCTCCTCTGAACCGGCTTTAGTCCGTCGTTAATATGCGGAACAGCACGTTCAAGAATTACATAAGAAGCATAATCAAGGAACCAATCCTTGTACATTCCTGCGAGCAAAGTAACTTTTGGTTTCTCACCATCAGAATGTTCGCCGCCTTCTGCGTATTCGAAGCCGTCGTTTTCGGGCGAAAAATCATCAATATGATCTCTTACATCATCAATCATCTGGAATGTTTAATCATTAATTTCTACTTCAATCCGCAAATTATCGACAATAAAATCCTGTCTTTCCGGAGTGTTTTTCCCCATGTAATACTCAAGCATTTTTCCCACAGCATCTTCCTTTTTCAATTTTACCGGTTCAAGCCGGATATCTTTTCCGATGAAATGCTTGAATTCATCGGGAGATATTTCGCCAAGACCTTTGAACCTTGTTATTTCGGGGTTCGGACCAAGTTCGGAGATGGCGTTTGTTTTTTCTTCATCGCTGTAGCAATAAAGGGTTTTTTTCTTGTTTCTGACCCTGAACAGAGGGGTTTGCAATATGTACAAATGGCCATTTCTGATCAGATCGGGAAAAAACTGCAGAAAGAAAGTAAGCAAAAGCAAGCGGATGTGCATACCGTCAACATCGGCATCGGTGGCAACCACAACTTTTTTATAACGGAGGTCTTCCAAACTGTCTTCAATATTAAGGGCTGCCTGTAGCAGATTGAACTCTTCGTTTTCGTATACAATTTTTTTAGTCAGGCCGTAAGTGTTCAAAGGTTTTCCTTTCAGACTGAATACTGCCTGTGTGTTAACATCCCTTGATTTGGTGATGGAGCCGCTGGCCGAATCACCCTCGGTGATGAAAATTGTGGTTTCGGTTTTTCTTTCGTCGCTTGAGTTGTAATGAACGCGACAGTCGCGAAGCTTTCTGTTATGCAGATTGGCTTTTTTTGCCCGGTCGCGGGCCATTTTTTTAATTCCGGAGATGGCTTTTCTTTCCTTTTCGGAATCCTGAATTTTTTTAAGGAGAATATCGGCAGTCTGGGGGTTTTTGTGTAGAAAGTTATCCAGGGCATTTTTCACAAAGTCCATAATGAAGTTCCTGACTCCTGGTCCGTTTGGCCCAATATCCTTTGATCCCAGTTTTGTTTTGGTTTGTGATTCAAAAACCGGCTCTTCAACCTTGATGCTTATAGCAGCTACAATGGAAGTACGTATGTCAGCAGGATCAAAATCTTTTTTGTAAAATTCACGGATGGTTTTTACCACTGCTTCCTTGAAAGCAAGCAGGTGGGTGCCGCCCTGGGTTGTATGCTGGCCGTTTACAAATGAAAAATAATCTTCGCCGTACTGCATGCCGTGCGTCATGGCCAATTCAATATCTTCGCCGGTCAGATGAATGATAGGATAATGGCCTTCTTCACTCATGTTTTCATTCAGCAGATCGAGCAATCCGTTCTTGGAGAAAAACTTTTGTCCGTTTAAAATAATTGATAAGCCTGAATTTAAAAAGACATAGTTTTTGATCATGGCTTCAACATATTCCATGTTGAAATTGAACCTGCCGAAAAGAGATTCGTCCGGGACAAAAGTGATGGAAACACCATTTTCCTCGGAGGTTTTTGCAATTTTTTTATCTTCGATTTTCTCGCCGGCCGAGAATTCTATTTCTTTTAATTCGCCTTCGCGGATGGATTTAATGTTGAATTTCTGAGACAGGGCATTTACAGCTTTGATACCGACACCGTTCAATCCTACGGATTTTTTAAAAACCTTGGAATCGTATTTGGCACCTGTATTCATTTTGGAAGCCACATCTTCAAGCTTTCCCAATGGAATTCCCCGTCCGCGGTCACGAACAACAACCTCCTTGTCATTAATGGTAACATCAATCACCCTGCCATTGCCCATGGCAAACTCATCGATGGAATTATCAATAACCTCTTTTATAAGAATATAGATTCCGTCATCAGCAGAAGCTCCGTCACCCAGTTTTCCAATGTACATCCCCGGTCTTCTGCGGATATGCTCTTTCCAGTCAAGGGTCCTAATGCTCTCTTCGGAATATTGTTCGATCATGCCCGTTAAAATTTACGCAAATATACTGAAAACACTATGTTTACGTGATTTTTAGGGGGGTTGTTTATCAACAAAAATATTAACAATGGGATAAGGTCTGTCAGGTCAAAAGTCGGTCAAGTCTAAAGTCTGTCAGGTCAAAAGTCCTTCAAGTCGAAAGTCGGTCAAGTCAAAAGTCTGTCAAGTTAATAGTCTAAAAAGTCGCTAAAGTTTATACTTTCGCAATTCAGGCCTGAAGGGCCGGCTCAATTCATCCCCGGCTTTGTGCCTCCCTTCGTTCGCCAAAGGTTTATCTTCAGACTTGCCGTAGGTGAAACGTTAAAGCTTCAACGATACGCGGTCAAGCCGGGGTGTAAATAAGCCTGGAGGGCTTATATTATGGTAGCCTCGGGCAATTGCCCAGGGGCCCGCCGGCCACAAACACATTAGAACAAAAAAACCATTCCGGCGGAAATGAATGATAAAATTTAACAGAAGGTTAGATTATAAAGTCTTTCAAGTCAAAAGTCCTTCAGGTCAAAAGTCTGTCAGGTCTAAAGCAAAAAAAACAAATATTAATTTAAGAACTTTTTTAAACTATTAACTTTACCGGTAATAATGCGGTATGTCTAATGTTACATTTACTTTAATTTAAGATCATTTTCTCAGACCTTACTAACTTCCCATCAATAAACAAATTACATATGTATGCACCTTTAGTCCATCCATTTGTTAATATTTCGGTTTTTTCGCCGGAAACCGGAATAATGGTTTTTAATTGACCGTTCATTTCTGTAATTCTGAGTTCAATCAGGGAATTAGTTACTGTTTGACCTGGAGTTGCCAACTGGTTTTCTATTATTACGCAAAAATTTTCCTGACTTGGATTAGGAAGAATTTTAAAACCAATGTTGTGTTTATCCTGAAAATTACTGCCTACAGCGAAAGATCCTGCTTCAAACATAATGTAAGTATTTATTGAGTAGTCAGATGCATCAGCTATTACTAGTTTGATGTGATAGGTTGATAATGGAAATAGTCCGGAGATTGTGGCAGTAATCGGAATAGTATATCCTCCGGTATTGAATTCGGGCATCGGTGTAACGTATTCACCAAAATAGGATGGATTATCAGTTCCGTTAACGGTAGAAATGGTTATCGGAATGGATGTGCCGGGAATAACAGCAGCATTGACAGCACCATCGGCATATGGACCAGAAATTCCCGGACCACTCACGAAAAATGCAAAAACATCGTTATAATTTGTGTGTTCAAAAGTAGGATATTCATCTGATGCAAAAACAAAATTTATTTCTATTGCTTCAGCAGATGGAACTAAATCAAACTCAAGAATTACCTGATCGAAAATATTCGGTGAACCTCCACTTGCCTGAGAAATACCTGAAATATCGGCCTTTACATCTGCACTTCCGGATTCCCAATATAATAAATCACCTGAAATATCATCATCACAAATATCATCCACAGCACCACACCCCATGATTAATCCCGATTCGAATCCAAAAATATTTCCATGAATAAATTGTCCAATTGCTCTGGCCGGACCGTCATAAACTACATTTGAAACTTCAAGTAAACCTGTAATCAGTACTTCTTCAATCAATTGTTCAGGAGTCAGGGTTGTTGTGTCAACATCAAGCAAAGGAGGATTTTCCCATACACAGATATCAAAAGTGCCCTGAAAATTGTTGTCAGGTTCCCAAACCCTGATCCAGACTGTTTGTCCGGCATATCCTCCAATTTCAGAAATATAAAGGTTTCCCGGCATTCCCCAAACTTGTTCTGTACATGCGATTTCAGTAAGGTTGCTGCAATCGGCACCAGAGTATACCGCCACTCCGCCTGTAGTCATTTCCTGAGCACCCAATGTAACAGCCAGCCGGCCTGAGGCAGGAACTGTAGCAGTAAACCATACATCTCCTCCATTATAACTGAATGAGCAGGCAGGAGTTGGTATTGCCGCAATATCCAATGCAGATTCTGTTGTGAATGTCTGAAAAACACAATCAGAAGAAACCATGTCAAGATTTATTGGGGCGCAAGGTTCATCATTTATAGGTGGTGGAGGTGGCATTAAATCGCAATCAGCAAAAAATGTTCCCCCGGTTGGAATAGCACCACCTTGTCCATCGTTCCATATTTCCGTGTAAATAGGGTTTATTATTGTATATTCATTTTCAGATTGCCAACTACCATCTGCATTGTAAGTTACAACTACTGTATCTCCGTTTTCTGCATCAAAGTAAAAAGTGGAATCCATTCCTGTTAATACAGTAATGTCAGTTAATACCGGAATTCCATTGACGGTAATGGTAATCGAGTTGCCGTTCCAGCCGTCGCCAAATGTATCATGTAAATACACTGTAAAAACACAGGAATATGATTGCAGAACAAGGAACAATGAAAGAAAGGTGTATAACTTTTTCATCATTTTATATTTTTTTGGTTCAGCAGCTATTTCACCAGTAAATATAAACCTTTTTTACAAAAGAAAAAAATCAAGTCCCCATCATTTTAATCAACCTGTCTTTTTTTCTGAATGAGACCGGAACCTGTGAACCATCGGTCATAATAGCGTATCCGCCATCTTTTTTCACAAATTCCTTCATGAAATTAAAATTGATGAGGTGTGAATGGTGAATCCTGATAAAGGAGAATTCTTCGAGCATCATTTCATATTCCTTAAGATTGCGCGTAACGACTATCTGTTCTTTACTTTTCAGGTAAAAAATTGTATAGCTTCCCTGGGATTCGCACCTGATAATGTCGCTTACAAACACCATGTGTACCCTGTCGGCACTGTTCAGAGCAATTCTTTTGTTTCCTGATTTGTTTTCACGGATATTTTCGAGTAACAAACTGATATTGTCTTTAATGGAAACAGACGCGTCTTTTTTCTGAAGTTTTTCAACTGCTGCAATCAGTTCATCGGGGTCAATGGGTTTTAGCAGATAATCAAGTGCTGAAAACTTAATGGCTTTGATCCCGTATGCGTCAAGGGCTGTAGTGAAAATAACCTGAAAATTAAATTGTCCAATCCGTTCAAGGATATCAAAGCCGGTACCATCGCCCATTTGTATATCGAGAAAAACCACATCGGGATTAAATTTTTGAATGGCTTTAATACCCGATTCAACACTGTCGGCTTCTCCAACAATCTGAATTCCTCTGCAATACTCCTCCAGGTCGTGTTTGAGCGTTAGCCTTGAATTGTCTATGTCGTCAATGATAACAGCTTTTATCATATTCTTAAGTATAATTTATTATTAATCTGTTACAAAGGGTATTTTTACAACCACTTTTGTCCCGAATGCAATTCCCTCATCATTCTTCAGGTCAAAAACTTCAATTCCAGCCATATCATCCTTGCTGCGTCTTAGTTGTTCCAAACGTTTTCGCGTCACAGACATTCCCGATGATTTATGCTTTGCATTTGTTGTTGTTTCAGCGGCTTTGGCACGACCTACTCCATCATCTTTTATAGTACATTCAAGCAGGCCATCTTTAGCTAAAAAGTGCAATGAGATATTTCCATTTCCCTCTTTTTTCTTGATTCCATGAATGATAGCATTTTCAACGAAGGGCTGTATCATCATCGGTGGAATTTCAATCATTTCTGGATCAGCGCTTTCTGCAACTTCAATAGTATATTCAAATTTATTATTGGTACTTAGTTTTTCCAGATCAAGATAATTTGAAAGTATTTCTATCTCGTTTGCAAGCGGAATAAATTCTTCGCGGGCATTTTCGAGGATCAGGCGCATCAATCTGGCAAATTTTGCCAGATATCTTTTTGCCTGAAACTGGTCATTGACAGCAATAAAACCCTGAATAGAGTTAAGTGAGTTGAAAATGAAGTGTGGGTTCATCTGAAGACGTGCTGCTTCCTGCTCAAGTTCCAGAATATTTTTCTCCATTTTCAATCTTTCCTTTTCTTTGATATTTTTCTTGCGGATGCTGTAAAAGATAAGCAGAAAAATCACCACAACAAAAGCAAAAGCTACCAGTCCGATGGTTAGCCTGAACCACAATGCCTGCCAGTATGGATGCAGAATGGTAAATGTAAAAGTCACCGGTTGTTCGTTCCAGATCCCGTCTTCGTTACATGCTAAAAGTTTAAAGGTATAGGTTCCTGGCGGAATGTTTGAATAAGTAGCTTCACGTTGGTCGAGTACCGGACTCCAGTCGCGGTCCAGACCTTCAAGTATCCATTTATACCTTACAGCATCAGGGTTTCGCTGGCAAATTCCGGTAAATTCAAAGGAAATATGATTCTGATCATAGGGCAACTCCAGGTTATCAGGCAAAAAAGTTTTAGAGTTAATTTCGGACACAAAGCCGGTTTCCAGGATGTTGTCAAAAAACAATTTTATTTTTGTGATTCTTGTTTTTGGTGCCACATTATTGGGAAAATCTTCTCTGGGATCATAACGGGTGGCGCCGCTCACAGTGCCAAACCATATATTTCCTATGGAATCGACTGCTACTGCATTGCGACAGTTCTCTACCCCGGTAAAACCTTCATTTCGGCCATAATGCTTTATCCTGACAATTTCCAGTTTTTCGTTAAAAGTAATTTTATCCAGTCCGCGCTCAGTCCCCACCCATAAATTATTTACCCAGTCAAAAACCAGGGTATAGATATTGTTTGAAGACAGTCCGTCCTTTTTGGTTATTTCCAGAAATTTTTCCCCGTTGTAAATATTCAGTCCGCCCCCGGCAGTCCCAAAAAACACATTTCCCATGGTATCGCAGATGATTGATCGGATGGTGTTGCTCGAAAGGCCTTCATTTTTGGTAAATCTGAAAATCTGTGGTGGGATTGAATCAAAGCCCGAGGGGATGATTTTATTTACACCACCTCCGGAGGTCCCGGCCCAAATATTCCCATATTTATCTGTAGCTATAGCATAAACACGGTTTTCGGCAATGCCGTCGTCTGTTTTAAAACTCCTGAACAACCTGGTTTTTGGATTGTAATATCCCACACCGGCATCCAGACTTGCAAACCAGAGAAAACCTGCGCTGTCTTCGGCAAAGGACACAATGAAATTTGTTTTTAACCCGTCGGATTTTGTAAACTTACGCACCGATTTTTCCCGATATTGAATAAGCCCGTCATTGGTTGTCCCAAACCACAGGGAGCTGTCGCGGGCAGAATAAATTGCCCTGATTTTTGTGGGAGTAAAGCCCTGGTTTCCCCTTAGCAACTCGTAAGTTTTTCCGTCATAACGGGTAACGCCGCCCAGGGAAGTGCCAAACCAGGAAGCCCCTTCGTGATCAAGTCCCACAGCAAAAACCCATTTACCCATGTTTTCGCTCTGGGTAAAATGGACAAACCTTTCATTATCAAGTTTGCTCACACCACCCCCGGAAGTGCCAAACCACAGGTTTCCCCAAGAATCACGGATGATATCCACCACCACGTTGCTGGCCAAACCTGTTGATTCGTCATAAGTATAAAATTTTTCTCCGTCGAAGCGGGATACACCAATGGCAGTGCCAATCCACAAATCGCCATCTTCATCACAGAAAACGCAAAAAACGGTATTATTGCACAAACCATCTTTTACAGTAAAAGTAGTGAATTCCTTATAATCATAACGGGTAATTCCGCCGCCATAGGTTGAAAACCAGAGGTTTCCCTGCTTGTCGCGTGTGATATGCCTTATCACATTGTTGGCCAATCCGTCTTTTCTGCTGTATCGTTTCAGATTTTTCCCGTCGTAAGAACATGCTCCATCCTGGGTGCCAATCCAGATTTTCCCGGATTTATCTTCGTTAACAGAAAAAACAATATTGTGACTCAAACCGTTATCAGTGGTAAAATGCTGCATTTTATTCCCCGACCATAAAAACAATCCCGAGCCCTCAGTTCCGAACCAATAACGGCCTTTTTTATCCATAAATATTGTGCGGACGATTGTTGTGCCCGGACCATTTTTCGGATTAAAAAGAGTGAATTTCAATCCGTCGAAAGTAGCAATACCCTCTTCGGTGCCAATCCATAAAATATTATTGTTATCCCTGAAAATACAGCGAATAAAATTATTGGGAAGGCCATCTTCCTCGCTGTAAATGGTGAATTTATATCCGTCAAAACGAATCAATCCGCCCCCTTGAGAACCAAACCATAGATATCCCTGATGATCTTCGCACATGGTAAAAATCTGTGATTGGGAAAGGCCTTCGGTAACCGAATAGTTTCTGAAATTGTATTTTTGGGCGGATAGTGAAAAAATCAATCCGCAAACAAAGACGACCAGAGGAATTATCAGTTTTATCATTTCAAATACAGATGTACAAATGTAATGAAATGAAAACTAAAATGAAATGAAAAGTTATCAGGATTGTCTGAATAATATAAAATAATAGCTGTGATAGTTTAAAAACAATTCGCGCATTAGCAGCAATAAATTTTTAGCTGCTAATGCGCGAATGAAAGTTTGATGAAAACAAGATCCGACTTAGATCCTATTTGCCTCCCACAAACTGTTTTGCGTAATATTTAGCAGTCAGTTTTTCGCCGGTGGCTTTCTCAATCATGTCGTTCCAATACCAGCGGTTACCTGGTTTAAACACATTTTCGGTAAGGAATTTTCCCACTTCGGTATTGCCTTTAAAGCTTTGCAGTGAGTAATCATCAGATTTAATCACATCCTTCACGATTTTGTAATACAATTGTGAGGCAAGAAGTTCACCCATAAGATAGTTATGATAGTAACAAGGAGTGCTGGCAATATGGGTTTTAGTTGCCCAATCGGGCATATCCCTTCCTTCGGGTTTTTTAACCATCTGGTATTTTTCAACCAAATTCCACCACAACGCGTTCAGATCCTGATCGGGATTTTCGTACATTGCTTTTTCGAATCTGTACATGACCTGAGCCCAACGGCTGAAAACCAATTGTTCCAGTCGGAGTGTTTTAAAAGCATCTTCTGCAATTTTTGTCTTTTCTTCATCATTGATGCCGGTCATATCCTGAATCCATTGTGCATTTGCCGAAAACCTTCCGAACAACATGGCAATAGCTTCGGTTGTAAATGCGTGGGCAGGAGAACGAAGTAAGAATGCCAGATCACGGTCATTAAATTTATCGTACACTGCGTGACCATATTCATGCAGCATAGTGTTCATCCAATAATTGTTTGGTTTCACATTGCAAAGTACCCTAACATCACCTTCGCGGTTGAAATCGGAGCAGAAAGCATGCTGGTTTTTGCCCGGTTTTTCAAACAGGTCGCTTTTTTCAATAAGGTCGGCAATGGGCAGTCCGATTGATTCAAAGTAATCTTTGATAAGAGCAACGATATCCTTTTTGGCGTAATATTTATCCAGATCGACCTTGTAAATCTGAGGTGCTTCCTGGAAAAATCTGTTTTGATAATGCCAGGGTTTCAATTCTTCGGGTTTCAGTTTGTATTTTGCCGCAAGAACCGAGTCTATTTCCTTTTTTTGAGCAATATAGGCATCACGGGTAAGGTTGTCAAGCTCATCAAACAGTTTGCTGATTTCCTGGGGATCCTGATCTCCAAGCTTAAGTGACATTTCGTGGTAATTGTTGAATCCGAGGTCTTTGGCAACTTCGTTTCGCATCTTAACAAGAGTTTTTACGTCTTCAGAAACAACCGGACCAATATCTTTGCATGCAGTCCAAGTTTTTTCGAGCTTTTTATTATCGGCAGAGGTCCTTAATATATCTTCAACCTCATTGTCGGTGAGTTTTTTGCCGTCAACTGTAGTTCTGAAATTGGAGAATTTCTTATCAACTTCGTTGGCCAGCATGACCATTTTCTGCATTTTTTCCTCGTCGATCTGCATGGAAAGAAAATCATTATAAAGATTCTCCAATTGTCTTTTTAAGAGTTCATCTTTAATATTCCCGTTCTCCTTGATGTTTTTCAGTTCTTCGAACCTTTTTTTATCTGTATAAATCAGGCGGTATTTGATTTCGAGCTGGGCAGATTTTTCATAATCTTCATCCTTACCGCTCACTGCAGCGGCAAAAGAGGCTTCAGACAATTCAGTCTCCAGTGGCTTAATTTCAGCAACCAGCTTATCAATAAATGCTGAGAGTTCCTTTTCCATGTTTTTCTCGGATTTTGATTTTTCAGTTTCCTTTTTTTCTTCGTTGCAGGAAGCCAAAATTATAACAGCACCTGCAATTAAAAATAATACTTTTTTCATTTTCTATTTTTCTATTATTAGTTTTTTATTGGTAATTCCTTTATCTGATGCTATTTTGCAATGATACATTCCGGCACTCCATAAATCAGTATCAATGGAAAATTCATTTTTTGCTGATTTGCATGAATATAATAGTTTTCCGTCTGCCGAGAATATTTCCACAATTACAGTTCCGGTGTAATTTCCGGTGGAAATATTAACCATTGAACCGGCGGGATTAGGGTAGAGGGATACTTCAAACAATTCATTTTCAGAAACGCTGATGCAATCATCCACAAATACTTCGGCTGGAGTTCTTGGGCTGGTGCAAACAGGATCAATTACTTCCCAGTCATAGAAATAATAGTAATAATTGGTTGGGCCTGTTGAAGCACTGCTGTTGGTAATGCTGATTTTTCCTGCCAATGTGTAAGGATAAGAAAGTGTGGCGTCGGTATTATTTCTCCAGAGATTTGGTGCACCCAGTCCAACGAGTTGAAGGTCATTTTGGACAGGAATGTCAAAGTCAAGGTTAACGCGGCTGACACCCGAAGGTATGTCAACAGATTTCTGAGCCAGAATGGTTCCTGTACTTGATCTGAGGGCTATATCACGTACTCCCGCACCATCAGCATTTACTTCCACTGAAACCAGATTGCATTCGGCTGTACAGTCAAAAACAAGGTAATGGATATAGGATACATTTCCGAAAAATCCACCGCCGCCGGTACTGTTTGTTTCACCCACGAATTCAACTTCAGAAGTAAGGTTGTCCTCAGCCCAGTAAGTTGTAGTGACAGTAAGTGCAGGGGTATTGTATGTATTTCCTGAAAACAGCAATGTACCACCTGTAGCAGCATTATACCAATTTATGGTTCCGTCGCCGGATGCAGTTAAAATGGCTGTTTCGCCTTCACAAATGCTGTCACCTGAAGCAACAGGTGCATCAGGCATATTTACAATAATATAATTGGTTTCAACATGTGTATTGCTTCCATATGTATTGGATGAAGTAAGGCTGACTGTAAAGATTCCGTTGGTAGTGTAAACATGCATGGGGTTTTGGAAGGTTGAGCTTGTTCCGTCGCCAAAATCCCAATCCCAATCATTCGGAGCGTTGGTTGACATATCATGGAAATTAACCACTCCGGTGCAGGTTTCAGTCACATCTGCAGAAAAATTTGCTGCCGGGGGTGCCGAGGGGGTTGCACACTGCCAGTCAATCTCAAAGCCTGCGCCGTTTACTCCCGGGTCGGCATGGTGTAGAATGGTAATGGAGCCGCCGGTTGATGTAATGGTTCCCGGACTGCCTGTGGTATTGCAGTAACTTCCAATAAGAGTTGATGAAGTGTTTGGTCCGTCGAAAATACTCACATAATCATAATCGCAGGTTGAGCCACTTCCGGCTTCCACATCGAATGAGTTAAAGACGAGTGTCACCGAGCTTGCACCTGGAGGAGCGATGGTTATGGTCACATCAGCATTGTCGGCATAATTGCCCGATGGGCCACCATTGTCATAAAGCAAACCTGAACAGGCAGTTTGTGAAATTGCTGTGCCTGATCCGGGAAGAATAACGATACAATCAAGTTCAGAGTCAACTACAATGTATGATGATTTTGTTTCAGAATCTGCACCGCAAGCACCGCCGTCAGCACTAAGCACAACATTGTAGGTTCCGTATCCGGTGTAAGTATGCGAAGGACTTATTGCTGTGCTGGTTCCTCCGTCGCCAAAGTTCCATGTAAAGGAAGTCCCGTTAACCGACATATTAGAAAAAGTTACGGTAAACGGAGCAGAGCAGGAGGTTGTCAGATCAGCTTCGAAATCAGCAAGTACATAGGGAACATAAGCATTACCAAGTCCAACGGCATGCATGGCATTGGTAACAGCTCCCACTTCATCGGTACATTCTCCGAAAAGGTCGATAGCCGATTGGATAGCATAAAAGCGGGCTTCTTCATATTGGGATGTTTCGGTCAGGTAAACAGTCAGCATTCTGTAAGTGATTGCTCCGGCATCATCCAGACCAATACCTGTAACATTGAATGCATCTCCGTTATCGTTTGTTCCTGATCCGCCGTTTACAAGCAGGTAATACCAATAATTGAGCACACCTGAGTTTGTATGAACGCCACCGTTATCACCTGATCCGGTTTCCCAATAATCACCCAGATAAGTGTCGGGTTGGCCATGGGCATTGGGGTTGCTCATGGATCGGAAAGAGGCTCCAATGTCTTCGCCAATGAGCCAGTCACCGGTAGCCGGAGTGGCAAATAATTCAATACTGGTGCCAAAAATATCACTAAAAGCCTCATTCAGGGCGCCTGATTCATAGCTGTATTCAAGGTTTGCTGTAAAGGAGGTCAGACCATGAGAGATTTCATGTCCACAAATATCAATGGTGGTAAGCGGAGAATAGGTTGTATTTCCATCGCCGTAACTCATGCGGTAACCGTCCCAAAAAGCATTGGTGTTATCGGGGTAGCCAAGTTCGGTAAGGTTGAAATGAATGTAACTGAGCAGGGCAAAGCCAGAATTGTCAATACTGTTGCGGCCATATTTCTGATAATAGTAATCATAGGTTTTTTCAGCAGCAAAATGCGCGTCAGTGGCATATTCATCCAACTCGGCATTGATGTTGTTCCAGTTATTATCGGCATCGGTAAAATCTACGGCACTTCCGTAATCAGTCTGCATGTTCATATCGTAAGTTTCAATTCCGTCTCCCCTGCCAGATTCACGAAGTCTGTAAGAACCGCTGTAGCTGTCGGTGACAATTTGCTGTGCACCGGAATAAACGGTTTGGGCAGTAGCTGTAACATCTGCATTATGCAATATTTTATTTGTATGGAGCAATGCTCCGTTTGATGCATCGATATAATAATCGGCATGGCTGATTGGTTTGTGGGCATAGATCCTGAATTTCCAGGCGAGAATGAATTCACCCGAATCAAAACTACCGTTTTTTGGAAAAATCACCAGCTCACCCTTTGGAAAATATGTTGCATTGTCCTTTTTCAGTTGGTTTTTCAATTGATTTTCCTCACCGGGCAGCTGCCATTTGTATATTTCAGCCCCAATGTGGTCGAGTGCCATACCCAGTGCAAGTTCTTCAGACATCTGAGGAGTGGTGGGTACATTTATTTTTTCGGGAACCGATCCGTTTACCGATTTGATTTTCCCATCCTTCAGATGCACAATGCAGGTGGAAAATTCCACGGGAATATTGTTGTAATATGTTCGGTATCTGATATGTTCCTCGCCCGAGTTTGTTTTTTCGGTGCGAAAGGGCAAGAAAGAAAACCCCGGGGTTTCGAAAAAGGCAGACATCCATTTTTCAAAATCGGTTTTCATTAAAGAGAAGTCATCGGTAAATTGAACAAAATCAGGGACAGCAGAAAACTGGTTATACCTGATTGTTTTTGCTCCGGACAGTTTGCTTTTTGCTGCAGATCCGGTAAGAACCTGAGCAGAAACGGATACTGTCAGAACGATGGCAATAAAAAGGATAAGGTTTTTCATCATAATAGGTTTAAATTGAATTTAAAAGTACAAAGTCCACAGGGATAATTAAAATAAATGCACATTAAATTGATAAATGATCGGCAGATTTATACATTGAATGATATTTGTTATACATATATTCAGGGAGAAGGCATGTTTATGAACTTTTAATAAGGTTGCGACTGTGAGTTGCACGCAAACTGTTTGCGATTTGACGACTTTGCTGAATAAGGTTTCAGGAATATGGATGAAATATGTATTTTTGGTTTGATGGCTTTGTTTAATTACCTTCTGATTTAAATTTGGCATTCATTTCCGCCGGAATGGGTTTTTTCGTTCTAATGTGTTTATGGCCGGCGGGCCCCGGGGCAATTGCCCGGGGCTACCATAATTTAAGCCCTCCAGGCTTATTAACCCCCCGGATTGACCTCGTATCGTTGAAGCTTTAGCAGAAGCACAAAGCCAGAGCTGAATTGAGCTGGCCTTACAGGCCGTTTGCTTTTTTGGATTTAAAGGGTTGATCAATACTTCCGACTTCCCACTTCCGACTTTTCAATCTTACCTTCTGAATAAATTCATGCTTCTTTTCTGATGGATTTGTCTTTGTTGTTTTTATGGCGACGCAAGCATTGCGCCACTGAACTTCCGGCTTCCAACTCCCAACTTTACGAACTTTCGACTTGATGGGCTTTTGACTTGAAAGACTTTCGACTTGAAGGACTTTTGACTTTATAGACTTTTTAACACATCTTTTGCACGATTTTTGTCACGTTCTTGGATGTTTAATCAAAATTATGTAATTTTATAAAAACTAAAAAACAAAAAAATTATGAAGAAGATTTTATTTTTAGCAATCATGTTTGTTGCAATTGCCTTGCAGGCTCAGGATAAAACTGTAACCACAACTCTTTCGGTTGCCGGTAAAACAGGTGCTGAAATTTCGCTGACTTTTGCGCAGATCAGCGGTGTTACCGATCTGGTTTTAACTCCAACAACTGCTACCATCACCGGCTTTACTATGGAAATTTCAATTTCGGGATCAGTGAAATCCTATAATGCTGCCAATAAGTCATTTACCAGAGAAATGAAAGCGGCTGTTTCACAATTGCAGGCAGGTGATTATTTGATTCTTAAAAATATTAATTATTCCGAAAGCAGCAAATCAAAGACTATGCCCGATATGAAAATTAAAATTATTGCCGGGTAATTTATAGTATTTCAATTTTTTAACTAAAAAACTTAAACATGAAAAAATTATTCTTGTTAGCAGCCCTTCTTATTGCTTTTGCAAGCATTCAGGCTCAGATTGCACCAAAATACGTGGTTTCTCTTGCAGGAGCTACCGGTGATGAAGTCAGACTTTCAGTAAATCAAATTATTGATGCGGCAGAACTTGGTATTTCTCCCGCGGGAGCTCAGGTAGCTAAATTTACCATTGAATATACCGAAGGTGGTACCACAAAAACTCTTTCTGCAACCGGAAAAACCATTACCAAAGACATGAAAGGGGTAATTTCAAAAATGACAGTTGGACAGTCTTTTACAATTAAAGATGTAACAATTACAGAAAAAGTTGCCACTTCAACCCTCAAAACAATGAAGGTTATTATTAAAGAAGATGTTGCTCATTAATATTTGATCTTTATAAAAATAAAAACCCGGATTATCCGGGTTTTTATTTTTATAAAGGTTTTTTGAAATTCACATTTATCTTTTAACTTTGAAACAACTTGATAACAACGAAAAATCTTAAAATATGAAACACGAACTTCCTAAACTTCCTTACGAGCTCAATGCTCTTGAACCGCACATCAGCTTAAAAACCATGGAATACCATTATGGCAAGCACCACAATACTTATGTTGTTAATCTGAACAACCTCATTCCGGGAACTGAGTTTGAAAATGCTGATCTGGAAACGATAGTTAAAAAATCAACCGGACCAATTTTTAACAATGGTGCTCAGGTGTGGAACCATTCATTTTATTTTATGAGTTTTTCACCAAAGGGTGGAGGAGAACCTAAAGGTAAGCTTGCCGAACTTATTGCCCGCGATTTTGGCTCTTTCCCCGAATTTAAAGATAAATTTTCAAAAGCCGCCGCAGGTTTGTTTGGCGCAGGCTGGGCATGGCTGGTTATGAAACATGACGGTAAACTGGAAATTGTTCAGGAATCTAATGCCGGAAACCCATTACGCAATGGAATGACTCCAATTCTGACCTGTGACGTTTGGGAACATGCTTATTACCTTGATAAACAAAACCGCCGTCCCGATTATATCGCTTCTTTCTGGGAGTTGATTGACTGGAAGGTGGTTGAAAAGCGTGTGTAAATAATTGAAAAAAGCCGGATCAAAATGTCCGGCTTTTTTGTTTTACTTCTTTCTCTTCCAGGCCTCTGTTCGACCCAGTAAGGTAATCCCGACATATCCTCTTAAATCCATATTATTTTTATCTTTTAGCTTAAGTGTTCCACCATAAATATTGCCCGATTCGGGATCATAAACTTTTCCTTTCTCCCAACACTGATCTTCTTCATTAAATGTAAAACCTTTCATAAAGGTTATTCCTTCTATTAATCGTGTCCGTAATTTTTCATTTGGGTTTTTCACATCTTTTTTGCCGCGGTCTTTTTCATTGACCCACACAATTTTACCACAATATTTGTCGTCTTTTTTGAATATTTCAACTACGGCACGGCTATCGGCTGTGTACCACTGACCAATTATGTCATCGGCTTTGAATTTTGTTTGTGAAACTGCCGAAATGGAGCAGCTAAGAAACAAAATTGCAGAAATAATAAATAACTTATTCATGTCTTTAGATATTTTGTGTTTTATTTTTTGTAAAAATCAGATACAAAATTGGAACAATGATCAGTGTAAGGATGGTCGAAACCAACAATCCTCCAACAATTGTCCAGGCCATTGGTGCCCACATATCTCCTCCCTGAAAACATAATGGAAGCAAACCACCGATTGTTGTCAGGGTTGTCAAAAGGATGGGGGTGAATCTGGTTTCGCCTGCCTCTTTGATAGCCTCTAAAACCGTTCGGCCATTTCTTACCATTATATTTGAATAGTCAATTAGAATGATGGAGTTGTTGACTACTATTCCGGCCAGACTGATGAATCCCACAAAAGCAGTGAACGAAAATGGATTTCCAGAAAGATAAAGTGCCCAGATCATTCCAATGCCGCCCAGCGGAAATGCAGTAAAAATGATAAATGGCTGGATAAATGATCTGAATTGTAAAACCAATACCGCAAAAATTGCAATAATTGCTATTATCAGAGCATTTCCCATTCCGCCAAAGGCTTCTTCCCGTCCCTCAAGTTCCCCTCCAAAACGATATGAATATCCTTCAGGAAACTCTATTGCATCTAGCTTTTCCATTATCGGGTTAGTGATGTCGTCAAGAAAATAACCCAACTCAACATCTGCCGTAACAATGGCTGTACGCTCAAGATTATGACGTGTAATTATTCCGGGTGCTTTTTTGAATTCTATGGATGCCAGTTGACTAATGGGTATGAATTTTCCAGTTAATGATTTTACCCAAACTTTATCAAAATCCTGTAATTGCAATTCACCATTTACAGGCAATCTGACCGTAATTTTATAATCGTCACCTTTGATGTCGCGATATTGGGATATTTCGGCTCCGGCCAACGCTACTCTTATGGTCTTGTCAATCTCATGCACCGGAACACCCAAAAGGTTGGCTTTTTCTTTATTGATATTAAAGTAGATATCTGTTCTGGTGCGACTTAGTTGATTTTCCACATTGATTGCTCCGGGCGATTTATGAAGCATTTCTTCAACAATGGCAGCATATTTGGTCAGGGTATCAATGTTTTCACCATTGATGTAAACCATGATGGTTGCATCATTGGGTATTCCCTGCTCAAACTCTTTGACATGAATATCGGCTCCCGGATAATTGCTGAATGTCTGCCGTAACCTCCTGATCAAATTTTCAAATGCAACTGGCTCGTATTCATATGTTTGAGCATAAATATCTCCAAAGTTTTTTGTAAATGATTTTGAAAAAACATTGTAATATATTCTGGGGTTGCCATGTCCGATATTACTTGCGTAATGTTTTATTTCGGGCACGGTATCAAGAACTGACTCAACATATCTTACAACCGAATCGGTTTGCTGTACCGATGCGCCTTCAGGCAGGTTTACCCTGATCATAAGCTGCGGTGTTTCAGAAGCCGGAAAGAAGCTTACATCCATGGTTTTTATGCCGAAAACTGCCGACCCCAAAAGTGTACCAAATGCGATTGTCAAAGTAAGGTATTTGTGTTTTATCGCTTTGGCGAGGGTTTTTCGGTAAGGTCCCTGGATGAATTTTTTAATCAGACCTAAAAAGCCCTGTTTTCCAAATCCACTGTCAGAGATTACTCCTGCACCTTTCGATTTATAAAGAAGCGCACCCATCATGGGATTCAGGGTTAATGAGATAATCAGGGAAATGCTTAGTGTTGCTATAATTGTCACCGGCAAACCTTTAATGAAATCACCTGCTTTATCTGGCATTAGCCAAATTGGGATAAATGCTAAAACTGTTGTTATTGTTGAATTAATTACTGGCCATGCAATTTCTGAAGCACCTTTAATTGCTGCATCCCGGGGCTTGTATCCGAGTGAAATAAATCGGGTAATATTTTCCATCATTACAATGGAGTTGTCTACAAGCATACCCAGAGCCACTATAAGTGATGCAATGGTAATTTGCTGCAGTCCCAAACCATAAGTATAGATGATTCCTACTCCGATAAGTATTGATAATGGTATGGCCAGAATAATGATGATCGACGACTTAAATCCCAAGGTGAGAAGCATTATCAGTCCAACCAGAATCATGCCTTCAATCAGATTTGAATTGAAATCGTTCAATCGGCTTTCCACAATCTCGGATTGCCTGAATACATATTCCAGTTTGATGCCGTTGTTAAGATTGCTGCTGTATTTGTCAATAACAGGATCAAGGTCATCCATGATGCTGAAAATATTGATATCGGCTTTTTGCTTGATGGTCACAAATATGGCCTTTTTCCCGTTGAACCTGGCCAGATAATTGAGGTCCTCATATTCCAGATCAACTTTTGCAATGTCTTTAAGATAAATTATTTTCCCGAGATATGATCCAACCACACTGTTTCTTATCTCTTCAAGATTTTCATAAGAACCACTGGTTTTTATTCCGAAATTTTTTCCTGAAAGATTGATTGATCCGCCTGGAATATTGGCATTATAACTTTGTACGGCAAAACCTACCTGGTCAATGGAAATGTTCATCATGGCCATTTTTTCCAGATCAAGTGAAACCCTGACTTCTCTTTCGGGGCAGGCAAAAATTTCAACTTTTTTGACGCCGCTGACTTTCTCAACTCTTTTTTTGAGTTTTTTTGCTTCGGCCTCAAGCTCATAGTACTCCGCAGTATCTGATACAAGTGCTATCTGAATCATTGCCACATCCGAGCTGGTGAACTGCCAGATGTCAAGTTTCATAATTTCTTTGGGCAGGGTGTTTTTCAGGGAGTTTATTTTTTGTACCACTTCATCATATTTGCCCTTGGCATCTGTGTTATAGTCAAACTCAACGGTTACGGCTACTATGCCATCCATGATTTTGGTGCTGATTTTTTTTATGTCGTTGAGTTCGTTGACAGATTCCTCTATGGGAGAAGCGATAAGCTTTTCAAGATCAACCGGACTTGCGCCGGGGTAAATAACAAGTACAGTTGCACCCGGGATAAAAATAGTGGGATTTTCGGTGCGTGGAATGGCGATGTATGAATTGACGCCAAAAATTATGGCAACAATAAAAACAATTACTGTGAACTGATAATTTTCAATTGCTAACTTCGGAAGTTTCATAAGCTTTATTTTACAACTTCAACTTTTGCTTTGTTTCTCACAAATCCTGCTCCTTCAGTAATGATAATGGCACCTTCTTTCAGTTTTTCATCCGGAATAGCCAGTATATAATCCCTTGTAATTGAAATTATTCCGGCTTTATGCAATTCAGCTTTATTTTCGTTGAGTAAAAAGAGGGAAGCAGTTTTTTCATCGGCTTCAACCAGTGATCTGACAGGGATTTTCACCACTTTATCTTTGATACTCGTGATGATATCAACTTTTCCAATAAATCCTGATGCCAGATTTTCTTTGGTTTCAGACAAAGTAATTTCAATTTCAAATGTGCCTGTATAGGGATCAGATGAGGTGCCGATTTCAGTTACCCTTCCATTAAACAATTTTCCAGGGTATGCATCAAATTGAATATTAGCAGAATCGTTGTAATTGATTTTAATTACATCTTTGTCAGCCACACTGATTCTGATTACCCAGTCGTTTTCTGTTGATCCGAAAAGAAAAACAGGATAACCTGCACCAATTACCTCATTTTCTTCAGCAATACGTTTCAGAATTTTTCCCGATGCAGGTGCTCTGATTGAGGAGAAAGCCAGATTAAAATCAGCAATGTTGGCAGTGGATTTTGCGTATTCCATTGCTGTGGTAGCGTTTTGGAATTGCTCCAGGGTGGCAACACTGTCAGTGTAAAGATTTTTCGCACGGTGATAATCACGTGTTGCCTTATCAACAGCCAGGTGTGCCTGACTAACCTGTGCCTGAATTTCAGAAAGGTTGAGCTGTGCCATCAACTGCCCTTTTTTCACAAACTGTCCTTCGTCAAAAAAAATATTTCTGATCACTCCGCCCGTTTTAAAGCTTAATTTCACCTGTGATTTTGAGCTTAGAATTCCGGTTCCATGAACAATCTTCGGAATTTCTTCGGCGTGAAGGACTTCCGTTCTAACCCTGCGGGTATCATCCTTTACTTTCAATTCTTCATCTTTGCAGGAAGCAAAAAATGACAGGATTAATATAAATATTGCTGTTTTTTTCATCACTAACTATTTTTTATCGACCATTTTTCTGGTCATATTCACCACCAGTCTGCGGGGAGTAATTTTTCCCGCAAAAACAAGAACTTTATTCTTAAAACCATGAATTGCAACTATTTTGCCTTTCATCATCTTTTTAAAACCAAACTCAGCCACCTCTTTTGGTCCGGGCAATTTTCCCGAAAACAAAGCTGTATTTGTCACATTTGCTGCTTTGTCAAAGTTTGTTTTTGTGGGGCCCGGACATAAGGTGGTTACGGTAACACCGGTTCCTTTAAGTTCATTGGCAATTGCTTCTGAAAAATGAAGTACAAATGCTTTGGTGGCAAAATAGACCGACATTAATGGTCCGGGTTGAAAAGCCGCCACAGATGCCACATTCATTATACGGCCATATTTTTGTTCAACCATGTTGGGCAAGATTAACCTGGTTAATTCTGTTAATGAGGTGATGTTAAGCTGGATCATCTCAAGTTGAATTTTTAAATCACATTTTTCAAAAAAGCCAAAATCACCAAATCCGGCGTTATTGATCAGAATATTCACAGATAATCCCTTACTTTTAATTTCCTTGAAAAGCAGAGAAGCCGAATTTGCCTGGGCAAGGTCTGATTTGATAATGAAAACCTGTGCCTTGTATTTTTCTTCCAGCTCCTTTTTTATTTCTTCCAATCTTTCAATGTTTCTGGCACAGAGGATAAGTTTCTGTCCATTTACGGCACATATCTCTGCCAGTTCCTTACCGATTCCTCCTGATGCTCCAGTTATGAGCGTGTAGTTTGCATTTTCCATATTTTTTTGTTTTTATGAGACGCACACCGTGCATCTCTACAGTGTGTATGCGCCGGTTACTTTTTCGTATTCGGTTAATTTTATTTTGTAATTTAATTTTGCGAGAATCAGGTTTTGTTTGGCACTGGTCATGCCTGTACGGGCATCGATGAACTCGAGCAAATTTGCCTGACCTTCGCGGTATTTTTTATCAATAATTTTAAAAGTGCTTTCGGTATATTTTACCTGATCTGCTGCTCTAAGCGTTTTTTTAAATGCAGCTTCCAGATCATAATAAGCATTAAGCACCTGAAGAGAAATTTGTTTTTCAAGCTCTTCTTTCCGGTAATCAAGATTTTCTTTGTCTATGACTGCCTGTTGAAGTTTTGCCTTATTCTGAAACCCTTTAAAAAGATCCCATTTTAAAATAAATGAAGCCATAGCAAAATCATAATCGTCATTAAAAATATACTCCTCGCCCTGAAAGCCGTAATCGACAACTCCAAAAATAGTGGGCCAGTTGTTTGTTTTATTCATTTTGACATTCAGGTCTGTTGCTTTCGAATAAGAGTTGAGCATGTCAATTTCAGCGCGGTTTTCGAGGGCTGTTTGTGTTCCGGAAGCCAAATCAACAAGTACAGGATTTATTTCACCGGTATCCTGAACAACGATAAGGGTGTCGAGCGGACGGTTTAATAAAAAATTGAAATATGATTTAGCCATCTGATGATTTTTTTCAGTTTCGGCTTTTATTTCTTCCAGTTTGCTGAGTTCTGTGCGCGAGCGGTAAACTGCATCAATGGTAACCTTGTCGTTTTCAAGAAGCTTTTCGTTGACACGGATATTTTCATCAAGCAGCAACCTGGTTTTTTCAATGAGCTCAAGCCCCTCAATGGTTGAGAGATAATTGTAATAGGCAGTTTTGATGTCAGCAACTAATTGTCTCTGATAAGTTTCAAGGTTATACTGACTGGCATTGACAAGTTCTGTTTTAATCTTATTATTGTAATAAATCTGAGGATTAAAAATGGGTTGTACAAGCTGCGCCTTGGTTTCCTGTTCTGTAGGTCTCAAAAACTCAATGGTTTGGTTGTCAACTGTAATGTTTGGAAAAATTTGCTCAGCCAGTCCCAATTCGTACATTCGTGACGAAATAAGATTGAGTGTATAATAAACAGGGTTTAACATGTCCCCAATGGGTATATAAAAGGTACGACCGCCTTCAGCAATTGAATAACGTGCATTGATGCTTAATGAAGGCATGAAATAGCCTTTTGCTTCCTTAAGCACATAAATGCTTTTTTCGTAGTCGGCTTTTTTCTGTTTGATCATCAGGTTGCTTTCCAATCCCTGATTTATATAATTATCAAGAATATTCTGGCCTGACAGTGAGACAGATAAAAGAAAAATTACCGGGAAAATGATTAGCTTTTTCATTTTTCAAGAGATTTTCTAACACCGTTTTTAAGAATTTCAAATAAGCCGGTCAACACTTGTTCGCTGGTGATGTTAAACATTTTAAACAATTCCTGCTTGTAAAAAACAAATTGCAGCACACCCATTATTTGTGACCACAGGAGTTCGACAATCAGAATGGAATTCATGTCAGATCTGATCTCACCCTTACTTTTTCCTTTGTCTATCAGTTCAACCAGAAAACTGATGGGACTTTCATCCGAAAGCAAATCGTGAGTCATGCATGGTTCAATGTTTGCAAGACTTTTTGAGTTGAAATGCAGGATGGCTTCAAAGTAAATTCTGAATTCCTCTGCAAATTTGATGAAAACATTACCCATAGCTTCCAGGTTTACCACCACATCCTTTTTCTCGTCATACACCCCACGGATAATTTTGTTCAGCTTTTGCATAGCGCGAAGATTGATGGCGTAATGCAATTCATCCTTGCTTTTAAAGTAAAGATAAACAGTACCCTTGCTCAGTTCTGCCTCGGCAGCCACATCATCAACGGTAGTGTTTTCAAAACCTTTTCGCAGAAAAACCCTTTCGGCAGCGTCAACAATGTCATTGCGCCGCTGCTCTTTTTCACGTTCTTTACGTTCAATGATTCCCATACAACAAATATAATTAAGAATAAAAAATGACTAACAGTCATAATTTGGACAAATGTATATTGAAATATTTTTTTCTCCAAAAGAAAAATGTTAAAAAATGCAATTGCAGGTTAGATTATTTGGGTGCGGGTAGTTGGAAAGTTTGTCGGATTGGATTAATTTTGGATGGTGGGGTTTAGAGAATGATGGTAAAAAAGGTTAGAGTTTATTTAACGAAGAACATAGAAAAATCTGACATTATGATGGATTTAATTTTTAATGCAAGAAGATATTGTTATAAATCGAGTTTGGATAAAGAAGCTATAGTAAATGAAATTAAAAAAATGATAGCAGAAAATTCAAGAGAAATGTCAGGTAAAATCAAAGAAAATTATGAATTTAAAATAAATAGTAAATGGCAAATTGGAGCATTAATAAGAAACTTTGAAACATCCCCGGCATATTTAATTGGCAAAATTGTGGAAGAAGACAAGCAAAATAAAATTTATGTAGCCATTCGTCCAAATTTTATATTTGCAATACTTGGATATGCACTTCCATTGGCTGGTTTACTGGAGTTCTATTTTTGCACAATATTGTGCGTGACAGCAAAGTATTTACCATTTGTGATTATTGGAGTGCTTTTTTTCTTTCTTGGAAACTATTTAAGAAATAATTTGAAAAAAAGCTTTGAAAAGAAGCTTGGTATGTTTAAAGAGAATACCCCTTAACACTTTCTTTAGTTAATAGCGGAATCGGAAAATGATGGAACAAATTTGTATATAAAGGAAAAATATATGAAAATCAGACTCGATAGAACTTCAAAAGATTGCATGCTTTGTTTTCCTGTTTTGTTATTATTTTTTATTGCATACAATATTTATTCATCTGATAATCAAGAAGGAGTATTTTTAAATTCAAGTTTGTCAAAAAATGCGGATTCAATTATTTTTATTGACTTCAATTATTCTGAAATCATGTCAGATAAAAAACAAAGCATTGGCATCGTTTCAAGGGAATTAATAAATGATACTCTTGCTATTAAGATAAATGTTTTTTTAAATTGTGAAGGAAATTTCAGTGGTAATGTTTCAATAAAGAATGACACCATAAATTTTCTTTATGGAATAATTCCTAATGAAAAAATAGTGTTTCAAAACAACTGCCTGTACCTTCTAACTTACAAAATCAAAAACCTTAAAGAGTTGCCAACAACGGTTTTATTAAATAATTTGCCTTTGAATTATTTTCAAAAGGGAAAATATTTTGCATACAATGACACAATTATTAATCTGAATGATAGTTTGTAAATAAAAAGTCTATGTATATAAGAAAAACGAAAATAGAATTAAGAAGAGGCAAAAATAAATATCAATATTGGTTATTTTCATTTGTTGATTATTTAGGAAACTTGAAACCATTTAAAGCATCATTATTTACTTTTATAATTGTTTTTTTTTCTATTTTTATTATTGAGCAAAATTTTGGTGAAATAAAAGGTAGAATTCCTGATAATAAACCTAATAACAATGAATCAATATCTTCAAAAATAGATATAACAGACAGATTTTCTTTTTATGTGGTATTCTCAGCTAGTATTGCACTTGTTATATTTATATTGAAATATAATTTAAAGACATCCAGAAAACTAGTTTGTAATAAGTGCAATAAACAAAAATATAACGACGGAAAATTCAAATGCAATTGTGGAGGAAAATTTTATTTCATTGAACAAATGAAATGGGTGAATAGTAACGATTTAAAGAAAAATGAAATATTATAATAATTACTACTGTTCATTATAAAAGAATAAGTAAGGCATAAGGCACCATTCCATGCCTTTTCCATAACCAAGGTCTAAGGCTATGGTTATTATGTCTGAAAATGGAAGGTAAAATCACCATTAATTTCACTAAAAAACTATCTAAATCACATTAAATCAGTATTTAAAAAATCGAGAAAAGTGTGAATATATGGGCAATAATGGTCGAGAAAAGTGTGATTTTATACGTGAAAAAGGTCGAGAAAAATGTAATATTATGTATGAAAATGCTATGGATATGTGAAAGAAAGAGCACATTCAAATTATCCTAACAAAAAATGTTTACCCCGGTTTTAACACCGGAATAAACATTTTTGCTTTTAATGAAGTCGCTGGACTTTATTAAGGCGACTACTCAGGCAACAACATGAACTCAAGATTATTATCCTTGAAAATTTTGTTGGCCATATTTTTAACGTCCTCAATGGTTACAGCATTTAGGATGGTGAGGTAATCAGAAGCCATATAATGGTTCTCTTTAAGATAAATAGATTCAAGGCAGTTCATCCAGAAATTATTCTGTTTTTTGTTTTCTTCCAGCTCCTTGATCTTGTTTTTGATGCAGTTGTCAATATATTTCTGTTCTGGTCCGTTGGTTTTCAATTTGTTTATTTCATCATAAACTATACTAACCAATTTTTCAGCATTTGCCGGATCACAATCAAAACCTATGGAAACCGCAAATTCTTCTTTTGGTGTTTTTTCAAGATAAGCATTTACCCCAACGCCATAAGTTCCGCTCTGTTCTTCCCTGATGGTTTCGGTGTATCTCACATCAAGCACATCATTTAATACAGAAAGAATCACATCGTTTTTGAGATTGTACTCAATCGATCCTTTGTAAAAAACGGCCACAGTTCCTTTTGCCACCTTCATTGGCTTTTTAACAACTTTTTTAATTGTTTTTTCGGGTGCATTGATTCCGAGATCCTTCCAGTTCTCAGATTTCTTTTCACCTTTAATGGAACCAATATATTTTTCAAAAAGAGGTTTTGCTTGCTCCGGATCAATATTTCCAACAAAAATAAAGGTGAATTCACCGGCATTGCTGAATCTTTCCTTATAAATTTTTTCCATCCGGTCAAGTTTGGCTTCACTGTACAATTCAACTGACCATGGTCTTTGTCTGGGATGATTTTGGGAAAGGGTAACGGCAACGGTATCTCTGAAAGCATTTTCCGGATCAAGTTTTTTGTTTTCAAGGAAGGTTTTCTGCTTGCTTACATATAAGTCAAATCCTTCCTGTGAAAATTTAGGATTGGTAAAATACAGGTAAATCATTTCGAGCATGGTGGAAAGGTCTTCTGGTCTGGTTGAACCGTTCATCCTTTCGTAAAGTTCACCAATTCCGGGGTTCAGTCTGATAATTCTTGCACTTAGAAGTTTTGAAAGTTCAATTTTTGAAAAATCGCCCAATCCTGATTCATTGAGTACTCCGGTTGCAATTCGTGCAGAAACATCATCATCCTGACCGTATAGTGAGTAGCCGCCCGGACTAAAGCATTTGAATGATATTTCATCGGCTTTATAGTCGGTTTTTTTGACAATTACCTTGGCTCCATTGCTTAGCGTGAATTCGGTATAGCCAAATTCTTTATTTTCGACAGTTGATTCAATTTTTCCCGGAGCGGGCATGGTTTGAATCAGAGGCTTGTCAATAACAATATCTTTATACGGCTCAACCTTGGCTGCGCTAACCTTGCTTGCTGTTTTTTTAACTTCTTCTTCGGTTGGTATGGTAATGGCGGGATTGTCGGGACCGGTAATTACCACAAACATATTGTCATCGGTAATGAGTTTTTTACCCAGTTCATTTACTTCTGCAAGTGTAACCTGGGGAAGCATTTTGGAGTTAAACTGATAACTGAAATCGGCACTGGGGATGGGATTGTTTTCAAGAAAATGGCTATAATATTGCCATGCATACCTTGTGGATTCATTTTTATCTTTTTCCCTGAAAGATCTTTCAAGTCCTTTTAAAACCTCCTTTTTTGCATTATCAAGCTCATTTGCGGTAAAACCAAACTGTTTAATTCGTTTGTGTTCAGTCAGGATAATTTCAAAACTTGCAATTGCCTTGTTATTACCTGCATAAGCCGAGGTAGTAAAAGCATCCTTGGTTACACGCAATGAACCATATCGGCCAAACGCCATTGAAAAGGCGGCATCCGGTTTTTGGGTGTATTCTTCAAGTCTGTTGTTGAGCAATTCGTTGAAAAGTCGAACTTTCAGACTTTCCCTTAAGTAAGCCAAAGTGGTTTTATCTTTAGTGGGGTTGTGTTTATAGGTTACTTCCACGGTGGTCATCTGTGCTTCGGCATCTTTTGCAATGGCAATTCTCATTCCCAAATGATCAGGGACTTCAAAATATTCCCTTTTTCTTGGTTTTTCGGCTTTTGGGGTTTTGGAAAACAAGTCTTTAACCTTTTTTTCCATTTCAGCTACATCAATGTCGCCGATAATTACAATTGCCTGAAGGTCGGGGCGATACCAGTCCTGGTAAAAACGTTTGAATACTTCGTATTTTCCTTTATCAATAATATTGATGTCTCCTATCACATCACGTTTTGCATATTTTGACCCATCAAGGGTTATTTTGTCGGTAACCAGACTCATTCTGTAGTCGGGTCCACTTCCGGTGCGCCATTCTTCATGGATAACACCTCTTTCATTGTCAATTTCCTCGTTTTCGAAACTAACATTGTATGACCAGTCGTACAAAACCATCAGTGCAGTGTCAATGTTGGCTTTTTCTTCAGTGGGTACCTTCTGCAACATGTAATTGGTGACATCAAAACTGGTAAATGCATTGATTTCAGGTCCGAATTTCATTCCAATAGACTGCAGATAATTGATTATCTGATGTTTTTTGAAGTTTTTTGTTCCGTTAAAAGCCATGTGTTCGGCAAAATGGGCCAGTCCGTTTTGATCGTCATCTTCCTGAATGGCACCGGCATTAACAACAAGGAAAAACTCAGCCCTTTTTTCAGGTTTCAGGTTTTTTCTGATGTAATAGGTCATCCCATTTTCAAGTTTTCCGATTTTTACATCAGGATCGATAGGAATGGGATCGGTTAGTTTGTATTCCTGTGAATAAATGCAGTTAAGTAAAATTAAGAGAGCGCTTAATGTTAAAATTGACTTCATTGTTTTATGGTTTTGTTTGGTTACAAAGATATTTTTTTTCAGATTTATCTCCGAAAATTTCGTGCTTGTTAAACAGACGTTTCGTATAAAAATACAAAAAGAGGTAAAATTGATTGGGGTTATTTAGGGAGTGACGTAAATCGTGTCTACAAGCACGTTGCAGGCTCCGAAATATCCAATTGCCCCATCGCTTAAATTAGTCAGGAGATTGGCATGGGTAGCATCAAAATTGCCCCCTGTCCATGCCGATTCAAGCAAAAGTGATCTTAAAAAGGCAGCATGGGTATCATTCAGAGAATATTTTTTTTCAGTGATAATTGTTCCTGCCGGAAAGAATACAGTCTCCTGTCCGGCTGCAAAAACCTCAGGTACATCAATGGTTTTAAGATTGTAATATAATATCCTTGCCATCATAATTGTGTCGTTCTCGTTCATGGGCCCTATATGCCGCCAGTCAGCAGTTATCTCAAACATTGCCGGCTCTTCACTTCCAAGATATGGCAAAGCGTAGTATAAATTCTCGGTACTGTTTTTCTTTGCAAAAGTAAGTGGAACAAACGGACTTACAGGGATCATCTTTGTGATGGCCAGATAGGATTGCCCTTTATACGAAATGGATAACTGATAATTTTTTCCTGTATAGCATCGAATGGAATCGGTCAAATAAACACCGGGTTTAGAGTTTGATTCTGACAAAAGAAAAGTTGTATCTTCGTTGCTTATGAAAACGATGGCTCCTTTAACAGGTTCGTTTTCAACATTAATGGAAGCGGAGGGAAGTGAAATTTTTATTTCATGCCGGGTTTTTTCATTTGTGATGATGCCGTCAACGACAATCAGGTCGGGAGTTTCCTCAGCCGGCTCAAGGTCATACAACTCCTCACAAGATGTGATGGTGAAAAAAACCAATATGTATAATAAATATCTTTTCATCAGAAATTCAGATTATATGATATTGCAGGCAAAATTCCGGTCATGTACTTACTTGTGGGAACCAAATCCGATGCTTTGTACATGTCTGATGGAATAACAATTGAACCATCGTTCAGCAATAATTTATTATAATTGATTGAAAAAAGATTCTTTCTCCAATACGCATTATATAATGATAAACTGATGTTATGCTTAAAACGTTTTTCCGATTTGGGATTCAGGTTCAGGACCACTGCCAGATCCAGTCTGTGATAGTCGGGCAGACGGGCATTATTCTTTTCTCCGTAAATTGGCAAGGTAATTCCCTGGTAGTTAAAGAAACCGATCGGCAAACTTATTGCACTTCCTGTTGAGTAAACCCATGATGCTGAAAAAGTCCACCTTTTATTAAGCGTATAGGCAAGATTAAGTGTAATATCATGCGGCCTGTCATAAAAAGGAGCAAAGGGTTTGTCGTTATTTATATTCTTAATGGTTTTTCTGGTTTTGGAATAGGTGTAACCGAACCATCCGGTAAGTTTTCCGGTTTCTTTACGCACAAAAATTTCAAGACCATAGGAAAATGCTGTTCCGAATCTCAGCTCTGCCTCGATATATGGATTAAGCAACATATTGGCATGGTCGGTATAGTCAATCTGGTTTTTCATGCGTTTGTAAAACAACTCGGCAGAAACATCCAGTGCCGGGTTTTTAATTTTTCTGAAATAACCTGCCGAATATTGATTGGCTTTCTGTGGTTGGATGTATGGTCCGGCTGGCAGCCATATTTCCAGAGAAGTAAAAGGACTAATTGAGTTCGAGAGCACCTGAAGATATTGCAGCGTTCTTGAATAGCCGGCTTTTACCGAAGATTTACCATTTAGTTTGTAGTTTGCAGATATACGCGGTTCAAATCCACCATATGAGTGATAACTTGAAGTTGATGTGTACTCTTTTACTCCACTTACTTCGTATATGTTGTTGTATTTGTATTCGGTTGCCGGACCAATATTCAGCCAGTTGGTAAGGCGGTAACCTGCATTCATATTCAGATTTTTCGCAGGTTCAAATTCTATACCGTGATACACACCCAGTTCAGCCGAGTTTTTTGTGTAATACTCACTGAATCCAAAACGCAGTTCGTTCATTGGATTCGAGCGTTCAATGTACTCGCCCGGGTTAAAATAATATCCTCCAAGGAAAACCCCAAAGGTCTGTTTTATCCCGGGATTATGGAAAAAGGTGAGATCGCTTTTCACGGATACATTGCTAATGCTTGAGTTCCAGTATGAAGTGTCGGCTTCCGAAATAATCAGAAAATAATTGTAAGAACTGGTTGTCAGGGTTGTATTGGAAAAAAGCCGGTCATTGAAAATATGGTTCCATCTTAAAGTAAAGGCATTGTTTTTCCATTTTATACCAAAATTATCATCCATCATCATCTCATCATTTCCGTTATAACCACTGAAAAACAACCTGTTATTGCTGTTCAGGGTAAAATTGATTTTATAATTAAAGTCTGAAAAATAAATATTGGTATTGTTACTTGAATTATTCAGAAGCCAGTTCAAATTTGACCTCCGGTATGAAGTAAAGAATGAACTCTTTTCCTTTTTTATCGGACCTTCAATGGTTATTCTGCTTGTAAATGCACCAAGACTTCCTGAACCGCTTATGGTGTTCATGTTCCCGTCTTTGGTTCTGATTTCCAATACCGAAGACAATCTGCCTCCGTATTTTACAGGCAGATCGCCTTTATACACTTTTACATCCTTAGTGGCTTCAGGAATAAAAGATGTGTAGAAACCAAGTAAATGCGAAGGGTTAAACACCGGGGCATCATCAATAAGGATAAGATTTTGGTCACGGTCGCCCCCACGAACATAGAAAAATGAAGAGCCATCGCCATAACTTTTAATGCCCGGAATCATTTGCAGGGATTTGATAATATCCTTTTCGCCCATAAAACCAGGAATAGTCTTTAGCTCAGATGGTTTCATCTCCACTTCGCCGATTATACTTTTTTCAATTAATTTGTTTTCGTTTTCTGCATTTACTTCTACAACTTGAATGTATTCACTTTTTATACTAAGGTTTCTTGAAATAGTCTGGTTCTTATCCAAAATCAATGGAATAATGAGATCTTCATAACCCAAAAATGAAATAACCAGATAATATTCCCCTGCATTAAGCGTCAATGAATAAAATCCGTACTCGTTGGTTGTGGTTCCCGTATTGGTTTCTTTCGCATAAACACTTGCGCCAATAAGTGTTTCACCAGCAGTCTTGTCCTTGATAAATCCGGAAACGGTGAATTTGCCGTTTTTGTACGTTACTTCATAGTCTTTTTTCTTTTTTATTACGATCTGGCTTTCTACTTCAGTAAAATGAAGTTTTTTACCATCGAATACTTTTTCAAGAACGGTTTTAACTGACTTGTTGCGAACTTTTACAGATACAATATCACCTGCATTAACATGGTTGTTTGAAAAGGAAAAATGAACTCCTGTTTGGTTGGTAATTTCATTCAATACAATTTCAACAGTCACATTTTCCATATCAAGGCTTACCTTTTTCTCAAGCAAGCCTTGCGCATTTGCTGACTCAGACAGCAGCAGTGCCGAGAAAATAATAAGAATTGATATAAAGAATGCTCTATACATTTAAAGGTAAAGATAAAAAAAAATATGAATGGATTCAGATTGATTATTTAAAGTTAAATATTCTGAATTTACTGTCATGATATTCATTGGGAACTAACAACCCCCACCCTTAAGCTCAATCTTTGATCCTGTTTTTGAAACCTGAAAATCGAAGTTGGCTTTAAGCAGATTAAGTATTGCGTCAAGTGAAAGATTATCAAAAGTATCTGTAAACCTGCAGTTGCTGTTTTCTTTGTTGGCCAGAACTATTTCACAATCATATGCTTTGTTAATAGATTGAATCACTTTTTCAAGTTTTTTATCCTTGAAAATGAGCTTTTTTGTTTTCCATGCAAGGTAGTTATCGTCTTCTATACCTTCTTTGATAATTTCTTTACGGGTTTTGTCAAAGCTGGCTCTTTCATTTGGCCCGACTTTAATTTTACTGTTTTCATCCTTATAAACTTCAACCTGTCCTTCTTTTACGATTACAACAATCTGATTATTTTCGCCAGTATTAACATAAAAGGAGGTTCCGGTAACCCTGATATTAAGATCCTCGGCTTTAACAATAAACGGTTTTTTCTTGTCCTTTTCCACTTCAAAATAAGCTTCTCCATCAATTTGCACTGACCGGATGTCATCATCAAACTTATCGGGATATTCAATGGATGAGTTTTTATTCAATGTAATTTTGGTTCCGTCGGCAAGCATTACCTCTTTTGGACCTTCCTCAACATTCATTTTATTGGTGCCGTTTGTGTTCAGAAAATAATTTGCAACAAATACAGTTACTGCAAGGAATAAAAGTACTGCTGCAATTTTCATTAACGGGAAAGATCTTTTTTTGTTTGCGAGCGTTACTTCATTGAAATTTATTTTTCCTGAAAGCTTTTCCCATTCATTGTCAATATTAATTGACAGCAGGGGTTTTAAATTGCGTGAGTTATCCCAGATTTTTTTATAATCCCTGAAAAGAAGAAAATTCTCTTCGCTTTCGGCTTTCCACTTGTCAACGATTTCTGTCTCGCTGTGGTTGGCCTCGCCCGAGAGATACCTGCTTATTAAAACTTCAATATTTAAATTATTTTCTTCCATTCTGTTGTTAATACACAATAGTTTGTCTTAACCCCTATGTGTATTCATTATTTTTTTAATAAATGATATAAAAAAAACTGTTACGTATTCTGAAAGTTTTTCACGCATTATTTTTAATGCCTTAGACATCTGGGCTTCAACTGTTTTTACCGAGATATCAAGTTTTGCAGCAATTTCATTGTATTTAAGTTCCTCGAACCGGCTGAGCAAAAATACTTCACGGCATTTTTCGGGAAGTTGGTCAATGGCATTTTTTATTTTCAGCTGGAGTTCGCTTTCTACAAGATGGTCAGAGGAATCCCAATTGTATCCGTCTTCGATTTTTTCAGGTTCAATGGTTTCCCTGGCAAATTTTTTATTGTCGCGGATGTGATTCAGACACCTGTTATGCACCGAAGTGTATAGGTACGATTTCACAGATTTGTCAAGATCTATGCTGTCTTTTTTTTCCCAGAGGTTAATGAAAACATCGTGCACAATTTCCTTGCATGAATCGTGGTCGTTGATAAATTTGTGAGCATAGGCAGTGAGGGGGACAAACCATTCCCTGAACAGTTTTTCAAAATCCTGTTTGTCAAATTTTTTATGTATTAGCTGCAATGCCATGGTTGCTCCGTTTGCATGGTAAAAATACATTTTATAATTGTAAATGCAAAAAAAAACCGCCTGGAGTGGCGGTTTTTGAAAACTAACCAAAAAAACAGGTTACTACTTGAACTCAATTGTAAGGTTTGTAACAGTAACCGGACAGTAAGGAGTCAAATTGTCTTTCCTTGTGTCAATATCATCATATTGTGTGCCTGGGGATGTTCCTGCAGCAACAAAACCGCCGTTGTTGAAATATCCAGGTGCCTGAGTGTTGAAAAGATACGCATTTACCGATTCGGTGCTGATTGTCGGCCATACCTCATAAATTTGATTGCTTAACACATTTCTCATGGAATTGGTAACCAACAGGTTTTCACGGTCGGTTGCGGTTGAGGTGCTTCTTGGCAAACCCACTTCGGCTACGCCAATGTTTTCGGTGTATTTTGCAGATGCAGCAAAGGCCCAGTTAAAACCAGTGTCGGCATTGTAAAATTTTGCATTGGGATGGTCAGAATTTCCGTAAACATCCACAACATTTCCTGATTTGCCTGCAAACATTTTTAATGTTTTCATTGAATATGGGTTAACCAAAGGATCGGCAAGTGGCAAGTTGGCAATGTAAACAATCATATGCTTCTCGTATCCGTATTCGCCGGCTTCGCTGTAATCAACGCGGTACATAGCATCAGGATAGCCCAGATGTTCATCTCGGTCAAGGTTGTAAGGTTTTAAAATTGCAATTCCTTTAACAGGATCGGTATTCCAGAAAATCTGTATTCCTTTTCCTCCATCCGCTGCAGATTCTGAATCTGAATCAGTTATTGTCAGCTGAAATTCCCATGTTTGTCCATCGTATGTTGAATTTTCAACTACTACCAAATGTTTGTCTCTTCCGTCATCATTGCTTACATAAGTGAGGTCCATTGCATGGTTGATGTTGTATACTGCAATAAAAGTGATTATGTGCTGAACAATTTCTGCTGCCTCTTCACCTACATAAATAAATGTTCCCAGATGTCTGTAAAGATCGTCTCCGGGTATGGTGTCGGTGGCAACATCTTTTGTGCCTTTGCCGGTAAAGGGCTGACTGATGGAGCTGGGTATGTCTACTTTGAAACTTGTGGGAAGTTTGCTCTGATCTTCATCTTCATCGTCGTTGTTTTTTTTACAGCTTACCAATACCAGTGAAGCCATTACCAGAATTCCGAGGATAAAAAATAAATTCTTTTTCATATTGTATTTCATTTTTTTAATTGATTTCTGATCTTTATACACAACAGAATTATTTTACCCTTACTTAGAATTTTTTTTTTATTGTTGTATTGAAAAGTCAGGGCAACTGTTCGGGGCTGCATATGTTGCCAAACAACTGAACATTTGACGGATGAACAACAAATTCATGCTTTTGTCATGAATTTTTCTGCTGTAAAACTCTTCTCAAATATTTCTTTGACATAAATGAAAACATATATTAGTTGTAATTTCGCCCATCAAATAATTCAAAGATGAAAAAAATATTAATATTAGGCGCAGGTTTGTCATCATCAACCATGATCAAATACCTGCTTGACCATTCTGAAGAAAACAAATGGCAAATTGTTGTGGGAGATATGGATCTTGATCTTGCCGCAAAAAAAGTCAACGGGCATCCAAATGGAAAAGCCATAAAGTTTGACATCAATAACGAGAACCTTAGGTTTGTAGAAATTGAACAGGCTGATGTGGTCATTTCAATGCTTCCGGCAAAAATGCACCCGCTGGTGGCAGTTGACTGTGTTAAAACAGGAACCCATATGATTACTGCCAGTTATGTTTCGCCAGATATGAAAGCCCTTGATGAAGAAGCAAAACTTAAAGGTGTTGCTCTTTTAAATGAGCTGGGCGTTGATCCTGGAATTGACCATATGTCGGCAATGAAAATCATCGACGGAATCAGGGCTAAAGGAGGTAAGGTTTTGGCATTCAGATCAAATACCGGCGGATTGGTTGCCCCTGAATATGATAATAATCCATGGAACTACAAATTTACATGGAACCCAAGGAATGTTGTGCTGGCCGGACAAGGTGTTTCAAGATTCATCAGGGATGGAAGATATAAGTATATCCCTTATCATCAATTATACAGACGGTTACAGACAACAACCGTTCTTAATTACGGAGAATTTGAAATTTATGCCAACAGAGATTCTCTTTCATACCGTGAAACGTATGATTTACAGGATATTCCAACAATGTTCAGGGGAACAATGCGCCGTCCGGGATATTGTGAAGCATGGAATGTTTTTGTTCAGCTTGGTGCAACTGACGATACCTATGTGGTTGAGAATTCAGAAAATATGACTTACCGCGATTATATTAATTCGTTTCTGAAATACGACCGCGTTAAACCCGTTGAAGAAAAACTTTGTGAATATCTGAATCTTGAAAGAAATGGTTCAGTAATGAAAAAACTGGAATGGCTGGGTGTTTTTGAAAACAAACCTGTGGGCATGTCTAATGCCACTCCGGCCCAGATACTTCAAAAACTTTTAGAGGAAAAATGGACTCTTGAACCCGGTGATAAAGATATGATTGTAATGCAGCACCAGATTGATTATGAATTAAATGGTGTTAAAAAGGAAATTATTTCTTCCATGGTGATCAAAGGTCAGGACAATACCCATACAGCAATGTCTATTACTGTTGGGCTGCCCCTTGCCATTGCCACCCGCCTGTTTATGACCGGAGAAATTAAAGCGGAGGGTGTCCATGTTCCCACTAAACCCTTTATGTATGAGCCAATTCTCAAGGAACTTGAGGAATATGGAATCAGGTTTATTGAAGAAGAAAAAGATATTGATTAAGATAGTTTTATTTTTTAATATGACTATCGGAAAACATTAATAATTGAGATACCTATTATTGATCGTTCATTGCGAGGAACGAAGCAATCTCTTTATTAAATACCCGAATTAAATAGAGAGATTGCTTCGACATACAAACATTCAATTAAGTAATTAATTTTCAGAAGTGTCTCGCAATGAACTGTGTTTATTAAGGGTTTTTATTATTAATCTTAACCGATAGTCATATTTTTATACAGGACACATATAATTATTATGTGTTCTTTTTTTTGAAACTTTTTTTTGAAAAATGTGTATAAAATAAAGTTGTTTAATATTAACCAAAAATAATAACTATGGAACAAAATGATGTATTAGATTCGCAAACAACTGTTGGTAAAAAGAAAGTACCGGGAATGGTAAATACTCTGGCTGTTTTTTCTTACATTGGATCAGGAATCTTAGCCCTACTATTTCTATGGTTTCTTGTTGCTTTTGAATCAGTTCTTGATACAATTGATCTTGAAGAAGCTTTTAGTAAATTTGGTGAAGGAGAGGCTGCATTGAATATCATCAGGATTACAATTGTAATTTTATTGGTTCTGAATATTGGGACAATAATTGGTCCGGCAATGATGCAAAAAGGCAAAAAAGTTGGTTTTTACATCTATGCTGCCTGCAATGGTATTTGGGTTATTCTGATGGTTTTAGGCGGAACTCCTGCCGGTATTGTATTGGGTTTGATTTCTCTCTTGTTTATCATCGGGTATGCGACTAAGCTAAAGCATCTTGGTTAAAAAGATTTAAAAAAAGCTGCGGTGAGCAGCTTTTTTTTTTTAATGCAATATTTTATATACAAGCTCTTTCATCAATTCTCCGTCGTCGGTATCCGCATTTACTCCCTTTGATTTAAGATCATATTCCCTGATTACTGAAATGATTTCTACAAGTTTTCTTGCAGGATATCTTTTTGCAGCATCAATATAATCGTTCAGAAAAAAAGGAGGAACTCCCATGGAGTCGGCCAAAACTTTTTTATCGGTTTTATTTTCCACGTAATAATATATCAGCAATTTTGAAAAAGTATTGAATAAAAAACCGATGATTAATGGCATCGGATATTCCCGTGGATTCTTGCCAAAATACCTGATGATTGTATTGGCCTTTAGCACGTCTTTTTTCATAAGAGCATTGTTAAGCTCCAGCGGATTATACTCCTTGCTGATTCCTATGTTTTGCTCTATAAGCTCGGGGGTTATCTTTTTGGTTTTTTTTGTTTCCAACACAATTTTTAGCTTGTTGATCTCTCCGATAATCTTTCCAAGATCGGCACCAAGATAATCGCCAAGCAATACCGCTGATTTCATATCAATTTCATAACCGATAGACATTACATGACCAACAATCCAATCAGGCAACTTGTAATCCCTGATTTTTTCGCTGTCCATATAAATGCATTTCTTTTGCAAAGACTTGGCGAAATTTGTCCGGCCGTCAAGTTTTTTCTTATAACAGATAACCAGTATAGTTGATTTTAACGGGGCATCAAGGTATTTGTCAAGGATGTCAATCTTTTTCAGATCCTGCGCTTCTTTTACGATCACAACCTGATGACTGGCCATCATTGGAAATCGCCTGGCAGTGGTAATCACATTTTCAATGGAAGTGTCCTTGCCATAATATACAGTTTGATTGAAAGATTTTTCAGCTTCATTAAGAACATTGGCTGAAATGAAATCCGAAACTACATCGATATAATATGGCTCTTCACCTGAAAGAAAATAAACCGGATGATATTTTTTATCCCTGAGGTCTTTTAATACTGCTTCGTGTGTCATAATCAGAATCTCAGATGTTTAACCGATTTGCCTTCATTTTTTATCAGCTTAAGGGCATTTATACCAATCTGGATGTGGTCATCAACAAAGTTATGGGTGATTTTTTTGTCGCTTTCTGAAGTTTTAATTCCGGTTGAAATCATTGGCTGGTCTGAAACCAAAAGCAGTGCGCCGCTAGGAATTCCGTTATCGAAACCCACAACAAAAATGGTGGCTGTTTCCATATCAATGGCCATGGCTCTGGTTTTCATCAGATATTTTTTAAATCGGGTATCATACTCCCACACTCTTTTATTTGTTGTCAGCACTGTTCCTGTCCAATAGTCCCTTTGGTAATCACGGATGCTGGTTGAAACGGCACGCTGAAGCATAAATGCCGGAAGGGCAGGGACTTCGGGAGGAAGGTAGTCGTTTGAAGTACCTTCGGAACGTATGGCTGCGATGGGTAAAATAAAATCACCTAGGTCATTTTTCTTTTTCAATCCGCCACATTTGCCAAGAAATAATACCGCTTTTGGTTTTATGGCACTCAAAAGGTCCATAATGGTTGCGGCGTTTGGACTGCCCATCCCGAAATTTATTATGGTAACGCCTTCAGCAGAAGCGTTGGGCATATTGGCATGCTGTCCGTACATCGGGACATTGAATTTTTCCGCAAAAAGTTCAACATACAGTTGAAAATTTGTAAGCAGGATATAATCTGTAAACTCCTCTAATGGTCTGCCAGTATAACGTGGGAGCCAATTTTCAACAATTTCCTTTTTTGTTTTCATACACGAAAAATTAATCCTTAAATATAGCGCAAATTTACTAAAAAATAAAAGGATTGGAAAACTGAGTTATTATTGTTTTTAAAGATATAAATACAATATAAATCTGATAAAATTTTACTATCTTACCATCCGTAAAAAGAAAAATATGCGGTTAAACCTGCCCGAATTTGAATTCAGAATTATTGAAAAGGATGGAAAAAAATTAATATTTGATTCATCCAGGAAAAAGTTTGTTGTGTTAACCCCGGAGGAATGGGTCAGGCAAAATTTTGTGCGGTTTCTCACTGAAATGAAATCTTACCCACAGCAACTCATAACAGTTGAGGGATCAATCAGATATAACGGATTAAACAGAAGATTTGATGTCGTGGTTTTTGATAAAAGTCCGGCTCCCATAATGATCATTGAATGCAAAGCTCCTGAAATAAAAATCACCGACAAAGTTTTTGAACAGATTGCCGGATATAATATTAAATTACAAGTTGAATACCTGATTGTAACAAATGGTTTGGAGCATTATTGTTGCAAACTGGACCTCAAAGAAAAAAAATATTCATTTCTCTCCGAAATTCCCGATTATTTTTCAATAATACCCAGCGGATCCATGTAAATTGGTTTGCTTAGCTCGAAATAGGAAGCGTCATCCGGAACTTTTAAAATTTCTTCCTTGAATTTACAATTGTCGGCTTCGCAGGCAAGTTTATATTCCCTGCCGTTTCTTAAAATTATGGTGTATTTTCCGGTGGATGAGTTGGGGCGGTACTTGCCAATTAACACACCTGTTTTTACCTCAGTTACTGTAATGGTAATATCCTTTGGAATATCAGCTGATCCGGCCATTCTGACAACACCCTTGATAACCACGGTTGACCTCTCAGGCAACGAAAGCAGGTTCATCATGTAAAGATCCCTTCCGCCAAGTCCTTCCTTTTTTATGGAAGAATAATACGCTCTTTTTCCATCATTTGAAAGCACATAAAAAACATCGTCGCCTGTGGTATTGATAGGATATCCCAGATTCTGAGGCTTCGACCATGTCCCGTCGGGTTGCAGCTGACAGAAAAATAAGTCGTATCCGCCCATTGAATTGTGACCTTTACTGCTGAAATACAGTGTTTGGCCGTCGGGATGGATAAACGGACCTTCTTCGTCAAATGGAGTGTTGATTGTTTCTCCCATGTTTTGGGCTAAACTCCATTCCCCTGTGGGAAGTCTTTTAACAACATATAAGTCTTTTCCTCCTGAACCTTCTTTGCGGTCGCTGGTAAAGTATAAAGTATTGGATGTGAAGGACGCGTGTGTTTCGCGGAACTGAGTATTTATATTTGATTCAAGTCTTTTGGGGATTGTCCAATCAGTGCTGTCATAAAAAGAATGGAATAAATTACCAACACCATCTTCATCACGAAAAATAAAAAGTTCCTGACCGTCTGGGGAAATACAAACTGACGCGTCATGAGCATCAGTGTTGATGTTTTTGCTGATCTTTTGAGGAGCCGACCAACTGCCGTTTTCAAATCTGGAAAAATAAATATCTTCAAAGTATTTGCCATCGTCAGCAATAAGGTTGCCGGTTGAACCCGGTCTGCGGGATGTAAATATCATCAGGTCTTCATTTCCGGCAATTATAGGTGTGTGCTCATCATATTCCGAATTGATTCCTTTCAGGTTTTCAATGGTAATATCAATGGGATCCTTGATGAAGTTTTTGGCGTTCTGGCAATAACTGATTATCTGGTCAGCATTCTGTTTTTCTGCCTCATCACTAACCAGAGATTTATATTTATTGGCAGTTTCAATTGCTTTATCAAATTCATTATTGTAATGATAAGCCATGCCGAGGTAATATACAGAAATTACAGGAGCCTTTTTTTCACTGGGATCTTCAAAGATATAATCTTTTGTAACACTTGCTGAAGCTCTTTCAAGATGCTGAATGGACTGGGGCTTTTCAAGATCTGAGTTTAACAAACAAAGACCCAGAAGGTAATTGAAATTTGCATTTGATTTTTCCAAAAGGTATAATCGATTCGCATGCTTTTGAGCTGATTTATAGTCTTTCAGCCCTATCAAACGGGTCGCTTCTTTAAATTCTTTCTTTTTATTTACTTTCTGGGCATCAATATTTAGAAAGGAAATGGCTAATATTGTAAAAAGTAATATGAACTTATTCATAGATCAATAGTTAATATTTAAGAAACCAAATATAAAAAAAACTTAACACATATATCTTACTGTTTGTTAAAAATGTGATTAAATACCTGTAAATTATATATAATGGAAGAAAGAATAAATAAAATTGAAGAATTGATTGGTAAGAACAATAGAGAAATAGCCGAAAAAATCATCGGACTTGAAAAAACTCTTGGAGTTGCAGCCAAAACAATAGAGCATCTCGCTAAATCAAGTATGAAACTAGCTGATGATGTAAAAAATCAGGAGCGTAAGATTAATGAACTCAATCAGTTTGCTGAACAAGTGGTGAGAACCAATCAGCAAATGGCCTCAATGATTGCCAAACTTGCAGAAAACAGCAGGCCTCATCACGATACCAACTGATTTTTTCAGAAATAAAAACCGGGTTTCTTTTGCAGATTTAAAACTAACGTAATATATTTACAAAGTAATGTATTATGTAGCAAAATGAATTCTTATCTCAGAGACTGGCTCAATTTTACCCGTGGCGAAAAATCGGGAATAATTTTTCTGATTGCTGCAATAACAGTAATGATCATCCTTCCAGAGTTTTTGGGTGAAAGTAAAAACCATGCGGATTTTACGGAATTTGAAAAAGAAGTGGATGATTTTTATGCGCAGATGTCATTGCAAAATGAGTTTGGTGAAAACAATGATAATTGGCGGATTAAAGAATCGGACCTTTTTTATTTTGACCCGAACAAAATCGGAGCCGATGAATGGAAAAAACTTGGAATGTCGGAAAGGCAGATAAAAACCATACTAAATTTCAGGGCAAAGGGAGGAAAATTCTTTGATGCTGAAGATTTGGGTAATATTTACGGGATATCACCCGAACAGTTTGAATTTCTTAAAAATTATGTGAGGATTGAGAACACCAGGTATCCAAATTTTAAAAAACAGGATTATAAGGAAAAATATACAACGGCAAAAAGGGAACCTGTAATGGTCGATTTAAATTCTGCGACCTATGAAGATTTGCTTGAAATAAGAGGAATTGGACCTTCGTTTGCAAACCGCATCATCAGGTACAGAGATTTGTTGGGAGGGTTCATAAGCTGTGAGCAGTTAAAGGAAGTATATGGAATTGACGAAGAAAAGTATAGTAGCATAAAAGATCAGGTTAAAGCCGACCCGGCTCAGATCAATAAAATAAACATCAATAATGCAACATATAAGGATTTGATCAGAATGCCTTACTTTAATAAAAAAACCGCCCGCGATTTTATTGAATATGTGAAAATTACCGGAAAAGTGAAAGAGGTAAAATCATTGCTTAAAGATAACATTGTTGATGAGGAAATATTTAAAAAACTGGAACCATACATTACTGCAGAATAACATCAATGAGCAAAGCTTTGAGCTTATATTCCAAAAAACTATCTTTGCAACAAAAATAAAAACGCATGATCAATAAAATTCTTCTGTCACTTTTCATTTCGCTGTTTTTCTTTTCATGCAGCCAAAATGCTAATAAAGAAAGCGAAACTTTGAATCCAATAGTAATTGATGGTTTTGCTCAGGGTACTCAGCTGCATGTTAAATATTTCGATAAGGAAAACAGAAATTTTTCAAAAGAGATAAATTCCATTCTTGATGATTTTAACAAATCTCTTTCTGTCTATGATTCAGCATCTGTGATATCAAAAATCAACCGCAATGAACTTGATCAAACTTCAGACAATTATTTTCTGGTTTGTTTCAGAAAATCAATGGAAATTTCAGAAAAAACAAATGGCGCATTTGATATAACCGTTGCACCGCTTGTCAATGCATGGAATTTTGGAGCAAAAAAAACAAAACACATTGATAGTGTAGATGTTGACAGATTAAATATTGATAGTTTAAAGGGACTGGTGGGTTACAAAAAAATCAAGGAGGTAAATGGGAAAATTACCAAAGAAACACCTGAAATGAAACTTGATGCCAATGCAATTGCCCAGGGTTATGCCGTAGATGTGATTTCAGATTTTCTTCTGGAAAATGACATTAAAGATTTTATTGTTGAAATAGGAGGAGAGGTTAGGGCATCGGGAACAAAACCGGGTGGGGCAAAATGGTCGGTTGGAATAGATAAACCCCTTGACAACTCAGGTTATGAAAACCGACAAACCCAGGCCATTCTTTCTTTGACCGATGTGTCAATAGCAACTTCCGGGAATTATCGTCAGTTTTATGAAAAAGACGGCATCAGGTACAGCCATACCATTGATCCGGCTACCGGCTACCCTGTGAAGCACAATTTGTTAAGCGCAACTGTTATGATCGCAGATTGCATGTCTGCTGATGCATACGCAACAGCCTTTATGGTATTGGGACTTGAAAAAACCAGGGAGTTTGTGAAAAATCATAAAGGCATTGAGGTGTACCTAATTTATTCTGAAAAGTCAAAAAATGAAGTTTTTATGACTGATGGCATTAAAAAAATGCTGAAACAGGAGTAATAATCTGATTGTTTTTCTTTAGTGATATTTCATTTTGTTTTCGTAACAAGGACTTGCTACAAAAAAAAAGTCCCCTTGCGGCAAATAAATAGCTATGTAGAATAATAGAGAGAATAGTGTCAGTCTTTAAAGAGAGGTACGCCGCAAGAGAACATTTTTTAAAAGAACGTGTGTTTTAATATTTTGTGGCTTTCGCCCGAATAATAATCAATTAAATTGACTAACGAAATAATTTTAAAAAAATCAATGATGATTACATGACAAATGTAAGAAATAAAAAACGGATATGCAAGTCTTAATTGTTAAAAAAATCAAAAAAGTGACTAATAATCTTTTTTTACCCATTGAATATGGTTTTTTATTGGATTATTGAGTTTAAAAATCATGCAAATTCAAAAATCATTTTAGCTAAAAATCTGTAATTCATTGTATTCCGAGTCTCTTTCTACAGGTGTATGCCTTGCATCCTTAATAATCCTTATCATTACACTGCTTGTCAATGTGGGTTTCGCCTCCTCTGAACCTGCCATTGAATAAATTTTGGTTGAGTCATCAATGGTTCCATCCATATCATCTGCTCCAAATGATAAGGAAAGCAGGGCTAAATCCTTACCCGACATTGGCCAGTATGCTTTAATGTGAGGGATGTTGTCAAGGAAAATTCTCGAAACAGCATAATTCCTTAACTCCTCTGTGTAATTTACTTCCCTAATACCCGATAGCAGGTTGTTTTTATTTTTGAATTTTAATGGAATAAATGCATTAAACCCATTAGTTAAGTCCTGAAGTTCTCTTAATTTTTGGAGATGGTCAATGCGGTGAGAATAGTCTTCAATATGACCGTAAAGCATGGTGGCATTTGATGGTATTCCTAATAAATGTGCCTTTTGATGTATTGCAAGCCATGTGGTGGAATCGGATTTTTCATGACAGACTTTTTTCCTTATCTGTGGATCGAAAATCTCGGCACCTCCGCCCGGAATTGAATTTAATCCGCAGTTTTTTAACTTTTTCAGTCCTTCCTCTGCTGAAATTTTTCCTTTTTTAAACATATAGTCTAATTCAACTGCAGTAAAGGCCTTAATATGAATTTCAGGCAAAATGGATTTTATTCCGGCAATTAATTGGCAATAATAATTCAGATCGCGATCTGGGTGCACGCCTCCGACAACATGAACTTCTGTAACGCGTTTGTCGGCATATTTTTTTACAGTTTCCAGCAGTTCTTCCATTGAAAGCTCCCATGAACCCTGCTCACCCTGTTTTCTTGAATATGAACAGAACTTGCAACCATGAATGCATACATTTGTTGGCTCAAGGTGGAAATTCCGGTTAAAAAAAACTTTATTTTCAAATTTTTGTCTTTTTATAAAGTCTGCCATTAATCCCAGTTCAGCCAAATCGGCGTGCTCATATAAAAATAAACCTTCGTCGGCATTAATTCTTTTGCCGGTTTTGATTTTTTCAAATATATTCTGAGTTTTTATATCCATTTCAGCATAGATTCTTTTTAATCAAAATACTCATAAATATAAGTGAGGGAGTTAAGAATGCTGTCTTCACTTGCGATGGTTCCATCTTCGTTGTACTTATATATTGTTTGATGATCAAGTTCACCGGAGTACATATATCTGCTTTCTGTTCTGGTTTTTTCCTCATCGTTGTATTCATTCCTGATTATAAACCGGGTTCCGTATATTTGTTCAGTTACCCTTCCGGTTTCATCGTACATGATTTTTATTTCATCGATGCGCTGACCGGCAGAATTCAGACTGACAATTCTTTCAGGCTCATTTTTTTCATTATAGAAATACCGGCTTGTTATTTCTGGCTTGTCTTCCTCATTTAATTCTGTTTTCTGTACAAGATTTTCATTCTCGTCATACTCATACAACTCTTTTTCCTCAATTTCTCCGTTTTCATCAAATGAAGTTTTTGCAATTAGTTTGCCTTTTTCGTTGTATTCTCTTATTTCTTTTGCTTCTATTTGGTTTTCTTCATCATAGGTTGTGACAATTTCGCTGTTGTCGTTTCTTTCAATAATTTTGACAGATTTTGAACCATCTGAATAATCAATTTCAATTTTTACCGCAACACCTTCATCGTTTCTGGTGTATCTGACTTTTTCGGTAAATTCATTATTTTCCATGTAATTTGTTTCCTCAACGACTTTTCCCTGGTCATTGTATTTGTATTCAACCCTGCTTTCGATTTCATCAGGACCGCTAAAATGTGATTCTTCAGTGATGCTTCCCGATTCATTATAGATAATAATTGAATTAATGAAATCTTTATTTTTACCAAATTTATTGGAAAACTGTGTTTTTATGGATTTTATTTTTTTCATCTTTTTATAATTTCATTGTATAATTCAACGCAAAAATAGTTTAATTCTACTTTAACACATTTAAGTTTCCTTTTATTTTTCAGCATTTTTGCCCCAACCCTAAAGGGTGAATCCTGAAAAATCAACCTGTTCCCTTTAGGGATTAAGGGTAAAAACAGGTTGATTTATTAGTCTATAAAGTAGAATTAATATGATTTAAGTTTTTCAGAAACATCATTTGGTTTGATGAACAGCAAAAAAAAAGCTGCCTTGAAAAGCAGCTTCTATATGAAAATTTAATTCTGTTAGTTGAATCCGCCCATTTTTGCTTTCATAGGGTTCAAAACAAGAATAGGAGTATTGTTGTTTCCTACTTTGCGAACAAATTTCTTAAAACTATGAGACATAAGTAGCATCATATCAGCACCTATTTCATCAAGAAATTTAAACGATTCTTCATAAAAATCAGTATCCCTTTTTGTTGTTTTTATCCCGTAAACAATACCGTTCGAATCGAGGTTTTTCCTGATGAAAAACATTTGACCCCTCATCTTTTCGTTTTTAACGCTGCTGCTGATAAATGGTTTTAAAATATCAACATTACAATTATAATATTTTGAAAGGATAATTACCCAATTCAGCAAGACCCTGTTTTTCTTGTCTTCGTTCATCGGAACTACAATTTCGTCATAAATTCCATGTTTAGGAGTTTCCTTAACAAGAATAAAGGGAACAGGAGATTTTAAAACTACTTTTAAACCCCTTTTCAGCTTGACATCATGCACCCCCATAACAACAAGGATTGCATTTAACTCTTCGGCAACGCGACCAAGATCTTTGAAGATATTGCCTTTTCTGACTTCAACCTTGGGCTTAAAGCCCTTTTCTTTCTCAATTCTATCAACTACTTCGCCTAATTTAGTTTGCATTTCTGCAATCTGATTAGTCTTTTCAACAATGTGAACAAGGGTTATACCCACTTGTCCTTGCTTTAACAAAAATGCATGTGCTAAAGCAAATTCTGCTTTTTCGCTGAAGTCCCATGGGACAACGATAGTCTTTTTAAATTCTTCCATATTAGTGTACAATTTGCAACATAATATTAGATAATATTTATGAATTATGCAAATATCAAAAAAAAAAGTCAGATTATAGTATTTTATCAAGAAATTATACTTTTTTCAAATTCTTATCTATTAACAGGTTATAACTAGATGTCTTTTAAGTACATTGTTGTTAAACATATTGCGGTTTTTGCAGCTGAGATTCATGTTTGGCAATTTTTACCGGCATATAGGTAATAACTATTAGAAACAAGTAATTGATGTTTTAGTAATATAAATGCTATTGTTTATCAAAAAAAGCAGAAATGAAAATTCCTCTTTTTTATTTTTGATGAAAATAGCTGCAAAATGTTTAATTTTAACCTATGATTAAAAACTTTCTTTTTTCACTGATATTAATGGTTCTATGTGCTTTTTCAAACGCACAGAACTATGGGAATGAATGGATTAATTATGAATATGATTATTATCGCATTCCGGTAAGCACTGACGGCATGTACAGAGTGAATCATTCAGCGCTTTCTTCCTTCAGCGATATTTTGATTGCTCCACTCAGCAGTTACAGGCTCTTTTACAGAGGCGTGGAACAACCAATTTTAGTTTATGATGCCGATGGGGATAATTTTTTTGATAACAATGACTATTTTGAATTTTATGGCAGGCGCAATGATGGCACCATTGATACAATATTGCTCGACGACATCACACAACATACAAATTCCTATTACAGTCTGATCAATGATGAATCTTCCTATTTTCTTACATACGATATTACCACTTCAGGACTGAGGTTTCAACCCGAAACGGATGTTAATTTTTCGGCTTATACTTCCGCTGCCCATTGCGTCAGGGAGGTGCTTACTACCTATACAACCAACAAATATTTTGAGATGTACGGACCAAAAGTAAGCAATTATGAAGGTTGGTTTGATAGTTATGTGGATATTGCAACGCCCAGTACAACGAAATCCCTGTCAACTGGAAAAGCTGTTGGCGGATTAAACGCTGAACTGGAGGTTATGTTTGTGAGCAATTCAAATATGGCTTCCGGATTATCGGTAAACCACCACGTTCAAATTGCATTTTTGGGAGGTGTTCAACTGGATACGGCTTTTCTTGGAAAAGTATCGGTGAAGAAAAGTTTCAGTTTTTCTTCATCTCTTTTGGGTTCTGCTCTTGATCTTACTTTCAGTGTGGTCAACGATCTTGGCATTACTTCTGATAAAAATGCTCTTTCATGGATTAAATTACGCTATCCTCATTCGTTTGATTTTGAAGGAAAAAGTATATTTGAGTTTGATCTGCCAAATTCGGGTAGTTCAAAAACAAGGATTGATGTTACAAATTTTACTGCATCCACAGGATTGCCCCGTTTGTACGACATCACCAATTCAAAGGTGATAACTGTTGTTAATGAATCCGGAACCTACAAAGCACTTATTCCGGATACCGGTGATTCATTCCGGAAATGTATAATGGTTTCTTCGGAGGGTGTAACACCTGTGACCGGTGGAATTGAACGGGTTAGTTTTATTGATTACAGCGCAACAGGATTTAATTCCGATTATATTATTGTTACCCACAGTTCCTTGATGTCAAAAGCAAACGAATATAAAGCTTATAGGAATTCTACAGGTTTTTCAACACTCGTGGTGGATGTTGACCAACTTTACGACCAATTTGCTTTTGGAGTTCAAAAACATCCTGCCGGAATAAGGAATTTTACCAGATTTCTTATTGATAATTATGACAGCATCCCCAAATATATGCTGCTTATTGGTAAATCAGTCAAGTTTTCTGATGCAAGAAAAAATACTTATTCTGACTCAGTTGCTTATTCAATTACAACTGTGCCTTCTTTTGGCTCTCCTGCAACTGACAACCTTTTTACAGCCGGATTGAATGGCACCAATTTCGAGTCGGCGATACCAACAGGACGCATCGGTGCCAGAAACCCCGGACAGGTGGAAATTTATCTCAACAAACTCATGGTTTTTGAATCGGAAATCAATGATCCATGGAAGAAAAATGTGATTCATTTCGGCGGGGGCGGAAGTACTGCGGAGCAGGCGGAAATCGATTCTTACTTAAATATGTATAAAGATCAGATTGAAGGTATCCATTATGGCGCCAGGGTTTTTGATTTCAGAAAAACAAGTTCTGATCCTATTGAAATTTCCACAACCGATTCAATTACCGATCTTATAAGCAATGGCGTTTCCCTGCTGACTTTCTTTGGTCATGGCTCTACGGCAGGATTTGACATCAGCATTGATAATCCAAGTGTGTATAATAATGAGGGCAAATATCCCATGATTATTGCCAACTCCTGTTTGTCAGGTGACATTCATATTTTAAACTCAAATATCAACGAAACATGGGTATTCAATGAAAAGGGGTGTATTGCTTTTCTCGCATCAACGGGTGAAGCTTTCAAGCAATATTTGCATGGCTATTCCACAAATTTATATCAACAGATTGCTTATAACTCTTATGGCCTGAGTGTTGGAGAACAAATGCAAAACACTGTAAAAGCTTATCAGGAAGATTATCTCACAAACAATTATGTGAGAAATACCTGCTATGAATTCTCCCTGCATGGCGATCCCGCTGTGAAAGTATCTTCATTTAATAAACCTGACCTGGCAATCACACCTTCTGATGTGTATTTTGTTCCCTCTGTTATTACTTCAGAATTGGATTCCTTCGAAGTTTTTCTGGGTATCTCAAACCTTGGAAGAGCCACACTTGATACCTTCCTGGTGCAGGTGAAAAGAACGTTGCCCAACCTTCAGGATACCACACTTTATTTTCAAAAACCGGGATTGATGTATAGGGATACCATTAGTTTTAAAATGCCGGTAAATAAGTTGAATGGACCAGGTTTGAATACTTTTGAAATTAGTGTTGATGTTCTTGGAGAAATTGATGAGAATAATGAATTCAATAATGAACTTAATGTTGATAAACTTATTCTTTCCGGAGATCTTAGTCCTATTTGGCCATATAAATATGCCATTTACCCCGATGAACATGTTACACTTAAAGCATCCACTGAGGATGTTTTTCTTGATGAAACCTCTTTCACTTTTGAGGTGGATACTTCCGATGCATTCTCAACTTCCAGTCCGGCATTTTTGACAACAACAGTCAATTCAACCGGAGGAGTAATTAACTGGGAGCTTCCATTTACCCTGCAGGATTCAATGATTTATTTCTGGCGCGTTTGCAAAACTCCAACCGGAGATGAAACGCCAAAGTGGAAAGAGAGTTCATTTATTTATATTCCGGGAAAAACCGGTTGGTCGCAGGCACATTTCCAACAGTTTAAGAACGATGATTTTAAATACATTGAATATAATCGAGATGAAAGAAGCTTTGATTATATAAATACTCCTGATGGCTTGTATTGTCACAATATTGGATCGGTTAGTTCCGATGGTGATCTAACTTATTATAATTATACAAGAGTGGCCTTTTTTCTGAATGATTTCAGAATGGATTATTCTAGTTGTTATACAAATTTTAAAATGCATGTTGCTGTAATCGACGGTTTTTCGCATACGTTTTGGCAATATGACACTTGTTCTGGACGACATCGTCCTGATTTGTATATGAAATATCCTGATTATTATTCATGGGTTGATTACCCAACAGCAAGACAAGACATGGTTGAATTTATAAATTCTGTTCCCGATGGCAACTATGTATTGGTTTATTCTTTTAGAAGCGGATTATTTGATGACTGGGAAGAACCAATTCTGCTGGCTTTCGAAAGCTATGGAGCTGCCAACATCAGGGATGTCCCGCAAAATAATCCATATATTTTGTTTTTCCGCAAGGGTTATCCTTCAACGGTTCAGGAAATTATTGGTGACTCACCAACCGATGAAATTGATTTGTTTGCGGATTTGCCTTCGGATTATACCCAGGGTGATATTACTTCTGAAATAATTGGTCCGGGCACCAACTGGCAAACCCTTCACTGGCGGCAGAATGCTTCGGAGTTACTGACTTATGATGAGGCCCGACTTAGTCTGCTCGGCATAAACAGTGATCTTTCGGAAGATACCATTATTTCGGGACTGACTCCACCCGATTACGATATTCTGGATATTCCTGCTTCGGCGGATAATTATTCCAAACTGAAATTTGTTCTTGAAACCCGCGATGACACATTGAAAACACCTCCGCAACTTTCGAAATGGCAACTTACCTATGATGGTGCTCCTGAAACAGCACTTGATCCAAACGGCGGATACTTTTTTGAGCGGGATACTGTTTTCGAAGGCGACCAGATTACTTTCTCTCTGGCAACCCGCAATATCAGTTCTTACGACATGGACAGCGTTTTGATTTTGTACATGCTCATGGACCGAAATTACAATATTGATACCCTTGCGTTAAAACGGTGCAGAACTCATCCTGCTGGTGATGTGCTTATCGATACCATTTCGTTTTCAACACTTGGACTGTCGGGGCTGAACAGTATCTGGATGGAAGTAAATCCAATTGATGCTTTAACCGGCGATTATGATCAAACGGAAATGTACCACTTCAATAACATTACACAGAAATTTTTCTATGTGAGGTCAGATAATGAAAACCCCCTGCTTGATGTTACTTTTGACGGGGTGCATATCCTTAATGGTGATATTGTTTCTGCAAAACCCCAGGTTGTGATTCAGCTTAAGGATGAAAATAAATATCTTGCATTAAATGATACGTCATTGTTTGCAGTATTTTTAAAGAAATTGCCTGAGGGCGAAGCTCAAAGAATATGGTTCAACGATATTTCCGGAAGTGAAATTATGGAATGGGTTCCGGCCGATCTTCCCAACAACAGTTGTAAAATTATCTACAACCCGGTTTTTGCAACCGACGGTTTGTATGAGATTCAGGTGCAGGCTCTTGATCGTTCGGGTAATGAATCCGGAGATAATGATTATCGAATTGATTTTGAGATTATCAATCAATCTACAATCACCGACATTTTTAACTATCCAAATCCATTTTCAACCTCAACACGATTTGTTTTTGTGCTGACTGGTTCAGAGATTCCGGATGATCTGAGGATTCAGATTACCACCGTGACAGGAAAGCTGGTAAGGGAAATTACACTCGATGAGATTGGTCCGGTAAATATTGGCCGCAACATTTCACAATTTGCCTGGGATGGTAAGGATATGTATGGCGACCAACTGGCAAACGGGGTTTATTTTTATCGCGTTTTCACCAAATTGAATGGTGAGAGTATTGAGAAAAGAAAAACCGGCGCAGAAAGCTATTTTAAAAAGGGATTCGGTAAAATGTACCTCATGCGTTAATTCAAAAAAATGAATAAATGATTCTCATATTATCACCGGCTAAAACGCTTGATTTTAAAACAAAAATAACGGAGCAGGAACATTCTTTGCCTTTTTTTATCAGGGAAGCAGGTGAATTGGTAGCTGAATTAAAAAAATATAGTCCGGCACAACTTCAGCAATTAATGGGAATAAACTCAAAATTGGCCCTGCTTAATGCCGAAAGATTTGGAATGTGGAATAAAAAGCACCCTGTGAATGAATCGAGACAGGCAATTTTTGCCTATAAAGGAGAAGTGTATAATGGGTTGAAATCAAACTCCCTGGATAAAAAAGCAATCAAAAAATCACAAGATATTTTAAGGATATTTTCAGGATTATATGGTGTTTTAAAACCACTTGATCTCATAATGCCTTACCGGCTCGAGATGGGAATTAAATTTAAAATGGGTAATCATTCAGATCTCTACAGCTATTGGGGTGATAAAATAAGCCGTTCCATAGCAGAAGAATTGGTCAGATCAAAAGAAAAAACACTGGTAAATCTGGCTTCTGCCGAATACTACAGGGCAATGGAACCATCAAAAATAAAGTATCGGACCATCACACCCGTTTTTTTGGAAGACAGGCAGGATGAATATAAAATGATTACCATTTATACAAAAAAGGCCAGAGGTCTGATGACGCGGTTTGTGCTTGAAAATGACATTAAAAAGGTTGAAGATATCAAAGCCTTTGATTATGAAGGATACCATTTTAACAACAGATTGTCAAAAAATGATGAATGGGTTTTTACAAGATAAATTATGGATATAACAAAAACTGACGAAAGGGATCTGATCATATCCCTGATAAAAAAAGTTGCCGGGGGAGTAGGTGTCGAAAACCCTGACCAATTTGATTTTTATTCCAGAAACGAACTGATTGAAGCAATCAGGCAAAAAAGTGAAACTACAGCAGTCTTGCTGAAAAAATTTCTTGAAATTTCCGGAACATATCGACTTATACGACATGATCAGGAAATGAAAGTTAAGGCAAAGGAAATGTGGGAATACCAATTTAAATTGTTGAAATCGGAACTTGATCAATATTTATATGATTTGCGCAATGATCTGTCTGAAAAAAATATTCTGGCAGATGAATTGATTGACAGATTGGCACAATAATGTTTAACACTGAATATGCTTACCATGAATAAATATATAAGGGAAATACTTGATTCATCCGACAGGGCAATTATCCCGGGTTTTGGTGCAATCCTCGCAAATAAGAAAAATAACACCTTTTTTTTTAATGAATACATCAAGTTTAATGACGGATTGCTTGAAAATCTTATCAGTAAAACTGAATCTATTACCATTGAAGAAGCTGCAAGCAGAATATCCGCCTATATTGATAAAATTAAAGAAACAATTATTACTGGTTCCTATGAAATTGAACAGGTAGGTGTTTTTGCTTTACATTCAGGGAAATTGAAATTTACACAATTTGTGGAGAATGAAATACCTGCGGTTACTGAATTTCAGGAAAAACCGATAGAATCAACTCCCGAACTACCTGCAATTGAACCGAATCCGGCAGAATCATTTCAAGAACCGCCTGCAGTTGAAAAGGAACCTGCAGAATTAGCTCAGGAACCGGTTGCTGTTGACCCTGAGCCTGCAGAATCATTCCAGGAACCGGTTGCAATTGAATCGGAACCGGAGATGCCGGTTTCTGAACCTGCTCCTTTAATTGCACAGCCGAATGAAGATGTCTCAGTTGAAAAGGAGGTTGAAAAACCGTCCGAAGAAAACATTTCCACCCCTGTTGAAAAAGAAATACCTGAAAAATTAAAAGAGGTTGAAAACAAACCGTCCAAGACCATAAAAAAAGAAGAGAAGAAAAAAGTCGAAAAAAAGGAAAAACATAAGGATAGCAAGAAAAAAGAAAAGCAAAGCAAAGAGGAAAAGAAGCAGCAGCAAAAAAATAAGGAAGAAGAAAAAGAGAGAAAAAAACTTGAAAAAAAGAAATTAAAAGAAGAGAAAAGAGCGCTGAAAAAAAACAATAAAAAAACTAAAGTTGAATCAGGTGAAGTTGCCTTGGAAAAACCTAAGAAGAAAAGAAAGAAATTTATTGTTCTATGGATATTCATTTTTCTCGCAGGTGCAGCTGTTGCCGGGGTATTCCTTTTTCCCGAACAGTTTGAAGAATTGAAGAAAAACATACCTTTTATTAATGAAAATGCCGGGGATGAACCAAAAGATGAAGAAGTAAAAAATTCAACCGATACCCCCGGTGACTCTTTAATTTTCTCCAATATGGTAATGCAAACTCTGGCAATTAAAACTGAACAAGTTGTTGTCAGTGAGCAAATAACCGAGTCAGATACCATTCAGCAGGAACAGGTTGAAGAGCAACAATTGAATACTCAACAGGAGACCGAACAGCTTGCTGTAAACGAAAATTCAGGATCCGAAAAAAGTTACCATATTATTCTTGGGTGTTTTGAAATCAAGGAAAATGTCGATAAATTTTTGAAGGAATTAAGTGAGAAAGGTTGCGAAGGACAGTTTTTCGGAAAAATTGGCAGATTTCACGCTGTTTCCTATAAGTCATTCGATTCAGAATCTGAGGCTCAGGCCGAAATTGGCCGAATGCCAAAGGATTGTGGGGCAAATGCATGGATTTTCCGCAAATAATACTATCCGTTTTTGTGGAATTTTATCATCTGTGTATCTTACTGGTAAAGGTCATTAAAAATAAAAAACTATGATTGACAAATTTTTAGATCCGGTAATTCAAAAACTTGAAAACATGAAACGTAAGAATTTATTTTTGGTTGTACTGCTGATTTCAGGCATATTGTCTGCTTCAGCGGTTTTCTTTTCCTTTTCACTGCGCATTCAGGGTGAAAAAGACAAATCATTTATAGAGTATCCGAAAGGAGAATCCTATGCCGAAATGTGGGAAAAGGTTAAAAAGTTTGAAAACGAAGGCCAGCCAAAATCTGCTCTCGAAGTGGTGGACCAGATTTATGAAATGGCAAAAAAAGGCGAAAACTATGCGCAAATTGTAAAAGCCATTATCCATAAGCAAAAGTACACCATGCTTATCGAGGAAGATGCGTTTATGAAAAATGTTGATTTTCTGGTATCAGAAATTTCTAAGGCAAAATATCCCCTCAAACCGGTACTTCAATCAATGCTGGCTCAAACTTATTGGGGTTTCTACCAGAATAACCGCTGGCAATATTACAACCGTACCGAAACGGTTGGATTTGATTACAGCGACATCAACACCTGGTCGCTTGAAAAAATTATTGACGAAACCATCAAAAATTATATGGCTTCTCTGAATAATGCCGATAGTTTGAAACGGACACGCATTGATGTTTATGACGACATTCTGATCCAAAATACGTATACCAGAAAATTCAGACCAACACTTTATGATTTCCTAAGCCACCGTGCAGTGGATTTTTTCATGAACTCAGAATCTGAAATTACCCGTCCCGCAGCCAGCTTCCAGTTGGATAACCCTGATTATTTCAAATTGGGCGGCACTTTTATTGTACAGGACCTTAAAACTGATGATACATTATCTCTGAAGTTTTATGCACTCAAACTGCTTCAGGAGCTCACCAAATTCCACATGGCTGATGAAGATCCCGAAGCCCTGATTGATGTTGAAATGAAACGCTTGGGCTTCATCTGGAATTACTCGGTGGTGCCGGGAAAAGATTCTCTTTATCTTGAAGCGCTGAACCTTCTGGAAGATAAATACATCAATGAAAAAATGTCAAATGAAGTAACCTATCTTATTGCCAGTTACTATTATACAAAAGGAATGCAGTATAAGCCCGGTGGCGATGAAAAAATGAAGGATTACCTTAAAAAAGCCTATGAAATTTGTGAAGATGGCATTAAAAGGAACTCAGTAGGCTACGGTGCTGATAATTGCCGGTATCTGCAAAATCAGATCAAAATGAAATCCATGTACGTCTATAATGAGGCCTATGTGGAACCTTTAAAATCTTCATTGGCTTCAGTTACATACCGAAATATAGATAAACTGTATTTCAGGGTAATAAAAATTGATAAGAAAAAACATCAAAATGAAATACGTAATTTGTATAACGAAGAATTGGTAAACTATTTCAGGAAACTTTCACCGGTTAAGGAATGGTCCGTTTCACTTAAAAATGAAGGCGATTACCAGACTCACTCCACTGAAATAAAAATGCCCGAACTTGAAAAAGGATATTATCTTGTTCTTGCCTCTGCTAATCAGGATTTTAAATATCAGAAAAACTCGGTTTCATATTCTTATACCCAATCAACTTCTTTGAGCTATGTGCAAAGAAAAAATGCCGAAAGTGAATATGATATTTACGTGTTCAGCCGTGATGAAGGACAGCCGCTTGCCAATGTTGATGCCACACTGTGGCAGGAAAAATGGGATTACCTCCTGCAGAGATACAAATATGTGAAATATAAAACCTTTAAAACCGATGTTAATGGCTATTTTAAAGTGGAACCTCCTGTAAACGAATATAGTGTGAATTTTTATCTGGAACTTGATAACGGTTCTGATAATCTGATATCCAATGAGTACTTTTATCAATACAGGCCTTATGAATATGATAAAAACAGGACAAATACCTATTTCTATACCGATCGCAGCATTTATCGTCCCGGACAAACCATTTATTTCAAAGGAATAATGATTGACTCCGATGGCGAAACATCTTCGATTAAAGCTAATTACAGTACTACGGTTTTGTTTTATGATGCTAATTATCAAAAGGTTGCCGAAACCACCCTCACAACAAATGAGTATGGCTCAATTACCGGCTCTTTTACTGCACCTCAAGGTGTTTTGAATGGACAAATGTATTTGACAAACGGAACAGGTTCGGTTTATTTTTCAGTTGAGGAATACAAACGTCCGAAATTTGAAGTTGAATTTTTACCTGTTCAGGGTAGCTATAAACTTGAGCAAAAAGTTAAAGTGAAGGGAGAAGCCAAGGCTTATGCAGGGTCAAATATTGATAATGCAGATGTGAAGTATACAATCAAAAGATCAGCCTACTTCCCTTATTATTGCTGGTGGGACAGCTGGAATTACTATTCTTTCTATCCTTATGGTGCTTCGGAAACAGTTATTGCAAACGGAAATACAAAAACCGACGAAACAGGTACCTTTGAAATTGAATTTGAAGCCATTCCTGATAAAACCATTGAGAAAAAATGGAAACCATCCTTTATTTATACAATTGTTGCTGATGTTACCGATATCAATGGTGAAACCCGCAGCTCAACTCAAACTGTTTATGTTGGCTATACGGCAATGACTGTATCGACCGATCTGACTGATAAAATTTCAAAGGAGACTGTTTCAGAACTGGAATTATTCACTAACAATCTTTCGGGTGAACATGTAAATGCTAAGGGTACAATTTCCATAAGCAAAATAAAACCAAATGAGAAATTGTTTGTTTCCAGGTTGTGGGCTGCTCCTGATTATAAGGGATTCACAAAAGATGAGCTTAATAAAACTTTCCCCTTTATGGTTTATGAAGATGAAAACGCTGTTCATAAACGTGGAATTGAGAAAAAAGTCTTTTCTGCTGAATTTGATTCAGAAAAAAATAAAAAAGTAAAACTTGATAACATCAAATCCTGGCCGCAGGGAGAATATCTTATTGAAATAAAATCAAAAGACGAGTTTGGATCTGCTGTTGAATACAAATATTATTTTACTGTATTTTCAGAAAACGAAAAAACCATGCCTGTTAATGAAATAGGATGGTTTACTCCGGTAAAAAACAAGTGCGAACCCGGTGAAACTGCAAAATATTTAATCGGTTCGGCCGATGAAAATGTTAAAGTAATTTATGAGGTTGAACATAAAGGTAAAATAGTATCAAAAGAGATTATTACCCTCAACAAAGAACAAAAACTGATTGAAATTCCGGTGGTTGAAAAACACCGCGGAAACTTTTCGGTACATTTTGCTTTTGTGAAACACAGCCGCAGCTTTACCTATTCTGATATGATTTCTGTTCCGTATACAAATAAGGAACTGGATATTACTTTTGAAACTTTCAGAAATAAACTGCTCCCCGGCGAAAAGGAAACATGGAAAATAAAAATTAAGGGCAAAAAAGGTGAAAAGGTTGCTGCCGAAATGATGGCCACTCTTTATGACGCCTCTCTGGATGCTTTCAGATCAAATTATTGGTATCTGAATATTTATCCTTACTATTATTCATCTATGTACTGGTCTGCCTCAAGTGCTTTTACTTTTACCAGCGGGTATCTGATCCAGCCTGAGTGGAACGATTATGTTTATCCTGTTAGCAAGACCTATGAAGCCATGAACTGGTTTGACTATTATGTTGGGTACAATTACTATGGGTATGAATATAATCGTGGTGGAAGGTACAAAGACGGCGATGCTGATTATTATCTTGATGGTGGCGGAGTTTCCGAAGATGCTCCCATGAGGGCAGATATGGAAGAAATGGATGAAATGGAAGTGGCAGATAAAAAATCTGCTGAAAAATCAGTGTATCCTTCATCGGCCGCACAGACTACTGCCACAGGAATGCTTGCCGGTATTTCAGATGTTACAACTGTCGACAGCAGAATTTCGGCAGGAGAGGCAACAGGAAGAAACGAACAGGCAAACCTGATGCCGGTCAAGGCACGTACTAATTTTGCTGAGACTGCCTTTTTCTACCCAAGTCTGAAAACCAATGAAAACGGGGAGGTAATTATTGAGTTCACTGTTCCCGAAGCACTTACAAAATGGAAAATGATGGGAATGGCTCATACCAAAGATCTTAAGTATGGCTTTGTGCAAAATGAACTGGTGACCCAGAAAGAGCTTATGGTTATGCCTAATGTTCCAAGATTCCTGAGAGAAAATGATAAAATAACCATCACCTCCAAGATTACAAACCTTGGTGAAAATGATTTGAACGGTAAAGCTAAACTGCTTCTTTTTGATGCATTGACAATGGAACCAATTGATGCCAAATTGAAAAACGGATCAAATTCAAAAGATTTTTCGGTTAAAAAAGGTCTTTCTGTTAATGTTGCCTGGGAAATTGAAATTCCCGAAGGTATTCAGGCTGTTACATACCGTATTACTGCCCAAACTGATAAGTTTTCTGATGGGGAGGAAAATACAATTCCTGTTCTTACCAACAGCATGCTGGTTACCGAGTCACTTCCTTTGCCAATAAGGAGCAAGCAGACTAAAAACTTTACTTTTACCAAGCTGGTAAATAATAAGTCTAAAACCCTGCGTCACCATAAACTTACACTTGAATTTACAGCAAATCCTGCATGGTACGCAGTTCAGGCACTTCCTTACCTTATTGAGTATCCTTATGAATGTGCCGAACAGGTGTTCTCAAGGTTTTATGCCAACAGCATAGCTTCGCATATAGCCAATTCATCACCCAAAATCAAGAAAGTTTTTGATGCTTGGAGAGATACACCGGGCTCCAAAGCTCTGTTATCAAACCTCGAGAAAAATCAGGAGCTGAAATCACTTCTTCTGGAAGAAACTCCCTGGGTGCTGGATGCTCAGGATGAAACTGAAAGAAAACACCGCGTTGGATTGCTTTTTGACCTCAACCACATGGCCAACAATCTTGAAAGTGCCATCAGAAAACTTGATAAAATGCAAGCTCCGGGCGGCGGCTGGTGCTGGTTCGATGGCATGCCTGTTGACAGATACATGACTCAGCATATTGTCACCGGCTTTGGTCATCTTGATCATCTTGGCGTAACTGCAATTAAATCTGACAGTCGAATCTGGAAGATGGTAAAAGGCGGAGTAAATTATCTTGACGGACAGATTTACAAAGATTATGAATATCTGAAGCGCTTTTACAGCAAGGCAGAAATGGAACTTATGCATATCAGCTATTTGCAGGTACAATATCTATATGCCCGCAGTTATTTTATGGATGATCTGAAACTTCCTTCGAGGTATGAAGAAGCTTTTGAATATTACAAAGGTCAGGCAAGGAAATACTGGCTGCAACTGAATAAGTATTCACAGGCTCAGATTGCATTGGCTCTTTTCAGGTTTAAGGATGAAATTATTCCAAAGAAAATCATGACTTCTCTTGATGAGCATTCACTTTCACATGAAGAACTTGGTATGTATTGGAAGGAAAATACCCTCGGATTCTATTGGTACGAAGCACCAATTGAAACTCAGGCACTCATGATTGAAGCATTCGACGAAATAACAGGTGACCAGAAAAAGGTTGATGACCTGAAGGTTTGGTTATTGAAACAAAAACAAACACAAGACTGGAAAACCACCAAAGCAACTACCGAGGCAGTTTATGCACTTTTATTGAAAGGCACCGATTGGCTTGCAACCGAATCACAGGTTGAAATCAAGTTGGATAATCAGATAATTGACCCGAAAAAACTCTCTGATGTTACAGTTGAAGCTGGAACCGGTTATTTTAAAACTTCCTGGATGGGAAGCGATATCAAACAGGAAATGGGCAATGTTACCATTACTAAAAAAGATGAAGGTGTTAGTTGGGGTGCCCTATATTGGCAGTATTTTGAGCAGCTAGATAAAATTACCCCGCACGAAACACCTTTGAAACTGAATAAAAAACTGTTTGTTGAAAGAACAACTCTTTCAGGAAGCCGTTTGGAGCCGGTTGAAAAATCGGATCTGAAAATTGGAGATAAAGTTGTTGTGCGCATTGAACTGCGAGTTGACAGAGATATGGAGTATGTCCACATGAAGGATATGAGGTCTTCAGGATTTGAACCGATTAATGTTATTTCAAGGTACAAATATCAGGATGGACTGGGTTATTATGAAAGCACCCGCGATGTTTCGACAAACTTTTTCTTTGGCTTGCTACCGAAAGGAACGTATGTTTTTGAATACCCGTTGCGTGTGACTCATGAGGGTGATTTTTCAAACGGAATAACTACCATTCAGTGTATGTATGCACCGGAGTTTACTTCTCATTCAGAAGGCGTAAGAGTAAAAGTTACTAAGTAATAAATAAGTACAAAAATCAAAAGGCCGCATGTGCGGCCTTTTTTTTTAAGTGTAAACAGGGTTTGGTTATTCAACCACTATTTTGTGAATGCTTCTGCTTGTTTTTGTATTAATTTGTATAAAATAGAAGCCGGGGTTAAAGTCGGCTGTATTGATTGAAATATAGCCTGATTCAGTATGTTTTTGTGAAATTGTTTTACCCTGACTATTAATAATAATTACATCAGCCCTTTCTGATCCTGGTATGCTGATATTTACAAAAGTTTTGGATGGATTGGGATAAACTGAAATTTCCTGAGATTCATTATTTGTTTCTATACTAAGAGGATAATAGGTGATATTAAGTCCGTCAACATATAAAACACTTCCCAATCCGGTATAACTGGTTGAGTCTTCCATATTGGATGATGCAAATGAAATATTTACGGTATCGGCAATGATTATTTCATCGTTATAGTTCATGGTAAGTTCAAAATAAGTCCAGTCGGCTGCAGCAGGAAGTTTTACAAGCATACTGTCCAGCATCACAGATTCAAAGAATGACATGCAGGCAAGCATGGCTGAGTCTGCACCAACCGGTTCATATTTATAATATCCGGAAATGGTTTGGGGATTCTGAATACAGGGCATTCCTCCCATTACTCCGTCTGCACCCAAAACTCCGTTTGTGAGTATTCCCAGTGTATCGTCAAATAGTTCGATTGTTTCAATACGCGCTGAGTAGGTTCCCTCATAACTGTCGGTTGATGAAGTTACGGATGTTTGTCCGGTTATATGTGAATATTGGTTAAGAGATGTCCAATTTTCGGGATCGCTATAAGAAACCGTTGTCCAGTTTTCGAAGTCACCATTGGGAAATTCAGCATAGGTACCCGATCCAAAGAAATGCAGATTGTCAATGGTAACAGTGCTTCCCGCCAAGGGTGAACTGTTGATGTTTGATGAAGAAACAATTACAATCATTGAATCAGGAGTAACCATTGGAATCAACCAGGTTATGGGAGATTTATGCAGGGTATAACCTGTTTCACTGCCTGTTAAAGTCATACTTCCGTAACCAAGAGGATTTCCCAATTTTTTAAAAAACACAATAATAGCAGCTGTGTCATTCGGTTCAATGTCGAATTGCAGGTATGCTCCAAGGGAATCGGGCCTGTCATCATAAGGAATACCTCCGTTTAATCCGCCGCCTGAAACATCCATAATATACATGCCGCCCCCAAGAGTATCAACACCATTGGTAATTGATGTGAGCCGGGCAGCATAACTGCCGCTGTAACTTTCAGAAATTTTTTCCACATTTACAATCCCCATTGAAAAATACGACTGGAAATTAGAAGTGAAATAACCGTCGGGTTCTTCAAAAACATCTACTGTACTCCAATTTTCAAATCCACTGTTTAAAATAGCCTGGCTCGATGCTATGTGATTGAAAATCAAGAATGAAATAAAAATAAAAGTAATTTTTTTCATATTAATTTGTTTTTTGGTTTTAATAAATACACATGAAAAATTGTTTACCCTTATGTTTAAGGAGGATTGTCAGATAAAAAAAAGATGCCTGTTTGCGACAGGCATCTTTTAATATAGTAATATAATAATCAACCAACTATAATTTTATAAACTTATTTGTATTTGTTTTGTTTTCTGATTTGAATTTTAAAAAGTATAATCCCGGTTTCAGGTTTGAAACATCTATTTGTGAAGATTTTTCAGTAACCAGAATGTTCATAATGACTCTGCCTGTGGCATCGGTTATTTCAATAGCCTCCTTGTTTTTTTGATCTGAAAAATCAATATAAAGTATATCCTTTACGGGATTAGGGTAGAAATCAAGATGTTGTTTTTCAGTCAATTCAGCTGTTGTCAAATCACAGTCCTGCTCATAGGTAATTCTGTCAGAGTTTTGGAGAGAATCGTTAAAGGCCAGGTATGAAGGATAATCACCTTTTAGCTGATAGTTTAGCCATGGATTAAGAAAATTGAAAATAATTTCATGCATCTCATCTCTTGGTAACGGAGGAGGAACCATTTCTCCAAGAGAACAATTAAAATTGTAATTGGCAAAATAACAATGACCTCCTTCAAGAATACCGATGTAAGTTTTACAATTACTTGCCAGTGCGTTGTACATAGGAATCTGGTTTTCGGCAGGCGGAGCTACTCCGTCTTCTGCGCCCGCAAATACAACAGCCGGAATGGTTACATTAGCTGCTGCAGTTGTTGAAGACGGATCAGTTTCTGCAGCTGCGAAATTTACTAGAGTAGTAATGTTAGGGTTGGCTTCAGCAGCCAGAAAAGAAGAACCCCCGCCCATGGAATGCCCCATTACAGCGGTTTTATTAGTGACTTTGCCAAAGAAGAGCGACCCGGAACTGGTGTTTTCGGCCTGCATAGCGTCTGTCAGAAAGGCCAAATCCATACCAAACTCGCCATGATCTGGAGGGATTCCGCCTTCGGTACGCGGAAAAGCCATAAAATATCCCTTGGGAACAAATTCTTCCCAGAAATTGGCGTAGGAATCCCAGGCCATTACAAAGCCATGACCAAAAATAATCACGGGAAACGAACCTGTTGCCACAGCAACATCATCACCGGCTGTTGTTGCCGGGTAATAGATTTCTGTTTGAATTTCTCGGTCACCTCTGTCAGGATCCGTAAAATAAATGGTAGTGTGCCCTATTTGATGCTGTGCATGCATTATTAAGGATGTTAATAACATTAAAATAAATAGTAAATGTGTCTTTTTCATAAAATTAAGTGTTAAATGGGTTTTGATATTCCGTGTATTATTAAGTGTATTAGGTTGTTAAGTTTGTTGTCCAGATCATCAGGATTGGAATTTAGAAATAAGGGAATCTCGCTGCCTTTAAGTATAGTTACAATTGTTTCGGCTGTCAACTCAATGTTGGAGACATTAAAAGCCCCGGCTTCATTACCTTCGCTGAGAATTCTTGAAACGAGCATTATTTCTTCCTTATGGTATTTTTCTCTAATCTGATCTATAAACGATAAATGATCAAGCAATTCATTTTTGAAAACTTCATAATAAAGCGAAACACTTTTTAATGTGTTCATCCTTGAGCTGATATAAGCCCTAAGCATTCCTTTTGGGTCTGAAAAATTGGCAACCGATTGAAGAATGTTTTTCTTTAAAATTTCAGCTTCTTCTGTTACTACAGCCGTAAAAATTTCTTCTTTGTTTTTAAAATAATAGTAAATAGCTGTTTTGCTGAGATTTGCATCTTCAGAAATATTATCCAATGTTGTTTTGCGATATCCGAACTTCCCGAAAATCTTTCGCCCGGATTCAATTATAATATTATAGGTACTGTTTTCTTGTTTCATTATTATTAGAACAAATAAGTAAATTGGTCGAAAGATACAAAATATATTAACTTAAGTCAAGTTTTTTATAAAAAAAATGATTTACCTCTCGTCAAAACAATAAAAACCCCCGTTTTATTTGATTATTCTTTGAATTAGTAAATCTACTTTAATTAAATAATTAAAATTCAATAAATTAAGTTTGTTATGTACGTATTGAAACGGATGTGTGATAAGTGAATTTCACGATAGGTTTTTGTCAATATTTTCATCAATTAGTCATAGTAAAAATTGACTTTTTAAGTTTAGGTGTGTAATATATCAATAACCTAATCATATTGCATTATATTTTTTTTAGTTAAAGTTTTATAATAGAAATTAGAGTCATAATTCACCACCAATTATGACCATGAAAACTAAATTATTTTTATTCGTTTTATTTCTTTTTGCCATAAAGGGCTATTCACAGAATAACTGCCTTGAATTCCATTCAGTTTTAACGGATGTGGCATCAAGAAATTATCAGGCATCTTTTAATCCCACTGATGTAATAACTGTCGAAGCAATGATTAATGCCGACACATGGAGAACAAGTACTTTTGAGGGTTCAATTGTTGCTACAGATGGAGATGTCGGATTTGGAAAAGGTTATGCTCTGCGCTGCGGCAATAATGGTAATCTTTCTTTTGTTTTATGTATTGGTGGAGCATGGATTGAAGCTCAAACAACAACAAATCCTATGTCAACAGGAACATGGTACCATGTTGCAGGGGTTTATAATGGTTCAACAATCAAATTATATATTAATGGAACACAAGTTGCTTCAACAAACATAACCGGTGCCATTGTGGCTTCAACAAATAATTTTGAAATAGGTAGGGGTCCGCAATGGACCGATAGATATTTCGATGGTAAAATTGATGAAGTGAGACTGTGGCATGCAGATCTTGATCAGGGAATTATTGATAGCTGGAAAAACAAAACAATTACTTCTTGTCATCCGCAGTGGGCAAATATGATTGCATATTTTGAGCTTAATGACAATTCGCCAACAAATGTAATGTATGACACAAAAGCTTTAAGCGATGCCAGTACTTCTGTTAGTGGCGCTTCTTACATAGCAAGTTCTTCGGGAATTGCCTCTGTAACTGGTTTTCAGCAGACTACTGCTTCTCAGCCAAATACTGCAGGTGTTTCCCCGGGCACTACTTCTGTTGAGGTTTTGAAAATTGAAGTTGAGGTTTATAGTACAATCAATGCAACTGAATTCAGATTGCGCACAGATGGTACAACAAATATTGCAGATATTACCAATGCTAAATTATGGTATACCGGGGCAAGCAGTACTTTTGCAACTACAACACAGTTTGGATCTACTGTTGCTGTTCCTCCGGCTGCCGGAGTGGATATGGTTTTTTCAGGCACTCAGGCTTTAAGTTGTGGAAAAAATTATTTTTGGCTGACTTATGATGTAACAGCTGGTGCTACCGTAGGAAATGTGATTGATGGATATTACCAATCGGCTGTTGTTGGCGGTGTTTCAAGAACACCCGTAACCAATGCTCCTGTTGGTTCCAGACCCATTTCAAACTCTTGCACTCATACTATCCGGCTTACAGATACTTTTGGTGACGGATGGAATGGTGGAACTGTTACTGTTACTGTTGGAGGTGTGCCTGTACTTACAAATATTACTTTAGGTGCAGGAACTGGTCCGCAGGATTTTACATTTTCTGCTTCTTCTGGCAGTGCCATTAATGTTACAAGGACAGCACCGGGAACTTATCCGGGTGAAATGAGGGTGCAAATTCTTGATGGCTCAGGCGCAACAATTCTTGCACTTACAGAACCAACAAACAATAATGCTGTAGGAAGTTGTCCCGGACTCATGTCATATGTTTCCTGCACAACAACTCAGTCAAATACTTCAAGTGTGGTACCGGGTACAACAAATGCTGAAGTAATAGGAATACAGATTGTTACATCAGGTACAATTTCTCCCTTTACTGCATCATCATTTACTTTTAACACAACTGGTACATCTTCCCCGCTTACCGATATTTCAAATGCCAGATTATGGACAACAGGCACCAGCAGCACATTTGCAACTACCACCCAACTTGGAACCGTTGTTGCTGCACCTAATGGATCTTTCACCGTGACCGGTGGGGCAAACATGCCTTATACATTATCTAATGGCACAAATTATTTCTGGCTTACCTATGATGTTCAGGGCACTGCAACATTGGGAAATGTAATTGATGCCCAATGTACATCCCTTACAGCAAACGGTATAGCAAGAACACCTGCAACAACAAACCCTGCCGGATCAAGACCAATTAACATTGTATATTGTTCGTCATCTGCAACAAGTACTGGAGATGAAGAAATTTTTAATGTTACATTCGGTACCCTTAATAATACATCAAGTTGTGCAATAACAGGTGGAGCAGGGTCGGTGTTAAACTGCTATTCTAATTATACCGCTCTTGCTGCCCCAAGCGTTGCTACCGGAGCAACAGTTTCATTTTCGGTTCAGGTCGGAACATGTGGTGGTAGTTATTCAAATGCAGTAGGAATTTGGATTGACTATAATATTGATGGTGATTTTTCAGATGCAGGAGAGCAGGTTTATTCTTCCCCGGCTCTTACTTCAGGTGCCCATACTGAAACCGGAAACATTGTTATCCCTGTTACCGCAACCAGCGGAAACACAAGAATGAGAGTAATGTGTATTGAATCTACGATTCCTGCAGACCCTTGTGCATCATATACCTGGGGAGAAACTGAAGATTATACAATAAACATTCAGCCACCAGTCGCTATGTCATTAGTTTCCTGCACCACAGAGCAAAATAACATCTCAACTGTAAATAAGGGTACAAATTCTCAGGAAATTATTTGTGTTAAAATAGTAACCTCAGGAACTCTTTCGCCCCTGACTGCAACCAATTTTATTTTTAATACCACAGGAACATCAGCTCCATTGACAGATATCACAAATGCAAAACTCTGGACTACAGGAACCAGCAGCACTTTTGCCACATCAACACAACTGGGTAATACAATTGCTGCTCCAAACGGAGTGTATTCTTTTGCAATGGGAGCCGGACTGCCTTATACTCTTTCGGCAGGCACGAATTATTTTTGGATTACTTATGATATTCCCCTTACAGCCACAACCAATAACAATGTTGACGCACAATGCACTTCAGTTTCAATTGGTGGTACTCCACAAGTACCTGCAATTACTGCTCCTGCCGGGGTTCGTAAAATTGCCGATGTGGTTACCTGTACCAACCTTCAGCCAAATGTGCAACAGGTTCCAAGAGGAACAAACCAGCAGGAAATTTTCTGTATGAAAGTGGAAAACACAGGAATTATCGCTCCGCTTAATATTACCTCATTTGTCATTAATATGAACGGTTCCACAAATTTAACCACCGATGTTTCAAATGTGAGGATTTATTATACCGGCAGCAATTCAACTTTTTCAGCAACCGGACTGTTCGGGTCAGTTGCCCCTGCTGCAGGATCTTTAACAGTTAGTGGATCTCAGTTATTGCTTACCGGAACAAACTATTTCTGGATTGCCTACGACATCAAACCCACTGCAACATTGAATAATTACGTGGATGCTCAATGCACACAGATTACCTTTGATAATGGCGTTGGAAATAAAGTTCCTTCTCCATTGGCTCCTAGCGGAAGAAGAAAAATTATTGATCTGGTTGGATGTGTCCATACTTTGAAATTATATGATTTCTATAAAGCCTCAAATCCAACAAGTAATTGGGGAACTGACTTTTTAGATGTATATGTTGATGGTGTTCAGGTTATTGCAGGAGCAACCCTTGGGGCTGCCGATGCAAATGGAAAAGTTTACACTTTTACTGCATCCGAAGGTCAAACAATTATCACAACTTACACCGGAACAAGTGCAAACTCAAAATATGTAATCACAGGTGCTTATGGCGACTGGGTGATGGATGATGGTACTGAATGGACAATCCCCACAGGAAAAACAGGAAGGGCATCTTGTGTTTTCATCCCGAAATTTACCATTAACGGCAATGGCTATTTTAATGGTGAACCCACTGCAAAATCGAATGTTACAGGAAACAATATCACCCTGACTGATGAAATTCAGGGACAATATGCTTCTGCCTGGTACAACACCAAGGTTGACCTGACAACAAATTTTACCATAAAATTTGATTTGAACCTTGGTGACAGAACAGGAGTCGGACCTTTCGGTGGCGCCGATGGTATTTGTTTTGTGCTTCAAACCCAGTGTCTGAGTTCAGGTACCACAGGGAGTGGATTGGGTTATGCTTCCGAAGCACCCGCATTTGGAATTACACCTGCAGTTGCAGTCGAATTTGATACTTATACAAACAGTGATCCGAACAGCAACCATGCAGCAATATTTAAAAATGGAAGAAATGACCATTTTGACCCGACATATTTGCTGGCATCGGCTTACACTTTCCCTTATACACTTGCCGATGGCGCTTATCATCAGTTTACCATTGAATGGAATGCCGGTACCCAAACATTGAAAGTTTATAATAATACAACACAAATACTTACTTACACAGGTGATTTGCTGAATAATGTTTTTGGTGGCGTCCAGGATGTTTTCTGGGGCTTTACAGGTGGTACAGGTGAATCAACCAATCATCATAGGGTAAAAATGATTACATATCCTTCTGTATCATCATCTTCTTCTCTCACTGATGTTACAATATTGTCGGGTGGTTCACATGTTCCAACTCCTGCCGAAGGAGGAGCAAGCTACTTATGGTCACCTTCAACTGGTTGCAGTAACGTTAATATTGCCCAGCCCACTTTTACTCCAACAGTTACAACAACTTACTATTTAACTATAACAGATGCTTGTGGCAATCAGACTTTTGATGATATGGTAATAACAATTTTTGGTACTTCTCCTTTGCCTGTTGAACTTACTGATTTTTCAGCCAAATGCTTTGATTCATATATTGAATTAATTTGGAAAACTCTTAGTGAGGAAAACAACGACAGGTTTTTGATAGAAAAAAGTATGGATGGTTCTACTTGGTCAACTATAGGATCTGTCAATGGCCAGGGTAATACCACTGAAAAGTCAGATTATAGTTTTATTGATAATAATAATGAGAATGCGTATTACCGCCTCAAACAAATTGATTTTGACGGTAAATATGAATACTCAGGAATTGTTTTTTCACATTGTAATGACAATGAATTTAATTTCAGAGTTTACCCAAATCCAACCGATGGGGTAATTACTTGTGAAATAAATACCGATTCGGGTATTAAAATTCAGTTGATCAACTCATTGGGTGAGATACTCTATTCGGTTCCCTTTACCAGTTCAGCAAAAACCGAGATTGATTTGAGTACGTATTCTCCCGGAATTTACTTGATGCAGGTGTCTGACTATCAAGGTAAAATACTTCAAAACGAAATCATAATCAGGAAATAAGTGTAGTAATAGGTTTGTTTTCTTAATTAGGGGTGACAGAAATGTTGCCCTTAATTTTTTTACGCGGTACTGTTAACATTACCTGAATTTAAGTTTAACAATAAAAATAATTATTTGACAACAAATATATACGAATGATAATTATATCAAATTAGCGATATTATATAGAGATGGCGTATTTATTGAATGTTAATAATTCATTGATCAAAATTTTAAAGAAAATCAGTAACAAAATGCCTTCATCAGGCAATTATATTATATAAAATTTTGTCTGTTATTAAACTTAATATTTCTAACTTTTAATTTAAACAATGAAAAATCCGATTGAAAAAATCTATGTGAAAAACCTTAGATTGCACAATGCAGTCCAAAGGGGTTTTAAAAGCTTCAAGGTTATTGAAGATCTTGTAAAAAACGGAGTCGATATCAACAACACGCAATTTGATTACACGCCATTAAATGAGGCAATTGAATTGGGTGATGAACAGATGGTAAGATTTCTTTTGAATTTAGGGGCGGATATTAATAAAACCGACCGTGATGGTTTTTCCCCGCTTCAGTGTGCATTGATAAATGAACAATTCGAACTGGTAAAATGCCTTATTGAAATGGGCGCTTTGGATGTATATAAATATGCCAATGTAAATCATTCAGGTAAGGCAGAACTTATTAGTAATAATGAAATACAAGTTCTTGAAGAAGCAGAATGCGCCTATGAATAAAGAAAAGCTGTCAACTGACAGCTTTTTTTAATTCTAATGGTGAAGTTTACCATTCAAAATTATGATATTAACAACCCTTAAAAAATGATCAATTATTTAAAAGCAATCTAAATTACAGTAGTTTACCCGAAAATATGATTTTCAGCAACATTTATTATTATCATCAGTTATACATTTGTGACTGAAAAAAAATGCTGTTTTTTGGAAAAAGGAATAGAACATAAAGGCTTTATTAAAGAAATAGGACTAAACACGATGAAAGTGTCGGTTACCTCAGTTTCAGCATGCGCACAATGCCACAGTAAAAGCGCATGTACTCTTTCAGATGTTCAGGAAAAAATCATTGAAGTTAGCAGGCCAGAATGGAATCATCAGTTAAATCAGGAAGTTAATATAACAATGCAAAAATCCATGGGTTTTTGGGCTCTATTTTATGGTTATTTATTTCCATTTGTTTTTGTAATGATAGCCCTTTTTATTACTTATGAAATAACAGGCAATCAGGGTTTGGCAGGGCTTGCTTCATTGGGCATTCTGATTCCTTATTATTTCGGATTATTTTTATTTAACGGTTATTTAAAAAAGAAATTTATATTTACTGTAAAACAATTTTAATTATTTCAATATGAGCGATATTGTTTTGTATACAATTATTACCATGGCGGCACTGGGTATCTTTTCTGCCGTTATTCTTTATGTAATTGCGCAAAGATTTAAGGTAATTGAAGACCCCAGGATCGACCAGGTTGCTGAAGCACTTCCGGGTGCAAATTGTGGCGGTTGTGGATATCCCGGTTGCAGAGGATTTGCGGAAGCCTGTGTAAAGGCTGAATCGCTCGACAAGCTAAACTGCCCGGTAGGAGGCAATGACTGCATGAAAAATGTAGCCGGAATTCTTGGAATGGCAGCTGCCGAAAAGGAACCGCAGATTGCTGTAATTAGATGCTCAGGCACTCCTGAAAGAACTGCAAGGATAAATGTGTACGATGGTGCAACATCCTGTAAAATTGCTGCCAACCTTTACAGCGGTGAAACTGGTTGCTCATTTGGCTGCCTTGGATTGGGCGATTGTGTTACTGTATGCAATTTTGATGCCATCTATATTGACAAAAAATCTCAGTTGCCTGTGGTGTCAAATGAAAAGTGTGTTGCCTGTGGCGCATGTGTCACTGCTTGTCCGAAAAATATTATTGAATTAAGGAACAAAGGTAAAAAGGATAGAAGAATTTTTGTTTCCTGCATGAATCAGGATCGTGGCGGTACTGCTAAAAAAGCTTGTGAGGTTGCCTGTACCGGTTGCACAAAATGTGTGAAGGAATGTGCATACGATGCAATTACCATCACCAATTTCTTGTCCTATATTGATTTTGAAAAATGTAAACTTTGTCGCAAATGTGTTGCTGTTTGCGATACTCATGCAATTCATGAACTGAACTTCCCCCCAAGGAAAGCAAAAGAGGAAGTATCAGAAAAAAATGAAGTTGAAGTAAGCTAATATAGATTCAAACTATTAATAATTATAAAACCAGGAGGTAAAAGTGTTAAAAACATTTCCAAAAGGTGGTATTCACCCTGCAGAGAATAAGTTTTCTGCAGGTGTGGCTATTGAAAAATTACCGCTGCCCAAAACAGTGTCAATTCCAATAGCACAACACATTGGTGCTCCCTCTGCACCAATAGTAAAAAAAGGTGATAAGGTTAAGGTTGGTCAGATTATTGCCCAAAGTTCCGGATTCGTTTCTGCAAACATCCATTCTTCTGTTTCAGGCGTCGTTTCTAAAATAGATGATATGATGGATTCAACCGGTTATAAACGCAAGGCTGTTGTTATTGATGTTGAAGGTGACGAATGGGAACCAGCAATAGATACCAGTAAAGATCTTAAAAAGGACATTACCCTTTCAGGTGAAGAAATTATTAAGAAAATTGCCGAATCAGGTATTGTTGGATTGGGCGGGGCTACATTTCCTTCTCATGTTAAACTTTCCGTTCCACAAGGCAAAAAGGCTGATTTGCTTATCATTAATGCTGTTGAATGTGAACCTTACCTCACATCTGACCATCAGCTAATGATGGAAAAGGGAAAAGAGATAATGGTTGGAACACAAATCCTTATGAAAGCGCTTGGTGTTTCAAAGGGAATGATCGGAATTGAAAACAATAAATCCGATGCCATCAACCTCTTTACCGAAATATCCAAAGAATTCTCAGGTATCACTGTTCATGCCTGTAAAGTTCAGTATCCTCAGGGTGGTGAAAAACAACTTATTAAAGCATTAATTAACAGAGAAGTTCCGTCTGGCTGCCTTCCTATTGATGTTGGCGCAGTGGTTCATAATGTTGGAACTGCCTTTGCTGTTTATGAAGCTGTTCAAAAAAATAAGCCCCTCATCGAAAGGGTGGTCACCGTTACTGGAAAATCTGTAAAAAAACCATCAAACTTTCTTACAAGAATCGGAACTCCTGTAGCCCAACTAATTGAAGCAGCAGGCGGATTACCTGAAGATACTGCAAAGGTTGTAAATGGCGGACCAATGATGGGGAAAGCACTAAATACAATTGAAGTTCCCGTAACAAAAGGAACATCAGGTATTCTAATTTTGCCTGAAAACAATGCAAAAAGAGAAGAAATTCAAAATTGTATCCGATGTGCTAAATGTCTTTCTGTATGCCCAATGGGACTCGAACCTTATTTGCTTATGCCTTTGGTTGAAAACACTACATGGGACATGGTTGAAAGCGAAGGGGCGCTGGATTGCATCGAATGTGGCTCATGCGCATATACTTGTCCGGCTGCCAGACCACTTTTAGACTATATCAGACTAGGTAAATCAGAAGTTAATAAAATAATCAGAGCTAGAAATCAAAAATAATGAGCACAAATAAATTTTTCGTCGCACCATCTCCTCATGATTACAGCAGTAATTCTGTAAAGAAAATCATGTATGGAGTTATTATTGCAATGCTTCCGGCTTTTGCAGTGTCAGTTTATTACTTCGGATTGGGGGCACTTGTCACCACATTGACTGCAGTCGTTGCTTGCCTGGTTTTTGAATCCCTGATTCAAAAATTTTTACTAAAGGGTCCGGTTTCAATTTTTGACGGATCCGCCATTATAACAGGTATGTTGCTTGCTTTTAACGTACCAAGTAATATTCCTTGGTGGATTGTGGTATTTGGTAGTTTATTTGCAATTGGAGTTGCAAAAATGCCATTTGGCGGTTTAGGTAATAATCCATTTAATCCGGCTTTGGTTGGCAGGGTTTTCTTATTACTTTCATATCCGGTACAGATGACCTCATGGCCCAAACCCGATAAGTTTAATTTTACTTTTTCCGGCTATACCGATGCTGTTACTGGTCCAACCCCTTTAGGTGCTCTTAAAACAGAATTATCAAAGGGCGAAAGAACGGTCTCCGATATTCTTGAAAATGGCATTAATTCTCAGGACGGACTTTACCAATTTCCTGATTACATGCAACAAATGATGGGTGACTTGGGAGGTTCTCTTGGTGAAGTTTCGGTTATTGCAATTCTTATTGGTGGTTTGTACATGCTGTTAAGAAAAATAATTACCTGGCACATACCAGTTACAATGCTTGGAACTATTTTTGCTTTTGCAGGTATATTACATTTGGCCAATCCTGACGCTTATGCAGATCCTATTTTCCACCTTTGTACCGGCGGCGTTATGCTTGGTGCAGTTTTCATGGCTACGGATATGGTGACATCACCAATGTCCCCTCTTGGAATGATAATTTTTGGAATTGGAATTGGAATGCTAACTGTAATTATAAGAGTTTTCGGAGTTTATCCGGAGGGTGTTTCTTTTGCTATATTAATTATGAATGCATTTGTACCGCTAATAAACAAAGGATGTAAACCAAAACGTTTTGGTGAACCAAAATCAACAACTTAAAAAAAGTATTATGGCTAAGAAAGAATCAAACTTATTAAATATGGTCCTGTCACTTTTTATAGTGTCAGCTGTAGCCGCTGCTGCCTTAGGGTTTGTTTACGAATCAACTAAAGGCCCTATTGAGGAAGCAAAACAGAAATTTCTTAATGAACAGATCGGAGTTGTTGTTCCTGGTGCCGCTGAAGCTGAAGTTTCTGAACCAATTGAAAAAGATGGGTTAACAATTTATATTGTAAAAAAAGATGGTAAAGTTATTGGTACAGCAATCAAATCTTTTACAGATGCCGGGTTTAGCGGTCATTTTGAAATTATTGTTGGTTTCGATAATGACGGCAAAATAATCGATTCAAATGTGCTAACACATCACGAAACTCCTGGTTTGGGAGATAAAATGCAAAAAAGTGTTTCTCCCTGGAACGATCAATTTAAAGGAAAAGATCCTGCAACATTCTCCCTTATCGTAAAAAAGGATGGGGGCATGGTTGATGCGATTACTGCCGCAACAATTTCTTCAAGAGGATATTGCGATGCTTTGTCAAAAGCCTATAGTGCATTTATGAATCTTAAAAATGAAGGAGGAATCGAATAATGGGTAACTTTAAAATTTTTACCAATGGATTTGTTAAGGAAAATCCGGTTTTTGTTTTAGTCCTTGGAACTTGTCCTACTCTTGCTGTTACCACTTCTGCGATGAACGGACTTGGAATGGGACTTGCTACTACTTTCGTCCTCTTTATGTCAAATATAGTTATTTCAATGGTGAAGTCTGCTATTCCTGACAAAGTTAGAATCCCTGCATTCGTTGTTATTATTGCATCGTTTGTAACAATTATTGATCTTTCAATGAATGCCTATGTTAACGACCTTCATAAAAGCCTAGGTATTTTTATCCCATTGATCGTTGTTAACTGTATAGTTCTTGGCAGAGCTGAAGCATTTGCTTCTAAAAATAACGTATTGAAATCTTTTATTGACGGTCTGGGTATGGGCATTGGCTTTACTATTGCCCTGGTTATGCTCGGTTCGGTAAGAGAATTTCTTGGTGGTAATGCAATCTTTGGGCATAAAATCATCGAAGCTGATGGCATGCTTGTATTTGTGCTTGCCCCTGGTGCTTTTATATGCTATGGCTTTTTAATGGCATTAATGAATAAATTGAGCAAAAAACTAAAATAGCAACAACTTAAAGAAAAAATAAAATGGACTATTTATATTTAATAATATCCGCAATTTTGGTAAACAACATAGTTCTGATGCAGTTTCTCGGCATTTGCCCTTTTTTAGGTGTTTCAAATAAAACATCTACTGCAATTGGAATGAGTGGTGCTGTGTTGTTTGTTATGGTGCTTGCAACCATTATGACTTTCCTCGTGCAAAAATATGTGCTTGATGCATTCGAAATAGGATATCTTCAAACCATATCTTATATTCTGATTATTGCTGCCCTTGTCCAGATGGTGGAAATTATCCTTAAAAAGGTGAGTCCTCCTTTATATCAGGCATTGGGTATTTATCTTCCTCTGATCACAACAAACTGTGCTATCCTTGGTGTGGCTATTTTAGTGATTCAAAAGGATTTTGATCTGATGAAATCGGTTGTTTTTGCCGTCGGTACATCGTTAGGTTTTGCCTTTGCTCTTGTTTTGTTCGCAGGCATCAGGGAGCAAATGGAACTGGTTAAAATACCAAAAGGAATGAAAGGTGTGCCTATTGCTTTAATCGTCGCAGGAATTCTTGCCCTCGCTTTCCAGGGTTTCACCGGATTGGTTAAAATCTAATCAACTCTCAATAAACAAAAAAATGGAACCACCGGTTCCATTTTTTTTTATTGTGCCATAACCCATAACCTATAACCTATAATCCATACCCCCCCTAGTACCCCCTTTTCCGTCCCGAAATTTTCTCAATAACAATCTTCATCACACATACTCCATGAACAGCCGGACTGCTATACTCAAATTCTTTTTTGGTATAATGCTTCATGATGATGTTTAGCGCTTCAACTTTTTCATCGAAATCTTCAATAAATTGTAGCTTGCCTTCTGCTATTACTGATCTGAACTTCATTGAGTAACTGCAGGCAACCCCCTCGCTGACAAAATGAAGCTTTCCGTCGCGTTCAAATGAAATACAAACATTATTGTTCTTCTTTAGCACAGTTGTTTTTCGGCCGCCCGGACCAGAATGTATGTAAATAATTTTGTCCCTGTATCCGAAGTTAAAAGGAAGGACGTAGGGCTTATCTCCGTCAACCATGGCAATATTGCACACATCCACAGAGTTTATTATTTTCTCAATTTCAGGAAAATGGGTTATCTCAAAATGCTTCATCTTTTTTCTGCTAAAAATATGAAAAAAATGAATACTTCGGTTCTTTTATAAATTATCAGTTTCTTTTTTTGTCAGACTGCTTTTTGTATATATGACAAAATTTCAGTATTTTTCCTATGGAACATTTTTTGTTTTATTTAGATTAAATTTATATATTTGTGATTATTTAGTAATTAAATACCTAATTAAACAATTAACGCTATGCTTAAGAAAAAAGTTGAAAAAATACTGATCGAACAGATTGAAAAAGAAGGATATTCTTCAAATCTGTATCTTGCTATGGCTACATGGGCCGAGGCAAATGGTTTCCCCGGAATAGCCCAGTGGCTTTATGCTCAGGCCGAAGAGGAAAGACTGCATATGAAGAAATTTATTTCATATATTGGCGAACGTGGTAGTCATGCTGTGATTCCTGCATTTAAACAACCTCCGGTTGAATATAAAGACGTTAAAGTTCTTTTTGACGAGGTGCTTAAACACGAACAGTATATTACTGAATCGATCAGTAAAATATCTAGTGTTTGCATTGATGAAAAAGACTTTGTAACCTACAATTGGGCTCAGTGGTTCCTTACCGAACAGGTTGAAGAGGAAGCTTCGGTACGTACTGTTATTGACAAACTGAAAATGTTGAACAAAGACAACCTTTATATGTTTGATAAAGACATTATGAGTCTGAGAGCTGCTGCTGCAAGTCCAACTGCGTAATATGAATTGATTAATCTAAAAAGTACAAAAAATGAGTTTAGTTGGAAAAAAAGCTCCGTTATTCAGCGCAAAAGCCGTTGTAAACGGACATGAAATAGTTGATAATTTTTCTCTGGAACAATTTATTGGTAAAAAACATGTGGTATTTTTCTTTTACCCGCTCGATTTCACCTTTGTTTGTCCTACAGAGATTATTGCTTTTCAAAAGAAAATAGATGAGTTTGAGAAGAGGAATGTTGCTGTTGTGGGTTGTTCTGTTGATTCTGAATTTTCTCACTGGGCCTGGCTCAATACCGAGCAAAAGGCGGGCGGAATCAAAGGAGTGAAATTTCCATTGGTTGCTGATCTTTCTAAAACCATCTCTGAAAATTATGACGTGCTGGCTGGTGAACATGAGTATAATGAAATTGGTGAGTCATGTTTTAACGGTGCTCCCGTGGCTTACCGTGGATTGTTCCTCATTGATAAACAGGGAATCGTTCGCCATCAGGTAATAAATGACCTGCCGCTGGGCCGAAGCGTTGATGAGGCAATCAGAATGGTTGATGCACTGCAGCATTTCGAAGAGCATGGTGAGGTTTGCCCGGCCAATTGGCATAAAGGCGACGATGCCATGAATGCGTCTGCTGAAGGTGTCTCAAAATACCTTTCAGAACACTAAGAAATAAAAAAGGGAAGTTTAACTTCCCTTTTTTTATTTTATATCGTTTTAGTTTTATCCAAGATAAGTTTTCAGAAGCTTGCTTCTTGAAGTATGTCTCAACCTTCTGATGGCTTTTTCTTTAATCTGACGGACTCTTTCCCTTGTTAAACCGAATTTTTCTCCGATTTCTTCAAGAGTCATTTCCTGAATTCCAATTCCGAAAAACAGTTTAATGATGTCTCTTTCCCTTTCTGTAAGGGTAGCCAATGCTCTTTCAATTTCCCTTGAAAGTGATTCGCACATCAGTTTTCCGTCGGCAATTGGACTGTCGCGGTTTTCGAGTACGTCGAGCAGACTGTTGTCTTCGCCTTCAACAAAAGGTGCATCAACAGAAATATGCCTTCCGGATACTTTTAAGGTATCGGCAACTTTATCCTTTGGCAGTTCCAGCAAATCAGCAAGTTCTTCGGGTGATGGAGTTCTTTCGTTCTCCTGTTCAAACTTCGAAAATGCTTTGTTGATTTTATTTAAAGACCCTACCTGGTTAAGCGGTAATCTTACAATCCTTGACTGCTCGGCCAATGCCTGCAGAATAGACTGACGAATCCACCATACTGCGTAGGATATAAATTTAAAACCCCTTGTTTCGTCAAACTTTTCAGCTGCCTTAATCAAGCCAAGATTACCTTCGTTAATCAAATCGGGTAAACTCAATCCCTGATTTTGGTATTGCTTCGCAACCGAAACAACAAACCTTAAGTTTGCTCTTGTCAGTTTCTCTAATGCCTGTCTGTCACCTTTCCTGATGCGCTGTGCCAACTCCACTTCTTCCTCAACGGTAATAAGGTCTTCTTTTCCGATTTCCTGTAAGTATTTGTCTAATGAAGCGCTTTCGCGGTTGGTGATCGATTTAGTTATCTTTAATTGTCTCATTTCGAATGAAAAAATTTCCGCAAAGGTAGTCTATTTTGTATCTCATGTCAATATATTACGTCAAATAATTGTAAAATAATAGGTATTCGTCAATATATCAATGAATTAAAATATGTTACTTTGTGATTAGGTTTGTATTGCCATTTGCATTTTGCATGGTCATTTTTTCTGTCTCAACTTTTCCGTTTCTTTCATAGGTAATCTGAACTTTATCACCGGGTCTGTATTTGGATGCTTGTTCCTGCAGTTCGGCTACTTTGTTCACCTTGATATCTCCAAACCCAATGATAATATCCCCGGGTTTTATACCTGCCATGGCAGCAGATCCTCCTTCGGCTACAGCCGTCACGTATATTCCTTCGACAGATTCAATTTTTAACTGTTTTGCAATATCTGAATTTATATCAATGATGCTTATTCCCAGGTAAGCGCGCTGCACTTTTCCGTAATCCCTGATGTCATCAACAACTTTTTTTACGATGTTTACCGGAATGGCAAAGGAATAGCCCATAAACGAACCCGTTCTGGAAGCAATGGCTGTATTTATACCAATCAGCTCGCCTCTGGAATTAACCAATGCCCCGCCGCTGTTACCCGGATTGACCACTGCATCGGTCTGTATAAATGATTCAATGGCAAACTGCTTCGACGACAGGTTGATATTCCGGGCCTTTGCACTCACAATTCCGGCTGTTACTGTTGATGTGAGGTTAAACGGATTGCCAACAGCCAGAACCCATTCTCCAATATTTAAGGCATCTGAATCGCCGTAAACCATAAAAGGGTAGCCACTGCCATCAATTTTCAAAACCGCTATGTCTGTTGATGGATCACTCCCTGTTAAAGTAGCCTTGAATGATTTGTTGTTGTTTAGAACCACTTCAATTTCATCTGCGTTTTCAATTACATGGTTGTTGGTGACAATATATCCGTCGGGTGATATGATCACACCCGATCCGGTTGAGGTTGTAGGCGGCTGGTAATACATGTCGCCTCTTCCATAAAAGAATTCGGTGATGGGATTGCTGTATTCGTAAACAACACCTTTAAACTTAGTCTTTACGTGAACCACCGCATCGACCGATGTTTTGGCTGCAATGGTAAAATCCGGAGCCGAAACACCCCCGGGCAGGTTCACATATTTGACCGGTGCACCGTCATTTTCTTTTAGTATTACCTGTGTGTTGTTGTCAAAATAATTTGAATAGATTGCCACTGATGACACTCCGGTTATCACCGCAATCACGATTGTCAGGATTAAGTTTTTTGTTGTCATAGAACTTAAATAAAGTTTTTTAATAACACCGTCTTTGCGAGGAACGAAGCAATCTCCTATTCCTCCTTCTGATGTTTTTAATGAGATTGCATCATCACATCTGCTTCCCGATTGCTATCGGGACATCACATTTGCTAATCATCCTCAAATTTCATTCCGATCAAAACCAATTTTTCAAATCAAAATTACTCATTAAAAATTAATTTCGTAGCTTTACCATTGAAAACGAACAGGTTTTATTTGTGTTGCATTGAATTATTAAGTTTAACTTTTCTTAACAGAGCATGACAATTTCTTTTACAAAATACCACGGGGCGGGCAATGATTTTGTGCTGATTGACAACCGCAGCGGCATTTTTGACAGTTCAAACAGCAGTCTCGTAAAACAACTCTGCGACCGCAGGTTTGGCATTGGGGGTGACGGATTGATGCTTCTGAACAGTTCAAAATCACAGGATTTCGAGATGAAGTATTATAATTCCGACGGACATGAAGGAACCATGTGCGGAAACGGTGGAAGATGCATTGTTGCTTTTGCGAAAAAACTGGGGATAATTGGTAATGAAACCAATTTTTTGGCAGTTGATGGTCCGCACTATGCCAAAATGTCTGATAATCTTGTCAGCTTGAAAATGAATGATGTTTCTGAAATAAAAAAAATCGGGAACAATTACTTTGTAAACACCGGATCTCCGCATTATATTGAGTTTGTTGAAAATGTAAAAAGTATAGATGTGGTATCATTGGGCAGAAAAATTCGCAATCGCAGTGAATTTGCACCCGGTGGCACCAATGTCAATTTTGTGAGCTATTCAAAGGAACAAATCGAAATACGGACTTACGAAAGGGGAGTGGAAGACGAAACCTACTCATGCGGAACGGGCACTGTGGCTGCAGCATTGGTTATTTCTGAAGCAGTGCATCCCGGAATAAATGAACTTTCGTTACAGGCACCCGGCGGAATCCTGAAAGTAAGTTTTGAGAAAACAAAGCACGGTTACCGTAATATCATGCTTACCGGTCCGGCTGCTGAGGTTTTTACAGGGGTGGTTACGATTTGATGGTTTGATTGTTTGAAGATTTGAATTATCGGACAATCACATTAAAATATCATCAATTCCCCATCTCCGAAATAAATTTAATCCTAACCAGTCTGATTTCCTGTTCAGAGTAATATTCCTCGCCAAGTTCCTGAAGGGCGGCAGGAATTGCGTCGGTTTCGGCTTCATTGAAATACTGATAAATTTCTTCAGAGGCTTCTTCGTCGAAAGTGTCTTTGATAAAATAATCAATATCTATTTTGGTGCCTGAATACACTATGGCTTCCAATTCTGAAATCAAATCCATCATATCCATGTTTTTGGCTTCGGCAATGTCGTTGAGGGGCATTTTGCGGTCGATGCTCTGGATGATGTAAACCTTGTTTCCCGATTTGTTTACCACTGAGCGCACCAGCATGTCCTGCGGGCGTTCAATTTCATTTTCGACAACATACTTTTTAATGAGTTCAATGAACTCGGCTCCGTATCGTTGGGCTTTTCCTGCACCTACTCCCACAATCTGCTGCATTTCTTCCATGGTGATGGGATACTGAATGGCCATATCTTCAAGCGAAGGATCCTGGAAAATCACAAAAGGAGGAACATTTTTATGCTTCGAGATTTGTTTTCTCAAATCTTTCAGCATGCTGAACAGAGCAGGATCAACAGAGCTGGTTCCGCCCTGCGAACGGTTTTCTTCATCAACCTGATCGTAGTCATGATCCTTGGTCAGTTTAAAGGAATGTGGATTTTCGAGGTACCTGCGTCCTTCGTCGGTGAGCTTGAGCAGACCATAATTTTCAATTTCCTTGGAGACCATTTGAGCAACCAATGCCTGTCTCAAAACCATGGTCCAGTGTTTTTTGTCTTTATCTTTGCCCAACCCAAAACAATCAAGCATATGGTGGTTGTAGGTTTTTACCTGAGGGGTTGCATTTCCGGAAAGTATATTGGCCACATGTTCGGCTTTGAATTTTTCACTAACATCGAGAATGGTTTCGAGAGCCAGGCAGATATCATCTTTTCCTTCAAATTCCTCTTTGGGATTGAGGCAGTTGTCGCAATTGCCGCATCCTTCTTCAAGGATTTCCCCAAAGTAGTTGAGCAATTGACGCACCCTGCAAACAGATGATTCGGCATAAGAAACTGTTTCAAGCAGCAGTTGCTTGCCGATTTCCTGTTCATTGACCGGCTTGCCCTGCATGAATTTTTCAAGTTTCTGGATATCGTCGTAGCTGTAGAAAGTGATGCAGCGGCCTTCGCCACCATCCCTGCCTGCGCGACCGGTTTCCTGGTAATAACCTTCCAGACTTTTGGGAATGTCGTAGTGGATGACAAAACGCACATCGGGCTTGTCAATACCCATTCCGAATGCAATAGTAGCAACGATCACTTCGGCCTCTTCCATCAGGAACATGTCCTGGTTGCGCGAACGGGTTGAGGAGTCCATTCCGGCATGATAAGGAAGACATCTGATTCCGTTAACCTGTAAAGTTTCGGCAAGTTCTTCAACTTTTTTGCGACTGAGGCAATAGATAATACCCGATTTGCCTTCGTTATTTTTTATGAATTTTATAATCTCTTTAGTGGCATTGACTTTTGGCCTTACTTCATAGTACAGGTTGTGTCTTCGGAAAGAAGATTTGAACACGTTGGCTTCGAGCATGGTCAGGTTTTTCTGAATATCATGCTGTACTTTAGGTGTTGCGGTGGCTGTAAGGGCAATAATGGGAGCTGTTCCGATCTGATTGATAATAGGTCTTATGCGGCGATATTCAGGACGAAAATCGTGTCCCCATTCAGAAATGCAATGTGCTTCATCAACGGCATAGAAAGAAACCTGTACCTGTTTAAGAAAAATAACATTTTCTTCTTTGGTAAGAGATTCGGGGGCAACATACAAAAGTTTTGTTTTACCGCTGACAATGTCCTCTTTAACTCTGGCAATTTCAGTTTTAGTGAGCGAGGAATTAAGAAAATGGGCTACACCATCTTCAGTGCTGAAAGAGCGCATGGAGTCGACCTGATTTTTCATCAGGGCAATCAAGGGCGATATAACAATGGCAGTACCCGGCAATATGAGAGAGGGTAACTGGTAACAAAGCGATTTTCCGCCCCCCGTAGGCATGAGCACAAAAGTGTCATTTCCATTTAATACGTTGCGGATTATTTCTTCCTGGGTTCCTTTGAATTTATCGAAACCGAAGTATTTTTTTAAGTAGGGCAACAAAGATGTATCTACACTTATTTCCATTTCAGGCAAATCAATTTATTCGAACAATTAATATTAACTTTTTTTTCAGTGAATTATTATGTTTTATTAAAAATCGTGCGTTACCGACTGATTCACAGTCTGTCAAACCCTTTTAGTAATTCATTGAATTTTCAGATTACTAAATTTACAACTTTTTTTTATTAAAATAAAATATTTAACACTTTTTAAGTTTAAGAACATAGCCTTTTTTAGAGGCCCGATTTTTTTTTCTTTTTTTACAAAAGAGTGCAAAGTTAATAAAAAACTAGTCTATTTTTTAATATAGCAAAATGTTTTTGATGAAAGAAAAATACGGAAGATAATATTCTTATTATCAGTGGTTTGTGGTGGTTATTTATTAATTGCAAACTTACTCTCAAGTAATAAAATTTCCCCAAGTTGCAAACATTCTCCCAAGTTGCAAACTTGGGAGAGCCCGCACGCGGGCGTTAGAAAATATAACCAACTTTCAGGTTGACGCGGTTGAAATAATATTCGACGGATGATTTTTTTGATTCCCAGTAATACCAGCCTTCGGTTCTCATATACTGAAAACGATATCCGGCTCCGATATACAGACCTTTTCCTTCGGTTGAGTTTGTCAGCAAATAAAGACATGGATTAAGTGAGAAACTGACATCAGGGCGGTCGTAGTAAGTCTGGCGAAGTAAAAGATATCCTGTTTTTAAAACAAATTGTAAATCCCAGTATTTTTCGGGGAAGAAATTAAACCGGCCTTCGGCCTGGAATGGCATCCCGCCACGGTTAATGAAAGGTGAATTTTGGGAAATCCAGTCATAACCGGTTGAAATGCCTGCTGAAAATCTTTTGTTTATTTTATACCCCACCGACAAGTTTATTTCACCGTTTATATTATCGCTGATTGTAACGCCCATTCCTAAATCGGTGTACAAAAAATTGAGCTGGGGTGAATAATCTTCTGTTTTTTCTATTTCCGATTCTTTGAAAGCCCATATATTGCCGTCTTTGCACTTAATTTTAATATGATCGCCGGGTACATTTTCAATGATCTTACCTTTAATTATACTTCCGTTTTTCAAATAAACATGATGGGTTACGTTTTGTCCGAATCCCTGGATTAAAATAAAAAAGAAAATAATAATAAATATAATTCTGCGTTTATGCATAGATTTTATTGACAATTAGTTAATTATTCTTTAAATTTGAAATTATTTTATAAAAGTAAAAAATACATTGCTATGAAACCACAATCTGTAAAATTTATTTTGTTCCCCGTAGTAATTTTATTAGTAATTTTCTTATCAGGTTGCAAAGACAAGGTAATTGAAAAGCGTGTTTATACGGCCAATGTGCCGGTTTATATGTCATATTCTGACCTGCGATCGGCCGAAATACAATCGGTTGAGCCTGTGGCCATGATGAATACGGGTAAGATATATTTTTACAACAATTATATTTTTATCAATGAAGTGCTTGAAGGAATTCATATCATAGATAATTCTGATCCTACAAATCCCCAGAATATTGGGTTCATAGATATTCCCGGAAACATTGACATGTCGACCAGCGGCACTTATCTTTATGCCGACAGCTATGTTGATTTGGTGGTTTTGAATATCAGTGACCTGAATAATGTTACTGAGGTAACCAGAATCAACAACGTCTTTTCATACACTTTTCCTGAATATGACCAGAATTATCCGATTGGTCCGGTTGATATGAATCAGGGTGTTGTTACAGGATGGACCATCAGTGAGGTGGAGGAAATCAATGAAATTGACAGTCGTGATGGAGGATGGATTTATTTTGGCGAAAATGAAGGAGTGGATATGCTCAACGCTGAGAGCGGCGGTTCAGGTGGAAAAGCTTCAACCATTGCAATTGCCGGCAGTATGGCCCGCTTTGCAACACATGAGGGAAGTCTGTACACCGTCAACACCAGCCAGGTTGAAGTGTTTGACATTGCCAACCCTGCTTCACCTGTACACACTTCTGCTACTATAACCACATCACGCACAATCGAAACTTTGTTTACTTATAATGATTATCTTTTTATGGGAACAACAACAGGAATGCTGGTATATGACGTGTCCAATTCGGGAAATCCTGCCTATGTTTCTGAAATAGATCATTTCCAAAGCTGCGACCCCGTTGTTGTTGATGGCACAACTGCCTATGTGACCCTGCGTGCAGGAAATACCTGTGGCGGTGTAACCAATTCGCTTGAGGTGATAAATATTAATAACATCAGCTCTCCATATGTCATGAATACTTATTCCATGTCGGGGCCATACGGACTTGGCATTGACGGAAAAACACTTTTTGTATGTGACGGTACAGCAGGATTGAAAATATACGATGTAACAGACCCGATGAACGTGGATGATCATTTGATCTCAAGTTTCCCCGGGATTAATGCTTTCGACGTGATTCCTTACAATGATATCCTCATCCTCATCAGCGAAGAAGGTTTGTATCAATATGATTACTCTGATCTGGAAAATATTGAGGAGATTAGCTTTTTACCATTTATAATAGCAATGGCAAATTAGCAGATGAATGATTTGCAAAGCAAATCATGAACATTTGCACATTTGCTCATCATTGTATCATAACATCAACAAATCATTTCTTTAAAGCGGCCTTCCACCACCAGTTATTAAAGAATCTGTATTGGACAATAATAGCAAAGATGAATGAAAAATGCCATTGGTAATTATTTCCAAGGTTTAGCAGCAAATTATACCTGAAATTATTGAGTGTTATCGATGTCATTATCCCCGGATCTTTCAGAATCGTTGCCAGGAGAGCTAAAAATACCACAGCATATATTTCATATAATATCCATAAAAAAAGCAGGATTAATACAGTTCGGGCAACATGAAACCCCATCTTGTCATGTTTCGGGTTTATTATCAGTACTTTCAATCCGACAATTGTTCCTCCAATGAGTGATGCTGCAAGAAACATCACTCCGGGGGAAATGCTGGACGAATAACCAGATTCTGAAACAGCAAAATTGTTAAAAAAATCAAGTCCAAGGGTTACTGCAGTGAAGATTAGCGCCGCCAGATGAAACGCTGCAAGAGGAAGCGAAATCTTTTCATATTTTGACTCAACGAACCCCCCAACCACAATAGAGGAAACAGCCATGGCAATACCAATAAACCCGATGGTTACCCTTAATAGTTGGGAGTCAGAAAGTTGTATCATTAAAACAATAAATATCATTGCCTCAAGCATCAGTATTCCCGAAAATACCATGCTTATGATCCTAAATACATATAAACTCTGTTCTTTCATATAATATTGATTTTATCATGAGCTAAATTAGTCAATTCAAAAATTGATTTCCACTTTTCTTTCGTATTATAAAGCATGGAAAAATGGTCTTTTTTCAGTCAAATTCCTGCTGATGTATAATATTTAGCTATAAGTGCGGCATCTTTATCCATTTTTGGTAGTTTTACACTTGCAACTACATTTTATTTACTGTTATGAGTCACAAATCAATTATTGGCGTCCTGATTCTGTTTTTTTTAAACGGAATGTTGTTTTCTCAGGACGATTCCGTTAAGCTGGTTTCTATGAAAACCGGTGAAAAAGGGATAGAAATATCTTTTTCATCCGAAAAGGGTTTTATTGTTGGAGCCGAGCGATATGTTCTGCATATTGGCGATTATTACAACGCGCACAGTAAACATCCTGCCGGAGATAAGCATTCTATAGTTTTCACTGTCGATAAGGATGCGTTTGATGCTTTGGGCAATTTGCAGGACCTTGTGTTGGTTTACGGATTGTTTGAGGCCAATACAGGCAGGAAATCTGATCAGTCCGGAGATTATGCAGGCAGGCACTGGAGGGTAGGGAAGTTTGATAGAAACATGTTGGATAAATAAAACTGAGGCCATGAAAAGAATCACATATATAAGCGCACATGTTTTAACATTTTGCTTAATCGTTATTTGTAATATTGCATTCAGTCAAACCACACCCGACCCGGGATTAAACGGTCCGTACACCGTGTTGCAACAGGATTATGATCTCGGTGACCTGGCTTTTGATCCGCCCACTTTTCCCGATGATGTGGAAGTGATCGGCAGGGTGTATTATCCTTCGGATATGTCATCAGGTCCCTTTCCTGTGCTTGTTTTTCTTCACGGCAGACATGAAACATGCTATGACCCGGGGAACAACAGTTCCAACAGTTCATGGCCATGTTCAGGCGGAGATGAAATGATTCCAAGTTATCAGGGATATGACTATCTGGCTCAAAAAATGGCCAGTCATGGTTATATTGTGATATCAGTTTCGGCCAATGCCATAAACGCAACAGATAATGATGTAACCGATTACGGCATGCGCGCAAGGGGCGAATTGGTGCAGCACCATCTTGATTTGTGGAATACATATAATACTGTGGGTGGCGGACCATTCGGAACATTGTTTGTGGGAAAACTTGATCTTTCCAGAGTGGGAACCATGGGACATTCAAGAGGAGGCGAAGGGGTTGTTGAGCATGCCTTGCTGAATATTGAACAGGGAAGCCCATACGGAGTAAAAGCAGTTTTAACCCTTGCTCCGGTTGATTTTGCAAGAAAAACCCTTGTCAATATTCCTTTGATGAACGTAGCGCCATACTGCGATGGAGATGTTTCGAACCTTCAGGGCATTCATTATTATGACGACACAAGATATCTTGATCCCAATGACGAAGCACCCAAGCACTCGGTGCTGATGATGGGGGCAAATCATAACTATTATAACACGGTATGGACTCCGGCAACATTTCCTGCCGGCTCAGCAGATGACTGGGATTATGAAGACTGGATGGGAACTGATCCCTATTGCAGTGAAAGTGTATCGGGCAACGGACGTCTTGATCCGCCAACCCAGCAGGCAGCATTAACAGCCTATTTATGTGCGTTTTTCAGAAGGTACGTAGGCGAGGAGACTCAATTTGCTCCAATTTTGGAAACCGATGATGTTGTGCCCCCGGTATCATCATTATTAAATTCTGATCAGGTGTTTATGTCCTATCATCCGGCAAATTCAAAACGGTTGGATGTGAATAGAATGACAAGTACATCCTGCGAAACAGAGAACACACTTATGGGTGCGGCCGGACAAACAGGACTTGTAAATTACGGCATTTGCAGTGGTTATTGCCTGAGCGGTGGAACGGCTCAGGAACCGCATGGATCAAGCGGGTTAAGTCTATCGCAGTTGCAGATTGGATGGAATTCGGCAGCCGACAATTATACCAATACCTTGCCCGACGGGTTTAATGACCTTACACAGTTTAATGCTTTGCAGTTCAGGGCAGGAGTGAATTTTGAGGATTATACCGCAACGGCAGATCTGAATTTCAGTGTGCAATTGATTGACAGTTACGGAGCCACTGCCACACAAACAGTGAGCAGTCACAGTTCAGTGCTTTTTGCTCCTCCCGGCACTTTAAACAATACTTTGCCAAAGTTGCTTCACAATACCATTAAAATTGATCTGGCATCATTTACGGGGATTGACATGACATCTGTAAGTCAGATCAGATTTTTGTTTAACCAGTCGGCAGTTGGAGCCATAATGATATCTGATATAATTCTGAGTTCTGCAAACGAAGTATCATTTCCTCCGGTAGCAAATTTTTCAGCCAATGTAACCGAAACCTGCACCGGTCAGGTAACATTTACCGATAATTCGGTATTTAGTCCGGATACCTGGACATGGGATTTTGGCGATGGCACCACCTCGGATGTTGAGAGTCCCTTGCATGTTTACAGTGAAAACGGTGTTTACACTGTAAAGCTTGTAGTAGAAAATGCCGCCGGTGCAGACAGTATTACAAAATATTCTTATGTCACCGTTAATCGTCCTGATGCCCCGTTTGTTAATGGAGATGAAGTTTGTCCGGGTGAGATGGCATTTTTATCAGCAACAAGTGGCAGCGCCGGATTACTTTCATGGTATGACTCAGAGGCAGGCGGAATGGTTGTTGCAACGGGAGGAGCATATAATCCGGTTGTGGATAACACCACAAGCTGGTTTGTGGAAGAAGAGGTTGTTGGAATGCAATATAGTGTTGGTCCGCCCGACAATACCTTCGGATCAGGAGGAAATTTCAACAGCAATGATTTGCGCGGGATATTTTTTGATGCCTATGACTTTTTTACATTGGAATCAGTGAAAGTATATTCGGCATCGGCAGGAAACAGGACTATTGAGGTTCTTGACGGCGATGGAGGAAATGTTATTCATTCGTACACGGTTTATATTGGTTCAGGAGAGCAGGTTGTACCGCTGGGCTTCTTCATAGCACCCTACAGTGGGTATTATTTAAAAGTAACCGGTTCATTGATTGACTTGTTCAGAATCAACGATGGCTCGCCGACCTATCCGTATACGGTGCCCGGATTGGTTTCCTTGACGGGATCGAATGTGGCAGGGCAGGAGTTGGATTTCTATTATTATTTCTTTGACTGGAAAGTAAGAGAAAAAAGCTGTATAAGTTTAAGAGCAGAGGTTACCGCTGTAGTAAATCCTTTGCCTGCTGTTACTGTTTCAGACGATGTGACAATAACTATCGGAGGAAGCACAATATTAAATGCATCGGGAGGGGTGACATACACATGGTCACCGTCAGCCGGACTGAGCAGCAGCACAGTTTCAAACCCTGTGGCATCGCCAACTGAAACAACTTTGTATACTGTAACGGTTACCGATGAAAACGGATGTTCTGATACAGCATCGGTTTTGGTGACGGTGGTACCGGTTGGGATAGAGACAATTGAAAACGAAAGAATAACCATCAGTCCGAACCCCGCCACAACAAGTGTGAAAATCATCGCTACAGAAGAAATACTAATGACAGAGGTGTTCTCCGCAGATGGCCGAAAAATTGCTTTGTTTAGAAATGAGTCCCGGCGAAACATTCAGGAGATTGAGTTTAAGGATTTGGCGAGGGGGGTATATTATTTGAAGGTAATAACAGTTAAAAATTCGGGTGTAAAAAGGATTGCTTTAGAATAAAATCATTTTTCAACAAGCAATTGAATCCCGCGATGATTATATGTACAGGCATACCTTATGTTTGGATTTGTTTCAGGCCCGGTTCCCTTCAGCCAGCTTCAAAATAAACTCAATAATGCCATCAAGATAATCTGTCAACTTACTGTGAGGAGATTCATTGTTTAACAAATTTTCTAATGGTTATTTTATTGTTGGCATATACTTTCAAGATATAAACTCCTTGTGGCTGTTTGCTAATGTCAATAACAGAATTTTTACCAGAATAAACCGGTCTGCCGTTTAAATCAGTCAATTCTATCATTTCTATATTTTCAGCATCTATTGTTATCAGGCCAGATGTGGGGTTTGGAAAAATCCGTAGATCATTGGTTGTCAGGTCATAAATTCCTGTATAATGGCAATTTTCACTAAAATGGGCTATTGTATCAATATTTGTCCAATTATTTGTTGACCACAAAGAATCATCCACTTCAATGCAATGTAAATCGGGGTTATTGATAGCTACAAAATTGAAAGAGGGTAAATTGGAATTATTTCCATTCTTTATATTTAGTTCTGTCAATAAATTGCCATAACAGTTAAACAAGTTGAGGTATTCATTGTTTCTTAAATCTAAAGTACTTAACTGATTGTTATTACATTTGAAATATGTAAGTGCAACATTATTGTTTACATTTAATGAAGTCAATTGATTGTTTTCACAAAATAATTGAATAATGGCGGTACAACCTGTCACATCCAATGATGTTATTTGGTTATAGCCACAAGATAAATTAGTAAGAGAGTCATTATTACTTAAATCCAATGTTGTTAATTGATTATTAAAACAATACAACTTTTCAAGTGAAGTGTTGTTGCTTAAATCAATAATGCTTAAATAATTGCCGTTGCACCTGAAATCTTTAAGAAAAGTATTATTTATTACATCAATTGAACTTAATAGGTTGTTTTGGCAATCGAAGTAAATAAGACTGGGATTAAAACTGATATCCAACGTGTTTATTTGATTATTGGAACAAAATAAGTATTCCAAAGAAGGGTTGGAACTTAAATCTAATGAGCTAATTTGATTTGCTGAGCAGTTTAAACTGGTTAATAAGTTGTTATTGCTAATGTCAATCGCACTAAGAAGATTATTGGCACATTGAAATGATTCCAAACCGGGATTATTGCTTATATCAATCGATAAAAAGTGATTTTCATTAATTGACAACCTTACCACGCTACTCCCTATGCTTATTGTGTTTAATTGATTGTTGCTGCAATACAAATCAGTCAGATCAGTGTTATTTGAAACATCCAGGGAAGTCAGTTGATTATAAGAGCATTCTAAGTATTTAAGAGAAGTAAATGCGGCAATTCCGGTAAGGTCCGAAATATTACTGGTGTACACCAGCAAGGTATCAACTGCTGATGCTTCGCTTGCCTGAATTTCACCATCACTGTTAGTGTCAATAGGATAATAGTGATTCAGTAAAGCTGTTTTAAAGTTGGCGTCAGGAAAGTTTATAATTTGAGCCTCTGAAAATAAAGCAATTAAAAATGCGAAAAAGAACAAATGTTTTTTCATAGAATATGTTTTACGATTTTCTATGCTATAACTAGATTATTGTTTTTTTATTATATAAAAAGTGATTTTATGCAAAAAGCTCCCGGGGAACATAAGGCGCAGTTGATTTGACACCACCTGAGTTGTGCTTATCAAGACGGTTGTTCAGATTTTCAGTCTGACCGTAATAAAACTTATCGGACCTAACTGACTTCAAAACGTAGATAAAAAAAAGAAATAAAAAGCCCTTCTGCGCTGAAGCTTTGGATGGCGAAGATGGACCTGCGGTGAAATTCTTCAAACCCCGAACTGCTGAAAAATTTTGCCATGGTTTTACAGTTGTCAAATTTAAGAGTAAAAATCCTGTAAATGAATAGGTTCTATAAGCCTAAGCAATGAGGGTTTCCAAAAAACCGAAGGAATCGTCTTTGTGAGAAGTAAATGACGAAACAATCTATTTATTATCAATGTTTTAGAAATAGAAAACGCTTCGTTTTTTTGCAATTACGGCTTTTTGGATACCCTCATAAATTTTCAATTATTTTTCAAAATAATCCAAGCCTTGAATTTCAAACTTAACAGATTTTACTTTACCAGTATTTTTACAGTAAATTCCTTTTTCTGTTTTACCTTCAAATCCTGCCGGGATACCATTCTCTAATTCTAATGTAGATGCAGATAGTTCATAGTCATTCTCACAGACCACACTTCCAGCAGCGTCCAAATACTGTAAGTGACCTCTGAATTCTTTCACATCCTTGGAAGCACCGTTTTTGATACTGATTATAAACTTACCACCTTCCTGAGCACCGGTCACACTAATTTTATCAAGATCTGACAGTACAGATTTGTACATTTCAACTTTTGCTCTGTAATCCATTGTTTTGCTGTAAGGCTGTTGTTTCATCAATTTGGGGTCTGCTTTCATGATATTCTCAATACTAGCCCAAAGTGGTTCAATTTCCTTTAAAATTGGTTCGTTAACCTCGATAAATTTGTTGTAACCTTCTTTGTTTTCAGGGAACGTTAGTTCGAATTTACCAGTTAAGTCAGTTAGCTTTTTATAAGCTTCACCGTCTTCACAACTAATTTCAATACCGTTTCCGGTTTTACAGGCTGATCCTTTGTTTTCTTCTTTACCGCTTCCGCCACATGAAGCAAGTAATAAAGCTGAAAACATACTGCAAATAATTAGAGATTTTTTCATTTTTTTGATTTAAATATTTATTAATAGTTTATTTAGTACAAATGTAGGAAATTCAAAATAACACACAATAAAACTCAGGTAAATACTCAGGTCTAAATAATATTGTTTTTTTCAACAATAGTCTCTATGTAATTATGCAACGTCTTAATATTCAATAATTAAGTAAAAAAAACGCTCTCCAAATCCGCAGGTTAGAGGATTGGGGGGCGAGGGTGGAGCTGCGGGGATATTCTTCGAACCCCGAAATGCTTAAATCAGATATCAAGATTCTGCTTCAACTAAAAGGGAAAGGATTATAAAATGGCATTCGAAAAAGAAAAACTCAGTAATTATTTCGATTTCTTAAAACCAGAAAACGGAAAATACCTGCCCGAAGAAAATGCATATTCGCATATTTGTCCTGTTTGTAAAAAAGAATTTATTGGGAGAAGGAACCAACGATATCATCCAAAGTGCAAAATAAAACTTAATAATGATCTGGCACGTGAAAAAAATGATCTTGTAAAAAAACAAATGGCTGCATATAGAAAAAATGTAATGATCCTTGATTCTATTTACAAAAAGCATAATGAGAGTGATCAGGGTACTGTGATTGTTGATTTATCATTAATACGACAAAGTGGATTTTTGTTTGATGCCCCTATTTACCCCATCAAAAATAAAGAAAATAATGTTGAATGGTATGCAGTCGGACAATATTCATACAGAGTACAGGAAGGCAAAATGTATATATATAAATTAAAATAGATATGGAAGAATTTATAGGACTTGACCCTTCTAAACCAGAAGAATATTATGGGTTTGTATCAAATCATGAAAAAAGGAATAATTACTTTCTTATGGTTTTTTTTATTGCCATTGTTGTAATAATTAGCTATGCGTTTTATTTGCATTTGAAAAAAAAGAAGGAGGATTTGATATTCTCTGGAGACAATAACTAAAATTGATTGAAATTTATGTGGTTTAATCCGCATTAATTTGCTTTAATGCGGATTAATTCTTTTTTTATCATTGAAAAACAAATAATTACAAGTGGTCAACCTTTTGTTTAATTAAGAAAGTTTAATCCATTTTTGTTTCTCAAATTCTACTTCTTACTTACTTTTTTTACCTCCAAATTCTATTACAGAATCAATTTGAATTTGAGTATTTTATTTTTAACATTTTATTAATAATCCTAAGCCTGTTTTTTTGTACCTTTTCAACCTTAATTTAAAATATTACACTTCATACCCATTTAATTTGAAGTAATTGAAAAACCTAAATAAACAGCAAAATGAAAAAAAATCTCGTTCTTTTTATTTTTATGATTCTTGGAGTATTGGCATACTCCCAGTTATCAGGAACCTATACAATCGGAGGAACAAGTCCGAATTATGCCACTTTTTCCGCTGCAGTGTCTGCTCTTAATACTCAGGGCGTTTCGGGTCCTGTGGTTTTTAACGTAAGAAATGGCACTTATAACGAACAAATTAGTATTGGATCTGTAACTGGTACTTCAGCAGTCAATACAGTTACATTTCAGTCCGAATCAGCTGATAACACAATGGTTACTCTTTATTATACACCAACATCAGGAGCAAATTATACAATTCTTTTTAACGGAAGTGATTATATCAGGTTTGACAAGATGACCCTTCGTGCAGTAGGTGCGGCCTATGCCAACGTGATACAGTTTGGTACCAACACGACCTACAACACGGTTAGCAATTGCATCATAGAGGGTACCAACACTACGAGCACGAGCACCAACCTTGCCCTTGTTTATTCGGGCAATACCGGTAACAATGGCAATGCGTTCACTGGCAACCAGTTTACCTACGGGAGCTACGGCATATATTTTTACACCACCACCAACACCAGCGGGATCCAGATAAGCGGCAACACGTTCAGCAACCAGTATTATTTTGGAGTTTACGGGTATTACCTGTACGGTGTGTCAATAAACAGCAACATCATAACCACCACCAGCACCAACACTTCGTACAATGGCATATACCTTGGCTATTGCGACAATGCCATCAGCGTGTTGAAGAACCGCATCAGCGGATCGAGGGGTACTGGCATCAGCATCAACTACTGTGATGGAGGATCCACTGCCCGCGGTCTTATCGGGAACAATTTTATACAGGTTGGCGGTACAAGCTCTGCCTATGGAATATCCAATGCCAACTCCACCTACCAGAACTACTACTATAACTCGGTGAACAACACCAGTACATCCACATCGTCGAGTGCTTTCTATCAGGGATTTGAGAGCTCGAGCTATTCCAACTATTGCCAGTTGCAGAACAACAACTTTGTGAGCACCACCGGGTATTCGATATATATCTATTACACCGGCGCAGTTGATGCTACTGATTACAATAACCTGTACACAGGCGGAACGGTACTGGGATACTGGGGAGCCAATTATGCCACGCTCGCCGCCTGGCAGGGAGGCTGCCTGATGGATGCCAATTCGGTTTCCCTCAACCCTGAGTATGTATCCTCCGAAGACCTTCACGTTCAGGGATATCTTTTGGATGACCATGGTTATGGGGTTGGTGAGATATCAGATGACATTGATGGCCAGCCCAGAGATGTATTCAATCCAGATATCGGAGCCGATGAGTGGACAACCCCGGTGAACGATGCAGGGATCACAAGCATTGATGCAGCGCAGACCTACTGCATCACACAGGATTTTGTCTATGTGAACCTGAAAAACTTCGGTACAACAAACCTGACCTCTGTGACCATCAACTGGGAAGTAAACAGTGTTTTACAAAGCCCGTATGCATGGACAGGCACCCTGTCCCAGGGCAGCAGCGCAGGCCCGATAAACATAGGGGCCTATGATTTTGACCTGGGCGTGCAATATACAGTCCGTGCCTGGACCTCAGCCCCCAACGGAGGTACAGAGGGTTTTACCCACAACGATGAGGACATCATCAGTAACACCTACCAGTCAATGTCGGGAACCTACACTATCGGGGGCACAAGTCCCGACTATGCGACCATCCATGACGCCATTGTAGACCTCCAGAACGGGGGAGTGTGCGGACCGGTTGTGTTTAACATCCGTCCGGGCGTTTATAATGTACAGGAATCTATCGGATCAATAACAGGAACATCATCTGTCAATACAGTTACATTCAAATCTGAAAATGATAACAATACCTCGGTGATATGGACATACACACCGACCTCCGGAGCAAACTATACGGTATTGCTCAACGGATGCGACTATATAAAGCTTGACAAGATGACCCTTCGTGCAGTGGGCGCGGCCTATGCCAATGTGATACAGTTTGGTACCAACACCACCTACAACACAGTTAGCAATTGCATCATAGAGGGTACCAACACTACGAGCACGAGCACCAACCTTGCCCTTGTTTATTCGGGCAATACCGGTAACAATGGCAATGCGTTCACTGGCAACCAGTTTACCTACGGGAGCTACGGCATATATTTTTACACCACCACCAACACCAGCGGGATCCAGATAAGCGGCAACACGTTCAGCAACCAGTATTATTTTGGAGTTTACGGGTATTACCTGTACGGTGTGTCAATAAACAGCAACATCATAACCACCACCAGCACCAACACTTCGTACAATGGCATATACCTTGGCTATTGTGACAATGCCATCAACGTGTTGAAGAACCGCATAAGCGGCTCAAGGGGCACTGGCATCAGCATCAACTACTGTGATGGAGGATCCACTGCCCGCGGGCTAATTGGCAACAATTTTATACAGGTCGGGGGCACAAGCTCAGCCTATGGAATATCCAATGCCAATTCCACCTATCAGAACTACTACTACAATTCGGTGAACAACACCAGTACATCCACATCGTCGAGTGCTTTCTATCAGGGATTTGAGAGCTCGAGCTACTCCAACTATTGCCAGTTGCAGAACAACAACTTTGTGAGCACCACCGGATATTCGATATATATCTATTACACTGGCGCAGTTGATGCTACCGATTACAATAACCTGTACACAGGCGGAACGGTACTGGGATACTGGGGAGCCAATTATGCTACACTCGCCGCCTGGCAGGGAGGCTGCCTGATGGATGCCAATTCGGTTTCCACCAATCCGGGATATGTTTCAAGTACCGATTTACACACCTGCAACGGAGTAATCTCGGCTCAGGGTTATCCGGTTGCTGAAATATCAGATGATATAGACGGGCAGGCACGTGATCCGTTCACACCGGACATTGGAGCAGATGAATTTGGAACAGCAGTTTCGGTAGATTTTCCGGCAACTATGACTTTATGTGGAGCTGATTATCTTGATGCAGGAAACCCGGGATCAACATACCTATGGTCAACCGGAGCAACAACCCAGACGTTATTGGTTTCAACATCGGGCACATATTCGGTTACAGTTACAAACGCCTGTGGATCGGCCAATGATGCAGTGAATGTTTCTGTATTATCTGAATTGGTTGTTGACCTTGGAAGTGACACTACTGTTTGTGGTTCAGGAAGCATCATTCTGGATGCCGAAAACACCGGAGCCAGTTTCGTATGGTCATCCGGGGGAACAAACCAAACAATCACCGTTTCGACACCGGGAACTTACTGGGTTGATGTAACAGATGGAGGATGCACCGGGCATGATGAAATCACTGTTAGTTTTGCTACCGCTCCCACTTCAACATTCAATTTGTCTTCCACAGCTTGTGCTACTTTGCCGACAACTGTTACCTACACAGGAACAGGAAGTCCGCTTGCAACCTATAGCTGGAATTTTGACGGAGGAACAGCAAGTCCGGGTAACGGACAAGGTCCCCACACAGTTTCATGGACAACACCAGGCACACATAATATTACATTAACTGTTTACGAAAACGGTTGTTACTCAACTTTGACCAACCATTCAATAGCAGTCAGTGCCACTCCTACCAATACATTTAGTGTTAGTGATTTAAATATTTGTGAAGGAGAAACTCCGACCATAACATATACAGGAAGTGGAACAATAGGGGCAACATATACATGGGATTTTGGATCAGGTGTTGTTTTGTCAGGATCGGGACAGGGACCGTATGTTGTTTCATACAGCAACGATGGCTCAGAATCCATCAGCTTAATTGTTTCCGAGGGCGGATGTACATCACTGGAAAACTCAGTGAACATTATCGTGAACACAATTCCATTAAGTACTTTTTCAGCAACATCCACAGCAATTTGCAGTGATGATAATATTACAGCAAGTTATACAGGAGGATCACCAGGATCGGCAGTTTACACATGGAATTTCGATGGTGGTATTGCAACACCAGGTACCGGACAAGGGCCACATACTGTTGAATTCCTTTCAGGAGGCACATACGATCTTTCCCTTATGGTGACTTATAATGGTTGTTCATCAGTATTGACCACAATCCCGATTTCTGTAACAGAAACTCCCACATCCTATTTCAATATTTCCCCTGCAACTATTTGCGCATACGATACTGCCACAATAACTTATACTGGAAATGCTTCAACCGGGGCAATATATAACTGGAACTATGATGGGGCAACAATCTTATCGGGAACAGGTCAGGGACCTTATCAGGTTTATTTTTCAGGCAGCGGCTCACATAACCTTACCCTTACCGTTTCTGAAGGCGGTTGTGTTTCCGAACAATCGAATGACGGAATCAACGTGCTTACATCTCCCACCGGCACATTCGCTGTTTCAGACAATAATATATGCAGCGGGGATACCATTATTGTATCCTACACAGGTACAGGTACCGGAAGTGCCATATATACCTGGGATTATGATGGCGCAATAATATTTTCAGGAATAGGCCAGGGTCCGTTTGAAATTACCTGGGATGAAGGTGGTACGTTTGATATTCAACTGCAGGTTACCGAAAGCGGTTGTTCATCTATGCTGACCACCCAGACAGTTACGGTAACTCAAACACCTGAATCAGTGTTTACAGTCAGCACACCGGTTTGTATTGGCCAGGATGCTGTTGTAACTTTTACAGGTACAGCCGGGCCGACAGCTACTTATACCTGGGATTTTGACGGGGCAACCACATCACCGACAGGTCAGGGGCCACATGCAATAAACTGGACAGCAGACGGACTGGTTAATGTATCCCTCATAGTTAGTGAATTCGGGTGTTCATCTGATTTGTTTTCATTACCTGTTTCAGTGAACCCTGTTCCGGTACAACCAACAATAAATCAGGTAGGTAGTGTTTTGGCCTCAAGCTCATCATCGAATAACCAGTGGTATTATAATGGAACGCCGATTGATGGTGCAACAGGCCAGTTTTATACAGCAACCGTATCCGGTTTCTATCAGGTAGAGGTAACAAATATATACGGCTGTTCATCAATTTCGGATATGCTGAATGTGATTATTACCGGAATGGACAATAATGAAAACGGTGAAGAAATCATTATTTATCCTAACCCTGTTGATGGCACATTGTATATTTCTGCAATTGAGTCAACTTCTGAAACAATTTACATACTTAGGGATGTTGACGGCAGAATAATTTCAGAAGGTATTCTCAACCAAAATGAAGTGACCGCGATTGACCTCAATAGTGTTGCTGTAGGTTCTTACTTTATTAGTTTGAGCAATAATAAATTTATTAGGCATGAAAAGGTAATTGTCAGATAACTTAAAAGTAATTTCCATTTAGAGCAGGATTATCAGTTGAAAAAAACTGATATTCTGCTTTTTTTGTATTTTATTGTATCAGCGGCAATCAAATAACTTTCTGCTTTTTAAATGTCTGATGAGGTCGAAGTGTTTGACTATCCGATCGTCTGGGAATTGGCAATCAGGAAAAGAGTTACAAAAAAAGCTGACGAAAGATTTTTTATTTTCTGAGGGCGTTAGTTATAATGTACATTGTTTAGTTAAATTTGAATTGTTAACATTGTGACGATAACAACCCCTGTCCAATTAGAACAAATAACAAAAGGATTTGGTTTGTTATTCAAAAAATAGAAAAAAAAGTATGACAAAATTAACCGGGCCTTTTTTTTTGGTGAATATTGTTTATTTGATAATCCTTTGGCACGAAATATAATTCTTTCCACTAAGTTTAATTAGGTAAATACCAGCAGGCATGTCCGGACTCAAGGAAATTCTTCCTGTGTTGTAAAAAGTTGAGCGATATAATCTTTTACCCCTGCTGTCAAATATCTCAATCATTCCTTCTTTGATGTTATTCCCGGGTTCAATATACAATATTTCAGAAAAAGGGTTTGGATAAACAATGAAATCGTTTTCTGTTGAGAAGTTTTCAACTACTGAAGGATTGCCATAAACCCACAGTCCGAGTTCAGTTCCTGCATACAATTTTGAAGTGTCTGCCCGGCTCATACCAAGGCAATATATTGAACTGTCACCAAGGTTTTCGTTCATCCCGGTCCAATTGACACCTTCATCAATCGACTTTTTTACCCCTCCGTGCAGTGCACCCGAGTAAACAATCAGTGGATTGACAGGGTTCATAAGTACCGAGGTTGTATAAAGAAAATAATCGCATGCCTGCCATAGAGTGCCTTGGTCATCTGAATAATATATGCCATCAGAATAACTCCCGCAACTGATTGCCGAAAAAACCCTGGAACCATATTCTGATACCGAAACCGACCGTGCAGCACAATTGGTCGCAGTATTGGTGTGATGCCAGTATTCATCAACCGGATCAAAAAGAAGGTGGTCGGGAAAAGTATAAAACCCTCCATAGGTACCCAAAATATAATTGAGCATTGGGTCTTCAGGTATTGAAACAGGATAGGTCGTGGTCATGCACAGGGTTGCAATATTTTCAAGACTGTCATTTAATACTGAAAAAGTCTGCCCATAGTCATCACTATAATACACACCATAGTATTTTGAACCCACAAGCATAATTTCGGGGTGCATTGCAGGAATAGTCATACATGAGGCATCCGAGACCCAGGCAACAATGTCCCATGTTTCGCCATTGTCGGATGATTTAAAAACCCCGTCACTATCCGATCCGCATCCCATTACAAAATATACAGTATCAGGTGCTGTGGGATGAAAAACGATCTGGCTGATTCCCGGATATGGGTGCAGGGTATCCCAATTTGCCCCTCCGTCAATTGATTTGTATAGTCCGGTTCCTGCGCAATAAATGATTTCCGGGTTTTCGGGGTGGATAGCCACGGCTTTTATCGTTTGATTATCAAATCCTAGAAAATGCCATTGTTGGGCGTTTAGAGTGCAAGCAGATATAAATACGAGTAGTCCTAAAAATTTGTCTTTCATATTTTTAATGATGGTTTCAGGGTAAAGACAGTGTTTGTTTAAAAAGGGTTGCCTTGCTCATACAAATTAAAGGGAATTTTGATTAATTCACACTACTGTGTGGTTAAAAAATCAATTGTTATTGTATTTATCGGAATAATTGCTTGTCTTTTGTCCTTTGGGGGTTAGGTTTAGAGGTTTTACGTGTTTAAATAGAAATAAAATCTGCTCCCTTGTCCAATTTGGCTTTCCAAACCAATTTTACCTCCTTGTGCCTCAATAAATTCTTTACTTATTGCCAAACCTAAACCTGTACCAATTTTCCCATTATCAGGCACTTGAAAATATTTGTCAAATACTTTATTCTGATAACGTGATTCAATACCAATACCGTTATCTTTTACAGAAAACAACACTTTATTTTCACTTGTTCGGACCTCAATTTCAATGCTGCCTTTATTTTGCGAATACCTTATTGCATTGGATAAAAGATTAATGAGTACCCATGCTGTTTTTTCTTTATCTGCCTTTATTTTTGGTAAGTGTTCTGCAATATTTAAAATTAAAGAAATATTTTTTTGTTCTGCCTGAAATTTAACGGTATCTAGTGCATATTGTACTATTTCCGACGGGTCACATTGCTGTAATGTAAGTTGGATATTTCCAGTTTCTACTTGTGTGAATTTTAAAAGCTCACTAATTATTTTCAATAAGCGATTGCAATCTTCATCAATGCCCTGGATCAGGCTTTTTTGTTCCTCAGAGATATTCCCTGTTTTTGTTGATTCTAATAAATGAGTACTCATTTTTATTGAAGAAACAGGAGTTTTCATTTCGTGTGAAATGGTTGCTATAAAATTTGTTTTTGCAATATCAAGCTCCTTGAAAGCAGTAATATTTTTTAAAATTATTACATCTCCGATATGGTTTGTAAAACGCTCATGAGCTGATGAATCAATTATTCTGATTGACTCTTTTTCAAAATAATATTCTTTATTTTCTGAAAATATTTTTATTGGTTCATTCTTTTTATCCTTTTCATTAGTTACGGATATATCCTGAATTATTATTCTTATGAAATCATTTTTCAATGCAATATCTTTTGCCTGTTTTCCAATAATGTCAATATCCTTTAGCCCAGATAGTGTTTTGGCTTCGGTATTCATGAAAATAATATTTAAGCTATCATCAAAACCTATTACTGGGTTGTGCATGTTATTTATTATTGCATCAATTCTTTTTTTCTCATGTAATATTTTTGAAATGTTTATTTTTTCATAATCTTCGAGCTTTTCAGCCATAGTATTAAACGAATCTGCTAGGATTCCAAACTCATCTCTTTTTTTATAGTCAACTCTCAAAGAATAATTTTTTGCTGCTATTTCTTTTACGCTATTTGTCAGAATTTCAACAGGATGAGCAATGCTTGACGGGATATTGAAAAGTAATACAAAGGATATTAAAAAGAAAATTGTCCCGGTAATTGAAATCCATATTATGGCTTTTTGTGAGGTTGTTTTTGCTACTTCACTTTTATGTGATATAGCATTCATATTTAGCAATGTAATTTCAGATATAGCTTTCCTGATTTTCTTTTCAATAGTTTTATCATCAACATTTAGTTTAAATTCAGAAAAATGCTGAATTAAAGCATTTGTCAAATCATATTCGCCTGTTTCTGTAATGTTATTTTGTTGTTTGTCAAGCCAATTTTGAAATTCAGTCAGATTCTTTTCATTAGTCAGACCACTATCTAAAGCATTCAGCATATTTCTGCAATAATCAAGCGTACTGTAATTCGCTTTTAGAATACTATCTGTATCACTTTTCATGGATTGTATCGAAATAGTTCCCACAATTGCCAAAACAAGGATAAGTAAGTTGAAAATACCTATTGCGAGATATAGTTTTGCTTTTATTTTCATTTCAAATTGAATTAAACAATTATGTCAAAATTAAGTAAGAAATGGTTTTGTACCAAAAAGAATTGCCCTGAAAAGAACTAAAACAGGGATAATTTCAAGACGTCCGATCCACATTTGAAAGATATATATTAATTCAAGTACCGGAGACATTTCCGGATTTGTTATACCACAAGATAAACCCACAGTTCCTTGTGCAGATGCAGATTCAAACAATGCATCTTTAAGTGTATAACCTGCATCCATAAAATAGTAACTTCCCAATGTTCCAAGTAACAAAAAAACACAATAAATAAACACAAATATTGAAACCGTTGCTATTTCCCTGTTCATGTCTTCTGGTAAAAGTCTGGTATTGTTTATTTTTGCAACTTTTACAGTGTCTTCTGACTTAAAAAAACTTCCAATTCTCCAAAATAATCCCTTAAATAGTATTATTACCCTGATTATTTTCACACCTCCTACTGTTGCACCAAGGGAACCACCGACAATCATTCCAATTACAATGAATAAAACAGATCCACTATCCCACGTATGTACATCAGAAGTTTGCCACCCTGTTGTCGAAAGAGCACTTACAAATTGAAATGTTCCTACACGAAAGGGTTCGGAAATACTGCCCGAAATAAATAAAAGGTATGATAAAATAAGACTTCCGAAGATGAAAAAAATGATTATTGTTTTTGTTTGCGAATCTTTCCAAAGCTGATTATATTGTTTTAAGTTAAAGAACTTCACATAAAAGGGCAGGGATAATGCTCCAAGTATCATTGGAAACAGCAATAAAATTTCTGCGCCTTGACTTTGGTATTCTGCAATACTATTGTCAAGGGTACTAAATCCGCCTGTTGACATACCAGCCATTGCATGATTTATTGCATCAAAAATATTGTCTGATAAGCTGTATTCCGGTAATAAAAAGTAAATACCAACAATTAAAAATAAAAAACAAAATAAGGTCAGGAATGTGTAAATTTTCCAGATTGAACGGGCTGTTTCAATTATAGTTGTTCTCAATCTTTCGCCCGTTGATTCCGCATTATAAAGTAAATAAGATATTTTTCCATTGGGTTGTTTTAAAATAGATATTGTTAAAACAACAAATCCGGCACCCCCAAGCCATTGAATGAAATGTCGGTAAAACAAAAGTCCTTTCCCAATACTCGGTTCATGTACAGCCATTGATAAGCCGGTAGTGGTAAAGCCGCTCATGCTTTCAAGCAGGGCATGTAACGGATTTTTAAAGAAAATTAAACTCGATTGATAATCTGCACCATTTGGGACAAAACCTTGCATTATTTCGTGTGGGGTTATGTAAGAAATTAAAACGAATGGGATTGCTCCGAAAATTGTAATAAACAGCCACCCCAATGCTGCAATAATCAATGCATGCCTGGTCAGAGGTTCAATTTTTGAGTTTATCTTATAATAAAGCAAACTGCCTGTTGACAAACATATCAGTCCTGAGATTAAAAAACCCATTAAGGAATAATATTCACTATAAATTATAGATACCAAAGCAGGAACTATCATGGTAATTCCTAAAATTATTAACAGACTCCCAATCTGTCGAAAAATCATTTTAAAAGTATCAACCTTTCTGTACTTCATAATCAAAAAATTTACTTAAATAATGATATTACCTTGCTGCTGCTTTGTGACTCTGAAAAAACAAGTACTTTATCATCTTCCTCAAGAGTGAAATCGCCCAATGTTATATAACCGGTCCCATTGCGAATTACACCGCCAATAATTGCGTTTTCAGGAAAATTAATATCTTTTATTTTTTTATTGATTAGATTTGAATTATTGTCAAGTTTAAATTCCAGTATCTCTGCATCAATCCCAATTAAAAACGATAATTTATTGCCTTTGATAATTTTTTTAAAAAGAAAATTTGCGGCAGCAAGTTTTTTATTCAGCAATGTATCTATACCGAGATTTTGGGAATAATCAATTAGTCCTATGTTTTCAATTAATGCAATGGTTTTTGTAACATTGTGATGTTTTGCCACAATACAGCTCAATAGGTTTGTTTCGGAATTTCCGGTAACAGATACAAACGCATCATAATTCCCAATTCTTTCTTCCTCGAGTAGTTTAGTATTGGTACAATCTCCATGAACAACCTGAGTTTGCTCTAAGCGCAGTGCAAGCTCATTGCACTTTGCCTGGTCTTTTTCAATAAGCGTTATTTTGAAATTTTTGTTTAGTTTATGGGCTAAATATTCGCCGGTCCTGCTTCCTCCCACAATTAGTAAATTTTTAATTTCTATTTGCGGGTTACCTGTAAAATCAAATATTTGCCTGGTTGTTTTATCAGTTGAAATAAAGTACAAATAATCTCCGGTTTCAAATACTGTCCTTCCATTCGGAATAATTGTTTTGCCTGAACGTAGAATTGCAGCAACCATAAAGGAATTTGCAATGTTATATTTTGCTGAATCAGCTAAAGTTTTCCCGATTAACCGTGAATTGATGTCAAGATGTAACCCTATAACTTTTAGCTTTCCGTCCTCAATTTCCGTACTTTCTGTTAATGACGGTTCTTTTAAAATTTGCTCAATCTCTCTTGCAGCCAAAAATTCAGGTGAAATAATATCATCAATACCATTGAGTTTAAAATTCAATGTTTCCTTGTTCAGGATATATTCCATATTGCTGATTCGTGCTACCGTGTGTTTCGCTCCTAATTTTTTTGCTAAAATGCACGATAGAACATTAACCGATTCAGATGAAGTGAAACCAATAAAATAATTACAAGACTCAACCCCTGCTTCCACTAAGGTTTTGTAACTGGTTGAATCGCCAAGTATTGTTGCAATTCCAAGATTTGTTTCTACACTTTTTAAATTCTCTTTCTGAGAATCAATCAGGACAATATTTTTATATTCCTGCTCTAATAGTTTTGCGAAGTAAAAGCCAATATCTCCGCCTCCGGCAATTACGATTTTCATAAATATTTACTTATTAGTTTTCTAATATGGTTTTCAAATACGCAGCCCTAAGGTCTTTAGGCATCATATCAATTAGCACTTTTAGTTGCGAAGGCGTTTCAGCACAGCCGAGAATAGCCAAAAATTCGTTTTCAATGGCGTTTCTGTCATGTAATGGGCCATTGGTATAAAGCAAATTAATAATCTTAAAAATTTCCTTGCATTGGTCAATCTGCTCCGTTTTAAGAAGGTCCAGGGTGTATTGAACAAAGAAATTCAGCACTTCATAGTCTGATGCGTCATCAATGCCAGAAAATGATGTAAAGGCATTGGGAAACCATTTTGTCAGTGTGTTTTTAATTTTTGTATCCATAAATATTTTTTCTTATGGAATTGCCAAAATTTATGCCCTTCATTAATTATTTTACAGGAACACTGAAAGTGAATTAGTTATAAAAATAGTTGTTGGTTTATTAAAAAAACAGCATAGCGTTTTGAAAGGGAAGTAATAGCGTTTTGATATGACTATTCAATATTATATTCGTCAATTTTTCTGTATAATGTTGTAACGGCAATATTTAAAAGTCGTGCAGTTTCGGCTTTATTGCCTTTTGTATGATGCAATACTTTTATTATGTGATTTTTCTCAATTACAGCAAGTTCAAATGGGTCGGTCTCATTTGACCCATTGTTGAAAATTGTCAGATCAATTGGAAGTGTATCAACTGTTAACTCATCCCCATTCGCAAGAATAACACTCCTCTCAATTATATTTCTTAATTCACGTATATTTCCTTGCCATTGATACTGCATTAATTTTTTTATGTATGCCTTTTCTATAGAATTGATTTTTTTCTTGGTTTTTTCGGCAAACTGTTTTACGAAATACTCTGCAAGGGGTTCAATATCTTCTTTTCGCTCTCTTAATGGAGGTAAATCAATACGAAAAGTACTGATTCTGTAAAACAAATCAGAACGGAAACGCTGTTCTTCACTTTCTTTTTTCAAATTCTTGTTTGTGGCTGCAATTAAGCGAAAATTAACATTTATAGTTTTTGTGTCCCCTAATTTTATAAATTGATTAGTTTCAAGGACCCGAAGTAATTTTGCCTGTAATTCGTAGGGCATATCACCTATTTCATCTAAAAATAAAGTTCCTTTGTTTGCTTCCTCCAATAACCCTTTTTTATCTTTTATTGCACCGGTAAAAGCTCCTTGTTTGTACCCGAACAACTCACTTTCTAAAACATCTTTATTGAAATTACTGCAATTTAATGCAATAAAATTACCTTTTGCATAAGGACTTTCATTGTGGATTGACTGGGCAAAAATCTCTTTTCCTGTTCCTGTCTCTCCTGTAAGTAAAACCGATGTTTCGGTATTTGCAACCTTTTTGGCAAATTCAATTGCCTGTTGAATAGCCTTTGATTTACAACTGATACTTTCGAATGAGTATTTTTCCTTAACTTTATTTTCAAGGGTTTCAATCCGTTTTAATAATTGCATTTTTTCACTTGCTCTGTGCAACAAAGGAATTATTTTATTGTTGTCATCGCCCTTAACAATGTAATCAAAAGCTCCGTTTTTTATTGCCTGTACTCCGTCAGGAATATTGCCGTATGCCGTTAATAAAATTATTTCAGATTCTTTATTTTTTGTTTTTAATTGTTTTATCAGGTCAATACCATTGCCATCCGGAAGTTTGACATCGCAAATGATTATATCAAAGTGGGAAGAGTCAACTTTTTTCAAAGCAGTTTTACAGTCTGATGCTTCTGTAACATTAAAACCTTCTGATATAATAATCCTTGACAAAAGGTCTCTTAGTTTGTCTTCATCGTCTATAATTAAAACATTTGCAATCATTTTAAACTAAATCAATATATTTAATGCAAAAATAAGGGATTTGAAACAGTATTAAAAATAAAACCTGATTCAATTTGAATTCCTCTGCCATTAAATCAGTTGAAATGAGCTTAATAAATGAATATTCTTCAATGTTGTTGTATTCAGTGATGGCGAAATTGCTTCAAAAAAGGATCAATGCCCTTTTTAGGATGTTATATTAAATATCAACCAGATTTTCAAAATCTAATTAATTTCCCGTTGCAACCAGAATATAAGAGAAAACCACAAGTGAAACAAATCCGGCTACTCCGCCAATAATTGCATTTTTTACCTTTCGGTCCTTTGCTGCATAAATATAACCTTCCGTAAACAATGGGTCTGCAAATATTGGGGTTCCTTCAGGCATAATCTTAGGTCTTTCGTTTGAAAATCCGGGTTTGTTTACTATCAGCGGTTCTGTTTCAATGTATTTTATATCGAATTGGTACAGCATCTTTTCATTATAGACAAATCCCGGTTCTTTTATGCCCGAGATAAAAACATAGGCACAAGGTATTGTCATACCCCAAAAGCCAACTACACCACCTGTAATACCAAACAGCACTCCACCTGCTGTGCTTAACGGAGCCCTGAAATTTTCACGGGCGTAATTTTGTCCCATCAAAAAGGTGTACATCTCATCCCTTGTTAGAAAGTTCCCGTTTGTTGTGTCGTGACTGTAAAAATATTTTACACCAAGGTTGTTATAGCTGATACTGAACAAATCATCGGTTTCAACCCTTTTTAGACTTGTTTTTCCAATTGATGAATAATAAACATTACCACTCTCGACTTTGCTGATTTTGCCCTGTATGATTTTTCCGTTCATCAGCAATAAACTGTCCTGTGCATGGGCACACAATAGAACCATCGAAATAATAATTGTAATTGTCGGTTTCATTTTCAGTTTTTTAAAACATTTACAGATTTGGTTGTTTTTTTTAAGCAGGAAGTGGCGTTTTTCCACACCCTGTTTGAATTTCATTAAAGTGACATAAAAATGCTGTCCCGGTATACTTTTATATGAACAAAAATAATAAGCAGATATTTACCAATAAAGAGGTAAAGCACCTAAAAACTGTTGGATTTTAACTTGAAATTTTATGGTAGAAATACGGTATTGCCTTGGGTCATGCTTTAATGAATCGTCTTATCAGGGCTAAGCTGTCTTCAAGCATAGTTATGATACTTGTCTGACAACCGATTGAGACGCAACTTGATTATCGTTTCGGGATTCTTTCTATATTCGATTGATTTTTACAGTTTCTAAAATAGTCCTAATCTCCCTGATCAGTTCTTTTTCAGTTTTGGTTTCATTGTCAATTCTGAAATCTGTCAATAAGTTTCTTGCCTTGACTTTTTCGTTTATCAATGAAACCTGGTCGTCTGAGATGTTTATATGAATTGTTTTATCTCTGGCTCTTACTTGATTTAAACAAATTTTACTGTCTGCATAAATGCCAATAGTTGTAACATGGAAATCCTTTTTCAAACCCTCAAGCATTTTATCGAAATAAGATGATAACCCTGTTGATTCAAAAACTAATCTGTCTATTTCCAACAATGCTTCCCGAATTCCCTTCTCAATTGTTTCAAATACCTGTTTTAGGTACGTTTCACTGAATACATCCTGATCTTTCCTGATTTGTCTTACCCAGTCTTCTACCCGGATAAATTTTACATTAAATTCATCGTTAAAAATTTTCCCGACAAAGGATTTTCCGCTTCCCTTTTGTCCGATTAAAAGATATATTTCTTTTTTGTTCATTTCAATCATTGGATATAAATACATCAGAAGTCGTTTTTTTGACCTCAGTTTTGCAGATTAAACAAAAATGTCTGTGGACACACAGCCCGGCACCACATACCCTACATTTCCATTTATCTTCCTCGTTTTTTAAAAATTTATTGATCCCGTGGTCTTTGATATAAGAAAGGTTTTCAATCATGCTCATTCCGTAATTGGCCCTGTATCTTTTATCAGGGTTTTTTAATCTGGTACACTGAAATTTTTCGCAATCATAGCAAAAACCCGATTCCCGTTTGTTCATTGATATTTCTTTAAATTAACGTGAAGCACAACTGTTTAGTGCTGATTTGTATATTTTTGTTTTCTTAAGGCTTATATAATTGGTGATAACACTTGTTGTTAAAATACAATGGGGAGTTCAAATCGCATCGTATCTAAACCCTCACTTTTGATTGAAAAATGATGCTGGGGTTCATAGGAAACTCTGCAACATTTCCTCTCAAAAATAGATTGTTACGTTTAAAAGTCGATTCTTTTTTAATTTTTATTTATCTATTTTAACTCCAATTTCACTAACCTGCTTTCATTTATTTTATGATAAAAGTATTTAAGGTTGTTTAACCCACACAAGAACATTGCAAACGGATCTGTTGTTTGCTGTACAATCCGCATGTATACTGTTGCAACCGGAGTAAATAAATCCCTCGCCTCCATAACTGAAAATAATTTGGTACCCGGCAAGACCTCCTGTCCATGTATCAAAAGCACTTCCGTAGTTTGATGTGCCGGTTTGCATACCTGTAGATGAAATCGCATCCGCATATGAAGTATAATATGTTCGTATTGACTGTGTATTATTTGCGGAATTAGAATTTAATGCCCTGTTTTGTTTAAAATAGATTGTGTTTGAGTTACATGCTTTAATTTTTTGAACACGCAAAATGGATGTTGAATAAGTGCCTCGAATCAAATTGATATCAGAATCACTAAGTTTTCCAAATGTTAAATCTGTAGGTAATATTGGTGTTGATCCGGAAGCTCCTGTGACACGATTATTTGTCCCTTTTGGCCCTGTGTTTTCAACAAGTGTCCAACCGCCACCTTCAGTTGTCATATCACAATAACATTCATAAGGAGTGTTGACCCCTCCTCCATCAGGATCAATAAAATAATTTCCATCAACTCCTTGTGTTGCAGGATTAATGTCGTATATATCTTTACATGATAAACCGGGATTTCCAATGACTTGTCCATAATCTGTTGTTGAATTTGACCATTTAAACCATGATCCACTCATGTAATACTGAATTTCATTATTATTTGTATTATAAACGGTTAGGCCCTCAATAGGAGAATCAATGGCGTCTCTTTGAGCATCAGTCATCCTTGGAATTAACATTCCTTTTGCAGAAATTGTTCTGACTTCCATTTTTGCCGAAGCAGCAATCGTTCCTGTTCCAATTAACAACCCAGCTGATGTTCCAGTTCCTCCAGCTCCTGGTCCAATTGTAGTTGATGATGTTATTTGCCAATCTGTCCCATCATAATACAAAATTCTATCTGATACTGTATTATAATAGATTAATCCTGTTGCTGGAGAAGAGGGGGAAGATCCCGTAATTCGAGGTAATAGAAAACCTTTTGTTGTTGAATTTATATGAAGCATTGCTGAATTATCAGGGTCCGTAACTCCCACGCCTACTCCAACATCAGTTCCTGTTCCTGCAAAAGGATTGCTTGCCACTGTAACAAGTATTCTGTCTAATTGCCTCCAGTTAGAACCATCGAAATAATTATGGTGACCATTGGAACGGTTAAATATTAATAATCCCTCTGCGGGCGAAGGGATAGCATCCCTTTCTGCAAAAGTCATAACTGGGAAAACTATCCCTTTTGTTGTAGATTTTACATCTAACTCAGAGCTGGCATCTCCATTTGAATCATCTTCATTAATTGCAATTTGTCCTTTTGCATTTTGAACAAATATTACTAAAATAAAAATGAATAATATTTTTATATTTTTCACATTAAATAATCTTCCTTTTTCTTCAAAAATAATTGTATTCATGGTAATTGAATTATTTGATAACTAGTTTATTACTGTATGTGCTTATTGTCTTCTTGTTAATTGAAAAATCAGTAATTCTTGCATTGTACAGTCCGGAATTCAAATCAATACCTTCATTAATATAAAAATTGAAACTGCCTGTCTGATCTGTAACAATTCTTTTCGACATTATTTTACGCCCTAACATATCGGTTATTTCAAAATATAAATCATTTTCGGGTTTATATGCTTTTGTGCTGATCACAAATATTTTTTCATTAAACGAAGGGTTAGGGTATGTTATAAACTCAAGTACATAACCTGTATTATTCAGTATTTGCGTATTGTCAATTTGTACAATATTGGAATAAAAATAATTTCCATCAAAATCATTTTGTTTTAATCTATAATAGGAAATTCCCTGGTATGGATTTTTATCTATTTCAAAATAGTCAATTTTAGTACTGCTGTTACCTGCTCCCCGTACCGACAATACAAACTCCCAGTCAGGAAAACTATTTGTTTCGTCCCATTTTGCTTTTTCAATTGAAAAATATTCATTATTGACTTCAGTTAAAGTTGTCCAATTTAAGTATACTTTTCCATTGACTAATTCTCCGGTAAAAGATATTAGTTCAACGGGTAAAGGTACATCTCCTGATTTTGCAATTGCAAATTTTGAAAAGGAAGTATAACCTGTTCTTTGCGCAAAACCACTTCCTATTGGTATACCCCCACCGTCATAGGTAATATATGTTCTTCCTCCTTGATCAGTATTTGAAATGGTTGTAGTCGAACTAAAAGCATCCCAGTCTGCATAATCTGTTGAAGATGAATTTCTTTTTAAAACGCAAAATTCAAAATCATCTGCAGATGACAAATTTGAAATGTTGTCAACATACAGATTAACTCCAAAATTCCCTGCTGTAATATTGCCTGCTGGATCAATTCTCCATTCAGCATCCTCTAAAACATTTACCAACTCAGTACCATCCTGAATAGCTTTTAATGGGTCTAAATTCACATCTACATTATTCCCCGATTCTGTTATTGATGCAACTGATGCTGTAATAGCCGAAATTCCAACCACATTATTGTTTATGAATTCTGCAAGGTGATAAAATGTATTTCCATTTCCATTTCCAACTGGCAAAGGATAAGTGGAAGTATTTACACCAATAGATTTTTTTAGAAAACCGAAAACAAAACTATTGCCCGAATAACCTGTTATTTTCGACGATAATGGACTGGTACATTTTAAAGTGTCTGATCCTGTAATAATAATTCCGCTATTTAGTTTTAATGTTTCTGATACAATAGTATTAATATCCAATATTACATTTCCGCTTGGTTTATTAACTGTAAAGTCACTAAAACTTGTAACATTTGAACCTCCAATTGTCTGATCTGAATTCCCTATAAAAATTATTTCTCCTGAAGAATTGATCAAAGCATTGTTAATTATATCTCCTTCAATATTGATCCGTCCATTGAGTTTTATAGTACTCCCTGATTCATTTATAATGTCACTTTCGGTATGAAAATCTGATGATGCCTTAACATCAAGTATTGAATTGTTTGATACATTAGTAACAACCATATCTCCAATAATTGTTGAATTGGCACTGGCTTGTACCTTATAAACTGAACCCTTTATCCTTAATTCATCTGTAACAGGAGAGGGAGTGTAAATTGAGGAAGCAGAAAAACCAGCAATATAACTTCCAAATGTTGAAAGATAAAATCTTTTTGTGATAACAGCAGTCGGACTGTAAGACTGTGTGGACGATGAGTGGGTACCCAAATTCTGCCAACCGCTTCCAATATCAGTTATTAAAGAATAATTGTCTGATGTTCCTCCTTTGTCGGTATGCCCTTTAGATTGAATGGTAGCATGGTAGTTAACAGCAGAAAGCCCGGGGTTTGGAATAAACGACCAAAAACCATAGTCCAGGAACTCATCAACAGGAATGCCTTCAACCATTAATCCTCCCGGGACAGGGTTTTCATTACTGACAGTAAAAACAACATCAATGTAATTTAATCCGGTTTGACTGTATACAAATATTTCAGCAAGTTCAAAATTAGCAGCTGTGCCAATTGGTAAATGGTAGTCAATTCCTGTGGACAGATATCTTCTGAGGTTTCCAAATATGTATTTGCCATCATCATAACCCGACATGCCATCGCCAGCAGCCGTAACATCAAGCCGGTTTGCTCCGGTTGAAATGATGCCCGCAGAAAATGACAAACTGTTTGAAATGGTTTGGTTTGATGTCAAAGTAACCCCCGAGGCATTATTAATTATAAAGTTTTCAAAAACTGTACTGCTTGTTCCTCCAATATTTTGGTTTGCTGTACCTGCAAATTCAACAGTTCCGGTTCCTGGTCCGGGGTGGGCTAGACTGGCAACAGCATCGTTGGTCCAACCTGACAAAGCAAAAAGTTCCCCGTCGACCTGAATTGAAGAACCGCTTATATTGTTGATATTTCCTTCGGCAATCAAAGTGCCGTTTTCATCAATTTTTAAAAGACCGGCATCGGAGTTGTTTAGTTCAACAATGCTGTTTGAAACAGTTGAAGTGGAATTTGCCTGAACTTTATAAACCGAACCTTTTATCCTTAATTCATCTGTAACAGGGGCGGGAGTGTAAACTGAGGAAGCAGAAAAACCTACAATATAACTTCCAAATGTTGACAGGTAGTTTCTTTTTGTGATAACAGCTGTTGGACTGTAAGACTGTGTGGACGATGAGTGGGTACCCAAATTCTGCCAACCGCTTCCAATATCAGTTATTAAAGAATAATTGTCTGATGTTCCTCCTTTGTCGGTATGCCCTTTAGATTGAATGGTAGCATGGTAGTTAACAGCAGAAAGCCCGGGGTTTGGAATAAACGACCAAAAACCATAGTCCAGGAACTCATCAACAGGAATGCCTTCAACCATTAATCCTCCCGGGACAGGGTTTTCATTACTGACAGTAAAAACAACATCAATGTAATTTAATCCGGTTTGACTGTATACAAATATTTCAGCAAGTTCAAAATTAGCAGCTGTGCCAATTGGTAAATGGTAGTCAATTCCTGTGGACAGATATCTTCTGAGGTTTCCAAATATGTATTTGCCATCATCATAACCCGACATGCCATCGCCAGCAGCCGTAACATCAAGCCGGTTTGCTCCGGTTGAAATGATGCCCGCAGAAAATGACAAACTGTTTGAAATGGTTTGGTTTGATGTCAAAGTAACCCCCGAGGCATTATTAATTATAAAGTTTTCAAAAACTGTACTGCTTGTTCCTCCAATATTTTGGTTCGCTGTGCCTGCAAATTCAACAGTTCCGGTTCCTGGTCCGGGGTGGGCTAGACTGGCAACAGCATCGTTTGTCCAATCTGACATAGCCAATAACTGTCCGTCAATTTGAATAGAGGAGCCGCTTAAATTGTTGATATTTCCTTCGGCAATCAAAGTGCCGTTTTCATCAATTTTTAAAAGACCGGCGTCGGAGTTGTTTATTATGGTACTTGATCCGGAAATCGTAAGAGTGGAATTACTATGAACTTTAACTATAGCTCCTTTTATTCTAAGCTCATCTGTTTCAGCTCCATATAATAGTAATATCTGAAGTAAAAAAAATAATATTAAAAAATGCTTTTGCACAAGTCATTTTGAATCAATTTATAAAGTTAAATTTTTTTAAATAAAAAAACAACATTTTATATAAAAATATATATAAACCAGCATTTTAAATTATTGTGACTAAATGTAAACTGTAAAAGCAGTTAAAAAGCTTTGGATAAGCTACTATGTTTAGTTTACAAAATACAAATTGAAAACATTTTCAAGCCTATACGAATCTTTCATTTTATATTCCCATAATTTTCCGACAAAAAAACAATATTAATTTCGGTTGCGCTAATTTTATAATGCCTTATACAATGTAGCCCGTATTTTTAAAGTCAAATCATTTCAAATTATTCATAATTTCTTCTTTTCTGAACTTAACCATCCGCTTGATGAGTTCTTTCGGCAATGGCTTGTTAAATGGAAACTTAACAGTACCCTTTCCCAAGTCAAAGCCCTTAAGGTCGTCTTCAAAATTGTCTATAACTGCTTGAAAAGGGTAAAAACTTACATACTTTGCATAGGCGGCTATCATCACTTGTTGTACGGGTTTTGTTCCTGGAATCAGCGTAAAAGAAGGTACTTTATAGTTCGGAATCTCGACTGTTTCCGGAACAGCTTCTTTGATAATAGTTCTTAACTCTTGTAAAATGATTTGTGCTTCTTTCGATTGACTGGCGATATAGTCGTCCACAGTCTTGAAGTTTGGCATTGGTCCTTTTCTTTCCATTTTATTTCCGTTTTTAATTGTCAAGTTATATACTTTTCGTCTTTATATGTGCTACAACGTTTGATTGTAAGCTTTGAAAAAGTTTATAAATGCAAATTTTATTTTTCTCCCCGTCGGCTTAGCTGACGGGGCCGTCTGTTCGATTAGCAGCATGCCATTTATCTTTTTCCTTCTAACAATAAGATTAATTCATCATTAAAATCTTCATTTTTTGCTTTTGAAATTAGCTCTTTTAATGGAATTTTTTCAGCAAAGTACCTGAAAATGTAATTGTATTTCACATAGCTTCCTCTGTCAGGATCTTTCATTATTTTTATTATTTCTTCTTGGCTGAGAATAATATCCGATTCGGAAAATTGATTTGCAACAAACATTGCAAAACCTTCATAAAACCAAATAGGTCCCATGGCTTCTTCATCACCTTTTAATATTCTTACATGTAATCTATGTGCAATTTCATGAGTAAGCAACTTTTCAAATGATTTTTCTTCTATTCCTTCAGGAAATACTTTTGAATAAAATTCAGGTGATACTGAAAGCAAAGTTCTTTTTTCCAATGCAGCGCAATAAGTATCGGGCAAACTCATTGTTGTGTCGGCTCCTGCAAGCTTTAATAATGCTATGTTAAAATCATTTTTATTATCAAAGATTATAACACTGTCCATAAAATCTTCTTTCATCAAATCTTGCCATCCATATTTCTTGGAAAAATTACTGATGTTTATTTTTGCATTATTCACATAGGTTTGTAATTCATCTCTTCTGTTTTCTAATGTGCTGGGCAATATTAGCGGAATGGCATTTACATTATCATTTTGCACTATTGATTCTTTGTTGTCAGTGTTTTGTTTTTGCTTCTGATAATTACATGAAATTGCAACTATCGCAATTAATAAAATGAAGATGTATTTCATAATTATATTTTTATTGTCGGACGAATATCAGTACCCAAATGTTACAGGTGATTTTGCATATATACTCATTTCTCTGTTCTTTCATGGTTGCCCGTACGTGTGCCCTGCATTATCAGTTCACACACTTGTTGTAAGCTCTGGAAAAGTTTAAAAATGCAAATTTTATTTTTCTCCAAATCGGCTTTGCTCACGGGGCCGTCAACTCGATTGTACGTTCGTGCTCCTTTTTCTAAAATCGACATGAAAATTTAAGACCTATCTCTTTTACGAATGCAAAATCATCTATCCATCGGATTCCCATATTGTCACAAACATTTGGAATGGTAACAGGTTTTTTCGCATTAAGGGATGTTATTGGACTTTCCTTTGTCACAACTGTTGCATTCTTGTCTAAAGCATGAGAAATAACCCAAGGGTCAGCAAGTGACCTGCCTTTTACATTGTCGACCAGCAGTTTATGTAATGGATTTGCTTGAATAATATTTTGCCAACACCTGATAACATTTTCTGTCGGTTTTTGAACAGGTATAGAGCTGCGTCTTAACCATTTTGAAAGGTCATCTTCGGTTTTTTCCTTATCGTCTGTAACAACAATTTCATTTTTCACTTCCTCCGTAATAAATATTCTTCCTTGTTTGCCTAACTCATTCAAAATTTCCCAGTAGTCAGGACAAATTTCAGGAGCATAATACTTTTGCCAGGCTTGAATGAGAACATTGGCATCTAAACAATATATATGTGCCTTTGAACTCATTTGTATATTTGTGCTTCAAGTTTGTGAAAATTATTGGAAGGTGTCCCCAAAAGAAAACTTGCTTGTGTTGGTTGAACAAAACCACTCCTAAGAGCATCAAGGACAACTTGAGTAAATAGCCTGCTGTTTTTGTTCAATCTTAAAAGATATGGATTTGGTCCACCAGGTTTTTCTTTCTGTTTTAATTTTAAAGCAGCCTTTTTTTCTGCTTCTCTTTTTAAAAATGCTTGGTATTCAATTTCTGCTTGTCTTTTAAGAGTGATATACTCTGCAGGTGACACAAGTTGAAGGTTTAAAGCCCTCACAAGAAGAGCGAATGAACTAATGCCCAGATTTTTTGCCGTTTTGAAAATTTCTTGGGAATTTCTAAATACGTCTTTGTCAATACTTAAAATTATTTCACTAGGTATGAGGGCGTTTGCAGTAACTTCGTTGCAAAATAGTTCTATGGCGTTGAATTTGTCACGATTTACAATTTCGGGTTCTATACCATTGGAAATTCCTGTTGCTGCAATCCAAATATGTGCAAGTTCGTGAACCAGTGTAAACAATTGCGGAGCATTCCAATCATCTGAATTAATAAAAATAAATGGTGCAAATGGGTCTGAAATCGCAAAACCTTGTAGTTCATCAGAGTCTAACTTCATCCTGGAGTGAATGAAACTTGTACGTGATACAAAAATCCCATTGCTTTCAGCTGCATTAATCCACACTCTGATAGGATTGTCTGTCTTGTAGTTAGCAGGATTAATTTTAAGTGTGGCTAAAATGTCATTTGCTACAAACTTCGGATTGTCTTTTATTGAAAATCTACCCACAAACGGCAGTTTCTCTGTATTGTTCTCCGAATAAACATCGCTAATCCATGCTTGCTTTTGTTGGATTTCTCTAATTATAAAAATTGAAGAAGTAGTTAGTTCTTTTGATCCTGATTTTCTAAAATCTTGAAGTGGCTGAAAGTCTCTTGGAACTTCCGGTAAAAAAAACAAAGCAAATGGTCTATTATATGCTTTTGCAAGAATTTGTGCTTGTCTGATTGTCGGCTGGCTGGTACCTTCTTCCCACTCTTTCAACTTTTCAACCGTTAATTTTGGGATTTTTGCAGCAGCAGTTTCCTCGGTCATTCTTGCCGATTCTCTTGCCCATTTAAGCACATTTGGCGTTATGAATGCTTTGTCTGCCATTTACGTGTCAAAGATACAATTTTTAATATCGTTTTCGTCAAAATACAAGGGTTTTATGTTTGCACTGTTGTCAATAGCATGACGCACAACTTGAATCTATCATCCTAAAGGTTGTGTTTAGTTATGGGTGTCATTTATAAATACCCATTCTTTCAGGATAATTAATAGTCAGTATGTTTAAAACCTCAGTCTAATTGATAGTTCGCTAACCAGCGGAAAGCAAATGTCGCACATGCCCATGCAAACGTCGCTCATGTCCAAGCAATCGTCGCTCAAGGTCAAGCAATCGTCACTCAAGGTCAAACAATCGTTGCTCATGTCCAAGCAAACGCCACTCATGGTCAAGCAAACCCCACTCATGTCAAAGCAAACGTCGCTCATAGTCAAGCAAACGCCGCTCATGTCAAAGCAAACGTCACTCATGTCAAAGCAAACGTCGCTCATGTCAAAGCAAACGTCGCTCATGGTCAAGCAAACGCCAGTGACATCAAAACATACGCATGTGACATCAAAGCAAACCTCGGTGACATTGAAACAAACGCCTCGCTAACCGGCAGAAAGAAAATCCGTTAAATAGCGGAAAACAAACGCAAAAAGAAAATATCAATGGCCGGGGCGAACTTTACAAACTTTCGACTTTACGAACTTTAAAACTGTTTAACATACTTTCCATCGGGGTTTAGTATTTGTCAAAACTGCTGCAAAACACAAGCGCTGAAAGAACCTGTACATGCGGGCTGCGGAACGGGGGCTTTTTGAGCGCGGTTTTTTTTGGGTAAAAAAGGGTACTTTTTGGGGATGGGGGAATCTTATGGGTGGAGGGAGGTGGAACGGTAAAACGATGGAACGGTAGAACGGTAAGACGGTAGAACGATAGGACGGAGTGGTGGCAGGCATGACAGATAAAGTGGATGGAGGGGCCGATTGGATGAAATGGATTAAAAATGTTCGATTTATATTAATGATTTTTAAAAAATATGACATTTGGGTATTGTAGATATACGCCCAAAATGGAATGAAAAGCGTAAGTTTGTGCGGATATATTCAAGTTGGCAATAATACAAAAAAGAGTAATTTATATTGAAATATCATTTCTTATTTATATATTTGCAAAATAATTACATATTTTAAAACAAGAAACATGATTATTCAAGAATTTAGTTTCGGTAATTTTAGGTCATTCAAGGATATTCAGACTTTGAATATGGCAACTGCTAAAATTAAGTCCAAACAGGAATCAATTGATATTAATAATGTTATCAAAAGCAACAAAATCAAAAATATTTCTTTTCTCAAATCAAAAGCGATTTATGGAGCTAATGCGAGTGGAAAAAGTAATATTATCAAAGCATTTGTTACATTCATTCGTATTATTAAACAATCTGTTAAAGATGAAAAAATCTTATATCTAGTTGATCCATTTAATCTTTCCACAGAAACAGAAAATGAACCTAGTTTCTTTCAATTAATTTTTTGGATTGACGATACACGATATAGGTATGGTTTTGAATTAGACGATGAAAAAATCTATGCCGAATGGCTTTATGCAAAACCAGGAGAAAGAGAATTACCATTTTTCATCAGAGATAACCAAGAAATTATTGAAATCGATAAAACAAACTTTAGTGAAGGAGATAAACTTGTCTCCCTTTTTAAAGGCAAAAATTCTGAAAATGAAATTTTTAGAACTAACTCATTATTCCTTTCTACAATTTCATCTTTAGGATTTGGAAAATTATCGAAACAACTTGTTGATAATATTGCCTCAATCTTTGTTATTAATGGCTTAGGGCATAGTGGTTTATTCTCATATGCAGGAGATTTATTAAAAGATGCCAAAAGGAAAAAGTACATTATTGATTTTCTAAAATATGGAGACACTGGAATTGAGGATATTGATACTTTAGATGTGCCAGACGATGGTATTTCTGCTGATTCAGAAAAAGACAACAGCACTGAATCAGAAAAAGATAAAAAGAGAAGGCTCATAGTTTCAACTAGAAAAAAGTATGATGAAAACCTTAAATTCAAGGATGACGAAACATTTCCATTTAGAATAATGGAGTCTGAAGGAACTTTAAAACTATTTGAGCTTAGTCCTTTCGTCTTTGAGGCGTTGAAAGAAAATAGACCTTTAATTATTGATGAATTTGATGCAAGATTTCACCCATTATTAACAAAAAAGATTATTGAATTATTTAACTCAAAGCAAAATCTAAATTCTCAATTAATCTTTATCACGCATGACACCAACTTATTGTCGGCAGACTTCTTACGAAGAGACCAAATCGAATTTGTAGAAAAAGATAAATATGGGGCAAGTCACCTATACTCTTTAACTCAATTTAAAGGTATTAGAAATACAGCATCATTTGAAAAGGATTATATTAACGGGAAATATGGAGCAATTCCTTTTTTAGGTGATTTTAATAAACTTTTAAATTTGAAAAACGATGCCTAAGAAAACCAAATCAATTAAAGTTACAGATAAAAGGGCTCAAAAAGCATGGTTAAAAAAAGTAAGACCATCGGTTTATGAAGTTGAAACAAAAGACCCAAATAAAACAATATTAATTGTTGGTGAAGGACAAACTGAAAAGTTATATTTTGAGTCATTTCCTGTTCTTACATTAACTGTTGAAGCAGTTGATTTGGGAGGTCAAAGCAAACTAAAGTTAATTGAAGTTACCGAATCTATTATAGAAAATAGTAATAAGGATTATGATGAAGTGTGGTGCGTATTTGACATGGATGTTAAAAGAGGAGAAACAGAATTTGCCGATTTCGATAATGCAATTAAAAGTGGTAAAGCCAAAGGTTATAATATAGCATATTCAAATGATGCTTTCGAATTATGGTTCTATTTGCATTATAATTATACAGACCAAGCAAACCACAGAAAGTTTTATTATAAATCATTGGGACAACTTTGGCAATGTAATTATGAGAAAATTGGAAAGTCTTATGAATTCTGTCTCGATTTATACAGAAGACTAAATAATGACCAAAATGCCTCACAGAAAGAAGCCATTAACCGAGCAGAGAAGCTATTTAATGAACAATCTCAATTGGAATACCACAAACAGAATCCTGTAACGAAGGTATATGAATTAGTAAATTTCCTGAATGATAACTGTAGGAAATAAAAGTACTATTGCCAACCTTTTGTATAAGTAATGGCAGGGAAAGTGCTAAATATCAAGGTTTGTAGCCCGCTCAAACTTCGTAGCGGTTTGACAGGAAACTACCACGCAATCTGCCACTACTAATACAATTTACCGTTAGGTTCCATACTGAAAAAATAGACCAAAATGTTTAAATATCTAAAACTTTATATTAAAAAAGAAAAAGGGCTTTTAGTTGGACTAATTCTTTCATTAACTATTCTTTTGACATGGCTGATTTTAATGAAATGGGAAGAAAAAGTTTGGTTTGGATATGAATTTGGAATTATTTCAAGCAGTCTTGCTATTGGTTATGTTGTAAGCTATATTTTTAATTTTATCGTCGTTTTTATTCCACGACAAAAAACAAAAGAAAACACATCTGAATACTTACAAAGAAGATTATCTTTTCTATGCATAGAAGCAGCAAGAACTGCGAATGGATTAATAATAAATTCAAAAGTTAAAAACCTGACCTTTCCTCTTAATGAGGATGAATTAATAAGAATTTTTGAAAATCTTGATCCTGTTGTATCTCATTGCTCAACAAATCTAATGAAGAGAAAATACAATTGGTTTGAATATTTAAAATATGTAGTAGTAAAACAAGCTGAAGATTACATAAATGAAGTATTCACTATTTTGCCACATTTGGACATCGAACTTGTTAAAATTCTCAACTCAATTAAGGATTCGGAACTTTTTAATGCAGCCCACAGAGAAATAATTCCTCAAAAACAAGATTTGATAAATGCAAGAGACGGAAGAATTCCAAGAAGACTAGGAGAATATTTCAAATTAATCAGTCAAATTGATAAGTATCTGGATTTAAATTTTAGTTATGAAAATAAATATCAAAAAGAACGTAAGAAAGAAATGTATGGAGCCTAATAACTAAGCTTCGTGTGGTCGAGGAACGAGACCCAACATGAAACTGTGTTGCACGAAACCTCGTCCCGGCGCACCTTTTCTTGCCAAATAGCAGCAATGGGGATAAATTTGTTCAGTAGCATTCCTGCAATGGATTTTTGCTTAAATATGCATGCTAAAAAAGAGTGTAAATTGAGTGCCGCCATTTTATCAACACCCCATTTACTTTCAATAAAAAACACTAATTTAGTCCGTCAAAATAAAACAAATTGAAAACCACAACAGAACAACTGCCTGAAAGGAACCGGGCTGAAATCAACGGGATTGTTTCGGTGATACGGGAAAAACTGCCCGCGCAAATGATTATATTGTTCGGGTCGTATGCCCGGGGCGAGCAGGTCAATGATAAATATGTTGAGGATGGCATTACCTACGAGTACCAGAGCGATTATGATATATTGGTTGTGATGGACAGCGAGAGTCAGGCCATTGCCAAAGAAGCCGAGAAGCGGTGGAGGCATAAACTTAAAACAGTTGTCAGCGACAGCACACCTTTAAGCATTATTTTTCATGGCATTGAATACCTGAACAGCGAAATTGAACAGGGCAATTACTTTTTTACCGACATACTAAAAGAAGGTGTTTTGCTGTACGACAGCGGCAAACATAAACTGTCACAACCCAAACCCCTTAACGAAAAACAACGCAGGGAAAAGGCGAAAATGTATTTTGAGAAGTGGTTTAAGAATGCTAATGAGTTTTTTGAACATTATACTTTTGCTTTAAATAAAGGAAGCAACAGTATTGCAGCATTCCAACTCCACCAGTCCGCCGAGCGATATTACATGACCGTATTACTGGTTTACACCGACTACAAGCCCAAGGTCCATGACCTGGAAAAGCTTGACAGGATGGTATGCCGGATTGACAGTCGTTTTAAGGAAGTTTTTCCGAGGACGACCAATGAAGAGAAAAGGTTGTTTGACCTGCTAAAGAGGGCGTATATAGACTCGCGGTACAAGCTGGATTATGCGATTAAGAAGGAGGAACTGGAGTGGCTGGGGGAACGGGTTGGGGTGCTGAGGGGGATGGTTAGCAGATTGGGTGATTAGCAGTCCCGATAGCTATCGGGAAGCTGATTTGAAGATTTGGTGATGAGGGGTGGAATTTATGATTAGGTTTATGGGATTAAAAAGCGCAAGTTTGTGATGATAAATTCTAGTTGGCGGCAAGGCTTGGACGGTGCTAACTTTAAATTGACTATCTTAAATAGACCTGATAAATAGTATGACTATTAAGAAGCTCAAAAATTTAGCTGACAAAAACGAAGTCAGAGTTGATGACCATCAAGGTCATTCGATGAGTCCGCCTCATTATTACATACTCCAAGAAGCATTTTCATATTACTTTAAAACATTTATTACAAAGAATGCGAGTTATGAATTCTATGTGTCAGCAACTTCTACCGACAAAAGAAAAGCTCTGACAATTTTAGAGCATCAGTTTTTGGACATTGAGAATACGGTATTTTGTCTTGTTGCTTTTCAAAGATTTTTTGAACTCTTTATTAAAGATTTCCTTAGACAAACCCATGCTCATTTAATACACGAAGTTGACAAAGTTGCATACGACAAAGCTAATAGAAAAGCTCCGCAAAAAACTCATCAAATTATTCAAGAAATTCGTTCAAAAAAATTTCTTGCAAAAAAAGATGACCGAAAAAGATATTTGACAATTCCATTTAGCGAAGCAATCAAACGGTTTTATGCGTTGCTTACATATTCAAAGCTACAGATATTTCAATCCGACTTTTATGTTTTAAAGTTTTTACAAATAGTCAAGCCTTTTGCATTCATTCACCACAATGAAATCAAGGCAACATTTGAATTTATTAACTGGTATAGAAACAGGATTCTGCATAGCGGTAATAGACTTCCAAGAATGAGGTTTCTGGATTTTATAATTATTCATAGAGTTATTCCTCTCACAAATCAAATCATTCAAAGCGACAGCAGAGTTCCACAGGAATGGAAATTTTTTACAGAAACAGATTCCGGTTTTAAGATTTTGGAAGAAATGAAAGGAATTAGATTTGATTTGCGAAATTCTAAAAGTATAATAAAAATCAACGAGACATTTACTTCACTTTTATACTTGGGTCATTTAAAAGAGCTTGGCAGGGCAGCATTAAACATGAATCATAACATGAAAAGCAATCGCGCTACTCATGAATATAACTATCATGATTCAAAAGGGAGAGGAAAAAGATTCGCAGAAATTGAACACAAAGAGTTTCCGAACACTACTAAAATAATGAAATGCAGTTGCTGTAGTGTAGAATCATTAGTGCGATACACTTATGAATTTAATTCATCGCAAAGAAAAGAAACTGTTCAAGAAGCGAAATGCTACACATGCGACTATCATCTCAGAAGTAATGTTCTTGACCTGCACTATTTCAATAACAAGTTTGAAAAAATATTTGACTATTAAATATCATGACAGCAAAATTTGACACGACACTTCTACGTCTGAACAGTAGCCCAGCCGCCAACAGGCGTTTAGCTCAATGGCTGGTGACGTGGTTAATTGAACATTCTACCTCGCATCAACTTTTGTGGTGTATTGACAATTTAGTGCTCCGAAATCCGCCACTGCGCCAAGCGCCAAACCGTTACCGTTAATTCCAAAAAAAACTGAGATGAGAGAACTTGAAAATTTATATTTTAAAAACAGCGAGTCTTTTCGAAATTGGTTAGAAAAAAACCATAATAAGAGTTTTGGTATATGGATGGTTTTTTATAGAAAACAAAAAGATATTGAATGCATAAAATATAATGAAGCTTTGGAAGAAGCTCTCTGTTTTGGATGGATTGATAGTATTATAAAAAAAGTCAATGATGACCAATATGTAAGAAAATTTACACCCAGGACTAATACCTCTAAATGGTCCGATTTAAATAAGAAATTAGTGCTTGCCCTGATAAAAAAGGGTAGAATGACTGAAGCAGGATTACAAAAAATTGATGTTTATTTAAAAACCGGAAAAGTTGATTGGGAAACCAGTAACATAGAAACAGTTCAAAAGGGAAAAGAATTTCAAGTTCCTGATTTTATTTTAAAAGCATTCGCTGAAAATGAACCGGCGTTAACAAATTTCAATAACCTTGCCCTGACTTACAAACGACATTATATACTTTGGATTACCAATGCCAAAAGAGAAGAAACAATTGTAAACAGATTAAAAGAATCAATAGGGTTATTAAAAGAAAATAGAAAATTGGGACTAAAATAAGAATATTCAGGGAATTTGAGCGTAAAGGTAAAATTTGGTCTCTGGACAACTCAAAAGAAAGATTTTATAATGGAAAATTATTATTCTGAGAAACTAAACTCTAACAAGCTGATGCGTTGCTATGAGGTAGCACCAGATCGTGTAAAACAATTTCTTGAAGAAGAAACGGGTTTTGTACTCAAAAGAATTGGAGAAAATGATATTGTATTGGATTTGGGCTGTGGATATGGCCGGGTATCAACAAGATTAATAGAAAAGGCCAAACAGGTTGTTGGAATAGATATTTCAGAAGAAAACATCAGGTTGGCAAAAGAACAAAATAATTGCAGCAGGCCTGTTGATTATTTTGTAATGGATGCGTCTGACTTAAAATTTCCGAATAATTTTTTTGATGTTACAATATGTATTCAAAATGGAATTTCAGCATTTAAAATTGATCCCGTTCAACTGATTTCAGAAGCGTTACGGGTTACGAGAAAAAATGGTATAGTTTTAGTATCAAGTTACTCAGAGCTTTTTTGGAATGAAAGATTGAAATGGTTTAAGGTACAAGCTGATGAGGGTTTGATAGGTGAAATTGACAATAATTTAACTAAAGAAGGGATAATAGTTTGTAAAGACGGCTTTAAAGCAGTTACATTTACTAAAAATGACTTCATTGAATTGGCAGCGAGCTTCAATGTGGAAGTCAAAATTTTTGAAGTTGATAATTCTTCAGTTTTTTGTGAAATGAAGAAAAGATAAACAGTAAATGCCCGGCCATAACACGCACTAAATTTCGACCGGGCTGATATGCTGGTATCAATGTTTTTTAGTAACTTAGGTTGCTTTTTATCGGGCGACAAAGAATGGGTTCTTTGCTCCCAAACGAAATTTAGCGTGGAAACGTTACCAACTATGCAAAAATACAAGTAAGCAGTAGGATATCAATATGAAACACAAAATAGATGAACAATTTACAACTTAAGGAAAAACCGACATTAAAAGAGTATCAGGAATATGTGAATATGCTTGAAATACAAAGGGGATTTATTGACCAGAATGCTATCACAAAATGTTTGCTGTTAGGGGAGGAAATGGGAGAACTTTTTAAAGCCATCCGTAAGACAATGAAACTTAAAACAGATGTTAATGCTGATGTAAGTTCAGTAAAAGAAGAAATTGCAGATATATTAATCTATTTATGTTCTATTGCTAATCGATTTGACATTGACATAGAAGAGGCCTTTCGAGAGAAAGAGGAAATAAATAAGAAAAGGGAATGGATATAAAGTTTAAATACTTTTTGTTTGATTGGGATGGCTGCTAAGTTGATACTCTTCCAATTTGGTTTGAAGGAATGCGAAAAAGGCTTGAACAAACCATTGCCATAGGTTTTAACCTATGGCAACCACACATACTATGGTCAGCGGGTTACCCGGTAATTGCTTCTGTTTTCAATTCTGAACCATTTTCACACATCACCTTCCAAAATACCTTTCTATCAATAAATGGAGTTTTTCTTCATTAAAGGGTTTTGAAATATAATCGTTACTTCCTGCTTTAATGGTTTTTTCTCTGTCACCCGATAAAGCATAAGCTGTTTGAGCAATGATTATGATGTTTTTGTTGAACTCCCTTATTTTTTTAATGGCTTCAATACCGTCCATCCCTGGCATTTTTATATCCATCAGCACTAAATCAATTTCAGGATTGTTCAGGCAAATATTTACAGCTTCGACACCTGTCTTCGCCAAAAACACCTTTTTGCAGTATTGCTTAATAAGTATTTGAATAAGCAGCACGTTAGTTTCATCATCTTCAGCAATTAAAATATTGATTTTAATATTTTCTGATTGCTCTTTAAAAGCAGGAGAATTTGCTTTTGTACCAATCATTTCATTCGAATCAACATTGAAAGGCAGTGTAAAATAAAATTCAGATCCTTTATCTGTTTCGCTTTTTAACCATATTTTTCCTCCCAACATTTCAACATAAGCTTTAGAAATAGTCAACCCCAGGCCCGATCCTTCATAATTTCTTGTAAGGGCTTCGCTGCCTTGTCTGAATCTTTCAAAAATTGATTCATGAAGTTCAGAATGAATACCTACACCAGTATCTTTTACAAAAAATTCAATACAATCATCTTTAATTATATAGCCAAATTCAATAGATCCTGAATTTGTAAACTTAATGGCATTATTAATAAGGTTTGCCAGGATTGAATATAGTTTTTCCTTATCAGTGTTTAAATATAGTCCTTTTGCTAAAAGTGACTTATCATAGAAAAGCAATATCTTTTTTTTATCTGTTTCGGGTTTGAAGAATTTATATAGAAATTCTATCTGTTCATTTACATCTGTCTTTGAAATGGAAATTTCCATTTGTCCGGATTCAATTTTAGAGATAGAAACAATATCATTAATAATATTAAGCATCCGCCTTCCGCTATATTCTATGATCCGAATATACTCTTGCTGCTTTTCGCCAGACAGATTTGGGTTTGCCAAAAGTCCGGCAAAACCAAGAATACCGTTCATCGGTGTGCGTATTTCATGACTCATATTAGCGAGGAACGCTGATTTTAAACGGTCACTTTCTTCAGCTTTTTCCTTTGCCTTAATAATTTCGCTCTCGGCCTGCTTGCGTTCAGAAATATCCCTGAAAAAGCCCTGAATAACCTTTCTTCCCTTAAGATTAATCACAACTGCACTTATACTAACCGGAATAAGCTTTCCGTCTTTCATCACAATCTCTGATTCCATATCTTTAACTAAACCGGCTTTAATATGGTTTCTAAACTGTTCATTATATAATTCAAACTTATCAGAAGGATGAATTTCTGATCTGTTTATGCCGATAATTTCATTCCTCTTCCTGCCTAAAAGTACTTCCGCTTCATTATTTGCATCAACAATAATACCTGTTTCAACATCGGCTATTAAAATTGCATCACCGGCATTCTCAAACAAATCACGATATTTCTTTTCACTTTCACTCAGGGCTTTTTCAACTTGATTTTTATGAGCTAAGGTACGCAGGGAAAAAATACCAAATGACAAGTTTGCTGTCAGTTCTTTTAAAATCTCAACTTCTTTTATATCGAATATTGCGGCTTCTGTGGAATAAATTCCTATTGCTCCTAATGATTGGCCTTCAATAATTAATGGTAATGCAATAATTGAATTATAACCATGCTTAATGGCGTCTTCTTTCCATGGTTTAAAAGTGGGATCATTTTGAATATTTCGCACAATACATGGTTGGCCTGTTCTTATAGAAGTTCCTCCGGGGCCTCGCCCACGCTCATTATCGCCCCAACTAATCCTTGCATTTTCAATATATTTTGAATCGTATCCTGCATGGGTTACAGGACGTAAAGTCCGGGCTTCATCATGTTCAATATATCCGACCCATGCCATACGGTAACCACCAACATCAACAGCAATCCTGCAAGTGGCTTTTAATAAATCAGTTTCATTTGAAATATGTATCAGTGCCTGATTAAAATCGCTTAACATCCTAAGTGCCCGGTTAACACGCGCAATCTCAGCTTCAGAATTCCGGCTCTTAGTTATATCACGGGAATTAGTCATTACACTAACAACATTGCCATCTTGCCCAAACTCCGGAAATGCATATACATTATACCAATAATCCTGCTGGTCTGACTTCCTCCATTTGAGGTCAACAGCTTCCGCTATACCGGTACTGATAACCCTTTTCAAAAGATCCTGAAGGATTATGGCGCTTTCAGCAGGTAATGGGGAACATTGTTGCGGTGATGAAGAAATCAATTCCTGTTGTGCCATTTGGGCAGTTTTCAGGTATTCTGGATTGACATAAGTACGTTGACAATTAATATCATAACGTGCAATAATGTCCGGGGAGTTTTCAACAAGCATCTTGAATACCTGTTGGCTTTCAAAAAAAACTCTCTCTGCATTTTTCCTTTCTGATATGTCCCTAGCTACAAAAACAATCCCCCTTTTTTCATGTTCCTTATCTTTTAATAATGAACATGATACTGATATTGGTACTTTTTTTGAATCTTTATTGAGAATTATTGTTTCATGGTTTTTTATCGCCTCGTCCTGAGATATCTTTTTTAAAAGGAAAGCTTTAAAATCGTCCTGGCAAAATAGTATTTCGATTGATTTTCCCTCTAAGTCCTTTTTTTCAAACCCTAATGTGTTGTGTACAGAATTATTGACATTCAGGATAATTCCGTCTTTATCTGTCAGGATCAACATTTCCTCCATATTTGAAATGATATTTTCAGCCGCGATTGCTGGCGTGACCAATAAAAATTTATATTTCAAAATCGAGTAGATCATTCCCCCTGCAAAAACAAGTAAAATTATATTGCCCAATTGAGGTACCCCTTTCACATGGTATAATGGAAGCAATACATCAGTAATTGTACCACCGATTAAACAAAACAATAAAGTCAGCACCAATATTTTGGCCTGGTTTTTCTCAATTGTATACTTTGTCTTTACCTTATACAAATAAATTAAAAGGGCTGAAATAAGTGAAAAAGACACATAATAAATATAATAAAAATAGGTCCAGACTGTTTCTGACCATGCAAATTCCCAGCCATACATCCCCAATACTGGACTGTCGGTAAGGCTGTTGCTGAATTGCTGAAAAATAAATAATAAAGGCAAAGCAACAACTGTAACCAGGAACCATTTTTTCATTAATATCTTCTCATTTTTAGAAAACACAAGTGAAAAACAAAGAAGAAAACCTGGAAAACTTATCCACCCTATTGATGTAACATTCTGAAAGAGGATAACAGTATCCCTGGAAAAATTTTCATAGACTGAAAATACGTCAATAAAATTCCATACTGAAAAGGAAAAGATCAATAGCGCACAAGTTTGGTTTAGTAAAGCTTTTGGATCTTTCAATAATATATAAATTGCCATAAAAGCATAGGTCAAAAGGCAAAAAAAATGTAAATTTTGAACCAAAATCATTTCAAAATCTCCTATAATTTTCTTTCAATTGCTCATTGAAAAAATGTTTTTAAATAGGCAATGGCTTTAATTCCTTACGAATAACAGGGATTGATTTTATATAGTTAAATAACATTTATAAATTAATCAAGGAATTTATAAATACAATATCGTCATTGTCTTCTTTTGTTTCTAAATAATTATCCACTAAACAATATTAAACTTTTTTTTCGAAAAAGATATAATTTAAAGTAGGAAAGTAAGGCGAAATTGATTAAAGGATAAAATGCATCAATAAATGTAAAGCATTTTGCTTCGAAAAGCATGAAATGTCACTATATTCTAATTTTCATCTTTGAAAATCAGGAGTACCAAGGTGCATTATCACTACTGTGAAATTCTTTCTGCAAATGCAATGATGTGCCCGTCCGGGTCTGAGAAGTAGCATACTTTGTCCCCCCAATCCCTGTCAACAACCGGGCTTACCAGTTTTGCACCGTTTTTTATCGCATTTTCAAATTCTAACATTACATCCTCTACAACCAAATACAGTTCGCATCGTGGAATCCCGTTCCCGCTATCAGGGTGGGGGGTATTTCCCGATAGTATTTTTGCAATGCCATTGTTTGGCATCAGCCCGATTTTGGAATTATCGGATATAATAAATTCTGTCATGCCGGGAACATTCAGGTCAGGGGCTTTACGGAATATCTTTTGATAAAATTCACAGCTTGCTTTCAGGTCGCTGACATATAATATTGCTTCAAAAAGTTTAATTTGTTGCATAGTTATATAGTTTAAAAAAGAGTCATTGCTTATTGAGTATTTTCGGTTAAGTTAGTTCTGTAAAATGAGCAGCCTGCCAGGAATATTAATTTTGAAAATAGCACTTTCATTGTTTCTGGACCCCATGTTGGATTTTTTATCCATTGTTGTGCTCATTAATGGAGGTAATTATTTCATTAAGCTTACGAACTGTATTGACATTTCTAATGGTCATGTTTTTATAAAGCTTCGTACCCACAAGTTTTATCATTCCACTTTTGTTGTAATCCTTATTTTCAACATTCCACAATATTGCACCGGCAGCATATTTCACCTGATCAACCTGATTGATTTTCAACAGGTCTAAAACTTCAGGCCGGTCAAATTCCTCCCATAAAAACATGACATCAGTTCTCATAGTTTCATTTTTCAACCAGGTGCCTGGCAATTCACGGCAAATTGTTGCAATATTCTCTGAGCTTCGTATTAAAACTTTAATTTCCAGTTGGAAGTCTTTTTCAATAGCTTTTTCCAATTCCCTCACAATCACGCTTTCTTCTCTCGACACATCTTCAAAAATAATATTGCCCGAATTGATATATGTTACAACATTAGTAAACCCGAGCGATTCAAAGGTGGTTTTAAGCTTTTTCATTTCCATTATATTTTTACCACCAACATTTATTCCTCTTAAAAGGGCGACGTAGATCATGGTTAAAAATTTAAATATTAAAATACTTTTGCAATTTATTTCAAAATTATCATCTTCTCAAACAGTTTTCTCAATCAGGAGAAAAATAAGTACATCCCGACCTGATTTTATTAACAGTTGCTACATTTCGATTTTCAATTTGTTTGTTTTTGAGGAAAATCTTTCCATTAACAAAACACGCTCATTATACTGTTTTATTTATTTCTGTTGCAGATTATATTATCACAGGTATTTTTGCCTGTTTTAATAAAAGCATTTCCATATTTGGTTGGGTTGCCTTACATTTGCAATGGAAATAAAGACCTGACCAATGACACAAATACAGTTTAATGACTTTTTCAGCATTCTTGAAATGATGGATGGAGAAAAAGCAAATTTAATAATGAGCGTAACCACCTATAAAAAAATACTTTCGGCAATGTATGGCATCAAAGATATCAATTCCATAACAAACGTTTCGCCCATATTGAATGGTATTGATATCAGTTTTGACAAGTCCATTCCCGATGATATTGTAACAATTAAAGCGAGGAGAAGGCCTTATACCAAAGAAAGCATTGATGTGAAACTGGTTTGATTTTTATAATGATTCACTGATGTAGTGCTTGAATAGTTTAAGATTGGAATGAAAATCAAAAATAACACCCAATTGATAATTGTATTTTCAAGTGACTGTAAATCAGAATTTTTTAATTTTCTCCAATATTTCCTTTTTACGCCTTCTGGCAACCTCAAAGGTAATATCATTGGCCATTTTAATAATAAAAGGGTCACCTTTACTGTACTCTTTAATGTGGGCGGCATTGATAATAAACCCTTTGCTTATTCTGATGAAAGACGAGGTGTTTTCAAAGAAATCTTCAAAGTCCTTAAGGTATTTTGCCAAGGCATATTTTTCGCCCGAAATTAAGTTTAAATGGCAATAGCGCCTGTCCCCTTCGATATACATAATCTGTGGAATACTGATTAGTTTCACTTTATTTCCTGTATGCACCGCTATCTTTTTATCTGAGTTTTCGTTGCTGATGCTGTTTATTAGGTTAATTATTTGTGGCTGGCTGTTTTCTTTTTTAACAATGGTAACAATTGCTTTTTGCACAGCAGCTCTTAAATCAGGAATTTCCACTGGTTTTAACAGGTAATCCAATGCGCTGAATTTAATAGCGTTTATTGCATAATTATCAAAACTTGTCACAAAAATGATTTCAAAACCAATTGTTTCAAATCTTTTTAATAATGAAAAACCGTTTGCTTTAGGCATTTGAATATCCAAAAAAATCAAATCAGGAGTATGGGTATTTATTTTGTTATATGCTTCATCTGCACTTGATGCTTCAGAAACTATTTCTATTTCGCCAAACTCGCTTTCAAGGAGGTTTCTAAGGACAATCCTGCTGTTTTTTTCATCATCAATTATGATGGCTTTAATTTTACTCATAATCTTTACCATGAAAATTAATCGGAAGGTAAATCTCTGCAATGGTGCCGCAACCGATATTGTCCGAATCATACAGGTCATGGACCACAACGTCAATTCCATTGTTTCTATACAGATCATTCAATAGTTCCAATCTTTTTCTTGTCAGTTTCATGGCCATTGGCCTATGTTCCCTGTCATTTTTATATGCCTCGGATGCTATACGGCCAACCCCGTTATCCCGTACCTCTATTTTAAGTAACTTATCTTTTCTGGAAAAAGTCAATGCCAATTTTCCTTTACGTTTATTATCAAGGTTCATTATACCGTGCCAAATTGCATTTTCCACATAAGGTTGAACAATCATAGGAGGCAAGTTGATATTCTGGTCATCTACCTCTTCATTAACAATTATTTCAAAATCAAATGAATTATCAAAACGAAGTTGTTCAATTTCGATATACAATGTGATTAATTCGACTTCTTCGTATATGGGAATATAGTCTTTTTCTGAATTGTTGAGCACCATACGGATTAGCTTGGCGAATTTGGCAAGGTACGAATAGGCATCAAGCTCTCTTTTTTGCAGTATACAGCTTTGAATGCTGTTTATCGAATTGAAAATAAAGTGGGGGTTCATCTGTGCAAGCAACAACTTCTGCCTTAAAATGTTTGAATTCTGAATTTCAATGATATTTTTTTGTTTCTGGTTTCTGAACATAAAAAAAGCAATAATTGCAATACCAAGAACAACAATGACCAGGATGATAAACCGGCTGTTTTTTTTCATATTGCTCTTTTCCTTATCACTAATAATTGTTTTTATTTCATCCTCATGCCTTGCCTTTTCCAGTAGTTCCTTTTTTTCAAATTCATATTTTAATTGTTGTTTCAGGACTGCCTTTTTTTGCTCTTCTTTCTGGATGCTGTCATACAGGATCAAGTGGATTTCCTGCATTTCAAAAGCTTTTTCAAAGTTGCGGGAATCTTTATAAACCAGTGACAAGAAGAATGATACGTCAAATTGTAAATCAATATTTTTTGTTTCCACAGCTATTTCAAGCGATTTGTTTCCATAAAAGGATGCTTCGGTATGCTGCTTTTTTTTGAAATATGCCCTGGCAAGGTCAAGGTATCTGGTTCCTAAAGTATATGTTTCTTTTGTTGAACCTGCCAGATCAATGCTTTTCTTGAAATAATAAATGGCACTGTCCGGCTTATTATCATGATAGAACAGGTAGCCATTACACGCGTACAGCATCTGGTCAATCTTTGTTTTGTCTTTGATCCCGATTTTTTTTGCCAGATCAATACATTTTAGGAAATTATTCTTTGCTTTTGTAAAATGCAATAAATCCAGTTCAATAAATCCCAGCTTATAGAGTGCTTCTATCATCCCGTTTTTGTAGTCCGCCTTTTTATATGCCGTCAATGCTGTTTTTGTGAATTTGATTGCTTCTTCGTACTCTTCCTGGATATGATACACCCTTGCAATATGCATATAGGTATCGCCGATCCCTTCCATATTGTTGTCCTTTTCATGAATACGCAAAGATGAATACAATAGATCTGTTGCCTTTGTAAAATCTCCCTTTGAAGTATGGATAATGGCCATGTTCATCAAATTGTAAGCAATCATTTGACTGTCCTTAAGTATCCTATATTCGCGCAATCCCTTTGCATAAAACAACAATGCACTGTCATTACAATTCCTGTTTGATAGAAAAACCCCCTTATTGTAATATCCTTCCGCTAAAAATGGCCTGAAACGTTTATTTATTGGTGATTTTACTTTTTGTCCGGTCAAAATTTTTTCTGAAAATGAAATCAGAAGGTCGTTATAATGTTCACATTCACCCAATGGCAGGAAATTCAAGATGTCATATAACGCCACAGCACGTGTTGTGTCATGAACATTTGAATTGATTATACGTTTTAATGAATCAACACTGTCCTGCGGGACACATTGATTTGAAATTATCAATATTAATAATATCAGGATACCTTTTTTTACCATTGCTATGCAAATATACAAAATATGGAACATTGGTATTTTGCAAATGTGACCTTAACCGGTTTTTGGAAATAAAATGTTCCAAACGGTAAAAAACAACAATTTATAACAGCAATTTTTGCTATTTTGCGGTTAATTTGCCAGAACGATCGGTAATGCTCAAAATTGATCCGTTATGATGAAATACTTTTTGCTTTCAGTGTTCTTTTTGCTTGTTTTTTTTGATGCGAAATCACAATTATATGAATCCTTGGATGAGCCGGTCAGAAAAACCTGCTTTTCGAAATTTTTAAATGATTCAGTATCTGTTGAGATATTATTACCCATTGAATACTCATGTTCCCAAATGGTTTCCTACCCTGTTTTTTATCTGCTTGACAAACAAAATACTGTAAATTATCATTATAACCTTCATACCATTGATTACTTAACAACATTTGGAACCATTCCCAATGCCATTGTTATTGGTATCTCTTTTGATCCTCAAAAAAGGACAAAATGGACTGTCCCTGATACTTTAAATGGAAAAGCCGATAAACTTATTGACTTTATTACCAGGGAACTGTACCTTGAGTTAAAAAAGGAATATCGGGTTTCAGGGTTTAACCTGTTGATCGGCCACTCCCGGACTGCCATTTTCTCACTTTATGCCATTTCGAGGCGACCTGATTTTTTTAATGGTGTAATTGCAAGCAGTGCCTCCAATTTTGATTTTAACGACAAGTATCAAAAGCAACAATTTAGAAGCTATTTGGATACTTTGTCAAAAATCCAAAAGAACCATTTTATTTATTTTTCATCGGGATTAGAAAGCCATGGAGACATGCATGAAAGTGCATGCGACAGTTTGGCTGATTATTTAAAAACCAAACCTGTTCCAAAAAACCTGCAATGGAAATATTTCAAATTAAATGCATCTCATACCACTACGCCCTCTCAGACTGTTATTTTGAGCTTGGTTGATATATTTTCGGATTACGAGAGATGCATTCATAATTGTTTTGAAATCATTAATTCAAAAACAAACAGCGAAAAAGTACCCTGGGAAAAGTTTTTTGGCGAATATAATAAGCTATCCGAAAAATACAGCTATGAACTGCTGCCGGGTTTATCCTTTTTCTTTAGCATTGCCTCAGCTTATGAGAATGATTACAATCACCTTTTTAATGAAAAATCACTACAGTTTTCTGAAGAAGTAATAGATAAAGGATTAGAGATTTACCCGAACAACAAGGATTTGATTGAATGGAAAAAGGGGTTTGATAAATAGGAGGCCTTTGAATACTTATTACTTTCTAAAAACAATTTAGTATTATTCAAAAGTGGAGCGGGTACAATTTAGGGTTTTTGGGAATATTAACAGAGGTGAAGGATTACAAAAGCTCTTGAATTTTTATTGGGAGTATATTTTATGAATAGATTGCTTTTTGGTTGGTTTGTTTTTTTTTAGTAGTATTGTATGGAAATAATCGAAGTAAAAAGAAATTGTAAATATCTAAAAATGTGGCAGGTTTTGGTGGTGTATGAAAATAAATAATTGATAATAATTATTATAATTAGAAAACTAATAATATGAGTAGAATTAGAATAAAAAACTTTGGGCCAATAAAAGAGGGTTGTTTGGAGAATGATGGATGGCTTGAAATAAATAAAGTCACGATTTTTATCGGCAACCAAGGTTCTGGTAAAAGTACGGTTGCTAAGTTGATTTCGACTTTCACTTGGATTGAAAAGGCGTTGGTAAGAGGTGACTATCAGAAAAAGTGGTTTGAGAAAAAAAACAGGTTGAAAAACCAGTTTTTGAATTATCACAGACTGGAGAACTATTTTGATGGCTTTGAAGGTTTATTTGATAATACAGAATTTGACTATGAAGGCGAAGCTTATACTATTAAATACAGGACTGGTTTGCTTGAAATTATTGAAAATAAAAAACATAATTATTACCTGCCGCAAATAATGTACGTTCCCGCTGAAAGGAATTTCATTGCAAATGTTAAAAGTCCGAAAGAATTAAAATTATCTTCAGATTCATTAAAAGAATTTTTATCTGAATTTGATAAGGCAAAAAATGAAATAAAAGGAGCAATGCGTTTGCCAATAAATGATGTGGATATTGAATATGACAAATTAAATGACATTGTTAACATTAAAGGAAATAACTATAAATTGCGTTTGACCGAGGCATCAAGTGGTTTTCAGTCATTGGTTCCATTGTATTTAGTTTCTTGGTTCCTTGCTAATTCAGTAAAAAAACAATCACAGGTATCACAAGAATCAATGAGTACCGAAGAACTTGAGCGTTTTAGAAAAGGTGTTGAGGAAATTTGGGACAACGAATCATTGACCGAAGAGCAAAGAAGAGTTGCTTTATCAGTTTTATCTCACAAATTTAATAAATCAGCTTTTATTAATATTGTTGAAGAACCGGAGCAAAATCTTTTTCCCACATCACAAAAGCAAATGCTTTTTAGTCTTTTGGAATTTAACAATATGAATGAGGGCAATAAATTGATCATGACAACCCATAGCCCATATTTAATAAATTATTTGACATTGTCTGTTAAAGCTGACAACATTTATAAATTATTAAGAAAAAACAAGTATAAATTAAGTGATCCTGAGTATTTACAAACAAATGAAATTGTTCCTATAGCTTCAGCAGTAAAGGCAGATGATTTGATAATATTTGAATTAAATGAAAGAGATGGATCAATCAAAAAACTACCTGATTACAAAGGCCTGCCTTCTGATGAAAACCAGTTGAATTTTAATTTAGAAGATTCAAACGAATTATTTGCTCAACTATTAGAAATACAACAGGGTATATGATTATTAACTTTTGTAAATCGAAATGTCAGACAAATTCAAGCAAAAGGACATTTGGACTTTGTGATGACCCGGCTCCTGCAAAGAATCCTGCTTACATTGACGAATTGAATGGAGCAAATTGGATTGCAGTTGTGGAAAATGAAAGTCAAAAACAAGTTACTTTCACGGCCATTGATAATTGTATTGATATATTTAGATCAGATGGCAAGATGAAACAAAGATGTGATGGAATGTTAACCTATAATTCAACTGTCATTTTTGTTGAATTAAAAGATAGAGATGCACAGGGAAATGCTTGGGTTGAAGATGCCATACCTCAATTAAAATCAACTATTGAATCATTTGAAGATACTGAAATTGCTGATAATTTTAAAAAGAAGCTTGCATATATTTCAAATAAACAGCACCCTATATTCAAGTCAACCCAACAGAGAAGGATGGATGCTTTTTATGATGATACAAGTTATATTTTGCGAATTCAAGGAAGAATAAATTTGCAATAGATGGTATTTCATGGTTTGTACTCACAGCATTAGTTTTGTAATGATTTCTTGAGGTGCAATTTATAACCGGATTGATTGAATGGAAGTGTAAATCAGACGCTAACACCCCACACGATACGCTCTTTAATGTTTCAAAAATGTTCCCAATGGTTTTGGTTTAAGTGATAATTATTCATACTTTGCACCTATAACAAATGAAAATAGAAAAATTGGATCAGAAGAAACAAAATTGAATTTTGGCAAACGGAGTTTGCTGTTTACGTAAAACAATAATAAAACAGTACAATGGAAGAAAAAGTAATAAAGGAAGCAAAGGCCCAATACTTTAAATCAGCCACCAACATGATCGAGGGCTTCTTGGTTTTGACAAACAAAAGGATTTTGTTCTCAGGAACTCAGGCCCGTGTAAAATTTAACCATGGTGCGGTCGGAAATATTATCAGGGATAAAATGGAAAAGGCCATGGGCTACGATAAACAGGAAGAAGAAAACATTTTTGACATTCCGCTTACAGATGCCAATCACAGATTCAAACGGTTTGGATTCTCGAAAAGGCTTGTGATAAGCGATAAACAAAACAATGAATATAAACTTATGCTCAACGTAAAGAAAACTGATCGTGATGAGTGGCCAATCGCAATTGATGAAGCAAAAAAGGGAATTTGATGCTTGTGTACCTTCAATGAACAATTCAGAATTATATAAGTAAATCAAGTTGATCGCTTCAAGTATAAAGATTGATGCTGATGGCAATTTGCTAAATCAAGAATATTAAAACAACATGACATGATTACACCCCATAATAAAATCTTCAGGATGTTCTTTGGCTTTTTGATGGTGGTTACTTTTGGTTGCTCAAGAGCACAGGAATTAAGGAAAGAATGCGATTTGTGCAAGCAAATAAAGCAAAAAGAAGTTGAAACGACCTTGATCAATTATGTCTATAACGACAAATCTGTTCATATTTCAATAGAAGCAGAAAACCAGCTTCTGAAAATAAAAGAAACATTGCATCATGGGTTTAAATTTATTGAATGCGGGTGTCTGGAAAACAGGTTAATTTATCACTTATGGTGTGCCAATGATGAAACCTTTGAACTGGAAGTGAAACTGGTTGAAGATAATCATTTTACGATTACCGGAATCCAAGCGGCAGATTTTGCACACCCTTAAAACCTGAATTGTTTCCCGAATCTGACGACTTTGCTTATTATCGTTTCAAAAATGTTCCCAATGGTTATGATTTTAATGGGCAATATTTAAACTTTGCACCCATAATATTGAGCATACTGATTTATGGTTATCAATAGTTAAAAAAACACTGTGTTAGAAATAATTTAAATTAAAAGCTCATGACACCAAAATTTGAAATTGAAATCTGGCCCGACAAACAACAATTGAAAAAGGTATTTATCTCAATTATCGTAATAACAGTAATTGCATGGGCATGTCATTTGATTGGCAATATATTCTGGGATGAATACTCCCGTACCGTAACCAACTTAAAAGGACAGACCTATCAATCTGGCTGGCCGGTTACTTTATATTGGTGGGGAATATATATCGGAATTGCCGGTCCCGTTTCATTCCTGTTGGTTTTAATGATGGTTGACAGGAAAAATCCATCCCTTGCCTTGTCTCAAAACGGATTGTTTATTAACCAGCAAATGATCAAAAAAACCATAGTTGAATGGAGCAACATTGATCACATCGAAAAAAACAACAAAAACGGGAAGATTGAAATTGCTTTTTTCTTTAAAGACATCGAAGTTATTATCAAAGCACAATCAGGTGCGAAAAAAGCCTTTCTTAAAGAAAATCTTAAGGGTGGAAAGCCCTTAATATGTAGTAACAAACTTTCTGTTGGGAATTTTGATGATTTATATACCAAAGCCACTTTTTATCTGCAAGGGAACAATCACTAAACAAATGTATTCTGTTTGTAATGAATAGGATTGAAAAATAATTATCACAATTAATATGAAAAAAGGATTGATTTTAACTGCTATAATGCTTTTAAGTATTTGGGCAAATGCAAATGTTATTGTTGTTACAAATAAAAACAATACCGGCGCCGGTTCACTTCGTAATGCCGTTTTAAGTGCTGCATCATCTGATACCATCAGGTTTTTACCAGCATTGATTTCTGGGGGTAGTGATACAATAAAACTGGCTTCTGAAATTATTATAACTAATGATATTGTTATTATCGGTTTGTATAATAGCTCTGATACTTTATGCATTAGTGGACAAAATTTGTATCGTATCTTTAATTTTCAAGGATCAAGTTTGGTTTTGGATAGTTTGGTTCTTATAAACGGCAGGGCATCAAACGGGGGAGCCATATATTGTTACTCAAGTCCAGCCATAACGGTGTCTAATTCTTTTTTCAGGGATAATGTTGCAACAGCCAAAGGTGGTGCTGCCTATTTTGAATATGGGGATATAACCCTGACAAATACGGTCTTTGAGAATAACTCGGCAACATCTGACGGTGGGGCTTTATATTGTTTAAACGCTCAAAGTATCACTGCTTATAAAACAGATTTTTATAATAATACCACTGGTACCACAGGTGGCGCAATGTATTTGGGCGGCGGCGGGTCTTCAGTTTTTTCTTTTTTGCGCTCAGTTATATCGGGCAATTCATCAACATACGATGGTGGGGCTTTATACTGTAAGGGCAGATATTTTAACATGGACAGCACTAAAGTTGAGTACAATTCTGCAACAGGAGGTATCAAGAAAAGCATTGTTTCTTTTGGTGGCTTGAACAGATTTGATATTTATATTGATAATTCTGAAATTTCCAATAATACAGGATTGGGAATTTCAGCCCATATTTCATTAGGGGTTTCAGTTAACACCGAGTCGAAAATGTATTGCAACAGATGTACTTTTTTCAATAATTCCAATGGAGGGGTTTACTCGGAAGTTTTTGCAGATAATGCAAATTCCTCAAGTATCTTAGAAGTTAATTATTCAACTGTTGCTAATAATGGAGGTTCTTCTACAACATGTGGCGGAATTTTTTCAACTGCATGGGGTTTTGGATCGGGCTTTAGTTTTAACAGTAATGTCAAAGTGAAAAATTCTACCATTGTCAACAATACCAATAATGGAAATGGGAGTGGTATCTTTTCACAGGGAAAATTGGCAGCTTCATCTTATCTTGAAGTTAAAAGTAGTATTGTGGCCAATAACAGTGGGGTCAATTTGTACAGTTTTTCTTCTGCCAGTAGTATTACATCCCAAGGGAACAATATTTTTAGCAATTCCACAGTAATTGGCAGTGTAGCTTCTGATCAGCTGGGAGTTACAATTGCCGGATTAAATTTAGGTTCGTTGGGAAACAATGGAGGGTTTACAAAAACCATGAGGCCAAATACCGGTAGCGTAGCTATTGATTTAGGCAATATTTCAGATTTGTCAAATGCACAAAATGGGCCAATTTCGGGAAGAAGGGATATAGGTTCTACCGAATGGATTGAATGCACTATAACACATTCGTACTCGCAAACTTTATGTTATGGTGACAGTGTGCTTTTTAATTCTATTTACCTTAAAACCCCTGGCGTTTATACCCAAACTTACATTGATGGAAGCTGTGATAGTGTTGTAACCTTGAACCTGTCAATAAATCCTCCTGTCACAAGCACCCAAACCCTTACCCTTTGTTCCGGTGAATCAATCACAGTTGGAAGCAATACTTATTCAGCCACCGGAACATATACCGATGTTTTGACTGCAGTCAACGGATGTGACAGCACAGTAACAACCAACCTGACCGTTAATCCTGCCATTACAAGCACCCAAACCCTGACCTTATGCTCCGGTCAATCAATCACTATTGGAAGCAATACTTATTCAACCACCGGAACATATACCGATGTTTTGACGGCAGCCAGCGGATGTGACAGCACAGTAACAACCAACCTGACCGTTAATCCGGCTATTACAAGCACCCAAACCCTTACCCTTTGTTCCGGTGAATCAATTACAGTTGGAAGCAATACTTATTCAACCACCGGAACATATACCGATGTTTTGACTGCAGCCAGCGGATGTGACAGCACAGTAACAACCAACCTGACTATCAATCCGGCCATAGCAAACTCCCAAACCCTGACCCTATGCGCCGGTCAATCAATCACAGTAGGAAGCAATACTTATTCCGCCACAGGAACTTATACCGATGTTTTGACAGCAGTCAATGGATGCGACAGCACAGTAACAACCAACCTGACTGTCGCCCCGACCATTACAAGTTCCCAAACCCTAACTCTTTGTGCCGGTCAATCAATCACAGTTGGAAGCAATACATATTCAGCCACCGGAACATATACCGATGTTTTGACGGCAGCCAGCGGATGTGACAGCACAGTAACAACCAACCTGACTATCAATCCGGCCATAGCAAACTCCCAAACCCTGACTCTTTGCTCCGGTGAATCAATCACAGTTGGAAGCAATACCTATTCAACCACCGGAACATATACCGATGTTTTGACAGCAGTCAACGGATGCGACAGCACAGTAACAACCAACCTGACCGTTAATCCTGCCATTTCAAGCTCCCAAACCCTTACCCTTTGTGCCGGTCAATCAATCACAGTTGGAAGCAACACATACTCGTCAACCGGAACTTATACAGATGTTTTGATTGCAGCCAACGGATGCGATAGCACAGTTACTACCAATTTAACGGTTAATCCGGAAATTGACATAACAACCAGTCTGTTTGAAAATACTATTATGGCAAATGAAGTTCTGGCAACATATCAATGGATAGATTGTGATAATTACTACCAACCCATTCTCGGAGAAATTTTCCATTCCTTTACTGCAACAGAAAATGGGAATTATGCGGTGGTCATTACCCAAAACTCATGCTCAGATACAAGTTCATGCGTTAGTATTTCAACCGTAAATATAAACGGGACAGATATTACCCGGAGAATAACAATATTTCCAAACCCAACGAATAGTACATTTACAATATCAGGAGCAGAAACAAACTCATCAGTATGCATTTACAATTCAATTGGAGAATTGCTAACCCCGGACCGATTGATCAAAACGAGTGCTACTTTTGATTTATCAGATTATCCTGAAGGGGTTTATTATATAATGATTAAAACAGATTCTATCGTGTCTTTGCAAAAACTCGTTAAAAGCAAACAACAATAGGTTTTCTGTATATTAAAGGGATTATTTTATTTTTAGATTATATAAATATAATTGAACATTTATTAAATAATTAGAATGATGAAAAAACTACTATTGTTAAGTATTGTTGGCGCAGTGGTTGTGTTTACCTCCTGCGGTTCAGAAGAAAAAAAAGAAGAACCCCCAACTTTTTGTGATTGTATAAAAGACGGACCTCCTCCGGCAGGTTGTGATAAAATCATTCCCAAAGATATGGATCCCGAGGAGTTTTCCAGGAAAAGGGAAGAATGTGGAGAAAAGTAGACGAAGTACCAAAATGGGTTGGTATAAGGGGATGAATACTCACTATTATTATAATACGCGTACTTTAATAATTTGATAAAGGTCTTTGGTAATTTCATCTTCTGCACATTCCGAAACAATTCTTAAACTACCAATCCCAATATTGGGAAGTGAACCATAACTTATTGATCTATATGTTTTTGTTGTAATATATAAGATAAATGAAAACGTTTACAAAAAGAAATAGCCAAATGGCAGCAAGGGATATTGATCTTTAATTATCTGGGTTGGTTTTTCAATAAATCCCAACTATTATTCCTCCGGCTCGCACTCCTCGCAATTTAAATTTCTGTTTTCTTCCCTTCTGGCAGCAATGGCAAGCTGAATTTTATCAGAAAACTGTGTGTGGTCAGTTTTTTCATTGTTCAGGGCTTCCATAGGGATATAGCCGTTCAGTTTTCCATGAGGCCGGTTCATATTGAATGTATAATTATCTTCGTAAAATAAATTTTTACTGTATAGCATTTTAGTATTAACCTTCAAACCAATATAGTAATTTTAAGACTTGATACCGTTCAGTTTTCCAATTAAGCTTACCTTCACCTTTCATTCACCTTTTCTCCATATTAAACAGGGGTAAAAGTGTAACATTTCCCGGTCATCCTCGCCATCTACAAGAACTTATAGGAACTAATTAACCTCAAAACGTAGATAAAAAGACATAAAAAAAACCTCCTATTGTTTAAATAGAAGGCTTTAAAACTTGTGGAGCATAGCGGACTTGAACCGCTCACCTCGACACTGCCAGTGTCGCGCTCTAGCCAGATGAGCTAATGCCCCGACATGAGGGTGCAAATATAAAGTATTTTTTACTCCCTCAAAAATTTTCCGGTAAAAATATTATTACCTGCAAATATTCTCAAAAAATATAAACCAGAATCAAATCCGGTAAGATTTAGTCCGGTTTTGAAATCATTGGTTTTAATTGATTTTACAAGCATTCCGGTCGAATTATAGACATCAATCCGGTCAGGTTTTTCTTTTAATTCAATGAATATCTGGTCGCTGGCCGGATTTGGATAAATATTTAATTTTGAAGCATTGGCCAATTCACTGACCGAACTACCCAACTGCACATCATCCGAATTCCTGAGTTCAATTTTGTACTCGCTGTAGGTGTAGTTTAACGGTCCGGTTACAGTATATTCCAATCCCACTGTGGGGTTATAGGAAAACCTTTCGGTGTTATGGATGTATATGGTTCCTGAACCATCGTTGACTGTCCACATGCCGTAACCCGCATCTGCATCTTCGCAGGTGGCATTGGTTACGCCGACCACAACCGATTCGTACATTTCTGCCGAACCACCTGTGGTGATGTAAATGGGAGCCGGAACGGTTTTGTTTATCCCGCAAAGGTATGAGGCAGTAAGCCATTTGAGTTCGGTCAGACTGTAATATTCAGTTATTGTACCGGTAACCACAATGCTGTCGCCGATATTCGGAGTGTAATTTGAATCAAAAATGTACAGTCCGCTCCAGGGGCCTGTGCCGTCCTGAATAAAATATCCTTCAGCAAAAACTCCGGTTACCACTCCGGTTGTTGAAACAGTCTGGTCAACAAATGGTGAAGAGGTTGTTTCACCCTGTATTTCCTGAATGGTGGTAATTGTTCCTTCGAAACTTTCGGGAACCAGATATTTGTACATGATGGAGGTTTCAGTGTCTGAGCCGTTTGAAGCAGTTACCTTGTAGTATACTGTTGTGTTTTCGGGTTGAACAGGGATTGTTCCGGTAAAAGTGCCTCCTGAGCCGGTCATGGTCACTGCATTTGTCAAATTTCCCAAAGAAGTTCCCCAATAAAGTGTAACCGGGTTTAAAACTCCAACAACTGTTGAAACATCAACCGAAATGATAACATTATCGGAATGAGTAGGAAATTCGGGAGAAGTGGAAAAATTACCAAAAATGATAGCAGGAAGTGCATAGGAACTCCAGATCAGGTTAGCAAAATTCGGGTTATCAATAAAAGGGTTTCTGTTTTTCTGATAGCTTTCAATGACATTGTTGCGGTTCATTTCAAATTCGTCAACGGGATCATCGTTGTTCCATTGCAGTAGGGTAGATTTTTTGCCATGCAAAGCATATGGGTAGGTGTCAACGTAATCGGCCATTTCCAGATTCAGTTCGCCAGATTCGCCTTCGTACCGGGTAGCCATATAAAAGATTATACGGGCCACATCGCCTTTTACCTCGTCGCGGGGTTCCCAGGAATCACTGTCGTAATAGCAATCAGTGGCTTCGGTATGCTGAACGCCACCATTGTCAAAGTCGAGGTTGCTTTTGCTGGCATTTACCGAAGCATCTTCGGGTTTGAGATTGTGGGCGTCGCTGCCTTCGGGCGGTTCGGTGCCAAAATCGCCATGTGATTTGGCCCAAACGTGTTCGCGCTGGATGTCATCACCAGCGGTACCATAGGTATCTGCCCCCCTTGAAAATCCCGAATAAACGCAAATCACATTGCCGCTGACAGCAGGATCGGCATCCGCTTCGGCCAGGATGGTCTTTACCATATCATAGGAATAGGGAACATGGTCCTTGATCAGGTTGTGCAAGGCGGTTTTTAAGGCTTCTCCCTGGAGATTTTCCGTTCCGTTGTACATACCTGTATTTTGCGCATAAATTCCGATGCAGAAACAAAAAGAAACTATAAAAAATATTATTTTCATATTGTGTAAAAATAGCGAAGGGCTAACAAATGTCAGCCCCTCGGTTTGTTTTTTTGACAGAATTATTCAATAACAATCTTGCTGGTAATTCCGGCTTGATTTAAATAATTAACCTTAATTATATAAACACCTTTATCAAATTTTGAAAGATCCAGAACCTGTGATCTTGAGTTGCAGTATTTTTCAAGAACAATTTCACCTGTAACATTGTAAAGCTGAACAGATTCAAAATTCACTTCAGATTTGATGCTGAGTTTGTCTGTAACCGGATTGGGGTACATTTCAAATTTAACTTTGTCGTTTTCACCAACAGAAGAGGAAGCAGTAAGGGAGATGTCGTCTAGTTCCCAGGTACTTCCATCGGTAGCTGAACCGGTATATTTGAATGCAACATAAACTGTATCGTTAGTATAAGTTGGAAGAGTTACATCTCCGGAAGCTACGAAAGCCCATTCACCTGCTGACCATGTAGCTTGTGAAGTAAGATCTGTCCAAGTTGCAGCAGAAGGAGCACCTTCGCCGGTATAGTTATTTGAAACCAGAACAAGCAGGGGATCACCGGTATATTTAAAAGCGTTTCTGAAAGTAAGGATTACTTCAGGTGTGCCAACAATTTTAATACCCGGAGAGATGTACCAGCATTCTGCTGCAGAATAGGAACCTGAATAATTGGTGATTTTTGCAACAAAATCTGCTCCTAAAGTAGCTACAAACCAATTGGCGGATCCTGTAACAGATTCTATTGTCCAACCTCCCGAGTTAATATCATTGTCATTAAAATCTTTTGTTTGTGGCAATGTGGCAATTACAGGAACAAAAGGTGCATATTCGGCAATGAGAATGTCATCAACTTCCCATGTTTTACCGTCTGTAGCTGATCCTGTATATTTAAAGGCAATATAAACTCCGGTTGTTTTATATGCTGACAAATCAACATCACCAGAGTTAGTCCATGCAAATCCGCCACCTGATAAAGAAAATGTCAATTGAGTCCAGGTTGCAGCCGAAGGAGCTCCTGATCCGGTGTAGTTAGTTGAAACATAAGCGGTGAGAACATCACCGGTGTAATTACATGCGTTTTTGAATGTAAGAGTTGGCTGTGTGGTTGAACTTAGGTTAACTGCTGGAGATATCAGCCAGGTTTCACAAAGAAAGTTATCCGGATCAACATAGTTTTTAATAGAGGCACAAGGTGTTGATCCTCCGGTATAAATTGTCCAGTTAATAGCGCCAACTACATTCTGGGTAGTCCAACCTCCTGATGTAATGTTACTGTCATCAAAATCTTTTGACAGGTATTGGGCATTTACAACGAATGCCATTGATACTAATAAAATAATTGTGTAGAATTTTTTCATAAGCGTGAGTTTTTAATAGTTTATACTTGTTTGTTTTACTCTCAGGCACTAAGGCAAATAAAAACTTTTCTGTTGTTTTATTGCCTTAGTGCTAAAGAGTATTAATTAATTTTTATTGTTCCTGAACTATAATATCATCAATTTCCCATGTTTTTCCATTTGAGGAAGTACCGGTATATTTGAATGCAATATAGGTGGTTGCATTTTTGTAAGGAGTAAGATTTACGGGTCCTGAATCGGTCCATGACCAGTAAGGATCAGCAACAGCCAGTGTAAATGAAAGTTGTGTCCATGTTGCTGATGAAGGAGCGCTTGTTCCGTCGTAATTTGTAGAAACCCATACTGTTAAATCATCTCCTGTGTAACCAGAGCAGTTTCTGAATGATAAAATCGGAGTGGTTGCTGATGCCAGATTGATCACCGGGGAAATTAACCAGTTTTCACAAGCCTGATTTGAACCACCGGTATAATTTGAAATACTGGCAGCCGGATTTGTTGATCCATAAATACTCCAGCTAATTGTTCCAACAACCTGTTTCTGAATCCATCCGCCTGAAAATACATTGGCGTCAGTGTAATCTTTGTTCAGATAAACAATACCCGATCCGCCGCCACATCTTGCGCTATCCATTGACACTTCGTCGGTTGAACGGATGTAAAGTTGAATATCAGATCCGTAAACACTTGCAACAGCAATTACAGAACCTTTGCCAGATGGCAGTGTTTCAGAGTAGAAAGTAGCCCATCCGCTGGTTCTTACCAAAACCTGGTTTTCATCACAATCTTCAATTGTGCGGTTGGTATTTGATTCGAAATCAGCGTAGGTTTTACCAAGGTCTCCGAGAATAAACTGAACATCCTCAAGCTTAATTAATTGGGCTTCGTAGGCGCCGGTCATAAGGTCGGCAATGGTTACAGTTTTTGGGGTTACACTTTTATTGGTTGCGATTTTTACGATATCTTTTTCAATATCAATGGAGTCAATCTGGTAAGCACCATTATACTCCAGCAATAATTTTCCTTTCAGGTTCAATCTGATTGAATCGCCTTCATAAAGTGAACCTGAATTAAGGAACTGGAGGTTGATAGCGCCTGTAGAGTCCTGAATATAAGCGCTTTTATAAAGATTTCCTGCACGGTTTTCGTCCATGGTAACTGTAGCATAAACGGTGTAATCTGAGGTAAATCTATAGTTTGTGGCACCGACAACATTCTGAATGCTGTCAATAACCATCTGACGAAGGTCGCCGATTGTAAGAACAGTACCCACGGGAACGTTGGTTTTTTCGGGCTCGTCGAATTCCTGCTTCACACATGATCCGAAAATGAGGGCGAACAAACCGAAAATCAAAAAATATTTACTTGCTGTTTTCATATATATAATTTTAAAATCTTTATTCATAATTAATTAAAAGCTAAAGGCCAGGTTCACGAAATAAGTACGGCCAAACATATAAAAATATTTACTCGGGAATTTTTCAACATTGTCAACATGCAGGTGGGCATAGCCGGTGTTAAACCTCAATTGCTCATAACCGCCTGTCTTAATGTCTGTTCTGTTGAGGATATTTCCAACAGCAACATAAAGTCCGAGGTAATAGGTTTTAAATTTCCAAGATTTGTATCCGTAAAAATCAAGTGTAGGATAAGCTGGAAGTTTTTCCTGTTCAAGAATCAGGTCCCATTGGGGATCTGATGGATATATGCCTTCCAATGCTTCAGCAGTGCGCCTTTCAGGGTTTGGTTCGATATAAATATCATCAAAGTAATTCACATTGATTCCGGCAAACCAGTATTTAGGTGAATTGTATTTCACTCCGATTGTTCCAGCGGTTTGTGGAATTCCTCCTACTTTATAGCCTTTAAGATAAACTACACGGTCTTCGGCAAGTGTTTCAAAGTTATTATCACGGGCAATGGTAACATTGGGACGTGAGTTATAATAGTAATCACCTTTAGATCCGGCTGCTATGATGGTAATTGTTTGACTGGCTTTTGCTTCAACACCGAATTCTGCGCCGTTGTGCAAAAGATCCACATCTGTCATCATATAATTTACGAAAGTGGCATAATCATCGTGGTAGAAACTCTTGTTCATTACTTTGTTTTGAAACTCGGTGTAATAATAAGTGAGTCTAAAGTTAATAAAAGGATCACGGTAAATATAGTTGATATCGCCCGAGTAAACAGTTTCGCTGGTTATTCCTTCAATCACGTGGTTTCTGGTTCTTGGAGAAACATAAACATCCCTGAAAAAAGGTGCGCGGGTAAGGTATGCTCCATTTCCTTTGATAAAATGCCTTCCGGTAACCTTGTAGGTAAGTCCGCCTTTTGCAGCATAATTAAAGAAGCTGTATTTTTCGCCATCGCCAAAAGAATTGTCGGGAAATTTGCCATTGGCCATATTTCCGGTGTACCAGAATTGTGTTTCGGAAAGTTCAACTCCCACAAAGGCATCAATTTTTTTAAGGTTAAAGACAGTTTGTCCGAATCCTTTAAAGGTATTTACGTTTGCAACGAAATCGTATCCAAAAATGTCACCTTCTTCAACAACGTGGTTTGGGGTGTTGATGTCATTGTCCTGAACATCAGGCTGGGTGGGATCCTGGTCAGCAAACTTATCAATATCGAGCCAGAAGTCGCCGCCAAGCAGGTCATCGACCACTTTAAACTGATGGCTTTTGTAAATTGTGCCATTGAATCCTGCAGTGAGGGCAATTCTTTCTTTGAGTTGAGAATTATAAACTGAGCTGAGGATATATCTGGTAATGTCGTTTCTTCTGTCTTCGACCATGTAAATTGATCTCATGCCGGTAAAATCGGAACCTTCACCATTTGCATTTTCAACAGTGTAAAGATTCTTGTAGTTGGCATTGTACATGGCATCCCAGTTGAGCTGTGGCGATTCTTCGGCAGTCCAGAGTGCTGTATAATAATTGTAATTAGCTGTTTCATCAGCATTTGAAGCTTCACTCCAGTAGCTTGGGAGGTAGCGGTAATAATCCGGACGAGGGTCGCCGGCGTCATTCCATGTAATTGCGGTTGCGCCACCTCTGCCGAATGAATAACCCAGAGATGTATTAAGATTGGATTTTTCATTGATTGTAAAATAATGCGAGGCAAGCATCATGGGCTGATTGAAATTGCTTACGGCTGAATTTCTGACTTTTCCGTCCTGATAACCCCAAAGAGGGTTGTAATAATTGTTGCCTGTGAGATCAAACATTTCCTGAGTGCCGGCAGTTTGCTTTCCTCTTTTTGAAGGAGCGCCGAAAACTGTGAAACCCAGACTGTGTTTGTTGTTCAGTTTTTTCTCGCCTGAGAAAAAGTATGCCCAAGCATCATAAAAAGTGCCGTCAACATATCCGTTTTCGGCCCATCTTCTTGAACCTGAAAATGTGAAAGCCCAGTTGTTATCCATCAAGCCGGTGGAATGGGTGTACATCAACCTGTTCCTGTACGAGCGGTTTGAAGAGGATAGAGTAAGTTTTGAGCCAACGCGGTAGGTAGACGCTCTGATGATGATATTTGTAGAACCTCCAATGCCACCAAAAGAAAAATCGGAGGCAGAGATTCCGTCGTTGACCACATCATTTTTTGTAGCATCATTTAGTCCGCCCCATGCCGACCAAAAAGCATTCCCTGTTTCCAGATCATTCACCGGCATTCCGTTGACATTCAAAGAAATGTACTCTGATTCATAACCACGGATGCGGAATCGTGCAGGGGAAAAAGTAAAGGAAGCGGCATTGACAAAAACATCAGATGAAGCTTTCAGCAATCCTGCTGCTTCCTGTTTATCTGATTCGTTTTCGTCATCGCCCGAGTTAGTCTGAAGCTCGATAACAGGTATCGAATCATTCGACTTCGGCTGGTCAGGTAAGTCCGTTTGAGCACTTACCCCGATGTACGTAAAAACAACCGTAGTGAGTAGTAAGTTTTTTAAGTGTTTTATCATATTAAGTTTTTAAATTTTTTTCAATATTTAAAAAAGAGAACAAAGATACTTCAAAAAAAAGTCACTTTTAAAAAGGTTGAAAAATATTAATAAAAAATTAACAAAAACCCGATTTTATCTTTGTGTTAGTATCCGCTTTATTACGTAGATTTGCTGCAAGAAAAAAATAAGACCATGAACAGATATTTTTGGATGATTCTTGCGACCCTTGTTATTGTTGCTTTTCAGGTAAAATCTCAGAATGAAAAAAAGGTAACAGTCGGATGTATTGGGTTTTATAACGTTGAAAATTTATATGATACAGTAAATCAGGAAAATAATGATGAAGAATTTCTTCCTGAAGGGAAAAACAAGTGGACAGGAAAAAGATATAAAGAAAAACTTAATCGTATGTCGGATGTTATTTCTCAGTTAGGAACTGAAATTACACCTGATGGTATTGCTATTTTAGGTATGTCGGAAATTGAAAACAAATCAGTGCTTGAGGATCTTGTTAAAACCGAAAAACTGAAAGGCAGAAAATACCAGATAGTTCATTATGACAGTCCGGATGTCCGCGGTGTCGACGTTGCCCTGATTTACCAACCAAAATATTTTAAAGTACTGAGTTCTAAATCGTACAGACTGAAAGTGGCAGATAAGCCCGATTTTAAAACCCGCGACCAGCTTTTGGTTTCTGGTATTTTTGACGGGGATACGCTTCATGTTATTGTCAACCACTGGCCATCGAGACGCGGTGGTGAAAAACGCAGTCGTCCGCTCCGCAATGCAGCTGCCGACCTCACGCGCAGTATTTCAGATTCAATAATGAAAATAAATAAAAATGCCAAGATTATCATCATGGGCGACCTCAATGATGATCCCATCAACGAGAGTGTTAAACTGCACCTGAAAGCGGTGAAATCCAAAGAAGAAATGACCGATGGTACTTTGTTTAACCCCATGGAATCATTGTTTAAACAGGGTGTTGGCTCATTGGCTTACCGTGATAATTGGAATCTTTTTGATCAGTTGGTTTTATCGCCCGGACTGGTTAATAAATCTGATAAAGGATACAGCTTCCATAAAGCGGTTGTTTTCAATAAAAAATTCCTGATGCAAAGTTCAGGTCAGTATGCCGGTTATCCTTTAAGAACCTATGTTGGCAGCACTTATCAGGGTGGGTACAGCGACCATTTCCCGGTTTATATTTTTATTGCTAAGGAGTTGTAACTCGCGTAAACTTTTTTTGTTTTATTATAATTTCCCGGCTTGAAAGCCGGGGCTGAATTGAGCTGGCCTTTCAGGCCTTATGCTTAAAAGTATTTAGGTGTTTAATCAAAATAACCAGCTTCCAACTTCTGACTTCCGGCTTCTGACTTCTTAAACTTTCGACTTAAAGGACTTTCGACTTGACAGACTCTCGACTTGAAGGACTTTACGAACTTTAAAGACTTTCATCTTTCAAACCAGCCGCTCCGGTTCCTCAATCAACTCCTTTATTTTTTTAAGGAAGCCCACTGAATCGCGTCCGTCAATAATCCGGTGATCATAGGAAAGGGCAAGATACATTATTGGTCTGATCTCTACCTTTCCGTTTACGGCAACAGGCCGGTCAACGATATTGTGCATTCCTAAAATTCCTGATTGAGGCGGATTCAGGATCGGAGTAGATAACATTGATCCGAAAACTCCTCCGTTTGATATGGTAAATGTCCCTCCGGTAAGTTCATCAATGGAAATTTTCTTTTCCCGGGCTTTTTTTGCGAGCTCTGCAATTTTGATTTCAATATCTGCCAGGGACATTTTTTCGGTGTCACGAAGAACCGGAACCATCAAACCTTTTTCAGTCTGAACAGCAATTCCAATATCGCTGTAATTAAAATACAGAATATCTTCCCCTTCAATCATGGCATTGACACTGGGAACTTCCTTCAAGGCAATGGTGGCTGCTTTGGTGAAAAATGACATTAATCCGAGTTTTATTCCATGTTTTGCCTGAAAATCAGCCTGCATTTTTTTTCTAACTGCCATTACATTGCTCATGTCCACTTCATTGAAGGTGGTGAGCATGGCTGTTTGATTTTTCACTGCCACAAGCCGTTCCGATAGTTTTTTCCTGAGCGGTGTCATTTTAGTCCGCACAGCATTCTCATCCCTCTTTTCTTTGACAACGGGTTTGTTTTCCATGGCGGCCATAACATCCCTGCTGGTAATTTTATGATCCGACTTTATTGCTCCGGCTTCAATATTGGCCTTTTCCATCATTTTTTTGGCAAGGGGGGTGGCTTTAAGCGCTGAATAATCATTGGTATTGGATGCAATCTTGTTTCCCGGAACAGAAATTTCTGTCTGAGCAGTTTTTTCATCAGTTTTAAATGAAGTATCGATTCTGCAGGCAACAGCGCCCACTTTAACTGTTTGCCCTTCCTCAAAAAACAACTCGATTTTTCCGCCTTCATCGGCCACAAGTGTCAATGTAGCTTTGTCTGATTCGATTTCGGCAAGCTCCTGTCCTCTGTAAACCACATCGCCGGTTTTTACAAACCATCTGGTGATGAGAACTTCGGAGATTGATTCGCCCGGACTGGGTATTTTTATTTCGATGATCATTTATCTAATGCGTTTTTATTTTAGTAATAAGATCGTAAAAATTTATTGTTTCTGAGAATTTCGTTTCCTGCGAAGTTCCTTTTCATGGTCAATGGTGCACTGTAATCCGCAAAATTGTTGTGACCTGTCACAGGTGCATTTTCTGAAAACCTTTGACAGGATTTTCTTATGCTGTAACTGATGAATTTCTGCCAATCCGGTTGCCGGACTGCCACTTGGAGGCCGCGATACCAACTCAAGCTGGTTTTCAATGGGCAATCGTGCAATAAACGGCCAGGCACCCATATTTCCAGGTTCTTCCTGCACCCATACAAACCTTGTGGCATTTTTATATTTTTGAGTTATGTCCTTGATCTGATTGAGTGGAGTAGGGTATAACTGCTCAATTCTGACAACAGCAAAAGTATCAGCTTTGAGTTCTCTTTTTTCTTTTATCAGGTCGTAATAAATTTTTCCTGTACAAAAAACTACCTGCATAATGGAATCAGGATTTTCAACCAGGTCATCAATAACCTCAGAAAAATGTCCAGTTGCGATTTCCTTAAGATCCGAAATGCATTCGGGATGACGCAGCAGACTTTTTGGGGTAAACACAATCAATGGCCTTTCAAAATTCCTTTTTAACTGACGGCGAAGTACATGGAAAAAGTTGGCCGGGGTTGTGCAATTGACAATCTGCATATTATTATTGGCGCATAATTCCAGAAACCGTTCCATACGCGCACTTGAATGTTCGGGACCCTGACCTTCAAAACCGTGGGGAAGGAGCAAAGTAAGCCCATTCATCAATCCCCATTTTTCACCTGCCGAACTGATGTACTGATCAATTATTACCTGGGCCACATTGTGAAAATCGCCAAACTGGGCTTCCCAGATTGCTAACCCTTCTGGTCTTCCAAGTGCATAGCCATACTCAAACCCCAACACTCCGTATTCTGAAAGCGGAGAGTTATAAATATCAAATGGGGCCTGATCGGGATTGATGTTTTTAAGAGGGTAATATTTTTCGTCGGTATTGTCGATTACATGAGCAGCATGGCGGTGCGAAAAGGTGCCACGTTCCGAGTCCTGACCACTCACCCTTACCGGAATTCCTTCATTGACCAGTGAGCCATAGGCAAGCAGTTCGCCCAATGCCCAATCGATCTTTCCTTCAGCAATCATTTGCCTTCGGTCATCAACAAGTTTAACTACCTTTTTAAAAAATATTTTGTTGTCAGGAAGCGTAGTGAGGGCTGAAGCAAGTTTTAACAGAATATTCATGTCAACACCTGTTTCAGGTGAGCTTTTAAAATCCAGTGCTCCCGGCTGTTTAAAATCACCCCAGTCTTCTTCGAGGAAATGCTCAATGTGAACAGTATCTGATTTTTTGGATTCTCCAAGGTTGCTTTCAAGCAAATCATCAAATTCCTGCTGCATTGCCCGTACTTTTTCGGGAGTGATTGCCTTTTCTGAAATTAATTTTCCTGCATAGATTTCAAAAGGGTTGGGGTGTTTTTCTATTTCCTTGTAAAGCAACGGCTGTGTAAATCTTGGCTCGTCACCTTCGTTGTGGCCATATTTTCTGTAACATAGTATATCAATGAATACATCGGTATGAAACTGCTGCCTGTATTCAATGGCAATTTTCACAGTGTGGACAAGCGCTTCCACATCATCACCGTTTACATGAAAAATGGGAGCTTTTATCACTTTGGCTATATCTGTACAGTAGGTGCTTGAACGCCCTTCGAGATAGTTTGTGGTAAACCCGACCTGATTGTTTATGACAAGATGCACCGTGCCACCTGTTTTGTATCCCGGAAGCTGCGACATCTGAACAACTTCATAAACAACCCCCTGTGATGCCACAGCTGCGTCGCCGTGAATTATTACCGGAATCAGTTTATTGTAATCACCGGAATGTTTTCTGAGAATTTTTGCTTTGGAGATGCCCTGTACAACCGGACCAACAGTTTCGAGGTGTGAGGGATTTGGAACCAGATTCAGTTTAACCAGTTTGCCATTGTCGGTTTTTATGGTATTGTTGTAGCCAAGGTGGTATTTAACATCACCAAGGATATTGCTTTCATCATAATTTTTTCCGGTGTATTCCTTAAAAATATTTTCATATGGCTTTTTAAGGATGTTTGTGATCACATTTAACCTTCCGCGGTGAGCCATACCAATAACAAATTCATCAACACCGAGTTCAGATCCTTTTTCTATGACCATGTCGAGAGCCGGAATCAAAGCTTCGCCTCCTTCAAGCGAAAACCTTTTTTGCCCGGTGAATTTTTTATGAATAAATTTTTCGAACCCCACAGCCATTTTCAGGTGATCAAGAAAATGAATTTTTTCACTTGCGCTGAAATCAGTTTTATTCCTGCAAGACTCCAGCCGGTTTCTGATCCAGTCGGTTACTTCGGGTGTCCTTATAAACATATACTCAATACCGATGGACTTGCAGTAAGTGGTTTTTAGAAAATCAATAATATCGGAAAGTTTAGCCGGACCAATTCCAATGTCTTTGCCGGCCTGAAACACGGTAGCAAGGTCAGATTTTTGCAATCCAAAGTTTTCAATATCCAGAGTTGGAGTGTATTTTCGGCGTACCCTTACCGGATTTGTTTCTGTAAACAGGTGACCACGCTTGCGATAAGAATCAATAAGGTTTTTGACTTTGAATTCTTTGTCAATCAACCCCGACGGCTCAGTTTCAAAATTTGACCTGGCAAACTCAAAACCCCTGAAAAAATTTCTCCAGCTTTCATCAACCGATTGTGGATCAGCCAAAAACTGATTGTACATTTCATCAATTCTTTCATTGTCAATATTTCCCAGAAACGACAGATTCTCCATTGATTCTTTTCTTTTTATTACAAATATAAAATTTAAGTATTTAAATACCAAAATTAATCTGAAATGATATATAACAATGAACAAACAATTCATCAATTTGTTTACCTTAAAAAGAAAAAATGAAAATATTTGTCCTGATCATGTTGTCTTTTGTGCTACTGACACAATGTCAGCAGGCAGACAATGAAATAAATACTGTTGTTATGGAAAAGAATAAACTTACAGAAGCCGAAAAAAGGGTAATAATCGGAAAAGGAACAGAACCTGCGTTTGCAGGTGTCTATACCGACAATTTTGAAAAGGGTACCTATGTGTGTAAAAATTGTGATGCTCCTTTGTACAATTCCTCTGATAAATTTCACTCAGGTTGTGGATGGCCTGCCTTTGATGATGAAATAGAAGGTGCGGTAAAAAGGATTCAGGATGCGGATGGTCGCCGGACAGAAATTGTGTGTGCTGCATGTAATGGTCATCTGGGACACGTTTTTGAAGGCGAGGGTTTTACTCCGAAGGATACCAGGCATTGTGTAAATTCAATTTCCATGAAATTTATTCCTGATTCAGAAAAAACCGAAACAGCTGTTTTTGCCGGCGGGTGTTTCTGGGGTGTTGAGTATTATTTTTTAAATTTAAAAGGAGTTGTTTCGACCATGCCCGGGTATACGGGAGGACATAAAAAAAATCCAACCTACGAGGAAGTATGTTCCGGAAGTACCGGTCACATCGAAGCAGTTGAAATTAAGTTCATGCCCGATGAAGTTTCCTATGAAGAACTGGCAAAACTATTTTTTGAAATACATGATCCCACACAGGAAAACGGACAAGGTCCGGATATTGGCGAACAATATCTGTCGGTTGTTTTTTATCAGAATGAGCAACAGAAAGAAATAACAGAAAAGTTAATATCTCAATTGGAGAAAAAGGGTTATGATGTTGCTACCGGACTGTTACCTGCTGATAAATTTTGGCCTGCAGAGGATTATCATCGAAAGTATTACGAAAAGAAGGGAAAAAAACCATATTGTCATATCCGGACAAGTCGATTTTAAAAACAGATATTCAAATTGTCTTATATTTGTCCTGAAATTCAGTACAAATGTATTTTAGAAAAATTTCCGTTTTTGGATATTCAATACTCGCGACTGCCTGTTTGCCTGCCTGTCGTAATGAATCTGATGTTACTGAAAAGAAATCATTGGATCCAATTATTAATGATGCAATGCCGAATATTGTTTTGATCCTGGTTGATGATGTTGGGTTTGATAAAGTTGGCTATTCTTCAGGAAATAAACTTACTCCCAACATCGACCAGCTTGCTGCTGATGGAGTGATTTATAATAATGCATATACATCCTCAGCCATTTGCACACCATCCAGATACTCACTTTTGACAGGTAAATTTCCGGGAAGATGTACTGATATTACATTTGTTGAAAATTCCCCTGATAATGATCCCTATTTAATTAACTGGAACTCATTTCTTTCTAAAAGTGATTACACTATTTTTGAGGCGTTGTCGGAAAATGGTTATCAAACCGGGTTTGTGGGTAAGTATCATTTGGCTTCAAAAAGTGAATTGGATGCCTGCTTACCTGCCTTAGATTCATCTTTAATTCCAGCCGATGCCGACAAGTACCTGAGAATTCATCAGGACAGTCTGGTTAGCCTGATCAAAAGAAAAACCGGTGCCGATTTTGTTGATAATGTTCATATTGGCAATTGTGAAGAAAATCTTGCCAAATGGCTTAAAACACATCATACCGAATGGACAACCTATGGTGCATGCTCATTTATCGAGAATGCTAAAGATGATAAACCTTTTTTTCTTTATTTAGCAACCAATTTGACTCATGGTCCGGGAATAATTGAAGGTTTTGAAAACGATCCGGTTTATACCCCTGAAGGCAAAGTGGAAGATGTAATGAAATATTCGCTTCCAAAAGACAAGGTCAAAAACCAAATGTTGTTTAAAGCAAATTGGAAAGATGAAAATAAACTTGCAGTTGTTTTGCTTGATAATCAGATTGGGGATATTATAAATGCATTGAAGAGAAAGGGTTGCTATGACCAGTCAATGATAATATTTGTTTCGGATAATAATAACGAACCCGGAAAAGGAAGCTGCTACGAGTCGGGCATCAAAGTACCAATGTTGATCAAATGGCCGCAAAATCAAAATTCCGGCATGAAAGATAACCGTTTGATAGAAAATGTGGACATTTTCCCCACAATTCTTCAAATGTGTTTATTTTATTATGCTGAAGGAAATATTGATGGCAAAAGTTTTCTGGAACCTGAATCGAAAAGGGATGGATTATATTTTGAAGCTGGTTATACAAGAGCCCTGAGATATGGAAAATACAAATATATTGCTTTCAGATACCCGGATTTTATTAAACAAGGAATAAAAGATGGATTGAACAAACTTGCTCCGAATCATATGGGTGCCGACTGGATAAAGCAGGCATGGTTTTCAGCTGCGTGCTACCCCGGGTATTGGGATCAGGATCAATTATATGATTTGGAAAAGGACCCTTTTGAACTGGTAAATCTGGCAGGAAAAAAAGAATATAAAAAGGTTTTATTGGAAATGAAAAACAGGATTGATTGTTATCTGAAAACCTTTAGAAATGAATTTTCTGTTCAGAATGATAATTTTATGGAATCAAATGAATATAAAAGGGCTGTAGATAATTCAAAAAAAGAAATTTCCAGGGCAATAGGACCTGAAAACATCAGAATTTTTAACCAAAGGCATTTAATGCTGAGATAGGATTGTTTCCAATTATTAAGTATTTTTAACACTACATAAATAATTGATTTACAAATTGTAAGTTAATATATTTGATTGGTATGTTTTTTGATGCTTGACTAAAGGAAATTCATAAATTAAATTTGTGACATAAAACATATCTAAACTAATGAACTTATGAAAAGATCGGTTTTATTATTTGCGATGGTGTTTTTTGCTGCCCTTGTTATGGTTGCGCAAACAAATGAACCAAAGGTTGATATAAAAGTTAACCGAGAACTTGACGAAAATGGTAATGTGGTCAGGTATGATTCGGTTTATACCTGGAGCTGGAGTTCAAGCGGTAATATCGCTGACCAGAAAATGATCGACAGTTTGCTTTTTAAAAGAGACGAAATGTTTAAGGGATTTCCCGGAAAATCATTTGATGATATAATGAATGGAGGAATCTTATCAGATGAGTTTTTCAAACAGGATGATTTTTTCAAAGATTTTTTTGAGGAATTTTATCAGGGCGATGAGTTTATCAAACACAAGCAGGAAATGCTTGAAAAAATGATCCAGCAAATGGATTCCATTCAGCAGGTAAAACCAAAATTGCCCCAAGGAACCGTTATCCACAGCCTTTAATCTGTTAAAACGAGTAGGTATTATACTGTAATTATATCTAAACTATTTTTTTATTCAGAAAAATACACTTTTTTTATACCTGAAATTGTTTAAAGGTCGGGTATATGGTTATAAAATATAATTTTACTTTTCTGGCAGGTTCATCATTACTGGCTATTTCAAATTGCTCATCCAACAGTTCCAATCATGAATCCTTAACCCCTGCAAAATTCAGTTTTCCAAGTCCCAATGTCATAATAATCCTGCTTGATGATGTGGGGTTTAATAAGCTGGGTGCGTACTCAGGAAACAACCTCACTCCAAACATTGATGCCCTGGCCGCTGATGGTGTGGTTTATGATAGCGTTTATGTTTCTTCTGCAGTTTGTACTCCTTCAAGATATTCATTGTTTACCGGAAATTTCGCAGGCCGGTGCACGCATGAAAGATTTCTAAGGGAAAACCCCGTTGACCAGCCGTATAGGATAAACTGGAATACCTACCTGACTGAAAATGACAATACTTTGTTTGAAACCATGCGCGAAAACGGTTATCACACAGGCTTTGTGGGGAAATGGCATCTGACACATCCGAATGATTTAAGTAAAATATTGCCTGACTTTGATTTGAATTTGATTCCCGATAGTGCTGAAAGCTTTTTGATCAGACATCAGGAAATTCTTGCCGAATATATAAAGAAAATATCCGGAGCCGATATAGTTGAAAATGTTATTGCTGAAAACAATGAAAATAATCCATTGAAGGAATTGCAGTGCCATCATACCGAGTGGATGACACTTGGACTGTGCAACTTTATTGATGAATCACCGGATAACAAACCTTTTTTTGCCTTTCTTGGAACGCCACTGACTCATGGCCCATCAGCATTAATGTCACTTAAAAAAAATCCGGTTTATACTCCGGAAGGCCGAATTAATGAAGTAATGAAATATCACCCCGACCGGCAATCAGTATTGAACAGGTTTAAAAATAAGGTGAGCGAATGGGACGAAGGAAAACTTGGAGCAATATGGCTCGACGACCAGGTAGGAGCTGTAGTTAAAAAACTCAAAGAAAAAGGAGCTTACGACAATACAATTATTATCATCGTTTCAGATAATAATAATGAACCTGGAAAAGCCGGCTGCTATGAATCGGGCACCCATGTTCCCATGATTATTAAATGGCAAAACAATAAAAGCAAAGGAACCCATTCAGGGCAGGCTATCCAGACAATTGATATTTTTCCCACAGTAATTGAAGAATGTGGAATTGAACTTAAAGATAGGAAGGTGGATGGAATCAGTTTTGCAAAAAATAAAAAACCTGACCGAAAAGATCTGTATTTTGAAATGGGAATAACAAGAGCATTGAAATACGGCAAGTATAAATATATTGCATTTAAAATGCCTGAAAATGAAATTGAAAAAATGAAAACAGGCAAAATCAGTGAAGCCCCAAATCAAATGAATGTCTGGTGGGCAGCACAAACATATGTTGCCATGAAGGCATACCCGGCATATTGGGATCAGGATCAGTTGTATGATATTGTTAATGATCCTTTTGAACTTCATAATCTGGCTTCTGACACTGCATATTCAAAAGTACTGATTGAAATGAAATCCAGACTTGCAATATATCTTGGTTCTTTCATACATCCTTATTCGTTGGATTTTCAGGAGTTTATGGTATCAGATGAATTTAATATTCTCAAAAAGGAGGCCCAAAAAAAGATACCCGAGATGGTTAACAAACTGGAAATGTTCAATTTTAAATGGCCCCCCGTTAAAAAATGAACCTGCCTGAAAATTTCACCCTGCTTGTAAAACCTGTCGGTCCTGATTGCAACCTTGATTGCTCTTATTGCTTTTATCTTCATAAATCTGAACTTTTTCCGGCTGGGAAACATATTATGCAGACTGCTATTGTGGAGGAAATGTACAACCAGATTGCAAACATGCCAGTTAAAAATTTTTCTCTGACTTTTCAGGGCGGTGAACCCGCATTGGCCGGAAGGGAATTTTATGAGAATGCACTCAAAACTCATAAAAAAATTGCCCCGCATAAAAATATCGCATACAGTTTTCAAACCAATGGATTGCTAATAGATGATGACTGGGCAAAATTTTTAAAAACCGGTGATTTTTTGGTCGGATTATCTATTGATGGCCCCGAACACATTCATAACAAGTATAGAAAATTTAAAAATGGCAGGGGATCATTTAATGAAGTGATGCGCGGACTGGCTTATCTGATGAAAAATCAGGTTCCGGTAAATGCCATGTGCTGCCTTACGGATTATTCTGCTTTGTTTCCCGATGAAATTTATGATTTTTATAAATCCCTGGGAGTTGATTGGTTGCAGTTTATTCCAGTGGTTGAACGTGATAGACACGATTCCGGAAAAGCAGCGGATTTTTCACTTTCTGATAAAGATTACGGTGATTTTCTGATCGGTATTTTTGAAAAATGGCTGTCTGATTTTAAGGATGGCGTACCCACCGTTCACATAAAATACTTTGAATCGATTTTTTATACGTACCTTAATTTGTCACCGCCCGATTGCACTATGGGAAAGAATTGCGGGGTGTATCTGGTCGTTGAGCACAATGGGGATGTTTATTCATGCGATTTTTTTGTTGAGCCTGATAGAAAATTGGGAAATATCATGAATGACAGACTTGAAGATATATTTCACTCATCCCGTCACTTAAACTTCGGTAAACAGAAATCGCATTTACCGGAAAAATGTACAAAGTGCGCATATAGTAAAAATTGTTTTGGGGGATGCATCAAAGATCGTATGAATGATCCCCTTGATAATAAAAATCCAAGATATTGCCATTCATTTTTAAGATTCATGAAAGTTGCCGACCCTGTATTTGAAAAACTTGCACTTGACTGGAGAAAAAAGTATGCTTCTTCAGCAGGCATTAAGTTTGATCATGATTCTTATGATGCATCCGACAATTTTTAGTTGATCTCATTTCTCTTCAAAGCAAAACTTTATTAACGTTGTTAAAACAGTATTACTTTTTTTTCTATTTTTATCAAAATTTAACCACATGGAATTTTTGGGAATTATACCTGCAAGATACGGATCAACAAGATTTCCGGGTAAACCCCTTGCCGATATCGGAGGAAAAAGCATGGTAAGGCGTGTGTACGAGCAATCCTCGAAGGCACTCAAATATGTCATTGTTGCCACAGATGATGAGAAAATCATGAAAGCTGTCCATAAATTTGGAGGAAAAGCGGTGATGACCTCCAAAAAGCACCAGAGTGGTACCGACCGTTGCGCCGAAGCTCTTGAAAAAGCTGAAGATATTTTTAAAATGAAATTTGACGCTGTGATTAATATTCAGGGCGATGAACCATTTATTCAGCCCGAACAGCTTCAAAAAGTAATTTCATGTTTTAAGAAAAAAACAACCCAGATTGCCACACTGGCAAAACCTATAAATAAATACGATGATATTTTCAGCGAAAAGGAAGCCAAAATGGTGCTGAACAATAAAAATGAAGTTATTTATTTCAGTCGTTCCCCAATACCTTTCATTGTAAAATCACGACAAAAGGATTGGGTAAAAAAACACTTGTTTTACAAGCATATTGGTATTTACGGATACCGTGCCGACATTCTTAAGGAAATAACTAATCTTGAACAAACCGCACTTGAAAAAGCCGAGTCGCTTGAACAGTTGCGCTGGATTGAAAACGGATATAAAATTAAAGTCGAATTTACCGAATTCGAAAGCGTTTCCATCGACACCCCAAAGGACCTTAAAAAGGTTATTGAGTTGGGATTGATGTAGGGGGGGAGTCGAAAGTTCGTAAAGTTTGTAAAGTTCGTAAAGTCCAAAAAGTCCGTAAAGTCCGTAAAGTCTGTTAAGTCGATAGTTCGTAAAGTTGGGAGTCGGAAGCCGGAAGTTCAGTGACGCAATGCTTGCGTCGCCATAAAAACAGCAAAGACAAATTCATCAGAAAAGAAGCATGAATTTATTCAGAAGGTAAGATTGAAAAGTCGGAAGTCTAAAGTCTAAAGTCAGAAGCCGGAAGTCTGAAGCTGGTTATTTTGATTAAACACCTAAATACTTTTAAGCAAACGGCCTGAAAGGCCAACTCAATTCAGCCCCGGCTTTCAAGCCGGGGTTTATAAAATGATGCAATCAAACCGCCGGATATGAACACCTTGGAACGAAAAATCTTTTTCCGGCGGAAATAAATGATAAAATTTAACAGAAGGTTAGATTATAAAGTCGTAAAGTCGAAAGTCTTTAAAGTCCGTAAAGTCGAAAGTCCATAAAGTCGAAAATTCAGAAAAGGGAGAACAACAAAAACTCATCTCCCAAACCCGAAATTAACAATGGCATTCGGTTGTTATGTAATAACCCCGGGTGAATTAAAAAAACGATAATCAGAGAAATTATTAATTTTACAAACAAAAATCTATCTTTGCACAAATATTTTTTATGAGTGTGAGCAGACTATATACCGAGGGACTTGTGAAAAAATACGGCAGACGCACTGTTGTAAAAGGTGCTTCTATTGAAGTGAAACAAGGCGAAATCGTTGGTCTGCTTGGTCCGAATGGCGCCGGAAAAACCACCTCCTTTTACATGATTGTGGGACTTGTTAAACCCAATGCCGGCAAGATTTTTCTTAACGATCAGGATATTACAAATCTCCCCGTTTATAAACGTGCCCAAAAAGGAATCGGGTACCTTGCCCAGGAAGCTTCGGTTTTCAGGAAACTAAGCGTCGAAGACAACATTATGGCCATTCTTGAAATGTCTAAATTTACAAAAGAGGAAAGGAAGGAACGATTGGAGAAACTTCTGGGCGAGTTTGGCCTTCAGCACATTCGCAAAAGCAAGGGTATTCAGCTGTCCGGAGGCGAAAGAAGAAGAACAGAAATTGCCCGGGCTCTGGCCATCGACCCATTGTTTATATTACTCGATGAACCTTTTGCAGGCGTTGACCCCATTGCTGTTGAAGATATTCAGGAAATTGTTTCCACTTTGAAAAAGAAAAATATCGGGGTTCTTATTACCGACCATAATGTACATGAAACCCTTTCAATTACCGATCGTGCCTACCTGCTCTTCGAAGGTGAAATTCTGAAGGCAGGAACAGCCGAAGAACTTGCAGGTGATGAACAGGTTAGAAAAGTTTACCTGGGTAAGAACTTTGAACTGCGTCGTTAAAAAGATTAACTCTTTATTCACAACTTTTGCTTTGGAGAATCCCCGTGGTTTTTATACTTTTAACAATTATTTTATTGTTATTCCGTTTGTTTTTAAGATAAATAAACTAAAAAATGAAATTATTAATTGCAGCAGTATTTTTGATGTCCCTTTTTACAGGTTGCATTACTCTTAAAGAAGTAAATGTGGGTAAAATTGAAGGGGTTAAAATTGTGGATATCTCAAAGGAATCTGTCAAGGTTGAATTGATGATGCCTGTTGAAAATAAAAATAATTTTAAAATTAAAATTAAAGATGTTGATCTTGAAGTTGCTGTAAACAAGGTCAATATGGGAAAGGTTACTAAAATTAAAAAAGTGGTTATCCCAAGAAATTCAAACGAAACACACAGTTTTTTAATTGAAGCAAAACTCGACAACGTGCTCATGGGAGGCGTTTCACTCGCTGGCTCCATGTTTAAAAATAAGGCCAATATTAAAGTATCCGGCCACATAAAGGCAAAAGCATTTTTTGTCAGCAAAAAGATTAAAATTGATGAAAACAATCCAGTTAAACTTTTCAAAAACCGTGATTGATGAAGAAGATTATTGTTCCTGTTGATTTTTCAAATGATTCAATTAATGCCTTTGAGCATGCTATTGTTTTTGCAAATAAACTGGGTGCTAAACTCAGATTAATTCATGTGCTGAAAGGCGGGAAATTTTTGCCCCCCGATAATATTTTGGGATTTGATGATAAAACAAAACGCGATGTTGATGCTTATTTCAATGCATTCCTGAATAAATACTCAGATAAAATTACTTCCGGTGTGGATTATATCATTCGCGATGGAAAAGTTTTTAAGGAAATTACCGAACAGGCTGGATTCGATAATTCTTACATGCTTATTATGGGTACACACGGGGTTTCTGGGTTTGAAGAACTCTGGATGGGAAGCAACGCCTTCAAAGTAGTCAACAATTCACCTTGTCCTGTTCTTACTTATCGAAACGGATTCCTTAGAAAAGATGTAAAACGTATTATTTTGCCGGTCGATATCACCAGGGAAACCAGACAAAAAGTGCCGAAAACAACCGAAATTGCAGCTGCTTTCAATGCTGAAATACATATTGCTGCAGTGTGTGAAACCGAAAGAAAAAAGGTTATTGAGAAAACCGAACAATACTCTGATCAGGTTAGGGATTTTATTGAGAAAAAAGGTCTTAAAGTTGTTCAAACATCACTTTTTGGAAGCAACATTACGGATATGACCATTGAATATGCCATCAGCGTTAATGCCGAAATGATCAGCATAATGAGTGAACAACCAAAAAATGCGAAAAATTTTCTGATGGGACCTTACGCTCAACAAATGGTTAATCATTCTCCGATACCGGTTATTACTTTTAATTCAAATAATTATTAATTTTGCAGAAAAACCGATTACATGAAAACTGTATTTTGCATTATATTAGCTTTTTTAACTTTTAGCGCTTTTTCACAGGAAGATGATAAAAATGACATTTTTAACCGATTGGAAAAATCCGGTCCGGGATACGGGAAAGTGACTATAAACCAGGATTATTCTGCAAAAAATCTTATTCGTAAACATGCTGAAGTGAATAAGGACCTGATGCCTGAGGGTTACCGTATTGTGATTTACTCGGGTTCCGGAGCAGGAAACGAAACAAAAGCCAATTCAGAAAGAGGAAGATTTAAAGCTTTACATCCTTCACATGGTGCATATATTGAATATTTTGAACCAAACTTTAAAGTTCATGTGGGCGATTTCCGCAATAAATCTGATGCACTGAAACTTTATGAAGATCTTATTGAAGAATTTCCCGGTTCTTATATTATTACTGACAGAATAGAATTTCCAAAACTGTAATTGCTATGCTGAAACCCGCAGAACATAATGAGCTTCGGGAAGTTGCCAGAACCATCCGGACTGATATAGTCAGGAGTTTGGAAAGTGCAGGCTCAGGACATGCCGGAGGATCGCTCGGATTGGCTGATGTTTTTACAGTGCTTTATTTTAAAATCCTAAATCATAAACCCGAAAATCCATTGTGGGATGGACGTGACAGAGTGGTTTTGTCCATCGGACATGTGGCTCCGGTTCTTTATGCAACCCTTGCCAATGCCGGATATTTTCCAAAGGATGAGTTGCTTACTTTGCGCAAGCTTGGTTCGCGCTTGCAGGGCCATCCCGGCAAGGAACATGGATTGCCCGGCATAGAGGTGTCTTCAGGTTCACTGGGACAGGGCTTGTCGGTGGCGGTTGGAATGGCTCTGACTGCAAAGATCGATAAGAAAAAACATTCCGTATTTTCAATCCATGGTGATGGTGAATTGCAGGAAGGATCAATCTGGGAAGCAGCTATGAGCGCGGCACATTATAAACTTGATAACCTCATTTCTGTTGTCGATCGAAACCATCTTCAAATTGACGGAAATACTTCATCTGTGATGGATATTGAACCGCTGGCTGATAAATGGAAATCTTTCGGATGGCATGTGATTGCCTGCAATGGAAATGATATCCTGCAACTTGCAGATGCTTTTGAAAAAGCAAAATCTGTTTCTGAAAAACCAGTCGTAATTATTGCGGAAACCAAAATGGGTAAAGGGGTTAAAAGTATTGAAGGCGATTACAGATGGCACGGAAAAGCACCCAATACAGAAGAAGCTGCCAGGTTTATTGAAGAAATAAAAAACAGTTGATTCAAAGATGAATTACACCATAAGGCAATATAAACCAACCAAAGCCGGTTTTGGCGAAGGACTGAAGGAAGCAGGAGAAAAATACTCCGGCATTCTTTGCATTGGAGCCGATATCACTGCTTCGGTAGGAATGGATTTGTTTGCTAAAGCATTTCCCGAAAGGTTTTTTTCGTTTGGAATTGCCGAGCAAAATATTGCCGGGGTGGCGGCCGGAATGGCTCTTGAAGGTAAAATCCCATTCTTTTCAACTTATGGCGTTTTTGCTGCATTGCGCACTACTGATCAAATCAGGGTTTCAATTTGCTATAATAACCTGCCCGTGAAAATCGGCGGTGCTCATGGCGGAATTTCTGTTGGTCCGGATGGCGCAACCCACCAGGCGCTCGAAGATCTTGCCATTATGCGCGCCTTGCCAAATATGACTGTTCTTTTACCCTGCGATGCAACTCAAACTAGACTGGCTGTTCTTGCATCCATAGATCAGGTGAAAGGTCCATGCTACATACGCTTCGGAAGGGAACCGGTTCCTGATTTCACTTTTCCCGATCAGCAGTTTATTGTAGGAAAAGCTCAGATTCTCAATGAGGGAAATGATATCAGTATTATTGCAACCGGACATATGGTGTGGGAAGCATTACAGTCGTCTGCTGAACTTGAAAAATCGGGAGTAAAAGCACGGGTAATAAATATTCATACAATCAAACCCATTGATAAGGAAACCATCATCAGGGCAGCAAAGGAAACTGGTAAAATTGTTACTGTTGAGGAGCATCAGGTTATTGGCGGACTGGGAAGTGCAGTGGCCGAAGTGGTTGCTGAAAATTATCCCGTTAAGGTGAAAATGATTGGTATGCAAGATTGCTTTGGTGAATCGGGAAAACCAGATGAACTGCTTGATAAATATGGGTTAAGGGCTGCAAATATTACAGCCGCATGTCATGAATTACTAAGCAAATAACCCCGAAATATCAATACTTCACAATTTTGCTGATTTTTTTACTTTTCCGGGTTGTTACTTCAACAAAATAAATTCCCTTTTCAAAACCGGAGCAATCGATGGTATGAGTACTTTCAAACCTTCTGGTGTATATTGTTCTGCCGCTGGTTTCTATAATCCTGACGAATGACTCACTGTTTGTTACTAACTGCAATCTGTCGGTTACAGGGTTTGGGTAGATAAGAAAATCTTCATTTGTAAAAAGCATTGTTTGGGTAAGTAAAGAATCAGGAAGGATCCTTCCAACCATAAAATCATCCCAGCCGCCTCCATATCCCGGAATTGTATCCCCATCAATAAAAACACTGTCTGAAAAGGTGATGCAAATGTATAATGAATCATTTCCGGTAACCGCTATATCTGTAATTTTTTGCTGGTTCAATCCGCCTGCCTGCTTTATCCAAACCCGGTTCCAGTCAGAGTCGAGTTTGATAAGATAGGAATCAAGGTAATTTGTTGATGTCAATAGCGTATCAGCAAAAGTAACTGATCCTGAGAATTGTCCACATGCATAAATGTTTCCGGTTTGGTCAACAGAAACTTTTGTCCCCATCTCATGATCTGTCCCGCCAAAAACAACTGCATTTTCAAAGTATCCGTTTTCATCGTAACGGGCTAAATAGGAATCGTAATTTCCAACGGACTCAAAACTATAATCCTCAAACCATGTTGTTCCACTATAAAAACCGGTAATATAAATTTTGTTTTGGGCATCAACGCAAATGCCTATGCCCTGATCTTCATTTTCACCCCCGGCTTTTTTGGCCCATAAAGGATTTCCATCAGCATCGGTTTTTACAATGTAAGTGTCATAATAACCGCTTGAAGCAAGTGTGTCATTTCCGAAAGTGACCTTTTTCTCAAAATACCCTGTTAAAACAGGCATTTCATTATTGTCGAGTGTAATATCTGCACCATAATCATAACCCGAATACCCAAATGTTTTTACCCATTGAAGTATTCCTGATTGAGAATACATAGCAAGGAAAATATCAGCAGACCCGGCTGTTACAACAGTATCACTGCCAAAATAGGATTGCATATAAAAAACGCCTGTTACATAAATGTCTCCTTCTGAATTAACAGCCTGACCATTAGTAATAACAGCACCTTCGCCCAGCACACTGTGAACCCATTGAAGTTCTCCGGTTGAGGAGTATTTTGAGGTAAAACTGAATTCCCAACATCCGCAGGAATACAAAATTGTGTCACCGATAAAAACTTCGTGACTATGAAATACACCTGAAAAAATAACATTTCCCTCAGGATCGATGGTTACTTCTGTTCCCATATCATCAGCAGTTCCTCCGATGGAGGTAAACCATAAAATATCCCCGTTCGAATTGCATTTTATCAGAAGGGCATCAGTCCCTCCATTACTTATAAGTGTTTCGCTTTCAAGTGTTATTGTGTCTGAAAATCCAGCAGCCAGATAAATATTGCCTTCAGAATCTTCGGAAATTGCATGAACAGCATCCTGTAAAGGGGTTCCGTATTTTTTTATCCATTCAAAACCGGGTGGCTGGGCCTGAATAGCTGAAAAACTAAGAGCTACAAGAAAAAGCAAGAAGTAATTTTTCATTTTTTTTTCTTTAAGTGCATTTACTTGAAAACAGGTCAAATAATGCGTATTGATTATCTGACTATTCATAAATAAAGATCAAAAGGTCTTAATTACAAAATTAAACTATGGTTGATCAATATGCAAGGGCGTTGGTATAATTGTTTTGCAGTTTCAGGTTAATTAAATACCTGCCAAGGAAAAATGCTCCGATTCCGGTAAAAATATGCCATAGCCAATGCGTTCCCATGGGCATTAACTGATCGGGAAACTGATCGTAAAACCTGAAAAACAGTGCTACAGCGAAAAACAATGTGGATAAAAGAAGTGATTTGATACAAGAATATTTGGTTTTAATGACAAACAATAAGCCCGGAATAAAAATTAACATGCCTGTGTACAAATATGATAAATTTATGGCATCAGAACCACTTGCAATATTGAAAATAAGCATCCTTAAACCAACAAGAATAATAACCAGTCCGGTCACATAATACCACTTTTTAAGCAATTTAAAAAGAAAAAATATACTGATTCCAAGGGTAAGGATAACAACCGGAAGTACATCCATAATTAGGAAAAACACATGGGCCCTGAAAGCATGAAAAAGTGTACTGCCTAATCCGTTCATTATAAGTAGAGGAGCGCAAAAATAAATGATAAAAGCATGAATCTTATATTGTCCTCTGTATTTTATTAGAAAGTACACAGCCGGCAGTGCAATTATGAGTGATGACAATGCATTCCATGGCTCAGCTACGAAGTTTGATAAATCGGTCTCGTGATAAACGGGTCCGTGGTCATGCATTCTATCCATTTCTGTATCGATTTTCATAATTCACAAATATATGCTGCAAAAAAATAAGTTTTTGCAATGTTTAAATTTAAAATTATTTTCTTTGCAAGAACAAATTTTAGCAGCATGTTGTTCAATTCCTTTGAATACGTTGTTTTTCTTCCTGCAGTTATTCTGCTATATTTTATCCTGCCTTTCAGGTACCGATGGATTATGCTTTTGGGTGCCAGTTATTATTTCTACGCTTGCTGGAAAGCTGAGTATCTTATAATCATTATTGCCTCCACACTAATTGATTACTTGTGTGGTTTGAAAATGGGCAGACTGGACTCCCGAAAAAAGCGAATGCCTTATCTGATAATCAGTCTGGTCTCAAATCTTGGAATATTATTCTTTTTTAAATATTTTAATTTTTTCAGCCAGTCTTATACAGTTATGCTTGAAAACTTTGATATTTTCAAAGAGTCTGCAACATTTAACTTTCTTTTGCCGGTCGGAATTTCATTCTATACTTTTCAGACACTGAGTTACAGTATTGATGTTTATAAAGGTAGCATTAAACCTGAAAAACATGCGGGAATATTTGCGCTGTATGTGTCGTTTTTTCCTCAGCTTGTTGCCGGACCAATTGAAAGGTTCGACCGTCTTGGGCCTCAATTCAGGGTAAAACACTTTTTTACCTACGACAATTTTTCCAATGGAATGAGATTGATTCTTTATGGACTTTTCATTAAAATGGTGGTAGCCGACAATCTTTGCGGTTATGTGGACGAATTGTATGATGCTCCCGAAAAATTTGGTTCCTCAAGTTTGCTGACGGGAATGTTTTTTTACTCTTTCCAGATTTATGCTGATTTTTACGGATATTCTCTCATTGCAGTCGGCAGTGCGAAAATACTCGGGTACACACTCATGGATAATTTTAAAACACCCTATCTGGCAACAGGAATCGCTGAATTTTGGCAACGCTGGCATATTTCACTTTCCACCTGGTTCAGAGACTACCTGTTTATTCCGCTTGGTGGCAGCAGGGTAAAGGTTTCCCGTTTGTTTTTTAATATCATGGTGGTTTTTACGATCAGCGGGTTCTGGCATGGGGCTAACTGGAGTTTTATCATCTGGGGCGCACTTTTCGGTTTATTGTATATTATTGAAAAGATTCTTAATCCAAAACCGGTATATTCTTTTACCGGCAGGTTTCCTCTGAAAAAAATCCCGGTTGCCATTTTCATATTTATTTTGGTAACTGTGATATGGGTTTTCTTCAGATCAAACGATATGATTGTTGTCAAAAACATGTTTAGTGCGTTGGCAGAAAATATTGGGAAAAGGGATTATTTTTATGTTGAACCATTTGTCTGGATTTTCCTGATCATTTTTATTGTGAGCGATATTCTGCTTTACAATTCACGATTCGATAAGTGGATAGGAAATAAACATTTGATTTTCAGATGGCTGATTTATTTTTTCCTGATATTTGTAATTATTGTTTTTTCGGGAGTCGAAAATTTCCCGTTTATTTATTTTCAGTTCTGATATAGATGAAAGTTTTTATTAAAATAAGCGTTCGTTTTCTTGCAATTGCCATTTTTCTGGTGATTTCAAATTTCATTTATGAAGCTTATTTCCTTGAAGCCGATATCCAGAAACATTCTTCGGTTATAAACAAGGTGAGGGCAGTGCAGGATAGTTGCGAGGTTATTTACCTTGGTGAATCATCCAACACAGCCTATTCATGGAGCGATACAGATGTTCGCAGCATTTCAGAAATGATGGGAGCATACTTTCCCGGAATAAAAACAGGCGCCATCAGCAAAGGTGCATGGCATGCCGGAAATTACCTTACATTACTGAGAAATATTCCGGAAGATTCAAAAATCAAAACAGTTGTTGTTACCTTGAATATGAGGTCGTTTAATGCCGAGTGGATTTATTCGAGGCTTGAAACAGCAATTAATAAAAGTATGGTTTTGCTGCAGCCCCGGTATCCTTTGATTAACCGATTCTGTTTATCTTTCAAAGCATACGATGTAAAGAATAAAAATGAGCGCAATGCCCAGGTAAGAAGAAAAATGAGAAATGACAAGTTTGATCTTCCCTTTGATTTTTCTTACGACAATGTTGCAGATTGGGAGGCCGATGTTTGGGAAATGGGATCATACAACAAAGATGGAACAAGGGATATCTCCAAAAATAAAATGGCTTCAATCTATGTTAAAACCTATGCTTTCCAGATTGATCCCGATAATAATCCCCGAATCGATGATTTTGATGAAATTGTTCACCTGGCAAAAGAAAGAAACTGGAATCTTGTTTTTAATCTGCTTGCCGAAAACCATGAAAAAGCCAAAGAATTGATTGGCGATACACTGGTTTATTTTATGGAATATAACCGGAAACTTTTAACCGACCGGTATACTTCAATGGGTGTAGTTGTCGTGGATAACCTTTATGCAGTCGGCGACTCATCGTTCTATGACCAAACATGGACAACCGAACATTACGACCAAAAAGGCAGGAAAACCGTTGCCCGGAATGTTGCTGAAGCACTAAAAAAGTTTTACCCGAATCAGTTTGTTGAACATGACTCAATCCTGATAAAATAATAAAGCCACAAATCAATTTGAAATGGTGATTTGTGGCCTTAATTTTTTCTTTCGATGTTATAGCTTAATCAATCTTCTGCTGGTGATTTTTCCGTTATTTTCAATTCTGACCGTGTACATTCCTTTTGGCAATTCGTTGGTGTTTAAAGGAATCTCATATCTGCCCGAGGGATAATTCTGGTCTGTTACTTCTGAAACAAGTTGCCCGTAGGTGTTATAAATTTCGATTTTAACTGTCGAATTTTCTTTCAGAATAAAGTTGATGGTCGAATTTTCATCCATGGGGTTCGGGTAAACATTCAGTCCGCTCAAATTATTGCTGCTGATGCCATTTTGCCCTCCCAGAACTGCCTCGTCGTCCATAGCATATTTATAGGACATGTTATAGGATCCGCCGGGATTCAAGTTGCCACATTCAAAAGCCAAAGCAATGGCCTCATCCATAATTGAAGGTTCTGTTTGGCTTGGCATAATTGGTGAATCAAGAATATCATCCGGGTCGCGGTTTGAAAATCCCTCAACGGATACGCGAGCGTTGGAGTCTATTGCTGCAAGATAACAAGGAATATCATAGATCAATCCCCTTGCACAAACCATGGCTTTGTCTTCGTTTCCGTCAAAGCCGGGCTGATACATCACATAATTGCTTGTGGTATAGTCACCGGTCCAGTCTATTTCATTGTCTGGGTCTATATTTCTGAAATATTCAAGTCCGAAAATAGTATCCATCCCTGTATTTGTTAAGGATATATCCACATTGAAATACAAGTCGTGTGTTCTGAAATAGACACGCTGAACAATGTTAAGTTTAGTTTCTCCAAGAATGACAACTCCGTTCCAGGTGCAGCTCAGTGTATCACCTGAACTGTCATCAATTATACTTGTCATTGGAACAGGATTGTCTCCATAGCCGGGATAAAGAGTGTTTGCCAGTCCGAAATTGTTGAAATTCACTGATCCGGTGTCGGTATCAAACTCAATTCCCCAACCTTCTTCGGGGAAACCGGGTACGAAAAAGTCACCCATATAAAATGGCTCTCCAACATCCCATCCATCCATTCCATAATCCATCACAAAGCCCAATTGCATGCTTGTGGGATGAAATCCAGCGGGAACAACAGCACCGGAATCACTTCCAAATGATCCATATGTGTGAACACCGACTTCAAGATATTCTCCCTGAAGGAAAATCTGTGCATTCATGAATGCCGGAATGAACAGAGCGAGTAAAAGTAGTTTCATAGCTAAGCATTTTTATGTTATATGCCGTTATACGAAAAAAAAAATCAAAAGTTACACCAAACCATTTTTTATCAGATATTCCCCAATCTGCACCGCATTGGTGGCCGCACCTTTTCTCAAATTATCAGCCACAATCCAAAGATTCAAACATTTCTCCCTTGAAAAATCCTTTCTGATCCTGCCCACAAAAACATCGTCTTTTCCATTGGCAAACAAGGGCATGGGATATATATTTTCCTGAATATAATCCTGCAGGTTGACTCCCGGCGCGTTAGAAAGCAATTGTCTTATTTCGGATATTTCGAAATCCTTTTCAAACTCAATGTTCACTGCCTCACTGTGGCCTCCGGTTACCGGAACCCTTACGGCTGTGGCTGTTACATCTATCGCAGGATCAAGTATTTTTTTTGTTTCGTTGGTCAGTTTTAATTCTTCTTTGGTATAACCGTTGTCGGTAAACACATCGCATTGCGGAATGCAGTTTTTATCTATTCTGTATGGATATGCTTTTTCTCCTTCAATGTTATTCCGCTCATTTTCCATTTGATTTACAGCTTTTACTCCGGTTCCTGTAACACTTTGATAGGTTGAAACAACCACTCTTTTAATTTGATATTTTTTATGCAGGGGAGCCAGTACCACAAGCATCTGAATGGTTGAGCAGTTTGGATTGGCAATGACTTTGTCGTTTTTTGTCAGAACTGATGCGTTTATTTCCGGAATAATCAGTTTTTTGTCCGGATCCATTCGCCACGCCGATGAATTGTCAACAACTGTTGTGCCTGCTTCGGCAAATTTTGGTGCCCATTCAAGGGATGTGCCGCCTCCTGCCGAAAAAATGGCCAGTTGTGGTTTCATGGCTACCGCTTCGGCCATGCCTGTTATTTTGTATTCTGCTCCCTTGAAAACAACCGTTTTGCCAACAGATTTTTCTGAAGCAACCGGAATCAGTTCTGTAACCGGAAAATTCCTTTCTTCTAAGACTTTAAGCATTAATGTCCCAACAAGTCCAGTGGCACCTACAACCGCAACTTTCATATTTTTTGTTTTAAATGATCATTATTTGCTGCAAAATTAGTATCTTTCAAATGATTTTTTAAAGAAATAAAATCTATTTATGAGGTTTTTATTATCCGTATTTATATTTCTGCCATTTGTACTGTTTGCGCAGATCACAGAGTCATTTGATGATGGTAATTTCACCGCAAACCCTGTTTGGTCGGGTGATGTGTCTTTTTTTGAAATTGTTAATCCGCCTGTTTCAGGCGATGGTTCACTGGCTTCATCAAACGATGGTCAGGTGCTGAGGTCGTTCCCAATGGCCGGTGATGCCGTTTTGCTTACCTCAAGTACAAATTCTTATGGCGAATGGCGCTTTTCAATTGCCGATGGTTACAATTGGGCGGTTTCAAGCACCAACGATTTTAAGATTATACTAATGACCGATAACAGCACCACTGCCGATTTATTACACGGGTCACAGAATTTTAACGGATATTACCTGAAATTCGACGGTGCCACCAGCGACCAGTTTGTGCTTTACCGCCAGTCAGGCACTGTCTCTACTCCCCTGATTGTTACCGGTTATCCCACAGATGTTGATGGTACTTCTTCCATTGGCCGATCAATAAAAGTTAAAAGATCTGCCGTGGGCGAATGGGCTGTTTTTATTGAAGATGAGTTTGACGTTGAAGCTACAACCCAACGGGGTAGCACTGTTATTGACAACAGCCACACCACCTCGCAGTTTTTCGGCATCGTTACAAATATTACAAACCCCGGTGCAGCACGGCTGGTTTATTTCGACAACCTTTACATCGGACCGGAAATTGAAGACACCGTGAAACCTGAACTCAGCTACCTTTCTGTGATCTCTGATACCCAGCTGGATGTGCATTTTTCTGAAACTGTTGAGCAGACAACTGCCGAAACAACTACCAACTATTTTGTTAATAACAGCATTGGCAATCCGGTCTCCGCAACCCTTGATATTACTGATAATTCTATTGTCCATCTTACCTTTTCAACAAGTTTCACTCTCGGACTGATGAATACAATGACCATACAAAATATTACCGATTTAAACTCCAATATCATAAATCCTGTTGACGAGGATTTCATGTATTTTATCATCAGTCCGTATGACATCGTTATCAACGAAATCATGGCCGATCCTTCACCTGTTATAGGATTGCCTGAGTTTGAGTTTATCGAACTGCACAACACTACCCCAATTGAAATTAACCTTGCCGGTTGGATGCTTACTGTTGGTTCTACGATAAAAACACTTAATACTGCTGCCATTCCGGCCAACGGCTACATCATTCTTTGTCACCCCGATGCAGAATCACTATTGTCTGATTTCGGAACTGTTTTAACTGTGGAAAGCTTTCCGGCGCTCACAAATGCCGGAACAACAATTAAAATTGAAGACAATCTGGGTCAGTTTATTGATCAGGTCGCTTATACTTTAAGCTGGTATGGGGATGGAACGAAAGATGACGGGGGATATACCATTGAAAGGATTGATCCTGAAAATACATGTTCGGGAATTGGCAACTGGACAGCTTCTGTTAACACGGCAGGCGGGACTCCCGGGATACAAAATTCTGTTTTTGCATCCAATACCGATAATACGGTTCCTTTTATTATTGATCTGGTAGTTGTAAATAGTATTCAACTGAGGGTATATTTCTCAGAACCCGTTTCGGTTGCCGAAGCTACCACGTTGAGCAGTTACCTTGTGAGTGACGGGTTTGGAAATCCATACCTGATTAATATGTATGATTCAGAAAATAAAGTATATAACATGTTTTTTGATTCGGTTTTTACCTCTGGCAGCACCTATACATTATCGGTCGGCGGAATCAGCGATGACTGTTTAAATCCATTGACCCATGTTGATATAGAATTCCAGTTTTATATACCGGCAACGCATGATTTGCTGATTTGTGAAATAATGGCCGATCCTGATCCGGTTGTCGGACTGCCCGGGGCCGAGTATGTTGAAATTACAAATAATTCGGTTTATGATATCAGTATGGTAAACTGGACTTTTATGGCCAATGATTATTCGGATATGATACCCGATATGAGGATTTTACCGGGAGAACACATCATTTTATGTGATGTTGATGATACGGCTGCATTTTCATCCTTTGGAAAAACCAGGGGCATTTCAGGAATGTCTGAACTTACAAACTCAGGAATGACCTTGGCTTTGGTCGATGAAACGGATCGCAGCATTCACCGGATTACATATTCTGATGACTGGTTTGCAGGCTCATTTAAGGCAGATGGCGGCTGGTCGCTCGAAATGATTGACCCTGATAATCCCTGTACCGGTGAAGATAACTGGAAACCATCGGTAAGTACTACCGGCGGTACTCCCGGTGTCGTCAATTCAGTAGATGCAGATAATCCGGATGTTACACCACCCGAAATTAGCCATGTGGGTTATTATTCAACTTCGATTGTTGAGGTGTTTTTTAATGAAAGAATTGATCCGGCAAGTATTAATCCTGATTACTATTTTGTCAGAGGATCAGATTTTGTAATTGATGTTATTCCTGTTGAACCTGAATATTTATCTGTGCTTGTTTATTTTATTGATTATATTAGTTATGAGCAAGATTATTTGGATATATTGGATACTATTACTGATTGTTCAGGTAATCAATTAATTACATCTGAGTCATTTGGCTTTGCTGTCCCTGTGGATCCTGCTCCTTTTGATATTGTAATTAATGAAGTATTATTTGATCCCCTTGGTGATGGCTCAGATTATATTGAAATTTATAATCGATCTTCTAATACATTTGATCTAAAAGACCTGAGGCTTGCCACCCGAGATGAAACCGGAATTATTGAATCGGTTAAGGAAGTTTCTTCTGAAAGTTTTTTAATGGCTCCGGGTTCATATATGGTAATCACCGAAGACATTGTAAACGTACAGACACAATATTACACCCCTGCCCCGAAACTATTTGTTGAAGCAGTCTCCATGCCATCTTACAGCAATGAGTCGGGCGAGGTAGTGCTCATGGATAAAACAGGTGAGGTGCTGGATGATTTTATTTACAATGCCGATATGCACTATGAACTTCTTTCGAGTGTCGACGGTGTTTCCATCGAACGCATTGATTTTGATGTTGAAACAAACAGTGAGATGAATTGGCATTCGGCAGCCCAAACGGTGGGATTCGGTACCCCTGCCTATAAAAATTCTGTTTACAATGATCAGGTAATCGGAAATGAACTGGTCAATGTATCTCCCGAAGTTTTTTCACCAGATAACGATGGGTATGAGGACATCCTGACCATCTCATACAAATTCGGACAAGCCGGATATGTGGCCAATGTAAAAATTTTTGACGCAAAGGGCAGACTTGTTATCGAACTTGTTAAAGGAGATTTGCTTGGAACCGAGGGAACTTATACATGGGACGGCATTGACAGGTTTGACGAAAAGGCCCGAATTGGCGCATATATTTTATATTTTGAGGTATTTGACTTAAAGGGAAATACTAATAAATATAAATTACCCGTTATAGTGGCTTCGAAATTATAAGGACATGCATATGTTTGTCCAATCGAAATAATAGAAGAAATAAATGGAAAACAGTACTCCCCCTTTCGCCTGCAAGCACAGCAGTAATTTACCCGAACTGCTGACTGAACTTAATTGCTCAATAGCCCTGAGCACCTATCAGGCAGGAAAAGTTATTTTTATTTCAGCAAAAAATAAGGAGGAACTGGTTCAACTGCCCCGCACATTTGACAAAGCCATGGGAATGACATTGAGGGGTAATAAAATGGCCCTGGCGACCAGAGAAGAGGTGATTGTTTTGGCCGACCATCCTGAATTGGGAAAGCACTATCCGAAAAACTCCGGTGTGTACGACCATTTTTTCGTCCCCCGGGCTACTTATCATTCGGGACAGGTTGATATCCATGACCTTGAGTGGGGAAATGAGGGATTGTGGGCTGTTAACACATCCTTTTCATGCCTGTGCCTGATCGATGAAAATTTCAGCTTTGTTCCCAAATGGAAACCATCATTTATCACCGAACTGGTTTCTGAAGACCGTTGCCATCTTAACGGAATGGCTTTGAAAGATGGCAAACCTAAGTATGTGACAACCCTTGGGCATAAAAATAGTTTTCAAAGCTGGCGTGAGAATATTACACAAGGCGGATTACTTATTGATGTGGAAAAAAACGAGATCATTCTTGAAAATCTCCCCATGCCTCATTCCCCTCAGTTTTACCTGGACAAATTGTATCTGCTTTTTTCAGCAACCGGCGAGATTGTTTGTTATGATGAAAATTCAGGAAAATATGAATTGATAAAAAAGCTTAATGGTTTTGTACGCGGAATGGCTGTTTACAAAGATTATATGTTTGTGGGGATGTCAAAACTCCGGCAGAATTCCTCTACCTTTAAACAGCTGCCTATTGCCGAATTATCCTCAGATGCAGGGATAATTGTAATCCACATCCCGACCAAAAGCACAGTTGCCAGTTTATATTACAAGTCATCGGTAGATGAGATTTACGATATTATGATTTTACCCGGAATGAATCGTCCGGGCATTTTAAATACCATTGATCCGGTTTTCAGGATGGGATTATCCATTCCGGGAGCCGATTACTGGGCAAAAATTGATAAACCTGTTAAATAAGAACTATGATTAAAAACAAATCCAAAAAGCTGGAACAATTCCTGAAATTTTCCGGCAGGTTAAACAAAATGATGTCTGAAGGCCGATTTCAAAAGCTTTCTGGCAGAAAGCGTTTTTCTTTGGTTAAAAGATTAAAACGACTGTACACTCAACTTGACGGATATGTCCCGTCAAAAGCTCTTAAAACAGCCATGGCAGGGGCGGCAATCCTTGTTATGACTTTGATATCCAACAAAGCCGATGCACAGAATTTCGCGCCGGCACAGGTTAACCCCTTTGGTATTGCTCCAACCAGCGATTACAGTTTTCCTGAATTCGTTGATATAGACAACGACTCAGATTTGGATCTGTTTGTGGGCGAATATTATGGTGGATTAAAACTGTTCATGAACATAGGAACCCCCGGTTCGCCTGCATTTGATGCACCCCTGCAAAACCCTTTTGGGCTTGATTCTGTCGCAGGATATATCACAGCAGTCGATTTTGCCGATATGGATAACGATGGGGATTTTGATTGTTTCATTGGATCTACCGATAACATTTTTTTATACTTTGAAAATATCGGAACACAGGTAGTACCCAATTTTGCTGCAGGGGTTTCAAATCCATTTGGTATAACAGGCATAACAGAAAATTCATTACCAGAGTTAGCAGATTTGGATGGTGATGGCGATTTCGACCTGATGGTTGGTGCATATTATGGTGTATTTCAATATTTTGAAAACATTGGTTCAATTTCATCCCCCAGTTTTGATTTGCCGGTTGAAAACCCTTTTGGACTCGTAAACACCTATGGGTTTGCTTCTCCATGTTTTGCCGACATCGAAGGCGATGGTGATTTGGACATGTTTGTGGGAAGCTATTCTCCCGACGTCATGTTTTTTAGAAATACCGGGACTGCCTCAGCCCCAGCCTTTGAAGAACCCATTGAAAGTCCATTTGGGATTGAACCACTTTTGGGAATGGTATTTCCCGATATGGCCGACCTTGACAACGACGGCGATCTGGATATGCTTGTGGGTGAATACTATGGACAGCTTTCGTATTTCGAAAATATTTCAGTTCCCAATGATCTTGGTGTATGGAGTCTGCAATCACCAAGTTCAGGATGCGGCTTAACTGACAGTGAAAATATTTCAGTTGAAGTCACCAACTTTGGCACTGACCCGCAATCTGGGTTTACCGTTTCGTATCAGATTAACGGAGGAACACCAACAACCGAAGCTTTTGTCGGAACTTTAAGTCCGGGCGAATCTGCTGTCATGTCTTTCACTGGCACAGGAGATCTTTCAACAATTGGAGATTATAACTTTAAAGCATGGACCAATCTGGTAACAGATACTTACCATGAAAATGATACCCTGTTTGATTTTATTATTGTGAACAAACCAATCATAAGCAGTTTCCCATATCTTGAAGATTTCGAGGATGGAGCAGGAGGGTGGTTTTCAGGTGGATTCCCAAACACATGGGAGTTGGGTACACCCGGCAGTGGTATGATAAATGTTGCAGCATCCGGAATCAATGCATGGAAAACAAATCTGACAGGGACTTATGAAGACAATGAGCAATCCTACGTTGAAAGTCCGTGCTTCGATTTTTCAGATATGTTAAACCCCGCAATACGTTTTAATCTCTGGTTTGTAACTGAAGAAGACTATGACGGGGCAACTGTCCTTTACAGTACTGATAATGTTAGCTGGAATGTTCTTGGAGCATTCGGTGACCCGGCATGGTTCAATACCGAAGTAATTGACGGGCTGATGAGTTTTGTTCCATCATCCGGTTGGGCCGGATTTGTTGATGGCTATGGACAGGTAAGCCATTTAACCGGACTTGCCGGAGAGCCCAATGTTTCTTTTAGGATATTTTTCGGATCAGATGGGTCGGTCAATGATGGCGACGGCGTTGCCTTTGACGATTTTGAAGTTTATGATGAGCCGATCGGAGTGGAGCAGGTAACTGCAATGGAAGAAATACAAATCTATCCGAATCCGTCAAACGGAGTGGTACACTTGCTGAATGCCGAAAATACAAATGTAGAGGTAAGAAGTCTGATTGGTGAATTACTATTCATCGAAGAAATTTCTGATAATAATTCAGCGATTGATCTTTCGGCCTATGCAGAAGGAACATATATTTTGAAAATTACCTCTGTAAATGGGGTGATTACTAAAAAAGTGATTGTAAATAAATAGGAAATATTTATGTTGTTAAAAAGCATCACCAAACCGGTTGATGCTTTTTTTTATTAAATTCATTGTGTATGTTTGTATGAGAATAATAAAGTAATCATTAAAAACACACAAAATGAGAAAAATTTTACTTTTTTTTATGATGGCAGTCCTTTATTGTAATTCATTTACTCAGGAAATGAGTTGGGATTGGTCAGCTTCACTAAGTTCAAATAGCGAAAACTATGCTAATAAAATAGCCATTGATCAGCAACAAAACATGTTTATTCTGGGATGTTTTCAGGATACTCTGATTACCGGCACTGACACGCTATTATCAATTGGAACACAGTCGGTTTACATTATTAAAATAGGATATTCCGGAAATTTTCTTTGGTCAAAAAAAATGTCACCCGAAACTTTTAGTTATGGATCTTTGGATGTTGATGCTGATGGAAATCTGTATTGCGGTATTTCTTTTTGGGGAAGTCTGGTTTTTGACGAAACAACCTATACCGGTAATGCAGTGTTATTGAAATTTAGTCCGGAGGGTGACCTGATATGGACAAATGAAATATCCAGCAGTACTGAATCTACTAATTTGAAAAAAATTACTTTCAATAATGCAGGAAATATCTTTATTGGAGGAACATTTGAAAATGATATTCAGATGGACACAATATCAAGAACAGGCGGAGTAATGCGGCTTATCAGTTACTTAATCGAAATGGACACTGCCGGTAATGCCATGGGAATAAAAATTATAGGAGATGAAGACTGGGAAGCTATGGTTGGCGGACTTGTTGATATTGAGGCAGATGATGAAGGATATACCGTGTTGTTTCATACTACAGGGAATTATGATTATGGAAATGGCGTGGTAACACCAAGCTGTTATGGTCCAGTAATTGTAAGGTTCAATAATGAACAGGTTTGTCAGTGGGCAACATATCAGAATGATTTCGCAAACTTTGTTGATATTGTAGATTTTTATGCCGACAATAGTGGCATTTATCTTACCGGAGTTTATCTGGAGTCATTTTCAGTTGATACATGTTCAATCACACATCCATTGGCTGGTTTAGGTGCCAATGCAGCTGCTCCGTTTGTTTTAAAACTTAATCAGGAAGGCCATTGTTTATGGTTGAAAAGTTATATCGATGACGATGAGTTGAGTGGTTTCGGGTACGGCATTTCAGCTGATAACGATAAGAACATTTATGTCATGATTGCGTTTAATGACACTGCAGTTTTAGGCGAAGATACACTGATCGGAAATGGAATTATATCAGATGTTTTTGGTTATGATGATATACTTATTTGCAAATTGGACAGTCTTGGTGTGCCGGTTTGGGCCGGAAATTGCGGCGACATGGCAGGAAGAAATACAGGAAGCATATACACAAGCGAACTTGGAGATGTCTTTTTTGTAGGATATTCCATCGAAAATATTGAAATTAAAGCTGAAATAAAAAATTCATTTATTGCCAAGAAAAATAATACATATCCTCCATATCCTGCAGGACCAGTTTCAGGACCAACAGAACTATGCAGTAATACTGAAGGAAATGTGTTTGAAATTTCATATGTGTTCAATACTGATTACTATTCATGGGAATTGCCTGCGGGTTTTGCCGGAACCAGTGATGGAACAAGCATCATTGTTACAGTGGAACCAGGTGCTGAATCAGGGTACATTATTGTAACACCTGTTAACAGCAATGGTACTGGCGAACCTTCTCAGATTTATGTCACCGTAACTGAAACTCCGGAAGTTCCTGTTGTTACTTTTTCTGATGGTACTTTATATTCCAGTGCTGCTTCAGGAAACCAATGGTACAATTCCGAAGGAATTATTGAAGGAGCAACAGGGGATTCATACATACCTTTAGTTTCAGATCTTTACTATGTAGTTGTTTCAAACGGATCGTGTTCTGCTTCATCAATCGATATTGATGTTACTGTTAGCTCACCGGAATTAACTAAAAATTCAATTAGAATATTTCCAAATCCAACCAACGGAATTATACATATTACTAACGCCGAAAATTCAAGAATTGAAATCAGAAATATTATTGGTGCTGTTATTATGACCAAAACAATTTCAGGTAGCAACAATACAATTGATTTATCTGGTTTTGCTGAAGGTACTTATCTTATGAAGATTACTTCCAGCAACAAAGTGATTACAAAAAAGGTTGTGGTGAGTAAGTAAAAACAATTTTAATTAAATAAAAAAGCATCCGCCAACCGGCGGATGCTTTTTTGTTTATATCATGAAATGATTACATCATTCCGGGCATTCCGCCGCCGCCCATTGGGGGCATAGCAGGAGCGTCTTCTTTAATGTCGGCTAACACACATTCGGTTGTTAAAAACATACCGGCAATGGAAGCTGCATTTTCGAGAGCAACTCTGGCTACTTTGGTAGGATCGATAACACCTGCTTCGAAGAGGTTTTCGTAAACATCGGTGCGGGCATTGTATCCGTAATCGCCTTTTCCTTCTTTGATTTTCTGAACCACAACAGGACCATCTTTACCTGCGTTTTCAACGATTATTCTTAATGGCTCTTCAATGGCTCTTTTTACAATGGCAATACCTGTTGTCTGGTCTTCGTTTTCGCCTTTCATCCCTTCGAGGGCTTTGATAGCTCTGATGAAAGCCACGCCACCACCGGGGATAATTCCTTCTTCAACAGCAGCTCTGGTTGCACTTAATGCATCTTTTACCCTGTCTTTCTTTTCTTTCATCTCAACTTCGGTTGCAGCACCAACGTACAGAACAGCAACACCGCCTGATAATTTGGCCAGTCTTTCCTGAAGTTTTTCCTTATCGTATTCTGAAGTCGAATTGTCAATTTCTGCTTTAATCTGAGCAATACGGGCATTGATTTCTTTTTTAGTTCCGATGCCGTTTACAATGGTGGTATTTTCTTTGTCAATTACAATTTTTTCGGCTCTTCCAAGTACTTCAACTGTGGCTCCGTCAAGTTTCAGACCTTTTTCTTCTGAAATTACGGTTGCTTTTGTTAATACTGCAATGTCTTCGAGCATGGCTTTTCTTCTGTCGCCAAATCCCGGAGCTTTTACAGCAGCAATTTTCAGTGAACCTCTTAAACGGTTTACAACCAGTGTGGCCAGAGCTTCGCCTTCAACATCTTCGGCGATGATCAGCAATGGACGACCTTCTTGTGCAACGGGCTCCAGAACCGGTAAAAGATCTTTCATTGAAGATACTTTTTTGTCGGTTAAAAGGATGTATGGATGATCGAGAATGGTTTCCATTTTCTCGGTATCGGTAATGAAATAAGGAGAAATATATCCGCGATCGAATTGCATACCTTCAACAACATCTACGGTAGTGTCAGTTCCTTTGGCTTCTTCAACGGTGATTACACCTTCTTTACCAACTTTTTTCATGGCTTCGGCAATCAGTTCGCCAATGGTGCCGTCATTGTTTGCTGAAATGGCAGCAACCTGCTGGATTTTTTTAAAATCATCACCAACAGATTTTGATTGTTTTTTCAAGCTTTGTTTAACAGCTTCCACGGCAATGTCAATACCCCTTTTCAGATCCATTGGGTTGGCGCCGGCTGTAACGTTTTTTACACCTACGTTGATAATTGACTGTGCAAGTACAGTAGCGGTTGTTGTTCCGTCGCCTGCATCATCATTGGTTTTTGAAGCAACTTCTTTAACCATCTGAGCACCCATGTTTTCAAAATTATTGGGAAGCTCAATTTCCTTCGCAACGGTAACACCGTCTTTTGTAACCTGGGGAGCACCAAATTTTTTGTCAATTACAACATTTCTTCCTTTTGGGCCTAAAGTTACTTTTACTGCATTTGCAAGCTGGTCAACACCTTTTTTCAGTTGATCTCTTGCGTCTATATTAAATTTTATTTCTTTTGCCATTTTATTAATCGTTTTTAATTAGTTTAATTTTTTGTTTATTATGAAGTACTGTTTGATTCAGAATGTTCGAGTTCAAGGTTTCGCAGATTTGACAAACAGGAGTTTACAATAGTAAATGACTGTTTGGCAAGTCAAGAATAACGAAGAAATCGGACATTATGGGCAAACAGGTTAGATCACTGCTAAAATATCAGACTGATTCATAATCAGATATTCTTTACCATCAATGCTGATTTCTGTTCCGGAATACTTTCCGTAAAGAACAACGTCGCCAACTTTGACTTCCATTTCTTCGTCTTTTTTTCCTTTTCCTGCAGCAATGACTTTTCCTTTTTGCTGTTTTTCCTGCGCTGAATCAGGGATGATGATACCGCTGGCAGTTTTGGTTTCTGCTTCATGGGGTTCAATCACAACTCTTGTTCCTAATGGTTTGATGCTAACTTTAGCCATTTTATTTCATTTTTTAAGGTTAAACATTCATTTATTACGCATGCTCTCTTTCGAAATTTGTGCCAAATAAAAAAAATAACTATTTGGCAGTTATTTTCAAAAAAAAATGTCAGTATGTCTGACATACTGACATTTTTTAATATTTTTTGTCAGGTTATTACTGAGCGGGTGCTTCTTCGGCAGGTTGTTCGGACTGTACCTGATTTGCGTTTACCTGTCCTGGATCAGCTTGTTCGAAAGCTTTATCGGCAACAGTCTTTTCCGGACCTTCATTTTTAACTGCAGCACTTGCTGCAATTGAAAGTACTAAAAGAATACCTGCAAGTGTCCAGGTGGTTTTTTCAAGGAAGTCAGCTGTTTTTCTAACGCCCATATTCTGTCCCACTGATGTGAAATTGGCAGATAATCCGCCGCCTTTTGAGTTTTGTACCAGAACAATTAGTATCAGCAGTATTGCAACGATGAAAATCAGTATGGAAATAAGAGTTAGCATTTTTTTAATTTTTTAATATTCAACTGTTTTTTAATTTTTCAATTTGAGCCGCAAAGTAAATACTTTTTTCCGGATATTTCAAACTTAATTTTTCAAATACATTTATTGCCTTGTTAAAAAGACCTTGTTTTATATAAATTTTGGCCAGGGTCTCGGTAATAAACTCATCCGAATCGACTACACTTTTGGTCGAAATATCTTTTATTTCGATAATTTCTTTTTTGGGTTTTATGCGGGGTTCAGACTTAATAAAGTTTTCAATCAGGTCGTCGTGCTTTGATTTTGTGGTTGGCTGCAAACCCGCGGAGACAAACTGATTAAGCCATTGGTCAAATGATTTTACTTCGTTTGTTAATGGTTTTCCAACAGGTTCAGAAGCAGTTTCCTTTTGTTGATTAATTAATGCTGCAGTCTCTGAAAGATTGGCTTTTTCCTGCTCTTTTTTTCTTTCCTTTTCTTCTCTTTTTCTTTTTGCTTCAGCAATTAATTTTAATTTGAAATCCTGCTCGGTTTTTTCTTTTTCTATTAGTGAATTTTGTTTTTCTTCCTGCTCTGCCTTTTCTCTGGCTTCAGTTTCGATTCTGAGTTTTTCTTCCTGCTCTGCCTTTTCTCTGGCTTCAGCTTCGGTTCTGAGTTTTTCTTCCTGCTCTGCTTTTTCTCTGGCTTCAGCTTCGGTTCTGAGCTTTTCTTCCTGCTCTGCCTTTTCCCTGGCCTTAGCTTCGGTTCTGAGTTTTTCTTCCTGCTCTGCTTTTTCTCTGGCTTCAGCTTCGGTTCTGAGCTTTTCTTCCTGCTCTGCCTTTTCCCTGGCCTTAGCTTCGGTTCTGAGTTTTTCTTCCTGCTCTGCCTTTTCCCTGGCTTCAGTTTCGATTCTGAGTTTTTCTTCCTGCTCTGCCTTTTCCCTGGCTTCAGTTTCGATTCTGAGTTTTTCTTCCTGCTCTGCTTTTTCTCTGGCTTCAGCTTCGATTCTGAGTTTTTCTTCCTGCTCTGCCTTTTCTCTGGCTTCAGTTTCGGTTCTGAGTTTTTCTTCCTGCTCTGCTTTTTCTCTGGCTTCAGCTTCGATTCTGAGTTTTTCTTCCTGCTCTGCCTTTTCTTTGGCTTCAGTTTCGATTTTTTTCCGTTCTTCTTCAGCTTTGGCTTTGTCTGCAGCTTCCTGTTTCAATCTTTCTTCATCGGGTTTAACCTTGTCCTCGTTTTGAGCAGCCTCAGCTTTCAGTTTGGCTTTTCTTTGTTTTTCCTCCTGATATTTTCTCAGTATTTCGTCTGCTGCACTGGTTTTCTTACCTTCCTTGGATGTTTGTAAGTCAGATACTTTTCTCATAACAACATCCGCAAGTGTTTTTGGGGAAGTCTGATATTCTTCTGTTTTAATTTCAGGGACTTCTTTTTCTTCAACTGCGGCCTTATTTTCAAACTCTGCTTTGTTTTCTCTCCCGGAAATTGCAGGTTCAACAAGTTTGTCATCCGGAGCTTCCTTATCCTCAAAGTGATTGTCTGCTATAATTTCCTCATGAACAACAATTTCAGCTTTTATATCGGTCTGCTCAGTTGGTACTTCAACATTTTCACCCGTCACCTCTATTTCTGGCTGGATCTTATCCTCAACAGGTTCCTCCACAAGTAAGCTTTGTATTTCCTTTTTTTCCGGTACATTACCCTGTTCTTTTCTTTGTTTTTCTTCGCGGTATTTTCTTAAAATGTCATCGGCTGCACTGGTTTTCTTTTCTTCTTTTTTCTCCTGAAAACCGCCAACTTTCTGCATTACAGTATCTGCAATTGTTTTTGGGGAAGATTCGGATTCTGTGGTTTTAATTTCGGGTGCTGTTTTTTCTTCAGGCTGAGCTGTTTCCTCAGCTTTGGTCTCGTTTATGATAGCGGCATCCTTAACGATCTCTGTATCTTCCGGAATTTCATTAATAGTCTCAGTTTTCTTTTCACTATCTGCCTTAATTTCATCTTTGTGATCAACTTCATTTATAATATGAACTTCATCTTCTTTAATTTCATTTACTGTCTCAACATTGTTTTCGCAAACTATTTTATCATCAGTTTCAATGATACTACTTGTTTCATTCTCGGTTTCCTTTCCGGTTGCAGTTTCTTTGATTTCAGTCTCGGCAATAATTTCGGTTTTTGCCTCTGTTGTAGCATCTGATTCTGCTTTCAGTTTTTGCAATTCTTCAGTTTTAGATTTATTTTCCATTTCAACCACGTCTGAAAAGGATTCTAAATCACCATGAATCAATCTGAAAAGTTTTTTTCGGTCGGATGCATATACCGCAGCAATTTTAAGTTGATTGTCAAACCTGATGCTGTCAATGTTCCTGAGATTTTTTACCAGCAAAACCTGAGCGGTTTGGAAAAAGGGATATTCACCAATGAATTCATTGATTCTTTCCAGACTGCTTTCGTTGAGCGCAGAAGGATTTTTAATGTAATCGTATAGTAAATTGCGGTTTATCATGTCAATAAATCAACCTTCAAAAATAGGTAAAATTTTGGGGAAAACCGGCTCATATTTGACAAAATACCAAAAAGAAATAACCTGCATCTGAATTTTCAGGAGATTTCAATCGCTGGTCGAAATCCTGGTGATTAATTGATTTTCTGATGCTATTTGTAAACGCAGGTTTATATCATAAACAAACCATTCAGTGAATAAATCGGGCTTCCCAAGGAGTTGCCGTGCCCGATGTTCATTGGATTCCGACATTTTATCCTCCGTAGCTTTTGCGAAGAAGGACTGTCATCCGACTTTATACTTTTTGACTTAACAGACTTTTCAGACTTTATGGACTATCGACTTTATAGACTTCATCATTCATTTCCGCCGGAATATTTATTTTCGTTCTAATGTGTTCATGTCCGGCGGGCCCCAGGGCAATTGCCCTGGGCTACCATAATTTAAGCCCTACAGGCTTTTGATACACTTGATCCATTTGGCACATATGACTTGATGAACTTTTGAACTTTAAGGACTTTGGACTTTACAGACTTTAGACTTTAGACTTTACGGACTTTCGACTAAAAAAACCCTACCAGTTAACCACAGATTTATTAAAAATATCCTCCACAAGCTGGTCAACAATTTCCTTTATAAGTTCGCTTTCTACGCTTTCCAGACTTACAGATCCGTCGAAATCGGAGTAAGCAGAAAACTGCTGGTCGAAATCATTTTCGGGTTGTTCGCGGTTGGAGAACTTGACTTTTATGCTGATGGTAAGTCGGTTAAGTGCTGCAGAGTTTTCCTGAACAGCGGTTGGCTTTGTCTGGTAATTGGTTATTGACCCTTCAAATTGCAGGTCGCCGCCCGAGCTGACAAGTTCAAGACTGGTTTGTGAAACAAATTTGTCCTTTAGAGCTTCGGTGAAGGTTTGGCTCAATGTGGGCTGCACAAGGGAGGAATTGTTGGGAAAATACTGGATTGAGATGGTTTCTCCCTTGATGGTAGCTGGGGGATTTAATGAGTATTTTATCCGGCATGAGGTGGTCAGCAGGATTACAATCAATAATGAATATAGTGCAAATTTATTCAATTCCGTATTCCTTAAGTTTTCTATAAAGTGTGCGTTCTGAGATTCCGAGTTCACGGGCAGCAAACTTTCTTTTCCCGTTATGTCTTTCCAATGCTTTCAGTATAAATTCTTTTTCTTTTTCTTCCAGTGAGAGTGATTCCTCGATATACTCCTCGGTGTCTTCAATTTGTTCGGCTGTCACTGTTTCATTGGTCCTAATTTCAAAAGGAGTTGAATGGGTTTTGCCCTGAGATTCGGACTCGTGGTTATACAGGTCGTGGATAATTCCGGTTTTTTCACTGATCAGCTCAGCTCCGGCTCCACCCGCAGCCATAATTTCAGCAACAAGTTTTTTGAGATCGTTCATGTCTTTCTTCATGTCGAAAAGGACTTTATAAAGAATCTCCCTTTCGTTGGCAAAGGTTTTTTCATCAATCGATCTGTTAGCCAGAACGGGTAATGTTTCTCCTTCATAAAAGGGAAGATATGAACGCATTTTTTCACCATTTATTTCACGAACCTGTTCGATTACAGAAATCTGTTCGGTAATATTTTTCAGCTGACGGATATTTCCCGGCCAAGGAAAAGCGTTTAGCAAATCAACTGCTTCGGGAGTGAGCGATATTGCCGGCATGCGGTATCTTTCTCCAAAATCATGGGCAAACTTTCTGAAAAGCAGGTGAATATCTTCTTTTCGTTCTTTCAATGGGGGCACAGAAATGGGAACAGAGTTGAGACGGTAATACAGGTCTTCTCTGAATTTTCCATCGCGAATGGCCTGCTGAACATTGACATTGGTGGCTGCCACAACCCTTACATTGGTTTTCAGGGTTGATGATGATCCAACTTTCATAAATTCACCGGTTTCGAGCACTCTGAGCAGTCTCACCTGTGTGTTTAACGGAAGCTCGGCAACCTCATCCAGAAAAATTGTTCCGCCATCGGCCACTTCAAAATAGCCCTTGCGTTTTTCATGAGCACCGGTAAAGGATCCTTTTTCGTGACCAAATAGTTCGGAGTCAATGGTGCCTTCGGGAATTGCCCCGCAGTTAACAGCAAAATACTGTCCGTGCTTACGTGCGCTGAACTGGTGAATGATCTGAGGAAAAACCTCCTTACCTGTACCCGATTGTCCGGTTACAAGCACAGAAAGATCAGTGGGGGCCACCTGTATAGCAACCTCAATGGCCCTGTTGAGCTTGGGGTTGTTTCCGATAACTCCGAATCTTTGTTTTACCTGCTGTACGTCTGCCATTTTTTATCAGTCTTTTACCATTAACAAATTTAGTAATATTGTTTGAAAGAAGAAATTTCAGTTAACTTTCATCATGTACTCATCTTTTTTTAATCCATCACCCATAACTTACTTCTCCACCAGCTTAACCTCAAACAATGCCGGCCACCATTTTCCGGTAACAAAAAGACGGTCGCCTTTGGGATCCCAGGCAATACCGTTCAGTACATCCACCTTATGGGTTACTTTTACTCTGCTTAGCAATCCCTTCATGTCAATTCGCCCTGTTATTTTTCCTGTTTCGGGATCAATAATCACAATGTAATCAGTAAGGTAAACATTGGCGTATATGCTTCCTTTAATGTATTCCAGTTCATTGAGGTTGGCTACAGGTCCATTGTTATTATACACTTCCAACGTACCGGTAACGGCAAAAGTGTTTTTGTCCATTAGGTAGATTTTGTTCGAGCCATCGGTCATAAACAATTTTTTATCATCTGATGTGATTCCCCATCCCTCGGTGTCGTATTCAAATTCCTGCAGGATTTTAAAACTTTCTTTGTCATAAACATATCCTTTGCCTGATTGCCAGCTTAGCTGATAAATTTTATTGCCAAGAATGGTAATTCCTTCTCCGAATATACTGTTTGGCATGTTAAAGCTGGTAAGTACCTTTCCTGTTTTCAGTTCAACCTTGCGGATGGTTGACTCGCCATATTGTCCTGTACCTTCATACAACACTCCGTTATCATAGAAAAGTCCCTGAGAGTATGCAGTAATGTCATGCGGATATGTGTTTACTACCGTGTAGGTATACTCAACCGGCTTGATTTCTGACTTGATTTGTAACTGCGATTCGCCGGCTTCTTCCTTTGATCCGTTCAGATATTTTACCTGGATTTTCTTTTTGCCCGGTTTTTGGTTTTTTGAATCCCAGGTATATTCAAAGGGAAGGGCAGAGGTAGTTACCTTTTCATTGTCAATAAACAAAGAAGCGGAATCAATTTTTTGGTTTTTATCAGACAAGCTGACCTTAATTTTTATTTGATCGCCCGGTGAAAACATTTCATTGTACTTTGGGGATTCAATGAAAACAAGGTTGCCGTTTCCTGTCTGGTTGTTACCGTTATTTACAGTGTCTTTTCTGTTTTTGGTTGCCGGATGTTCTTTTTTCTCTCCGCATGATGTAATCAGCAGCAAAGCAAGAATAACTAAGGGCAAAAAAAGTTTTTTAATCATATTGTTAACCATTATATTCCCAGTCAAAACCATCTTTTTTATCTTTAACGATGATGCCCAGGGCTTGTAATTCATTTCTGATTTTGTCTGAAGTTCGGAAATCCTTTCGTGCTTTGGCTTCCATTCTTAAATTCAGCATCAAATCCACAACACCCGAAAAAGCAAGGTTGTTTCCTTTGGCTTGTTCGCTTGTAAGCCCCAGTATTTCAAATACAAAATCGTTATATATTTTTTTCAGCAGGTCAAGATCTGAACCTGAAATTGATTCGGTTCCGGCATCAATGCTGTTGATTATTCGAACGCCATCAAACAGGTGAGATATCAGAATGGGTGTATTCATATCATCATTCATTGCCTGATAACATTTGTCTTTCAGCTCATTGATATTGACCGTCGATTTATCCGAAGGTTTAAGTTTGTTTAGTGTTTCGGTGGCAGTAATCAGACGGGCCATTCCTTTTTCAGCCGATTGCAATGCTTCATTTGAGAAATCAACAGTTGAGCGGTAATGGGCCTGCATGATGAAAAACCTTACTGTCATCGGGGAGTAGGATTTTTCAAGAAGTTTGTGGCTTCCTGTAAAGAATTCTTCCAGATTGATAAAGTTTCCCAATGATTTACCCATTTTTTGTCCGTTAATGGTAATCATGTTGTTGTGTACCCAATATTTTACTGATTCTTTGCCATTAGCTGCAGTGCTCTGAGCTATTTCACATTCGTGATGGGGAAATTGCAAATCCATTCCGCCACCATGAATATCAAATTCTTCGCCCAGGTATTTGGTGCTCATAGCCGAGCATTCAAGATGCCAGCCGGGAAAACCCTCGCTCCACGGTGAAGGCCACCGCATGATGTGCCCGGGGGATGCTTTTTTCCACAGTGCAAAGTCGAAACTGTTTTTCTTTTCATCCTGACCGTCGAGATCGCGGGTGTTGGCAATCAGATCTTCCAGTATTCTTCCCGAAAGTTTTCCGTAATTATATTTCTTATTGTATTTTTCAACGTCGAAATAAACTGATCCGTTTACTTCATAACCATATCCATTTTTCAAAATTTCCTCAATCATATTGATTTGCTCAATGATATGTCCCGACGCCCTTGGCTCGATTCCGGGATTTTTAACATTCAGCAATCTCATGCTGTCATGGTATCTGAATGTGTAATACTGAGCAATTTCCATGGGTTCCATTTGCTCAAGACGCGCTTTTTTGGAAATCTTATCTTCTCCTTCATCCGCATCATTTTCAAGATGTCCCACGTCGGTGATATTTCTCACATACCGAACCTTGTAACCAAGGTGCTGAAGGTATCTGTAAAGGATGTCGAAGGTGATAGCCGGACGGGCGTGTCCAAGATGCGGATCGCCATAAACAGTCGGCCCACAGACGTACAAACCAACATGTGGATAATTTATTGGGATAAACTGTTCTTTTTTTCTTGTTAAGGTGTTGTAAATAATCAGATCGTTCATTTTCATAAAATTTGGAAAGCAAAGGTAATGAAAAAAAGAAAAACCCCCCATAAAATGAGAGGTTCTGTATTGTTAAATTTCCTTAATGCTATTCCTGATACTGGATGTCGGATACCCGGCCTTCTTTATAAATTGCGATGCGCTCAAGTTTGCCATCGGTGGTATAATAATACATTTTACCGTTTACAAGTTTGCCTTTATGAAACCAGCCGTCGCTCTGTATTTTTCCGAATTTGTTATACAGGGTATGTTGCCCTTCACCCGAAAAATAATAATCGTTGCCGTTACTTGTATTTTCGTTTGTGTTTGTATTCTGGTTGCTGTTGGTGTTGACAGGTGTTTCGGTTTGTTTCCCTGAATTGTCGTAGGTTTTGACATTGGTCTGATCCATTACCCCGTCATTAAATGTTTTTTCTGATTTTAAAGTGCCGTCTGCATAATATTCTTTGATAACCCCGGATTCTTTTCCTTCATTCCAGGTGCCTTCAATCATGATCTTACCGTTTTCGTGGTAATATTTCTGTACGCCCGATCTTTTTCCTTTATCGTTGTATGACCATTCGTATGCAGCATTTCCGTTTTTGTGGTAATATTTATAACCACCAACCCATTTGGTCCCCTTCCAACTTCCTTCCTCTGAAAGATTTCCATTGTCATAATAAAACTTGGCGTAACCGTCGGGCTTATTTTTTATATAGGTGAGTTCACTTTTTATTTTTCCGTTTTCATAATATGCTTTCCAGATTCCTTCTTTTTGGCTGTTGACGTATTTTCCTTCTTCAAGCAATGCTTTGGAAGCTTCGTCGTATATTTTCCAATAACCCTGTTTCATATTATTGGCATCCACCTTATTCAGGGTGTCTTTTTGAGACATTCCTGAAATGACTGCCATTAAAAATATTATTGAAACTAATCTAATTTTCATTACCGGTCAAATTTTATTTCAACATCAAATATCATATTATTTTTTCAAATATTAGTCCAAAAAGTCTAAAAAGTTATTAAAGCATTAATAACAATTCCTTTTATGAAGCTACGTCTTTTCTGAAGAAAAGTTGCAGTTTAGCTGTAATATTTCTCTTATTACTGCTGCTTTTGATCATTAATTGTATTCATGCATAAATTGTTCCGTATTTTAAAAATTAACAAATTTTTGTGATTTTTCTTGTTTTAAGAAATTTATGGCTTATATTTGCCTCATCAAAAACAAAATGAGAAACTTATATTTCAATAATAATCATCATTATCTTCCGGAAAACCGGTAGACTGGGATTATTTTGACTAATAATATTACAGGCCTGCCGGAAACGACAGGCCTTTTTTTGTGAAACTAAGTTTTTGAAAGTTGCAAACGCATCAAAAACTTTAGTTGAACAACCCTCGGCAAAGATATTTGACGGGGTAATTAATACCCGCAGCTATATTGCGGAAAAGTTAATTTGCATTATGAGAAACTATTTTAACATCAATCATTTCAATTACCACCATCCAATGGAAAAGGTGCAGCGGTGAATTATATCCATATAAACTATAACCACAATGCCTGCACCGAAAATGCAGGCATTTTTATTTTAAACGAAAATGAAAAAATTGAAAATTGCCATCCAAAAGAATGGCCGGTTAAATGAAAAGTCCAGAGATCTGCTCAGGCAAAGCGGATTTGAATTCTCCAATGGAAATGTATCACTCAGGGATAGTTGTACTAATTTTCCTCTGGAAATTCTCTACCTCCGTGATGACGATATCCCCGGATATGTTTCCGACGGGGTTGTTGACATTGGAATTGTGGGATTGAACATTGTGAGCGAGAAATCATTTGATGTGAAAATCATTGAATATCCGGGGTTTGCAAAATGCCGGCTTTCTATTGCTGTCCCGCAGGGTTTTGAGTATGCCGGACTTAAGTGTCTTGAGGGCAAGACAATTGCCACATCTTACCCGGTAATTTTAAAAAAGTATCTTGAAAACAATTATGTGCAGGCTAAAATCCACGAAATAAGCGGCTCGGTCGAAATTGCTCCGGTCATCGGACTTACCGATGCCATTTGCGATATCGTAAGCACCGGAAGTACACTTATCAGCAACGGGTTAAAGGAGGTTGAAACGGTGATGGAATCCGAAGCTGTAATTATTGCAAATACTGCTGTTGACGGCGAAAAACAAAAGATTCTTGAAAAATTTTTGCTCAGAATCAAATCCGTGAAAAAGGCAAAAAATACCAAATACATCCTGCTGAATTCGCCAAATGATTGTATTGAAAAAATAGTAAAGATTTTGCCCGGAATGAAAAGTCCAACAATCCTCCCATTGGCTGAAGATGGATGGAGTTCGCTGCATTCTGTAATTGCTGAAGATACATTCTGGGAAAAAATTGAACAACTGAAGGAGGCCGGAGCCCAGGGAATCCTTATCGTACCCATCGAAAAAATGATAATGTAAAGACGCACTGTTTCAAGTTACAAACTTGAAACAGCACCAACAACTAAACAACTAAACAACTAAACAATTAACCACCATGCCCCAAGCCATGAAAACATACAAAAACCCTACCCCCGCTGAAATTGACCGCATCCTGACCCGTCCGGCTTTCGAATCATCCAATCTTGAGAAAAATGTTCTTGAAATAATAAATTTGGTAAGATCTTATGGTGACGATTCCATAAAAGAGCTAACCCTGAAATTTGATGGATATTTCCCTGATATCCTTCAGGTAAGTCTGTATGAAATCGAAAAATCTGAAGAACAAGTTTCAAATGATTTAAAAGGAGCAATCAATATTGCTTATAAAAACATCCTGAAATTTCACGAATCCCAGAAAATCAAAACTGAAGTCATTGAAACAAGTCCGGGTGTGAGATGCTACCGAAAACCCATAGCCATTGAAAAAGTCGGACTGTACATTCCGGGCGGCACAGCCCCCCTGTTTTCTACTGTCCTGATGCTGGGTATTCCTGCCATGATCGCCGGCTGCAAAGAAATTGTTCTCTGCACACCCTGTGATAAGGAAGGAAACATTAACCCCGCAATTCTTTATTCAGCAAAACTTTGCGGGATTACAAAAATCTTTCGTATTGGCGGTGCTCAGGCCATTGCTGCCATGGCTTTCGGGACAGAATCGGTTCCTAAGGTTTATAAGATTTTTGGTCCGGGCAATCAGTATGTCACCATGGCAAAAATGTTGGTTTATTTGCAAGGTACAGCTATTGACATGCCGGCCGGACCATCAGAAGTGATGGTGGTTGCTGATGAATCAGCCAACCCTGCATTCGTTGCAGCCGACCTTCTGTCGCAAGCCGAACACGGAAAAGACAGTCAGGTGGTTTTGCTCACGTTTTCCGAAAAAATCATGGAACAAACATTGGCTGAAATTGAAAGGCAGTCTGTGCTTCTTCCAAAAATGGAAATTGTAATGGAAACATTGAAAAACTCTTCTGCTGTTCTGATTTCTGACCGGCAAAAAATGATTGATCTTATGAACGCATATGCCCCCGAACACCTGATTCTTTCTGTTAAGGATACGGATTTTTGGGTGGAAAATGTCATCAATGCCGGCTCGGTTTTTATCGGTAACTACACGCCCGAAAGTGCCGGTGATTATGCATCCGGAACCAATCACACCCTGCCCACAAGCGGATTTTCAAAAGCATGGAGCGGATTATCCCTCGACGATTTTGTGAAAAAAATCACCTTTCAGGAAATCACCCGGGACGGATTGAAAAACCTTCAAAAAACCATCGAAACCATGGCCGAAAACGAAGGACTGGTGGCCCACCGCAATGCCATATCCATCCGCCTTCCGTAAAGACGCACAATCATGCGTCTCCCGTAAAGACGCATAATCATGCGTCTCCAAATTAATAACAACAATAATAATAGTACCATGAAAACCCTAATCCGACCCAACATCCAAAAACTAAAGCCCTACGCTTCCGATCGAAACACCTGCGACTTTCAGGCAATCTTCCTCGATTCAAATGAAACGGCTTACCCGTTGCCCGAAAACCTGAATTATTTCAGATATCCTGATGAATCGCAAACAGAGCTTCGAAAAGCACTATCGGGTTATTTTGAAGTAAAATCTGAAAACATCATGGTTACCAATGGCAGCGACGAGGCCATTGACATCCTGATACGCACAATCTGCGAACCGGGAACTGACAATATTGTTGCCATGGCTCCTTCATTTCAGATGTACAGCGTTTATGCTGCCATCAACAATGTCGAATTCAGAGAAGTAATGCTTAATGAGGATTTTTCTGTCGATTCTGAAAAAATTCTACAAACTGCCGACAAGCAAACAAAACTGATTATGCTGTGCAATCCAAACAATCCCTCAGGCACTTTAATGTACCCGGAATCTATTTTAGAAATTGCCCGAAGGTTTAACGGAATTGTGCTGGTTGATGAAGCTTATATTGAGTTTTCAGGCGTTGGGAGCATGACTTCGAAAATCTCCGAATATGATAATATTTTAGTCACACGAACCTTCTCAAAGGCAGGTGGGCTGGCCGGACTAAGAGCAGGGGCAGCCATTGGAAATGCTGAATTGATTGGTTATATGGATCGGGTTCGTTCACCTTATAACGTGAATTCCTTTACCACCCGGAAAGTATTGGATTTCCTGAAAAACAAAGAGAAAAATGCGAAATCTGTGGCGAGAATCATTGAAAGCAGGGAATTTCTTACAAATAAAATTAGCGAATTCTCTTTTGTTGAGAGGGTTTTTCCTTCGGGTGCCAATTTTATTTTAATCAGGTTCAGGGATGCCGGAGATTTGTGCAGTTTCCTTAAAGCAAGAAAAATATTTGTAAAAGACAGGTCTCAAATACCTCTGTGTGAAAACTGTATCAGAATTTCTGTGGGGAATGATTTTGAAAATCAAGTCCTGCTGAATACCCTTAGTGATTACGAAAAAGGGATTTTTTCCGTTTTGGAGAACACTCCCGATGCAATTGTCTCAGGCCGTTCGGTTGTTTTAAAAAGAACTACTTCCGAAACTTCGGTGATTGTTGGTCTGGACCTCGACGGCGAAGGAAAAACCGACATCAGCACAGGAATCGGCTTTTTTGACCACATGCTTGATCAGTTGGGCAGGCACTCGGGTTGCAATCTCACAATTAATGTAATTGGAGATACTGAAATTGATGAACACCATACGGTTGAAGATACAGCGCTGCTTCTAGGAAAGGCCTTTGCAATGGCATTGGGAAATAAAACCGGAATTGAACGATATGGATTTACGCTGCCCATGGATGATTGTCTGGCCTCAATAGCCATCGATTTCGGAGGCAGGCCATGGCTTGAATGGGATGTAAGGTTTACCCGGGAAAAAATCGGGGATCTGGCAACTGAAATGCTTTTTCACTTCTTTAAATCATTTTCTGACAATGCGAAATGCAATCTGAATATCAGCGCAAAAGGTGAAAATGAGCACCACAAAGCCGAAGCTGTTTTTAAGGCATTTGCCAGAACCATCAAACAGGCAATTACAAAAAGCGGAGATGGATTGCCATCAACAAAAGGAATATTATAAACTTTATAAATCACAATTGATCATGAAAACAAACATTTACCCAAAGGACTATGCTTCGATCCTTGACCTGAAGCAAACGGAAAAAGCCATTAAGATCATTAAGGACTTTTTCCAGCAAAGTCTGGCCTCAGAGCTCAAACTGAGAAGAGTTACCGCCCCGTTGTTCGTTAAAAAAGGTACCGGCATCAATGATGACCTGAACGGAGTTGAAAAACCGGTTTCTTTTTCAGTGAAAAACATGTGTAATGCCGAAGTGGAGATTGTTCAGTCACTGGCAAAATGGAAAAGGATGATGCTGGCCGATTACGGAATCGAGGAAGGTTATGGATTATATACCGACATGAACGCCATCCGCCCCGACGAAATTCCCGATAACCTGCATTCAATTTATGTGGATCAGTGGGATTGGGAAAAGGTGATGTCACCATCCGACAGGAAACTTGATTATCTCAAACAAACGGTCAGAAAAATATACAATGCCATTAAGCGCACCGAGTATATCATTTATGAAACATTCCCGGGAATCACTCCGGTTTTGCCCGATCAAATCGAATTTATCCAATCAGAAGATTTGCTTGAGATGTATCCCGGACTTTCACCCAAAGAACGTGAAAACAAAGTAGCCCAAAAGTATGGAGCTGTGTTTGTTATTGGCATTGGGGCCGGACTGAAAGACGGGATGCCGCATGACCTGAGGGCGCCTGACTATGATGATTGGATTTCAGTAACAGGAGAGGGAAGCAAAGGTCTCAACGGTGACATTATTTTATGGAACCCGCTGCTTGAGTGTGCATTTGAAATTTCTTCAATGGGTATCAGGGTTAACAGGCAGTCACTTTCTGAACAATTGAAAATCAGGGATCAGGAATGGAAAAAAGAATTGTTCTTCCATTCGCTGCTTCTGAAGGAAGAATTGCCACAATCCATCGGGGGCGGAATTGGCCAGTCGCGGCTGTGCATGTACCTGCTCAGGAAAGCTCATATTGGTGAGGTACAAGCCAGTCTGTGGCCCGATGAAATGATTCTGGAATGCCGCGAAAACAACATTATTCTCATTTAACCCCGGCTTTTACGCGGGGGCTAATACCCAATAATATGAAGGTTACACTAATAAAATACAACGCAGGAAACACCGGTTCGGTAACAGCCTCCCTAAACAGGCTGGGTGTTACCCCGGTCATTTCCGATGACCCCGAAACGATTATTTCGTCCGATAAAGTGATTTTTCCCGGAGTGGGTGAAGCCGGTTCGGCCATGAACTGTCTGAAAGAAAAAAATCTTGTTGAGGTAATCCGGAACCTGAAACAGCCCGTTTTGGGAATTTGCCTGGGGATGCAGTTAATGTGTTCTTTTTCTGAGGAAGGAAATACCGATGGGTTGTCAATTTTCGAAGAAAAAGTGAAGTTGTTTCCCAAACTTGCAAAGGTTCCCCATGTGGGATGGAACGCAGTTTCCGGATTAAAAACTCCGTTGTTTGAAGGCATCAGGGAAAATGAGCACTTCTATTTTGTGCACAGCTTCTATGCGGAAAAGGGGAAAAGCAGCATTTCCGAGACAGATTATATTCTGAATTTCGCATCAGCCCTGCAAAAGAAAAATTTTTACGGAGTACAGTTTCACCCCGAAAAAAGCGGTGTGACTGGTAGTAGATTATTGTCAAACTTTTTAAATCTGTAATTATGGAAATTATTCCCGCAATTGATATTATCAATGGAAAGTGCGTCCGGCTGACTCAGGGCGATTATTCCAAAAAAACCATTTACAGTGACGATCCTGTTGAGATGGCAATTAAAATGGAGTCGATGGGATTTAATCGTTTGCACCTCGTTGACCTTGATGGCGCTGCTGCTGGAAAAATTGTAAACCTGAACGTTTTGAAAGCCATTTCCCAGAAAACTTCTCTTATAATTGATTTTGGCGGCGGCATAAAAAGCACTGAAGATGCCTTGCTGGCATTGGAATCAGGAGCATCCATGATCACAGCAGGGAGTATTGCCGTTAATAATAAACCTCTGGTAAAAGAATGGATCAGAATGTTTGGGGCAGATAAAATAATTCTCGGGGCCGATGTGCAAAACAGGGAAATAATGATCAACGGTTGGAAAAAGCCAACCGGAATTGATTTGTTTGATTTTCTGGAGGAGTATTTGAAAACCGGAATCAGGAAGGTGATTTGTACGGATATTGCGCGCGACGGAATGATGTCTGGTACAGCTGAAAAACTGTATACTGAGATTCTGAAAAAAATCCCGGGAATTGAGCTCATTGCAAGTGGCGGGGTTTCATCTGAAACAGAAATTGTAAAACTGGAAAAGATGGGGTTGTCGGGAGCCATCATAGGGAAAGCATTTTACGAAGGGAAAATAAATTTTAAAAACAACCTGACCAAAAGAATCATTCCCTGTCTTGATATTAAAAACGGACGTACGGTGAAGGGAATCAATTTTTTGAACCTTGTGGATGCAGGTGATCCTGTTGAGATGGGAAAATTATACAGCAGGGAAGGAGCCGATGAGCTTGTGTTTCTTGACATCACCGCCACAAATGAAAACAGAAAAACGTTGGTCTCGCTGGTTAAAAGAATTGCAGAAAACCTGGATATTCCATTTACCGTGGGGGGCGGAATTAGCTCTGTTCAGGATGTGGATATGCTATTATGTGCCGGAGCAGATAAGGTTTCCATAAATTCGGCTGCCGTCAGGGACCCTGAAATCATTACCACCCTGGCGAAAAAATTCGGATCACAATGCGTGGTGGTGGCCATCGACACGAAAAATTCCGGGGGAAAATGGAATGTTTATACCCATGGCGGTACAAGGGAAACGGAGTTGGAAACTGTGCGTTGGGCAAAGGAAATCAATAGTCGGGGCGGGGGTGAGATCCTTTTAACATCCATGAACAACGACGGAACAAAAAACGGCTTTGCCTGTGATATTACTGCAAAAGTATCTGAATCTGTTGGTATTCCGGTTATAGCATCGGGCGGAGCAGGAAAAAAGGAACATTTTCTTGAAGTTTTCAGAAAAGGAAAAGCCGATGCAGCCCTGGCAGCCAGCGTTTTTCACTTCGGGGAAATATCTCTGATTGATTTGAAAAGGTATTTGGCGGCGAGCGGGTTACAGATTAGGCATTGTGAGGGTAAAACAGTAGCTCTTTAAAATCCCGAAAATTTATTTTCTAAACAACTAAACAACTAAACACCTAAACAAATGAACAACCCGATGCAACCAGATTTTAAAAAACAAAACGGATTAATTCCAGCCCTCATCCAGGATGATATGACCGGAAAAGTACTGATGCTTGGCTACATGAACGAGCAGGCATGGGAAAAAACAAAGATCGAAAAAAGAGTGACTTTTTACAGCAGATCCAAACAGCAGTTGTGGACAAAAGGAGAAACCTCAGGCAATTTCCTAGAAGTGAAACAGATGTTGATTGACTGCGACAATGACTGTCTGCTGATTAAGGCAACCCCTTTGGGACCAGTCTGCCACACCGGAGCCGACACCTGTTTTGGTGAAGAAAATTCAAGTCCGGTAAGCTTTTTACTGGAGCTTGAAGAGCTGATCAACGACAGAAAAAGAAAAATGCCCGAAGGTTCCTACACCACCTCTTTGTTTCAGAAAGGCATCAACAAAATTGCCCAGAAAGTAGGCGAAGAAGCCGTGGAGCTCGTCATAGAGGCAAAAGACAACAACCGTGAACTTTTTTTAAACGAGGCGGCTGATTTGATGTATCACTTTTTGGTTTTGCTGGCGGAGAAAAATGTGGAATTAAAAGATGTTATTAATGAATTGAAAAAGAGAGGTTGCTCTATTAGTTAGAAATTACTATCAGTTAACATTAGCAGTGAAAAGATCTTAAAATGGCTGTCATTGCGAAGAGCGTAACTGAATTAATGGATTGAAAAAGAGGTTAATGCGATGAAGCAATCTCCTTATTAAGCCCATGGACATTATTAGGAGATTACCTTCGGTGATTTATCAAACAACATCTAACAATCTATAAATAAACATTATAACTTTGTTACTCATCCTTCAAAGTAACAAATCAGCAACAATTTTCGTCAAATACTCTGTAATTATTTATAGATTTTATGTTGCCCTCTTTTTGTTATTTTTTTACTTTTTTATACCTCAAAAAACCTTTCCATGGCTAAAGATAGCACATTTTTCTATATATAAAAAGGAAACATTTTTTTTATTAAAAGATTTAAAAGCAACCAAGGCATTTTAGATCATCCACCTCCCAACCCCCTCATTTCCCAAAATGTTTTTGCACCCATAATCTTTTTAAAATTCCAGTTGATGCGACTTAATCAGTTTTCGGTATGTATCTGCAAAGGTGGAAAGCCGAAATGCCATCCACAACAGAAGATAAATGGATATTCCTAAGTGTCCCGTTCGGGTGCTTTTTGATTCTATTTCATCGAATTTCTTTTTACTCACCCTCCGGGACACCAAGGACTATCCCTGTTGCTGGCCGTCATTCATCGGCTTTCCTTTTACCGGCAGAACAAAC